>ENA-ORCV01000008-ORCV01000008.1-marine-metagenome-genome-assembly--contig:-NODE-8-length-834919-cov-8.836273_pt1 | contig 834919 bp, 741 predicted proteins | sample MGYA00237779_ERZ508509 | MGnify/ENA primary metagenome ERZ508509 (study PRJEB26180, sample SAMN06268772) | marine metagenome | isolation source: Bioluminescent Bay, La Paraguera, Puerto Rico | place...
TGAACTCGGGTGAATACTGTCTTAATTTCCTATTCATAATTGACTAAAATTGTGTCAACCTATTTCAGGATAAGACAAGAGGAAGAGTTTAGGCTTTAACGATGAATTGTGCCTTTGGTCTAATTTTAATTGGTGGAAGGTGAGGAGTATTTATTTTAGCTTCAGACATGTTTCGCGAAATATGAAAAAATTAATCCTGACTTGCTTGGTTTTAGTGCTTTCCCTTCAAAGCCTATCAGCCCAAAATGAATCGAAAGATTGGGCCTTTGGTATAACGGTGGGTATTAGCGATCCAATATTTATTGAGGTCCAAACTTGGAATAACAATTTCAATCTGTTCTACCACACCGATTTAAGAGGCTTGTCTCTATCTTACAAGTCCTATGTTCTAAATCTTTATTCTATTAGTCCCGATCGAAAGATGGGAGATTTTAGGCATACCATCATTACCGGAAATATTGGCTATCAATACTCTTTACCTAAACTAAAACGTCAGCATCGATTTAATCCGATTGTGGGAGCCTTTATTGGATTTGAGCAAGCAGAAATCGCCTTTGGTTTAGAAGATGAGAACTTACGAATCCTTATCGGACTGCAATCATGGGTGGTTTGGGATACCCCGGACTGGTATACAGAGCATGTGCATGGCTTTAGTGGCCCAAATGCTTTGAAGACTAAAGCAGCAGAAGGGGTAGATTGGCTTAGTGTTAATTTGAAACTGCAATACAAATTTGCAATTCCGTCAAAGTCGAATCTTAAAGGAGGGAGGGCTCGAACTTTTAATATTCGCTAAGTTTTAGGCCAGTACGACTAGATACCACCACTGAGATTGAAAGGCACGGAGGGCAGGGGGAGCAAGGAGGAAGAGGGGAAGAGAGGAAGAGAAGAGGAGAAGAGGAGAAGAGGAGAAGAGGAGAAGGGGAGTTGTTGTCCTTTCCTGATTTTGGTTGGCAGGTTTGGCAATAATTGGCAATTAATTTAACCGGTGTTTATTATTTCTGGATAGGATTTTGATTTGAAAGACCTTAGCGAGGTTTTTAGGTCTAAGCTGATTAAGGTTTATCTTGATTCTGTCATCCTGAGCCTGGCTACAGGAAGGCAGGCTGTTGAAGGATAGAGGGGTAATTATGCCTAGGGTTTTATTGGTTCGACCCAGGAAAACGAGGCAAGCAGCTCACCATGATACAATTTCTGAACAGCCCCGAGCCAATAGTCATCCACTCATCCACTCATCCACTCATCTTCTCATCTTCTCATCTTCTCATCCTCTCATCCTCTCATCCTCTCATCCTCTCTCACATCTAAATTCTAAACTCTCGCATCTAGATTCTAAATAAATTCCTTACTTTTGCCGTCCTTTTTAACAAAGGCTAAATTTTTAATATTTAATTGTTTAACAGATGAATCAATACGAATCCGTTTTCATCATGCATCCCGTCTTATCTGAAGAGCAGGTAAGGGAAACGGTAGAAAAATTCAAAGGCTTCATTGAAGCTAAAGGTGGTAAGGTCCTCCACGAAGAAAATTGGGGCCTTAAAAAACTCGCTTATCCAATCCAGAGCAAGCGCAGTGGTTTCTACCATTTGATGGAATTCCAAGCTCCCGGTGAGCTAATTAGTCCGCTTGAAGTGGAAATGAAACGCGACGAGCGTATCATGCGCTTCTTGAATGTAGCAATGGACAAGCACCATGTAGATTATGCAAAGGTGCGTCGTCAGAAATTACAAAACGCTTAAAATTTAGATCATGGCAGATTTAGATACTGGATCGAATCAATCCGAAATTCGTTACCTACAACCCCTAAAGATCGACACCGGAAAGCGTGAGAAATATTGTCGTTTCCGTCGCTACGGTATCAAATATGTAGATTATAAGGACCCTGACTTCTTAGCAGGTTTCTTGAATGAGCAAGGTAAAATCTTACCTCGTCGTATCACTGGTACTTCTTTGAAATACCAGCGTAAAGTGGCTACCGCTATCAAGCGTGCGCGTCACTTGGCGATCTTACCTTACGTTACTGATAACCTTAAATAAGCAGGAGTTATGGAAGTTATTCTAAAACAAGACGTAGAACATTTAGGTTACAAAGACGATGTAGTAAGCGTTAAGAACGGTTACGGTCGTAATTACCTTATTCCTCAAGGATACGCCGAATTAGCAACTCCTTCTGCAAAAAAGGTATTAGCGGAGAACATCAAACAACGTCGTCATAAAGAAGCTAAGGCTATCGAAGATGCTCAAAAAGCGGCAGAAGCTTTAAAAGGCATCGAATTGAAAATGGTAGCTAAAGTGGGTAAAGGCAACAAATTGTTTGGTTCTTTAAACAATGCTGACCTTTCTGAGGCCATCGCTAAGCACGGTCAGGAGATCGATCGTAAATACATCCAAATTCAGGGTGGTACGATCAAAGCTACTGGTCCTTATGTAGCGCACATCCGTTTACACCGTGAGGTGAACGTAGAGTTCAACTTTGAAGTTGTAGCCGAGCAAGCTTAAGCTAATCGGTTTAGATATTGGAACCCTGACCTCGCAAGAGTGTCAGGGTTTTTTTTGCTTCGGCTACTAATTATCTAGGCTTCTAATTTTTAGATCAAGCGTCTGATTATATATTTGCCTATGCTTCGTTTTTCTATTGCTTTGTTTCTCTGGCTTTTTGCCACTTCATTTTTATCAGGACAATGCCTGCGCGCGCATTTTATGTTCGACGGCAACACCGCCGATTCGAGCTCTTACGCCAATCATGGTACTGCATTTGGCGGTACCTCGGTTTATGGTACCGATCGCTACGGTATACCCAACCGAGCCTATTATTTTGATGGCATCAATGATTATATCGATACCTACACCACCTACGATTACCAAGATCGGACGGTGAGCTTTTGGTTTAAGCCTACGCGTACCAGTGGTATCAATGTGATGATGACTCAGGATGATAATAGCCTTACTTACGGTTCTTTCCACTGTTTAGTGACAAGCGGTACCATTCAGGGTCGAGCTGGAGGAACCCCGGCCATCTTCTTCCATCCCAATACCAATGCCAATTGGTGGTATTTTGTAGTCTTAGTACGCACCGCGAACACCAATTACTTTTATGTGAACGGACAGTTAATGGCCACTAGCAACCCCAACGGTAATGGCAGTTCTTTTGGGGCGAATAATGATTTAGTATTTGGGGTTAACCGCATGCGCAGCAGCAATTTCTTCCAAGGTTATTTGGATGATGTAATGATTATGAACTGCCCCATGGATTCGATTGCAGTCGATTCCCTTTACAATGCTCAGAGTCCGGTTAACCTCGTAAATCTCCCGGCCGACACCACCCTATGCGCCGGTGATGCCTTTTCCATTAGCATGCCTAATCACCCAAATATCTCCTATTTATGGGATAATGGTAGTACGAGCAATAGCCGTACTATTAATCAGCCGGGCACCTATTGGTTGCAATCTATTTCGCCCAGTGACACTTTGATTGACACCCTCAATGTAAGCCTGGTGGAGCCTGGCAGACCTTATCTAATCGATACCTTGGTCTGCAGTTTAAACAATCCCATTCAGGTCGATTACAGCAATCGGGGAGACATCACTTCGGTGCAATGGTCGGATGGAAGCAGTGCCTTTAGCCGTAGCTTTAATGGCGCGACTAGTCTTACTGCGGTATTGAATTCTCCTTGTGGTCCGGTGGTAGATAGTATTAATATTCGGATTGAACCCAGCATTGCTCCTGTGATACAGAGCATAAGTACCTGTCCCTCAAACCCAGTCTTAATAGGCCCACGCACGAATTCTGCCTATCAAGTACAATGGTCGACGGGCGCTAATCAAAATCAGATTTCGGTTTCCGCGGCTGGCACTTACTGGGCCTTGGTGATTTCACCTTGCGATACGGTGGTGGATAGTTTTTATGTAGACGTTCCCGCAGCCTTGCCGGTGTATGAGCCAGATAGTAGCTATATCTGTGAATTGGGGGATAGTGTGCAGATAGGTTTTCCGGTAACGGACCCCGATCATAGCTATGCTTGGGCCGATGGCCGCCAGACCGAATTTCGTTATGTGAAAAATACCGGGATTTATGTGTTTACCCTAAACAATGGTTGTGAGCTCAAAGACTATCATTTTGAGGTCTTTAATATAGCTGAGGCTAGACCTGCCCCGATCTCAGATACCAGCTTATGTCTGAATCAGGCCCTTTATTTTCAGGTTCCAGACTGGCCGGTGCTATCGACAACCATAAACGGCTATACCCTTCAAGGGGAAAGTTTTTCTGTGGGGGGACAGAGCAATCGCTATATAATTGCCTATGAGCAAGCTTGTGGATTTTGGCGGGATACCTTTGATTTAGAAGTTATTTCCTGCAATTGTGAAATCGTATTGGCAGATGCTTTTACCCCTAATGGGGATAACTTAAACGATGTCTTCGAAATAAAGAGTGCCTGCGATAATTTTGACTATGAATTATCCATTTTTAATCGCTGGGGGAATCAAGTGTTTCAAAACCAAGCGGTGGATGATTATTGGGACGGCACTTTTAAGGGTCAGCCATCTGCACCGGGCGTCTATGTCTACAAGCTTTACTATGAGTCGACTATCAACGGTAGGCGGACGGAAGGAGTAAAGCAGGGAACGGTGAGGGTGTATCGCTAGGATTTTAGCTTTCGTGGAAGGGGGCTACCTGTCGGTAGGCAGGGTTTTACCTGCGGTAAAGCTGGGTTTTCGCTTGCAGCGAAGCGGGGTAATGGCAAAATTAGGTTGGGACAAACCTGTGCTTCTGAGCTCCTGCGCCTTTTATCTCATCTTCTCATCCCCTGCGCCCCCTGCGCTCCCTGCGCTCCCTGCTCTTTATTCATACCGCAGGCTCTCAATCGGGTCTAATCTACTGGCCTTAAGGGCGGGGTAGAATCCGGAGAGTAGTCCGACCACTAAGCAGAGCACTGCGGAGAGACTCATCCAGGTCCAGGGAATCACGAAGGATCCGCCGAACATTAGAGAGGTGCCATTACCGATGAGGATCCCGAAAATGATACCCGCCAAACCACCCAATAGGCAAATGGCGATAGCCTCGGTGAGAAATTGACTCAGGATGGCGGTCGACTTGGCTCCGATCGCCTTTCGTATACCAATTTCGCGGGTGCGCTCGGTGACCGAAACCAACATGATGTTCATCAAGGCAATAGCCGCACCGAGAAGAGTTACGGCGGCGATGATGATTGCTGCTAAGCTTACGTAGGACAGGTTTTCGATTAAGCTTTCGCTGATGCTATCGCTTTTGATGACAGTAAAATTATTTTCCTGCACCGGTTTTAATTTGCGTACCGCGCGCATGGTGGCAATGGCGTCGTCTTCCGCTTCATCAAGCTGGCCACTGCTGTGCGCCATGACATTTATCGCAAAGCTGCGATTGCCCGTTGCATACATAGCTCGGCCTTTGGTAATCGGAATCATGGTTGATTTATCCCCACCAAAGCCAAAGGAATTCCCTTTGGGTTCTAAAACGCCAATCACCCGAAAACGGTTACCAGAGAGCGTAATGAACTTGCCAATGGGGTCGATCTTCGGGAAAAGTTTGGAGACCAATTCTTGACCAATGATCACTACCGAAGCTGCTCCCTCAACATCGCTTTCGCTGATATTGCGACCTTTCGAAAGCGCGTAGCCCGCACTTTGCAGGTAGTTTTCATCGATAGCCATCACCGAAATATTGGGATTGGTGGTGCGGTTGTCGTACTTCACCTCGGCAATGCCGGTACCCACAAAGGAAATGCTGCTAAGGGCGTGTTCCCGGGGCATTTTCTCTTTAAAGCGCAGGGCCTCATAATAGGTAATACTGCGGTAGTATTTGGGTCGCGAGCCGCGATTGCCAATGCGAATGTTGGGTGAGCGATTCTGAATGGTGAAGGTATTGGCCCCTAAGAGCGCGAACTGGCCGGTAAGGGTACCTTTGATGACATCAATGGCGGTGAGAATTCCCACCAGGGCCGTGATGCCAATGGCAATAATTAATGCCGTAAGGATGGTACGTAGCGCCTGACTTTTTATAGATTGCAGGGCGATTTTCAGGTATTCGAAAAATAGGCCTTTTCGCATGGCTCTAAATTACGATAATCGCCCATACCCAAATGACAAAGCCTTCTAAAAATAGTGGAAAAGCGCCCCTTTTGCTGATTGGCTGGGATGCGGCTGATTGGTCTCTGATCAATGAAATGGAGGCCAAGGGACTGATGCCGCACTTCGCAGCCCTACGACAAAGGGCGACCGAAGCCTATTTGGCCAGCCTGGTGCCTACTCTGAGTCCGCTTTTATGGACCAGCGTTGTTACCGGCAAGCGCGCCCATGAACACGGAATACTTTCTTTTGTGCAAGAGACTCCCCAAGGTATAGAAGCAGTATCAAGCCAGGCGCGTCGTAAACCGGCTATTTGGAATATCCTTAGTGAGGCGAAACTGCGCACAAAGGTCATTAATTGGTGGCCTTCCCATCCCGTGGAGGCGATAGAAGGTGAAATGGTTTCCCAGGCCTTTTTCCTCAATAAGGAAAAGCCTGTAGATGCTTGGGTTTGGCCCTTCCAAAAGGCAGAGAGCTACCGAGAAGCAATAGCTATTTCAGTTAGTGAAGCCGAGCTTAAGGTGTTCTTTCCGCTGCATAGCCAGGAAGAATTGACCGAGGATCCCTTGGTGCAGCAGGTAAAGGTAATTATCGAGCGTTCGGCTCAACAATTAAATGTGAGCCTAGCGGCCTTAGAGCCTGGTAGTTTTGATTTAGGTCTGGTTTATTTTGAAGCCCTGGATCAGATTAAGCATTTGGCGATAAAATACCATCCGCCGCAGCTAGAGGAGATTTCGAATGCTGATTTTGAAAAATACCAACACATAATAGAAGGGGCCTACCATTGGCATGACCAAATCTTAGGGGCTTTTATGGCTCGCCTTGGTCCGCAGCAAAACTATATGATCATCTCCGATCATGGTTTTGCTTTTGACACCGCCCGACAATTGGAATTAAGTGATATACCCGCTGCTCCGGCGACTGAGCATCGTCCCTTTGGGATGTTTATGGCGGCTGGTCCGGATATCCAAGCCGGACAAAAGCTTTTCGGGGCTAGCCTTTTGGATCTGTTTCCTAATATTTTGTACCACTTCGATTTACCGGTAGGGGATGATTTGGAAGGACGTATCTGGACTCAGCTTTGGAAAAATCAAAAGGCGATTAGTCGCATTCCCAGCTGGGATCCGCTATTTGGCACTTTTCCTTTTGTGGGTGAGATCCAAGCGCAGCATAAGGATATGATCAAGGACTTGGTAGCCTTGGGTTATTGGGATGATAGCCTTAGTGATCAAGTCGAATTTATTCGTGAAGAGCAGGCTTATAATGAAGCAGTTTCTTGGGCCGAAGCCCATCAATACCTAAAGGCCATTGCCCTTTGCGAAGCTCATCGCGATAAAGCTCTAAAAGTTTTTCGCTGGTATGTTTTAGAAGCCCGCTTGCGTTTGCAAGCTGATAGTGCGGATAGCTGGTTCAGCTGGTATGAAAACTTGGAAGGAAAATGGCAAGAACTGGTTCCGCTGCGTTTTAGCAAGGCTTTGGCCTTTATCCAGGCTGGCCGTATTGCAGAAGCTTTGGAGCTGATGGAAGCCATGGTAAAGGCAGGCGTGGAGAGTCCGGTGCTCTTCAATGAATTGGCGCAGGCTTTATTCCTGTCTGGGTCTTTCAAGGCAGCGGGAGCGTATTTTGAAAGGGCTTTGCAAATTGATGCCCAGAGTGCCCGAGCCATGAATGGTATGGCGCAAATAGCTTTTGCGGAAGAGCGTTTCGAAGACTTTGAGCAATGGTCGAATCGCTCCTTGGAGTTAAAGTTTTTTCAGCCCCAGCTGCATTACCTTTGGGCTTTATGGCATTGGCAAAATGATGATGAGGAAACGGCGGCAAAGGCACTGGATCTTTGCCTATCCCTAGCACCTAAGCATCAAAAAGCGCGCGCATTGAAAGAGAAAATGACTGACTCTGATTTAGAAGAAGCGACGGTAGTGGTGAGCGGTTTCCCCCGCAGTGGCACCAGCATGATGATGGCGGTTTTGGAAGCGGCGGGCCTTGACTTATTGGTCGACGGGCATCGAGCCGCAGATGAGCATAATGCCAAGGGCTATTACGAATGGGAGCCTATTAAAAACTTGGCTCGCGGCATTGATTGGCCGGATAGCAAGGGAAAAGCGGTAAAGGTCGTAGCTCCTTTACTACCTTATTTACCCGCCGATCGTCGCTTCAAAGTAATTTGGATGAATAGGCCAACGGTAGAAATTGTGCTATCCCAGGCGCGAATGCAGGGAGAGCAGGCCGATTTGAGCAATTTCCCTTTTGAGAAGGGTCAGCTATTAGAATCGGAAAAGCAGCGCTTGCAGAATTATTTAAATCGCCAGCCGCATCTCGACTGGATCAGCATAGAGCAGGGGGATTTATTCAGCAAAGCGGCGGAAGTTGCCGAGACCTTAAGTGCCTTTTTAGGCCGGGAAATAAAGGCCGAGCAGCTAGAAAAGGCAGTTGACCCAAAATTGCGGCGTCAGCGTATTGGCTAGGCCGCAGCTTTTTTCGATTTTTGTGCCACTATGAATGAAAAGAAAAAATCGGCCGAGAGCCTAAAATATATTGGTGCCCTTAGTGGAATACTGGCCAGTCCGCTGGCGCAGGCGCAAATTGAATATGTTGATTTAGCCGACACCACCCTTAACACCAATAATGCTTTTTACGATTTAAATATCGACAGCGATAGTTTGGGTCTGATTGATTATCGATTCATTCAGTATGTAGACACCAGTATTTTTAGGGTAAGCGGAAGCTTTATTCAGGCTCGCGGTAATGCCGGAAACTCGGTGCTAGGCCTCGATTATGCCAATTATGCCTATCCTTTTAATTTGAGTCCGGGTGACAGCATCGGTCCCCGCCAAGTTTACAAAGGCTCCGGTGGCAGCAGTGCCTTGGGTCAGCTTGCCCTCGAAATTAACGATACCGGTCACGTTAACGACCAGTTCCCAGGAGCTTTAAATGGTTTAATTGGTTTACGCTTTCGCGCGGATGTGAATGATACCATTCGTGAGTTCTACGGCTGGGTACGAGTGGATGTGGCGGCAGATTATAAGTCAATGACCATTAAAGACTTTGCCTACAATCCCAATTATGGCGAAGGTTTAACCGCTGGTGAAGGCGCCCCTTGGATTGGTTTAGAGGAAGAATTAGAATCACCCTTTTTATTGCAGCAGTTAGGTGGCAATCTTCATTTTAAAATTGAAGAAGCAGCAGCTGAACTGAGACTCATCGGTCTAGACGGTAAGGAGGTCTATCGCCAAAGCTTTGCGCAAGGTGAGCATCGCTTAGAGCTAGCCACTTTTGAGCGCGGAATTTACATTGCCCAATTGGCCAATACCCAGCAGCAAGAAGAAATACGAGTACTGGTTTACTAGGCTTAATCGAGTTCCGCCATTTTCAGAATTTCATCGGCGATTGCCAGGCTGGCAGTGGCCGCCGGACTAGGGGCATTGAGCACATGCACTGAATTGCCCACTTTTAGCAATTTGAAATCGTCGACCAGTTTGCCATTGGGCTCAAGGGCCTGAGCACGCACGCCAGCGCGTACCGGCTGAATGTCGTCCATTTCCAAATTAGGCACCATTTTACGTAAGGCTTTTAGGAAGAGCTTTTTCGAAAAAGCCCTTTGCATTTCGGCCATGCCCTGGGGTGCATGCTTGGCAAATAGCTTCCAAGTACCCGGGAAAGTAAGTGATTCTAGGGTGTCTTTTAAGTCGAAGGAAGTCGGACTGTAACCCTCACGTTTAAAGGAGAAAACCGCATTGGGACCGCATTCAACACTGCCGTCTACCATACGGGTAAAATGTACCCCCAAAAAGGGGAAGTCCGGGTCAGGTACTGGATAAATAAGGTGCTTTACTTTATGTTTTGCTTTTTCGGTGAGCTCGTAATAATCGCCCCTAAAACCAATGATCTTTAATCCGGGGTCGGCACCCTCCGCGCGCGCTAAGCGATCGCTTTGTAAGCCCGCACAAAAAACCTTGCGCTTGGTGTAAAATATTCCTTTCGAGCTGCGTAAACCCGATTTTCCATCCTCGCTAAAGGAGCTAAGGAAAGCGGTATCGAGAAAGAGTTTACTCTCGGGATTGATGCCCTGAATAAGCTCTACCAGCTTATGGCAAAATCCTACGTAATCGATAATCCCGGTTACCGGAACCCGAATCGCTTTGATTCCGCGTGCTTCGGGTTCAATTTCACGTATGGCCTCGGGGCCGATGAGCTCCATGCCTTCGATTTGGTTAGCCTGACCCTTTTCAAAAATGCTTTGCAAGATGGGTAATTCCTTTTCCTCGGTGGCGAGAATGATCTTGCCGCAGATATCGTGTTTTACCCCGTGCTCTTTGGCAAAGGCTACCAATTGCTTGCGACCATTTACACAGTTTTGCGCTTTAAAGGAGCCCGGTTTGTAATAGATCCCCGAATGAATTACGCCCGAATTACGTCCCGTTTGATGGGCTCCAAGAGCAGACTCCTTTTCCAGGATGGCCACCTTGTTTTGCGGGTGTTTTAGCTGGTATTTATAGGCGGTAGCGAGTCCAACGATTCCGCCCCCAATAACCACTAAATCGAATTCATTTTGCATGGAAAAAGCTTTGTCGCGAAATTAGCCTAGGATTTAATTTTTAGGCCATCATAGGCTAAAAATCTTCCCGGAGGCAATTCCCTTTCCACCTCGGCATGAAGACCCAATTGGTGACTAATATGGGTAGCGTACATATTTTCGATTTGCAGGCGATCGGCAATATCCAGGGCCTCCGAGAGCGTAAAGTGTGAGTGGTGTGTTTCTTTACGCAGGGCATTAATGACCATATGCTTAGCACCCTTAATTAGGTGGGCTGCCGGCTCCGGAATTTCATTGGCATCGGTGATGTAAACGAAGTCCTGGAAGCGAAAGCCATGTACCGGTAAGGAGCCATGCCAAAGTTCTAAGGGCTGGAAGGAGATATCGCCAATATTGAAGGCATCCGCCCCCAGGCGCTCAAAGCGAATCTGCGGAATGCCCGGATAATCTTTATGGCGGAAGATATAGGAATATTGTTCGCGTAAACGCTCTTCCACGCGGGCGGTGCAGTAAATAGGAATGTCGTGTTTTTGCAGGAAGTTAATGGCTCGCACTTCATCGAGGCCCGCGGTATGGTCTTGATGTTCGTGAGTAATGATAAGGGCATCGATGTCTTCGACCTGGGCGCGGAGCAATTGCTGACGCATATCGGGCCCTGCATCGATAAGTACGGTTGATTGCGCGCTGCGCACTAGAAGGCTAGAACGTAGGCGCTTATCTCGCGGATCGCTCGATTGGCAAACCACACATTTACAACCAATTACCGGTATTCCTTGGGAGGTGCCGGTGCCGAGGAGTAGAAATTCCATATTCCTGTAAATAAGTCGAAATTATTTCCGCTTTTCGCCTTCAAACTTAGTCAAACTCTTAATTTTGTTATCCTAAAATCTGTTAGATCAAGCCCCTTTTCTATGGAACGGATGATCCTCTCCACGGCCCAAAAGGCCTTAAAAGTAAATCTGAACGAAAACATTTATGGAACTTTTGCCGAGATTGGTGCAGGCCAGGAAGTAGTGCGAAACTTCTTCCGAGTGGGAGCTGCATCAGGAACGGTCGCGAAGGCCATGAGTGCTTACGATAAATTGTTTTCCGATGCCATTTACGGGATAGAGGAAGATAACCGTTACGTGACCGAGTCGCGTTTGCGGAAGATGCTGGACCATGAATACGGCTTAATCGAAGAACGCTTGGACCGCGATCAGCATCCTAAGCGCTGTTACTTTGCCTTTGCGAATACGGTGGCGACCATCAATTTCACCCGTAAGTTTAAGGGTCACGGTTGGATGGGAATCCGTTTTCAATTGCATCCCGATCAGGCTCCCAATGACGTGCTTTTCCACGTTCGAATGAAGGAAGAGGAAGCGGCGCTCCAACAGGAGACCATTGGGGTGATGGGGGTGAACTTAATCTATGGCGTTTTTAATATTCGTAAGAACCCCGAAGAATTACTGAAATCGCTTTACGACAATATCGCCCGCTATAAAATGGAGATTGATATGATCCATTTTGAGGGACCTGAATTTGCGGAGGTTGATAACCGCTTGATGTCCTTGCGACTCTTGCAGTATGGGATGACCGACGCGGTGATTTTTGGTCCGGAGGGTAATAATATCTTACCCGCAGCCTTATTGTACAAGAAGAACATTTTAACCGCGCGCGGAAGCTTCCGTCCGGTAACCAAGGTGAACATTGATATGGTGCGTACTGGAATCGAGTACTTCACCAAGGAACGCAAGGTAGATAAGGAGAAATTGGTGGTGCTCTTTGAGATTACCCTTAATAATTTAAAGGCCGAAGGGGAGATAGACGAACAAGACTTCCTTGATCGGGCCGAAATCCTCTGTTCTTTGGGTCAGACTGTACTGATCTCCAACTACCAGCAATACTATAAATTGGTAGAATACTTCTCTCGATTTACCGAGGAGCGCATGGGCCTAATCATGGGCTATACCAATTTGCAAGAACTCTTCGACGACCGTTATTACCGCGAGTTGAAAGGAGGAATATTAGAGGCCTTTGGGGTACTTTATTCTACCGACTTAAAACTCTACATCTACCCATCGCAACCTGAGCCAGGGGCGCCATTGGAGACTACCAAGACCTTCAAGATTCACCCTAGGTTAAAGCCTTTGTATGACTTCTTGCTCTTTAACCGACGCATTAAGGATATCGAGAACTTTGACCCGGAAATCCTGCAAATCTTTAGTCGCGATATTCTGCGTAAAATCCGCAATGGTGAAGCAGGTTGGGAAGAAGCCTTGCCTACCTATGTCGATCAAATGATTCGCGAGAAGAAGTTGTTCGGCTATGAGCCGGAGCAGGAAGAGGTAGAGCGTTAGGGAGGATTGAGATTTGGGATGTGAGATTTGAGATGTGAGACTCGAGAATCTAATATCTAGACTCTAAACTCTAAACTCTAAGCTCTTTGCAAAGCCATTTCTTTCAAGACCGCTAAACAGCGGTCGATTTCCTCTTCGCTATTGTCTTTGCCTATCGAGAAGCGAATGACCGGATCGGTGTGATCGGGATTTAAGGCTGCAATAACATGCGAGCCTTGAAGCGCTCCTGAAGAGCAGGCACTTCCGCCGGAAACAGCAATTCCTTTTAAATCGAGATTGAAAAGCAGCATGCTATCTTCAGATAATTCTGGGATACTCACACTGAGCACCGTATATAGACTTTCACTGCTTCCACATAAGCCATTGGTATAAGCCTTGGGAAAGATTTCCTCTAAGCCTTGCCAAAGCTTGGCTTTGAGGCTTTCGATATGCTGGCGTTCTGATTCTAAATTTTGATAAGCTAAATCAAGCGCTTTGGCCATGGCGCCAACATTGACAATGTTCTCGGTTCCCCCGCGTAGGCCGCGCTCTTGGGCACCGCCAGTTATAAAAGAGCTTACTTTTAAGCGTCGCGAGACAAATAAAAAGCCCGTACCCTTGGGACCATAAAACTTATGTGAAGAGGCAGTAGCGAAATCGACGGGCAGCTCATCCAAACGCATCGGAAAGTGTCCCACCGTTTGCACCGTATCGCTGTGAAAATAAGCTTGGTGTTTATGGCAAATATCCCCCACTTCTTTAAGGTCGATGAGATTGCCAATTTCATTATTGCCGTGCATAATGCTTACCAAGCTAGGAATGCCATCGGCAAGCAAATTTTCCAATTGTTGGAGGTTAGGTCGACCTTGCGCATCTACCCTTAAAAGTACTACCGAGGCATCGAAGGCCTTGGCCCATTTGTCGGTCGCATGTAAAACCGCATGATGTTCGGTGGGGCAGGTAATAATCCGCTTTACCTTAAGATCTCGTAGGGCTAAGCTTATCGCCGCATTATCGGCCTCTGTACCCCCCGAGCAAAGCACGATTTCGGCGGGAAGGCAGCCTAGATTTTTAGCAATGCTTTTACGGCTGGCCTCCAGAATTGATTTTGCCTTGCGGCCGAAGCTATGCGTACTCGATGGGTTGGCATGCCAGTCCATTAAGCGCAGCATTTCCTCCTTTACCTCCTGACGAATAGGAGTAGAGGCGGCATTATCGAGATAAATCGGTTTTAATCCAGGTGAAACCAAGCGTCCAGTAATTCGGTGTTATCGTTGTGTTTATCTTTATTGATGTAGGTGTTGCTGCGCAATGGGCATTGGTAGTCGTTGGCATAATCTTGCCAGTGATGCGCTACATGCTCGATGGCATCACAAATCTTAATTACCTCTTCATCGGTGAAGGTGGGATGCAGGGATAAGCGAATCCAGCCGGGTCGCACGGAGAAATCCCCTTGATTAACCTTCTCAGAAACCTGTTTACTAGTCTCTGGATCGAGGTGCAAAAGGTAATGCCCATAAGTTCCGGCACAGCTGCAGCCTCCCCGGGTTTGAATACCGAATAGGTCATTCAGTAATTGCACCACTAAATTGTAGTGAACTCCTTCGAGATAGAAAGAGATGGCTCCCAAGCGATCTTTAAGGTGACCGGCGAGAATTACCATACCCGGTAATTTTTCGAGTCGCTCGAAAACATAGGCTAAAATTTCCTTTTCGCGAGCTTCAATGGCTTCCACGGTCATTTGCTCTTTGAGCTCTATCGCCAAAGCGGCCCGCATAGTTTGCAGGAAGCCTGGAGTTCCACCGTCTTCACGGGTTTCAATATCTTCAATATAATAGTGTCCTCCCCAAGGATTGGTAAAGGTAACCGTACCACCACCCGGGTGATCCGGTACGCGGTTCTTATATAGTTTCGAATTGAAAATTAATACCCCCGGAGTCCCTGGTCCGCCTAAAAATTTATGCGGAGAGAAGAAGATCGCGTCGAGGTAAGCATCCTCTTCATCGGGATGCATGTTGATGTCGACATAAGGACCCGAGCAGGCAAAATCCACGAAACAAAAGCCATTGGCTTTATGAATCATCTTTGCCACCTCGTGGTAGGGCGTAAATACTCCCGTAACATTACTGCAAGAGGTGATGCTAGCAATTTTATAAGGTCGGTCTTTGTACTGCTCCAACAATTCTGCAAAATGATTGAGGTCGAGTAGACCCTTTTCATCCGGATTAATTTGGATAACCTCCGCAATGGTTTCCAGCCAAGAAGTTTGATTGGAATGATGTTCCATATGGCTGATGAAAACCACCGGTCGCTGTTCGGGACTAAGGCTGATTTGATCCGTGAACTGCTCAGGCACCTTGAGCCCTAAGATGCGTTGAAACTTTAAAACCGCGCCAGTCATCCCTGTTCCCGTAGGAATAAAGACATCTTCTTTGGAAGCATTCACATGCTTCTTAATCATTTGCTTGGCACGATCGTAAGCCTGGGTCATTACCATACCGGTGTAGGAAGTTTCGGTATGGGTATTCGCTACATATGGTCCGAAGTCCTTATGCATTTTTTCTTCGATCGGACCATAAAGGCGACCGCTGGCAATCCAATCGGCATAAATTACCGGTTTTGGTCCGTAGGGTCCTACAAACTCAGCGTCGATGCCTACGATTTGATCGCGGAACTTGCGAAAATGTCCTTCCCATTGGGTGCCAGGAATACTTTTTTGAGAGGTATGCGTTTCCATAACAACTAAAGGCCGGCTATTTCAGATAGCTCGGAAATAAATTTAGAACCTAGGGCATCCGCCGCCGCTTGGCTTTTAGCCTCGGTATAAATACGGATAATAGGTTCGGTATTTGACTTACGTAAATGTACCCATTCTTCCGCAAAATCAATCTTTACTCCGTCGATGGTGCTTATCTCTTCATTTGCATAGCGTTGCTTAATGCTAGCTAAAATGCCGTCCACATCCATACCCGCTTGGAGTTGAATTTTATTTTTCCCCATAAAATAGGCAGGGTAGGAAGCCCTTAATTCGGAAAGCTTTTTACCCGAAGTGGCCAGATGAGATAGAATAATGGCAATTCCCACGAGGGAGTCACGACCATAGTGCAAGTCAGGTAAGATTACCCCGCCATTACCTTCACCACCAAAGACGGCGCCTACTTCTTTCATCTTAGTTACCACATTAACCTCACCCACCGCGGAGGCATAGTATTCTTTTCCGCGTGAATGCGCTAAATCGCGTAAGGCTCGGGAGCTGGATAAATTGCTCACTAAGGGTCCGTCTAAATGCTGTAATAGGTAATCAGCCGCAGCTACCAGGGTGTATTCCTCGCCAAACATCTGGCCTTTTTCGTCGATAAGGGCCAGTCGGTCTACGTCGGGGTCGACTACAATACCCACATCACAGCCCTTCTCGGCCATTAGTTGCATGATATCCCCTAAATGTTCTTTTAGAGGTTCCGGATTGTGGGGGAAATTACCATGCGGTTCACAGTAAAGTAGTTCTTGTTTTTCTACCCCTAGAGCATCTAAAAGTGGGGGGATGGAAATACCACCGGTAGAGTTCACTGCGTCTACCGCTACCGATAGATTAGCGGCTTTAATAGCCTCTACATTTATATACGGAAGTTTTAAAATTGCCTCAATATGCTTAGAGATGGCATCTGATTTTTCTTCGATGCTTCCTAAATTTTCTACCGCTACAAAGTCGTAGTCTTGCGCTTCGATCATGGCCAATAATTCGGCGCCATCAGCCCCCGAAATAAACTCCCCTTTAGCATTAAGTAGTTTTAGGGCATTCCATTGCACCGGATTATGGGAAGCAGTAAGGATGATGCCCCCATCAGCTTTTTCAAATACCACCGCCATTTCTACGGTTGGGGTGGTAGAAAGGTCGAGGTCAATTACATCGATACCTGAAGCTAATAAAGTATTTTGAACAATGCCTTGAATCATTGGGCCACTGGGGCGTGCATCACGACCAATAACCACTTTCAGGTTTTTACCAGGATTGTTTTTCTTTAACCAGTTAGCGTAAGCAGCGCCGAATTCGGCCGCATCGAGAGGAGTAAGGTTGTCGCCTTTAGCTCCGCCAATGGTACCGCGGACTCCAGATATAGACTTTATGAGAGTCATTTTTTTGTTTTTTGAATCTGCGGCAAAGATAAGCTTAGCCCTTTTAGGTCGAAGCTTTTTTACGGAAAAGCCAAGCAGTCTCCTTTTTAAAGCTTTGTTGATTAATTTGTGAAAAAGCCTAAGCTAAAGGCTACCTTTGCAAAGCCGATTTGGATAAATTTAAGTATCCAATTGCCACTATGTTCGAAGACGAAAACGAAGACGAATTTTTTAACCTTCTCGACCTGGTCGATGACTTTAAGCGAATGCAGGCGGAAGGCAAGCTTCGCTTTTACGACTTAGAGGAATTTGAGATGATCTCCGACTACTTCTATGAGATCGGCAAAATCCAGCGTGCCTTGGAGGTTTTGAATATTGCGCAAGGGCAACATCCTTATGCGGCCAGTCTTAAATTGAAGAAGGTCCAGTATTTAACCGCAGCGGATAAAACTAGGGAGGCTAGTAGGCTGCTAAGTGAGCTGGAAACTAGTATGGTAGACACCTACGACCTTTTTATGGCTCGCGCCGCCCTCTTTTCCAAAACTGGCAACCATCAAAAGGCCATTGAGCAGTATCGTCAAGCTTTGGGTCTGACTGAGTTCCCAGAGGATGTTTTTCATTTGTTGGCCTTGGAATACCAATTGATAGGTGCTTATGATAAAGCCCTGAAGTATTTAAAGCAAACCTTGGAAGTATTTCCTGAGGATGAAATTGCCTTATATAATCTCGCCCTTTGTTACGATTTAAGTGAAAAAGAGGAAGAGGCCATTGAATACCTGAATGATTTCATTAATACCAATCCCTATTCAGAAATAGCTTGGTACCACTTGGGTATCATGTATACCAAACTAGGCGATTTAAAAGAGGCGGTTAAAGCTTACGATTATGCGATTTTAATCGATGAGTATTTTTCGGCTGCTTATTATGAAAAGGCCCGGGTATTGGAGCAAGAGTACCGCTATCTAGAGGCCGCGGAAACCTATTTAGCAAGCTTCGAATACGAAGGGGCTAGTGGTTATGGCTATTACAAAATTGCCCTTTGCTATTTGCGCTTGCATAAAGAGGCGAAAGCGGAAAGCTATCTTTCCAAGGCGGTGCAAGAAGATCCCGATTTGGAGGAAGCCTATTATGAATTGGCCTTGATAAAGGACGAAAAGAAGATTTGGTCGGAAGCGGTATTCTTAATCGCCAAAGCGGTTGAGCTGGACCCTGAAAACTGGCAGTTTCGTCATAGCAGTGCCCTAATTCACCGCCGCGCGGGAAAATTGGATGAGGCAGTTATTATTTATCAAAAGCTGATCGAAGACGGCTATTACGATGGCAATACCTTTACGGAGTATGCCCAATTACTCTTTGATATGTGCGAGTTCGATGAAGGCATGACCGTACTTTACAAAGCCCTTGAGCTTATGCCCGAATCGGGTGCCATTCATTATCAATTGGCTGGTTATTTATTCACGATTAAAGAAAGTGATGAAGGGGGAATTTACTTGAATAAGGCCCTTAGGCTAGACCCAGGTGGGCGTTCCTTCTTCCTAGCACTATTCCCTTGGTTAAAGGAGAATAAGGCCGTTTCTTATTATTTGAACCAGGACTAAGTTTCATTTCCTTTCTTTGCTAAAAAATTATTCATGCAGCGCATTTTACTGTTCTTGAAAGGTATTGCCATGGGGGCAGCCGATGTGGTTCCAGGAGTTTCGGGAGGCACCATTGCTTTTATCACTGGTATTTACGAAGAGCTGATAGAGAGTATAAACCGCATCAATCTGGAAGCTTTACAAATCTTGCGCAAAGAAGGTTTTGCTAAGGCCTGGACTTATATCAATGGTTGGTTTTTTGTGCCCTTATTTTTAGGAATAGGCGTCAGTATTATATCCTTAGCAAAAGGTATTTCTTGGCTTTTAGTAAATGAACCGGTATTGCTGTGGAGTTTCTTTTTCGGATTGGTCTTCGCCAGTATTTTCTTTGTGGCCAAACAGGTTAAAGCTTGGGCGGCTGGTCCGGTTGCGAGCTTCATCATCGGTGCAGTTATTGCCTACTCCATAACAGTTTTGCCGGCTTCGGGAGCTAATGATGCGCTTTGGTATATTTTCTTAAGCGGGAGCATTGCTATTTGCGCCATGATTTTACCGGGTATTTCGGGTTCTTTTATCCTGGTTTTGTTGGGTTCATATTCTACCGTACTCAACGCAATCCATGAACGTGAGCTTAGCATTATCGCTACTTTTGGTGCCGGAGCAGTAATTGGTCTGCTATCCTTTGCCCGACTTCTAAAACACATGTTTGCCAAGTACCACGATCTAACCGTTGCGCTTTTATCGGGTTTTCTCTTGGGCTCCCTCAATAAAATTTGGCCCTGGAAGCGGGTAGATGAGGTGATGATTAAACATGCCGGCGAGGCCAATGAAGAAGTGGTGAATATTATTGAGAAAACAGTTTTGCCTGGTGATTTTACCCTTCCCGTGATTGAAGGCTCCGAAGTTGTGGGTCAGACTGCGACCGAACCTCAATTAAGCCTGGCTGTCCTTTTAGCCTTAGGCGGTGCACTCCTTATTTTCCTATTGGAAAAATTGGGTAGTCCTAAAAACAAAGCCGCTTAAAATGCAGCTGGGGCTGATAGGTAAATCACTGAGTCATTCCTTTTCCAAGGCCTATTTTAGGGCCAAGTTCGAAGCTTTAGGTCTAGATTATCGCTATGATAATTACGAGTTGGCCGAGATTGAAGAATTTCCCCAGCTAATAGCAAAACATCAATTAAAGGGTTTGAATGTAACCATACCCTATAAGCAAGAGGTGCTGAAATATATAGACCTTCAGTCACCAGCAGTACGAGCGATAGGTGCCTGTAATACCCTAGTGTATCGAGAAGGAGCATGGGAGGCACACAATACCGATTACTTAGGATTTCGCAAAAGTCTAGAAGAAAGTGGCTGGCAGCCCAGTTTAAAGCGTGCTCTAGTCTTAGGCAGCGGCGGCGCTTCCAAAGCGGTTGTCTATGCCCTGCGACAGATGGGATTTAAAGCAGATGTGGTCGGTCGTAAAGCGGCCGAGAACCAACTTAGCTATCCCCAAGCTCAGGGCCTTATCTCGTATTATGATCTAGTGGTAAACACCACTCCTTTAGGTACTTACCCTAATGTCGATGACTTAGCACCATTAAGGCCGGAAGGGAATTTGAAGGGCAAGCTATTCTTTGATCTTATCTACAATCCCGATAAAACTGCCTGGCTTGAATTGGCTGAAAAGCGCGGAGCTCAAATCTTAAATGGGCGGGCGATGCTCGAGCATCAGGCGGAAGCCGCTTGGAAAATTTGGCAGCAAGCTTAATTTTTTCCTTCGCAGCCCTTACCTTTATTCCCAAGCAATTTAGCTTAAATTTGCTTCAAGCGATAATTGATTATGAGCGATACACAGAACAACTTGCCAGAAGGCGAGGAGCCCAAAAAGGAAATGGTGGATGAAACTCAGTCAGAGGAAACATCCCTAGAGGAAAAAGAAGAAACGGCCCCAGAAACGGCTGAATCTAAAGCTGATAGCGAGAGCTCTCAAGCCTCTTCAGAGCAGGAGGAAGCCAATAATTCGGGGGCGAGCGAGGAAGGAGAGGCCCTTAGTGATGAGGAGCTAGAGCAGGAAGACGATACCACGGTAGTGCATAGCGATGATGATCATGAAGAAGATCATCACCACGAATTGGAAATGCCCGACTATGCTGAGTTTAGCAATGAAGATTTAGTAGCGGCCGCCGATAAGCTCCTGAAGGAGCAGCCTATTCAAAAACTGAAGGAGCATTTTGATGCCATTCGCAAATACCTTTTAAAGCATTTAAACGACGAGAAGGCGGAAAAGCTGGAGGAATTTGTGGAGCAAGGTGGGAATGCGCTTGACTTTGAATTTATCCAACCTTTACGGGAGAAGTTTCGCACTATTTACCAGGAATACCGTAAGCGCCGTAAGAAGTATTACGACGATTTAAGTGCTCAGCTCGACCACAATTTATTGGTGAAGCGTAACCTTATTGAGCGTTTAAAAGAGCTGGTAAATAAGGAAGAGTCTATTGGCGAGACCTTTAAGGAGTTCAATGAAATTCAGCAAGAATGGCGTAATACCGGAGCGGTTCCTCGCACGGAGAGCAATGATCTTTGGCGCACCTACCACTTCCACGTGGAGAATTTCTACGAGTACATAAAAATCAATAAGGAATTACGCGATTTAGATTACAAGAAGAATCAGTCGCATAAAGAAGAACTTATTGAAAAGGCCGAGGCCATTTTAAATGGAGAGGATTTGCGCGAAGGCTTTAAGGAGCTGCAAAAATTGCACAAAGAGTGGCGCCATATAGGTCCGGTTGAACCCGAATTACGCGAAGTTCTTTGGCAAAAGTTCTCCGAGATAACCAAGCAGATTCACGAAAAACGGGATGCTTTCTTCAAGGAAATTCGCGCCAAGCGTGAAGAGTTATTGGAAGAGAAAAAAGCATTGGTCGATAAGATCAAGGAGATTCCAAGGAATTACAGCAAGCATCACGAATGGCAAAAAGCCATAAAAATGGTGAACGAGGTGCAAGCGGCTTTCAAAAAGATTGGTCGTTTACACCTGCCCGGTAACGATGAGGTTTGGGAAGAGTTCCGGGAAGCGCTGCGTGACTTTAATAAGGCTAAGAATCAATTCTATAAGGACCTGAAAAAAGAACATCAGGTAAACCTTGAAAAGAAAAAAGCACTTTTAGCCAAGGCGGAAGAGCTTAAGGATAGCGACGATTGGCGCAATACCGCTAATGCCTTAAAACGTATCCAAGCCGATTGGAAAAAGATTGGTCACGTACCCAAGAGTGAGAGTGATAAAATCTGGAAGGAGTTCCGCGCAGCTTGTAATCATTTCTTCAACCGACTTACCGACCACAATAAGAACCGGGATAAGAAATTGGCCGGAAATGCCGAGGCTAAACAAAAGGTAATTGAAGCCTTGGAAGCCTTTAAACCCGATGTAAAGGATAAGAAAGGGACCATTGCCAAGGCTAAGGAGTTTATTGCCGACTGGAAATCACAAGGTCCCATTCCCCAGAGCTTAAGAGGAGAGCTCGATGCCCGTTTTAATAAGGGCGTGGATGCGATCTTTAAGGCCATTGACATGGATCGTGAAGAATCGCAGCGTATTCGTTTTGAGAACAAAATGGATAGCCTCGCGGAAGAAGGGGAATACAAATTGCGTCAAGAACGAGATCATTTACGTCGCAAATTGGATGATGCTAAAAAGGAGTTGATTCAGTTGGAAAACAACATGACCTTCTTCAGTAGCAGCGATCCTAAGAGTCCGATTGTTAAGGAAGCCCATAAAAATATCGACGCCCAAAAGCGCATCGTTAGCAATTTACAGAGCCAGGTAAAGATGCTAGCCACGAAGATTAAGGAGCTCCAAAAGCAGGAAGAGAAAGTCGAGGAAGCGAAGTCTGATACGGAAGCCTCTGATAAGAGCGCCGAGTAAAGCATAGGGCATGGATAGAGGAACTGACTTATTGGTCCCTTTGGCCATTGCCCTCATCATGTTTGGTATTGGCCTTAGTTTAAACTTCAAGGATTTTAAACGAGTTTTTCTTCGCCCCAAGGCGATTTTAGTGGGATTAGCCTGTCAGTTTTTACTCTTACCTCTGGTGGCGTTTTTGATGGCTTGGCTCTTGCCGATCGATCCTTATTTTAAAGTAGGTTTAGTGCTGATTGCTTCTGCTCCTGGAGGTACGGCTAGTAATTTGGTGACCCATATGTTGAAGGGGCGGGTGGCCTTGTCGGTGAGCATGACCTCCTTCAATAGCTTGGGTATTTTACTCACTATTCCCATTTACCTGAGCCTGGCGATGCATTGGTTTTTGCATAATGACACCCAAATTGAGATTGGTTTTGCCGATACCTTTCGGGAGATATTACTGACGGTAGTTTTACCGGTGGTTGGCGGAGTATTAAGTCATGAGTATGGTTCCCGAACCTTTATAGAATCCCTGCAACAGCCTTTGCGTTACATCTTACCCTTGCTGCTTTTAGCAGTCTTTGGCTTTGCCCTTTTTCTAGATAATGGCGGTGAGCAAACCACCGCATTTTGGGATAATGTAGAGCTCTTTTTCCCACTGCTTTTCTTTAATGCCTTTACCATGGCTTTGGGCTTTTGGATAGCAAAGAAGGCGAAGATCAAGCATTCAGGTGCTTTTACCATCGCGGTAGAAATGGGATTGCAAAATGCGGCCTTGGCCATTTTTATTGCTACTAGCGTGCTGGAAAATTCAGATATTTCCTTGGTGGCGGTGATCTACAGTAGTTTCACATTCTTTTCTACTTGGCTATTTGCTTGGCTGCTCAAGCATCGCTTTAAGCCTTTTAAATCGACCATCATTTAAAACATCTATTAGGCTTTATGCTAGGCCTTAATTGCTGAAAAAGAGCAGTACTTTTGCAAAATGTCGCATAAGTTCAGGATTCAATCGGAGTATTCACCCACCGGAGACCAGCCCCAAGCTATTAAGGAATTAGCGGAAGGTGTGGATGGAGGAGTGCCCTTTCAAACGCTCTTGGGTGTTACCGGATCGGGTAAAACCTTTACCGTAGCCAATCTGGTTGAAAAGGTGCAAAAGCCCACTTTGGTTTTATCGCATAACAAAACTTTGGCGGCCCAATTGTACTCTGAGTTTAAGCAATTCTTTCCCGATAATGCGGTGGAGTATTTCGTTTCCTATTACGACTATTACCAGCCCGAGGCCTATATTCCGACCACTGGGACCTATATCGAGAAGGACCTTAGCATTAATGATGAAATTGAGAAACTGCGCCTATCAACCACCTCGGCCCTTTTATCTGGAAGGCGTGATGTATTGGTGGTAGCTTCGGTTTCTTGTTTATATGGTATTGGTAATCCTGATTCATTTAATGAGCAGGTGATTGAGCTTGAGCTTGGGCAAGTAATTCCACGCAATAAGCTATTATATTCTTTTGTAAATGCCCTTTACAATCGTACTACCGGCGAATTTGGCCGGGGTAACTTTCGCGTTAAGGGGGATACGGTAGACGTTTTTCCTGCCTATGCAGATACGGCTTTCCGTATTCACTTTTGGGGGGATGAAATAGAGCGTATCGAGCGCTTTGACCCTGCTGATCGAAGTGTCTTGGAGACCTTTGAATCGGTGCGGATTTTCCCGGCTAATATCTTCGTAACCGGCAAGGATAAGCTGCAGTCGGCCATACATCAGATCCAGGATGATATGGTGGAGCAGGTGGATTTTTTCAATAAGAATGGTCGACCCTTAGAAGCAAAGCGCTTGCAGGAGCGAACCGAATTTGACTTAGAGATGATTCGCGAGCTGGGCTATTGTTCGGGCATCGAGAATTACAGCCGCTATTTAGATGGTCGCGCTCCGGGTACCCGTCCTTTCTGTTTGTTGGATTACTTTCCGGATGACTATCTGATGGTTATTGATGAGAGTCACGTTACCATTCCCCAAGTAAGGGCCATGTACGGCGGCGACCGCTCTCGTAAAGAAAACTTGGTGGAATATGGTTTCCGCTTACCAGCGGCGATGGACAATCGTCCCCTTACCTTCGACGAGTTTGAGACCCTTCAGAATCAAGTAATATACGTTAGTGCTACCCCCGCTGAATATGAATTGGAACGCAGCGAAGGGGTGGTGGTAGAGCAGCTTATTCGTCCCACTGGCTTGTTGGATCCGCGGATTGAAGTGCGCCCGATTGAGAATCAGGTCGATGATCTGATGGAGGAAATAAACAAGCGCACCGAATTGGATGAGCGGGTTTTAGTAACGACCCTAACCAAGAGGATGGCGGAGGAGCTGACTAAATACCTCACCCGTTATGGCGTGCGTTGTCGTTATGTGCACTCCGATGTGGATACCCTGGAAAGGGTGGAAATTATGCGCGATTTGCGATTGGGTTTGTTTGATGTCTTAATCGGGGTTAACCTATTGCGTGAAGGCTTGGATTTACCAGAAGTGAGTCTAGTGGCTATTCTCGATGCCGATAAGGAAGGCTTCTTAAGAGCAGAACGTTCTCTGGTGCAAACGGTGGGTAGAGCAGCGCGAAATGTTAATGGTTTGGCGATTATGTATGCGGAAAAGATTACCGACAGTATGCGACGTACCATTGATGAAACCAATCGTCGCCGAGCCATTCAGCATGAATACAATCAAAAGCATGGTCTGACTCCGCAAGCCTTGAAGAAATCTACCGATTCGGTATTACCGGGTAGTAAGAAGGATCACAATCCCTATAAATCAAAATTAAATACACCGGCTGCTGCGGCAGAGCCCGCCTTGAAATACCAAACTAAGGAGGACTACCGAAAGGGTATTGAGAAATTGCGCAAGAAAATGGAAACTGCGGCCAAGTCACTTGACTTTATCGAAGCGGCTGCTTTGCGCGATGAAATGGTTGCTTTAGAGGAGCGTATGAACAAGGAATACCCAAATTAAGTTATTGTAGCGTACTAGTAAATTATGAGAAAACTCTATACTCTGTTTTTTATCGCCTTGGTAGGGATGCTAAATGCCCAAGTTCGGGGAACATTAGTTGACAGCAAAAGCGAAGCCCTTCCATTTGCCAATGTCGTAGCCTATCAAAATGGCAAGCTCATTAATGGTATGGCCACGGATATCGATGGTAATTTCAGCTTGGAACTTAAAGGAGGTAGCTACCAATTAGTAAGTTCTTTTGTCGGATATCGTACCGATACGCTAAGCATAAAAGTCCCCGAAAGTGGAGTTTTAAACTTAGGTAGACTCACCTTAAAAGAAGGAGGCGATGCCATGCTTGAAGAAGTATCGGTTACCGCCGAAGCACGAATGATGGAATTCGAGCAGGATAAGCGTGTTTTTAATGTGGCCAAGGATTTGACCAGTGTGGGTAGCAATGCTTCCGAAATTTTGAATAACCTTCCTTCGGTATCGGTAGACGTCGAAGGAAATGTGGCTCTACGTGGTTCCAACAATGTTCGAATTCTAGTGAATGGCAAACCATCGGGACTAGTGGGCAGTGATCCGGCGGCAGCTTTAAGGGCCTTGCAAGGCAATGTGATTGAAAAGATTGAGGTTATTACCAACCCCTCCGCGCGTTATGATGCTGAGGGTGAAGCGGGAATCATCAATATTGTACTTAAGAAGCAAAATGAGAAGGGTTTTAATGGTAGTTGGGATTTGAGTGCCGGTTACCCGGATTTATATGGCGTGGGCGCTACTATGAACTTACGTCGCAAGCGTTTTAATTTCTTTACCACCCTCAGTTATCAATACCGTCGTTCACCGGGTGGAGGTAGCTCAAATCAGAAGTTTTTCTTACCCGATACTTCGTATTCCTTTATCCGCGACCGCTATCAAAATCGCGGTGGTAATGACGCTACTTTGCGTTTTGGCGCCGATTACGATTTAGCAGAAGGACAAACCCTAACGGGATCTTTTTTATTCCGTCCTAGTCGCGGTAATAATTACGTAGACATCGAGTACCGTGACCTCGATGCCAATGGTGACCTCCAGCGTATTGTAAACCGTTTCGATGACGAGGTAGAAAACCAAGAGGTAATCGAAGGTAATGTGAGCTGGCAGAAAATTTTTAACGGAAACGATAAGCATAAATGGACGGCCGACATCCGCTACAGCTTAGAGGATGATCGCGAGAATTCTACCATTACCCAGGATACCAATGGGGTTTCGGATGAGTTTATTCAAAAGGTAGCTAATCTGGAATACCAACGGAGCACTTTGGTGCAAACCGATTATGTGCGTCCTATTGACGATAAGCGCTCGATTGAAATGGGTAGCCGGGTTACCTTGAGGGAAATTGAGAACAATTATCGCTTAGATGAACAAGCTTCGGATGGCAGCTTTATTCCTGACCCTGAGTTTAACAATAGCTTCCTCTTTCAGGAAAATGTATATGCCGCTTACGGAATTTATAATGGAGCCTTGGGGGAGAAGGCAACTTTCCAATTAGGATTGCGGGCCGAGCTAACCGATTTAACTACAGAGGTAGGGGACTTTGATAGCGTTAATCGCCGGACTTATGCCAATTTATTCCCGAGTACATTCTTTACTTATAGTTTTAGTCCGCTCAGTGATTTACAATTGAGCTACAGTCGCCGAATTTCTCGTCCGGGCTTCCGCACCTTGGCGCCATTCTTTGGCTTTAGTGATAACCGAAACTTTTACAGCGGTAATCCTAATGTGAACCCTGAGTTTACCGATAGCTATGAAGCGGGTTATGTGCGTTATTTCGAGAAGGGAAGTTTATACAGTGGTATTTATTACCGTCACCGCACGGGCGTAATTGAACGTATTACCGTAGTGGAAGAGCGCAATGGTGATGAGTTCACCCGCTTCTTCCCCGTAAACTTAGCGGTGCAGGATGCCTATGGTTTTGAGTTTAACTTTCAGTATAAGATTGCCCAGTGGTATGATATTAACGCCAACCTAAACCTATTCCGCGCAATTACCGTGGGGGAATACGAGGGGCAGAGTTTTGGGGCGGATAACTACTCGAGCAATGGTCGTTTGGTAAATCGATTTAAGTTTTGGAAGAGCGATCTGCAGGTAAGCTTTAATATGCGCGGCGCAGAAACTAGTCCGCAAGGACGCCGCTTAGGCATATATACCCTGGATCTAGGTTGGAGTAAGGACGTGTTAAAGGGTCAGGGTACCATCACCTTCTCGGTGCGTGATTTATTCAATACCCGCGTACGTCGTTATTATCAATTTGGCGATATCAATGGGGGAGGTCGATTCGATACTTACGGAACTTTCCAGTGGCGACAACGTCAGTTCACCATCAGCTTTAATTACCGTTTAAATCAGAAAAAGGCACGCCCGCAGCGCGGCGGAGGCGGTGATTATGATGGCGGTGACTTCTAGTCGAATTCGATAATTAAAGGAGCGGCATTAATGGCTAGCTCCTCACCAGATTTCCAAGTCTCTAGGCGTATGGGTCCCTCGTTATCCGGAAGACGATACACTTTTGCTTGCTGACCGGGATCAAAACTCATGCTGCGCGGAAAATAGGTGCTGCCGAGATCTTTATTCCACATCACATAGCGCTGATGGCCCTGCTGGTTTTCGTAGAGCATTACTTCGATAGAAGGGATGAATTTTGCTTGAACCATTTTCACAAAGTGGTAGTCACCCAATAGACGTTTTAAAGCGCGCAGTTTATAGAAGGAAGGTTTTAGCTTGCTCCGATTCCATTTTTCCCGGCTTAAGCCACTACTTTGAAATTTGGTAGGATTAGCGGTATTCACATCGCGGTACATGTATAAGAAGGCGCCGTCTATTCCAGAGGCATGAGCCCATAAGAAACTACGTACAATAAGGTTGGCCTGCCTTTCCAGCGATTGCAAACTATCGGCTGCTGGGGCAGCTTGTACCGACTTTCGATTGGAGTCATAGCCAAACTCACTGAGGTAGATTTTTTGTCGGGGTAAGTATTTGTCGCGGTAGAGCACTAATGCCTTTAAGCGTTGGTATAGCTCATCCTCTTCCGGACTCACCGCATGTTTAATACGGTCTCCTTGTCCGCCGGCATCATTGGAATAATGATGAAAATTGATAGCATCCGCGGGAAAGTCTTTTTCCGGACGGTTAAATATCGACCAAATGCGAATAGCCTCAATGTATTGGAGGTTTAAACTACAGATGCCGCCCATTACAAATTCTAAGCTTGGATCGGCATTTTTTAAACCATAACCATTGCCCAAACGCCCCGCATGTCCATCGTAATCGGCGCTAAGCATGGCCGCAAATTCCCAAGCATTGAAATAGCCTTTATCCCCGCGCCACCATTTATCCGGTTCATTCCAATTTTCAATCCCTTGGATGAGGTTTAAGCCACTCTTAGGACTCTGTCCGGTAGCGACATGTAAATCCTTAGCCGCATGCTTCTGCTTGCCGTATCTAGCGGCATATTGGAACATGAATTTGCTGTGTATCCGATAGGAATGTGGGTCCTCACTCGTTTTAGAGTCGAGGATTGGTTTATCATCGAAATCACCTAACCAGTCAGGACTGCCCTGTAAGCAAGGGATAACTTTTAGTCCGGAAGCATTTAAATTTTGGTAGTATTGGTCGAAGTTCCAATGCCCATTAGCAGAGGGAGCAAAAGCCGGACCTATGCGCAAAGCCTCATCGAGACTTAGCCCTTCCTGAAAATGCCAGTTCCAATTATGATATTCTCGAATGGAGCTGCTGACGGCTTTAAGATTGGAAATGGGGTCATCCACAAAGGCATTAATACCTATGAATTCATTGAGGCTAAGGGGTCTTTTTTTGGGCGGCGGACTAAAGGTGGGAGAGGCTTCCTGACTTAGTGCCTGCCCAAAAAGTAAAATTTCTCCTATTTCGGTCTGGGCACTGGCGAATTCAAAGAGGAGATAGTCTGTTTCTAAATTGATTTTAAGCCTTCGCCATTCCTGGTATTTGTTGGTCTGGCCTTTAAAAACATAATGCCAAGAATCATTTTTCCTTAGGGCAATTTTTAAGCTGTCCTTACCCGCTCCGTCAAAAAATACGAGGGAGTCGATTTGAAATTTCCCCTTTAAGGAAAGCAGGTATTTCTGGGGAAGATAGAGCCTTTGCGGATGCGCTTTGAAATGGCGTTTTGGTTCAGATCTAATTTCCCCTTGGCGACCAAGTAGACGCGGGCCCTCATCAAATAGTCCTTTTGGATAGGATGGGCTATTGATGGAAACCACATCTTGGTCTCCTACTTTAATCCAGGTACCCTGACCAATAAGACCGAAGCTACTAAGGGAGAGAAGTAAAAGGAGAAACTTTTTCATACTAAAAAAACCGGCCTAAGCCGGTTTTTATTATTTAGCGTCCACTAATTCAACATCAAAAATCAACCAAGCATCGGGAGGAATTACTCCGCCTGCACCGGCTGATCCATAAGCCAAGTCGGGTGGGATTACCAAAGAAGCTTTGGAACCTACATTAAGTAAGCTAATACCTTCATCCCAACCAGGGATTACACGACCTACTCCCACGGGGAAAGAAATGGGCTCACCACGCTGTCGCGAATCGTCGAAGACCATACCATCGCTGAGACGACCTTGGTAGTGCACCGCTACGGTTTGACCGGCATTTGGTTTAGGACCTGAGCCCTCTTCCGTGATTTTATAGAATAAGCCACTTTCGGTTTTGGAATAACCTTCGGTAAGCTTCGCAACTTTTTCTTCAGCTGCTTTACGATTAGCGGCTTCGATTTCATCTTGCTTCGCCATCATTTCGGCGAAAACCGCCGCAGCATCCCATGCTTCAGCTTCGGAGCCGTGACGTAGGATTTCTACCTTTTCCATTAGGTCACCTTGCTGGATTGCATCTACCACCTCATGGCCTTCTACCACCTTACCAAAAACGGTGTGTTTTCCATCTAACCAAGGAGTTTCGACGTGGGTGATAAAAAACTGCGAGCCATTGGTACCCGGACCTGCATTGGCCATAGATAGGATACCTTTGCTATCGTGTTTTAGCTCAGGGTGAATTTCATCTGGAAATTTATATCCAGGTCCACCTGCACCACTACCAGTAGGGTCTCCACCCTGAACCATAAAGTCCGCTATTACCCGGTGAAACTTGAGTCCGTCGTAATAGGGCTCATCATTTCCTTTGGCGCTGTTTTCAATTTTTCCCTCCGCTAGTCCCACGAAGTTGGCAACGGTTAAAGGGGTTTTTTCATGCTCTAGGAGCGCGGTGATCGTACCTCTTGGGGTACTAAATTTTGCGTAAATGCCTTCTTGCATCATTAATTATTCTTGAATAGATACCATTTCGATTTCGAAGATTAACCAAGCGTTGGGAGGAATTACATTTCCTGCACCGCGATTACCATAGCCCAAATGGGGAGGAATCACTAGTTTGTATTTGTCACCAACCTTCATCATGGTTAAAGCCTCACGCCAGCCTAAAATTACGGGAGCATTGCGACTTGCCTGAACAGGGAAGGGCTCGTATTTACGGCTAGGATTGTATTTGTCATTTTCTTTGGCAACTGACTCAATGCTCGAGTCGAAAAAGGTTCCGTCTAATAAGAATCCGCTGTAGTTCATTAAAACCGTTTGCTCCTCGCTTGGCTTTGGACCATCACCTTCCTCTAGGACTTTGTAGTACATGCCGGTGGCAGTAGTATCAAAACCTTCGGTAATTTCTTTGATTTTGTTTTCAAGGGCCGCTGCTTCCTCTTCTTTGGCTTTGGCTATATCTTCTTGGGCAGCAGTAAAGGCTTCACCACCATTGTAATCTTTGGCAGCTTTCCCCTTACGGATGATGCTCACTTTATTCATTATCACCTCTTCATCGGGACGATCCTGGCGGTTGCGAGCCACTTGTGAAATTGCATCGGCCACTTCTTGTCCGGCGATAACGCTTCCAAATACATTGTAAGAACCATTTAAGTGTGGCGTTTCTGCAACGGTGATGAAGAATTGAGAGCCATTAGTGTTTGGGCCTGAGTTGGCCATCGAGATAACTCCTTTCTTATGGCTTAATTCATCCGAAACTTCATTTTGGAATTTGTAACCGGGTCCGCCCATTCCAGTGCCTTGGGGATCGCCACCCTGAATCATAAAATTAGGAATAACTCGGTGGAAAATAAGTCCATCGTAGAAAGGCTTTCCTTGGAATTCAGCGGAAGCTAAAGGATGGTTTCCTTCGGCTAAAGCCACAAAATTGGCGGTAGTTAGCGGTGCTTTTTCTTCCTCGAGATCGATGAGGATATCGCCCTTATTGGTTGAGATATGGGCGTAAATGCCATCTTCTAATTCTAAAGTTTCACCATTAACGGTAACATTCTGCGAATTGCAGCTGCTGAGTAGTCCGCCCATGATAAGGGCAGTCATCCAAAAGTTCTTCATTTTACGGATTTTGTTTTTGAATATCAATGAGTTCAAGTTCATATACCAATGCGGTAAAGGGAGGGACTTTGTTTTGGTCGCCTGCCACTCCGAAGGCGCGATGCGAAGGTAAGATAAATAGACCCTTATCGCCAACGCGAAGCATCTTCAATGCTTCATGGAGACCAATTTCGGCGTCTTCACGATCGATGCGTAATTGCGCATTCTTTCCTTCGGGTGAAGCATAAAGCAAAGCCCCATTTAGCATTGAGATTTTATAGCGGTAGCTTACCTCGTCATTGGTCTGTGGATTTTCACCGGCACCTAGGCTATCGATTTGGTAAAAGATACCCGTACCGTTACGATCTAGGTCAAGTTCCCGTTCTGCGATATAAGTTTTAATGGACTCCACTTCCTTTTTTAGGAAATCGCGGTGGGCCTCTATACTGCTTTGCTGGGCAGGTCTGTTTTCCCTTTGATCGAGCAATTTAATGTCCTTGCTGTTTTCGGTAGGATTGCAAGAGGCCAGAGCGATGAGGCTAAAAAGCATGGGTTTAATGCGCATCAGCAAGAGCTTTAAGTTCATTTTTATAAGCGCTGAGGGCCTCTAAAAGTTTGGACTTGGTCCCAGCAATATCTAGCTCGCTGCTTCCTCCGGCCGCATTGCGGTGCCCACCGCCCTTGAAGTATTGTCGGGCAAATTGGTTTACATCGAAAGTTGTTTTGCTGCGGAAACTTAATTTAAGCATGCCATCGCGCGGCATCATAAAGGCAGCCAACTCAATGCCCTCAAGGGATAAGCCATAGTTTACGAAGCCTTCGGTATCGCCTTTTTTGAAATTACATTCCTTTAAGTCATTTGCGTTTAAGCTAATGACCGCAGTGTGCAATTCGTCCCACACTTCCATACCGTTTAAAGCCCTACCTAATAATTGAAAGCGACTAAAGCTATTGGTGTCGTAAACCCGACTGGCTACTTTCTGACTTTCAACGCCTTTGGCCAATAATGTGCTTGCTACTTGATGGGTGATAGGAGAGGTGCTACTAAAGCGGAAGTTGCCTGTATCAGTAGCGATTCCGGTGTAAATCGCTTCGGCCAAATCTTTATCGATTAAGTTGGTCCAACCCATGGCGTCCAGAAAATGGTAAACCATTTCACAAGTGCTCGACATGCTGGTATCGCTGTAGGTCCAATCGCAAAAATCGGAAGGTTGTTGATGATGGTCGATCATCAGTTTTTTAGCCTGGGAAGCTCGGATGCTGTCCTCCATTGGGCCGCTGCGTTTAGGATCGTTGTAGTCGAGGTGAATTAGCAACTGGGCCCGATTCATAAGCTCAGTGGCCCGTCCCTCATTTTGATCGAAAATTAATACCTCCTCGCTATGCGTCATCCACTTCAAATTTGGAGCATAGTCGTTGGGCATTACCATCTTTACCTTAAAGCCTAATTGCTTTAAGACTCCGTAGAGCCCAATGGCTGAACCCACGGCGTCACCATCGGGATTGTGATGATTGGTGATTATTATTTCTGGCTGACTGCCAAGAAAAGCTTTGATTTCGGCAGCGAGTGAATCGAGTACTTGCATCGCACAAATATAGGGGTACAATTTGGTCTTAAATGGCTAACTTGCCCATATGTCGGACAAACGTGTAAAAAATGCCTGGGCTTTTTACGACTGGGCCAATTCGGTCTATTCCTTGGTAATTAGTACGGCCATTTTTCCCATTTATTACAATTCGGTAGCGCAGGAGAAAATTCACTTTTTGGGCGCTGACCTGGAAAGCGCCACTTTGTACAGTTACTCACTGGCCTTTTCCTTTCTAATAGTTGCTGTAATTTCGCCTTTCCTATCAGGGATTGCTGACTACGCTGGGAATAAAAAGGGCTTTCTGAAATTCTTTGCTTGGATGGGCTCGCTGGCCTGTATGTCGCTTTTCTTTTTTGACGCCGACAATATATTCTACGGATTAAGCATGAGTGTTTTAGCCAGTGTTGGCTTTTGGGGCTCCTTGGTTTTCTACAATGCTTTTTTACCGGAAATTGCCAAGCCGGAAGAGCAAGATTCCCTAAGTGCTAAAGGTTTTTCCCTGGGCTATATCGGTTCTTCATTATTGCTGATTTTAAACTTGGTGATGATAAGTCTGCCCGAAACTTTTGGCTTTGCAGACACCGCTGCTGCCACGCGCTTTAGCTTTTTATTGGTGGGAGTTTGGTGGATCGGATTCGCACAAATTACCTTCCGGCGATTGCCAACTAATGTGCATCATCGAAAGCCCAAAGAGGATGGCTACATCTGGCGTGGATTCCGAGAGTTGAAGTCGGTTGCCAAGCAGCTAAATGAGGCCGGTAATTTGCGTAAGTTTCTGTACAGCTTTTTCTTTTACAGTATCGGGGTACAGACCGTGATTCTCTTGGCCAGTTTATTTGGCGATCAAGAATTGGAACTGGAATCGGGGAAATTGATTGCCACTATTTTGATTATCCAATTTGTGGGTATCGCTGGGGCTAATTTGTTTGCCTTTTTATCGCGTAAATGGGGGAATTTGCAGAGCTTGAAAATCAGTATTGTAGTATGGGGACTGATTTGCGTTTTAGCCTATCTTTTATCCAAGGACGATCCGTGGGTAGAGTATAAATTCTACGCTATTGGCGGCTTAGTTGGATTGGTGATGGGAGGTATACAAGCGATTAGTCGTAGTACCTATTCCAAACTATTGCCCGAAACTGAATCCAGTGCTAGTTTCTTCAGCTTTTTTGACGTTACCGAGAAGGTGGCCATCATCTGCGGAACCTTTGTTTACGGTTTATTAATTCAGTTAACAGGGGATATGAAAGCCAGTGCTTTGGCCTTATCGGTTTTCTTCTTGATTGGATTTCTACAAATCCTTCGCATTCGCAAAGGCAAAGAGGTGTTTTAAGGAATTACCGAGGCAAAATCGAGACGAACCTCTTCAAAGAGCTCATCAAAACCGATTACTCGACCTTTTAAATAAATACTGTCTCCGGCATTCATGGCTGGCAGGCTAGCATTGCTATCTAGTTTAGCGTAAATACCTTCTTCTAATTTTAGGGCATCACCATCAATTTCACTCAGTTTTCCTTTAATCGCTACAACTTGATCGAGGTATAGCGAGTCGGCCAAATTTCGATCCTGGTTAAATTGACTTACCAAGCTCCCCGCCGCTAGAGTTATGCTCGCCTCTTCATTGGCGGCGTCCCGATGCGGTTTGTGAAAAACGTAGAGGTAGCCGAGAAAGGCGAAGGCTAAAACCACTACAATTAGCCCAATCAATTTTTTCATAATTTTTGCTTTTAAGAAGCCTAGCAAACTATCTTGCTGATTCAAACGTATTTAAAATAACGGCAATAGCCTGTAAAACGTTTGGCCAATTTATAATTATGCGAAAAACAACAGTCCTTTTAGCCCTTTTTGCTTTGTTAGCGTGTAGCAAGGAAAATGTGGAAGATTTGCGTTCAGAAATAAACTGTGATACTGCGGAAGTAAGCTATCAAGGTGAATTAAAAGCCCTGCTAACTAATTCTTGTGCTCAGCCCAATTGCCACATTGGACCGAACGCCATTGGAGGCCTTGATTTAAGCACCTATGAAGATGTGAAGCAGATAGCCGATAATGGTAATTTGGTGGGTAGAATTCGGGGTACTACCGGTAATTTAATGCCACCTCCCGGATCCGGGATTTTAAGCGATTGTGAAATTTCAAAAATTAGCGCCTGGGTGGATGCCGGTGCTGCAAATAATTAATAATGAGATATTTAATTTTCGGATTAGTACTTTCCTTTGGATTATCAGCTCAAAAACTTAGTACTCGTAAAGGTTATGTGAAGTTCTTTAGCGATGCTGCGGTAGAGGAGATTGAAGCAGAAAATACGCAGTGTTCCAGCATTATTAATCTGGATAATGGTTCTTTTGCTTTTCTAGTGCCCATTAAAGCTTTTCAGTTTGAGAAAGCCCTCATGCAGGAGCATTTCAACGAAAACTACATGGAGAGTGGCAAATACCCTAATGCTAGTTTTAAAGGAAACATCTTGTCTTTTGAGTCCCCAGATTTAAGCAAGGATCAAAACTTGAAATGGAAATTAAAAGGTAGGCTCACTATTCATGGCGTGGAACGAGAGATTGAAGAGGAAGTAATGGTGCGTATTAAAGACGGTAAGCTTAGCTTAAGCAGCGAATTCAACTTGAAAGTCAGTGATTACGGAATTGATATTCCGGCTACTAAGAAAGATAATATTAGTAATGATCTAAAGATCACGGTAAAATTCCAGTATGACTAAAAACTTACTTTTGGTAGGGGCGGTCTTTGCCTTACCATTTTTTGCGATTGCTCAGGGCGATGATCTCCTAGCGGAGTTAGAGGAAAAAACAAAGCCTGCCACCACTTATGCTTTTGCGACTTGGAAAGGCACCAAAGTGGTGAATCTACAAACCAATGAGATGCCTGCTAAGGGAGTCTTGCAGTATACTATACTGCATCGCTTTGGCGCTTTTAACGACGATTTCTTCTATAATTTCATGGGCTTGGATAATGCTCAGGTAAGACTGACTTTAGATTATAGTCCGACTACCTGGTTAAACCTAGGCCTAGGTCATACAGGTTTTTTAAAGACTTATGATTTCTTTGCCAAATACCGTTTAACGCGTCAATCTAAGGGTGCGCGCAATATGCCGGTGAGCATAGTGGGCTACTCTTCGATGTATTATTCTGCGCAACGTTATAATGATGGTATCGATCGGAATTTTAGTCGGCGTACTTCCTATGTTCATGAATTGGTAATCTCGCGAAAATTCTCGCAAAACTTTAGTGCCGAGTTAGTCCCTACCCTCATTCATTCTAATTTGGTTCAACGCAGTGCCGACAATAATACCCTATTTGCACTAGGCATGGCGGCCCGCTATAAGGTAACACCAATGATTGCTTTAACGGTGGAGTATGTACCGGTCTTAAACCCCAATCAATACCCCGATATTAATCCCGATCCATTAGCCTTGCCGGCGGATTTAAACCTGAGCAATTTCACCAATGCATTATCGGTGGGATTTGACATAGAAACGGGAGGGCATGTATTCCAACTGTTTGTGACCAATGCCCGCGGTGTAGCGGAGCCTTATGCCTTTGGACAGAATACCGGTTCTTGGTTAAACGGAGATTTACACTTCGGATTTAATATTAGTCGTGTATTTACGGTTGGACCGTAGTACCTTTGCAGCGAAAAGGAGAGGCCTAAAGGCAAACCCTCTTTTTTAAACACCAATATGAAGGGGAAAAAAGCGGCGATACGCTTCATCTTTATCACCATCCTTATCGATGTTATAGGCATTGGAATTATCATTCCGATTGTTCCCAATCTTATCCAGGAACTAACCAATTTGGGGAATAGCGAGGCTGCGGTATTTGGAGGTTTCCTAGCGGCTACCTATGCCAGTATGCAGATTATTTTCGCCCCAATTTTAGGTGCATTGAGCGATAAGTATGGCAGGCGGAAATTATTACTGATTTCTCTATTTGGTTTAGGCCTTGACTATTTAGTGATTGTATTTGCACCAACCTTAACTTGGCTCTTTGTGGCTCGAATAATTTCCGGTATTTGCGGCAGTAGTGTTACAGTTGCTAATGCCTATATCGCTGATATTAGCGAGGCTAAGGATCGTGCCAAAAACTTTGGGATGATAGGTGCCGCCTTCGGACTCGGTTTTATTATTGGTCCGGCTCTAGGCGGACTATTAGGAGAATACGGCACTAGGGTTCCCTTTATGGTAGCGGCCGCCATGGCCTTAGTAAATTGGTTGTATGGTTACTTCATTGTTCCCGAATCGCTTAGTCCAGATAATCGCCGCGATTTTTCCTGGAAGCGCGCCAATCCCGTAGGGACTTTAAAAAGCATTATCTCCAATAAGTTACTTTTTCCCTTACTGTTAAGCTTTTTTATTATTTACATCGCCTCCCATGCCACCCAGTCTAATTGGTCTTTTTACACCAAGGAACGCTTCAATTGGAGTCCTCTAGAAATAGGCCTTTCCTTAGGCTTTGTTGGGATAATGGTTTCCTTAGTGCAAGGCTTCCTTATTGGCAAGGTAGTGGCTAAGATTGGTGAGGTGCGGGCAGTTTACGTTGGCTTCTTTTTTTATATCGTAGGAATGCTCCTGTTGGGCTTGGTTACCGAGGTATGGATGATTTATGCGGCCATCGTGCCTTATGCTCTGAGCGGTTTTGCCGGACCTTCGCTACAATCTGTGATGGCTGGCCAAACACCAGCAAATGCTCAGGGTGAACTGCAAGGAGGCTTAACCAATTTGTCGATGTTGGCGGCTATTATTGGTCCGCCATTAATGACCGGAATCTTTAGGTTTTATACCGATCCCGCCAATGAAGTTTACCTTCCTGGTGCACCTTTTTACGTGGCCAGTGGATTAACTCTCATGTCTTTGGTGGTGGTTTATTATGGCCTTAGTCGCCTCAGCCGTAAGGCCTCTTAAAACTTAGGGCTTCTTTAAGGCGCCTAGTTTGAAGGTGCAGGCCGTTGCTACGTTTCCCGAATTGAGTTCCAGGAAAAGGCTGTCTGCCTGATGCTCAATGACAATGGTGCCCCCATATATTTGTCCCTGAAAATTCCCACGGTAAAATTCTTGACTATCTAGAACGACTGAGTCCTGTAAGATCTCATTTTCATGCAACCAATTGGAAGAGAAGCTGAGGTGATAGTTTAGGGCATTACTATAGCTGCTGTCTTCGACCTCTGCGCTAAAAGTCATTAAACTGGTATCTCTTTGATTTTGCCAATTGCCAGCGCTATCCCTCGCCATGTAGCTTAGAATTTGAATGCCAGAGCCTTGGTAGCTTCCGGCTAAAGCCTGAAAGGGATTTGGATTGGCGCTTGATTGGTCGGGTGGAAGTTGACATTCATCTTTGCTACAGGCACCAAAAATGAGCAGAAAAGTCAAAAGTAGGGAGCGATTCATAAAAGCAGATTTCTTTAAAGGTACAGAGTTAAAGGTGAAAAAAAAAGCCCTTGGAAAGTCCAAGGGCTGTATTAATTTATTTGTAAAGCTATACCGCTACATTGTATTCGCGTAAGGCATCATTTAAGGAAGTCTTCTTATTGGTACTTTCTTTCCGCTTGCCAATGATTAAGGCACAGGGAACATTATAGGTGCCTGCTGGGAAGTCTTTGGGCATAGAACCAGGAATAACTACCGATCGGGCGGGGATATAACCTTTAATTTCCTTTGGTTCTGGACCGCTAACATCAATAATTTTGGTAGAGGCCGTTAAAACCACATTGGCTCCTAGTACCGCTTCTTCCTCGATGCGAATACCCTCCACTACTATACAACGCGAGCCAATAAAGCAATTATCTTCAATAATAACGGGGGCCGCTTGTACTGGCTCTAATACGCCACCGATTCCTACTCCGCCGCTGAGGTGTACATTTTTACCGATTTGGGCACAGCTACCCACCGTAGCCCAAGTGTCTACCATGGTACCCGCGTCCACATAGGCGCCGATATTTACATAAGAAGGCATCATTACTACACCCGGGGAGACATAAGCCCCGTAACGAGCTACCGCATGAGGAACTACGCGAATGCCTAGTTTTTCGTAATCTCTTTTTAAGGGAATTTTGTCGTGGAACTCTAAGGGCCCAGCTTCAATAGTTTCCATTTTACGAGTAGGGAAATAAAGGATTACCGCCTTTTTCACCCATTCGTGTACCTGCCATTTTCCGTCCACTTTTTCGGCACAGCGCAAATGGCCTTTGTCAATGGCTTCGATACATTCTTCAATCGCTTTTACGGTTTCCACTTTTTCTAAAAGGGAACGATCTTCCCAGGCAGATTCAATTAAGCTTTGATGCTCCTTCATTTTGCTATCTTAAATTTGCGCAAAAGTATGAAGAATGGCTAAAGTGATTGCCCTAGATATTGGAGGAAAACGGACCGGAGTGGCCGAAACCGATCCCCTGCAAATGATTGCCTCCCCAAGGGAGACCGTGGCTACTGATCAATTGGCCGAGTACTTGGATAAGCTAATGCAGGAGGCACCGGTTGATACTATTGTTTTGGGTGAACCATTGGCTTTAGACGGTGGAGATAGTGATAATTCCCAGCGGGTACGAGAATGGCAAAAGAAGCTTGAGGAAAAGTACCCCCAAATGGATATTGTCTTGCAGGATGAGCGTTTTAGTTCAAAAATGGCGCAAAGAGCTTTAATTGATAGTGGTGTTAAAAAGAAGAAACGTCGCGAAAAGGGCTCCCTCGATAAAATAAGCGCAGCCATCATTTTACAGGATTATCTCGATCATCGCTAAGTTGACCTTGGCAATCGCATTCCAATCTGTATTTTTGTCGAAAATTAAAGCATGATTTTACCCATTGTGGCTTATGGAGATCCGGTTCTTCGCAAAGAAGGAGAGGATATTGAGAAGGATTACCCCGAATTGGACAAGTTGATTGCCGATATGTGGGAAACCATGTACAATGCTCATGGTGTAGGTTTAGCCGCTCCTCAGATAGGTAAAGCAATTCGACTTTTCTTAGTAGACACCAGTGGTTTTGTAGAAGAGGGTGAAGAAGATGAAGAAGGCCTCAAAGATTTTAAGAAGGTATTTATCAATGCCGAGATCATCGAGGAAGATGGTAATGAATTTGTGTTTAATGAAGGCTGTTTAAGTATTCCTGATGTTCGAGGAGATGTAGATCGTCCCGAAAGGATTCGCATCCGCTATCGCGATGAAAACTGGCAAGAGCACGAAGAGGTTTATACTGGTTTAAAAGCGCGGGTTATACAGCACGAGTACGATCATATAGACGGTATTTTATTTACCGATTACTTAAGTCCCCTGCGTAAGAATATGCTGAAAAAGAAATTGAATCAAATTTCGAAAGGGCAAGTAAAGGTTTCCTACCGCATGAAATTTCCCTTTGCCAAATGAGAAAGTGGTCTAGCTTATTAATGGGCCTATTATTAATCCAAGCCTGCAATAATAGCCCGGTTCAAGAAAACCCCTTGAATGAAATTCACGCCTTGGAAGATAAGATGCGGGCTTTGGATTATCTAGATACCAGCCTTGCGGCGGATATGGCCGTGGCTTATTCTAGTTTTATTGAAGAAGAGGGAAATGACTCTTTAAAGCCATATTATCATTATAAACTAGCCGAATTATACCGCCACTGGCCCGGTATGGAAGTCGAGGCCATTCAAACCTTCCACGAGGTCGAGGAAACTTATACCTATCATGAAGTAGCTCCTCGGGCTATTCTAAGCTTGGGATTGTTTTACGAGGAAATGGCTCAGAAGGACCGAGCGGTAGCGGCTTATCAGGAATTTATTGATCGCTTCCCTAGTCACGAATTGGCTGGCCAAGCAAGAAGCCTGCAAGAAATGTTACTTAACGAACAAGTGACCGATATTCAGCGGGTACAAGAATGGAAAAAAAACTCTGTAAATAAATAAGATGAAATTAGACGATATTCTATCAATTGGCGGAAAGCCAGGTCTTTATAAATTGGTAAAAGCTACTCGCCAGGGAGTGCTAGTGGAAAGCCTTTTAGATCAAAAGCGTATGCCCGTATCTCAGCGAGCAGACGTATCCGCCCTGAGCGATATTGCCATTTATACCTATAGTGAAGAATTGCCTTTAGGGGAAGTTTTCCAAAAGCTTTACGATAAAACGGAAGGTGCAAAGGCCATTGATGCTAAAAAAGCGAGCAATGATGAATTAAAAGAATTCATGGAAAGCTTTTTACCCGATTATGATCAAGAGCGTGTTTATACCTCGCATCTAAAGAAACTTTTTTCTTGGTATAATTTACTTCATGATAGTGGTTTGCTAAATCGCTCCGAAGAAACCGCGGAGGAAGAGTCCAAAGAAGAAGCATAATATGGCCCATAGCCGTGCCGAAAAAATGGAAGCCTTCGGGCGTTTGCTGGACATCATGGATGACCTGCGCGCTCAGTGTCCCTGGGATCGTAAGCAAACGATGGAAAGTCTTCGTCACCTTACAATTGAGGAGACCTATGAACTCGGCGATGCCATTTTGGATAATGACCTTCCCGAGGTAAAGAAAGAGCTAGGTGACTTACTGCTGCATATGGTTTTTTACGCCAAAATTGGCGAGGAGAAGGAAGCATTTGATGTGGGCGATGTCTTGCACGGCATATGCGAAAAGCTTATCCATCGGCATCCTCATATTTATGGAGATGTTGAGGCTAATGATGAGGAAACGGTAAAGGCCAATTGGGAAAAATTAAAGCTAAAGGAAGGGAAGAAGTCCGTTTTGGAAGGAGTTCCCCGGAGCTTGCCAGCCATGGTTAAAGCCACTCGTATTCAAGAGAAAGCCCGCGGAGCTGGTTTTGATTGGGACGATGCTTCCCAAGTTTGGCAGAAATTAAGGGAAGAGGTAGTGGAGCTTGAAGCCGAATTAGCGGCCGCCGACACCCAGAAGATTGAGGCTGAGTTTGGCGATTTATTGTTTTCGATCATTAATCTTTCTCGCTTTTTAAAAGTAGATCCCGAATCAGCTTTGGAGCGCACCAATAAGAAGTTTATCCAGCGCTTTCAATACATGGAGGAAAAGGTGAAGGAAGCAGGATTGCAGTTAGAGGACTTAAGCCTCGAGGAAATGGATCGCTACTGGGAGGCCGCCAAGGGCCTAGAATAAGCCTAAATTATTTCTGCGTTAATTTTTAGAAAGCATTTTACTGCTCTGCAGATTTGCGCTAATTTCCCTGCTTAAGCTAATAGGTTTAAGCATGAAAAAGCTTTATCTGGTTCGCCACGCAAAATCTTCATGGAAGGAGGAGGGTTTAAGTGATTTTGACAGACCCTTAAAAGGTCGCGGGGTTCGCGATGCGCATAGTACCGGACAATGGTTATTAGAGCAAGGAAATACTGCCGACCTCTTTATCTCGAGTCCGGCCACCCGCGCGATGCACACGGCCCTTATCTTTGCACAAGAGTTGCAATACCCCATTAGTAAAATACGCATGGAGTCGGCACTCTACCACGGTAGTCCCATAGATATTTACGAGGCTTTGGAAAAGGTAGATGCATCGGTAGAATCGGTTTTTCTGTTCGGTCATAACCCAACCATTACTAACTTCGTGAATCAGAGCATCGATCATGTAATTGATAATGTACCGACTACCGGGGTAGCCTGTTTAAGTTTCGATACCGATTCCTGGGCAGCACTAGGCCAGGAGGCAGAATTGGTATTCTTTGATTATCCAAAACGACGCAAGTAGTGAATATTCCAGCCCAAAAGCGGATTATTGCCCGCGATATATCATGGTTAGCCTTTAATGAAAGGGTTTTGCAAGAGGCCATGGACGAAAGCAATCCATTGGTGGAACGCTTGCGCTTTCTAGGGATTTACTCTTCCAATATGGATGAGTTTTTCCGGGTGCGCTATGCTTCGATGAAACGCTTGGCACAGCTTTCGAATGAGCGCCAAGAGCGGATGGGGGCGATGCAGCCAACTGAACTCTTAAGAGAGATTTCGGCGAAAGTACAAGAGATGCAAGCGCGCTCTCAGGCGATTAATGACGCCCTAATGGAAGAACTTTCGGACTACGATATCGAATTCGTGACAGAAAGGGATCTAACTGCGGGTCAGCGTGACTATGTGCGTAAATTCTTTATCGACAAGGTGAGCCCGACGGTATTCACCCTTATGGTAGATGAAACCAAAGAGCTGCCGGAATTACGAGAAAAGAGCATTTACCTAGCGATTCGGATGTTTCTTAAGCAAGATCCTGAGCATCCTAAAATGGCCTTGATTGAAGTGCCTAGTGAGCAGGTGGGGCGATTTGTGTCCTTGCCACGCTATGGTAAGCAGTATATCATGTACCTGGAGGATTTAATTCGCTATAATCTCGAATACATCCTCTTCATTTATAATATCGACCATATTGAGGCGCATACAGTGAAAATTACACGGGATGCCGAATTGGATTTGGACGATGACGTGAGTAAGAGTTTTTTAGAGAAAATGTCCAAGTCGGTTAAAAACCGTCGCACTGGCGATCCGGTACGTTTTGTGTACGATAAGGAAATCAACGAGCAAGTGCTACAATTCCTAGTAGATGCTATGGAGCTCGACAGTTTCGACTCCTTAATAGCGGGAGGACGATATCATAATAAGAAGGATTTAATCAAGTTTCCCAATTTAGGGGGAGAGGACCTAGAGTTTGAAAAGCTACCGCAGCTTGCCCATCCCGATTTAGATATGGATCGCAGTATTCTGGGGGTGCTGGATAAGCAAGATATCTTACTCTTCTTGCCCTATCATAACTTTAGTTACATCATTCGCGTTTTACGCGAGGCGGCAATCGACCCTCGGGTTAAATCGATTGATATTACCCTTTATCGATTGGCCGATGATTCCCGGATTATTTCGGCTTTGGTTAATGCGGCCAAGAATGGCAAGGAAGTAACGGTGGTAATTGAATTGCAAGCTCGTTTTGATGAGGCCAATAATATTGGTTGGACCGAAGTCTTGCAGACGGAAGGAGTTAACGTAATCTTCGGAGTGCAAGGCTTAAAGGTGCACAGCAAGATTTTATTGATTAACCGCGAGGATGAAAGTGGGGTAGAAAAGTTGTATGCATCGGTAGGAACCGGGAATTTCAATGAAAATACCGCTCGTTTTTACACCGATTACCATTTGCTTACCGCTGATGAGCGTATTACCAAAGACGTAGCGAGGGTATTTGACTTCCTTCGCAACAATTACAAGATTAAGCGCTATAAGCATCTGCTGGTATCGCCGCATTATACCCGTAAGAGCTACATCAAATTAATTGAAAAGGAGATTGAGAATGCGAAAAAAGGCTTGCCTTCTGGTATTCGCATAAAGATGAACTCCTTGTCGGATGTAAAGCTTATCGATAAACTTTACGAAGCCAGCACCTATGGAGTAAAGATTCAGATGGTGATCCGGGGTATTTGTTCTTTAGTACCCGGTATGAAGGGGTTTAGTGAAAATATCGAAGCTATTTCTATCTTAGATCGATATTTGGAACACTCGCGATTATTGATTTTTGAAAATGGGGGTGATCCAAGGTATTTTTTAGGATCGGCCGATTGGATGCCGCGTAACCTCGACTATCGGGTAGAAGTGACTACACCGGTCTACGATGAAAAGGTAAAGCGTCAGCTTAGAGACCATTTCGATATTATCTGGAAGGACAATGTGAAGAGTCGTTGGCATAATGAAGCCTTAGATAATGAGTACCGCAACATCCGAGGTCCAAAAATTAGATCGCAATACGCTTTACACGATTATGTGAAAAAGCAATTAAAATTAGGAAAGTGAAGATTCATAAACTCGCCGGCATAGATATTGGCTCTAACTCAGTTCGACTCTTAGTTTCTAACGTTTTAGAAGCGGAAGAAAAGGTTCTTTTCAAAAAGTCTTCTCTCACTCGCTTGCCCATTCGTTTGGGTCCGGATGCCTTTAGTGCCGATGGTAAAATCACCGATGAAAACCGCAAGCGACTAATCACTGGAATGCGTGCCTACCGTAACGTTATGGAGGTTCATGGCGTTCAAAAGTATCGGGCTTGTGCCACATCTGCCTTGAGGGAAGCTAAGAACGGCTTGCAGGTGGTGGAGGAAATCTACAAAGAGACGGGAGTAAATATTGAGCTAATCAGCGGGAAAGAGGAAGCGCGGATGATCTTTAGTTCGGATATGATTGGCGATGTAGCCGATGCTCATGAAAACTTCCTTTACATAGATGTGGGTGGAGGTAGTACCGAATTAACCTTATTCTCCAAAGGGGAGATTATGGCCAGTCGCTCTTTCAAGATTGGCACCATTCGCCTTCTAAAAGGCATGGTTAAAAGCAGCCGCTGGGAGGAAATGGAAGAATGGATAAAGGACAAAACCCAGAGCTTGGATGAAATCTTAATGGTGGGATCCGGTGGTAATATTAACCGCACTTTTAAGTTGAAAGAGAAGAAGCGGGGCGAGACCATGAGTCTAGATACCCTGCGTAAGCTCTATAAGCAATTGAAGGAATTTGATGTGGATCAGCGTATGATTCAGTTCGATTTAAACCCCGATCGAAGCGATGTAATTACGCATGCCCTTAAAATCTATACCCGAGCAATGAAGTGGGCAGGGGCGGAGCGTATGATTGTACCTAAGAAAGGTTTAGCCGACGGCATCGTGCGCTTCTTGTATCGAGAGCATTTCCAATAATTATATAATAAAAAATTATCGGAATAATTTTCTGATAAATGTAATTGATGATACATTTGTCTCATCAAATAGAAAGACATGGCAGTACAAAACGTAAACGATACAGAATTTAAAGATTTAGTCGCTAACAACTCAAAGGTTGTGGTAAAGTATTACGCCGATTGGTGTGGTAACTGCAAGTTATTTGCACCTAAATTTCGTCGCGTAAGTAATGAGGAAGAGAATGCCGACATGGTTTTCTTAGATGTTGATGCGGAGAAAAACCCAGAAGCGCGTAAAATGGCGGGGGTAGATAACCTTCCTTTCCTGGCCGTATTTAAAGACGGCGAATTAGTTGAAGGTAGCGCCAGTAATAAAGAAGATTATTTACGCTCAATTATGGCGAAGCTATAATAGCGTATTGATAGGGAGATAGAGAAAAGGGCAGTCAATTTGACTGCCCTTTTTTGTTATTAATATTACAAGGCTTTTAAAGCGGCTTCGTAATTAGGCTCTTGTCCTATTTCAGGAACTTGTTCGGTATAAGCTACCTTTCCTTCCTCGTCAACAACTACAATTGCTCTAGAGAATAAGCCGGCCAAAGCACCATCCTTCATGCTTACTTGATAAGCATCACTGAAGGAGCTATTGCGAAACTCAGAGAGATTCTCCACGCGCTCAATTCCTTCGGCTCCACAGAATCGTTTCATTGCGAAAGGAAGGTCTTTGGAAATATTTAAAACTTTTACGCCTTCTAAGGAGGCAGCTTCTTCATTGAAGCGACGTACCGAACTAGCACAAACATTGGTATCCACGCTAGGGAAGATGTTTAGTACTAATTTTTGACCGCTGTAATCCTTTAAGCTTTTCAAGCTAAGATCCGCTGCACTTAGTTGGAAGTCAGGGGCCTGGCTCCCTACTGCTGGAAGTTCGCCTTGTGTTTCTACTGGGTTTCCACCCAAGGTAATTTTTGCCATGGTGTTTAATTTTTGGTAAAGCTATTTAAGCAAGCTCTCATTCTTTACATTTGAGCTTCAAATTTTGTTTTCGCTTGGTAGAAAAATTCGATCTAATTGTTGCAGGAGCAGGTCCGGCTGGGGCGAGTGCGGTGTTAGCCGCAAAAGGTGCTGGCTTAAAAATCGCCTTAATTGATAAGTCAAATTTCCCACGCGATAAGGTCTGTGGTGACTTCGTTATGGCTAGAGGTCCTCGATTTATTTCCGAGTATGCGCCTAGTTTGAAGGAGCGATTGGATCAATTCCCCGAGAAAGCAGTAAATAAAAGCACGGCTATTTACGTAGATGACTTCGATCCGATTATTTGGGAGTGGGTTCAACGTTCAATTACCATTAAGCGGGAAGACTTTGATCACATGATTTTAGAGGAGGCTCTGAAAGTAGAAGGAGTCCACTTTTTTCCGGGTGAAACTATAAAAGAGGTGCGAAGAGAAAATGGTCAAGTTTTCGTTCGTAGCTCCAACCTTGAATTTAAAGCCCCTTTTATTGTTGGGGCAGATGGAGCACATTCGCCTGTGGCAAAAAGTTTAGCCAATTATAAGGTAGATCATAACCATTACGGTGGTTCGGTTCGAGCCTATTACTCGGCTTTAACTAATATTTCCAGCGCTACCAATGAGGTATACGTGAGTAAAGATGTGCTGCCAGGCTATTTTTGGCTTTTTCCACTATCTGAAACAAGCGCTAACATAGGCTTAGGAATGCATTCGCGACATATTGTGCCGAATAAGGTAAACTTGAAGGAGGTCTTTTATCGCTTTATTGAAGAGAGTCCTACTTTACAAAGCAAGATGTCTAGTGCTGAAATGGAGGGCCCACTTAAGGGTTTTGGTCTACCATTTTACAGTAAAAAATTTAATTTAAGTGGCGACAATTATATCCTTTGTGGTGATGCGGGCTCTATGATTGACCCAATGAACGGCGAGGGTATTTACCAAGCAATTGTAAGTGGCTTAGCAGCAGGAGAGTGGTTGAAGGAAAATTTACCCAAAGGGAAAATTGGCGCAAATGCCAGCTTTGCTTATGAGAAAGCTATGCATAAACGTTTTTGGCCAGAAATGCGAACCAAAGCTTTATTGGTGAAAGGATTTGCTCACCGAAGTAAGCTGATTAGTTCTTTAGCGAGAGTGGGGATTCGTAATCCTTGGATGCTAAACACGCTAAAGCGAATGATGTAGAAATCCTTTAGGAATAATTAAAAATAAAAACCCCTACGCTCTTATGAGGTAGGGGTTTTTAAAACAATCAATCTATACGAAGATTACTTATCGTCTACTTCTTCAAATTCAACGTCAGTAACGTCATCTGCATTTCCAGAAGCTCCTTCTTGACCTGCACCTGCAGCACCTTCAGCTCCAGCAGCACCGCCAGCTTCCTGTTGTGCTTTGTACATTTCTTCCGAAGCATTTTTCCAAGCCTCGTTGATCTTTTCCATAGCAGCGTCAATACCTTCAAGGTTTTGCTCGCCATGTACTTTTTTCAATTCCTCTAAAGCTGATTCGATAGGCGCTTTCTTATCATCAGAAAGCTTGTCACCGAATTCTTTAAGCTGCTTTTCAGTTTGGAAGATCATGCTGTCGGCCTGATTAAGTTTTTCAACTTTTTCTTTTGCCTGCTTGTCGGCATCAGCATTAGCTTCGGCTTCACGCTTCATACGGTCGATTTCCTCTTGGCTTAAGCCTGAAGAAGCCTCGATACGGATGCTCTGCTCTTTACCAGTGGCCTTATCCTTAGCGGATACGTTTAAAATACCATTGGCGTCGATGTCAAAGCTTACCTCAATTTGAGGAACCCCACGTGGTGCTGGAGGAATATCCGTTAATTGGAAACGTCCGATGGTTTTATTGTCTTTTGCCATTGGGCGCTCTCCCTGGAGTACGTGGATATCTACCGCTGGCTGGTTATCGCTAGCCGTAGAGAAGGTCTCCGACTTCTTGGTAGGAATGGTAGTGTTAGCCTCAATCAAACGAGTGAATACACCGCCCATAGTTTCAATACCTAAAGAAAGGGGAGTTACGTCTAATAAAAGAACGTCTTTCACATCACCAGTTAATACACCCCCTTGGATAGCCGCTCCTAATGCCACTACCTCGTCTGGGTTAACTCCTTTGGATGGATCCTTACCGAAGAAGCTCTTAACCGCTTCTTGGATGGCAGGAATACGGGTAGAACCACCTACTAAAATTACCTGATCGATATCAGACACATCTAGATCGGCATTCTTTAAGGCAGTTTTACAAGGAGCAATGGTGCGGTCCACTAGGTCATGTACCAATTGCTCGAATTTAGAGCGAGACAATTTTCGTACTAAGTGCTTAGGGCCACTAGCAGTAGCGGTAATATAAGGTAAGTTAATTTCGGTGTCGCTAGAAGAAGATAATTCGATTTTAGCTTTTTCTGCTGCTTCTTTCAAGCGTTGTAAAGCCATCGGATCTTTGCTTAAGTCAAAGTCTTCCTCTGCTTTAAATTCGTCGATTAACCAGTCAATTACCGCTTGGTCGAAGTCATCTCCACCTAAATGCGTGTCACCATCAGTAGCCAATACCTCAAATACGCCATCACCTAGTTCTAGGATAGACACATCGTGAGTACCACCACCACAGTCAAATACGGCCACTTTTTGATCCTGACCCTTTTTGTCGATACCGTAAGCTAAAGAAGCTGCAGTTGGTTCGTTGATGATACGACGTACCTTTAAACCAGCAATTTCACCTGCTTCTTTGGTAGCCTGACGTTGAGAGTCGTTAAAGTAAGCCGGTACGGTGATAACCGCTTCGGTAACTTCTTCGCCCAAATAGTCTTCGGCAGTTTTCTTCATTTTCTGAAGTACCATCGCTGACAATTCTTGAGGCGTGTATAAACGCTCATCGATTTCTACGCGGGGAGTGTCGTTTTCACCTTTCTTGATGTTGTAAGGCATACGACCAGCTTCCACTTCCAGTTCACTGAAAGAAGAGCCCATGAAACGTTTAATCGAGTAAATGGTCTTATGTGGATTGGTGATGGCCTGACGTTTTGCAGGGTCACCTACTTTGCGCTCGCCTCCTTCAACAAAAGCGATCATCGATGGAGTAGTACGCTTTCCTTCACTGTTAGGGATAACCACCGGCTCATTACCTTCCATTACGGCAACACATGAATTGGTGGTTCCTAAGTCAATGCCAATGATTTTTCCCATGGCTATTATTCAATTTTAAGTTTGATTCTAATTTGCCCTTCAATGTTCAAAGCTTGTGCCATTGGCTGTCAGGCAAAAAAAATCCTGCCAGAACTGACAGGATTAATGTTTTACGGAAAAAGCGTGCTTTAAAAATGTGCCGCTCTGTCAGATTATAAACATTGTTTCTGATTGTTGTCACAATAACAGGTGTCGCGACCAGCTAGCTCAACTCGCGCAAAATTAAGGTCGCAAGTGAGGTTAGAAACCACTAGGCGGTCATACAGACTATTTTGTAACAGAATAGCATCTCGGAATACTTCGGTTCTTGAACTTAGAATGCCAGTGCCATTAACCACTTGTTGGTACTGAGGGCGGTTTTGGTTAACCCCGGTGGAAGGGCGGCTCAAATCTATATAAGTCATTAGCTCTTCTGAAGCGCCAATAATGCGTAGGTCGAGGCCCTGGAAGAAGCGTAAAATTCGCTTGCTCGGGTCGGCCTCTATTCGGCCAGCCAAAGCCGCGTTAAGTTGATTACCACTAAAGAGTAAGTTTTGCTCATCGAAAGTTGACTCCTCCAGCGGTAAACGAATTTCTTCGGTCTTGAATACTTCTGTTTTGGTGTTCAGGTTTACTTCCTTGTAGTGGAAGTAGAGCACCACCTGATAGGCCGCCATCTTTAGAGTAGCTTGGGGATTAGATCCGTTTAAATTTTGCTCAACATCAAACTCAATTCGCCCATCATAAAAACGCTGGTTTAAAGGTTCCCGAGGTTGATTGAGATCGATGGTTCCAACGATGCCAGTTCTGGCGCTAGCCGTAGTACCGTCTTTTAATCGGTATACGATAACCTCGTACTCCTTGTTGCGAGAGATGTTAAAATCTGCGGGTAAACGGTATAGGTGAAAGCCTTCGGCGGTAAAAGTTCCCGGCTCCAAGTTTTTAGAGTCATCATAAACTAAAGGGGCTTCCCGTAAGGCATTGCTTTCCCCAGGATTGTACTCTCGAATAACTACATCGATATCGGCACTATCATAGTAAAGGGAATCACTGGCATTGAAAGAGGCTGAAGCCGCTGCATCGCCAAGGTATCCGCGCTGAATTCGTACATAATTGGTATCCGCATCGGGATCCAACATACCGTAGATTATGGTAAGATCCTGGTATTCGGCATTAATGTCAATTTCATTATCGCAAGAAGCCAAAAGAAAGGCAAGCGAAAGAAGACTAAAAATTCTTTTCATAGGGCAGAGTATATTGATGCTATGGTAGCCAAGCTTCAAAAGTATAAATTTGCCTTCACAATTGATTCATATGTCAGTAGCAAGCAGCAACTTTAAAAAGGTAACCACTAATTCGGTACAAGAGATGAAACGCAATGGAGAGAAAATCTCCATGCTTACCGCCTATGATTTTACTTTAGCGGGGATCGTTGATCAGGCCGGCATCGATGTAATATTAGTGGGTGATAGTGCCTCCAATGTAATGGCGGGGCATGAGACCACCTTACCGATTACCCTTGATCAGATGATTTACCATGCTAGCGCAGTAGTTCGAGCGGTCGACCGAGCCTTGGTGGTAGTTGATTTACCTTTTGGATCTTATCAAGGTAATTCCAAAGAGGCCTTGAGTTCGGCTATTCGAATTATGAAAGAAAGTGGCGGGCACGCGGTGAAACTCGAAGGCGGGGTAGAAATTATTGAGTCTATCCAGCGCATTTTAACCGCTGGTATTCCGGTTATGGGTCACCTTGGTCTAACGCCTCAAAGTATTTATAAATTCGGTACTTATACCGTTAGAGCCAAGGAAGAAGAGGAAGCCGAAAAGCTATTGGCTGATGCAAAGGCCCTTGAGGAAGCGGGCTGTTTCGCCTTGGTGTTGGAAAAAATCCCCGCCCATTTAGCCGAGAAAGTGGCGAAAAGCATTAGTATTCCGGTTATTGGGATTGGTGCTGGCGCTGGAGTAGACGGACAAGTTTTGGTATTGCATGACATGTTAGGGATGACCCATGAGTTTAACCCACGCTTTTTAAGAAGGTACCTCGATTTGTATACAGAAATCACTGGGGCCGTGCGACAGTATGTGCAAGATGTTAAAGACCTAGATTTCCCGAACGACAAAGAGCAATACTAGTGGAGATTGCTTCGCGCATACTTTTTGAGGACAACCATTTAATCTTAGTCAATAAGCTCTCCGGCGAATTAGTCCAAGGTGACTTCACCGGGGATAAGCCACTTTTAGAAAAAGTGCGTGACTATATTAAGGAGACTTACAATAAGCCAGGTAATGTATACTGCGGTTTAATTCATCGACTGGATCGGCCTACTTCTGGTATTGTTGCTTTCGCCAAAACCAGCAAGGCCTTGGCTAGGATGAATAAATTGTTTGAGACGAGGGAGGTCGACAAGCGTTACTATGCCATAGTAAAAGAGGCACCGGAGCCCAGTAAGGCTAAATTGATTCATTACTTAGCTAAAGACGCGAAAAAGAACAAGTCTTTTGTGTATCCCGAAGGAAAGAAGGGGGCAAAACGGGCAGAGTTGGATTATCGCCTTTTAGCCCGTTCCGAAAACTATCATTTACTAGAAGTAAAACTTCATACCGGCCGTCATCATCAAATAAGGGTACAGCTAGCTCATATTGGTTCGCCTATTAAGGGCGATTTGAAATACCATTATCCTCGATCCAACCACGATGCCAGTATTAGTTTGCATGCCGGCTATTTATCTTTTGTGCATCCTGTAGCTCAGGAAAAGCTTGAAATTAGGGCACAATGCCTCGGGGCGGATGCAATTTGGCGTATCTTTAATCCAAAGATCGCTGATGAAATTTCTGATTGAAGTATTTAGCCTCCTCATCTTTTTTGCCCTTTTTCGCGCTGGGGTTAAACGCTTTCTGCCCAAGAAGCAAGAGATTGAAACCTTGTCTGAAGAGTCATTAAAGGCTTTGCAGCGCTTTCGACTCCGTTATTTTGCCTTGTTATTTGGTTTTACTGTCCTTGGTACATTCCTGTTCAAATTCCTTTTTCAATGGATCCGAAATGTTTGGGTAAAAAACATTGCTACAGAATATTTTGCGGTTTTTCCGCTGCAGGACTTTGGTTTATGGTATCCCTCCTTATTACTGTCTTTTTTACTGGCTACTTTAATTGCCTTTCGGCTGAATCGAAGCTTGCAGAAAGACGGACTTAGCTTTTTTTTAGAAGAAGTTCAGGAAGAAGCTCAGGGTTACCGCAGTTTTGGTCCCAAAAGGTGGATTCAGTATGGTCTAGGTTTAGTCTTATTCCTTTTGTTACTATATCCTCAGTTTCACGATTCAGTTCGATTTAAGGGGGAGCAAATAGAATGGCGTCAAGGTTGGGGTGATTTTGCTGAACTCCATCGATCGGATATAGATAGTTTAGGCGAGGAGCAGGGACACCCTGTTTTCTATTATGGGGATAGTCTAAAAATGGACTTTGACGATTACAACTACGATTTAGATAAAATCGAAGCATTTTTAAGTAAATAAAAAAAGGAGCTTAATGCTCCTTTTTTCCTTCATAAGCAAGTTTTAATTTAGTGGATATCGATTAACTTACGATTACTATTCTCCACTTTCTTTACTTTGGGAATTTCCAATTCTAAAATTCCATTCTTAAAACTTGCCTTGATGTTTTCCTCATCTACTTCATGCTCGGGTAAACGGAAACTACGCTCAAAGCTCATTTTACTAAACTCACGACGACGGTAGTTTTTCTCTTTGTTTTCCGATTTCTCCTCGTGTTCGGCGCTGAGTTTTAAAATTCCTTTTTCTAACTCAATGTGAAGGTCCTCCTTGTTAAAGCCAGGTGCTAAAACTTCTAAATTGTAAGCCTCTTCACTCTCGGAAATGTTAACGGCAACACTGCCTTTTGTACGATTAGTTTTCTCCATCCAATGCAATGGTTCATCGCGAAAGAATGAATCAAAAAGATTATCGAATAAGGCGAATTCGGGATTGTGCTTTATAAGTTTCATCGTTAATTATTTTTAAATTCAAATTCGCGAGATTTAGAACAATTGGAATGCCAATTAATAAATATTAAAAAATGCAAATATTTAACTGACTAATCGTCTGTTTAGAATAATTTTAAGCGACAATAATTCAGTTTCCCACTAAAAAATCTGTCATTTTGTGTTACTTTGCAATTCTAAATTCTTACCATGAAGAAATACTTTTTCCTAGCCAGTATATTTTTACTTAGTGCCTGCAAGACAGTGCCCATCACCGGCCGTAAGCAGGTTTCCTTGATTCCGGGTTCACAAATGAATGCCATGGCGGTGGATCAGTATCAGCAGGTTATTTCTAAGTCTAAAATAATTAAAGGCACCCCTCAGTATAATATGGTTCAGAGGGCAGGATCACGCATTTCCAAGGCCGTTGAGGCTTATTTAAAGAAAAATGGGCATGGTGATATGATCAAGGAATTCCAATGGGAGTTTAACTTGATTGATGATGAAGCGGTAAATGCTTGGTGTATGCCTGGTGGTAAGGTGGCCTTCTACACAGGTATCATGGATGTTTGCAAAGATGAAACGGGAGTTGCGGTAGTAATGGGACATGAAATTGCGCATGCCGTGGCTCGTCACGGTTCGGAGCGTATGAGTCAGGGTTTAGTACAACAAGCCGGTGGAGTGGCATTAGCAGTGGCTCTAAAGGACAAGCCACAAGAAACTCAGGCTTTATATATGGCCGCTTATGGCATTGGTTCTCAATTTGGAGCAATGCTGCCCTTTTCACGTTTGCATGAATCTGAGGCCGATGAAATGGGGCTGTACTTTATGGCATTAGCCGGCTATAATCCAGAGGAAGCACCTAAGTTTTGGGAGCGCATGGCGGCAAAATCGGGTGGTTCCGCTCCCCCAGAGTTTATGTCTACTCACCCTTCACATGAGACTCGGATTAGCGATTTAAATGAAAACATGAAGAAGGCCAAGGAGTATTATGCGAAATCGCAAAAAGCTTTGTAGATGCGGGCCTTCGATTTTTTAAAGCTCTATGGCGCAATTGTCTTTTTGCACTTAGCAACTTTATACCGACAGGATGATGGGGTCTTGTATTGGCTTAGTAAGCCTCTAATTATCGGTAGCCTTTTACTTTTCTTTTTAGCCAAGCTAAAGGAACATAATCTCAAAGGCCTGTTTCGGCTAGCCTGGGCCTTAGGGTTTAGCCTGGCCGGCGACATTTTGCTAATGTTTAAAGAGGAGCAGTTTTATTTTCTTTTGGGCATGGCGGCCTTTGCTTTGGCGCACCTATTTTACATTCTTTGGTATTTACGCACTAAGCCCAAGCTTAGCCCTCTACCTTCAATTCTGAGTTTGGCCATCGCGGGCTTTGGCTTATGGTCAATTCTTGCCTTAGTGGAGATTCCTTATGAATTGGAAAACCCTATTTATGGCTATTTTAGCTTACTTAGCATTCACCTCTTTTTAGCAGCTAATGCCTGGAAAAAGAGCATTCATAATTTATTTCCAGTATTAGGAATCTTCCTGTTTATCTTTTCTGATTGGTATTTGGCCTTTGCCAAATTTGGATCTGGTAGCGGGGTCATTTGGTTTGACCCTATGGTAGTTATGCTTAGCTATTCGGCTGCCCAAGGATTCATAATTATGGGAGTACTGCGCGATAAGCTAAGTAAGTTTGACCTCTAAGCGGGGTCGACGTCGTAGATGATGCTTATAGCTTTGGAGCGATGCTCAAATTGAAAGTCATCTACTATTTCCTTGAGGCTGTTTTTAGCCTTCTTAAGATTGATGCCATTTTCCAATTTGAGGAGTACTTCCATTTGATACTGCCCCCTCAGGCGGGCTGCTAGCGGGAATTCTGGTCCCATCATTCTACTGCCAAATACTTTTCGAATGGCCGCTCCAAGTAATTTGGCCCGTTCCTCTAAATGCAGCCTGTCCCGGTGCTTTAAGTTTAAACGAATTAGGCGGTAGTAGGGCGGGTAGTGAAACTCTTGGCGTTCTAAGAGCTCCCTTTGGTAGGTGTTGCGGTAACGATGGGCGATTACATCCAAAATAATGGGATGTTGGGGATCGGAACACTGAATTAAAACTAAGCCTTGTTCTCCCTTTCGTCCTGCTCTTCCGGCTACTTGTGAGAGCATTTGGAAAGCCTTTTCATGCGAACGGAAATCAGGGAAATACAGCAGGGTGTCTGCGTTCATTATCCCCACTAAGCCAACGTTTTCAAAATCCAGTCCTTTGCTTACCATCTGGGTACCCACCAAAATATCGGTCTCACCATCTTCGAATGCCGAGATAATGTTTTCATAAGCCTTTTTTTTGCGCGTGGTATCAAGATCCATTCGCTGCACCCGCGCTTCTGGAAACATTAATTTAAGATCGTCTTCCAATTTCTCGGTCCCAAAGCCCAAGGTCTTTAAGTTTTTGCTTTTGCAGGCTGGGCATGCTTGGGGTGGGGGAGTATTATAGCCACAATAGTGGCAACGAAGCCGATGCTGATAGCGGTGGTAGGTAAGGCTTATATCGCAATTCTTGCATTGCAATACATGACCACAGGTTTCACATTGTAAAAATGTAGAAAAGCCCCTCCGATTCTGAAAGAGGATAATCTGTTTGCCAGCCTTGAGGGTGGCTTCAATTTGATCCACCATCGACTGTGCAAAATGCCCACGCATTAATTTCTTGTGCCGCTGCTCTTTTAGGTTTATTGCCTTTATCTCAGGCAGGGCTAGTTCCCCAAAGCGTTCATGCATTTCCACCAATTGATATTTTCCCCGCTTGGCGTTAAAATAGCTTTCAAAACTGGGAGTAGCTGATCCTAAAATGGTTTGGGCCCCTTGCATTTGCGCAAGAACCAAGGCCGCGTCTCGAGCGTGGTAGCGCGGTGCCGGTTCGAATTGCTTAAAGCTTGTTTCATGCTCTTCGTCAACTATTATTAAACCTAAGTTTTGGAAGGGTAGGAGCACACTCGATCGGGCCCCAATTACCACACAAGGTCGATCTTCCATTTTCTTCAACTTTAACCAAGTCTCCACCCGATCGCGGTCGCTAAAGCGAGAGTGGTAAACCAATAGTTGCTCGCCGAAATAGCGCTGCAAGCGTATTATAAGCTGAGTGGTAAGGGCAATTTCTGGTACGAGGTATAAAACTTGTTTATTTTGCTTTAAAGCGTCGGCCATTAGTTTCACATAAACCTCGGTTTTACCTGAAGAGGTCACGCCATGCAATAAAATGGGCTTTTTTTCTTCCGCTTTAATTTCTGCAAAGGCTTTCGCCTGATGGCTACTCAGTGGTTTTAAAGACTGTACTTGATGAATACCATCCCATTGTAGTTCCTCTTCTTGGTCATAGATTTCGAGAATCTCTTTTTTGGCCAAGGACTTTAAGCTACTCTCTCCCGCGCCACTTTTCTTCAATAGACTTGCTGCGCTCATTTTACCTTGCTCGTCGCGTTGGACTAAATAGGTGAGGAGTAATTGCCTTTGTTTTTCTGCCTTCGCAAGTAGAGCAAAGCTGGCTTCGCTATGGTTTTCATCTAGCGTCGGCCCCGCTTTCACCATTCGTCTCTTTCGTGGTTTATAGCTCTGCTTGAGCTCTTCTTCTAAAACGATATAATGTTTAGAGAGCAAGTCCTTAATGGTAGCCAAGGGGTTTTTAAAACCGGTGATATCGGAAATCTCCTTAATGCTTAATCTCGATTGGCTTTCTAGGGCTTCAATAATGAGGTATTCCGAATCATTGAGTTCTTCGTCAATGATTTCCTTCAGCAAATTGCGCTGCACCACCATTTCACTTTCCAGTTTCAATCCGGAGGGTAGGGCCGCTGCCATTACATCGCCAGGGTTACAGAGATAATAATCCGATATCCACTGCCAGAAGTCTAATTGCTTCTCACTCAGAATCGGTTCTTGATCAATTAAATCACTAATGAATTTGGCTTCGAAGCCAGATGGCGCCCGATCGTGAATTTTGGCAATTATGCCAGTATAGAGCTTGCGCTTACCCAGCGGAGCCACCACGCGCATACCTAGTTCCAAAGCGCCGACAAGGTCGGGCGGTACTTGGTAGGTGTAGGTCTGACTTATAGCCAGGGGTAAAATCAAGTCTACATATTGAACCATCGGATTATCCTTGCTTTTTACGGCTTCCTTCGTAAAGGTCGTAACGCACTAACCAGCTATCCAATTTACCGTTCTTCAGTTTAATTTTTTGGGAAGGTTTTAAACCTAAGTTTTTCAAGCCTTCTTCAGAGGCCGTGAAGATCCATGCAGTGTAGCCGCTGAAATGCTGCTTTAAGGTATCACCTATGCCTTTGTATAATACCGGGATGTCGGCTTCAATCTTTATATCATAAGGCGGATTCATAACGATGATACCCCGGGGAGGAATCTCGAGCTCCTCGGGCCAGTTAAGAAAATCGGCCGGTTTAAACTTGATGTGATCCTCCATCAGCGCACTGCGGGCATTGCGCCTCGATTTAAGCAATACCTTGGCATCCTTATCGAAACCGAGCAGCGGCGGTAAACTTTGGTTTTCTTTCTCGAGTGACTTATCGAAGATTAGCTGGTAAAGTTCTTCGTCAAAGTTTTTCCATTGCATGAAGGCAAAGTCTTTGCGAAAAACATTAGCAGGAACATTAGACGCGCGTAGCGCAGCTTCCAGTAAAAAGGTGCCTGAACCACACATCGGATCTATCAGCGGAAGCTGAGGGTCCCAATTACTTAGGGCTAGAATTCCAGCCGCCAGAACTTCATTTAAAGGTGCGGCATCTACCGCCTGTCGGTACTTGCGCAGATGTAGACTATCACCAGAAGCATCGAGGCTTATCGTTAGCCAACGCTGCTGAATATGCACATTAATGGCAATGTCTGGAGTGCGTAATTGTACCGAAGGTCGTTTTCCGGTCTTGTCCCGGAATCGATCTACGATCGCGTCTTTGGTTTTCTGAGCGATAAATAGGCTATTGCGGAATTGATCACTAAAAACAGTGGCATCTACCGCTATAGTCCGATTTACTTCAAAAAGGTCTTCCCAAGCAATACCCTTTACCTTGCGGTAAAGATGTTCTTCATCGCGAATTTGAAATCGGTCCAATTGCACCAAGACCCTTATGGCGGTGCGTAACCAAAGATTAGCCTTGTAAACAAAACCAATATCACCTTCGCAGATTACCGCTCGCTTGGTGGTTTTTACCTCACGCCCACCCAGTTGACGCACTTCCCTGGCTAAAACGGGCTCTAAGCCCGCCAAGGTTTTGATTACTATTTGTAAATCGCCTTCCAAACTAGCGGATGTCGAAGCGACGTAATTCTACTGTGGCACCGCCCATATCGTTTACTGCGGCATCCCCAAAAATAATTTCACCTTGAACCATCTCCTTTTCATTTAACTCAAGGTACAAGGTGTCGATCCACACCTGACCACCAAGCTTCAAACTTACTTCGTAGCCACGGCTAGTAGCCTGACTACTAGAGTCGCGCACGGCAACGCCATAGACTACGGTTCCATTCATTTCCACCTCCATAATTTCTTGCTGGGGATAAACTTTAGAGGAAGCATTTTTTGCTTGTTCTTCGGTATTTCCTGCACAGGCCCCTAAAATTAAAAGAGCACCTAAGCCAAATTTCTTCATGTTCTGGATTTTTCCCCAAAGGTAGCTATCGAAAACTAGACCTGAAATTCACTTCTTAGCTTACTTATGAACAGCAGGTAGGCTTGAGGGGAAGATTTGTTTAGATTCGGTGCAAATTCGAAATATGGCGCATCTTTCTACCCTAGATTGGACCATTGTTATTGGCTTAATGATCTTATTTGTCTTTATCGGCATTCGCTTTAGAGGTAAGGCAGAAGGCGGTTTAGCAGGTTTCTTTTTAGGCGGAAGAAAGCTACCCTGGTACATTGCGGGTGTTTCGATGGTGGCGACCACCTTCGCCGCTGATACCCCCCTTTGGGTAACGGAAAAAATTGCGCAGCATGGTATTTCCGGAAACTGGCTGTGGTGGAATATGGTTATCGGGGGCATGCTCACAACCTTCTTTTTTGCGCGATTATGGCGAAGAGCTAATATTATTACGGAGCTTGAGTTTTTAGAAATCCGATATTCTGGTCCGGTTGCATCATGGTTACGCGGTTTAAAATCGGTCTATCTGGGCCTATTTATGAATGTGGTAATTATAGGCTGGGTGAATGCGGCCATGATTTCCATCTTGGAAGTGTTTTTTGAGCTAAGTCCGGATGAAGCTTTTTGGATTTGCATGGGAGGGATGCTGATAGTGGCCTTTTATTCCTCCATCGCTGGTTTATTGGGAATTGCCATTACTGACTTTGTACAGTTTATAATCGCAATGTCGGGCTCCTTAATTCTTGCAGTGGTGGTTTTGGATTTGCCAGAGGTAGGCGGGATAGCCGGTTTAAAAGCGCAATTACCGGCCTGGCGCTTGGATTTTTTCCCCAAGCTTAGTGGGGTTTCGGATCTAGCAAGCGGCACCTTTTCTTTATCAGCGGGAGCTTTTTTCTCCTATGTGGTGCTGCAATGGTGGGCCAGCTGGTATCCGGGCAATGAGCCTGGTGGTGGGGGATATATTTCGCAACGCATGATGAGTGCGAAGGACGAAAAACACGCGGTTTACTCAAGCTTATTTTTTCAAATTGCCCATTACTGTTTGCGCCCTTGGCCTTGGATTATCGTGGGTCTTGCTGCCTTAATATTATATCCAGATTTACCCCTTGAGGAGTCGCGCAAGGGCTTTGTTTTTGCCATGCGTGATCATTTACCTTCGGGGCTAAAGGGTTTGTTGTTCGTGGGATTTATCTCCGCCTATATGTCAACTATTTCCACCCAATTAAACTGGGGTTCTAGTTACTTAACCAACGATTTGTATAAGCGCTTTATAAAAGCAGAGGCTAGCGATAGACATTATGTTTTAGTGGGGAGAATCATCACTCTAGGTATTATGGCTGTGGCGGTGTTTTCCACTTCCCAAATTAAAATGATTGATCAGGCCGCCCAGTTTTTAATCGCTTCGGGCGCCGGATTGGGAATGGTTTTAATCTTGCGCTGGTATTGGTGGCGTATTAATGCTTGGACCGAATTAAGCGCGACCATCGCCCCATTGCTCGGTTTGGCGATTTCCAAATATCTATTGGTAGATTATGTGCCAAAAGCCTTTTACCAACAGAATGGCGATTTCATCTTTACCGTACTTTTTACTACGGTGGTTTGGCTCTTGGTTACCTTCCTTACCAAAGCTACTGATGAGGCTACTTTAAAGGCCTTTTATGAGCGTATTCAGCCTGGAGGCTTTTGGGCAAAATATAAAAATGACGCTCAGACTAAAGTTGACTTTCTACCCATGTTTATTGCTTGGTTTAGTGGCGTGGCTTTGGTTTATTCCTCCCTATTTTTTCTCGGAAAGTTAATCTTTGCCGAATACCAATTAGCGCTTCTGTGGTTAGGCATTGCCTTAGTTTCATTTTGGTTGATGCGTAGATCCATGCAGCGCTCTCAATTGTTTTCCGATTAGTATATTCGCTCAGCTTCAAATTAATAGTTATGAAAGTTTTTAAGTTCTCTGCATTAGCACTGTTCATTGGCGTTTTAAGCGCTTGTGGCAATCTTCGTATTAAAGCTTATCAGCCTTTTCAGGCTCCAGCCAAGGCCAAGTCAGTGGCTCTAACCAGCTTTTACATGGCTCCGCCCGAATTGCCAAAAGTTCCAGCGGCTGATGCGGAAGCTTTCAATAAGAAGCTTTTTAAGTTGGAAGCGGATTTAAATGCTTTAATGAGCGCGAAACTCAATGATTATTACACCCTATTGGATCAGGGTATTGAAGCACAACTCGATGTGGAATGCCTAGCTGGTAAAGAATTGGAGGCAGGTCCTCGCTTTGCGCGTTCTCAACAAAAGCAAGAGCTTGAAGCGCTTCAAATTGAAGGGGCTCGCAACTTTAAGAATATACTCTTAGCGGAAGGAGGCCTTACTTTCTTTGAATTTCAAGGGGGTGATATCAGTAAATATATTGAGGATAGCCCTCGCTTAAAAGGGGCGGTACGCAGCAATTTAAAGAATCTAGGAACCGATATGATGGCCGTAGCTTATTCTCGTTTGGCTCTAGAAAGAGTGACGCGCTACGGACAAAAAGCGAATTTAAAGCTAAAGCTAGATATCTATATTTTCGATGAGCAAGGTCGACCCATTGGCCATGGTTACGGGGAAACAGTTCCAGTAACTATCGAAGGTACCGAGCTATCGGATTTCGAACTGGTACTAGATCAATATGGAACCTTACAACAAGAGGTGCTTACCGAATTAGCTAAGCGCGAGGAATAGGATGGGGGGCTTTCGATGTGCACTGGTCCTAGTCGGATTAGTATTATTGTCTCCAAGCTTCGCACAAGTTACTGAGCGCAGCGGGAGCAGAGCGCGTTCCTATCAAGAAATTATTGAAGGCTATTCTTATTTGGCTCAGGAGTATCCTAATGCGCAACTACTGGAGCTAGGGCAGACCGATGCGGGTAGACCTTTACATCTGTTTTTAGTGCAATCCGAATCCTTTGTTGAGGATAAAACCCTCAGTGAGCTCAGAGCAGAGAAACTAGTGGTTCTAGTAAACAACGGAATTCACCCGGGTGAAAGTTGTGGGATGGATGCTAGTCTAGAATGGGCCGCCGAGCTACTGAAGCGAGGAGGAGTGCAGAGGGATCAATTGTGGGCGATTATTCCCGTTTACAATGTCGGTGGTAGTCTTAAAGCACGTCCCCATACTCGGGCCAATCAGAATGGTCCAGATTTGCAGGGATTTCGTGGCAATGCCCGAAACCTTGATTTAAATCGGGATTTTATAAAGGGAGACGCCCTAAATACGCGGAGCTTCTGGGCACTTTATCAGGCTTTAAAGCCACATATTTTTGTGGATACCCATACTTCTAATGGCGCGGACTATCCTTACACCATGACCTTGATCAGCACCCAGCGCGATAAAATAGCTCCCAGTATTAGGCAAGTCCTTTATGAGAAGATGGAACCATTTTTATTCGAGCAGATGCGGGAACGAGATTGGGAAATGATTCCCTATGTGAATGTTTTTGGTCGAACTCCCAATGAAGGCTATGCGGCTTTTTTAGAAACTCCTAGGTATGCCAGTGGTTATACGGCATTATTCCATAGCATTGGATTCATTACCGAGGCGCATATGTTTAAACCTTATGCAGATCGAGTTATAGCAACCCATCAGTTTCTGGAGGCATTAAAAGAATTTTGTGATGATGAGGCCCCTGCCATTCGATCCGCCTACCAGAAAGCCCAAGAATGGGAGGCCGCGGCGACTCGTTTTCCAGTACGTTGGGAATTGGATAGTTCTAGGGTAGAAAAACTCAGTTTTAAATCCTATCCCTATCAATATGAAAAAAGTAAGCTCGGGGAGTATCAACGTTTGGCCTATTCCCGTGAGAAGGTTGAAGAACTGGAAATTGATTACTACCCTAGCTATAAGCCCATTGCCTATGCTAGGTTACCTAAATATTATGTGATTCCCCAAGCCTGGCATAATGTGGTACAGAAGTTACAGTACCACGGAGTTGAGCTTGAAGCCTTGCAACAGGATACGGTAATTTCGGTAGAATCGGCTTATTTAAAAAGTTGGGAGCACAGTCCGAGGCCCTATGAGGGGCATTTTGTTACCGAGGTTAAGGAGGTAGATTACCGCAAGCAAGACCGCCTTTTTTATGCCGGCGATTATCTGATATCTACCGAGCAAAGTCACCCTTATTTCCTAGCTTCGGTCTTGGACCCTATGTCGGTTGACTCTTATTTGTTTTGGGGATTTTTCGATATAATTTTTCAGCAAAAGGAATATTTCTCGCCTTATGTTTTTGAAGACCGAGCTATGGATATGTTGGCTGAGGATGCCCAATTAGCGCAGGAATTCGAAAATTGGAAGAAAGCCAATCCTTCTCTACTTAAGAGCCCCTATGCAGTCCTGAGTTTCTTTTACCAAAGAAGTGAGTTTTACGAAGAAGAGCACTTACGGTATCCGGTGGCTTTTATTCGCTAAACCTTAGAATATATATTATTTGACCCTTGAAAATATTGACCCCGGCTTTTCGTTAAGATTTTTAATATGACATCAAGCCATGTTCAATAAAGCCCTCCTCTTTAAAATTCCAGAGTACATTCTCTTAACTATCTGCCTTTTTTATTGGGTGGCCGAAGGTATAGTGTTTAATCCTCTGCTTCTTTTTTTAATTGTTGCGCTAAGCTTGCAAACTTTCTTTCGCAATCGAATTGTTGGTATAGCGATTTCTGTTTTTCTAGCCGCGGCCTGTTTATTTATGCTGGGGGCATTAGTTTCGGAGCTTAAGGAATTTCCGACTTTTAATAGCGATGCGCAAGTAATGCTCGTTACAGGCTTATTCTTCTTCCTAACACTAATTTCTTTAGCCGGTATCATGTTATATCGGGAGTTAAATCGAACATAATTTGATTGGCATCGCGCTTTCAGAGCCAATCCCTAGACTGAAAATTTAAATTGAGTGGATTTGTATAAAGTCTTGTGCTTTATGGCAGGCTTTGCGATATTAGGCACTGGATATTTTCATGGTAATTTGGCGTGAAACCATTATACCCTGATACCTTTCGCCCAAAGACTAATAGGCTAAGCAGCAAATAAGAAAACACCAAAGACGATACCTAATGAGCAAAGCAAAAGTGCCGACCATTTCGGAGCATGATATAATTCGTTATTATGATCTCACCGAAGAGCATATGCGCAGGTTCTGGAAGCTGGATGAGGCCATGGGCTTGCATTATGGCATTTGGGATAGCAGTATAAAATCCTTGGCGGAGTCCATCGTAAATACCAATAAAATTATGGTAGAAATGGCCGGTATAAAGAAAGGAGCTAAAGTCTTGGACGCGGGTTGTGGTGTTGGCGGTAGCAGCATTTATATGGCTAAAGAGGTCGGAGCCCATTGTACCGGCATCACCCTTAGCGAGAAGCAAGTAGAGTCCGCTCAGCAATATGCCGAGAAGAATGGTGTTTCGGATAGGGCTAATTTTGAGGTAAATAATTATTTCGACACCAAATACCCTGAAGCCAGTTTTGATTTTGCCTGGGCTTTAGAAAGTATGGGCACAGCAAGTGATAAGAGCTTAGTCCTAAAAGAGTTGTATAGGGTGCTAAAACCCGGTGGTAAGCTTGTGATTTGTGACTGGTATAAATCACATGATTATCCAGTGAGCAAGTATAAAAGCATGCAAAACATGCTCTATCACTGGATGATTTCCGACCTCTTAACCCCACAAATGCAAAAGGACTTGGCTAAAGAATGTTCCTTTGAAATTGTGGCACACCAAGAATTTACCAAGGAAATAAAGAAAAGTGTTAATTGGATCTATGCCTTGGCTTTATTGGGTATGATTGGTACTAAGGCCTATCAGCTTACCCACACTAAAGTAACTTCCTACTCTAAGAATCATTATAAAACCGGTTTAGGTCAGTTCCACGCCTATCGAAAGGGCTTATGGGAACATCATATCTGGGTACTTCAGAAACCGGAAAGTTCTAAATAGGGCATTAGGAAAATTGAGTGTAAGGGATCATTTTTAAAATGATAAGGATTGCCATTATTATCTAGGTAATTTGCTTTGGTTGTTGGCTAACAGTGGCTTATTTCAAATAAATTGAAAATAGAAAGTCTCTATCTTGAAAGACCAATGCGGCGATTTAATTAATTTTATGGAAGGCGAACGATTAATTTTCGATGCCGCTCACATGATTTACGGTGGCTTTAAGTCTTTCCTTTAAAACCTTAACATCCTGGTAAGCCAAAGAAAAAGACTAAGGTCTGGCTAAGGGCCTTTCCCTCTGCATTGCGGGCAGGATACCATTCATTTTCGGACTTTTTTAGGAGGTCAATTAGTTTTAAATCCACTTGCGGATAGCCGGTCCCTTTATCGAGAGTAATTTCATTTAAAAGCCCTTCCTCATTAATAGTAAGGAATAACTTGGCGGGCCTAAGGTCATCGCGACTCAAGCCAGCTACATTCGGATAGTTAGCGATGCGAATTTGCTTGATAAAGGCTTCAATTCCTTCTTTCGGACTTGCTTGCTGCTCTGGGATAATGGTTAAATAGGGCGTAAAGGTATTAAAGGTGGCTTTGCTGGTGTTTTGGTAGTATTCGTAGCAATCAACTTTAAAATTGATATTGCTGCCATAGGGAAGCTCTCGGAGGTAATTTAATTGCTGTTCATTCAATATTCCATCTTCAGAAACTAGTGCTTCGGTGCTAAATTTTCCATCTTGATCCACCGAACGCAGCTCTATCCTTTCATAGCTTTTAATATTTGCGGTGAAATCGGGGTCTAGGAGGTCCTCCAATTTATTAGCCTGCATAATGGCCGATTTCTTAATGCCACCAAAACGTGGTCCAATTGAGTAAAAAAAGCTTTCGTCCAAATCGGGTCCAAAAAGCTCTTCCTGCACACTTCGTGGTCTTTCAGATTCGCCTTCGGTTGCTAGCTGCTCAGGATTTAGGCCAAAGAGGTGTTGGATAGCGAAGAGAGAAGCGATGCCCAAACCCAGGGCGACACTTTTAATTAATGAATTATTCATGTTTTTAGATTTTGATGAATTCAAATCTAGTAGCTGCTTGAAAGTCAATTGGTAAATGGAATGTAAATTAATGTAAATCTTTGTGGTAAGGGACATCTATAGCTTTTTATGGAATAGATTTGTGAAATGCTTCAAAGGATAATCTTCTTCTTTTTTATTAGTGGGACATTGGCCGCCCAAGCTAATTATGCTCTAAAGCATCTAGAAGTAAGTCTAAGGAAATTGGGTCATGAACTCTTGTTGAGTAGCGGTGATTCCAGTTCCAGAGTTTTGGCAGTAGAGAGGGAGGCTAATAGCTTTTATTTAAAGTTCGAAAGTGACTTCAGCTTTGAGCCAGAACGACTGGTGGAGCTCTGTCGAGACTTGCTTTCAAATGAGGATTTAAGCGGTTCCTATATTATTGAAGTAAATAACTGCGAAAAGGATGAGGTTATTTACAGTTTTGAGATGGCCCCTAGTTTTGAGGATGAGATTGTTCCTTGTTTAGGACGGGATCAGCTAAAGGCTTGCTACACGATATCCTTGACCTTTCCTAATCTTCAAACGTCTGAAGAGCCCTCCGCTGAACAAGGCTCATACTGGTATTATCTCATGTTTATACCGCTATTGGCTATTCCTATTTTTCTTAGAAATCAAAGGTCTAAACCTATAAGTGATGCACACTTGCATCAAATAGGTAAGTTTCAGTTTAATCAGGCTTCGGGTACCTTGTCTAAGGGAGATGTGCAAGAGGAGCTTACCGCTAAGGAAGGAGAATTATTGATTTTACTATGGCAGGCGAAGAATTCCGCCGTAGAGCGGGAGGTTTTGCTGCATAAGGTTTGGGGTGATGAAGGGGATTATGTTGGCCGCACCTTAGATGTATTCATTTCACGATTGCGGAAGAAGCTGCTTGCAGATGAAAATCTGCAAATCCTAAATGTGAGAGGAGTGGGCTATAAGCTTATTGATCAAAACTAATTTTAGCCCAGGGTCTAAAAAGCGCTGTACCTTTGCCGCATGAATGAATGGTGGTATTACCTACTTCTTTTTGGTGGTGGATTATTAGCTGGCCTTATCAATACCTTGGCCGGTAATGGTTCTGCCATTACCCTTAGTATTTTAATTCTAAGTGGGATGCCCGCCAATGTGGCCAATGCGACCAATAGGGTAGGAGCCTTGGTTCAGACCATTACCGCTGTACTCAGTTTAAAGCGATCCCCGCGAACCCTTTTTCTATTTAAAGACAGTACCTGGTTTTTGATTCCGGCCATTATTGGCTCGGTAATCGGAGCCTTTCTGGCCGTTGATGTAGACCCTTTGCTCTTAAAGCGCATTATTGGCTTTATTATGCTGGCTTTATTACTGACGATGATTTACAAGCCTTCCAAATGGGCCCGGCCTACTAATGTGGAGCAAAATCACAAGACTTTTACTAATTGGATATTGATCTTTCTGGTGGCAGTATACGGTGGTTTTCTGCAAATGGGGATTGGTATTATGCTTTTGGCGGTGCTTGTATTGGTGGCACAATACAGCTTAAGGGATGCCAATATTATAAAACTGGTCTTAGCTTTTCTGTTTGTTTTACCAGCCTTTGTGGTATTTGTTTGGAGTGGTGATGTAGTTTGGTTACCCGGATTATTACTCGCTCTGGGGCAAGGATTAGGCGCCTGGATAGGCGCTCGCTATATCCTCTTTTTACCCAAAGCCAATACTATCGTTCGCTATACCTTGGTAATTATCCTAAGCGTTTCTTCGCTCAGCTTGCTAGGCATACTAGATTTCATGAAAGGTTTAATAGACATTTAGTTGTAGAAAAGGATGAATAATTTAGCGAACTTGCAGGCCGAAATCGAGCCTTAAAATTTGCTCGAAGCTCATGATTACAATTTACCTTCTTGCCTCGGTATTAGTTGGCGCCTTTTTAGGCAAATGGTTGCGGGAATCGCAAGCCATCTCCATCAAGTTTCTACTTAGTTTCAGCGGAGCTTATCTGTTGGGGATTTCTGTATTTCATTTGCTACCCGAAGTGTATGAAACCCATTCTCACCATTACGGACTCTTGGTAGTGGCGGGCTTCTTAGTGCAATTACTCCTAGAAGCTTTTAGTAAAGGCCTGGAGCATGGCCATAGTCATGTGGCCATGTTTAAAAATAAGGGTCTTCCAATGGGGGTTTTGATTAGCCTGTTTCTTCATGCTTTCTTGGAAAGTATTCCCATAGGCAGCAATCATAACCACTTAAGTAGAGAAGCTCTTCTTTGGGGGATAGTAGTGCACAAAGTGCCAGTGAGCATTATTCTTTACAATATGCTTTGTGAGCTTAAACTTAGCCTAAGTAAGCGTATTAGCATCATTGCCATTTTCGCCTTAATGGCTCCTCTAGGCGTTTACTTTGGCGACTGGTTTAGCTTTTTAGCGGATTACAGCCGAGAACTTACTGCCTTTGTTTTCGGGATTTTCTTACATATCAGTACCACAATCTTATTTGAAGATAATAAGTCGCATCACTTTAATATTATGAAGTATGCGGTAATTTTGCTAGGTCTTTTAATTGCCTGGCTATCTGTATCGCACTAGATTTCTTTTATTTAAGGGTCATAGAAAAGATTTAATACGCTAGTGCCTAGGGCTAATTTGAGCGCCCTACATTTGCAAAGGCTATCAAAAATGAAATTAAATAGCTTTTAATAATAAATAACATAAAAATCAATAAAAATGGGAGTATTAGTTGGTAAGAAAGCACCTGCTTTTAGTGCAGCTGCGGTAATCAACGGAGAAGAAATCGTTGAAGACTTTTCTTTAGAACAGTACAAAGGCAAGAACTACGTAATTATGTTCTTCTACCCTAAGGATTTCACCTTTGTTTGTCCGACGGAATTACACGCATTCCAATCACGTTTAGAAGACTTCAAAAAATTAGGAGTTGAGATCGTGGCTGTATCTACCGATACTGAGCAATCGCACTGGGGTTGGTTACAGTTGACTAAAGATCAGGGTGGTATTCAAGGTATTACTTACCCAGTAGTAGCGGATACTAACAAAACTATTTCTAACAATTACGACGTATTAGCAGGAAACTTCTATTACGACGAGAATGATGAGTTACAAGCTGATGGTGAAATGGTAGCCTACCGTGGATTATTCTTAATCGACAAAGAAGGTATCGTTCGTCATCAAGTAGTAAACGATATGCCATTAGGTCGTAATGTAGACGAAGCTATGCGTATGGTTAAAGCTTTACAATTCTTCGAAGAGAAAGGTGAAGTTTGTCCTGCAAACTGGGACGAAGGCAAAGAAGGTATGAAAGACACTCACGATGGTGTAGCCGATTACCTAAGCCGCAACTAAGCAAAAGCTTAAGATTTGTAAGGCCCCGAATTCCTCACGGATTTCGGGGTTTTTTTATTTAAAAGCGGTAGTATAAACTACTTTGAAGAATGGAGCCGGAAAGGTTGCTCCTTAAATTTTCATCGCGGTTAAAATTGCTGAAGGAAATCACGGGCCGCAAGCCTATTTCATGACCACCGTAAATACGCCAGCTATAATTTAAACCGAGGTTGAAATGATAAGAGCTAATGCCAATTAAAATCGTTTCACCATCAGCGTTTTCGGTCCGTAGGTCAGTGCTAAAGTCGGCAACTCCAATACCGATTAACAATTGCAAGGTATGGCGGCGGCCAGCTAAAATAGTGCGACCGTAATTTAGGTCCCCCATAAAAAGCATCTCTAGATCACTGGTGCGTACATTGCCTTCCTGAACCATTCGCAAATAGGATTTTTGCTCGCTGTAGTTAAAGCTCACGCTTAGAGCAAAAAGGTTTTTACTGTTTTTTAAGTCTAAAGCCATCCATATTCCGTTGGCCGCTCTAAGTTCTGTTTCCAGGACTTCATTAAACTGCAAGCGATTGTAACCGATGCTAAAATTGATTACCTCGTAAACTTCCTCTTCTAATTTGGGGCGGTTTTGCTTTACCTCCTCTAATTCTTGATATTCCTTTTGGTAGAATAAATCTATGGCTTCGTGGTGGTCATCGGCGGCGATAAGCTCTAAAATAAATCGATCGCGAAGGCTCCAGCGATCTAATTCCAATAACTTTTGAGCTTGGTCGTGGCAATATTGCCAATGTAAAACCTGAAGAGGATCATAGCTATTTGGGGCAAATAAGAAATTTAGATGCTGGGAACTAAACTCCTTTAGCGGGACTGCCGGGTCTAGTCCCCCTTTATAAATCAAATCACCTAAAAGCCGGTGACGAATACTAGCAAGGTTCGGATCACATACCAACTCCCATTGATAAAGCACCGCTTCTAAGCTTTCCTGGTTTGGGAATTCTTGACATAGTACCTCGATATTTTCTTTTAACCATTCCTGGCAGAGTTCCCAAGGCTGAATAAAAAGATCGTCGCTATTGTTTTGCGCTTGACCAAAGAGCGGAATAATTAAAAACAGGACTAAGAAATATTTCATGATGGCGTTTCTTTCCGTTCTGCTAAAATTATTCCAATTTATCGAGAACCGAACTCCGATATAACTGGATAATGGTCGCTTAACTTTTCATCGCGCACTTTATAGTCAAAGCAGCGCAATTTGGAGGAGTCGTAAAGAATATAATCTATCCGCAGCGGTAATGGTCCCCGGTTATAGGTACGCACCAATCCTTTTCCTGCACTGAGAAAGCTATCCTCTAGTTTATCGTTTAGCGATCCATAGGTATAACTCGATGGCGGGTCATTAAAATCGCCGGCCAAGATTAAGGGGTAGGGACTAAGCGAAATAAGACTGTCTAAGGCTTGGGTTTGATAGGATCTTCGAATGAAAGCTCTTTTAAGGTCGCCCCCGATTTTACCCAGGTCTCTTTGGAGCTCCATGGTGTTTTTGTCATTTAGGGTAGCAAGGTTATTGTAATCTTCGTTTTGCAAGCCTACCGATGCAAGATGCACGTTAATGAGCCTGATCATGCGTCCTTTCCAGTTGATATCGGCATAAAGGGCAGCGCCATTTTTACTTTGTCCTTCCGGTATGGGATACTCTACATAGCCTTTTTCGAGAATGGGAAATTTGCTGTAGATAATTTGGCCCGTGCCGCCTTTGCGTGCCGGGAATTCATGGTAGGAATATGGGAAATCTATGCTAACTGGCTCCTGGAGGTAGTGGTATTCCTGGATTAAGAGAACATCGGGGTCTTCTTCTTTTATTATTTGGCTAATACGTTGCGGAATATCATCGGCCTCGAGCCAATTAAAGACATTGAACATCCGCACATTATAGGTCATTACTTTTAATTTATCTCCCGGGGCAATAACCTGATTGTTTCCACCGAATTGATAAAGTGTAGGAATTTGTTGGTATCCCAAACTGATAGCCACTATGGGGAGGATAATTTTTAATTTAAGTCGCAGAGCCCACCAAATGGCAAATAAGACATTAGTGAGCAGTAAATAGGGATAGGCTAATCCTAAAAATGAAAACCAGGAGAAATAGCGGGGATCTACCACGGTGCTGAGGTAGGAACACATCAAGGCGAAAGCCGCAATGGTGTTAAGTACATACAGTAATCCGTCGAGAATGGACTTGCGCCGTGCCATTAATCCTTACCAAATTTGAAAAGGTGGTCTTTTTCGTCCTTGCTAAGGCTATCATAGCCGCTCTTCGAAATCTTGTCTAAGATGCGATTCAGCTTCGATTCATCATCTTCACGACGCTTGAGACCTGCACTTTTGGTCCCAGCTTGGGAACGATATACGGTTTTGAGCTTTGATGATTTGGGCTTGCGCAAGTTGGCGAGACGATCGAGGATGGAAGAGAAACCATCGGTTAGGTCCTTGCCATTTTTGTGAGCGCTGGCCATTAAGTAACCAAAAAGAGCGCCACCAAGATGCGCGATTCGTCCGCCAGCATTACTGCCATCGCCCAAAGCGATTAAGTCGGTTAGTAAAGCAAAAATGGCAATACCCCAGAGCGGTACGGTAATCATAAAAAAGAGTCGCACCGGAAAACGCGGATTATAGGTAGCAATGGCGAAAATCACCGCCATGACTCCAGCAGAAGCTCCACGGTTATTACTAAAAGCCACTACATCGCTGAAAGCGGGAAATAAATTATAGAAGAGTACGTAAAGTAGTCCGCCTAAAATCCCGCCCATTAAGTAGGTACTAATAAGTCTACGTCCTCCAAAATATTGCAGGAATAATTGTCCCCCAAAAAATAGCCACAGCATGTTAAACAAAATGTGGAAGAATCCCTCGTGCAGGAACATATAGCTTATAATCGTCCAGGGTCGGGTAGCTAACTTTATAAGGTCGGAGGGAAGAGCGGTAAACTCGATGAAAAAATTGCTCACATTTAACTGCAGCAAGAAGCTTAGGATTCGTAAGATTAAAAAGGCGAGATACACAGCCAGGTTGATCATAATCAACTGGTTGAGGGCGCCCCCCATCTTAAACTGCAATTTGATATCGTCGATAATCTTACTCATTAGTAATAGGTACCGCTATTTTTCTTCCAATACTTCAAAAGTAAGAATCCAAAGAGCATACCGCCAAGGTGGGCAAAATGCGCAATATTGGAACTTGGATCATTGGCAATACCATTAAACAATTCCAGCGCACCGTAAGCCGCTACGAAATACTTGGCTTTAACGGGAATGGCAAAGTATAAGTAGATTCTTTGGTTTGGAAAGAGCATTCCAAAGGCAAGAAGCACCCCAAATACGGCACCGGAAGCACCCACAGTAGGGGTGTTGAGCAATATATTAGCACGTCCCATTATAGGGTCGGAGAAGTTTCTTCCAGATTCCCAAAGTTCTACTCCACGATCCATTAAGACCCGATAATTTTCAGGGCTAAGCTGCTGACTTAAACTATAAAACTCCCAGTACTCTACGCCTAAGTGCAGCAAGGCCGCACCAAAACCGGTCACTAGATAGTAAATCAAGAATTTCTTTGGTCCCCAAATGTTTTCGAGTGCATAGCCAAACATCCAAAGGGCAAACATATTGAAGAAGATATGCCCCAAATTACCGTGCATGAACATATGCGTTACCAGTTGAAAAGGCTGGAATGAATCGGATTGCGGTAAATAAAGTCCAAGTAGACCTCCTAAGTCGATGCCGAAAACACTGCCCAGGGAGGCGGTGGCAAGAAAGAAGAGCCCATTAATTATTAATAGGTTCTTTATTACTTCCGGTAAAAGTTGAAAACGTAACATTAATTGAAAGTTTTATCTAGGTCGCCAAGGGCGAGGTTTATTATTGTGGGCTTGCCATCCGGACTATGATATGGGGAGGAGCAAGCAAATAATTCATCGACCAAATGCGCCATTGCCTTTTGCTCAAGAACTGTACCCACTTTCAAAGCCGCCAATTTGGCCATTTTCCTTGCCATTTTTTCGCTTAAATCATCTTTGCTACTCGATTGGAAGTCTTTATTGTTCTCAATTATTTGATGCAAAAGGTCCGAAAGCGATGGGTCTTCTAAGAATAATGGAATGCCGTGCACCACAATTTCATTCTGACCAAATTCATCGAGGTCGAAGCCCATTGCTCTAAGGCTTGGAATAAGCTCTAAGATGATTGGGTAGTCGGAGGAATTAAAGTTTAGCTGCTGAGGAAAAAGCAATTGTTGTGAGGCCACCTGTTGGTTTTGCAGGGAGGCCATTATTTTTTCATAAAGCACGCGCTGGTGGGCTCTGCCTTGATGGATAAGCATTAGTCCTTCTCCATGCGTTTTTAATAAGTACTTCTTTCCAATTTGCAGGTAACGCTGTTGGACCATTTCCCCATCAGTTGATAGCAGGCTTTCCTGTTGCTGGTCGACATCAGGTATTTCAGGAATCTGACTCAGCAGCGATTCCCACTCTTCACTTTCCTTGGATGTTGGTCGTTTATCTTGATAGGTAGGCTGCGAAGACCATTGTCCCTGAGCACTACCCGAGGGCTTTTCCTTTTTTTGAAAGGGGTTAAAGCTGGGGTCTACATAAACGCCCGGAGCTTCAATTGGCCTGTCACTCGGTGGAGGCGGGGTAGCAAATTGCTGATCGCGCTCAAAGTCAAGGCTAGGGGCAATATTGTACTGTCCGAGTGAGTGTTTTACCGAAGTACGAATAATACTGTGTATAGCCCGCTCGTCCTCAAACTTGATTTCCGTTTTGGTTGGGTGGATATTAACATCAATCCGGGCGGGGTCGATTTCCAAGTAAAGAAAATAGCTGGGGTGACTATCTGGCTGCAATAAACCTTCAAAGGCTTTTTGTACCGCTTTATGCAGATAGCCATTGCGGATATAGCGGAAATTCACAAAGAAAAACTGTTCACCTCTAGTTTTTTTGGCGAATTCTGGTTTGCCTACAAATCCTTCTATCCGAAGTAAATCGGTTTCTTCATAAACCGGCACCAGCTTTTCATTAAATTTCTTTCCGAAGATGTTGACAATCCTCTGCCGCAGCGTTGATGCGGGCAAATGAAAGAGCTCGTTATTGTTGTGCTCGAAGCGGAAACCCACATTCGGGTGAGCCAAAGCTACTCTTTCAAACTCGTCTATAATATGACGTAGTTCTACTTGATTTGATTTTAGAAAATTTCGTCGGGCTGGAATATTGTAAAAAAGGGAGCGCACACTTATGCTGGTGCCTTGGGGGCAATTGCAAAAGTCTTGATGCTCGACTTCATTGGCGGCGATCTTAATTTCAGTACCCAGTTCTGAGTCGGCCTGCCGCGTGCGCATATGTAACTTTGACACGGCCGCAATAGAGGCTAAAGCCTCGCCTCTAAAACCTTTAGTTATAATTCCGAAGATATCTTCGGCCTTTTGGATTTTCGAAGTAGCGTGTCGTTCAAAGGCCATACGGGCATCTGTTTCGGTCATGCCCTTGCCGTTGTCACTTACCTGAATGAGGGTTTTTCCACTCTCCTGGACTACAAGTTGAATTTCGCTTGCCCCAGCGTCTACACTGTTTTCCAGCAGTTCTTTAACTACCGAAGCGGGCCTTTGTACCACCTCGCCAGCAGCAATCTGGTTGGCTACATTATCGGGCAGAAGCCTGATGATATCGGCCATATTATTTGATTAGATAATAGGTTAAAGCAAGAAGGGCTACGATAATTAAGAGGAGGGTTCGGTTGGAACTATTTACCTTAGTCTGGCGGGTATCTTGCCATCTAGAGCTTAAGTTTTCACGAAAACGTTCTTTCTCTGCTTTGGGGTCTTTCGCTTCCGACTTTCCATATTTCTTACGCAACTCCTCGATACGTTCTTTGCGCTCGTCGTAGTAACGAGGCTTAAACTCGAAGCTCTTGTGCTTATTTTGTTTTATGAAACTAGGTAGTTTTGGCGCTTCCATTTAATCTCCTTTATTCCGCTCCACTATTGGGGTCGACCACGGGTGGGTCTATTGGCTGTGATAAACGATCACTTTCCTTTAGGGGAACCTCAATTTCATAAGTTTTACCCTCACGTGCTGGAAGGTATTCCATACGTAACCAAGGGTTGTGGAATTTCAAAATACGATAATTGATGCCAAACTTTTGGTTGAGGTAATCGACATGTGTCAATGCTGTATCTACTTTTACTTTTAAAGTCGGAATTGGCTGGTAGCGATCTTTTTCTCGTACTTGAAAACCAAAAGTTTGAGGATCGGATAAAATCTCCTTAATGACCACCAGGCGGTATACATAGCGCATGGTTTCCGAATTTAAATTTAGGTCGAAGTAAGAACTTCCTCGCTGACGTTCGAGCTGTTTACGTAGACCGTTCATACCCATATTGTAGCTAGCGGCCGCTAAAGTCCAGGTACCAAACTCGGCATAGGCTTCCTTTAGATAAGTACAGGCCACTCGAGTAGCTTTTTCGAGGTGGTAGCGCTCATCAACCGCCTTATTTACTTCAAGACCATAATCCTCAGCCGTACCTTCCATAATTTGCCAAAAACCTACTGCTCCAGCGGGGGAAACAACATGGCTTAGGCCTGATTCGATTAATGGCAGGTATTTGAAATCCTCGGGAACTCCTTCTTCCTTCAAGATTCTTTCGATAGTGGGGAAGTAGCGCGCCGAACGTTTAATGAATAACACTGTCTGACTTTGCCAATAGGTGTTTACCAATAATTCGCGGTCGTAATTTTCCCGCACTTGAGGATCACTCAAGGGAATCACTTCCCCGGCGAAGCTCACTTCATCGGGCAAGGGCAGACTGTAAATGGTGTAATTGTCCTTAAACTTCTGCTTTTGATCGCCGTCTTCGGTTTCATTTTTAGTTGCGAAGGTGAGCACCGAGGCAATGGTAATACCTGCTAGGGCAATAATAATGGTGAAAACTCGGTTTCTCATGCGTACCTAAATTGTGTTTCTAATTCTGCTAAGGGCCGCGCTTGGAGGTCTTTTTCGGATAACAAAGGATCCTCAATACCCCAATCAATTCCCAAGGCGGGGTCATTCCATAAAACGGAACCCTCGCTCTCCTTGTTATATACATTAGTACACTTATAAGAGAAAATAGTTTGATCCTCTAGGGTAACAAAGCCGTGTGCGAAGCCGGGAGGTACCCAAAACATCAATTTATTTTCACCGCTCAATAAAACTTTATGATGCTTTCCATAAGTTGGGGAGCCCAATCTTATATCGACCACCACATCCATTACGGCCCCCTGGATTACCCGCACGAGTTTACCTTGCGCAAAAGGTGGATTTTGGAAATGTAAGCCTCTTAAGACGCCTTTATTACTTAAAGATTGATTGTCTTGGACAAACTCGAAGTTTACCCCAAAGTTCTGAAAAAGCTCTTTGTTGTAAGACTCGTAAAAATAACCCCTTTCGTCGCCGAATACTTTGGGGATGATCTCCAATAATCCGGGAATCTGGGTTTCAATAATTTGCATGTGGGCAGAGGTGCTTTATAGTTTTAATTGGCTACTTCGCTCATGAATTTAATGCGCATCAATCGCAATTCTTCTTCGCTGTAATCGCCGTCAAATTCTTCGTAGGCCAAAGCTAAGTCGTCTGACTCGGCTTCCATAAAGTAATCGTGAATTTCTTCTATCGCTTCTTCATCGAGCATATCCTCGATAACATAATCCAAATTTACCTTGGTTCCCGAATGCACAATGTGCTCGATTTCGGTAATTAACTCCTCCATGGAGAGTCCCTTGGCGGCAGCAATGTCTTCTAAAGGCAATTTGCGATCGGTACTTTGAATGACGTAGACCTTAAGTCCAGATTTGTTCACTACCGATTTTACCAATAGGCCATCGTCCTTCTCAATATTGTTATCGTCGACATATTTCTGAATGAGGGCCAAGAAAGGGGCACCAAACTTGCGCGCTTTTCCTTCTCCAACTCCAGAAATTTGCTTTAACTCGTCGATACTAGTGGGGTAATGCAGGGCCATTTCGTTTAGAGATGGCTCTTGAAACACCGTAAAAGGCGGTAGCCCTTTTTCCTTGGCCACCTTACGGGTTAATTGCTTGAGCATTTCAAAAAGGGCAGGGTCGAAGGAAGCTCCGGCTTTTTGCTCGGCAATTATGTCCTCTTGACCAGCTTCTTCTTCATAATCATGATCTTCTGCAATCATAAAGGGGACCGGATCGATTAAAAACTGATGCCCTTTATCGGAAAGGAATAAGACTCCGTATTTTTCTATGTCTTTTTTGAGGTAGCCCTGTACAATTGCTTGACGAATCACCGACATCCAATGCTTTTCGTCTTGGTCGGCTCCCTGATTAAATACCTCTAGTTCTTGAACTTTATATTGCTTCAAAATAGCGCCAAGCTTGCCAACCAGAGTGTCTACCACCGATTTAGCCTTAAAGCGTTGATTGGTAGCTTTAATGGTTTCTAAAACCAATTTTAAATCGCTCTGGGCGTCAAATTGCTTGCGCGGATTCTGACTATTATCGTCGTTCTTTGCTCCGGGTCCAGCATCTTCATCAAACTCTTCCCCGAAATAATGCAATAAGAACTTACGCCGGTTCATTGCCGTTTCAGCGTAAGCAATTACTTCTTGAAGAAGCTGCATACCAATCTCTTGTTCTGAAACAGGCTTGCCGTTTAAGAATTTTTCCAGCTTCTCTACGTCTTTGTATGCATAGAAAGCCAGACAATGACCTTCACCACCGTCCCTTCCGGCCCGACCGGTTTCTTGGTAATAGCTCTCAAGACTTTTGGGCATATCGTAGTGGATTACGAAGCGCACATCCGGTTTGTCGATACCCATGCCAAAGGCAATGGTAGCAACGATAACGTCGGCCTCTTCCATTAGGAATGCATCCTGATGTTTAGACCTAGTTGAAGCATCGAGACCCGCATGATAGGGCAAGGAGCGAATGCCGTTTACCTGTAAGGTTTGGGCTAGCTCTTCTACTTTCTTGCGACTTAGGCAATAAATAATCCCGCTTTGCCCGTCGCGCTTCTTTATAAAGCGGATGATATCACGATCTACGTTATTCGTCTTAGGACGCACTTCGTAAAAGAGATTAGGGCGATTAAAGGAAGCCTTGTATACGGTAGCGTCTTCCATGCCCAAGTTCTTTTGAATATCGCTCTGAACCTTAGGAGTAGCAGTGGCGGTAAGACCAATAATTGGCTTGCGACCAATCTTTTGGATGATATTTTTCAAATTGCGATACTCCGGACGGAAATCATGTCCCCATTCCGAAATACAGTGTGCTTCATCAATGGCAAAGAAGGAGATCTTAGCCATCCGTAGAAACTCGATATTATCTTCTTTGGTGAGCGATTCCGGAGCCACATAAAGCAATTTTGTAACTCCGTTGAGGATGTCCTCCTTTACGCGTTCAATATCTCTTTTACTGAGCGAGGAGTTTAATACGTGGGCAATGCCGGTTTCATCGGCAAAACCACGTAGACTGTCGACCTGATTTTTCATCAAGGCGATGAGAGGCGAGACCACTACTGCGGTGCCCTCTTGCATTATGGCTGGTAATTGGTAACAAAGAGATTTACCTCCACCGGTAGGCATAATGACGAAAGTGTCGTTGCCGCGGAGAAGATTTTCGATTACTCCTTCCTGGTTTCCCTTAAAACCATTGAAGCCGAAAAATTTCTTTAAAGTTTCCTGAGCCTTAGAAGTTTGTGGTTCCAATGCCGTGAAATAATGTTTAATTCTCTAAATATACTAATATTCTCCGCCAATGGAAATCTTTTTCCTTCCCGATTTCCTTTCCCTTCGCCACCAATTTTTTAGCACCTTTGCAAGCAATTTTAAAAGGTGATGGCGAAGGTCGACAGCGATAATATGTCTTTTCTTGAACATCTTGAGGTGCTACGCTGGCATCTCATTCGTTCGGCTTTTGTTATGGTAACGATGGCCTTAGTGGCCTTCATGGCGAAAGGGATCCTTTTTGATGTCATCATCTTTGGTCCCAAGCAGCCTAATTTCTTTACCTATGAGCTTTTCTGCTCAATTTCGCGCGAAATTAGTAATACCGAATTATTCTGCCTTAGTGAAATGCCATTTAAAATCCTCAATACCAAAATGGCCGGGCAGTTTTCTACCCACCTTTGGGTTTCGCTCATTGCGGGCTTTATTATGGCCTTTCCCTATATCCTTTGGGAGGCCTGGCGTTTTGTGGCTCCAGGCTTGAAAAAAACCGAACGTCGTTATTCTAGATGGATTTTGTTTTTTGGTGCCATTCTCTTTATTGCGGGCGTACTTTTTGGTTATTATTTGATTGTGCCATTGTCCTTGCAATTCTTAGGAACCTATACCATTAGTGATGAGGTTAATAACTTAATTGACTTGATGAGCTATATTTCTACGGTAAGCACGGTAACCCTAGCCACTGGATTAATCTTTGAATTGCCGGTGGTAGTTTATTTTTTGGCCCGCAGCGGTTTAATTACCGCCGAGTTCATGCGGCAATATCGCAGACATGCCATCGTTCTAATCTTAGTTTTATCGGCGATTATTACTCCGCCTGATATTGCAAGTCAGATTTTAGTTTCTTTACCCATACTCTTACTTTATGAGATTGGTATTCGAATTGCTGCTCGCGTAGTGCGCAATATGGAGAAAGCAAATACCGCTATTAATAAGTCTTAATTATGATTCTTAGAGCTGAAAACATCGTAAAGCGCTATCGCAGTCGGACGGTAGTTAAAGGCGTAAGCTTTGAGGTTAACCGCGGTGAAATTGTTGGTTTACTAGGTCCTAATGGCGCGGGTAAAACTACCAGTTTTTATATGGTAGTGGGCCTGATAAAGCCCAATGAAGGAAAGGTCTTTATCGATCAGGAGGAGATTACCAGCGACCCCATGTATAAAAGAGCGCAAAAGGGTATTGGTTACTTAGCGCAAGAGGCTTCCGTCTTTCGCAAGCTTAGTGTAGAGGAGAATATCTTGGGGGTTTTGCAAATGACCAAGCTTTCGAAAAAGGAGCAACATTTGAAATTGGAATCCTTGTTGGATGAATTTAGTCTTAACCATATTCGTAAAAACCGCGGCGATTTATTGTCGGGAGGCGAACGCCGTAGAACGGAAATTGCTCGCGCCCTAGCGGTAGACCCCAATTTCATTCTTTTGGATGAACCCTTTGCCGGCGTAGATCCCATTGCGGTAGAGGATATTCAAAGTATTGTTTATTCTTTAAAAAAGAAGAACATCGGCATCCTAATTACCGATCACAATGTACAGGAGACCCTCGCCATTACTGATCGTACTTATTTGATGTTCGAGGGTTCTATTTTGAAATCTGGAAGTGCCGAAGAACTAGCTTCGGATGAGCAGGTTCGTCGTGTTTATCTGGGTCAAAATTTTGAACTGCGTAAAAAGCGAGACGCCATGTTTAAGTCGGATCAGGCTTAGGCCACCGAGGCCCTTTTCAAGCGATCGTTAATGGCCCTTCCCAGGCCTTCGTTAGGAAATTCTTCGGCTAGGATAACGTCTATATCCTGACCCTTAAAACTCCGTAAAGCTTCAAAAAGCTTACTTGCCGCTTCCTTTAGGTCGCATCGGGGCGAAAGCACGCGCTGCTGATTTTCGGGTATACCGGCAATTTTTCGACAAAAACTAATGCTTCCGGTTTTTAGTCGGTTTACTTTTTGCAAGTTTTCAGCAAGATTACCAAAGGCGACGGGTATTCCAGGTGAATAGTGAGCGCTTAGCATGCCTGGGGCTTTGGGATTGCTGGATGAGCTTTTCGTGTAGGCTATTTCTTCTCCTAAGCAATTGTTTATTTCTTCCAGGCTTAATCCGCCTAAGCGCAAGACTATTGGTTTAGAAGAGCTTAAATCGATTATTGTTGATTCGAGTCCGACACTAGCCCGACCTCCGTCTAATATATATTCAATCTTTTGCCCCAACTGCTCATCAACGTGTTTAGCCTCCGTCGGACTAACCTTTCCAAATAAGTTTGCCGAGGGGGCAGCCAGCGGGAAGTCTAATGCTTCGAGTAATTGGCGGCATAAGGGATGGGCAGGAAAGCGAATGGCGACAGTTTTATGACCAGCGGTAACCAGATCGGGCACCAAAGCGGTTTTCGGCAAAACGTAGCTTATTGGTCCGGGTGAAAAACGTTGGTAAAGTTTATCAAAATAAGGACCCCAGTCTTCTACCAGACTTGCTGCCTGTTCTTTAGTACTGGCATGCACAATTAACGGATCGAAGGAGGGACGGTTTTTAGTTTCGAAAATCTGGGCCACGGCCTTTTCATCCAGAGCATTGGCGGCTAAACCATATACCGTTTCGGTGGGAATAGCCACCAGCTTCCCGGCATTGAGGAGCTCGGCCGCTGCCTTAATATCGCTTTCGATCTTCGCCATGGGGCAAAATTAGAGCAAAATGAAAACCACAATAGCAGACAGGATAAAAAAGAGTCCGAAGGTGAAAATACCGGAGATATTGATCAAAACGAATTTAAAAATGGTTTTGCGCCAACTTTGCTGGTAGAAGCGCCGCATGGCCAGCAAAAGATGGATGCCAAAGCCAAGCATTAAGATTATCAGGACATTGGGGCTGCGGAAAAATAGATTGTAAATGCTTGCGCCTAAAAAGAAAAGTGACTGTTGGTATAAGGTGAAGAAAAGGTGTTCGGGATAATAAAAATCTCGACGCCAATAAACCAATTGGAGGATAAGTCCGAATACAGGAATAAAGAGAAATAGAATCCAGAAGAGCTTATTAATAAAGGCATTATTGAATTTTGAAAAGTCCCCTTCTTTCCGGCTTTGCTCGATTTTAAGGGCCTGGTCATACAGGAAATCATTCCAAAAGCTATCCTCCATACCCAAGCTGCCAAAAATCTCTGCTTTAGAACTTTGGGGCGACTCTTCAAGATAGTCGGTTAAATAATCCAGACGTTCAAATAGTCCGGGGTCCTCCAATGCCTTGTAGTCCTCGCTTATTCGGGCTAAGTTCAAACTCCGTTCTATGCTTGAGGTAGAACTGGGGTCTTTCTTCTTTGGAACGTACTCCTGATCGCCTTCCTTAAAGCGGATGATCTCCACATCGGAGCGATTTAGTTGAATGCTGGTAATAAGAAGGAGGGAGCTTAAAAAGTAAAACCGAATGGGGTTCATATACGTAACCCGCATGCCATTTTTGAAGTCGGTCGCTACTTTCCCGGGTTTAGCTAGGACGCGCCAGAGGGTGCGAAAAATCTTTCCGTCTATTGCCAAAAAATTGGAGAGCGATTCGCTTACCAATTCCCAAAAACTGAGTCTGCGCGTATCATTTAATTGTCCGCATTGCGAGCAGTAATTGGCACTGCCGGTGGCCGTTCCACAATTCAAGCAATGTTCTCCCTTTACCGGTTTAGCCATTCTTATTCGTTAAAAAGGTCATCGGAGTTAAAGGTAGCAAAACCAACTAGGCGATCGTAGCGGCTGCCAATTTCGCGGTGGTAAACTAAAATTTGATAATCATTCTCGGTTTGCCAATGACTACCCTCTAAAAAGCTGAGGTCGGCATAACCCTTTGCGCTGGACTCCAAGGCATAGGAATAATTGTAAAAGCCCTGTTTTAATAAGGCTTGCGCTCGATAAGCCTGACGGTCGTAATCGTAATACATTCGGTATTCGGGCAGTAGTTTCCAATCCGTAAACTCACCGAAAAGGTAGAGGTCGGAGCCAATTTCATTGGGATAATCTAAGTAAAAGTCGACTAGGGCGTAATCGGCTTCCGAATCTGATTTGGCGGCATCCAGTCTACGTACTCGATACTGCCCATTAATGTCGAATTGCACTGAATAGCGCTCTACCGCCCGACTGCGGTCTTCCGCCAAAAAGACATTAAAGAGGCTGTCCTGCTTTATTTGCCGCACGTTTAAACTTAAGGCTAATAAGTTCTTTATGTCGAAAAAGCGCCATTCACTATTTCCTTCAAAAGTGTTTTCATCGTCGTACTGGTATATCAGTTGACCATTCTGGAGGAACTGAGGCTTTAAATCGGTAATCGCTAAGTCCCAACGCTGATTTTGCAACATCACCACGTGTAAGTCCTGAAAGGGATTTGGAATAGGGTAGGAGCCATGACTAATGGTAAAATCCAATTCCTGGTGGCTATTCATTTTTTCGACCCGAGTGGGGCGTTTAACCTTGCCTCCAATTTGAACGATTTCTTCATAGACCATGAATCGACGACTAAGCACTAGATTTTCCTTATTACCGTCGCGATATACCACTAAGAGGTAATTTCCAGACTTGGTAATATTTACTTGCTGATTTGGGATAGCTAATTCATAATGGGTATAAGGGATAAAGGCATTGATGGAATACTCGAATTTCTGAATGTAATCGTCACCGAAATTACTGAGGTAATCGTTTCGCATTAATTCCGATGGAGTCCAATCGGCGTTACAATGAATTAGGGTATAGGACAAATTGGTGAATTCTTCATAGAGATCATCAAAGCTCAGTAATAGTTGCTCTCCCGAATTTAAGGCGATCACCGGCATCGCGAGGTCATTGCCACGCGGCACTAAGCGCACCGTTCGGATACCGGCTTGGTAAATGTGATCATCATAAATTAAGGGTCCGCCCTGATAGTATTCTTGAGCCTTAAGAAAAGGACTCATAAGGCTAAACAAAGCGAGGCAAAGGGCAGTTATGTGAGGAAAGCAATTTCGGAGCATGTCTGAAAAAATGAAAATGGGCTTATTTTATTGCGAAGAAGCCTTAAATTTGCAGCCAATTTAGATGAGTTCTAAATTAATTGCTTTTTAGGCGGGCTCGAGCTTCGTCTTAATTTTGCAGACCAATAATAATGACAATTTTTTGATTCCATTCGATGTCTGAAGTAATCAAAATTAAAAAGGGTGTAGATATCAAATTGGTAGGCGAAGCAGAGAAGATCTTTGCTTCCGCTGATGCGCCAAAGACCTACGCCTTAAAACCCGACGATTTTCCGGGTCTTCGCCTTAAGCTTAAAGTTAAGGAAGGTGATGAAGTTCTAGCCGGTGACACGGTAATGTTTGACAAGGATCGTTCTGATATCCATTTTGCTTCTCCGGTAAGCGGAGAAGTAGTGGAAGTGCTGCGTGGTGAAAAGCGTCGCATCTTAGAGGTACGCATCTTGGCCGATAGTGAAATCCGTTACCAGGATTTAGGTGCTGCCGACCCAAGTAGCTTATCTCGTGAGGATGTGAAGGCTAAAATCCTGAATGCAGGTGCTTGGCCTTTGGTGCGTCAACGACCCTATAACATCGTGGCAAATCCCGATCGCGTTCCGCGCGACATCTTCGTTTCTTGTTTCGATTCTGCACCATTAGCTCCAGATGCTGATTTTGTGGTACACGGACAAGAGGAGGAATTTAAGTTGGGAGTGCAGGCTTTGCAGAAACTTACCGATGGTAAAGTACACTTAGGTGTGGATGGAAGCACTAATCCCAGTCCTGCTTTCAAAGTAGACGGAGCGGTAATCCATGCTTTTAAAGGACCGCATCCTGCTGGTAATGTTGGTGTGCAGATTCATCATATAGCCCCGATTAACAAAGGCGAAACGATTTGGACGGTAAACTACCAAGATGTGATCATCATTGGTCGTTTATTTAAGACTGGTAAATTCGATGCACAGCGTTGTGTGGCCCTTACCGGAGCTCAGGTCGAGAAACCACGTTACTATAAATTAGTTTTGGGTGCCAACCTGCAAACCGTATTAGCAGACAATATCAAAGAAGGTAGCAGCCGCTACATCAGTGGTAATGTCTTAAGCGGTACAAAAATTAGCTCCGAAGGTTACCTTTCTTACTACGATACTCAAATTTCGGTAATTCCTGAAGGTGGCGAAGATGCTTTCTTTGGTTGGTTAGCCCCAAATACCGATAAGTTTAGTATTTCACGAGCGCTTTACAACTGGTTGATGCCGAATAAAAAGCTAAACCTCGATGCCAATATGAATGGCGAAGAGCGAGCTTTTGTGGTTACTGGTGAGTACGAGCGTGTATTCCCCTTCGATATTTACCCGGTTCAGCTATTGAAATCGATTATGGTAAAGGATATCGAGGCTATGGAAAACCTTGGGATCTACGAAGTTGCGGAAGAAGACATGGCCCTTTGTGAGGTGGTATGTACTTCCAAAATTCCGGTTCAAGAGACCTTACGTGAGGGATTGGATTTAATGTTGAATGAATTAGGCGATTAATTGAATTGTTATGAAGTTATTCAAGAATCTTTTAGATAGCGTTAAGCCTCATTTTGAAGAAGGCGGTAAGCTAGAAAAGTACTACCCAGTATACGATGGCTTTGCTACATTCTTATTCACTCCGGGTCACACTGCACACAGTGGCGCCCACGTGCGTGATGCCATCGACTTAAAGCGCACCATGGTAACGGTAATCTTTGCTATGGTTCCGGCTTTATTATTTGGAATGTGGAATGCAGGTAATCTGCATTATTCTGCTTTGGGATTAGCGGAGAGCATGACCTTTATGGATAAATTCCTTTGGGGAGCGATTAAAATCGTTCCTATGGTGGTTGTTTCTTACGCCGTTGGTCTTGGAGTGGAATTTATCTTCTGTATCATTAAAAAGCACCAGATTCAGGAAGGTTTCTTGGTATCGGGAATGCTTATTCCTTTAATTATGCCCATCGACATTCCATTATGGATGTTAGCTATTTCGGTAGTGTTTGCGGTGGTAATTGGTAAGGAAGTTTTCGGTGGTACCGGAATGAATATCTTAAATCCAGCTCTTACCGCCCGTGCCTTTGCCTTCTTTGCTTACCCATCATATATGAGTGGCGACAAAGTATGGATTAATACCAGCACCGCTGAAGGCCAGTCTGTAGTGGACGGATTTTCTGGCGCAACCGTATTAGGTGACCTTGCTACTTCTGGAACTACCCAGTACAGTGTTATGGATATGTTCTTAGGATTTATTCCTGGTTCGGTTGGTGAGACTTCCACTTTGGCCATTCTCATTGGCGCTATCGTACTTATTTGGACGGGTATTGGAAGCTGGAGAATTATGCTAAGTGGCGTAATCGGCGCCGTAGTAATGGGCCTAATTTTTAACACCTTCGCGGAATACGCCATTTCTCCAGAACAGCAAGCCTTTATGGCTGTTCCTTTCTGGCAGCAATTAATCATGGGTGGTTTTGCCTTTGGTATTGTATTTATGGCAACTGACCCGGTGTCTGCTGCGCAAACCCAGAGAGGTAAGTGGATTTACGGCTTCTTAGTAGGCTTCTTCGCGATTATGATTCGCGTATTTAACCCGGCTTATCCAGAAGGCATTATGTTGGCCATTCTCTTCATGAACGTGATGGCTCCATTGATCGACCACTACGTTATTCAAGCTAATATTAACAAGCGTAAAAAGCGCTTGGCAACTGTTAAAGCAGCATAAGCATGGACGTTAATAAGAACAGTTACACCTTCACATTCGCTGCGGTTATGGTAATCGTAGTGGCAGCGCTTCTATCTTTCGCGGCTACTAGCCTCAAAGAGAAGCAAGACAATAATGTGCGATTGGAAAAGATGCAGAACATCCTTTCCTCTATCAACGTAAGTGTAGAGCGTGACGCGGCCGAAGAAGCCTACGCTCAGTACGTTAAAGAAGAATTGGTTATCAATAATAGCCAGTCGGTTGACGGTATCAAGGCTTTTGATATTGAATTGAAAAAGGAGTTAGATAAAACTCCTTTGGAACGCAATGCTCCTTTGTATATCGCCGAAAAGGATGGAAAAACCTATTACATTCTTCCCTTACGCGGTAAAGGATTATGGGGTCCAATTTGGGGTTACATTTCCTTGGAAGAAGACGTGAGTACCATTTATGGTGCGACCTTCGACCATAAAAGTGAAACGCCTGGATTGGGAGCTGAGATTAAAACCGAAATGTTTACCAGCCTTTTTCCGGATAAAGAGGTTTTGGATAATGGAGAATTTGTAGGAATCTCAGTAATGAAGGGTAATGCTAATGGTCCTCATGAAGTCAATGGTATCAGTGGTGGTACAATTACTTCGGTTGGGGTACAAGACATGATCTTAGATTGCATGAAGAGCTACATTCCCTTCCTCAAAGATTATAAGACCGCAGCGATTGGGCAAGCGGAAGAAACTAAACTAGCAAGCATCGACTAACATGGCTGAAGTTAAAGAAGCAGTAGAAGTAAAAAAAGAGCGCGAGCCCCTCTTCAGTAAGAAGAATCGCAAGCTCATTACCGATCCACTAGACGATAGTAACCCTATCACCGTTCAGGTATTGGGTATTTGTTCGGCACTAGCAATTACCGTAAAGCTTTACCCAGCTTTAGTAATGTCAATTTCGGTATTGTTTGTACTAGGTGCAGGTAACGTGATCATCTCTTTGATGCGTAACTACATTCCAAACCGTATCCGTATTATCGTTCAGTTAGTAGTGGTTGCGAGCTTGGTAATTTTAGTAGACCAAGTTTTAAAGGCCTATGTGTACGACGTAAGTAAGGAGCTTTCGGTATTCGTGGGATTAATTATTACCAACTGTATTATCATGGGACGTTTTGAGGCCTTTGCCTTGGGTAATGGTCCTTGGAAATCTTTCCTAGATGGCGTGGGTAATGCCTTTGGTTATGCTTGGATCTTATTAGCCGTGGCCTTCTTCCGTGAATTATTAGGAAGCGGTCAGTTATTTGGAGTACAAGTTATTCCCGAATCTTGGTACTTGAGTAATGGTGGTTTTTACAGCGACAATGGTTTAATGTTGCTTCCTCCAATGGCTCTTATTACCGTAGGTATTATTATCTGGGTACAACGTTCAAGGAATAAAGAATTAATTGAGGATAACTAGTTTGAGCCATGCAAGAACTCATTAACATATTCGTAAAATCCATCTTTGTTGAGAACATGATTTTTGCCTATTTCTTAGGCATGTGTTCTTACCTAGCAGTATCGAAGAAAGTAAGTACTGGGGTGGGCTTGGGAGCAGCTGTAATCTTTGTATTAGGGATTACCGTTCCAGTTAACTATTTATTGGAAAACTACGTCCTAAAGGAGGGAGCCCTTTCTTGGTTAGGACCACAATTTGCTGAAGTAGATTTAAGCTTTTTAAGTTTCATCATGTTTATCGCGGTAATTGCCTCTATGGTACAGCTGGTAGAGATGATCGTAGAAAAGTTTGCACCAGCTTTATACAGTGCCCTGGGTATTTTCTTACCTCTTATTGCGGTAAACTGTTCTATCCTTGGTGGTTCATTATTCATGCAAGAGCGTAATTACAATTCAATTGGCGAGGCTACCGTATTTGGTTTAGGTAGTGGTGTGGGTTGGTTCTTAGCGATTGTAGCGATTGCTGCCATTCGTGAAAAGATCCGTTACTCAAACATCCCTGCGCCTCTACGTGGATTGGGAATCACATTTATTGTGACTGGCTTGATGGGTATAGCCTTTATGGCCTTTATGGGAATTAAATTGTAATTATGAATATTATTGAGATGGTATTATTATCAACCAGTACAGTAATTATTTCCAGTATTGTTGTATTCTTTTTACTGATCATCCTTTTAGTATCGGTACTATTAGGAGCTAAGGCTAAGCTTTCTCCAAGCGGCCCAGTAACATTGAATATCAACGGCGAAGATCGCGCTGTGGAATCAGGTGGGACCTTATTGTCTACCTTATCAAATGAAAAAATCTTCTTACCCTCTGCCTGTGGTGGCGGTGGTACTTGCGCCATGTGTAAGTGTCAGGTTCTCGATGGCGGTGGTGAAATTCTTCCAACCGAGGTAGGTTATTTTACCCGTAAGGAGGTTCAAGAAAACTGGCGCTTAGGTTGTCAGGTAAAGGTGCGTGGCGATATGAAAATCCACGTACCAGAAGAAATCTTCGGTATTAAGAAGTGGGAATGTGAAGTTGTTTCGAACTACAACGTTGCATCCTTTATCAAAGAGTTCGTGGTTCGTTTACCAGAAGGTGAGAACCTCGACTTTGAAGCAGGTGGTTATATCCAGGTGGATGTACCAGCTTGTGAAGTTGATTTCAAGAATATTGATATCACTTCTCACCCACGCTTAGGTCGTGATCCAATGGACTTTAAATCGGAGTGGGATAAATTCGGTTTATGGGATCTAAAGATGAAGAATGACGAGCCTCTGTTCCGTGCTTATTCTATGGCTAACCACCCAGCGGAAGGTAATATCGTAATGTTGAACATTCGTATTGCTACTCCACCATGGGACCGTGCCAAGAATCAGTGGATGGACGTAAACCCTGGAGTTTGTTCTTCTTATGTATTTGACCAAAAGCCAGGCGATAAAGTAACTATCTCTGGTCCTTACGGAGAGTTCTTTATTAAGGATACCGAGGCCGAGATGATTTATATCGGTGGTGGTGCAGGTATGGCGCCCATGCGCTCACACTTATTCCACTTGTTCCATACCCTTAAAACTGGCCGTAAGGTTAGCTATTGGTATGGTGGTCGCTCTAAGCGTGAGTTATTCTACTTAGACGATTTCCAGCAAATTGAAGATCAATTCCCGAACTTCCAATTCCACGTAGTTCTTTCTGAGCCATTGCCAGAAGATAATTGGACCGAGAAGAAGGATGTAAACGATAGAGAAGGGGATGGATTTACTGGTTTTGTTCACCAAGCGGTGATTGATCAGTATTTATCCAAACACCCTGAGCCCGAAGAAATCGAATTCTATTTCTGTGGACCACCCTTAATGAATGCCGCCGTTTTAAAGATGTGCGACGATTGGGGTGTACCGCCAGAGAATGTAAGTTTCGACGACTTTGGTGGATAAGAAAAAAAAAAGCGGCTTTCGAGCCGCTTTTTTTATGGTCTTTTTTTTAGTCTTTTGCTTTTCGAGCCTGACCCGCCATGAGGTATAAGCGGCTAATAATAAAGCCCAGTAATCCGTAAAGGGTAGTAATGGAGGAAACTTTTAGACCGCCTGCGAGCAGAGCTGGCGAAACATCGCCAATGATCTCTATCGCTTTAAAGGCTTCAAATAGTCCGATAAGTTGTCCGAGGATTCCCAAGGCTAAGCCTAATAGTCCGAGTTCGCGTACATAGTTTAGGCTGTCCGATCCGCGGAAGTGCATAATAATGGCAATAAACATTGCCAGCTGACAGATGCTAATGAGGCTCATAAAAAGGGGGCCACCCATGTAAAATAAATCGATCATGATTTTAGTTTTTATGTTCCCTCCAAAGCACTGAAATTAGGAAATCTTTTGCCAAGTCAAATCCCGAACTTGAGCGGTCAAATCCCGAACTTCCTTGCTATATGGCCATTTTCGTCGCATATTTACTTCGTGAAATTTACTAAGCGAATCCTTTTCTGGTTACTAGCAATTGTAATCATGAGTTTCATTTATCAGAGTTTACTGGGCAGTTTTTACTCGGCCAGTATTCTCGCGGTATTATTATTACCCGGTGCCGCTTTAATGAGTTTTGGTATTCAGTATTGGCGTAACCGTAAAGGAGGTTGGCGCTGGTTGCATTTGTTTTACATTCTACTTTTTGCCTTGTACCTCGAATGGGTTGCGATGGTAATTGCTTATTGGCTACTATTTGAATTGAAGCTAGAAGCTTTACCTAAAGTGCTAGTGAACCCGGTTTTTCTTTGGTTTTATATGTTGTTTTTCGCTTTTGCGGAAGAACGCCTTTTTAGAGAAAAGCAAGCCGGGCTGGAGGAACATGGTCCACTGTGGTTTGATATAGTTTCGGATCGCAAGCAAATGCGCATCGATTTACATAAGCTCATTTATATTGAAAGTAAGAATGAGCAATGCTATTTTCATTTTGAAGATAAGGTCTTGGTAAGCCGTGACCGAATCAGCAAATTGTCTGAGCGTCTGCCCGAAGGCTTTATGCGCATTCATCGCTCCTTTATTGTGAATCTAGATCAAGTGCAAACCATCCATAGCGAAGAACTTAAAACCGCTAAAGGGGAGCTGCCTGTTTCCAGAACCTATAGACCCGCTCTGGAAGCCTATCAAAAGAGCTTGGCCTCTTAGTATTGAACGCCCTTTTCGATATCGTATTTGTAAATGTCATCGAGGTTTTTATCATCCTCGATAAGTACTTTTTCAATTACGAGACCACTAGAGATATCGAAGACCCAGCCGTGTAACATTAGGCGGTGTCCATCAGCCCAAGCTTGCTGAACAATAGAAGTTTTTGCCAAGTTCATGGTTTGCTCTTCTACATTTAGCTCCACAAATTTGTTGAGTCTTTCTTCCTCATCGGAAGAAGACTCCTTGATTTCGGCTTCATGTAAGCGATATACGTCTTTTATATTTCGTAGCCATTTGTTCAATAGCCCAAGATTTCCATGTTCAAAGGCCGCTTTAACGCCACCACAACCATAATGACCGCACACAATAATATGTTCTACCTTTAATACAGACACCGCATATTGAAGTACCGATAATAGGTTAAGATCAGTGTGCACCACCATATTGGCGATATTCCGATGAACGAAAACCTCTCCGGCGTGTGTGTCGGTGATTTCGTTGGCGGGAACGCGACTATCACTACAGCCAATCCAAAGGTATTTTGGGCTCTGACCGGTGGCTAGATCTTCGAAGAAGCCAGGGTTCTTTTCGTTTTGTTCTTCAGCCCAAGCTTTGTTTTGAAGAATTAATCGTTTATGTAATTCCATAGTGGTCTAGATATTATGGTCAAATCCCTGAAGAGTAAGCGTAATTTGGCGCTCCTCTACGGTTTTCACAAAGTCGTTTAAAAGTTCTTTTATGTCATTGTCGATGAACTCTGCTCTTTTCGCATCAATTAAAACATGACTTCCGGATGGTATTTCTTCAAAATATGAGAGAAGCAAGGCCTTATTTAAGAAGGAAACATTTTTATTTAAACGGATAAGAAAATGGGTTTTGTCTTGGTGCACCATGCGAATGGAGCGCTGGAAATTGGTCTTTACGATGTAATAAATACCTACGGCCATTCCGATGGAAATCCCAATGAGCAGGTCTGTAAAAAGTATCGCTAAAATGGTAATACTAAAAGGCAGAAACTGGTCGCGTCCTTTTTTGTACATGCTGATGATTAGGGATGGCTTTACCAGCTTGTAGCCAACCATTAATAGGACTGCAGCAAGCGCGGCTAAAGGAATATAGTTTAGCAATGGGGCTAAAAAAATTACACTTAGAGCAATCCAGAGGCCATGTAAAATAGCCGATAATTTAGTTTTCCCACCCGAGCTAATATTAGCGGAGGATCGCACGATTACCGCGGTAATCGGTAAGCCACCAATAAGTCCGGATATAAGATTACCAATGCCTTGCGCTCTTAATTCGCGGTTAGCTGGGCTCACTCTTTTCATAGGGTCGAGCTTATCAGCGGCCTCAATACTTAATAAAGTTTCAATGCTAGCTACTAGGGCAATAGTTAAGGCGATAATATAAATGTCGGGGTTTCCGATTTGCTGAAAATCAGGAAATTTAAACTCGCCAATTAGACCCTTCAATGTCTCGCTAACCGGAATTTGTACCAGATGCTTTGTACCTAACTCGAGCTCGGGAAAGGATAATCCAAACCAGCGGTTAAGCCCCACACCACTAAGCACGGCAATTAATGCAGGTGGAATAATTTTAAAAATTTTTAAGCCTCTAAAGAAGTTTTGTTCGAATAGAATTAACAGAGAAAGCGCGACCAAGACAATAATAATTGCTCCGGGGCTTGGGTGCATCAAGGCTTGAACAATTTCAGTGAAGGTGTTTTGCTCATCCGCTTGAAAAAAGGATTGATCCCCTTCGAAATCCTCATCGTATCCTAAGGCATGCGGGATTTGCTTGAGGATTAGAATTAAACCGATTGCCGCAAGCATTCCTTTTATAACCGCAGTAGGGAAGTAGTAACCAATAATACCAGCCTTTAATAAGCCTAATAGATATTGAAAAACACCAGCTAAAACTACGGCTAAAAGAAAGGTTTCGTAGCTGGGTAAGCTATTGATTGCACTAAGGACAATGGCCGTTAAGCCCGCTGCGGGACCACTTACACTAAGTTCGGAACCACTTAAGCTTCCCACCACTAGACCTCCCACTAGGCCTGCAATTAAGCCAGCTAGGGGCGGAGCTCCTGAGGCAACAGCAATCCCAAGACAAAGTGGAATAGCAACGAGGAAAACCACGAGAGAAGCCGAAAGGTCTTCTTTTAAATACTTGAATGTCATATGGAGGTTTGGTCTGCTTAAAACTATAAAATTGCCCCGACTATTCAAGTATTCCTCTTGCTATTTGCCAATACCGGCGAAATAAAATATTTTTGCCGCCCTTTGCAGGGAATCCTTATGCTTCCCGAATTAAGGATAGGGTCGCGTAGCTCAGCTGGATAGAGCATCTGCCTTCTAAGCAGACGGTCGCAGGTTCGAATCCTGCCGCGATCACCGAAAAAGTCCCAACGCTAGTTGGGACTTTTTTATTTCCAACCGTCCGCCAAGCTTGCTTGAAGCGGTAAGGTTGGAAATAAAAAAGGGTCGCCGCTAGGCGGACTTTTTCGGTGTAGCTCTATAAAGCCTTACCAGGATCTTTAATTCTGCCGGGCCAAGCTTGCTTGAAGCGGTAAGGTTGGAAATAAAAAAGGGTCGCCTCTAGGCGGACTTTTTAGTTGTGGCTCTATAAAGCATTACCAGGATCATCAATCCTGCCATTCCTAGTCTCCTAAGCTTTTTATCTTAGCCTTAGCAAATCGAATTAAAACATGAGAAAACTAATCCCCTATACAGCCTCCCTTTTTATTCTAATCCTAGCCACTTCGGCTATCCCCAAACTACCGGTGGAAGGACCAGTTTTCGTGCTCAATAAGCAAATGCCTAAATACAGCTTTACCGATCAATTTGGGGAAGCGCATACCATGGATGCTAAGATCGAGCGCCTAATCGTAGCCCTGGATAAAGAGGCCGCCCATGCGGTGAATGACTTTTTAGCCAATCAAAAGCCTAGCTTTTTGGAAGACCGCAATACCAGCCTGATTATGGATATCAGTGCGGCTCCTGGAATAATTCAAAAGATTTTCATTTTACCCGGACTAAAGAAGTTTGAATATCCGGTTTTAATCTTCCGAGACGAGCAGGAAGCGGCTCCTTTCCGGATGGGGGTAAATCCTGACTTGCTTTTGGAAGTTAAGCTGGACAATAAAAAAATTGTGGGTCTGAGTGAATATGAAGCTAATGAGTCAGGCGTAAAGGCCATGATGAAAGCGAATTAGAACAAGGATAGACCGGAATACTGAATCCCGTTTTGCTAAAATAAACCTGCCGGATAGGACCTTGTTTTAAAAGCAACAACACCTATTTTGATTTCGCCAGGATCGCGAAGAGAGAAGGAGAGTCGGTTAAGAACTTTTCATCTTTAAAAAATTGCGCTTACCTTTCGCTATGCAGCAGCGAGTTTTTACGGTCCGTCGAAGAGATAGCACGAACATGGGTTGTATGAGTATCCTTGTATACTTTATGCTTACCATGGGGCTAATAGCGGTGGTATTCCTTTTGAAAATGTTTAGCGAAGGGGATTTAGACTTTAGTGAGCATCCCGAGGCACTAATAGTTTTCCCGCTGGTAGGCGGGGCTTTTTACCAAGCTTTTTTTTCCAAGGCCAAAAAACAGATGTTTGGCAATTACGTGTTATCGGAAGCTGGTTTTAAGTTTGACCAAGTTCAATTTTTATGGGAAAACCTGATTTTAAGTGAATACCAGGATGTAAATGGCAATTTCATGTTATACACCCTCCGCGACCGTAATCATCTCTTATGGATTATTTCGAGTAGTAGGGATGAGATGTTTAAGGCCTTAAAGGACTATCCCTTAGAGTATACACTGTATACCGAAGCTGAACGATATTATGTGAAGCGAAATTCAAGTCAGTACAAGATTGTGGCTCGCAGTCAAGATCATCGCCTACGTTATGATCTTTACAAAGGCAATTATTCCTTGGGAAAATTTAATAGCGAGGAGCAAGAAAAGCATCAGCCCAGATATTACTTAGCTGATCCAGAGGTTAAGGAATTAGTCCGTCGCTAAACGAAAGGCTCCCCTAATCAAATACCTGGTCTCCTTTCTAATTTGAGGGGCGCTAAAGTAGCGGCTATTGCGCTGACCTAGTTGCACCGCCACTTTGTTTAATTTGACAGTCTCCGCTTCGCTATTCGCTTCATAAACGAAGAATTGATCACCTTCCTCCAATAATGCTTCTATGGGTAAGGCCAAAAAACTTTCCTCCTGAGTCTTGATTAAGGCTTCTACGTACATCCCTGGCTGTAACTGGGGAATGTCTTGCTGAGGGGATATCTCGGCGTGTAAATTGGCCGTTCCTTTAGCCGCATTGAGCGCTGGGTTTATTAGTTTGATTTTAGCATCATACCATTCTTCCGAACCTTGCAGGCGAAACTTTAAAGCCTGATCAATGGCGATCTTTTTTAAGTCTTCTTCAAAAACTTGGATACCTAAATGCAGCTGACTATTATCGATAATTTTTAGGGCCAATTGTCCGGCCTCCAAATATTTACCCTTACTGAGGTGGACCTCACTAATAATACCATTTATAGGCGCTTTTACCGCTACTCTCGATTGAAGACGCGAGGCAGTCAATTGCTCCGCCGAAATATTTACAAGTGCTAGTTTTTTACGCAAAGCTTGCCACTCGGCTTCAGCCTCTAAAAACTTACTTTCACTTTCCTGCCACTCTTTGTCGGCAATAGCTTCTTTTTCCGCCAAATTTGATAGGCGTTCATAATCTTGTTTTAACCACTGGTACCGCGCATTAGCTTTAAGGTATTGCTCTTGAAGTTCGATGTAGAATGGGGCTTCGAGGTAAAAGAGCGTCTGACCCTTTTTAACCTTTTGGCCACTTAGCAGATGGGTCTCCGCTACGTAGCCGCCGTAAACCGGACTTATTTCGGCTAGAAACTCGGGTGCTACCTCGGTATTCCCCGTACAGCTGATACCATCTGAAAAAACTTGGTTCTGGGCCATGCCAAGCTCGAAATTCCCGGCTTTTATTTGCGCCTGACTTAGCTCCAATACCCGGGGCTCTGCACTTACACTTTCTGCTTCCACCTCGCTCTTCTCCCCGCAGGCTGCGGCAAGGCCAATTGCCAAAAGGAATAGTAACTTTTTCATCAATTCAAATATTTTAATTGCAATAGGGCCATGGTGTAATCCCTTTTCACTTGTAGGTGATCCTCTTTTAATTTTAGCGCCTGTTCGAGATAGCGACTGTACTCGATGAAGCTAATGGCTCCATTCTTAAAAGCAACATCCGCCTGAGATTTTAAAGCTTCAATTAATTGCAATCCTTCAGTATTAAAATAGTCTAACTTGGCTTCTAGGCGCTCTGCTTCGAGTTCCAGTTTTTGCACTTCAGTAGTAAGGCGATTGGCATAGGCGTCTTTTTCGGCTACAGCAATTGCCTGTTCCACTCGAGCGGCTTTCAACTGGGCTTTATTGCTGCCAAACCAAAGGGGAATGGCTATTCCTGCCTCAATACCCGAATAGGGGCGTGCATTTGCCCCCTGATTATTACCTTGAAACAAGCCAATGCTTAGATCGGGTAAAAAACCCTGTGCTGCTTCCTGTCTTGCCGCTTGTTTCCAGCGAATTTTAGCCTCGCTGCTTAGGAGTAATTCTTCTACACTAGGCCTTGCGGCGGATGGGATTTCTCCGATTAATGCTGTCGCTTGCACGGTATAATCATCTTCGGCCTGCAAGAGGGCATTAAAGCTTAATAGGGCGGCTGCTTCTTCCTTTAACCTTTGGTCTTTTAGGATCTCAATTTCCCGCTGTTTAGCCTGAGCGCTAAGTTGCTCCAGTTTAGAGCTTTGGCCTTTTTCGAAGCGTAATTGAGCCAATTGGGCGTAATCGCTATAAATGCTATCTAGGCTTAAGGCCAGTGCGAGGCGTTTTTTTGCATAGACTAATTGGTAATACACTCGACTAATTTCTAAATGCAGTCGACGTTTAGCCAAATCCAGTTGCGCAGTTTGGTAAGCTACTTGCGCTTTGTAATTTTTATAACGCGCTCCATAAATGCTAGGGAATTCCAATCTTTGTCGGAAGCCCCAAACATTAAGGGCCTGGTCATTGGGCGCAATATTGTTCTCGTCGTAACTATAGAATATCTCGGTACGATCAATATTAAAGGCCCCCGAAACTAAGGCTTCGGCTCTTTCTTGTTGCAGGACGGCGGTTCGAAATAGAGCATTATTCGCTTCTCCAATTTCTAGGGCTTCCTCGAGGCTTAGGCTCTTTTGGGAATAGGCTTGAAAGCCTGATAGGCTCAGGAGTAATAATGCCAGTGTAGCGGTATTAGCTTTCAGCTTAAGCTTCTTGTTTCGATATTCATGCATCATCGCATAAAGAATAGGTAAAACGATTAAGGTAAGCGCCGTTGCACTTATGAGTCCGCCTACCACTACCGTTGCCAGTGGTCTTTGTACTTCTGCACCTGCCGAGGTGGAAATGGCCATCGGTAAAAAACCCAGAGCCGCCGCCGAGGCGGTAAGCAATACGGGGCGCAGCCTTTTTTGAGTCCCTTCAATGATTAGTTCCTTAAGACTGCTAAAGGACTGTTTCTCCAGACTTTTAAACTCTTCGATAAGCACTAGTCCGTTGAGTACCGCAATACCAAACAGGGCGATAAAGCCGACTCCCGCAGAGATACTAAAGGGTAAGCCGCGGGCATAGAGGAGGAGCACTCCGCCTATCGCCGACATGGGTATGGCACTAAATATCATTAGGGCTTCATAAATAGAGTCGAAGGCGAAATAGAGTAGGATGAATATGAGCACTAGAGCTATGGGTACGGCTACACTAAGTCTTTGGGTAGCGGCCCTAAGGTTTTCGAACTGACCGCCATAAGTTACTCGGTAGCCACTGGGTAAATTTAAGTTTTGATCGATGATCCCTTGAATTTCTTGAACCATGGATTCGAGGTCACGACCGCGAACATTAACACTAACTACAATCCGTCTTTGGGTATTATCACGGGAAATCTTAGCTGGACCTTTAGTGTATTCAATTTTGGCAAATTCACGCAGGGGTAAGAACCTTCCATCCGGCATTTTTATGGGGCTATTGGCTAAGTCTTCGATGCTTTGTCGGTTTTTCTCATCAAAGCGAAGGACCAGATCAAATTGCCGTTCCCCTTCAAAAATGGTGCCTGCACTTTTACCTGCAAAAGCGGTTTCCAAAACCCGGTTTAGGTCCTCGATATTAAGGCCGTATCGCGCAATTTTAGCCCGATCGTAGTGCACACTCATCTGCAGTAAGCCAACTGTTTTCTCTACTATGATGTCTGCGGCGCCTGGTACATTTTCGATAAGCTTTTCAATTTCTTCTGCCTTTTGGTGCAGTAGGTCAAGGTCTTCGCCAAAGACCTTTATGGCTAAATCGGCACGTACCCCAGTGATTAATTCATTGAAGCGCATTTCTATAGGTTGCGTAAACTCGAAGTCCATGCCCGCCAAGCGCTCACTAAGGGCTGCTTTAAAGGCATCGGCTAAATCATCTTTACTTTCGGCAGTGGTCCAATACTTAGGCGCTTTTAATTTAATGATGACATCACTTTCCTCCATGCTCATCGGATCGGTAGGAACTTCGGCCGCCCCAATGCGAGTTACTACCTGGTCAACTTCAGGGAATTCACCCAGAATCTTTTCAATTTCGGTGGTAATGGAAACCGTCTCTTTGAGGGAGGTCCCAGTTTTAAGCACCGGTTGTATAACGAAGTCGCCCTCGTCTAAGGTAGGTACAAACTCGCCTCCCATGCTATTGAAAAGGAATAAGCTAGCGCCAAATAAACTGAAGGCGGTGACTAAAACTTTTTTCGGATTATCTAAGGCCCAGCTGATGCTCGGTCTATACTTGCCTTGCAGCCAGAGAATGAGCTTGTCTGAGATATTTGATTTCTTTTTTTGCTGCGGCTTAATGAAGATGGAGGACATCACCGGAACATAGGTGAAACAGAGTATCATAGCACCTATCAGCGCAAAGCTAAACACCATGGCCATGGGCCTGAACATCTTACCTTCGACTCCGGTGAGGGCCAGAATTGGTATGAAAACGATGATGATAATAAGTTGGCCGAAAATGGCGGAGTGCATCATTTTGACGCTTCCTTCCAAGCTAATCTTATCGGTAAGGGCTTGTTTGGCCTCCTTATTTAATGCCGCGATCTGAGCACTATTGCTATTTATTTTAAAGGCGATGTATTCGATGATAATTACTGCACCATCGATTATAATTCCGAAATCAATTGCTCCCAAACTCATTAAGTTGGCGTCTACCCCAAATAGGTACATGAGCGACAAAGCAAAGAGTAAACTAAGGGGAATTACGGAGGCAACTACTAAACCAGAGCGCAGATTTCCCAATAGCAGGACCACTACAAAAATTACGATTAAGCAGCCCAGAATTAGGTTTTCAGCAATAGTAAAGGTGGTTTTATCTATAAGCTCACTGCGTTCTAGGAAACCGTTGATACTGATTCCTGGAGGGAGGGTTTTGGAAATCTCCGCTACCCTTTGCTTTACCAAGTCAATCGTCTTTTTGGAATTGGCACCCTTTAGCATCATCACTTGGCCTAAGACTTTTTCTCCCTCACCATTCGCCGTAATTGCTCCAAAGCGGTTGGCGTGTCCAAATTGAACTTTGCCAATATCTCGCATATAAATGGGTAAACCATCGCGCTGGCCAACCACAATGTTTTCAATGTCTTTAAGCTGTTTTATTAAACCCTCCCCACGCACAAAATAAGACTGGCCTGACTTTTCGATATAAGCTCCACCCGACACGCTGTTATTTTTCTCTAAGGCACTAAAAATCTCGGTAATGCTTAGGTGCATGGCCCTTAGTTTTTGCGGATCTATAGCAACCTCATACTGTTTTAAATAACCACCCCAAGTATTTACTTCTACAACTCCAGGAATACCAGAGAGCTGCCTTTTTACTATCCAATCTTGGATGCTTCGCACTTCGCTTAAGGGGTATTTATTTCGATAGGCGGGGTCTACTTCAATGTAATATTGATAAATCTCGCCCAAGCCGGTACTTATAGGCCCCATAAAAGGTTTGCCGAAGCCAGCAGGGATTTTCTCTTCGGCGGTTTTTAGTTTTTCCGCAATAAGTTGTCGGGGTAGATAGGTGCCCATATCATCCTCGAAAACCACAGTAACCACCGATAATCCAAACTTAGAAACTGAGCGTATCTCTTTGACGCCGGGTAGATTAGCCATTTCTAGTTCTACCGGATAAGTGAGAAATTTTTCCACGTCTTCGGTAGCAAGGCTGCGGGAGGTAGTAATTACTTGTACTTGATTGTTGGTTACGTCTGGAACGGCTCCAATCGATAGTTGGCTTAAAGAGTAGAAGCCAAAAGCGCTCATTGCTAAGGTCAGTAATAAAATAATGAGCTTATGCTCGATGCTGTATTTTAATAGACGGTCAATCATTTCTGAAGCTTAGGACAAAATTAGAGTCTGAGGCTATGGCGAATAAGGGCTAATCTTAATTCTTACTTAAGGTGAGTATAAAGTAGTTTTCCTTTTCAGCCCGAGCTTCATACCTGAGTTTAGCCCCCAAACTTTCGGCTGCCTTTTTCGCAATCGCTAGGCCAAGCCCATTTCCTTTAATGCGGCTTTCTAGGCAGTCAGACCCTCGGTAAAAGGCTTGGAAAATTTTATCTCTTTCTTGCCTCGGTATTTGTTTGCCCAGGTTGCCGATTTCGATTTGGTATTCTTCTGCCTTTTCCAAAAGGTTGATCCAAATTTTACCTTCCGGTTGATTATACTTTACCGCATTCCCCAATATATTGCCAAGTATTAATTGAGCCTGATGCTGGGCTAAGGTGAGGGTTTCCTTTTCTTTCTGGCGATGTATCTGAATGTCTAGTTCATTGATTGATTTCTCCAAGCTTTTCAAGGTTTCATCAATTAATTCGCTTAAGGGTCGTTGCTGCTCTTGATGCGGACTCAGTTGTTCGATCCTGGCCATGGTAAGTAGCTGATCGGTGATATCCGACATACGGTCAATTTCACCCAGGCAATACTTAATTTTTTCTTGGTATTCTTCGGCCGTTCTTTCGCGGCGAATAAGGACTTCGAGCGTACCACGCAGACTAGCAATAGGGGTCCGTAATTCATGCGATGCATCAGAAGTAAACTCCTTTTCACGGTTTAAAGCTTGTTCAATTCGGTCCAGCAATTGGTTAAACTGTTGGGAGAGCTGGTAAATTTCATCTTGATATTTAGGCAGTTGAACCCGCTTGGTAAATTGGTGCTGACCAATGCCTTGTACTGCCTGAGTGAGGTCCTCAACGGGTTTAATGTTTCTCTGTGCTAATTGTCGCGAGAAAAAGAAGAGGGTCAGGAGAAGAAATAGGTAGACCCAAAACAAAACCCAAGCTAAACCACTAAGAATGGATAGGGCCGACTCACTAGACATAGCAGCCAAGATATAGCCTTTTAATTCTCCTTCTTCCTTAAGCGCTAATTGCACTTGTCGAATGCGTTGGGTGTTGAGTTCACTATTAAAATGTTCGGTGCGTGGAGGGAAGTGAGCCTTTAATTGTCCTTCTTTGAGGTTGGGCGACTTATCCATCACCTTACCATGGCGATCGATAATCTGAATGAAAACTGGGTTTACTTGAACTTCACGATGTTCTCTTTCTTCCCATTCTGCTTTATTGTAGAAGCGAATACTGTCGCCTTGAATGCGTACTTCATAGGTGTGCTTCTCTGCCTCATAGTCTAAATCGCGGTCGAGGTTTGCGAATACCACTTCTCGAGCTACTAAGTAAACCACTATAAAGCAGATAGCCATTAAAACGGCGGTAGCCCAGAGGTATTGAATGGCGATTCGATCTTTAAAACGCATCTTAGGAATCTTTGATAATGTATCCCACGCCACGAACGGTTTGGATTAAGTCATTTCCCTTGTGGAGATTCAGTTTTTTACGCAAGGCATTGATAAATACATCAATAACTCCAGTAGGATAATCGAAATGGATATCCCATACTTTTTCAATGATGTCTTTGCGGATGCAAACCGAATTCTTGTTTTCCAAGAGGTATTGGAGGAGCGCAAATTCTTTTTGGGTTAGATCGATAGGTTTATCGGCCTGTTTTACTTCGTGCTTATCTGGGTCGAGCCGAAGGGAACCAACACTAAGAATCCGGGAAGATTCCTTTTCTTCCCGCAGCTGTACTTGAATACGGGCGAGTAACTCCTCGAAATGAAAGGGCTTTTTAATGTAGTCGTTGGCCCCGGTATTTAAAGCCTCTACGGTTTCACTAATGGTATCCTTAGCGGTGAGAAAAATTATGGGCGTGGCTTTATTTTCTGAGCGAAAGGCTTCGCAAATTTCTAAACCACTTTTTCCCGGCAACATCCAATCGAGCAGTAATAGCTGATAATGACCAGAAAGGGCTAGGTCGAGGCCCTTGTTTCCATGGTGGGCAATGTCCACCTCAAAGCCTTCTTCTTCGAGGCCCTGCTTTAGGAAATTGGCAATGCCAATTTCATCTTCTACCACCAAAATTCGCATGGGACAAAATTACTGTGCGGGGCAATTCTTTTTTTGCTTAAAAATTAAGGTTTGCTAAAAATCCAGGTCTACGGTACTTCCTATCATTATACCGAAGTAATCGAATTGGGCTGAACCATTAAGTAATTCCTCGGAGGAATTGGCGAAGAATACGCCTACACTGTTTAAGGTGCGGCCTATTCGCAGTCGGCTGCCGGCGGTAAGTACGGTGGTTTCCCGCTGACTACCATTTTTACTGCTAGGTAGATAAGCAAAGCCTAAATAGCTCACGCTGTTGCTGTTAATGCTATATTTAAAACCAGTGCTAGCACGGTAGGAGGCTTCTCCAGCCTGACTCGCTGGGAATAAACCCTGGCTCTGTGCGCCAAAATAATTGAAGTCGGCACTCCATTCTAATTTCGTACCTATTTTATAATCAATGCCAAAACCTATTCTTGCACCATTGGATAAATGGGTTTTAACGTCATTAGTTTCATACGATGTGAATTTTGGTATGGAGTTGGTACCAGCAATACTGGTACTTCCCCGATCTACACCCTGGGCGAATAAATTAAGATTAGGACTAGTAAGGGTGAGTCCCAGTCTTAGCGATTCCCATTGCTTAAGCAGGCCAAACATGGCACCGAGACTGTAAGACTCAGCTTCTTGATAGCCATTATATAAATAGAAATCTGCTGGGTTACCTGTGCTAAACTGTTCAATTACAATGATGTTGGAATAACTGTAGTAATTGCCATAAATGGAAAAACCTAAAGACCATCCTTCGCCTAAGTCTTTTCCAGCCCCTAAAAATCCAGAATAAAGGGACTCTTTTACGCCTTCAGTTATATTAAGTTTATTAAAAGGACTGCCACTGGCCGATTCAAATCTTTCTTCACCGGTATAATCAAGGTAGTTGGGTACGCAGAGTGCGAAGGAAAAATTCCAACCCCATTTGTCCAGATGGTAGATTAAACTGGTAGGCATAAACTGCAAACCACTGGCATTTAGATCGATCGATTCCCCTCCAAGGCTTGCTGCTCCCTCGGCGGTATATTCGAACTCGAAATAGGCATTACCACTAAAGGAGAAGCTATTTCCGGTATTGAGGACTAAAGCGGCAGGATTAAAGATAACCGCACTATTGGGGCTTTGACCTGCGATTCCACTATTAGCCAGGAGCGCCGACTCATCCCCTAAAGGCAATAATTGCTGATTAAAGTATTGGTTTTGTGCATTACTGCTTAGCACAATAGCTAAAAGTCCAAATCCGAGGGCGAATCTTCTCATTTTTAAAAAATCAAATTCCTAATTTAGGGTCCTGCCTAGAGCTTTAAAGATAAACCAAACCTCAACAATTGACCAATAGTTTAAAAAAGGAGCTTTTCGACAAGCTCGCTCAAGATTCTACTTTATTTGATTTAGTGCGGGAGCAGGCGCTCGACGGTATCTGGTACCGAGATTTAAATAATCCCGAAAAGGAATGGATTGATAATCGTTTTTGGGAGACCTTAGGTTATGATCCCGGTAGGGCAGATTTTAGTGCTCCAGCTTGGCAGGATATTATTCATCCTGAGGATAATGAGCGATTACAAGAATCCATTTCCTCATATTTAAAGGCGCCCACGGTGCCCATAGATCTAATTGGGCGTTATAACCATAAGGAAGGCTACTGGCTATGGCTTAGGTCTAGGTTAATTAGCATTACGGATAAAGGAGGGAAGCCCCAGCGAATTTTAGCCATTCACACCGAAATTACCGCTTTAAAACGCAGTGAGCAGCTCTTGGAAAAAGCGAGTCAGGCGGCGCGAATTGGCTTCTGGGAAGTTGACTTAGATAATCAGAAAACCTTTTGGAGTAAGGTTACCCGTGAAATCCATGAGGTAAGCGATGGTTTTGATTCCAATGTTGAGTCGGGAATTAATTTTTACGAGGAAGGTTTCAGTCGGGATAGAATTAGCGAATTGGTAGATAAAGCCATTAATAAAGGCGAACAGTTCGATGAGGAACTGCGGATCATCACCGCTACTAATTCTAAAAAATGGGTGCGAGCCATCGGTATACCCGAGCTTGACCGACAAGGGAAATGCCGGCGCTTGTACGGACTTTTTCAGGATATCGATTTTCAAGTAAATAGTCGGCAGGCTATTCGCTCCGAAAGGGAATTATACCGCCAGGTTATTGAAGGGGCCAATCTTGGGGCTTGGGAAATGAACTTCGAGAGTGAAGAGATTATTGTAAATCGTCGCTTGACCGAAATTATTGGTCACGATTTTGAACAGCTTAGGCGGATTGGCTTTGACCAGTGGTTCGATTTGATTCACAAGGAAGACCGCCCGCTATTCGATCAAAAGCTAGCGGCCTGCGTCTCCGGTGCGGACAAAGAGCTTTCGGCTGAGCTTCGCTTAGAACGGAAAAATGGCCGGTACATTTGGGTTTCGGTTAATGCTAAGGTGTTTTCTCCCGCGGATATATTTAAAGTGGAACGTCTGGTAGGCACGGTGCAAGACATCAGTCCATTCAAAGAAAAAGGGGAAATTTTAAGAACCTTTATTAGCGACAATCCTTTGGCCATGGCCATGTTGGATACTAAAATGCGCTATATCGCTTGCTCCGATAAATGGTACAGCGATTACGATATTCAAGATAAGAACATCATTGGGAAAAGTCATTATCAAGTTTTTCCCAACATTAGTGATGAATGGAAGGCCTTTCACCGCCGTTGTTTGCAGGGCGAAGTTTTAAAAACCAACGAAGACTCTTTTGAGGTTAGCCCAGGTAAGCGCATCTGGCTAAGATGGGAAATACGGCCCTGGTACCAAGAGGATAATAAGGTAGGGGGCATGATCATGTTTACCGAGAACATTACGGAGCGAAAACTAATCGAGCAAAACTTACAAATAAGCGAGGAGGCATTTCGCGGTAATTTCGAGAACGCCGCTATTGGCATGGCCATAATTGATAAAAAAGGTTATTGGCTTAAGGTTAATGATAAGGTTTGCGAGATAACAGGCTATCCAGCCGATGAATTAATGAAGCTAAGTTATAAGGACATTACCCATCCTGAAGATCTGAATATCGACTTAAACCTAGTCCAAGAATTAATTGAAGGTAAAAGGGATAATTACCAACTCGAAAAGCGTTATATCAAAAAGGATGGCAGCATTGCTTATGTCCTTTTAGGTGCTGCGGTGGTGCGAAACGAGCAAAATGAAGTGCTGCACTTTATCTCTCAGGTAATAGATATCAGTAAGCGTAAAAAGGCGGAAATGCGGGCGCAAGAATTACTCGATGCCACCATGGATCATAATCAGCGTTTAAATAGTTTCGCGCATATTGTATCGCATAACTTGCGTACCCACTCGGCCGGAATCTCCAAATTATTGGATTATTTAAAGGAAGATAGTAGTGCTCAGGAGGTATTAGATTTAGCCATAGAGGCTTCCCGAAAACTGAATAATACTATCGACGACCTCAACAAGGTGGTTGAGATTCAGGGGCAAACCCAAGGTAGCTTTTATGAAATCTCGGTGATGAAGGCAATTGAGGAGGCGCAATCTGTTTTGCGAATTGGGCTTCAAAATGCTATATTAGAAATAAACACCATTGAGCAGCCTACAATAAAAGGCCTCCAGGTTTACCTAAATAGTATTGTTTTTAACCTGATGTCCAATGCCTTAAAATATCGTGATCCCAGTCGAAGGCCGCATATTAAAATTAAAGACCGCCTTGAAAAGGATTGGTATGCTTTAAGCATAACCGACAATGGTCTGGGAATTGACTTGAAAAGGCATAAGGACCGCTTATTTGGGATGTATAATACTTTCCATGAAAACCCTGAAGCTCGTGGCCTTGGCTTGTATTTGTTGAAAAACCAAGTAGAATCAATGGGGGGCAAGGTGGAAGTGAAAAGTGAGCTTAGTGTAGGAAGTACATTTACTATATATTTACCTTATGAAGAAAATTGACCTTGCTTGTATAATCGAAGATGATCCGGTTCACGTTTTTTTGACGAGAAAATTTCTGGACATGACCGGCAAGATTGAAAACATTATGATTTGCAAAAATGGTAAGGATGCTTTTGATAAGCTTCAAGCCATTATTACTGCTGGCAATCGACTTCCAGAGCTAATTCTCTTAGATTTGAACATGCCTATTTGGGATGGCTGGCAGTTTTTGGATGAATTTATTAAGGTTAAAATCGATCAAAAAATTACCATTTACATTTTAACCAGTTCGACCAATTCCGCAGATATGGAGCGCTCTGCACAGTATAATTTGCGAAGTAATTACCTAATTAAGCCCATTACTCTAGATAAGCTTAAAGACGTGCTCGATCAGGTAACAGAGTAGTTCCTTTCCCTTTCCCTATCATATAATTGTGGCCCATTTTAGATTGCGGCAGCGCCCAAATTTGTGCGCTAGCTTCCAACCTTTCGTACCTTGCATGCATCTTGCGTATGGACTAGGTACTATGAAACGACTATTACTCTTCTTTTTGCCTTTTATTGTAGTGGCTTGCAGTGCCGATAATGAGGCCTTAAAGCAACCCACCAATATTTCTTTTAAAATGGACATAAATCGCAGTCCGACTAAAGGAGGAAGCCTGGTATTTGATGATGGCTATTTAATATTATCGCGTTTCACTTTTGATGGTGAACGTATCCAAGGGGGTGATAATTATTTTGATCGTCGCTTTGAGAGTGGCCTAGTGGTTCCCTTTGATGCCGAATTAGGGATTTACGACTTGGACTTCGATGTTCCTCAAGGAAATTACTCCAGAATTGAAGTGGAGTTCGAAATTGAGTATAAGTCGGAAGACGAAGATGAAATAAGCCTAGAGGTTCGCGGTAATTACACCAATTCGGATGGTCTTAGTTACCCCATCGTACTGCAGCTCGAGGAACTTAAAATATTTGGAGTCAATGCCCGCAATGGCGAAGGAGGTACGGAGGTGATTTTAGTTTCGGATCGTCAGAGTATTGGCACCATCGAGCTAAATCCCGTCCACTGGTTTGCCGGGGTGAGTATCGAAGATTTAGACGAGGCAGAGTTAGTAAATTATCAAGGAGTGCAGACCATCCTTATTAATGAAGATGAAAATAGCGATATCCTGGATGAGGTCGAAGATAAGGTAGATGAATTACTAGACTTAGTCATACTCTGATGACCCTACAAGAGCTTCAAAAATTGCCCGATGAGGAATTGATAGCCGGATGTCTAAAGGACAAACGCATCTATCAAGAGGCTTTATACCGCAAGTTTGCGGATAAAATGTATCGCGTGGCCTGGACCTATGCGAAAGACGACGATGAGGCCTGCGATATTCTGCAGGATGGCTTTATAAATGTATTTCGAAACCTTAAGCGATTTAAGCAGGAGGGTTCCTTTGAAGGTTGGATCCGCCGCATAATCGTAAACAAAGCTTTAGAACATTATCGCGCCAAGCGTCGCAAGGAAGAAGTTATTGAAGAGTATAATCAAGACCGCGATTTAAGTGTCGATAATGTCTTAGCACAGCTTAACGCTGATGAGATAATTCGCCAGGTTAACAGCCTGCCCGAAAAGGCAGCCATGGTGTTAAAATTATACGCCATAGAAGGTTATGCGCATCAGGAAATAGCCGATTTAATGGGTATAAGTGAAGGCACCTCTAAATCGCAATTGAACCGTGCCCGCGGATTATTAAAGGAAAAGCTGAACAAGTTAAATGGCTAAAAAGGGTCAACATATCGATGATCAAATAAAGGCCAGCTTCGATCAAGCTAGTCCTAAGCCACCGCGTGATTTGTGGTCCGACTTGAGCAGCTCTCTGGATGATGACAGCTTAGATCAAGATTTAAAAAAGGCTTTCGAAGGAACTAATTTGAAAGCGCCACAAAACGTTTGGACTCAGCTTAACCAACAATTAACCATCGACCGGGCTTGGAACCGCATTAGACGAAGGTTAAATTATGCTAGCGCTCTATTCTGGATTAGAAGAGTGGCTTTAATAGTTTTACCACTGGCACTACTTTGGTTTTTATATCCCAATTCAGAGGAATACCATATTCCTGAAGCTAATAGCGATGCAGCTAAGCAAGAAATAGCAAAGCCACAAGCCTTGGAAACCGAAAATAACCAAGGGCCCGCTTCCAAAAACCCGAAAGAGACTGGTTCATCTCCGTCGACCGAGACTAAAAATAGACCAGCAAAGGGTATAGCTAGCGATGACCAGGGAAACTTAGCCGCTAGTCCCGCACTTATTAATAAGGAGACTCCAACAGTTGAAGGTGCGGCCGCTCAAGAAAAAGAAGCTCAGCCTCAATTTAAAGATCAAGAGCCGCCGCCATTATTGACGCAAGCACAAGATTCGGTGTATTATGCTTTAAAGAATTTGGAAGCTAAAGGCTGGCATTCATGGCTTATGGGACCTTGGTCTGCAAAATTAAGAGAGCAATTTATCTTACAGCCGCTTGGCGAAAAACCGGTAGCTTATCCTAAGGAAAGCAAAGCTTGGCAAATTGGAATACGCTTGCATTACGACCGAATCGGTATTTACAACACAATTTATCGCCTAGCTAATGATGCGAACAGCCTAGTGGCGGGTCGGAGTACTTATGGGCTTAATTATGAGCTTTATAGCTCTTATGCCTTTAATGATCGGTCAAGTTTGGAATTTGGCTTTAGCTGGGATGAGCAATTAAGCCAATCTTATAATCGTTTTGGCGAGGGGCAGTTTTTAAGTGAGGGCTATGACTTCTCTTTCAGTCTGTATTCCTTAGTCTATCAGCATCGTTTTAATTTTGAAGGGAAGTGGATTCCCAGTCTTGAATTAGCGGCCGGACCCTATTTTGCGGAGTTAAAGAAGGTTAGTTTTAAAAGTGATTTAGGAGCGGAAGATCTCAGCAGTCTATATACCAATCGATATGGCGCTATTCTGCGTGTAGGCCAAAGCTTCAATGCGGGTGATTTTAATTTTGCCTATGGCATCCAAGGTCAGTTTAGCATCAATAATTTCCATCAGGGTAACTCGCGATTACCAGCGGCTTTTAATGAAAGTAGCAGCAGTAGGCTAGGCTTTTACTTGGGAATGGCCTACCGTTTTTAGGCTCTCAATTTTTCTGCATTAGTTTTCCAACCTATTCGTATTCTCCTTCATCTTGGATATAAAGAGCTCTACTATTACTATTAAAAATTAATCAAATGAAAAATACATCCCTCGTTTTAGCAGCACTAATTAGCCTAGGCCTATTAAGCTGTTCTAAAGAAGAAACACAAAGTGAAGGCGGCTACCAAATTAGAATTGGAGAGTCCCTTGCCAAGAAAGGTAGCGCAATTCAGGTGAATTCGGCAATCGCTTATTTGGAAGAAGTGGAATTGGAGCGTGAATTCGAAAACGATTCCAATGAGGTGGAAATTGATATTGAAGGTCGTTTCACCGTAGATCTATTGACCGGTAATTCTAATCCGGCAATACCCAGTGCCAAGATTGAGCCGGGAACTTACCATGAATTGGAATTGGAGTTCGGTGATGATGACCGCTTAGCTTTTGAAATTGAAGGCGTCTACACCGATACGGCTGGCAATGCCATTAATTTTAGGCTGAGCATGATTCAAGAGTTGGAATTCAAAATTGAGGATGAGGATAATGGTATTGTTATCCCTGCCGATTACTTTGTGACCTTAAATGTGAATTTCCCCGTTTCTACTGCTTTAGCTAGTTTGGATTGGTCTTCGGCCAGCATTAATGCCAACAATAGCATAGAAATAAACCAGCAATCGAATCCGGGTTTATTGCAAGCATTCTTGAATGCTTTGAATTTGAGTGTAGATGATTAATTCATCCTGTAGATTAAAATAGCCTCCTTATTGGGGGCTATTTTTTTACCTCTTGCCCAAAAATTCGGGTCATTAGGAACTCGCCCGGATTAGACCATAGGGCTTTCCCTTCAGAAATGAGCGCATCACCAATTTCGACCGTTGAGCCCCAAATACTTTGCAGGCTTAATTCACGCTCATCCAAATTACCGTTCCAATCTTTGGCTTTATTTTCTACTTGCTGGCAATCGGCTTTGCAGTCGCAGGTGCTTTCTGAATAGACCTTTATCTGCATCGACTCGCCTAAAAGACTTTGCAGGTCATTCCTTACCATTTGTTCGGCCGAATTTTGCCCAAAATCAAGGCCATTGAATACCACTCTCGCTTTAAAGGTTTGATACTCATCACTGCTCACGCAGAAAAAGTATTCCGCAACCTGAGCCTTGAGGCTTATGCTGAAAAAAAGCAAGCATATAAGGTAAAAGCGACTAAGGGTTTTCATTGTAGAGCGAAAGATAAGGCAATTTCTTGGACTCTTTTTTAATGCTGAGCTTTAAAAGAGTGAAATTTTTAGTACTGATTTACAGATATTTAAGTTATTGAATGCACTTTTCTAAGGAATTTGAAATCCAAAACTTTGCTGAGCTCGTAACTATAACTGACCAAGAAGAACATCATGCAAAGTAAGTATCGTTTTTATTTCGTTTTAATCCTCGCTCTAAACACGCTTATTCTCGGGGCGCAGGAGATTAGTATTCTCAATCCGCGTTATTACGATGCCGGTAAGAATGGCTTAAGCTTTAAAGCGGCAGCGACTATTTCAGAAAGTGACTTTATACCAATCGATGAATCGGAAACCTATGTAGGCTTTACCGACCATCAATACTGGCTGCGTTTCGATTTAAGGAATAATACAAACAAACAGCAAGATTACTTCCTGGGTACTGCCAGGCCAGTTACAGATTCGGCTGAACTTTTTTACCGTGCGAATGGCGATTGGCAAACTTATTTAAGTGGCGATTTAATGCCTTTTGAGGACCGTTCTTTAAATCACCGTGAAACGGTATTTCCGGTAAAATTAGAAGCAGGAGAGAGTATTAGCTATTATTTGAAATTGCGCTCCGACGGCGAGACTCTCGATATAGGACTAGAGCTAATGAGTGCTCAGGAGTTCCTTGATTTCAATTACCGCCAGATGCTGTTTTTAGGGCTCTTCTACGGAATTCTGATTATAAGTACCTTAATTTATTTATTCTTCTACACCAGCTTAAAGGAAAGTGCCTTTTTATTTTACGGCTTTTATGTAGCCTCGATTGCCTTATTGCAGGGTTCACTAGACGGATTAATCTACCAGTACTTTTTACCGATGGGGGGCTATTTTAATGCCCGATTCGTGCTAATTAGCGCGGCTTTTTCTAATTTCTTTCTCTTAAAATACGCGGCCAGTTTTTTAAAGGTGGCTAAGCGTAGTCCTAAGCTGTATACACTATATCGAATTTTTTACTGGGTTATTCCTGCTCTGGCTGCGATGGTGTTTGTGAGTCCAGAATTGATGACGGCAGTTTATCCATTAAGTAATGTGAATGGCCTTTTTAGTTTACTATTAATTCTTAGCTCGGTTATTTACATCCACTTCAAGGTGCAGCGAGTAGACCGGTTCTTCCTGATTGGTATCTTTTTCTTGGTAGTTGGATTATTAGGGTTCGTGATGAACAACTTAAGTTTATTACCGAATAATTTCTGGATCGTTAATAGCGCCAAATTTGGGATTAGTCTGGAGGTCTTGTTCTTATCTCTATCAATGACCAATCTTATTGGTAAACTAAGGAGAGCCAAAGAAAAGAGTCAGGCTGAAGCCTTAAAAAAATCGGAGGAGGTATCGGCTTATAAAACCTATTTCATGTCGAATATCTCTCATGAATTGCGTACCCCGATAAATGCAATACTCGGTTTAGCAACTGAGCAATTGGAACAACTTAAAGATGAGCAGGCCAAGGAGAATTACCGTCTTATAAAGAGTGCTTCATTTAGCCTTCTAAGCAATGTAAATGACATTCTCGATTTCGAACAAATCGAAAAGGATAAGCTAGAATTGGATAATGATCAGGTATTTAACCCGCATGAACTTATGGAAGACCTTTGTAAGTCATGGGCCTACGAAGCCAAGCGAAAAGAGCTCGGGTTCGCATGGAATATTGGCTCTAGCTTACCACGGGCCTTGCGTGGCGATGAACGTCGTTTCCGTCAAATCGTAAATAACCTGATTAGCAATGCGGTTAAGTTTACCGATAGTGGTCAGGTGCAAGTAAACTTACACTGTGAAATTAGTGATCAGGCGAAAGCCCAGTTAAAACTAAGCGTTAGCGACAGTGGCATTGGCATGGATAAAGAACAGCAGGAGCTTGTCTTCGAAAGTTTTAACCAAATGAAACTGAATAATAAACGTCGTTATGGGGGATTAGGCTTAGGTCTTACCATAGTTAAACATTTGGTACGATTATTTGATGCTACCTTAAAAGTAGAAAGCGAGCCAGGCTTAGGTACTACCGTGCGCCTATGGCTAGATTTAGATGTGGAGGCTTCGGCAATGCCAGTAAGCAAGCCAAGATCAGAGGCTCAAGCTGGACAGCTGCAAGTTTTATTAGCAGAGGACAATGTGATGAACCAAATGATCATGAAAAAAATCCTCGGCGATCAGGAGCAAATTAAACTTGACATCGCTGGCGATGGTCAGATTGCCTTAGAAAAGCTTCAAGAGTCCAGCTACGATTTGGTACTCATGGATTTACAAATGCCTATTATGGATGGCTATGAGTGTTGTGTTGCCATTCGAAATGGCGAGGCGGGCTTAAAGCATCAAAACATGCCTATAATCGCAGTAACTGCAGATGCATTGCAGGAAACTAAAAAGCGAGTTTTAGACCTAGGGATGAACGCTTATCTCACAAAGCCGGTGCGCAAGGAGCAGTTATTAAAACAAATTTACGGCCTAAGCAGCGAGACAAATACCATTGCCGTTTAAGATCTAAGCTTGGTGGCGAAGGCCAGGAATAGTTCTAGAAACTTGTCGAAAGATGCAGCGGTGCGCTCATCTACAATGGTTCCGTCTTCGGCTATAGTTTGATCCATTTTAGCCACGGTAAGCATTTGGGGATGGGGGAAGCCGTGAATAGTTAGGATGTTTTGCTGCAGCTGATAGGCAGCGCGAATACCACCCATGGATCCCGTAGAACCGGTGGCCACCCCAATGGCTTTATGCATGAAAGGACCCTTAGCATAGAAGTCGATGAAGTTCTTTAATCCTGAGGCTATGGCACCATTGTATTCGGGGCTAACAAAGATGAAGGCATCGGTGGAATTCAATTGTTTTTCCAATTCAACAAAGCGTGGTTCGGGATTTTCTATCCGCGCTAGTCGTTCCTCAAATGGAGCTAACTTTACTTCGAGCAGGTCTACTAATTGAACTTCCAGTCCTCTCTCGGCTAAAGCCGATTTTAAAGCAAGGGCAATACGGTGACTAATACGGCCTTTGCGGGTACTACTAGATATGATACTTATCTTCATGAAGCAAAGATGCTAATTCGTATCTTTAAACAAAGCAATCCATAAGAGATCGACTGCTTGATACCTTTTTAATTAATTGCTTCAATGAAAATTTACACCCGCCGGAGCCGATCGATTCGTCATTTAATCTTAGCCTTAGTCTGGTTTAGCTTAGTTGTATACCAACTTTTTTTAGGAGAGCCGCTAGGCATTCGTGAGCTATTATTTGTCATGGCTGGAGGTCTTTTCGGCTACTTATTCTATAGTGAATGGACCCATCCTTATGTAGTGCTGAAGTACGATAAGTTTATCTGCGGCTTATGGCATAAACAAAGTATTGATTGTGACGACATTAAGTCCTTCGAAGCCAAAGCAGGAGTATTAAAAGTAAGCTCCGATAAAAAGACCATTTCGGTAAACATGATGCGCTTAAGCCAAAAAGATCGCGAAGCCATTTATGAGCGCTTGATGGAAAGAATGCCAGAAGAAGAGAAAAACTTTCGGGAACAAAATGATTTATAAGCAGCTTGGTTTTACAGCACTTTTTCTTTTGCTAGCCTTAGCTGGCTTTGCCCAAGAATCAAAGGATATTAATTTTAAAGGTGTTTACCGCTATCAAAATGGTTTAGCGGCCAAAAAGATTAAAAAGGGAGATCAAGAAATTCATTTACCAGCAGTGGTATGGCAAAGCTCAAGCTTAGAAATTAAGTCATGGGGAAGGGCCAAGCTAAAACAGCGCTTTAGGATGGCCGGTGAAGAGTTTAGCCATAAAATGCGCTGGGAATCTCATGCAGATACTTTATTCCTCTATAATCCGAAAGCCAATATTCCAAGCGACACTTTACTTTACAATGAGCACGGGAACTTGCAAGACCTGAGGGGACAACTTCGTTTTTTCAAAGAAGACGATTAATCAACTAATTATTTAGTTGAATTAGTATATTTGTTGCATGCAAGCATTAAAAGGCAGGTTCCTATTTCTATTTTTTCTAATTATCGAAGGCGGCTTGGTACAGGCGCAAGAAACTAATTTAGAGACTAGTATCGATTCATTAATTGGAATTGCCCAATTTGAGGAAGCCAAAAAACTACTCCATCAGCTCCCCACCAAACAGCTTTTCTACCATGAGAGAATGGCGCAAGTAGCCTTGGCCATGGGGGAGAGTCCCTTGGCGATAAAAAGTTACCAAGCTTTGAGGTCGCTCGACAGCAGTAATTTGAAGTATCTAAATTCTTTAGCCCGCCTAGAAGCCCAGCGTTCAAATTACCTGAAGGCATCGCAGTATTATCGGGAGCTTATGCTCCAAGATTCTACCAATGCCTATTACTGGAAACAGTTAGGGGCCTTAAGCTTAAAACGCGCCCATTTGCCCTTAGCCTTAGCTTATTTTAGTACCGCTTACGCCTTAAATAGTGCAGATATAGAAGTAATTGCCCAGCTAAGTAAGCTTTACCTGGAAATGCGCCTATTTACTAATGCAGATAGTTTAATTGCGGATGGGCTAAATCGTGATTCCGCCAATGCCGCTCTTTGGATGTTGAATTGCCAATCGGCTTATCGACAAAAGGAATACAAACGCATGTCTGCTTCGGCCGACGCCCTGCTTAATTTGCAGATAGACTCTAGCGCCTTTTATCTTAGGCATAAAGGAATTGCCGCTTATCATTTAGGAGCGTATAATAAAACGATTACTTGTTTAGAGAGGCTCTTGCAAGCAGAGGGAAAGAGTGAGCTGACGGCTTTCTACCTGGGGATGGCTTATCGAGCTACGAATGAATTAGAATTGGCGAAAGAATACTTGCAGACTAGTGTGGATGAAGCAATTTCGGATCAGATTGGCACTTATTACCTAAACCTTGCTTTGGTCTGTGAGGAGCAGAAGGATTATGCTCAGGCTATTCCCGCTTATCAGAAGGCCTATCAGGCGAAAGCCTTAAATGTGATTAACTATTACTTAGCCTGCTGCTACGATGCCTATTACAAGGACAAGGGGGTAGCTATAGAATACTTCGAGCGCTACCTGGCTCAAAGTGAAGCTAAGGAAACCGAATACGTAGATTATGCCCAAAAAAGGGTTTCAGCCTTAAAATAGGTTCAACACTTTAAAGTGGTGAAACCTTAATTCTACTGGAATTTCGATTGAAATAAATGGCCAAGCTTAATCGATGATACCACAATCTTTGGTTTCTTCCCTTTATAAGTTAAGCCTATATCTTTTTCAATCACCTCGATTAGGTGATGGAGGTTACCGCCGAAGAATTCCACTTAAGCCACATTTGCAGCATGGAAATTTTAGGATACATACTGGCCGTCGTAATGGGATTAACCCTGGGCCTCCTCGGTGGAGGTGGTTCTATCCTTACCGTGCCAATATTAGTATACGTTTTAGGTATTGAACCGGTCCTAGCCACCGCTTACTCCTTATTTGTTGTAGGAGGTAGTGCGGTAGTTGGAGCGGCTCGCAAATGCAAGCAAGGTCTGGTAGACTGGAAAACGGGAATCATTTTTGCCGTTCCTTCCCTTATTGCCGTTTTCTTTACCCGCTATACCATTGTTCCGGCTATTCCAGAGAGCCTCTTTTTTATAGGAGATTTGGAAGTGACTAAGCAAGTGGCCATTATGATCTTCTTTGCCATTGTAATGCTCTTGGCTTCTTATTCGATGATTAAGGGGCGTAAAGATCAAGAGGCGGCCAAAGAAAAGCATTTTAATGCCCCCATGATTTTATTGGAAGGATTGGTAGTGGGAGTTGTAACTGGTTTGGTAGGTGCTGGGGGTGGCTTCTTAATTGTACCGGCCTTAGTTTTACTAGTAGGTTTAGGTATGAAAGAGGCGGTAGGTACCTCACTTATCATTATCGCAATAAAGAGTTTAATTGGCTTTGTAGGTGATTTAGGCAGTGGTCAGGCTATCGACTGGACTTTCCTCTTAAGCTTCACCGGCTTTGCCATGCTGGGCATGTTCGGCGGAATTTACCTTACCAAATACGTGAATGCAGCAGCGCTCAAAAAGGCTTTTGGCTGGTTCGTTTTGGTGATGGGAATTTTCATCATTTTGAAAGAAACAATTTTTTAATTTACATATATAATAAGCATACATATGAACGTAGATCAGATATATACAGGATGTTTGGCTCAAGGAGCCTACTATATTGAAAGTAAAGGTGAAGTGGCGATTATTGACCCTCTTCGTGAAGTACAACCTTACATTGACCGGGCCGAAAAGGACGGGGCTAAGATTAAGTATATTTTAGAGACCCACTTCCATGCCGACTTTGTAAGCGGACACTTAACCTTGGCCGAAAAGACCGGTGCAAGTATCGTTTATGGTCCCACCGCAAAGCCAAGTTTTGGAGCCCATGTTGCTTCTGATGATGAGGTTTTAAAAGTAGGAGACGTGAGCATTGTGGTATTGCATACTCCTGGTCACACTATGGAAAGTACCACCTACTTATTACGTGATGAAGAAGGTAAGGACGTAGCGATTTTTACAGGTGATACTTTGTTCTTGGGAGATGTGGGTCGACCTGACCTAGCGCAGAAAGCAGCAAATCTTACTCAGGAAGAATTAGCGGGTTTGCTATTCGACAGCCTGCGCAATAAGATTATGCCTCTAGCCGATGAGGTAACGGTTTATCCCGGACACGGAGCAGGTTCTGCTTGTGGTAAGAATATGTCTAAGGAAACTGTGGATAGCCTTGGTAACCAAAAGAAAACCAATTATGCGCTTAGAGCGGATATGACCAAAGAAGAGTTCATTAAGGAAGTAACCGATGGTTTATTGCCTCCTCCGGTATATTTCCCTGCGAATGTGAAAATGAATAAGGAAGGTTACGATAGTATTGATTCGGTTCTGGATCGCGGATTACGCGCATTAAACCCCACCGAATTTGAAGTAGCGGCCAATGAAACCGGCGCTATTGTATTGGATGTACGCCATCAAAACGACTTTGTAGAAGGCTTTATTCCTTCTTCCATCTTTATTGGAATCGATGACAATTTCGCCCCTTGGGTAGGTTCGGTAATTGGTGATGTAAATCAGAGTATTTTACTGGTAACCCCTGAAGGTCGTGAAGAAGAAACCGTTACTCGTTTAGCTCGAGTTGGCTTCGATAAAGTTTTAGGTTTCCTTAAAGGAGGTATTAAAGCTTGGGCTGATGCGGGTAAAGAGATCGATAAAATTGAGTCCATTCCTGCTACCGAAGCCCACCATCGTCTGGAAAATGAAAAACTTCCAGTGGTGGATGTACGTAAGTTTAGCGAATACCAAGCCGAGCACGTAGACAATGCCCTTAATATTCCGTTGGACTTCATTAACGATAAAATGGCAGAGTTCCCTAAAGATGAGAACTTCTATGTACACTGTGCTGGAGGTTATCGTTCGGTAATTGCTGCTTCGATTTTAAAAGCACGTGGATACCACAATTTAATAGACATTAAAGGTGGCTTCCATGCGATCAAAAATGCAGGTTTCATTGTTACAGACTACGTTTGTCCATCAACATTGAAATAAATGAAGCCCAATTTTTGGAATGAAAAATACGCGGAAGAGTCTTTTGTATACGGCACAAAGCCCAACCGCTTTTTAGAACTAATGTTAGAAAGTCGCCCTCCGGGGCGACTTTTATTTCCCTGCGATGGGGAAGGTCGGAATGCGGTGTATGCCGCTAAACTAGGTTGGGAAGTCTACGCCTTTGATCAGTCTTCTCGGGCTCAGGAAAAGGCCCTAGCCCTAGCCAAGCAAGAGGGGGTTTCTATTAACTACGCGCTGGCCGATGCTCTCGAATATGATCCTTCAATAAAGTTTGATGCGGTGGCCCTTATCTACGCCCATTTCCCAGAAGCTATTCGCCAAGAAATTCACCAGAAAATGGTGGGACTCTTAAAGCCCGTAGGCGAATTGTGGCTAGAAGCCTTTGCTCCGGGGCAATTGGAATACCAATCGGGCGGCCCCAAAGACCCCAGCATGCTCTATACTCCCGAAATTCTAGAAGAAGATTTCCAGGCATTACAAATCCGTCAAGCCGAAGTCACCAAATATGTTTTGGATGAAGGCCCTGGCCATAGGGGTATGGGCGAGGTAGTGCGCTTGAGAGGGGTGAACCAAAGTACTTAGTAGTTAGTATCTAGTACTTAGACTCAGACCCGCCTACGGCAATTAGAAGGAGCTTCGAAGCTAGACTTCCTTATATTTCGAAAATGTCCTTGCTTTGCTTTTTGGAGTTGTAAAGCATGACTAGTAACTAGAAAATAGATGTGAGATTATAAAATCTAGAATTTAGACTCTATAATCTCACATCTCATATCTCACATCTCGCGTCTCACTTCACAAACGGCGGCTTAGTCACCACCGCCTTCAATTGCTTATTGCGAACTTCAATAAAGATTTCGGTTCCTTCGGCATTATAGCCTTTCGCGATATAGCCTAAACCGATAGCCTTTCCTAAGCTTGGCGATTGGGTACCACTGGTTACTACCCCAATTTCTTCGCCTTCCGCATTAAGGATTCGGTAGCCATGACGTGGAATACCGCGATCCAGCATCATAAAACCATTTAAGCGACGACTGATACCTTCTTCCTTTTGCTTTTTTAAGTTTTCAGAATTGATAAAGTCCTTATTGAATTTGGTAATCCAGCCTAAACCCGCTTCTAGGGGAGAGGTGGTATCATCGATGTCATTACCATACAAGCAGAAACCTTTTTCCAAGCGTAAGGTATCTCTAGCGCCTAAACCGATGGGACGAATATCTTCGGCCGCACCCGCTTCGAAAATGGCTTTCCAAACCGCAGCGGCATCTTCATTTTTCACATAAATCTCAAAGCCGCCAGCGCCGGTATAACCGGTGGCCGAAACAATTACCTCTTCAGCACCTGCGAATGCACCGCGCTCGAAGGTGTAATAGGTCATTTCCGCTAGGTTAATATCGGTTAAGCTCTGTAAAGCTTGCACGGCACGCGGACCCTGTACTGCGAATAAAGACCAGGCCTCGGACTGATTGTCTAGAGTTACTGTATTGGGACGATGTTGATCTAACCAAGCGAAATCTTTATCGATATTACTAGCGTTTACAACCAATAAATAGTCGTTTTCGCCTAAGCAATACACCAATAAGTCATCTACAATGCCTCCTTTGTCGTTGGGCATGCAGCTGTACTGAATTTTTCCAGGGCTTAGTTTGGCCACATCGTTGGAAGTGGTTTTTTGCAAGAAATCCAAAGCACCTTCTCCAGAAACGAAGAATTCACCCATATGGCTCACGTCAAAAACTCCCACTTTGGAACGAACGTGCAGGTGTTCGGCATTTAAGCCCTCGTATTGAACCGGCATATTGTATCCGGCGAAATCAACCATTTTCCCACCAAGGTCTTGGTGTACTTGATCTAAAACTAATTTTTTCATGAGAGGTGAAAATTGGATTATCCGTGAATATGTTCTTTGGTGCCGAAGTCTTTCATCACTTCCGCTTCGAAGCTTAATAATTCGTCCCACAATTGGTCCACTTCCTCGCGATCGCCAAACTCGCGGGCGAATTTGAGGAACATGGTATAATGATTGGCCTCACTTACCATCAACTTTCGGTAAAAGTCAGATAATTCCGCATCGGAGATATTATCGGACAATACCTTAAATCGCTCACAACTACGTGCTTCGATAAGCGCCGCAATTAAAAGTCGGTTTACCAAGCGCTTATTGCGATCACCAGTTTTGGGGAAAAACTGATTGATGCGGTGTACGTATTCGTCTTTGCGCTCTCTTCCTAAGGTTAAACCTCTTTGAAGAATGCGCTTATGTACCATTTCAAAATGGCTCATTTCTTCACGAGCCAAGGCAGCCATGGCGGTTACCAATTCCGAATGTTCGGGATAAGTTACCATTAGTGAGATAGCGGTGGAAGCCGCCTTCTGCTCACAATAGGCGTGATCGGTTAAAATCTCTTCGATATTTTTCTCAGCGATATTCGCCCAACGCGGATCGGTGGGCAGCTTTAATCGTAAAACACTCATGGTCCTGGCACATTTAGCAGCGCAAAATTAATTAATTGTTAGCAGGCAGCAGTGCCGAGAAAGGGGAGAATAGAACTAATTAGCGGTATTTAGGGTCTTCGAAACTGTGCACGAGCATTAAATCGGAAGGAAGCTCCGAGAATAAGTACTCTAACTCATCGCCAATTAAGCGGCCATTATAGCCCAATTTGGTGTCGGGTGAGTTTAGCAGTAATAGATCGGCTTGCTGTTTTTCGGCAGACTGACTAATACTGTAGCCTGTCCTTTGTTTTAGGCGATGAATTTCTAGGGATGATTCATCAAGCTCGACTTTTGCCTTAATGCCCTCAAAGTACTGGTAATTTTCATCCGCCGAAGCATAAATAGCAATGTGCAGGGGCCTAATATTTAGCCCTTCGGCAATTTTGGTTGCGGTGTAAAGAGTATGCGCTGATTTGGGATGCTCATGGATATTGCAGACCAATTGACCATAAGACTTCGGCTTTCGGCGTTTACTCGGCTTAATGAGTAATACGCTGCAATTGGCCCATTGTACCAATTGCCTTGCTAATGAGCCCGTATAGTAGCGTATTAAACCTTCGCGCAACAGGGCAGGTACTATTAATAAATCGAACTTAATCTTTTCATTGACTTTTAAAATCGCCTGAGCAGATTCGCCCCGCAGGAATTCTTGCTTAACCTTTAAGGCCCCGTGATCCAATTCATTTAAAACCTCTTCAAGTGTGGCGCTTTCTACTCCGGCTTGCTCTGCAATTAGTAAATGTAGCTCATTGCCAAAGTTTTGGCAGAGTAGGAGGGTGTCCTTTAAATCCTGTTTTAAGGTTTTACCAGACTGAATGCATAAGCCGATTTTCGAGAATAGTTTCAAGGTCAAGAATGATTTCTTTAAAGGTACAATAAAGCTGATTGAAATTAAAGAGGAACGTAAAACGTTCCGGGGGAGGAGAGGAGGAGAGGAGGAGGGGGTGAGAAGAAGAGAAGAAGAGAGGAAGAGAGGAAGAGAGGAAGAGAGGAAGAGAGGTTAGGCTGGGGCTGCTGAACGTAAAACGTTCCAAGGGGAGGCTGGGAATGCAGAACGTAGAATCATGCCTACGCGCTGCTACGGCAGGCAGGCTGTTCCAAGGGGGGGGCTGGGGTTTGCGGGTAACCTGATCAGGGGCTGTTAGTGGCCTGTCGGGCTGTGAGTATAAACCTAGCTGTGCCTGTTGCTAAAGCTTTAAGCCTGCTTGCAAAAACGTTGGGTGGCTGCGGTTGCCCTTTTGGTACTTGACTATAATCCGACACATGCTCGTTGCTAAACCTACCTGTATCGGTAGCTAAACCGATGGATTGCTGCGGATACCCCTTTTAGGCCTGAGAGTTAAGCTACCTATGGCTGATGGTAAAGCATCAAAGCCGCTTGCTAAAGCGATACTAGGCTGCAGGTACCCTGTCTGTGTCTGAGTAAATCCTATATACGCCTGTTGCTAAAGCTTTAAACCCCTTTGCTAAAGCGATGCTTCGCTGCGGGTGCCCTGTAGGGCTCTGAGTATAAACCATCGCAGGCCTGCTGCTAAAACATCGATACCCTGTTGCTAAAGCGATGCTAGGCTGCGGGTACCCTGTTGGGCTCTGAGTATAAACCAACCGAGGCCTGTTGCTAAAGCGTCGACACCCTGTTGTTAAAGCGATGCTTCGCTGCGGGTGCCCTGTTCGGGTCTGAGGTTAATCCATCGCAGGCCCGTTGCCAAACCTCGCTGACCGCTAGCAAAAGCGCCATTAGCCTGTTGGTAATCCTATCTATGCTTGTAGGTAAGCCTGCCTATATCGGTAGGTAATCCTATCCTACCTTGTATAAAAGCTCATCCTGCCTGTATATAACCGTCACAGGCCTGTTGCGCTTGTGAATAGGCTTGTTGGCTTTCCGAAATGGCATTTTGAACCCAGTGTCCCCTGCGGTCACGCTAGATTTTTTTCTTCCTGTGAGCCCTGCGTCCCTGCATCCCCTTGGAACAGCCTGCCTGCCGTAGCAGCGCGTAGGCATGGTTTTACGTTCTGCGTTCCCTGCCTTGTTCGGCAGGATGGGTGATCCTAGCGCCGCTAACATTTCAAAGCATACGACAAAAAGGCCTAGCCTTCCCTGCGGTCATGCTAGTTTTTTTATTCCCTACCAGCCCGCTCAAGCAAGCTTGGCGGCCGGTTAGGGAATAAAAAAAAGGCCTGACGAGTAAACTCATCAGGCCTTTTTGTCGGGGCGGCAGGATTCGAACCTGCGACCTCCTGCTCCCAAAGCAGGCGCGATAACCGGGCTACGCTACGCCCCGTGGCGGTGAGAGCGGGATTCGAACCCGCGGTACGGTTGCCCGTACGGCAGTTTAGCAAACTACTGGTTTAAGCCACTCACCCATCTCACCGGGTAATCTTAAACTGTAAGGATTCGGATTTCGGAACCTCAAGGATTCCGCCGTCTCACTTATTTCAAGAACTAAGGAAGACGAATCTTCCGTTATTGGGGCTGCAAATTTAATCAGAGAAAAATACTTGACAAGTCTTCCTGAAAAATATTTCTAGCTTTTTTAAAACTCTCTGCAGATTAAGAAATCTGAAATTTTTTTTCCTTCCTGATTTCCTTTGTTTATAGGGCTTTTAAGGAATAATAAAGTGTTTGTTTAACATTTTTACTATAAAGCTTAAACAAATTGATTTTAGGAGAGTTATATCCTCGAACTAAACAATTAAGTATTATGAGTACACTATTAAATGTAATGGAGATTCCAAAGGATGATCCAGTAGCTTTTACTTTTTTCACTGGCTACATGGCAATGATGGCGGCCTCGGTATTCTTCTTCTTTGAAAGAGGACGTGCAGAGGGCAAATGGAAACTATCCTTATTGGTTTCAGGGCTTATTACGGGTATCGCGGCAGTGCATTATTACTACATGCGAGACTATTATGTGGCAACTGGTGAAAACCCAACTGCCTTACGTTACATTGATTGGACTTTGACAGTTCCGTTAATGTGTGTGGAGTTCTATTTATTGACAAAGGCGGCTGGCGCCAAAACTAGTCTACTTTGGAAATTGATTATTGCATCGGTTTGGATGCTTGTATTTGGATATATAGGAGAGGCATTTAATCCTGCAGGTGGTGATACCGGTCATTCTGTAATGTACGGTTTCTTATCTACTTTGGGATACATCTACATCTTGTATACCGCCTGGTTTGGTGAGGTAGCCAAATTATCCCAACACGATGCCAATGTCGCAAAAAGTGTGCGCATCCTAGCTTGGTTTGTACTGGTAGGTTGGGCCATTTACCCAATTGGTTACATGTGTATGCCTGGCGGTTGGTTAAATACTGCTTTGGGTTGGAGTTCAGCCAACGTAGATTTATTCTACAATATCGCTGATGCCATCAACAAGATTGGTTTTGGTTTGGTAGTGTACAGTTTAGCTTTCTCGGGAGGAGATTCAAAAACCGCTCAAGCCTAAGATTTTAGAATTTTGAAAGGCGTCTTCGGACGCCTTTTTTTATGTCTCGAAGCAGTTTCATATTCATCGTAACGGCCTTTCTTACTTTACCCTTGGCCGAAATTCACCACCCTTATTTCAGTGTGGTGGAGGCGGTTTTTTGCTTGGCCCTCATCGCTAGTTTTGGCATTGCCCATGGCGCTATCGATAACCATTTATATGGCTTTAAAAATCTTGCTGGTAACCTTAAGTTCATAGGAGTTTACCTTCTAGTAGGAGCTGGCTTTGGTGCGCTGTGGTACTTTCAGGCTAGTATCGCGTTTACAGTCTTTATGATTATCTCTGCCTATCACTTTGGGCAGTCGCAGCTCGTTGAGGAGTTGAAATATGATTCCTGGTGGAATAGAGGGGTGTATACGCTTTGGGGCTTTTGGTTGCTTGCTTCTTTTCTCCACCTAAACCGCTTAGAATTATTCGAACTAAGCGCTCAGGATTTTGAAGTTCTTCCAGTTTTCCGATGGATGTTGGAGAATAGCTCAGTTTTATTTTATACCGGCAGCGGCAGCCTCTTTGCCTCACTTCTATACTCCCGATATAAAAGCTTATTGACTTGGCAGTCGCTGTGGATAGAGTTTTATCAAATTGCCATTATTCTCGTAGTATTTTACTTCTCGTCTAGTTTATGGGGTTTTACCCTCTATTTTGTAATCCTTCATTCCGGTAGGGTCCTGCAACAGGAATATCAATATTTATTGGATAGGCAGAAGGTTTCTAGGCTTTTTGATTTTGTGAAGCTGCTTAGTCCTTTCACACTAGTATCCATATTTGGTTTAGCCTTCATTGTCGCTGGCTTTGCCTTTTTTCAAATAAATTATTCTTATTCCTTATTGGCATTGGTATTTATTTCATGCTTAACCGTTCCCCATTCTTGGGTTATGGATCGCTTTTATCAAGAGCGTAATTAATTATTCCCGACAAGGGCTACCTTTGCTCTATGTCCACTCGGCTTCACATCAAGAATATGGTTTGCCCCCGTTGTATCACGGCGGTGCAAAATCTTATGGACGAATTAAATCTAGAGGTAGAGCAGGTGAAGCTTGGCGAGGTCCTATTAAAAAATGGTCCTACTGCCGAAAGTAAAGAGCAGCTAAAACAAGGCTTAGAGCGCTTGGGTTTCGAATTATTAGATGATCAAAAATCGGCGCTCGTAAATCGCATCAAAGCGCTCATTATTAAAGAGATTCATCATAAGGATGAATTAAGCTCCAGCAACTTATCGGAGCTTATTGCTAAAGATTTAAAGCAGGACTACGGCAGTTTGAGTCGCCTGTTTTCTTCGGTAGAAGGACATACCATCGAGCGTTTTACGGCGCTGCAGCGCATCGAAAAGATTAAAGAGTTCTTGGTTTATGATCAGCTAAGCTTGGCCGAAATTGCGGACAAACTAGGCCTAAGTAGCGCTTCCTATGTGTCTAATTTCTTTAAGAAAGAAACGGGGATGACCCCGGGTCAGTTTAAAAAGGATCAGGCACCCCGAAAATCTATCGATCAGCTCTGAAACTTACAATTCCTAAACAAAATTCTGTAAAAAGGGATTATGGGATTTGAAGACCTTTGTCTAAAATCCAAAAATGGCCAAAACTCAAGAACAATCATTTCCAGTTATAGGCATGTCCTGTGCCGCCTGCGCTACTTCGGTAGAATCCATCTTAGAGCATACGGAAGGGGTGGAAAAGGCGGAGGTGAATTTTGCAAGCAATACCGTTAAGGTAAGCTACAGTGGAGTGAGCCCAGAAACTCTTAAAAAGGCCTTGCAAGACATTGGCTATGACTTGGATATTGAAAGCGAAGATGTCCATGCTGCTAGTCAGGAGCAAGCCCAAAAACATTATCAAGAGTTAAAGCGACGCACTTTATTTTCGGCCCTGTTCAGTTTGCCGGTTTTTGTGATTGGGATGTTCTTCTCGGATTGGAGCTACGGTGCCTATATCTCAGCTTTACTGGCCTTACCCGTACTATTTGTTTGGGGTCGCTCTTTTTATGTCAATGCTTATAAACAGGCCAGAATGGGCAAGGCTAATATGGATACCCTGGTGGCATTAAGCACCGGGATTGCCTTTCTCTTTAGTCTATTTAATACGCTCTATCCCAGCTTTTTTGAAAGTCGCGGAATCGCCGCTCATGTTTATTATGAGGCCGCAGTGGTGATTATCACCTTTATTAGTTTGGGTAAGACTTTGGAGGAGAAAGCCAAGTCGGGTACTACCGCAGCCCTGGAAAAATTGATGAACCTACAGGTTAAGCAGGTTTTTAAAATAAAGGATCAGGGCCTGGAGGAGGTTTCCATTGATGCGATCCAAGAAGGGGACCTGATTCGGGTACAGCCGGGTAATCGTATTCCGGTTGATGGCCAGGTGAAAAATGGAGATTCCTATGTTGATGAAAGCATGCTTAGCGGTGAATCTACGCCGGTAGCCAAAAGCTCGGGCGATGCTGTTTATTCGGGTACCCTTAATCAGAAAGGAAGTTTGGATGTACTCGTGAAGGAGCTGGGCGAAGCCACCTTATTGCATAAAATTATTAAAGCGGTGCGCGATGCCCAAGGTTCTAAAGCACCAGTCCAAAAGCAGGTCGATAAAATTGCGGCCATCTTTGTGCCTACAATTTTAGCTTTAGCGCTTCTCACTTTTGGGCTTTGGTATTTCAGTTGTGCGGAAGAGGCCTTTAGCAAAGCTTTATATACGGCCTTGGCGGTATTGGTTATTGCCTGCCCTTGCGCCTTAGGCTTAGCCACCCCCACGGCAATTATGGTAGGAATAGGCAAGGGTGCCGAACATAATATCCTCATTCGAGACGCTCAAAGTTTGGAAATTGCCCGTGAGATTGACAGCTTGGTGCTTGATAAAACCGGTACCATTACGCAGGGTAAGGCTCAGGTGAGTGAAGCCCATTGGCAAAAGAGTGCGGATGGCTATTTGAGCCTAATAGCCAGTATGGAGGAACATTCGGAACACCCCATGGCGACAGCCTTATTAAGGTACACTCGAGAAAATGGCGCGAAATCGGCTGACATCAGTGCCTTCGAGTCGATCCAAGGTAAAGGCATTAGCGCTCTTCATGAAGGCGAAAAGTACCACTTAGGAAATGCCGCCTTAGTAGAACAAGAAGGCCCTGAAATCGATCTAGGGCAGTATCTAAAGAATTTCCCAGAGCAGGAGGGGAAGAGCCGAGTTTATTTTTTCAATCCCAAGACTATATTGGCGCATTTTGAGGTAGGGGATAGCCTTAAAGAAGGTTCGGCTGAGGCTATACAGGCTTTAAAAGAGGCCGGTTTGGAACTCTATATTTTCAGCGGAGACAATGAAAGTTCTACCGCGCATTGGGCACATCAATTAGGAATAGAAAATTACCGGGCGGGAGTACTCCCGCAGGATAAGGCCAGCGAATTAAAGAAATTGCAGCAAGAAGGTAAGAAGGTAGCCATGATTGGCGATGGCATTAATGATTCACAAGCTTTGGCGGAAGCCGATCTGAGTATAGCTATGGGTCACGGTTCGGACATTGCTATGGATGTGGCGCAAATGACGCTGATGAGTTCCGACTTACGGTCGATACCCAAAGCCTTTAAGCTTTCGCATTTCATCCTCAAAGGGATCCGTCAAAACCTTTTCTGGGCTTTTATTTATAACCTGATTGGCATACCGATCGCTGCCGGGATTTTGTATCCCATTAACGGTTTTTTACTGGACCCAATGATCGCCGGAGCGGCTATGGCCTTTAGCTCGGTATCGGTGGTGCTAAATAGTTTAAGATTACGAAGAATAAGAATATAGAATATAGAATCTAGAACCTAGAACCCAGAAAGAACCCAGAGTCTCACATCTCACATCTCAAATCTCATATCTAAACAATGAAATACAAAACCACTTTAAAATGCGCAGGCTGTGTGAATGCGGTGCGCAAAGGATTAGACGAAAAATTAGGTCCCGATAATTGGTCGGTTGATCTAGATCAGCCCGTTAAATACCTGGAAGTAAAGGATGAGGTTTCCTTAAGCGAGCTCAAGCCTATTTTCGAAAAGCTTGGCTATCAGATAGAAGCTTAAGCAAAAACATAACTGGTCATTGATACCGAGGCGAGGTCAAATTCTTTATTGAATACTCTGATTTCGTCTTTGGTATCGGTCAGGCCTAAGCTGTAAAGCAAGGGTATATAATGCTCATTGCTGGGTACCGATAATTGGGCGGCCTTGCCTAGACTTTGGTAGTCGATTAGCGACTTATGTTCTCCAGATTGAATGAGTTGGTAGACCTTAGCATCAAATTCTTGGGCCCAGTCGTAAGCCCCACTAGCATTCCAGTTCACCATCCTTAAGTTGTGCACAATATTGCCGCTGCCTACGATTAAAATCCCCTTTTCGCGCAGGGCCTTTAGCTCACTGGCTAATTGGTAATGCTGACTCGGATTTAGTCGGTAGTTGATGCTCATTTGGTAGACTGGAATATCCGCTTCAGGATACATCGGTTTTAAAACCGACCAGGTGCCATGGTCTAAGCCCCATTGGTGATCTAAAATCAATTCCTGACTCTTCACCAACTTCTTCGTTTCCTTGGCCCAATAAGGACTTCCGGGAGCCGGATATTGTTGGTCGAATAATTCTTGGGGAAAGCCGCCAAAGTCGTGGATGGTTCGTGGTTTCTCCATGGCGGTTGCTAGGGTGCCCTCGGTTTCCCAATGAGCGGAAATCACTAAAATCGCCTTTGGCTTGGGTAATTCTTTAGCCAGGCTACGCCAGCGATTCGAGAAATCGTTTTGTAAAATGGCGTTCATGGGGTTGCCATGTCCTACAAAAAGCACCGGCATTCTTTGTCCTTGTTTTCCGGCTTGCCAATCCTTAAATAAATCCTTCATTTCCATAGCTAGTCCAATTGATAATCCAGCAAAAGCTGCCTTCTTAATAAACTCTGTACGTTTCATCCGATTAAATCCTTAGGCAAAATTGCGGACTAGTTAGCTTAAATGCATTCACCTAGGTTAATTCCCGGTAGATTTTATTCGGCTCAACGACTGTGGTTTGATGCCAATAAAGGAGGCGATGTGGTATTGAGGAATGCGGTCAATTAGGTATGGGAATTTAGATTGAAAGTATTGGTAGCGTTTAGTAGCCGAGCCTTGTAGCTGCATTTGGGTGCGAACGAGAGCCTGTTGATAGGCATTCTGGATCAAAATTCGAAAATAGCGTTCCAAACTGGGGATTTCTTGATATAAATGATCCAGATTGCTTTTGGAAATCTTCCAGAGCACACTGGCCTCTAAACTAGCTAAGCCAAAGAGGGCTTTGCTCTCTTGACTGAAGGCATTTAAGTCGCTGATCCAGTGCTCTTCAATGGCAAACTGCAAGTTGTGTGCTTCCCCATTTTCATCTAAACTATAGAGTCGCAAACAGCCCGATTCTACAAAATATAGATCAGGTACCCGACTATGTCCTGCTAGTAGAATTTCCTCCCCAGCAGAGCATTCCATTCTAGTGAAAGCCTTTTCAATGGATTGGACTTCTTCAGGCCTTAGCCTAATTTGCTTAGCAATGACATCTACCGGCTTATTCATTAGGGTGGATTTGTAGTTTATACTTGGCTACTAATCCGGCTAAAGCCGAAGCACTTAAAGAGGCCTGACTCATTTGATTGCGGTTGGGGTCAATTTGTAGATTGCTACATAAGCGCAAATTCGCCTTTTTCAGATTGCTTTCGTCGAAGGTCACCCCGCTTAAATTAGAGCCCGACAAGGAGACCCCCTCTAAATTGGCGGCGCTAAAGTCGACTTCCTGCAGATTGCAATGCTCAAAGCGGCAGTTACGTAAGTCTAGTTGATAAAAATTACTATTGCTAAGCTGACAATTGCTCGCGTGAAAACCGAAGGAAAAAGTATTGCAGAGGTCAAATCGCAAGCCCAACATTTTACAATCCTTAAAATGGCAATCTTGGATGGAACTGGCTAAGAGCTTGGCATTGCTAAGATTGCAATCGATGAATTCACATTCGATAAATTTCTTTCGTTTCAAGTCTTGTTCCGACCAGTTGCAGTTCCGGAAAGTACAGGCTTCAAACTCATCCGCCTCGAGCCGGTCTAGGCCTTCAAATTCGACTTCGCAATAGTATTCTTGATCCATGCGGCAATTTAGCTAAATGACCTTAGCTAATTGCCTTCAATTAAGAACCAGCGAGGGGAGTACCGAGAATTCCTACTCCCAACTCCACCCAAAGCAGTAGTAGGAGCAAGATTAATCCGATTATTACGGCAAAACGTTTAGTTCCTTTTAATACACGCGCCCAACTAATGGCCGTTCCAAAGACAAATAAGAGCAGGCCAAAAACGATAAAATCGAAGCTAGACCAATTGAAATCAGCAATGGTTAAAGTGGCGATAAGCGGCAGGATAAGTAAGCTTAAGGCACTTAAGCCAATAAGCAGACTGCGTTTTAAATGTAAGTCCATCTGTTTAATTTTTATTGAAACGATGGGCCTTATAGTTTGGTCTTCAATTGCTCGCTTTTAACGAATCTTTAATGGCCCTTTCGTTTAGGTAAGATACGCAAAAGGATAATTAGGAGAGAATTCTAGAAAATCCTAATTTCTTCACATCTTTGCCCAGCAAAAATTAAATTATGCCGGCAATATCTTTGAAAGGGCAAATGATGCCCGAATCACCGATCCGTAAGCTTGCTCCCTTTGCGGAGGCGGCTAAATTTCAAGGTAAACAAGTATATCACCTCAATATTGGTCAGCCTGATATTAAAACTCCTGAAATTGCGATTAAAGCGGTTAAGGAGGCCGATCTCGATATTTTAGAATACAGTCCTTCGGAAGGCTTTGCCACCTATCGCAAAAAGCTTTCTGCCTATTACGCTGCGCATGGCATACATATTAATTCCGAGGATTTAATTGTTACCACTGGAGGTTCAGAAGCTTTGCTATTTGCTTTGGGTGCGATTGCTGATCCGGGTGATGAGATCATTATTCCCGAGCCATTCTACGCCAACTATAATGGTTTTGCTACCAATGCGGGTTTAAACGTAATTCCGGTTACGGCCCAAATTGAAGACGGTTTTGCTTTGCCTCCTATCGAGGACTTTGAGCAATTAATTACGCCTCAAACCAAGGCGATTATGATTTGTAATCCAGGTAATCCAACCGGTTACCTGTATTCTTTAGAGGAGTTGCAAAAGTTGCGTGACTTGGCTTTAAAGCATGACCTCTATTTAATCGCCGACGAGGTGTACCGCGAGTTTGCTTACGACGACACCCATCATTACAGCATTTTAAGTTTAGATGGTTTAGAGGATAATGCAATCGTAATTGATTCAGTTTCCAAGCGCTACAGTATGTGTGGTGCCCGCATCGGTTGTGTGATTTCTCGGAACAGTGCCCTGATGGCTATTATATTGAAGTTCGCTCAAGCCCGTCTGAGTCCGCCCACCATGGCCCAAATTGCCGCCGAGGCAGCCTTAAACACTGATGCGAGCTATTATGAAGATGTGAAAACCGAATACAGCGAGCGCAGAGATATTCTGGTAGATGGTTTAAATAAGATCGAGGGAGTTGTATGTCCCAAGCCCAAAGGTGCTTTCTATGCTATTGCCCAATTACCGGTAGACAATGCTGAGCGCTTTGCCCAATGGTTACTTTCGGCCTTTAGTCATAATAATAAAACGCTAATGGTGGCACCAGCCGAGGGTTTTTACGCTACTCCCAATATGGGTCAGACGCAAGTTCGCTTGGCCTATGTGTTGGAAAAAGAAAAACTAAAGGAGTGCGTGGAATTACTGGAAATCGCTTTACAGCAATACCCAGGCACCCACTACTAGCCGATGCATTTTCAGGAGCATTACAACCTTAAAGAGCTTAATACCTTTGGCTTAGCCGAGGAAGCGCGCTTTTTTATTAATCTCGAAGAAGAAAGCCAATTACCCGAACTGCTCAAATCGGAAGTCTATCAAAATAATCCGGTGCTTTGGTTAGGCGGGGGTAGTAATTTATTACTCACCCGTGATTTTCCTGGTTTAGTAGTAAAGCTAAATTTCAAGGGGAAATCGGTCGATATCATTAACGATAAAGAGGCAATTGCTTCGGCCAAAGCCGGTGAAAACTGGCACCAATTCGTTCAGTTTTGTTTAAAGCAGAATTTGGGCGGACTAGAGAACCTTTCCCTTATTCCGGGGAATGTAGGCACCGCGCCAATCCAAAATATAGGTGCTTATGGAGTAGAGATTAAAGATCATTTTTACCGCCTAAGAGCCTTTGATTTGCAGGAAGGAATTTGGTGCGATTTTGGTCCCGGTGACTGTGACTTTGGTTACCGTTGGTCTATCTTTAAAGGGGAGCATAAAGGCCGTTATGTAATTAGCGAGGTTCAGTTTAAACTTAGTCGCAAAGACCATTTTCTACGCACTTCCTATGGCGCTATTCAAGCAGAGTTAGAGCGCTTAGGTTTGCAACCGACCATTCAAAACATTGCTGAGGCCGTCATCAATATTCGAGAGGCTAAGCTTCCCAATCCGGCTGAAATCGGCAACAGCGGTAGCTTTTTTAAGAATCCGGTAGTTTCTGAAGCTGAGTATGATCGCTTAAAAATGGAGTTCCCAGACCTCGTTGCATACCCAGCAGAGCAAGGCTATAAACTGGCCGCGGGATGGTTAATTGAAAAGGCTGGTTGGAAAGGATTTCGACGCGGCGATGCTGGAGTACACAACAAACAGGCCTTAGTTTTGGTTAATTATGGTGAGGCCAAAGGTTCGGAAATTAAAGCCTTGTCGGAGGAGATTCAAGAATCAATATATAGTACCTTTGCCGTCTCTTTAGAAGCAGAAGTTAATATCATCTAAAAAGCGTTTAGAAGATGGAAGTTTTTTTAGTAGCCGCAGTATTATTAGGATTAGGATTTGCCGGAATCGCAATTAAGATTTGGGCGAAGAAAGATGGCGAATTTTCGGGCACCTGTGCCAGTAATAGTCCCTTCCTTAATGAAGATGGTCAGCCTTGTTCTTTCTGCGGAGCCGCTCCCGAAGATAAATGCAAGAGTGATAGCAAAGAAGGCGAGGTTCGCATTGCTACCACCGAAATTTAATTAAGGATTTTTTTGGTGAAGCCCGGGCTTTGGTAAACCGCCCATTGCCCATCTTCATCGGTATAAATTAAATAGACTTCTAAGTTGTGTTGACCACGATTTACGAAGTCTATACTTTTTCTTAGCCCCATGCTCATAAAAGCGGTGGCATAAGCATCGGCCTCCATACAGGTTTTAGCCAGCACCGAGGCGCTAAGTAGTCTATTTTTAACTGGAATTCCTTTAAGGGGATCTATGGTGTGGGCATAACGCTGCCCGCTAAGGGAGTCGACCCAATACTTGCGGTAATTACCCGAGGTGGCTAAGGCTAGTGAGTCCATTCCCAGAATAAACTGAAAGCGCTCTTGTTGGTCTATTTCCTCGGTGGGTTTATCCACTCCAATGCGCCAAGCCTGACCCTTAAGATTTTTACCTAAACAACGCACTTCGCCGCCTACTTCAATCATGTAGTTGGTTATGGAGAGGCCGCTAAAGAAATCGGCAAGAACATCAACGGTATAACCCTGAGCAATAGCGTTAAAGTCGATTTGAAAGTTTTTAGGCAAGCTCCAGCTTTCGCTGATGGGATTTAATTTGGAAAATCCTACAAAGTTCATCAGTGAGTCAACCATCGAGGCGTCGGACGGAAGCCTTTCTTTAGGTCCAAAGCCCCAAAAGTTCACCAATTTACCCACGCTTGGATCAAAATAGCCTTCGGTTTCGCGGTAGACCTCTTGCGATTTTAGATAGACCTTTTTAAAGTGCACATCCGGTGTAACCGTATCGCCAGCATTGGCCTTACTAATAATGGAATTGCTTTTGTAGGTGCTCATGGAGCGGTCGATAGCCTGAAAAATACTATCCAAGGAAGCGGCTAGATTACTAGGCTCCTCACCCTCGTATAAAAAGCTAATGTGAAAGGTAGTGCCTTGGGCATAACCATTGTAGCTACTTTCTTTAAGAAGACTTTCGTCTGATGAGCAAGCGCTCAAGCCCAGTACAATAAGCAGGGCAACAATCACTTTAGGCATGCTTTCCATTTCGATCTTTCAAAAGTAGCAAGAAGCCAAACATCAACAATCCGTTAAGGATTAAATGTTCGAAGCTCATGCTGTAGCCAAACCATGCTTCGGAATTGTTTTTAATGATATAAGAAAGTACCGGCGCTAGGATAGCGGCCACTGGAACCAGGCGGTCCTTCACCTTAAAATTTGTGAATAAGCCAAAAGCATAAAGCCCTAGTAGCGGTCCGTAGGTATAACCCGCCGCGGTAAAAAGCTCCGCGATTACGCTATCATCGTTTAGCTCTTTAAAAATTACAATTACAATAAATAGTAGAAAGGAAAAGGCCAGGTGAACCAGTTTACGACTGCGTTTGGCTTTTTGAGCCTCCATTTTTTCGATGCCCAAAATATCGACCGAAAAGGAAGTGGTAAGGGCGGTAAGGGCCGAGTCGGCACTCGAATAGGCCGCTGCCACCAGGCCTAAAATGAAGAAAATGGAAACCGCCAGTCCCAGCTTCCCGCTAAGCGCAACCGCGGCAAATAATTGATCGGGTTTATCAAAGCTTATCCCCTCCGCTCCAGCATAGTCATAGAGCAAAGCACCTAGCGATAAGAAGACCAGGTTAACCACTACCAATACCAGGGACAGCCAGAACATATTCTTTTGAGCATCTTTTAAGCTTCGACAGGAAAGATTTTTCTGCATCATGTCTTGGTCTAGGCCCGTCATAACGATGGTGATAAACATCCCGCTAAGGAATTGCTTCCAAAAATGATTAGAGGCTTTCCAGTCATCAAAAAAGAAAATTTGGGAATAGTCCGATTGTTGCAGGTATTCCATCAGCCCCAGCTCGGGAAAGAGGCGGTCTTTAATAATCCAAACCGTAAAAATTACCGCTGCCAGCATAAAGGTGGTTTGCAGGGTATCGGTCCAAATGATGGTTTTAATCCCGCTGCGGAAGGTATAAACCCAAATCAGTAATATGGTGATAGCCACGGTGATGGCAAAGGGGATTTGCAATTGATCAAAAATAGCTAGCTGCAATACAATCGCCACCAGGTATAATCGAAAAGCGGCGCCAATAACGCGGGAGAGTAGGAAGAAGGCCGCGCCAGTTTTATAGGAAGCATTACCGAATCGACCGTTTAGGTAAGTGTAAATGCTGGTGAGTTGTAGCTTATAGTAAAGGGGGAGAAGCACTTTAATGATCACCAAATAGCCGGCTACATAACCTAGTACCACTTGCATGTAAGCAAAGGAGCTATCCTTTACCCATCCGGGAACCGATATAAAAGTTACCCCTGATAAGGAAGCTCCAATCATACCAAAAGCCACTATATACCAAGGGCTCTGACGATTACCAAGGAAGAAGGTTTCATTGTCGTCATTCTTGCCCATCAATCGAGAAATGAGGACGAGGATGGCAAAATAGCCAAGGATAATTCCAATTAGCAGGCTGGCACTCATGCTTTAATTTTTCACAAATAAAGTAAAATGCGTTTTAGAGCCTTCTATCTTTGTGCCATGGATTTTTCATCGAAGTATTTAGAAAAGGCGGTTCAGGAGATTGCTGGTTTGCCCGGGATAGGGCGGAAAACCGCATTGCGTCTGGCTTTACACCTTTTGCGTCGCGATAAAGTAGAAGTGGATGCTTTGGCGGAAAGTTTAGTTGACCTACACGATAAAGTGAAGCGCTGCAATTCTTGTGGTAATCTAAGTGATCGGGCTATCTGTGCGATTTGTGAAAACCCTAGTCGAGAATCGAGCTTGGTATGTGTGGTAGAAGATGTGCGGGATGTAATGGCCATTGAAAATACGGGTCAGTACCGCGGCATTTATCAGGTTTTAGGCGCTTTAATAAGCCCTATGGATGGTGTTGGTCCCAGCGAGTTAAATCTCGAATCCCTTTTAGAGAAGGTCGATAAAGGAGAAGTAAAGGAGGTAATTTTGGCCTTAAGTACCACCATGGAAGGTGAGACCACTGCCTTTTATGTATATAAAAAATTAAAGGACCGTGGCTTAACCCTCTCTACCATTGCCCGGGGAATATCAGTAGGAGATCAGTTGGAGTATGCCGATGAGCTTACCCTAGCCCGCAGTATTAAAAACCGCTTGCCTTATGAGCAGTCGGTAGAACAAAACCGCTCTTAGTTGAAATCGATTTGGCAGCATAAAGGAGGCATCCTGTTTTTACTCGCCCTGGTTTTTCGTTTGCCCTTTTTAGGAGAAGGCTATGGCCGTGAGTTCGATGCTTGGTCCAATATATTAAACGCTAAGATTCTAAGTGAAACTGGAGTATACGAGGTATCACGCTTACCGGGTCATCCTTTACAGGAACTCATTTATAGCCTTATATGGTCCCTCACTGAAAGTCCCTATCCATTTAACTTTTTAACGGCGCTTTTTTCCGCTTGGGCGGTATACAGTGTATACCATATTCTGTGCTGGTATAAAGTAGAGCGCTCTTTTGAATGGGCTTTAGCCTTCAATTTTATTCCTGTTTTTTTTATTGCCAGCACTAGTGCCATCGATTATAATTTTGCCCTGGCCTTTATCGTCGGAGCCTTTCTACAGTTTCTAAAGGGCAGGTATGCCTTGGCGGGTTTGTTAATTGGACTGGCAACTGGTTTTCGTATTTCATCAATTGGCTTTCTAGCGCCTTTTATTTTGATTTTGCCCTACCGTCAATGGCTGAAAGCTTGGCCCATGGTGCTGGTGACTTTAATTACTGCCGCTTCTGCATACTCTATGCCTTACCTAACCTATGGCTGGGATTTTCTAGACTTTCATAAACCCCCATTTCCAGGCTGGGCCTCGGTGCTTTATAAGCTCGGTTTAGGGATTTGGGGTGTGCCTTTGCTCCTGGCATTGGGCATTAGTTTGCCTAATTTCTTTAAGCAGATAAATATTTCATCTCTTTCGAAAGGGTTTAGTCTGGAGTTAGTATTGCTAATTATCATTGCCATGCAATTGGTGGTTTTCTTACGTCTGCCTTTTAAAGCCGAATTCTTTATTCCCGCCCTTCCCTTTATCATGTTATTATGGGCCCTAAGGGCGCCGAAATGGCTTTCTAAGTATATCCATTACCTAGCTTTAAGTTCCTTATTGTTTTTCGGTTTCGATTACGCTGATCCTTACCGTGGCGCCGAGCCGCTTGATTCGGCGATTTACTTTGAAGCTGGCTCAAAAACCTTGTTTATGTCTCCTTTTCAAGGCCCCTTAAGTATTGATCAGAGTAAGCGAAGAGTAAAATCAAACACTGTAAATAGGGCTATAAGTCGACTTACGGAATTGGAGGAACCAGTATGGTTAGTAGCGGGTTGGTATTGGCCCGAATTGCAATTAAAGATGGGGGAGAGCGTTCATTATTTCGATCACTACAGCACTAAAGAAGAACTAAGGGCCGCGCAAAAAGCTGGTCTACGAATTTTATATTTGCCGGAAATCGACCAACAAAATGCCCTAATGCACGAAGGTGTACACCTGCAGGCCTACGGCGAACCTTTGCTATGAAACTGAGCATAATCATCGTTAATTACAATGTCTGCTACTTTTTAGAGCAATGCCTAAAGTCGGTTTACAAGGCTCTGGATAGCATTGAGGCCGAGGTTTTTGTAGTGGATAATAATTCTGCCGACCAATCGGTTGAAATGGTAAAGGCCCAGTTTCCAGAGGTTAAACTGATTGCGAATGAAGATAATCCGGGCTTTGCGATTGCGAATAATCAGGCTATCCGACAGGCTGCGGGTGAATATATTTTATTGCTTAATCCCGACACTGTGGTCGAAGAAAGTACCTTCAGTAAAAGTTTAGCTTTTATGGAAGCGCATCCCGATGCGGGTGGTTTGGGCATTAAAATGATTGACGGTAAGGGTAATTTTCTTCCCGAATCGAAAAGGGGCTTACCCACCCCATGGGTTGCCTTTTATAAAATCTTTGGCTTAAGCAGTTTGTTCCCTAAATCAAAGCGCTTTGCCCGTTATCATCTGGGCCACCTTTCGGCGGATGAGAATCAAGAGGTAGAAATTTTAGCGGGAGCTTACATGCTAATGCCCAAGAAGGTTTTGGATGAAATTGGCTTATTGGATGAGAGCTTCTTTATGTATGGTGAGGACGTTGACCTCAGTTACCGAATCACGCAGGCGGGTTATAAGAATTACTATCTGGCCGAGAGCAGCATCATCCACTACAAAGGGGAGTCCACAAAAAAAGGGAGCTTAAATTATGTGATGGTCTTTTACAAGGCGATGATCATTTTTGCCGAAAAGCACTTCAGCGGAAGCTATGCGAAGTTTTTCTCTTTCCTTATTCACCTGGCGATTTACTTAAGAGCCTTTATGGCCGTTTTGGCCCGAATAGCCAAAAAAATAGCCGCGCCGATACTCGACACCCTCATTCTCTATGGCGGCTTTTTTTACATCAAGGAATACTGGGAGCATAACCATCGATTTATTCAGGGCGGGGAGTATCCACCTGAGCTGATGCAATTTGCAGTGCCAGCTTACATTCTTATTTGGTTGCTAGCGCTTTATTTCAACGGAGCTTACGACCGACAGCCGCGCCTAATGCAACTCTTAAGGGGCATTGGTATTGGTACTTTGGCTATTCTGGTCGCCTACAGTTTAATTCCCGAAGACTACCGTTTCTCGCGTGCCTTAATTATTTTGGGGGCTCTATGGGCTGCATTGGCTTTGATAAGCTGGCGTTATTTGTGGAGTCGCTTACGTGGCAAAGCGGTTTTTGGTAGCCGCGAAAAAGAGCGACGTATTTTATTGATTGGTAACTCCGCGGAATTAGAGCGGGTAGATCGACTCCTGGCTCAGACTTCCAATGCGGCAATGCATCGTTCTTGGGTTAGTGTCGAACGTAGCGAAGACCATCGCTTTATTGGTGCTTTGGATGACCTCGCAGACCTTGTTTCGGTTTTTGAAATAGACGAAGTGGTCTTTTGTGCCGCTGACCTAAGCGCAGAGCGTATTTTTAAAGCCATGGGTGATTTGCAGGCTAGCGAGGTCGAAATAAAAATTGCTCCTTCCGAGAGTCAGTTTATTATTGGTAGCAATAGCATCCACTCCCAAGGATCTTGGTATACCCAGGATTTTAATGCCATCAATAAAGCGGAAAATAAAAGGGCCAAGCGCATGTTTGACCTTCTTAGTGCTTTAGTTTTCTTGCTGCTAAGTCCGTTTGCAATGTGGTTTAGCGCTAAGCCCATTGAGTTTATTAAGGCCTGCCTGCAAGTTATTTTCGGCCTTAAAACTTGGGTAGCTTATGGTCCTTTAAAGGAGTCGCAGCATTTACCAGAATTAAAGCCAGGGGTATTAAATTTAGCTTTATCCCTTAAGGAAAGTTTACGCAATGATCGGAGGGTAGCTCAGCTTAATCAGCTCTATGCCAAGGACTACCACTGGCAAAGTGACCTGCATTTTATCCTGCAGTATTGGCGGAAGATCGGAGCCTAAATCTTGAGCTAAATAGCCATCGGCTCGAGCCACATTAATTTTTACCTTTGCACTCCTGTAAAGCTTTATAAATTCACCTCTCAAAGAATTATGGCAGAAATTGAATTGATCATGCCCAAAATGGGCGAAAGTGTAGCCGAAGCAACTATCATCAAATGGTTGAAGGAAGAAGGCGATACCATTGAAGCCGAGGAGTCGGTTTTGGAAATCGCTACCGATAAAGTGGACAGTGAAGTTCCCGCCCCCGAGGATGGTATTCTTAAAAAGAAGCTATTTAATGAAGATGATGTAGTACAGGTTGGACAGGTTATTGCCATTATCGAAACCGATGCTGCTGCGGCCGAAAGTTCTGCACCTGCGCCTAAGGCTGAAGCATCTGAAACTGCCGGAAGCAATGGAAGCGATGTTGCTAGCGTAGCCGATACAAGTGGAGCGGAGCAATTAGTGGCCAATGGTGCCGTTGCTGCTGGAGTAGCGGAAGTACCTCGCTCGGTAAACGGCAAATTCTTTTCTCCTTTAGTGCGATCAATTGCTAAAGAAGAAGGAGTAGGGGTAGAAGAACTTGAAAAAATTGAAGGCAGTGGTGCCGAAGGTCGAGTGACCAAGGCCGACATCTTAGATTATATCGAAAACCGCGGAGCAGCGCCTGCGACTAAAACTGCTCCGGCTGCTAGTCCGGCTCCGGCCGCAGCACCAGCAGCTAGTGCCCCTGCTGCAAAGCCTGCACCTAAATCGGCTCCCGTTTCCATTGGCGGAAATGATGAGATTATTGAAATGGACCGTATGCGTAAGATGATTGCCGAGCATATGGTGATGTCTAAGCATACTTCCCCTCACGTAACTTCTTTTGTTGAGGCCGATGTTACCAATATGGTGAACTGGCGTAATAAGATGAAAGGTGAGTTCCAAAAACGCGAAGGAGAGAAGTTGACCTTTACTCCCTTGTTGATTGAAGCCTTAGTTAAGGCTATCAAGGACTTCCCGCTTATTAACGTATCGGTAGACGGTGATAAAATCATTAAGCGCGGTAATATTAATATCGGAATGGCGGCTGCTTTACCAAGCGGAAACCTAATTGTTCCGGTTATTAAAAATGCCGATAATTTCAATCTAGTAGGATTAGCTAAGCAAGTAAATGACCTTGCGAACCGCGCCCGAAATAATAAATTGAGTCCGGATGAAATTTCTGGCGGAACCTACACTTTAACTAATGTGGGAACCTTTGGCAATGTTTTAGGTACGCCTATTATTAATCAGCCTCAAGTTGCGATTATGGCGGCAGGCGCCATCGTTAAAAAGCCAGCGGTAGTAGAAACTCCCGAGGGTGATATGATTGCCATTCGCCATAAGATGTTCTTAAGTCATAGTTACGATCACCGGGTGGTAGACGGAGCCTTAGGAGGCATGTTCGTTCGCCGAGTAGCCGACTATCTTGAGGCTTTTGATCCCGACCGCGAAATTTAATTATGGAATTAGAGCTTAAGCGACCTATTTGTTTTTTCGACCTCGAGGCCACGGGAGTTAGTGTTACTAAAGACCGCATAGTTGAGATTAGCATCCTAAAGGTTTATCCCAATGGGAACAAGGAATCTAAAACTTGGTTGGTAAACCCCGAGGTAGAGATGTCGGAAGAGGTAATCGCCATTCATGGAATCACCAACGAAAAGGTCGCCAATGAGCCCACTTTTAAAGAGTTAGCCCACCGCGTCCTCGACATGATTAAGGACTCAGATTTAGCCGGCTACAATTCCAATAAATACGATATTCCCTTATTGGTGGAAGAGTTCCTGCGTGCGGGAATCGACTTTGAAATGGGAAAAAGAGTTGCGGTAGACGTGCAAAACATCTTTCATAAGAAGGAACAACGCACCCTTTCGGCGGCTTACCGTTTCTACTGCGATAAAGAGCTGGAAAACGCTCACTCTGCCGAAGCCGACACCATGGCTACTTATGAAATTCTTAAGCGTCAGCTCGATCGTTACGACGACTTGGATAATGATATTCAGAAGCTCGCTGAATTTAGCAATCGCTTTAGAGCCGCGGATTTCGCTGGATTCATTGTCTTTAACGAAGAAGACGTTGAGGTCTTTAGTTTTGGCAAGTATAAGGGTCAGCCTGTAGAGCAAGTACTCGAAAAAGATCCCGGTTATTTTGGCTGGGTTCAGAATGCAGACTTCCCGCTTTATACCAAGAAAATTCTTACCGCTATTAAACTGCGAAAGCTGCAAGGATGAAAATTCTCTGTATCGGACGAAATTACGCGGATCACGCCAAGGAGCTAAATAATCAAGTTCCGACCGAGCCGGTGGTTTTCATGAAACCGGATAGCGCGATTTTACCGAAAGGTAATGCTTTCTTTATTCCAGAATTCAGTGAGAATGTGCAGCATGAAATTGAACTGGTGGTGCGTATCGATCGCTTAGGAAAGCATATTGAAGAGCGATTTGCCCATCGTTATTATTCGGAAATAACATTGGGAATTGATTTTACCGCGCGCGATCTTCAGCAAAAATTAAAGGATAAAGGCTTGCCTTGGGAAAAGGCAAAGGCTTTCGATGGCTCTGCTTTCATAGGTCCTTGGCTCAATAAGGAAAAAATTTCTTCACTGGAAAATCTCCAGTTTAGCCTAAAGAAAAACGGAGAAATTGTACAAAAAGGGAACACTGCGGATATGCTTTTTTCGGTAGATCGACTGATAGCCGAATTGTCTAAGTACTTCACCCTCAAGATCGGAGACATTATTTATACCGGAACTCCGGCTGGAGTAGGAGCGGTGGCACCTAATGATCTTTTAGAGCTCTTTTTGGAAAAGGAGAAGCTGGCTCAATTGCGCGTTAAATAAAAAAAGTGCGCAAATAATAATTACCAAATTGTTAATCGTACTGACTTCTTATATTTGTGCAACGTCAAAAACTGCACAAATACAAATTCTATGAAGAAGTTATTACTTCTGGCCTTGGGTTTACTTATCGTTCCGGCGCTGCAAGCCCAAGTCGACACTCTGTTCATTGAAACCTTTAACCCTACTGATTCTGTTACTACTACTAGTTTAGGTAGTGCGACTACTACTTGGAAAGATACTACCAACGTGTCTATTAGCGGTGGTCAATCGTATCACGGCCAGGTTCAGCAACCTGCAGTAGGTTCCAATAGCTCGGAAGTGGTTTTCCGCACCAATAGCTTTAGCACGGTGGGTAAATCATTCGTTTTCTTGGAATTCTATCACATTGCCAAGATTAATCAGGTAAACCAGGGTTTAATTCGTATTTCTACTGATGGTGGTACCACTTGGACCACTTTAAACAACTCCAATTGTATTTACTTAGGAAATAGTAACTGGACTTCTTCATCTAACTTCCAAGAGGCTACTTACAATATTCCTAACCAAGGTATTAACCACTGGTTCGCGGGAACCGATCCTCCCGTAGCTAACAGCTGGTGGCAATATGAAAAATTTGATATTTCAACTCTCGCTTTAGGACCAACTTCTGCAGGCTTCTCGAATGTGCAGATCGAGTTTAGCTGTTTTGAGGTTCTTAATCCTGCCGTAGCAGGGCGTCCTTATGGCGCTGGTTGGTGGGTAGATAACTTGGTGGTACTGGGCTCTAACTGTGAGCTTTTCCCTCCAGCTTTCCATTTCAATTACACGCCAATTCCTTGTTTCCCAGTTCAACCTACGGGTGGTATTGTGCAAGAGCCTACCAATAACTATAAAGTAGGGGCGAGAGTAACCGATACGGTTCCTGGTGGCGCTACTAACCCAACTTGGGTTACTGGTATCGATAGTGTAACGGTATTCTACCGCGTACGTAACAGTGGTACTGTCGGTACTTGGCAAAACTTTAATCTAAACCTTGTGAACGCGGCTCAGCATGAGTTCCAAGGTACTTTCAATGGTATTTTAGTAGGCGATACGGTAGAGTATTACTACCGGGCTTGGGATAATGCTTGTCCGAACGTTACGCGTTTCCCTGACTCCCTCGCTAACCCTACTCAGCCTTACCTAAGCTTCTGGCCGGAAACTGGTTTACCGTTTAAATGTGGTTCGCCCGATTGTGGGACCTTACCAGGAACCATTTCGACTTTCCCTTGGGTGGAAGACTTTGAAGGTCCAATGTGGGCGGCAGGTACCGGTATTGGTGATGTGGGTACAGCACACCGTGGTAATTTCCCTAATGAACAAACCGGTATGCGTTATTGGAACGTACAACCACCAGAAAATACCGGTGGTTATGCTTGGTCGGTTCGCGTAGGCGGAACCTCCACTCAATTTACTGGTCCAGATGGAAACCACACCCCTGGTGGTGCACGCTATATTTATGCGGAAAGCTCGCAAGGTGCGCAGAACACCACTACTACCTTGATTACGCCTTGTATCGACTTCCGTACCATTCCGGCTACCAACTGTATGGCCTTGGAGTTCTACTACCACTTCTTTGGTGAGGACATGGGAACCATGCGTATTGATATTGATACCGGTTCCAATAATGCTGCTTGGTGGACAGGTTATAAGTTCATCCGTAAAGAACAGCACGATTCTTCTTCGCAAGCTTGGAAGCGTGAGATTGTAGACCTGACTCCTTTTGCAGGTACTTTCTTCCGTATTCGTTTCCTTTCCGCGAAGCAAACTCCGAAAACGGGTACTCAGGCACGTGGCGATATGGCCATCGATGACCTTAAAATCTTTAATAATGTTGATTTTGACGCCGAGATTCTGAACGTTGATTTAGATCGTAAGTGTAGCTATAGCTCAACCGAAGACGTTTATATAGTGGTTAAAAACTCCGGTTGTCAGACCTTAAACAGTTTACCAGTGCAAATCCAGCTTAATGGTGGTGCGGTGCTTAATGAAACCCTAACCGGCTTAAACTTAGCTACCGGTGATACTACGACTTACTTATTGACTACCAAGTTAAACTTAACCGCTATTCGAGTACACGATGTTAAGGTTTGGGCGAACTTGAGTAATGATGCGATTACCGCCAATGATACGGCGCAATCACTTCCTATTCCAAATACTCCGGCATTCTCTACCTTCCCTTATATCTGGGAGTGGGAAAACCTAACGCCGGGAGCACAAAGTCTTAATGACACCCTTTGGAAAGGAAGAACCGAATTAGATCCTAACTACAAGTTTACCGTAGGCGACCGCTATACCTTTACTCGCGGTACCGGTCCTAAGTATGGTTACTACCAGAAAGGTCAGTACCTCTACACTGAGGCCACGGGATCAAATGGTAATGTGGCTACTTATCTCGAATCAAAAAAATGCGTAGATCTAAGTTCACTTACCAGCCCAACTCTTGACTTTTACTACCATGCTATGGGAGCCAATGTGGATAAGATTACGGTGGAGTATAATGATGCTGCTACCATGAATTTTGATGAATGGCAGGAGATCACCGGGTCAGCCGCTACTCTTAAGCAGACCAGTGAAGTAGATGATTTTATTTTCCACCGCGTTGATTTGACTCCGATTAAAAACGGCTCAATTAAAATCCGTATTGCAGTTCATCGTACCGGTGTTGGTGATTTAGCCGATGTGGCTATTGATAAGATTATGCTTTACGATCGTATTGCGAGTGATGCGGGGGTTGAGATTATCACTAATCCTCAGTATTCTTGGCCAGCAAACACAGTATTGAACTTACCTAATGTGATCGAGCAGGTAACCGTGCGCAACTTTGGTACGAGTAACCTAACGGGCGTAACCGCAAGTATGGCTATTACTCCTCTTTGTGGAGCTAATGCTGGTCAGACTACCGTTTACAACAGCACCTCTTCGGTAAACGTTAGCGCTGGTAATTCTGCGGTATTCAATATGCCGAATATCGACATCATGGTGCCAGAAGGTGATTGTGAAATCTGTGCTTATACCAGCGTTACCGGTGATAACCATGCCTTCAACGATACCGCTTGTCGCATCATTACCGGTCTTGGAACTTATGATATCGACTTTGCCGATGATTTCGACAATTGTAATTATGATGAATATGGCTTCTTTGCTCAGGGTGGTTTCGAGCAATGGGAGCGCGGAACGGTTCCATCGGGACGTCAGTTCAGCTCGACGCAGAGTTCGAACCAAATTTGGGGAACCAACCTTACCGATGGCTACTTCATTGACGGTTTAACCGAAATTCTGCGGGTACCTATCTTAGATAACTTTGATACCATTGTATCGGCTACTATTCAATTCTATCAAAACGTTGATATGGGTACCGCTGCGGCGGGAGCTATCCAAATTAACCGAGGTGGTTGGAATGAATTAGGCGGAAACCTATCGACCTTTAGCAATATTGGTCAGAACTGGTATACAGGTTACTTTGGAACCCTTCAAGGGCCAACAGGAACCGGGGTAACTAAAGGTTTCGTGGGTAGTTCGGTAAATGGTTCTAACCCTTCTGGTTGGGCCTATTCAATCTTCCCCATGTCTCAATTAAACTACGAGCCTAATGCGGTACCGATGCGCTTCTACTTCCGCTCGGGTACCGGTGCGAACACCAGTCGTACTTTAGAAGGATGGGCAATCGATGATTTTGAAGTGTACATTCCACCACAAAACTCGGCTTCTCCAATCGATTTCATTTTCACTAATCCTTTACAGATTCCAACTTTCGATCAGCCAATTGACGTGGTATTAGCGAATACTGGTGCCAAATTGCTGGACACCTGTGAGGTTAATGTACAGTGGTTGGATCAAAATGGAACCATTTTAGATGACCTTGGTTGGGAAGGAGTTTCATTCCCGAACTTCTTTATCGAAGGATCTCGTACGCGTTACGACTTCATGGATTCTATCGATGGCGCTACGGTGCAGTCTGGTAATTACATCTTGCGCTTAATTACTCGTCGTCCTAACGATAAGATGGATAATCGTCCTACAGATGATACCACCGACATTCCGGTGCAGGTATTTGAAGAATTCTTCTTTGACGTAGCAGCGGGTGATACCACCTACTGTAATAACTTCGAACCTGGTAATGGTGCTTTACCATTTATTCCTTTAAATACGAAGACCTACGCACGTGGTCGCTACACTTGGGAGAAAGGTACACCCGTACAGTTCCCTGGTGCCTTTAGTGGTCAAGAGTGTTGGATGACGGGCTTAGATAGCAATTACCGCTCACGTGATGAGTCGGGTCTGTTTACCCCAGTATTTGTTATCGATACGTCAACTGCCTACGAAATTAGCTTCGTACATAAGTTTGACACCGAGAAATACCACGATGGTGGCGTAGTAGAGGTTACCCTTGATGGTGGACGTTCTTGGCAGGTACTTGGTTTTGCGAATGAGCAAAACTGGTACAATACCGAGTATGTTACGGCACTAGATATTATTAAACCAGGTTGGACCGATACCGCTGATTGGGATACTGCTCGTTACGTATTCAAGTTTGACACTGCGGCCGAGCGTGCTGTGTTCCGTTTCCGCTTTGAGTCAGACTGGTCGGTACAACGCAAAGGATGGGCAATCGATGACTTCTGTATGAAGGCTACTTCTGAGAACCCAACCTTCGTAGTAGGAAGTAAAGAGTACAACCCAGTACCCGATTCTTATATCGGTAACTTAAGTCCGAACCCTAGTAATGGTATTACCCATTTACCTTTATTCAATGCGCAAGCGAAGGATATATATGTGAATGTGGTCAATGTCTTAGGGCAGCCAGTTTACGAGAAGACGCATAGTCTCGAAAGAGGTAGTGCGCAGCTGGTATTCGATACCTTCGAATGGAAACCGGGTATTTACTTTGTAAATGTTACGGTAGACGGCGAACGCGTGACACGTAAATTGATCGTTCAGTAAGAGAAATAAGAATTATATCAACCCCGACCTCATTTACTGGAGTCGGGGTTTTTTTATGTCTGAATGTCCGAAGCTTCTTGCCATATCTGACTAGTAGTCAGCTTCTAAAGCTTTTAAAAGTCAGGACGACAGAAATTTACGGCCTCCAGTAGCGATGGAATTGCTTTTGCTCTACTCTTAGAAAAAAATAAAATGGACCTAAGTAAATTCACTATAAAAGCGCAGAAGGCAGTGCAAGCAGCACAGTCTTTGGCGATGGAACATCAGCACCAAGCTATAAAAACAGCTCACCTTCTAAAAGGGGTGCAAACAGCTGATGAAAATATCCTAAGCTTTTTCCTAAAAAAAGCCGCTATCAATGAAGAGGTATTTAATGCCAGCCTAGAAGCAATTCTAAAATCAATCCCGAAGGTAGAAGGTGCCCAACAATATTTGGATCAGGCCGCAAACCAGGCCTTGTTAAAGGCGATGAATGTGGCTAAGGGATTAAAGGATGAGTATATCACACTCGAGCACCTTATTTTCGGATTGCAAGCAGGTAGCGATGATGTCGCTAAAATGATGAAGGATTCCGGCTTAAATAAAGAGGTCTTGGAGGCTAGTTTAAAGGACCTCCGTAAAGGAAATAAGGCCAATTCGGCCAGTGCTGAGGAGCAATACAATGCCTTGGATAAATATGCTAAGAATTTAAACCAATTAGCGGATGAGGGTAAGTTAGACCCCGTTATTGGCCGTGATCATGAAATTCGCCGGGTGCTTCAGATTTTGTCCCGAAGAACCAAAAACAATCCCATTTTAATTGGTGAACCTGGAGTGGGTAAAACCGCTATCGCTGAAGGCATGGCTCATCGAATTGTAAAAGGCGATGTCCCTGAAAACCTTAAGGACAAGAAGATTTACAGCTTAGATATGGGAGCCTTATTGGCCGGTGCTAAGTATAAAGGAGAGTTTGAGGAACGCCTTAAAGCGGTGGTTAAAGAGGTAACGGAAAGTGATGGTCACCTTATCCTATTCATAGATGAGATTCACACTTTAGTAGGCGCCGGTGGTGGCGAGGGCGCTATGGATGCCGCTAATATTTTGAAACCAGCCTTGGCTCGAGGCGAGTTAAGAGCAATAGGAGCAACTACCTTAAACGAGTACCAAAAGTATTTTGAAAAGGATAAAGCCTTAGAGCGAAGATTTCAAAAGGTGCTCGTAGACGAGCCCGATGAGGAATCGGCTATTTCAATCCTTAGAGGCATTAAAGAGCGCTATGAAACGCATCATAAGGTGCGCATAAAGGATGAAGCCATTATAGCTTCGGTAGAGTTATCCCAGCGCTATATTTCCGATCGCTTCCTTCCCGATAAGGCCATCGACCTTATTGATGAAGCGGCTTCCAAGCTAAGGATGGAAATAAACTCGAAGCCAGAAGAAATTGATAAGCTGGATCGTAAGATCATGCAATTGGAAATTGAGCTCGAGGCCATTAAACGCGAAGGTGATCCCGAAAAGCAAGCTTCGATTAAGGAGGAATTGGCCAGTCTTAGTGAAGAGCGCCAAGGCTTAAACGCCAAATGGGAATCGGAAAAATCCATTGTTGAAGGAATTCAAGAAGCCAAAGAGCAAATCGAACATTTAAAGCTTAGTGCCGAGCAGGCCGAGCGACAAGGCGATTATGGCAAAGTGGCGGAAATCCGCTATGGTAAATTGCAGGAAGCCGAAGAGCGTTTAAAGCAGTATGAGCGTGAGGCAGCCGAGCTACAGAATAGTAATGCCTTAATTAAGGAGGAAGTAGACGCCGAAGATATTGCCGACGTGGTAAGTCGCTGGACCGGTATTCCGGTACGCAAGATGCTGCAGTCGGAGCGTGAAAAACTTTTAGCCTTAGAAGATGAGCTGCACAAAAGGGTAGTAGGTCAGCATGAAGCCATAATGGCGGTGAGTGATGCCGTTCGTCGTAGCCGCGCCGGTTTACAAGATCAAAACCGACCCATAGGCAGTTTTATATTCTTTGGAACCACGGGAGTAGGTAAAACCGAATTGGCCAAGGCTTTAGCTGAGTTCTTATTCGACGATGAAAATGCAATGACCCGTATTGATATGAGCGAATATCAAGAACGTCATTCGGTAAGTCGCCTCATTGGAGCACCTCCCGGATATGTGGGTTACGATGAAGGTGGGCAGCTTACCGAAGCAGTGCGCCGTAAACCCTATTCGGTGGTGCTTTTGGATGAGATAGAAAAGGCACATCCCGATGTGTATAATATTTTATTACAGGTCTTGGATGAAGGTCGACTTACCGATAACAAAGGTCGGGTGGCGAATTTCCGCAATACTATCGTTATTATGACCTCCAATTTAGGCTCTAACCTGATTATGGAGCGTTTTGCAGACATCAACGAATCCAATAAGTATCAGGTTTATGAAGATACTCGCGAGGAGTTAATGCAAATGATTCGCCAAACCATCAGACCGGAGTTCTTAAATCGGATTGATGAGACCATCATGTTCTTGCCTTTAGAGAAGGAGGACTTAGCTCAGATCGTTAGGCTTCAGTTACAACAGGTGCAAAGGAGCTTAAATGCGCAGCATATAAGCTTGGAGGCAACCGATTCGGCGGTTCAATATTTGGCGGAAGTGGGCTATGACCCTCAGTTTGGTGGTCGCCCGGTGAAAAGAGTTATCCAAAAGCGGGTACTCAATGAACTTTCTAAGCAAATATTAGCCGGTACGGTTAGTCGAGATGATGCCATCTTAATTGATACCGATGAAGACGGAAAACTGGTGTTTAGCAATGCTAGTATTGATCTTGAAGGCATCGCTTAGCTAATGAATTGATAATAAAAAAGGCTGCCTTTTTGGGCAGCCTTTTTTATTGGAAGATTTCTCTTTTTACTCTTTGATTAATCGCATGCTTGCTTGTTGTTCATCACTTTGAACTTCAATCAAGTAAACACCATCTGCAAAATTGCTTAGGTCGATTTCCATGCGTTTTTGACCTTTGTTGCTAACGAAGTTTCCAGTCCATACCAGCTGACCACTTAGGTCGCGAATTTGGATTTTAGTGTCCTTATTCAAATCAATTTCACTTTCAAGAGTGAAACGACCGGCACTTGGGTTAGGATAAACACGCATACCATTTGCTAGGGCATTTTCGTTAAGGCCCACGCCAGAGCTATCTACAATGCTAAAGTCGTCCAAAGATAAATCGCTACGGAAACCATTACCAGTTTTAGCGCGGTAACGAATATTAATGGTCTTACCAGTGAAGGCACTTAAATCTGCACTTAGTGGCTCCCATTGGGCACCTTGGTGACCTACCACTGCAGGTGCTATGTCTAAGTGCCATCTTTCACCATCGTAAACGTCTACTGCTAAGCGACCCATTTCATTAAGTCCGTTCATATGGTAATAAATGGTAGCGTAAGGACGGAAGGCACCGCTTAGGTCTAAACAAGGCGTAAGAACCATCGCACTAGCACTATCACAGCCACCAGAGGATTCGAGGTAAATGTATTTACCATTAGAAGTCCCAGGATTATGATCGAAGTTTGGTCCAGTACCACTACTAAAGGTTGGTCCGCTGTGGGTACGGAAATCGATATCGTCGCTTAAGAAGTTTTGATAATTGTACCATCCTTGTGATAAATTACATTGAGTACCACCACAATCAGCATTATCCGAACAAATACTAAAGCTTTCAAAGTCTTCGAAATGTGGAACCGTTAATACGCTGCTATTGGTGTTTACATAGCGAGTATTAATGTTTAAGGTATCATTAAATGGATTATTATCTGGATTAGCGCTAATCCAGAACTGATAGCTTAGGTTCACATTGTTTAATAGCGTTAAACGTGCATTAAAGTGGTAGATAATGGTATCACCTGGATTTATAGTACGGTTAACTGTTTCAACCGTTGCAGTAGTACCATTGCGCACAAAGCCAACGTCTACACTGCTGTAGCTGCTGCTTCCGGTATTGCGAATTAATACGGATGGGCGATCGGCATTAGAGCCAGCCGCACAGGTGGCAATATCACCATTACCGGGAGCTAATACCGCTTCGAGCGTAAGGTCATTCGGCACTACACAATTAAATACACCCGGTGTTTTTTCAATAGCCACCGAACGGAAACCAGCCGAAGTATCATTTACTACAGAGGCCACCGCATACCAATCATTGTTCAATGGATTGTGAGGAATAACCGCATCGCTGGAAGTAACGTAGGTAACCGAATCCATGTACTTGGCACCAAGCTGGTAAACGATATAACCGCTCACACCACTCACATCACTCCAGTCGAGGCTTACGCTATCTGGACATGAAGCAACTACAGTTAAATTGCTAGGAACCGGTGCAATGGTAATTGGACCAACCACGGCGGTGTCGAAGCTAGAGCGGATGCGTAAATAAACTTGATCGTTGGTATAGTTGGGCACACTCCAAGTAATACTGCGAGCGCTATTGTTGAAGGTGGTACCTGCGGTAGACCAAGTAGTTCCGCCGTCGATAGAAATCTCGGCAGTGTGAATCGCAGCATGCGGCGCATCAAAACGAATTAACTCAGCATTACCCGTAGCCACCGGCATTCCTGGGGTAGGATAGGTGATTTCCAATTTGTCTTCTTCGTAGAAGGCAATTAGATAAAAACGCTGGTCCCCACCTTGAGGTACATTAAAGCCCTTTACCTTGATACTAGCGGTTCCAGCGCTAGGATTATCGATGGTAACCTGCTCCATGTTGTTAAGGCTATCACGACTGCGTACCGCAGGGCTATTTAAGTTAGCGGCATTAGGGGTTGGGTCTAAAACCCAAGGTAAATAAGTAGTATTGTTGTAGTCAACACTTAAGTCTAAGTCATTAACAAGGTCACGTGCCGCAGCAGTAGAAGCTTCGGGGTCGGCCCAGATAATAAAGAAACGAGCCTGAGAAGTGTTAGCAGGAATGGTCATGTTAACAGTAACTGAATCACCAGTACCTACACTATCCATTACATAGGATCCGTCTTCAATTACTTCGAAGGCACGTTTGGCATTAAGACGACCATAGCCATATCGGTAATCCGGACCTGCATTTCCTAAATCGTCGGCCGTATTCTGAATGATACCTTTTAATAAGGCTCCTTCGGCTTCATTACCATTATTCAAATCTTTGTAGGCCTCCATTAAAACCGCTAAGGTTCCGGTAACACCTGGACAAGACATGGAAGTACCCGTTTTCGAGTTATAGGTATTAGGTCCATTGGCGTCAGTGGTTGAATATACCTGGGTTCCCACGGCAACAATATCTGGTTTGATACGGCCATCGCTCGCAGGACCACGACTACTAGAGGGAGCCAAGCCATCTACTCGAGTTACATTACCTACGGTAACCACGTTTTTAGCTTGCTTGTGACCACCAGTGATATTTCCCCAACCGATACCAGCTCCGTAATTGTTGGAACAAGAGGCACTACCATTGTTACCAGCAGAAAATACGTGTAGCATCAAAGGATTATCGAAAGCATCTTTGTCTAACTGCTGAGACCAAGTAGTATAGCCTTGGTTACAACCATTACTAAAGGAATTAGAGGTAAGACGCGCATTCATACTCACGTAAATATTGTCAGCGTCATTTAAGTTTGAAGGATACTCGCGGTAGAACATATCCGCGCCAGGAGCCATACCAACACCGTAAGGATCACGGTTTCCGGCTCCAGAAATAGTTCCTGCAGTATGGTCGCCATGGTCCGAACCTGCGCCACCTGCACTCTGTGAAAAACGTCCTTTGAAGTCGATGTGTGGCGTAATTCCACCCGCATCATTATGGGCTACCATAATTCCTGAACCATCGTAATTTAAACCACCATTGTAGGCACCTTGTTGTAAGTAGTTGGTGCGGTGATTGGTACGAGCGGTGAAGTTTTCGGGTTCACCGGGAGCGTATTTCTCTTCTAAATACTGAACAAATCCTAAGTCCAAGAGCTGATCCACGTTTTCAGGGTCGAAAACAATTTCAATTCTACGATCACTAGGAACTTCTTGGCGAATAAAGATTTCTTGCGCTTGTAATTGTTGTACTATTTCTAAATGAGAAAGCCCTCGCCAATAGGTGATCCACATAATCATTGATTGGCCATCTTCAGCCCAAGCCCATTCAGGGTAATTATGCTGGAACATGTTCTCGGAAAGTAGCCAAGCATCGTTTATTTCGAGTACTTGTCCGCCTGCATTTTCCAGATTTTGCTTGGCTTGACTAAAATTGCCATTACTTACTCTAGCAAAGGCAGCGTGCTTGGGTATATAATCCAAGGCCTCAAAACCATAGAAGTCTTTAACAACTTTTAAATCGGGGTGTTGGATTACCACATAATGGTAATTTCCATAAGTCAGTGCTTCATTCTGGTGATGCTCATTAGCTCTCACCGTTTCATTTCCAAATAAGATTGGATCATTAATGCTCTGCGCCATTGAAGTGCTTGCAGAAAGCACCAAAGCGCTGAGAAAAAGGATAGTTTTTCGCATAGGGTATAAATCTAAAAGGGTAAAGATAAGCTTTGGGATTTAACTTGGTTTTATGATTTAATAGATACTTGGCCAGGCCCCGATAATTGAGGCTTATAGATTTGAACTTCTCGCTCCTTTTCCACGTATTACATTTATTGATAGCTTTGGCTTTCCAAAAAATACCGCGCATGAAAAAGTTCTCCTTTAGTTTTCTGTCTTTAATAGTCTGCGGATCGATAATAGCTCAAGGAAATTCCTCTTCTGAACTACTGCACCGCATAAAGCAATTAAAAAATCCAACTAGAGTACTTTATCTAGCGGCTCACCCCGACGACGAAAATACCCGCATGATTTCTTGGTTAGCTAATGATATAGGCGCCCAAACCGCTTATTTAAGTTTAACCAGGGGAGATGGTGGACAAAATTTGATTGGTACCGAATTAGGGGCACAACTCGGTGTGCTTCGTACCCAAGAGTTAATGCAGGCCCGAGCTATTGATGGTGGTCGTCAATACTTTAGTAGAGCGGTAGATTTTGGTTACAGTAAGAACCCGGAGGAAACCTTTAGCCAATGGGAGCGTGATGTAGTATTAAGCGATGTGGTGCGTGTTATTAGACAATTTCAACCACACATTATCATAACCCGGTTCCCGCCCGATGCTCGCGCGGGCCATGGTCATCATACTGCTAGCGCTATGCTAGCCTTAGAAGCTTTTAAATTGGCAGCCAAGGGTGATGCTTTTCCAGAGCAGAATTTAAAGCCCTGGCGTACCAAAAGAATTTTCTGGAATCACTCCTCTTGGTGGCAAAGAAACATTGATAGTTTGGCGGCAGCCGATCCTAGTTACTTTGTAGTAGACGTGGGAACCTACTTACCAGAATTAGGACTTTCTTGCAACGAAATGGCGAGTTACAGCCGTAGTCAGCATAAAAGCCAAGGTTTTGGAGTTGCGGTAGCGCGAGGCAGCAGCAAGGAATACTTGAAGTTGATGGATGGAGAAATGCCGGAGTCAGGTATTTTCGATAATATTCCCCAAAGTTGGGAAGAGGCAGGTAAGTCGAAATGGGCAGCGGCGATTAACAAGATAGAAGAAGCTTTTGATCCGCATGCCCCTCATAAGATAGTGCCGCATATTATCGACGCTATTTACACCATTCGACCTCCGGCAGGCGGCGGCTATTGGCCTTATTCCTATTTAACAGATGAGCTGCGTCAATTGGCGGCCGATGCTTTGGGATTAAAGCTGGAGCTTTTAGCCGAGCAGGAATATGCCGTAGCCGGTCAGCCAATTAAATTTAAGGCTAGGGCCATACAACGCAGTCCCCTTAAGGTGAAGGTAAGTAGCTTGACTAATAATTGGGGAAAGCCTGAGGTAAGCTCCTACCACACAACGGATTTGGTTCCTAATGAACTGGTAGAAGAGGAAATCACCTTATACCTACCAAAGAATGCAGAATCTCAGCCCTATTGGTTAAGGGAGCCTTATGGTGCCATGTTCAAGGTAGCTAAGCCATCATTAATTGGCGATCCCGAAAATGCTCCAGCGTACCGCATTGGAGTATCGGTCGATATCGGCGATAAAGGATTTAGCATGGATGTTCCGGCTCGCTATAAGTTTTCAGACCGAGTGGAAGGGGAAATCGAAAGGCCTTTAATGATTGTTCCAGAGATTACGGTCCAATCGGCAGTAAGCAAACTGTTCTTTCTAAATGATGATGAAAAAGAAGTTAGCTTAGATTTTAGAGCTTTTAAGGCGGGGGAGTATACTATCAATGTTTCAGCCGAAAATTGGAAAGTAGAGCCCAGTGAAATACGACTAAAGTTCAGTGAAAGCAACCAGTGGCAGAGCGTTAACTTAAAGGTTAAACCTGGTAAAGGGGCTGGAAGCAATAATCTTAAGATTGAACAAAGGATTGATTCTCAAAATATTCCGGGAGAGTCCTATCGCTTATATCCGGTTAAGAAGCTAGTGGAAATAGATTATTCCCATATCGATAAACGCATGATATTGGAGGAGCCCGATATCCGCTTAATTTCGCTTCCGCTGAAGCGTAAAGGGGATAAAGTAGCCTATGTAATGGGCGCTGGCGACAAGGTTGCAGAAGCTATTGCTCAAATGGGTTACGAAGTAGATTTATTGGATGAACAAAGCCTCAGAGAAGCGGATCTGAAACAATACCAGGCGGTTGTTATTGGTATTCGAGCCTATAATACGCAGGATTGGTTATTTAATCGCAAAGACCAATTGGAGGAATATATGCGAGCAGGGGGTAACGTAATCGTGCAATACAATACTCGCTCACGTTCTTTCCAAGGCAGTGACTTCTCACCTTATCCTTTTACGATTAGCCGACAACGGGTAACCGAAGAAGATGCGGCGGTAAAGTTTTTACTGCCGAAGCATCCGGTACTTAATGAGCCCAATCCTATCAGTCAAGCTGACTTTGACGCTTGGGTTCAAGAACGAGGTCTATACTTTGCCGATTCTTGGGATCCCGCTTTTGAGCGACCCTTGGCTTGGCATGATAAAGGAGAAAGTGATCTCGAGGGAGCTCTACTCATCGCCAAAGTGGGGAAAGGGAGTTTTATGTATACTGGAATATCATTCTTTAGGGAGCTTCCTGCCGGAGTAACAGGGGCCTACCGCTTATTAGCTAACTTGATTTCATACGAGCATGGAGGAGAGTAAGCACAAGTGGAGACAGCTGTACAGCATGGTATTATTCTTCCTTTTTTTGCAGATCATCTTTTATTATTTAGTCACCGCCTTTTACGCCTAAATGAACACCGTTGATTGGATAGTCCTTTTTGGAACCTTATTGGCCATTGTCGCTTACGGGGTTTGGCGTACACGCAATTCTAGCGATTTAAATGACTATTTGCGTGGGGGCAATGAAATGAAGTGGTTTACCATCGGCCTTTCAGTGATGGCCACCCAGGCTAGTGCAATTACATTTTTAAGTGCTCCAGGTTTAGGCTATGAATCGGGCTTGCGATTCGTCCAATTCTATTTTGGTCTACCCATAGCCCTCGTTATTATCGCGGCTTTTATAATCCCGATTTATTACAAGCTTAAGGTTTACACGGCCTATGAGTATTTGGAAAAGCGTTTCGATTTAAAAACTCGACTTTTAGCCGCTTTTCTATTTCTAGTGCAGAGAGGTTTAGCCGCAGGACTCACCATTTTTGCTCCGGCTATTATCCTATCCACGATCTTAGGCTGGAACCTTCAATTCACTAATTTATTTGTGGGCATTCTGGTAATTATCTACACCGTGAGTGGGGGCAGCAAAGCGGTTAGTATTACCCAAAAATTGCAAATGGGCATTATTCTGCTAGGCATGGCGCTGGCCTTTGGAATTTTACTTTATCGAATCGGTGACTTCACTAATCTATCAACGGCCTTTAAGGTGGCCGGAAGTGCGGGACGCATGCAGATTCTCGATTTTAATTTCGACTTGAATGAGCGCTATACGGTTTGGAGTGGCTTAACGGGAGGTCTGTTTTTAGCCTTATCCTATTTTGGTACCGATCAGAGTCAGGTTCAACGCTACCTCACGGGAAAAAATATTAAAGAAAGTCGCCTCGGACTAATGTTCAATGCGATGTTAAAGGTCCCCATGCAGCTCTTTATCTTGCTTACCGGGGTCTTGGTTTTTATTTTTTACCTCTACCAAAAACCACCGATGTTCTTTAATGAGGTGGCCTTGCAAAACTTAGAAAGCACGGAGTACCAAGAAGATTTAAAGGATATTGAGCGACGCTACAATGTAAATTACGAGGAATTACAAAAGAGTAGAGAGCAATTTGAACTAGCCTTGGAGGAAGGAGGTTTAAGAGCCGAAGCATTGAGTCGCGATGCATTCTTAAATCGTTTAGCACAGGACCAAGAAATTAGGCAAGAGGTAAAGGATTTACTATTGGAAGCTAATCCTAATTTTAAGGTGAAGGACACCAATTACGTCTTCCTCACTTTTGTGATGGATTATCTACCTATTGGTGTAGTAGGTTTAATCATTGCGCTGATATTCTCTGCAGCGATGTCCAGCACTTCCAGTGAGCTCAATGCCTTGGCGACTACTACCTCGGTCGACTTTTACAACCGATTGTTTAAGCGGCAAGCGACGGACCGGGAGCAATTGATTATGTCTAAATTATTTACAGTATTCTGGGGAATATTGGCGATTTCCTTTGCTTTGGTGGCAAACCTCTTCGACAATTTAATTGAAATGGTAAATGTCCTGGGTTCCCTGTTCTATGGAACTATTTTGGGGATATTTATCGTGGCCTTTTTTATAAAAACTATTAAAAAAGGAGTTTTCTGGGCGGCATTATTAGCCGAATCCATTGTACTCATAATCCATTTTGCTCAGGTATACCAATGGCCCTATTTAGGAGAGCTAAATGTAGAGTACCTCTGGTATAATGTGATCGGTTGCGGTATGGTGGTGCTCTTTAGTTTTACCTTAAATCTCCTTGCCAAGGATAAATAAAAAAAGCCCCGCAGGGCCTTTCTTAATTACTTTGTAAAATTTCATCATCAGTGGGAATATCGTTGCTGTGGTCGGTAACTCGTTCCGGTTCTGGACCATTATTTAAATAGTCCCGCTCTGCATCATCATTTGAGCAAGCGCTTAAAGCACCAATAAAAAGGGCCAAGATCATTAGCTTTTTCATTTTATAGAATTTTAGTTTAGAGCTAATGTATTGACCTAAAGAGATTTGAACTTGTTAATACTTGTGCATCTCTCCTTAATAAAGCGTTAAAAAAAAATCCCGGCTGCTACCGGGATTCAAGTTTTAAAATTGAACGATAATACCTATTGAGGGGATACGCGTGCCATTACCATTTTCCAATAATTTGGTTGCATAACGTTGCTGCTCAATCGGGTCGCTTGGGTTTAGGATTACTGGATTACCATTCGAATCTCGGTCTAATGCCAATAGCGGCTCGCCGTCTACCGATTGCCCTAGAAGGTTTTGCACATCGAGGTAGAGGTTAAGAGACCATTTTTCGAAGAACCATTTTTTATCGATTCGAATATTAACGCGATTGAAATTACTGAAGCGCTCTTGGTTTAAACGCGACCAGTCCGGAAGTCCCCGGCGGTTAACATTATAAACTTGTACTAATGAACTAGTGGCGATGTCGGTGGGGGTATAGGGAGCGCCGCCCAAGAATTGATATTGTAGGCCAATTTCCCAATTCTTGCCAAATTTCTTTCCTCCCGTAAGGGTAATTATATTCTGGTTATCCCAAGAAGAAGGAACCAAATTGCCTTGTGCATTTTCGAATTCAGATTTAACCAAAGTGTAAGCGAGGGTTCCAAACCAACCATCGTATAGCTTTTGCTGATATAAGAATTCTAAACCATAGGCCCTTCCTGCCGAACTAGAAACAGCAGGCTCATTGCCTATTACCCCAAAGTCGCTCCCCAAATTTGCTAAAGTGATACCACGTTCGGTTAAGAAGGGGTAATCGGCATAGATTTTATAAAAGCCTTCTAAGCTAATCTTGGCATTAAAGGGCAGATAATACGCAAAGCCCGCAACTAGGTGCTGGGTGTTAATGTATTTCATGTTTTCATTAACCAAATTACCCAGGGTGTCTCTAAAGCCAAGGGTGGTAAAAGGTGGTAATTGGTTGTAAATAGAATAGGAGCTATTGAAGCTTAATTCGGAGCTGATATTCCACGACAAGGCTAGTTTAGGCGATATCTGATTAAGCGGATTAGCAGTTTCTTCATTGAAGGTATTTCCGTCTAAACGCAAGCCTAGGTTTAGGTTTAAGCGTTCATCAAAGAAACTACGATTAGCATTAAAAAAGCCAAAGTATTGATAGAGCCGTAGATCGGTTTCGTAATTTCTTGGCGCTGCTCCCGGAGCCACTCTTAGGTCTAACTCGCTGGTGATATATTTCACTTCCTCAAAACCAATCCCACTGGTAAGGCGCCAGCTACCTCTGCGTGCGAAGTTTTCTATCCTTAATTTATTTTCTATTTCTCGCGATAGGTAATCGAGTAATTGCAGTTTCGATTCATCATTGTCTTCGTATTTATAGGCGCTATTATTAAGCATAAAGCGACTAAGGATCACGTTGGTGTAAGATTTTTCACCAAAGTGCGTGTATTTGGCGCCAATGGAGTAATTCCACTGTTCATTAACTGGTAAAAAGGCCAATTGGAACTGTTGCGTTTCCGTTTCATTGGCATCTAAATTCAGTTTAAACTGATCAATGGCCCCAAGCCCCAAGATGGTAAGTTGATTCTTATCATCGAATTTGTGCTTTACCTTAAACTGGAAGTCATTGTAGGTAGGCAGGAAAGGGAGTTCTAGCACCGAGAATAAGAACTGTAAATAACTACGACGGGCAGAAGCTAGAAAGGTGGTTTTTTCATTAATGGGGCCTTCTAGCGTAAGCCCAACTTCCGAAGCACCTACTTGAAATATACCACCAATGCGATCCTTTCGACCATCTTTAAGCTTAATGTCTAAAACTGAACTTAGCGCATTGGCTTTTTCTACCGGAAAGGCAGAAGTATAAAGGTCTACCTCGCGGATAAAGTTAACATTAAGTAAACCTACTGGGCCGCCACTAGACCCTTGGGTGGCAAAGTGATTGATGCTCGGAATTTCAATACCATCTAAAAAGAAGCTATTCTCATTGGGCGCTCCACCCCGAATGATAATGTCATTACGAAAGTTAGGGGTGGATGCAACGCCAGGTAGAGATTGAATAACCAAAGAGATATCTTGGTTTCCTCCAGGATTCCTTTGTATTTCATTAATCCCAAGGGTGCTTACCGACACCGGACTCTCCACCTTACGGGTGATGCGATCTTGAGCGGTTACCTTTACTTCTTGTAAGGTCTGACTACTCTCACTAAGGGCAAAATCTAATTCTCGCGGTCTAGAACGACTTACTTGAACCTCATATTCCGTTTTATTGGTATAGCCCACAAAGGAGGCGGTTACATTGTATAATCCTGGTTCTACCTCGAGGCTATAATTACCGTCTATATCAGTGGTGGTTCCATTGGTGGTTCCTTCGATAACCACATTAGCAAAGGGTAGGGGCTCATTGTTAATTTCATCATAGACCCTTCCGGTGATGACTCCCTTTTGGGCTAGGCCTTGAAAACCAATAACTAAGAAGCTGCAGAGTATTAGAAACTTTTTCAATTTATAAGATTTGGAGTGATAATTAGCAATAAAAAACCCCGACACGGGGTCAGGGTTCACAAAAAATCAAATTTTGTTTAAAGTACCGGGTAGTAAACCTTGGTTAGCCATTTACTAGTGTCGGGTTCTTCACTAGGGTCGGTCACGTAAAACTCTATGCCTACTCCGGCTAAGTCTACCTTATTCTCTAGCGCGTAACTTTCAATTAACTCATGCGCCTTACCGGTTAGTTCATAGGGTCCGTAGTAGTCCACCTCTAAACCTTTAGACTGGGACAATACCCTTTTTTGAATATCCTCTTTTTCTTCTAATTCGGTGACAATGGGAATACAGAATTCGATGGTAGTACTACGAGTTTCTTCATTCCATTCATGGTAAATAGCGAAAGGCGCCCCTTTTACATTGGCCATTTCCTTACCTAAATAGTTGATGATTTTTGTATAATTCTTGGCAAAATACTCAGAGCCATTTTCGGCGAATTCGGCCATGTTCACGGTTTGAGTAATGCTAAAGAAAGGAATGGAGTCTTTTTCAACCATTTGTACAGGTGACTCTACTGTTTTAATTTTTTGACTTTCCACTAAATATTTAATGTTCGCCAAGCCAATCTCAAAATCATTAGCTACGCTGCCTTCTACCATAAGACCCATGATGCGGAACAGGAAAGGAAATTCGGCGCTAAAGCCCCAGGTAACTTCGGTACGGTTGTCATTAACCTGAGTAAAACTCCAGTAGCCATCAGCTTCACCCTGTTGATCAAAAACAATGTGGGTGTAAATACTGTCATTTCCTACTACTCGCGTAATACGCTGACTTCCGCCTCCTTCATCCATCTTGGTAGTCCAGGCATAAGATGCGCCTTCACCTGCCGTTTGCTCATTATACTGGAAGCGCATGGTACTGTCTTTTGCAAGCCAGGGCGACCAAGCCTCCCAATTTTGAAAATCTATTACCTGATCAAATGCAGCTTGCTTAGATCCTTTAATGTTGATACTTCGACTCACTTCTACCGTAGAGGGTAGGAATAGACTTATTATTAAGTAGAGGCCAATAAGTGCTCCTAAGATTATAAGAGTAAGCTTGAGGTAACGCATGGTTTATTATTTTGGTTGATCAAATTTAGCAATATCGCATTGGCGGAAGCTGCTTTTTACCAGGCTTGTTAAAATTTCTTTTCAAACTAGGCTTTTTTGGGCTTTCGGATGCGCCTAAAAGGAATAACTTTGCCGCATGCAAGAAAAAATCCTCATTCTCGATTGTGGTTCTCAGTATACTCAGCTGATTGCTAGAAGAGTACGCGAATTAAATGTGTACTGTGAAATCCATCCTTACAACAATATTCCGGATTTAGATGGCGATTTAAAAGGCCTTATTATTAGTGGAAGTCCATCTTCCGTTAATGATGAGAATGCCCCGCAAATCGATTTAGCACAATTCCGGGCAAAATTGCCGGTATTGGGAGTTTGTTATGGTGCCCAATATATGGCCCAACAAGCAGGCGGTAAAGTTGAAGCTTCGGAAACCCGAGAATATGGACGCGCTAACCTAGCGAGTTTCGATCACGATTCTCCTTTAATGAAGGGAATGCCTAGTCATTCTCAAGTTTGGATGAGTCATGGCGACACCATACTTGAAGTTCCTTCTGGCTTTAATTTAATTGCCAGTACTCGCGATGTTAAAGCAGCCGCTTACCATATCGAAGGTGAGGACACCTATGGAATTCAATTCCACCCCGAAGTGTATCACAGCACCGATGGTAAGATTCTAATCCGTAATTTCTTAGTAGATATTTGTGGCTGTACTCAGGATTGGACCCCTAGTTCTTTTGTGGAGGAAACAGTTGCGGCGATGAAAGAGAAATTAGGCGATGATAAAGTGGTACTCGGCTTAAGTGGAGGTGTAGATAGCACCGTTACCGCCGTGCTTTTATCGAAGGCCATCGGGTCGAACTTGCATTGTATATTCGTAAATAACGGCCTATTACGTAAGAATGAGTTCCATGATGTATTGGAGCAATACCAAGGCATGGGGCTTAATGTAAAAGGAGTTGATGCCAGTGATCAATTTCTTTCGGCTTTAGCCGGAGAGAAGGATCCCGAGCGCAAACGTAAGATCATTGGTCGCGTATTTATCGAGGTATTTGACCAAGAGTCCATGGCCATCCAAAATGTAAATTGGCTTGCCCAGGGAACTATTTATCCAGATGTAATTGAGTCCGTTTCGGTTAAAGGTCCTTCTGCCACCATTAAATCGCATCACAATGTGGGGGGATTACCCGACTTCATGAAGTTAAAAGTTGTGGAACCTCTGAATACCTTATTTAAGGATGAGGTGCGCAGGGTAGGTGCCGCGATGGGAATTGCCGATAACCTTTTAGGTCGCCATCCTTTCCCTGGACCCGGACTAGCCATTCGCATCCTTGGTGATATTACTGCCGAGAAGGTGCGTATTTTGCAAGAAGTAGATGCTATCTTCATCAATGGACTAAAGGAACATGACCTTTATGACCAGGTATGGCAAGCCGGAGCAATTTTATTACCGGTTCAATCGGTTGGGGTAATGGGTGATGAGCGTACTTATGAACAGGTAGTTGCGCTAAGAGCGGTAGAGAGTACCGACGGAATGACTGCAGATTGGGTACATTTGCCTTACGAGTTCCTCGCTGAGGTCTCAAATAAAATAATAAACCGGGTAAAAGGCGTTAACCGGGTAGTTTATGACATTAGTTCTAAACCACCGGCAACAATCGAATGGGAATAAGAAAAATCCTAAAATCCACATTTTTATTCATCTTCCTGGCTAGCAGTATTGTGCTCAGCGCCCAGGAAGTGGCTAATCGTTTTCATACTGTAAAAGAGGGCGAGACCGTATATGGTATTGCACGACAGTACGGTATGAATGCTGAAGCGCTCTTGCAGTTTAATCCAGAAATCGATAGTGAGGGTCTGCAAATTGGCGCTAAAGTCCTTATTCCAGGGAGCAAAGCCTTAGAGCTAATTCACGCGAAAAATGTGGAAGAGCAAAAAGATACAGCACAGTATCATTACCATGAGGTAGAAGCCGGACAAACTTTATACTCTTTGGCCAAGCAATATGGCGTAAAGATGTCTGATATTGAAGAGGCTAATCCCATTGTGGTTTCAGAGGGATTAAAAGTGGGAATGCTTATTCGTATTCCTAAAAAGACGGAAGAAAGGACCGCGGTTCCTACAAAAGATTCGGGTGAAAAGATTCCAACAATAGCGAAGGGCAGTGGAGATACCACAGAGCTTACCAATAGCGATGATCAGTGGTTTTATCACCGAGTGGCCAGCAAACAAACCGCTTATTCACTAGCCAAACGCTATACAATAAGTTTAGACAGTTTATATTTATTGAATCCCACTGCCGAAACGGGTTTACGAATTGGGCAATGGTTAAAGTTTCCCTTAAACCGTAAGCCAAAAGCGGTGGCCAAGGAAAAAGAAGCTCAGCCATTTGAAGGGGAAGTACTTCAAGCTGAGTTACCCAGCACCAAGACTGATACGCCAAAGGTTAGTGGCGCTGCTGGGAAAAGCAATTACTTCCTATATAAAGTTAAGGCTGGGGACACCTTCTTTAACCTAAAAAAACGCTACTTCGTTACCGAAGAGGAGCTTATAAAGTTAAACCCAGAACTAAAGCAAGGCTTGGAGCAGGGGCGTTATATCATAATGCCTAAAAAAGAAGAGTCGAAAGAACTTAGCTGGTTAGAAAAAATCCTCAAAGACAAGCAGGAAGAGGAGCAACCGCAAGAAGTTTCGGATCAAACGGAAGCAGAGAAAAAAGCGCTAAATACCCAAGATACGGGAGATGAAGGCTCCCTTACATTACCGGTAGACAGTTTAGAGATCGACAGTACTAAGGAGTACCGTATTGCGGTGGTCTTACCATTTCGGGCAAGTAACTATCCCGACACCATCAATTATCGAAACTTTAATCCGCATCGCGACAGTGAAATGTCGATGCAGTTTTACTTAGGATTAAAAACTGCGGCAGACTCCTTAAAAGCGCAAGGCATGAATTTGCGTTTAAGAGTGTACGACACCGAGGGCTCCCCTAATAGAATTAAGGCTATTGCGCAGGATATGCGCGAAAATAAAATTGACTTGGTATTCGGTCCGGCCTACAAGCGTAATGTTGAGCTCTTATCGGATGAATTAAAAGAGATTCCAATTATTAGCCCCTTAAGCATGGCGGTTGAAGTGGATAATAAACCAAACTTGGTGCAAATGATTCCTAGTGATGCGGTGCGCCAGAAACGCATTGCCGATTTAGTGAATAATCACTATCCCCAGGCCAAGGTTTATTTCGCACATTGTGGATCTGCGGATGAGAAAGCCGAAGCACAGGCCATCAAAGCCTATCTTAACCCTCGTAGCCAGGAGTACGTCAGTAAAATCGTCGATTGCGATGAATTACAGAATAGTCGGAGCTTTAGTTTAGGCCCCAAGGATACCCTTCCTAAGGTGGTAGTTTTGCTAAGCAATAAGCCTGTTTTTACCACCGATTTGATCTCTAAACTCTATTCTTTGCGGGATACTAATATTGTTTTAGTAGGAAGCCCCAGGGTTTTAGCGATGCCGACCATGGAACTACATTACTTGAATGCACTAAATTTTGCCACTTATGAAGTGCGAAATGTGGAATATGAAGATAGTCTCACCCAAGATTTAATTAAGGATTTTAGAGCGACCTTTGAAGCGGATGCAGGGCCATTTGCCATCCAAGGCTTCGATGCTTCTTATTTCTTTTTAAAACAGCTCTGGACGAAAGGACCTTATTTACTCGATTCTTTAGAACCAGCTTTAATGCGTGGGACTGGTTTTGATTTCATCCGCAAGGAGGGAGGCGGTTTAGAAAATCAATTCTTATTCCTAAGTCAGATTAAGGACTTTGAATTAAAAAGGCTGGACTAGGTAATCTAGCTCACTTCCTATTCGCAGTAATTAGATGAACTTTAATCTTATAATTACTGCACCATGAAAAATTCAATTTTATTAGGCCTTCTTTCTTTAGTGGTCATCTTTACCCTTGATTCCTGTGAAAAAGAGGATCAAAATAGTTCCAGTGACCCTGTTTCCAGCAGTCTAAAAGCAGAAGACCAAGAAGCCTTGCTCTTTATGTTAGAGGAGGAAAAACTAGCTCGTGATACCTACCAATACTTAGATAGTATTTATGGTCTTCAACAATTGGCAAACATCGCTTCCAGTGAGCAAAAGCATATGGATGCTATCGTCACTTTGCTAGACGACTATGGAATTTCATATACCATTTTACCTGCGGGTCAATTTAGCGACGCCGATCTACAGGCTTATTTCAATTTATTTAAACATGACGGCCAAACTAGTGATACTGCAGCCTTGTTGATAGGTGCCACTATCGAGGATCTTGATATTGTTGACTTGCAGGAGTATATAGATGCAAGCGATAATAATGTCTTAATTGATGTTTTCGCCAAATTGCAATGTGGCTCCCGTAACCATATTCGGGCTTTCACCAGTAGCCTCAATACTATGGGCCTAAGCTATCAGGCTCAATTTCTTAGCGATGCAGAGCTACAGGCCATTTTAGCCGGTGGTCATGAACATTGTAATAATTAAAGGTCACCACCTCTTAAATAAGAACTGAAGAGATCGGCGAAATTAAAGCCCTCGTCGATCTTTTCTTTATTAAGTTTTGCGTGTTCGGCAAGGGCCCATAATATCATTTCCATAAAAAAGAGTTGTTCGCCCTTATCGGCTTTCGCCTGATGGCTTTCTACCAATGATTTTAGCGGTTCTACTTGCATCAAGCTATCGGCGTACTCTTTATCACTAGCTTCAAAGAGCAAATCAATGGTTTGTCCACCACTAAACCATTTTAATAGGGCATGATAGGCATGCTCTTCGTCACTTGATTTCAATTTATCCAAGGCAGGGAAGTAATCTGGTATTAGGCTCTTTACCGCGGCTCCAATTAGGTTTTCGGCAACAATACCGGCTCCTTCTTGCTCTCCTTCATAAACCAATTCTACTTTTCCGGTAATGGCCGGGATTATTCCCATGAAATCATTGAGACGCAAATTGGTTTCTTTAGCGCCAGAGATTAACAAGCGTCTTTCCGCAGTACTTATCAAATTCTCTAGGGCAGATATAGTTAAACGGGTAGAGACCCCGCTTTTGGCGTCGATGTATTCATTTTCCCGTGCTTCAAAGGCAATTTGTTCCAAAAGAGTAAAGGCTACTTCTGGAATAATCACTTTTTCCCTCTGCTCGGGTTTTAGTCGTGCCTCTTGGCGAGTAATTTGGCTGGCAACCTTAATGTCTTTGGGGTAGTGCGTAAGTATCTGGCTCCCGATACGGTCCTTTAAAGGGGTAACTATAGAACCACGATTGGTGTAATCCTCAGGATTAGCAGTAAAGACGAACTGCAAATCGAGCGGTAAACGCAGTTTAAAACCGCGAATCTGAATATCCCCTTCCTGTAAAATATTAAATAAGGCCACCTGAATTCGCGCTTGTAAATCGGGCAGCTCATTAATCACGAAAATGCAACGATGTGCGCGTGGAATCATCCCAAAGTGAAGGGTGCGCTCGTCTGAATAAGGTAATTTAAGATTTGCGGCTTTAATGGGGTCTACGTCACCAATTAGGTCGGCAACACTTACGTCTGGAGTTGCTAATTTTTCAAAATACCGATCCTTGCGGTGTAGCCAGCCAATAGGGGTTTCATCCCCTAAATTGCTAACTAGTTCTTTTCCCTCTTTAGAAATAGGATTTAAGGGATCGTCATTTATTTCACTTCCCTCAATCACTGGAATGTATTCATCCAATAGGGCGGTCATCATACGAGCCATTTTGGTTTTCGCCTGACCTCGCAAACCAAGGAAGTTAATATTATGACCAGCTAGTAAGGCTCTCTCTACATCAGGAATTACCGTGTTTTCATAACCGTAAATTCCTTCAAAAACGGTTTTACCAGCTTTCAAAGTCTCAATGAGGTTCGCACGTAGTTCTTCCTTAATGCTACGCGACTGGTATTTTGACGCTTTCAAGGCGCCCAGAGTTTTTATTGACTTGATATCCATTAAATTTTTCGCTTGCGATTGTTTTCGTAATCCTGAAATATAAATTCACCTAAGCCTTTAAGGCCGGTATAAAATGCTTTGCCCTTATTGGCAGCGGTGAAATTTTGCACGAATTGTTGCAAATAAGGGTCCTGAGCAATCATAAAGGTGGTGATGGGAATCCCTGCTCTCCGCGCCGCTGCCGCCCGATTGTAGCACTTCCCAACAATGTATTCATCGAGGCCAAAGCTGTTTTTATAGTAGCTGCCATCTGGTTCATGCAAACAACTGGGCTTGCCATCGGTGATCATAAATATTTGCTTGTTGGCGTGCTTTTTCTTCCGCAATAAATCCATTGCCAAATCGAGACCAGCTACGGTATTGGTGTGATAGGGGCCAACTTTTAAATAGGGGAGCTCTTCCAGTTCAATTTGCCAAGCATCGTTTCCAAAGACTAAAATATCCAGGTTGTCTTTGGGGTATTTGCGTTTAATGAGCTCTGCTAAGGCAAGAGCTACGCGCTTGGCCGGAGTAATGCGATCTTCACCATAAAGGATCATGGAATGGCTAATGTCAATCATTAGCACGGTACTTATCTGACTTTGGTGAAATTGCTCGCGTACTACCAGGTCATCCTGACTAATGTTAAAATCATCGATTCCGCCGTGGATGTAGGCGTTTTTAACGCTTTGTTGTAAGTCAATTTGATTGAGACTATCGCCAAATTGATAAGGGCGGTGATCGCTGCTCGATTCATCACCAGGACCCGAATGCTTGGTTTGGTGGTTTCCAGACTGACTCTTCTTAAGTTTACCGAAAACCTGTTCTAGGGCGCGTTGACGGATGGAACGCTCCGTTTTAGCGGTCATACTTAAACCCCCTGGACCATTCGGATCATCAATTTCCTCTCTTAAAAAGCCTTTTCTCTTGAGGTCCTCAATGAAATCATCAATGCTGTAATCCTTGGTGCTTAGTTGGTATTCAGCGTCTAATTCTCGGAGCCAATCTATCGCTTCGTCTACATCTCCTGAGGTATGTAGCAATAGCTCCTTAAAAACATCGAGGAGCTTTTCGAAGGTGCTTTTTCCACTTCCGGTAAACTGACTAAAACGGAGTCCTTGCATAGAGGGAAATTCAGAATAAAAACCGAGCTATGCAAAGAAGGTTTATAAAGCAATAGGCTTAATTGATAGAACCTACCACCCGCTTCATGAATTTATTGAGAGCCTCCTTCTGAGAGGTACCGGATTGAATGTCTTTATGCACTTCTAATGCTCCGTAGAAGTTAGACATCAGTTCACCGATAACTTCTAGTTCTTCGTCTTTCATTCCCTTGGCATCCGCCATGTGCTCCAATAATTCGATGGTTTCATTTACCCAATCTTCATCATTGGCTTCAATAAATTCTACAGCGTGTTTTATAATTGGTAGTCTCATTTTTACTTTTTTTACAAAGTTACGATATGTAAAGGCTATGAGTATTTTATTTTAATAGCTTTTAGTTATCATAAATCAGTAAATTATTTTTCCAGCTATGGCAAAAATGGCAAAAGTCGAGTATCAGGGCGATTTACGAATTCGCTCCACGCATTTAAAATCCGGTCAATTTATTATCACTGATGCTCCGCTCGATAATAATGGCAAGGGAGAGGCTTTTTCACCAACCGATTTGGTGGCAACTGCCTTAGCCGATTGTGCTTTAACCGTCATGGGTATTAGAGCTAAGCAGGAAGGCTTTGATCTCGAAGAGGCCAGCGCTGAGGTGGAAAAGATTATGGCCAGTGAACCACGCCGTATTAGTGGTATTAAAATCAATTTCCAGCTAAAAGCGAATTGTGACAGCAAAATGCGTAAGATCCTTGAGGGGATTGGCTTAAACTGTCCAGTGGCAAAAAGCCTTTCACCTGAATTACAACAGGAAATGCATTTTAATTGGCATTAAGGAATCAATAATAGCTTGGTATAGGCGCGTTCCCCTTTATTACCGATAACTTCAATTTGATAATAGGCAGGTTTTTCGCCAGCCAAGGAAATTAAGGGTTTCGAGGTTTCACGGATAAGTTGACCTTGTGCATTGAAAACCCTAAGGGTCTTAATCGACCAAGAGCTTTGCACTTTTATTAAGCCTGAGCTGGGATTGGGATAAATGCTTACATCTGACATTAGCTTTTCGTTCAGACCTACATTACCTATGGCTTTGCGGTAAACATCCTTAAAGTTCATTGCCGCGAACATATAATTTCCAGAACCTTGAAAAACCCGCACGGCATTCGTGCCAAATTGATCTATTGGTAGGTTTAAGCTGTCAATATTCCAGCTGCTTCCATTATCATTAGAGTAAAAAATTTCTCCGCGACTGCCCTGGCCCTTGGATTGGGGTCCTAGCCATAAAACATTGTCTTGGAAATGCAGCTTATTAATACCTCGCCTTAAGCCAAAGGCTCCAATGCCTAAAATACCCTGTAATTGCACGGTGTCCCAATTAAGGCCATAGTTAGCGCTGCGGTATAAGGTCCAGTCTAAATTGGCGTCTAAGCCTCCAATGAACATCAGGGCTCCCGACTTTTGAATATGGCTGCTCGCTAAAATTGGCAAGTCGTTACCCTGAATTGGGCTGAAGGTAGATTTAGCCTGAGTTAAATATTGAATATCCCCATTTAATAAACCCCATAAAGTATCATTTTCGATAGTCCAGCCGCTGAGTGCATTAATATTAGCATAGGAATCTATGTGGTATATGCTAGAATCTTTATGCCGCCATTGAAAGGCATTGGGAATGTTGAATTGGTAAAAAATGTAATCGCCCAATTGCTCCGCTTTAATTACGCTAGCGGGGAAACTCGCATTAAGAGCGCTGCGGGGCATACCGGCTGTGTCTATATTCCAAGTTGCCCCATTGTCGCTACTGTAGTACTGATAGCCCCCTAAAACACCATTAATGGAGGTAGAAGCAAATAATTTTCCATCTGCTTCGAAGAGCAAGGTCGCTGCTCCATTGAAAGTACTATTGGTGGGAAGCCATGTGTTTCCATCGTTATCCGAATAAAGAAGCCCGGTACTGGTATTATGAGCGAAAAGCCTTCCTTGATGCACTATGAATGCATCTATGGTTTGAATATTAGGATTGGATAGCCCATTGCTAACTCCGCAGGAATCCCACTGGGCTTGCATTTGAAAACCAAGGATAAGTAAGAAAACTGGATAAACTTTTTTCATAGTCAGGATTTGCAATCAAAATAAGGCTATTGATACATTCATTTCAATAAGGCAATTGCCCTATTTTTCTAAATCCTGCCGATTTAAAAAATTAGTCTAGTCTTTATTTATCTGTTTTTTAATTCCTGAAATATCTTTTTTGATATCGTCCAAGCTCTGTAACAGTTGTCGATAATTTTGATCTTGGATGTCGTTCTCACTTGGCACTTGAAAGCTTAGAATTCCTTTGGCATGCCACACTTCCAGAATTTCCAAAGCATCCAAGTAATATGATTTATATTCTTTATTGTCCGATTTTAATAGCAGCCGGTTTTCTCGGATTAATTCATTTTCTACCCGTTTGTATACGATGCCATCGTTTAAGGTGAGTAGGATATAGCATTCATTGTTTTTAATGGTCTCCCAATTCTCAACAAACTCTCCTATAATATAGGCCCCAGGTTGTACGGGGAGCATTGAGTCTCCTTCAATTTGGAATATTCGCAGGCTTCCACTTTGTTGCAATTCCGGTAAGGGAAGGCTTATGGACTTTAAGCCCTCTATGTACTCGGTGTCCGCATAACCTCTGGTATAACCCGCGGCGGCTTTTTGGGGAATTAAGCTGATTAGCTCTTGGCCACTGGCATCTACGGCCACGGGTAGTACTCGCAAGGGATAATCTTGCTTGGAAGGTTTGGGAGCTTGCTTGTCAAGGCTTTTGTATAAAAGCTCCTCTAAAGAAACATCAAATAATAAACAAAGTACCTGCAGGGTTGCTAGCCTTGGCTCGGTTCGTCCATCTTCATAAGCACCAATAAGACTGCGATTAACCTCTAGCTTATCGGCTAAATTAGCCTGAGTCCAACCTTTAGCTTTGCGTAAGTAGCGAATGTTATTTCCTAATGACTTCATTTTCTAATTATTGAGGCTAAAATAAGAAGAATGCTAATTATTTAAGCTATTTTTTAAGATTTCGAACAATTTGCCCTCCTAAATCTTATGCCTTTATGGCAAAAATCAAAGCAATTTCAAACGCAGTTCCGACGCATATGCCTGGTTTAAAAACCTGGCGGGCCTTACCTAGAATGAGGATGGATGAATTGGATCCTTACCTCTTTCTCAATCATCACGGACCCGATTTTTTTGAAGCAAACAATAATGGACTTCCTTTTGGTCCGCATCCTCATCGCGGCTTTGAGACCCTAACCTTTATTGTGGAAGGAGAATTGGTGCACAAGGATAGTGAAGGTTTTAGCAGCCGTATCCTTAGTGGCGGCATTCAATGGATGACCGCAGGAGCGGGAATTATCCATTCGGAAACCTCTTCCCCAGAATTTTTGAAGAAAGGTGGGCCAATAGAGATATTGCAATTGTGGATTAATTTACCCTCCAAACAGAAGTCTGCTCCAGCCCACTACCAAGGTTTTAGCTTCAATGAAATTCCGCATATTCTTTTAGCGGAAGGAGTGGAGCTCGATCTTATCTGTGGCGAATGGGAAAATCAAAAGGGGCCAGTAGAAAGCCCTTATCCCCAATTTATGTCCACCTTACGCATGAAGACGAATAGTACTTATCCGCTTAAGCACGGTGGAGGTCAGGTTTTGTTTTATTTGGTTTCAGGTGAACTAATGGTAGAGGGCCAGCGAATAAATCCCCGACAATTAGTGCACTTCGAGCTAGAATGGGGCGACATCAATATTCAAGCGAGCAAGGATTCCTATATAATTTATGGCGAGGCAGAACCTATCAAGGAGCCCATTGCAGCTCAGGGTCCTTTCGTTATGAATACCGAGGAAGAGCTTTATCAAGCTTACGCTGATTATCAAGCAGGGAAAATGGGTCGCTGGCAGGAGCACTAAGTTATTTGCTGGTTATTTTGCCGAAGCTGTACTACATTAACCATATTTGTACGGTTCTTGTTAAGCTAAAGAAAAACAGCCATGACGATCCGCCTACTTTTTGTGTTAAGCTTATGTGTTTCCACTGCTTTTGCCCAGCGGGATGACGCTATAAAGGATTTAACCAAGGCGCGCCAATATGCGAGTACTCAGGACTATGAGGATGCGCTTGAGTCTCTCAATGATGCCCTCGAGGAGGACGAGACTTTTGTAGACGTTTACCTTTTTAAGGCGGATATTTTTAAAATTCTTGGACAAGGAGACAGTGCCTTGGCTCAATACGAGAAGGCTCGGAATTACGATCCTCCTTATTACCTCGACTTATTTCAGGGACGTCTACTTTTTGAACTGGAGCGCTATCAGGAAGCCATTCATTTTTTAGAATCTTATCTAAATCATCCCCGCGCAAACAAGCGTTATTTCGATGAAATAGAGCGCAAAATTGAATCTGCTCAATTTGCGGAAAAAGCGGCCTCTCAGTTGTTCCCTTATGAACCGATCAACTTAGGTCCAGGAGTAAATACCAATCAGTTGGAATATTTCCCTTCCATTTCGGCCGACGGAAGAACTTTGGTCTTTACCCATCGGAAACTAGAAGGCCCTAAATTAGATGAAGACTTTTGGTTTAGCCGCAGAGATAGTAGCGGCGCTGAGTGGTCACAAGCACAAATCTTACCAGGTCGTCTAAACACGCGGGGGAATGAAGGGGCCCAAAGCATAAATGCCTTTGGCGATGTAATCTTTTTTGCCGCATGTGATCGTCCCGACGGCCGAGGCTCTTGCGATATCTATGCTTCCTTTCTGGAGAAAGATGGGCAGTGGTCAAAAGCTCTAAACCTTGGCCCAGCAATTAACACCGGACTATGGGAGAGTCAGCCTTCGATTTCACCCGATGGTAGAACACTTTATTTTGTGCGGGGAAGGAGCGGAGATGATTCCAAAATGGATATTTATCAATCGGAGTACAAAGAAGGACGCTGGACCAAGGCCATTAAGGTGCCAGGACTAATAAATACTCCTGTTCAGGAAACCTCACCCTATATCCATTTTGATAATGAACACCTTTACTTTAGTAGTAATGGGCACCCTGGCATGGGCGACCTTGACTTTTTTGTTTCTAAAAAGCAGGCAGATGGAACTTGGGGAGAGCCTTTAAACCTTGGTAAACCGATTAACACTCCCTTTCAAGAATTTAGTTTAATTGTAGCTCCGGACGGTCGCACTGGTTTTTTTAGTTCAGACGCCCTGGAGGATGGATATGGGAAACTTGATCTCTATCAATTCGAATTGCCACCCCCAGCACGGGCTTTACCTATTGCCTATTTAAAGGGTAAGGTTATCGATAAAGAAAGTAGGCAGTCACTACAAGCCAAATTGGAGTTTAGAGATTTACTTGATAGTAATCGGGTAATTAATGGTTCTACGAACCGCTCCGGTCGTTTTTACGCTGTTTTACCTGCCCAGGCCGAATATGGTCTAAGTGTGGCCAAGCCTGGATATCTATTCTATTCGCGAAACTTTGCCCTTGGTCAACAGCAAAAAGAGTCGGCTCTAGATCTTTTGGTAGAATTGACTCCGCTTAAAAGTGGTCAGTCGGTAATTTTGGAAAATATCTTCTTCGCTACCGACTCCTATGACCTCGATAAAAGAAGTAATAACGAGATTCAAGAATTGATTCATTTCTTAAAATTGAATCCCTCCTTAAGGGTAAGTATTGAGGGACATACTGATACTGAAGGAAGCGCCGAATACAACAAAACTTTAAGTGAAAACAGGGCAAAAGCAGTTTTTAACGCTTTGCTAGCTGCAGGAATAAGCAAAACTCGATTGGAGTATAAAGGTTTTGGTAGCAAGCAGCCTATTGCTAGTAATGACACGGAGTCTGGGCGTGCTCAAAATCGACGAACTGAAATGCGCATCCTTTAAGTAGAAAAATTGATACGTCGTTTATTTACAGAAACACGTCGTTCGTGCAGATTCTCTGGGACTTATAGCATCAATTTTGCATATTTGTAGAGTAAATATTACTCACTAACATGCAATTTAACCAAACTTCCTTCTTCGGGAAATTCGCCTTAGGCGTGGCAACAATTGGACTGTTGTTTTCATGCAGTAAGGAGATTGATTTGGATATGGTGGATGATATCAGAATTAAACCTTCTGCTACCGTACCACTTGCAACCGCCCGACTTACGCTTGATGATTTAGTGCGGGATGTTGATTCAAGTTTGATAATCGATCCCGACGATGCCCTTCGCATTTATTACCGTCAAGACTCGGTTTTTACCTATGCCATCGACGACATTCTAACCATTCCTGATCAGGATGAGCTGCCTTTAATAGTGGACCGCTTGAACCCCATATTCAATGTGGGAGTGGGTTTAGGAACTATTGCTGGCGCCCAACTATTTAGCGCCACCTTTTCTTCGGGAACCATAGATTTTGCTATTAATTCACCCACCGCTGTAGTAGCGGATCGTCGTTTTGTACTCAGCATTTTCAATGCTAGTTTAAACGGACAAACCTATACGGATACTTTTACTTTAGCCAATGGAGCCACTACCAGTCTTGATTCTTCCATAATAGACGGTTTGGTATTTGATTTCACCGATGGTGGAACTCAAGTGAATTATCTCAACATCGGCTTAGAGCTTCTAGATACAGCTAATTTGCCTAACAATGCCATTTTCCAATGTGGGCTAACCCTGAAAGATTTAGGGGTTGAAGTAGCTTCTGGTTATTTTGGTGATCGTATCCAATCTGCTCCTCCCGGTGACTTTAGTTTCGACGTTAGTGGCTTGGAAAACTTTATAGGAGGATTCTTTTTAACTGATCCTTCGATTAAGCTATTTACCCGCTCTACCGTAGGATTGCCTTTAGAAATTAATACCGATTTCGCCGGTGAAAACTTAGAGGCAACCATTGTAAAGCTAAATGCAGATCCTTTCGTTATTAATGCGTCTCCTGCTCCAGGAGTGGTGGAGGTTTCAGAATTAACCCTCGACGCTAATAATTCAAACATCGTAAATTTCTTAGCCAATATTCCCCAACGTATTCTTTATTCGGGTTCGGTACAAATTAACCCTAATGGTCCCACTGCAACCCCAAACTTCATCGCCAACACCAGTGATGTGGTAATCGACTTTGAAGTAGATGTTCCTCTCGAAATGCGCTTGGTGGATATGAAGCTTGATCAGACTATTGAGGATATTACCATCGATACTGAGCAAGACGACTTGTTGGAAGAGCTAACTATGTTCTTCGAAACCGATAACAGGCTTCCTTTTGACCTCGATCTTACCGTCTCTTTCTTAGATAAGGTAACGGGTGACAGTATCAATGGCTTTAATATTCCACTTTTAAATGCTGCCCCAGTAGATGCAAACGGACGCGTTTCTTCGCCGAGTATTTCTTCGATTCCCGTGGTTTTTGATGCGGATATGATTGCCGACTTCTTGCGCAGCGATGCGATGCATTTCGAAGCTAAGGTAAATACTACCAATGGTGGACAAACTAATGTGAAATTGTACTCAGACTACGATTTAACCATTAAGGTGGCCACTCAGGCTAAAGCTAACATTCAAATTAACGGTCTATGAAAACGATAAAGTACTTTATCCTAGCCATGGGCCTTAGCTTAGGTCTTAGTGCCCAGAGCGACATGTTGCTCTATAATTTCAATGCAATTCCCCAGAGCTTGCATACTAATCCGGCCATGCCACAGCAAACTAAAGTTTGGATAGGTTTACCGGCAGTTTCAGGCTTTTCGTTTCATTACCACAATTCTGGCTTTAGCTTAGTGGATATTTTTGAGAAGGGGACCGATGTAAATACCAATCTAGAGAATTTAAGTAATCGCTTAAATGATCAATCCCAGCTCACCCTTAACCAAAGCATGGATATTCTCGGAATAGGTTTTAAAGCGGGAAAAAGCTTTATAAGCTTAGGAGCAACTCAGCAGTTCGACTTCCAAATGGATTTGCCCTATCAATTGTTCCAAATCCTATTTACCGAGGCCGGTAGTATCACCAATTTAGATCTCAACAAATTTGACTTGGAAACCATGGTCCGCACCAATTTCTACGTGGGCTATCAACAGAAGTTTTTGGATGAGCGATTAACGGTAGGTCTACGCGTGAATTACATTATGGCTCAGTCGCATGCCTATATTGATCGTATGAACCTTAGTCTTAAAAATGACTCGACCTATACTTTGAGAGCTCAATCGGATATATTGGTTCGTACCTCGGGGCCTGCGGCTTTAGACAATACCAATAATTTGGATGTAATGTCCTTAGCATTGCCCGATAACTCTGGTATAGGTTTAAACCTTGGTTTGCATTACAAGATTAACGATAAAATGGATGTGAGTGCCTCGGCAATTGACCTAGGGACCATCACCTATAATTCGAATAATCGCGATTATGTAAGTAATGGCGAGTATGAATTCAATGGGGTTGAATTTGACCTTTCGGATGATGACTTCAGTGATAATATTGATAATCTTACCGATAGTCTAGAAGCGGCTTTTAACTTTCAAGAAGTAGATGGCCGTACCTATTCCCGTTCCCTAATGAATCGTTACTACGCGGCCTTTAATTATCATTTGACCCCTAAACATAGCTTTGGTCTTTTATTTCATTCACGCCGATGGAACGGGGACTTCTACAATGACTATGGCTTTAATTACGTAGGGCGTTGGTCTCGTACCTTCCAGTTTACCGCGGGCTATTCGATGATTAATGGAACCATGCATAATATCGGGGCCGGATTCGACCTAAAGCTTGGACCATTCCAGTTATACCTGATGAGTGATAATATTTTTGGTGCAGTTGATTATGCCGGTCTACAGACCACTAATTTAAGATTAGGTCTAAACCTAACTTTCTACGGTCGACGCGCTAAAAAGATAGAAGAGCAAGAAGAAGAAAAAGCTGAAGCTGAAGCGAATGATCAGGCTTCATTATTATTTAAACTATAATTAAAACCCCTCCCAATCATGAAAAAAATGAACTACAAATTATTTGCTGCCTTCGCTTTAGCGGGCGCTTTAGTTTCATGTGACGAAACCAATCCATTGGGTGAAAATGGAGAAGTAGAAGCAGCCTTAGGCGAACTTTACATCACCGCCGAGTCGGCTGCGAGCCGCCTTTTTGGAAACGTTGATTTTGTTTTGCGTAATCCTCCGGCTTCTACCTCTGACTCAATTGCCATTAACGGTGCTTGGGCCAAAATGGACCCCAATAATTCGAATGAATATTTCATTGACTATGGCAATGGTACTGCCGGTAGCGACGGCGTAATGCGTAAAGGTGAAATTCGTTTTTCCCTTACTGGTAATTCTTATTTAGATCAGAATGCCAATGTATCTGTTTCTTTAACCGACTATGAAGAAGGTGATATGCCAATCGGTGGCTCGATAGCGATCACTAACAATGGTCAGACTAATGGCAATGATAATTTCTCTTTTGCAGTAACTAATTTCACAGTAGAAGATGCAGAAGGAAATCCTTTGTCCTTTAATGCTACTAAAGACTTTGTTTGGGAAGCAGGAAGCGCAACGCCTTCAGATGCCTCTGATGATCGCTACACCATTAGTGGAACTTCCAGTGGCTCCAGCTTAGGAAACACTATCTCTACTACCGTAGACATGACCGAGAAGTTAGTAATTGATAATACCTGTAGCTACCGTATGGTAGAAGGAATTTTATCTTTAAGTCTTACTGGAGATAGCCTTGTCTTTGACTCAGGAAGTATCGATTTTAAATCGGCCGACGGTTGTGCTGGATTTTTCGATATTGAATTAGAAAACACTGCCGAAAGTCGTGTGGTTACCCTAACCAATAGGGCTTTCCAAGGTTTCTAATCAGATCCTTTTTCAGAATAATATTTAGGCCAGCGGTATTTTAAAATATCGCTGGCTTTTTTTTCGGCTGGGTTATCCCCAGGCTGATAGAGGGTCTTTCCCTGTAGGGCCTTAGGCATAAACTCCTGCTCTGCAAAATTCCCAGGATAATCGTGACTGTATTTATAGCCATCGCCATAGTTTAAATCTTTCATTAACTGGGTAGGAGCATTTCTCAAGGCTAAAGGCACCGCTAGATCTCCACTCTCTTTTACCGTTGCTTGCGCCTGGTTTATTGCCAAGTAAGCAGAATTGCTTTTCGGCGAGTTGGCAAGGTAGATGGCACACTGCGAAAGGGCTATGCGTCCTTCCGGCCAGCCAATTTTCGCAATAGCGTCAAAACAAGCATTTGCGATTAATAGGGCATTGGGATTTGCTAAGCCAATATCCTCGGCCGCTAATATTATTAATCGGCGAGCGATAAACTTTGGATCTTCGCCTCCTTCAATCATTCGGGCTAAATAATAAACCGCGGCATTGGGATCACTTCCGCGGATGGATTTAATAAAGGCACTAATTATGTCATAGTGCTGTTCGCCATTTTTATCGTAATTACTAACCCTACCGCTTAATACCTGTTCTACTTTATCATTGCTAATGACGGCACCTTCTCCTAGCTGTCCTACCACTAACTCCAAATTATTAAGGAACTTCCTGGCGTCACCACCACTATAGCGCATTAAGGCTTCTTTTTCTTTGAAGCTAATTTTCTGATCTCTCAACCACTGGTCTTCCATTAAAGCTCGATCTAGAAGTTGTTCTAATTCTTCTTTACCTAGAGAATCCAGAACATAAACCTGACAACGTGAACGTAAAGCGGGTATCACCTCAAAACTTGGGTTCTCGGTTGTAGCACCAATAAGAACTACGATACCCTTTTCTACTGCGTTTAACAGGCTGTCTTGTTGTGACTTACTAAAGCGATGTATCTCATCAATAAAAAGGATAGGGGCTTTACCTTGCGCAAATAGGCCCTGACCCTGAGCTTTTTGAAGGATCTCCCTTACGTCTTTCACCCCGCTATTAATGGCACTGAGGGTAAAGAATTTACGCTGGGATTTCTCGGCAATAAGCTGAGCTAGAGTAGTTTTTCCTACTCCCGGTGGACCCCATAAGATTAGCGAAGGGATAAGGTCTTTTTCAATTAGATTTCGCAGTTGTCCGCCTTTTCCTAACAGGTCATTTTGGCCGATTACTTGCTCTAAAGTGCGCGGTCTCAGTCTTTCCGCCAGTGGCACGCTCATAGGTACTGTTTTTGCGCATCTAAATTACTACATTTAGAATCGGAGCATGGATAAAGGAAGGAACATTCAATATAGGCAAGAACAGAAGTGGTGGCTACAGCCCTATGTGTTGATTCCTTTAGCGCTGAGTGCAATAATGGCAATCATATATGGCCTAGATCAAAGTATGGGTTTAGATCTATACCAATTTGGGGTTTATCCTAAAAAGGGGGAGGGCTTGATTGGACTCATATCGGCTCCGCTGGTACACGGTAGCTTCGAGCATTTGCGTAATAATCTTATTTCTTTCACAGTTCTCTCTGCAGCTCTGTGGTACTTTTATCCACGGAAGGCATTGCCACTGCTCATTTTAGCCTGGATATTTAGTGGCTTAGCCATTTGGATTTGGGGACGTCCTTCTTATCATATTGGCGCTTCTGGAATTATATACGCCTTGGCTGCATTTATTTTTTTCAGCGGACTCCTTAGAGCACATCCAAATTTGCTGGCCCTAAGCATGTTGGTGGTTTTTCTCTACGGAAGTATGGTTTGGGGCTTGGTGCCCATCGAGCCGGGAGTAAGTCATGAGGCGCATATATCTGGCGCCATTATAGGAGTGGTGATGGCAATCTATTTACGGAATTCCCCTCCCAAAGACTTTCCTAAGCCATTTCGTTATGATGATATAAACGACGACCTAAGCGAGCAAATTGAAAAGTACGGACCTAATTATTGGCAGGTCGATCACGATTCGCAGCAATCGGGTATGAAAATACATTACGAGTACAAAAGCAATGATACTAAGGATTAGTTTGATTTTGTTAATGGGTTTGGCTAGTATTGGTCAAGCGCAGGATTACCTTTATTTGATGGAAAAAGGGGGGCTTCCGCTTAAGCGCTGGAAGCAAGGCGATTACATAGAGGTGCAGTTAAGAAATGGCGAGGAATTGGACTGGTTTCGCTATCGTTTTGAAGGGGGCGATTCTGCCGGTATTAGTTTAGGAACCCGTTATTTAAGTTTTAATCAAATCGAAGGTGTTCGGTATCCACGTGGACTAATGGGCTTCTTTGCTCAAGCTAGTTATTCAGCGGCCCTACTTTTTAGCGGGATTGCCGCGGTCAACTCAGCGATTAATGGACAGTGGTGGCCCTTAATGACTAGGAATCAATTAATTCTTGGGGGCGGCTTATTAGGACTTGGCCTGGTTTTGGACCTTTTTTCGCATCATCAATACAGCCTCGAAACACCCTATTATTTTAAGCTTATAAAGACAGGAGAATGAAGAAAGTAGCCTTACTAGGGGCAAGCGGTTTAGTTGGTTCATTTCTGGTGAAGCAGCTCTGTGAATCTGACCAAATAGAATCGGTTTTGTCCATCGGGCGGAAGCCCCTAAAGTTTAAGCATCCCAAATTAAGCGAACAGCTAGGGGATCTTTTGGATGATAGTTTTTGGCAATTCGAGGATAAGGTAGATATCGTTTACATCTGCATTGGCACCACTAAGGCAAAAACGCCCGATAAGGAAAAGTATAGGGCTATAGATTATGGGATTCCCCTTCAAGCGGGTAAATGGGCCCTAAACAACGGAGCAAAATTGTTATCAGTGGTATCTTCTATGGGAGCTTCAGCAAAGAGCTCTAATTTTTACTTAAAGACCAAAGGCGATATGGAATTGGCATTAAACTCTTTATCTGTAGCGGTACATGTCATAAGGCCTTCAATGATTTTGGGACCTCGTAAGGAGAGTCGTTTGGGAGAGCAAATAGGTAAAATAGTAATGGGCCTATTAAGACCCTTTATTCCCGACAATTATAAGCCCGTCCAAGCTGAAGCAATTGCCCAAAAGATGTTGGATACTAGCCTGGAAAATGGGGGTAGCCAGTTAATTATGTCTAAAGAGATTTGAGTATCCAATGTTTGCGGTTATCTATAAGTTTAAGGTCAAGCTTGGCCAGGAAGAGGTTTTTACTGAGGCGTGGACTAAATTAACTCAATTGATCTACCAATATGAAGCTAGCCTGGGTTCGAGGTTGCACCGGCAGTCGGATGCTATATACATTGCCTATGCGCAGTGGCCCGATCGTAATACATGGGCTGGATCGGGGGAGAAACTTCCCAAGGAAGCTGAACAATATCGTAATCAGATGCGCGAAAGCTGCGAATCTATTGAGACCTTACATGAATTAGAAATGGTCGAGAATCTATTAAAAAATAGGCCCTTTTAAAATTTTTCAAAAACACCGAGACCAAAAAGAGCAAAGTCGTATTTCACGGGATCACTGGGGTCTAGTTTCAAAAGTGATTCCCGCAGCTCCTCGGCCGCTTTCCAATCGTTAGCCTTACGGCTGAGAAGGCCCAGCTTACGGGCAACCCGGCCACTATGGACATCTAATGGGCAATAAAGGTCGGAGGCTTTAATTTTAGACCAAAGGCCAAAGTCAACTCCTTTTTCGGCCGATCGAACCATCCAGCGTAAATACATGTTCAAGCGCTTGGCCGATGAGCCTTTAACTGGACTTGATATATGTTTTTCGCTGCGCTTTTCATGCGGTGATAGGAACATTTTGGCCCGAAACTGCTCGATACCAAATTTAAGTCCTTCGGGGTGATAGAAAGCATCTTCCAAGCTTCCCTCATGGTAAATTTTCTGCAAAGCCCGGATGAAGAATTTGAGGTCTACCAATTGAAAAGTTCGGTGTACAAAAGGAGGGAGGGCCTCCAAATCGGAGCTCCGATGGTTCACTACAAAATCATAAGGACGACCATCTAAGATTTGGATGAGCTTTTGCCCACTTTTAATGATACTTAGGCGATTCCCCCAAGCAATGGTAGCGACTAAAAGGCCAATTATTTCAATATCCTCAGGTCGACTAAATTGATGCGGAATCGAAATAGGGTCACTGCTTATGAAACTACTAGCTTCATATTGCCGAGCTTTAAAGTCGAGAAAGTCTTTTTTTTCCTTAGCCTTCAAGCTTAGCTACTATTTTTCGAATTTCTTCTAAATCCTCAGGGGTATCTACCGACAGCGATTCGTTTTTAGTGTAAGCTACCTTTATCCGTCCCCCGTTTTCCAACCAACGATTTTGTTCCAATGATTCGGCTTTTTCCAAACTACTTGGACTCATCGCGGCAAAGGCTTCCAAAGCATCAGGTCTGTAGGCGTATAAACCTATATGCTTGTAGAAAGTGTGTTTTTGAAGCCATTGCTCATAAGGGACATCGCGGAGAAAGGGAATCAATTGTCTGGAGAAGTAAAGCGCTTCATCTTCTTTATTAATTACCGTAAAGCAACCGCTGCGATTATCGAGCTCCGACTGGTTTTCAATCGCTTTTACTAAGGTACCCAGTTCCACCTCCGGGTGTTTAAATAAGGCTTTTAGACTTATTAGTTCATTGGCTTCCAACAAGGGTTCATCTCCTTGGATATTGATGATCACCTCACAAGAACCATTATCAGCACTCCACTTTTTATAGGCCTCCAAGCAGCGGTTGGTACCGGTACTATGATTTGGATCGGTCATAATCACCTCGGCACCAAAGCTTTCGGCTTCTACTTTTATTCGCTCATCATCGGTGGCAATCACCACTTGATCTAATGCTAACTTCGCCCGGTCATAAACACGTCGAATCATGGTTTTACCATTGATGTCTACCAAAGGCTTGCCTGGCAGTCTACTGCTTTGATATCGAGCGGGGATGATTCCTAATACGGTCACGGTGAAATTTTCCTCGAATTTAATTAATGTTCAATACTCTCTTGCCTTTTCTTACCTTTGATTTATGGCATCAGATAAGGAAAAAATCGCAGCTGGCATCCGTTTTATGGCAATCGCACTCCCTTTAATTTTTACGGGGCCAGCCCTCTATGTAGCCTTAGGTCAGCCTTTGGCTCGAGAAGGAAACTACCTATGGATTGTCATCAGTATTTTAGTAATGTTGGTAGCAGTCTTCTTTGCAGTTAAAGGCCTGCGTACCATTCTTAGCGGCTTTTTTAACGACTAAGCTCAAACAATGCCACCGCCTCAACATGGGCGGTATGGGGAAACTGATCTACCAAACTGTACTTCTTTAATTGATAGCCGTGTTCGGCTAGAGTAAGCATATCACGAGCTTGAGTCGCGGGATTACAACTAATATAGACCATTCTTTCGGCACCCAAGCGGATAACTTTACGAAGCGTTTTCGGAGCAATACCGGCTCGGGGTGGGTCTAAAGTTAGGGTGTTGATTTTCCCTGCGTAATGAGGGTTTTCGAGTAAAAACTTGCCTACATCATTGGCATAAAACTCCAAATTATTGATGCCATTGGCCTGGGCATTTTTCTTGGCGTCGGCCACCGCTTCCTTTACAATCTCTACTCCAATTACTTTCGATTGAGTACTAGCTTGTGCTAATAGCTGAGTAATGGTGCCGGTTCCCGCAAATAGGTCGAGGATAATCGGTTTATCTTCTATTTCCTTTTCAAACACATAATCCAGGGCTTTTTGGTAGAGCCTTTCGGCAGAAGCAGGATTGGTTTGGAAAAAACTCTCCATGCTAATGGAAAAGTCTAAGCCATTAATTTGCTCGCGAATTGTTTCCTTTCCAAAAAGGATAATGCGTTTGCCCTCGGTGCTTTTGGGGCGGTCACTTATATCGTCATTAATAGTGTGAATTAGGCCAGCCAGGCGCTCGCCAAATTCATTACGGAATAATTGAGTAAGCGCATCGCTATCAAATTGCTCTAATTCGGAGGAGCTGCTGAGGAAATTGATAAGAATTTCATCGTCTACATAGGATTTCCGTACCGCCAACATGCGACAGAACCCAGAGTGTTTTTTTCCATGCCATGCGCTATGCCCGGCTTCCATAAAGAAGCGTCGAAGCTTGGGGAGAAAGTCTTCTATCGCTTGATCGAAAATTCCTGAATCACCTTCGAGGTTTTCTACTGCTAACCACTGTCCACGTCGTTTAAAGCCCAGTGCAAAGCCATCGTGGAATTTATCGTCACCCGGACGCGCCTCAACAGCGGCAAAGGAATATTCCATTTTATTACGGTAGTGGAAAATGCGGGGCGACTCAATGTATTGGTCTAAAAGGTCTTCGGCATTGGTGATTTTACCAATTCGTCTAAATAGTTCAATGCTGGTTTTCTCCTTGTATTCATGCTGCTTTTCAATGGGCAGATTAATATAAGGTGCACCCGGAATTGGATGATACTTAGATTGACTTTCATCACTCGATGCTTCCAAAACTTCCACCAGGCGAGCTTCGGCATAAGCCTTTTTCACCTTCACCATTTTACAGCGCACTAATTGTCCGGGTAGGGTATTGGGGATAAAGACGATGAAATTGCCCTTTTCGGTTTCAATTTTAGCGATTCCCTTGCCTTCAAAGGCTAAGTCTTGGACCCGAAGCTCCACTTCTTGTCCGCGGTGATATAAGTAATTCCTTGCCATAGAGCGGGCAAAATTACCTAATTTGCAGGCCGAATCATCGCATCAAAAAATTAATTCCAATATCTATGGCAGAACAAGGAACCGCTTTGGGTTCAAACGAATTGATGGAGCTTGAAAATAAGCACGGCGCTCATAATTACCATCCCTTACCGGTTGTATTAGACCGAGGAGAGGGGGTATATGTGTGGGATGTAGAAGGTAAGCGTTATTATGACTTTCTTTCAGCTTATTCGGCGGTAAATCAAGGTCATTGTCATCCTAGGATTATTGAAACCTTAAAGGAGCAAGCCGAAAAGATTACCCTAACCAGTAGGGCTTTTTACAATTCGAAGCTTGGAGAGTACGACAAGTACATTACCGAATTATTTGGTTTTGATAAGGTATTGCCGATGAACACTGGGGCTGAAGCGGTAGAAACCGCCATTAAAATCTGCCGTAAATGGGCCCAGGAAACTAAGGGTTATCCTGAAGCCACCACTAAAATAATCGTCGCAGAAAATAATTTCCACGGCCGAACTACCACCATTATTTCTTTCTCAAACGATGAGGAAGCTCGTCGTGGTTTTGGCCCCTATACCCCAGGCTTTATTAAAATCCCATACGATGATATCGGTGCCTTAGAAGCGGCTTTGGAAGATGAACATGTTGCGGGCTTCTTGGTGGAGCCTATTCAAGGTGAAGCAGGAGTGGTAACTCCCGCTGACGATTATTTGCGCCGCACCCGCGATCTATGTAAAAGCAAAGGCGTGCTGTTTATTGCTGATGAAATTCAGACCGGTATAGCGCGTACCGGATCGCTCTTAGCGGTTTGTGGAAATTGCAGCTGTGAGCATAAATGTGAGCGTCAAGAGGCCACTTATGTAAAACCAGATATGCTAATTCTAGGTAAGGCACTAAGTGGTGGGGCTTATCCTGTTTCCGCCGTTTTAGCTGATGATGAAGTAATGCGGGTGATTAAACCTGGCACCCATGGCTCTACTTTTGGAGGGAATCCCTTGGGAGTTTCAGTAGCTATGACCGCCTTAGATGTGGTAAATGAGGAACATTTGGCTCAAAATGCCCGTCGCTTAGGCGAGCTTTTTAGAAGCGAGATGAATAAGTATATCGAGGAAAGTCATATTGTAAAGCTTGTGCGCGGTCGTGGTTTATTAAACGCGATTGTAATTAATGATTCTCCCGATAGTGATACAGCTTGGAATATCTGTTTAAGACTGCGTGATCACGGCTTATTAGCCAAACCGACCCATGGAAATATAATTCGTTTTGCTCCACCTTTGGTGATGACCGAGGAGCAACTTTTGGACTGTGTGTCCATAATAAAACGCACCTTAAACGAATTTGAATAAATAAAAAACCCCGGCCATTGGTCGGGGTTTCTTTTTACTCTTTATCCTCAATTAGCTTTTCTAACTTGTTTGCGCTCTCCAGTTCTTTAGGATTGGAGATTAATTCTTTCGCTAAGCTGAGGTCTATTTTTGCTTGATTGTAATCTTCAGAGAGGTATTTGCTGTAGGCCATCAGCATCCGAGCTTTAAAGCTGGCCTTTTTCTGATTGGAGTAAGCACTTAATTGATAAGCAGCCTCTTTCGCTTGCTTACTATTGTAGTTTTCGGTGATCTCATAAGCCTCATCGAATAGAAACTCGGCCGAAAGAGTAGGCGCCATGCCGTCGGCTTTTTGGCGGATCATTTCCTGGTAAAGGCTAAAGTCGCTGCTATTGTAAGCGTAAACTCTTTGAAAATTTTCTTCGCAAGTTTCTAAGCTATCAGCAGGGCAATAGGGTGGCTTGAGAAAACGATCAATCGCTTTCTTCATTAATTTACTATCCTTATTGGCAATAGCTAAGTCGAGGTTATAGTCCATGGCTTGCGCCTGATAGGCATTTAAATCGAAGCCCTTAACTGCCGCTTTAATAGTATCGATGTGTTCCAGAACTAAGTCGGGATAAGGTGTTTCTAGATCAACCCCATAGGCGGCCAAAATTTCAATACTAGGGGCCATTAGTAGTGAATCAGCCTCCTTTGTATTTAAATATTCTAAAGCCAATAAACAGGTGCTGTTGTAGTCAAAGTTTAGGGCATAAAGCTCTAGGAGATCTATCCATTGCGCTTCGCTTAATTCATGAGCTTGGTAAGCTAGTAATAGGCTGTCGTAATAATAAGGAGCCTTGGCTGCTTCGTTTAATAGCGAATAGAGATTGGCCGCACTTTGATAGCCGTCAATTTTGGCAATCACAAATTCATCAGCATTAAGAACTAGAAAGGATGGCAGCTCATCGAAGGCAAAGATTTCTTGGAATCGTAGACCCATTTCTCCATCGACATTAATGGCCACATTGGTATAAACACTTGAAAGTCGGCTTAAAGCCTGATCTTTAAAGACCCCATCAAAATACATCTTCCGAAAATCGCCTTGGTCTTCATGAATCGCTACCCAAAGTAGTTTATCTTGCTGTTTTACAGTCTCTAAAACTGTTTCGTAATCGCTAAGATCATTAGTCTGAATAAAGCGTACTTGTGCATCAGCCGCAAGCTGAATAAGGCTTAAAACAATGAATAGGAGCGTTTTTTTCATTTTCCGAAGTTTTGTACCAGGTATACATCAAAATTAGGGCCTTTTTTTTCAGGCACTAAAAAAGAGGCGGCAATTCCAATAAATTCAAAGTCACCTAGAAGGTTAGCTCTATGTCCAGGCGAAAGATACCAATCCTTTACGACCTTTTGGGCTAATTGTTGGTAGCTCCGGTAGGGGATCGGGGTGCCGCCTTGCTGGGTGGCTTGTCCCTTGCTATTTATAAAATAGGCTTTGCCCGAGGGAATGTCTAGGAGATAATCCTGAGCGATATTTTCACCAGTACGGTTATAATTGCCTTCGAAGGCTTGGATTCGCTGACGTGGACTTCCATATTTTTTATCGCCTGGCCACTTATGTTGCAAGCGCCTTCGTTTGGCCATACGCTCGGCCTGATAACGAGCGGCATTCTGGAGCGCTTCATTGGCTTTAAAGGCTTCGAGGCCTTCGCGTAGTCGCAGTTGATTAGTAGCTTCAAAGATGGCTTGGGCCAATAGTTCGGCTTGGAACTTTTGCGGGACAATGGCTTCTTGGCCCAGAAGGGGGAGGCTAAATAACAATAGGGCCGCTATTCCTAGGCCTCTTATCATTTAAACAGATCGGCTTTGCTTTTGGGACGCTCTGCGAATCTAGGATTAAAGCCATCCAGGGTTTTTTGATCGGCAGGAATTTTATCCATGGGATGCATTTTACCCTCTGGCTTTTTTAAAAAGGTGATACGCTTCACCTCACTCGACTCCAGTCGGATGAGAATATTACTACAAATACTGCGGTTCATGCCTAGGTAATCACCATCTTCTTCTTTGGGGTAATAAACTGTTTGTCCATTACCACTCACATAAACTTTACGCAATTCTTTTTGGCCAAACTTGCCGGTCATTTTTCGACCACTAACCTGATTATAGCGGAGGCTGTCGCTCTTACTTATCATAAAAGCATTTCCTAATACTTTTAGGGTATCGGGATTGTTTTTAGCGGTAAGTAAATGAATGGTGTCGCCGGTTATCTGGGTAGAATCGTCCCACATAATGGGGTCTTTAAATAAGCTAAAGGTCGAATCAGCCGTAAGGTAGACTAGGGAATCACATTTGCCTTGCATATCCGAGCGATAAAAGCGAACCCCATAGTAGATCAACAAACGGCGGTGCTGTTTACCAAGGCTATCCCGGTAGGCGCTGGAGTAAAGGGTGTCGCCATGGACGAAAAGACTATCCTTATCCTCGTCAACTAAGGTATAGAGCGGCTCCCCCGTAACGTAAGCGCTGTCCTTTTCTCCGAAGTATTCGCCGTATTCACCACTAATGAGGTAATTCTCTACCGTATCGTGAATAAGGACATTGCGAAAAGCTTCACCGTATTCACCCGCCCTTTCGTAGTAAAGGCTATCACCAGTTAGGTATTTTGGACCATCGTAGATGTAAGCGTTTTTATTAAACTGAGCGATGTCTTGGTCGGTGTCGTAACGCCCATTTTCGCAATAGATACTACTGCTGTCACTAAGAATACGACTCGGACCTCTAAAGTAGGCCACGTGACTCACGCTATTATATTCGAGGGTATCCGAATACATGGTGTAATCGGGATTGGTAAGCACTACCGAGTCTTTAAAGCTAAAGTATTTGGTATTGCTATTGTAAAATCCTTTTTGTGAGACTAGCCGATTATCTTGATTTGTAACCGTTCCACCAGTAGTGTAATAAGCGATGTTAGAATTACGGTCTAGGAGAAGTTGGTCGGTAATTAAGGTCATTTCCGGATCTTGCAAACGAACTTCCTTCCCGGTAACCATGGCAATACGCGTGTCGCCCGAGTACTCTAAAAAATCTCCATAAAGGAAAAGAGTATCCCCTTGATTGATGCGAATTTTTTGAAAGGCCTTTACCCGATTTTCTTGGGTAAAAAGCCAAGCGGAATCGCAATACATGAGCGCGCCTTCATGTTCAAAGATAACGTTACCTATAAGGCGGTTTTTACCATCCGCCTTAGCGTAATAACCTTTGTCGGCTTGCCGAATATTTATCTTCTTTCCCTTTTTTTGCTCTTGTGCCTTAAGGGAAAGACCGGTAAAAATGAGGAGAAATACGAGGCTGCTTTTAAATGGCCAGTTCTTCAAGCTGAATGGTTTGAGTACGATTTGGACCCACCGATAAAATGCTAATCGGTACCCCAATTTTATCTTCCACGTATTTAATGTAGTCCTTAAGTTCCTGAGGTGCATCTTCAAGATTATCTAATCCCGTTAAGTCGGCCTGCCAGCCTTTTACTTCTTCATAAACGGGTTCGATAAGGTTTTCATCTATGGAATAAGGTAAATGTTCAATTAATTCACCTTGATAACGATAATGCGTACAAACTTTAATGCTGTCGAAGCCACTCAATACGTCAGCCTTCATCATAATTAAGTTCGTAACCCCGTTCACGGCCACTGCATATTTTAAAGCAGGAATATCTAACCAACCACAACGACGAGGTCGACCAGTAGTAGCACCAAATTCATGCCCTTTGGCTCTTAGCTCCTCGCCGGTATTGTCAAACAATTCGGTAGGGAAGGGTCCTGAACCGACCCGGGTACAGTAAGCCTTGAAAATACCAAAGACCTTATTGATCTTATTTGGGGCGATTCCCAGTCCGGTACAGCTGCCCGCACAAGTGGTTGTGCTAGAGGTTACAAAGGGATAAGAGCCAAAGTCGATATCGAGCAGTGAACCTTGGGCACCTTCGGCTAATATTTTCTTACCCTCGGCTAAAGCTTGATGCAAGAAGTGCTCCGAATCAATAAGGGTCATTTCACGCATAGCATCTACCGCGGCATACCACTCTTCCTCCATTTTTGCTAAGTCCGCTTTGTAGTCGAAGTCATAGTGACTAAGCAACTGCTCATGTTTGCCCTTAAGGGTATTGTAACGCTCTTCAAAGTCGGTCAACTCTATATCACCCACGCGCAATCCATTTCGACCCGTCTTATCCATATAAGTAGGTCCGATTCCCTTAAGGGTAGAGCCAATCTTATTTTTACCCTTGGCTGCCTCCGATGCAGCATCCAGCATTCGGTGCGTCGGTAAGATGAGGTGTGCCTTACGAGAAATCAATAAGGCTGCTTTTACATCAACCTTATGTTCTTTAAGGGCGGTAATTTCTTTTTGGAAAATTACCGGATCGATTACAACCCCGTTTCCAATAAGGTTTTTAATTCCCGCGTGGAAAATTCCACTAGGGATGGTATGTAATACGTGTTTTATGCCATCAAATTCTAAGGTGTGACCCGCATTGGGTCCGCCTTGGAACCTTGCTATAATATCATACTTGCGAGTGAGTACGTCTACAATCTTTCCTTTTCCTTCGTCCCCCCATTGGAGGCCTAAGAGTACATCAACAGTCATTGGTCTTTTTTAATGGATGGCTAATTAGTTGCTTGATTTGATTCTTCATCTTCGCTGCGGGTACCGTAGAGGTAAAGCGAATGCGAATTGATATTAATCCCGAATATTTCGGCTACCGTATCCTTTATTTGCTGTAAGCGAGGATCACAAAATTCCAATACCTCGCCGGTATCGGTAAGAATTATATGGTCGTGTTGTTTATTGTAAAAGGACTTTTCATAATAGGCCTGATTTTGGCCAAATTGGTGTTTACGCACCAATTTCGAGTCTAATAATAACTCGATCGTATTGTAGAGAGTGGCGCGACTCACCCGATAGTTCTTATTCTTCATTAAAATGTAGAGCGACTCGATGTCGAAATGCTCGTCATTCTCATAAATCTCTTGCAGGATCGCATAGCGCTCAGGCGTCTTACGCTGCTTATTTCGTTCGAGGTATTCGGTGAATACCTTTTTTACGGTCGCAAACTCTTGTTCGTTCATATCGAAAAACAAACGGCAAAGGTAATTAATCTCGTTCAGCAAATCGCCTTTCCACCGAGCTCACTCCTTCGATCTTCCTCAATTGTTGAATAACTTTCTCTAAATGGAGTTTATCTTGTACCACTACGGTGATTAGGCCCTCGAAAATACCATCGTCCCCAGCAATATTTATACTGCGAATATTTACATTTAAGTCATTGGAAATGATGGAGGTAACCTGGTTAACCAAACCTACAGTATCGATGCCGCGAATGACCAAAACCGAGGAGAATTCTCTTTTCTTATTACTAATCCATTTTGCTTTTAGGATGCGTCCGGCAAAATGAGATTGAAGATAAATGCTATTGGGGCAGTTTTTATGATGGAGTTTGATTCCCTCATTCGCAGTTACAAAGCCAAAGACATCATCTCCAGGAATAGGATTACAACACTTGGCCGGCTTGTAGTCTAACTTTTGTTCATCGCTGCCAAAAACTACAAACTGTTCATCTTTTCCTGCGGGCTTCTTCTCGTTTTGTTTGGCTTTTTCAAGATCCTTTTTAGACCGACCAATAATTCGGTTTTTGAGGTAAGAATAGAAACCTTGATTTTGATCACGCATGAAGGCCTTTAATTGCGCATTGTCAATAATGCGCATGCCAACCTTATAGTAAAGCTCGGTACTGTTTTTAAGGTTGAAGTATTTAACCATCTCTTGTAAGAGATTCTTACTTGGTTTCACCTTTATATACTTCAACTTACGTTCGAGAATCTCCTTGCCGTCTTCTGCAATCTCTCGTCTTTCGCTTTTTAAGGCCGACTTAATATTATTGCGGGCTTTTGAGCTAACCACATAGTTTAGCCAGTCTTCCTTGGGTTTCTGTTTTTGCGAGGTGATAATTTCTACTTGATCCCCACTCTTTAAGCGATAATTAAGCGGCACCAAGCGACCATTAACCTTAGCTCCTAAAGTTTTTAATCCAATATCGGTATGAATACTGAAGCTGAAATCCAGGGGGGTAGAGCTAGAGGGGAGAATTTTTAAATCACCGCGAGGGGTGAAAATGTAAATCTCATCCGCCATTAGGTCCATCCGAAACTCATCCACGAAATCAATCGCATTTCCATCATTAGTCTCTAGAACTTCTCGAATGCGATTAATCCAATCATCCAAGCTACTCTGGCCCGAGGAATCTTCTTTGTACTTCCAATGTGCTGCATAACCTCTCTCAGCCACTTCATCCATACGTCGAGTGCGAATTTGCACCTCTACCCAATGCCCTTCGGGACCCATTACGGTAGTATGCAGACTTTCATAACCATTAGCCTTGGGGGCGGATATCCAGTCCCTTAAGCGGTCGGTATTGGGTCGGAAGTGATCGGTTACGACGGAATAGACTTTCCAGCAATCGGCCTTTTCACGTGAGGGAGTGGATTCAACAATAATGCGAATGGCAAATTTGTCGTAGATCTCGTCGAAAGCTACTCCCTGACTGAGCATTTTTTTACGAATGCTGTAAATACTTTTAGTTCTTTCCTTGATGGTAAATTCAAGGTCCTCTGCTTTGAGGTACTTTTTTATAGCCTTGCTAAAATTGGAAAGGTAGCGATGCGCTTCCGACTGACTATTCTTAAGCCGAAGTACAATATCTCGGTATACTTCGGGCTCCGTGTATTTTAAGCTGAGGTCTTCTAACTCTGTTTTAATGTTGTAGAGACCAATACGATGGGCGAGGGGAGCATACAGGTATAAAGTCTCCGATGCTATTTTTAACTGTTTATGCGGAGGCATGGAGTCCATGGTCCGCATATTATGCAGTCGGTCCGCCAGTTTAATTAAGATAACGCGAATATCATCGGAGAGCGTTAGCAGCATTTTCCTGAAATTCTCTGCTTGCAGCGAAATTTCCATATCGAAGATGCCAGAAATCTTGGTGAGGCCATCGATGATTTTGGCGATTTCCAAATCAAATAATCGCTCAATATCTTCGAGGGTGTAATCACTATCCTCTACCACATCATGAATAAGGGCACTGGCAACCGAGCGCGGCCCTAAACCTATTTCTTCCGAAACAATTCGTGCTACCTCTAGGGGATGGAATATATAGGGCTCTCCCGATTTTCTTCTTACTTCGGCATGGGCATCTTTAGCAAGGTTAAAGGCACGCTTGATGAGGTCTTTGTCTTCATCATCCATACGGTCCTTCATACCGCGCATAAGCTTCCTAAATCGGGAGGCGATTTCCTTCTCTTCTAAAGCTAATTCCTCTTCTGTCATCTCTTTTGCTGAAGAGTCGAAGTTAGTAATTATTGTGCTCTAAAAAAGTGACTTTGGAAATTTGAAAAAGTGCTGATTTTTGGAGATTTAGTGCTAATTAACCGATGTTTCTCTGATTCTTGCTTTTAAATCTGTGCACCGAATCGTCTCTTTTTTGACGGTGTTTGGTAGACCTCCCTTGCACTCGTTTCCGCCACATTTTGAAACTACTTTCTTTCATATGCTTTCGCATCAGCTTTATGACTTCTGCTTCAGGAACTCCAAATTGAGATTCTATGGCGTCAAAAGGGGTGCGGTCCTCCCAAGCCATCTCAATGATACGGTCTAAATCTCGCTCGGTTAAGTTTTTCATATTTCTATTAACCCATTGCAAATACTAAAGTTTAAGCAGAAATTTGCAGCATGTTAAAAGACTTTGAAATTCAATCTACAGAGGGTATTGAAATTGCCATTGGGAAAACGCCAGATGAAAAAGGCGAAAGCACTTTTTTTCTTTACATCATCAATGAAAACCAATTCGCACTGCAAAACGTACTTATATTAACTGAAGCGCATGAAAATGAAGACGGTAGTGGGAGAAAGACTTCGAAACTCCGTCATTTTAGAGAAGAGCTGGAAGCGAAGAGCCACGAAAAAATAGAAATAGTAGACCCTTCAGTTTTTGGCTTCTACAACCGTATTTGGTTGTCCTATTATGTGGATGGGACCATGCGTGATCGCCGCTTTATAATACGACCTTTCAAAGAATATGAATTGGAAGATATTGAGGCGATAGGTTTAAAAGGTAAAATAGCAGAATGAAAAATACCCTCCTATTTTTTATGGCCCTTTTGGCTCTAGGAGCTTGTTCAAAAAAGGATTTAGGCATTAGCTTTCGAATGAACTACGAAGAAGAAGTGGTGATTCCATCATCGGTTGGAATAAACCTACCTTTTACTATTCAGAGTCCGCCTATAACCACTAACAGCGAAAGCAAGTTCAGCAATAACAATACCTCTGCAAATAGAGTGAGTAGTATTCGCTTAGAGGAAATGCAATTGATCCTGGATGAACCCTCAGAAGCAGATTTTAGCTTTTTGGAATCCATTTACATCCTAATTAGTGCCCAAGGTTTACCCGACGACACCATCGCTTGGCAAGACCCCGTCACTAGCAATGCCAGTGTTTTAAACCTGACGACCACAGAGCTTAACTTAAAACCCTATTTGGTTAAGGATGAATTCAGTTTAAAAACAATTACACTTACCGACGAGTTTATTAGCGAGGATCATCGCATTACCATTAAAAGTGGTTTTCGCGTAGAGGCAGAGATTTTTAATTAAAATTTGGAAAGTATTTTTTTGCGTAGTTATTTTGAGCCCATGTTCAAGCAGAAAAACCATCATCATCATTTTTCCACCGTCCACCATCACCGGTAGAGGAATGCTTTGATGTATCTAATATTCATGAAGCCCATCCAACCGGATGGGCTTTTTTTTTGCTCTAATTCCAAAAACCAAAAATGAAATCACTAACTATTGCTCTGCAAAAGGGCGGCCGATTAAATGAAGAATCACTCAAACTTTTAAGGGACTGCGGTATCCGATTAAGCGTCGGTAGTCGAAAGCTAAAAAGTGAAGCCCAAAACTTTCCCCTTGAAATACTCTACCTCAGGGATGATGACATTCCCCAATATGTAGAAGATGGAATTGCTGATGCGGGAATTCTTGGTTTGGATGTGATACGCGAAACCAAGAAAAATGTGAAGGAGGAGCTCGCTTTAGGTTTTTCCACTTGCCGCCTCTCTATAGCATTGGCAAAAGGCGACAATTACCAAGGAATATCCAGTTTGGAAGGAAAAACCATCGCCACTAGCTTCCCAAATTTATTGCGGGATTTCCTTGAGGCCAAGGGAGTTTCTGCAAATATTGAATACCTCAGCGGAAGTGTGGAGATTGCCCCGGGCATTGGTCTAGCGCAGGCCATTTGCGATATAGTTTCCACCGGAAGTACATTGGTTATGAATGGCTTAAAAGAGGTGGAGGAAGTGCTTTATTCTGAAGCCACTTTAATAAGCAGGCCGGACTTAAACCCTGAGCAGCAGTCGATTCTCGATAAACTGAAGTTTCGAATAGAAGCGGTTCGGCGCGCTAAAACCGGTAAGTATATTACTCTAAATGCACCGAATAGTGCACTGGATGAAATACGCCAAATTTTACCGGGTTTAAAGAGTCCCACCATTATTCCCTTGGCCGATGACGATTGGTCGGCGGTACATACCGTAGTGGCCGAAAAAGACTTTTGGGACCGGATTGATCGTCTGAAAGACGCTGGGGCGGAAGGGATTTTAGTCTTACCGATTGAAAAGACCATATTATGAAAAGGCTTATCATTCCAGAACAAGCAGCATACCGACAAATCCGAAAGAGAAATGCGGTAGCCGATGCCGACCTCCAATTTGCGGTCGTAGAGATTATGGAGGCGGTAGCAAAGCAAGGTGATGAGGCTCTACGCTTTTACAATGAAAGGTTCGATGACTATATCGGAGACTTAAAGTTAGATCCAAAGCAAATAGATGAGGCTGAAGCTTTGATAGAAGAGAAGCTGAAAGAAGCTATCGACCGAGCCTATTTAAATATTTACAAATACCACAAAGCGCAAGAGCGAGCAGTAGAAAGAATCACTACCTCTAAGGGGATTGAATGTTGGCGGGAAGCTCGGGCGATAGAAGCAGTAGGCTTATATGTGCCAGGCGGAACAGCCCCTCTATTTTCGACCGTTTTAATGTTAGGCATACCTTCTCAAATTGCAGGTAATCCCAAGCGTGTTTTATGCAGTCCGGCAGGCAAGGACGGAGAAATACATCCTGCCATACTTTATGCGGCTAAAAAATGCGGAATTCGAGAGATTTTTAAAGTTGGCGGGGCGCAAGCGATTGCAGCGCTTAGTTTCGGAACCGAAAGCATACCAAAAGTGGATAAGGTTTTTGGTCCGGGGAATTCTTACGTTACCGAAGCCAAGCGACAGGCATTGGCCTACGGTCTAGCTATTGATATGCCCGCCGGACCCAGTGAAGTCTTGGTTATTGCCGATGAAAAGGCCGAGGCCAGGGTGGTGGCGGCCGATTTACTTTCTCAGGCCGAACATGGTCCCGATTCTCAGGTAATTCTTATCAGCAACAGCGAAAACTTTTTGGATGAAGTGGATGGGGAATTAAGGTCTCTTTTACGCAATTTACCGCGCTCGGCATTTGCCCTATCAGCCCTCCAGCAAAGTTATTCCATTTACTTCCCAAACCTAGAGCAGGCTTTCGAGTGCAGTAATTTCTATGCTCCCGAGCATTTAATATTAAATCTTGATAATGCCGAAAAATGGATCTCTAAGGTTAAAAGGGCCGGTTCCGTTTTCTTAGGTCCTTTTGCGGCCGAAAGCATGGGAGATTACGCTTCAGGTACCAATCATACTCTACCTACTGCAGCCTTCGCTCGAAATTACTCGGGACTTAGTTTGGAAAGTTTTCAGACCCAAATAAGCTTTCAAAATATCAATAAAGAGGGCTTAGCAGACTTGGGACCTTCGGTTAGCCTAATGGCGCGGGCCGAAGGTTTAGAAGCGCATGCCTTAGCGGTAGAGATCCGGTTAAAAAATGAGCGAATATGAGTTTCAATCTAGAAAAATTAATCCGACCCAATATTGCCACTATGAATGCGTACAGCTCGGCAAGAAAGGAGTTTGAAGGCGCGGCAAGTATCTTTTTAGACGCTAATGAAAGTCCTTTTGACAATGGTATAAATCGCTATCCCCCTAGTGATCCCCTTCCTATTCGAAAGGCCCTAGCGGAGGAGAAAGGGCTCTCTCCCCTACAAATAGCATTAGGTAATGGCAGTGATGAGATTATTGACCTTTTAATGCGTGCCTTTGCTCGGCCCGGTACCGATAAGGTTGCCAGCTTAGAACCTAGTTATGGCATGTACCCCATAACAGCAGCGCTTAATGATTTAAGCTATGTTGGCGTAAAGAGTGGTGCTGATTTTAATTTAAATCAGGCTCAGCTCAAGGAGTTTTTAAAGATTGAAAACTTAAGCTTGATTTTTCTTTGTAGTCCTAATAATCCTACTGGGAATAACTTGGACCGCGGGGCAATAGAATTGCTATTGAATAAATTTTCGGGTTTAGTAATCGTAGATGAAGCCTATATAGACTTCTGTCCGGAAAAGTCCTTAATAGACTGGTTGGATCAATACCCTAATCTGGTAATAATCCAAACTTTTAGCAAGGCGAGGGGGGCGGCTGGAATTCGAATGGGGATGATGTATGCTTCCCAGGAGATTGTGGCCATTATTCAAAAAATAAAACCTCCCTATAATCTGAGTAGTCTGAGTCAGGCTGAAGCACTAAAGCTTCTAGCTTCAAACGCTTGGAAGGCGAAACGCCAACAAATCATCGCGGAAAGGGAACGATTAAGCAAGACTTTAACTGAATTAGAATATGTGGAGCAGGTTTTTCCTTCCGAAGCCAATTTCGTTCTGTTTACCAGTTCTAAAGCATCGCAATTGTTTCAGTATTTGAAAAGCTTAGGAATAATAATTCGAGATCGACAAAATCAAATAGACCAGGCCTTGCGGATAAGCATAGGTTCTCCTTTACAGATGGATCAACTTATTAAGGCCTTAAAAGAATTTGCATGAAAAAAGTACTCTTTATAGATCGTGATGGAACGATTATAATAGAACCAGAAGATTTTCAGATAGATAGCTTTGAAAAGCTAAAGTTCTATCCGGGCGCGATTTCAGCTTTGATGACATTGGCCAGACGCGGGGAATACGAGTTGGTAATGGTTTCAAATCAGGATGGTTTAGGAACCGCATCATTCCCTGAAGAAGATTTCTGGCCGGTCCAAAACTTCATAATCGAGACCTTAAAAAGCGAAGGGGTTAATTTTAGTGAGATTTTAATTGACCCCAGTTTGCCGGAAGAGAATTCACCCAATCGCAAGCCTGGCATAGGAATGCTAAAGCACTATTTAAAAGGAGATTACGATTTGGCGAATAGTTTTGTGTTGGGAGACCGTAAAAGTGATGTAGAGCTGGCTAGAAATTTAGGGGCTAAAGCTATTTACCTAGGAGACGAGAAGGTAAACGCCGATCTACAAAGCAAGAACTGGACTGAGATTGTCTCTTTTCTGCTAAACAATGATCGACGGGTCAGAATACAAAGACTTACTAATGAAACCCAGATTGACCTTTATCTAAATCTAGATGGTACTGGTTCTGCAGAAGTATCTACCGGCATTGCATTTTTTGACCATATGTTGGATCAAATTGCTCGCCATGGCTCCATCGACCTAAAAATAAACTGCCAAGGTGACCTTGAAGTGGATGAGCATCATAGCATTGAAGATGTAGGATTGGCACTAGGAGAGGCTTTCCGTAAAGCGCTGGCATCCAAAAAGGGTCTTGAACGCTACGCCTTTGTTCTACCGATGGATGAGGCTCAGGCCCTAGTAGCAATTGACTTTGGAGGAAGACCATATTTTAGATGGGAGGCCGATTTTAAAAGAGAGTATGTGGGCAAAATGCCAACCGAAATGTTTTCCCACTTTTTTAAGTCATTTAGCGATACAGCGGCTTGCACGCTGCACATTAAGGCCGATGGCGTTAATGAACACCATAAGATCGAAGCCATTTTTAAGGGATTTGCTAGAGTTTTGGCGCAAGCCAGCCAAAGAAATGCAAGTGGAAAAATACCATCAACCAAAGGAAGCTTATGATTGCCGTGGTAGATTATAATGCGGGCAATACTCGCTCATTGATGAATAGACTGCAAGATTTAGGCATTAAAGCCACATTGACTAAGGATGCTGATGTAATTGCCCAAGCTTCAAAGGTTATTTTCCCGGGAGTAGGAGCAGCAAAAGCAGCTATGTCTAGCCTGCAGGCAGCCGACCTAGAAGACTGCTTAAAGAGCTATAAAAAGCCGTTTTTAGGAATCTGTCTAGGTATGCAGCTCATGGGTGAACACAGCGAAGAAGGCGATCAAAGCCTATTAGGGCTACTAGATTTCGAAGTGCAGGAATTTAAAGGGGTACCCAAAGTTCCTCATATGGGGTGGAACTCTATCTTTAATTTAAAAGGTCCTCTCTACAGAGGCTTAGCCGAAAAGGCAGACCTATATTTTGTGCACTCCTATTATGTTCCGCTAAGTGATTTTAGTTCTGCTGGCTGTAACTATGGAATAGACTTTAGCGCTGGCCTGGAAAGAGATAATTTCTTCGGTTGTCAGTTTCACCCCGAGAAAAGTGGACCGGCCGGTAGTTTAATTCTGAAAAACTTTGCGGCGCTATGATTCGAATAATACCAGCTATAGATATCATTGGGGGAGAAGCGATTCGTTTGCAGCAAGGCGACTTTAATAGACAAAGTCGGATTGCAGAATCACTTCCTAATTTGGTTACCGCTGTGAAAAATGCCGGTTTAAAGGATTTGCACTTAGTTAACCTTTCTGCCGCTAAGGAAGGTCGGCTAAGAGATTTGGATTTAATCGCCGAAATAGCCTCTAGTGGATTAAAGGTAGATTACGGTGGCGGCATCCGCAGCATAGAAGATGTAGAGCTGCTCTTTGATTTGGGAATTGCGGAAGTTAATGTGGGTTCAATGATTCTCAAAGAGCCCCAAGTGTTTGAAAGCATCTTGAAGAAATATCCAAACCGCCTAATTGCGTCCCTGGATGTTAAGAACGAAAAGATAGCGGTAAATGCTTGGCAGGAGCAAAGTGAAATAAGCATTTACCTACTACTGGAAAAATACCGCGCTTTAGGTTTAAAAAAGGTTTGTGTTACCGATATCGCAAAAGATGGGATGATGGCAGGCCCCTCGCTAGATCTTTACCAGAGCCTATTAAATGCTTTTCCAGATTTGGAGCTTGTTGCCTCTGGCGGGGTCCGTAATAGGCAAGATGTTTTGGCCTTGAATGACATTGGTTGTGAGTCGGTAGTCATAGGGAAGGCCTGGTTAAGTGGTGCAATTCAACTGAAGGATTTATGCTGAAGAAAAGGATTATCCCCTGTTTAGATATTAAAGAGGGTAGAACGGTAAAAGGTACCAATTTTAAAGACCTAAGGGATGCCGGTGATGCGGTGGAGTTAGCGGCACTTTATGCGGAAAAGGGAGCCGATGAACTGGTCTTTCTGGACATCAGCGCAAGCTTGGAAAATCGTTCAACTTTAATTGAGCTATGTGAACGAGTAGCAGCAGTGATTGATATTCCCTTCACCGTTGGCGGTGGAATTGGAAGCCTTAAAGATGCGACAAGGCTTCTAGAAGCGGGTGCCGATAAGATTAGTATAAACTCGGCGGCCTTAAGACGGCCAGAATTAGTAGACGAATTAGCTCAAGAATTTGGAAAACAGTTTATCACTGTGGCGATTGACTCCAAATGGGATCAAGACCAATTCGCCGTATTTAGTCACGGTGGTACCCGACGTACGCCGAGAGAACTTAGGGAGTGGGTGCAAGAACTTGAATCGCGAGGGGCGGGTGAGATTTTGCTCACCTCCATGCAGGGCGACGGTACCAAGGAGGGATTCGATTTGCCGATGTATAGGCAGCTTGCAGATATTCAAATACCCCTAATTGCTTCTGGTGGGGCGGGTTGCAAAGAGCATTTTCTTGAAGTCTTGCGAATGCCACAGGTAGACGCCGCCTTAGCGGCTAGTCTATTTCATTTTAAGGAACTCGCAATAGGCGATTTAAAAAGCTATTTAAACGAAAATAAAATACCTATACGACATGCTTGATTTTGAAAAAGGAAAGGGTTTAGTGCCAGCCATTGTCCAAGATTATCGGGATGGTCGAGTTTTGATGCTTGGCTATCTCAATGAAGAAAGTTGGGCAAAAACCTTGGCAGAAAAAAAAGTTTGCTTCTACAGTCGGTCAAAAAAACGACTTTGGACTAAAGGGGAAAGCAGCGGTAATTTTTTGCATTTAGTAGATTATAAGATCGATTGTGATCAAGACACCTTATTGCTATTGGTTGAGCCAGCTGGAAAGGTTTGCCATACTGGAACTGACACTTGTTTTGGTGAGCAGTCGAGTTTTAACTTTATTCCGCGTTTAGAGGCCATTATAGAGGACCGTATTCGCGATAAAATGGAAGGGAGTTACACCCTTGCTCTTTTAGACCAAGGTATAAACAAAGTAGCCCAAAAAGTTGGTGAAGAAGCAGTTGAAACGGTGATTGAAGCCTTAGGTGAAGACCAAGAAGCTATGATTAACGAATCGGCAGATTTACTTTTTCACTTTACTTTATTGTTGAAAGCCAAAGGACTTTCATTTAGCCAAATTGAAAGTCGCCTGGCAGAACGACACCAAGCGGCTCAGAAATAGATTAAATAGTGACTGAAAATCAGGTTTAATCGCCCGCTGCTTCTTAATTTTGCCACTAGATTTTTAAACCTCAAATCTCAAATAATATGAAAGTTACCGTAGTAGGTGCCGGAGCAGTAGGAGCTAGCTGTGCCGAATACATCGCAATTAAAAACTTTGCCTCAGAAGTTGTTTTAGTGGATATCAAAGAAGGATTTGCTGAAGGTAAAGCAATGGACTTAATGCAAACTGCCTCTTTAAATGGTTTTGATACCAAAATCGTAGGTAGCACTAATGATTACAGCAAAACAGCCAACAGCGATGTGGCGGTAATTACTTCAGGAATTCCACGTAAACCAGGAATGACCCGTGAAGAGCTTATTAGCACCAATGCTGGTATCGTTAATACAGTAGCGGAAAACTTAATTAAGCATTCTCCAAATGTGATTATCATCGTGGTTTCTAATCCTATGGATACCATGACCTATCTAACGCATAAGGCAACTGGCTTAGCAAAGAACCGAATCATTGGTATGGGTGGTGCTCTAGATAGCGCACGTTTTAAATACCGTTTAGCCGAAGCTACCGATGCTCCTATCTCTGATATCGATGGTATGGTAATCGGCGGTCACTCGGATACCGGCATGATTCCATTAACTCGCTTAGCGACTCGCAATTCAGTGCCTGTTTCTGAATTTATTTCTGAAGAGCGTATGGCTGAGGTGAAAGAAGCTACTAAAGTTGGTGGCGCTACGCTAACTAAGCTTTTAGGAACTTCGGCTTGGTATGCCCCAGGTGCAGCAGTTTCTGCCATGGTTCACGCCATCGCCAACGATAGCCACAAAATGTTCCCATGTTCTTGTTTATTGGAAGGGGAGTATGGTCTAAACGATATCTGCATTGGCGTACCCGCTTTAATTGGTGCCAATGGTATTGAGAAAATCGTAGAGATTGATTTAAACGATACTGAAAAGCAAGAATTAGTGAATTCTGCTGAAGCAGTTCGCAAAACCAACGGTTTACTTTAATACCGATTTCAAATAATTAAAAAAGGGTCGCTTTAAGCGGCCCTTTTGTGTTTTAGGACACATTAAGGCAGATTTGAAGGACTAAATTTGCAAGATGGAAAACTTGGTTTCACATTGGAATAAAGCTTTTGAAGCACCCTTAGAAAGCTTGGGTTGGTATGAAGCCGATCCCCAGCCTGCTTGGGATTTAGTTCAAAACTACGCCGATAAACAATCGTCTATTCACCTTGCGGGAGCGGGTCGCTCCATTTTAGTTCATAAACTCTGGGAAACGGGTTTTCATAACTTATTGTTAAGTGATTTAAGTTCTAAGGCCTTAGATCTCTTGAAAAAGGATAATCCAGAAATACCCACTGCCTTTTTTTGGCAAACTGATCTTTCTCGCCTTTGGGAAGCCCAAGATGCAGAAAAATTTGACTTGTGGCTAGATCGTGCCGTTCTACACTTCTTAATCAAAGAGGAACAAAGGCTAAATTACTTCAGTAATTTGAAGAATTCTTTGAAGCCCCAAGGGCGGGTGATATTAGGACAATTTGCCTTGGACGGCGCTAAAAAGTGCTGCGGACTTGATATTTACCCTTATGACACCGAACTCTATCAGGCCTATTTGGGCAGTGACTTTAAGCTTCTAGAAGAATTGCCATACACTTATTTTAACCCCAAAGGCGATCCCAGGCCTTATGCTTATGCGGTTTTTGAAAAGTCTTAAGCTTCCCGTAATAGGATTATCGCCGATTTCGACTTAAGGTCTATGGTTATTTTTTGGGCTTTCGCCTGATAGGTACCGCGGCTGTCTTGGGCTCCCCATAAAACCTTGTAGCGGCCGCCATGCACCGCTAATTCTATTTCTGCTTGTTTATCGGAATTATTAAATAGAACCACTAATTCTTCACTAGTATCCATGCGCCGAAAGGCGAAAAGGTCTTTCTCGTCTTCCGCAAGAATGACTTCATAATCACCGGTCCTTAATGCGGGGTGACTTCTTCGTATCTGAATAATAGCTTGGTAATCATTAAGTAAGGCCTTGTCCTGTTTTACCGGGTCGGCCTGCCTTCTTTTACGCTGATTAGGTAGGTAAAGCTCCGGCTCGTAGCTAATGTCGTCCCAAACCATAGGCTTTCTACAATCGGGGTCATTTGCACCCCACATGCCCACTTCATCGCCATAATAAATCATGGGTGCACCGATATAGGTAAATTGGAAAACCATGAACAAGCGCTGCAATTCTTTCTCGTATTCATTGGGCGCTCTTACTTGATAGTTTTCGTTCGATGCAGCCTGACTAGCCTTAAAATAGGCGCCCCAATTACGGAAGTTTTCCATCCCACGGTTTACGATATGCGAAGCAATACGGTTTACATCGTGGGAGCCAAAGAGATTTTGGTTCTGATAAGCGATATAATCGGGAAAAGCATTTCGCATCCGCTCGAGCTCCGTGGCAAATTCTGAAGGACTAAGGTGGTCTTTACCTTCGGGGTTAAAGAAAAACTCGGTGCAGGTGAAACTCCAATTGTAATTCATTTCGGCATCAAATTCATCACCAGCTAAATAGGCAAGGGTCTCCTCCAAGGGGCTAACCAACTCTGCGGTTATATAGGCCTCCGGATTAAGTGATTTAACCAAGATTCGCCATTCTTTCCAGAAATCATGATCGACACAAAAAGCAACGTCTAATCGCCAACCATCTATCCCGTATTGCGGTCCCATACCCATTGGGTTCATCCATCGCTCCGTAGCCGCGAAGACATAATTTCGGGGACCTTCTACTAATCCCTGTTCGTCTTCTTTAAATTCGGGTAATGACTTTACGCCCCACCAACCTTGGTAGTCGAACTCATTTTCTGGCGTGGATGGGGCATCCCAGGAATTCACAATAAACCAATCTTTATAGGGACTTTTAGCCTGGTTCTTACGCAAGTCGGCAAAAGCGAAACTATTGTAGCCCATATGGTTAAAAACTCCATCGAAGATTATTCGGATCCCGCGAGTATGCGCCTGATTGATTAATTCCAAAGCCAATTTGTCGGCCGCAGTCCAAACCCAAGTATTAGGGTCGAGGGGGTTTTCTTTGCGCATTAAATTACGGTCACCTTCAGGATCGGGACCAAAGTTTGGATCAACATGATGGTAAGACTCGCTGTCGTATTTATGCAAACTAGGCGAATCGAAAATGGGATTAAGGTAAATGGCATTTATACCAAGCTGCTGAAGGTAGTCAAGCTCATCAATTATACCTTGTAAATCTCCGCCATACCTTCGGCGTAAAAGGTGTTTCCACAATTCTGGTTCCCCGTTTTTCTTTTCGTAGGTCTGCAATTTGTACCAGTCTGATCCCCAAGGGTGAATCTGCCAATTTTCAGGCATTTCTTGTGGGTCGGCATATTGTATATCCTTCCGTTGGGGGTCATTACTCGTATCGCCATTGCGAAAGCGTTCGGGGAATATTTGGTACCAAATGGCATCCTTAGCCCATGCCACTTCCTGAGCATTAATGGGAGGAGCTAATGTTAATAAACTAAATAAGCTAAGGAATAAGCGAGCTCTCATATCCAGAAATTTTGAACTAAGTTAGCGTTATTCTTAGTGAGAAATCCAAAATTCTAGTCGATATGAAAGTTTTAAAGTGGATCTTAATTAGCCTAGCGGCCATCGTACTTTTACTGTTTATTGCCTTTAAATGGATGCAATCCAATACTAAGAAACTGTCTCCAGAGGGCTCGGTGTCTTTTAAAACCGAGCAATTTGATGTGGAGATGAATTATAGTCGCCCTTCGGTTCGCGGCCGCACTATTTTTGGTGATTTAGTTCCCTACGGCGAAGTTTGGCGAACCGGTGCAAATGAACCCACTACTTTTACCACGGACACCGACCTAAAGGTGAATGGCGAAGTTTTACCCGCCGGCACTTACACCTTATGGACTATTCCCGGTCCGGAACAATGGCAATTCATCTTTAATTCGAAGTCCTACCCTTGGGGTGTAGGTTGGGATGGAGAAGTTATGCGTGAAGCAGATTATGACGTGCTAAGCACTACGGTGTATCGCGAGGCTACACCTAATATTATTGAGACCCTCAGTATTTCATTAGTGGAGATTCCTAATGGTTTTCAAATGCAATTGGCCTGGGAAAGCACCTTACTGCGGATGGATTTTACCAAATGAATTTAGGCCGTAGCTTACTACTTTTTCTATTATTTAGCCAGCCCTTGTTTCGGGGCTTAATGGCTCAGTCGGATACCACCATTCAATTTGAACTGCGTTTTGCTCTCGATTCGGACCGATTGAGCAGTGATGAAAAAGCTCGTTTAGATAGTCTTTTGGCCGTCTATCCTATTTATTTATTGGACTCCATCAAATTTTATGGGCACACAGATAGTTTGGCCGATTTGGATTACAATCGACGTTTATCCAAACGGCGGGTGCAGGAAGTATTAAAGCAATTTGTGCTTCGTGGCTTAGATCCACTAAAGGCACGCAGTGATTATTACGGCGAAGAGCGCCCGGCTTATCGCAATAGTCCGGAGGAGCGCTTTAAAAATAGACGCGTTCAATTAATGATGTACCTCGACTTATCCCTGCTACCTAATCCGGAGCAGAAATTGAGCGAGCAAAAACTTAAGAAAGGGGATAAATTGAGGTTGGCCAATTTAAATTTCGTTGGAAACCAGGCCATACCTATGTGGCATAGCTTCGATGCCCTTCGTGAATTACTGAGGGCCATGGAGGCCAATCCCGATTTAGAAATTTCCTTGCAAGGACATGTGTGCTGTAGCAATGACTTTGAGCTTTCGGTGGCCCGAGCCCGCATGGTTTATGACTTCTTGGTAGCGGAGGGAATATCAAAAGTACGTCTAGACTACCAAGGCTTTGGCAACAAAGTTCCTTTATTCGATGAGCTTGATGAGGCATCCAGAGCTCTAAATCGAAGGGTAGAAATTGAAGTTTTAGCAAATTCTGAGGAAAGGGTAGAAGCAGAAGCGCGCCGAAGACTACAGATAGAGGCTCCGGTAATGAATGTTCAGTTTAATTCGGGAACATCTCGTTTAAGTCCGAGTGGTGACTTTATGCTCACCTTAATTGCGGAAATGCTTAAGGAATCGGAAGACCTTAGCTATGAATTTGTGGTCTACGACAATATTGATAATAAACGCCTTTCTGGTCAACGTGCCTCAACCTTGGAAAGAACCTTGCGTAAAAAGGGCGTAGCAGCCAAAATATTTAAGGTAAGCACAAAAGCAAATCGCCCAGGCTTGCCACGCACGGCCGATTACAACTGGATACGAATACTAATGAAAGAGAAATGAGTGATCTATTACGTTTTTTACTATTAGATTTTCCACCCGCCTTAAAGAAAATTAAGGCTGATAGTAGCGCCCAATTTGGTGAAATGAATGTATTTCAAATGCTTGATCATTTAAGGAAGGCATTTGATTTGAGCATTCAAGATAGGGAGGTGGACTTGATAACCCCCGAGGATAAGATTCCATTGATGCAGGCCTTTTTGGCCTCCGACAAGGAGATGCGGCCAGGGGCATCTAAGCCTCCGGTCTATGATGAACTCGCAGACCTAGACCTCGATATAGACGAATTAAAATTGGAGCTTATGAAGTCTATGGTTCGCATGTTAGCGCATTTCGATAAGCACCCAGATTTCAAAAGCATGCACCCTAATTTTGGAGAGATTAATGTTGAGCAATGGTTGCAATTACACCATAAGCATATTCGACATCATCTACGACAGTTTGGTGCTTGGCAATAAAAAAAGCCGGAGCTCATCTCAGAAGAGTGGCATCCGGCTTTTCAACCAACCAAACAAAACTATTATTACGAACTAATTAGGTTCGTATGTCTATTATTCTAAACTCTAATTTCACCTGCATCGTATTACTTAATTAAGTTTTAACACTTCCTTAAGAAGGTGCAGGCTTCCATTAAAACCGTAAATATTCCCACTGTGGATAGTGGCCTTTGGGAAAGGGCCCATAGCGAGATTACCGGTTCTTTTTATTTCAATATTTCCATTGATTACCTGGAAGTCCATAAAACTTCCATTAAGTAAAGTTTCTATTCGCGTACCGTCTAAGTCTTGTAGATCATAGGCAGTTTTGATGATATGTCCCTTAAGGAGCTCAACTAATTGGTTGGCCCCATATTTTTGGAGATAGTCATTTAGATCACTACAGTTTTTATCGCGGAAATATTGCTCAAAGGCATAATCGTTGGGAGCGAAGAAAGTGAGATTATCGCTATCACTATTTAACTGAGAGGCGATGGATTTAGCCGGGCCCTGCAAAGCTTGCTGTAAGATGGAAAAGTTGTGATCGTTACTATTAACTAATTTAAAGAGGGTTGCTGGGCGCAAGCTATTATTAATAATATGCACATAACCAGCCGCTAAAGAGTGGTCCTTACTTAGTATAGATAGTCTTTGCCCATTTATCTCTACAATACTTTTCTCACGCACCAAATGGTGATGAATAGCCTTTTGCTCTGCATTCATAGCCAAGGTTGGAATGTAGCTGGTGCGTAAGTTTTCAACTTTTGCCGCGCTAGGTACGAAGTGCGATGCTAGCCATGCGCGGTAATATTTGGTACCCATTTGCGATTTCATGCTGGTGAAGTCTGCCACTTCAAACTCGTTCAGCAAGCGGTTTAGCTCTTCATTACTTGGAGCAAAAATGCTCAAGTTTTGATAGTTCGCATTCATTTTAACTTCGCAAGCTTCCATGGCTTCTCTAAAGCGATCTAATTGTGGAAAAGCTTTTAACTGCTCTACCAAAATCTCCTCCGAACTTGCTGTAAATTGAGGCTCAGTTTCCTTATTACAGGAAAGGGCCAAAATGCTTAAAGCTATGTAGACTAATTTTCGCATATCCTTTCTATAATTGGAAACGAAAGGATTAACGCAAAGGTTTGGTATTCAGATGAAAAAAAGTGAGCTACTTCGAATAAAGTCATTAAGCTATGCCTATGACGAGAAGCCCGCAGTTTCTAAGCTAAATTTAAAATTATTTTATGGGGAGAAACTGGGTATTGTTGGCGCTTCTGGATCGGGTAAGTCAACTTTACTGAAACTAATAGCCGCTCGCTTGCAAGCCTTTGAAGGTCAAATTCTTTTTGAGGGAGTGGATATCGTGGAAACGCGTAATGACCGAGTTCCAGGGCATCCAGATATAGCTCTTATGAGTCAGGATTTTGAGCTAGTCCCCGATTTAAGTATTGAAGAAAACATTGCTCGCAGTGGTCGTCATTTGAGTCCGACTGCCTTAAAGCGCTATTTAGGGAAAGTAAAGCGGGCCTTTCACCTGCAATCGATAAAACATCAAAAGGTAAGGGACTTATCGGGAGGTCAGAAACAACGAACTGCTTTAGCTTGCGCCTTAATTTCCCAGGCTCAATTGCTTTTATTGGATGAACCTTTTAGTCAGCTTGACTACCAATTAAAGCAGGACATGTTAGAGTTTCTCCGCTTGGAGTCTTCGGGGAAATCCATAATAATGGTAGGACATGAACCTACGGATTTAATGCGTTTCTGCGATCGAATAGCGGTATTAGATAAGGGCAAGCTTATTTCGGTGGATGATATTCAGGGTATTTTTCATTATCCCAAAAACCGTAAAGTTGCAGAGATGACCGGTATGGTGAATGTCTTGGATGAAAAGACGCGAAGCCAATTAAACTTCAAGGAAAGCATATTTAGGCCCAGTCATGTTTTTTTAAAGAACAAAGGGGACTGGAGTTTGGAACGAATCGAATACCATGCATTCGGACGACTAGCCTTGATGCGTTTTAAGGAAACCGATATTAGGCTTTGGGCTCAGCTTGCCTCCGATCGAAGCTATAAAGAGGGGGGCACTTGGTCTTTGGAAATAAAAAAACCCTGACACTCACGAGGAGGTCAGGGCTAAGAGTCAAAAATCTTGAATTATTACTTTTTCACTTTGTCTACGATAGCCTTAAAAGCTTCTGGGTGGTTCATTGCCAAGTCGGCAAGAACTTTACGATTTAACTCGATTCCATTGCTTTTTACTAGGCCCATGAAGGCAGAGTAGGAAAGACCATGCTCACGTGCACCAGCGTTAATACGCTGAATCCACAAAGAACGGAAGGTTCTCTTTTTGTTACGACGGTCACGGTAGCTGTAAGAAAGTCCTTTCTCTACAGCGTTTTTCGCTACGGTCCATACATTTTTACGGCGACCAAAGTATCCTTTGGCCATTTTCATCACCTTTTTACGGCGTGCTCTTGATGCTACTGAATTTACTGATCTTGGCATAATTTTTAATTTTTTGTGCAAGGCGCTCTCATTTCTCAGAGAATCTTGGCTGCCTTACCCAGGGTTAATTAATAACTCGAATTAAACTTAAATAGTAAGCTGCTTTTTGATGCTAGCTTCGTCAGCTTTGTCAACCAAACCTGACTGAGTAAGATTACGCTTTTGCTTAGTCTCCTTTTTGGTAAGGATGTGACTTTTAAAAGCGTGTTTTCTTTTGATTTTTCCAGTACCGGTAAGCTTAAAACGCTTTTTGGCACTAGATTTTGTTTTCATCTTTGGCATTGCTCTTTCGCTTTTATCTCGATTTTGACTCTTACTTTTTAGGGGCGATCATCATGATCATCCTCTTTCCTTCTAATTTAGGTAAGCTTTCTACTTTTCCTAAATCTTCAAGATCTTGGGCTAAGCGCAGAAGCAGGATTTCTCCTTTATCCTTAAACACAATCGAACGACCTTTAAAGAAAACGTAGGCCTTTAATTTGGCCCCTTCTTTTAGGAAGTTTTCGGCATGTTTACGCTTAAACTCATAATCGTGATCGTCGGTATTGGGTCCAAAACGGATTTCTTTAACTACCGTTTTTTGGGCCTTTGCGGCGATCTCTTTTTGTTTTTTCTTCTGGTCGTAGAGGAATTTCTTGTAGTCAATGATCTTTGCAACGGGAGGGTCCGCTTTCTCGGTAATTACCACTAAGTCTAACTCGCGCTCACGCGCCATTGATAGAGCTTTGTCGGTATCGTAAACGCCTACTTCCACGTCCTCGCCAACCACCCTTAGCTTAGGGTAATTGATCTTAGCATTAATCTTATGCTTTTCTTCGGGTGCCTCTCTACGGGGACCTCTTCTACGGTTGGAAAATCTCTTTGCCAGAATTATATTTTTTAATTAAACTTCAAATTCACCAATCTCCTCAGAAATTTCTGAATCGATCTTCATTATAAAATCTTGCAGACTCATTGAGCCCATATCACCGCTGCCGTGCTTGCGTACCGAAACAGTATCGCTTTCCTCTTCTTTCTCACCTACAATAAGCATGTAAGGGATTTTTGCTACTTCAGCGTCACGGATTTTACGACCCGTTTTTTCTGCACGCTCGTCAACGAGGGCGCGAAGTTCGTAATTTTTAAGCAATCTTGAAACTTTATGGGCATAATCAAGATATTTATCTGAAATAGGTAAGATTGCTATCTGGGTGGGCATCAGCCACAAAGGGAAGTTACCCGCGCAGTGTTCCAGTAAAACCGCCACAAATCGTTCCATGCTACCAAAGGGCGCACGGTGAATCATAACCGGACGATGATTCTCATTATCAGAACCTTTGTACTCTAACTCGAAGCGCTCCGGTAGGTTATAGTCAACCTGAATAGTACCTAATTGCCATTGACGTCCCAAGGCATCCTTAACCATAAAGTCAAGCTTCGGACCATAAAATGCGGCTTCGCCGTACTCTACTACATAGTCCAAACCTTTTTCAATAACTGCCTCTTTGATTGCCGCTTCTGCTTTTTCCCAATTGGTATCGCTACCAATGTATTTGCTGCGATCTTCTTGGTCGCGCAAGGAAACCTGAGCGGTGAAGTTTTCAAAATCTAAAGTTTTGAAAATGTATAGTACAAGGTCGATTACCTTTTTAAACTCATCTTTTAATTGATCGGGAGTACAGAAAATATGGGCATCATCCTGAGTAAATCCCCTAACACGGGTTAATCCATGAAGCTCACCACTTTGCTCATAACGATAAACTGTGCCAAATTCCGCAAATCGTAGGGGAAGATCTCGGTAGGAGCGGGGAGAGCTTTTATAAATCTCGCAGTGATGCGGGCAGTTCATTGGTTTTAATAAATACTCCTCATTTTCTTCAGGCGTATGAATGGGTTGAAAACTGTCTTTTCCGTATTTGGCATAGTGACCACTGGTTACATAAAGTTCTTTATTACCAATATGAGGAGTGATAACCGGATCGTAGCCAGCAGTGCGCTGTGCTTTCTTTAAAAATTGCTCAAGGCGCTCTCTTAGCTCCGCACCCTTAGGTAGCCAAAGCGGTAAACCCTGACCCACCTTTTGAGAAAAGGTAAATAGTTCTAGTTCTTTCCCCAATTTACGGTGATCACGTTTTTTCGCTTCCTCTAATAGCTCTAAGTATTCTTTTAGCATGGAGGCTTTCGGGAAGCTAATGCCATAAACCCTGGTTAGCTGGGGATTATTTTCGTTGCCACGCCAATAGGCGCCGGCTACATTCATAATTTTTACCGCCTTAATAAAACCTGTGTTGGGAAGATGACCTCCTCTACACAAATCCGTAAACTCAGCATGATCGCAGAAGGTAATACTACCATCTTCTAAATTCTCAATTAACTCTGTTTTGAAGGGATTGCCTTCATACATTTTCAGAGCTTCCGATTTAGAGACAGGACGCATTTTAAACTCCGACTTTTGCCGCGCGTTTTCGAGCATAGTTTGTTCTATCTTGGCGAAATCTCCTTCACCGAACTCATGACCATTGAAGTCGACGTCGTAATAAAAACCATTGTCAATCGCCGGACCAATCGTTAATTTAATTCCTGGATATAATTGCTCAAGAGTCTGCGCTAATACGTGCGCCGAGGAATGCCAAAAAGCCTTTTTACCTTCTGGGTTGTCCCAAGTGTAAAGCACAAGATCGCCATCACCCGGAAGGGGTGTTTCAGGCTCAACAGTCTCTCCATTAAAACTTGCCGATAAAACATTACGTGCCAATCCGTGGCTAATGCTTTTTGCTACATCTATCGCGGAGCTACCTTCTTCAAACTCCTTTACACTACCGTCTGGTAAACTAATCTTAATCATGATTCCCGGTCCTTTATGGGATGGCAAAGATAGCAAGCCATATTCATTGCCAAAGGCTTTTTTAATCTTCCGGATAGAGCTTTCGCATATGATCGAAACTTGCTTGGATTAATTCTTTTAGCGTATCTAAATTAATATCCTCTAACTTGTTGATATAGAGGCATGATTTCCCCGTTTTGCACTTGCCAAGCTGCTTTAATAAATCACCGTGCTGCTCAAAGCCGTCCATAAGGTATAAGGAGTGTTTTCCCTTGCGAGGCGAAAAGCCTCCCCGCATCCAGTCACCCTCCTGTCCGCTGGCATAGCGGTAATGATAGCTGCCAAAGCCAATGATACTGCTTCCCCACATTTCTGCGGAGTAATTACTTATATCTTGGTATAGCTCTAGTAAGAGGTAGGCCTCTTCTTTTTGTTTTTGATTTTCAATGGCCTCAATGAAATCGCGCACCGAGGCATTAGTTCTTTGGGTTTTAGCTTGGTAGGCCATCTAATTTAATCTTTAAAGAAAACGGAAATAAGACTGTATTTTAGCAAGCCTGAAACTATGAAAAAAGAAGATATACTTGCTCAGCTCAATGCCATGAGTGAAAACACGCTCATGCATACCCTCGGAATTGAGTACACCGATGTGGATTTAGTAGCGGGCTTCTTAGAAGCAAAAATGCCGGTTCGGCCATTGGTACATCAACCCATGGGACTCTTACACGGTGGGGCTTCGGCTGCTTTAGCGGAAAGTCTAGGTAGCGCAGCGAGCGCCATGCTTGTAGATCGTGAAAAGTTTGCGGTATTGGGAATAGAACTTTCTTGTAATCACTTGCGTTCCAAGAAGGAGGGAGTAGTTACCGGCACTGCGCGCATCGTGCATAAAGGCAGGAGCACCCATTTATGGACCATCGAAATAAAAGATGAAAGCGGCCGGCTTATTTCCCATTGTAAGCTGAATAATATGATTGTTCCGCGCCGGAAGGAAAACCTTAAAAATGAGTGAAGATCAAATCTTTTTAGCCATACGCCCTCCCAAGGGTGAGCTTAGCTATTACAGATCGGTATCCGCATCGAGTCTTTATTTTCACTTTAGCAATTGGGAACAGGACCAGCAATTAAAAATTGCGGTAGAAAGGATAGGTGATCATGAGCTAGAAAAGGATTTTGCCTTTTACAAGAAGCCTTCCCAGCCTTCAGTGAAGTATGAAGATCAAATTAAGCTTTACCAGGCCGCTATAAATGAAATGAAGAAGGGTGACTTGAATAAGGTGGTCCTTAGTCGCAATGAGAATCTTCGTTTCGATCAATCTCCATTCGTTCTGTTTAATTCTCTGGCCGCGGCTTATCCTAATGCGGCGGTTTACATTTTTTCTCATCCCGAAGTGGGAACTTGGTTGGGAGCAAGCCCTGAAACGCTTGTATCTTGGACGAGCTCAGAAATTGTAATAGACAGTTTAGCGGGAACAAAAACCTGGTCTCAGAGGACAAGTTTTACCGAGAAAGAATATGATGAGCAAGCCCAGGTAAGTGAGGAAATAGAGGCGCTACTGAAAAACACCGAGGGCTTAGTGCAAGTTAAGAAACAAGGTCCGCAGATATTGAAAGCCGGTAATTTGGCTCATTTACATAGCGAGTACCGAGCGGCAATAAGCGCAAGATTTGACTTTAAAAACTTTTTGAAAAAGCTGCATCCCACACCAGCAGTTGGGGGACGACCACGAAAAAAGGCCTTGGAGTTTATCGCTAGCAATGAGCTTTACCGCCGCCGTTTTTACACCGGTTTTTTTGGCTTTGAAAGCTCAGAAGCTGGTCAATTTTGGGTAAACTTGCGTTGCGCCGAATTATGCGAGGACAATATTTTAAGCCTATATCTGGGAGGTGGATTAACCCATAAGAGTGATCCCCAGTCGGAATGGCAAGAAACAGAGGCCAAAGCAGGAACAATTTTAAATGTATTGAAGTCTTAAAATGGCAGTAACATCATCTCTTTACAATGCCAGATTATTAGCAAAAGTTCTGAAAGCCCATGGCTGCGAGCATTTAGTGGTAGCTCCCGGCAGTAGGAATGCCCCATTGATTCAAGCCTGTACCGCGGAAAACTTCAAGACTTACTCCGTTCCTGATGAAAGAGCGGCGGCCTTTACGGCGATGGGTATGGCTTTAGAAAATTCAAAGCCGGCGGCAGTAATATGCACCAGTGGATCTGCTGCGGCAAATTTTTTACCGGCAGTTACTGAAGCTTATTTTCAGAAGGTGCCTTTGGTGGTAATTACCGCCGACCGTCCGAAGGAATGGATTGGACAGGGTGCTGGGCAAACCATTATCCAGGAAGGCATATTTGGCGCTCACATTTTAGGGGAAGCCAATCTCTTGCGTGAACCCCAAGATTCCTTAGCGGAAGCTTACAATTTACGTATCTGCCAGGAGGCTTTACTGCATATAAACAAAGGACCAGTTCATATTAATGTTCCTTTCGACGAGCCTTTATACAATCAGTACGAGGGAGAAAGTGAGGATTTTCGTATTATTCGTAGACCGAGTACCGAAAGGCATTTAAGGGAAAGCGATTTTGAAGAATTAAAAGCGGTATATGCATCCGCCGAAAGGCCGATTTTGTTGATAGGCCAAATGCCACCCTTACCAAGGCTGCATCAAGCCTTAAAAAGGTTAATGGAAAAACGCCCCTTTTTATTGCTGAGCGAAACCTTATCCAATTTAGGGGATCTGGCCGGAGTACACTCGATAGATCGTTTTTTAAACACTTTATCGGAGGCGGAAAAGAAGGCTTTTAAACCAGATTTACTGATTAGTCTAGGCGGAGAGGTAGTTAGTAAAATGATCAAAGCTCATTTTCGGGACTTGGATTATTTCCCTCACTGGCACTTTACTGAAGATGAGGCTTTTAAGGATACTTTTCATAAGCTAAGTTTAAATCTAGACTGTGATGCTACTTGGTTTTTCGAGAAATTGGCCCAAGAGGTCGATAGCGCCGAGAATGAATGGGTAGAGGAAAGCCTTAAACTTGAAAAACAAAAAAGAGAAGGGCATCTCGAATTTTATGAGCAGGCACCATTTAGTGACTTTAAGGCCTTTGGTCGTATTTTAGAAGAGTTACCGGATAACAGTATTTTGCATTGTGCTAATAGCGCTAGCATTCGTTATGCTCAACTTTTTGATTATAAAAATGGCTTGGCTCATTATGCGAACCGCGGAACTAGCGGTATAGACGGCAGTACTTCTACGGCGATAGGTCATGCCTTAACCACCAATAAGACGGTAAGCCTAATAAGTGGTGACATAGCATTTATGTACGATAATGCAGCCTTTTGGAACGATTCTCTACCGGCAAATCTTAAAATTATAGTACTAAATAATGGGGGAGGCAACATATTTAGAATTATCAAAGGCCCCGATCAGATTGAAGGTTTCGAACGATTCCAGGAAACCGCCCATCAATTAAACTTAAAGGCTATCGCTGATTTGTATAGCTTGGAATACTTATTTGCCGATTCGGAGGAAACTTTAAATAAGGCTTTAAAACAATTGTATAAAGGACCGGGGCTTGGAATACTTGAAGTTAAGACCCCTCGAATTGAAAGCCCGCAAGTTTTGAAGGATTATTGGCATTATTTAAAGGAGAAGCATGCTCTTTGAGAACTTAAAAATAGATCCCCAAGAATTACCCCTTTTGGAGGCGAGAGACTTTTCTGTTCTTGAAGAAGACTATCTCTATTACCGCATAAGTGGTCGCATGCTATTCTTCTTATTTGCAGCAGGTATGGCTAGTTTATTTAGTCTCTTCGGTAAGCTATACTTCTGGTATTGGCTTGGACCAATTTTAGCCCTAGCCCTTATCTCCCTTATCTATGAGTTATTAAGTTTTAAGCGCCGCGGCTTTTGTTTAAGGGAACAAGATGTTTCCTATCGAAGCGGCTTGCTCATCCATCGTATCACCACAATTCCCCTAAATCGGGTGCAGCATTGCGAATACAGTCAAGGACCTTTAGGGCGTTTATTTGATTTAGCGCAGGTTAAAGTGTATACCGCTGGGGGCAGTACCTCAGATTTAAGCATTAAGGGACTACGTCGAGAATCTGCTATTAAGCTACGCGATCAGATTACTAAATTGGCTTCAAGCCATGATTAATCAGCCCGATCTCAACGCTCCTCAGCGCCAAGCTCCCTTGGGAGTCGCGGTTCTATTTATTCAGAACCTACGTAAAGCGCTCAATATTTTTGTTGCGGTGGTCTTTGTGAATTTTGGTAGTGACTTCAGAATACTTGGTTTAGGTTACCTTGAGTTGGCCTATCTTATTTCAGCATTTTTTCTGGTCTTTAGCTATTTACAGTACCGTAGGTTTACTTTCTACATCAGGGGGGATAACTTTATTATTGAAAAAGGGGTTTTAAAGCAAGATAAGATAAGTGTGCCTTTTGCTCGAATCCAGACGGTGAACAGCAAGCAGAATATTATACAGCAGCTTCTAGGTCTAGTAGGCTTGAAAATTGATACTGCGGGAAGCGTACAACAGGAAATTAATATTCCAGCTTTATCCAAAAAATATGCAATCGCTTTGCAAGATTATTTAATGGAAAAGCGCTTTGAGCAAAAGCAGCATCTTGATGAGGAATTTGAAAACGCCGAGGAAGAGCAGAAGGAAGAGTTAAGGGAGGAAAAATCCCAACTGCTCTTAAAGATTGGCTTCCCAATGCTTTTGAAGGTTGGTTTAAGTCAAAATCATTTACGCTCTGGATTAATACTCTTTGCCATTGTAAATGGTTATGTCTGGCAATACGAAGAATACTTACTGCGTCCTATTGAGCCCTATTTGGAAGAAACGGCCGCAAGCTTTGTGAGCTCTTGGTTGCTTCTGCTGCCCTTCGCAGTCTTGGTGTTTTTGGTGATTTCAGTTTTAAGTTCATTGGTGAGCACTATCCTTCGCTATTTTAACTTTAAGTTTTACTTAAGTGAGCAGGGACTTAGCATGGAGTCGGGTCTTTTAGCGCGCATTACTTACCAAGTTCCCTTTTCTAAAATTCAATATTTCAAGTGGGAGCAAAACCCGCTTCAAGCATGGCTCGGTTATCGCAGTCTTAGGGTTAAACAAGCTGGAGCTGAAGCGCTGAACGATAAAAAGTTGATTAGCATCCCCGGTTTAAAGGCCAGGCAGATAGTTTTTCTATTAAATCAGCAGTATCAAGATCGCAGGCAGGGTAAATACACCCATTACGATGCCCATGTACTTTTAAGAAATCAGATAGTTTTTTGGTTGGCTGTTTTGCCGAGTATGGTTGCTATTATAATCTTTATTATTCAGGATTTCCCTTGGTTTTTTTATCTACCAGTAGCCTTATACTTCGGGAGTATTCTTTTATGGGCCCATAAATATTGGCAGTCCTACCGCCTACGCGTAAATGAGAATTACCTTGAATTATATAAAGGCTATTTAATCCCCAAGCGAATTCTTATTCCCGCCTATAAGATTCAAAACTTAAGTGTGAATCAAAGTTTTTTACAAGCGCAGCGCGGTATCTCAACCCTTGTTTTACATACTGCTGCAGGTTCTGAGCGATTGCGGCATTTGCCACATGACAGGATTCTAGAACTCTATAATTACCTACTTTACAAGGTGGAAAAAAGTGAAGGTAATTGGATGTAGTCCTTTCCTATATTTGCCTGAGATTTATTCTGAATGCCAAATTTAAAAGTTTGGGTGGCCGCCGCCCGATTACGTACTTTACCCTTAGCCTTTGCTAGTATCTTCCTAGGAAGCCTTTTAGCTGCCTCGCAAGGTCATTTCGATAGTTTGGTTTTCGTGTTTAGCCTACTAACTACCTTATTCTATCAGGTCTTATCCAATTTCGCCAATGATTATGGTGATGGCATTAAGGGAACAGACCAAGAACGCAAAGGCGAAGCAAGGGCAGTGGCTAGTGGGACCATATCAGCGAAAGATATGCGTTTTGCGGTGCGGCTTTTTGTGATTTTAAGCCTTTTATCAGGTAGCTTTCTGAGCTTTTGGGCTTGCCGCGACTTGGGCCTTGAGTATCAATTGGGTTTTACAGCTTTGGGAATCCTAGCCACTTGGTCGGCAGTGAACTATACAGTTGGTGATAGTGCTTATGGGTATAAAGGCCTTGGTGATCTCTTTGTATTATTATTCTTTGGATTTGTAGGAGTTGGCGGATCCTATTTTTTACATACTCAGTCTTGGTCATGGTTGGTTTTATTGCCGGGAACTAGCTTAGGCTTTTTCGCCATGGCGGTATTAAACCTGAATAATATGCGCGATCGCGAGACTGATGCCAAAAGTGGAAAACAAACCCTAGCCCTTAGTTTAGGGGAGCAAGGAGCTAAGGCATACCATGCTCTTTTACTGATTCTGGGCTTTGATGCCGCCTTTCTTTACAACCGATTGTTGCCGAGTAGTATTTGGCAAAATCTTTACTTTATAAGTCTGCCCTTTTTAATCTTAAATTTGCTATCCGTTCTGAAGGCTAAGAAGCCGGAAGACTATGAACCTCTACTTAAAAAAATGGCTTTAACCACCCTCTTGTTTTCGGTGCTGTTTGGCCTTGGCAAGATATTGTGAAGGCACGATGGCAGAAATATACTTTAGAGTTTAAGACTCCGGCTGGTACTTCAAGAGGGGTGCTCAAGAGTAAGGATTCCTACTTCCTAATTCTAGATAATGGTAATTCCAGAGGCATCGGAGAGTGTGGTATTTTACGTGGCCTAAGTGCAGACGATAGACCCGATTATGAAGATAAACTGGACGAAGTTTGCGCTGCCCTTGACGAAGGAATCGATTACCGAGATCTAATTTTGGAATTAGATGAGTGGCCAAGTATTCAAGCTGGTCTGGAAATGGCAAGCATGGATTTAGACGCCACTAATCATTTAATTTATCCCAGTGAATTCACCGACGGTACTGAGCGTCAACCTATAAATGGCCTTATCTGGATGGGCGACAAAGACGATATGCTTAAGCAGGTCCGCGAGCGTATTGAAAAGGGCTTTTTGGTCTTAAAAATGAAGATAGGGGCCATAGACATTGAATCGGAGCTGGATATATTAACTAGTATCCGCAAAGAATATGGTCCGCATGAAATCCAATTAAGAGTTGATGCTAATGGTGCTTTTAGTCCGGAAGAAGCACCAAGAATTCTTGATCGTTTAGATCGCTTGCGTATTCACTCAATAGAACAACCCATAAAGGCTGGTCAAATAGAGGAGATGGCTAAACTTTGTCAGCGATGTATTCTACCTATTGCCTTAGATGAGGAATTAATCGGTATTAGTAAGCGCAGCGATAAGGAGGCCCTCCTCAACCATATTAAACCTCAGTTTGTAATTCTTAAGCCCTCTTTTTTAGGTGGATTTAAAAAATCGGAAGAGTGGATTGATATGGCCGAAGGGCGCTATATAGGCTGGTGGGTTACTAGTGCCCTCGAATCGAATGTGGGTTTAAATGCTATCGCTCAGTGGAATTATACCCTTTATGGCCATTTAGCTTCAGGTTTAGGCACCGGTAGTCTTTACACTAATAATTTCGATACTCCCTTGCGTCAAATAAGAGGCACCGTAGCTTTTGATCCCCAAGCCACCTGGGATTTATCCCCGCTAGGACTATAAAAATAAAAAGCGCCGTAGGGAAACGGCGCTTTCTAACTAAACAGGGTACTAATGGTTATTAAAACCAATTTATAAGGAACTGTACAATAGAAACGCGAAGCATAGGGGAATGGTTGGGTAAATGGAGAAAAAAAACTGAGAATAGTTTAAGGCTTTGAAAATCAGTAATAAAAAATTTGCATCGGAGGACTACCTAAACCAAATTGCTGAAATTTATAATTGGTATTTAAGGGGTAATGACCTTGTTGTAACTAGTTCGGGAACCACGGGAGAAGCGAAGAAAATTCACTTAAAGAGGGAGCACGTTCTTCATTCAGCTCAGCTTAGTGTAGATTTTTTCCAATTAAAGGAGAACTCCAAGATATTATTGAATCTACCATTAGATAAGATCGGTGGGATCATGCTCGCCATACGGGCTTTTGTAGCCGGGGCGACTATATTCCCAGTGGATCCTGCTCGTGCCTTTATGGCTGAACTGCCTAGGGAGGAAACATATACTTTCGCATCGATGGTGGCCAACCAAGTGGACGGGAATCTGCCTTATCTCAACCAAATTGAAAAAATACTGATTGGCGGTGGACCAATAAGCAGCGATTTAGAAAATAGACTTCAGGCCATAGAGTCCAAGGTTTGGCATTCCTACGCAAGTACTGAAACAATTTCACATGTCGCCCTGAGGCAAATTAGACCGAATGCCAGTGAGGTCTATCAAGGCCTTCCGGGCCTTTCTTTTTCAACCGCAAAGGGAGGAAACTTGGTAATAGATGCTCCTGAGCTTGGCCTCCTACAACTAGAAACCAAGGATCAAGTAAAACTCCTTTCGGCACATAGCTTTATCTGGTTAGGAAGAATGGATAATGTTGTTCTAAGTGGAGGCTTAAAGCTGTATCCAGAAAAGTTAGAGGCGAAATTAAAATTGGATGCTCCTTATTTTTTGGATAAAGAAGAGGATAGCTCTCTCGGTGAACGCCTAATTATTGTTATTGAAGAAGGGCTGCCCATCCCCAAACTAATTAAGGATATAAAAAGCCAATTGAAAGGATCAGAAAGGCCGAAAGCTATTTATGTAGCTAAACAATTTAGGTATACCTCCAATGGGAAGCTAAGGCGCAAGGAGACCCGAAATGGGGCTGAGTTTCTTCAATTGATTTAAGCCTTTTCCACGGGCAATTTGCGGTAGGACCAAAAAAAGGAAATGGCCAAACCACTTATAATATGCCAAATTCCCCACCACGCGGCAACCAGGGCCATTCCTCCGAGACCTTGAAAGAAAGTGAAAATCAAAACTAGGCCTAAACCAGAATTTTGAATGCCAGTTTCGATAGTTAATGTTCGCACATCACGCGGTGGTAATTTCCAGATCCGACCTAAACTGTTTCCTAAAAGCAAGGCGAGACTATTATGAGCAAAGACTAAAAGAATTACGTATTGAATGTAATCCAAGAATAGCTCAAAGTTTTTACTGAATGCGACAAGCACGAAGGCGATAAAAATTATAATGCTGCCAATTCTAAAATAGGGAGATAGAAGTTTACTGATTTTAGGCTGCCTATGTCTTACTAAAATACCCAGTAGCAGTGGAATAATAATAATCATTAAAACGGTAGTAAAGACCTCCCAAAATCCTAAATGTATTTCTTGCAGTAAAAACTCAGTTTCCTCGTTTAGGCTTCCATAAAGCTGAAAATTTATGGGGGTCATCACTAAACTTAACATGGTGCTTATGGAAGTTAAGCCCACCGATAGCGCGGTGTTGGCACCACTTAAGTGGCTCATGAAGTTTGAAATGTTGCCACCCGGACAAGCCGCAACTAAAATCATTCCCAAGGCAATGCTCGGTTGAGGCTCTAAAATTAAAATCAGAAAGAAGGTAAAGAATGGTAAGGCTAAGAATTGAGAAATTATGCCAATTACCGCTGAACGTGGGTTTCGAGCAATCTCCTTAAAGTCTCTAAGGTTTATATCTAAGGCAATCCCGAACATGATGATTGCCAGGCAGATATTCAAGATAACTAGTGATTCTTGATCAAAGTTGAGCCGAATGGCATCAATTGCTTCCATGCAAGCAAATTAAACAAATTGTAGGCTTGCTTAACGAAGTTCGATGCGTCGACTAATTTCAAATACAGCCGGACAAAGATTGGCGTTTTTTTCGGTTAGCTTTAGTATTTGATGCATTCGATTCCGATCGGTATGAGGGTAATCCTTGCAGGCTTTGGGTCGGACTTCATAAATGGAACAATAATTATCCGCTCCTAAAAAGGGGCAAGGCAGGCTTTGGAACACCCAGTCTTGGTCTTCGTCCAACTTTACATAACGGTCCATAAAGTCGGCAGGTTTTAAACGAAGGTGTTTCGCTATACGATCAATGTCCTTCTCCAATAATCGCGGACCGGCAGTTTTACAGCAATTGGCGCAGCTTAGGCAGTCAATTTCACTAAAAACCTCTTCATGCTTATCAGCGAAAGCTTGGTCTAGCTGCTTGGGACGCATCTTTTTAAGCGTCTTAAAGATTTTACCAGTTTCGGCTTTTTCTTGCTTTGCCTTCGCTTTAAATTCCTCTAGATCCATTATTTACCCCTTCCTTGTAAGACTATAATAACGGTGTAAATTAGGATTTTAAGGTCATTGAGCAAACTCATGTTTTCGATGTAAATCACATCATACTTTAAGCGCTCAACCATTTCTTCCACATTTTCTGCATAGCCAAATTTAACCATACCCCAAGAGGTAATGCCAGGTCTAACTTTCTGCAAGTAGCGATAGTGGGGGGCATGCTTGGAAATTTGTTCCATATAGTACTTCCGCTCCGGGCGCGGACCTACAATTGACATATCGCCAATTAAAACATTGTAGAACTGTGGTAACTCGTCTAAGCGGTATTTACGCATAATACGACCCCAAGGGGTAATGCGATCATCGTTTTCACTGCTCAGCTGTGGACCATCTTTTTCGGCATCGACCACCATCGAACGGAATTTATACATAAAAAATTCCTTGCCATGTATTCCTACTCGCTTTTGACGAAAGAAGATAGGGCCGCGGTCACTAAACTTGGTGATAGTCATAACGACTAATAGGAGTGGGGAAAGTAAAAACAGGATTAGGGCAGAAGCAATGATGTCAAACAGCCTTTTTAAAACCATTTGCCATACCGGCATTAACTGATGCCGGATTTCCACCAGGGGGATGGAACGAAGTGATTCCATACGCACCTTTCCGGAAATGATGTCATAAGTATCCGGGATCATCTTAATCTTCACCTCGGTTTCCTCTAACAGATTCACAATTTCCTCTAGTTTGTGATGTTCTGAGGATTCAATAGCGATAATCACTTCTTCAATTTGATTTTGCTCAATTATTTCGGGCAGTTCGGTATGATTACCTAGATGGGAAAGGTTTTTTTCGAGTAAGAAGCGAATGTTGTTATGGACGCTGGCAAACCCAATAAATCGGTGTCCTGTCTTACGGTTATCCCTCGACTCTAGTTGAGCGTATAGCTCTGCCGCCTTCTCATTGCTTCCAATCATTAAGGTATTAAAGGCAATCTTACCGCTTCGGGTACGATAGGCGGTGCGGGTAGTTAGTAAGGACCGGAAGAGCGCGGTAAAGAAAAAGTGGCTGCCAAAATATACTAGGAAGCCCCGGTAGTAGTCGGTATAGCTGGATACGCTATCGTCTAGAATCAAAGCAAAAAAGATAACGATACTACCCAGCAAGCTGGTATTGAATGTGTAAAAGAGATCTTTAAGACGGGAACGCCGATAGATGTCGCGGTAAAAGTCGGTGATCAAATAAACGGTTAGCCAGAAGACTGGGATTACCACCAGGCCAATAAAATAATTTGGTGTAAACTCTAAATTACTTAAACCAAACTTCTCGGCTTCTACCACCAATTTTCGGAAAATGAAAAGTGAGCTGTAGCTAAGCATCGCTGCTACTACATCCCAAAACTGGTATTTGAAACTTTGCCAAGCCGGTTTTTTCATTTCTCGTAGACTAGTTTCAAGTTATCTAGGTAGATCCGACCTTCACTAATGGTTTCAGGTTTACGCGCCCTTATTAGCAATTGGTAACCATTGGCACCTGGGAAAGCCTGGAATTCGGTAACCAAGTTGATGTATATTTTACTCCACTCTGCTTTTGGGAAGACTACAGCGGTAACATCACTTTGGTTGCCTGTAGGGTAGTTGGCAATTAAGCCAAATCCAATATCCATATTACTGCGGTAAGTAACTTCCAGGTAAATATTCTGTACCCCAGCTGGGATATTGTAGGAAACAACAGACCTTAGTTCGGCATTAGGGTTTAAATCATCTAAAACTAAAAGGCCGGAGTTGGTATTGGGCTCCGGACTGCTGGCTCCGAATGGAGTGAAAATAAAAAGGCTGTCACCGTCCTTAACAAAATTCGTGTCGCTAAAATTCGTGCGCTCAAAGTTAAGGCCGGGTTTGTCAAAATCTTCCAATACGATCACATTGTAGAAGTCCCGGTAGGTGACCGTGAGATCGGATGGGTCTGGAATTATGGTGTCAATCGGACCAGCATTATTTCCATCTACCTCAAGAATGATCGGTTTAAATGAAGCATTAATGGCGCGGAATGACTTAATACCATTGGTATTAATACCCGCTTCGAGTCGCAGAGTATTACTGCCTTCATCTAATATTAAAGGGATGGTCGCTGGTAATTCAAAGGCACCAACTGATTGACCATTTAAATTAACCCAAACCGTAGTTATTTGCTCATGGGCACTCCCTTGCTCAGCGTAATTAGTGCTAAGGTGAATGGCGTCAATTTTTAGATAAGTAGGCTTGGCGGCTTCATCCGTTTCACAAGCAACTAATCCCAATAAAATAATGAGGGCACTAAGGCCTTTGAATAATAGTTTTGTCATCTCTTGCGCTTAGGCAATGAGGTTGAGGTTCATTTCAATCTTGCGGAGAATATCCTGAGCTACTTGGAGCGCTTTATATCCATCCTCTAGACTAACGTTCACTTCCGTGTTTTTATTGATTGCCTGTGCAAAAGAATGCAATTCTTCTTGAATAGCGTTACTGGGAAGGCTTTCAGGTTTTTCAAAATAGATTTGTTTCTTCTTACCCTTTCCAATATCCATGATCATGGCGTAAGGATCCTGCTCGTCGATCTCGTCTTTCATGCGCACTAGCTCGCTACTTTTCTCGAGGAAGTCGATGCTGATATAGGCGTCCCGTTGAAAAATCCGGGTTTTACGCATATTTTTTAAAGAAATCCTACTGGCGGTGAGGTTAGCAACACAGCCATTGTCAAACTCGATGCGGGCATTGGCGATATCCGGACTGTCGCTTAATACTGCTACACCGCTGGCATTGATCTTCTTTACGCCAGACTTTACCGTGCTCAGTACAATGTCAATGTCATGAATCATTAAGTCCAATACCACCGGAACATCGGTACCTCTTGGGTTAAATTCAGCTAGTCGGTGCGTCTCAATAAACATTGGATTATGGATATGCTCCTCGACTGCCTTAAAGGCTGGGTTAAAACGTTCTACGTGACCAACTTGGGCTTTTATGCCCGCTTCCTCAGCCAGCTTCATCAATTGCTTGGCCTGTTCTGGAGTTTCGGTTATGGGCTTCTCGATAAAGAAGTGTTTAACCTTCCGGGCTGCCTTAACTCCTAAGTCATAGTGATTTAAGGTGGGAGTCACAATGTCGACTACATCCACAGCATCGATGAGTTCATCTATATCAGCGAAAGCTTTAAGATTAAACTCTTGTGCCACTTTTGCTGCGGTCTCGGGATGGGGGTCGTAAAAACCTACTAACTCATAGACCTCATTAAGGCCTTGGATACACCTTAAGTGAATTTTACCAAGATGACCTGCACCAAGAACACCAATCTTTAACATGCTTCTAATTTACGAGCACAAAGGTAACTTAATGGCTTGGCTATGCATGCCTTTAGGAAGATTACTGTTCACAAATAGCTGTTTATTTTTCTTTTTACTTCTAGGACAGATGTCGACCAATATTCGGATTTTAGCGAGGTGAATGATTTGGCTCGACATAAGGGAATGCGCAATAAATTGGTGCGCCTTTTAATTGATAAAGGGATTCGTGACCGCGCGGTGTTAAAAGCAATTGCTCAAATACCTCGTCACCTTTTTATAGACAGTAGTTTTGAGGATTTTGCCTATCAGGATAAGGCCTTTCCAATCGCTGCCGGTCAGACAATTTCGCAGCCCTATACCGTGGCATTTCAGTCCGAAAAACTCGCTTTACAAGCGGGGCAAAAAGTTTTAGAAGTAGGCACAGGCAGTGGTTATCAAGCAGCGGTCCTTGCGGCTATGAAAATGAAGGTCTACAGTATCGAGCGTCAAAAGGAACTATTTGATGCTACCCGGCCTTTGCTGCAAAAATTAGGCTATCCGGTGTATATGAAATTTGGTGATGGCTATGCCGGATTACCTAATCACGCGCCATTCGATGGAATCATTGTAACCGCGGGCGCGCCTTATATCCCAGAGGCCCTACTGGAGCAATTAAAAGTAGGAGGGAGGTTGGTTATCCCGGTCGGCCAAAACACCCAAGATATGATCGTAGTGCATAAGGATGGACCCCAAAAATACCGACAAGAAAATTTGGGGGAGTTTCGTTTTGTACCCATGCTTCAAAATAAAAATGCCTAATAACTTTCACTAATCTGGTCGCCTATAAACAGCAAGGCCTTGCCGCTGTAATAAAGGTGGTACTCGAAATTCACTGTACTAATCATTTCTTCCGAAGAAAAGAGAAGTCTTAAGTTTACGATGTAGCGGTTTTTCCAATAAGGGTGCTCCTCATAGCTGTAAGAGAGGTATTCTAATCTACCACCATTTTTGATTCCCTCTTGGTAATAATCGACTATTAGGCCAAGGCGTTTATGAAATTCTTCGTACTCGTAGGGATAAGACTTTTGAACTCTCAGCTTTACTTCTTCCTTTTTTGAGTCAGGCCAATCTTGCTCATCAATTAGTTGATTATAGGTTTTAATCCGAATATACTCAAGCTTAGGAATTTCTGCTGTATCTGCTATTAGGGTGTAGAGGTCGCGATTAAATTGCTCAAAGTCATTTTCGGTTTGGGCTTTCGCCTGAAGGGAAAAAAGTATTAAAAAGCTAATAAAGCCCTTAAGTAAGCTCCTTTTCAAATTAATTATCACCATCTAGAAGGTCTCCTAAGGTTCCTAAAATACTGCCTTCGCCTTTGGACTTACCGCCCATTTTGGGAGCAGAGGCAATTACTCTATCTGCTAAACGACTAAAGGGTAATGATTGTATATAAACCTTTCCCGGTCCCCTTAAAGTAGCGAAGAAGAAACCCTCACCACCGAATATGCTGTTTTTGAGTCCGCCTACAAATTGAATATCATAGTGTACCGAAGGTTCAAAGCCTACCAAGCAACCGGTATCCACTCTTAAGTTTTCACCTGCAGCTAAGTGTTTTTCGATTATCGTTCCGCCAGCATGTAAGAAGGCCATTCCATCACCTTCTAATTTTTGCATAATAAAGCCTTCACCACCAAATAAACCCACGCCGATTTTTTTACGAAACTCTAAGCTCACACTCACCCCTTTGGCGGCACAAAGGAAAGCGTCCTTCTGGCATATTATCCGGTGTCCTACCTTGCTAAGGTCTAGGGGGATAATTTTCCCAGGGTAGGGAGAAGCAAAGTATACTTTCTTTTTTCCCAAGCCATTGTTGCTAAAAGCAGTCATGAACAAGCCTTCACCGGTAAGGGCCCGCTTGCCCGCATTCCAAACCTTACCCATAAAGCTTTCATTTTCACGAGAGCCATCGCCAAAAATGGTTTGCATCTCAATGCCTTCCTCCATCATCATAAAGCTACCGGGTTCGGCAATTGCCGTTTCTTGAGGGTCTAGTTCAATTTCTACCGCTTGCATTTCTTCACCAATGAGGCGGTAGTCGATTTCATGTGCATTCATCTACAGGGAATTTGCTACGAATTTAGCCAAATATGTCAGGATTAAACCAGTAAGAACCCCTGTTTCGCAATGCGTAGCAGGGGCCTATATTTTATTTTAAACTTGCTGAACCTAGCTTTTAGAGATACTTTTGCCGCATGGACGAAGGCATTCAAAAAGCAGTAAATTTAGGAACCATGCTTCCTCTCATGGAGGAATTTTATACCATTCAAGGTGAAGGCTTTCATACGGGGAAGGCGGCCTATTTTATTCGTATAGGCGGCTGCGATGTGGGTTGCCACTGGTGTGATGTAAAAGAAAGCTGGAACGCTGATCTTCATCCTCCGACAGCCATTGATAGGGTAGTAGAGAATGCCGCGCAATTTTCGGATACGGTTGTGGTTACCGGAGGTGAGCCGCTTACCTGGAATATGAATCCGCTTACTGAAGCCTTAAAAGCCAAGGGACTACAGGTGCATATTGAGACGTCTGGGGCTTATCGATTAAGCGGTAATTGGGACTGGATTTGCCTTTCCCCTAAAAAAACCATGCCGCCTAAAGAGGAGGTTTATGCCGAGGCGGATGAGTTAAAGATCATTATTTACAACAATCATGATTTCAAGTGGGCAGAGGAGCATGCGGCTAAGGTTGGACCAGAATGCAAATTGTTCTTGCAGCCCGAATGGAGCAAAAGAGAACAAATGACACCCAAGATTGCCGATTATGTAATGGCAAATCCAAAGTGGCAGATAAGTCTACAGACCCACAAATACATTGGTCTTCCTTAATCGCGATAGCTTGAATTAACTAGGGCCTCCTCACATTGCTTGTAAATCGGACAATTGGGATGGTGTGCTCCAGGATAAAAACCGGCGCTCATCATAAATTCATTTACAATTTCGCCACCCACAAATTTAAAGTGGTGTTTAAAAAGCTTTACCCATTCCGCTTTCGAAAGCTCGCCCTGGTTTAATATCCAGTTTTTAAAGCTGCCATCGCTGTCTTGCAACTTTAGGACAGCCTTAGCATTGGTAATCGCGGCTCTAATTTTAAGCTTATTGCGAATGATGCCCGTATCGTTCATCAGGCGATCGAAATCCTCTTCACCATAGTTGGCAATCTTCGCTATATCGAATTGATTATAGGCAGCGCGGAAGTTTTCCTGCTTTTTTAAAATGGTGGTCCAACTTAATCCCGCCTGATTTATTTCTAGGATAAGTCGACCAAATAATTCATTATCATCCTCAATGGGAAAACCATAGTGATGGTCGTGGTAGACTTTGTGCAGGTCAGATTTATATAAATCCTGCACAAAGTGGCAATAAGATTGCTCGAAGTTAGCCATTCATACTCGCCAAGAATTCGGCGTTATCCTGAGTCTTACTCATACGGTCGTATAGGAATTCCATCGCTTCAACGGAAGTCATATCAGCAAGGTGGCGACGCATAATATACATCCGTTGTAAAACGTCCTTACCTAATAAGAGGTCCTCTTTACGTGTTCCAGAACTCATCAAATCAATAGCCGGCCAAATACGACGATTGGCAATACGGCGATCGAGTTGCATTTCCATATTACCCGTCCCTTTGAATTCCTCGAAAATCACTTCATCCATCTTAGAGCCGGTATCAATTAGGGCCGTAGCTAAGATGGTTAAAGAACCTCCGTTTTCAATCTTACGAGCCGCTCCAAAGAAGCGTTTGGGCTTGTGAAGTGCATTCGCATCTACCCCTCCCGAAAGTACTTTTCCAGAAGCAGGGGAAACGGTATTGTATGCACGTGCTAATCGGGTTATTGAATCCAGTAAGATAACCACGTCGTGACCACATTCGGTCATTCTTTTAGCTTTTTCAAGCACGATATTAGCCACTTTAACATGGCGGTCGGCAGGCTCATCAAAGGTAGAGGCCACTACCTCTGCATTTACGCTCCGTGCCATATCGGTAACTTCTTCAGGTCTTTCATCTATAAGAAGCACAATCATATAGGCCTCCGGATGATTGGCTGCGATTGCATTGGCAACCTCTTTCATTAAAGTGGTTTTACCCGTCTTTGGTTGCGCTACTAATAGGCCGCGTTGTCCTTTACCAATCGGTGAGAATAAATCGATAATACGGGTGGAGAGTGTTCCTCTACGACCAGTTATATTGAATTTTTCTTCGGGGAAAAGCGGGGTTAAATGTTCAAAGGCCACACGGTCGCGGATCCAATCTGGCTCACGACCATTAATGCTTTCTACTTTAACCAGCGGGAAATACTTCTCGCCCTCTTTTGGCGGACGAATCTGACCACGTACCGTGTCACCAGTTCTTAAGCCAAATAATTTTATTTGATTCTGAGATACATAAATGTCATCCGGAGAATTGAGGTAATTAAAGTCGCTAGACCTTAAAAAGCCATAACCATCAGGCATCATTTCCAGCACCCCTTCGCTCACTACGATGCCATCGAAGTCATATTCCTGCTTACGATGACGGTGGTTGCGATCATTGTTCTGATTATGCTTAGAATCGTTGTTCTTGCGATTATCATTTTGACTCCTGCCACTATTGCGATTATCACCTCGATTATCACCTCGACTATCATTGCGATTGTCTCCACGATTGTCTCCGCGATTATCATTACGGTTGTCATTTTGATTCCGCGATGAATTCGAATCCTTTTCGCCTCCTTGATTTTGATCTTTACGAGGACGTCGCTCTTTTTTCTGATCTGGCTTGCTATTCTTGCCTTCTTCCTTAGACTCAAAATTCATTTTCCCTTGTTCCTCGGTTTTTTCGTTTTTCCGAGGACGCTGACGCTGATTGCGATTTTCAGGTTTTCCTTCTTTGCTATCATTAGGCGGGGTACTGGTCTCCTTAGAGCTATCATTGCTAGGAGCTGCCTCAGTTGATTCCATTTTAATATTTTTAAAAGCCTCAGGGTTAACCGCTTGCTTATCTAAAATAGCGTAAATCAAATCCATTTTTTTAAGGGTGCGGAATTTGGAAATCTTAGAAACTTCCGCGATTTGCCTTAAATCAGGCAACTTCATGGACTTTAGTTGATTGATATCGTACATCGTAATGAATAGGAAAAATTAAATCCGAAATGTAATCTGTAATAGAGGAATAGCTCTTGGTCTTCAGAAAACAGCTTGACCAGAATTGATAGGAGCAATAATACAAAGATTTCCCTTAAAGCAAGCGCTCTCTCTTATTTTTTAGCAATTTTGCAGGAAATTTCGAGCATGATTCAACGCATTCAATCCTTGTATTTTTTACTAGCGGCTTTAAGTAGTTTAGTACTGTCTTTTTTTGTATCCCTGTATGCTGGAAACCAAGGCCCCATAATGCTGATTGATGAACCTATTTTCATGGGGCTCTATATTCTTGCCGGTCTTTCTAGTTTGGCGGCTTTGCTATACTTCAAAAATCGCCGTACTCAAGTAGTTTTTGGGCGATTAGCCATCATTTTCAACTTTATCCTCTTGGGCCTGATGCTGTATTTTTGGTTTGACCATTATGAGGCAACTGCCAAGGCCTTAGGATTAGGCGTCTTTTTGCCAATCATTCAGGTGATTTTACTTATCCTGGCTAATCGTGCTGTAATGAAGGATGAAGCAATGGTAAGAGCGGCAGACCGTTTCCGATAATTAAGGCCATCTCGGCAACTCAATTAGCTCCAAGTCTTTTAAGGTCGCATCCTCGATCTTAAACCTCAACATTGTACGAACCTTGTGAAAACCCTGTAGACCAACTGCACCAGGGTTAAGGTGTAGATGACCATACCGAGGATCCCGCATTACTTTTAGAATATGACTGTGACCACAAATTACTAAATCATATTTGTGCTCTTTTAATATTTTCTGAAGCCTTTGGTTATAGCGTTTGGGGTATCCAGCTATATGGGTCATCAAGACCTTGAGTCCGTCAATTTCAAAGCTGTTGTTTAGAGGGAACTCATTACGGATATCGTTTCCGTCAATATTACCGTAAACCGCTCTCAAAGGGGCAATAGTTCTTAACTGCTCTACAATTTCGAAATTACCGATATCACCCGCATGCCAAATTTCATCGCTTTCCTTTATGTGTTTCAGGAATTTATCGTCTAAGTGAGAATGACTATCACTCAATAAACTTATTCTGCGCGGGCTTGCCATGCTTTTAGATACCTTTGCCACAAAGAAAAGCCCTTTGCGTTACTTTTTAAAATTATCCTATAATGGATCTTCCTTTCACGGTTGGCAAATTCAACCCAATGCACCCTCGGTGCAGGAATTTCTTAATGATAAACTAAGTTTAATTTTAAGAAGTGAGATAAATGTGGTTGGCGCAGGTAGGACCGATACTGGAGTGCACGCCAAGGTGATGTATGCGCATTTCGATTGGCCGGAAGCTTTGACTGACCGATCCGCCTTCCTAAACTCATTGAATAAAATGCTTAGTCCGGCGGTCTACGTTCAGGAATGCTTGGCTGTAAAAGATGATGCTCACGCTCGTTTCGACGCCAGCAATAGAGCTTATGAATATTGGGTGAACAGAGAACGCAATCCCTTTCAGCATTTTTTAGCGGCGAACATCTTTTACCCTCTCGACTTTGATTTAATGAATGAAGCAGCAAATACTTTGTGCTACCAAGGTGACTTTAGTTCATTTTCTAAGTCTAAAACCCAAACCAAGACCAATATTTGCGAGATTCGCAAGGCTTATTGGGAAGACCATGGTGCCCAATGGGTTTTTCACATTGAGGCCGATCGGTTTTTGCGCAATATGGTTAGAGCAATCGTCGGTTCATTAGTGGAGGTAGGCAAGGGCCGAATGTCGATTCCTGAATTTAAAAATATGATAGAATCGAAAAATCGTTCCAATGCTGGGGAGTCGGTGCCTGCCCAAGGTTTATACTTAACAAAAGTGGATTATCCACCCGAAATATTTTTAGATGAGCGATAGTGTTAGTGGTAAGGCCTTTGACCTGAAGTTGTTGCGAAAGATTTTACAATACGTAAAACCTTATCGCGGGGTCTTTTATGGATCTTTCTTCTTAACCATTTTGTTAAGTGCGCTATCTACTGCTAGACCCTTACTGATTCAATATGTTATTGATCACTTTATACTACAGCCAGATTTAGATAATTTGGGACTATTCACCCTCTATCTAAGCATACTCTTAGTCTTGGAGGCGGTGGTACAGTTCTCTTTTATTTTCGGTGCAAACTATTTGGGACAGAGTATTATACGTGATCTGCGTATTCAGCTGTATGAGCACATTTTGTCTTTTAAACTTAAGTATTTTGATCAGACGCCAATCGGAACTTTGGTAACTCGTGCGGTTAGTGATATAGAAACCATTGCCGACATTTTTGCTCAGGGGGTATTGGTGATTTTTGGCGATTTGCTAAAGATCTTGGTAATGGTTTTAGCGATGTTCTATTTCTTCGATTACCGCTTGGTTTTAATATCGCTCTCGGTTGTTCCAGTCCTTTATTACGCTACTCGCTTGTTCCAGTTAAAGATTAAAAGTGCTTTTCAGGATGTGCGTACTCAGGTAGCTTCCTTAAATGCTTTTGTGCAGGAACATATTTCGGGTATGTCGGTGGTGCAAATATTTAACCGCGAAAAAGCGGAGATGGAACGTTTTCAAGCAATCAATAGTAAACACCGAGAGGCGAATATTCGCTCTATTTGGTATTTCTCTATTTTCTTGCCGGTCATCGAGATAATGAGTGCTATTAGCATTGGTTTAGTTGTTTGGTTTGGGGGTTTAAAAGCAGCCGGACTAAGCGATAAGGTTTCGGTTCAAATTTGGTGGCATCAAATCATGGACTGGCCCATAGCCGAGCAGATGGCTCAAATTACCTTAGGAGAAATTACCGCCATTATCATATTTGTGAATATGTTATTTAGACCCCTACGTCAATTGGCAGATCGCTTTAATACCCTGCAAATGGGAATGGTGAGTAGTGAGCGGGTCTTCAAAATTTTAGAAACAAAGGACCGAATTGAAGATCAAGGGGATATTGAGCTGACGGAGGTAAAGGGTGAAATTGAATTTCGCAATGTTACCTTTGGTTACAAGGAAGATGAGCCTATCATTAAAGGGGTAAGCTTTAAGGCTGCTCCAGGCGAAATGCTTGCCATTGTGGGGGCTACAGGTGCTGGAAAATCTACTTTAATAAACCTATTGGGTCGTTTCTATGAGATTTGGGATGGTGAAATTTTATTGGACGGCGTCGACATTAGATCCATTAAACTGAGCAGTTTAAGGGCTAACCTAGCGGTAGTTTTACAGGATGTCTTTCTTTTTAATGATAGCATCCGAAATAACATTACTCTTAATAAGGAGATATCACACGAAGAAGTGGCTGAGGCAGCTGAGTTTATTGGTGTCAGCGAGTTTATAGAAACCTTACCAGATCAGTATAACTACAATGTTCAAGAACGAGGTAACATGTTGTCGGTAGGACAGCGTCAGCTTTTATCTTTCCTTAGGGCTTATGTGAGCAATCCGTCCGTTCTAATTTTGGATGAGGCAACTAGTTCGATTGATACTCAAAGCGAAATGCTGATACAGAAGGCGATTGAGAAAATTACCGATGGAAGGACTTCAGTAGTGATTGCCCACCGTTTAGCGACCATTAAAAAGGCGGATAAAATCATTGTAATGGATAAAGGTTTGGTGGTTGAAGAAGGTAAACATGAAGACCTCCTCGCCTTAGAAGGTTACTACCACAAATTGTATCAAATGCAGTTTAAAACTGAAGAAGATACTCCCGCTAATGAAGGCTAAGCTCGAAAATAGTGAGCTAAATTTTGCCTTTTGGTTTCACCTTTTCATAACCTTATTGGCTTGGATCGGACCCTTTTTATTTTCCTGGTATTGGATGCTAAGCGCTTATATAATTGTGATTTTACAGTTTATCTTTTTTAAGCGCTGTTTGTTGAATAAATCCCACGGATTGGATGCCAATCGCAATGAGGCTACTTTTTATTCGGTACTTCTAAATTGGGTGAATTACAGGCATAATCCTAAAAGACTTAAATACTGGGTTAGAGTATGGCTTTATCCCATATTGGCTCTTTTTACCCTAGTGTATCAATTGGTTTTTGGTTTTAAACCGCTAATCTTTTAGTAGAATAAAATTACCACCAAACTACTAATCGAAATAAAGACCCAGAGGCTTATTCCCAAAGCCAAGGACTGCCAGCCGGCTTGTTTGATTTTTTCAATTGATAGGCCTGCACCTACTAGAAAGAGGGTTCCAGTTAATATTTTCCGGGCAATACCACTAATGCCTTGACTCCAGCCTTCTGGCAAGCCTACCAGGCTATTGATTAGCATCGCGGCTACGAACAACAGAATAAACCATGGGAACTTTATTTTACCCTCAGATTTGAAAAAGCGGGTAGTAATTAAGGCCAAAGGAATAATCCAAAGTGCCCTTGCTAATTTGATGGTAGTGGCAATTTCTAATGCCTCTTTACCATAGGTCGCTGCTGCACCAACTACAGAACTGGTATCGTGAATGGCAATGGCCGCCCAAGTACCAAACTCTATCTGCGACATTTCAAGCCATAAACCAATGGGAGGGAATATGATTAGTGCAATTGAATTCAATAAGAATACGGTGCCTATTGCCATGCTAATATCACGTTCCTCGGCTTTAATAATTGGTGCGATAGCAGCAATGGCACTACCGCCACAAATTGCCGTTCCGGTGGACAGTAAATAGCTACTTTTTGGATTAAGCTTAAGAATTCTACCAATTAACCATCCTAAAAAGAGGGTTAAGCTAATACCAGCTATGGTTAGTAAAAAGCCCTCCTTACCGGCAGATAAGGCCTTTTCATAATAAATGCCAAAACCTAGGCCCACTACTGCAATTTTTAAAGACCAGTTTACGGCGGTCTTGTTGTGTTGGGCAAAAGGATGACCAAAAATTAGGCTAAAAAGAAAACCAGTTATCATTGCCAATGGAGGATTCATCCATGGACTAAGACTAAAGGCAAGTAGGCTAATAAATAGAGCAGGACGTAGGATTGACAATGCTATAGATTTTGCAGCAAAGGTAATGGCCTTTGCGATATAGGCATTGTGACCTTTATCGCTTAGTAAAGTTTAGAGCAAATTCCTATTCCCACTCGACCAATGATGTCTGAGCCTGCACCGGTACCGGCCAAGCCATCAATGTCATCACTAAAGGTACTGCGACCAGCGGCAAATACATCAAAGGATAGTTTAGGGTTTACTCTAATCTTTATGCCTATCATAGCTTCCGCATAGGGATGAACCTTTGTTTGATCAAATACCGTAAAACTACTCGGTAAATTAACTACGTCTATTGGTTTATTATGTTGTACGGCCATCCCTCCGTTTCCCGCTATGTATAAACGGAATGGTTGATATAAACTGGCTCTTCCACCTGGTGCAAAGGGGAAAATCATTAAGCCTACACCGACGGAGCTGTGACTTCCTTTTCCATAATAATAACTACTCTGTTCGGTTCCCGGACTCATATAGTCTATGGAATAACGCAAATGACTCGCCACGAGATTAAAATGAGCACGATTGCCCAGTGGTAACCCATAAACTAGGTTTAGGCCTAGTCCAAGGTCATCACCAATATAACCGCGTCCCATTGCTTCGCCTTGGATAATCATACCGCTAAAATGTGTGGTAATGCATGCTTGTGACTTAGCGCTGAACTGCAGCAAGCAGAACAGTGCCAATAGTAATGTTTTCCTCCCCATAAGATGTGATTTTGTTCCCTGTTTTAAAATCAATCTAAAAGTATTAAAAAATAATACTATATAGGTAATTTAAACATTAACTTGTTGATAAATAAATGGTTGCGAAATAGCTTAAAATAATTTGATAATAGCTCAAGAAGCTGACCTTTAGCTATTTTCAATCCGCTATTTTTTAAAGGGAATAACTAAGGCCGGATCGAATTAAACCCATGAGTTCTGGGGTAGAACTGCTGCCATTTATTCCGTCCATGTCGTCATCAAAGCTACTGCGAATGCTAAATTGAAAATTGAAGGCCCACTTCGGATTGGCTCTAATCTTAACTCCGAGTCCGAGCTCGCCTACGGGTGAAACAAAGCCACCATCGATATAATCAAGATTAAAATTCGGGCTAACCTCGGTGCTTAAGTTTTGGTAAACAATCCCCGCATAGACAAAGGCATAAGGCCTAAATGGTTGATAGATATTAGACATACCATGATTACTAAGGAGGTAGATGTTTAAGCCGCCCGTACCGCTCCAATGACTACCATTAACTTCGGCATAGGAAATAGAGTTTGGATCGGCTTTGCCTATAAAGTCCATTCTTAATTTTAGGTAATCCACTTTCCAGGATAATTCGTAACGCGGATTTATAAGGGGAAAATCTCCAGTTAGACCGAAGCCCAAGGCCAAATCGTCGCTTATAAATTTATTTTGTGAAACCTCTCCTTGCATGGACATGAGGTTTAAATTAAAGCCATAGCTAGTTCTTTGGCCGTAAACCAAGGATCCAAAAAGCAAAAAGTATAGGATAACGAAGCGTCTCATCTCTAAAATGCATAACCTAATCCTAGCTGTACAAAGCCGATATAGTCTTTTATGTTAGTGGGGCCAGCTATACCATCCCAGTGGTCATTGTGGCCATATTTCATGCCTCCAGAAATCTCACTGTACCACTCTGAGTTAATAAAAATACGTAAGCCTAATTCGCCGCTTATATATGGACTAAGCTTAAAGTCTTCGTTCATATACTCCGCCGCACCGGCACCCATGCGGTTGGCTTCGGTATTACTGTAAAAACTTTCTAGTCCCAGGTAGGCGGCGCCAAAAATGGCCCACTGACCCCGACTAGGCTGGTAATGGCTTAGTTTGGGGTCTAGGTAATACCGCATACCCGCTCCCAAGTTAAAGTGCCTTGTACGCGATTGATAGAGTGTATTCGAAACTAAAAAGTTTTCTACTTGGATTCTACCTCTTATTTGATGGTAAGTAGCCAAAAAAGAATACTGCCATCGCGAATCCTTTAACCATCTATTATAGTAGAAGTAGGCGCTACGACCAATTTCTTCTACAGCGAAATCTTCATAAGTTGAAGTTTCGCCCTCAAAAGTAGCGGCGCCAATCCCGAATCCAATACTTTGATACTGAGCGCTTAGGCTACATGAAATTAATAGAAAAAGGTGCAGTAAAAATACTTTCCTTATTATCCCCATTCCCCTGTTTTTTAATTCCCTTGTTTATTCTGCTTGATTCGTTGAATCTGTCTGTTCCTGAACTTTGCTTCCCACGGCAAAGGAGGTTACCAAATCATTAAGCATATTACTGGCCGAATTCGGACTATTTGGTAATAAAATTAGATTACTATTGGTGTTCTCGCTCATGGCGTGAAGGGTGTCGTAGTGTTGGGTAATCACGATAAGGGCAGAGGCTTCCTGACTATTAATTCCCACCTGATTCAGCACTTCCACAGATTCCTCCAAACCTTTAGCGATCTCACGTCTTTGGTCCGCAATACCTTGACCCTGCAATCTTTTGCTTTCAGCCTCAGCGGTAGCTTTAGCAACAATACGGATACGTTCTGCTTCACCCTCATATTCGGCCGCTACTTTCTGACGTTCGGCAGCATTAATTCGGTTCATTGCGCTCTTAACCTCATGGTCTGGGTCAATGTCGGTTACTAAAGCCTTAATAATTCCATAGCCATAGGTGTTCATTGCTTCTTCTAATTCACGCTTTATGGCGATGGCGATATCATCCTTCTTCTCAAACACGTCATCCAATCGAAGTTTAGGCACTTCGGCCCGAACGGTATCAAAAATATAAGAGGTAATCTGAGCTTGGGGACTTTCCAAGCGATAGAAGGCATCGTAAACCGAATCTTCCAAAACCAAATACTGAACGGAAACCTTCAATTGAACAAATACATCATCCTTGGTTTTGGTTTCAACCAAAACATCCAATTGCTGAATTCGAATACTAACCCTTCCAGAAACCCGATCTACTATCGGAATTAAAAAGTGAATACCTGGCTTGCGAATGCTGTGAAAACGACCAAATCGCTCAACGATGGCAATTTGCTGTTGCTTTACAATGAAGACGCCAAAAATTAAGATCAGCAGTCCCAATACGATCAGGAGGATAGTTTGAATCATGTGGTTTGTTTTAATTGAGGCTTTGAAATTACAAAATAGAATTGGCCAAAGATTAGTTTCTTTGTCTCAATTTAGGGGCCTTTGGAAGAGTATTATAAAATATTGGGAGTGCATCCAGATGTATCTGATGAGGTTTTGAAGAAAGCCTATCGAAAATTGGCATTTAAATACCATCCCGATAGACAAGCTGGGGCCGAGGAAAAATTTCGCAGCATTTTAGAGGCCTACGAAACCATTCTCAATTGGCGAAAGGCGAAGACCAAGCTGAAAGACTTGAGTCAGGCTGATAAGCAAAAAATCTACGAACACCTTAAGGCCAAAGCTCAAGAAAAGGCTAAAGCGGAGGCTCATGCCAGGGCCGCTGCATATCGAAAAAAGAAGGAAGAAGAGGAAAAGCGCTCCTATATTATCGCAATCTACAGCTTTATTGGTCTAGTATTCCTCATCTATTTCTCCTACCAGGCTTACCACTGGTTTATAGATTTTAAAATTAGCCAAGAACCAAAAAGAAGTTTAGTAACAGTAGTAGGAGTGGAGCGCAATAGGGTTGTTTACCAGTTCGAATACCAGGGCAAAGTGAAGGAATACCGCGAATACGTATCCGGGTTTGGCTTACAGATGTTTGCCGATAATGGCTTACCCTTAAAAACTGGAGATCAATTTTACGTCGATTTTAATGCCAGCGATCCCGATTATCACAAACTCGATTATTACACCGTTTCTTCGCAAACCTTTAATCGATACCTAAATCTTGCCACCCAATCTTTAATTCGCTGTAGCTTGGATCCGCTGAATCCCGAAAAAGTGCTAAAGGGGAATAAAGCGAAATGTATGGCGCTACTTGCTTATAATCAATCAGGTTTAGAGGCTTTAGCTAAGATTTATCACTTTGATACCAATCCTCTTAATAAGCTGCGCTACAATCAATTCACCTGGTATATTTATAAAAATTCAAATGAATTTAATCTAGCTAAGCAAGAGTGTAAGCTTGGGCTTGATGGAGGCGATTCTTTTTAGCTAATTTTGCCGCAAATTCTAACTATGTCCCAAAAGCCCTCTTTACCCAAAGGAACTCGAGATATTTTGCCGGATTCAATGTTGCAAAGGGAGTTTATCCTTGAGCATATCAGAGCTGTTTTTAAAAAATACGGTTTTGCCCCTATTGAAACTCCGGCTATGGAAAAGCTATCTACCCTAACCGGAAAGTATGGCGAAGAGGGCGATCGACTAATTTTTAAAATTCTTCCGCGAGGGCGAAAGTACGATGCGGCCTTTCAAGAAGATGATACAAGTAAAGCGGAGCAGAAATTAAGCGCCAATATAGAGGAGGCCTTGCGTTATGACCTAACCGTACCCTTTGCCCGTTTTGTGGTTCAAAATCAAAATGAGCTCAGCTTTCCCTTTAAGCGCTATCAGATCCAACCAGTGTGGCGTGCTGACAGACCCCAAAAGGGCCGTTTTAGAGAATTTTATCAATGCGATGCTGATGCCATTGGCTCGAAATCACTCTTACAAGAACTTGAGTTTATTAGCATTTATAAAGAGGTCTTTGAAAAGCTTGGCTTGCCCATTGAGTTGAAGATGAATCACCGTAAGGTTTTGGCGGGCCTAACTGAGAACTTTAATATTTATGATTCTTTCGCCGACTTTACCGTAGCCCTAGATAAATTAGATAAGATTGGTCTAGACGGGGTAGTAAAGGAATTGAGAGATAAAGGTATAGCCGAATCGGCTGTGGATGCGCTAAACGGTATAGCTAAATTAAAAGGGACTAATTCCGAAAAGCTAAATTCCTTAAGCACCTTGGTAGGGGACTCTGAGATTGGTCTGGAGGGATTAAAGGAATTGAGCTTCGTATTTGAAGCGGCCCAAGAACTAGGGATGGATAAGGTTCTGGATATAGACCTTAGTTTAGCCAGAGGCCTTGATTATTACACCGGAGCCATTTTTGAAGTTAAGGTAAAAGGCATCGAGCTAGGTTCTATTGGGGGTGGCGGTCGTTACGATGATTTAACCGGTATTTTTGGCTTAAAAGATATGCCCGGGATTGGCATTTCATTCGGCCTAGATCGGATCCAGTTGGCAATGGAGGAACTCGACCTTTTCCCAAGTCTAGAGGCTAGCAGCACCGAAATTCTTGTAATCAACTTCGGAGAGCAGGAGGCTTTATACGGATTAAAGCTTGCAGCACAGCTTCGCCAATTAGGAATTAAAGTTGAATCCTATCCAGATTCAAGCAAGCTTAAAAAGCAATTGGATTACGCCAATAAAAAGGGCATTCAGTATGTCTTGATGATTGGCTCAAATGAAATTAAAGAAGGAAAATTCCTGTTAAAGGATATGAGGGATGGAAGCCAAGAAACTCTTGGTACAATAGAACTACTCGAAAAATTCAACCCTCAAAAAAACGCCCATCATGGCCACTAGCACCTATAATATTAGTCCAGAGCACTTAAGCTTAGAACAACTGTATCAAATTTTTAACGAAAGACATCCAGTTGCTCTCTCGGAAGAGTCTAAAGCACTAATCGAAAAGTGCCGTCACTATTTGGATGCCAAAATGGAAAGCCATGATGGAGCCATTTATGGTATAAACACAGGCTTTGGTTCCTTATGTAATGTTGCCATTGAGGGTAAAGACCTACAACGTTTGCAAGAGAACTTAGTGCGCTCTCACGCTTGCGGGACCGGAGCGGTTTTGGATCCAGAATATGTGCGCTTAATGTTATTACTTAAAGCGCGTGGCTTATCCTATGGGAACTCCGGAGCAAGTCTCAATACCATTGAAACTTTACTGCAGTTCTACAATAATGAAGTTTTACCAGAGGTTTTTGAACAAGGATCCTTAGGAGCTTCTGGTGATTTAGCGCCTCTGGCACATTTAAGTCTGGCCCTAATGGGAGAGGCTAAGGTCTACCATAAAGGAGAATATCGCCAAGCGGCAGAAGTTTTGGCGGAGCTGGGAATTGAACCCATAAAATTGCAGTCCAAAGAAGGCTTAGCGCTTTTAAACGGCACCCAGTTTATGTTATCCTTGGGAATCAAAGCTTTTTTTGATCTAAAGAAACTAGCCTACCTAGCCGATTTAATCGGTGCCATTTCCTTGGAGGCCTTCGATGGTAGGAAAGATCCTTTCGATGCTTTAATTCACCTCGCTCGTCCCCATAATGGTCAAATTAAAACAGCGGCCTTTATTAGGGAGCTATTGGAGGGAAGTGAACTTATCGATGAACCCAAAGAGCATGTTCAGGATCCTTATTCGTTCCGTTGTATGCCTCAGGTTCATGGGGCCAGTAAGGATATGATGGATTATGCGGCAAAGGTTTTTGAAACTGAACTAAATTCGGTTACGGATAACCCTACTATTTTTGTTGATGAAGACAAGGTAATTAGCGGTGGGAATTTCCACGGGCAACCCTTAGCCTTAGTTCTAGACTCCTTAGCAATCGCAACAGCAGAGTGGGCGAATATCTCTGAACGTAGAACTTATTTATTGATTTCCGGTCAAAGGGGATTACCAGCATTCTTAGTAGCAAAGCCTGGACTTAATAGTGGATTAATGATAGCCCAGTATACCGCAGCATCTGTGGTAAGCCAAAATAAACAATTATGTACGCCAGCTTCAATCGATAGCATCGTTTCTTCTAATGGACAAGAAGATCACGTTAGTATGGGCGCGAATGCAGCGACTAAATTGCAAAAGGTGGTAGACAACTTAAAAACGGTATTAGCCATAGAGTTAATCACCGCTTCACAAGCCTTGGCCTTTAGAACAAAGTCTAGTTCTCCTTTCTTAATGTCTTTTGTCGAGAGCTTTAGAGAGGTGGTGCCATTCATCGAGGAAGACCGCTATCTGCATGATGACATTGAACGAGCGCGTCAGTTCATTGATCAACTAAATGTAGATGAGGATTTACTTTTTTAACGGACAAGACTAAAGTAGCCTGTTAGTTTACGCTGACTCTCTAAAAGGATATAAGTATAAACCCCTCCGGGAGCATTTTGCCCCTGGTAGCTGCCATCCCAGAATTCGGTGTAGGGATCATCGGTTTCGTAAACTAGAACTCCCCAACGATTGAAGATCTTTAGGTTTGCAGACTCATCACAGGGGTCTCCAAAAATCTCAAATTGGTCATTTAGGCCATCACCATTGGGTGTAAAGGCGGTAGCGGTATAAACCTTTTCTTTAATATCGTCGATTTGAATGGTGTAATTTTCGGTATAAACCTTATTACATACCGTGTCTTCGATAGTAAGAGTGATGGTTTTTTGTCCAGGCTCAAAGAATCTAATATTGGGTTGCGAACCTTCATAATTTTTACCGCTTGTCTGCCAGTAATAACGCAGCCAAGGAAGGGAGCTAGTATTATTAATTTCCAGTTCACCATTGCTGCACGAACTTAGGCTTACTTCAATATCTGGAATAGTGGCAGTATCTCGAAACTCAATGGTCTTATAAATGGTATCCGATCGCCCACAAACGGTATCTAGGGCAACTAGTCGTACTTGATATTGACCGAATGACTGATACTGGTGGAGGGGATTAGCTTTAGAGCTGCTCGTCCCATCTCCAAAGTCCCATTCATAACTATTTGAAATTATACTTAAGTTTTGAAACTTGGCTTCTAGATTGTTATCACAAGAAGTATAATCGATTACAAAGTTGGGGATAGGCTCCCTCACTGCTGCATGCTCGATTTCCAAGTAAGAGGTGTCACTAATATTACAAATGGTGTCGTAAGCGATTAAGGTAATTTGATAGCTTCCTAAACTTCGATAGGTTACCGACGGGTTTATATCTGATGAACTTTGACCATTTCCAAAGTCCCATAAATAATTGGTGGCATTGGTACTCTGGTTATCGAAATTCACAATCAGGCCATCACAGATTGAGTCCACACCGGTTGAGAAACTTATTTGGGCATTGGCGTGCAGTATTTGGTTAAAGCTAAATTTAAAAACCGCCATATTACAACTTGGCCCACCTGCATTAGGGGAGTAGGCGCCGGGAGTTGTTGGGAAGCTTTGGTTATTACAATTCGAACATACTGCTTGATAGATAGTACCATCTTTATTAAAACGAGAGGTACCACCATCGACATGTTCGTTGTCATTACCGCCTAAATAACTAGCAGTTTGCAAACTACTGGCATCATGTCCTAAGATCATAAAGTAAAAGTCACTACCATCAGTCGTGCTTTGGAAGGCATCTTGCGTGATGGGCAGTCCATTGGTATTTCCATTCTGCGTCCCTGGGAATCCAACCATATTTGCCGAGCCATTCCAACCAGAGAAGTAAATGTTAAGACATCGGTCGACCATAAAGGCACTGGGCACTAAATCTTGTTTATTCTGTCCACTACCTACCATCGTTTGCCAATAAACCTGACTAAGATTAGAGTCCAATTTGGCAATAAACTGACGCGAGCTAGGGTTTCCATAGACGCCCGGACTAATTGGTAAACTACCATTGGTTTGTCCAGCAATGTAGAGCGCTCCATTATAGTCGATATCCATCAGGAAGCTCTGATCCCGCATGGAAGTACCAAAGTAAGTCCCTGCTAGGAAGTCACCATTAGCTAAGTCAAATGCCGCAATATAGCCGTCTAAATCGCCCTGCAATTGATCCTTGTAGGCGGCACTGTGCATGGTTAACCCCGTACTTTCAGTGGCACCGGTAATGTAGAGTCGATTATTGAAAATCTTTAAGGCATAGCCGGCGTCAGCTTGAAGGTTTCCATAATAACGTCCCCAAATTAAGCGACTGAGGCCAGGGTTGAATAGACCAATTAAAGCGTCTTGTGAATTTTGATTACGATCTTGAGAATTGTTTCCAAACAAGGGAACATCCATACTCTTAGTGGAACTTACTACTGCGATGTTACCATCATCAGTAAGTATTACTTCACCTCGGTAATGATCGCCGTAATTGTAGTATATATCTTCATTAAGCCCATCGTTTTTGCTACCACCCCAATAAGTTGAAGCGAGAAGCTGCTGTCCGTTCGTACTTATTTTAGCAATGAACAGATCCGATCCATGGTCGTAATTGTTAAAGGCATAGGACATTGCGAAATCTCCGCCATTGAAATTACTTTGAAAAGCATTGCTTTTAGTTGGGAAGTCATTCGAGCCCGTATTTCCAAGTACCACCAAATTCCCCTGGTCATCGCTGATTAAAGAGTGAACCACCTCAATATCTCGTCCTCCGAGATAAGTGGCATAAAGCAAGCGACTGCCGTCCGAACTAAATTTACTGATCGTAACATCAACATTAAAAATGCTATCGCCGGCAAAGCTGGGCTGGAAAACTCCAGTGGTGGTGGGGTAGTTCACGCCGAAATTAACTCCTGCACCATACATGCTACCATTGTCACCATAAGTGGCGGAATTCCCAAAATTGAGGTCGGCCGAGCCAGAAAAGGTGGCGAACTCTAATACGGGGTCAATAAGCAGCGGGTATCCTTCACGATAGCCGTCAACTTTAAAACTTACCGTATCCCCGTTTAACTCGTAATGAGCATGGACCTTTCGTTTCTTGCCGTTTATCAATTGGTAGCTGAAGGGAATACTCTCGCGTACTTCACCGAAGGCCGTTTCAATTATTAGTTGTTCTTCTCTAATTTTCAATGACTCAATTCCGTGAAAGACCATTTTTAGTTCACGGGGATGGGCATTTTGGTCGAGCTTAATATCGTACTTAAGCTTTTCTTGCTGTTCATAAAAAAGCAAGTCTATTCCAGGATAAATGTCTTTTCTTAAGGCCTGTGTAAATGATCCTAGACCGGATTTCCATCGACTGGGGTCATTGCCTAAAAAATAATTACGGGTATAGGCCTCTTCACCTTTGCTTTGCCAAGTCTCTCCCTGCGCCGCGATAAATTCTACTTGATAGGCTAGTGCCTTTTGAGGTCCATGATGATGACTATGGTCATGATGATGGGCTTCGTCAATTAAAAGCACCCGGTATCCGTCTTGATTAAAGAATACAGCTCCTTGTTTCAGCTCCAGTTTGGTGCTGAAATCTCCTTCCCACTGGCCTTCATTTTGCACAAAGTAGGCCTGGGCAAAGCTTTGCGCGTTCCAAAAGACGCAAAGCAATAAGCCATATAAACGTAGTACCCTCACGATTGGGTCTAAAAATAATAAAAAATAAAGGTTCTAAATAGCTATTAACAAGTCATTTATCTAAAGAGCCGCATCACTTATTAAAGGACTAAGTCGGCCTCTATAAATACGTACTCTTCATTGGCTTGGCATGCAATAAGATGTTGCTTGTGGTGTGACTTTTTGATTTTCAGTTTATTAGCAATGAAAGCGCCATCTTCTGGGAAGTTCCTAGATATGATATTATAGGTGCCTTTTCGAAAGTGTGAATGGTAGGGTTTCAATGTTTGTAAAACCTTGAAAACTCTCCCAGGGTAGTCTGAAATTAAATCTGCACTACTGTATAAATGAGTGTTCGGGGCGAGCTTTCCCAAATTAAATTCTTTCGCCACATGATCTTGCAAGCCCGCTTTTAAGATGCTAGCATTAGGCAGATAGAGGTAGTGAAGAATGGGACTTGTTTTTACTATCGCTTCCGATCCTACTAGATTTTCATAGTACTGATCTTGCTTAGGGTGGAGGTTAATAGTTCTTATTTTAAGCGAACTTGGAACATTAAAATTCCAATAAAAACAAACTTCTTTACACTCATTACGCTGACTAATAACCCACACTTCAGAAACGCCCGATAGTTCTTTTAAATAATGCGGAATACTAATCATTGGACTTAACTTCACCAAAAGACTCTGACTTTTAGCTTTAATTAAGTTAATGACCTCTAGTAAATTAGGTTGATAATTTTCCACCTCAATGAGACTTTGCTCGCCCTCATCTCTGCGCGATGGATCTAAATAAATCAGGTCTACCTTGGGCATGTCTTTTAAGAACTCCTCGGCTTTCGCCTGATGGAAAACTACTTGGTCTAATCCCAAAACCTTAAAATTATGTCGGGCTATTTTTAAGAGATCAGGGTTCGGTTCTACATAGATTACTTCATTAAACATAGCAGCCAGAATGCTACAGTCTATGCCTAAGCCTGCACTTAAATCGGCCATCGACTGAGCCGCTTTTAACCAGTCTCTTTTTACTTGGGCGGTTTCTTCACTACTCGCCTGCGCCAAATTGAGGCTTGGGGGCAAAATTAAGCGCGGGTTTTGATAGTAACTGGGAAGTTTTTTGCGAATCCTTTGCTTTTGCGCTATTTGTTCAATGAGACTTCTCTTGTCCTCATTATCGCTGTATTTCAAGAGTAACTTGGTGTAGTCCTTTTGCAGATTTTCTCTAATAAAGGCTACGTTTTCCTCTTCTGCCAATAATTCTTTAAGTGGCTTCCTCATTTTCATTAAGTGAACTTTGGGTAAGCCAGCGCACAAACTTTACTTGCGGGAAAAATTCTGCCGCCAAAAGGCGTAAAACGCTGTAAACAGGCACTGCCACAATCATACCGGCTATACCGGCTAAAGATGCGGCGAAAGAAATTACGAGGAAGATTTCTAAAGGGTGAGCTCTAATGGAGGTTGAAAAGATAAGCGGTTGAGTAATAAAATTGTCGATTAGCTGAACGGATGCAAAAATGATGAAGATGAAGAAAAATGCTGCTCCTAATTCCATTCCAGGATTAGAGATGGCTTGTGCCATACCAATCACTAGGCCAAAGCTAGCACCAATCATGGGTCCTAAGTAGGGAATTACATTAATAAGCCCCGCGAAAAAACCAATAACGATAGTGTTGTGGAAACCAGCAAATTTTAATCCTACGGAAACCAAGGTAGTAATGATGGTTATCTGAATAAGTAGCCCGACGAAATACCTTGATAAATTATTCCTTAGACGAGGTGAAACATGATGCACTCGCTCTTCATATTGATCGGGGATTAAGGCCATGATGATGTTTCGGAACAAAAACTTTTCACGCATAAAAAAGAAGGTGATAAAGATGATGCTGAAAATGGCGAAAGCCAAATTACCTAGACTCCCAATAAGGCCAGTAAAGGTATCTGTGACATTTTCTACATTAAAGACTTCACTAATACCGGGGCGCATGGCACTGGCTTTTTCACCCGCCTGAATCTCAGCAGGGGAGAGTCCAAAAAAGGCCTGTAACTGATCTATTTCTTCGCGAATCTCTGCAAATACTGAGTCAAAGTTAATTTCTGCCAAGGCACTTAACTCTGTCATTAATGCTGGTACGAAAATGGAGAAGAGTCCGCCGATAATTCCAATAAAAAGCAAAAGGGTTAAAGCAGCCGCTAGACTGCGGTTTAAATTGATTTTTTTCCAGCGCTGGCCGTTTAGAGCATCTACCACTGGTTTTCCCATCAGGGAAATTACGGCCGAGATTAATACATAGATAAGGGTGTACCTAACAATCCATACGGTATAAGCTAACCAAGCAATGAGCACTACGTATAGCAGGCTAATGAGAATCTGACGGGTTATAGTATTCATAAAGCTTGATTAAAGGCGTGGTGTATTATGTTAGCACCCATTTGCAGTGCTTTTAAGCGTAATTCTTCGGGGTCATTATGCACTTCTTGGTCCTCCCATCCGTCGCCCAAATCTGCTTCATGGGTGTAGAGTAGGGCTAAGCGACCTTCAATAAAGATAGCCCAAGCTTCTGGTGCTTTGGCATCATGCTCGTGAATCTTAGGTAATCCTTCTGGAAAGGAAAACGGAGCCTGAAATATAGGGTGGTCCTTAGATAAAAGCTGTAACTCTCGATTTTCGAACAATGCTTCAATTTCGCGTCGAATGTAGGGGTCCATACCATAATTATCATCGATATGGATAAAACCTCCGGCCTCAAGGTAGAGCCTTAAGTTAAGACGCTCCTCTTCACTTAACACAATGTTTCCATGCCCGGTTAAATGCAAAAAGGGATAATTAAAAATTTGCGCTGAGTTGAGTTCTAGGTCGACCGGCTCTAGCTGTAGATTAGTATTAATAGATTCATTGCAGAATTCGGCTAAATTATAGAGGGCCGTGGGGTTAGCATACCAGTCACCACCACCATTGTACTTAACCAAGGCTAATTGCTCTTTCTGAGCATTTAGGCCTAGGCTTAATAATAGACTTAATGCAAGTTGTACTGAATACCGGGTCATTTCACAAATTTAGGATTTCTTAGCGCTTCTGAAATCTCTTTGGGCATTAGCTAGTGCAGATACTAAGATTGCTGCTGTTTCGGTACGTAGAACTTCACTTCCCAAAGAAATCAACTCAAATCCTGCTTCACGCGCTAATTCTATTTCCGACTTCGAAAAATCTCCTTCTGGGCCAATTAGTACCAAGCTAGGCTCATATAAATTAAGGCTGGAAATCTTCTTAGAGGGATAATCATCACTTAAAGCAGCAATATACTTTTGAGGAAATGATAAACCCAGTTCGAGCAAAGCTTTAAAGCTTAAACATTCCTTTAATTCGGGCATGTAGCCTTTATGGCTCTGTTTAAAGGCTGCTTCGAGAACGCGTTTTCCACGTTCTTGTTTGTATACTTTTCGTTCGGAATGATCGCATATGATGGGGAAAATACGGTCAACTCCCAATTCGCAGGTTTTTTCCAACGCTATTTCAAAGCGATCGTTGCTTTTTGTAGGGGCGATAGCAAGACTTAATTGAGGTTTTTCCTGTGTCCACCTTTCTTTTAGAATGCTAAATGATACCGCGTTTTTTTGCTCACTGCTAATCTCGGCTAGGTATACAATCCCATCGCCATAACTTACCGATATTAAATCTCCAATCCCCAATCTTAATACTCTTAGGGCATGATGACTATCATCTTTGCTCAGAAAGCCAGATTCTTCATTGCTCTTTTGGGCAAAAAAATGATTCATAACTATAAACTTAAAGCTTTGCGCGCTTTTGCTACTACCGATAAATCGCAAAAATCTTTTTCCAAGAATTTGTAGTAGGCGTTAATGGCAATCATGGCCCCATTATCGGTGGTGAACTCAAATTTTGGAATGTAGCATTGCCAGGCCAAGTTCTGCTCTCTTTCCTTTAAAGCTTGCCGTAGGCCCGAATTTGCAGAAACACCCCCAGCGATAGCAATTCTTGATATTCCAGTATCCTTGGCCGCCTTTTCCAATTTATCCATGAGGATATCTATGATGGTACGCTGTATACTTGCGCAAAGGTCATTCAGGTTTTCTGCAATGAACTCTGGGTTTTCCTTTACCGCTTTTTGTAGGAAGTATAGAATGCTGGTTTTCAAACCACTAAAGCTAAACTCATAATCCTTCATTCGCGGCTTGGCAAAGTTAAATGCTTGGGGGTTCCCCAATTTTGCCTTTTGATCAATTATTGGTCCGGCCGGATAGGGTAGCCCCATTATTTTACCGGCCTTATCAAAGGCTTCTCCTGCCGCATCATCAATCGTTTCCCCCAGCAATTCCATTTCATAAGGGGATTTAACCACAATAATTTGGGTGTGACCGCCGCTAACAGTTAAGCATAGGAAAGGGAACTCAGGATTAATTTGATCCTCCGTTTCGATCATATGCGCAAGAATATGGGCGCGCATATGATTTACTTCGATTAGGGGTATATCTAAGGCTAAACTTAAACTTTTGGCAAAGGAAGTACCAACGAGCAATGAACCTAAAAGTCCAGGACCAGAGGTAAAGGCAATGGCATCGAGGTCTTCGAGTTCCAATTGAGCCTCTTTGAGCGCCTTGTCTAAGCTGGGAATAATATTTTGCTGATGGGCTCTGGAAGCTAATTCTGGTACAACTCCGCCATATTCCGCATGTATTTCTTGGTTTGCGGTTACATTTGCAAGAATTTTACGATTTTGGGTAATGGCAATCGAAGTATCATCGCAACTACTTTCAATTCCCAGAATATTAATTTCCATAGAACAAAGGTACAATCAGACGGGCGATTAAAATACTATCCAGGACAATCCTCATATTTATAGGATTTCTACTGCTTTTGGCTCTGGTATTTAGTTTACCAATGGTCCAAAATTATGCGGCAAAGAAAGCCACTACCTATCTTAAAAGCTCAATCGGTCTAGAGATTCAACTGCGTCGTTTTTCGTATCAATTTCCCAATCGAATACATCTAGAAGGAGCCTTGGTGCCCGACTTTAAAGGGGATACCTTGTTCTATGCCGGTAGCTTGGACGCCGACTTTAAAGCCTATGGATCTTTTAGTGAAACCTTTCATTTCAATAGGTTAATTGGCGATAGTTTGTATTGTTATATGACCGCCTATCCAGAGGGAGACAATATGATGAAGTTCGTAGAACTCTTCGAGTCAGACGAGCCATCCGATCCCAATGCGGTATTCAATTTAGTAGTCGACGCCCTTGATTTAAGTAATAGCCGTTATTACTTGCGGGAATTGCCGGATAGTGGCGATTTAGCTTTTTATTGGGATGATATAAACGGAAGCTTCCAACGCTTTTTTGTGAGCGGTAGGGAAGTAGGGGCAGAAGTAGAAAGGCTTCGCTTTAGGGATAGTACCGGATTTACGGTGCGAAATTTGTCGAGCTCGGTCATTTATGGCGATAGAGGAATTAGGGCTAAAAACTTGGATTTAACTACCGACCGCAGTTACCTGAAAGGGGATGTAGACCTAATTTACCAGCAAGCTGATGATTTCCTTGATTTTATAAATGCGGTAAATCTTGAGGGAGAAATTGAGAACGCATCAGTCCACCCTCTAGATATTCAATACTTCGCTGATGCATATCCTGCTTTTCCCACGGCGCGACTAAAAGGAAAATTTAAAGGTCCGGTTAATGATCTCGTGTTAACCGATATCGAATTAAGTGCCTGGGATAAACTAAAAGCAGAAGGAGATTTACGATTAAGTGACCTTGACCAAGGAGCTCAACTTTCGTTTTACACAGACGGATTTAGTGTGCAGGCATTGGGTTCTGAAGTTCAGGGTATTGTTGACCTTTTCAGCGAAAGCGAACTCCCGCGCTTTATTGAGGATACGGACCTTTTTAAGTGGGAAGGAAGTTTTCAAGGAACCCTTTACGATTTTAACACTTTTAGCAGGCTTGAGTCCAATTTAGTGGCGGCCGACCTACGAATGAAGGTGGCTAATTTGTCGGATTGGGATGCGGTTACCTACAATGGTAACGTACAAGTGGATCGCTGTGCCCTCAATAAGTTCAGCGCTAATGCTGATTTTGGGAATTTAAGTGCCCGACTGCAATTGAATGGTCAGGGTCTAGATCCAGCTACCATGAGTAGTGCGGTAAAGGGAAATATCAATACCTTGAACTTCAAGGCTTATAATTACCACGGCATTTCAATTAACGGCGACATCGCTGAAGGGCAATTCGACGGAAACTTAAGTGCTCGTGATCCTAATTTGCGCTTCGATTTTATCGGTAAGGCCAGTTTTATTGCCGATACCTCTCAATTTGACTTTAGGCTTAAAGTAGATTCTGCTAACCTGTTTGCTATCAATTTAGTAGATGATAGTTTGGCCCAGTATCGCGGCTTCATTGACATCGATTTCCGGGCATTAAACTTTGACGACTGGGAAGGGCAAATTGCTCTGCGAGAGTCAGAATACCACAATGCGCGGAAGGATCATTATATTCAAGATATCGAGATTTTATCCATGAGTCTCGACACGGCTAAGCAATTAGTGATTGCTTCAGACATAATGGAAGGACGTATTTATGGAAAGTATACCTTGGCAGGTTTACAAGGAGTCTTTTCCAATACCTACAAGAAGTTTACCTCACCGAATCGCTATCGGTCGCGAGATAGTCTAAGACAGGCCTTTAATTACGAACTAGAGCTCAAAAACACTAGTCTACTTTCGCAATTGTTAGTGCCAAAATTATTGGTAGAGCCTGGTACCCAAATTAAAGGGGCTTATCATTACAAAAACGATGAGTTAGACTTAGAGTTAATGTCTCAGGCAATCCGCTTCCAAGAACACACGCTAACCGACATCCAACTTGATTTCCAGAGCTCTTATCGATATAACACTTTAAACTTCACCACCAATTCCTATCTCTATAAGAATGGACAAATTGAAGTAGATAGCCTGCACTTTCAGAATTCCTTTGTGGACGATAGCCTGCAATATCGATTAAAATTAATCCTGAGAGATAGCATAGATACCTATGCTGGCTTTAAAGGGCGGGCGGTTTTGATGGATACTAATGCTTTTTTGGTGAGCTTCGATTCTAGCGGCTTTAATCTGGGAAAAAAGCATTTTAGTTTAAATCCCGATTCTAAAATGCGGGTAGATAGCAATGGCTTGTCCTTTGACTGGTTTCAGCTCAATGGTGAAGAGCTAAAGGCAGAAATCAGTGGCTTTGTGAGTAGTGATCCAAACCGAATCTTACAGGCTAATGTCCAAAATCTAAATCTGGAGTTAATCAATTACTTTTTAGCGAACAAAAAAATTAAAGCTCGCGGGTACCTCAATGCCAATGTGATTGCGACCGAGCTTTTAGGCGAACCAAAGTTTTTGAGCGATTTAAGCATCGATACCCTAGAGTTTAATGATGTGCTATTAGGTCGACTTAGTTTAAACACCGATTTTGACTATTACAAGCAGACCGTATTCTTGGATGGTTCCATGAACTTAGGAGATCTCACTACCTTAGATTTAGAAGGCTTTTACGAGACCTCCAAACAGGGGAGCCTCGATGTAAACTTCAATTTTAATCGATTCCGCTTGGCAGCTTTAGAGCCCTTTGCTAGTCCAATTGCGGAAAATTTACGCGGTTTAATGAACGGTGATTTACGCCTCTATGGTAAGGTGGATGACCCTGATATTGATGGTGAATTGTTCTTACCCAAAACAGCGCTCACAGTTTCATTTTTGCAAACAGATTATAATTTGGTTAACAATCCCCGTATTCTCATAAATAATCAGCGGATAGCCTTTCCTGACTTGTCATTGCGAGACACCAAATATGGAACTGAGGGAATTTTAAGGGGAGAGGTTCGACACCATAATTTCCAGGACTTCTTCATCGATTTATATTTCCTTGCCGATGAATTATTGGTGTTAAATACTACATCCGAATTAGGAGACGCCTATTACGGAACGGCATATGCTTCAGGAAGAATTGATATTAAAGGTCCACCCAGTAATGTTCAGGTATTGGCGAATGTGAGTTCGGCCCGGAAGACAAACTTCAATATTCCCATTGGTGGCGCTACTGAGGTGAAGAATTCAGGATATGTTAACTTCTTACCGCCGCCATCTAAAGAGGACTCCATTAGCATTCTAGATTATAATTTTGATCTTGATGAAGGGGTTTCCTTAGACTTCGATATTGATGTAAATAATAATGCACGTGTAAGTATCATTCTCAATGAAAGCACTGGTAACAAGCTAAATGCCAGTGGTGAAGGGCTTATTAAAATGAAGTTAGAGCCCAATAAAGACCTCGAGTTATTCGGAACCTATACCGTTAATAAAGGAGAATATCAATTTAATATCGAAGGCCTCTTTCGTAAAGACTTTGTCGTTCAACGTGGGGGAACAGTAGTGTGGAATGGTGATCCCTATCAAGCTCGACTAGATTTAACGGCCGTATATTCTACTAAGGCCAATCCCGCGGTGATAACCGGTGAAAGTAATGGCGTCACCACCCCCGTAGAAGTTTATCTGTATATCAGCGGGGTTTTAACTAACCCTGAGATTTCATTCGCTGTAGAATTACCGAGAGCAAGTTCTTCTACTCAGTCAATTTTAAGTAATCGCCTTAATACCGAGCAAGCCATTAATCAGCAGGTGTTTAGTCTATTGGCCTTTAATAGCTTCACCCCACCAAGCAATTTCTTTGCCGGGGCTCAATCTGGGATCAACCAGTGGGATATCATTGCCAACCAGGCCGCTGCTTTCTTGAATAAGTTTACCGGAGATTATCGCGTAAGTCTTTCCTATCAGCCGGCTACGGAAGCGGGTGCCGATCCAGCCGCCACAGGAGTTAGTAATGAAGAATTAGAGGTGGGCTTGTCTAAGAACTTTTTCGACGAAAGACTTACGGTTAACTCTTCGGTAGAAGTGCCGCTCAATGAAAACAATAACGGAATTGCTGGTGATTTTGAACTGATTTATAGTTTAACTGAAGACGGAAGGATTAGAGCTAAAGCCTTCAATCGTTCGGTGGATAACCGTTTCAGTGTTAATATTTCTCAGCAACAGCTGTACCAACAGGGTATGGGACTCTCTTTTAAAACTGACTTTAATACCTACTCAGAGATTTGGCAACGAATTTTAGGAAAGGCTAAAGAAGAGGAAAACGCGGAAACAACGAAAGAAGAAGCTAAAGCTGATGGCGACCCAAGCTTAGATTAGTACTTACTTTCCTTTTCCATTTGTAATGACTCGCGATCGCGATTTAGGTAAAAACGATAACCTTCTCGGGCCTCATAAGACCGCTTAAAAATAGTTCTAGCCTCTTCGATGATAGGGTCCAAGTTTCTATAGCGAGCCGAGAAATGACCTAAAAGGAGGTAGCGAGCGTCGCAGATTTCAGCAATTTCTGCTGCTTGTTCTGCCGTACTGTGGGTAGTTGCCAAGGCTCTTTCACGGTCCTTATTGAGAAAGGTTGCTTCGTGATAGAGGAGGTCTACTCCCTTGAAATAGCGGTGTAGGTGTTTTACGGGCAGGGTATCGCTACAATAGGCATAAGAGAAGGCTGCTGGTGGGTCTAGGGTAAGTTCTTCGTTAGGGTATCGTTTCCCCCTTTTGTCCAGCCAATCTTTACCATTTTTTATCCCTCTAATTTCCGCAACAGGAATGTCTAGCTTTTCCAAAAGCTCCTTATTCATTTTTCGCGGTCTCGCTTTTTCCTGAAAATAAAAACCAAAACAATCCACACTATGTCTTAAGGGAAAAGAGTGAACTTCTAATTGCTCACTTTCGTAGATGAGCGTTTTGCTGTTTTTATTAAGCGGGTGAAATTTTAGGGGGTACTGGATTTTAGCCTGAGTCATTTTTAGAAAAGTACGCAGCACCTCTTCTAATTCTTGCGGTCCATAAAGGTGCACCGCCTGCTGTCTTTCCAAGAGTTGAAGGCTAGTAAGCAGAGGAATGAGTCCATAGAAATGGTCGCCGTGCAAATGACTAATTAAAATATGCTTGATTCGCGAGAACCCAATCCGATGCTGGCGTAGCTTTACTTGCGTGCCTTCACCGCAATCAATTAAGAAGTGCTCATCAGCAATGCTTAGGAACTGGGCACTCGGACTGCGGTTGCTGAGTGGAATTGCAGAAGAAGAGCCAAGTATACTTAAGCTAATTTGCTCCATTAAGCTTTAAAGTTCATCTCCTTTTTAGCGGCTAGAAGGTACATAACCGCCATGCGAATGGCTACGCCATTTTCGACCTGATTGAGGATGATGCTCTGATCACTATCGGCAACATCCGTGCTAATTTCGACCCCTCTATTAATCGGTCCCGGGTGCATGATTACAATCTTTTGACCAAGAGAATCCAGTAAGGCCTTGTCAATACCATATTGTTGCGTGTATTCACGAATACTTGGGAAGTATTTTAGGTCTTGGCGTTCGTGCTGAACTCTAAGCATATTAGCCACATCGCACCACTCCAATGTCTCCCTTAAATTGAAACTTTGTTTTACTCCAAGACTTTCGATATGCTTGGGTATTAAGGTGCTGGGGCCGCATACTCGCACTTCGGCGCCCATTTTTTGTAGGCACAGGATATTAGATAGGGCTACTCTGGAGTGTAGAATATCTCCTACGATGGCAATTTTTTTCCCTTCTAAGCTTCCTAAACGTTCTTGGATGGAAAAGGCATCTAAAAGCGCTTGTGTGGGGTGCTCATGGGCGCCATCTCCAGCATTTACAATGATACTGTCCACGTTTTGCGATAGGAAGTAGGCGGCTCCCGGTTTGGGATGGCGCATTACAACCATATCGACCTTCATGCTTAAAATGTTATTTACGGTATCGATAAGAGTTTCACCTTTGGAAACCGAAGAGCTTGCGGCAGAAAAGTTTATCACATCCGCCGAAAGGCGTTTCTCTGCTAGCTCGAAAGATAAACGGGTACGGGTGCTATTCTCAAAAAATAAATTGGCGACGGTAATATCTCGTAAAGAAGGAACCTTTTTTATGGGTCGATTAATAACCTCTTTAAATTGCTTTGCCGTATCGAAGATGAGCTGAATATCGGAGCTCTGTAGGTATTTTATGCCTAATAGGTGATTTACACTTAATTCACTCATGGATTCCTTTTTCTAGATAAACTGCATCTTCGGAAGCATTGATATCTTGCCATTCCACCGATACTCTATCGCCCGCCAAGCTATCTACTTGTTCGCCCACATAATCGGGTTGAATAGGTAGTTCGCGGCTAAATCTGCGATCTATGAGTACCAGTAATTCTATTTCGGAAGGTCGGCCAAAGGATTGCACTGCATCCATAGCCGAGCGCACACTTCTGCCCGTGTATAAAACATCATCAATAAAGACTACTTTTTTACCTTCTAGTAAAACGTCAATTTTGGTCATGCTTGGCTCTAGAGGGCTATCTCTGCGTCGGAAATCGTCGCGAAAAAAGGTGATATCCAAGGTTCCCGAAGCGAGCTTATTGACTCCATTGGCGTTTAAAATCGCCACTAATTTTTCGAGTACATAGATGCCTCTTGTTTGCAGTCCAATTAGCACCGTATTTTGAAAATCGCCGTGGTTCTCAATTAATTGCTGAGCTAAACGATTTAGCGTAATTGAGATACTGCGGGCGTCGAGTAATTTCTTTTTATCCATAATCGGCGATACAAAAGTACTAATTACTGAAAGTGTTTAGACCAATCGATGCCATCAAAATTCCCAGAGCTCATTAATAAGAGCACTTCATGCTGACCAGCGTTGCTAAGCACATAGTCCTCTAAAGCCTTACTTTCATCGATAACCTTAATAGCCTCGTTACCAAATGCCTTTTGCACAATTTCGGGACTTAAGGGGGCTAATTTTTTATGGGCTATTACGGATGGATTAAAGTAAACAATAGCCAGATCTGCGGCATCCATGCTGCCCTTGTATTGCTGAATAAACTCGGCGTTTAAGCTGCTAAAAGTGTGTAATTCCAGCACGGCCATAATTTTACGGTCGGCATAAGCTTCACGCGTTCCATTTAAAGTAGCTTTAACCTTACTTGGTGCATGAGCGAAGTCGCGAAAGACCTCAAAGTTTGGTCCTTTAAAAAGTGGTTCTAGGCGTTTTGAAGCACCTTCGAACTCTACAATAGCCTCATAGAACTCTTCATCGGTAAGGCCCATTTGGCTGCAGATCCATCGTGCGCCCTCCAGATTACTCATGTTATGGGCACCAAAGACTTTTAGATCTAAGTCCCCTTCAAAGGTTTCCAGCACAAACTTTCGGTTCTCTACATGGTATTTGGGCTTGCCGTAGGGGAACTTTTTTATTTCATTCTTACTTTCTTCCACCACACGTACTACCTCGGGATCATCTTCATTATAAATAATTAAACCACCCGAATCGATGCATTCCATTAGTAGTTCGAACTGATGAAAATAGTCTTGGTAATTAGGGAAGACATTATAATGGTCCCAGGCAATGCCTGATAACAAAGCAATATTGGGTTTGTAATGTATAAACTTTGGCCGCGGATCTAGAGGTGAAGAAAGATACTCATCTCCCTCAATGAGCATAAATTCATTCTCGTCAGTGATTTTAACCATAGTGTCAAAACCTTCGAGCTGGGCGCCCACCATATAATCGCAATCGTGACCATGAAAATTTAAAGCGTGCAGAATCATGGCTGTAATAGAGGTTTTACCATGACTACCGGTAATAACCACCCGGGTTTTATCTTTTGAGGCCTCATAGAGGTATTCGGGGTAGGAGTAGACCGGTATTTTAAGCTCCAGGGCTTTTTTAAGCTCAGGGTTATCAGACCGAGCATGCATACCAACGACCACTAGGTCAAGCGAGGAGTCAATTCGGCTGGCATCCCAGCCCATAGTATTGGGAAGTAGACCTTTATTGGCTAAGCGACTACGTGAAGGTTCGAAAACTTCATCATCACTACCGCTTACGCTATGTCCCTGCTCTGCCAAGGCTAGAGCAAGATTATGCATGGCACTGCCGCCTATGGCAATTAGGTGAATTCTTTGTTTGCTCATAAGAGCAAAACTAGCTTATTAGCGGATTTCTAGCTTAGCTGTAGCGGATAAGTTTTCCATAAAGCGACGTGCAATATCAAAGTCGCCAGGATTTAAGCTATCTCCCACCTCACTATGAGTTTGAGGCTCATTGCGCATGTCAATACCCTCGCCATGAGAGAAGAGCTCATCTACAAAAACTACTAGTTCTATCTGGTAAGAAGCGCCTTCTGAAACCTGAAGGTTGAGCGGGTAACTCTTTACCTGATAAAGGCTGTCTAAACCTGGGTGATAGGCATTAAGAATGTCGGTACTATCTCCATTGAGTTGTCCGCTATTGTCTGATCTTCCTTCCAGAATTGCAAAGCGGTATTTGAGCATAGTCCAATACATTTGATTGTAAGAGGAAAGGGGATGCTCGTCTGGAAAACTTTCTGGATTGGAATTATTTTGATCGGCATCCAATCCAAAGCCTAATTCGAGAGTGCGGTAGGTGTCGGCTTCGATGTCAACCATAAATGCACCAGTTTCAGAATCTCCGACATCTGCCAATAGTATATCTTTAATCTCTACCCTTCCTTTATCCCCAACTAAGGTAATATTAGACAGATATAGCTTAAACTTCTTAAGGTTGAAGTCATAGCCGGTGTTCATATAAAGAGTATCTCCAATTTGTGCCGTGGTCGCCCCTTGGTCAATAGCCAAAGCAGTGCTAAACTTTAAACTAGCTTGCTTTTCCTCCTCCTTGCTTTTCCGACAATTGGTGGCGATAAACAGGAGGGAAAGAACGATTAGGACGGTATGAAGATACTTTTTCATCAAATTTAGAATACGCCAATTTGTAGACTGTCGCGCATAATTTCGGCGATAGTCCAATCTTGATTATCAAAGAAATCACTCTTAACCTCTTGCACTGCGGCAAGATTTACGTGATGAAGAATCGGTTTCACATTAGCCAAAAGGAAAATGGCGATGTTTTGAGAATTGTCAACCGAAAAATAACGGGTTTCACTTACGGCCGTATCCGCTAGGAAAAAGGTTCCTAAAGTGTATTGAACCGGCAGGAATACAGAGTCGGTTGGAGGTTTACTGGGGTCGAAAATACGTCCCTTAATGGTGAAGAAGTTTACGCCCAAACCGTCTCTGCGCACCAGGGTTGGATCGAGCTTGTTTAGCTCCTGAATATCATCTACTAAAATAGAATCACCACCATAGCGCACTTCAAACTGACCATAATAGCCTCCCGCAGGAATTAATCCACCTTTACCTCTTGGCCAAGTATTGTCTAAATGTATCCAGTTTTTAGCCGTATCAATCGATTCTTCCGAATCGGCAGGATTAAAGATGATATTATCTACAAGTAGTCCCACCGAATCGATGTAGAACTGTACCCCTTGAGAATTGGTGTAAATGGAATCGTATTTAATCGGTTCCTCACCATAATAGGTCAGAAGCGTGACATCAATATTATCGGTAGGAGGAATATCTTCCACTACTACAAGGTTGTCTTCCTTACAGGCAGCGAATAAAATTAGGGATAATCCGAGTAAGCCAATCAGCTTTTTCATGGGGGGAAATTCTTAATAATTCTGTATATAATCAGTGATTTGGGTCGCCTAAGTTAATTAAATAACGAATCGAAATGCCTAAGCGTTGGAAGCCTCAAGATCTTCCTCTATTTTTTTCATGGTATTGTAATCCTCACTTTGCTCGATGCTATCCATTATTTGTTCTAAAATAGCGGCAGAATCCTTAGTGTAATCTATGTCTAATGGATCCTTAAAACGAATGGATAAATCCACTCCCTTCTTTTTCAGGAATAGTCCTTTTTTATCAAAAGCTCTCCGGAAGCCATCTACGACTACGGGAATTACAATCGGTTTAGTCTCTTTTATGATATGTGCAGTGCCCTTACGACCATTCACAAAGGGAGTGGTGGTGCCTTGAGGGAAGGTAATTACCCAACCGTTTTCAAGGGCGGTGAAGATTTTCTTGATATCTCCTGGATCCACCCCACGGTTGACCATCTTCCCAGCCGATCTCCAAGTACGCTTGATAGAAACGGAACCCACATAGGCGAATAATTTGGGTAAGATGCCGGCAGACATCGTTTCTAAGGCAGCGATGAAATAAATATTCATCTTCGGGTTTAAGACAAAGAAGGGGAAGTTAATACGGTCATAAATTCCCCATTTTGCACAACAGAATACCTGATACATGCCAGTTACATCAGCGAAGTAAGTTTGATGATTACTCACGAAGAGGACATTTTTCTTTTGCAGTCCTTTAAGAACATGGCTACCGCTAACCTGGGTTTTATTAGCAATATTAAAGCGGTAATAGGCTATTGAGCCAAATACAAAAATTAGCAGGCGCTTAATAAGAAGTGAATTGCCAAAAGCGTCACGAAATCGTATCCTCATAAATGTATACCTGATTTGCAAATATACACGGCTTGGAGAATTTAGTGCCGCCGAACTAGGGCCCTAATCTCTGAAATGATCATAGCTGTTGCTCCCCAGACAGTTAGACCTTCTATTAAATAGGCTTTTGTTTTAATTCGAAAGCCCCCGCTCACTTCAACACTTGTCTCCTGAATATTGCTTTCGTCGAGAAAAGCGGTAAAGGGGATACGATGAATTTTAGCCACTTCCTTTTCTTCACGGGTTAAATCGGTAGCATTATCGGCGAAGGCAAGATAGGGGTGTACTAAAAAGTTACTCGGTGGAATGTATAATTGGGTGAGAGGACTTATAATTTGGTACTCCTCCTGCCTTAAACCAACCTCTTCTTCAGTTTCTCGAATGGCCGTTTCTTTAAAGTCGGAATCTTCTAACTCGTGTTTACCACCGGGAAAACTAATCTGACCGCTATGCGCACCAGGATATATGGTTCTTTCGGTAAGCAATAGATAGGGAGTTTGGGCGCGGTTCTCAATTAAGGCCAGCACCCCTGCTTTACGCACTTTGGCTAGGTTTAAGTCCATCTGAGACAACCTATTTCTACTGCCTGGAGCAATGCTGTATTGAGCCTCTTCTCCTGGTAGTCCCTCTTTTAGAGCGCTTTTAATTACTTCTTTTAGTTCGAGATAGTTCACCTTTAATTATATAGACAAAAGTAGATAAGAGTTACAACATTTAATAGCAATTATTTATTAATTTTGTGTAATCATTAAAGGAGAACTATGACACTTACACAGTTAACATATTTAATAGCCGTTGATAATCATCGACATTTTGCAAGAGCTGCCGAAGCTTGCTTTGTAACTCAGCCCACCTTATCCATGCAAATTCAAAAGCTGGAGGAGGAGCTAGGAGTTTTACTTTTTGATCGAAGCAAGCATCCGGTGAAACCGACTTCCATTGGTGAGAAGTTAATCGCCCAGGCGCGTACAATACTGCATGAGGCTGAACGCATGCAGCAAATTTTACAGGAATCGAAAAATGTTTTGGAGGGCCCTTTCAAACTGGGCGTAATACCCACGATTACTTCTTCTTTGGTGCCACGTTTCTTGAATCAGTTTAATGCGAAGTTCCCAAAGATTCAATTACAGGTAATTGAACTTACCACAGAAATGATTTTGGAGAAATTGCAAAGAGATGAATTGGATGCAGCCATTCTCGCCACGCCATTAAATGAACGTTCGGTTATTGAAAAGCCTTTATACTATGAGCCTTTTATGGCTTATATCCCCGAAGATCATCGATTAGGTAAGGAGACTTTTGTAACGAATTCCGAATTAGATATAGACGAAATTCTTTTGCTTAATGAAGGTCATTGTTTCCGCAACTCGGTGATCAATCTATGTCGTACTAGTCCGAGTATGGGGCAGAAAAACGTTGATTTAGAGAGTGGTAACTTCGATATTTTAGTCAAGCTAGCGAAGAAAGGCTATGGAATGACTCTTTTACCTTATTTATATGCTATCGACCTTTCTAAAGAGGAGCAATCGAGATTGAAACCGATAGCGGACCCAAAGCCTACCCGAGAGATAAGCTTGGTTTATTCTCGAGCCGAATTAAAAATTAAGGTAATCGAAGAATTGGGCAAAATAATCCAGAATTCAGTTCCAGAAAAGCTATTGGAGTCAAGCGACCAAGTGCTGAGTCCGGTGCACGAGCTTTAAATTAGAAAAACAATGCACTTAAAAGCGGGTTATCTTTTACATGAAGGATTGCCCGCTTTTTCCGTTAAATATATTTCTGCTGCCGAGTGAATACACCCAGCTTTACATTTTTGAAGCACGTTACAAGCAGCTAATAAAAGAGTGCTGGGATCAAAATGAGCCTTTTGGAATCCCATTCTCGAGTAAATTAAATGCCCGTAATTTAGGTACAATAGTGAGGGTTAAGGAAATTATGAGTGTGACTGAAGATGGAGAAATGGAGATCATCGTCGAAGCACTTGGAAATTTTAAATTGGAAAAGTTTCACTATCAAAAGGAAGGCAAGCTTTACCCGGCTGGTGATATCGAATTGCTACCTAATGTAATATCTGAAACCTGTAGCGATGCACTATACGAGGCCTTCAGAAATTACCTAATCAAGCAAGACCATCTTGACACTGAGCTCTTAGCTCGCCGAAGCTTTAACTTTGCCGAAATGGCCAGTTTGTTGCATCTCAATGAGGCAGAGAAAATGGACTTAGTTTGCATCAAAACTGCTTCCGCATTGGAAAAGTACTTGCAGAACTATCTTCGATATTTAGCTTTGTTGCATGAACAGGAATCAAAGCAATTTCAGAATATCTATCTCAATTAAGAGCCTTTTTGTTGGCTTAACTTTTTTCCTCTTTGGTGCTTGTGATTCAGTAAGTGATAAAACTGGGGAAAAAGCCGTACAAACCGAAAGTTCAAAGTCCGCTAAAGCGGAGCCCGAAGGAGAATCTGTTTCTACGGGTTTTCCCATTTTTAAAAATGACCTTGAAGCGGAATCTTTTTTAAAATCTTATCAGCCGAAAGGCAGCTCCAATAAAGTAGTAATTGAATCTGATTATGGTGAAATCGTAATCGAGTTATTCGCCAATACGCCGCTTCACCGGAAAAACTTCTTGTACCTAGTAGATCGAGCGTACTTCAACGGTACCTGGTTTCATCGCATAAGTGCTGGACATGTTGTGCAGGCGGGAAACAATGATGAACAAGAACTTGTCCAGTTACGTCGCTCAATTGGTGATTATCGCTTAAAACCAGAGGCCTTGGAGGAGAATTACCACCAATATGGTGCAGTGGCCATGGCCCGCTCTTACTCGCATAATCCGGAGAAGAAATCGGATCCCTTTGAGTTTTATATCTGCATGGGGAAGAAATATTCTGCGGGTCAACTAAAGGCCATGGAAGAAGAGTATCAGATCTCGCTTAATTCTGATCAAAAGCGGATTTACCAAGAAATAGGGGGAAGTCCACATTTAGACGGCCAGCATACGGTCTTTGGTAAGGTGATAAAGGGTATGGAAGTTTTGGAAGAAATATCTAAAGTGGAAACCGATGAAGGAGAGTGGCCTCTAGAAAACATTGTCATTAAAATCAGAAATTACCAAGATCGGTAAATCGAAAGGAAAAATTTTTATCTTCGTAGACCAATGGTGAAACAATTCCATCAATATAATCGCATCAATAAACGCAATTGGATGACAATCCGATCGCGAGGTGCATTAATGGAATCTGAATAGAACCAATCTAACAGGAACTGTAAAAGCCCTCGCAAGCAATTGCGGGGGCTTTTTTTATGCAATAATTGAATTAAAAAATGAGCGCCTTTATCAATTTACTGGAAAGACAGAAGAAAAGAGAGCTTTACAAGCTGATTGACCTTCCAGCGAGAGGTAAAAATCTTCAATGGATTACTTTGAAGGGATTGGAAGATCAAGCCCTAGAATTACATGATCAGGTAGCTAGTTTATTGCCGAATAATGTTGGACTTATTCGTACGGGAGTGCAAATGGAGACTTTTGCGGAGGCACGCCCGGCTACTAAGATTAGGATTATGGCTCAAATTAGTGCAACTAATCACCGCTCTTATATGGTAAAGGTTCATTGTCATGAAGTTAACCCGAGAGGGAACTGGCGGAAACTCGCTAAAGCCGAGTATCACTATGCCGAAAAGCGAAGACCGGCCTAAACATTCTTAGCGATCATTGTGTATATTAGTGGCCCGATACCGATTTCCCATTCAGGAAAACAATTGCACACGATCCATGAAAAAATTACTGATTACCTTTTTAGCGGTAGGCACGCTTGGTACCCTAACCGCACAAAATCCCTTTTTAAGAGATTTACGATTGAGTCCCGATGCTCAATCCCTTGCCTTTAGTTACCAAGGCGACATATGGTTTTGGCAAAATTTGGAAGGAAACCCTTTGCGGATTAGTCTTCATGAGGCCTATGAATCCAATCCGATTTTTAGTCCGGATGGAAAAAGTCTAGCATTCAACTCAACACGATTCGGCAGTAATGACATTTTCATTAGTGACCTTAAAGGTCAGAGCCTAGAGCGTCTTAGTTATCATTCTGCCAGTGATAACCTTTCGGATTGGCATAAGGCTAAAGGAATTCTTTTTAGTACCGAAAGGGCTTATAATCGAGTAGAATGGGATCCAGAGATTCATCACTTTCCCAATGCTAGTGGTACTCCACAACGTCTTTTAGGAGCTTTAGGAGAAATGGCAGTAGTTTCACCAAACGGTCGCTACATTGCCTTTACCAGAGGCGCTTGCCGCGTGAGTAGAGAAAACTACAGTGGTCCGGCCGATAATGAAATTTGGATTTACGACAGTGAAAGTCAAAAATACTCAGCGCTTACCGATAATGAAGTAAATGATATTTACCCGCAGTGGATCTCTAATGACGAATTAGTATTCCTTTCTGCACGCGAGGGTCGTTATAATTTAAAGAAGAGCAATTTAGCTGGTGAAGCTAGTTGGCTTAGTAATTTTAAGGATGAGGGTATTCACCATTTTAGCGTGGCTCAGGCTAAGGTGGCTTTTAGCAGGGGCTCGACTGCTTACCTTGGTGACCTAAATGCAATTTCTGAGGCCAAAGCGCTTAATCCATCATTACCAGGTGACTATCGTTTTTACCCTACCGAGCGTAAAACCTATCGTAATGCCATTAGTGATTATACGATATCTCCCAATGGCAAGCTGGTAGCATTAGAGATTCATGGCGAAATTTTCGTGAAGGAGATTGATGAAGATGAGTCACGTACGCGCAATCTATCCAATCACCCTTATTTTGATCGCGAGCCAGCTTTTATCAATGACAGCGTACTCATCTTTAGTTCTGATCGCAGCGATGATACCTACAATTTTTATGCGGTAAAATCGAGTGACGACAAGAAGAGCGGTTTATTTGAAAGTTTAAGACATGAAATAAGCGATTACCGCAGTGGCAAAGCAGACATGCGGTCGGCCAAACTTTCTCCAGATGGTAAGCGCTTAGCTTGGTTGGAGAATGATCAGCGATTAATGGTAGCCGACCTAAACGATAAGGGTGAAATCTCCAATCCTAAGGCCTTAGTTGAAGCATGGCATGGGGCAGGAGGTATAGCTTGGAGTCCTGATGCGAAATACCTAGCCTATCATCGCGACGATTTAAACTTTAACACCGAGGTATTTATTCATGAGGTGAAATCGGGCGCTGAACCGGTAAATATTTCTATGCACCCAGGTAATGATTATGGTGCAGTCTGGAGTCCGGATGGTTCTAAATTAGCCTTTATGTCAGATCGCAATAATGACGATCAAGATATTTGGTTCCTATGGTTAAAACGCGAAGATTGGCTGAAAAGCGAGGAAGAGCGTAAGTATGGCTATTACTTTGATGATAAGTCATCTGAAGATGAGAAAAAGGATGAAAAGTCGGATAAGGAGGATGTGAAGCCGGTTGAAATTGATTTTGAAAACATTCACATGCGCTTGCAACAGGTTACGTCCTACACTGGAAATGAATCGAATGTATTAATCGACAAAGACGGCGAAACTTTCTACTTCACCAAGTACGATGCCCTAAATAAGGGATCGGATCTTTATAAAATAAAATACGATGGCTCTGATTTAGAGTCTTTAACCAAAGGTGGGGCTAGTCCTTATAACTTACAGTGGGATAGCGATCAGAAAGGGATGTACTACTTAAGTCGCGGTAGTTTAAAATACATCAAAACCAGCGGCGGCAAGAGCACTTCCTACAAGCACGAAGCGAAGATGATTATCGATAAAGTGGAAGAGCGTAAGCAAGTTTATGCGGAAGCCAGTCGATTAATTCGCGACCGATTCTACGATCCCGATTTTCATGGACAAAATTGGGATAAACTAAACCAGTACTACCGCGACTGGGCCATTTCGGCCAGTACTGATGAAGACTTTAGATTTGTCTTTAACCTCATGCTAGGCCGCCTTAATGCAAGTCACATGGGCCTATACGGTAGCTCGGAGGCTGATGTGAACCGCGAGCGTACCGGTCGCCTGGGGATTGAAGTTCGACCCAGTTCAGGCGGAGTTGTGGTTAGTCGGGTGATTCCCAATTCCCCTTCCGATCGCAGCAGCAATAACCTTAAGGTGGGCGATAAAATTACCGGTGTAAATGGGCAAAGCGTAAATAGTGAAATAAACTTCTATGCGTTGCTAGCCGAAACTTCAGAAGAGGTGCAACTTCTCGAAGTTGAAAGGGAAAACAGCAAATTGGAAATAGCCATTCTACCTAGTCGCTCAGTTAGCTCGGAGCTTTATGAAGAATGGGTATCCACCCGTAAGGCATTGGTTGAGCGCTATTCAAAAGGTCGCTTGGGTTACATCCATATTAAAGGGATGGATAAACCTAGTTTTGAGCGATTTGAACGTGAGTTAATGGCCTCAGGCTATGGTAAAGAAGGTATTGTTATTGACGTACGCTTTAATGGTGGGGGCTGGACTACAGATTATCTCATGGCTGTTCTAAGTGTACGCCAGCACGCCTATACCATTCCTCGCGGTGCGGCAAAGAGTTTAAAAGATAACAAAGCATTTAGTGATTACTATCCTTACAGTGAGCGCCTGCCCTTGGCTGCTTGGACCAAACCTTCTGTGGCACTATGTAACGAGAGTTCTTACTCCAACGCCGAAATCTTTAGTCACGCTTATAAATCTTTAGGAATTGGAACCTTAGTAGGAAAGCCTACTTTCGGTGCGGTAATTTCTACTGGAGGATCAAGTTTGCTTAATGGCTCTTTTATCCGTTTGCCTTTTAGGGCTTGGTATGTTAAAGAGAGCGGTATGAATATGGAGAATGGTCCAGCAGTTCCAGATATTGTTCTCGACAATCCACCTAATGTACGTGAATTAAACGAGGATGCTCAATTGAAAAAAGCGGTAGAAGTTCTTATTAACCAAATCGATAATAAAAACTAAAATGAAGCGAAATTTTAAATTTTTAGCGGCAGCCTTAAGCATTAGTATTGCGGCTAATGCCCAAGACGATTTAATAAATAAAGTTAAAAACAACGGAGGCGATAGTAAAGAAGGCTTTCAGTTCGAGACCATTGTTGATCTTGAGGCTACGCCGGTAAAAAATCAGGGGCGTAGTGGCACCTGTTGGAGTTATGCTACCACCGGATTTATCGAAAGTGAAATGCTTCGTATGGGTAAAGAGCCAGTCGATTTATCGGAGATGTTTACCGTGCGCATGGTATACATCGATAAAGCCATAAAATACGTGCGCTTGCACGGGAATTTGAACTTTGCCCAGGGTGGTGCCTTACCGGATGTTTTTTACGTTTTAAAGCATTATGGTGCAGTTCCTCAAGAAGTGTATGAAGGTTTGGACTATGGTACGGATATCAATAATCACGGTGAGCTAGAAGCAGTTCTTAAAGCTCAATTGGATGAGGTTATTAAAAACAAGAATGGCAAATTAACCCCATCCTGGAAGAAGGCCTTTATTGCAACTGTGGATGCTTATTTAGGGGAGTACCCTGAAGAGTTTACCTATAAAGGAAAGAAGTATAGCCCGCGTAGCTTTGCCGATGAATACATTGGTATAGATCCATCCGATTACGTACAGCTAACCTCTTTCAATCATCATCCCATGCACGAGGAAGTAATGATTCAGGTTCCAGATAACTGGGCTTGGGGCAAGGCTTATAATGTTTCCTTAGATGAGATGATGGGAGCCTTGAATAATGCTTTAGATGAATCTTATCCTGTAGCTTGGGCTACCGATGTTTCCGAGCGTGGATTCTCCCTACGCAATGGGGTAGCCATCGTTCCGGCGAAGGCCTATTCGGATATGAATGAGGAGGAGCGTAAATCGATGTTTGACGGTCCTAAGCCAGAGTTGGAAGTTAGCGCTGAAATTCGTCAGGAGGCTTATGATAACTACGAAACTACCGATGATCACGGCATGCTAATCACCGGTAAGGTTAAAGACCAGGAAGGAAATATTTACTACATCGTTAAAAATAGCTGGGGCGAGAGAAATAATGATTTCCGTGCGGGTTACATAAATGCATCCGATGCCTTTGTGCGCTATAAAACCATTGGTATTATGATGCATAAAGAGGCCTTACCTAAAAAATTGAGAAAGACCTTAGGTTTATAGAATCAAAAATCGAGTAAAAAAAGGCGAGTGTTTCACTCGCCTTTTTTTATTCACTTAAGGGATAGGATTTTATAAAATCGCTTATTAAGTATACCAGCGCTTTTAGACTCATTTCTTTGTCATTGGTATGCGCGGCTAAATTAGGAGCAGCCTCGGCAATATGGAAATATGCAGGTGCGGCTAGATTGGCAGCCGTTTTTACCATTAGCCTTGCCTGGCGCATTGTAAACCCACTGGCATTTAAGGCACTAGCCGGAAAGCCTTGAATACTGTCGGTGTCGAGTTCTAAACCGATAGGACCTGGTCCAAGCCACCTTAAAGCATCTTTAAAAAGACGATCGCGCTCATCAGTGCTATAGGATAATAATTCATCGTAAGACAAATAATACAAATCAGCGGAAGCGCGGAAATCTTCTAAAATCTGCTGGTTATTATAAGATTCGTGTAAACCAAAAACAGCATAACGATTTAAATATTGGTCCTTTTTAGCATAGGAAAAACCATTGCCACTGTGGCGACCTTCCAGAGCTCGGTAGTCGGCATGCGGATCTATGTTTAAGACATTAATCGCTTCGCCATTAAGCTGAGCGCTGGCTTTAATTAATCCGTAGGAGTTGTTATGCCCGCCTCCAATTACAATGGGAACTTTACCTGCCTTTAAAATTTGAAGCGCTAATTCACTCACTTCCAAGTCAATTAGACTGCATAATTCTCGCAATCGATTTAATTCAGATTCTTCTTGCGGATTAAGCGAATCGGCCTCTGCTTGCCAATCTGAAAAATCGAGATAAGGCCCGATAGCGAGCATTTCTGGGTCAAGGAAGCGGTTTACTTGTATATTAAGTAAAGGCTTTAGTATCTGTACAAAAGTATCCTTACAAGCAGGTCGACCTAGATTGGCTTTTACGCCTATTTCTTCTCCAATGCCAATCAGAACAAAGGGGGCAGCTTGACTCTTTAGATCTTCAAGACTAGTTAAAACCTTGATAACTTCACCTAGTTTTTGTTCACCTGGTCGGATACTAACTAGGTCTCGTGCATGTTGCGGCTCAATGTATTTAAGATGCTTCATAGCGAACTTTTCCACGGATAATATGCTTGGCAATGATGTTATGGCCAAAATGATAGGCAATAGAGGCAGAGCTAAAGCCTGGCTTACAAACTAGGAAATTAGCTTCTTTCCCGATTTCGATGCTGCCAATTTGCTCCGAAAGTTCTATGGCGGCGGCGGCATTTAGAGTGGCGGCACATATTGACTCATCCACTTTCATTTTCATCTGGCTGCAGCCTAAAGCAAGCATTAAAGCCATATTGCCACTAGGAGCAGAGCCTGGGTTCATGTCGGTTGCCAATGCTACAATAGCGTTCTTATCGATAAGCTTTCGAGCAGGTCCATAAGGGATGTCAAGAAATAGCGAGCATCCAGGCAGTAAAGTCGCAATGGTATTACTTTTTGCCAAGACTTTGATATCCTCCGCGTTCATCACCTCTAAGTGATCCAAAGATAGCGCCCCGCGGTCCACAAAGGCTTTTACCGCTCCCAAACTATTAAACTGGTTTACATGTAATTTAGCTTCTAGGCCATAAGCTTTAGCGGCTTCAACTATACGCAGACTCTGATCGAGATTAAAATAACCTTCTTCACAGAAGACATCAACATAATCGGCTAAATTTTGCTCGGCCACCGCCGGCAGCATTTCCTCAATTATTAAAGCAATATAATCCTCATGCCGGTCTTTGTACTCGCTTGGAAATGCATGGGCCCCTAAGAAGGTGGTTTTAATGGGAAGGTCCATTTCTTCTTTAAGCCGCTTTGCCACCCTTAACATTTTAAGCTCTGCTTCCAGATTTAATCCATAGCCACTCTTTATTTCAATGGCTCCGGTGCCCAAAGAAATAAGGTCTTCTAAACGCCTTCGAGCCGATTGATATAATTCTTCTTCACTGGTCTCAGATAATCTGCGAGCTGAGTTTAAAATACCCCCTCCCGCGGCGGCAATCTCGGCATAGGATTTCCCTTCTAATCGCTTGGCAAATTCATCCTCTCGATTGGCGGCATATACTAAGTGAGTATGACTGTCTACAAAGCTAGGCAGTACTAATGCTCCTTGGCAATCAATACCTTCTTTGTATGAATCTAATTGGGAAGGATCTCCCTCACCAATATTTACAATTTTGCCATCAGCTACCTCAATAAAAGCATTCCTAAGACGTGGAATCTGGTTCATTTCAGGACCTCTTAAATAAGGCCGACCCTGACTTTCCACTAAAACTAATTCACCAATATTGTAATAAAGCTGTTTGGCCATCTGCTAATTTTTCGGCTAAGATAGAGAAGGTATACACAAAGACGGCGATAGCTTTGGTTTTGTACCTTGCAGAAAAATTTCCTATTGAAGAAGTTTACCAGACTCTGCACCATTATGGGCTTCCTCCTTCTTTGTGCTTGCCGGCCGGAGCCACAGGCAGCGCATTGGGAAGTTGATACCTTAGTTCCCTTGCTACAGACCCGTTTGGATATACAGGATTTAGATAGGGGAGATAGCATTTTACAAAGTCAATCAGACGGAGAGCTAAGTTTGATTTTTAGCAATAAACTACTTGACCTTAAACCCGGTCAAATCGCCCCACCATTCAATGAAACTTTTAGCAATACTGCCAAGCTTAATAAAATCACTTTAGGTCAGAGAGTAATTCAAGATCGCATATCCTTGGGTATGATTGCGGCACAAGCGGGATTAAACGGAGCTTTATTAATTGCGGCCAATGGCACCAACCAGGTGATTCCGCCTCTTACTAATATTGGTCCGTCCAACTTCAATATAGATGCGACCGATTATTTCCAGTCTATTACTTTAAGAGATGGTTGGTTGGTATTACGTTTGGAAAATAATTTCCCGATTGATTTAACTAACCTCCAATATGGTATTCAAAATCAAGGGAATGGTAATTACATTTTGCAGAATACCCTTAGTTCTTTAGCCAGTGGCGCGGTGCATTATGATTCAGTTCACCTGGTAAATAACTTTTTGATTGAAGGAAACCTGGTAGCCTCTTTGATAAATATGGATTCACCTGGTAGTAATGGCAGTTCTGTACTTATAGATACCTCCGATGCTTTGGAGTTAAGGGTAAGCTTGGATAAAATGGACCCGGTTGCTGCTACGGCTATTTTTCCCGCTCAGGATCTTTTTAATGATACGGCTGCGGCTAGCATTTATCCGCCTTCAGCGCTATTGCATTCGGTGCATGTTTCTGAAGGAGACATTTTTATGAATGCCTTTAGCACCATTGACGATAGTATTAATCTACGCTACGCCTTGCCAGGCGCTTTAAACCCTTCTGGAAATATTCTTCAATTCTTAGAAGTGATACCTGCGGCGCAGCCTAATTCTGTAGTTAATGCTTACATAGAAGTTCCGGTAAGAGACTATTTATTGGACCTCACTGGTCTACCTGGCTCAAGTGGAGTATTTAATACTTTTTATACCATTTTTACTGGTGGTATTGATAGTACCGGGCGCCTAATAAACCTGTCCCTTATCGATAGTGTGTATGTGGAAACAGGAATAAAAAATCTCCGAACGGATCGTGGTTATGGATTTATGGGCTATGATACCTTGCAAAGTGAGGAAGTCCTGGCGATTGAGGCTTTCGGCGATATTTTAGGTGGAAGTATTGATTTAAAAGAAGCCCAAGTATTTTTAAGTATTGATAATTACATCGGAACCCCCTTTACGGTGCAGATAGATCAGCTTAAGTCGATGGGGATCGACGGAACCAAGGATTTGGCTTGGAATCAATTGGGCTTTAAGTTTTCTATTCCGCCTGCAAGCGAAAACCAGCCTGGCACAAAGCCTAGTCCAGGCCAATTACAGATAAGCTTGAATGAAGGCAATTCGAATATCCAGGACCTTATAGAAATACGTCCCGATAGCTTTGATATTAAGGCCAAAGCCTACATGAACCTAGGGCAAGCTAATACCGATTTGAGTCAGTTCCTTTATACCGATTATGGTATTCAGGCATCCGTGGACTTGACTATACCCCTGCATTTGGCTTTAAGCGATCTTTTTCTAGGCGACACATTAGCTTTTAACTATTCTGATTTAGACCCGGGAAATCGGCTTCGCAGAATTGGCTTAAAGTTGTTGGCGGAAAATACATATCCTTTTTCGGCCGAGGTGGAGCTCTTAATGTTTGATGAGAAGCGCCAGTGCTTGGATACCTTAAGTAGTGCTGACCTCATTAAAGCGGCACCGGTAGATGCCAATGGACTTTCGATCGGTGTCGAGTCGAGTGAGGTTTTATACAGCCTAAGTGCTAATCAGGCTGAATTCTTAAAGGATACCAAATACCTTTTTATCCGAACGGTGCTTAATACGGGCGCAAATGGTGCGGTTAAAATTCATTCGGATAATTATTTAGACCTGCAAATTGTTGGCGACCTAAGTATGAGCACACGATGAGGTTTTATTTAAGCAGCTTAATCTTATTGCTATCGCATCTTGCTTGGGCCCAGAATCCTCTTGACTCTGCAAAGGTCAAGTTTGGTGAAGTTCCAGTCATTTTCGGCAATTTAGCCAGACCTTATTTGTCTGTAGATTATGAAATTGATGCCGGTAGCCGAGACTGGTCGAGCCAAGAAATGCTTGATTTCTTTTATGGTGGCTTCTTAAACCATGAATTGAAAAGTGGTCTTTTAAGATCAGTTGACGAAGAGCTTAGCCTAGGTTTCCAAAATTCTTGGCAGCTAAATTTTGTTTACCAAGGACATAAGAAGGTCAAATTACTACCCATCCCTAAACGCTCCATTTATTTTTACAATCGCTCTTACTCTTCATTAAACCTATCGAGAGATTTGGTAGAATTGGCTTTGTTTGGGAATAAGCTTAGGGCAGGGGAGCGCTTCAATGACTTAACTATGAACTATGAATCTTGGTTCTACAGTGGTTTAGGTTTTCAATTCGGTCTTTTGGTTGATACTATTCCAATATCGCTAGGTCTTAGTTTAGTTGGTGTGCATAGCTTTCAGGGTGCTGATGCAAGCATCAATGAGCTCTATACTGCGCTTAATGGTTCCTCCATTCAATTTGACGGCCGCTATAAATACGACCAAAGCTCAGGAACATCTACTCTAGCTCTAAATGGTCTTGGCTTTGCCTTATCTCTAGCAACTGAAGAGCAAAGGGCTAATCATCGGCTGCGGATTTCCCTAGATGACCTTGGTTTAGCTTATTTAAGCGATTTGCAAAGGATTAGCCGTGACTCAAGTTTTACTTTTAATGGCTTTGCTATTCCCCGTTTATTAAGCGCGGAAGATCCTTTTATAGAGGAACAGGGTGATAGCATATCTGGCGCCCTTGTTGGTGCTGAGAAGGCGGAGGAGTGGCGTTTATTACCTTTCCGTCTGGCGCTAGATTATGGCTATACTTTTAGTAAATCCGGAAGGCATGGTATGGGACTTCGCTTTAATTACCTCTACTTGCAAGCCTACTTTCCAAAAACCAGTCTTTACTATCAATATCGTGTAAAGGATCTACGCCTTGCGGGCGGTTTGGCCTATGGTGGATTTAGGGAATGGAGCCTCGACTTAAATCTCGATTGGTCATTTGCCAAGTATTGGCGGCTAAATTTTAATTTGCAGAATGTGGCGGGTCTGTTTTTCCTTCAGGAGTTCCAAGGTGCAGGAGCCTATGCCGCTATACGTTATTATTTATGAAAAAGGCATTTATAGTTTTCCTTTTATTACTGGTATTTGGAGCCTGTGAAAATGCCCCCAAAAGGGATTTAAGTACTGTTTTTCGATATAATGAAAGTGCTGGGGTAAGTAGTTTAGATCCAGCATTTGCTCGTAACCAAGCTAATATCTGGGTTTGTCACCAATTATTTAGCAATCTGGTTAGGATGAATGACAATCTAGAAGTTGAACCGGATCTCGCAAAATCTTGGTCAATTTTAGATTCAGGAAGAAGCTACCGCTTTGTCTTAAGAGATGAGGTTTATTTTCATGATGATCCCTGTTTTCCGAATTCAAAAGGAAGGCAATTAGTAGCCAGCGATGTAAAATGGTCCTTGGAACGATTAAGAGACCCCGACTTAGCGGCACCCGGAGCCTGGGTTTTGAATAATGTCGAGGAGATTAGCCTAGAATCCGATTCCATTATTGAAATACGCTTGAAAGAGGCATTTGCACCTTTCTTAGGTATTCTAAGCATGAAATACTGCTCAATTATAGCGCCTGAAGCGGCAGATTACTACGGTTCTAATTTAGGCGAGCACCCGGTTGGCACTGGTCCTTTTTATTTAAAGCTTTGGCTGACTAATGATCGTATGGTCCTACGTCGTAATCCCCATTATTTTGAAAAAGATGAGCAAGGTCGGACTATACCTTACTTGGAATCCGTGCTCATTAGCTTTATCAGCGATAAGCAATCTGCTTTCTTGGAGTTTCTAAAGGGAAACCTCGACTTTATTTCCGGTATTGACGCTTCTTACAAAGATGAACTACTGGATCAAGAAGGTGAACTAAGAGCGAAATACCACCACCGACTAAATCTTTATCGTCAGGCCTTTTTAAATACGGAATATCTGGCCTTTTATCTAGATTCAAGTGCGAGTCACCCCGATTCGCGTTACTGGGCTAATCCATTAATTCGCCAAGCTTTAAATTACAGTTTCGATCGTCGAAAAATGCTGCGCTACCTCCGAAATAATATTGGCTCACCAGCCGAGCAAGGAATGGTGCCTAAGGGCTTGCCTACTTATGACTCAGCCGCACGCTATGGCTATCATTACAATCCACAAAAGGCCGATTCTTTGTTAAGGGAGGCCGGTTATCCAAATGGTAAGGGTTTACCGGAACTAAGTTTACAAACCAATTCTAGTTATTTGGACTTATGTGAATACATCCAAGGAGAAGCAGCAAAAGTGGGTATTCGTTTAAAGGTGGAGCTTAATCCACCTTCGACTTTAAGACAGGCAATGGCCACCGGTAAATCCCCATTTTTCAGGGCCTCTTGGATAGCCGATTATCCAGATGCGGAAAATTACCTTTCCTTGTTTTATAGCGCCAATCATACGCCCGAAGGTCCGAATTATAGTCACTTTTCGAACCAGCAGTTTGATAGCTGGTATGAAGCCGCGCGCACCGAGAGTTCAGATTCAAGGCGTCGGGAATTATACCGAAAAATGGATAGTCTGGTAATGAAAGCAGCCCCGGTGGTGCCGCTGTATTACGATCAAGTATTACGATTTTATCCTAAAAGTATTAGTGGCTTATCGGGTAATGCCCTTAACCTTCTCGATTTAAGAAGGGTTCAAAAACACTAGTCCTTTTTAATCAGCTTTCTAATTTTAATATTGAAGGCCGCGTAAATTAGGGTCATAATTGGACTGAGATAGTTAAAGAAGGCATAGGGTAAATAGGCCATAGTATCGACACCCAATACTCCACTTTGATAGGCTCCACAGGTGTTATGAGGAACTAGTACCGAAGTAACCGTTCCGCTGTCTTCGAGTGTTCGACTTAGATTTTCTGGGGCTAAATCTTTTTCTTCATAAGCTTCTTTAAACATCTTACCAGGCACTACTAAAGCCAAGTATTGATCCCCAGCACTCACATTCATAAAAGCGGTCGTCCCAACCGTAGTTGCAATGAGTGAAAATGTTCCCTTTGCTAAACGCAGAAGAGCCACACTAATACTGTGTAAAAAGCCCGTCGCTTCCATACTTCCTCCAAAGATCATGGCAGCAAGAATAAGCCAAATTGTGCCTAGCATGCCCGACATGCCGCCAGAGCTTAAGAGTTCTTTCAATACCGGATGCTCTGCCGGATAAGCCATATCTACGGTAAGGCTATTCATTAAAACCCGGTAGAAGTCCGCTATTTGGCTTCCACCTGATAAGCTGACTAATAATTCGCTTTGGAAAATAAGCGCAAAGACGATTCCTGCTAGGGCGCCAATTAATAGGGCCGGAATGGCAGGCACGCGCATTATGATCATCGCAATAACCGCCACCGGAACCAGAAACAACCATAGGCTTAAATTAAAACCAGCCGCTAGCTCAGACATAATTGCTGATACAGATTGTATTTGTCCTTCCGCTTCTTTGAAAAGGCCTATCATGGCAAATAAAACAAGGGCAATAATAAAGGAGGGTAGGGTGGTATACAGCATGTAACGGATATGCGTAAACAGGTCTGTACCCGCTACCGCTGGGGCCAAATTTGTGGTGTCGGACATGGGCGAAAGCTTGTCGCCGAAATAGGCACCAGAAATTACCGCACCGGCTACGATGGCTTCGTTCATGCCTAAAGCTTGACCAATACCTACTAAAGCAATACCTACTGTGGCTGAAGTACTCCAGCTACTCCCTGTAGCTAAGGAAACCGTTGCACAGATGATGGCGGTTGCCGGTAGAAAAATTGAAGGGCTTAATAGCATTAAACCGTAATAAACCATCGCCGGAACGATTCCTGAAATCATCCATGAACCTGCGAGAGCGCCGATTAAAAGAATAATAATAATAGCTCCCGATGTATCGGCAATAGATTTCTCAATACCTTTTAAGATGTGGCTCCAACTTGTGCCACGATACATACCTAAGGCCACAGTTAAAGAGGCACTAAGGATTAGAATGAATTGGTTTGAACCACTTAAAGCATCATCACCAAAGACTCCAATTACATTGACGGATAGGAGGCCAATAAGAAACAGTACTGGGATGAGCGCAATTTTTAAGGGTACGCTTTTATTAATTTCTTCCATAAGGCCCGTGATATTACAAAATATTCAGCTAAAGCTTACCAAGCTTCCAACTCTTCGGCAATTCTGTGACATGGTAATCCCATCACGGTAAAATAGGAGCCCTTAATGGATTCGATGCCTACCATGCCTATCCATTCTTGGATGCCATAGGCACCGGCCTTATCAAAGGGTTGATACTGATCTATATAATAGTCAATCGTTTCAATGCTAAGACTCTTAAATTTTACCAAAGTCTGATCATGACAAAGCAGGGATTTCTTTTGGTTTCCCATAAATAGGCCACTAATAACCGCATGTTCTTTACCCGATAAGGCCAATAGCATTTCTCTAGCCTCGTTCTTACTTTTTGCTTTTTCGAGAGATTTACCCTCCAGCCATACCACGGTATCGGAGCAGATAAGTATTTCGTCCCCTTCAAGTTTATCCAATAGGGAATTGGCCTTTAATTCGGCCAAAAACTCCGCAATTTGTGCTCCTTTAAGTTCGGAAGGGTAGTGCTCCTCTACTTTAGAGGCTAGCTGCCTAAAACTTAAGCCCATATCCTTTAATAATTGTGCTCGTCGAGGCGATTGAGAACCTAAGAGAATGGGATGTTTTTGCCAAGCTACAGCCATTGGTAAATGAGCGATAAAGTGAAAAAAGGCATGCTTAAAATTCCCAGGAGCATTAAAAGTTTTAGGGAGGTGCTAAGTTGTTTATAGTGCACAGATTCTTTGGCTTGCCAGAGCTTAAAGAAGATGTATAGGGAAGGGAGAATGGTAGCTAATATTACGTAGAGACTAGAGGTCTTATCATAGGGCCAAGTTCTATTCACGTAAAAAGTTAAAGCGCCAATTAGAACCAGGAGTAAAGCGCTTACAATTACTTTGAAAGCTTTTTCGGAAACGATAATTGCCAAAGTTTTATATCCAGATAATCGATCGCCTTTGCGGTCCTCAGCATCTTTGATCAGCTCTCGAATTAGAGTAGTCCAAAAAGCAAAAAGAGCGTAAGCAATAATTACCTCAAAGCTTTGACGTACTTGCTCGGCATTCTCTGCCGTAGCGGCAGGTAAAATGTCGAAGATGGCAATTAGAAAAACGGGCATCGCACTTAAAAAACTAACCAATAGGTTTCCCAATACGGCGCGTTTCTTTAAGTCGCTGGCGTATAAATACAAAAGGATAGAAGCTAAGGGGGCGATGAGCCATAGGTTATCCAAACCGGCAAAGTCACTTAGGAAATAGGCCGAGGCGGTTGCACCTAAAAGACTGATGAAATACAAGTTCCAAGCGACATTTAAAGAAATGCCCTTGCCGATGCTAATGCGATCTGGTTTATTGTGGGCATCGGTCTCCAAATCATAAATATCATTGACGATATAACCTCCAGCAGCGAGTAGAATAGAGCACAATACTCCCAGGCCATAATAAAACTCGTCTAAGGCATGGGGGAGATTAAGCGGGATAATTAGGCTATAGCGGATTAAATACTGAATGAAGGCAATCATCAGTAAGTTTGGCCAGCGTATTAATTTTAAAAGTGAAGCTACCATGCAAAATCTTCTTCTAGCATCCAGTTATCTTGAAGTTTAAGGGTTTGTTCAATCACGTCCCTAACGCAGCCATGGCCACCTGGCACAGGCGATACATAATCAGAAATGGACCGGATTTCGGGTGAGGCATTTTGCGGACTGCAGCCTACACCTGCCGCTTCAATTAAATGATAATCGGGAATATCATCGCCCATATATAGAATGTTCTTTTCTTCTAGGCCCTGGTGTTCATACACGGCCAGGAAATCTTTCCAAGCATCCATCTTATGACTGGCGCGCATGTAGATATCGGTGATTCCGAGTTTTTGCAGGACACTTTTAACTCCTTCACAATGTCCGCCGGAAATAATGCCTACGATATAGCCTTTTTTAATCGCAAGCTGCATGGCATATCCATCTTTGCTATTGAGATTACGAATGGGCTTTCCATCGGAGCCAACTTGAAAAACGCCTGAAGTTAGCACTCCATCCATATCAAATACAAAGGCCTTGATATCGTGTAAGAGTTCCTTATAATTCTTTTTCATGTGTTTTCTGAATAAGTGCGCTTAGGCGCTGGTATAAATCTTTGTATTCTGCCGCTTTAATTTGTTCGAGATGCTTTGCTTGGGTTGATACATCACCGCGCACCGCTGGTCCGGTCTGCTTAATAGCCGGGTCAACCTCTCCTAAACCTTTCAAATGCTCCATTAGCAAGGGCTTAAGGATATTGAAATCTAAATGCTTTTCCTTTAAAACCTGATAGGCCCAATGAAAAAGGTGATTACTAAAATTCTGACTGATCACCGCGGCAAGGTGAATTCTAGCCCTTTCCTTACTATTTAAAAAACGAAAGTCTAAGGCTAGACGATTTCCTAATTCGCTTAAATATTCAGCTCCTAATGAAGAACTTGCTTCAAAGCAAAAGGGGATGCTAGTTAAGGGGATATCGGCATCAGCCTTAAGGCTCATTAAAGGATAAAAGATAGCCCGCTCACTATGCTTAGGGTCTATTTGTTCGATTGAAACGGTGCCGGAGCTATGTGCGACAATACCGCTTGATATAGCTAAAGCCCCACTTAGTGAAGCAATGGCATCGTCGGGGACGCATAATAGACTGAGGTCAAAGTCACCCTGGTACTGCTCCAGACTTTTACTAAGTCCTTTCACCGCCTTTCGGCTGAAGACTTGCACCTCTAATCCAGCAGCTTTTAAACGTGGTGCCAGAAAGCTACCCACATTTCCCAAACCTATAATGGCCACTTTCTTAATCATGCTTCAAAGCTAAGAATCAGCCCGCAATTCATTTGTGCAATTTTCTTTCTAAATTCGAGGCAACTCTGTTACTATGAAACCATTTTTCTCTTCCCCCTTTAGATGGCTTTTATTATTGATTGTAGTCTTGGCTTGGATTAAGCCATCGCAGGCAGCCCATTTAATTGGTGGTGAAATCACCTATGAGTGTCAAGGAAGCAATCGCTATACCATATCCTTGCGCATTTACCGCGATTGTCAGGGCGGAGGCGCGGCATTCGACAACAATGCCCGGGTGGCGATTTATGATATCAACAATAACCTTATTCGTACTCTTTTTATAGGTCGCGGACCCATCGTAAGTCTGAATAACCTAAGCAGTGATTCTTGTATCACGGTGCCGCCCAATTTATGTGTGGAGTATACCGATTACATCGATACCGTCACTTTAGCGCCAATTTTAGGCGGCTACACCCTAGTACATCAGCGTTGTTGTCGAAATGCCATTATAGGAAACGTTACCAACCCCGGTAGCATTGGCAATACTTATTCTATTAGCATTCCTTCCATGGATACCACTTGTAATAGTTCTCCCAAGATAGATGTACCACCCGATAATGTGATTTGTTTAAATCGCCCCGCCGTTATTCCTATTTCGGTTAGCGAAAGCGATGGTGACTCTATATCCTATGAGCTTTGTCGCATTTATGCTGGTGGAGGTTCGGCCGGTGCTGGTGGAGGTAATTGTTTTTCCGTTATTCCTAATCCTCCGTGTCCGCCTCCCTTTAGTCCGGTTGCCTTTACAAGTCCTTATACCTACCAAGATCCAATTCCCAGCAGTGTTACCTTTCGCATTAATCCGCAAACGGGTGTCCTCACAGGAACGGCTAGTCAACAAGGAATCTATGTAGCGGGGATTTGCATAAGTGAATGGCGTAATGGGCAGATAATGAGCACGGTTCGCCTCGATTATCAGTTTGCGGTGAGTAATTGTCAGAAAAAGGTGATTAGTGATATGCGTACGCCCATAGAGGATCCAACCATACTCTGTGATGGCCTAACTGTGAAGTTTGAGAACCAAACCGTGGGCGCAAATTCTGTTCTATGGAATTTTGGTGATAGGAATACGGTAGCCGATACCTCTCGTGATTGGGATCCGACCTATACTTATCCTGGGCCCGGCACTTATCTAGTAACCCTAATCGCTAATCCAGGTCAGTCTTGTAGCGATACTACTTTCGCTCCTTTTACCGTGAAGCCACCGGTTGTGCCCACTTTACTTTGGGACGGAGTGCCTTGTTTCGAGGTACAGAACCTCAGTTTTTCTACCGCTGGTAATTTGCCATCTAATGGTCGCTATCGCTGGGATTTTGGTGCAGATGCCGAAATTCCCTTCGTAAACGGAATTGATGCTTATGGTATTCGTTGGCAGAGTCCCGGTCGAAAACCAGTAAAATTAACCGTTGCTTGGGATTCATGCTCGGTAGAATTACATGATACCATTGATATTACGGCCAATTCGGTTTTTGTAGATGCTGGTCCGGATACCAATGTGCCTCGTGGCCAGATCCTCGGTTTAAGGGCCAATTTCGGTTATGATTATTATTGGTACGCCTCTTCGCCTATCGAAATTAATAATCCATTTGCCCGTGATCCTCGGATTAGATTTAGAGATCAGGACGATACGGTGGTGGTATATTTACGCTTAACCGATCAATACGGTTGCCAAGGTACTGATTCCTTATTCGTTTATCTCTACGATGATCGAGAACAAGCGGTTTACAATATTATAACCCCCAATGGCGATGGCCTTAATGACTTTTTCGACCTATCCTATTTAAACCCATCTGGTTCCTGTAAGCTTACTATCCTTAATCGCTGGGGTTCGGAAGTTTACACGGATGATGCCTACGGTAATGATTGGTTTGGAACCGATCAAGACGGAAATACGCTACCTGATGGCACCTATTATTATGTGCTACAATGTGGTTTTGAAGTGAAATCTACCGGACCCATAAGTATAGTAGCTTTTCCTTAAGCTTGCTTAATCCGTTGCCAAACAGCAATAAAGGATCCAAGGACCATTAGAATACTACCTAACCATAGGATGTTTATCATCGGGAAAACAATTGCCTTCATTACAATAAAAGGCTTTTCGTTTTCGTCGAGTTTAGTCCAAGCTTTTATAATTACCTGATTAGTCTCGGTGTCGATATCAGCAAAGCGAAATTTAAAGCCAGCTTCTTCCAGGTAGGCGTCCTCGTGACTCAATATTTCGCCTTCCAATTGGTAGGTAGGACTAATTTTAAACTCTTGTCCCATGGCATTAATGACCCGACCTACTCCTGTTAAGGTTAGGCGTTCCATTTCGCCAGTACTATCATTGATACCTGCTCTCACCTTTAGACTATCGAAAACCACAAAGTGACTGCGGTAAATTGCGGTGTCGCCTTCTCTTAGCTTTACTTCAGCTTCTTTTCCATAGCCATCGCCCGTAGTGGGTTCGAGGTAAGAAGAGTAGGTGACATGGGTGTAAATATCCTTGTCCCAAAAGTGTCGGGTATCTGGATTTGGAGTGGGACCCATTTCATCGCTCATTAACAAAAAGGGCTCAAGCTTAAAATTAGCGGAAGACTGACCAGGTTCATCGAAGTAGTTTACTTCATAAAACTGTTTATTTCCCTCTTGTTTTAAACCTTCAAAAACCGCAGTGTAATTACCTAATGCAATACTGTCACCTTGCTCCATTAAGGCATTCTCATTAGCAGGTAGGTCTTCACTTAGGAATACTTTACTCTGACTAATAGTCTCCTGTTTTCCATTGGAAATTAAGGCACCCACTAAAAGTAAAGCGAAGCCCAAGTGTGCTACAGAAGATCCGGCAAAACTGAATTTACCACGACCCTGAACTAACCAATAGTACAAATTACTGAAGGCCGCAAAGAAGCCTGTGAATAGGAGGGCCAAATAAAGTCCGTTCGACCAAAAGCTGTAGAGCTGAGCAAAGAGAGCGGTAACTACAATACTAATGGCTAAGCTTAAGCTGATATTTTTCCAGAAACTTTTGGCTTTGGTTTTGCCATAGCGTAAGAATTGGCCAACTGCTATGAATAGGGCGATTAGAATGGCAAAGGGAAGCTGAAAGCTATTGTAGTGCTCTATTGCATCCAAGGGCGGAGCCATCTCTTCTTCCATAAGGGCTATCCAACCTTCTGGTCCAAATAGACGGTTTAATACTGGGATAGAAGTGCTAAAGATGATTTGAAAGGCTGAAATCAAGAGTACTAGACTGCCTATGAATAACCAAAACTCCCTCGAGCTAAGATCATCTTCAGTTTTACTTTTAGGTAATTCTTTGTAACGCCAAATTAATAGTCCGAAGGCGATAAGGGTAAAGAAGAGTAGGTAAATCAATAATTGCCCACTAAGACCTAAATCTACAAAAGCATGCACCGATGAATCGCCCAATACCCCCGATCGGGTTAAAAAAGTGGAGTAGAGGATTAAAACGAAAGTGAGGATATTCATAAAGAATGCTGCCCCTAAACCCGATTTCTTATTACGGTAAACTAAGAGTAAGTGAGCGCCCCCAACCATGGTTATCCAAGGTACCAAGGACGAGTTTTCTACCGGGTCCCAAGCCCAAAATCCACCAAAGCTTAAGGCTTCATAAGCCCATGCTCCTCCCATTAAAATACCCAAGCCTAATATACCAACGCTAAAGAAGGCCCAGGGAAGGGTAGCCTTCACCCACGATTTCAAGTCGCCTTTTAAAAGTGCGGCAATAGCAAAAGCAAAAGGCACTAAGGTAGAGGCGAAGCCCAAGAATAGAACCGGTGGGTGGATGGTCATCCAATAGTTTTGCAATAATGGGTTTAAGCCACTACCATCCATAAAGGCAGGGAACTTTTCGAGGTAATCAGGGATCTGAGTCCAAGGTAGTCCGAGGTTATCCGCTGTTTCACGCATCAAGACAAAAGGACTACTTCCAATGCGGATGCCGCCAGGGAAGACTCCTAAAATCATGGAGGCTAGAAAGGCTTGTACCGCCGCAAAGACCATCATGGTGTAGTTTTCCCACTTTTTAGCGGTAAATACCAGGATTCCTCCTAAAATAGCCTGCCAGAACAACCAGAGGATAAAGCTTCCTTCTTGTCCTTCCCAGAAAGCGGAGAAGACAAACCTTTGCTCGAGGTCAAGCGAAGAGTGTTTCCAAACGTAATCGTACTCGAAATAGTGACTAAGTAAAAGGTAGAATAGACTTAAAACTAGACCTAAGACCCCGGTGATATGCGCATAGAATGCGATTCGACCTAATTTTTTAAAACTAGTTGAGTCCTGTTTTTCCGCTAAGTAGTAAGCAATTACTGAAACTACTGCCGCGGCAAAAGCCAAGGCAACAAAAGTTCTTCCCAATATCCCTGGCAAGAGGTGCTCTCCAACATACTCCATAAATCAGCTACTAGTCTTGATAGGTTTCGTATCCCGCAATTTGATTTTCTTCATTGTACTTGCTGGGACACTTCATTAAAATTTCTTCTGCAACAAAGGCCGAATCAGTGGCAAAACCTTTCATGGTAATTTCTTCGCTGCGTTCAAAGTCTTGGGGCTTTGGTTGATTATAAAAGACTTTCGATTTTTCACCTTCTTTGTCGATGGCAGTAAAGACAAAGGTGTTGGCTTTGGCATTGTAATCCATAGCCGCTTCCTTATCTAGGTAACCAATAACCGTGTATTTAGTGCCAGGAACTTCTTGCGCCTTGGCGAAACCGACATAGGTAGAGGCATCGTTAATAGTGGTAATGATGGCACCAATAGCCACTGCGATAACAATGATAATAGCAATATGCGTCTTTTTCATGCTTATTGACCTTTTTCCATTTTGCTGATCTTTCGATCTAAGTTGAACAGGTAGGCAGCCACTCCAATAAAGATTAGGCTCATGATAATTATTACCACAAATATTTTACCATTCTCACGTAAAGAATCGGCCATTTCAACTTCCGGCATCTGTTGTGCCTTAGCGCTGAAGCTAAATAATGCTAAGGCTAAAAGAGTGATATATCTAGATAGTTTTTGCATCTCGTAATTTTTTATAGCGAATCCGTAATTGACTTATCCATAAGCCGATAAGTATCCAGCCTAAGACAGCCGCATAGAAGATGGGTCGCATATTAGAATCTAGGTCGTATTGATTGAAACCAGGGTTTCCGCCATTTCCTGGATGTAAGCTATCGGTCATCCTAGGTAAAATGCCAATAAAGACAATCATCATTACGAAGGCGAAAATATTGTAGACTCCGGCCAAGCGAGCTCTTTTTTGCGCCTCCTCAACAGATGAGCGTAACACAAAATAAGCTAGGTAAATAAGCATGGTTACCGCAGTGCCATTCAACTTTGGATCATTTACCCAAAAAGCACCCCAGGTGAAGCGGGCCCATACCATTCCAGTAATAAGACCCAATGACGCTAGGAGAAAGCCTGTGCGAGCAAATTCAAAGGCCTTTAAGTCTGCTCCTTCTTTTTCTCCTAAAGCTTGAATGCTGAAAATTAAACTGGCCAACATCATCGCGATCATAGAAAACCACATCGGAACATGGTAATATAGAACCCTTATGGTTTCATTTAAGATTGGTAAACGAGGTACAGGACCATATAATCCCATGCTTATGGAATAGAGAATGAGTAGGGGTCCGAGAAGTTTCCACCAGATGCCTTTCATAGGGAATTTTAATCGCGCCAAAGGTAGGGAAATAAGAGGTAGGATAATAGTAATGAAACCAATGCCAATAAGCTTAAAACTATCAGCAACGGAGCATTTACTTCCCAACTAAAACCACTTAAACTGCGCAGGCTTAATTTACTAAGAGTTATAATTTGCGGGTAAAGGAGTGGGATGCTAAGAATGGCTGGTAAGGCTGGATTTGCGCCGGCCTTTGCGGCTATGCCAGAAACTAAGGTTAGGATGGCACTAAATCCTAGCGCGCTCAGGAAAAGAATGAGTAAAAATGCTTCTGGATTAGCCATGGGGAAACCCATTAAGCCCCCAAAAATGAGCACCGTGAAAAGGCCTAATACGCCTAAATAAAGAAAGTTATAAAGGATTTTACCGAGTATAAGGGATTCGGGGGCTACCAAGCCAAAATAAAGTAAGAAGCGCCGATCTGCTTCAAAATAGAAACTTCGGTATGCGGCTTGAACAGCTGCGAATAGAAATATAACCCAAAAAAAGGCATTCCAACTTTCCAATCCGATCGTTTGTTCGAAAACCAAATTGGAAATGTAAACTGTGGACAGAATATAGATTAGCAGCGAGAAGTAAGATTGCCTTGCAGACCACTCTAATCGAAAGTTCAGTTTTATAATTTGAAATACGCCCTGCATGCAGCAAAGGTAATACAGCCTTTAGATTAATGGAGTGAAGAGAAACCTTTTCTAAATTTGTGTGTTTTTAAAAGAAAACAAGAGATGAGAAAAATTCTATTCCTTTTTGCAGTTACAGCTTTTTTAGGTTCCTGCAATCAGTCGGTGCCTAGCACAACCGCCAATTCAAATACCTTAGCATTGAATAATTCTATCAATGAAACTTCCTTCCACGATTTTGTAGTGAAGGATATTAATGGTCAGGATTTTGCCTTTAACAAGCTCAAAGGGAAAAGGGTGTTAATTGTAAACACGGCTAGTAAGTGCGGTTTTACGCCTCAATATGAAGACTTGCAAAAGCTTTACGAGCAGTATGGGGGAGAGAACTTTGAAATTATCGGTTTCCCATGTAATCAGTTTATGGGTCAGGAGCCTGGTAGCAACGAAGAAATAAAAGCCTTTTGCCAAAAGAATTATGGTGTAAGCTTTCCGATGATGGATAAAATTGATGTGAAGGGAGATGCTCAGCACCCACTGTATACTTGGCTTACCGACGCAAACTTGAACGGTGTGGATGACGCTAAGGTAAGTTGGAACTTCAATAAGTTTTTAGTGGATGAGAATGGTAATTGGGTAGCCCATCTAGGTAGCCGGACCAATCCTTTAGATGAGGAAGTTGTCAATTTTGCTAAAGGTTCATAATAAAACATAAAGGGGAAGGGAAGCGTGGTTTTTGCCACGCTTTTTTTATTGCGCTAGTTTTCAATACCATGATTGATAGACTTAATGAATTTAAGCCTGCAATATTTAATACTTTTGCCGCATGGAAATGAACGGGAAAAAGGTAGCCTTTCACACCTTAGGCTGTAAACTTAACTTTTCGGAAACCTCGACCATTGCGCGCGACTTCAAGGAAAACGGGTTTACCCAAACCGATTTTGATAAGGCGGCCGATGTTTATGTGATTAATACCTGCTCGGTTACCCATAATGCAGATAAGGAGTGTAAGTATTGGGTTCGCAAGGCCCAAGAGGCTAATCCCGAGGGCTTAGTGGTGGTTGTGGGCTGTTATGCGCAATTGCAGCCTGAAGAAATTGCCGCATTTGAAGGAGTAGATCTAGTTTTGGGAGCTACCGAAAAATTTAAAATCACCGATTATTTAGATGGCCTCACCAAGAGCGATAAGGGAGAGGTTCATTCTTGTGAGATTAATGAAGCCGATTTTTACGTTGGTGCTTATTCTATGGGTGACCGCACCCGAGCTTTCTTAAAAGTACAAGATGGTTGTGATTACAAGTGTACGTATTGCACCATTCCTTTAGCTCGCGGTATTTCTCGTTCCGATAGTCTTAGTAATGTCCTTGCCAATGCCGAGAAAATTGTAAAGGAGGGAGCAAAGGAAATTGTCCTCACTGGGGTTAATATTGGTGATTATGGTAAAGGAGAGTTTGGAAATAAGCGGCATGAGCATACCTTCCTAGAATTGGTCCAGGCTTTAGATGAAGTGGAAGGAATTGATCGCATTCGAATCTCCTCTATTGAGCCAAATTTGCTGAAGGATGAAACAATTGAATTTGTGGCAAAATCAAAGCGATTTGTGCCCCATTTTCATATCCCGCTGCAAAGTGGCTCCAATAAAATCCTTAAGAAGATGAAACGTCGCTACCTGCGTGAACTGTATGCAGATAGGGTAGCGAAAATAAAGGCTTTAATGCCACATTGTGCCATCGGTGTCGATGTGATCTGTGGTTTTCCAGGTGAAAGCGAAGCAGATTTTTTAGAGACTTACAACTTTGTTAACGACTTGGATGTGAGTTATTTACATGTATTTACCTATAGCAGAAGGCCAAACACGGAGGCCGATGGAATGGAGGAGCAGGTGCCCTATGCTGAGCGAAAACGTCGCAGTAAAATGTTGCGTGTCCTCAGTGCAAAAAAGCGCCGTGCTTTTTATGAATCGCAATTAAACTCTGATCAGGAAGTACTTTTTGAAGATAACTTTAAGGCCGGCTATATCACTGGCTTTACTCGCAATTACCTGAAAGTTAAAACCACTTGGAACCCCGAGTTGGTGAATCAAAGTGCACGCATAAAATTAAGGACTATTGATGAGGATGGTCTAATACGATTTGACTACCTTGAGGCACCTGCCTTACTTAGTCAATAATGTTTGCATCTGTAGTTGAATTTCGTCTAAACCCTATATTCAAGGAGGAATTCGTAGTGCATTGGCAAGACTATGTTTCTTTTTTAAAGAAGCATGAAGCGCTTATAGAAGCCACTCTGCACCATGAAACGCCAATCAGCCTAATAGCTTATTATAAATGGAGCTCGAGAGATAGCTTTGAAGAATATTCTTTGCATCCTCGTGGTGAAGCATTGTCTATAAGTCAAGTTTTACAGGGCTATTGTAATGATGTAAAGCTTTTACATCGAATGGATATTATCAGTTTAAAGCACCAAGAGCAATGAATCCTCAAGACATCTCCATTCAACTTAATTCCCTCTGCAGAGAAACGGGTGAGTTTATTCTTGAAAACCGCAAAAAGGTACGGGGTGAGCAAGTAGAAATTAAGGGGCTAAATAGTTTGGTGTCCTATGTAGATCAAGAAACAGAAAGGAGGCTGGTTGCAGGCCTAAAGGATATTTTCCCTGAGGCTGGTTTTATTACCGAGGAGGAGACTGTTGGTCAAGAGCAAAAGGAGTGGAATTGGATTGTAGACCCTTTAGATGGAACCACCAATTTTTTGTTCGATTTACCGGTCTTTGCAATCAGTGTTGCCCTTTATCATGGTGATCGAGCTGAGGTCGCTGCGGTTTATGAGTTAGGGCAGAAGGAGCTTTTCAGTGCGGTGAGAGGTTCAGGTGCTTATTTAAATGAGCAAGCAATCCAGGTTCGTTCGGAATCAGAATTAAGCAAGGCCTTAATTGCCACAGGTTTTCCTTACTATGACTTCGATCGCCTTCGGGAGTTTAATGAGCTTTTAAGTCACCTTTACACGCATACACGGGGAGTACGTCGCTTAGGTTCGGCGGCTACCGATTTGGCCTATGTAGCGGCGGGGCGCTTTAATGGCTTTTTTGAGTATGGCCTACACGCCTGGGATGTTGCAGCAGGTATTCTTTTAGTGCAAGAGGCTGGGGGTCAGGTTTGTGATTTTAGCCTAGGCGATAATTATCTATTTGGTAAGGAAATAATTGCCAGTGCAGCTTCAATTCACCCCGATTTCTCGAATTTAATAAAGGATAAAATGAAAGCTTAGGCTACCGGCAGCCATTGTTTATGCCAGCTTTCACTAACCGGAGTTTCCCATTTACGTTTTAACTCGGCCTTAGAAGTCACTAGGTTGTTAAAGACTATGGTGTTTTCATCTAAGTCACCATTGTCTAAAGCAGCCCTAAAGTCCATCATATGCACCGTCTCTATAAGGTCATTATGGTCTCTAAAAGCAATTTGAGTGCGATCCATCAAGGAAATGTTTAACTCTTGCTCCAAGGCTTGAATTAAATGGGTGAGTTTATCTATGCTACAACCAGTAGCCTGATAAGAGGCTTCATCGAGTCCTACTACTATGAAGCGCTCATAAATCACGGTAAAACTTGCTTGTAAATCGTAGCCATGTGCTTTCCAGTCGCTTAGGAAATTCATTAAGCGCGCAGAAATCCTTTCTACTTTTTCAAATTCCAAATAATGAGTGCTTTGGAAAATCCATACTCTCGCTTGGCTATCTAAATCTTCGAATGGTAAATACATCTTACAAATCTTCGGCTTGAATTATCATTTCGGCAAGGTCTAAAACAGGCAGACTTCCTTCTCGGTCGCTGTTTTTTACGCCATCAGTCATCATGGTATTACAGAAGGGGCAAGCGGCCGCGATGTAATCGGGCTTCGTTTCTAGCGCCTCTTCGGTACGCTCAATATTAATATCCTTATTTCCCGCCTCGGGCTCTTTGAACATTTGTGCACCGCCTGCGCCACAACAAAGCGCATTGCTTTTACAACGGCGCATTTCCACTAATTCGCCATCCAATTTCTGGATTAATTCGCGCGGCGCCTCGTAAACACCATTGGCTCTACCCAAGTAACATGGGTCATGGTAAGTAATTTTCTTGCCCTTAAAAGCACCGCCCTCAATACTTAGGCGACCGTCTTCTAGCAATTGGTTTATAAACTGAGTATGATGAAGCACTTCATACTTCCCACCTAATTCGGGGTACTCATTGGCCAGGGTATTAAAACAATGGGGGCAGGTGGTCACGATTTTCTTTACTTCATAGGCATTCAGAACCTCAATGTTCTGCATGGCCTGCATCATAAAAAGAAATTCATTACCCGCTCTTTTAGCAGGGTCACCGGTACAAGTTTCCTCGGTGCCTAAAACCCCAAAGTCGACCTTAGCTTTATGCAATATTTTAACAAAAGCCTTGGTAATCTTCTTTGCTCGGTCGTCGAAGCTTCCTGCACATCCTACCCAGAAAAGAACTTCGGGTAATTTATCGGAGGCAGAAAGTTCTGCCATGGTAGGGACTTTCAATATTTCTTCCATCAGTTGATACGTTCAAATGCCACATTATCTCCACTAACAAAACCAACAATACCTTGTTGTCCGGTGAAGTAAAACTGTTTAAAATCTTCAGTGCCGTTCAAGGGACTAAAGACTTCATAATATACTTGGTTAATCAAATTTAAGGAGTCGTAATAGATCAGCAAATTTGGATCGAGAACAAAGGTCTCACCATTATAACTAATGCTTAAACTCTCCGCTTTTTCTCCATTTTCATCACTAAAGCTTAGGACCAAATCATCACGCTGGTTTTGGCCGCTAGTACTACTAGGAAAGCAAGAAAATTGGTAGTCAAATCGAAAGAAGGGGCTGTCGCACTGAGTCTGATACCAGCGCCTTTCGGTCTTAATGAGTTCGTAGTTTAAATTACCGATTAATCCACCTTCATTAATTTCTTCTACGCTTGCTTCGCTATTGACCAGGCTTAGGCTAATAGTATCGCCCAAGCTTGAGACAAATTGTCGAGCAGTGCTGCTCGGTTGTAAGCTCAGAATTTCGGGATTCAACTGCAAGTTTAGACTTTGCTCTTGCTCACAAGCGAGAAACATTAGACTTAGCGCTATGACGATTAGTCTATTTTTCAAAGACTTCGATATTTACTTCACGCTTCACTAAGTCGGTGAATTTGCCTTCGTAACGGGTTGCTTTTACCAGATGATTGTCTATCCAGTGGTAGTTTCCTCCCCGAGGTTTACCCATTAACATTCCGTGGTATTTAAAGCCTTTCTCTTCTAACCATTTTTCGGTAACTCCACGATGTTCCTCGGTGCGAGAGGTGAAAAAGTAAATGATGTGACCTTCTTCGTACCAACGATTTAAGGTCTCTAAAGCATCGGGGAAATGCTCGGCAGTTGCCATTCTCTCCGGCTCCTCATTGGGAATATCGTCGCAAATAGTACCGTCGATGTCAATTAAATAGTTCTTCATGCCCTCCGGTAGGGTAGGGCTCAGTTTTTTACCGTCGACTTCTAATTCTCGAAGTTCGACCTGCTTGTTGCCTTTCATTGCTATTCATTTATCCAGTTGGCCCGATCGGCTTGAGCATAAGCCCATGGAGCACCGTTGTTTTCAACATTGCTCATCATGGTGTTTAATGATGGATTAGCCGCGGATTCTTCCATTACTAAATAGCGGCGCATTTCTACAATAATGGACATCGGGTCGATGTTTACCGGGCAGGCATCAGCGCAAGCGTTACAGGTGGTACAAGCCCACAGTTCTTCGCGGCTAATGTAATCGTCGAGGAGATTTTTGCCATCCTCTTCGAATTGGCCTTTGGCATCGATAATCGCACTTACTTCTTCAAGGCGATCACGGGTGTCCATCATTATTTTTCGAGGTGAGAGTTTCTTACCGGTTTGGTTAGCCGGACAAGCGGCAGTACAGCGCCCACACTCTGTGCAAGAGTATGCGTTCATGAGTTGTACTTGATGCAAGTCCATTACATCTTTGGCTCCAAAGCGTGAGGGTTCCGTGCTATCACCTTCCGCAGGAGCGGCAAAGGGATCTGCATTAGGATCCATCATTAATTCAACTTCTTTTTTAACGCTTTCCATATTGCTGAACTGTCCCGCTGGCTCCAGTTTGCTGTGCCAAACATTGGGGAAGGCCATGATAATATGGAAGTGTTTTGAGTAGGGAAGGTAATTTAAAAAGGCTAGGATGCCAAGGATGTGAAACCACCAAGCAATGCGCTCAATTATGTGAAGGCTAGCCTGATCCATTCCGGCAAAGAGAGGTGCTAACTGTGAGCTTACGACCCATCCCTCAACGCCATTACCTTCAATATTTGCTTCGGCTGCACCTAATAATAACAAGGCCGCCATCAATACAATTTCGATGTAAAGAATATTATTACCATCGCGTTTAGCCCAACCCTTTAGGTCTTTGAAGCGATCAACCACTTGTACATTACGACGCCACAAGAAAATAATGCAGGCAATAAGCACCAATACCGCTAGGAGTTCAAAAAAGTGAATTGCTGCATCATAAACTGGCCCTAGCAAAGGCATAAAAACGCGGTGGGTACCTAAAACTCCATCAATCAATATTTCTGCAACCTCAATATTGATGAGAAGGAAACCAGCATATACGATGATATGAAAAAAACCGGCTACGGCTTTTCTACGGACCATTTTACCCTGACCCAGAGCTACTTTCGCCATCAATCGCCAACGCTCAGCTTTTCGGTCGCTACGATTTATAGCGCGGCCTAATCGGATGTTTCGCCATATTTTGGAGAAGTTGCGGGCAAAGAAAAAAGCCGCCACACCTACTGCAAGGAGAAATAGGATATTCTGAATTCCGAAATGTAGTTCCATAGATCTATTTTGAATTTGCGGTATCGGCACGTTTGGCCGCCGCTTCCGCCTCTTTCTTCATTATCTCCTCCTCATCGTAATCTTCACCTCCACCGAACACAGAAAAGCGGACGTATCGACTTGGATTGTATTTCAAATCTAATAAGATAAGGTTTAATTGCTCAGTTGCTTTTAATAAGTTTTGATAAAGTTCCTTATCGTTGACCAATTCACCAACCGTTCCATTTCCCTCATTGATTTTTGCCATTACCTCGTTGGTGTTACTTAGAGTAGAATCTAAGTTTTGCAAGGTCCGCTTGAAATCCACTTTACTTAGGCTATCGCTTAAATTGGCAATATTCTTAAAGGTTCGGTCTAGTTCCTGTCGGTTTTCCTCAATGGTTTCGGTAATCTTAGATACATCTTCAATACTGCCAACTAAATTATGATCACCACCAGAAACGGCCCGATCTAAGGCATTAACGGTATTATTGAGTTTTTCGAAGGTATTTCGCAGATTGGCAAATGTTTCGGTGAAATTGCTCTTTGTGTCCTCATTTAAAAAGCCAGAGGCAAGAACCATAACGGTATCGATCGAGCCAATTAGCTTTTCCGCTTTTTCTTTAATTGGCTTCACTTGTTCGTTGACCTCGTCTGTTAGGCTAAGCTCTATAGTAGATCTAAGGGTGTCACCGGTTTCGGCCCATTCTTGAGAATCACCCATTACTAATTCCACCGCCTTAGACCCTATGAGGTCCGAACTGTAAATGCGGGCTACCGTATTTTTTGGAATAGCGATATCATTGGTGATGTTTAATGATACTACGAGACGACCGCTGCCATCAGGATGAAAATTAATTTCATGCACCTGACCCACACGGTAACCATTGATGTTTACCGGTCTGGCTTTAGTGAGCTCATCGATTTTAGTGTAAACGGCATAGAAAATCCGTTTATTCTCAAAAAAATCTTGACCTTTTAAAAAGTTTATTCCGTAGTAAAGCCCGAATAGGGCCAAGAGGGTAATACCCCCGATCTTTATTTCTCGTGATACTTTCAAGCGATCGGCTTTTAGACTAGCAAAGATTAAAAAATTATAGGAGCTTTTTACGGGCTTCAGAGGCGCTAATCTTGCGACCATTATCCAAACCAATAACGAAGGCACCTTTAAAGCCTAAAGCTCTTAATTCTTGAGCTTTCCCGCTGGCCAAAGCGTATTTTTTAGTGGGGTAGGCATAATATTTAAAGAGTCCATCTTCTTGGATGACTCCAATTTCATTCACACCTTTAAATACAGGGTCCCCAGCTTGCTTTCGGCTGCTTAGGGTTAAAATTTGCACGGCAAACTGAATACCTTCTGCTTGCACAAAGCTTGGCTTTGCCTGAGCAGGCTTAGTTTTTCCAGGCTCGTTTTTAGATGCTACTTTCTTTGTAGTTTCTACCGGCTTCTTTTTGGAGTCTGATTCTGTTTCTTGAGCTTTACTGGGCTTCTTACTTTCTCCTTTTGAATTTACCTTTTGGTTTTTTACCGCATCGGCGACCAAAAGGTCTTGCTGCGCTTTAAAATCCCGAATCGCACGAAAAATGGCCGATGCCATGTAAGATTGACCACGATCGGAGTTGAGAAAATCTTCTTCAGTAGGATTGGTTAAAAAGCCCAGTTCAATAAGCACGGCAGGCATCGCAGTTCGACTCGTTACATAAAGAGGTTGCTGCTTTACCCCGCGATCTTTGCGCTGTACTCTTTCCCTAAATTGTTCTTGAACTAAACTCGCAAAAGCAATGCTTTCGTTGAGATAGGTCTGTTGCATTAAGTTTAAGCCTATTGCCGATTCTGGGTTATTCAAATCGAAACCCTCGTAACGATTTTCGTAGTCGTCCTCTAACAGAATTGCGGCATTTTCTTGCAAGGCAATGCGGTTTTCATCATCATGATTTCTACCTAAAACAATGCTGGTGCAGCCATTTACCGCGGGATTATCAAATGAGTCACAGTGAATACTTACAAATAGATCACCTTTAGCTTCATTCGCAATTTCGGCTCTTTTTTCTAGGGTAACCGAAGTATTATCAGAGCGGGTGTAAACGACCTTCACGTCGGGTAAATTCTCACGTATGTACTCCCCTAACTTAAGAGTAACCATCAGGGTAATATCGCGCTCAACCGTCTTATAGCGTCGGGTTCCCAAGTTGCCAGGGTCACGTCCACCGTGACCTGCATCTAGTATTACCGTCCGTATTCCGCCGAAATCTGTATTTTCCTGTGCATAAATATTACCGCGAAAGCTGCAGAATAAAGCGATGATTAGAATCGTTTGTAGCTTCAATGGTCTGTTTTTTGATTAGTTTTGGCGGCAATTTGCAGGTGCCTTTATCATAACAAGCAAAGTTAAATTCATATTGCGTCGGTCGACCTTCCAAATCATCATTTTATTAACGGTCTTTGTTGGCTTAAATCAGTCTGCTCTGGCGCAGACCGATGAAAATACTGCTAAAGCCGATAGCTTGGTTAAGGATAGCACTGGTGGCGATTTCCCGGATGATTTATTCATTCCTGCCGACAGCATTAAAGGCTCAAAGAGCAAAAGCCAGTCTTTTCTCGATCACGATATTGTTTATAATGCCCTTGATTCTATGCCCAGTTCTCTGGAGAACAATAGTATAGAGTTGTACAATCAAGCGGTGATTGAATACGGCGGAATGAAAATCGAAGCGGGTTATATCCGCATTGAGTTCGATAAATCCGAAATCTTCGCCAGCGGATTAGCGGACTCCACCGGGAAAGTTGGGCAAAAACCAATTTTTACCGAGGCCGGGAAAACCTATCGAGCCGACGAAATGCGCTATAATTTTGAATCGGGTAAAGCACGAATCAATAAGGTTATTACTCAAGAAGGAGAGGGTTTTTTACATGGAGAAAAAGTGAAGAAAACGGATGGCCAGGCTTTTTTCGTTAAAAATGCCTCTTATACTACCTGTAGCCACGAACATCCACATTTCAGCATTCGTACGCCCAAAGCAAAAGTTATACCCGGCGAAAAGGTGGTTACCCAATTTGCCTTTTTAGAACTTTTTGATATCCCGACGCCATTAATGGTGCCTTTTGGCTTTTTCCCCACTACCGATAAACGTAAATCGGGAATTATTATCCCCAGTTATGGCTCCTCCCAGTTTCGGGGTTACTTTTTGCAGAATGGAGGTTTTTATTGGGCAGCGAGCGATTACTTTGATCTAAGTTTAACCGGAGATATATATACCAAGGGGGGCTATGGAGTACAAGCCTCAAGTGCTTATCGAAAACGTTATAAATTTAATGGAAACCTAAACGTGCGCTACAACTTACTGCGTTATGGTTTACCAGAATTTCAGCCATTTGTGCCCCAAGCTTTTGATAATAAATCTGACTTTAGTATTAGATGGAGCCATAATCAGGATCCCAAAGCCAATCCTTTTTACCGCTTTTCGGCTAATGTCAATATTGCCACAACCCAATTCTTTCAAATTACCAGTATTAACCCTGACCAGGTATTGCAAAACCGCCTAAACTCCAGTGTTAGTTTTTCACGTCGCTGGCCTAATAAGCCTTATAGTTTAAATGTTGCCCTTAATCACTCGCAGAATAATGCCACTCAGGATATTACCTTAACCTTACCTAATGTAAACTTTGCGGTACAAAGGTTTTTCCCCTTTAAAAAGGAAGGAGGAATTAGCGGTAAGAAAAAGTGGTATGAAGAAATAGGGATTAGTTATACCCTAAATGGAAAAAACCAAATTCAAACGCGGATGGATAAGCCCATCTTTACGGAAACGGTTTTTAGGGATAGCAGTAGGATGGGGGTGCAACATAATATCCCAATTTCTGCTAACTACAAGGTTTTTAAATATTTTGTTTTCAATCCAAGCGTAAATTTCACCGAGAGGTGGTATCCCAATAAGTTGGCATACGATTATGACCCCGACCAAAACAGGGCAGTAGTGGTGGATACCATAAATGGGTTTTTTGCCAACCGCGACTTTAACGCTTCTGCTAACCTATCCACGAAAGTTTATGGATTATGGCGTTACAAAGGATTTTTGCGCGCTTTACGTCACGTGGCAACTCCCACTATTGGCTTAAGTTACCGACCCGATTTTAGCGATCCATTTTGGGGTTATTATGAGGAAGTTCAAAACGACTCCTTGGGCAATACCACCCTGGTTAACCCATTCTCAAGAGGAGTCTATGGGTCGGCGTCTGCAGGGCGCTCGGGTTCTATAAATTTTGGGGTCCAAAACACTTTAGAAGCGAAGGTTCGCTCCAAAGACGATTCGACTGGTCTTAAAAAAATTAAACTACTAGAGCGCCTTTCAATTAATGGTAGTTACAATATGGCGGCCGAGGAATTTAAACTCAGTCAGATAAGGTTAAATGCATCATCTACAGTATTTAAGGGTCTATTTAACATTAACTACAATGCCACTTTCGATCCTTACTATTTCGATGAATCATTAAATCAAAGGGTAAATACTTTCTCCCTAGATCGCGGTGGTCCTTTGGCGCGGGTTACAAGTCAGCGTTTTACCCTCGGAACCAGGCTTGATGCCAAACGCTTTGCGAGTGGAAAGGCCAAGGATGAGCCGGAAGAAGACCAGTCACGGCAGGCCGCCCAGCCAGTAATGGGAATCACTGAGGGTGATATTGATTATTATCGCTTACCAGGTTATGTAGACTTTAATGTGCCCTGGTCGGTGAATTTCAATTACAACTTATCTTATTCTAATCCCGGGGGCCGAGAGCCTGTGGTGCGTCAATCAGTAGATGTTTCAGGCGATATCAATATTAGTGAAGGCTGGAAGTTAGGGTTCCGTACCGGTTATGATATCGAAGCCAAAGACTTTACTTTTACCACATTCGATTTTTACCGGGATTTACATTGTTGGAATTTAAGCTGCACCTGGGTGCCCTTTGGTTTCCAGCAGTCTTATGTGATAACCATCAGAGTGAAGTCCAGTATTCTTCAGGACCTTAAACTGCAACGTCGCAGAGGTATCGGTGATTTCCAGAGATAATTTAGGCCTGTACCTTTAAATCAGCTACACTGTCATAGCTTAATTTTTTTCGGATAAACTCCTGCTTTTCCTCATCAAAGATTCTGCAAGAATCAATTGGATCCATATAAAGATGTAGCGTCATGGCGCGCTCTCCCTGCATATTCTCCAACAAGTGAAAGCCCATATTATCATTCATATAGGAAATTCCACCATCTTGAAGGATTTCGTTGCTGGTTGCAACTAATTCACCGGAGTCCGGGCTTTTTTCTTCGAAACGTATTTCCTTAAGTTCTCCCTTAAGGTTTAAGACCCAACACTCCTCGCCATTATGGCAATGTATCGGCGTTTTTTGATGTCCTTCCCAGCAGAGAAGAATTAGTTCATAGTGATCGTCTTTGCTAATGCAATTTCGGGTGTAGTGTTGCTCTGACCAAGTTGCAAAGCCTTCAAAATCAGAAGCTTTTAAATTTAACCTTTCACTAATTCCTACAAATTCGTGTGCTTGGCTACGGGCTAAAACCGTGACCAGTTCTTCCACACTATCGATGGACTCCATTTGAATTTAGATTTATATAAAAATGCCACGATTTTGAATGAAAATCGACGATTTTTAATTGATTTTGATACAAAATAAGTCAATTTTATTTCAAAAATTGGTGATTTCTATAAAAAATGAAAAAGTTAACTTTGCCTGCTTTAGCCTAAAAAAGCACTATGAAAAATGATCTCGATCTGTTTAGATCGATTGCCGACAGCCTCTTCCAAGCCGAAGAAAAAGAACCAGTTTTAAAACCAATTGATCCCAAAAAACTCTTTTCGGAATTAGACTTAAGCCTTTCCGAATCAGGTTCAAATGAGGAGGATTTTGAAAAGGCTTTAAGCGAATTAGTACTCAATACCCCAAGGACCGCGAGCCGGAAGTTTTTTAATCAATTGTTTGGAGGTAGGAACTCCAAAGCCACTTTGGGTGAATTACTTGCCGTGCTGCTCAATAACAGTATGTATACCTATAAGGTAGCAGGTCCTATGGTCGGGGTAGAGAAGGAAATTCTCCATCGTTCAGCCGAATTATTAGGTTATCCCGCACAGGCCGATGGAACTTTTGCGCCTGGCGGATCCATGACCAATTTCATGGCTATGTTAATGGCTCGAGATAAAGCACAGGAAAAGGCCCGTACGGAGGGTCTTAGCGGTAAGTTGTGCATGTACACATCTAAAGAATCGCATTATTCCATTCCCAAGAATGCCGCATTTATGGGTATTGGTCGTAACCAAGTGCGTTACGTTGCCAGCGATGAAAAAGGAGCCATGGATGTAAACGCTTTAACGGAAACAATTAAGGAAGATAAAGCTGCTGGTCATCATCCTTTTATGGTAATCGGTACAGCTGGTACTACGGTAATGGGGGCATTCGACCCCATGGGTGAAATAGCAGCCATCGCAGAAGAAAACGATTTATGGTTCCATGTAGATGGTGCTTATTGTGGGAGCGTAATTTTTAGTGAAAAGTATAAGCACCTCATAGCAGGAGCGGAGCTAGCAGATAGCTTTAGCTATAATGCCCACAAAATGCTCGGGACACCACTATCTTGCTCGCTTATCTTAGTGCGTGAGAAGAAATACTTATACGATAGTTTCGCCAATGATGCGGATTACCTCTACCAAACCGATGGTGATGATTATAATTTAGGGAAAACTTCATTGCAATGTGGCCGCCGTAACGATGCCTTAAAGTTTTGGACTTTATGGAAATCGGTTGGCAGCAAGGGTCTGGGCGAAATGGTAGACCGACAGTTTGAATTAGCTCAGTACGCCCTTGATTATGTCGAGAAGCACCCTGATTATACCGTTTATTCCTATCCTAATTCATTGGGTATATGCTTTAATTACAAGGACATAGCAGCTGATGCCCTTTGCAATAGTCTATACGACCAAGGTGAGTTAATGATTGGCTTTGGTAAATTTAATGACGATGAATTTGTTCGACTCGTAACTGTAAACGCCGGTAATACGGAGGAAGACATAGATGCCTTTTTCTCCGTCCTCGAAAACTTTGCCGCAAAAATGTAGCCTATGACTCTCAATTTAGTTGTACTTGGATTTTACTTTTTAATTCTCTTTGGAATCGGAATAGTCGCTTCCCGAAGGATTAAGACCATGGACGACTATTATGTGGGAGGGAAAACTTTAGGGTATTGGTTGGTCGCATTTTCAGCTCGAGCTACCGGGGAATCGGGTTGGCTTTTACTCGGACTCACGGCAATGGGTGCCATGGCCGGAGTATCTGCTTATTGGGTAGTGATAGGCGAAGTATTGGGAGTGGCTATATCTTGGTTTTGGATGGCCAAACGCTTTAAAATACTTAGCGATAAGTACCAGTCTATTACTATTCCCGATTTTTTAGAAAGTCATTTTAAGGCTAAGGGTCATACCCTAAGAAGCATTGCGGCTTTCTGTCTTTCCGCCTTCGTTATCATCTATGTTTCGGCGCAGATCGACATTACCGGTAAAGCCTTTGAGACTTTTTTAGGGGTTAATTATTTCACTGGAGCCATTGCGGGATTTCTAATTGTGGTGGCCTACATCTTCACCGGTGGATTTTTAGCGGTGGTTTGGAGTGATTTCTTTCAAGGTGCCCTTATGTTTTTGGGACTGGTTTTACTGCCAGTAGTCGCCTATTATAGTATTGAACATCAAGGTCCGATTTTAGAAAGCCTCGAGCAGATTGACCCTAAGCTCACTAATATTTGGGGCGGTTTCGATGATCCCTGGATGCAACTCGCCACAATGGGAGGTTTTGCCTTTATAGGTCTAGGGTTTTTGGGTTCGCCTCAGGTTTATGTGCGATTTATTTCTGTTCGAAATACCAAGGAAATAGATAAAGGTCGTTGGGTAGCTATACTGTTTACCTTAATTAGCGATGCTGCAGCGGTAAGCATTGGTTTATTGGCGCGTTACTTTTTCACTGAAATCGGTCAGGATCCCGAGTCGGTGCTTGGTTTGGCAGGAGAGGATAGTCTTATGGTGCTACTCAAAGCGACCTTCCCGGCAGTAATCATAGCCATCTATATTGCTATTATACTGAGCGCAATAATGTCTACTATCGACTCACTATTGGTGGTAGCCTCTAGTGCCATTACTAGAGATTTTTATCAGAAGATTTTAAATCCGAAAATTAGTAACGATAAATTAGGCCGACTATCCTCAGTGGTAACCTTAGTAATGGCCTTATTTGCCTTATTGGTGGCAATGATTGTGGCCTTAACCGTTCCTGGTAGAACAGTATTCTGGTTTACCATTTTTGGTTGGTCGGGTATTGCAGCAACTTTTTGCCCCATGATAATCCTTTCCTTATTCTGGAAGGGTTTCAAACAAAAAGGTGCAATTGCGGCAATGTTAGTAGGCTTTTTAGGGGTGCCCTTCTTTAAGTTCTTCGTGCAAAACATAGAGGTGATTGGGCCTTATTTCGAAAAACTAGATGTAATGGGACCAGCTTTTGCCTTGTCCTTTATCGCAGGTATTCTAGTAAGTAAGTGGAGTAAAGAGAAAAGTCTTGGCGAACTGCACGCTTAGTGGCCAATTTCTGGGAAGTGCTGGCTTAACAAGCGCGAGCACAGACCGGTATTGTAATCAAAATTACCTTGATCCATATCCGGTAAAAATTCCTTTGCAAAATCCATCACCCGATCTTCCAGTTCGGTCATGTAGTCTTCGTTAGGCTGACCGTTTACGGTACAAGCTACTGAGATACGTTTAAAAGTAATTAAGTAGATTTTATAACCATTAAAGTCTACCCAATCGAGGGCCTGAGTCTTGTTACGAACTACCGCGTCTTCTACCATTCGTCGAACCGTGTCTAGCATAAGTGAAGTAACTTCTTGATTACTATCACCGCTAAACTTACTGCGCATACCCAAAAGGTTACGCGCCGTGTTTTCCAAGACAAATAAATCACTTAAAGAAACTTTACCTTTAGGAGCCTTGGCTTTTCCTTCTTCAGGTAAATCAACTTTCTCGCGATATAGGGTAGTGGGGTCTTTTAATTTATTGATGCGACCAAAACCTAGATTATCCCAAAAGCCCTTGCGCTTGTCACCTGTGTATTGTTCAAACATTTGAACGAATAGGGGATACAGGGCATTCTGAATGCGTTCGGGGTTTTCGTTAATCTCTTTCTCTAATGTTTGGTAAAAAAGATGACCGAATTCTTTCGGGAATTCCCTCCGGAAGCGCATAAACCAGTCGGCAAGAATGGGCTCAATATTTTGCTCCATCTTCTCGCGGACCTTAATCTCATCCTCCAGACGATTAACATCTTTCTCCGTATCTGCCTGTTTCGCTCTTTCTTCACGAAACAAGAGATCCTTCAGAATTTCCAAACTATTAGGATTATTACTCATCGAGTAAGTCGCTTAGTTTTTTAAGGGTATCACGTAAGGCTTTCTTTTTAGGGTCCTCGTAGGAACGTCCCATTTGACGTTGACTAAGATCCATAAAAGCCTCCATTTTAGCTTCCATACGAATTTGCTGTTCACGAACACTGCGTTCTAAATCAGCTTTCACGCGTTCGATATTGTAACCTTGAATGCTACCTCCACCTCTTTTGAGGAGTCCGAGAATATCATTTTCTAGAATATCTTGAATAGCGCTCACGCGGTGCTCAAGAGCTTCTCTTTCATTTTGTGCAAACTCAAAACGTTCATTTACACGGCCAGCTAAGCGCTCCAGTAAATCCTGGGTTTCGTTTTCAAAACGATCTTGGCGATTGCTAAGGCGGTTTTCCACCTCATCAAGAGCCTGGGGGCTAAGGCGATTAATCTTGGCCTCAAGCTGGGCTAAACGATCTTCCAACAAACTTTTATTATTATCCTGGTGTGCACTGCTACTAAGTTTTTCACTAAAGTCATTTAGACTGTAGCGCTCACTTATTTCAGGCTGCTGTTTTTCGCTTTCGCGGAAATTACTTTCCATTTTATTGATTGGTTCCAAGCTTTTTTCTAGTTCAGTTTTACCTTCGAAAGAAGCTAATTTACTTTCTTTCTTGGCTCCAGACAATTTTTGTAGGGCCTTTTCAAGATTGCTTAAGTTGCTATCTTCAGTAAGCTCGGTAGTCGACGGTGTCTTCTTTTGAGGACTTGCCGTTGCTTTAATGTTTAATTCCGAACGCAAATAGTTTAACTGTTCTTTCATCTCATTCATGGACTCCAGCATAGTTTCATTACTTTGGTCCACTTTCGTGCTCAAACCTTCAAATCTGCTTTCCAAACGCTCGATTTGATTGCCAACCAAGATCTTCTTGATCGCCTTCAAACGCTGCTCCTCTTGGAGCTCCTCGCTATTGGGAATGTAATTTGGTTCTAGTCTAATTTGTCGCGCTTCCATAGGTTTTACCTTTTAGCTTCACCAAAGGACTCTATTATTTAATGGAATCCAATAATCTTTCGATAAGCGGTCGTTTTTTTCAGTTCATTGAAAAAATCGTGTTTCGCTATAATTCATTAGCCCTATAGATGGGGACTTTTTGCGCAACAATTGTATATTCGCAGCCTTAAAATAAATTGATTTTAATTAGATGGCTACACTAGAGCGCATCCGTCAACGTTCAGGATTCCTATTAATCGTTATTGGTTTGGCCATGTTGGCCTTTATTCTAACCGATCTATTTAGCTCCGGAAACTCAATGTTTCGTGGAGATATCAATATCGTAGGTGAGGTAAATGGGGTAGAAATCGATGTGCGCGAATTTACGCAGCGCATGGACCAACGTCAGACTTTATTGCAAAGACAAAACCCACAGCAGTTTAGCGGTATCTCACGTACCGTATTAGCTGATCAAATGTGGCGCGAGTTCCAAGAGGAAGTACTCTTAGAAAGCAATTACGATAATTTAGGTCTAGCCGTAAATAACGAGGAGCTATTCCGTCGTATTACCAGTAATCCTCAAGTTCGCAGTCAGGCTGGCTTCCAAGACCAAGTTACTGGTCAGTTTAGCCCTGCAGCGGTTCGCAATTACATTTCGCAGATTAAGCAAAATGTAAACAATGATCCTCAGGCGGCAGCAGCTTACGAGCAGTGGATTAACTTCGAAAATGGAACACGAGAAGATGCCTTACGCAATAAGTATTTATATGCCGTGCGTAAAGGTATTTACATGCCTACTTCATTAGCTCAGGCAGATTACAAGCGCCGTAATGAGTTAACCACTTTACAATACATCGGATTAGAATTTAACAGCATTGCAGATTCTACTATTTCTGTAGAGGAATCGGATTTGAAACGCTATTACAGCGAGCATAAAAGCGAGTACACTTCCGAAGAAAGCAAAAGCATTGCCTTTGTTAGCTTTAACGTAGAGGCTTCTCAAGGCGATCGCAATGCCCTTAAAGATGAGTTGAAGTCTTATTTAAGTGAGCAGGTTATTAACACCCGCGGAAAAGTTGATACACTGCCATCTTTCTACAATACCGAAAATGATTCAACTTATGCAGTTGGCCGTTCTGATTTACCGGTACAGGGAAGTTACTTCACTAAAGAGGAATTAAGTGAGCCTTTGGATTCCATTTTAATGGAAAAAGAAGTTGGATATATCCATGGTCCTTATGAAGAAAATAGTACCTACGTTCTAGCTAAGATTAGTGATATTATCAATAAGCCTGATTCAGTAAAGGCTCGTCATATCCTTATTAGTTACCAAGGTGCTGCTAATGGTCAGTCACAAGCAACCCGTGCTCCGCAGGAGGCTAAGGTTTTAGCGGATTCATTATTAGCGATAGTAAAAGAAGACTCCACTCAGTTCGGCGCTATTGCTCAGGCTAATAGTGATGATCCCGGAAGCGGTGCTAAAGGTGGTGCTTTAGGTTGGTTTAAGCCAGGTGCTATGGTGCCCGAGTTCAATGACTTCTGTTTCTACAAAGAAAAAGGAACCGTTGGGATGGCTTATTCACAGTTTGGAATTCACATTATCCACATTCAGGATCAAATGGGAGCCAATAAAGCCATTAAGTTAACTAAGATTGCTCGAGTTATCGAGGCTTCAGACGCTACCCGTGATAGCATTTATGACTTGGCCAGTAATTTTGCGGCTAAAGCCAATGATACTACCGACTTTGCTACCAGTGCAATAAACAATGGTTATAATCCACGTCCGGCTGCGGAAATTACTCCTATGCAAGAATCTATTCTTGGTATTGGTAATAACCGCGAGATTGTGCGCTGGATGTATAATGAGGAAACTGAATTAGGCGATATCCAGTTATTTAATCAAGATAACAATGCATTTGTTGTTGTTCAAGTTACTGGTGCAGCTCCAGAAGGCATTGCTCCACTAGAAGACGTGAAAGACGATGTACGTGATGCAGTTATTGCAGAGAAGAAAGCCGCTCAGCTTACTAAAAAGATGGAAGAGGCAATGGCTGCTAACGGCGAAATTGAAGCCGTAGCGGGTGCCTTATCCCTTAGTGTAAAGAACCAAGGAATGAATTTTGCGACTTCTAATTTGCAGGGCTATGGTTCAGAGCCAGTGGTAATTGGTCGTGCATCTAGCTTAGAAATTGGTCAGACTGCTGGTCCAATCGTTGGTGATAGAGGCGTGTACCTAATTAAAGTTTCTGCTCGTAATCCTGCTGCCGAACTTCAGTCTTATGAGTCAGAGCAAATTCGTATCGAAACTAATATTGCGAATGAGGCGCCAACCAAAGTATTGGAGTCACTTAAGAATTCTGCTAAGGTGGTAGATAATCGCCGCAAGTTCTTCTAATATAGATCGAAAAGATTAAGAAAAGGCTGTCCTTAGGGCAGCCTTTTTTGTTTTTGGTCCTTTCACTATACCAGGTAGATATTACATTTGTGGACCTTAGAAAATTAGACTGATGAAAAAGTATGTTGTTTTAATCCTAAGCGTTGGATTGAGCCTGGGCGCTATCGCCAAAGAAGGCATGTGGTTACCCCAATTAATTGCGCAACTCAATTACGATGAGATGCAAAGAATGGGATTACAGATTAGTGCCGAAGATATTTACAGTGTAAATCAGAGCTCCTTGAAAGATGCTATAGTGCATTTTAACGGTGGCTGTACGGCCGAGCTAATCAGTAATAAGGGTTTATTACTTACCAATCATCACTGTGGCTATAGCCAGATTCAGAAGCATTCAAGTTTAGAGCATAATTACCTTAAAGATGGTTTTTGGGCGCAAACCTTGGCAGAAGAAAAACCCAACCCTGGTCTATATGCGGCGATTATAGATCGTTTAGAAGATGTAAGTAACCAAGTATTAGCAGGAACTAATCAGAGTCAGGTTACCGAAAAGAGAGATTCAATTATCAATGCAAATATTAAGGGCTTACTAGCTAAGCTCAAAGAAGAGAATCCCGCTTTAAGCTATGAGGTGAAGGATTTCTTTTACGGGAATCAATACATCCTTATTGCAAAGAAAATTTTTAATGACGTTCGCTTAGTAGGGGCACCTCCTAGCAGTATTGGCAAGTATGGAGCAGATACCGACAACTGGGTCTGGCCCCGTCATACAGGCGACTTTTCAGTTTTCAGAGTCTATGCGAACCCCGATAATCAGCCGGCAAACTATTCTGAGGAGAATGTTCCTTATCAGCCAGCCCAACATTTAAAAGTGAACATTGCGGGAGTAGAAGAGGGTGATTTTACCATGGTATATGGTTTCCCAGGAAGTACGCAACAATATTTGCCGGCTGCCGAAGTGGAAAATATTATTGAGGTTTATAATCCTGCTCGCATTGCGGTTCGAGACGAAATCTTGAGCATTCTCGATGCAAAAATGCGGGTCGATGAAGCTACTCGATTACGTTATGCAAGCAAATATGCGCGTATCAGCAACAGCTGGAAACGTTGGAAGGGTGAAATTTTAGGGATTGCCAGAACCGATGCTATCGCTAAGCTTAAGGAGGAAGAAGCGGCTTTCAAAATGGCCTCTAAGTCAAATCCTAAGCTTAAGGGTAAGGAAAGTTTAGTTACTGAATTGGCTGACTTGTACAAGAAAAGAATGCCCTTAAGCCTGGAGCGTTTCCATTATATTGAAGTAGGTTATTTCGGAATCGAATCGTTCCGATATGCCTTGGGTTTTGGCGCTCTTATAGCTGCTGCTGAGGAGGGAGATGAAGCGGCCTTAACTAAGGCGGCGGAGCAAGCGGCTAAAAGGTATCAGTCCTTTATGAAGGATTATGAGTATCAGCTAGATCTGCAGGTTGCACAAGCCATACTTCCCATGTATTTAGACGCGGTGAGTACCGATTTACCTGATATTATTGCCGATTTAAAGGGGGAGGATGCCGAAGACCGTCAAGAGGAAATCGAGGATTTCTTCGAGGATGCTCTGTTCTTGCATGCTGGCTTCGAGGAGAAGGTTTTAGACAATCCTAAATCTATGGCTAAGAAAATTGCCAAATCTGAGCTTTATCAATTATCCAGAGCGATGTATGATCATTATTTTGCTGTCATCGCTGCGGGTCTGAGTGAATATGAATCGGCTATAAAAAGTAAGCAAGCCGAATATGTGGCAGCTTTACCAATTGCGTTTCCTGAGAAGCCTTTTTATCCCGATGCGAATTCTACTTTAAGAGTTGCCTATGGTCAGGTTAAAGGTTATGAAGCTAAGGATGCCGTAGAGTACAATCACCAAACTTATTTAAGTGGGGTTATCGAAAAATATGTTCCAGGTGATTATGAATTTGACTTACCCCAAAAGTTGATCGACTTGTACGAGTCGAAAGACTTTGGTCCTTATGCAAATGAGGAGGGGAAAATGCCAGTATGTTTTGTGGCTACCAATCACACTACTGGTGGCAACTCAGGCTCACCGGTTTTAAACGCTAAAGGAGAACTTATCGGTCTCAACTTCGATCGCGCTTGGGACGGAGTAATGAGTGATATGTATTTCGATAAATCTATCTGTCGCAATGTAATGGTAGATTTACGCTACGTATTGTTTATCATCGATAAACTAGGGGGCGCTCACTATTTAGTGGAGGAAATGGACCTAGTAACTACTCGTCCAGGTCAAGATGAGGATAGCAAAGAAGAAGGCACTCAGCAAAATTTACCCCAAGCAGGGTAAATGATAAATTCTTAAAGTATAAGCCCCGACTAATCTTAAAATTGGTCGGGGCTTTTTTATTTTAAACTCGCTCTTTAATCTGTTGTAAATTGGCTTCAAGCTCTTCACCGTTCAGGTAACCACGGGCTAAGAAAAAGGCTTTATCCTTTTCTTGGTAAACTAGCGACGGAAAACCTTGAATGCCCCAAGACTTTACAATTTGAAATTCCTGTTTTACCAATTCTAGGCGGTCTTTATCAACCATTAATTTCATGAAGTCCGCGCTATTCATGCCAAAGTCCTCTGCGCAATGTCCGTAGGTTTTGGCTGCGCTTGGCTCTAGGCCTTCTTGGTATATGGCTTCTTGCATACGCTTTGCGAAGGCTATGGTATTATCCGGTTGATAAGTGCGGAAAGCAGCCATTGCCAATGCGCCAGGCAAGGAACTCAGTACAGCGCTTCCTTCTTCTAGCATTTGGTAAAATTCGTCGCCAAATTTTCGGCCACTAAGCTCAGAAACCCTTTTAAAACCATCCTTAATAGAAGCAGGTAGGTCTCCAATCGGACCTTCCTGTTCGCCCAGAACCATTCCGCCGGACATTACTCTAAATTCGAATTCATCCTTATGTTCTTCATAAAACTTATGGATCACTGGACTAAAGCCATAACACCAAGAACATAGAACATCGTAGATATAATAAACAACTGGTCTTTCCATAATTTAAGATCTGCTGCAAAATTAGCGCTTTTAAAGCCGTTAGAAGGTTCAATTAATGAGGGTATAGAGAGAACTAAAGACCTAAATCTTTGATTAATTCACTTACCTCCATTTCCGTGTCCCTTAGCTTGGCATGACAAAGCTTTAGGAGTTCTGAGGCCCTTTTAACTTTAGCACTTAGATCATCAACAGAGATATCATCGGCCTGCAGGTCGGCCATAATAATCTGCAATTCGGCAAAAGCCTGGTCATAGTTCAACTCTTTTTTAGCCATTCTTTTCAATTTTAATTATTTCGGAAATAATCTTTCCTCTTTCCAATTCTGTTTCAATTTGGTCACCCAGGACAAGGTTTTCCGTATTTCGAATACTTTGGTTTTCCTTACGGGTAATGCTAAAGCCTCGTTTTAAAGTTTGTTTGGGACTTAAGATTTCAAGGGTTTGTTTAAGATTATCGAGCTGCCCTAACCTTTGGTTAAACTGCATTTGGGCAAAAAGCTCTATCCGTTCTTGTACAAGGGTTAAGGCGGGTCGATAGGATTCGCGGATTAGCTGCAAAGGTTTATGCTTTAAGCTTTCGCTGATGCGATCTAAAGCCTGCTCTTCCTCCTTCATTTTTGAGCTTATGCCTCGAATTAGGCCATTAGCATGCTGATGCACATATCCTCTTTGAATTTCAAGAATTACTTGTGGTTTGCTTTTTAACAGGTTTTGAAAGTCCTGTAATTCTAACTTATGCGTATGCAGTAAATCTATTGCTAAGGCTGCTATCGATTGGTATTTCTGATTAATTTCTCTTTCGAATGCGGTCATTTTATCCAAAAGATAATCGGCAACCGCGGTAGGCGTTTTTTGGGGGGTATGCGCTACACGATCAACTAAAGTCCAGTCGCTCTCATGACCAATCCCCGATAAAACCGGGAGGGGGCAGTTTAAAATAGCCATACACAAGCTAAGGTCATTGAAGGCGTCTAAATCTAAGCTAGATCCGCCGCCGCGAATAAAAACTAAGCAGTCATATTTAGAAAAGTCAACCTTATTAAGCGCTTTAAGGAGGCTTTGAGGAGCATCACTGCCTTGCACTTTGGAAGGGTATAAGTCAACCAGAAATCGGTAGCCAAACTCATTTTCACTTAAATGTTGCATGAAATCCTTAAGCGCCGCCGCTTCAGCTGAGCTTATTAGGGCTATTTTCTGCCACACTGGCGATTCTTCCAGCGAGCGGTTCGCTTCGATGCGGCCACTGGCCTCCAATTTCTTTAAATTAGCTTGCCTTCTTTTTTCAAGTTCACCCAGACTGTAATTAAGATCTATGTCCTTTACAATAAGTTTTAGTCCGTAAACAGGATGAAAATCTACCAATACTCGAATAACTAGATCCTGACCCTTTTGCAGTAAGCTAGGGAGGTTTTGAGTCAGCTGTTGGGCCAAAACCTCATAATCAGCTTTCCAAAGCACCGCCGCCATACTTGCTAAGCGCAAACCATCTTTTTCCTCCACCAAGCTTAAGTACCGATGGCCGGAGGAAGAGGCACTAATCTCCGCTATTTCCGCTTTTACCCAGTAAGATTGCTCTCCTAATTCTCTCTGAAACAATCCCTGGATTGCGGTGGCAAGCTTTTGTAGTCTAAATATTTTGCGCTGCGGTGAAGACATAAGGCAAAGGTATTGTTTAGGTGAATGCTGCCTAAGCCTTGTCCTTAATAGGCATTTAAAAAATTCTTAGTCATTTAAAATCAGGGGTTTTTTGGCCTTGGAATAAAGCTCTACTTTTGCGCCCTTTTGAAATTGTGATGAAAGAGTTTATCCGTAAACAAGGGGCCAATGCCCGTAACGATATTTTTAGTGGTTTAACCGTAGCCCTTGCTTTAGTTCCTGAAGCGGTGGCCTTCGCTTTTGTGGCCGGCGTTGATCCTTTAGTAGGCTTACACGCGGCTTTTATGATCGGTTTAATCACCGCTATTTTTGGGGGGCGTCCGGGTATGATTTCTGGTGCCACTGGTGCATTGGCGGTAGTAATGGTAAACTTAGTAGCGGAAGGAAATGCCTTGGGGGCAGATGGCGAGCAATTGGGACTTTACTATCTCTTTGCCGCCGTAATTTTAATGGGTCTTATCCAAATGCTGGTAGGTGCTTTAAAATTGGGCAAATTCGTGCGGCTAATACCTCATCCGGTTATGATGGGTTTTGTAAACGGTCTGGCCATAGTAATTTTCTTATCCCAATTAGGAATGTTTACCGAGCGCATAGCCGGTGAGAAAGTGTGGCTAAGCGGAAGTCCTTTGTTTTGGATGTTAGCCTTGGTAGCGCTAACCATGGCGCTTATTCATTTTCTACCATCTTTAAACAAGAAAATTCCCGCTGCCTTGGTGGCTATTCTAGCGGTTTCTGCTATTGCAATTTTTAGCGGTTTAGATGTGGCCACGGTAGGAAGCTTTATACGACAAGGCGGTGGAAGCGGTTTGCAAGGTGGCTTACCAGAGTTTCAATGGGCTATTTGGGATAAAGTTCCCTTCACTTGGGAAACCCTATCTTTTATTGGTCCCTATGCCATAATATTAGCCGCCATCGGCTTAATCGAGTCATTAATGACCTTAAATCTTATTGATGAGCTTACCGAAACCCGTGGTAGTTCCAACCGCGAGTGTTTAGCTCAGGGTGGGGCCAATATTGTTACCGGTTTATTTGGCGGAATGGGCGGCTGCGCTATGATTGGTCAGTCGATTATTAATATTAAAGGTGGCGGTAGAACTAGACTTTCGGGGATAGTAGCCGCAGTAACCTTGTTGATTTTCATCTTATTTGCCGCTCCTTTAATTGAGCAGGTTCCTATTGCCGCTTTAGTTGGGGTAATGTTTATGGTGGTAATTGGCACCTTCGCCTGGAGTAGTTTCCGTATAATGAATAAGATTCCTCTTAGTGATGCAGTGGTATTAGTAGCGGTTTCTGCCTTAACGGTAATTTACGACTTGGCTATTGCGGTAGCAGCAGGTATTGTACTAAGTGCTTTGGTGTTTGCCTGGGAAAGCGCCAAACGCATTCGTGCCCGTAAACATCTTTTAGAGGATGGCACCAAGGTTTATGAAATCTGGGGCCCGCTCTTCTTTGGTAGCATCCAGACCTTTAAGTCAAAGTTCGACCCGACTAATGATCCCGATAAAGTAATAATCGATTTTATCGAATCTAGGGTTGTAGATCACTCAGCTTTGGAGGCATTGTTTACCTTAGTAGAAAAGTATCAAAGCTTGGGTAAAGAGGTTAAAATTCGTCACCTAAGCTCTGAATGCCAGGACTTAATGATTAAAGCTTCGCCCAAACTCGCTGCGGTCATTGAAGAAAATGTAGACGACCCACGCTACCACGTAATGGCGCAACTAATGCAATAGCAATGGAATTAGGAAAAATCAACAAATTAAAAGCAGCCCGTTTTGCTCCGCAAGGCATGTATTTTACCGATGAAGACGGGAATGAAGTTCTACTTCCTAATAGCCGCTTGCCCAAAGAGCTAAAGTTAAACCAGGAGTACGAGGTTTTCGTTTATCGCGATTCACAAGAACGACTAATCGCTAGTCTGGATCTCCCTCTGGCTCAAGTAAATGAATTTGCCGCTTTAGAGGCTAAGGAGCGGGTGCCATTCGGCGTTTTTATGGATTGGGGTCTGGATAAGCAGGTATTAGTTCCATTAAGGGAAATGCGCGAAGAGCTCGAAATTGGCGAAAAGCATGCCGTTTACTTGTACATTGATGATAAGAGTGAGCGGGTGGCGGCAAGCACGCGTTTAGAGCTTTTCTTTGACCGTGAAATAGATCACCTTCAGGAGCAGGATAGAGTAGAGGTTGTCATTTTAGAACGCAGTTCTATAGGGTATAAAGTGGCGGTTAAGAACCGCTACCAGGGAATGCTCTACCACAATGAGATTTATCAAGAATTATCCTTAGGTCAGAAGGTGAACGCTTACATTAAAAAGCTTCGGACCGATGGAAAGGTAGATTTAATCCTTCAGCCGGAAGGCATGGACCATATCGAACCTAGCGCTCAGGCAATACTTGAGAGGCTCAAAGAAAAGGAGGGATTCTTAGCTCTACACGATAAGAGCGACCCAGCTCTAATCCAGCAGGAACTTAAGATGAGTAAGAAGACTTTCAAGAAAGCCATCGGTACACTTTATAAAAAGCGCTTAGTAGAGCTAAAAGAGGACGGTATTCATTTAATTTCCACTACGCCTTAGAATTTCGGACACGATCAAATCGGCGTGAACCCGCGAGTTCTCGATGAACCACTTATTGGTTTCTAGACCGCCGCAAATTACCCCCGCAAGGAAGATGTTCTCAACCGAGGATTCCATGGTCTTTTCGTTGTAGATGGGCTTTCGACTAGCCTCCGTCGAAAATTTAAGCCCTAGCTTTTCTAAAAGCTTAAAGTCGGGTCGGTAACCGGTAAGCGCCAATACGCGATCATTTTCGATTGTTTTTTCTTGACCCTCATGTTTGAAGTGAATCTGGTTCTCCTCAATACGGCTTAGCTCCGATTCGAAATAAGCCTTTATCGAACCTTCTTTAATGCGGTTTATAACATCGGGCCTAACCCAATACTTAACTCGTTCCGAAATTTCGCTTTCGCGGATAATCATACTTACTTCCTTGGCTCCTTTACGGTAAAGCTCCAAAGCTGCGTCTACGGCCGAGTTAGCCGCTCCTACCACTGCTACTTTCAAATTGAAATAAGGGTGGGGGTCTTGATAATAGTGACTCACCTTTGATAGATCCTCACCCGGAATATTCAGTGGATTAATGAGATCGTAAAAGCCAGTGGCAAGGATCAAATTTTTAGTTCGGTAGCTTGACTTAGACGTTTTAAGTTCAAATACGCCATTCCTATCTTTTGTAGCTGAATAAAATGCTTCATGCAGATGCATCTTAAGCTGGTGGTGCATGGCAACTCGACGGTAGTATTCCAGGGCTTCAGATCGAGTGGGCTTGGTATTTTGGGAAATAAAAGGTATGCCGCCAATCTCAAGTTTGTCGGCAGTTGAAAAGAAGGTCATGCTCTGCGGATAATGGTATAAACTATTCACCAAATATCCTTTGTCTATAATGAGGTAGGAGAGACCATTTTGCTTAGCGCTTATTGCCGTGGCCATTCCAATTGGACCGGCTCCAATTATTACAAGATCATACATAAAATAGTAAGGTCTGAGAGCTACATTGGGTTCATAGGGCAAAATAAAAGAATGTAACTTGAAGCACGAATAATAAATGCCTAAAGCAGGAAATTGCCGATTAATCCGATTCCTATGAAGAAGTATTTATCCCTCTTAGGTCTGTTGAGTTTAAGCCTTATGCTTTCTTGTAATCAGCAGGCAAGCGAAAAGCAAGAGGCAAAAAAAGAGGCCTTGAAGTTTGCCAAAACTAAGGGCTATTTGAAGAATAACTGTTTAAGTTGTCACTCAGAAACAGCTGGTGAAGGAGAGCGATTAGCCCCTCCTTTCTTTGCAATTCGGAAGCATTATTTAAAACGATACCCCAATGAGGAAGCTTTCACTAAGGCTATGAAGAGCTTTTTGCTAAACCCTCAGAAAGATCATGCCCTCATGCAAGGTGCGGTCGATAAGTTCGGACTAATGCCACCCTTGAATTACCCCGAAGGACAATTAGAGGATATCGTGGAATACCTATATGAGGTAGAACAGCCGAAACCTCAGCACAAAGTAGCTTCAGATAAATCCCTAGCAAAAGCTAAAAAAATGGCGCTTGCCACTAAAAAAGTATTGGGTAAGAATTTAATGACCGCTTTACAAGATAGCGGGAAGTATCATGCCTTAAGCTTTTGCAATGTCCGCGCTATTCCTCTAACCGACAGCATGTCGCAAAACTTAGCCCATTCGATTAAAAGAGTGAGCGATAAAGCGAGAAACCCTAATAATAGAGCTTCTCAATTCGAAAGGGATATTCTAGCTCAATTCCGCACCCAGCTCGAGAATGGCGAGGAGCCAGAAGGTCAAATCGCGAAATTGGCAAGTGGTGATTATGCCTATTACCCGATTATAACCAATGCCATGTGTCTTCAATGTCATGGTGAAATAGGCAAAGATCTAGATTCCGATTTTTATAAGGAGCTTAAAAAACTGTATCCCCAAGACGAAGCAATTGGCTACCAAACAAACCAATTGCGTGGAATGTGGGTCGTTGAGCTTAGTGAGTCTAATTAAAGAAAAAGGGAACCAAGAAATAGCTATATAGGGCTATTAAAAGGATGCTTATTAGGTTAAGGAATAGTCCAGTGCGGGCCATGTCTTTGGTGTTTAACAAGCCGCTACTATATACAATGGCGTTCGGAGGGGTGGCAATAGGAAGCATAAAGGCACAACTTGCCCCAAGGGTTAGGGGAATCGCTAAACTAAGCTCATCGAGTCCAAGGCTGCGCGCAATTATAAAGCTTACTGGAATAAACACTGATACGAGTGCCACATTGCTCATTACCTCGGTTAAAAACACTGCAAAGGCGGTAATGATAAGTAGTATTAACAATTGATTTTGCCAACCACTGGCAATGATTAGGTCCGCAATAGACTCAACCAATTTTGAGGTTTCCAAAGCTTTGGCTAGGGATAGTCCGCCGCCAAAGAGCAAAATGATGTTCCAAGGTAATTTTCCCAAGTCTTTGGCTAGGAGTAGACTCTTTTCACTTTGCTTGTTTGCGGGAATAATAAAGAGTAAAACCATCCCAGACAAAGCGATTATCGTGTCGGATAAACTATTCAGGGCTTCAATCCGATTAATTTGAGAACGGAAAATCCATGCGAAGGCCATTAAGCCTAATATAATAGCGGTACGCCTTTCGGCGGATGACATATTTCCCAAAGCGCTCAGCTCTTCCTTAAGCACCGCTTCTATACCTTCTAATTTTAATTTTACAGGGTAAAAAACCTTTGCCAGTAGAAGCCATAGGATAATTATTAATGTGATGCATAAGGGCAAAGCGAAGCTTATCCAATCGGCAAAAGCTAAATCGACCGCCAAACTACTACTGCTAAAACTGGCTAAAACTAGATTAGGTGGAGTGCCAATAAGGGTACTCATTCCGCCAATATTTGCCGCATATGCAATACCTAAGAGTAAGCTGATGGCTAAATTCTTAGTGCTTTTACTTTCGGGCAGTTTTTGGGCGAGTAGTTGATAGAGGCTTAAACCAATAGGAAGCATCATTACCGTGGTAGCGGTATTCGAAATCCACATGCTTAGTAAGGCGGTTGCGAGAATAGTACCCAAGAGAATTCGAGCCGGACTACTTCCACTTAGCCTTAATATGTTTAGGGCGATGCGTCGGTGTAAATTCCATTTTTCAATCGCAAGACCGAGGGCAAAGCCTCCCAGAAATAGAAAAATTATCGGGTGACCGTATAATGCTCCCACCGTTTTTGCCTCCATTAGGTTTAAAAGCGGAAAGAGGATTAAAGGTAATAATGCGGTTACCCCTAAAGGGATGAGGTTGGACATCCACCAACTAAGCATCCATACTAAAATGCCTAAAACCTGCATTTGTGCTTGTGGGAGGAAGTTTAGCTTACTGAGTAATAAAAAGGCCAGGGGCCCAATGCCTAAAAAGATAATTTTCCGTCTAAGGGTCATTTTCAACCTTTGGTCTAAAATTAAGAAGGCTTCGCTTAAAAAGGCCAATCTTTGAGATGCAATTCTTAATTTTAAGAGCAGATAGTAAGCATGAAAAATTCTCTTCCTTCTGGCATCGATATGGTTTATCGTTTTAAACCGGATGGCACTTATCTATATATGAACTCTAAAGTCGCCGAATTTCTGGGCTTTAGCCAGGAGGAAATGCTTGGGCGTCACTTTCTGGAATTTGTAAAAGAAGATCAGCACGAGGAGGTAAAGGAGTTTTATTATCAACAAATTCGAGAGCGTCAACCTTCCACTTATTCTGAGTTTCAAGTTCGACAAAAGGATGGCAATTTTCGCTGGGTGGGTCAGAGTATTGAGCTTATCTGCGAGAATGAAGAGGTGGTGGAATTACTCGGCGTAGCTCGGGATATTACCGAGCAAAAGGAAACCCTAAAGAAATTGGACATTAGTGATTTCCGTTTGCGCACGGTGATAGACAATATGGATGCCGCTATCCTAGTGGAGGACGAAAACCGAGTGCTTCAATTTGTAAACCAGAAGTTTTGCCAATACTTTGGCATTCCTGCACAGCCAGAGGAATTGGTGGGAATGGACTGCGCTCTAGCTGCGGAACAATCAAAGGAATTATTCGATGATCCGGAATCTTTTTTAAAGGGGATTTCCAAAAGCCTTAGCAACAAAGTAAATCACAGCGGCGAGCGCCTCAAGCTCAAAGACGAAAGAGTTTTTGAAAGAGTCTACGTACCGTTCTACAAAGGGGAGGTTTACAGTGGTCATATGTGGATATACCGAGATGTTACCCTGCGCGTATTAAGTGATCAGGCCATCAAGGAATCGGAAAAGAAATACAGGGAGGTTATTCAGAATATCGACCTCGGATTAATGGAGGTGGATACGAACGAAACCATTCTATTTGCCAATAAGCCCTTTCTAGAAGCTACTGGATATGAGCTTCATGAAATAGTAGGTAAAAATGCCCGGGAGGTATTTTTATGGGAAGAAGACCGCAAAATACATGATGAAATTCTGGGACTTACTTCCGAACAAAGGGCTTCCGATCAGTCCAGTGCCTATGAATTGCCGCTTAGGGCAAAGAATGGTGATCAATTATGGTTTCTTATTTCGGGGGCTCCCATTAAGGACTTTGAAGGCAAGATTATCGGCTCACTCGGAATTCATCACAATATTAGTGATCTAAAAAAGCTACAAGGCCAGTTAATTTACCGTACCCAATTACAGGAAACTCTTTTAAGATTGGCGGGTGACCTAATTAATATTGACCTTAATCAGGAATCCAATATTATTAATGAGGCCTTAGCGCAAATTGGTTCCTTCGTTAAGGCCGATCGAGCCTACATTTTCGATTATCATTTTCCAGAAAATATCACTAGCAATACCTACGAGTGGTGTGAAGAAGGTATAGAACCAGAGATCACGAATTTGCAAGAAGTTCCATTAGATGCGATTCCTGATTGGCCCGAGACACACGCCAAGGGAGAGGCGATGATTCACAAGGATGTGATGGCTATGGACCCGGAAAGCCCCATCCGACAAATATTGGAACCCCAGGGGATTCAGTCTATTATAACCGTTCCCATTGGTGCCGGTGAAGATCTAGTCGGTTTTATTGGCTTCGATGCGGTGCGCAATCGAAGAAACTGGACCAATACCGATGTGGAATTATTGAGCTTCATGGCTCAATTATTATTGACCCATCACCATCGAAAGGCGGCCAGCAAGCGACTGGAGGATACCGAACTTATGCAAAGAACCATTTTGCAGAGTGCTCTGGATGCTGTAGTGATTATTGATGAGAATGGCTTGGTGCGTTTTTGGAATGCAAATGCCGAGGAAATTTTTGGTTACAAGGAAGAAGAAACCTTGGGCAAATCGCTAAGCGGAATTATTATCCCAGAAAAATTCCAGATGGCCCATGAAAGGGGAATGCAGCATTATATGGAAACAGGTGAGGGGGCGGTATTAAACCAGCGTATTGAATTGGTATCAATTCATCGCGACGGGCATTCATTTCCGGTTGAACTGAGTATCATACCTATTAAGGTTGGTCGGCGTCAGTTGTTTGCCTCCTTTTTAAGGGATATTAGTGCTCGAAAGAAAGCTGAGGATGATATGAATGCCGCATTGGAGCAGCAAAAGGATTTGGCCAAGATGAAGTCGAGGTTAATTTCTATGGCCTCCCATGAGTTTAGAACCCCACTCACTACAATTAAAGCCAATGCAGAAATGTTAGAGATTTGGTCCGAGAGTCTTTCTGAAGATCTTACCGAAAAAGCCAAGAAATACTTTAAGCGACTGAATAGTGAGATTGACCGTTTAAGTAATATCATGACCGATATCCTTATTATGGGAAGGTTAGATTCAGGTAAGATTAAGCTTAAGCCGCGCAATGTGGATCTTTACGATCATATTTTAAGTTATGCAGAAAGACATTATTCTAATCGTCAAGATAAGCGAGAGTTGGAAGTGACTCTAGCTGGAGCTCCTAAGCTGTTACCCATTGATACGGAAATATTCGATCACGTTTTAGGGAATTTAGTAAGCAATGCCTTTAAATATTCTAAAGGTTCAAAAAACCCTAAATTGACCCTAAATTTTGCGGCTGATTATGTGAGACTATCCGTAATAGATTATGGAATTGGTATCCCAGAGGAAGAGCAAAATAAAATATTCAATTCTTTTTACCGCGCCGAAAATACCAGAGGCTTTGAAGGTAGTGGAATGGGCTTGGCAATTGTTAAACAAATGACGGATATGTGTAATATCGAACTCAATGTGTACAGCTCTCTAAATGAGGGTACGGAGTTCGTGCTTAATATCCCTTATAAACTGAATAATGGATAAATTAAATATTCTTGTGGTCGAAGATGATCCTATGATCGCGGAGAGTCTTCAAGAAATGTTGGAGTTGTTAGGACATAATGTTCTTCGGGTGGCCGAAAGTGGTGAGGAAGCCGTACTTCAGTTATGTGAGCAAGAACCCGATTTAATATTATTAGATATTCAGCTAAAGGGTAAGATGGATGGAGTAGAGGTGGCGAAATTGGTGCGCACCAAATACAATATTCCATTCATTTTCACCACCGCTTACGCTGATGGGCCGACCATTGAGCGGGCTAAAGCAGAAGGACCATTCGGCTATATTGTAAAGCCCTATGGGGTGAAGGATATCATGGCCGCTATCGAGGTGGCCATGTCTAATTACCGATTATTTAAAGAATTAAATGGGAATACTCCAGCCGCACCGATGGCTCTAAATGATCATCTTTATATTAAGGTTGATCAGCGCTTATTAAAGGTAAAAATGACCGAAATCCTTTATATCGAGGCAAAGGGAGATTACGTTTTATTCAAGACCAAGGACGAAAGCTTAATTGTTTACTCAACCCTTAAGAATGTGGTGTCTAAACTTTCCGAGATTCACTTTATGCAAGTACATCGTTCCTTCGTAGTAAACTTAAATAGTATTGATGACATCGAGGAAACTAGTTTAAGCATTGGCAAAAAGGTAATTCCTATCAGTAGGTCTAACCGACAAGCGCTTCTGGCTCGCATTAATACCCTCTAATCCATTCGTCGGCTAATTTTTACTTTTCATCCGGAAGGGCTTTTCAACCATCTAATATTTCCCTAGCAATCTGTAGTCACCAGTACTTTCGTATAGTGATTTAAATAAACCTCCTTTAAACAGATTGTTATGAACCGTTATAAAGAACTATTAGAAGGTCGCACCAAAATTGCGGTATTGGGATTAAACGAAGAGTCCATGGACTTGGCCTTAAATCTTGGCGAAAACTATTCCGTACTTATTGGCGATCTAGCCAAAGAAGGTCAAATGGAATTAGATGTATTTCTTAGTCGCAAAGGATTCCATCATATAAATACTAGTGGTAAAAGCATCGAGCTTGTCTCAAACGCATCCGAACTGCGTGCAGCGGGAGTTTATTATCTAAATGGAATTACTTCCAGCATTATGGATTGGGATTCTGTGAAAGAAACAGCAAATCTAATTGGCCGTACCTTAAATGCTGGTGATTGGGTGGTCTTTGGTGCGCATATAGATCCCGATATGGCGGAAGTAGTATTGATTGACATCTTGCAATCTAAAAGTGGTCTGGAACTAGGTAATGGTTTTGAAATTTCATTTTGTCCAGCACTAATTAAAACTGCCAACTTCGATAATATGAGTAATGAGATGAAGCTATCTCATAATCTAATTATTAGTGAAGTAGAGAAAATTTTCAAGGTTAAATCAGGGGGGGAGTTTGGTAGTAACCAAATTAACTTTCGGGACCCCAAACAAGAATTAAACACAATAAAGGCTAAGGTTGCTCAATTATGGGTACCCATGCTAAATGATATGACCCCAGGTACTTTTCGCGAATTTGTTGATCTAGCAGTTAACAACAGCTTTTTAGATGCATATAACCATTTAAAAATGTCCAATGAAATTAAAGTAGACTGGAAGCGCTTTTTTAGACTTGCTACAAGAGCTGGTCTCAATCATCGTATTGAAGATATAGCGGTCTTAAGTGGACTTCGACAAGTTGGTTAAATAGAGAAGGAGGGAATTGCTCCTAGCAATCAGAAATAGAAAAGGGCTCAATTTGAGCCCTTTTCTAGTTTAATAAGATTATAGAATTACCTACTTTTCTTCGCTTTCGGAAGTTTCGGTTTTCTTTTCCACTGATACCACAATCTCTTCTTGATCTTTATTCTTCTTCAATTCGATTATGATGGTATCTCCTTCTTCAATTTCTGAATTTATGATCTGTTCCGCCAAGGGGTCTTCAACATATTTCTGTATAGCTCTCGCTAATGGACGAGCACCATACTTTTCATCAAAGCCCTTGTCGGCAATGTAAAGTTTGGCCTTTTCAGACATTTCAACTTCATAACCCAGCTCATTAATACGAGCATATAATTTGCGTAGCTCGATATCGATAATCTTTACGATGTTCTCTTTTGAAAGTGTATTGAACAGAATAACATCGTCTATTCTATTTAAGAACTCGGGCGCGAAGGCACGTTTTAAAGCAGTTTCAATCACTCCTTTTTCGAGGTCATTTTTACCTTGTTGACGAGCACCGGTTCCAAATCCTACTCCGGTTCCAAAGTCTTTAAGACGGGAAGTACCGATATTGGAAGTCATAATAATGATGGTGTTCTTAAAGTCTACCTTGCGACCAAGGCTATCGGTCATATGACCATCGTCCAAAGCTTGTAAAAGCAAGTTGAATACGTCTGGGTGCGCTTTTTCAATTTCATCCAATAGCACTACCGAATAAGGTTTTCGACGCACCTTTTCGGTAAGCTGACCACCTTCTTCATAACCTACATATCCAGGAGGGGCACCTACTAGACGGGATACCGCGAATTTTTCCATGTATTCGCTCATGTCTATCCGAATAAGGTTATCCTCACTATCAAAGAGCGAACGCGCCAATTCCTTAGCCAATTGCGTTTTACCAACTCCAGTAGGGCCTAAGAAAATGAAAGAGCCAATTGGTTTTTTCGGATCCTTTAATCCAGCCCGATTTCTTTGAATCGCTTTAACTATCTTGTCAACCGCCTCATCCTGACCAATAATCTCCTTCTTCATGTCATCGCCCATATGAGAAAGCCTTTTGCTTTCTTGCTGAGCAACTCTTTGCACTGGAATACCGGTCATCATAGCCACTACTTCTGCGACATTTTCCTCACTTACCGTTTCGCGATTCTGTTTAACCTCTTCTTCCCAACGAGCCTGTGCTTCTTGTAATTGGTTCTCAAGGTTCTTTTCGTCGTCACGTAGGCGAGCCGCTTCTTCGTATTTCTGCTTTTTAACTACCTGGATTTTCAAATCACGGATTTCCTCGAGCTTTTTCTCTAGGTCCATGATGTCCTGGGGTACGTGGATACTGGTGATATGCACTCTTGAACCCGCTTCATCCAAGGCGTCAATGGCCTTATCGGGCAAGTGACGATCGGTTACATAGCGGGCAGTCAATTGCACGCAAGCTTTGAGGGCTTCTTCAGTGTAATTAACATTGTGATGCTCTTCGTACCGATCCTTGATGTTATTCAGAATTTGTAAGGTTTCCTCTAGATTGGTAGGGTCTACCATTACCTTTTGGAAACGACGCTCTAAGGCACCATCTTTTTCAATATGCTGACGGTATTCATCAAGGGTAGTTGCCCCTATACATTGAATTTCACCACGAGCTAATGCCGGCTTAAACATATTACTGGCGTCTAGAGACCCTGTTGCTCCTCCAGCACCGACGATGGTATGCAATTCATCAATAAAAAGAATGATGTCGTCATTCTTCTCCAACTCATTCATTAAAGCTTTCATGCGCTCTTCGAATTGACCGCGGTATTTAGTACCCGCAACCAGAGAGGCGAGGTCTAAAGAAACCACGCGCTTATCGAATAGCACCCGAGAAACCTTACGCTTAACAATCCGCAGCGCCAAGCCCTCGGCAATAGCAGATTTACCTACTCCAGGGTCACCAATTAACAGCGGGTTATTCTTTTTACGGCGTGAGAGAATTTGGGAAACGCGTTCTATTTCTTTTTCTCGACCCACTACAGGGTCAAGCTTTCCTTCTTCGGCCATCTTAGTGAGGTCGCGACCAAAATTGTCCAATACCGGAGTTTTGGTTTTGCCCTCAGCTTTGCTTTTTGCGCCACCTGTAAAGCGACTGCCTTCATTTCCGCCGCTGGGGAATTCGTCGTCCTCATCGCGATAGGAACTTTCGCTGCGCGGACCTTTATCCTTAGTCCATTCATTATCGAACATCGACTGATACTCCATTTTCACGCTGTCGTAGTCGATATCATATTTGCGCAATATCCTTGAAACCGGATCATCGTCATTACGCAAAATACATAATAACAGGTGTGAAGTGCGAATCGTGCTCGAACCAAATAGTTTTGCCTCCAGAAAAGTTGTCTTTAAGGCCTTTTCCGCTTGACGAGTAAGCGGTAAATGTTTTTTAGCATTGATCTGACCACTCACATTGGGGGCGCTAATCGCTTCAATTTGGCGTCGAAAGGCAGCCACATCTACTCCTAAATCTTCTAAGATTTTGATGGCGCTACCTTCTCCCTCGCGGATTAATCCTAACATGAGGTGTTCGGTACCAATATAATCATGACCCAGTCGGAGGGCCTCTTCTTTACTGTAACTAATCACGTCTTTTACACGTGGTGAAAAATTCTCATCCATATCTTCTGTCCTCGGAAAATTCTTTGTGATTAAGGAGCTAATTCCATGCCAAAGCTCCCCTTATAACCAAAGGTAGTTTTTAATTAACAAGATCACCTTGCCAAGGTTTACTTTTATCAACATCATTAAGGGGAAATTGTGAGTAAAATTAGGCGCTAGCGGCCAAAATGGGCCCTTAGAGAAGTTATATTTGACTTTTGCATATAATACACTAAAACAACTGACAGTATGGCTGCAGGTGAACGTATCATACCTATCAACATTGAGGAAGAAATGAAGTCTTCCTACATCGATTATTCGATGTCAGTAATTGTGTCAAGAGCACTACCAGATGTTCGTGATGGGCTAAAACCGGTACACCGCCGGGTTTTATTTGGAATGTACGAATTAGGCGTACTTTCTAATCGTCCTTATAAAAAATCAGCGCGTATCGTGGGTGAGGTTCTGGGTAAGTTCCACCCTCATGGCGATTCTTCGGTTTACGATACCATGGTTCGGATGGCGCAACCTTGGAGCTTACGCTACATGCTAGTTGATGGTCAGGGTAACTTTGGATCAATCGATGGTGACCCTCCCGCAGCAATGCGTTATACGGAAGCTCGTTTAAGGAAGATTTCGGAAGAAATGTTAGCCGATATCGATAAGGAAACGGTAGACACTCAGCTTAACTTCGACGATACCATTGAGGAACCGGTAGTAATGCCTACCCGTATTCCTAACCTTATTGTTAATGGCGCCTCAGGTATTGCTGTAGGTATGGCCACTAACATGCCTCCTCATAACCTTACCGAGGCCATTAATGGTATTAATGCCTATATCGATAACCGCGATATTACCGTGGAGGAAATGATGCAGCATATTACTGCACCTGACTTCCCAACTGGTGGTATCATTTATGGTTACGACGGCGTTAAAGAGGCATTTGAGACCGGTAGAGGTAGAATCGTATTACGCGGTAAAGCGGAAATCCAAGAGGTGAAGGGTCGCGAAGCCATTGTGGTTACCGAGATCCCTTACATGGTGAACAAGGCGGAGATGATTAAAAAGACCGCCGACCTTGTTAACGATAAGAAGATTGAAGGTATTTCTGATATCAAAGACGAGTCAGATCGTAAAGGACTGCGTATTGTTTACTATTTAAAGCGTGATGCAGTGCCCAATGTGGTGCTTAATATGCTGTATAAGTATACCCAGCTTCAATCAAGCTTCTCGGTGAACAATATCGCCTTAGTAAAAGGCCGTCCAGAGCAATTGAATATTCGTGACATGGTGGAGCACTTTGTGGATCACCGTGTTGATGTAGTTATTCGTCGCACTAAGTACGAACTGCGCAAGGCAGAGGAGCGTGCCCATATTTTAGAAGGCTTAATCATTGCCTCCGATAATATTGATGAGGTTATTCAAATCATCCGTTCATCTTCTAGTCCGGATGAAGCTCGCGATCGCTTAGAAAAGCGTTTCGAACTTTCTGAGATCCAAGCCCGGGCGATTGTAGACATGCGTTTACGTCAATTAACCGGACTAGAGCAAGATAAATTACGTGCAGAGTACGACGAGTTGATTAAAACCATCGAATACTTAAAGCGCATCCTCAACGAAGAAGATCTGCGTATGCAGATTATTAAAGAGGAGCTTACCGAAATTAGAGAGAAGTATGGCGATGAGCGTCGTACCGATATCGATTACACCGGCGGTACATTATCGATTGAAGATATGATTCCAGATGAGGAAGTGGTTATTACCATTTCTCACGCGGGCTACATTAAGCGTACTCCTTTAGCAGAATATCGTAAACAAGGTAGAGGGGGAGTTGGTCAAAAAGGAGTGAATACTCGGGATGCCGACTTTGTGGAGCATATTTTTGTAGCCACTAATCACAATTATCTTCTATTCTTTACGGAATGGGGACGTTGTTTCTGGCTAAGGGTTTACGAAGTGCCAGAAGGCAGCAAGGCAAGTAAAGGTAGGGCCATCCAAAACCTTATCAATATTCCTCAAGATGATAAGCTACGTGCCTTTATAAATACGAAGGATTTACGTGATGAAGAATACGTAAATAATAATTACATCGTAATGGTTACGCAGAAAGGGGTAATTAAGAAAACTAGTCTTGAGGCTTATTCGCGCCCACGCTCTAATGGTATTAATGCCATAACCATCCGAGAAGGGGATATGCTTCTTGAAGCGAAGTTAACCACTGGTAATGACGATATTTTAATGGCCGTGCGCAGTGGTAAAGCTATTCGCTTTAATGAGGGTAATGTACGTGCCATGGGTCGTAATGCCAGTGGAGTACGTGGTGTGAGCCTTGCAGATGACCAGGATGAAGTGGTGGGTATGGTAACTATTCCACCAGAAATGGCCGAGGAAACAAGCATCTTAGTTGTTTCTCAGAATGGTTATGGAAAACGTTCGCCCCTGGAGGATTACCGAATTACTAACCGTGGTGGTAAAGGAGTAAAAACTATTACCATTAGCGAGAAAACGGGAAATCTAGTTTCTATCAAGGCGGTAGGTGATGAGGATGACTTAATGGTAATCAATAAGAGCGGCATCATGATTCGAATTGGAGTTTCCGACTTGCGAATTATGGGTCGTGCAACCCAAGGAGTTCGTCTAATCAATCTCAAGAAGAATGATCAGATTGCTTCGGTGGCAAAAGTTCCCGCCTCTGATGAAGAAGAGGAAATGGAAGGAGGGCCAGAAGGAGCTGCAAATCCGGATGGATCTGCGCCAGAAGGTTCGGCGCCAGAAGCAAGTGCTGAAGAATAAATTAAAAACCTCCCATTTTGGGAGGTTTTTTTATCTTTTACTCATGCTTAACCGACTCTACCTTTTCCTTTTGGTTGGTCTGCTTTGGACCCCATTTCAAATTAGGGCCCAGACTAATATCAGTGGAACCATAAATACCTATGATACACTGGCCTTGGCTTCAATCACCGGCCTATGTTCGGATACTTTAGTAGTTGCACAATTAACTTCCTACACACCTGGGGATTTGATTTGCTTGTATGTTGCGGCGGACGCTAATTTTGATACGAGCAATACTGCAACTTTTGGAGATACTCTGAGTCTTAATGCAAGTGGTCGTTATGCATTTGCTTATGTGCAACAGAGCATTGGTCCAAAAATAATATTAGATCGTAATTTAAATCAGAGTTTTCCCGCGGGGGCGATGCTAATTAAATCTCCCCAGTATGCCTTTGCAAATGTAAATGGAACCCTCACTGCACCTAAATACCAAAATGGAATGGGAGGTGTTTTAGTTTTGAAGGCTCGAAGATTAAAGCTTAGTGCGAATATTGACCTTAGTGAAAAGGGTTTTTCTGGCGGTTTTAGCTCCCGTAACATGGGGGTGAATTGTGGGACCTTAGGCTATAAATTTCCTCTAAATACCAATGGTGGCGCACCAAAAGGCACTGGGATTGGACCTATACCAAATTCGATGGCCAATGGTCGTGGTAAGGCTATAAATGCTGGTGGTGGAGGCAATAACCATAATGCCGGTGGAGGCGGTGGTTCAAACGCTGGATCCGGTGGCCAAGGAGGAAAGGAGTGGAGTGGATGTTCAGGAAATGTAGCCAACGGTGGCTTGGGCGGTTTGGCCCTAGCTCAAAGTCCGGGTCGCTTGTTTTTTGGTGGTGGCGGTGGATCGGGTCATAATAATGTGAGCGGACTTAGTTCAGAAGGCGGTGATGGGGGTGGCATTGTCATTTTACTATGCGATACTTTGGAAGACAATGGAGGAGAAATTTTGGTTAATGGAGGAGATGGTAAATCCATTATTAATCAAGGCGCGGAAGGTGCTGGCGGTGGCGGTGCTGGTGGATCAGTAGCGCTCGTTTTTTCTAGAATTATTGGCAATGTTAGCTCTCGTTTAAATGGGGGTGATGGAGGTGACTGCACTGGTGGCTCAGCAGGACCTGGTGGCGGTGGCGGCGGCGGACAGCTCTATTCTTCCCATGCTAGTTTAGCGGACTATAGTCAAGGTAATGTATTTGGCTTCCAATTTGGAGGTGCAAGTGGAAGCCTTGCTAGTCCTAGCAATACCTATGGTGCCAGTGCAGGTCAAAACGGTGGCTTTAGCATTAATCTTTACTTATCGGTTCCTGTTTATAATAGTGCTGCCCCTCAGTCTTTTAGTTTAGGTGCCGATACGGCTCTTTGCACAGGGGATTCCCTGTACCTTCAAGCCCCTAATTTTAGCGTTCGACAATGGAGTAATGGCAGCTCAGGCGACAGCCTTTTAGTAGTTGGTCCAGGGGTTTACTGGCTGGAAGTGGGACAAGGGCCATGTTTACAACGTGACTCTATCATCATTACTTTAAAAAGTTCAGTCAATTTATCCATAGGGCCGGATACAAGTATTTGTGCTGGAGATAGCCTTCTGCTACAAAGCCCCTATCCAAATGGAAATATTTGGAATACAGGGTCCACGGCTACTTTTATTTATGCCAAGACTCCGGGTTGGTATAGCTTGACTTACAGCTCTGACTCCACTTGTACGGTAAGGGATAGCCTTTTACTTAGCATACGAAATTCTACGGCAGGTCAGCTTTTAGATACTAGTATTTGTCCAGGTGATAGTCTGCAACTGCAATATGCATCAGCTCTAAACCCACAATGGAATGACGGCTCTACCCAAAGCACCAGGTATTTAAGTAATCCAGGCACTTACTGGGTTCAATTAGAAGGAGGGGCTAATTGCAGTCGAACAGATACCATTCATTTATCCTTTTTAAACGTTTCTGGTGACAGCAGTTTAATTGAAAATCCAGATACTTCAATTTGCGAAGGACGTTTTTGGAATATCGATTTAAGCGCTTACCCTGGTGATATCCAATGGTTTGATGGTGGGACTCAAAAGTTGCGCTCCTTTTGGTCTACAGGAATCTATAGTTTCGAGTACCGAGACCGGTGCATCCAAATTCATGATACCTTGTATTTAAAGGTAGTCGATTGCGATACCTGCAAAATTTTCTTTCCCAATGCTTTTAGTCCAAATGGTGATGGACTGAACGATTTTTTCAGCCCAATAAGTTCGTGTGAACCAGTAAGCTACCGATTGGTGATTTCAGATCGCTGGGGCGAGAAAATCTTCGAGAGTAATTCATGGAACCAAAATTGGGATGGTTACTTTAAAGGTCAAAAAGCCATGCAAGGTATTTATCTCTATGATTTGATCTACACCTTTCCTGCCAAGCAACAAGTTCGCAAACAGGGATATTTTTTACTTAGCCCTTAAGCTAAGAACTGTAGGGTTCTCTGATTAAATTCCCCTGGTTTTTCCACATTTACTACATGTCCGCAGGTGGGAATCACTTGTAATTGCACCCAATTTAAATTGGCATTTTGTACCAGTTTCTGAATGCTTGGGAGGAACATATGGTCTTCATCTCCCATCAGATAAAGGGTAGGATGATGGCTATGTTTGGTTCGATGTGCTTTTAAAAGGGGATTAATTTCAGCCGCGAGTTTAAACCAGCGAATGAATTCTTTCTGGTACAATTTCTTAGCTTCCCTAACGAATAAGGAGCGCGACTCACGGTGTTTTTTACGTGGCATGATAATCCAGGCAAATAGCTTATAGAGCAGGATGTAAGGGATTACCGACTTAAAAATCACGCCAATGCGCATTAAAATTTGAGAACGGAAGTTTAGTTTAAAAACCGCTCCTCCCATTACAATTTTTGACACCCGGTGGGGATGTCGCTCTGCAATCTCTTTAATGATAATTGTACCGAGAGAAATACCGATGAAATGAGAGCGCTCAATTTTAAGGTAGTCCAAAACCTCAATTACCTCCTCACTAATTGATTCGAAGGTATAAGTAGGAAAATGGTTCTGGTTAAGATGTGATTTCGAGTTACCATGACCGCGTAAATCGATCAGCAAGACATTGAATTGCTCCTTAAAGTCTTTTACTTGTTTATACCAAATGCTCGAACTTCCACCAGCGCCATGCACAAAGGTTACCCATGGTTTTCCTTCTTCCTTATGTCCGTACAGTTTGTAATGTAACATGGCTATAAAACTACAGAAAGCATTTGAAGTTCGATTCGTATTTGCATTTTGAAAGCTTATTTTTGTAATCCTAATTAAAAATTGATTCGGAAATGGGTAGAGCCTTTGAATACCGTCGCGCAGCAAAAGAGAAACGTTGGGGAAAAATGTCCCGTTTATTTCCTCGATTGGCAAAAGCCATAACCATGGCGGCTAAAGAAGGTGGAGAAGATCCGGATACCAATTCTGCACTGCGCACGGCGATTGCCAATGCCAAGGCTCAGAACATGCCGAAAGACAATATTGAGCGGGCGATAAAACGCGCTAGTGGAAACGATGCGGCTACTTACGTTGAGGTAAACTACGAAGGTAAGGGTCCGCATGGGGTATTGGTTTACGTAGAATGCGCGACCGATAACACCACTCGCACTGTGGCCAATGTAAAGTCCTATTTCAATAAGTCGGGTGGCCAAGTGGTTCCTAATGGTTCTTTAGAGTTCATGTTTGATCGTAAGGCGGTTTTTGAAATTGCTAAGCCCGAAGAGTTTGACGCTGAAGAATGGGAGCTAGAGCTTATAGACGCTGGCTTGGAGGATATTGAAATCCATGACGAATCGGTTTATATTTATGGAGATTACACCGACTTTGGTAGCTTATCAACTGCCCTAGAAGAAAGGGAAGTAGAAGTGAAAAATGCAAGTTTAAAGCGTTATCCAACCACCGAAGTAGAATTCGATGAGGAACAAACGGCTGAAATTGAAAAGTTACTGGATAAGTTAGATGACGACGACGACGTGCAGGCCGTGTTCACCAATATGGCTTAAGTGCCAAATATCTTTTTGAATCTGTCTACAAGGCTTTCTTTGATGGACCAGAAGAAGGGCAGCCAAGGCATGCTATACATAATTTGAAATTCTTCATCGAAACGACTTTCCTCGTCTAGAAAACGGAAGATTCGAGGCAATGGATGCCTTTTAAAAAGTCTTTCGAATATACCTTTGATAAGCGACTCTTTTTCAGTGATAAGGCGCATTAGAAGTTCATCGTATATCTGAAAACGCTGGGGGTGATAAAGACTAGGGATGGGCTTTTGCTTCTTCAAAGCTAAAGCGATTTTCCAGGCGTGTTCCACAAAGTATTTGAAAGCGAAACCACTAGAGGCCTTTATGGCTCCCGCTCTGGCTCCGATGGCAATATGAAACTCATCTTGACTGTAGTACCTACTTGAGGCGCTGAGTCCTTTAGTCATGGGAATCTTATCGATTTCTTTCTCCACAATTTCCCAATCCTCAATACCTAAGCCTTTCAAATAGTCTTCAATAAGGGCCTGGGAATAAGCTTCGCTTAGCACTTCTTTCCCAAAGCGCGTGAACTCAATAAGCGCTTCCTGCTCACTAGTTGGTAGCCAGTACATAAATTGCAAGCCCTTTTCCTGCGGTACTTCAAAATCCATAAGCCTGCAGCTATGAATGTCTGCGATCCGCTGTTTGGTTTTTATTCGGTATCCTACAAAGCTTTGCCAAATTAAATCCTCAAAGGCGAGGCGAGGAGGGCGACTATCGAAGACGTATTCGGAACTAAATTTAGCGCCGTCTTCGAGCTCAACTTGATGCAGGTCATTTTCTGAAACCTTCTTAACCCGGCCCCGATACCTTTCAAATTTTGGGTAGTTTTCTAGGGCCTGATTTATAAAATTGTAGTAATCCTTACTGCGAATTTGAACGTATTGATATGGAGCCATTGATTGCTGACCCTCAAACGGACCTTCGGCTTTAGACCATACTTTGGAAACGCAAGGGCTAAACATCTGCCAAGCCGCATCACTCTCATCGGTCCAAAAGCACCAGGTACGATCGTTCTGATTCTTTTCCTCTGCTTCTATAAGTAATACCTGTCTATCCTTTAAAATACCTTGCAAATGCAGGGCATAAAGTAAAGCTAGACCAGATCCTCCTCCTCCAACAACGATGATGTCCGTAGACTTATTCATTCGGTATAAGTAACATTAGCAATCCATTCTTCAGCGGCCTTAAAGATATGCGCTTTACGTTCCTTATCCATCTTGTTTAAGGTGGCAAGCATCATGCCCATACGATGGTTTTTCGCAAAAGTTTCCCGCTGTCTGTCGATAAATCGCCAATATAATCCATCGACAATATCGCACCAGTCGCCTTTGGGGTAATGACTCATTTTCCGAAGGTAGTTACTTCCAGCAATATAGGGCTTGGTGGCAAAGCTACCTCCATCAGCAAATTGCGACATGCCCATAACATTGGGGGCCATTACCCAATCGGCACTATCGATATACATCTCCATAAACCACTTGTAGACCTCATTTGGGTTTACCTCACTCATTAGCATTAGGTTGCCAATAACCATTAAGCGCTCGATATGGTGAGTATAGGCGTAATTTTGGGCCTTACGAATGCTATCGTCTAATGGCGGTATACCGGTCTTTGCTTCGTACCATTGCTTTTTAAGCTTTCGCTGGAAGCCGAAGTGATTTTTATTAAAATCATAATTCTGATCCATGCCTCGAATAAATTCCCGCCAACCAATTATTTGACGCACAAATCCTTCTACCGATGGATAATGGGTGTCCTCTTTTTCCCAATGGCTTATTACCTTGTTTAAGACTTCCTCAGGGCAAATCAAGCCAATGTTTAGATAAGGACTAAGGGTGCTGTGGTATAGGAACACTTCCTCTGCTTCAAAGGCATCTTCATAGGGACCGAAGTTTTCGAACTTTTCTTCAATAAACTGATCTAAAACTTGGAGGGCCTCTTCTCGGGAGCTAGCCCAATTAAAGTTCTTTGTCGATCCCGGATGATCTGGAAAAAGAGTATCAACCAGTACTGATACTTCCTCAATGGTTTTATTATTGCCAAAGGCAATTGGCATCGGAGCGTGATGATTCTTTGGCAGCTTTTTACGGTTCTCCTCATCGAAACTCCAGCGACCACCTATTGGATCCGCATTACCATCTAGCAATACCTTTAATGCTTTACGCTGCCTTTGGTAATAGGTTTTTAAGAAGGGTTTTTTTCCTTCATTTAAATAGTCTTGAAAATCGCTGCGCGTAAATAGAAATTTAGGACTATCAAGCGGACAAAGCTGTAGCTGAAGTTGATCCGCAAAAGTCTGCAGTTTTCTTTCGAAAAACTGATCATCCACCGAATAGTAATGGATTTCATCTTGTCCATTCTCTTGAATGAAATTAGATAGCCTATCAAGTAAAGTGGTTTCCAGCTCATCTTCGTTTAGTCCATGATAAAAGACAGTATAACCTTCCGCTCGTCTTGCTTCCGCCCAACGCCGCATAGATCCTAAAAAGAAAATCAACTTGTGCTTGTGGTATTTGAAATGAGTGCACAATTCAAAGTCTTCTGCCATAAATAGGGCGAAGTCCTGTGGAGGGAAATCTTGCTTGATCTTTGGGTACAATTGGTCGCCCAAGACTACTACTAATTTTTTGGGCTTAGGCTCATTTTGATGCATGTTCTAAAAACCATCGCAGCCTAAGAATGTTGAGCTTTTATGAAGAAAAGTGAATTGCCAGAGAAACTCTGTCCGGTTTGTAAGCGGCCTTTTAGCTGGCGCAAGAAATGGGAAAGAAATTGGGAGGAGATAGTCTATTGCTCCGAACGATGTCGGCGAAATAAGAAAACAAAAAAACCAAGCACCTAAATAGGGGAAGGAGGTTGCAATAAGGGGATTGCAAAAGGTGCTTGGTCTCTCTCGATTGTAATTTTGTCCTCACAAAGGAAGTAAATTATCGGAAGAAACCAAGTGTAAATAGACTTATTTAAGAAGCTGTGAACTAGGGTTATAGCTGTGATTATTGAAATTTACTACTACCGATTTCATCTCTGGCAAAAATCAATTTTAGAGTCACATTTCAATAGCATTAGTTGCGAAAATTAATTCTAGCTATGCGCTATTTCCCCTAATTAAGATAGGGCTTCTTCAAACCAGTTTTTAAGATCCTGTAGGTTATCTGGATTAAGGCCATGTCCAGCCGGATATTCCTGGTAATGATGTTTAAGTTGAAGTTTTTCGAGAAACTCCACGGTCATTCGCGCCGCTTCGATAGGAATTATATCATCTTCACTACCATGCGACACGAAGAAGTCTAGATGTTGCATAGCCGCTAAGGCATATTTGTTAGGAACAATTTCACGTAAAACGTAACCGCTAAGCGCTATTACTTTTTGAACCTCTTTGGGATAATTGAGACTATAGGCGTAGCTAAGGATGGCGCCCTGACTAAATCCCATCAGCCAAAGCGGATTGTCTGGCAATTGATGTTCTTCTCTAAATTCGGCTACAAATTTTCGTAATAAGTCCCTCGCTTCGGCTGCTAGAGTAGTGTCAGAGGTTTTTGCTCCCACTTCATCGAAGTGAATGGGGTACCATGCAAATCCACCAAAGCCTAAAGCCCTCGGTGCACGAACAGAAACAAAATGCGCCTTTTTACCGAAGTAATCTTTTAAACCGAAAAGGTCATTTTCATGACTTCCATAACCATGAATCATTAATACCAGCGGAGCACTGTTTTTTAAGTCTTCTGGCGCCGCCTGATAATTATGAATAAGAGAAAGTGAGGCCATTTTAATTTTGGTTTTGATAGGAGCCTATGCTTAAGCCTTCGGCCAAACCTTTTCGTTTTTGAATAAGGTGTTCGATAGCGTGACTATTACTTGAGAAGGCTATTTGGTCCCAAGGAATTTCGTTTAATGGAAAGAATTCAATTGCAGTGCTCTCTGGAGTAGTTTGGTAATGATCGTCTTGCATTTTTGCTTGGAAAATGAGGTAGACCTGTTGCGCTTTCACTAGGTTGTAGATACTGTGTAGCTTACCTAATTGGACCTTAGCACCAGTTTCTTCGAAAACCTCTCTGATGGCACCATCTTCTACGGTTTCATTGTTCTCCAGAAATCCACAGGGGAGGTTCCAAAAACCTAATCTTGGTTCTATTCCCCGCTTGCAGAGCATTATTTCGCCTTTTTCATTCTCAATGATACAACCCACAATCATACGGGGATTCTGATAATGAATACTATGGCATTTGGAGCAAATAAAACGAGGGAGATGATCTCCCTCGGGTATGCTAAATTTTAATGCATTGCTTCCGCAATTACTGCAATAATTCATATTAGAACATCCAACGAATACTAAGCGCTAAATCTAAATCGAAGTCGTCGTAGTAGTCGTTCAGTAAATTTATATTTGGATTAAAGTCTAGGGCCAATTGTAAAGGAATACCGGCCGAATTTGCCAAGCTATATTCAATCCCAAGGATGCCTTCTACGCTTAAAAGCACTGTACCATTATTATCGGCATCGAATTGATTATCAAAGTCAACATAACCTACTCCAGCGCCAAATCCATAATACCAGCTAAAGTCATTTTGCAAAGGTTTTACCCATTGGTAAGTACCAGTAACTTTAAAAGCATCAGCGGCTCTATTACTATGTAAGCCAAGGTCCAATTGCAATCGATTGGAGCTCCCCATCGCCATTTGGTAGGATATTTCTGATCCAAAGCCATTGCTGCCTCCTAAACGTACCCCTAAAGCATTTGGGCTTACCTGAGCACTAAGCGTTCCCATACCTGCGAGCAGAAGGGTTAATAAAAGAAACTTTTTCATGTTAATTGATTTTAAACCAAAAATAGGTCATTTACGGCAGAGTGGGTGTGAATTTTGGCACCTAGTAGGTGTAAAATATTGTATAAACCAAAATAGGTGCGGTTTAAATAGATGGCGTCTTTTGGCCCACGACCCGCTTTAGCATTGCGGACCAGTTTGTCATTTTGGAATATCTCGCTGAGTGCATAGACCTCCTCGAAATAGGCTTTGTTTGAAAAGTCAAATTGCTCTTCAAAGAAGGGGCGACCTAGGAGTTTTAGTAAGTCGGCATAAATTACTTTGAAGTGATTTACTTCTTTCTCACTATCGCTAGGTAAGAGAAATTGGAGTTTGTAAAGTAGGTCTAAAAACTCCTCTTCATTCTCACTAATCGCCGGCTTCATAATTTGGAAATAATTCTGATAGAAACTATCGGGCAATGTTTTAATACAGCCAAAATCAATGATTCCTAATTCGCCATTTTGGTTAAATAGGAAATTGCCTGGATGAGGATCAGCATGCAGTTCTCTTAACTTGTGAATCTGAAAATCATAGAAATCCCATAAAATTTGTCCCAATTGATTACGGCTTTCCTGGTCGGGATTAGTCGCAATAAATTTATCTAAATGAAGGCCTTCTAGCCAGTCCATGGTAAGGATGCGTTCAGAGCTGAATTCCTCATAGTATTTTGGGAATCGCAAACCTTTTATATCCTTACAGGCTTCACTTATACTCTGTCCTCGCTGCAGCTCTAGCTCATAGTCGGTTTCTTCCAGCAGGCGCACTTCAACTTCTTCAAGGTAATGATTGATTTCCGCCTGTGATATATTAAACATAGTACTGACCACTGGCTTCACCATCTTTAGATCGGATTGAATGCTAGTAGCTACACCAGGATATTGCACTTTAACCGCGAGTTTTTTTCCATTTAGGCTTGCCTGGTGCACCTGACCAATACTGGCGGCAGCAACACTTTGCTTTGAAAAACTGTCGAAGAGCTCAGTTGGACTTTCCTTAAAATACTGCTGAAAGGTTTTTACAACTAAGGGATAGGAGAGAGGTGGGGCCGAGTATTGAGCCTGAGCAAATTTCTGCGTGTAAGCTTGCGGTAAAATACCCTGATCCATGCTTAACATTTGCGCCACCTTTAATGCGCTACCCTTTAAACTGCTTAAGGCTTCATAAACATCTTCAGCATTGCGTTCTTGTAGGGAGTCTCGGTTATCTTCACCGGTAACCATTTTTTTGCCGTAATGCTTCAGGTAATTGGCGCCTAGCTTAACGCCTGTCTTTAAGAACTTGCCGGTTCTCTGACTCCGACTACTGTAAATACGATCCTGTTCTTTCATCGATTTTGGAAAATAAATTTTCCGAAGTCGAAGGCACTATCCAAGGCGTTTTTCTCGATTAAGTCGAAAGATAGGTTTACCGATTTCTCTATTGCCTCGTCGGTTTTTTCAAAATTACTGGAGCGGTCCTTGCGCCAAAAATCCAGCAAAAACATAAATTGATACCAAAATATATCGTCATAGATATCGCTTAGCTTCGAACGACCCGCGATTTCTCCTTGTGCTTGACCCTCATTAATGAGCCCCTTAAGCCATTTTTTATAATCGGTCTTAAGATCTTTAATATCCGCAAACTCTTTTTTAAAGCCTAAAAGAGAGCCCTTTAAGGTTAGCAAGGCATAACTTCGATGCCCTTTGATGGCTTCAAAGAATGAATAATAGAAGGTGAGTAATTTTTCGCGCACCATAAATTCGTCCCATTCTGGAGAGCCTCCAAGGCGCTTGGTGCTCTCTTTGAAAATACCAATCCAAAATTGTGAAGCGACTGCTTCAAAGTCACTGAAGTGCTGGTAAAACTCCGATTCGGAAATACCTAAGTCCTTACAAAAAGCGTAGACGCTTGCCGGGTTTTCACCTTTCAGCAAAAGCTGTTCTTGGTAAGCTTCCAAAATTTTAGCGCGGAGATCTTTTTTTGTGCTCTTCTTTTTAGCTGTGCTTGTACTTGCCATAAATTAATTTCTAGGGTATAAACGTTTTATTCCTTTGATGGTTTTAAGGTTTTACTATTATTCAAGCCATAATTGGCGGTATTCAGCATTGGGGTCATAGCGGTCGGCCTGACCCTTAACATTAAACCAGCGATTTTCCCGAGGATCATTACCTATTCCGGCTATATAAGTCCAGTTCCCATAATTACTGCAAACGTCGTAGTCGATAAGTTGAGATTCAAACCACGCGGCACCTAAATACCAATCTTGTCCAAGGTCTTTAACCAGATAGCTGGCCACATTTTGCCGACCCCGATTACTCATGAAACCACTTAATCTTAATTCCCGCATGTTGGCATCTACAAAGTCCTGACCGGTTTCTCCGCGACACCAAGCTTCGAATTTCTTACTGGTAGAAGGATTATAATTCCGAGGTACTTTAAAAAAATGTCTACCTAATTTAAGTGCACTTAGGCGAAAAAAGTCTCGCCACATCAACTCAAAGTAAAGCCAATAGGTAGATGAGTTCTTTTTAACCTCCGCCTCATATTTTTTAATCTCCCAATAAATGCTTTGGGGAGAGATGCAACCAATGGCCAACCAGGGTGAAAGTTTAGAGCTGTAATCGGCTCCTATTAAACCATTACGGGTTTCCTTGTAAGTTTTTAGCTGATCTGCTTGCCAGAAATAGTGATCAAGACGTTCCCAGGCGGCAGTTTCCCCGCCTTTAAATGCAAGTGCAGATCTAGGCTCCCTTGCTTTTTGCTCTAGTTCCAAATCGGCCAAGCTGGGTATGGGAGAGGGCTCTAGATTTTTTTTAAATGGGATTTTTGCGGGCGCAGCAATGCATTCTCTAATAGGGCTATACTTTTCTACTTTCTTGCGGAAAGCGGTAAACACCTTTGGTAATTGCACAATATCGAAGGGCAGTTCTTTTGGGTGATAAATGGTACTTTGCCAAATACGCTTCAGGCGAAAGCCTTGGTCTTCTAAAGCCTTTTCTTGCTCTTGTTCTTCATAAGTGCATTCTGCTGCACAGTAAATGGTATCAAAGTGGTATTCCTCAGATAACTTTTGAATCTCCTGAATGGTATTGCCTTGTCGTACTTGCAAAACGCCAGACCGCTCTTTTAGCTGTAGCTGAAGATCAGTGAGGGCTTCGCGAATAAATTGAGCTCGAAAGGAATCTGTACGTGGAAAACCCCAAGCGCTATTTTGATAGAATTGCTCGTCGAAACAATAAAAGAACAGCACTTCCTCTGCCTCTCTGCAGGCTTTGTCGATTAAAGGGTTATCCTTTAATCGAAGCTCATTTCTTAACCACACCAATGCCTTCATCGCTAAGCTTTTCAGACATGACGAAAAAGGCTAGAAAATGTTTATTCAAGAGCAAAAAAAAAAAAAGCGGCCGAAGCCGCTTAAATTAGGTTTGAAGTACACCCGGATTAAAGGCTTTTTCAATAGGCGCGTGATTGGCCATCTCAATTCCCATGCTAATCCATTTACGGGTGTCTAAGGGATCAATAATTGCATCTGTCCACAAGCGTGCCGCTGCATATTCTGGTTTCATTTGCTTTTCATAACGGGCATGGATGTCGTCTAAAAGCTTTTTCTCATCCTCAGGAGTAATTTCTTTCCCTTGCGCTTTTAAGCGGGATTTCTCGATCTGTAAAAGCACTTTGGCTGCTTGCGCACCGCCCATAACTGCCAGTTTGCTATTGGGCCAGGCCACAATAAGCCGCGGGTCATAGGCCTTGCCACACATGGCATAATTACCGGCACCAAAGCTGTTACCCATGATTACGGTAAACTTAGGTACTACCGAATTACTCATGGTGTTCACCATTTTGGCACCGTCTTTAATAATACCACCGTGCTCACTGCGTGATCCAACCATAAACCCGGTTACATCTTGTAAGAATACCAGAGGAATCTTTTTCTGATTGCAGTTAGCGATAAAACGCGAGGCTTTATCGGCGGAGTCGGAATAAATAACCCCACCAAATTGGGTTTCACCTTTCTTAGTCCGCAGTAATTCGCGGTTATTTGCGACAATTCCCACTGCCCATCCATCGATGCGTGCATAACCGGTTATAATCGTGCGGCCGTAGCCCGCTTTATATTCTTCAAATTCCGAATCGTCGATTAGACGGTCGATGATTTCTCTTGTTTTATAGGGTTTGGCGCCATCTTTAGGCATTAAGCCATAAATCTCTTTAGGATCTTTGGCAGGTGCCTTAGCCTTAATGCGGTTAAAGCCGGCTTTATCAAAGTCGCCTATTTTATCGACAATATTTTTAATCGAGTTTAAAGCGTCCTTATCGTCTTTACTTTTATAGTCGGTAACTCCCGAAATCTCGCAATGGGTAGTCGCTCCTCCCAGCGTTTCATTATCGATATCTTCACCAATAGCAGCTTTAACGAGATAAGAACCCGCTAAGAAGATGCTGCCTGTTTTATCGACGATAAGCGCTTCATCACTCATTATCGGTAAATAGGCACCTCCCGCTACGCAGCTTCCCATGATAGCTGCAATTTGAGTGATCCCCTTGGAAGATAGAATTGCATTATTCCTAAAAATCCGCCCAAAGTGTTCCTTGTCTGGGAAAATTTCATCCTGCATAGGAAGGTATACACCGGCGCTATCTACTAGGTAAATAATGGGGATATGATTTTCTAAGGCTATTTCTTGAGCGCGAAGGTTCTTTTTACCGGTAATAGGAAACCAAGCTCCTGCTTTTACTGTGGCGTCATTGGCCACCACCAAGCACATTTTACCTTTAATATAACCCAATACTACGACCACTCCACCACTAGGGCAGCCGCCGTGTTCTTCATACATTTCGTATCCGGCGAAAGCCCCAATTTCAATCTGTGGCTTTTTCTCATCCAATAAGAAGCGAATTCGTTCCCGGGCAGTAAGTTTTCCCTGGTCATGCTGCTTGGCGATTTTCTTGTCACCGCCTCCTTTGTGGATTACATTAAGTTTCGACTTAACTTCCGAGAGAAGCAGTTTAAGGTGATCTTCGTTCTTATTAAAATCAATGTTCATCGGAATGGCAATTTTCTAAGCTAAATACGGAATTCAGGCTGAATAGTTCGGAGTTTCCAGGATTACTTTGAAGCAAGTAAAAAACGTTTGCATTTTCACCTACGCTCACAAATATTAGTTCGGGGTACTTATCGCCGCTAAGGTCACCATACCAGTACAGCTCGGGTATCGAGCATTGTCCGTAATCGGAAATAAGACTGGCTAAGTCTTGTTCTATCACTTTAGCTCCGCGGCTAGCCTTAATTTTAAGCTGGTAGTTCTTAGCCTCGGGACAGGGGCCAGCTTTGGTTATTTGGCCGGTGGCGCTTAGTCTTAACTGATCCGAATCATTAAGGATTAGTTCTTGACCAGGAAATAATCGTTTTCCTCTTAAGCGAATTCCTTTAAGAACATCCTCCAGTTGGATCTCCTTATGAAGTATAACCTTATCACTGCCAATCAAAAACAAACTGCGTTCCTCTTGATCGGTGAGTAGGTCGAACTCCATACCCTTAGATACTTTTTCTTTACTAAGTATAATCTTTAGGTCCACCGGACGAATAGCCAAATTACCGGTAGGTTTAGCTTCATCATCCATAAAAACTCCATACCAGTATAGACTTAGGTCGATTTTGGAAACATCGCCACAGTAATTATAAGTTTCAATTAGAAACTGAAAGTCTTTTCCTTTGAAAAAGGGATGAGGATTGGGTGCAATTGGCTTTTTGCCTCCCTTTGCTTTTAGCAGGCTGTCTGATTTGGCCATGATATCCTGTGCCGAAGAGTGAAGCGAATCGCTTCCGGTGCCGAGCGGCTTGATAAATCCATCGAAAGAATATCCTTCTTGGCCTTGGTATTGAACTTTTCGCCAGAAGCCATCAATTCCTTCATAGCTTAAACTACCAAAGCTTTGATTGCTGCAATAGGCAATGGTGTCGCCCATGGGAATGGAGCTCACAAAACCTTTTCCAGGTGATTTTCGAAGAATCAATCCACTCTCGGCGGTTATAGTCGCCAAAGTCCATTCACATTCTTGGCCATAGCTGCTGCCTCCCAGGCCAAAGATTGCGATAAAAAAAACGGTCAAAGATTTTTTGAGCATGTGCGAAAATACAAATTAAAGCTGCTGCAGATAGTCGTAGGAAGCAGGCCCTTCGTTAAAAATTAAATCGAGTACCGATAAGTTTTTCAAAAACCCGTGCTTGTGATCGAATACTTGTGGATAGGCCGTGAAATCGGTTTGCGAGTCTTTTTTTGGATGAAACTTTTCCCTTAAATCGAGCTCATTTTGATCTTCAATTTGCCAACTAGAGCTTAGGTAGAAGTCATTACTTAGTCGAAGGCATTTACCTATCAATTCGTGACAGGCTAAATTTAAATCGATTAAGAACTGCCAATCCTTTTGATAAAAGAGCTCTATTTCTGGGGCAATAGCATCAAAAAAGGGGCTGTTACCATAGGAGCTAATTAAGGCCTGCCAATGCTTTTGTTGCCATTTTTCTTTTGTGGATAGGCGTGTGTCTTTGATTTGCTTCTTGGAACTGTGGTCCACCGGAAAGTTTAGCATAAGCTTGCCATTGGGGCTATCAATATAGCAGCGATTGCGATAGCTCTGCTTTGGAAAGCTCTCCCATTGCTCAAAGCAAATGGAGTCAAATTTCAGCAGACTGGCATAATAGTCAACCGGAGCCCAATAGGCTAAACTAAAGCGCGCTTTACTCACGCTTTCTTCTTTTTCTTCCAGAAATAATTAATACCATAGCCCAAGCCTACCAAAATTGCAAAGGGCCAGAAATAACTACGACGCTCAGAGTCTCCGCTAACGGTAGTGAAAACACGATCGGTACGTATCTTATTGAATAGCCCTTCGGCATATTTATCGTAGCTCATCCAAATGAAGACTGGCTTACCTACAATGTGGTCCTCGGGAACAAAGCCCCAATAACGGCTGTCCAGTGAATTATGGCGATTATCGCCCATCATCCAATAGTAGTTTTGTTGGAAGGTGTAACTAGTTGTTCTTTCGCCATTAATTATAAAGTCATTGCCATCCTTTCTAAATTCATTAGCCTCATAAACCTCAATAATACGCTTGTAAAGGTGGTAGTTGTTAGGAGTAAGTTCTACCGACATTCCGGCTTTTGGAATGTAAATTGGTCCGTAATTATCACGAGTCCATTTAAAAGGAATTTGCTGACTATTAGCGGGATTGGGGAAAATCTCGCTGTTCACCATAAGCGGCGGGTACTTTTGTAAAAGAAGTTTGAGGTTAGCAGGGAAGTCCTCAGGATACTGACTATGGTCTACCTTACTATTTATAGGAATAACTAATTCTACATTAGCCTGAGCCTTAAAGGCCTCCAATTTGGAGTCGGAGATAGTCACTAAGTATTCGTGGAAACCTGCCGGACTAGGAGGGAGGTATTGACCGTCGAAATAGGAGACATCCCCAGCTTCCGAATTCATATTAATATCGAATTCCGATTTAAGGAACTCTGGATTCAACTGATATTGCTTGGTGCGCACAAAGTATTGAAACTGACGATCGGCACGAGCGGGAAGCTCATTCTCTTTGCCATTAATAATTACCCTACGATCGATTATTTGTAGCGTATCGCCTGGAATGGCTAAGCAGCGTTTTACGTAGTGCTCCCGTTTATCGACCGGATAATAATCTTCCATCGGGTAGTTAAATACCACAGGATCATTTCGTTTTACTTCACTAATTTTTGGCAAACGGGTATTGGGAAATTGAACCAGGTCGGTAAAGGACTTTACTTCAGTAAAGGGCACCTTATTATGCATTAAGGGCAGTGAGAAGGGGGTCATTGGTAAACGACTGCCATACTGCAATTTACTTACGAAGAGAAAATCACCTACCATCATCGACTTTTCCATCGATGGCGTAGGAATAGTAAAGGCTTCAAAGGTGTAGGCCCGAATTAAAGTAGCGGCTACTACCGCAAACACAATTGAGGCAAATCCTTCACTAATGTACTTACGAATGATTTTAAGGTCGCGGTCATGGTAATCCAGTTTACTGGTGAAACCCAAATAGCCAAAGTAAAGGCCGAAAGTGATAACCCCAAGCACAGTGTTTTTTACGTTAGCAATGCGGTACATGTGCATCAACTCAAAGAAGATAACCACAATCATTACATTGCCTACTACCGGTAAAATGGTGAGGATGGTCCACCACCAAGGCCTTTTAATGACCTTGGTCATTATGTAAATATTGTAGAAAGGCACAAGAGCCTCCCAGGATTTATGACCCGCTCCGGTAATGAATTTTAGCGCTAAGGCACCGTAATATACGTGGAGTAGGAGGAGAAAAACTATAGTTTCTACCGCAGTCATGCTTTTAAATTTAATACGTCAGACATGTCGAAAACGCCTTTTTTACCCTTTAGGTATTCGGCCGCTAATACCGCCCCCAAAGCAAAGCCTTGTCGGTTTTTGGCTTCATGGCTAATTTCTATAGAATCAATTTCATTTTCATAACGAATGATGTGGGTTCCAGGCACCTCATCGATACGTTTAGCTTCAATGGGAATGGCAGAATTTTTCTTTTCTGGTACTAAGGTCCAATCCGAATATTTAGGGTGCTGATCAATAATTTGCTCGGCTAAACTTATTGCCGTTCCAGATGGCGCATCCTTCTTGTGGATATGGTGAATTTCTTCCATCTCCACTTGATAATCGTATTTGGAAATCAATTTGGCAAGGTATTGATTTACAGCGAAAAATAAGTTCACACCTAAACTAAAGTTAGAAGCAAATAGAAAGGCCGATTGATGTTCTTCACATAGGGTTTTGGCCTCTTCAAAGCGATCTAGCCAACCCGTCGTTCCCGTCACCACAGGCACCTTATTTTCGAAACAGATTTTTAGATTATTAAATGCGGCTTCAGGCACACTAAACTCAATGGCCACCTCCGCTTTTTTCAAATCATCGACCTTAATGCCATCTGATCCAAAACGCGCCACCACCTGGTGACCACGATCTTCTAAAATACCTTCGATAATACGGCCCATTTTACCGTATCCGATTATGGCTACTTTCATGGCGAAAATTTTATTTCCATGCGAAAACCTACCGCGGGAAACTGATTAACGTAAAAGAGATTAGGCTGAATACGCATACTTAAATCTTCATCCACATTATAGTAATAAAGATGTGCGTCAACATGCGCGTCTATCACGTTTAAGGCCCAAACCAATCCGCCGATTATAAAGGAGAGGTCGCGCCAGTCGCGATAAATATTTTGTAATTCAATTAACTGCCTTTCATTGTAAAAGGGGAAGGCGTCAGTGGTAGTGGAGTCACCGTCGACCCTAATTAAAAAGGCGTCGAGATATTGTCGATAAAGCCTTTGGTTTTCGATTGCGAAATAAACGCAAGTACCAATGCCTCCATAGACGATGGGGAGTTTCCAGTATTTTTTATTGTAAATCTGTCCAGCTCCTGGCAGGGCAGTAGACAACCAGGTGGCACGGGCTACAGAGTGACCAGTATCGGGAACAGCTTCGCTGCGAGCTTCTACGCTGAGACTGTCCGAATTTTGGGCCTGTAAAGCGAATCCAGAGCCAAGAAGGATGATATATATAAGCAGTCGGCTAATGGCCTTAAGGTTTTAGAAGCTCAACAATACGTTGAAATTCTTCATCATTTTTAAAGCTAATGCTAATCTTGCCCCGCCCGCGCTTACTACGACTTAGGCTTACGCCTGATGGGAAATGATTCTCCAATTCGGCCGCAGCCTGCTTGTATTCCGCCGGTAAATCACTTTTGGCGGTAGAAGTCTTCGACTCCTTGCTCTTAAGCTTTCGAGCGGCTTCCTCTACTTGTCGAACACTTAAGGCTTTTTTGATGGTATCTTCATAGAGGCCAATCTGCTGCTCTTCATCCTCAATATTGATGAGCGCACGAGCATGCCCCATGCTAATCATTTTATCGCGCAAGCCAGCCTGTACGAGCGGTTGAAGTTTTAAAAGACGCAGATAGTTGGTGATGGTGGAACGCTTTTTACCCACGCGATCAGACATCGCTTCTTGGGTAAGATTACATTCTTCTATAAGTCTTTGATAAGTGAGCGCAATCTCAATGGGGTCTAATTCCTCTCTTTGAATGTTCTCCACCAAAGCCATCTCAAGCACGGTTTGGTCATCGGCCAAGCGAATGTAAGCGGGGATTGCTTCTAAACCTGCAATTTGAGAAGCTCTATAACGACGTTCACCACTGATGATTTCAAAGAGCTTGTCTTCGGTGCGGCGCACGGTTATTGGTTGAACGATACCTAATTCCTTGATGGAACTGGCCAGTTCATTCAGGGCTTCTTTGTCAAATATAGTACGAGGTTGCTCGGGATTAGGTTTAATTTGATCAATCGGAATTTCTGCAATAGAGCCAAGAATTTTATCGGCATCTTTTTCCTGTGCAGAACTAATCTCCGCATTGTCCTTTAAAAGGGCCGCAAGGCCTTTACCCATAGCTTTTCGTTTTGGTGTTGCCATTTAAAATTTATCAAGAAGGATTTAGGCTTCTGCCTCAATTTCCTCGTTCTTCTCCAAAAATTCGCGCGCCAAATTTAAGTAATTCTCCGCGCCATTGCTGGAAGCATCATACATGATAATGGTTTCCCCGTAACTCGGCGCTTCACTTAAACGCACATTTCTCTGAATAATGGTGTTAAATACCATTTTATTAAAGTGGGTACGAACTTCTTCTACCACCTGGTTGCTTAGTCTAAGGCGAGAATCGTACATGGTGAGCAGCAATCCTTCGATGTCTAAGTCGGGGTTGTGAATGTTTTGGACACTCTTAATGGTGTTCAATAATTTACCTAATCCTTCTAGGGCGAAATACTCACATTGAATGGGGATGATAACGGAGTCAGCAGCAGTTAAGGCATTTAGGGTGATTAAACCCAAGCTTGGGGCGCAGTCGATAAAAATATAGTCGTATTTATCCTTTATTGCCTCCAAGGAAGTCTTAAGCATATGCTCACGTCTTTCCTTATCCACCAGCTCAATTTCTACCGCCACTAGGTCTATTTGCGCCGGTATAAGGTCCAAATTGGGATTATTGGTTTTTACGATGGCGTCCGCGGCATTGGCTTCATGTTCCAATACCTGATAAGTGCCCAATTTAACCTCCTCTGGGTCATAGCCAAGGGCAGAGGTAGTATTGGCTTGGGGATCGGCATCAATAACCAGAATCTTGCGCTCAAGGACACCTAGGCTGGCCGATAAATTAACTGCCGTAGTGGTTTTACCAACTCCCCCTTTCTGATTTGCAACGGCAACAATTTTTCCCATGTTTAGTCTTTTTGAAAATCTTTTTCCAGTTTTCCGTGTTGTCTAGCTAAGTTTATCGCTTCAAAATGAAGCATTCTTAAGCTACCTTTCTGAAATTAGAAAGGATGCCTAAAATACAAATCTCTCTTCTTAGGAGGGGGAAAACAAAGAGAATTTACCAACAATAAAAAGAGCTAATGATAACTGTTGTTTGTGCGACGCATAGGCCAAAAAACGTCACATTTAAGGTAGTCGAAAAATACCTTCAGCTACTTCAGCAAAGGGGAGAAGATTGCCAGTTACTAGAAATGGCCGAACTACCTAAAAACTTCTTATTTGAGGATAGCTTTGGCAAACGTACCCAGGCTACCGACCAATTGATAGCGGATAAAATACTTCCCGCAGACCGATTGGTAATTGTTTCCCCAGAATACAATGGTAGCTACCCCGGAGTCTTAAAGGCTTTTTTTGATGCTGTGAAGCCCCATATTTGGAAGGCTAAGAAAGTTGCCCTAGTGGGAGTAGCCTCTGGTAGAGCAGGGAATATTAGGGGTATGGATCACTTAACCCATGTTTTGCATCATCTGCGCATGGAAGTGTTTTCCAATAAAGTACCTATCTCAAAAATTGAGGGGCTTTTAAATGAAGAGGGAGAACTAGTTGATGAAGAAACCATTGCGGTATTGCAAAAACAGATCGATGAATTTCTAAGATACTAGCATAAAAAAAGGCGGCTTAAACAAGCCGCCTTTTTTGTTGAATGATTTTTAACTAAATGTCATCAAAGCTTAAGTCGGTGTATTCCTTTGCAGGTTCCTCATTAGACTCATCTTCATTAAGATCAATAGCATCGTTATGCTTTTTGTGATAATCGGGCTCATGGCGATCCGAGATCACCTCTTCACCGCGTTTATCAATGATGTAGTCGGTTGCTTCGGTTAACATTTCCTGAAAAGCCTCGAAGTCCTCCTTGTAGAGGTAGATTTTGTGCTTCTTATAAAAAACACTGCCGTTTTCGGCGGTATGCTTTTTACTCTCGGTAATGGTTAAATAATAATCATCGGCCTTGGTCGCCCTCACATCGAAGAAGTAAGTTCTTCGTCCCGCTCTCAAAACCTTAGAATGGATTTCCTCCTGAACATTTTTTCCGTGATCGCTCATTACATTTCTGGTTTAGTTGAGGCAAAGCTAAAAAAAAGTCGATGTCTGTTTAAGTAGAGCGAAAAAAATGCTTAGGCAGTCTTTTGTTGGTCCTCAAGTAGCTGTTGCTCATACATATCCTGATAGTAGCCACCTAATTTCATGAGCGTTTCATGGTCGCCCGACTCAATCACCTTACCATTTTCCAGCACCAAAATATGATCGGCATTCTTCACCGAAGAAACCCGGTGACTAATAATGAGGGAGGTGCTTTGGGCAATGAGACGTTTTAAATTATTAAGAATCGCTTCTTCGGTTTCCGTATCTACTGCAGAGAGGCAGTCGTCGAAAATTAAGAGGGGGGGAGCTTTTAGAATGGCTCTGGCTATACTTACTCTTTGTTTTTGTCCGCCCGACAAGGTAACCCCTCTTTCGCCTACTCGCGTTTCATAAGCTTGGGGGAAGTCCATGATATTGTCGTGAACATGCGCATTTTTAGCGGCGTTTTCAATATCCTGCTGACTAGCATTATCTACGCCGAAGGCAATGTTTTCACCAATGGTGTTGGAAAATAAGAAGGCCTCTTGTGGTACATAACCAATATTCTGCCGTAGCTCATCCAGATTGATTTGCTTTATATCCTGCCCATCAATTTTAACCGCTCCTTGATCGGCATCATATAAACGGCCGATTAAATTCGCAACGGTACTTTTTCCACTGCCAGTTCTACCCACAATGGCTAAGGATTTTCCGGCTTCCAACTTAAAGCTTATGCCGTCCAAAGCTTTTATACCCGTGTCGGGATAGGTGAAACTTACCTGGTCAAATTCAATATTGCCTTTAAAGTTAAGGGGGAGCTCGCTAGGGTTTACGATTTCGGGCTTAACTCTAAGGAATTCATTAATACGCTCCTGACTAGCCGCTGCGCGCTGCACCAGTGAAGTAACCCAGCCAATTGAGGCTACCGGCCAGGTGAGCATATTCACGTAAATAATAAACTGGGCAATGTTTCCTGCTTTAATATTTCCTGCTATGGTCTCTTGTCCGCCGATGTAAATGGTCATAATGGTCGACAGACCAATTAGCAAAATCATTAAGGGGAAGAATAGAGCGTTGATTTGGAATAACTCCTTATTGCGTTGGAAGTAGTGATTCGCTTCTTCATTAAATTCTTGCAGGGACCTTTCTTCCCGCACATAAGCCTTTAAAACCCGAATACCCGAAAAGGCTTCCTGCACATAGGAGCTTATGCTACTAAGCTGACGTTGTACTTGCTCGCTACGCTGGTTTATTTTACGACTTACATAATAGATGCTAAATGCCAGGATAGGCAAAGGAGCAAGAACGTAAATGGATAAACGCGGACTAAAGTAAAACATGATCGGAATGATTAAAATGAGGTTAATGCTCACATTAATCGTGTACATGATGGCTGGACCTAAGTACATACGTACGCGGCTAACATCTTCGGAAATCCGGTTCATTAAATCCCCAGTCTTATTGCGCTTATAGAAAGCTAAGTTCAGAGCCTGGTATTGTTCAAATATCTCATTCTTTAGGTCGTATTCGATATGGCGACTAACTACGATAATGGTTTGGCGCATGAAAAACATAAAAACGCCTTTCAATAGGCTCGAGCCGATAATGATAAAACCATAGAGAATAAGTTGGTTGCGTAAATCGGAATAATCAAAATTGGGATCATTTTGATAGGCATCAATGGCCTTTTCGACGATTTCAAAACTTTCGCGCACAAACTCTGCCGGTAAGATCCCGAAAATCACGGATATAGCGACAAAGAGTACACCGGCCAGAAGTTTCCAGCGGTATTTAAAAAGGTACTTATTAAGGGCTCCTAAAGACTTCATATATATTGTCGGCTCAAAAAAATTAGCCTAATTTCGCAGCCGAAACAGCGAGGGCAAAGGTAGGAATCTACCCCTATGCTCTCCTTTTTATCTCATTAGATTTAACAATGAACGATCTTAAACTTACTGATTCAAACCTTGAGCTTAGCGGAGTGTTCTCTGCAGAAGCCTTTAAAAGCCACGAACAGGTGGTTTTTTGTCACGATCCAGAAACTGGTTTAAAAGCCATTATTGGAATTCATGATACGACTTTAGGTCCGGCATTAGGTGGAACCCGTATGTGGAGTTACCAGAATGAACATGAAGCGATTCGGGATGTTTTGAGACTCTCGCGCGGAATGACCTATAAGGCGTCTATCAGTGGCTTAAATCTTGGCGGTGGAAAAGCGGTAATCATTGGTGATAGTCGTAAAGACAAGACCGATGCGCTTATGCAGAAGTTTGGAGAGTATGTTAATTCTTTATCAGGTCGTTATATAACTGCAGAAGATGTAGGTATTAATACCCATGACATGGAAATGGTTAAAATGAAAACCGACCATGTGACCGGTATTCCGGTTGAAATGGGGGGCTCTGGAGATCCTTCACCAGTAACCGCTTACGGCGTGTTTATGGGTATGAAGGCGGCTGCACATTATAAATTCGGAAGTGCAGATCTTGCCGGAAAGCGCGTGATGGTACAAGGTATTGGTCACGTTGGTGAAACCTTAGTTAAGTATCTAAGCGAGGCCGGCGCCCAAGTGATGATCAATGATATCCACATGGATCGTATGGAAGAGGTGGCGACCAAATACCAGGCGCAAATTCACCAAGGCGATGTTTTCACCGCAGATTATGATATCTATGCTCCTTGTGCTCTTGGAGCCACTGTTAACCCTGAGTCCATCGAGCGCCTTAGTGCCACTATTATTGCTGGTGCCGCCAATAACCAGTTGGCAAATGAGCATCGTGATGCGGAAACTCTGAAGAACAAGGGTATCCTTTATGCCCCCGACTTTTTAATCAATGCCGGAGGTTTAATTAATGTTTATTCGGAAATTGCCAAATACGACCGAGCAGAGTCTATGCGCAGAACCGAAAACATTTACGATACTACCTTAGCGATCTTCCGTAAGGCGGAAATTGAAAATATTACCACGCACCAAGCAGCTTTAATAATGGCGGAAGAGCGTATTGCTAAAGCTAAAGCTGAAAAGAACTAATATGCTCACTCGACGTCATTTACGTATTAAGGTATTTCAAGCCCTTTATGCCATGCAATACGACTCAGAACGTGGTATGGCAGTAGCCGAAAAACAATTACGTAAATCAATTGATGATATTTTTCGACTGTACCTATTTGACCTTGCGGCTTTGGTGATGATACATCGTTTTGCCAAAGAGCGTGTTGAGTTAAATAGGCAGAAGAAACTGCCGAGTCAGGATGACTTAAACCCGAAGCTAAACTTTGTAAATAACCAATTCTTGGTTTGGCTTAGTTCCAATTTACCTTTTCAAAAGGCGGTGCAAGATCATCACATCTCTTTTGGGGATGAGAAGGAAATTTTACGCTCAGTGTTTAAACGAGTTTTAGAAGATGAGCGCTACCACGAATATTTAAATCAGGCGCAGCCATCCTTAAAGGAGGACCGTAAATTCGCCAAATACCTTTACGGGACCTATTTGGTGGAGAATGAAACCCTTCATGAGCATTATGAGGAGCTTAATATGTATTGGTCTGACGATTTAGACGCAGCGCAAGCCATGGTTACTAAAACCATCACTGCCTTTGATGAGACTAAAGATGAACAAAGTTCTTTGGTACGCCTTATTAAAAATCAGGATGACTTAGACTTTGCCATAAAGCTCTTCAGGGAAACCTTTAAAAATGGCAGTACCTACGAAAAAGACATTTTGGCAAAGGCCGAGCATTGGGAGGGCGATCGTATCGCCAATATTGATAGTTTACTCATGCAAATGGCTTTGGCTGAATTGGTGAGCTTCAATCAAATCCCGGTGAAAGTAACTCTTAATGAGTACATTGACCTGGCAAAACAGTATAGTACTAACCGTAGCGGACAATTTGTGAACGGTATTCTGGACAAGCTTCAGCAGGAGTGGCAAGAGCAAGGAAAGTTCAAAAAAATTGGTCGCGGTTTACTTTAGCATAATTTTTGTTTCCTTTTGTACAAATTAAAAATCAAAGAAAAATGACTAAAAGACTCTTCTTGAGCGCAGTGATTACTCTAGGATTATTCTCTGCATGTGACAATGCTGCAAGCAAAATCAAAGAAGAAGGCAGCACTTCTAGTAATTCAGTAGCAAGTACTGCTCAGGATAATGGAATGGAAATTTCAACCACTATCAACCCTGATGGTAAACTTCCTTCTTTTGAGTTTAGCGAAGAAAATCATGATTTCGGAACTATCGAAGAGGGGACTATCGCTAAGCACGATTTCGTATTTACCAATACTGGTGATGCGCCTTTAATTATTACTAATGCGCAAGGTAGCTGTGGTTGTACAGTACCAAGTTATCCTAGAGAGCCAATTGCACCAGGAGAGCAAGGTACCATCCACGTAGAGTTTAACTCAAATGGCCGTACCGGTAACCAAACTAAAACCGTTACTTTAACTTCTAATACTGTACCTAATAAGAAGGTATTACGAATTAACGCTTTGGTTAATCCAGATCCTAATAAGCAACAAGCACAGCAATAATTTAGAGCATGCTAAATATACTTTTACAAGCAGCGGGACAATCTCCTTTAGGAGGGTTTTTACCCTTGGTCCTTCTGCTACTGGTAATGTACTTTTTCTTCTTCCGTCCTCAGATGAAACGTCAAAAAGAGGAGCGTAAGTTTAGAGAAGAAGCGCTTCAAAAAGGGATGAAGATTGTGACCAATAGTGGGATTCACGGTAAAATTCTCGAGATTAACGAAGATACCTTGGTTATTGAAAGTGAGAACAGTCGATTAAGACTAGATCGCACCGCGATAAGCAAGGAGCTAAGCGCCATGTACCTTCCTAAAGAAGAGAAAAAAGAAAAAGACAAGAAATAGTCGAAAATGAAAAAGCCGGTTTACGCCGGCTTTTTTGTTTTACGTAATTTCACCTGCGTGAAAGAAACTCGAAAGACTTCGGAATTATCTACCAAACTGCTTAAGAACCTCAAGAGCGGCAGTACCCGAATGAAATTAGCTTTTTTAGGCTTATCACTATTATTATGGTTTCTCATTAAGCTTTCGAAGGGCGGTTACCTTAGTGAAGTAGAGTTCAAGGTCGACTATCAAGAGCTTCCAGATAATAAGGTATTTACAGCCGACCCACCGCAATCTATTCGCTTAAGGTTGCAGGGCACGGGCTTTAGCCTACTCAAATACGCCTGGTTTAATTACCGCTCTTTGGATATCGACCTCAGTAGCCTGGAACAAAACAAACAAGGCGATTATTATTGGCTTAGCAAGCGCGGTAAAAACTTCTTGGAAAGTCAGATAAACGCGGAGGATACTCGACTATTAGACATTTATCCTGACACTTTATTCTTTCATATCAGTAGCCTTCAAACTAAAGAGGTACCGGTAGTTCTGCAGGCTAGTATTGGTTTTGATAGTACCAAGTATTCCATTTATGGTCAGCCTGAAATAATTCCAAGCCAAGTAGCAGTCCGCGGCCCAAAAGAATACCTAGATCAAATTCAATTTATCCGCACGCAAAAAATAGCGCTGAATGATATTCAGGATAGTATGCGTTTAGCGCTAAATCTAGAAAAGCCAGATTGGGAGAATCTTTTTCTAGCCGAAGAGGAAGTCCAAGTAAATATTCAATTCTCAACACTTACGGAAGGAAAGCTTTCCATTCCGGTGTTGCCTTTAAATCTGCCCGATAGTCTGGAAATGGAATTATTCCCTTCCGAAATTGAAATCAAATATCAATGTGCTTTACGCGACTTTAAAGATATCCGAGCAGACGAGTTTTTCATTTATGCCGACTATCAGGAAATAGCGAATAAACCGAATGCCCAATTTATTAGCCTACGTTATGAGCAGCCGCCTAAGCAAGTCCGTTCGCTAAATCTACTCACAAAGCGGGTGGAATTTATCCTAAGTAAGAAATGATAGTTGGTTTAACCGGAGGAATTGGTAGTGGTAAAACCACGGTAGCCCAAATCTTTGCTGCATTGGGAGTGCCCATCTTTGTGGCTGATGAGGTGTCAAAGCATCTAATAGACACCAATAAACGAGTGCAAAGGGCCTTGCAAAATTTATTAGGTGATGATTTAGTGAAGGAAGGGAAGATTGATAGACCCTTAATGGCCAAACTCATTTTTAATGATGAGGAGCTCCTGAAAAAGGCCAATGCAATCATTCATCCAGCGGTGGCAGAGGCCTTTAAACAATGGCAAGAGGAGCAAGACTATCCCTATGTGCTCCGCGAAGCAGCAATTCTGTTCGAAAGTGGTAGTCACCGAGACTGTGCAGCGGTGATTGTGGTTAGTGCTGAAGAAAAGCTACGTATTAAGAGAGTGCAGCAACGTTCGGGCGAGTCGGTGGAGCAAATAAAAGCTAGGATGAGCAAGCAATGGCCGCAAAAAAAGAAAGAGGAACTAGCCGATTACCTTATCTTTAATGATGAAAAGGAAATGTTAATTCCCCAAGTTATTCGTATCCATGAAGATCTTATCCGCCGAGCAAGGCAGGGCAGCTGACCAATACACGATTAAAAATGAGCCTATTGCTTCCATCGATTTAATGGAGCGAGCGGTAGAAAGGGTTTGTGAGTGGTTTTTAGAGCAATTCGAATCAAGTGTAAAGGTGTCAATCTTCTGCGGACCAGGAAACAACGGTGGTGATGGTTTAGCTCTTGCGCGCCTCTTGCATACAGCAGCTTGGGAGGTAGAGGTCTTTCTAGTACAGAAAGAAGGAAGCTCCGATTTTAACACCAACCTCCAGCGCTTGCCGAAAGAAATACCATTGCATGAAGCCTTGGAGTTTAATTCAGATGGCTTTGAAACGGATATTATCGTCGATGCTCTATTTGGTTCGGGCTTAAACCGGACTTTAGAAGGGCCTTATCACAATTTGATTTTGGAATTGAATAAGGCCTTGGCTTTGAAAGTGGCGATAGATATACCTTCAGGTTTATTTGCTGATGATAATAGCAGCAATGATTTACCCCGAATTTTTAAAGCTGATTATACGCTAAGCTTTCAGCATCCTAAATTGGCTCTATTGGTTCTACCAGGAGCAGAATTAGCTGGTGAAACGGTGGTTCTTGATATTGGTTTATCTCAAGATTTCTACGAGGAGCAGGAGTCTCCATACTTTTACTTGGAAACTGAAGATCTTAAATTGTTCTACCGTGATCGCAGCAAACATTCCTATAAAGGAACTTATGGCCATGTCTTTCATCTATGCGGTTCCGAAGACAAAATGGGGGCCGCCCTAATTGCAGCTGAAGCAAGCTTGAGGGCAGGAGCGGGACTACTTACATGTTCGATTCCACAATCTGGCTTTAATGCCTTTAATAGTCGCCTACCTGAGGCTATGCTAGAAGACCGGACTCAATTTAATAATCAAAATTTGAGTCGATACCAAGCCATTCTTATTGGTCCTGGTTTGGGCCTCGGAGGTCCTTCTGCGGCACTTTTAAAGCAGTGTATTCAAGATTACGGCGGACCACTGGTAATTGATGCCGATGCTCTAAGAATACTAGCGGATTCTAAAACCTGGCTTTCTTTCATGCCAGAGGGAAGTATTCTTACTCCTCATATTGGCGAATTAAAAGCTTTGCTTGGGCGAAAAGAACTGGGTTTAGATTACCTCGAGGCGAGTGCTGACTTTGCGCGAAAGTACCGCGTTTATCTGCTTGTGAAGAATAGCATTAGTGCCTTGATTAGTCCGTCTGGTAAAATTTACTTTTCGGATTTTGGTCACCCTTCCCTTGCTAAAGGAGGGAGTGGTGATTTGCTGGCGGGTCTTATTGCGGGCTTTCGAGCGATGTCCTATGCGCCATTCCCGGCAATGGCCTTAGCTTGTTATGTGCAGGGTGAAGCGGCCCGTATGGCGGCTGAAGCCGGACATGCCCATTCGGTTTTAAGCTCGGATGTACTGCGTTTTATTGGTTTGGCTTACAGTAACTTAGAGCCTTAAGGTCTAGCGTTTATTGCTGGTAAGCAAGATGTACTTGCGACCGCCCATTTCCCATTCTTTTTGAATATTTAACCAGCTTATTGAACGCAGGTATTCTTCATCTACCTTGGTATAAAAAGGAACATTATGACTGTCCCAAAGGAACAGGGCATTTGAATCAATCTGGCTGTAAAGCTCCAATTCCACGCGCTGCCAGTTAACCTGCTCCTCTGGGTTTAAAGGATTGTGTCCCGAGAGTAGGGAAAAATAGGGCAGGTCAGACACTAATTGCTTATCACGGAAATCGGGGTACTTTTCTTTGACATGAGGAAATACCTTCTTTTTTAAAAATTTTTGGTAGGGCCCAATGGCATAGGCTTGTTGATAGTACTTCTTTAATTCATGGGGTCGATCAATAGTGCTATATCCACTTAGTCCAAAAAAGACTATCGCAGCCACAATATTAAGTTTAGCGGGGATATATCGGACAATAGTATTTAGGAAGTACAGACTGATTAACCACAATAGGGGGAATATTAAAATTAATACCCTTTCTAGGCCGGCTGAGGCGTATATTCCAAGCGTCCAAACAATACTATGAGCTAGAATGAAAATAAGCGAGGGGAGGGCAATTACCAAAAGCTCATTCTGCGCCCAAGCCTTTTTTCGAAAGGCTATAATTAGCATCAGAACAAGGCCCACCAAGAAGCTTAGGTTTATGGGCATGCTTAGCATGATATTTAAACGCTCTAGGTAATGACTCCAAGTTCCACTGCCATAAACGCTGGCTCCAGCAACATAAGGGCTATTAAACACCCATAAAATATCCCCTCTAAAATAGGACCCAATTATAGAGTAGGATAAAGTGCCCAAGGCTAGCAAAGGAACATACTTAAGCTGTTTATTCAGGAGACCGTATAAAGCAAAAAGGGGAAGAAGCACCTGTGCTTCACTGCGACAAAATGGAAGAAAAGACAGCAGACTATAGGCGGCAAAGGCCATTCTTTTGTCGCTCTGACCTTTATTTAAAAGGTAGAGGCCCAGAATTAACACTAGGGCGGCAAAAGGCTCGGTAAGACCTGTGTTAAGATAGCTTATAAAGGCCGGCCCACTAAAAGCGATAAGCGGTATTAAAAAAGGCCGGAGCCATTGTTTCTCAATAGCATATAGGCTAGTGAAATAGGAAGCAGCGACTCCGCATAGAATGTTAAATACTTTAATGCCGGCAAATCCAAATAGAGTCCAAGGTGCAGCGAAAAGGGTGAAAAAGGGTTTTGCCCAGGAGCGAAAGAGTGCGTCAGGGTCACTTAAAGCTTGGTTAGCCCAGAAAAAATGCATGATGGTATCGCCTTCACCACCTACAGCGGGATTTAAAAAAGCGATGCTAGCTAAAACTAGGAAGAGAAGAATATGGGAAGCGAGCAGGATTCTTTTCAAGCGAGGAGTTTTAGAGTAAATCCAAATCACCTTTACCTTCTCGGATTACTTCTGGATAGCCTTCGCTTAAATCAACTACTGTAGATGCAAAAAGATCGCCTATGCCACCATCGATAACCAAATCTACCTGGTGACCATATTTTTCGGCGATAAGCTCGGGGTCGGTGGTGTATTCTATGATTTCATCTTCGTCGTGCACCGAACTGGCAATTATCGGTCGGCCCAAGGCCTTAACAATTTCACGCGGTATGCTATTATCGGGAATACGGATACCGATGGTTTTCTTTTTGCGGTGGAAGATCTTAGGAATGGCGCTACCCGCTTTTAAGATAAAGGTGAAAGGTCCGGGTAAACAGCGGTTTAGAATTTTATAACTAGGCGTGTCAACCGATTTAGTGTAGGCACTTAAAATACTTAGATCGGGAAAGATTAAAGCAAACTCGGCTTTTTCAGGCTTTAAGCCTTTAATGCGCGCCACTTTATCGATGGCTTTGCCTTTATTGATATCGCATCCGAAAGAATAAACCGTGTCGGTGGGGTAAATAATTACCCCACCACGGTCTAATACTTCAACTACCCGGTCTATATCCTTAGGATTCGGATTTTCGGGGTATATGCGAATTATTTCAGCCATTATTTATTTCCCTTGCGGTAGTCGGCTAAGAATTTTTCCAGACCAATATCAGTCAGTGGGTGGTTCAATAAACCAACAATACTGCTTAATGGGCCCGTAATAACATCGGCGCCAATTTTGGCACAATCAATTACGTGCATAGTATGACGAACACTAGCGGCTAAGATTTCGGTTTCAAAACCGTAGTTGTCATAAATTAAACGAATGTCTTCAATAAGCTGAAGTCCATCGGTAGAAACATCGTCCAAACGACCGATAAAAGGAGAGACGTAAGTGGCACCTGCTTTGGCGGCAAGTAGAGCCTGACCAGCAGAGAATACTAAGGTGCAATTGGTTTTGATGCCATTGTCCGAAAAGTACTTAAGCGCCTTAACGCCGTCCTTAATCATAGGAACTTTTACCACAATCTGTGGATGAAGGTCAGCTAGCGCTTCACCTTCTTTAATCATTCCTTCAAAATCGGTAGAGATTACTTCAGCACTTACATCGCCATCTACTAACTCGCAGATATCCACATAGTGCTTTAAAATGTTGTCTTGGCCAGTAATTCCTTCCTTGGCCATTAATGATGGGTTGGTGGTAACTCCGTCCAATACACCAAGGTCTTGGGCTTCCTTGATTTGGTCGAGGTTGGCAGTGTCAATGAAAAATTTCATGGAGTGATTAAATTTTGCCGCAAAGTACGGCATTTCTCACGAGCTTAGGTAGCCTCAGATAGGATAAAATAAAACTCACTTCCTTGATCCACAGCACTGTCTATTTGTAGGCTGGAGTCCATGTTTAGCAGCAGTTCTTGACAAAGGGGAATACCTAAGGCAGTGCCTTTTTCACCACTGGTTCCAGGTTTAGAAACACTATTTTGATTTTGCAGTAGACGGTTAATTTGACTACCATTCATACCAATACCATTATCGCGAACGGCAATTTTAACTTTGCCTCCTTCTAGACGCGTACTAATTAATTCGATGCGGCCAGTTTTGGGATGCACGAATTTAATGGCATTACCTAATAAGTTCCGCAGGACAATACGCACCGCGTCGGGATCCCCCTTAACTTGCAGGTCCTTTTCTACTTTATTGAGAATCTGCAATTCTTTTTCTTCCACTTTCCCTTGAAACTACTGCAGGATATCATTCATAAGACGGTCGGCATAAAAAGCCTGTTTACTAAGTCTTAGGCCATCACTCTGTTGCTTTACCCAATCGAGCGTTTTCAACAAAAGGGTACGGGTTTTACCCAAGCTCTCGGAAATAAGGCGCATATGGGTTTTTATATCTTGATCGTCTTCAAGCGAAAGCTTGGCGAGCTCTAAACTGCCAATTACGCCCTCTTTGAGGTCATGGGCCAGCAGCGATAGCATTTTTTCTTTGGCCTCATTGGCTTTGCTTAGGGCATTGGACTTTTTAACCAGCTCCTGACTTTTGCGTTGATTTTCGGTAATGTCGGTAATGACCACTACGAAGCCTTGCGGATTTCCATCGCTCTCGATTAAGGCTAGGGAAATAACGTGGTAGAAATTTTCGCCGCCAATTTCATGCTGACTAATATTTTGGAAATTGCCTTTTTCCAGCGCATTCTTAAAGTGATTTTCCCATGCAGTAGCTATTTCGGTCTTATTAAACTGTGGCAGAAAAGGCTTGTCCAGAGAAGCCTTAAAACCCAAATAGTCCTGCATATAGCGCAGAGCGGTTTTGTTGGTGAAAACTAAATTAAGGTGCTCGTCCAAGGCAAATACCGCATTGTCCATGGCATTAGCCGCGGCAATGGTTCGCTTAGATAGAATGGTTACTAGATGATTCGCCCTTCTTAAATTGTTGTTGAGTCGGTAAAAGATTATAAAGCCAATAAGGCTAATTATGGTAAAGATGGTAATAAGCGCAATAGTTCGATTTTGCGATTTAATCACCTCTTCTTGGCTTTTGCTTTTTTGCTCTAACAGGCTTAGCTTTTCGCGATTGTCAATAAACTCCCTTTGAGCCTGAAACAAGTCGGATTGCAGACTATCCTTTAAGGAAATGATTTTACTTCCTAATAAGTTAATTTCTCTCAGAAGTAAGTCAGCTTTACTATCAGAGCCTTTTTTACGCAAGGCCTTTTCCTTCTTGAGTAGATAATGATAAAGCCAATCTTTGTTACCAGTTTTTCTAGAATAGGCGATACTACTATCTAAGTATCGTATCAAACTATCATTTTGCTTAGTTTCTTCAAATAGCCTAATTTTTAGATTTAACCAATCACGTTCCTGAAAAGGTCGTTCCATTTTCGAGGCTTTCTGAAGGTATTTTGCAGCTTTTTCAAATTCCCCTTTATCCAAGCTTAAATCGGCCCATTCGGTATAAATCTGACCAAAAAACTCTAAGTTTTTAGCCATGGCCGCATGATATTCAGCTTGCTGGAGGCAGGAGTCGGCCATGGAATGCTTGTCAAGAATACGGTAAGTACGGGAAAGGTAAAGCAAAGAGTGGGCGATGGGAAAGTGTTTCTTAAAGTTTAAGCGCAGTTCAAATGCTTTAGTAAAACTTTCAAGAGCCTTTTTTGGACGATCCAATTTTAAATGTGACAAGGCGATATTATTGTAGGCTACTGCTGCACCGTATTCATCCTCATTAGATAACATCACCTTAGCACAATCCTCAAAAATTTGGATAGCATCTTCATAAAGGGCGACCTCATAAAGCACAATCCCATAACCGGTTAAGAACCAGCCTTCCTGACTCCGTTCACCTTGGGTTTGGGCATGACCCAAGTACTGCATGCCTTCTCTGAAGTTTCGTAAGGACTCAAGGTATTGGCCTTTCTGACTGTAAAGCATTCCTTGGTGTGCCTTAATACTCATTATCCGAAATAAACCACCATGCTCCAAGGAAAGGTTTTCGGCTATTGATAAATATTCTAACCTTTCTTTTAAAGAGTATTCGGGGTTTTCCCCCATGAGATAATATGCGAAGATGTATTTTTCCGGACAATCAAGGCTATCGCAGGATTCACGGGCAGTATTTAATAATTCGGAACCGGTATTCTGACCAATAGAATTTTGGACAAAGAAAAAGAGGAGTACTATTAGACTTTTGATTCTCAATTAATCGGCGCTAGAATAATTCTTACGAAGAACGTAAAAAATACCGAGTGAAAAGAAGAAAAGTAATAAGGCAAGCGATCCATATCACACCGCTACGACCGATTACCCTTGCTGCGTTCCCGCCCTGGGGGAGTTCATCAGGAGCTGGTTGTATGGGACTTGCCTTATTGCCTGCAAAAATAAGGGCTTTCGGAGAAATGGAAAATTTTTTCCAAGCAATATTCAATTATATTTGTCCAATAAGTAAACACTATGCAAAACAACCGTCAAGCCATAATCAACTTCGGACTTATCCAGGGACTGGTAAGTGTCGCATTAGCAGTGGTTTTATACGCTACTGGCAACTATAATATGAGCGGTCAGGGTGACGCGAATATTTTATACTCTATTCTAAATTTAGCGGTTTCCGTGACCTTTCCCTTACTCGCAATCTTAAAAGTTCGAGAATTAAGTGGAGGATTCATAAGTTTCGGTAAAGCTTTTAGCACCGGATTTCAGGTGATTCTAATTGCTTCCATTTTAGGAGCGGTTTGGCTATTAGTATACACTACTAGCTTAGAGCCAAATTACCAGGAAGCGATTTTGCAGAATAATTATGAGCAGATGGCCGAGCGCGGTATGACTACCGAGCAAATCGACCAGTCCATCGAAATGACCAAACGCTTTACTACGCCTACTTTCATGGCGGTATTTGCAGTACTAACCTCGGCCTTTTTCGGGGCTATTATTGCTTTAATTTTAGGAGGAATCTTACAAAAGAAAGACCCTAATTCAATCGTTTAAAAACTATGGATTTATCCTTAGTCATTCCTCTTTATAATGAGGAAGAATCGCTCCCCGAATTGTACCGCTGGATCTGTAAAGTAGGGGAAGCGGAAAAATTAGATTTTGAAATAGTCTTCGTTAATGATGGCTCTACCGATAATAGTTTGCCGGTTTTAAAAGAGCTGGCGGCTCATGACTCAAGGGTTAAGATTATTTCTTTTCGTCGTAATCATGGTAAGTCGGCCGGCTTAAATGTAGGCTTTGCAGCCGCTTCTGGTGATGTGGTTATTACCATGGACGCCGATTTACAGGATAGTCCGGATGAGATTCCAGACTTGATGCGGATGATTAAGGAAGACAATTTTGACTTGGTAAGTGGCTGGAAGAAAAAGCGTTACGATCCCATTTCAAAAACCATTCCTACTAAGTTTTACAATTGGACGACCCGCAGGATAAGTAAGATTCACTTACATGATTTCAACTGTGGCTTAAAAGCCTATAAAAACGAAGTGATCAAAGCGATTAATGTCCAAGGTGAAATGCACCGTTACATTCCTGTTCTTGCAAAGAATGCCGGCTTTACAAAGATTGGAGAAAAGGTAGTTCAACATCAAGCTCGGAAATACGGTCATACTAAATTTGGTCTAAGCCGCTTCATTAACGGGCCTTTAGACTTGATAACCCTTAGCTTCGTTTCGAAATTTTCGAAAAGACCGATGCACTTTTTTGGGCTCTATGGTACTTTGATGATGCTTTTTGGATTTGCTGCGGCCTTCTATATTGGGGCAGAAAAATTAATTGCTCTGCAAATGGGGCATAAAGCCCCTTTGGTAACCGATAATGCTTTCTTTTATATAGCATTAGCAACGATGGTAATTGGGGCACAGTTGTTTTTAGCTGGTTTTGTAGCGGAGTTAATTATTCGCAATAGTGCCAGGCCTGTAGAATACACTGTTGAAGAAAGGATCAATTTTGAAGATTGAGCTTAGCCTTATAATTCCCCTCTACAATAGACCCGAAGAAATAAGGGAGCTTTTAGAGAGTTTGTGCCTACAAAGCGATTCTAATTTTGAAGTAATTGTTGTAGAAGATGGCTCTACTCTTAAAAGTGAGAATATTGTGGATAGCTTTAGAGACCGACTAATGCTGTCTTATTATTTTAAACCCAACAGTGGTCCGGGCCAAAGCCGTAATTACGGTGCTGAAAGAGCAAAAGGTAATTACTTCGTATTTCTCGATTCCGATTGTATTTTACCACCCCATTATGTGCAGGAGGTATTAAGCTTTTTGGAAGCTTCTTATGTAGATGCATTTGGCGGCCCCGACAGGGCGGATAAATCATTTAGTCCAATCCAAAAGGCTATTAATTACAGCATGACCTCCCTCTTTACTACCGGAGGAATAAGAGGAAATAAAAACTCAGTCGAGAAGTTTCATCCCCGCAGCTTTAATATGGGTTACAGTAAGCTCGTTTTTGAGAAAACGGGTGGTTTTGCTAAAATGCGTTTTGGAGAAGATATTGATATGAGTATTCGTTTGATGAAGGCAGGGTTTAAAACCGCTTTAATTCCGGATGCCTACGTCTATCATAAGCGCAGAACCAATTTCAGACAGTTTTACAAACAGGTGCATAATTCAGGAATTGCCCGGATAAACCTCTATAAAAGGCATCCGGAGAGCTTGAAGTTGCTGCATTTTTTTCCTGCCGCATTTACGGTTTATAGCCTATTAAGTCTACCGGCTTGGTATTTTCATCCTTTGCCGCTAGTATTATTGGCATTCTATTTAATTTTAATTGCGGTAGATGCCAGTGTGAGAAACCGTTCTTTACTAGTAGGAGGCTTGGCTGTCTTAGCTAGTTTTATTCAGCTATTTTCGTATGGCTTAGGGTTTATAAAAGCTTTTTACCGTCGACTAATTTTAGGTCGGGGTGAATTCGCCGCCTATCAGAAAAACTTTTACAAATAGTCTTTTCTTAAGAAGAGCACCCCGCCACTTGGGTAATCCTTAACCCTCTCGTAGCTCTGGTCTTCCTCTAGCTTGTTAATCCATTCTTGGTCCTTTTCCATACGCAGATAATAGCCGTCGTAGGCCTCCTTTTTATAACCTTCGCGGCTTAAGCTTTCTAACCAATTTAGCGCTAAAGATTCGCGGTAGAAGTTTAAAGCGGGTTCAAATATCCAATTGATTCCTAACCTAAAATTTTCATTTTCGGTCACGGCCGGATGTGACTCTAATTCATTGATTAGCGTCAAGTTGTCGGCGTCGTATTGCCATTCAAAAGTGCGTTCGGTATTAAAGCCAAAGAAATTAAGGGCAAAGGCCAGAACCAATATCAGCTTTAGGCCAAATTGTAGTTTCTCTCCCCATGGATAAGCATTGAAGCGTTGAAAAATAAACAATAGACTTACCAAGAACAAAGGGGCGTAAACCAAGGCGGTACGCCCGGTTAAAAACTCGGTTCCTAAAATATAATGCTGTGCTATTTGCACCATAGCAGTTAGCACTAGCCAAAGTAAAATATCGGAATAGAAATACCACTGTTCGATCCGATGCGATCCGATCCTGTCTTTGATGAAAAAGAATCCCCCGATTAAAAGCAAGAAAGCAAAGACGATGTTTATAGTGGCCGAGGCAGGTCCGAATTGCCCATAGCGCATGCTCCAGCTAAAAGTTTGGAAAGTCGAATTCCAAAAGCTAACGTCTCCGCCGAAAAGATCGCCACTGATGTTTCGCAGCGGCAGGGTTATAAATGCCGCTAAAATGATAGTGACAATACTAACTGGTCGCCATAAGGTGCCAATGCTTTTCTTTTGTTCGGGATGGGTGTAATATAAGAGTACCAGTAGGCCAGCTAAAGCTACATAGGCATAGAGAAAGATGAAGTTTGCGTAGACCGCGAAGGCAGCAAAAATGAGGGTGCGCCAGATATGGTGACCATTATCTAATTCTCGGTAAGAATAAAAGTGATAAATGCTCGCCAAGCTTAATGCCAATCCCATTCCATAGCCTCTAGCTAAGGCGAAATAGTCGAAGAAATATACCTGTAAAATAAGGGCCAAAAAGGCTAAAATCTGAATGCCAGGAAAGCGAAACTTCTTTGCCAAAGCAGCTGCATACCAGAAGTAAACCAAGGAGAAAAGCACGTTTGGTAGACGCAGGCTAATGGTTTTTAGCCCAAACAAACCAACGCTTAGCTTTATTAAAAGCGTATTTAATATGTGGTTGTTAGGAATATGGGGTGGTTTGTAGAGAATAATTCCCAACCAATTTTGTTTTACGTAGTGGATATAGGTGTAAGCTTCGTCGTGGGTAATGGCAACTCGATAAGCTCTTAATACCACCAGGGCAAAGGCGATAAGACTAAGGGCTATCATAAGCCAAGTAACGTATGGCTTGCGTATTTTTTTACTCATTTGGTTAGGTTCTAACTGTATTGGATCAGTACAGAATGTGAGCAAATTTATTGATAAGCTCGAAAATGAACCTGCAAAGGGAAAATAAAGACAGTATTTTTGCAGCATGAGAAAATTATTCTTGCTTTTAATAAGCTTCTTTTTTGGTTTAGCCTATGCCCAGGTAGATCAGAGCCCTACGGATGCACAAGGCCGTAGGCACGGCTTATGGTTAAAATACCACGCCAATGGAAAGCTGCGTTACCAAGGAAAGTTCGAACATGGGATACCTGTGGACAGCTTCAAGTATTACTTCGAAGATGGTGGACTAAGAACCATTAATATCTTTAAAGGGAAGAGTGGAAATTGTAAAAGTTTACAGTACGGAGAAGGTCAGGTATTGGCCGCAGAAGGACATTATCAGAATAAGAAAAAACAAGGGGAGTGGCAGTACTTTAATCGAGAAGCACAGGTTATAGCGACTGAAAACTACCAAAACGGAAAGCGGGAAGGCCCATCAAAAAAGTTCCATTCAAACGGAAAGTTGGCGGAGAGCTTTGTTTATAGAGAGGATAAGAAGGAAGGACCTTGGTTGCAATACTATGAGAGTGGCGCAAAAATGGCCGAAGGAAATTATGTGAACGATAAGCTAGAAGGAAAGGTTACCTATTATTACTCTAGTGGAAAGCCGCGCATTAAAGGAGAGTATAAGAATGGATTAATGCATGGTACATGGTACTATTTTAAAGATCAGCTTAAGCTAGATCGTAAAGAAATTTGGCGCTACGGAAGAAAGGTAGAGCCAAAAGAAAAAGCAGAAGAAAAGAAGGAAGAAAATTAAATGGCACGCGTAGTAGTAGGATTAAGCGGGGGAGTAGATAGCAGTGTAGCTGCACATTTACTTTTGGAACAAGGCCATGAGGTAATTGCACTTTTCATGCGCAATTGGCATGATGAGTCAGTTACTATCCACGATGAATGTCCCTGGATAGAGGACAGTAATGATGCCATGCTTGTTGCGGAAAAATTAGGCATCCCTTTTCAGGTTATTGACCTGAGTGAAGAGTATAAGGAGCGCATTGTTGACTATATGTTTGCCGAATACGAGGCCGGTCGCACACCAAATCCTGATGTATTATGTAATCGGGAAATTAAGTTTGACGTTTTTCTAGATAAAGCGATGGCCTTAGGGGCCGATTTTGTGGCTACCGGTCACTATTGTCGAAAGGATAGCATCAAAAGAGATGGTAAAGTCATCCACCGCTTACTAGCAGGACGTGATAACAATAAAGATCAAAGCTATTTCCTCTGTCAGCTTAATCAGGAACAATTATCCAAGGCTTTATTTCCTATTGGTGATTTGGAGAAAAGCGAAGTGCGCCGCATTGCCGCTGAACTTGACTTGGTAACTGCCGATAAAAAGGACTCTCAAGGACTATGCTTTATCGGTAAAGTACGCTTGCCTGATTTCCTTCAGCAGCAGCTGGCACCAAAGAAAGGCGCGGTAATCGAGATTCCTAAAGCATATGAGGTGCCGCTCGATGAGGAGCGTATACCCGAGGAATCGCCTTGGCGTAGGTACGCAGCGCCTTACGCTTTTGAAGCAAAAATGGGCCAGCGCTTAGGGGAGCATAATGGGGCGCATTATTTTACTATTGGTCAGCGTAAAGGTTTGGCCATCGGCGGAACTGCGGAGCCTTTGTTTGTAATCGGCACGGATACAAAGAATAATATTATTTATACCGGTCAGGGTGAAGACCATCCTGCTCTTAAGAAGAAGGCCCTCTTTGTGGCTGAAAAAGATATTCATTGGTTGCGCAGCGACCTTAGTTTAAAACCCGGCGAATCGAGCTCTTATCAGGCGCGTATTCGCTACCGTCAAACCTTATTCGGAGTAGAACTCCATCGTACGAACCACGGACTATATGTTGTTTTTGACGAGCCGCAAAAAGCGGTGACTCCAGGTCAGTTTGTGGCCTGGTACAAAGATGATGAGCTCATTGGTTCGGGTGTAATTCAGTTTTAAAATGAAGAAACTATTAGTAATTGGCCTTTTAATTGGCTTCGCAGCAAAGGCTCAGGATATTCCTGAGTTTCGGGTGTATTTAAAAGACAAAGGTTCCAGTGTATCCTTGCTCGAAAAGCCTGAGCATTTTTTAAGTGAAGCGGCCCTAAACCGCAGGGCACTGCAGGGAATAGAGATTGATAATAGCGATTTGCCTTTGGCGCCTGAGTACAAAGCGGCATTGGTTAGTATGGGGGCCGAACTAAAGGCACATTCTAAGTGGTTAAACTACGTTTATGTTAGCCATCCACAACCTGAGCTTATTGCTCATCTTGACTTTGTAAAGCGCATCGAGTTTCCCAAGGCCCATCAATCGAATTTATCCGGGGTCGCAACAAATGATACTTTAAATTATGGATTTGGCCGTACTCAGGTTGAAATGCTGGCCGGCGAAAAGCTTCACCAAAGAGGATTTACCGGAACAGGTATTACCATTGCCGTTATCGATGCTGGTTATATGGGTTATTTTGCCTCTAATGCCTTAGATAGCTTACGTAACTCCAATCGTTTCCTCGGTTCATGGAACTTTATAAATGGCGATACGAATGTATTTAGTGGTAATGGGAGTCACGGTGCCTCGGTACTATCTACAATGGCCGCCCTTCTACCAGATACTTTTGTGGGGACAGCTCCGCATGCTAATTATTGGTTATTAAGCTCCGAGAATGTGGCCCATGAACGTCCGATTGAAATGGATCATTGGCTGATGGCCGCAGAATTCGCTGATAGTGTGGGCGCGCATGTTATTAATTCGTCGCTAGGCTATACCACCTTTGATAATGCATCCAATGATTTTTCATACAGCGATATGGATGGTAATACTACGGTGGTTACTAAGGCAGCTGACTGGGCAGCCAGTAAAGGAATTTTGGTGGTAGCCAGTGTCGGCAATAGCGGGGCGTCTAACTGGCGGTACCTCGGTGCACCTTCCGATGGTGACTCAGTTTTAGCGGTAGGAGCGGTTAATTGGCAAGGAAATTACGCCAGCTTCTCGAGTCACGGTCCCAGTGCCGATGGTAGAGTAAAGCCCGATGTGGTTGCTCAAGGCTCTCCAGCGACCATTAGCGATATGATGGGCAATGTATCCATAGGATTTGGTACCTCATTTTCCGGACCAATTATCGCTGGTATGGCCGCTTGTTTAATAGAAGCCTATCCAGCGAAACACAGCGAGGAAATCGCGGATCAAATTAGAAAGTCGGCCCATTTATATGCTAGTCCCACTGATACCATGGGCTATGGTATTCCTAACTTCGACTTGGCATATGTGCTTAATCAGCCCGAATACATTAGCAACGAATCACAATTAAGCCTTTATCCAAACCCCATAAAGGATTACCTAATCATTGATTCGAAAGGCCTTAAAAATTGGGATGTTAATTGGCGTATTGTTGACCTGAACGGACGAGTTATAAAAGCTGGTCAGTTAGGAGCTTATGATGCAGCTCGACTCAATTTAAATCTTGAATCTGGTATATATCAGCTTCAATTGGAAGGGGATTTTAATGCTAGTTATAAAATTGTAGTGCGATGAAAAACCGCATAACGGCTTTATTTGGAATTGAAAAGCCCTTAATCCAGGCAGGAATGATTTGGTGTAGTGGCTGGGAATTAGCCACTGCCGTTTCCAAAGCTGGTGGTCTAGGTATTATTGGAGCAGGATCTATGTATCCCGATGTTTTACGAAGCCATATCGAAAAGGCCAAAGCGGCCTTGGGCGATAAACCTTTTGCGGTTAATGTGCCTATGCTTTATCCGCAGATAGAGGAATTAATGGCCATTATCATTGAGCTAAAAGTGCCAATAGTATTCACTTCGGCAGGTAATCCCAAAACTTGGACCCAGCATCTAAAAGATCAAGGTATTGTTGTAGTACATGTTGTAAGTTCTTTAAAATTTGCTTTAAAGGCGGAAGTGGCTGGCGTAGATGCTGTGGTGGCTGAAGGTTTTGAAGCAGGAGGGCATAATGGTCGCGATGAAACTACAAGCTTGGTATTATGGCCTATGGTCGCGAAAGAGCTTAAGGTGCCCATGATTGCTGCTGGTGGGATTGGCTCTGGAGCGCAGATAGCGGCGGCATTTGCATTAGGTGCTGAAGGAGTACAAATAGGTTCACGCTTCGTGGCAAGTGAAGAAAGCTCGGCGCATCTCAACTTTAAAAACGCCGTTATTGCGGCTCAAGAAGGCGACACCATGCTTACCCTTAAAGAATTAGCTCCGGTACGTCTCATCAAGAATAAATTCTTTCAGGATGTGCAATCAGCCTATCAGGCCGGCGCTGGCGCAGAGCAATTGAAAGAATTACTCGGAAGAGCCCGAGCAAAGCGAGGCATGTTTGAAGGCGACTTAGAAGAAGGGGAGCTTGAAATAGGTCAGGTTTCGGGTATGATTGCCGATTTAAAACCGGCGGCAGAAATAGTTAATGAGTTATGGTCCGATTATGAATCGACCCTGGCAAAGTTGCTACAATCTGCCCCTAACTAAGATAATAGCCTCTTAAAATAAATAAGACTTGGTCTGCCTGCATCTTTAAAATATATTTGAGTCCTAAACTAGTTTTTAGAATGAAGCGCTTAAAAATCTTGTTAGTGGCAATCCTTGCCCTAGGTTCATTCAATATCCAAGCTTCCCACTTATTAGGGGGAGAAATCTATTGGGAATGTACCGCCAATGGTAATTATATTTTTACTCTTGTTTTGTACAGAGATTGTACAGGTATCACCATACCTACTGGAACCCAGATGATTAATGGCCCGGCAGGTAACATTGCTTGTACCTATATATCCTCCCTTTCGGGTGATGTTTCACCGGATTGCCCGAACACAGCACTAGACATTGATTGTGGCACCGGTAATTTTGCGGGAGACCCTGGAAGTATCGAGAAAGGTGTATACCGCAGTGCTCAGGTAAACCTTAGTGGCATACCGCCAGCGGCAGGTTGGGAATTTAGTTGGACTTCTTGTTGTAGGCCAACTTTACAAAACACAAATGCCTCTGGTTATTACCTTCGCTCAGTGATGTATCCTTACACGCCCTTTGGCGCAACACAACCCCTAAATACTAGCACATGTTACGATAATTCTCCAGTATTTGCCCAGGATGCGAATGCGGTTACTTGTCCGGACTTCCTTTTTGAATTTAACCACTTACCCGCAGATAAGGACATTGACTCTTTAGTTTTTGATTGGGCTAGTCCTTGGGATGCAGCTAATTCAGCAATTACCTTTAATCCTTCTGGTGCCAATGGATATGCATTTAACGCCCCCTTCCCAGATCAAACTGAAGACCCTAACAATGGTCCCAATACTTTGGATCCAAGCTCGGGTGAGATCACTGCCCTGGCCAATGACCCGAATGAAGGTTGGTACGCTTCCTGTGTGGTAATCAAGGAATACCGATGTGGTCAGCTTATTGGTGAGGTATATCGTGATGTTCCGCTTTATTATTTGGATGATACCGATTGTCCTACCAATAACAGTACCCCCTCGGCAGAAATCGATACGGCTATCTATACGACTGTACAACGTACTGGTAATGTATACCGAGTGCGTACTTATCCTCAGGATACCGTTCAGTTTAGGGTAGTAGCGCGAGACTTAGACCAGTTTGCTAATGGTGCTTTCCAAGAGATTTGTATGAAAGCGGGTGGTTTACAGCTCAATACCAATAACTACTCCTCGAGTACTGGTTGTGACGGCGCAGCTCCTTGTGCGACGCTTACTTCTTTTAACTCGACCGGAACCTATTGTAGTGTAATTCAAAACACGGTAGAGTTCTTCTGGATACCCGATTGTGTTCACCTAAACTTTGGTGGTTGTGGTACTGCTTCTAATACCTATTTCTTTACCGTTCGAATGCAGGATAATGGTTGTGCAGCCCCGAAAGTGGGTCTAGCGACGATTATTGTAGAAGTTATAGCGGGGGATCCTACGCCACCCGGACTCACCTGTGCCGACGTTCAGAAAGATGGTTCGGTACGCTTAAGCTGGAAAAAACCTGAGCTCGACTCGGTTCTAGAATTTAATTATTACCGGATATATGGCTCGTCTTCACCCAATGGCCCTTGGTCGGTGGTAGACAGTGTGCCTTATTACGATACTACTTCTACCATAGTTACCGCTATGGGCGCGAATAGCTATTACTGGATGCAGATGAGTACAGGTCCTTGTGACTTCTTGTCTTTACCAAGTGATACGATTACCACCATGGATATGACCTTAACGGCGATTCCACCTGGAAGTCCGGAGTATGCCCAGCTGAGTTGGACGCCCTTGGATGGAGGCTTAGATGCCACTAGGGGTAATATATACGAGGTCTGGATAGAAGCGCCGGAGGGCAGTGGCAACTGGACCAAAGTAGGGGAGACCACCAATACTTCCTTTACCGATACGGTATCGGTATGTGATATGCTGGTCGCTTATCAGGTAAGGGTTCCGGATACTATTACTGGTTGTTATTCCGGTACCACGCAAGATACTGGTCGTTTCCAAGATCGTACCAACACTTCTAATCCGGACATCAGTACGGTTAGTGTGAACGGAAACGGCAATGCTACCTTAGACTGGGATGCGGCGCAAGTAGACGATATCGTTCAGTTCTACATTTTCTATAACGATCCTTTAAATGGCTGGGTTATCGTTGATACAGTGGACGCTGGAGCCACGATGCCCTATGAGTGGGCAGATAGTGATGCCGATTCACGTTCAGAGCAGTTTAAAGTGGTATCGGTAGATAGTTGTGGTAACCAGAGTGATGATCTTGCAGTATTACCTTACAATACTATTTACCTGCGTAATTACTTGAATAAATGTGAAGGCTATTCTCAAATCAGTTGGAATGCTTACAAGGAATTCCCCAATGGAGTACATGAGTACCGGGTATGGGTAGAGATTACCGAAGCGGATGGTACCCAGATTCCACCGACGATCATGTCGGTAGCTTCTCCTGACGATACGACCTTCCGTCAGAATGTATTGGAGAAAGATTTTGAATACTGTTATTGGATTGAGGCTCGTGATACCATTGCCAACTTGAGCTCTAACTCAAATCGCTTGTGTATTACGGCTGAAGTACCCCGTCAATCTCGTCAATTATACGTTTCTAAGGTGAGCAATGACTTTAGTCGCGGTTCATTAAACGTAGAGATTTACATCGATGGTCAGGCGGACGTACGAAGCTTCCAAATCCAAAGAGCACCCGAATACTACGGTCCCTACAAGCAAATTGCTCAGGTAGGAAAGCCTACAGCGCCTCCTTACATCATCCGTTTCCAAGACTTCGGAGTAGAGGCGGATAAGTTCAATTACTTCTACCGCGTTACGGCAACCGATAGCTGTGGTGGCTACGATACCATTAGTAATATTGCCAACAACATTATTTTGAATGTGCGTGCGGCAGAGGATGTAACCAATCGCTTAAGCTGGAACTCTGTATTAGGCTGGGGAGGTTATGTTGAGAAATACGAGATCTACCGTAGTGTCGCCGGTTCAGGCGCCTATGAGAAGATTGGAGAAAATGTTACGGTAAACGGCCGTGAGGATACCACCTATATTGATTATGAGGTTCGCGATTTAGTTAAGGCGAATCCCGATCAAGGTTCATACTGTTACTATGTAGTAGCGGTCGAAGGAAACAACCCGCAAGGAATAGTAGACAATCGCGGTAATGCGATTACCACGCTATCCAATCAGGCTTGCAGCCAACAGGGAGCCAAGGTATACTTAGCCTCGGCCTTCCGTCCGGGAAGTACTATTGCTGAGAACCAATTCTACGGTCCGTCTTTACGCCTGGCCAATGTTGAGGACTATGAGTTCTACATCATGAATCGTTGGGGTAAGAAGGTCTTTGAGACCATTGATCCTAACGAGAAGTGGGACGGAAAAGTGGGCGGTAGTCCAGCCCCTCAAGGTGTTTACGTATACTTTATTAAATACGCGACCCCCGGTGATAAACCGGTCGACGAAAGAGGGAACTTCACCTTGATTCGTTAGTAATCGTTAAATCATTAAAACCTCCCTTTGGGGAGGTTTTTTTATGCCGTAAAACCAGACCTTATGTCCATTATTTAGTTTTAAGGCTCTTAAACTAATCCGCACTTTACAGCGAGCTTATCATATTATACATTTAGCACTGCAAAACTTACATAATGAAGAATCTTAAATTTCTCTTAGCGCTATTACTGAGTACAAGCTTTTTTTCCAGTTCCGCTTCCCACTTATTAGGAGGTGAGATTTACTGGGAGTGTACCGCTAATGGTAATTACATTTTCACCTTAGTGCTTTACCGTGATTGTACCGGAGCGTCTATGCCTACCGGAACCCAGTTTATTAACGGACCAGCAGGTAATATTGCCTGTACTTATATTGCTTCTCTGTCGGGTGATGTATCACCAGATTGTCCCCAAACTTCCTTGGATATCAACTGTGCCGCGGGCGATGATGGGGCGATAGAAAAAGGAGTTTTCCGTAGTGCTCAGGTGAACCTCAATGGTATTCCACCGGCGGCGGGTTGGGAATTTAGCTGGTCACTCTGTTGTAGACCTACTTTGGAAAATTCTCAGGGTAATACTAACTATTACCTGCGTTCCAAAATGTATCCTTACACGCCATTTGGAGCAACTCAACCTCTAAACACCAGCACTTGTTACGATAACTCACCCACTTTTGCGCAGGACGCTAACGCGGTAACTTGTCCGGATTTTCTTTTCGAGTTTAACCACTTACCTTCAGATAGAGATATTGATTCTCTAGTATTTGATTGGGCACAGCCTAAATTGCAAGCTGCTCAGAATATTGCATTTAATACGGGTTACCAATTTAACGCCCCTTTCCCAGATCAAACTGAGGACCCTAATAATGGTCCCAACACCTTAGATCCATTTTCGGGTGAGATTACCACTTTGGCCAATGACCCGAATGAAGGTTGGTATGCTTCCTGTGTAGTTATTAAGGAATACCGATGTGGTCAGCTTATTGGTGAGGTGTACCGTGACGTGCCAATTTATTATTTAGATGATACCGATTGTCCTACCAATAACAGTACCCCCTCGGCAGAGATTGATACCGCTATCTATACGACTGTGCAACGTACCGGTAATGTGTACCGGGTGCGTACTTATCCTCAGGATACGGTGCAGTTTAGGGTTGTAGCGCGAGACTTAGACCAGTTTGCCAATGGGTCTTTCCAAGAGATTTGTATGAAAGCAGGTGGTTTACAGCTCAATACCAATAACTACGCCTCGAGTACTGGTTGTGACGGCGCAGCTCCTTGTGCGACGCTTACTTCTTTTAACTCTACCGGAACCTATTGTAGTGTAATTCAGAATACGGTAGAGTTTTTCTGGATACCCGATTGTGTTCACCTAAACTTTGGCGGTTGTGGTACTGCTTCCAATACTTATTATTTCACCGTTCGAATGGAGGACAATGGTTGTGCCGCCCCGAAAGTGGGTCTAGCGACGATTATTGTAGAAGTTATAGCGGGGGATCCTACGCCACCCGGACTCACCTGTGCCGACGTTCAGAAAGATGGTTCGGTACGCTTAAGCTGGAAAAAACCTGAGCTCGACTCGGTTCTAGAATTTAATTATTACCGGATATATGGCTCGTCTTCACCCAATGGCCCTTGGTCGGTGGTAGACAGTGTGCCTTATTACGATACTACTTCTACCATAGTTACCGCTATGGGCGCGAATAGCTATTACTGGATGCAGATGAGTACAGGTCCTTGTGACTTCTTGTCTTTACCAAGTGATACGATTACCACCATGGATATGACCTTAACGGCGATTCCACCTGGAAGTCCGGAGTATGCCCAGCTGAGTTGGACGCCCTTGGATGGAGGCTTAGATGCCACTAGGGGTAATATATACGAGGTCTGGATAGAAGCGCCGGAGGGCAGTGGCAACTGGACCAAAGTAGGGGAGACCACCAATACTTCCTTTACCGATACGGTATCGGTATGTGATATGCTGGTCGCTTATCAGGTAAGGGTTCCGGATACTATTACTGGTTGTTATTCCGGTACCACGCAAGATACTGGTCGTTTCCAAGATCGTACCAACACTTCTAATCCGGACATCAGTACGGTTAGTGTGAACGGAAACGGCAATGCTACCTTAGACTGGGATGCGGCGCAAGTAGACGATATCGTTCAGTTCTACATTTTCTATAACGATCCTTTAAATGGCTGGGTTATCGTTGATACAGTGGACGCTGGAGCCACGATGCCCTATGAGTGGGCAGATAGTGATGCCGATTCACGTTCAGAGCAGTTTAAAGTGGTATCGGTAGATAGTTGTGGTAACCAGAGTGATGATCTTGCAGTATTACCTTACAATACTATTTACCTGCGTAATTACTTGAATAAATGTGAAGGCTATTCTCAAATCAGTTGGAATGCTTACAAGGAATTCCCCAATGGAGTACATGAGTACCGGGTATGGGTAGAGATTACCGAAGCGGATGGTACCCAGATTCCACCGACGATCATGTCGGTAGCTTCTCCTGACGATACGACCTTCCGTCAGAATGTATTGGAGAAAGATTTTGAATACTGTTATTGGATTGAGGCTCGTGATACCATTGCCAACTTGAGCTCTAACTCAAATCGCTTGTGTATTACGGCTGAAGTACCCCGTCAATCTCGTCAATTATACGTTTCTAAGGTGAGCAATGACTTTAGTCGCGGTTCATTAAACGTAGAGATTTACATCGATGGTCAGGCGGACGTACGAAGCTTCCAAATCCAAAGAGCACCCGAATACTACGGTCCCTACAAGCAAATTGCTCAGGTAGGAAAGCCTACAGCGCCTCCTTACATCATCCGTTTCCAAGACTTCGGAGTAGAGGCGGATAAGTTCAATTACTTCTACCGCGTTACGGCAACCGATAGCTGTGGTGGCTACGATACCATTAGTAATATTGCCAACAACATTATTTTGAATGTGCGTGCGGCAGAGGATGTAACCAATCGCTTAAGCTGGAACTCTGTATTAGGCTGGGGAGGTTATGTTGAGAAATACGAGATCTACCGTAGTGTCGCCGGTTCAGGCGCCTATGAGAAGATTGGAGAAAATGTTACGGTAAACGGCCGTGAGGATACCACCTATATTGATTATGAGGTTCGCGATTTAGTTAAGGCGAATCCCGATCAAGGTTCATACTGTTACTATGTAGTAGCGGTCGAAGGAAACAACCCGCAAGGAATAGTAGACAATCGCGGTAATGCGATTACCACGCTATCCAATCAGGCTTGCAGCCAACAGGGAGCCAAGGTATACTTAGCCTCGGCCTTCCGTCCGGGAAGTACTATTGCTGAGAACCAATTCTACGGTCCGTCTTTACGCCTGGCCAATGTTGAGGACTATGAGTTCTACATCATGAATCGTTGGGGTAAGAAGGTCTTTGAGACCATTGATCCTAACGAGAAGTGGGACGGAAAAGTGGGCGGTAGTCCAGCCCCTCAAGGTGTTTACGTATACTTTATTAAATACGCGACCCCCGGTGATAAGCCGGTCGACGAAAGAGGAAACTTTACTTTAGTGCGATAAGCATTTGTAAATGAGAGAGATGAATATCCCTTCCCCAACCGGAAGGGATATTCTTTTTTAGGAAATATAAATACTGCCTATCCCTTTAAGATTATTGCCGAGCACTCATTAAAAAATGCTAAATTTGCGCGCAATTTAATTCTAATTGCATCCGCTCTATGTCAACTTTTAGCGATAAAATCATGGGTGAAGGTTTAACCTATGACGACGTACTTTTAGTACCAGCATATTCTCAAGTATTGCCACGCGAAGTTGATCTCACTACCCACTTTACTCGTAATATAAAGCTTAAGGCTCCGATTATTTCCGCGGCTATGGATACCGTGACCGAAGCTCGTATGGCTATTGCAATTGCGCAGGATGGTGGCATTGGGGTCCTTCATAAAAACATGACCATCGAGCAGCAAGCGGTGGAAGTACGTAATGTTAAGCGAGCGGAAAGCGGGATGATTCTCGACCCGGTTACTTTACAAGAAAACGCCTTAGTGCGTGATGCCAAGAAAATGATGGCCGATTACAAAATTGGCGGTATCCCAATCGTTAATGAGCATAAGAAGCTGATGGGGATTATCACCAATCGTGATTTGCGCTTCGAAAAGAATGATGATCGTCCTTTACGTGAAATCATGACTAAAGACGGTCTGGTAACTACCCATGAAAATACCAGCTTAACCGAAGCAGAGGTTATCCTACAACAACATAAGATTGAAAAGCTTCCAGTAGTAGATAAAGAAGGTAAACTAATTGGTTTAATCACTTATCGCGATATCACTAAGAGTAATATCAAACCGAATGCTAATAAAGACGATTACGGTCGTTTACGCGTTGCCGCTGCAGTTGGTGTTACCGCAGATGTTTTAGATCGAGTAGGTGCATTAGTAGAATCCAATGTAGACGCCATTATTATAGATACAGCTCACGGTCATAGTGCCGGAGTGGTAAAGGCTTTAAAAGCCGTAAAAGCGAAATTTACTGGCTTGGATGTGGTGGTAGGTAATGTAGCAACAGCTGATGCTTCTCGCTATTTAGCCGATGCAGGTGCCGATGCGGTGAAAGTGGGTATTGGTCCTGGTTCTATCTGTACTACCAGAGTAGTAGCGGGGGTAGGAGTACCGCAGCTTACGGCGATCATGGAAGCGAAAAAAGGTTTAGTTGGAACTGATGTTCCGCTTATTGCCGACGGTGGTATCCGTTTTACTGGAGATATTGTGAAGGCGGTAGCCGCTGGTGCAGATACGGTGATGTTAGGATCTTTACTAGCCGGAACTAAAGAAGCCCCAGGCGAAACTATTATTTACGAAGGACGACGTTACAAGACTTATCGTGGTATGGGTTCTATTGAGGCCATGCAACAAGGGTCAAAGGACCGTTACTTCCAGGATGTGGAAGATGATATCAAGAAATTAGTTCCTGAAGGCATTGTGGGTAGAGTTGCTTATAAAGGTGAAGTTGGTGAAGTAATGTATCAGTTTATTGGGGGCTTACGCGCCGGAATGGGATATTGCGGAGCCAAAGACATTAAAACCTTACAAGAAACCGGTAAGTTTACCCGAATTACCGCGGCTGGTGTACACGAAAGTCATCCACATGACGTTCACATTACCCGCGAATCGCCAAATTACAGTAGAAGATAATAACCCTATTTTACAATTTTAGATTGATGAAGAAGACTCTGTTTTTACTTTGCGCATTGGGCTTGATGCAGCCTTTAGTTGGACAAGAAAAATTGGCTGACAAGGTCTTATTTACAGTGGCAGACGACACTGTGAAGGCGGAAGAATTCATTGCGGTTTACAATAAAAACCGAGATATTGGTGAGGAAATTGATCCCAAAACCCCATCCGAGTATTTAGAACTTTACATCAACTTTAAGCTTAAAGTACACGAGGCTAAAGCTTTAGGTCGGGATACCTTGCGTTCCTTTGTGAGGGAATTTCAAAACTATCGCGACCAATTAGCAAAACCTTATTTATCGGATAAGGATGTAACAAAAGAGCTCATCAAAGAGGCTTACACTCGCATGAAAACAGATGTTAGAGCGGCACATATAATGATAAGCCTGCCTAACAATCCTACTCCAGATGATACCGCGGCTGCTTACAAGGAAATTATGGAAATCCGCAAAAGAGTAACTACTGGGGGGGAATCTTTTGATCTTGTAGCCCGCGAATATTCCGATGATACTTACAGCGCTCGAAATGGTGGAGACCTTGGTTATTTCACCGTATTTGATATGGTATACCCATTTGAAACCGCCGCCTATACTACTAAGGTTGGCAAAGTTTCTTCGCCAGTACGTAGTCAGTATGGATATCATATAGTGATGCCCACCGATCGTCGTCCAGCACGAGGAAAAATCAAAGTAGCGCACTTAATGCTCATCGACAACGATAAGACCACGGCTGATCAAAAAGCCAATGTGAAGAAGAGAATCGATGAAATCTATGCTAAGCTTAAGGCAGGAGAAGACTTTGTGACCTTGGTTAAGCAGTATAGTGAAGACAAGACTTCGGTAGTCCGCGACGGACAATTAGATGTATTCGGCATCAACAAAATGTACGATACTTTTGAGGATGCTGCATTTGCGCTCCAAGACAGTGGTCAGTTTACCGAGCCAGTAAAAACTCCTGTAGGTTGGCATATAATCTTACTCTTGGATAAAATTGGCGTGCCTTCTTTTGAATCCGTGAAGGCTGAAATTCGCAATAAAGTAGAGCGCGACGTACGTGCACAACAGAGTCAGGTTTCCGTGAAGAAGCGCATCAAGATGGATTACAAGTTTAAAGAGTACCCAAAGGACTTTAAACTGGCATTTAATCAAATTGGTGAGGAAATGCTTCAATCGGGCTTCAAAGTACCGGCAAAGGTTAAGTCAGCTGATAAAGTATTATTTGAGTTTGCCAATAAGCAATATACTGTAGCGGATTTCCTTGCTTACGCTGAAGCACATCAGGGCGCTTACACCCGCAGTACAAAGATTGAAGCTTCTTTGTACCGGATGATGAAGGTCTACCAAGAAGAAGAGCTATTAAATTATGAAAAGAGTCGTTTAGCCGAGAAATTCCCTGAGTTCCGTTTATTGGAGCGCGAATACTATGAAGGGATTTTACTATTTGATTTAACGGAAGAGAAGGTTTGGCGTGCGGCCATGAGTGATACGACCGGTTTAGCGGAGTATTTTGCGGCTAACCGCGATAAGTATCGTTTTGATACCCGTTACCATGCCTACATTGTAGACGCTGCGACTAAAAAACTAGCCAAGAAGGCCATCAAATTGCTTAAAAAGGGTATGAGTAGAGCTCAGGTAATGACTGAGCTTAACGTAGAGTCCAAGCTGAATTTAAACATCGATAGCGCGAAGTTTGAATTAGATGGCTTAGATATTGCTTCCGCCTTGAGCGAAATGGATGAAGCCGGAAAATCGGATATGCTTGAAATCAATGAGCGCTATAAGCAGGCATATGTTTTAGATATCGAAGCTCCTCGTCAGAAAGAGTTGAAAGAATCTCGCGGTGCGGTTATTAGTGATTATCAAAACTATCTAGAGCAGCAATGGATAAAAGATTTGCGCTCTAAATATGCAGTAAAAGTGGATCAAGCTGTATTAAAGGAGGTAGAGGCAGCGCTTGATTAAAAGAAGCTTTCATATCACCCTATACCTTCTAGTACTGTTATTGAGCGCCTGCGACTTCATCGAAAGTTTTGAAGGTGAAGAGGATAAAGGTAAAATGATTGCTAGGGTCTACGACTCCTATCTTTTTGAAGCCGATATCCAAAATGTTCTCCCCAGTGATTTAAGTAAGGACGACAGTGCCAGCTTCGTGCAAAATTACATCAATGTATGGGCCAAGAATCAGTTGATGATTTATAAGGCGGAGTTTAACTTAACGGATGATGACAAGCGATTTGAGGAGCAGATTCGCAATTACCGTAATGATCTTTTAAAATTTGCTTTTTTACAGAAGTATGTAGATGATCGTTTAGACACTGCCATTACCGACGCTCAGATAAAGGAATACTACCGCGATAATGAAGATGACTTTCAATTGAAGGAAAACATCCTGCGGATGCGATATATAAGCGTACCTGTGGATGCACCTAATATTGATGAGCTTAAGAAATTATTTCGAACCCGTGACAGTTCTAAGCAAGAGGCTTTATTGGATTATGCCCTAAGTTATGCCCGCAACTTTTCTTTAGAGGACACTTCTTGGATGAGCTTTAATCAATTTCGCAAACTCATTCCTATCCAAGCTTACAATCAACAGGAGTTTCTATCTAAAAACTCATACCTTGAGCTGGAATCACAGGGACTTATGTACTTAGTCTCGATTGCAGAATATAAAATCAAAGACAATACTTCTCCGCTTCTATATGTGCGTAATATTATTCGCAATATCTTGTTGAATAAACGCCGCCTTGATTTAATTGCGGATTTGGAAAAGAACTTACTTAGCGACGCTATAAAAAAGAAGGAATTTGAAACCTACGATGAATAAATACTACTTCGGAATACTGTTTTTTGTTTTGAGCCTAGGCTTAAGTGCGCAACCTCGACTGGTAGACGGCGTTCTTGGGGTAGTAGGTAAAAACATTATTCTAAAAAGTGATTTAGATAAAGCTTTAGAGGCTCAGAAAAAGCAAAACCCTGCCTTAAAGGTTGATCAGTGTACTGTTTTTGAAGACCTCTTGCTGGAAAAACTTTTACTGCATCAAGCTGAGCTCGATTCGGTAGAGGTTAGTGATGAAGAGGTGCAAGCCAATATTGATCGACGTATTAATGTCTTTATTCAACAAATTGGTAGTCAGCAGCGCCTTGAGCAATATTATGGAAAGTCGGTTGTCGAGATTAAAGAGGAAATGAGCGATCTTATTCGCAATCAGCTTACCGCCCAAAGAATGTTGCAGCAGATAAATGGAGACGTAGAAATCACGCCCTCCGAGGTGCGTGAATTTTACCAAGCAATCCCCCAGGACAGCTTGCCTCTTATTAATGCTGAAGTGGAGTATGCAGAAATAGTCTTTTTCCCTGAAGTTAGCGAAGAGGCTAAGCAAGAAGCGATTGATAAATTAAAAGAAATCAAAGGCAGAATTGAGAATGGCTCTTCCTTTAGTACGATGGCTGTTTTGTACTCAGAAGACCCAGGTAGTGCGCGTAATGGTGGCGAGTACAAAGGAATCAAGCGCGGTCAGTTTGTAAAAGAATTTGAAGCGGTAGCCTTTAACTTAGCCTTAAACGAGATTTCCGAACCTTTTGAATCAGAGTACGGCTATCATATCGTGCAATTGCAGCGGAAAGTGGGGCAGGAGTTAGACCTACGTCATGTCCTTATAAAGCCAAAGATTTCAGCTGAGAACCTCGAAAACGCAAAGAATAAGGCGGATAGTGTGCGTCAACTTATTTTAGACGACAAGCTAAGCTTTGTTGAAGCCGCCAAGGAGTTTTCCGATGATGAAGAAAGTAAGCTCAATGGTGGTAAAGCTATGAATCCTCAAACTGGTGATAGCCGTTGGGAAACCGGCCAATTGGATAAAGGAGTATTCTACACCTTACAGAACATTGAAGAGGGTACGATCTCGGCTCCATTATTTTTTACCACTCGCGATGAAAAGGAAGGCTACAAATTGGTTAAGTTAATAGACCGCACCGAAGCACACACCGCTAATCTCAAGACCGATTACCAAAGAATAATGCAAGTTGCCAAAGGGCAAAAGCAACAGAAAGAGCTTGAAAAGTGGGTTAATGATAAGATTTTAGACACTTACGTTAGGGTGAATAATGAGTACCTCAACTGCTCTTTCGAAAGAAATTGGATAAATCAAGCTCAATATGCAGAATAGTCAGGATGACGTTGCCGCAGTAAAGGAATTAGGCCAGAAATACGAAGCTTTAAAGGCAGAAATCGGAAAAGTAATCATTGGTCAGGATGAAGTAATCCACCTCTTATTATTATCCATTTTTTGCAAAGGTCATGCTTTATTAGTTGGTGTCCCTGGCTTAGCAAAGACTCTTCTGGTAAACACTGTTGCTCAGTCATTAGGCTTAAGTTTCCGTCGTATTCAGTTTACACCAGACTTGATGCCTTCGGATATTGTTGGGGCCGAGATTCTTGATGAAAACCGTCAGTTTAAGTTCGTTAAGGGGCCTTTATTTGCTAACATCATTTTAGCGGATGAAATAAACCGTACTCCGCCTAAAACTCAGGCTGCTCTACTGGAAGCGATGCAAGAACGTTCGGTAACGGCGGCTGGCCATACTTACCAAATGGCTAATCCCTTCTTTGTTTTAGCCACACAAAACCCCATAGAGCAGGAGGGGACTTATCCTTTGCCAGAGGCTCAATTGGACCGTTTCATGTTTAATATTGAGGTGGGCTATCCTAGCTTTGAAGAAGAGGTGAACATCGTTAAAAATACCACCGTGGGTGTAGAAGCGGAAGTTCGTGAAGTTCTAACGGTGGAGGAAATCATTAAATTCCAGAAGCTGGTTCGAAAGATTCCGGTTAGCGATAATGTTTACGAGTATGCCATTCGCTTGGTTCAGGCCACCCGACCAGGTACAGAGGCGGCAAAACCGATAACCAAAGATTATATTTCTTGGGGTGCTGGGCCCCGTGCGAGCCAGAATTTAATTCTTGCCGCCAAAGCCCATGCGGCTTTAAAAGGTAAGTTTAGTCCGGATAGTGAGGACGTATTGGCCGTAGCAAAGCCGATCTTGCGCCACCGAGTGGTGAAAAACTACCGCGCCGAGGCCGAAGGAATAAGCATTGAAAAGATCATTGAAGGCTTAGTGTAAAAAGCCATTTTCCAGTATAGAATTAGTAGCTTTGCGCCGTCTTTAGCGAAACAGGTCTATCCGTCTATGCCATCAACAAAATACATCTTCGTTACCGGTGGAGTTACCTCATCTTTAGGTAAGGGAATTATCTCCGCCTCCCTAGCTACATTATTGCAATCACGCGGTTACAGCGTTACTATTCAAAAGCTAGATCCTTACATTAATATTGACCCAGGGACATTAAACCCATACGAGCACGGTGAGTGTTACGTAACTAATGATGGCGCCGAAACGGATCTTGACCTGGGGCATTACGAACGTTTTTTAAATCGCCCTACCTCACAGGCCAATAATGTTACTACTGGTCGGGTTTACCAAACCGTTATCAATAAAGAACGTCGTGGTGATTATTTAGGGAAAACAGTACAGGTTATTCCCCATATTACTGATGAGATAAAAAGACGTATTCAGCTATTAGGTAATACCGGTGAATTCGAAATTGTGATTACTGAAATTGGTGGAACTGTCGGTGATATCGAAGCGCTGCCCTATATCGAAGCTGTTCGTCAGTTGCGTTGGGAATTAGGCGAAGACAGTTTAGTGGTTCACTTAACCCTGGTACCATACCTCGCGGCTACTGGTGAAATGAAAACCAAACCAACTCAGCACTCAGTACAAAAGCTGCAAGAAAGCGGAATCCAACCAGACGTTTTAGTTTGTAGAACCGAATATGATTTGGGCGAAGACATTCGTCGTAAGCTGGCTCTTTTCTGTAATGTTAAAAAAGAGGCGGTGGTGCAAAGTATTGACGCAGAAACCATTTATGCGGTGCCTATTTTAATGCGTAACCAGCATTTGGATGAAGTAGTATTAAAACGATTAAACCTGCCAGTAGAGGATAATCTCGACTTGGTAAATTGGCGTGACTTCCTTTACAAGCTTCGCTATCCTCAAACCGAGGTGGAAATTGGCTTGATAGGGAAATATGTAGAATTGCATGATTCGTATAAGTCTATTGTTGAGGCATTTATTCACGCCGGAGCAACTAATGAGGCCAAGGTTAAAATTCGTTGGATTCACAGCGAAAACCTCAGCTTAGATTCTGTTGAGAAGAGCTTAGAAGGTCTAGATGGGGTTTTAGTAGCCCCTGGATTTGGAGAGCGTGGTTTTGATGGTAAGCTTGACGCGATTCGTTATGCGCGTGAAAACAAGATTCCATTCTTAGGGATTTGCCTGGGTATGCAAGCGGCTGTTATCGAGTACGCGAGAAATGTTCTAGGATTAGAAGGTGCTAACTCAACCGAAATGGATGCCGAAACGGCCCATCCCGTAATCGATTTAATGGATGAGCAGAAGGAGGTAACCGAAAAAGGTGGAACCATGCGTTTGGGTGCCTGCGATTGTAATATTAAGGAAGGCACGAAGGCCTTTGAGGTTTACCGTCGTAAGCAAATTAGCGAACGTCATCGTCACCGTTATGAGTTTAATAATAAATACCTGGAAGATTTTGAAGCAAGTGGCATGATTGCTACCGGCCAAAATCCAGGCACCGAATTGGTGGAAATTGTAGAAATTCCCGAACACCCATGGTTTATTGGTGTTCAATTCCACCCCGAATACAAAAGTACCGTGGCTAACCCACACCCATTATTTGTGCAATTTGTAGCTGCCGCTATCCGCTATAGCGAGAGTCAAAACGCTTAGAATGAATAACAAATTAGACATCAACACCATTGTGGGCTTTGTGCTCATTGGTGCCATTTTAATGTATTTTGGAATTTTCTCACCCGATAGTGAGAAAGTAGCCAATGAGGCCCAAACCGAAGTTTCTGCCGATTCTAGCGCAAGTGAGAGCCCGGTTATAGAAGACATACCTGCCGCAGAGGAAATTCCTAGCCTTGCCCTCGATACCACAAGTAGCGATAGTGCATCTTTTGTAGAAGCTCAAAGGCTTTATGGCCCATTTGCCAAGCAAATGTTAAGTACGGAGGAGCAGTATTTTGAATTGGAGAATGAGTTCTTACGCTTAAAGATTAGCTCCCTTGGCGCGCAGATTGTTGAAGCAGAATTAAAGAATTTTAAGACTTATGATTCGCTGCCTTTATATCTAATCAGAGATAATGCAGACCTCTCTTTTCCGATCCAGGCCGGCCAATTGAAGTCAAGTGCCAGCCTTAACTTTAAGCTCTTATCTAAGACTGATAACCAGATTAGCCTAGCGGTACAAAGTGATCAAGGAGCTAGACTGGTGTATAATTATCAACTTCCAGCAGATTCTTACATGCTGGATCTTAAGGTGGAGTCAGAAGGAATGGCTTCACTATTAGCTGAGGCTGATAATTATTTACGTTTCGAATTAAAAGCGAATCGTCACGAAAAGAATCGCGACAATGAATTAACCCGTTCTGAATTTCAATACCGCTTGGTTGAGGAAGGAGAGGTGGAGAGCTTTAATACCACCAGTACTGATGAGGAAATTTCTGAACAGCCGGTAGAGTGGGTGGCATACCGCCAACAGTTTTTCAGCACCATTTTACAGTCCAAGGGTCAGGCTTTTGCCAAAGCAGATATGGCTTTAGCTAATTTGGAGGAAGAAGAGCACAGCAAGTTTTACGGGTCTAAATTGCTTTATCCTCGCGATTCAAGGGGCGACTTAAATCTAGATCTTGGTCTTTACTTGGGGCCTAATAAATATGAGATCCTAGAATCATATGGTTCGGGCTTTGAGGAGCTTGTTCCCTTAGGATGGGGTATTCTAGGATGGATTAACCGTTATGCCGTTTTGTATATCTTCAATTTCCTAGAAGATTATGGTCTTAATTATGGATTGATAATCCTAATTATTGCGGTAGTTTTCAAAATGGTATTATTCCCACTTACCTATACATCGTACCGCTCAATGGCTAAAATGCGGGTGATAAAGCCTGAAATTGATGAGCTTAGTGAGAAGTACGATGATCCAATGAAAAAGCAGCAGGCGCAATTGGAACTGTACAATAAAGCTGGGGTGAGCCCATTAGGAGGTTGTTTGCCAATGCTCCTGCAATTCCCAATTCTAATTGCCTTGTTCCAATTCTTCCCAGCGGCGATAGAGTTAAGACAGCAGTCCTTTTTATGGGCCGATGACTTATCGAGCTACGACTCGATTTATAATCTACCCTTTGATATTCCATTTTACGGGGATCATGTGAGTCTCTTTACTTTATTGATGACCATTTCGACCCTGATTTATACTTGGATGAATCAGCAATTAACTGGTTCTGCTCAAAATCAGCAATTCCCCCAAATGAAATACATCATTTACTTGATGCCAATCATGTTCTTAGGGGTCTTTAATAATTATGCTGCTGGACTTAGCTATTATTATTTCGTAGCTAACATGATTACCTTCGGGCAGCAATTTGCTATTCGTTCATTTATTGATGAAGATAAAATTAAGGCTAAGATTGCTGAGCGTAAGGAACGTCCGCAGAAGGAAAATCGCTTAATGCGCAGAATGCGTGAGGTTCAGGATCAGCAAAATCGTCAAACCCGACGTAAAAAGTAGCATGATCAAAAAGGGCTTACTTTTAATCACCGCCGCCTTATCATTAAGTGCTTGCGCTAGTTTAAACTACAGGCAATTGAAGCGTGAAAGTGCGGAATGGGAGTTCCATATAAACGCTGGTCCATGCTTTAAGGCTTGTGCAGTTTATCAGGCTAGTGTAGATGAATCTGGACAATTACGCTATAACGGGATGTCCCAAACCGGTTTTAAAGGAGATACGCTAATTGACCTAGGAAGGGATTTTGCCTACAATTTAATGTTGGACCTAGAGGCCATGGACTATTTGGCTATTCCTGATTCTAATGGGTTAGACAGTACCATATTCGATGTGCAGTCTATCCAATACGAACTAATTAGTGATGGTCAATCTAAAAAGGTAGCCTGTCAATTAGAAGAACCCCAAGATCTTTACCGTTTAAGGCAAGTTTTTAATAGCAAGCTAAAAGAATTAAAGCTTCTTTAAGCTTTATAGGGCCTGCAGTTTAAAGCTCTTACTTGCCTGGTTTTCATCCGCAATCTTAAGAATGTAAATCCCTGCCTTTAATTCAGGGAAGCTTAACTCCACCTTGAGGCCATTGATATTTCCTTTTGCTACCGATCGGCCATTAAGGTCTAGCAGTTCATATTGCGACAAATTACGCTCACTTTCTATGAACAGCGGGGCCCGCTTGCGTGCGAAGGCCATGGTATTGTAAAGTTTAATTTGAGTGCTATAAGCACTAGCCTCATTAAGGCTGAAGTCAGCTGGCAGCACATTTCTTCGTACAAAAGCGTCCTTAATAATCTGATAGTTTTGCCCACCATTTAAAACTTGGTCGGCCTGAATTACCATCGAAGCAAAATCGGGGTAAGTACTATTATTAAGCAAGGGGAAAAGCGCTTCCAGTACCAGGGCATCGGCAGTAGCACGATCGGTATTGTCATGAATTTCCACTAAACAGGAAGCCATTAAATCGGTGTGCTGATAAATATTATTGGTGAAGCTTAAGCTTTGATAGTCCTTATTGCTGGAAGCCATGCGACCAGGCCAAAAGCTATTGTGGCCATCCCAATTAAAGACACGGTCTCTCTGATTAGGGCTGTGAGCTAAACTGTAGCTTACCGCAAAATAATCGCAAATAGCTTCTTCCATACCTGCTCTTTCGCTAATTCGACCGCTATTGGCCGAAGCGCCATAAACTAAACTGTGTACGTATTCGTGAATTATAACATCAGCATCTTCGGCATCATCGACCCCACCTTCTCCCATGTAGATTTTAAGCTCACTGGGACTATAATAACTTTGGTCGGCATTGCTTAAAGCATGCACATCAACCGAAATTAGGTTACCGGGTAAATTACTGTAACCGAGACTATCAATATATTTTTTAAAGGTGCTTAGGTGGTAGAAGGCATTTACATCCTCAAAACCATCCATACTCCGGGTATAATTAAAGGTGGTGTTATTGCTGGTTGCCGGAGCAATGTTAGGAGCGCTAAAGTCATCAATTTTAATATCCGCGTTCTCCAATTTAAAGGTTCCACTGTCGTAGGTGGCGGTGAAGCTCACCAGCTTGCGTTCGCCATTTAGACTACTGTTATCGCCATCATTATTATCAACAAAGCTTCCGCCGTAATTTACATTGGCAGTAGAAAGTGGGTCGGGCAAGAATATGAAAGTATAGCAAGTGCTATCGCTTCCGCTGAAATGCCTTCTTTGATCTTCTAAATAATGAACTTTAGAGCCGCTTAAAAAGCCCTTTATATGCAAGCCCTCGTTCCCGTAGAAATTAGCGCTAAAGCCGCTTAAAAGCCCCTCGGTGCTATTAAAATAGGCGGGTACAATATCAGAACGATAGCAATTTAACTCTTGCTTTAAAGCAATGGTATCAATAGTAAGTGCTTGAGCCTCAATTTGTGTTTGATTTAGGGCGGGATATTGAATTAGAAGATCGCCATTTTTATATTCATGTACCGCTAACTTCTGGTTATCGAGAATCAAGTCCCACTTTTTGAGAATATAGAACCAATGTTTGCCTCCTAAAGAATTTACTTCTTTTTCGAGTATCAGCTCCCAGCCAGGAACAAAAGACTGCGCCTTCACTAAGGGATTTTCAATATTCCAATTTTCTGCTCGCCATTCTAAAGTAGGGGCTGAAGCAGTAAAGACCTCTGGCGTGCTGGTGCCTTTTTGTGCAATACTAGGAAGGCTAAGGACAAGGCCTAAGAGGAGGGAGGGAAAAGGCAATTTCATTCGTTAATCTCTTTCAGTTTTATTTGGTACAAATCTGTTATTTGTTGCAGGGCTTCATTGTAATTATTTAAACGCACCCTTAGTTTATATCCAGCATCAGCGGCCATAGCTTCTTCGAAAATTTCGAAGTGGCTGTGAGGTAAGACCCTCATTACCGCATCCATTGCCTCATAAGGAAAGCGCATTTCAAAATAGCGGTATAAATATACATCCTTATGCTTTGCCCCGCTTAAAGCTGCTTCGGCCGCTCCGCGATATGCTTTTATTAAGCCGGGTACTCCTAATTTGGTGCCGCCAAAATAACGTACCACTACTACTAAAACATTCCATAGTTCAGAAGATTGTATGGCGTTAAAAATTGGCGTGCCGGCCGAATGCGCCGGCTCCCCGTCATCATTAAAACGAACTTGAGGCTCTTTAGGTTGGCAACGGTAAGCGTAGCACCAATGGCGCGCATCGTAATATTGCTTTTTAACCTCATCTAAAAGCTCATTTAATTGGCTTTCACCTTCTAGGGGCAATGCAATGGCAATAAATTTAGAGCCACGATCTTTATACAATCCCTCACTTTTGGATTTTAAGGCCAAATAATGATCTCCGCTTATGCGCTCTTGTATCATAAGGCTAAAGCTATCAATACAATTGAAATGATGGCCAAGAATATACCTATGATATTAAGTCGGCTAAGGTTTTCCCGGAAGAAAAAGGTGCCCAACAATGCGCTGAAGGCCACGATGCCCACATTGTTTAAAGCAAAAATGCTTGAACTCTCTAGGCCTTCGAAACTTAATGCACGCAGCAAGTAATATATGCTACCGTAATTTGGAATTCCTAAAGCCACCCCGCCAATTAACGCTTTCCATTGTAGCTTTTGCTTTAAGATGAATACTTGATGAAGCACAAATAAAATTCCAAACAAAGCGGCCATGCCAAATATACTGGAGGCAAACCAGGCCTGCTGAGAGGGAGGAACTAATTCCGATTCATTGTACTTTAAGAAGGCATCGAGAAAGCCACTGCCTAAGAATAATATTATGGGGTACCAAAGGAAACTGGCACTGCGCTTCGTTTTCTCGGGCTTATAGGTAGTCATGTAAACGGCAATCAAGGCTAGTAAGATGCCGGTGATTTTTATGAAACCCAAAGACTCCTTAAAATACACCACTCCAAAACTCACGGGTACAATTACTGACATCTTAACGGCAACCGATACAGTAGCTAAACCAAAATTCTGACTAACCCAAGCCATTAGGCGAAAGAGGGTTATAAAAAGTAAGCCTAAGATTAGAATGGATTCAAACCAGGCTTGTTGGCTTACCTCCCAAGGGGCATTCGCCCAGTCGTTTTGCCAGTTACCAATGCTAAAGGCAATGAAGTAGTTTACCAGTATAGCTTGGAGATTATCAACCTCATACTTCTTAAAGTATTTAAAAACGATGAAAATTAGTATCGAACAGCTGATGCTAAGGAGTAGCCAAATCATCTACGGTAATGCTTTAAAAGGTCATTTTTTAGGCGAGAAACTTGACCATCTAGTTCAATTTTAGGTGCTTCTAAGCCGTCTTCAATCACTTGTTTAGATTCGATAATAAAGGCCTCATCCCATAAGTCTGCTTCAATAAAGGCCCGAAGGGTGAAGCTGCCGCCCTCAACTAAAATGCTTTGCAGCCCTCTTTCATATGCCGTCTGGATAATTTGGGGGAGTAAATCTCTATCTGGCTTTAAAATTACGTCTTGATTATCAACGCTTTGATAGCAAAAGCGTAGATAACTTGAATCTCTAAAAACCTTTAAATGTTGGTCAAGGCTTCTTTGGGGGTCGATAATCAACCTTAAAGGATTAGCACCCTGATAGGCACGGGTATCTAAGCTAGGGTTATCTATTTTAGCCGTTTTACGACCAACTAATATAGCTTGATGCTCAGCCCTTAGCTTATGGGCGAAAACCTGACTCTCGGCTTCACTGATCCACTGGACTCCTTTTTCACCATTGGAGCGATTGGCATCCATGATACCATTGCTCGATTGTGCCCACTTTAGGGTGATATATGGCCTTTGCTTTTTATGAAAGGTGAAGAATTTACGATTTAATTCCTGTGCTTCGCTTTCCAATACCCCTTCAATAACCTCGATACCGGCCTTTTTTAAGCGAGCAATACCCTTGCCATTAACCTCCGAATTGAAGTCGCGGGTAGCAACCACTACCCGAGGGATTTCCATTTCAATAATTAGGTTAGTGCAGGGAGGAGTGCGTCCATAATGGGAGCAGGGTTCTAAGCTTACATAGAGAGTACTTTCCTTAAGCAAAGCCTTGTCCTTAACCGACTCAATAGCTACCACTTCGGCATGTGGTCCTCCAGCATGGTGATGATAACCTTCACCAATAATTTTATCCTGATGCACAATTAGGGCACCCACCATCGGATTGGGAGCAGTGCTCGACCGGCCCATCTCGGCCAAGTAAAGACATCGCTGCATGTATTTTATATCCTGCGCTCGCATTGCTGGCAAATTTAGTTATTGCACTTGAGCTATTTTAGATTCAGTCTAACCCCGCTTTTTCTAAATTAGCTTAATGGCTGAATTAGCACTAAATGAATACCAATTAAGGCCGCGCTATAAATTCCGTAATCATCGCTCTATAAGGGACTTACGGAACTCTTTACGTCATGCTTTAATTGAGGATGCCGAGCAGTGGCCTTTGCAGTATAAGGACACCCATGGGCATTTAATCTTTTCTTACCGTCGACCACATAAGCACGCCTGGTCGCCTGAAATGGATTTAAATCTTGAGGAAAGTGAAGATGGTAGCACTATCATAAGGGTGCTAATTGGTCCCGCAGCGGGAGTGTGGACCTTATTTATGTTTCTTTATGCCCTCTGCGCTTTATTGCTAATTGGAGGTTTCGTTTTGGCCTATTCGCAATATGTATTGGATAAGAGCATTTGGGGCTTTTGGTTATTACCAATAGGGGCCTTGGGTGCCATTGCCATTTACCTAGCCGGATTATATGGTAAAAGCAGAGCTATTCCTCAAATGATTTTCCTGAAAAAGTTTTTTGATGCCACTTTACCTCAAAGTGAACTCATTGAAGGGGACCTCAGAAAAGTATAAGTGCTTATGAAGTTTTATAAAGCGTTTGGCTTTGGCCTTATTTTTATTGTTTTAGCAGGCTGCCAGTGGGAGAAGGAGAGCAATGCTTCTTCCATTACCGAAATAGAAGAAGAGACTACAGGAGGTTCTAATAAGGCAAGCTATTATCGAAACCTGAGTCGACAGAAACATTTTAGGTACGCGTCTCTCGGTCCATGTACTTATCCAGATTCGATACCAAGGAAGGAAATTGGCTTTAATAGTTTTAGCCGCCTAGATTCTAACGAGACTGAACTAGAAATAAGCCTATATGAAGACTGCTGTCAGGAGTTTGGATTCGATTATCAAATTAATGGCGAAAGGCTGATTATTTTCTATGAAGCCATAAGTGAAGAGGTCTGTGAATGCAAATGCCTATATCGCTATAAATTGATTTTGGCTGAAGATTTGAACCCGGGGATAGAAGTTCAGGTCAAGCGACCGCTTTAAACGAAAAAAGACCCTGATTTTCAGAGTCTTTTTTAATCTAGTAGCGAGGACGGGAGTTGAACCCGTGACCTCCGGGTTATGAATCCGACGCTCTAACCAACTGAGCTACCTCGCCGTTTTCGGGCGGCAAATATAAAGACAAATCTTATTTCACAAAGATAAGAGCCGGGGTTTTTCACATTTAGTTTTTTTTATATTGCGCCCCAGCTCAGGCTAAACAGATTAAAAATGTCAGATAGAATAAAATTCGAACTTGAATTTCCAGTAAAGGCTTCGCCCTCAATGTTATTTCCTTATTTATCTACTCCCAGTGGCCTGTCCGAATGGTTTTCGGATGACGTAAATTCTAGGGGAGAGAAGTATACTTTTATATGGGATGGTGACGAAAGAGACGCCTTCCGCATTGCCAGAAAAAAAGATCAGTTTATTCGTTTCCGCTGGTCGGAGGATGAAGAAGAAGGAAATAAGTATTTTTTTGAATTCCGCATTGAAGTAGACGAGCTCACTAATGATACCTCTTTAATTATCGTTGATCACAGTGAGGAAGACGAACTCGAAGAAGATAAGTTACTCTGGGATAGCCAGGTACATCAGTTATTACATACTATAGGCTCTTAGGATGAATTTGGGTAAGCTTATCCAAGTAAAATCCACCTATTTAATCTTTAGCATGCTCTTCATTTTGGGGAGCATACTTCTTATTAGTCAGTATAGTCAGGCCGAGATTCACCTTTGGTCAAATCACCATCATTACCCTTGGTTAGATGCTATCATGCCTTGGCTTACCTATTTAGGTGATGGCTGGATTTATTTAATCCTGGCCATTTACAGTGTTTTACTTTTAGAGCGCAGGGCATTCATGTCGGTACTTTTTACCGCTTTGCTTACCCTTATTTTTTCTTCTTCATTAAAAGCTTATTTCAACGAAGATCGCCCCATGAAGTATTTTGCTGATCGGGGAATCGAATTAAATGAGGTAGCTGGGGTAAAGCCAAGGTATCAACATAGCTTTCCCAGTGGTCATACTACTACGGCCTTTGCCGCTTGGGGAATACTCGCTTTTTGGTGGCGGAAAAAGCATTGGCAATTTTTGGCATTTCTAGTGGCAGTATCCATTGGTTATTCGCGTATTTATCTAAACATGCATTTTTTGCGCGACGTAGGGGCAGGGGCAAGTTTAGGTACTTTCGTGGTATTGCTTTCCCTTTATTTAGCTCATCGCTTAAAAGGCGATTGGTTTAAAGAAAAGTGGTTTAAATAGGCTTGCTCATGAAATACTTCGATCGCAATACCTGGTTATGGATGCTGCTCGCAGCACTTTTCTTCTTACCCTTTTTAGGCGGAGTACATTTATTTGATTGGGACGAAATAAATTTTGCGGAATTGGCTCGGGAAATGGTCCTGCGAGGCGATTGGCTGCAAATGACTATAAACTTTGAAAGCTTTACCGAGAAGCCCCCTTTGTTTTTTTGGCTTCAAGCAGCGGCTATGAGTCTTTTCGGAATTGGAGAGTATGCCGCCCGCTTTCCCAATGCTTTACTAGGAGTTATTGTATTGCCCTTCCTCTACATTAGCGGGAAGTTTTTAGTAGATCGGAAATTTGGCTTCTTATGGGCCCTAAGTTGGTTTGGATCGACCTTACCATTCTTATATTTCAAATCGGGTATCATCGACCCCTTTTTCAACTTCTTTATTTTCAACGGTCTTTTCTTTCTAATCCATTTCCTTTGGAAAAGAAACCAGGCCTCTTTCATTTTTCTTTCTAAGTCGGCGACCTTCTATTTAATGATAGGGGGCGTCTTTATTGGTCTTGGAGTTTTAACTAAAGGACCAGTAGCTTATCTGATTTGGTTTCTGACCTTGATCGTTTACGGTGCATTACATTCTTTTCGTTTTGGAATGCGCTTCAAGGACTTTTTAATCTTTTCCTTTACCGCTTTAGGAGTCTTTTTAATTTGGTTTGGCATTGAGTACAGTGTGAATGGACCCGACTTTATTGTGGAGTTTACCCTTCGTCAGTGGGAGCTCCTAACCACTAATGACGCCGGGCATGGTGGTTTTCCAGGATATCATTTTGTAGTGTTATTATTTGGATGTTTTCCCGCTAGTATTTTTGCGATTCGAGGCTTGGGGAAAATTCAAGGTTTGCATTCTCAGGTAGCTGATTTTCAAAGATGGATGATTGTATTGCTGGCGGTAATTTTAGTGCTCTTTTCGCTGGTAGGTACAAAAATCATTCACTACAGCTCTATGGCTTATTATCCTATTAGCTTTTTATCCGCCCTTACACTATGGCAAGCCAGTGAGTTCCCCCGCAAGAAAAGAGAATGGATACCTTTAGTGGTGTTAATTGTAGGCTCTCTAGCTTTACTGATATCAATTGCCTTGCCGTGGGCAGGTATGCACTTAGAAGCTATTAAACCCCTTTTTGAGAAGGATCCATTTGCCATGGCCAATTTGGAAGCAGAAGTGCCTTGGTCTATTTGGGATTATATTCCAGCATTAGTATTAGGGATAAGTTTAGCTACCTATATTCTTTACCAGAAGAAGCACCCCATCTTTTCTACTCGGGTCCTATTCTTCGGTAATGGCCTTTGGGTATTCTTAGCGCTCATTTTCTTCATTGCCAAGGTGGAACGGATTTCCCAGCGCGCGGCAGTAGAATTTTTTGAGGATCAAGCGACTGAAGATGTATATGTAGTCAATTACGGCTACAAGTCTTATGTCCCATGGTTTTATGGCGAGGTAACTGCCCATGAAAATAAGTCGGCTTACCAACGCGAATGGCTCTATCATGGTCAAATAGATAAGCCGGTGCGCATTGCCACAAAGATTAATAAGCGGGAACAGCTGGAGAAGGAAATTCCAGATGCTCAATTCTTATACGCTAAAAACGGGTTTTACTTTTACGAAAGGCGACCTTAATTACTTAATCAAGTAATCAGGTTTAATTAAGCCCCATTTTGCTAGTCGATATTGTAAGCTCACTTTTAATACGCCTAAACCATAAATAGCAGAACGCTTAAAGTTTATGGAGCTGGCCTCTTCAAAATATTTAGTCGGACAAGTAATTTCCGCAATTTCATAACCCTTGTAAAAAATTTGGGCGAGCATTTGATTATCGAAGACGAAATCATCGGAATTCACATTGAAGGCTGTGTTTTCCAAAACTTCTCTTGAAAAGGCGCGATAGCCGGTATGGTATTCCGATAATTTTTGACTCATCAGAATATTCTGGCTCAGCGTAAGAATACGATTGGCTACATATTTATACCAAGGCATACCACCCTTTAATGCGCCTTTGCCCAAAATACGGGAGCCTAATACTACCGGATATACATCATTGGCAATGAGGTAAGCCATTGATTCAATTAACTTCGGAGTATATTGATAATCGGGGTGGAGCATAATGACTATGTCGCCTCCCAAGTCTAAAGCTTTGTTGTAACATGACTTTTGATTACCACCATAGCCCTTATTCTGCTCATGCGGAATAATATGCTTTATGCCTAGGCGCTTTCCTTCTTCTATCGTGTTGTCGGTAGAGTTGTCATCTACTAAAACTACTTCATCAACGATATCCATAGGGATCTCGTGAAAGGTGCGCTCCAAGGTTTTCTCGGCATTATAGGCCGGTAAAACCACTATGATTTTTTTCTTGTCGATCATCTGGTGCAAAAATAGAATTTTAGACCGCTCAGAAAAGCTGGTTTTTAAAGAAGAATTATTTAGCTTGCTGAGCACTACTAATAAACAGGACAAGTGAGGAAAGTACTACTACTAGCAGTCTTTGGGCTGATTGGGCAAATTCTTGTTGCTCAGGAGATTAGTGGAAGAGTTATCGATGATAAAACCGGTGAATCGGTGATCATGGCTAATGTGCTAATAAAGGGCACTACGCAAGGAACTTCTACCGATATCGACGGAAATTTCACATTAAAGCTTGGTAATAAAGCCTTTCCAGTCACACTGGAAGTTACTTTTATCGGCTACAGCAAGGCTGAATACACGGTAAAAAGTGCTAACCAAGAAGTGATTATTCGTCTTAGAGAGGATAGTGAAATGCTTGATGCGGTGGAGGTAATTGAGCAGAGATTAAGTAAAAAGCAAAGAGAGTCGGCTTTAACCGTAGAAGCACTAGATAATTTGGCCATAAAGGAAACCCCCGCAGCAAATTTCTACGAAGCGCTGGGCAATTTAAAGGGTGTAGACCTAACTTCAGCAAGTATTGGATTTAAGATTATTAATACTCGTGGCTTTAACTCAACCTCTCCAGTCCGTAGCTTACAGCTTATTGATGGAGTAGATAACCAGGCGCCAGGTTTAAACTTTTCTTTAGGTAACTTCTTGGGCGCAAATGAGTTAGATATCATGAATGTAGATATCATTGCGGGCGCTTCTACCGCCTTTTATGGTCCGGGTGCCTTCAATGGTGTGATTTCTATGACCACCAAAGATCCCTTTTTATTTCAGGGATTGTCATTTTCGCAAAAAGTGGGAGAGCGGGCGCTTTCCGAAACTTCCCTCCGCTATGCCGAGGCTTTTAAGCTTTTTAGCGATGAGCGAGAAGACTTTGCCTTTAAGCTAAACCTGTTCTATTTACGGGCTGATGATTGGGAGGCCGATAATTACGATCCAGTGGATGGCTCACCAGTGGGTGCCGATAATCCCGGTCGCTTTGACGCGGTTAATATCTATGGAGATGAGAGTCTGGCTAGCAATAATGAGCGTAATAGCTTCACTGACGTGAAGTTTAATGACGTACCTGGTTTGGGTATTTTCTACCGTCCTGGTTACCGTGAGCCTGACTTAGTAAATTACGACACCCGCAACTTTAAAGCCAATGCAGGACTATTCTATCGTACTAAGAAAGATATTCAGTTTTCCTATACCCTTAATTATGGCACTGGTACCACGGTCTATCAAGGTGAGAACCGCTTTAGTCTGCAGGGTATTCAGTTTATGCAAAATATCTTCGAGGTAAAGAAGAAGGATAAATTCTTTATACGTGCATACAGCACGGTAGAAGACGCGGGGGATAGCTACGATGCGGTGCTTACTGCATTTAAGATGAATGATCAGGTCTTAGGTGATGAGGCTACCTGGAACCAGAATTACGCATCGGCATGGAAGCGTCCTTTCCGTTTTAATCAGGCCTTCCAAAATGCCGCAGGCTTTAGTGTGGCAATGCCAAGCTTTGACTCTGCTTTCTTCGAAAATGAGTACCAAGATATTTTACGTGAATACAACGAGTTACTGCGCGACTTCCATGATTCCTTACTAAATATCACCTCGGGTAATAGGCCACTTCCCGGTAGTCCTGAATATGATGCCCTCTTCAATGAAATTACTGGAAAGACTTTTACCGAAGGAGGATCCAAGTTTTATGATCGTTCGGCACTTTACCATATCATGGGTGAGTATCAGTTTGAGCTTTTTGATGATTATAAAATGCGGGTAGGAGGGAACTATCGTATGTATCGTCCCAATTCTCGCGGAAACATTTTTGATGAAGTAATCCCTTCTTCCATTGTTACCGATAGTGTGGGTAATGTTATTTCTCAGGAATACCGGATTATTACCAACCAAGAATTTGGTGCCTATTTTGGAGCGGAGAAGAAGTTCTTGGGTGAAATGCTTAAGGCTAGCTTTACTTTGAGGATGGACAAGAACCAGAATTTTGACTACCTCTTTTCACCCGCATTTTCTTTAGTCTATACCGTAGACGAAAAGAATACCATCCGTGCTTCTTTGGGAAGAGCGATTCGTAATCCAACCTTGCAGGATCAATACTTACGCTATGATGTAGGTAGAGCGGTCTTACTAGGTAATATTAACGGCTATGACTCTTTAGTGACGATAGAGTCTTTTGACTTTTATCGTGAGCAGCAAACTCTAGATCGGGATAACCTCGAATTCTTTAATGTAGCGCCCATTGCTCCAGAAAAGGTTACTACTGCCGAAATAGGGTATCGCGGTACTTGGTTTAAACGCATTTTCGTGGATGTTAATTACTTCCATTCTTGGTATACCAATTTTATCGGATTCCAGTTTGGTTTAGATCCACGCTTTTCGCCGGATTTCCCAGACCGTATCTTAGGTCTTAGGGCCTATCGGGTCGCGGCTAATGCCGAAGGCTTGGTAACTACTCAGGGTTTAAACATTGGCTTAAATTATTATTTAGATGACCACCTTAGCTTAAATGGTAATTACAGCTATAATGATATTAACTTAACACCCAATGCGAATTTCATTACGGAAACCTTTTACAAGGAACAGCTGGAAAAATCGCAAGAGGTAGATCCCATTGTACCAGCCTTCAATACACCGGAACATAAATTCAATATTGGCTTAACCGGAAGAAACTATAAGCCCTTTAGCACACGCGATGATAAGATTGGATTCGCAGTAACCTATAAATGGATTGAAGGTTTCCTTTTCGAGGGTTCTCCTCAGTTTACGGGCTTTATCGACACCTACGATCTACTTGATGCTCAGGTGAGTTACGAGGTACCTGCTTGGGATATGACCTTTAAATTAGGTGCCTCAAACCTTCTCAATAACAAGGTATTTCAGGTCTACGGCGGACCCCGCGTTGGGCGCCTAGCCTATTTTTCACTACTTTACGAACTAGATAGGAACGATTAATTTTATACTTTAGGATCAATTAAATTTTCACTTATGAAAAAAACACTACTATTTCTCTTAGCCTTTGCAGGAGTGGCTCAAGCACAACGCTACACCTCAGAGGTTTTTACTTCGGTTAATGTAACGGCCGACGTGCCTTACGCTACCAATATCGATTTCTTAACCTCTGATTTAAGTGACCCAGCTTCTGTGGTTGCGGATGTTACTGAAATTAAAACAGCATTAGCTACTGGCCAGCCTATTCCTGCTAAGTTTTACAATCCTTTCGATACGGCTTCTGATGTAAAAGTTCGTCAGTTAACCATGGATGTATACGAGCCTGCAGGGGATACCGCTACAAATCGTCCATTAGCTATTTACATTCACACCGGAAACTTCCTTCCTCCTGGGATTAATGGTGGTATCAACGGATCTAAAAATGATTCGGCTGCAATTGTAATGTGTGAGAAGCTTGCCAAGCGTGGTTTTGTAGCTATTGCTGCTAACTATCGTTTAGGTTGGAATCCATTAGATCCTAACCAATTCGTGCGTCGTGCGCAATTATTGAATGCGGTTTACCGTGCAATTCACGATATGAAGGAATTAGTAAGAGTGTCTAAAGCAGACGCTGCTAACCTAGGTATCGATCCTAACCGCGTAGTATTATTCGGTGAAGGTTCTGGAGGTTACGTAGCCTTGGCTTATGCTACTCTTGATAAGTGGGCGGAAGTTGAAATTGCTAAGTTTATCAACCCTGCTACTCAGCAGTCTTTCGTTGACTCCAACCTAGTAGGTAATATCGAAGGATTAGGTGGTAACTTAAACCTATATGTTGACAATGGTGAGTCAACCGATGTATCTATGTGTGTTAACATGGGAGGTGCTTTAGCGGACATATCTTGGTTAGAAGCAGGAGATCCTTCAATGATAGCTTTCCACTGTGTACGTGATCCCTTTGCACCATTTGGAGATGGCACGGTAGTAGTACCAACCACTCAGGATGATGTGGTAGACGTAAGCGGTGCCAATGTGTTTATGGTAAAAGCTAATAGCTTGGGTAATAATAATGCTTGGATTAATCAAACTTACAATGACCCAATCACTCTAGCAGCTCGCGCCCGTTACGGTGTAACTTATAACTACATTTTCCCTGCGCCATTTGATACTATTACAGTGAGCAATGCCGAAGGCTTGTATCCAGTAGTATTCCCATTGGCTACTACCGGTTTGTTTAATAATACTGGTGCTCCATGGCAATGGTGGGATCCTAATGGTCCAATAGCCAGCGATACTCTATTAGCAGGTCCTCCAGTAATTACTTACCACATGGCTGGTTTAGCAAGTAATCCAAATATGTCTCCTGCTTTCGGTCGCGCTTACCAAGATACTATCTTGGGCTATGTTGCTCCACGCTTAGTACATCAGATGAACCTAATCGGTACCGATGAGTACGCTTTAGCGCAAGCAGTACAGATGTATCCTAATCCTGCTAAAGAGGTTTTAAACATCTCACTTAGCGATGCCGATTTATCTTTAGAGTCTTTCGAGATTATGGATAATACCGGTCGTATTGTTAGTGCAGGTAGCTTAGAACAAGGCTTAAACCGCGTAAATATTTCAGGTTTAGACCGTGGCGTTTATATTTTAACTTTAAAAACGAGCATGGGTGAAACCAGCCAACGTTTTATAAAGGAATAAAATAGATCGATCCTATAGATTGAAAGCCTCGACCTTAGTGTCGGGGCTTTTTGCTTTATACCTTTGCCAAAATTTTGAAGATGGACTATAATCTCAACGGCTATATCATTCGCAATAAGCACCTTGGTATTCAGGTTAATAACCGAGGTTTAAATTATGGTGATGGCGTTTTTGAAACAATCAAATACAGTCGCAAGAGATTAAACTTCTTTGAAGATCATTATTTCCGTTTAATGTCCGCTATGCGCATCGTGCGAATGGAAATTCCTATGGATTGGTCTCCAGAGTATTTGGAGGAGCAGATACGAAAAACACTAGAGGCTAATCAATTAAGCGATAAAGCGGCCCGAGTAAAAGTGCTAGTCGTACGTAAGGCCGGTGGTTTTTACAGCCCAGAAACCAATGACGTTGATTTTTTAATTACCACCGAGGAGTGGCCAATGGACTCATTTGAATTAAATGAGAAAGGTTTAGAAATTGAGTTGTTTAAGGATTTCTATAAGGTGAGTGGCCTTTTGGGGAATGTCAAAACTACCTCGGCACAGATTTATACAATTGCCTCCATTTTTGCCCAAGAAAACAATTACGATGATGTGGTTTTAATGAATGAGCAGAAAGAGGTTTTGGAAAGCACAAAGTCAAATTTGTTTATACTCAAAGGAGAGGAACTCATCAGTCCACCTTTAAGCTCGGGTTGCTTAAAAGGAGTAATGCGAAAGAAAATCCTGGAGCTTGCACCGCAATTAGGCTTAGTGGTTAAAGAAGAAACTTTTTCGCCATTTGCCCTTCAAAAAGCAGATGAAATTTGGCTTAGTAATGCTATGAACGGCTTACAATGGGTGGCAAAATACCGCAAGAAAACCTATGCCAATACTCAAGCAGAAGCGATGCTTAAAAAGTTAAATGTGGCTTTGGCTCTTAGTTTAGACTAGGGTCCAGTGGGGCATTATGCCACAAAGCATATTCTCCACCTAATTGACGCATAATCGCCGACCAAAGGCCTTCGCTATCCCGGTTAAATACTAGGGCTGCATTGCTGTCGGCCACTAACCAAGATTTTTGTTCTAATTCTTCGCTAAGCTGACCAGGAGACCAGCCGCTGTATCCGAGAAAGAATCGTATGTCCTCGGGGCCTATCATATCAAGGGAAATCATTTCTTTAAGGATTTCCAAATCGCCGCCCCAAAAAACACCCTCCATTATTTTTTCACTTCCCGGTAATAAATCACCTCTACGATGTAAAAAGAAGAGGTTGTCTCCTTGCACCGGCCCGCCTTCAAAGATTTTTGCATCAAATTCTGGAAAGTCAACGACCAGATCGTCAAAGGCAATTTCTACTGGCCGGTTTAAAACGAAGCCTACGGTACCATTCTCATTGTGTTCAGCAAGGAGCACAATGGAACGATCAAAATTCGGATCACCAAGCAAGGGCTCCGCAATTAAGATTTTTCCGCTATCGGGTTCGCTTAAATTTAGACTCATAATAAACCGAAGATAAAGGCTTATCGGTAATTTTGCAATCTAACTTATCAACAGCTTTTAATAAGTCAAATTCCATTATCATGAAGGAGAAACTGCAGGATCAGCGCATAGATTATACTCAGGGTAGTCTAGAAATTGGAGATGTTGACCCCAATCCGCTCAAGCAATTTCAAAAATGGTATGAGGCCTATGAGCAATTAAAGCCAAAGGATCCCAATGCTTTCGTTTTAGCTACCGCTGGGGCCGATGGAGCGGTGCATGCCCGGGTTTTACTACTAAAAGGAGTTGATCAGGGCGGTTTCGAGTTTTACACTAATTACCAGAGTGATAAAGGGCGAGAAATGGAGGAGAACCCCAAAGTGAGTATGTGTTTCTTTTGGCCCGAAATGGAAAGACAGGTTAGGGTAGAGGGATTGGTGGAAAAACTGACTGAGGCTGAAAGTACCCAGTACTTTAAATCCCGACCCCATGGCTCACAAGTAGGTGCTTGGGTTAGTCCGCAAAGTGAGGTAATAGATTCCAGAGCTTTCCTTGAAGAGCGAGTAAAGCACTATAGTGACAAGTATGAAAGCGAGGTTCCTAAACCCCCGCATTGGGGCGGTTACCGCCTTATGCCGACCCGAATTGAGTTTTGGCAAGGAAGAGCCTCACGCTTACACGACCGCATTGTTTACAATAAAGAGCAAGGTGAAAACTGGCTATTAAACCGACTGGCGCCTTAATTAGCAGCAAGCTAGTACTTCTAGCATTTTAATATTGCGAATTACAATATTATCGCTTTCTTTAGGAGGTACCCAAAATCCTAATTGTCTGGCCATTACTGCAAACTCCTGCAGTTCAATCTTCAATTTTTCTAAACAAAGATTGCAAGCACTTAAATTGAGTTCCCCGCGCAAATGATACTCAATGAGCACATTCATCAGCTCGGTATTTAGGTAGTGGTCCACCAATTTTTTAGTGGGACCAAATAATTCGGGCATATTCTCCGCATTCATCGAGAAATTGTGGTAAGTAGCGCCACCATTATGCTTGATGAGTTGGGCTTTACCGGCCGCGACTAGTTCGCTTACCGGAGCCTGCACTTCCTGCCAAATAATGTCCACCGCTTCCAGTAGGCTTAGATATTGCTCGCCGTCCGTGGTATTAAGAAATTCCCCGTATTCCTTCTCGAGGTAATTGCGGTAATCGTAGACCAGCGCTTTTGAGCTCGAACGAAAAACGGCCTCATTGTGCTCCATATAAGAGTCAAAAAGCTGCTTACGGTAAGAATCCTGAAAAAGGGCCTCAATATCTAAATTGTGGTAGTCCTTTATTATTTGTTCTACCAAGTTATGAGCCGCCTCGCGCTCAGCTTTATTAATAGAAGCGAGACTTAAGTTTAGAGTATTTAAATAGAGCATTTGCAGCAATTTGCTGCAAATCTAGAAAAATATTACGATAAAAATAGTAATATGTTGAAAATGAGACTTTAAGTTTTCAGTAAATAGCTATTTCAAATTAATCTAAATCGGATAATCGACCCAGAAGGGCTTTTAATTCACGATTTGCCTCCAATATATCCTTATTTTGATCTAGTAAATCACTTAAGATATTAAGCTTCAGAGTAATTATATTCCTAAATTCTCTGGTATGGATTACTTGGTCAATTAAATTGGAACTTACAGGTTTAGGCATATCGTATTCATCAAACATTTCACCTTGAATTGCCTGAAAGTCCAGCTTTTTGAGAATAAAGGGCTGATAGGAATTAACCAATTGTAGCTCATGGGTATTTTGTACCACTTTAATTAAATCGACCAATTGATAATAGGCGGCAATCTGGTTTTTTAATTCAAAGCTGCGGATTAGCTTGAAGTCACCCGAGCCAATAATATTATTGTAAATACGATCGGTACTTAGATAAGTAGGCATTCCTTGGATTAGCGATAGATAGTAATTGAGACTATCAATAGGTAAGCTAATTTGTTCTTTAGCGGATTCTTCGAGTAGTAGCATTAAGCGCGGAACCATGTACTCGATCCACTCAATGGTAGATTTGGAGGATTCTAAATTACTTTCGATATCCGAACGCCATTCCTTTAAGTAGACCTTTTCTAGTTCCCTTGCTTTCGACAATTCATTTTGATTGTTGATCTGTAAAGCAATTAAAATCCCTAATACCACCAACACAATCTCGCTCAAAGCGTATTTACCATAGGTGTTAAGTTGCGATTTGAGCAGCGCATTAAAGCGAAGTTTGTTAAAGGCTTTTATCATGACAAATAAATGCTTTTGGTATTGCGTTTTTCAATATCGGGATTTTTTCACGCTTGCTCTGGCTTAATATCTTAATCCTAGTGTTGCCCTAAGGCTTTTACGATTTTTAAATACAAGGATTTGATTGTAAATTCAATCCAGAATTATAAGCAATATGAAAACCAAACCAATCTTAATTTTAAGCCTAGTTGGCCTTAGTACCTTCACTAGTTGTAAGGATGACGAGCTTCCAGGTGACCAAGGGAATACAGATTCTACGCCGGTTCCAAATGGCTATAGTTTGCTATGGGCCGATGAATTTTCAGGTAATGATATTGATCCTTCCATTTGGACCTATGAGCTTGGGGATGGTACTGCCTATGGCTTGCCTCCAGGCTGGGGGAATGATGAAAAGCAGTTGTACACCGATGCCTCAGATAATGCCTATTTAACTATGCATGATGGGGAAGATGTTTTGGCCATTACCGCTTTAAAAAGTGGAGACGATTACAGCTCAGCAAAACTCACTACCCAAGGCCTTAAGAGTATTTTATTTGGACGCATCGATATTCGCGCAAAAGTACCAAGTGGCAATGGCCTTTGGCCCGCCCTCTGGATGCTAGGCGAAAACCGGAACATTATCGACTGGCCTGGCTGTGGGGAGATAGACATTATGGAGGTATTAGGGAAAGATCCGTCCAAAATGTATACTACTTTACATTATGTGGCGACCGATAACAAAAAAGGCGAACTTCAGAAGGAACATCAATTGGCTGCCGGGGCTTTGTTCAGTGATGATTACCATGTTTACAGCATCGAATGGACTCCTTCAAAAATTCAATATCTACTAGATGGTAGCCCGGTTTATGAAGAATTAATCCAATCGGATATGAAAGAATTTCTTCGCCCGCACTACTTCATTATGAACTTAGCGGTAGGTGGATATTGGCCCGGAGATCCCGATCCGAGTACAAGCTTCCCCGCAAGTCTATATATCGACTATGTAAGATGTTATTCCATTGATGGATTAAATATTCCCACCCCGCCACCATTGGACACCAATGAAGAAAGATTGGGCCCTATCTTGGATACCAATCTGGCAAATGCAGCTATTAAGGATGATTTTACCGACTTCGGCCCTTTAAGTATTACACCTTATGGTGCAGGAGGTGAACCAGCTCTGCGCCTTTCGGACACCGCCGTAGATGGTAGTCATAGCTTGGTATTCGACTTCCCTGGAGGCAACTGGGGCGGAGCATACATTGAGCTTGATGCGCCCAAAGACCTGTCCGCTTACAGTAGCTTAAACTTCTCCTTACGAAAGCCCGCTAGTTTACATGATGCCGAAATTAAATTAGAAGGGGTAGGCAATAATGCGATTGTCATGTTAAAGGATTATACTGGAGTACCCACCTCTAATGGTTTTGAGGAATACAGTATTCCTCTTAGCGACTTCTCGGGAGTTAATTTTAGTGAATTGCGCATTCCCTTTGCGATGTGGAATGCAATGGACCTCAATCAGAATTTTAGTCCGGCTACGGTATATGTAGATAAAATCTACTTTAATTAATTCATAGAAGCATAAAGAAAATACTTATCTGACTCCTAAACTTTGGTATTTCATGGAAAGAAGCCTTCTGGGCTTCTTTTTTGTGGACAAACTCTTAATTTCGGGGCCCTATTAAGAATCTCTACCGAATATGAAGAATCATCAATTAAAAGCTTTTCTCGAGCAATTAATTCAAAATACACCCAGTGACTGGTTAAAGCTAACTACGCATCGATTAGATATTTACAATGAGGCTAGGGCTAAATTTGAGTTTTTGGAGCAATTAGAGCTTGTCTTTAATCGGGGAGAGTTTAATGAGGCAGAATTAGCAAAACTACCAACGGCCTACGATTACATTCGTCTTGGGCATCCCTTGTCCTCTGTGCTAGAATGGTCTATAGCGAAGGAATTAGGCTTTAAGCCTGATGACTTAATCGCCTTTGCCTCGGAAACTATGGCGTTGATGGCTATTCTACGCGAAAATCTAATGCGGAAGCAAGAGACCATACTTTGGTATGAGGGTTCCTTACCAAGTGCTTTAGATCTTGAAAGCTTGAAGCAGGTTTATAATTATCAATTCAAATTGAAGGAATGGCAAGGGGAAGAAGATTTAACTAAGGAATCTACACCCTCTGTTTTTATAAGTGAAAAGGATCTAGTTAATGATTGGGAATCTTTGCCTAAAGCTGATTTTTACATCAGCCGTAAGGCAAAGCGCGGAAGTATAGTCTTAATAAATGCTAAAGATTCGAGTTCATATGTAAAGGCTATTCAGCATGTGCGTAGGAGGGAGTCTATTGCCATGACTCCGGCAGATTGCTTTAGCACTTTAAAGGAAATGCTGAGTCAAAAGTCCAATGCGTCCCCGCTTGATACCACAAACAGCTTAGCCGAATTGCGCTCTACCATTGCGCAAATCACCGCCTCAAAAACACCTGCTTTGCTAGCATCTAGTGGTCTTTCGATTCAATACGCCATAATGATGGGTTTGGTGGATGATGCGCTTGAAAAACATCCAGGAAAAGCAATCAAGATTATCGTGCCTCCCAATTGCTACGGAGGTACCAATGATCAAGCACGACGCGTGGCCGCTTCTCATGAGAAGGTATCAATCATGGATTTACCGGTAGATGGTCGTAATGATATGGTGAAAAGTACCCAAGTGGTTCTAGAAGCATCTGCGGCTCTCGATGCGGTGCCTTTAATTATCGCTGAAATACCTACTAATCCGCGCGTGGAGGTCCCTAACTTAAAGGCCTTAAGAGAGACCTTAGCTGCTAAGCGTCTTACGCCTGAAGCTAGGCCTGCGGTGGAACCGGTCTTTATTTTGGATCAGACTTTTTGTCCCAATTATCAATTTTTAAAGCCAGGGGGCATCTTTGCCGAGGTATCAGCTATTTCTTATGTAAGTGGATCTAAATTTCCTAGCGGAGGTAAATGTACTGCCGGCTATTGTGTGGCAAATGAACAAGCAGCTTCACTAATGGCCAAAATAGAGAAGCACTTAGCTATCTGTGATAATCAGGCGACCGACCTGCAAATTGAGATTTTAAAAGAGCAGATGCCAAGTATGAATGAGCGCATTGCAAAGGCCTACCATAATACCCGTGAGTTCGTAAGTTTTATTGAGAGTGAGCTTCCCGAAGCTAAAATCAATTTCGTATCCGAAGAATTAGCTCAGCAAGGTTTTACTCCTTCGGTTTTTTCGCTCGATTTACCTACCAAAGGAGAGAGTCCGGAAGAAAGAGAAAGCTACAAAAGGATGCTTAATCAAAGACTAATCAATAGTATGATTAGCGAGATACCGAATGAGAGTAAATACTGCGTTAGCTATGGCCAGCTAAAAGGCTGCTATTGGACGATTCCGGCAACCTCGACCCAAGGCACTACCAAGGAGGAGGACAAAGACTATATCGCCCGTGTATCGGTATCACCTAAGCTCGATTTAGAAAAACACAAAGAAGTTTTTAAAGAGTTTGTGGCAAGCCTTTAGCCCCCAAATAACGCTAGAGACTTTATTACCGTCTGACTTAAGCCCCATATTAAAGGGATTGCCACTAGGGTCCAGAATAAAAGGACTTTTAGCTTTTCTTTCATGACTGGAAGTGTTTGTTTTTTACGGGTTTAACGCTCAGATTAACCACAAAGCCAATTACTAATAAAGCGGCCATAATATACATGGTAGTGCTGTAGGCTTCGGCAGGAGCTAGGCCCATAGAGTTTATCTGATAGGCACGGATGTAATTTACCAGCACTGGTCCGAGTAAGGCCGCCAGTGACCATGCTAATAATAGCCGACCGTGGATGGCACCGACCTGCTTGGTTCCGAACAGATCCTTTAAATAAGCCGGGATAGTAGCGAAGCCGCCTCCGTACATGGAAATTATTAAGGCAAAGAAGCCTATAAACAGAAGCACATTGCCTTGTGAGCCCGCAAAGGGCACTAGGATGTATAACAAGGCTCCTAAAAGGAAAAAGATGCTAAAGGTATTTTTTCGACCCAGTTGGTCGGAGAGGGAAGACCAAAAGAAACGGCCCAACATATTAAAAATACTCAGCAACCCCACAAAACCGCCAGCCGCTGCAGCTCCAACAACTAAATGCTCAGGAACAGATTGGATTGAAAACATTTCCTGAATCATAACCGAAGCTTGACCCAAAACACCTATACCTGCGGTTACATTCAGGGCCAAAACCGTAAAGAGTAAGTAGAACTGAGGGGTTTTTACCGCTTGATTAGCGTTTACAAAAGGTTCCTTTTTTACGGATTTTTCCTTGTTAACGGCGAGACGGTAATTCTCTGGTGGGATGCGGATGATTAGCATACCAAACATCATAAAGAGAAAATAGATTAAACCCATTGTAAGAAAGGTTTCGCCCACCCCAGTGGAGCTTGGGCTGCTGTAAAAGTTCATTAGCCCCACGGCCATCGGGGAGGCAATCATTGCACCACCGCCAAAACCCATGATAGCCATTCCAGTTGCCATTCCAGGTTTATCGGGAAACCATTTCATTAAGGTAGATACCGGAGATATATAACCAATTCCTAAACCAATTCCGCCCAATACTCCGTGTCCTAAGTAAACTAACCATATTTGATGGAGATGGATACCTAAGGAGGCAACCAAAAAACCACCCGAAAAGGCTAATGCAGCGGCAAACATGGCCTTTCTTGGTCCCACTCGCTCCAGCCACTGACCAAATAAGGCGGCCGATGCACCAAGGCTAAATAAGGCAATCGAAAATATCCAGCCCAAAGTGGTTAGCTCCCAATCTGCTTCTGCAGAATGGTCAATGCCAATGATTTGGGTCATTGGTTTATTAAATACGCTGTAGGCATAAATCTGGCCGATACAGAGGTGAATTGCTAGTGCTGCCGGAGGAACGAGCCATCGATTGTAGCCAGGTTTTGCTACAATGCGTTCACGGTCTAGGAAGGTAAATGGCATAATTCTTATTTACTACGAAGGTAGAATAGGGATCAGGCGAGAACTATGATATTTATTAGTTGTGCCTTGAAGGAGTTACAGATATCGAAAGAGTGGAGGCCAATATTCTATCATTCTTAGTTTAAGACACTAAAAATATTTAGATAGGCTTCTTTAAGTCTTACTATTGGATATAAAAAAACCCGACGAAATTTTTCGTCGGGTTTTAAGTGCCCAGAACAGGATTTGAACCTGCACGGCCATAAGGCCACCACCCCCTCAAGATGGCGTGTCTACCAATTCCACCACCTGGGCTTAAATCGTCTAATTCCTATTATTGGATCTCGACTTAAAATTAAAGAACTGAACTAAAGTAGCAATTTGACTATTAAAGTTCAAACCCAAAAAAAGCCCTCGAAGGGCTTTTTCTTGTGACTCAGCAGGGGCTCGAACCCTGGACCCTCTCCTTAAAAGGGAGATGCTCTACCAGCTGAGCTACTGAGTCAATCCCGTTTTGTTTTGGGGCTGCAAATATAAGGGCAAGTTTCCTTTTTAAACAAGGCTCATCAAGAAAAAAAATAGAGAAATTTTTCCCGGCTTCTGCATTAGCTTTGTTAGCAGTAATTTAGCGCTATGAAAATTTCACTTTTAGGCTATATGGGCAGTGGTAAAAGCACCTTAGCTCGGCATTTAGCTTTGCAATTGGACCTTCCACTCAAAGATCTCGATCAACTTATTGAGCAAGAAGAGGGGGAGTCCGTTTCCGAAATAATTTTTAACCGAGGTGAAATATACTTTCGCAAACTGGAACGGGAAATGTTAGAGGCAGTGCTTCAGGAGGAATCCTTTGTTTTGGCTTTAGGGGGAGGCACGCCATGTTATTATGATAATATTGAACTGGTGAATAAATTCTCCTTATCCGTTTACTTAGAAGCGACTATTCCTCAATTATACAATGTGTTGAGTCAGGATAGACGCGAACGACCCCTTATAGCTCATTTGGCCGATGAAGAATTAAAAGAGTTTATCGCTAAACATTTGTTCGAGCGAAGAGATTATTATGAAAAAGCAATTCTAAAAATTCCAGCAAAACAAAATAGCCTCGAAGATCGACTTGAGGCCATTCAAGCATACTTATCATGAACGAAGCATTAGTACATCTAAAGAGCATTATAGCTGAAAGGCGCACGGTTAAGCCAGATACTTTCAGTGGTGAATTGATTGATGATCATTTTATAAATCAAATTTTGGAACAGGCCAATTGGGCCCCAACGCACGGTTATACTGAGCCATGGCGGTTTGTGGTTTATAAAGGGGAGGCCCTTAAGCGTTTAGGGAGATTTTTAGCCGATTACGATCAGCCAGATCCTGAGGCGGAAGGATTTAACCAAATTCGTTACGATCGTATTGCTAATCGCCCTGGTTTAGCTTCTCATGTAATCGCTATCGCGATGAAGCCCGGTACTAATCCTAAGATTCCTGAAATTGAAGAGGTATCTGCCGTGGCCATGGCAGTACAAAACATGTGGTTGATGAGCCATGCTTTAGGATTAGCAGGCTATTGGAGTACTGGCAAGGTCGCTTTCTCCGATGAGCTAAGAGACTTTATGGCTTTAGATGATAGTCACCAAGCCTTGGGCCTATTTTACTTGGGTAAGCCAGGCAAAGAGAATCCAAAGGGTAGAAGGATTACCGATATCAGCACTAAGGTTCGCTGGGAGTCCTAATTAAGGACCCCAGCTGCCGCTGCAAGTTTAGCCTGAACCTGGTTTAATTTACTCTCGGTAGCAATTTCCTTTAAGCGGCTATCGATGTATTTCAGCTCCCTAGAATTAACTAAGAATAAGGAACTTTCGCCATTGCGGAATTTGGTGTTTTCCGCCCGAAGAAGGCGACGATAATTATTAACCATTGCCCTTATTTCGGTAAGTTGGGCAGCGTTTAAACTGAGTTCATTCTCCAAGGCAGCTACCTTATTGCGTATTTCTTGCGCCTTTAAATCACGGGATAGCTGACTCTCCTGAATTTTAACCTTTTGTTTTAAGACCTCACCACGTCCTTTACGCACAAAGAGCGGAAAGCTCGCCTTTAAACCCCAATTGTAATTATCGACCGAGTAATTGGCAAAGAAATCATTGGGTGCCGGCTGGTTTAGGAATTTATAATTAAGGGTAATTTCTGGCTTAATTTGCTCTATCTGTAATCGTCGCTCTACATCCAGTCTCTCAATTTTAAGGTCGTAGACCGCCAAGGCAGGGTGGGAGCTAAACCAGTCCTCGGGTAAAATTAAATCGGAGGCAGCCATTTGATATACAGGGTAGGCGCGACCGCTAATTTCCAAGGGAATCTGTCCTTCTAGCCATAGGTAAGTGGCTAAAATGTTACGTTTATGGATAAAGTCGGCTCGACTCTTCTGTAAACTAACTTTTCGGTCTTGCACCTGTATAGCCGCTTCTAAAGTGTCGATAAATGGTTCATCACCAACTATTGCTGCTCGCTTTACCGCATTAAATCGAAATTGGGCAAGGCGCAGCGCTTCTTGATAAATCATTACTTCTTGGTAAGAAGCATACCAATCCCAATAAGCATTTAAGGCATCTTCAAATAGTTGGTTAAGGGCTAGGTCGATTTCAAATTCTGCTGATTCTTCTAAAAGTCGCGCCTGTTTTAGCATCGCTCGTCGTTCATCAATGAACAGGCCCCTCCCTAGAGTCCAACTAATATCCGCGTACCAAAGACCACTAGCAGGCACGGTGTTCTGCCCGTTCAAAAAGAGACCTTCATTGAGTTCGTATCCGGCCTTAGCCTTAAAGCCAAGCCAGCCCGGGATTTCTAAACCGCTATTTTGTAACTGGTAATAGTTTTTCCCATCGAAACGCTTGTTGTCCATTTCGGAGAAGAGCTTGGGGTCGAAATTACCACTAGCCTTTAGTCTTGCGGCGCGCGCTGCCTCACGTATTAGCCGAGCTTGAGTCGCTAAAGGATGATGGCGCTCGACTAAAACCATAAAGCTATCTACTGGCAAAGCCACGCTATCAAGGGATTCATCTGAATCTTGAGCGCTCATGTTCCATGCCAAAAGCGCGAGAAATATGAACAGACTATTTCTTCTTAGCATCGCTTTCTGGGGCTTTTTCGGGCTGGTAAAAATCAGCCGGGAATCCATTAATTTGTCGCCAAATCTCGTACCAGATCTGTACATCGTTTAAAAGAGCAAAGGTGCGGGCACCTGCGCCAACCCTTACCCCCTGAGGCCAGGGCTCTTGTTCTGGGTCAGGGGCCACTAACAAACGGTACATTCCATTATCGGAGGTGAAGTTATCAATGGCCACAATTCTGCCTCCAAAGGTTCCCACCGATACTCCGGGCCAACCACTAAAGAAGAAGGCAGGCCAACCATCGAATTGGATACGCACCTCTTCGCCTATATGCATTAAGGGGTAGTCGAGAGGTTTTACGAACATCTCGATTGCCAGATCATAATTAGCAGGCATAATGGTTAAAATACGCTCGCCTTCCTTTACTGTTTCTCCAATACCGGTTTTAACCGCTTTTGTAATGTATCCATCCTGGGGAGCGGTTAGGTAATAATTGCTGCGGCGGATGGAATAATTGCTAAACTGGTTCTCCAATTTGCTAACCTCAGCATCGGTACCGTACATGCTCGATAAGGTGGCAAATCGCTCACTGCGGGCTTTAGAAATCTTAGAATCGTACTCGGCCTCTAAGGCATTGAGGTTTACCTTAGCATTAATTAACTCATTGCGACTGGCCAGTAGTTTAGACTCTTGAGAGACTCTTTTGGAAATAGTTTCTTGCAGTTTCTGACGTCTTTTTTCTAGGTCAGTTCGAGAATACAACCCTTGGGCAAAGAGCGTGTCCATCCGCTTCATCTGCGCTATAGCGATGTTTTCATTAGTCTGGGCCGCTACTAAGTCAATGGAATCTGCTGTAACTTTTAAACGACTGATTTTAATCTTATTAAAGGCCTGTTCGAGCTTTAAACGCTTGTTTTCTACCAGCGCATTGATCTGCGTTTCAAGAGCATTAGCCTTCTCTTGATAATTACTACGCGAAGAGGTCTTTGCCTTTATCTGTGCATCGGTTCGGTCCAGTAACTGCGGGTCGAAATAATCGTTTTTGGTTTCCGAGATATACAGAATTGTATCTCCCTTTTTCACAAAATCACCTTCCTGCACAAACCATTCCTCGATTCTACCACCGATAACCGATTGCAGGGTTTGAGGTCTTTTATCGGGTTGAAGACTAGTTACATAGCCTTTAGTCATAACGTTCTGAGTCCAAGGCAGAAACAAAGCCCCTAAAATGGCTACTAGAAATGCGATGAATAGATTTCGACGGCCTTTGTTAAAGCGTTGTTCGTCTAGAAAAACACGTAAACTTGAATATTTGCGCCGATCTACCTTCGACTCGATTGAATTTTCAGGAGATATATTTAACATGGCAATTCGTCTTTTAAATCAGCGTAGGTTCCTTCTTTTACAACTCTTCCTTTGTCGAGCACAACAATACGATTCATGCGTTCCAAAGTCTTGCAATTATTGGTGGCAATAATTACCGATTGCCCGCAGTCGAAGCAGAGGTAGTCTAACCACACTTGTCTGGTTTTATCGTCAACATCGAACCAATTATCCTCTAACAATAAGAGATTATGCTTACCCGCTAAGCTGCGTGCCATTAAAATTCGGTTGCGGGTTGAACTAGCCAGTCCCAGCCCAGAAGAAGGCAACTGGGTGAAAATCCCATTGGGTAAATCCTCAACAAAGTCTTTTAGGCCTACTAGGTCAATAAGTTGCATCACTTCATCCTGACTAACCCCGTCGCGAGCTAGACTAATATTGTCTAGAATAGAGGCTTCAAATACTTCCTCTTGGCGTAAATTATCGCCAATAAGACTGCGTAAGGTTTCCAATCGCACATTGCGATGAGGAGTGGAATTGTAAAGGATAGAGCCTTCGTAGGAGTCAAATAAACCCGCTATTAATTGAAGGAGGGATGACTTACCCGAACTCATGGTACCGGTGATTCCAATTTTTTCACCGTGATTCACTTCCAGATTAATGTTGTGAAGGATTTTATGTCCCCATTGAGGAGATATTAAGTTGATGTTTTTCAGCTTAATATGTAGTTTGTCTTCACGTTTTAAATCAATCTGGGTTTCCTCATCATGATTCTCTAACTCAAGGTCGGTTACAGCCCCTAATTTTTCCAGGCCTGTGAGTACATCGTAAATGGTTTCGATGCTGTAAACCAGTTTCTCTACCGAGGAAATAATCTGTACAATTACAATTTCGGCGGCAACAAACTGACCAATATTCATCTGAGCGTCAAAGACCAATAAACCACCTAGTAATAACAAGCCTCCGGCAATAAGAACCTTAAAAAAGATTAGGAAACCATATTGGCGCACCAGAATGGCGAAATGAGATCGGCGTGACCTGAGGTATTTACCACTTAAGACATCCGTTTTCTGAAGCGGCAAATCGGTTTTACCGGCCATTTTAAAGGTAGAGAGGTTTCGGGCTAGTTCTTCCAGCCAGCTCACCACCTCATACTTATGCTTACTTTCTTCAAGACTGGTTTCTAGTCCTCTCCGTGAAGTTGTTCGGAAATACAATGCCAATAATACCACCAAGAAAAGCCCAAAAGCAATAAAGAAGGGGTGATAAAGCGAAAGTAGGATAAGTCCAAATACAATCTGTAGGCTGGCTACAGAAAAGTCGAAAAGTAATTTGTACAAGCCCTTCTGGACGGTTAAAACGTCGAAGAAACGGTTAATTAACTCGGGCGGATAGTTATTGCGCAGTGCGCTTAATTTTAAACGTGGTATGCGGTAAGCAAATTCTACCGATGCATTCACAAAGAGCCTTTGCTGGATGCGCTCCGCAACGCTTAATTGAAATATTTGAAAAATTCCGGCCAGCGTTAGGCCAATTAACACTACGATTACTAAAACCACCCAAGAGGTAGAAGTACTGCCGCTTTGGATTAGGTTAATAATTGCCTGAATTCCCAAAGGAATAGATAGGGTAAGTAGCCCGTTAAATAGGGCGTAAATGTAAATATTGCCTATATCTTTTCGCTCGCTAGCAAGCAGTTGCCAGAAGCGCTTTAGAGGCATTTTAGGGTCACTAGCTGCCATAGTTCAGGGTGCTAAAGGTCATTGATTTAAAAAAGGCGATCACATCTTCGTCGCTGTGGGCGATATCGGTAATACCAGGTATATGTGCGCCAAAAAACTTTTGCAAGTGATTAGACTCTAAAAGGGTAGAGGCTAATGTTTTAGGGAAAGGATACTGGGGGTTTAAACCGCTAATAATTCCTTCTAATCGCTCCACAAGATTTTTATAAGATTGAAAATAACCATTCTTATTCTCTGAGTCAATTTCCTTGGTTAAGAAGGCTTTTGAAGACTCTGAAATTACGATTTTTTGAAGCTTTTCTTCATTAATATGACTAAAGTCTTGATCTTCTTCCACAGTTTCACAAATAGCACGAATGGAGTTTTCTAACTGTTGCTCGCAAGATTTAATATTAGCGGTGGCAAAGGCTACTTTATACTCCAGCCAACCCCAATACCAAGAGGTAAGGTATAAGAGGAGCTTGTGCTTGTTTTCGAAGTAGCGGTAAACCGTACTTTCTGGCGAACCAATGGCAATACCAAGCTTCTTAAAGGTGAAAGACTCAAAGCCTAACTCTTCGATTAATAAAATACTGTGCTCTACTATTTTTTTACCTAAGTCACTGGAATCCGGGTCCTTAACATATAGTTGCTCCGGAATTTGTATCCTTAGATTTCCCAATAATCGCTGCATAGGCCATTAAATTAGTGTCGCAAATATAATAGTATTACTATCATAACTGCAAGTTTTGCCTTTTGTTCAGTGATTACTCCTTTATTGGTATAAAATTTTCATCTTAGCAAAAAAACCTATGGATCTCTTTACCATCATAGCCCTACTAAGTACTATGGCGGCTATTTTCGCCTACCTCAATACCCGATATTTAAAATTACCATTTACCATAGGTTTGATGGTGCTGGCCCTGGTCTTTACCATTATTGTGATTGCTCTGGGTGCAATTTTCCCCGTGGTGCTTGCAGATGCCAAGCTAATCGTTAATACGCTCGACTTTAAAGCGCTTTTACTGGATGTGATGCTCAGTTTTTTACTTTTTGCCGGCGCTTTGCATACCAAATTGGATGCCCTTTCGAAAAACCGGGGACCAATTTTAATGCTCGCCACCCTCGGGGTCTTGCTTTCTACCGTGCTAATTGCTTCTTTTCTGTATGCTTTAATGGCCTGGGTGGCTTATCCCATTGACTTTATCTATTGTTTGCTTTTTGGGGCTTTAATTTCTCCCACCGATCCCATTGCGGTTCTAAGCATCATGAAGGAAGTCGGGGCGCCCAAGAATCTAAATGTTAAGATAGTTGGGGAGTCGCTATTTAATGACGGTGTAGGGGTAGTAGTCTTTTTAGTATTACTGTCGATAGCCGCTCAGGGAATGGAAAATTTTAGTTTGGGTGAGGTTGGAATACTATTTTTAGAGGAAGTAGGAGGTGGACTGGCTTTGGGCTTATTGGGTGGTTATGTAGCCTTTCGGCTGATGCGAAAGATCGATCATTACGAAACCGAGGTAATATTAACCTTAGCCTTGGTAATGGGTTTGTATACTTTGGCTTCACATCTACATTTTAGTGGTCCGCTCGCAGTGGTGGTAGCCGGATTGTTTATCGGTAATAAGTCACCAGAGGCTGCTTGGTCTATAAGTGCTCAGAATTACATCGATAAGTTTTGGGAAATGTTGGACGTTTTCCTAAATGCTATACTCTTTGTTCTCATTGGATTAGAGCTCCTCATTGTTGAGCTAAATGCCTTTCATCTAACCCTTGGTTTAGCAATGATACCCTTAATGCTCTTAGCTAGATACATTTCGGTTTTAGGTCCGGTTGAAATCTACAAGCGGCGACTCGAGTTTGCTCCTAAAACGGCCTTTTTACTTACTTGGGGTGGGATTAGAGGTGGCATTTCTATTGCATTAGCCTTAAGCCTTACGGCTGATATGCACCGCGACCTATTCCTTGCCATGGCTTACGTCTTGGTGGTTTTCTCTATTTTAGTACAAGGTTTAAGCTTGTCTAAGGTCATGAAAAAGGTGCTTAATAAATAAAATTCCCCTTTGCTCTTGCTATGAAAATTTATAAGTCGAAGTCTCGAACCATTGCGCATACCTTTATCGGTCTTTTCCTGGTAGTTTATTTCCAACTTTTATACAGTGGATCGGCAAATAGTTCTTTACAATCGTTTATTTGGATTGCGGTCCTAATCATTGGAGTTCTTACCACCCTTTTAGAGCTACCTAACTTTTTTTTACCCCTCTTTTACATTGAAGACGAGAAGATTTGGTATCGTACTAGTTTTCTCCAAAAAAAGCAGCTGCAAGGTATTGAAGGCTCAAAGAATAGTTTTTACAAAGCCAATCGCCTATACGATAGTCAAGGAAAGAAGTATTGGGTCTTAGAACGGGATTTAAATTACGAAGACTGGGAAAAGATATTTAAGGTTTTGCCCAAGCGTAACGCAGAGTTAAACGAGTCCTAGGCTTTCTTTAAATAATCAATCAAATTGCTCCAAAAAACCCTCTAGCTCGCGATCCTTCATGTAGCGCTGAAAACAGGCTTGTACCGCTAAAAGAAACTCGTAATCATTTAAGCGATTCATGTTCACCGGTATGTACTTACAATAGAACATAAAGGCCTCTAGCTCGCTACGTTTAAGTCCGGTTAACTTTATAACCGATTCACGATTATTGCTTTCTTCCAATTTTTCGCGGTATGCATCCTCGGCTTTTAATTGAGCTAATTTCCGAAGCTGACGTGGCTTAGATCCAAAAAGGTTGTAAAGGTATTCGGCAGGGTTTTGCAAAGTGGCTTCTAGGGGCTTTCGATCCTTTATTTCGGCATTAGATTTTATCGCAGGTTTTTTTAATTCCATTGGTCGAGGCTTATTGGTGCTAAGGGTGTAGCTAAAAACACTCACTTCGTCTAGTAGGTAATTCTGTTCTTCCATTTGGATTATAACCTCCTCTAATACGCTGCTATCGCGGTAAACGAAGTAAAAGTATTTAAAGGCAATATTGCTAAAGAGAATACTATCCCCCCTTTGCAGCTCGATTTCAAAAAAGCCTTCACTATTCGTTACTGTGCCCTCTAAAGTCCTTTTGTTTATTACATGCACTCCAGGAACAGTTTCTTTGCTTTTACCATCTAAAACCCAACCGTTTAATTCCTCCATTTTTTGAGCTGCTAAGGAGCTTCCAATTAGCAGGAGACAGGTTAGCACGATTGAAAATAGCGCTGTATCTTTGAATGCCTTTAGCATAGGATATTTCTAAGCTTTTATTCTAATTAAACAGTATATGTCAGACGATAAAAAAGTCATTTTTTCGATGAGCGGGGTTACTAAGACCTATGCTCAGAATAATAAGACCGTTTTAAAAAATATTTACCTCAGCTTCTTTTATGGAGCTAAGATCGGTATCCTCGGTTTAAATGGTGCAGGTAAATCTACACTATTAAAGATAATCGCAGGAATCGAAAAAAATTATCATGGAGATGTAGTTTTTTCTCCCGGTTACACCGTCGGTTACCTCGAACAGGAGCCCGAATTAGATGAATCCAAAACGGTTATCGACATTGTTAAAGAAGGAGCGGCCGAAAAGGTAGCCATCTTAGATGAATACAATAAGATAAATGATGATTTCGGTTTACCAGAAGTATATGAGAATCCCGATAAAATGGAGAAACTCATGGCGCGCCAAGCCGAATTGCAGGATAAGATCGATGCCACCAATGCTTGGGAACTGGATACGATGTTAAATCGGGCAATGGATGCATTGCGTTGCCCTGAGCCAGATACTCCTATTTCGGTACTTTCAGGAGGAGAACGTCGTCGAGTAGCCCTTTGTCGACTATTGATTCAACAACCCGATGTATTGTTATTGGATGAGCCCACTAACCACTTGGATGCCGAATCGGTATTATGGTTAGAGCAACACTTACAGCAATATAAGGGGACGGTGATCGCCGTAACGCACGACCGTTATTTCCTCGATAATGTGGCAGGCTGGATTTTGGAATTGGATAGAGGAGAGGGAATTCCTTGGAAAGGGAATTACAGTTCTTGGCTCGATCAGAAGTCAAAGCGCCTGCAACAAGAGGAGAAACAAGCTTCTAAACGACGGAAAACTCTAGAGCGAGAATTAGATTGGGTGCGGATGTCTCCCAAAGGGCGTCAAGCCAAAGGAAAGGCTCGTTTAAATAATTACCAGAACCTTCTAAATCAAGAGCAAAAAGAGCGCGAAGAGAAATTAGAGATATTCATACCTAATGGTCCGCGCTTGGGAACAAATGTTATTGAAGCGAAGGGGGTTAAGAAGGCTTTCGGAGATAAGTTGCTATACGATAATCTCGAATTTAACCTACCTCCAGCCGGTATTGTAGGAATTATTGGTCCCAATGGCGCTGGTAAGACCACCATATTTAGGATGATTATGGGGCAGGAAGAGCCAGATGGAGGAGAGTTTTTAGTTGGCGACACCGTAAAAATCTCTTACGTGGATCAGAGTCACAAAGACTTATTGCCCGAGAAAAGCATTTATGATGCAATTTCTCAAGGTGATGAAGAAATTATGGTAGGTGACCGGAAACTAAATGCACGTGCATACCTCTCTCGTTTCAATTTTGGTGGATCTGATCAAAATAAGAAGATCAGTGCTCTTTCGGGAGGTGAAAGAAACCGCTTGCATTTAGCGATGGCTCTTAAAGAAGGGGGTAATGTATTACTTTTAGATGAGCCCACTAACGACTTAGATGTTAATACATTACGCGCATTAGAAGAAGGCCTAGATAATTTTGCTGGATGTGCGGTAATCATCTCTCACGACCGTTGGTTCTTAGACCGAATATGTACCCATATTTTAGCTTTTGAGGGCGATTCAAATGTGTATTATTTCGAAGGAAGCTTTAGCGATTACGAAGAAAATAAGCGCAAGAGGTTAGGTGATGTTGACCCAACCCGGATTAAGTATAGAAAGCTGCTTAAAGACCAGTAATTTGTGGCTTAAGTTCTTATATCATTGGAAAAAATGGAGGGCCTCTTTAGCATCGGCGCAAAGGGTTAAAGAAGCCCCCCTTTTTATTGCGACTATCATTAAGAACGAAAGACCTTACCTGAAGGAGTGGATTGATTTTCATCTTGCTCAGGGTGTGCGCCGAATTTACATCGCGGATAATGGCAGCAAAGATGACCCCATATCGGTTTTGCTACCCTATATGGAAAGCGGAAAGGTCTATTTTCAACGTACCCGCTCCAAGGCCTGGTCTATTCGCTTACAAGCTCTTGAACTCAACCGTTTACTCTCCAATATTAGCTTAGCCGAAGGCAAACATGCCTGGGTGGCAGTGTTTGATATTGATGAGTATTTGTGGCATACTGAAGGTCGAAAGCTTATATCATTTCTGCAAGACTTTAAGAATCAGAAGATTGCCTCCATTTCTGTTAACTGGCTTATGTTCGGGACCAATGGTGTAAAGCACTTAGATACCGAAAAGCCAATGCTAGAGCAACTTACCATGCGGGCCCATGTGTCATTAGGAGAGCATAAAATGGTTAAGCCTATTCTATATTTGAGGAATACAGCGGGCTTTCTTGAAGGTCCGCATTATGCTTTTGCTAAAGGGGATGCGCAAGATATTTACAGCGACGGTTCTCCTTATTTGCCAAAAGAACCTAAAATCGTTCACCAGCCTTTATGTTTAAACCATTATTGGTATCGCGATGAGGCTTATTATAATTCAGAAAAGCGAGCAAAGAGACTGGCTTTTGGTGATGAACGCTCCGGTAAACGCGAAAGTGACCATATTAGAGCTTGCAATTATGAAGAAGACCGAAGAATTTTAGAAAAAGGACCCTTTACGAGCAATTCTAATTAAGATCAATTTGGTTAATAATTTTCCCAATTACTCCTCCAAGGCGGAATAAGTTCCTTTTATTTTTGGCTTATGAGTCCAAAAGAAGCCCAGGAACAAATCCAAGCCTTAAGTTCAGAGCTCCAGCATCACAATTACCTTTATTATATTAAGGATGCTCCTGAAATCAGCGATTTCGAATTCGATCAAAAACTAGTGCAGCTGCAAAAATTGGAGGCTGAATACCCTCAATTTGCAGATCCCAACTCACCAACCAAAAGAGTGGGCGGCGATATCACCAAGGATTTCCCCACCCTTAAGCATAAATACCCAATGTTATCCCTCAGTAACACCTACAGTAGGGAGGAATTAGAGGATTATTTAAAAAGGATTCAGAAATTAATTCCGGATGAGGAAATTGAGTTTGTCTGCGAATTAAAATACGATGGTGCCGCCATTAGCATAACTTATAAAGATGGCGCTTTGAAGCAGGCCCTAACTCGCGGCGATGGTACCCAAGGTGATGAGATCACCAATAATATCAAAACGATATCCTCCATTCCTTTGCGCTTGCGGGGAAATAACTATCCAGCGGAATTTGAGATCAGAGGTGAGGTGTTTATGCCCTTAGAGGGTTTTAGTGCACTTAACAAATCCCGTTTAGATGAAGGATTGGAGCCTTTTGCTAATCCTCGTAATTCTGCTTCGGGCTCTTTAAAGATGCAAGACTCAAGTCTTGTGGCTCAACGTCCTTTAGATTGCTTCCTCTATTTCGTGATGCAAGATGAACCCATATTCTCAAATCACTACGATGCGGTTATGGCTGCAGGAGAATGGGGATTTAAAGTACCGCAACCCGAAAAGAATTATTTAAAAAAGGCGAAGGACCTTGATCAAATCTTCGACTTCATTAATTACTGGGACGAAAACCGTCATCAATTACCCTTTGAAATAGATGGGGTGGTGATTAAAGTAAATAGCTACCAGCAGCAAGATGAATTAGGAGCCACCGCTAAAAGTCCGCGTTGGGCCATTGCCTACAAGTTTAAGGCCGAGCAACAAGAAACCATTTTAGAAAGTGTGAGCTACCAAGTAGGGCGTACAGGAGCAATAACACCGGTCGCAAATTTGAAGCCTGTATCCCTAGCAGGAACTACGGTGAAGAGAGCTTCTTTGCACAATGCTGATCAAATTGCTAAACTTGATTTACGCATTGGTGACAGTGTATATGTCGAGAAAGGTGGGGAGATCATTCCCAAAGTTGTGGGGGTTAATTTCGCCAAACGCCCTGTCGATTCTCTTGAATTTGAATACATCAAGCAATGTCCCGAATGTCAAACCGATTTAATTAGGCTCGAAGGTGAAGCCTTACATTATTGCCCTAATGAATCTAGCTGTCCGCCCCAAGTAACTGGCCGGATTCAGCATTTCATCAGCCGAAAGGCCATGGATATTGAAGGAATGGGTTCGGAAACAGTCGAGCAATTTGTAAAGGCTGGTTTGATTCAAAATTTCGCCGATTTATATTCCTTAGAAGTTGAGCATATCTTGCCTTTAGAGCGAATGGCCGAAAAATCGGCGCAAAATATTGTAGACGGAATTTCGGCTTCTAAGGCCATTCCCTTTGAACGTGTTCTATTTGCCCTGGGTATTCGCTATGTCGGAGAGACTGTTGCTAAAAAACTAGCCCGTCATTTTGGTGACATTGAGACTTTAAAACAAGCTACCCTAATCGATTTAGTAGGGGTACCGGAAATTGGTGAGCGCATTGCTCAATCGCTTGTAGATTATTTTAGTAGAAAAGATCATCTCGATCAAATAGAGGCTCTAAAAGCTGCAGGCCTTCAGTTTGAAGTGGAAAAACAAGAAGGCGGCAGTGATGCATTGGCGGGTTTGACCATTGTTATTTCAGGCAAATTTGAGCGATTCTCTAGAAATGAAATCAAGGATTTAATTGAATTACACGGCGCTAAAAATAGTGCCTCCGTATCCAAGAATACCGATTTAATTATTGCTGGAGAGGGTATGGGACCGGCAAAGCGGAAGAAGGCCGAAGATCTTGGTGTGAAGATTATTGATGAAAACGAATTTGCAATGCTTATCGGATTATGAGTATAATAGATTGGCTTGCAAAGCGAGAGTTCAAAAGGCAAGCGCCTAAAAGGCGACTCAATTATCCCGGGTGGATAAAAGCGCAGAAGGTGGGGATATATTTTGAGGTAAACCCAATGACTAAAGATGACTGGCATTCATGGAAAAAGGCTTTTGAAGCAGAGGGTAAGGAAGTGCATTTGCTTAGTTTTCAGTCAGTAAAACGGAAAGAACTCGCCTCTGATTGGGATGTCCCAACTTATTGCAAGGATGAGAAATCTTGGTTAGGCTTTCCACGGGCTAGTTCGGCAAAAGACTTTAAGAAGGAGGAGTTCGATGTTTTAATTGACCTCAGTAGTTCGGATGACCTTTGTCATGAGGCTATTTTTAGAGGTAGTCATGCTAAATTAAAAGTGGCCTTTTCACCAAAACGGAAAGCTTGGTCGGATCTGCAGGTGAATTGTAAAGACCTAAAAAACACTAGGGCTTGCCAAGAGGAAATAGTAGCTTTGCTGAAATTTATAAACGCTTAAATATGCATGCTTTTCGAGGTACTGGTGTGGCACTGGTAACACCCTTTGCAAAAGACCTTTCGATTGACTTCAACGCTTTAGAACGTTTGGTAAGTCATTGTATCGAAGGTGGTGTAGAATATTTGGTAGTGATGGGTACTACCGGAGAAAACCCCGTTCTCACTAAGGACGAAAAGAAACAAGTTTTAAAAGCAGTTATTGAGGCAGCTAACGGACGAGTACCTATTGTTTACGGCGTAGGCGGAAACAATACAGCGTCGGTAGTAGATGAGCTGAAAAGTCAGAATTTTACTGGGGTGGATGCCATATTATCGGTTTCTCCCTATTATAATAAGCCAACCCAAGAAGGTATTTATCAGCATTATAAATTAATCAGTGAGAATAGCCCCTTGCCGATTATCCTTTATAATGTACCTGGAAGAACCGGTTCTAACATGAATGCTAATACCACCTTACGCTTGGCGCGTGATTTCGAAAATATCCTTGCGGTTAAGGAAGCAAGTGGTGATCTTAACCAAGTGATGCAAATTATAAATGAGCGCCCTGAAGGTTTTATGGTAATCAGTGGAGACGATAATTTAACTTTCCCCATGCTGGCTCTAGGTGGCGATGGCGTTATCAGTGTAAGCGGTCAGGCTTTTCCTGCAGTTTTTACCGAAATGGTGCGCAAGGGATTAGCAGGTGATTTTACCGCTGCCCGTCCTTTACATTACCGACTTTTCGATATCACCAACATGCTTTTTGAAGAAGGTAACCCAGGGGGAGTAAAAGCTTGTCTAGATATTCAGAACATCATGCAGCCTTACATGAGACAGCCATTATGGCCTATCTCCAATGAGCTGCGCAAGCGCCTCGAACTAGAAATAGAGAAACACGGATTATAAAAAAAAAAGAGGCCCTGAGGCCTCTTTTTTTATGCCGTTTTCATTTCAATGGTTGGCTTTTTGAGTAACTGTAGCGCCATATAACTAATCACAAAAGAGGAGCCAAGACCCTCAATAAATACAATACCTGCGGCACTAACTGGTGAAAGAAATGGACTAGCACTTTCCATATCTCGTAGTTCCTGCATAAATACTGGATCAATCACATCTAAGTAAAGTGCCAAGAAAACGGAGAAACTAGCAATTCCGATAAAAGCAGTGCGCATGGCGATTTTAAAATGTTCGATAAAGCTTCCATAGCGTTCATGGTTCATGCTTTTTCTATACTTGGTGATCACCTGGTGTATTACCATGAAAAGGATTAGGGCGTTAAACACTCTTAGGTAATATTCGTGACCTAATCCAACCAGGCGCATCACCAAGAAATAAGCACTTAAGAAAACACCAAGTGCAATTCCATAATTCCTCGAAATTCGAAATCCTTGTATTTTTAAATCTTCCATTCTAATTTTTTAGAGTTAGCTTAAAATAATCCTCGAGGGTGATTTCAGCATCTAAGCGACTCGCTTTATCCTGGAATAATGGGCTTATGGTATCCTGATAGTTCATCAGAAAGACTGCTTTTTCTTCCAGAAGGGAAGTATAAGTTTTAGCAGCAATGCGAAAATGTCCCTCGCTATTGATACCCTGTAAGTCTTCGTGATCAGAGTATTTTTCAAATATAACTCGCAGAGAATCATATTGTTCAAAGCTTTTTCCGATTTCGGAGTAAATGTATATCTCCTCTGCGCCAGGATATTGAACGATATTAAATGAGAGGCTCAGGCTATCTCTTTCTGGACTCCTACGTTTTAAGGAATAGATTAACATTGGAGCCTTTGAGTGCCGATCTATGTGATAATAGTAGGAACGAATATTTTTAAAATACAGGCGTGAATCGGCCGTAGATAGATAAGAGATGGAACGATAATCTACCGGCTTAGATTCAGGTGCCGAAAGTACCGCGAGGATTACTAAAGCAATAATACTTAGTGCAAACCAGCGAATAGGCGGAGAAAGTGATTGAAATTTGCGCCAATATTTCTTCATATCCACTAAACATCGTAGGCATTGTTTAGTTTTATTGCTGGTAGATTATGCGTGAAAAGGTAATTATAGTAGGAAGTGGTATTGCTGGTTTAGCCACCGCCTGTCGTTTGGCAGCGCAAGGCCTAGAGGTTCAAGTTTTTGAAGCCGCCTCTGGTCCGGGTGGAAAACTAAGTGTAATCGGAGATGATCGCTACCGCTTTGATGCAGGCCCTTCCTTATTCACTTTACCTCATTTGGTCGATGAACTAATACGCTACTGTGGCAAAGAGCCTAGCGATTATTTTCAATATAAAAAGAAAGATCTTGCCTGTGTATACTACTGGGAGGATGGTACACGATTAGTGGCCCATGCCGATTCGCAAACTTTTGCCAAGGAAGTAGAGGAGAAATTAGGGGTCTCTTCCGAACAGGTTTTAGCTTATTTGAAAAAGTCGGCCTACGTATTCAAGTATACTGAAAAGGTTTTCTTGAGGTCTTCTTTACATAAGTTGGCTACCTATTTAAACCGGAGTACTCTAAAGTCTTTGTTGCGCATTCATAAACTGCATTTGGGCGATACTCTGCATAGACTCAACGAACGAAAACTCAAGAACTCAAAGTTGGTGCAGCTTTTTGATCGTTTTGCTACCTATAACGGAAGCAGTCCTTACCTCACTCCGGGAGTAATGACCAGTATTCCGCACCTTGAGCATAATGTGGGTACTTTTTATCCTAAAGGAGGAATGTACGCCATTGTAGATGCCCTTTACCAACTTGCCCTAGACATGGGGGTGCAATTTAATTTTGAAAAGCAAGTTGAGGAAATTCTGATAGATCCCAATCAACAGGCTAGAGGGGTAGTGGTAGGAGGTAAGGAGCAGTATGCCGATATAGTGGTTAGCAATATGGATATTGTTCCAAGCTACCGCAAACTTATGCCACAGCAAAAGGCACCAGAGAAAACCCTGGCCCAAGAAAGAAGTAGTTCTGCACTTATATTTTATTGGGGCATAAAAAAGGATTTCCCACAACTGGATTTACATAACATCTTCTTTAGTGAAGATTATAAGAAAGAGTTTAAGGAAATATTTGAGTTTAAAAGGGTTTATGAGGACCCTACCATTTATGTGAATATCAGCTCGAAAGAAGGAGAAGGAGATGCTCCTCCGGGCTGCGAGAATTGGTTTGTGATGGTCAATGTACCTGGGAACATTGGTCAAGATTGGGATGCATGGATTCCTCAAATTCGTAATAATGTCATCAGCAAACTAAACCGAATGCTTGGAGAGGATATTGAGTCTTTAATTGAATTCGAAGATTATTTAGACCCTAGGCGGATTGAAGCTCGAACCTCGTCATTCCAAGGCTCATTGTACGGAGCCGGATCAAATGATACCTTCTCGGCATTCTTAAGGCATCCTAATTTTAAAAGAGACATCCGGGGTTTATATTTCTGTGGAGGATCGGTCCATCCTGGAGGAGGAATTCCCCTTTGTTTAATGGGAGCGGAAATAACGGCTAGTTTAATTAAGAAAGATTATGCTTGATACTTTAGCCCGATTTTCCAAGCAATACGGCATTTACGTGCTCCTGGCATTCCATTTTTTTGGCGTAATAATGATGGCTTTTTACGATTTGGATTTATTCGCCAGTTTTACGCCTGGCAATCTAATTTTGTCGGCCCTAATATTGTTTTTTGCCTCAGAGCGAAGGGAATGGAAGAAGTTGGCAATATTCTTTAGCCTCAGCTATTTAATTGGTTATTTGGCGGAACTCATCGGTACCCAAACCGGATTTCCTTTTGGTGAGTACTGGTACTTACCCCATTTAGGGCCTCAATTGATCGGGGTTCCTCTGGTAATTGGGGTAAATTGGTTTCTAATTGCTTACAGTGCTGCTTTATGGACGAGAAAGTTCAGCCCTAATTCAGTCGTGCAAGTACTCGTTGCAAGCGCCTTAATGGTCGGTTTAGATCTGTTTATAGAGCCACTCTGTGAAAGGCTTGGGTTTTGGGCTTGGGCCGATAAAATTGCCCCCTGGCAAAACTATTTAGGTTGGTACGGGGTTTCAATGATAGTGCAGCTTATCTTCAAAGCATTAAAGATAAATGCCGATAATGCCCTTGCGCGCTGGTATTTTGTGATGGTGACCTTATTTTTTATTATGCTCAACCTATTATTATGACTTGGTATTGGATTGCCCTAATCGTGTTTTTAACCTTTTGGTTTATGGAGTTCATGGCCTGGTTTACCCACAAGTTTGTGATGCACGGCTTTCTGTGGTTTTTACATGATGATCACCATAATAAGAAGCCTGGCTTTTTTGAAAAAAATGATGCTTTCTTTCTCATTTTTGCGGTGCCCTCCTGGCTTTGCATCATGCTGGGAATGATGAATAATTCTTGGATTTCAGTGAGTGTTGGAGCCGGTATAGCGGTTTACGGCTTTGCTTACTTCTTGGTGCATGAAGTATTTATCCATCGCCGGTTTAATTGGTTCAAAAACAGTAATAACCTTTATCTAGCGGCGGTTTTGAGAGCCCATAAAATGCATCATAAACATTTAGGAAAAAATCCAGGTGAGAGCTACGGAATGCTACTTATCCATCCTAAGTATTTAAAGGCGGAAATAGAGGCTAGACGTAAGAAAAAATCTAAGGTATCCCTAGCCTAAAGTTTAGCGAACCTCTACCGAATAAGGTTCACTTTCGATATTTACACTTACATGTTCCTGCAGGCTGGTTGAGAGAGATAAACCTTTAAAATCAGCTTTCACAGGATATCTCTTATGATTTCGATCCACTAAAACTACCGTTTTCATAGATCGAATTTCGAAGTCCAAGAAGTACTTAACCCCGTAGATTAAAGTTGACCCGGATTTTAGGACATCATCCACTAATACAATGTTCTTGTCATTTAGGTTGGTAGAAGGGTGAAGAATGGGCTTATCTTCTATAGGATTGTCTTTGTCGAATTGCAAGGAGCAAATGCCTATTTCAATATCTGCAATTCTATCTAACTCCGATTTTAATAGTTCAGCTAAGAGAAAACCACGTTCGGCAATGCCAGCTAAGAGTACCGCTGGTTGATCTTGAAACTCTTCGTAGATCTGCCATGCAATTCGCTTAATGCGATCTTTAACTTCCTTGTCGTTGAGTACTTGCGTTTCCGTGGCCATAGATGATTTTTAGCAAAGATACATCAAGCAATGAGCTCTATGAAAAATTCTCGTCCTTGTCTGGGCTTTATTGAGTTCTTGGCTTTTTCTAAACGCTTAATGTGAAACTTAGCTTCAAATAATTGCTTGTATTCCTCATAGGAGCCTCCATAGGGCGGACCTTCCTCACTTAAGGGAAAGTCGAATAGCAAACCAATCAAGCGACCACTTTTCTTTAAAAGTGAGTGGCATTTCTCGGCATATTCCTTCCTCATGCTAGGGCTTAAAGCACAAAAGAAGGTCTGTTCCATAAGGTAATCATATTGGCCCTGATGCTTAAAGAAATCGTCTTGATGCAAAGTTGCCTTATTTAAAATGGGGGCCCTTTCTAGCGCCTCTTTTAAAGCGGTGGCACTCCAATCCAGTACGGTAACATTTTTAAAGCCTTTTTCTAAGAGGTATTCTGCTTCATAAGCATGACCAGCACCCGGAATAAGAATTTGCGCCTCGAGGTCTACTTGTTTTGTGAAATACTCTACCAAAGCGGGAGAGGGGTAACCAATGTCCCAACCAGTTTTTTGCTGATCATAACGTTCTTCCCAGTACTGAGCATTTAAAGTTTTCATGGGACAAAGGAAAAGATTAATGAAATGTATAACCTGAAAATTCTGCAGGTTTTCCCGAAAATCTGTCGGCTGACAAAATTGCAAAATGGGTTAGAAAACGCAAAAAATTGAATAAAAAGCCCTTAAAAAGCTAAAAAGCGAAGGTTTTTAGGTGAAAATTTGTTAAAAATGGAGTTTCGCATGATGCTTGCGCCAAATGGTGTATGCTTTTAAGCAAATCATTTTTTATAATCTAAAAACATCATGAAAGTACTAGTTATAGGTGCTGGCAATATGGGCCTCGCCTACGCGGATGCCATTGCTCAAAGTGATCTCCTTCGCACAGGAGATATGCTTATTTACGACAAGGATTCGGAAAAACTTAAAGAGTTAAAAAAGATCAAGCACTTTTCAGTGCAAGAAGATTTGGCGCTTTGCACTCCGGAAGCGGATATTATTTTTCTGGCAGTGAAACCTTTCCACGCAGAAGATTTATACGATGAGTTACGTCCTCATATACAAGAAGATCAAATAATTATATCGATAATGGCTGGCGTCTCCATTGGTGCTATGCAAGGGGGAATGGGACTTAAAAAGGTGGTTCGAGCTATGCCTAATTTACCCGCGCAGGTAGGTAAGGGACTTACCACTTTTACCGCGGCACCCGAGGTTAGTCGCCTTGAATTATCTACGGTCGAAAGTATTCTAGATACCACCGGCCGTAGCATTAAGCTAGATAATGAAAATGATATTGATGCCTCAACGGGTATATCAGGCTCAGGGCCGGCTTATGTCTTTTACTTTATGCAATCAATGCTGGAGGCCGCTTTAAAAATGGGCTTTAGCGAATATGATTCCAAGGTATTGGTAAGCGCGACCTTCGATGGGGCCATCGAATTATTTAAGAAACATAAACTTAGTCCGGAGTCATGGATGCAAAAAGTAGCCTCTAAAGGAGGGACTACTCAGGCAGCACTGGATTCTATGGAAGATAATAATGTGAAAGAACGTATTCAAGAAGCTGCCTTTGCTGCCTTTAATCGTGCTGTAGAATTAGGAAAGGAAAACGCTTAATATGACACTCGACACGAATAAGGACATAAAAAGAGTTGTGGTAAAAGTGGGTACCAATGTGATGACCAATAAAGACAATCGCATTGTTGTACCCATATTAAAGGGACTAGTAGAGCAAATAGCCGCCCTTTACGAAAATGACATCATGACCATTTTAGTTAGTTCAGGCTCGGTTATCGCCGGAATGGAGGTGATGAATAGTAAAATCGAAGATGAAACGATACGTCGGCAGGTTTTTTCTGCTGTAGGGCAACCGCGCATGATGCGTCACTACTACAGTATTTTCCATGATTATGGTATGCGTTGTGCCCAAGTTTTAGCTACAAAAAGGGATTTTAGTCCGGGTAAGCATCGCGAAAATATGATCAATTGTTACGAAGGTCTTTTATCCCAAGGCATTATCCCCATTGCCAATGAGGATGATGCGGTAAGTTTGAGTATGTCAATGTTTTCGGATAATGATGAATTAGCCAGCTTGGTAGCCGAGCTCACCAATGCGGATATGCTCATCCTGTTAACTGATACCGATGGTCTTTATACCGGCCATCCCGATGATGAAGATAGTCGACTCATTAGCACGGTTACCCCTGATCAGGATGTAGAAAAATACATCCAGAAATCGGATAAGGGAGAAGCTGAAGGCCGCGGTGGAATGGAGTCGAAGCTAGGAGTAGCTAAGGCTACGGCCAAAAAGGACATTCCAACATTTATTGCAAATGGTAAAAGAGAAAGGGTGATTTTGGACCTAGTGGAAGGTAAATCAATCGGTACCCGAATTGTTGAACCAAAATTTGAAAACTAAGATTATGAAACTACTAGATATAGAAGTACGAAATAATGTTTTAGCCAGTATGATGCGCATTTTGGAAGAAGACCGAGCGCAAATTCTGGAGGCAAATCAGAAAGACTTAGAAGCCTTTAATAGAGACGACCAGGCCTTATACGATCGCTTAGTAGCCGATGAGGCAAAAATCGACACCATGATAAAGTCGGTTGAAGAAGTGTGGCAGCAAGAAGATCCGGTTAACAAAACAAAAGAGGAGCGTTCATTGGATAATGGCTTAAAGATTATCAATAAAACAGCGCCATTCGGAACGATTATGATTATCTACGAAAGTAGACCAGATGTGACTATTGAGGCGGCCGTTTTAGCTTTTAAGGCAAACAATAAAATTTTATTGAAAGGCGGTAAGGAGGCCAAGCATAGCAATAAAGCCCTAGTTAATTGCTGGCACAAAGCTCTCTTGGAGAATGGTTTGGAAAAAGACTGGATTCAGTTTTTAGAAATGAATCGTGAAGAAACGCAGGCTTTTTTAAGAGAACCCGACCAAGATTTGGATTTAATCGTGCCAAGGGGAGGAGAGCGTTTAATCCAGTTTGTGAAAGAACATGCGAAGTGTGCGGTATTGGTAAGTGGACGTGGTAATAACTTCGCTTACCTTGCCGAGGATGTTGATATAGACAAGACTTTACCGGTTTTGATAAATGCAAAAACCGATAAAATTTCGGCCTGCAATGCTTTAGATAAAATCTTGATTGATCAAAGAAATCCAAATTTCAAGGAAACCGTGACTAAAATCGGTGAGGCCCTTAGAGAAAAAGGAGTTAGTCTAAGTGCAGATGAAACCTGTGCACAAATACTGAATGACGCTCAACCCATAAGCTCTGAGTCTATTTGGTATGAAGAGTTTCTAGCCATGAAGGCGGTGATAGCGGCGGTGGACCATCAGGCGCAAGCCACCGAATGGATAAACAAATATTCTGGTGGGCATTCGGTGAGCATTTTTACCGAAAACCAAGACAAGGCCAAGGAATTTATGGATGAGATTGATGCGGCTGCCGTCTACCACAATGCCAGCACCCGCTTTACAGATGGTGGTGCCATGGGGGTAGGGGCCGAATTGGCGATTAGTACTGATAAACTGCATCACCGCGGACCCTTGGGATTAGCCCAGCTGGTAACTAATAAGTACTATGTATTTGGTGATGGTCAAATAAGAGTTTAAAAAGACCTAAACAACAAAAAACCCTGACCAATTTGGTCAGGGTTTTCTTTTGGTGTTCTATTGGAATGAAAATTTAAGACAATTGCATTGGAACCTCCATGAGTAGCATACGACCCCCAGTGATGTTTTCGATTTCTACTTCTTCTAAGTCCCATAGTCCTAAAGCGTCTCTTTGACCAAGGGTTTGACCGTTTACTTTAAATTCTCCTTCAACCACCTGGGCATATAGGCCGTTGGTTTTAGGTGAATTTAATTTGTGCGTAATCTTAGTTCCGCTCTCTAGATCACCAAGGTGGAACCAAGCATTTTGATGAATCCACACCCCTTCATCGTCAGGATTAGGAGAAAGAATTTGCATGAAGTTATTCTTCATCCTTTGGGTGTCGAGGGTAATTTGGTCGTAACGTGGCTCTACGTTTCGCTTATTCGGAAATAGCCAAATCTGAAACAGACGTACATGTTGATCTTTATTAGCATTGTACTCGGAATGATAAATCCCGGTTCCAGCGCTCATAACCTGAACGTCCCCGTTTTTAATCACTTCTTTATGGCCCATAGAGTCTTTATGCTCCAAATCACCTTCCCAGGGAATGGTGATAATTTCCATATTATCATGGGGATGGGTGCCAAAGCCCATTCCAGGAGCGATAAAGTCATCATTTAGTACCCTCAGAACCCCGAAATTCATTCGCTCGGGATTGTAGTAATTCGCAAAGCTAAAGGTGTGATTAGCTTTGAGCCAGCCATGGTCGGCGTGACCTCTGGTATTGGCTTTTATTAAAACGGAATTGCTCATAATTCTATCTTTTGGATTAGGGAGGTGGTTAAAACCGACCTGCATTTTTTCGTCTAGGGTCATTTTGGTTTCTGAAATAGCCGTCTCTTCGGCCTTTAGATTCTTTAGTATACCTAAAGATGCGATTCCTAATGCACTCGATTTTAAAAATTTACTCCTTTTCATATTCAATCAATGTTACAACATCAAAATTAGATAGAATTTTTATTCCTTGCAAGTGATTTGATCATTCATCAATTATGTCTATAAAACCCGTTTTGTGGCTAATAGTTCTTCTGAGCTTTATGCAAAGCCTTGCCCAGGATACTAGCAGTATGTTGGAATGGACTTGTCCTATTGAGAAGAATAACTTTCGGGGCTTATCCGCCCTTAACAGTAAATCCGCTTGGTTTTCCAGCGATAATGGTCAGGTTTGGTATTTCCACGTAGACAGTGGCTGGCGTGATTGCAGTCCTAGTAATTATCCAGATAGAGTGATAATGTGGCGCGATATTCATGCCTATGATGAGAATACTGCCCTAATTTTAAGTGCTGGTTCGCCCGCTCTGATTTTAAGAACCTCAAATGGCGGTTCTACTTGGGAAGAGGTTTACCGAGATGATCATCCCGAGATATTTTTTGATGCTTTTGACTTTTACGGAGGCACTGGCAGAGCTTTTAGCGATGCACTAGAAAAACAGATTGGTTTAATCGAAACTAAGGATAGTGGTAAGACCTGGAATGCCTGGGAAGATTCTAAAATGGCGCTTGAAGTAGCGGAAAAGCAGGGAGGCTTTGCCGCTTCTGGGACATGTTTACGTATGCTGGATGAGGATTTAGGCTATATCGTTTTAGGAGGGGAGGATGCTCTATTTAAGAAAATTGGCCAGGAGACCTCTTTAAGTGTTTCCTTACCCTTAGATAAAGGGGAGAGAACCAAAGGGGCCTTTAGTATAGACTTTAAAAATGAGGATACACTGATAGCCGTTGGAGGTGATTATCGTGCGGATTCCCTTAGTAGGAATAGCGTGGCCTTGTCCTATGACGGCGGAAGTACGTGGAGGCTTGCCAGCCAGTGGCCCCAATTGCAGCACTCTTATTGGTCTTGTGTTTCATGGGAAGACCTGCAAATTGTCTTGTGTTCTCGCTTTAAGACCGCCGTAAGTAAGGATAATGGTAAGACCTGGTCTCTTTTAGAAAAAGGCTATTACACCTTTAATAAAGGTTGGTTTGCGGGCCAAGATGGTCGTATCGCTCGATTTAAGGCTTCTTCAGGATTAGGTACTCGCTAGGGGCTAAACTCAGACTAGAGCCGAATGTAAGGCTGTCATTTGATCTTAGATTAATCCAGTTGCTCCCATTAAACTCGCTAGCCAACTGATAGTTAGAAGCGCTGTTACGGGTATTAATAATTACCAATATTTGCTCTCCTTGCTTTTCCTTGCTAAAAGCTAATACTGCATTGCTACTGTAATCGATAAGGTCTTGACTACGAGCGGCCGCCTCCCGATTGTAAATTCCCATAAACTCCTTATACGCACTTAGGGTATTGGGGTTTGCATTCCAATTGATGGGATCATTATTAAAAAAGGCTAGATTACTATTCCGACCCACCTCTTGCGAACTATAGATTAAAGGAATGCCACCTAGATATACGTTGGCCACCATCGCGGCAATGGCTTGTTCTTGTGATCCAAACAAGGATACAGGGGTGGCATCCCAGGCAGATTCATCGTGATTTGTGATAAAGCGTAATATCCCTTGGTTTCCCACCAGAACATTGTATTCGCCTAAATGGAAGTTGCTTAGCTGGGATGCAGGATCTCCATCCTTAAAAACCTTTTTTATTTGATCGTAAAAAGACCAGCTAAAGCGCAAATCGAAGCCCGCTACCAGATGATTGAAACGGTCTCCTTCCGCAAGCATCAAAAGATTGCTGCGGTGGTAATTTTCAAGCGAATCAATCGCTCTTTGCCAGAAACTAAATGGAACGCCATTGGCATAATCACAACGATAGCCATCAATATTAGCTTCTCGTATCCAAAATTTCATGGCTTCAATTAAGGCCATTTGCATGGAATCGACCGCAAAGTTTAAATCGGCTACATCCAGCCAATTTGTACCCGGAGGGTGTACGATATTACCCGATGCATCTTGGGTATACCAATTGGGATGTTCGCTAATCCAAGGGTGATCCCATGCGGTATGGTTGGCTACAAAATCTAAAATAACCGCCATTTCCCTTTGGTGTGCCTCTTCCACTAAGAGCCTTAGGTCTTCGAGACTGCCATATTCACTGCTAACTGATTCAAAATCACGGATACTATAGGGTGAGTTTATTCCCTTTTCGATTCCTACCGGATAGATGGGCATCAGCCATATTACATTAACCCCAAGGGATTTGATACTATCGAGTCTTTGCTGTACTCCGGCCAAATTCCCCTCTGGTGAAAAGGCCCTTAGGTTTACCTCATAGATTACCCAATCGTTTACACTGTCGGGAAGGTTTAAATAAACTTCTCCATAAAAACCATCTCCGGGTTCTATTGGTTTTATTGGTTCTGGAGCAGAGCCGCTTTCTTTCTTGCAAGAAAGGAAGAGAATCAATAAAACCAAATAGCTTAAGAATTGCTTCATGGATCAAATTTAGCTATAAAAAAAGCTGCCCTAGAGCAGCTTTTAAAGAGAAGAGTGATTTTATTCCTTGGCCGGTAACACTTTGGAGCGGACTTCACCGAATCCCATACGTAAGCCACCTTTTTCACAATAAGCACGCATTATAACGGTGTCGCCATCCAATAAGAACTTTCGCTCGCTACCATCTTTTAGTTTTAGAGGTTTCTCGCCTCGCCAGCTTAATTCTAGCATTGAACCATAATTATTTGGCTCAGGGCCTGATATAGTGCCACTGGCCATCATATCTCCGGCATTGATATTACAACCGTTTACGGTATGATGGGCTAATTGCTGAACCATGGTCCAGTACAGATACTTGTGGTTACTTTCTGAAACTAAATTTTCTTCGCCACCTTCAGGTTGGATGTAGACCTCTAAATTTATGTCATAGGCAGTATTCGAAGCACATTGAAGATAGGGAAGAGGCTCAGGGTTCTGTGCAGGCCGCTCAGTGCGGAAGGGCTCTAAAGCATCGAAGGTTACCACCCAAGGAGAAATGCTGGAACCGAAATTCTTGCCTAAAAATGGACCTAAGGGAACGTATTCCCACTTTTGTAAATCACGAGCCGACCAATCATTAAAGACCACCATCCCAAACATGTAATCTTCTGCTTCCTCAGTGCTAATGCGCTCTCCTAAATGCTTACCATCGGTAGTGATAAAGGCCATTTCTAATTCGAAGTCCATTAGTTTTGAAGGGCCATATACAGGAGTTTCGCTTCCAGCGGGAAGACTCTGACCCATAGGGCGATACACGTCCTCACCTGAAACAATGATAGAAGAGCTTCTGCCGTGATAGCCAACTGGTAAATGCAGCCAGTTTGGCATTAGTGCATTCTCCTTTCCTCGGAACATTATCCCCACATTCTCGGCATGTTCCCTACTGGAGTAGAAGTCGGTATAATCCTGAATGAAAACCGGCATCAACATCTGCAGTTCAGAAACCGGGAAGAGAATTATTTCTTTGTGATCTTCTCGATCTTTTAATTCGCTGTTGTTTGCGTCAAAAATTTCAGCAATGCGATTTCTTACCTGACGACAAGTTGGTTTGCCCAGGGTAATAAAGTCATTTAAGGTATCTTGAAGGAAAACATCCTCTGGAAGACTAATATCCTTGAAGTATCCTAGCTGATGCAAAGCGGCAAGATCAATCGCCGTGTCACCAATTCTAGTGCCGATACTTATATGATCATCATTGGCCATAAAAACGCCAAAAGGTATGTTTTGAATCGGGAAGTCACTTCCTTTGGGTACTTCCACCCAAGTCTTACGAGAGGGGTCGTTTGCTGTGAGCATTTTCTGTTTACTTTTGGGCAATATTAATAAGATTAACCACCTTAGAAAAATAAGTTTATGTACAAAGATGACCAGATCTTCGATTTAATCGAACAGGAGCGTGAAAGACAAAGCGAAGGAATAGAGCTAATTGCTTCCGAAAACTTTGTTAGTGAGCAGGTTATGAATGCTATGGGTTCGGTACTTACCAATAAATACGCGGAGGGTTTTCCTGGTAAGCGTTATTATGGTGGTTGTGAAATCGTCGATCAGGTAGAGCAAATTGCTATCGATAGAGCCAAAGCCTTGTTTGGTGCTGAATATGCCAATGTTCAACCACATTCGGGTTCACAGGCCAATGCAGCAGTTTTTCTAGCTTGTTTAAAGCCAGGAGACAAAATCATGGGATTCGATCTTTCCCATGGCGGACACCTTACACATGGCTCGCCAGTAAACTTTAGCGGTAAAACCTATAAAACTTGTTTTTATGGCGTTGAGAAGGAAACAGGCCGTCTTAACTACGACCGCATTGCAGAAATTGCTCAGGCTGAAAAGCCCAATTTGATTATTTGTGGTTTTTCGGCTTACAGTCGCGATTTAGATTACCAAAGGTTTAGAGAAATAGCAGATTCGGTTGGTGCCTTATTGTTGGCAGATATTTCCCATCCTTCGGGCTTAATCGCAAAGGGATTATTAAACGATCCACTACCACATTGCCATATTGTAACTAGTACTACCCATAAAACCCTGCGTGGCCCAAGGGGAGGAATTATACTAATGGGTAAAGACTTTGAAAATCCTTGGGGGGAGAAAACGCCAAAAGGGATCACCAAAATGATGAGTCAGATTTTAAATGCTGCTGTATTCCCAGGCACCCAAGGCGGACCTTTAGAACATGTAATTGCCTCTAAAGCGGTGGCATTTGGAGAAGCTCTGGAAGATGAGTTTATGCACTATACTCTTCAAGTACAGAAGAACGCGAAGGCTTTAGCCGCGGCTTTAGTTAAGCGAGATTACCATATTATTTCTGGAGGTACCGATAATCACAGTATGCTCATCGATTTACGAAATAAGAATATTACCGGTAAGCAGGCCGAGAATGCCTTAGTATTAGCCGATATTACGGTGAATAAGAATATGGTTCCCTTCGATGATAAATCTCCATTTGTAACCAGTGGCATTCGTTTGGGAACACCGGCAATTACGACCAGAGGCTGTGTTGAGTCGGATATGGAGCAAATTGCTGATCTGATTGACCGCGTGATTACAGATTTTGAAAATGAAGATAATCTAGCTTCGGTTAAAGCTGACGTAAACGCCATGATGGGAGGTAAGCCACTATTTAGCTGGTAATTTTCTGATTAATCATAAATTTAAAAAGGGAGCATTTGCTCCCTTTTCTTTTTCATTGAATAAAAATTCGATGTTTTTCCTCCTTAAAGCAAAAGAGGTAGTAGCCTGGTTTTAAATGTAATTCCAGGTTTGGAGCAAGAATCGAAGCCATCTTCAATGAACCTTGCAAATCGTATACTTTGAAGGGTTGGCCATAAATTTCGTCTGACGCTTTTATATAAATAGTCCCCTTGCTAGGGTTAGGGAAAAGCTCTAGACTTCCCTGCTTTTTCTCCTCAATAGTCAAGGCAGGAAGTTGATTTAGAAAATGGTGAATAGTATCCATTAGTCGCACATCCACCTTAGCTAAGCTATCCTGGGTCATATAATGATTTAAACCACTTAGTTGATAAAAGCTATATTGATTTTGCGCTCCCAAACTATCTTTAAATCGCTGCCATTCTGCCGCGGGCACATTGAAATCATTTTCCATACCTAAGAACAACGTAGGTAGATTAGCCAGTTCATAATAGGCCTGTACGGAATCATTTACATTGATGTATTTCTTCCAAGCACTAGCGGTTGCGCCTAGGAAATCGGGGAGGCCTGGACTGTTATTACGAACCGCTGAATAGTAGTTTAAGATTTGCTGAGCTTGCAGCTGCGCCTGACTCACATTGCCCCCGCATTTACTCGCGATTTCCACCAATTGTCGCGCTAATAGACTATCAAATGGGGTATAGGCTCCAGCAATATTTATTAATGCGGCAATATCATTGCGCTGATAGGCTAAATAATTAATCAGGGAACCGCCTTCACTATGTCCCATGAGGTAAACCCTACTTGGATCTACTAGAGGGTTCTTTACAAGGCTGTCTAAAGCCGCTTCAGCCGGATACCATAGTTTGTTATAATCTGAAATAGGCGTAGTCGTATTGGGGCAAGAAATGAATAACTCATCATAGCGCAGTACAGCATAGCCAAGTTCACTCAGGCCTAAAGCCAAATCTTTATAAATAGTCAAACTAGAATCGACCAAACCCGGATATAAACATTGGGCATTGCCACCACTTAAACTGATGCTCCCATCCATATCATTTTGTCCGGAGCCTGGAATGAGCATTATAGTAGGGCAGGGCCCGGTTCCCAAGGGGTATGACAATTTCGCATTAAAGTTACAGCCCTTGTGATTAAAACTGAATGTTTGTTCTTGGACAGATTGTGCCTGGGAATGGCTTAAGGCCACTCCTAATAGAAGCATTAATAACTTTTTCATTTATAGCTGTTTTTAGTTGAGTATTGTGACCAGGTATATGCTTAAGGTCATGGATAAGATTAAACTCAAAGCGAAGTACCAATTTAGTTTGGCCCCCTTTAAGCCACTATCCACTTTAAACAATCCAAAAAGAAAGTGAACTTCGAAAATAATACCAGCAATTAGGGCCAGAGTAGAAAACCAAAATGACCCTGAACTTAGCATGTCCAAGCTTTCGGTGCCTAATGGCTGGTCTTGACTTAATGATTGTAATTGCTGGAAATCAAATAGGAAACTTAGCAAGGATAAAGGGATGAGAGGCCATTGCGCCCAGATTAATTGAGGTATTAGATCAACTAAACGAGGAATACGCCGCGTAATACTATATAGTGCTGCACCAAAAAACAAAAACAAGCTCAATAGATTAATAAGCATGTCTCCTAAGAGTGTTGCTGGCGATACCTTAGAAACAAAATGTAAGCTTAAAACTCCATCTAGTCTAGCATTTCCTATTAATGCCGAAACGTAAATACCAATACCGATGGCTAGGGCTCCCCAGATTAATTTCTTTCCATACAGTCGTTCAAAAAAGCGCACACTATTCATGATCAACACTTTTAAGTTTTTGAACTTTTTGAATAAGCTCATCCAGCATGTTTCGAACCTTTGGATAAGAGAAGCCTAAAATTTTAGACATTTCTTTTAAACTTCCAGAAGCCATAAGAAATTCAATCAGAAATTTCTGCTCCTCGGCATTTAGGTTCATAATGTCTGGTAAGGCAAATTGTCCTTGAATTTTTGTTTCACACTTGGAGCATGATAACTCTGATACATGGAGGTCAGATGAACAAGCAGGACATGAATTAGGAAATACTTTCACTTCAATAATTTGAAGCAAACTTAATAAAAATTAAATAATATTAATTTTCATTTGAATAATGTTTAATACTAAGCAGATATAATAAATATACTAGGTCTTTTTTCTAAATCCGGTTTTTGCTTCTTCCACCAAGCTATGCTAGCCGTTTTAATGTATTCCTCCGCCAAGGTAACTTCCCGAGCTACACAAAGCTTTGTTTCTGGGTTTAAGATGGAGACTAAATCTTTAAGGAGTTTTTCATTACGATAGGGCGTTTCCATAAAAATCTGACTTTGGCCCGTTTTTCGGCTTAGACTTTCGAGGGATTTTATTTTCCGCTTTCGCTCACCGGGATCTATCGGCAGATAGCCGTTAAAAGCAAAATTTTGCCCATTCATACCACTGGCCATCATAGCCATAAAAATAGAGGAGGGGCCAACTATAGGAATAACAGGAATGCCTTCACGATGGGCAATACTGATAATTTCGGCTCCAGGGTCTGCTATTCCAGGTGCGCCGGCCTCAGAGATTATCCCCATTGGTTCACCTCGTCTGCAGGCCTCTAAATAGCTTGGGTATTCCGCTGGATCCGAGAATTTATTAGTCGTGTAGATTATTAAATCTGCTTGGCTTTTACTGGGCAAGACCCGTTTAATGAAGGCACGAGCAGACTTTTCATTTTCAACTATGTAGTGGTCGCAAAGGTCAATAACTTTCTTAGCGGCCAATGGTAATACCTCTAAAGGCTCCACGTCTCCAAGTAAGGAGGGAATTAAGTAGAGATTTCCAGCCTTATCTTCAGATGCTTCCATTTTCCAGCTTGTTTACAATGTTGTCTGTTGCGGCGTCAAGCAATCGGTAAACCTGTTCGAAGCCTTCATCCCCACCGTAATAGGGGTCTGGCACATCTTGATTACTATTAGCTTTTAACTCGTTAAGAATTAATTCAACTTTGGCTCGATCTGCATCGGTTCGTGCCAATTTTAAGACGTTTTGCAAATTAGAGTGATCCATCACATAGATGCGATCAAACTCATCGAAATCGCTAAGCTTAAATTGGCGTCCTAGCTGTTTCGAGATATTAACCCCGTTTTTTCGGGCAATCATAATGCTGCGAATATCTGGGGCTTCTCCAACGTGGTAAGAGGCGGTGCCAGCAGAATCTACCAAAACCTTTTCAGGATCTACTTTGGATTTTAAAATCCCTTCGGCTAAGGGAGAGCGGCATATATTGCCGAGGCAAACCATGAGTATTTTCTTCAAAATGAAAAAATTTGCATTAAAGGTAAGGGAAAGCTTGCGGTCAAGCTAAACTTTATCATCCTTTGGGAAATAAGCGCTAAAGGTGCTGCCTATACCAGGCTCTGACTCTACGTGGATTTCTCCTCCCAAGCTTTCTAATTGCGCTCGAATCATATACAGGCCAATTCCATTACTGTCGGGGTGACCATGAAAACTTTGCTTTAACTTAAATATGCGATCCCCAAATTTGTCTAAGTCAATTCCTAAACCATTGTCTTGCACCTCCAGTACATAAAAGTGTTCTTTTTCAATACAGCTAACATCAATGCGTGTTTCCTTTTCAGGATCGTGGTACCGCACGGCATTACTAATCAAATTAAACACAACACTGTCCAGGTAAGCAGGGTAAAAGCTTATTTCTTGATCCTCGCTACAATGAAAATTGATTTGCGCCTTAATTTTCCGAATTTCATTCGATAGCAAATGCTCGACCCGTAGACAGCATTCCATCAAATTGCAGACTTCAGTAGGCAATTCATTTTCCTTTTCCTGATTTAGGATCGAGGAAGTTTCATTTAAACTTCGCATCAAGCTTTCGGCCGATACCTTAAGATATTGCTGTAACTGTTCTATTTCACTTGGCTTAGTTTCCCGCTCTAACTCCTCTAATAATTGAATAATATTACCTGCATGGGAACGGAAATTATGAGTAATGATATGGGCGAGATTACGCAGGCGATCATTTTGCTTGGTTATAAGCTTTAAATAATTCTGAACGGTATTTTCTTCCTGCTTACGCTGGGAGATATCGGTTTCAATAGAAATGTAGTTTATCAACTTTTGATTGGCATCAAAGACCGGCGTAACAATACTTTCTATCCAGTAATGCTCCCCGCTTTTACGATAATTCACATTTTGAGCCTTAAATGGCTTCTCAGACTTCAATAAAGCTTCAATGGTATTATTGAAGATGGGCTTACTAAGCGGACCGTGCAGGAGCTCAGGCAAAAAGCGTCCCTTGGCTTCCTCTAAAGAGTAACCGCTCATGTCACTGAAACTTTCGTTTACCCAGTCAATCCTTTGGTCGGCATCGGTGATAATCACCGCATTAGAAGTACGATTGGCTACCAAGGATAGCTTTCTTAGCTCTTCTTCGATTTCATGTTCCTTCTGAATGTCCCGCACATTCACATAGGCCTTTACTCGGTCCTTGCTGATTTCGAAACGACCATTAGCTTCTACCCATACCCAATTGCCATTCTTATGGCGGGCACGGAACACGGATCGGGTCACTTTGCCCGGATTTTCAAAAGCTTCCTGAAAGGCCTTAGCTGCAGTCTCTGCATCGTCTGGGTGCATTAAACTAAGATTATCCATCCCAATTATTTCACTGGGTCGGTAGCCCAATAATTGCTCAATATTGGGGGAGGCGTAGTCGTACTTTGCTTCTTCATTTAGGCTTACGAAGACATCACTACTTTTCTCAATATAGTGTTTAAAGCGGTTTTCAGCTTCTGCTAGAGCCAGGGTACTCCTTTCTATAGGACCTAGGTCTAAGACATGAATCCAGGCGAATTGCTCATTTTTAAAGTTACTTGCCGAGGCCGAAACTATTACGGTTGTTTCACTTAAATCCTTTCGTACTAATGTGGTCTGAAAGGCTTCGATCTTTGCCTTTTGACGTAGGGATTTAAGTCGTTCTAGGTTTTGTCCGTATTGATTCTCTGGCACTAATTCCTTTAAACTACTATTAAGAAATTCCTCTTTTCGATAGCCAATGATATTTAATAAGGCTTGGTTGCAGTCCTTTAAGGCTAAACTTTTAAGATCCAGCATTATCATGCCAATGAGTGAGCCTTCAAAGATTTGTCTAAACTTTAATTCTTCGTTGCGCAGGCGTTCCTCATATTCATGTCTTAAACTTATATCGTGCATTGCGCCTATTAGTCGAATTACCTCTCCAGATTCATCTCTAAGAGCGTATCCGCGATCCAAGATTCTTAAAATCGCCCCATTCTTATGGTAAAAGCGGTAAGAAGACTCCCATAGGTCTTTGCCTGATTCATTAAGCGCTTCAACCGAACTTTTAAATGACGCTTGGTCTTCTAAAACAATTTTGTCGGTAAACTTTTGACCATCATCGACTTCTTCATCCTCATATCCTAAAATATGCTTCAGGTTTTCTCCCCAAGCTATCGCATTGCTTTGAATATCCCAATCCCAAATAATGTCTTGGGTTGCTTTAGAGCTTAATTTAAAACGGCGATTGGAAACCTCTAACTCCTCGATGATTTTCTCTTGCTCGTCGACATTAATGAAATTACTGATAATGGCTTCAATTCCAGGCGTGTAGCGATGATCAGATATTTGTGATTTAATCCAAAGGTAATGTCCATCTTTATGACGGATTCTCACTTTTACTTCGGCGTTCTTTATGTCTTTCTGCTCCATTGTAGCCAACTGTTTGCGGACTACCTCAAGATCCTCAGGATGCATAAAGTCGAAACTATTTTTACCGACTAATTCGGAAGGCTTATAACCTGCGGTTTTTTCAATCGCCTGATTAATATAAAGTATGGTGCCGTCCTCTTGTCGCAGCATAACAGGATTATAGTTGCGCTCCATTAATTCATTTAAGCGCACCTCATTATGGGCCGATTTTTCGGTTAGCTCCTTGAGCTTTTGCCTTAAGGCCGCGTTTTGATCTTCCAGGGAAGGGGACTCAGAGAAGGAGGGCATGGCACCTTCATATCGATGGAGGCTTTTTGCTGCTGATAAAATTCCTTGGTCTAATACCTGGTCATCCTTGTAATATAGGTGCAGGTCAAAGCAAGAGTCTTTAAAAATTTCCTGGTAATCTTCTACTAATAGATGGAGCGCACCGCAATTACTGGCGCAACTGGTGCTAAGTTTAAATTGAGCCTCTTCGCTAGAGATTAAGTCGAAGTGATCAGGCCATTTAACGCCAGATTTAAGGGCATATGTCTTTTGTGATTCCTTTCTTTCCCCAGCCATATTTGTATGCAATAGATACCTATAAATGCCTATGTACCTAAATTTGTTCCTAAGATACGAAGGGAATAAAAAAAGCCATCCTTTTGGATGGCTTCAATTTACTTTAAAGTAAGCTTTTTACGCAGATCTTCCACATAGGTACGGAATCGTTTATCCGTTTCGGTGAGATTATTTACCGTCCGACAAGCGTGCAATACCGTTGCGTGATCTTTATTCCCACACTGCGCACCAATACTAGCGAGTGAATTTTTAGTAAGCTGCTTACTAAAATACATCGCCAATTGGCGTGCTTGAACAATTTCTCTCTTACGGGTTTTCGATTTTAAGAGTTCTATTGGCATGTCGAAATAATCGCACACTACTTTTTGAATGTAGTCGATACTTATTTCGCGTGTGGTGTTCTTTACGAACTTATCAATCATTTGCTTAGCAAGCTCTACAGTAATCTTCTTCTTATTTAAAGAAGACTGTGCTAAAAGAGAAATAAGGGCTCCTTCCAGCTCACGAACATTGGAGTTAATACTGTAGGCTAAGTACTCAATAACATCAGCAGGCATTTCGACTCCATCGTTATAAAGCTTCTGATTTAAAATGGCAATACGTGTTTCCAAATCAGGAACCTGTAAGTCGGCGCTAAGCCCCCACTTAAAGCGCGATAGGAGACGTTGCTCCATTCCTTGTAAGTCAACCGGAGCCCTATCGGAAGTTAAAATTACTTGCTTACTATTTTGGTGAAGGTGATTGAAAATCTCGAAGAATGCATCTTGGGTTTTCTCCTTGCCAGCGAAAGAATGTACATCATCAACAACTAATACATCTATCATTTGATAGAAGTGTAAAAAGTCATTCTTGTTATTAGTGCGAATTGCCTCTACAAACTGTTGTTGAAACTTCTCTGCAGATACATACAGAACCGTTTTTTCCGGATAGCGATCTTTTATTTCAATGCCAATAGCGTGAGCTAAGTGGGTTTTTCCTAGTCCGTTTCCGCCATAGAGTAGGAGTGGATTAAAAGAAGTTCCTCCTGGCTTTTTTGCTACCGCATACCCAGCTGAGCGTGCTAATCGGTTACAATCTCCCTCTACAAAGTTTTCAAAGTTGTAATTGGGGTTTAATTGCGACTCTACGTGAACCTTGCGAAGTCCGGGTATGATAAAAGGATTCTTAACTCCTTTGTCACCCAGCTCCATGGGCATATTAACTTTAGGATTCTGTAGGTTACCGCGATTGCTTGAAGGAATTTTTACTGTAAAGGGCTTCGTGTTACCATAGGTGTTCTCCATGACGATGCTGTAGACCAATTTAGCATCTTCACCAAGTTCCTTGGTAATGGCACTCTTTAAAAGTTTGATGTAGTTTTCTTCCAACCACTCGTAAAAGAATTTAGAAGGCACCTGAATGCTGAGCACATTCTCCTTTAACTTAAGTGGCTTGATAGGCAAAAACCAAGTTTTGTAACTCTGAGCAGAGATATTATCCTTTATGTAAGAAAGACAATTATCCCATACTGTTTTTGCAGTCAATTCCATTTGCGTGTATTAATATTGTTGGTTTGGTTGAGGGGAAAACGCACTCAAAAGATGGTCAAAATTGCTCTCCCCTTGACAAGGACAAATGTGTGTAGAAAAAAGTGATAAAAAAAATCAAATTGGTATTGACAAAAAGGTTTTTTAGTGCGAGATTAAGGCAGCGTTAATCGCTCTGAAACCCGCATTCCACCGTAGAATAACGTTAGTAATCAGCACTTAAGAGTTTATGTATGTTAACTTAACATCAAGTCGCGTTCGGTATGCCGAAACCGATCAAATGGGCTATGTTTATTATGGCAATTATCCTCAATTTTTCGAGATAGGGCGCGTAGAGGCTTTAAGGGCCTTGGGTATCAGTTATAAAAAAATGGAAGAAGAGGGAATAATGCTCCCCGTTTTGAAGTTAGAAATCAAATATGTGGCTCCGGCTAAATACGATGAGCTTCTCGAAATAAAAACTGAAATTCGAGAAATGCCGAATACACGAATTACTTTTCATCATGAAATTCGAAATGAAAAAGGAGATTTACTCACTCTAGGCATGGTGCAATTGGTATTTGTTCGAATCGCGGATAAAAAGCCTTGTGCTGCTCCAGATTATATCAAGGAGGCACTAGGAAGCCATATAGAATAAAAAAAGGAGCCCTATGAGCTCCTTTTTTTTAGATATCGTTTTTGTCACCTACAATTGAGTGAATACGGAGTTGATGTAATCGTATCGTCCGGTTTCTTCATTGTAGCACCATATTACGGTTAAGAAGCCAGGATCATACTCTATACCTGGTTCAAAAGCATTGTCAAAACCTAAATCTGGTTTGTTGAAATAATGACGGATAGGAGTGCTGCTAGTACCAATTACGTCATTTTCACTGAAACTCTGACCGAAGGGAGTATACTCTTCTAGTTTGAAGCCCCAAGCACTTTCTTCATTAAAGTTTTTAGCTAGTACGTGCTTGTGATAAAAGATTTCCCCCATAGAGGTAAGGGTGGCGCTAGAATCAATATTGTTTAACTCCATATCCCAAACACTTAGGCTGTCCTGATTTACCACAAAATTTGGCGCGGCATTAACTCTTAGGTCAATGTTATTGGGATATTGCGCAGCTTTAAAGTTAGCGGTTAGATAGGTTTCTATTCTAAACTCTGGGTTATTGGTATCTCTGTAGAATTTAATTTTAGAATCTACTAACCAGGCCGTATCGTTAGTGGTTACCACGTGATTTACCGAAGCAACTGGCCTTCTAGCCAAAGCCAATTCTGTTTCCTCATATAAAGCACTTGGATCAACGGTCTTGTCATTTAAGTAAAAAGCAATGGCGGGCTCCAAAGGCTGATTCAAAGCTATAGAATCGGTAAGCGGACTCGTTAAGGCGGTGTTTGGAATGGCTACCGTGCTTAAATAATTGAATTCTCCTTTGTGCGCATCTTCCAAGATCAAACTTGGAATTTGAGAAGCATAACCCACTAATGGATTGTAGGAATGAATAAGTAATGCCTGCTTAGTTTCCTTAAGGCTGATGCCGTCGGTAACGTAGGCAGTATCTACTGGCTCGTCATCAGGATTACAAGCAATAAGAGCGGTAACTAGCAGAGCGAACGAAAAGTATTTCTTCATTTTAATTCAATTACGGGTCAAATGTACTATTTAAAACGCCTTTTTACTAGTCCTAGGTATTAGGCCTATTAGCAATACATTGTTGATAAGCTTTCATTTATTAATCGCTACAAAATCCCCAAGGGTTGGGTTTCAAATTACTTAATTATCAAATAAATAGGGAGATGGTCACTAAAGCCCCCCAAAAAAAAGTTGCCTTTGAAACTGCGATACACCACCTTTCCTGGATAGCGTTGGTCTTCGGTAAGAAGAAAATCAGCCTTGTAAATGTCACAAGCTTTAAGTTGGGGAAGCATGTTTTCACTGATGATAAATTGATCCAAATAGGCCCAATCGCCTCTAAAACGATGACTGCCCCAGCTTTCATCTAAATCAGCCATCAGGCTTTTTAATTTAGCTTCCTCCCTAAGTTCTTGAATACTCTGGTCCTGAGGTTCATCATTAAAATCACCCATAACCACCACCTTGGCCTTTTTGCCTAGCGCTTTAACTTTGGAAGCCAAAATATGTGCTGCCGCTAACCTGCGGGGTGCAGATTGTTCCTTGCCCCCATAGCGACTTGGCCAATGGCAAACAAAAATATTAAGGGTATCTCCATTATTGCGCTTAAACCTGGCATAGAGTATATCTCGACTTTTATAGTCGGGTTCCAATGGATTATGATAGGCCAGCACTTCTGAACTAAGCAATAATAGCTCGGACTTCCTGTAAATAAGGCCTACATCTATTCCTCTCCGATCTGGGGAATCGTAATGCACCCATTGATAATCTATTTTATGCAAGGCCGGGCGTTTCAATAAGTCGTTTAAAACTTGGGCCGACTCAATTTCGGCAAAGCCCACAAGAGCCGGACTTTGCATGGCATCATCGCTTAAGCCTAGAATTACTTTAGAAATGCGATTAAGCTTAGTGTAGTACTTGGCAGTGTCCCAGTTTTTGGATCCATTCGGACTAAACTCTGTATCGGGGTTAATGCTGTCAATACTAGGGTGGAAGAGGTTTTCCACATTGTAAAAGGCCATTTTAAGGGACTGAGCCGGAGCAGACTGCCAGTGAAATACTAGACCCAGCAGAATACAAATCAGTAAACGCATTAGAGAACTTTTAAACTTTTACGGTAAATTTTATACTCGGAGCTAACGGTCTGAATTAGATAGTTTTCATTGCGGTAAAAAGCCATAGACTCCTTCTCACCTAAGGCCATAAACCCACCTGGCCGTAGATGTCTAACCAAACGAGAAAGAGGCTTGCTTTGATATTGATGATTGAAATAAATCAGGACATTTTTGCAAAGTATTAGGTCGAACTGAAGGCCAAGCTCGGATTGAGTTAGATCAAACAAACTCCATTCTACATTTTCCATAAGTTCCTTATGAAAATAGCACATGGAAGAAGTTGCTTGATAATAGGCCTTTAGGCTTTGCTCACCACCAGCCTTTAGGTAATTCATTTCCGCATGCTCAATCTTTGTTTTGGAAACGGCAAAATCCTTGGCCTTTTCAAGTGCTTTCTGGGATAGGTCAGTTGCAATAATCTGTGAACGGGAAAGCATACCTGCCTCCTTAAGCATGATACAGAGACTAATAACCTCTTCACCGCTACTTGTACCTACTACTAATATTTTTGGATTTAAAAGCCTTTCCAAGAAAGGGAAAGTGGTCGTTTTTAACTCCCTTAAAGCCAATGGCTCCCTAAATAGCTCCGTTACTTGAACCGTAAATAAGTCAGTGAAACGCCAGAAGTAATCCTTATTCCGACTCATCAATAAAGCCAATTGAGTCAGGTTGGTCAAGCGATTTAATTGTAATACCCGATGCAGTCTTCGAATTAAGGAAGATTGGTTATACCAGTCTAATCTTAAGCCATAGGCATCATAGATGAAAGAGCTGAAAGCTTGGAGCTCTTCATTGCTTATGTCTTCAAGGTCTTTGGTTGAGCTAGACTGCATATCTTGCGAAAATAAAATAATTCGATACGTATTAATGAAGAAGTGCTTACTAAGCTTTCTTATTTTATTCCTAAGTGCTTTTGGACCCTGTACTGCTCAGGACAGTGAGGTAAAGTTTTCTTCACTGGGCAAAGATTTGTGGACCCATTCTGGTCGGCTCTTAAAAGAGATATCACAAGAAAAAACCTGGGCTTACTTAGGGATAAGTGGCGCTAGTGTGTTGGCAGTCATGTCCAATGATTTGCCCCTTCAAAGGAGCATGCAGCTAAGGGATTCTAGATTTAAGAATACTTTAAATGATCTAAGTGAGGCTTATGGGAATCCTATTTACATGGGCAGCTTAAGTCTTGGTACTTACTTATTGTCCACCGCCTTGGATAAGCCAGATCTTCAAGACTTAAGCAGTACCGCACTGCAAGCAATGGCCTTTAGCGGCTCGACGGTAATGGGTTTAAAATTACTATTTCATCGCTGGCGGCCTGAAGAACAATTGGAATTAGATCCATATCAATTCGATGGCCCTTCTTTAAACCAAGATCAACTTTCCTTTCCCTCTGGTCACTCGGTAATTGCATTTTCTTTCGCAGCAAGTGTTTCTGCTCATTTTGAAGACAAATGGTATGTGGCAATTCCCTTGTATGGACTAGCTAGTTTAACGGCTTGGCAAAGAGTGTATGACTTTAAACACTGGCCTTCAGATGTGTTAGGAGGGGCTATTCTAGGTGTCTTAATTGGGCGTCAAGTGGCTGCCTGGCAAAAGGAAGGGAGAACAAAACTTAGTTTTGGTAGTGATGCATGGGGCAGACCCAGCATAGGGCTTCATCTTAAGATTGATTAGTCTTTATAAATAATAAACACTTGCTTGGCCTGAGGATGCTCGATGCTTAAGATATGGCTACCCCGAGAAAGTTTTTTGAGGTCTAAGTTTAAAGACTGATCATTCAAATATTTATTGCGAATGGTATCGGAAGCCACAGTGCTGCCATCTTTTGCATAAACTTGCCAGAATACCCCCTCATAGGCAGCTGGGTTTTTTAAGTTTACTTGAAGACTATCTTTAAAATGTTTATTATTAAGACTTGCCGAAACTGCTTGTTGTGGCTGGTATTCGCTTAAAAAATCAAGGCGTGCTTTATGCAGTTTTCCAGGCCTAGTAAAATGGCTTTCCTCGGTAAAATACAGGTTTGGATATCGAAAAGCGAGACCTTCCTTCTGGGAAAAGTAGCCTAAATTATACCGCAGGAAATCAGCTTTGCCTTCTCCTTTAAGTTCCGGGAAATACCATAGGTACTGATAACCTAAAAGGAAAAAATCATTGCTGTGAAGCCCTTTTTCAGCACCAGTAATCCATTTCATTTGCATTAGACCACCCTTCATGTCAATCTCCTGGATTAAAGTAGCAGCTTGTTCCTTTAATTGTGGATTGAGATAGTAAACCTTAAGCAAACCATCAAAGGGTTCGCTGCGGTTCTTGGTGAATAAAAGGAGAGAGTCATTTCGATAAAGCATCGCCTCCAAATCGTAATAGAGTTGATCCTTGTCGGGAGGGAAACCCATTTGTTCGGGATAGTAGAATTTTAAACTGCGTTTTAGCGACCAATCGTTCGTGCTAACCACATATACCTTTAAATCCCTACGATCATTATTGTTATTCCCAAAATCTCCAATGAATAGCTCATCTTCGGCAATGGCAAGGGATTCCCAATCGGTGTTTTTAATTCCCCTAAGTTTAATTCGGTTTATAAAATTGCCATTGGTGTCGATAATAAAAAGCTCAGGCTCATTTCCGCCATCATTTATCATGGCCATACGGAAATCGTCGATGAACACCATCCCACTGCATTCATCCAGATCGGAGGGGAGTTCGGCAATTACTTCAGACTCAATACCCTGAGCAAAACCAAACCAAGAGCTGAGCAAAAAATAGAGCTGCCAAAGAAGATTACGCATTAGTACCATCATAATTTAATAAACAACCGTCGCCATAACTTAGAAAGCGAAAATCATTATCTAAAGCGTATTGATAAACTTTTTGCCAATCGTCTCCTAATATCGAGGCGATTAACAACATAAGTGTGCTTTTTGGTTGGTGAAAGTTAGTAACTAAACCCTTTATAATCCGGTGTTGGTATCCCGGGGCTATTATAATTTGGGTTTTGAAGGATAACCAATCCTTAGCTTGATCTTCAAAGAAATTTAGTAGTACTTCCAAGGCATCAATTGGACTGAGGGCCTTAAAAGACTGGTCAAAACCTATCCACTGCGGAATAATCATATTATCAAGATCCCAATGCTTGCCTCCCTTAAGCATACAGGCCAACCAATACATAGATTCAATCGCCCTTAAGGAAGTAGTGCCAACACAAATTATCGGTTTAGCTTCAAGAAGTGCTTTATGCATTGACCTAATAAAATTGGCCTCCATAAAAACCTCCTCGGCATGCATTTCGTGCTCAGCCACTGAGCTGCTTACCGGTTTAAAGGTACCGGCACCTACATGTAAGGTTAAAAAGTTACGGGCTATTCCTTTTTGATCAAGATCATTGAAAATGGCATCATTAAAATGGAGACCAGCTGTTGGAGCAGCTACCGATCCCATTTTCCGGGCATAACTAGTTTGATAGGTAGTTTTATCCGTTTCTTCGGCGGCTCTTTTTATATATGGCGGGAGAGGGGTTTTGCCTGCTAATTCTAGCATTTCAGCAAAATTGATATCCCCGGTCCAGCTTAAACGGATGCGGAAGCTGGAATCTAAGCGCTCAAGTTTTTCGGCCTTAAGTTTAACAGACCCTAAATCGATATATAAATCATGATCCTTCCATTTACGTGCACCGCCCACCAGGCATAGGTATTCAATACTGCCTTGCATCTGCATAGCTTGTTCGATGCTTAATCCGCCGTAAGGCTCAAGGCAAAATACTTCAATTAAGCTATTCTCGTTTTTAGGAAATAATAAACGTGCCTGCACAACCTTGGTTTCATTGAAAACCATCCAGGTGTTTTCAGGAAGGGCCTCGGCAATGTACTTGTACTGACTTTGACTAATCTTTCCGTCTTTGTAAATGAGTAGCTTACTTTCGCCTCTAGCTAAGGGGTATGCGGCGATGCGCTCCTCAGGCAAGGAATAGTTAAATTCTTCTATATCGATATCTCGGTAAGACAAAATGGTGTTTTGGACAAAATTAATACGGAAACTTGGCACTACCTTACAAATTGAAAATTCTAATATTGCCACATGAAGCGGGTAGTACTGTCGGTAACAAATGATCTAGTGAACGACCGAAGGGTTGAGCGCAGCATAAAGAGCCTGCAAGAACAAGGTTATACTATCCATTTTGTGGGAAGACAATTAGCGGAAAGTAGACCAGTAAAAGCTTCCTATTCCCATAAGAGGTTTAAACTGAGTTTTAATAAGGGCTTTCTTTTCTACGCCACTTTTAATTTACGCCTCTTTTTTCACCTCCTATTTCAGAAAGCTTTTGACCTTTATTGGGCAAATGACTTGGACACCTTGTTGCCTAATTATTTAGTGGCTAAAATCTATCGCAAACCGCTTGTATACGACAGTCACGAGTATTTTAAAGGGGTGCCAGAAATTCAAAACCGACCAATAGTTAAATGGGTCTGGACTCAGCTGGAAAACTTTCTATTCAAGAGGGCTGATTATCATCTCACGGTGAACGAAAGCATCGCCAATCTTTTAGAATCTGATTATGGCCTTAGGCCTGCGGTGGTGCGCAATATTGCGGAATCCTATTTGCCAGAAATAAAGAAGGGTCGAGCTGACTTAAGCCTTCCTGAAGATGCCTTTCTTCTTATAAATCAAGGAGCGGGAATTAATATAGACCGAGGCATGGAAGAGGCTTTTGAAGCTTTAAAACTATTACCAGAAAACATTCATTTGGTTTTAGTTGGTAAAGGCGATGTGATTCCCTTTCTAAAGCTAAAAGCAAGAGAAGAGGGTCTGATAGAGAGAGTTCATTTTGTAAATCCTTTGCCTTATCAAGAAATGATTCAGTATACCCTGCAGGCCAATGTTGGACTTTCCTTGGATAAGGATACCAATATCAATTACCGTTTTTCCTTACCCAATAAGCTCTTTGATTACATTAAATGTGGTATTCCCGTACTCAGTAGCCAGGTAAAAGAGGTCGATAAAATTGTGCGAGGAGAAGGGATAGGAATAAGTGTAGCGGTGGAGCCAAAAGCTATTGCTGAAGCGGTATTAAGTATCCAAGCGGAGCCAGAAAAATATAAGCAGGCTTTAGAGATAGCAGCACAAAAACACAATTGGGAGCATGAGTCGAAACGCCTAGCTGCCTTTATTGCTGCGATCAAGCTCTAAGAGACGCAGTAATCGGTAGAGATCAAAAACTTTTAAAGAAGGCTTGGAGGAACAAAGATTCGAGTAAAACCGCTTTCCTCCCAAATGATATAGGCCAAGAGCCACAGTAGTAAGTCGCCAAGACTTAATTTTATTTAAGCCTATCAATAAAGGGAAATATTGCGCATAATGCGGATAATGCTCTTTGATATAGAGCAAGTTAGATAGAGCTTGCTCTGTTTTTGCTAAGAATTGAGGACTTGCCTCATCGGCCTGATAGATAGTTGGCAGGTCTATGTGATTTATAGACCAGTCAAGGTCCTTAAGCCTAAGGCCAAAAAGACTATCCTCATGACCATAGCCCAATAGCTTTTCATCAAAATACAGCCCTTCTAAATGACCAAGGTCCATTAGAAAGCAATTGCTTTGAAAGCTCAAGAAGCCTCTTTCTTTTCGTTTTGCCACACTGCGAATTTCTCGCTGCTGAGCGTAAAGCCAGCGCAATTCGCAATTAGGGGTCGCTTTGGTATTGGCCAACTTTTTACCACCTACTGAAACTGTTTTAGACTGCGCCGAAGCCCAGTACTTCTCTAAAAAGTCGGGGTCTTCGATTTGCGCATCCCCATCAATCATTAATAGATAATGGGCATCTGCTTTTTTTAAAAGAGTATTTCTTGCCTTAGATCGACCTTGATTAACTGCGCTTAAAGAAAGTTCAACGCGAGGATCCTTAGACCATTCATTTTTCAACTTTTCCTGCCAGGACGGGGCAGAGCCATCGTCATGTATGAGAATATAGGTTTTTGCCGAAACCCTTTCAATTTGGGCTATAATTTGCTTTAGGAGCGGACTTGGGTCAAGCTCATAAACCAATATGCCAATGCATAAATCCAATTAAAGGGTATTTTGAACTGTGTTTATGACCTTTCCCTGATGGCATTTTAAGGTTTCATGCGGAAACTTTAAGATTAAGGAGTAATCGTGGGTAGCCATAAGAATAGCTCTACCACTATTGGAAATTTGCTCCAACAAAATCATAATCTCCTCGGAGGTAGAAGGGTCAAGGTTTCCGGTGGGCTCATCCGCCAAAATTATTTGGGGATCATTTAATAAGGAACGGGCAATGGCAACCCTCTGCTGTTCACCACCAGATAATTGATGGGGAAGCTTGTTGGCATTAGCGCCCATATTAACCTTATCCAAGACCTCTTCAATTTTGTTCTTAATCTCTTTAGAAGACTTCCAGCCGGTAGCTTGGAGAACAAATTTTAAATTATTGTAAACCGAGCGATCATTTAGTAATTGAAAGTCTTGAAAGACAATACCTATGCGCCTTCTTAAGGTTGGAATATCACGCTCTTTTAGCTTGCGAAGATTAATTCCTGATACTTCTCCTGAACCGTCACTTAGCGGTAAATCGCCATAAAGTGTCTTTAATAAACTGGATTTCCCAGAACCAGTAGAACCGATTAAGTATTGAAAATCACCCTGACTAACCAATAAGTCTACTTCACTTAAAACTGTTTTTGCCCCCTGTTTTATGGTGGCATTGGTCAATCGTATTATGGGGTCTCCGCGCATATTCTTTTGTTACAAATTTAAAGTTTGCCTATTGCATTAAAGCTTTAGGCTTCAATAATAATTAACAGCTCGCGTTAAAAACTTATTGTTTGTCTAAAAAAGAGACCTATTAATTACCGCTACTTTAGAATTCAGAAAAATATAATGCTAATATGCGGATTTACAGAGTGTTAATCCTTGTGTGGTGCTGCTTATTATGGGCGGGTTCCAGCTTAAAGGCTCAGGTAAACGAAAGTTTCAGGGGAATTAATACTGAAACAAAAACGGCGATGGAGCTTTTTGACAAGCAACAATATGGTAATGCCCAGTTGCTTTTCGACCGTATAGCCGAAACCAATGCGCTTAGTTCAGAAACTCGCATGAATGCACGTTATTATGCGGCGGTTTGTGCTATAGAGCTTTATCGAGGTGACATTAAGGAAAGGGTGGAGGAATTTGGCCGTCTCCATGAAACTAGTCCCTTGCAAAATCAACTGTGGCTTCGCTACGCGAATAATTTATTTAGTCTAAAGCGCTACCGTCAGTCGGTAGAGTACTACCAGAATGTAGATGATTATGCCATGGGTAAATCAGCTAAAGCTGAACTTCAGTTTAAACTGGCTTATTCCCATTTACAAACCGAGCAAAGCGCCGATGCTGAAAGACTCTTTTTTAAATTAAAAGATGGCGCAAGTGCCTATGCCTCTTCCGCTCGATACTACTATGCTCACCTAAGGTACAGTGCAGAAGACTATGCGACTGCGCTCACTAATTTCTTGCCTTTGCAGGAGGATCCTAATTTTGGTCCGCTTGTTCCTTATTATCTAGCGCATATCTATTATGCCCTTAAGGATTACGATAAACTAGTATCGGTTGGCGAGGATTTAATTCAGACGGCCAGTCCCGGAAGGGCACCGGAAATAGCCAAATTGCTAGCCGACGCTTTTTACCAACGAGAAGATTATCAGAATGCGATTAAGTACTTAGAGTTATATCAAGATAAAGGCGGTAAAATGCGTTTAATTGATCATTACCAAGCGGGTTATGCCTATTATCAAGAAGATCGATTCAGTGAGGCAATCAAGTCCTTTAATAAAATTAGTGCTGGTCCGGAAGACCTTAGGCAAAATGCTTATTACCATCTAGCAGATGCTTATTTAAAAGTTGGCGAGCCAAATCAGGCCTTGGTAGCTTTTAAAGCCGCTTCAGAGATTCAGGAAAATGCCGCTATAGCTGAAGACGCTTACTATAATTACGCGAAGCTTAATTACGAACTTTCTAGTCCTTTTAAGGATGCCATTCAGACTTTCCAAGATTATTTAAGCCTTTATCCTAATACCAAACACCGGAAAAAGGTAAATGAGTATTTAGCCAATTTGTATATAACCTCTAAGGACTACGACCGTGCGATGGCCGCGATTAAAATTGCCGGTTTAACTAGTCCTGAAATGCGGGGTGTTTATCAAAAAATTGCCTTCTATAGAGCCATCGAACTCTTTAATGTTGGTGCTTTAAAAGGCGCCTTAGACCGCTTTGAGGAGTCGGCTCAATATCCCGAGGACCAATCCTTAGCTACTTTAAGTTTGTACTGGCAAGGAGAATGTCAGTATCGTTTAAAAGACTTCGAATCTGCAGAGAAGTTATTTAAAGATTTTCGCAGTGGTTATGGTGCTAGTGCTCAAGAGGTATACAATCGTTCATTTTATCATAGCGCATATATAGCCTATAAAAAGTTCGATTTTAAGGCCTCGGCTGATTTGTTCAAAGTTTTTGTCCGCGATGCCGATGATCAAGATGCGCGTAAGCCTGATGCTTATTTAAGGTTAGGCGATGCTTACCTCCTTACTGGAGGTTATTTATTAGCTCGTAATTATTATTCCAAGGCAGTAGAGGCGGGAATTAAGGATGTAGATTATGCCTATTTTCAAAAAGCAGAATGCTTGGGCCTCGAGGGTAAGTCGAGAGAAAAAATCGCCCAGCTTAAAAGTCTGGCTCAAAATTATCCCAAGAGTATTTACGCCGAGCGTGCTCGTTATGAAATTGCCCTGAGTCTATTACAGTTAGAAGATTATGAGGCAGCTCTAAAGGCCTTTGCCACTTATGAGCAAAGCTATCCGCAGAGCGATCGAAAAGCGGAAATCGGTTTAAAGCGCGGGCTTATATATTCCAATCAAGATAAGAATACCAAGGCTATCGATGAGTATAAGGCGGTAGTCGCTAAATACCCAGGTACACCAGAATCTTTGGAAGCAATTAGGCTGGCCGAAATCAACTATAAGCGTATACAGAAGATTGATGATTATTTAGATTGGGTTGCAACCATTGAATTCGTAGACTTCAAAGATTCACAGCTAGATAGTACCGCTTATGCTGCTGCGTTTGACGTTTATGCTGCAGCCAACTATTCCCAAGCAGTGGGATCGTTTCAATCCTATCTAAGGCGTTATCCAAAGGGTATTTTTTATGAGCCCGCTCTTTATTACGGGGCTCAATCTGCCGAAAGGGTTAAGGCCGACTCATTGGCTTATCAATTTTACGATGAATTAAGCATCAAGTCTAAAATTGAGTATCGAATTAAAGCGTTGCAGTACACCGCAGCAGCCGACCTCAAGGATTCTTCTTTTGTAATGGCTCTCGAGCGGTATGAAAGGTTAAATAGCTTGGCACAGAGCAATGAACAGCAGATTCAGGCTCAGGAAGGAGCTCTCAATGCGGCTTGGGCTTTGCGAGATACACTTAAAGCGGATCAGTATGCGGATGCATTATTGGTTCATGCAAGTTTGCGCCGCGAAGTAAAACAAAAGGCGATTCGGGTAAAGGCGATGGTGAGCCTCGGTAAGGAGGCCTGGAATCTAGCTATGATGCAATTTGAAAGACTCTTGAAAATTGCAGACGGTGCCCCTAAAGCGGAGGCCTTTTATTATCAAGCCCTTATCCTACAAAAACAGGCCTATTACGACAGCAGTAATAAGAAAATAAATCTGCTAATTGATGAGCTACCGAGTTACAAAGAGTGGAAGATGAAGGCGCTTTACTTGATGGCCTTTAATTTCTGGAAGCTCGATGATATTTTCCAAGCTAATTACATTCTGGACTTTATTATAAGCTCTGCAGAGGACCAAAAATTGGTATCCAAAGCCGAAGCTTTAAAGGCAGATATAGCAGATGCAGAGGCAAGAGCCTTAAAGCAAAAAGAGGAATTGCTGCGCAAGCAGGCATCACCAATCATGCTTGATTCGGAAGGAGGCTTGCAATTAATTGATTTCCCCTCCGAAGAAGAACCGCTCGAAGAACCTGAAATAATTGAGAAGTAAAATGAAGCGAGTATACAGTCTTTTTTTAGTGGTTCTAGCTTTTAAGGCTTGGGCCCAGCCAGATGAAAAAGAAAATCTAGGTCAAATAGAGTTAAGTGTAACCGATCGTTACAAAGCCCAGGTAATGGAAGCTCAAAAGGTTTTGGAGCGTCCTACTTATCAAGATAGCATTGAGCAAAAGATCGCGGTTCAATATGCTATTTTTAGTAGCCCCATCGAAGTGCGCATGCAACCCGAAACCTTGTCCCCAGCACGTATTGCAAAGATAGAGGTCCCCGAATTATACCGGGCATTCATTCGCACGGGCTATGGTCTTTACAATACTGCTTTAGCAGAAGCTTATTACAATAGTGGTCGAAGTGCTAAATCAAGTTTTGGGATTTCAGCGCGACACTTATCTAGTCAGGATGGGGTAGAAGGTCTCTACTATGATGATAATAGTTTTTCGCGCAATCATTTAGGCGCTTTCTTCAACCGTTATTACCGCAAGTTAACTTGGCATACCGAAGCTGCGGTTAATCTGGATAAGTTTAGCTATTACGGCAATCCTATTACTGGTGCTTTTTCCAATGAAGATAGCACCAGAGGTTCGGCTCCGTATAATTGGTATCGATCATATGCAGTGAAATCATCAATTAAGGAAGCTAATAAGAAGGCCTTGGGATGGTTGCAAGGACTAAGTCTGGGCTTCAGTCATTTTGATGATAATTATCGCAGTGCTGAACAAGATTTTCAGTTAGAAACCGACTGGGCATTACCTGCAGACGATAAGAATTTATATCTAGAGCTTAATGCGATGTATTTTCAAAATCAGATGGATAGCCTCTATGCTGGATTTCAAGATAGTAGCGCATTTAAGCAAAGTACCTTCCAGTTTCAAGCGCGTCCCCATATTCATATGGAAAGGAATAATCTGGGCTTTGACTTTGGCTTAAATCTTTTTATTCTCGATCAAAAAGATAGTCGCCCCGATTTTTCGGATGGCCGTGTTTTCTTTTTCCCAGAGCTGATTGTGCGCTGGAAAATGATTCCGGGTGTATTAAGCATAAAGGGTGGTATTAAGGGTGAACTTTCTAGGAATAACTTCAGAGAACTTAGTCAGCTTAGCCCTTTTATTGCTCCTGGTCAGCTTACAAGAGCAGGTGGGGAGAATCGGATATTTGCCGGTATGGAAGGTATTTTAGCGTCTAACCTTAGCTTTAATTTAGAAGGAGGCTATCAAATTTTTCAAAATCGAGCTTTTGTTTACGCCAATCCCAGTTTCGATCGTAGTCTGGATCAGGTTCTATACGTTGGACTGCGCTACCATGACATTAACATCCTATACGCCAAGGGTGCTTTAGACTTTAACTGGAATGAGAAGTTGCGCATTAAAACTTCGGCCATTGCCCGCAGTTTTCAGAGCAATGAAAGCGGTGCCAGAGCTTGGTACATTCCTTATTTTGAAGCTAATCTTAGTGCTTATTATAATTTAAAGGATAAAATAGGATTTCAATTAGGTCTAGATTACATCGGTTCGCGATTCGCTAGCAATACCGCTTTTCCTAATTACGATGCCTTACTTAAGCCTTATCTAGATTTGGGACTAAAAATCGATTACCGATACAATTCGAGAATCGGAGCATTTGTAAACTTCAGCAATCTATTAAATAGTCAATATGATATTCTCTTAGGCTATCGCGCGCAAAGTGTGGGAGTCATGTTCGGGCTTAATTATAGATTTTAGAGGGCTTTTCGCAATCAAACTGTAGTTTTGTAGCATGAGTGAGCAAGGCTTATTTTCTCAGGCCATAAAAATTCGCTGGAGCGATTTAGACCCAAATGGTCATGTAAGGCATTCCGTTTATTATGATTTTGGCGCACAATTGCGCACTGAACTATTTATTGAACGGGGAATAAGGGTAGAGGATATGGGCCGACTAGGAGTAGGCCCTGTGCTATTTGAAGAAAAGGCAACCTTTATAAAAGAATTGCACTTTGGTGATCAATTAATCATGAATGGTTCGCTTTTAGGTTTGCGAAAAGATTACAGTCGCTTTGCATTTCGCCATGAAATTTGGCGTGGGGAAACCTTATGTGCCAAAGTAGAAGTGCTTGGTGCCTGGATTGACCTAAAAGCGAGAAAACTTACCATTCCTCCGTCAGAACTTTTAGATAAGCTTAGTAACTTACCTCGCCACTCAGAATTTCAGTGGCTCGATTAAATTTGAATAAAGGATGAAATTATTAGCAGGAAAAACCGCTCTAATTACGGGAGCTTCAAAAGGTATAGGCAAGGGTATTGCCGAAGTTTTTGTACAACATGGCTGTAATGTTGCTTTTACCTATCTATCTAGTGTAGAGCAAGCAGAGGCGGTGGAAAAAGAATTAGCTGCCCATGATGTTAAAGCAAAAGGATACCGCTCGGATGCATCAAATTATCAGGCAGCTCACGACCTAGTGGATGCAGTGCTTGAGGATTTTGGTAGCATCGACATTGTCATAAATAATGCTGGTATTACTCGCGATACTCTATTAATGCGCATGTCTGAAGAGGATTTTGACAAGGTGATGGAGATTAATTTAAAATCTATTTTCAATCTTACTAAAGCAGTACAGCGCACTATGCTCAAGGCCAGAAATGGTTCCATTATTAACATGAGCTCTGTAGTAGGTTTAAAGGGTAATGCAGGTCAGGCTAATTACGCGGCCTCCAAAGCCGGTATCATAGGCTTTAGTAAGTCGGTAGCCCTGGAATTAGGTTCCCGTAATATTCGCTGTAATGTAATCGCCCCTGGCTTTATTGAAACAGAAATGACCGATAAGCTCGATGAAAAAACGGTGCAAGGCTGGCGCGATGCAATTCCATTGAAGAGAGGAGGTAAGCCAGAAGACATTGCCAATGCTTGTCTTTTCTTGGCATCTGACCTATCATCTTATGTTACGGGTCAGGTTCTACAAGTAGACGGAGGTATGCTTACCTAATAAATGAGTGAACTAAGCTTTAGTTATAGTCCATGGTGGTTATTGCTAGCGATTATTGTCGCGAGCCTCATGGTCTATGCTCTTTACTTAAACAATAATAAGTATAGCCCCAAGCAGAAGTGGTTGCTTGGGGCTTTGCGTTTTTCAAGCCTACTCTTATTAAGCGTTCTTTTATTGAGGCCTTTGATTATTAGCCAGGAAATGGAAGAGCAAAAGCCTTATTTAATTTGGCTCGAAGACGCTTCTCTATCGGTAAGTGAGGAAGATCCAAACTTCAGTGCTTTTTTAGCGGAAAGGGATAAGAGTTTGGAAAGGTTGAAGCAGAAGTATGAGTTACGTAGCTTTCAGTTTGCTGATCGGCTTTATGTAGATTCTGTTGCCTATCGGGGCCTGACCAATATTGAGCGCAGTATTCAAGACTTAAAAAGCCTTACCTACGACCAAGACATTAACACCATGGTGCTGCTCAGCGATGGAATTGTGAATAGAGGAAGAGCCTTAAATAGCATCGATTTTTCATTTACAGAAAGGCTATACAGTCTCAAAGCGGGTCAAAAGAGTCAAGAACGTTTTATAAGCATAAGTGATTTACGTCATAACGAAAAGGTTCTCTTAGATCGCAGTCTACTCTTAGAATACGACCTCAAGGCCGTAAATAAGCAAGGCGAGGAAATTAAAATACAGGTTTTAGATGAGAATGGTGCAGAGCTAATAAGTGATAAACTGAAAATCGATATACCAACCTGGTACGAATCAGGGATACTCGAATTAGAGGCTAAAACAGAAGGCTTGCAGGAGTGCCAATTAATCATTGAGGACTCGCAGGGAGCTAAAGTTAGACGTCCCTTTAGCTTTGAGGTTATCAGCGATAAAATTCGAGTGGCGGTTTACACCCAGGAAAGTCAGCCTGATATTGCCGCACTGGCGCGTGCTTTATCCAGAGATCCTTTGGTGGAAATAAACTATAAATCCAATCTCGCCGATTTAGAGGCTGAAACACTAGACCTAGTGCTTAGTACTAAAGCTCAGCCCGCATTCCTGAGCTTGATGGAGCAAAAGCAAATACCATTTATTTTATTGCAAGGTGCCGAGGGAACCCCAGGCTACTTGCAGACACTCTACCAAAACTCTAGTTCTGAGAGTGAAAAGCAATATGCTAATTGGCCTCAAGATTTTAGCTTGTTCCCGCTTTCGGAGCGCATGGAGGATATCTGGAAGGACTTCCCACCTTTAGATGGAATCTATGGTAAAGCAGATATTCCCCTCAGTGCTAAAGTATTATTCTATAAGCGCATCGATAATTTAAGCACCCAAGAGCCAATAGCTTTTTTTGACGAGGAAAGTTTAGGTACTCGTTATTGCGTATTCCTAGCACGTGGCCTTTGGCGTTGGCGGATTTATAATTACCGAAAACAAGAGAATTTCGATGCTTTTGACGACTTCATTGGGCAAATAAAACAGTACTTGTTGGCGCAGGAAAAAAGGGAACCACTGCAGATTATTTGGGAGAAAGAAATTTTAGAAGGACTCAGTACTAAGCTTAAAGCAAAGGCTTATGATAAATCCTCTAACTTAATAAACAACAGGGATTTAAGTATCAGGATTTATCAGGATAGGAAAGTAGCTTATCAGTATAAATTAAATCCCTATCGCAATATCTATCAACTAGAGTTGAATGATTTAAAAGCGGGTCGTTACACATATGAAGCTGAATTGGATTTAGGAGATGATAAGCTCACAAAAAAGGGTACTGTAGTAGTAGAGGAAAATAATTTGGAGTCACGGGATCTACAAGCCAATTACGAAGCTTTAGAAGCAGCTGCTGAGACTAATGGGGGTGAATCATATAAATTAGAGGAGCTTTCTCAATTAGTAGAAAACCTCATGAACAATGAGGCCTCTGGTCAATTAGTGGAAAAGAGGAATAAGGAGGAAATTCTTAGCAGATGGCCTCTGTTCTTCGTAATTTTGGGCTTAGTCAGTTTAGAATGGTTCCTTCGTAAATATTGGGGCCAGTATTAAAATATCTATCATGAATCAAAGAACAACCTATCTTATTATAATTGCTTTCGTAGGCTTCCTTGCGATTGTACTAACCTGGAACTCCATAACCTTTACTATCAAGCCAGGAGAGAAGGCGGTTATTTTCCGCAAATTTCAAGGAGGACTTGACAAGGATAAAGTTTATGCACAAGGCTTTCATATTAAATGGCCTTGGGATGATATCTACATTTACGATATCAAGAAGAAAGAATCTGTAAGTAGCATGGAAGTCTTGAGTCGTAATGGGCTTACCATCAAACTAGAACTTTCTTACCGCTATTACCCGCTGGATAACCAAATCGGTTATTTACACGATGAGATTGGTGAAAACTACCACGAGAAAATCATTATTCCTCAAGTTAGATCCGCTACTCGTGAGGTAATCGGTAAATATCTTCCTGAAGAGCTTTACTCAACCAAGCGTGAGAATATTCAAGTAGAAATATTTCAACGTACCTCGCAGGCACTTCAGGACAACTATCTTCAGCTAGACGCGGTCTTAATCCGTGAGGTGACTTTACCTCCCAAATTAAAGGCTGCGATTGAGCGAAAGTTAGAGCAGGAGCAGGCTTCCTTAGAGTATGAGTTTAAAATTCAACAAGCTAAGAAAGAAGCGGAGCGTCAGAAAATTGAGGCCGAAGGTAAGGCTCGTGCTAATGACATTATCAATAGTTCTTTAACCGATAAGATTTTACGTGAAAAGGGGATAGAAGCAACCTTGAAGTTGTCTGAATCGCCAAATTCTAAAACGGTTATTATCGGTTCCAGTAAGGACGGCTTACCCATAATCTTAGGAAATCAATAAAAATGTCTCAAGAGATAAGAAACTTAGAGCCTCGCAATGTGTGGGGCTTTTTTGCGGATTTAAACGAAGTACCTCGCCCCTCAAAAAAGGAGGAAAAGGTTCAGGCTTTCATCATTAACTGGGCTAAAGAGCGAAACTTAGCTTGGAAACAAGATGAAATCGGTAACATTCTAATTGAAAAACCAGCCAGTGCTGGTATGGAAGACCGCCGAAAGGTAGTTCTGCAGGCTCATTTGGATATGGTATGTCAAAAAAACGCGGATACCGATTTTGACTTCGAAACCCAAGGTATAAATATGTATATCGATGGGGAATGGGTTAAAGCCCGGGGAACCACTTTGGGAGCTGATAATGGTATGGGAGTAGCCAGTATTTTGGCGGTACTCGATTCCGATGATATTGCTCACCCAGCTCTCGAGGCTTTATTTACAACCGACGAGGAAGCAGGGATGACCGGTGCGCACAATCTTCAGGCAGGCTTCTTGTCTGGTGATATTCTAATGAATTTAGATACCGAGGACGATGATGAATTAAGCATTGGTTGCGCCGGTGGTATTGATACCGATATCAGTTGGAACTACAGTGAAATAGATACTAAGCCCAATTCAGAGATGGCTTACAAGCTTACGGTAAAAGGTCTTTTTGGTGGTCACTCGGGAATGGACATAATCTACGGCAGAGGCAATGCCAATAAGATTCTAAACCGTATGATTTATGACCCTGAGGGGAACTTTGCTTGGTCTATAAGCCAGTTCGAAGGGGGAGGTCTGCGCAATGCCATTCCGCGTGAAGCTGAAGCAATACTTGTGGTTCCTGAAAGCAAGGTTGCACAGGCATTAGAGTATTGGAAAACGCAAGCTGCTGCTTTGGAAGCTGAGTTTAGTACCACTGACCCTAATATTTCAATTCAGGTAGAAGAGGTGAGTTTGGCTGCTAAGAAAATGCAGCAGGATGACTTTAAAAGATTTACGGCCGCCTTGCAATGCACACACGATGGTATTCGTCGCTTAAGTCCGGATGTAGAAGACTTAGTAGAGACGAGTAATAATGTTGCTCATGTAAGCCTAGCGAATGGCCAATTAAACATTAAGGCTTTACAAAGAAGTGACCGTGAAAGTGCCAAATTTGATATTGCTGATTCGGTAGGGGCTCCTTGGCGCATCCTAGGTGCAGAAGTGAAGCACAGTGGCTCTTACCCTGGCTGGAAGCTTGATCCGAATGCTCCCATGCTAGGAATGATGAAGGATTTATACCAAGAGTTATTTAGTGAGGAACCAAGGGTATTGGCCTGTCATGCGGGATTAGAATGTGGATTATTAGGTCAACATTACCCGAATTTGGAAATGATATCCTTCGGACCCACCATTAAAAATCCGCATTCACCGGATGAAAAAGTAAAAATAGCCTCAGTGGCTAAGTTTTGGTCTTATTTCTTAGAAGCATTAAAGCGTATTCCTGCTTAGGAAATTGCTTGTATTTTCGCAAAACCTCTCAACTCAAAAAAAAAAAAACGCGAAATTGACTTCAAAAGCGCTTAAGATCATTGAGTGCCCTCGTGATGCGATGCAGGGTATCGATGAATTTATCCCGACCAAAAATAAAATAGCCTACCTGCAATCCTTATTGCAGGTAGGTTTTGACACCCTGGATTTTGGAAGTTTTGTCTCTCCTAAAGCTATTCCGCAAATGCGGGATACAGAAGCGGTGTTGTCGGAATTAGACTTATCTAAAAGCGATACCAAGCTACTAGCTATTGTTGCTAATCTGCGAGGTGCGCAAGAAGCGGCGCGACATTCAGAAATTCAATATTTAGGCTATCCTTTTTCCGTTTCTGAAATTTTCCAGCAGCGCAATACCAATAAGTCTATTGCCGAAAGTAGAGTTTTAGTAAAACAAATTTTGGAAATCTGTGCAGCGTCCGGTAAGGAGCTAGTGCTCTATGTTTCTATGGGTTTTGGTAATCCGTATGACGAAGCTTGGAGTCCGTCCATCGTCGCAGATTTTGTAGAAGATTTGGTACAAATGGGCGTGCCAATTATTTCGCTATCTGATACCATTGGTACATCTAATCCTGATAGTATAAAGCAACTCTTTGGAACTCTAATTCCCACTTTTCCACAAATTGAGTTTGGTGCGCATTTGCATACCCAAAGCCATAACTGGAAAGAGAAAGTAGCAGCAGCATATGAATCGGGCTGCATGCGCTTTGATGGTGCAATAAAAGGCTACGGTGGTTGTCCGATGGCTAAGGACGATTTAACGGGAAACATGCCTACGGAAAAGCTAATCACCTTTTTCAATGAGCGTCAGTTAAAGCATGGTCTAGACCTATTAGCCTTTGAATCGGCCTATAACAAAGCCTTGCAAACCTTTCCCTTGTAATTTTTTTTGTATCGATTTTTCTCCGCCTTCTGGTAGTAGGCTAATTTCCTTTTGTTTAGAAAGCACTATTCCCAAGTCTTGATTTTCAGTCAAGTTTCAAATATTGATTCGGAATTGTAATCTAGTAAATCCGATATCACTTTTTAAACGTATATAGTCTAAAGTCAATGTATATAAGGCTTAAGGCTAGATTTTTATTTGGTTTTTAAGCTGGGAAATGATTAGTTTTAATTCCGAAACGAAAACAAATGGGAGAAATTTTACAAATAGCAATTCGTGTAAAGGAGTATGTGGAGGAAAATGGAAGAACACTCTCCATTAGCCAGGGAAAAATGCTAAAGGATACAGAATCTATAGAAAGCCTCTATTTAAACAAGCAGACCGCATAATTGCTAAATTTGCGGAAAAAGCTTGTTCCAGAAATTACAATCTACTCAAAATCCACCGGCTAAGTCCACCCTTGTATGGGATGGGAAATGTGCCTTCTGCGCTTATTGGATAAAGTATTGGCAAGACTTAGACCCCGGGCGCTTTGATTATATAGCTTATCAAGATCTTAATGGTCGATTCCCGGATATCGACATCATTCACTTTAAAGAAGCAGTTCGCTTGATTGATACTAGGGGACAAATTTACTCTGGTCCCGAGGCTGCTTACTATAGTTTACTGCTAATGAATCGCTGGAAGTTTCTCTATCCAGCTTATCTCAAATCATCTTTGTTTAGACGTATTAGCGATTATTTATATCAGCTAATTGCTAATAATAGATCTTTCTTTTTCAGAATAACCAAGTTTTTATGGGGATCTAACCCGCATAAACTACGACCTTTTTGGGCGATATATTTGTTTGTGATTCTGTATTTCATTTTTATCTAAGGCTTGATAGTTCCTGTAAATGTATCAGGGGAAATTTAATTCTAAATTTGTGACATGAAAGAAGTGGAGTGTATCCCTTATTCCCAGACAGGATTCTTTAGTCCCTTGATTTTAGACTATTTGGCGGAATCGCCTAAGCTCAAACCTTTTATAGAAACCTTTCCCAATTTAAAAGCTTTCGAAGGCCAGATCGAACGCAAGTCGGGTTTTAGAGACCCTCAGCGTAAGCTTTTGGTACAAACTTTAAGAAAGCAGTACCAAGAGGGGGAGATTGAATTGGACGATAGTTTAGAAGAGCGACTGCTTAGCTTGGAAGCTAAAAACACCTATACTGTTTGCACTGGTCACCAGCTCAACATCTTAACCGGGCCACTTTACTTCATTTATAAAATCATCAGCACCATTAATTTGGCGGAGCGTTTAAAAGAGGCCTACCCTAAATATAATTTTCAGCCTATTTATTGGATGGCTTCTGAGGACCACGATTTTGAAGAAATTTCCTTCATAAATCTCTTCGGTGGGCGATTGCATTGGCAAAACTCCATTAATGGAGCGGTTGGCCATATGCCTAACTATGGGATGGGCAAGGTACTGGATGAACTAGAAGAGCATTTAGGTCCGGGTGAGCAAGCGGCAGAAATACTTAAGCTATTTAGGGAAGGCTATCATGAGCATGATAACCTAGCGCAGGCTACTCGTTACATCGTGCATGGTCTATTTAATCAGTACGGTCTTTTAATTATTGACGGGGATGATGCAGAGCTTAAGCGGAGCATGTTACCCTATTTCAAAAAAGATCTTTTTGAGGATGACTTTCAAGTGGCTGCTCAAACTCAGAGCCAGGCTTTAAAAGAAGCCTATTTTGCCCAAGTATTTCCTCGCGAAGTAAACCTTTTTTACTTGCAGCCAGGCAGTCGCGAGCGCATTGAGAAAAGAGGAGACTACTGGTTCGTATTGAACACTGACTTAAAGTTCAATCGCGCTGAGCTAGAGGCAGAGATGGATAAGCATCCCGAGCGATTTAGTCCAAATGTGGTTCTAAGACCCTTATATCAAGAGGTAGTACTGCCCAACTTGGCTTATATCGGTGGAGGTGGGGAAATTGCTTATTGGCTACAGTTAAAAGCTCTATTTGACGCGGCTAAAGTTCCTTTTCCCTTGCCGATGCTGCGTAACTCCGTACTCTTTATTGAACCGAAGTGGCAAAACAGAATGGCCGACATGGACTTGAAAAGCTCAGACCTATTTAAAGGTTTGGAAACTCTAAAGAAGGAGTTTATTGCTAATCATTTCCCTGAAGATATTCAACTTGAGAAGTTTGATCGCCAATTGGAAGATTTGTTTAATGACCTTGAAGCCATTGCTAATATCACCGATAAAAGCATGATGGGAGCGGTGAACGCTCAGAGGCAAAAGCAATTAAATGGCATCGAAAACTTAAGGAAGAAGCTATTACGCGCCGAGAAAAGGAGGCATAGCGAGGACATGGAAAAGCTAGAACGTATTTACTACAGCTTATTTCCAAAGGGTGGTTTACAGGAGCGTCACGATAATTTGGCCTATTATTTTTCTGCTTACGGATGGGACTTTATTAGTCTTTTGAAAGCCTCTTTAAATCCCCTTGACTTTTCCTTTAGCATTATTAAGGCTTAAGAAGTATCTTCGAGCTTTAATCCAATCCTATGAAAAGAATTAGCCTCTTTAGCCTTGGCCTGATGCTAAGCCTAAGCGCTTGTCAATCGCCACAGTCTGAAACAACAAAGGAATCTGAAGAAATGCATACTGAAAATTCTGATTTTCAATGGCAGACTGAGCAGTTTGCCGATTTGCGCATTTTGCGCTATCAAGTTCCCGGATGGGAAAAACTAAGTTTACAACAAAAGAAATTAGCCTATTACCTTAGTCAAGCTGGACTAGAGGGGAGAGATATTCTCTGGGATCAACAGTATCGTCACAATATTGAGATCCGCAAGGCAATAGAAACCATTATTAAGAACTACAATGGGGTAAAGGACACCAATTGGGAAAACTTTTTGGTTTACGCCAAACGCGTTTTCTTTAGCAATGGTATTCACCATCATTACAGCCATGCCAAAATAGTTCCCGATTTCAATTCAGATTATCTGCGAAGCTTATTAAAAGATACCGAGGCTAGTCTGAGTGATGCCGCTTTTGAAGTCATTTTTAATGATGAAGATGCAAAAGGCGTTAGTAAAGACCCAAATAAAGATTTATTACTGGCTTCAGCGGTAAACTTTTACGATCCCGATATTACTGCCGAAGAAGCCACGGCATTTTATAAAGCACAAGTAGACCCTAATGACTCGAAGCCAATTAGTTATGGCTTAAACAGTAAATTAGTACGAGAGAATGGGGAATTGGTGGAAAAGACCTGGCACTTAAACGGTATGTATGGTGCTGCTATCGAAAAGATTATCCACTGGTTAGAAAAAGCCCAAACAGTTGCTGAAAATGAGCAACAGGCAAAGGCTTTAGGCTTATTGATTGAATATTATACTACTGGTGACCTAAAGAAATGGGACGAGTACAATATTGCCTGGGTAGAGGATACTACTAGCACAGTAGATTACATCAACTCCTTTATTGAAGTTTATCACGATCCACTAGGATATAAAGCTACCTATGAGACAGTCGTTCAAGTAAAAGACTTGGATGCTAGTGAAAAGATGGCGGTTATCTCTAAGAATATCCAGTATTTCGAAGACAATAGTCCAATTCTGGACCAGCATAAAAAGGAGAAGGTAGTCGGAGTTTCTTACCGAATGATTAATGTGGTAGGAGAGGCAGGCGCTACCACGCCTAGTACTCCGATCGGGGTAAATCTACCAAACGCCAACTGGATTAGAGAAGCACACGGCTCGAAGTCTATAAGCTTAACCAATATCGAAGGTGCTTACGAAGAGGCAAAAGGAGCAGGGTTCCTAGAAGAATTCACTTTTTCGGCAGAAGAAATTGAGCGGGCCAAAAAATACAGTGCTCTAAGCGGAAAAATGCACACCGCTCTGCATGAAGTAGTTGGTCATGCCAGTGGTAAATTGGAGCCAGGGGTGGCTACGCCTAATGAAACGCTTAAAAATTACTCCAGCACCCTAGAGGAAGCCCGCGCCGACTTAGTAGCCTTGTATTTTATTATGGATCAAAAAATGCTTGAGCTAGGTTTAATGGAAAGCCTAGAAGCGGGAAAAGCTGAGTATGATAATTATATCAGAAATGGTTTGATGCTGCAATTACGTCGATTAAAACCAGGCGAAATTATTGAGGAAGATCATATGCGTAACCGTCAATTAGTGGCAGCTTGGGCCTATGAAATGGGGAAAGAGAATAATGTTATCGAGAAAAAAGTACTGGACGGCAAGACCTATTTCGTAATCAATGACTACACAGCATTACGCGATATTTTTGGTCAGCAATTAAGAGAAATTCAAAGAATTAAGTCACAGGGTGATTTTCAAGCTGGAAAGGACCTTGTAGAAAATTATGGTGTGCAAGTGGACCAAGCTCTGCATGAAGAAGTATTAGCTCGAACCGAAAAGCTCAATATTGCTCCATATGCTGGCTTTATACAACCAGAGATGCGCCCGGTATACAATGGTGAAGAAATTAGTGATATTGAGATTCATTATCCAGATGATTTCTTACAACAAATGCTCTTCTATGGAGAGCGTTATTCCAACTTATAAATCTAAAGGGCCTGCTTTTTTTGGCAGGCCTTTTGCTTTTTCTCCAAAAAGATAATTCGATGCGTAAACCAATCCTCTTTAGTATACTTTTCCTTGCCATAGCCTGCGGCGGAAAAAGGAATGTGGCAATAAATACTATGCGTCCTGCAGAGATTAATGTTAATCAAGAAATCAAAACAGTATTAGTTTTAGATCGGACGAAACCCTCTGATAAAAACGCTTGGATTACCATCGGTGAGGGGATTTTAACTGGTGAAGGTATCATGGCCGATAGGGCTGCGGCTCAAGAGTTGGTAAACAGTTTAAAAAACACCTTGCAAGCATCTCCCCGTTACCAGGTTAAAATTGCTAAAGAACGTTTAGAAGGTAATAGTCTCACGGCAGTTTTTCCCGACCCTCTGAGTCAGGAGCTGCAAAACAACATGATACGTCGTTATAATGCTCATGCCATTGTTGCTTTAGAAATCATGGATACCGATTTCATCATAACTAAAGGACAACGAAAGGTTAAGAAGAAAGTGACTAATCGGGAGAATCGAAATGAGGTAGAAAAAGAAGTGAATGAATGGTATGCCGAAGGGGTAGGAAATATTAAAGTAGGGATTCGAATGTATGATCCAATTCGGCGCGAATTAATAGACCAGCAACTATTATCCCGCACTAACACTTGGAGTGCTACTGGTGAATCGGAGGCCGAAGCTTTAGCCGCTTTAATTGATAAGGATGAAGCCACCCGGGACTTATGCAGAAGGCTGGGGCATGACTATGCCTTTAAAATTGCTCCTATGCCTATTCGCCTTAGTCGCAGCTTTTATACCAAGGCTAAAGAATCTAGTGATTTAGAAAGAGGTGGTCGTTTAGCGGAAGTGGATAATTGGAGGGAAGCGATAGACGTTTGGAAAAACGGCATTCCTAAGGCTACTGAAGAAAAGGATCGAGCACGTATGGCTTACAATATAGCTGTGGCCTTTGAAGTAATTGGTGATTTGCCACAAGCACTAGAATGGGCCCAAAAATCATATGCCGATTATGGGAGTAAAGATGGCTTAGCTTATGCTAAGCAATTGCAGCAACGCATGCAACATGAAGCAGAAGTGGAAAGACAAATGCAAAAATAATTATGGATTACACCGTCCTCTTTAGCGCCGAAGGGTTTATCGCCTTTCTTACCTTGAGTGTATTGGAAATAGTGCTAGGAATCGATAATATTATTTTCATCTCAATTTTAACCAATAAACTTCCGGTTGAATATAGGCCCAAGGCACGTTTGGCCGGTATTTCTTTGGCCTTAGTACTACGAATTTTAATGCTGTTTGCCATTAGCTGGATAATTCAGTTAAGTGAACCTCTTTTTAATCTAGCGAGCATTGATTTTACCGGTCGTGATCTTGTCCTAATTGCGGGGGGCTTGTTTCTTTTAGCTAAATCGACTAGCGAAATTCATCATAAGATGGAAGGAGAGAGTGCGGTCGAGGAGCCTTCTAAAAGTGTTAAAAAGGGTTTTGCTAGCATCATCATTCAAATTGCCCTCTTGGATATCGTCTTTTCTTTTGACTCCATACTGACCGCCATTGGTATGACCGACCAATTATTCATTATGATTCTTGCGGTAATTGTTTCCTTGGGGGTTATGTTAGCCTTTGCCGCCAAGATAGCAGCCTTTATTGAGCAACACCCTACTTTACAGATTTTAGCTTTATCCTTCTTAATTCTAATTGGGGTGGTGCTAATTGCAGATGGACTACATCAGCATATTAGTAAAGGGTATATCTATTTTTCGGTGGCTTTTTCGCTCCTAGTAGAGCTCATAAATATGCGTATGCGAAAAAGACGTTCGCAGGCAAAACCTTAATTTATGTTAAATAGGCGAATTCTATTGCCTTTCTTAGGACTAGCCTTAATTTTGGGGCACTAACTTTATTTAATTCCTATGAAAAAAATAGTACTATCCCTAGCTATCCTTTTGGGGATATCAGCTCAAGCGCAAAATGACTTGAGCGTTACCTTAAATCAGCCAAGCGCTAATTCGACTATTGGTCCCGGTTTACAATTTTCTTTTGATGTTAGCATCACCAATAACGGTACCCAAGCAGTAACGGCTAATGATACCGTATTGTATTACCCAACCTTAAACGGTGGACTCCTCACGGTAAACCAGAACGGGCAAACGGTACCGGTAGTTTTCAGCATTACTGGTACAACCATGAATAATGGTGATACCGAAAATCGCTCTGTAAACTTTGCAGGTTTAAATATTTCTGGAGCTTCAGCAATGACCGTTGATTTTTGTGGTGGCGTAATCGGTATTGGTCCTAACTGGACTGGTGTAACAGAAAGCGACACTACTAATAACCTAGACTGTGCAAGCATCAACTACGATCCTAATGGAGGAAATGTAGGTATAGATGAAAATGTTTTGTTTGCTAGCTCTGGACCTCAGGTATTAGATGGCTCTTACAGTGATGGAAAGACCTACTATGTTCAGGTGTACAATTTAAAGTCTAGCACTGTAAATTTGAAGTTCATCGACTTAACCGGTCGCACTATTGCTAGTAAAAACTACCAGAGCAATAATGGTGAGCTAAGCGCTGAATTTGATTTAAGCAACTTGCCTAAAGGTGTTGTATTGGCCGTAATTGAAGTAGAAGGTCAACGTATCAATGCTAAGAAAATCGTGGTTAAATAGTATTCACGATTCAACAAATAAAAAAAGCCCTGTATACTTTAGTACACAGGGCTTTTTCATTTAGATGATAAAAGGCCTTAATTAATTACCACTACGTTAATAGTACTGGATAATTGCTCGCCATAAGAGCGGTGATATCCATCCGCAAACTGCATAGTTAAACTGTAGTTTCCGGGATTTAAATCGAGACTATCGCTAGTTTGTCCGCCTCCATAATGAATGTTAACGCTATCTGCTGGCACCGTGCCACCAAATTCGATGTAGGAATTATTGATAATGATATGATGGTGGCCCTTGCCTTCATTTACCTCTCCGGCTGGTTCCACTTCCATACCTTCAATACCGAACTCCACTAAGAAAGGGCTAGTTAAAGTATCACCCTCATTTAAGTTGGCGAAAAATACGCGTGCACCATCCGGCACCGCAGGAGGGGTATTCGTATTTTCTTCTGCTTGGCTAGAGGTATCAGTTTGGTCCTGGTTTGCGTCTTTAGTGCTAGCATTTTGACAAGCAGAGAGGGATAAGGCGAATAGGCCTAAAACAAATAATGATTTTCGATGCATGAAATTAATTTTTACGCAATTTACAATACTAAAAGTGAGTACAAAAGGAACAATTTTATCCAAACAATGATCGAAACTTGGGGCGAATTGCGGCTAAGACTTAGTCCTAAGCAGGCTTTAGGTGATGGTCTCGAAGCTGCAAGGTGATGGTTATCAATGATTTGTGACTCAGTGATAAGTCTAGGTTAAATATTTTAACATGGCTAAAGTGAATACTTTAAAGCGTACCTTGCAACAGCAAAACCTGATTATGCTTTTTAATCTTTTATTTTTTTTCAATGAACATTTTTGTGGCAAGCTTGGACTATGGAGTTCAAGAACAAGATCTTAGAGACGCTTTTGAAGCTTATGGCGAAGTGTCTTCAGTAAAAATCATCACCGATCGTGAATCTGGACGTTCCAAAGGCTTTGGCTTTGTGGAAATGCCAGGTAATGACGAAGGCGGATCAGCAATCGAAGCGCTTAACGGTTTTAACCTAAAAGGACGCGACATCGTTGTTAAAGAAGCTCGTCCACGTGAGGAACGCTCTGAGAGACCAGCATTTAGATCAAGAAATCGTTATTAATCGATTCGGATACTAAAAATTTTAGACCCTGGGTTTTAACCCGGGGTTTTTTATTTCTCTTCGATAAACTCCTTTTCCGTATGTTCAAATTCTTTAACACTTTGGTTCTTTTTAATCCTAACAATAGCTAAGAGCATGAAGAACGCCGCTTTTGGAAGCTCCCATAGTATTGGGAGGTTAGACCACTTAAAGTAGGAGCCAGGAATACAGATGAATAGGGTTAAGGCATATAATCCAAATTGGTAATACCACCAATTGTGACCGAAATCAAATAGCCAGGCTGCTAAGGATAGAAGACCTAAGAGAATGGCAAATAGCAGTTTTGGAACAAAGGCCATTTGTAAAGCTTTATCAAAGAAGCCAAGGTTTCCTTTAAACAATTGCTTAAACCCTGGAATTATAAAAAGCTTGAAAGCGTGTATCTGTCCGGCAATCCATCGTTTCCTTTGATTACTAAAGTTTTTCCCGCTAGACACTTTTTCATCATAAACCGGTACCTGCTTTACGTATTCTATAAAATACTTTTGCTCAAGTAGGTAAAACTCAAATAATTTATCTTCTACTGCAGAATCGCGATTAATGGCCTGAAGTGTTTCTTGAAGAACCTCGGCCTTAAAGAGCATTCCACTGCCTACCAAACCGCTACTTAGGCCTAAGTTCCGATGACCTTTACGAAAGATATTATTGCTTATCGCTTCCGTAATCCCGTCTAAGATGGCCAGTTTAGTATTGTCATTCTTAGCTGTTCGATGCAGCTGGTAAACCGGAATATCGCTATTAATGATGGCATTGGTTTCCTGTAAGCCATTGGAATCCATGCGGTTATCAGAATCTAGAATGAGAAAGTAATCTGGCCATTTATCACCTAATTGACTTTCTACTTGCGTTAAAAGGTTTTTAGATTTAGTGGAATGCTCAAAATTCATTTCCACTACTTCAGCGCCCATTTCCCGTAGCTTATTGTTGGTCTCAGCTAGCATTTGATCAGCACCTACAATTACTCGAAACTTATCTTTTGGATAATCTAAATCCAAAGCTTCGCGAGTGGTACTTAAAATTATTTTATCCTCCTTATAGGACGGAATCAGTATACTAATCCGAAAGTCCTTCTCATTCTGCTTCTTGAGCCGATAAGGGATATGCGAAGCCAGGGCGAAAAGAAAGCTGTAAACAGTTTGAATACCTAGTAGTATCAAAAAGATCAAATCTAGGTAGGAGAGAAGGTTGGCTAGCATTTCAATTTAATTTATTGGCCCAACAAGTTAGGGAGATTCTCAAAAATGATTGCGATTAATTACTTGCCGATACACCTCTTAGGTGTTTTTAAACAAGCCTCAACACGCTTGCAGTCTACGATTTAGCGTCTAAAAGTGCGCAACAAATTGGCACCAGGTGCCTTTTTTGGGGTTTTGCAGCGCAACAAATAAGCAACACCAAAAAACGGTAAAATGAAGGTAATTCTTTTTTGTCAATGCTTCGTTTTGGAAGTTGATTTTAGATCTGGGAGGAGGGCTTAGGTTCTGTGTGGGGATAGCTGAATTCGTGGTGCTTGTATAGACCTGAATGTCTTTCTACCAATTTCAAATAGATTATTCAAAATATTTCTGCTCTTAAGAAAAGGGGGTCACAGCAGAATAAACATGTCAATTTGGCCTTTATTATTCTTTGCAATAAGTCATACATCGTTTTGAGGTTTGCTGCATTGGCACGAGGTATCTAAATCCTAAAATACACCAAATACTTACAAATAGGGTGTACAGGGCAAAAGTGATTTGTGGCCATTCTTTAAAACCTCTAATCAGGTTTAAAGATGGTAAGACAAGGACGAGTTCTGTGAGAAAAAAGAAAAACCAGTAAAAAACTATCAATTTGCTAAATCCGAAAATGCGATCCTTGAGAGCATCCCAAATGAGGGGGGTAAAGATGCCCAAAAATATAAAGTGTAAGTAAGCGATGAGGGTAAAACGACTATCCACCACTTCATTGGCAATAGGCGGAACAGAACCGCAAAGCTGAAAAACCCATTTTAACGAAAGCATAACTAATATTAGATGGAAATGTGAAAATGACTTTTTTGTGAAGACGGGCTTTAATAGGATGAAGCCTGCCCAAAGCTGTAGTATGGAACCAATTGCAGAAAGCATGTTTATCCACCAAAAACTAAAGGAATAATCAAGCTTGTGAAACCATGAAAGCACGGTGCCTAAAAGCATAAATATGTAGAATACTGTGGGCTTGTTTGGCCTGAGACCAAGCTTTTTGATGATATAGGCCAGAATGAAAAAGAAAAAAGCACCATTGTATAGAAAGTGGAGGTAAAAGAAAATGGCCTGATCATACCATGGGGAGCTTTGCATCTGGTTTGCCATTAATGGTCCGAGGCTATAAGGGCCAATTGAAGCCAAATAGAATAGAATTATGCCTGTTCGCAACAGTTTTCCTGATAAACCATGGCTACGACTTAGCTTGAAAATTTTGAAAAGTAAAACGTAGCTGAGCCAAAGGTGTAGCGTAGAAAAAGTTATAGACACGGCTGCATACCCTTGAAAAGGAAAAGAAAGTAGCATTCCTACTACAGCTAGGGTCATAGTGTAAAAAATGCGTTTGTGCGCTATTGGTATTTCAATATCCCACTGTCGGTATATCAGTAAAACCAAAGCCGGTAAAAGCCACCCCAAAAGCATAGTGTGTGAGTGTGCATGGAGCATGTATTTAAAATTGAAGGGTAGGGGCCAGGCAAAATACAGACGCAAAACAAGACCTAACACAGCAGCTATTAACCCCAATACGATGGTGATTTTCCAAAGGGTGTTGTTATTGCCTAGCATGTGATGATTTGTTTTTTCTAAACATAAGTACCGCAAAGGATGCAAAAAACATCAACATGAAAACAACCTGGAAAAGTCCTGTCCATTTGCGTAGCGGCCAGTTTACTGAATAATCTGCGTATAGGCGCAGCAATAGCAAAACATGTGTAGCCCATACGGGGATGTACAGTTTTTTGTGGAAGGGCGTTTTACGTATTTTAAGCAATGCTGGAAATATGATGGGTGCATGGGCATATATCATAGAAAAGGCAAAGCCAATGAAAAAGGCATGAAGCACAGCATCATAGTGATAAAAGGTTTGTAAAGGAAAGCTCATCAATATTCCGCTGATCATAAGCCATACAAAACCACTGTAAAGTGTGCTTCCTGTAAAATAGAAAAAGCCGGACTTACTGAGGTTTTTGGTAGCCATGTCAAACTGAAGGAGCCAAAAACCTGTGGCTGCGATCAATATTCCCGAAATATGATTGGTTCCCCAATGAAAGGGAATGGCCTGTGCGGCAAACAGCAAAATGAAGAATAGCAACAACAGCGGCTTGGCCCACTTTGGAGTGGTAATAAACTTGCTCAGTTCCAGCCGCTCGGCCACTATAGTATACAGCAAAAACAAGATGAGCCAAATACTGGCAGCTGCAAAACCTCTGCCTATGGCCAAAACAATACCTGAGGTCATCCAGGCTAGGCCACTGAGGGTGAGCGCTAGTAGAAAAACTTCTTTATGGCGAAGCCATTGTGTAAAATATAAAGTGGCGAGCAAAAGTGCTGAAAGCCCTTGAACGGCAAAACCTACGGTTGTTATTTCCAAAAACACCAGAGCCACCGAAACAATACTAAGCAATGGGATGGAATGCCAAAGCCTGTTTTTTAGAATCAACGTGCGCTCAAAACTGATAAGCGTACCAAAAAGCCCAGACACCATATAAAACCCGTGCTTAGCTGCAACTTCAGGTATGGGAAGTTCCCAGCCCACGCGACCAATGGCGGAGTAAGATGCCAATATTAGCAAAGCAGGTATGATAAAAAGCAGGTGATGCTTTTTCATCGATTGGGGTTTTAGTTATTCCTCAAAGGAATCAAAAATCCTTTTTACGGGCTTTGCGTAGTAGAAATCCCAGCGGAATACTAATCCATAGCAGGTAAGCTCCACCAATAATAAGACTGCCGCTAAGTGTACCAAAAAACTTTTCGAATACAGCTCCGGTGTAGCCCATCAGCGCACTGTAGTCCAGCTGAAAGATCAAAAGTACACGACCCATATCTACAGGATTGAGAAGTGTTAGACTCAGTGCCAATCGTTCTATGGGGAACCCTTCCAAGGCTATAAGGGTGACAAGGAATATTCCATCATAAATAACCGCCAGTAGCAGCCAGATAAACAATCCCAATCCAAAGCCCTTTAGTCGATTTTCATTAGCCAACACTAGCCAGCTGGCCAGTATGCTGAAGATTACTGTAAGCAAAATAGAAATAGCGGTGAGCATCAGCCATTGGGCACTCATAATTTGCGGAGCATCATAAAATGCCAATGGTATTAAAATACCCAGAGCCACGCTCACGCTAAGGGCAGCACTAAGCCCCAACACGTATCCACCAAAAATGCTTTTGCGTGAAATAGGCTGAGCGAGTAATATTTCTACATAATCGCGTACCTGGTACATATACATCATACCGTAAATCATACTTATAAGTGGTACTAATAGAATCACCACATTCATCAGGCTTACTACAACTTTGGCGCTGTCGCCACTCAGGTACAATAGCCCTCCACAAGTGAGAATGAAGAACAGCAGATAAACGATAGTCCAGCGGCTGCGAATAAGATCGAGGAAGCAATATTTGAAAACCTTTATCATGGCTATGATGCTTTTTTAAGAGTGAGCAATTGAGCAATAGCATGCTCGGTACTAGGTGTATTGGTTTTTTGCAAAAGCTCCTGTTGTGAGCCGCGGTAATACACTTTTCCATCGAGCAAAAACACAATTTCATCTGCCAACTCTTCTACAATATCCATTATGTGAGTGGTAAGCAAAATGGTTTTTCCGGCTCCCTGCTCTTTTCGTATCCAATCTTTCAGTGCAATAAGTGCCACGGGGTCAAGCCCAATGGTGGGTTCGTCTAGCACAATAGTTTGAGTATCGTACATCAGTGCGCTCACCAGGTTTACTTTTTGGCGCATTCCGCCCGATAAGGCTCTTAGCTTTTTATCGGCAAATTCATTGACCCCAAAGGCAGTCATTAACTCAACCTTGCGGGTAGCTTTTCCTCTTATGTTTTCAATAAAATCAAGGAATTCATTCACACTTAGATTTTCGGGAAACCGTGCTATTTGCGGCAGATAAGCGATATTGTTTCGGTACTCGTTTCCTTGCTTGATTTGGCCGTCAATCAATATTTGGCCGCCAGTAGGATGGACCATTCCCATCAGTGATTTTATGAGGGTGGTTTTACCAGAGCCATTTGGGCCCAAAATGGCAAATATGCCGGGTTGGTTAAACTTCAGGTCTATGCCGTGCAGCACATGCTGTTTGCCAAATTTTTTCTGAATATTTTTAAACTCAATCATGGTTGTATGTGGGTTTCATTAATGGTTGTTCATCAATGAGATTGGTGGGGGTAACTGCAGGTGCTACTTTTTCTGCAAAATTGAGCACCTCAATAAATGAACTCCTCAGCAGAATTATACTTTCATCAATGCGGGAAACCAAGTACGAGAAAAGGTTTACCGGGCGGTGTGGTACATCTCCAAGTCCATCTTTATCCAGATCATAGCCTTCGTAATTATCCCAATAATTGCGGAGGTAGGTGTTATGATCTTTTTTGGCATCGGTGGCCACATCAAAGCTGTTGGCTACAAAGTTGTTTTGCGAAACCTCATTATCCATTGAGCTACCGCGCATGCGTAAGGCCCAGCCATTGCCTTCAAAAGTATTTTCTGTAAAAGCCACACGACTACTGCCTTCGCTAAAAATGCCGGTGGTGTTTTTTTCAAAGAGGTTTCCCTCAATCTTACTGTCATATATTTCTTTGAGCAATAGACCGTAGGATGCACGCCCCCAGTTTTCCAGGAAGTGATTATCTACCATCGCGATATGATCACTGAACATCACGGCTACTCCGGCCCCATTGTACGTAAAGGTGTTTTGCTCATACAAATCATCATTGCTAAACATAAAGTGTAGACCATAGCGCAGGTTATGGCGACTCATATTGCCTGAGATGGTGGAATTGTCAGTAAACTCCAGATAGATTCCATCGCGATGATGCTCTACCATATTATTGGCAACTGTCATGCTATCGCAGTACCATAGGTGGATGGCATTGGCGGATGAGTGTTCCTGCACGGCATTACCGGTTATGTTATTTTCTGCTATGTATCCGTTTTTTGATTTGGTACAAAAAATAGCAAAAAAGCAATCGCGTATTGTGTTTTCGGTAAGGGTAAAGTGTGTGGCGTAATCTACCCAAATAGCTGCCAAATCTTTGGTGTAGCTCTTTTCTACATTGAGTAGTGTAAAGCCTGAAATGGTAACAGAATCTGCCCGCACTTCAAAAATCCCGGCATTTTTAGCGGCAATGATGCTCACATCCCCACAGGCAATTAGGGTAAGCGGTTTGTTAATGATTACGGCACTGGTGTGGGTATAACTTCCAGCGTTTACACAGATAGTGTCGAAAGGGCTGGCATCCTCAATAGCTTGAGAAATGGAGGCGACCGCCTGAGAGGAACCCACTTCCCACTCCTTTGCTGAGGCAGCCGCACTCCAGACCAGTACTATGAGAATAACAACCAAATCTTTATTCATAGCGCCGGTAGTATATTTATACTTTGTTCTATTTCTGGATAGGTATAAACTGTTCCATCCTCCCCCTTTAGCTCATCTGCCGCGACCTTATTAGGTAAAGCGGTAAGGTACATTCCCATTGGGCTTGGGAGGTTTGCACTTCTTACTATCCAGCATACCTCTGCCGGGATAAGTTTTTTAGGACGGTTGTAATCGGTTACTAACACCTGCTGCCATTCCTCCGTATGTTCATGTTTGTAGTTGATCATACATTCGATGGCATCAAAGCTGTAGGTTTTGCCTTTGCAGCTCACCAGTTGAGCTGCATATCGTTCATCTACAATGCTCATCCGGCAATAGTCACAGGCTTGTTTGCCATACTCTATTGGCTTTGCCTGACGGTTACAGCCGAACAGTCCAAAACTTACTACTGTAATTAAAAGAACTAGGTATTTCATGATGTTGTGGGTTTTATACTCGCTCATCAGGCGAGGTGGGCTTTCTGTTTTTTTTAAAGGGAAGAAAACTTACCCCGTGTTTTATGTATTAGCTTCTTGCGGTCTTTCTTTTTATCCACCAAGCTACAAATGCGAGAAACATTGATATTCCCATAAAAATACCACCGGTACCTGGATAAGAAATAGCATTGAAATTCAAAAGCATTTTAGAACCAAAAAGAGGTGGCTGGTAACTCATTCCGGGCACTTTTATAGGAGCTGTAGGGCTAAGGTTGTGACCGTAATCATATTCCCATAAGTAAAAGTCATAAATACCTAGGGCAGCCAGTACTAAGAAAACCACTGCCCATGCAAGGTGTAGCCCTGATTTGTTGACAAAAGCAGCAATCAAGCCTAAGAGTCCTAATGCTCCCACTACCCATGGGAAGTAGGTAAGCTCGGGGATGCTATCTGGCTCAATGTGTTTCATGCCTACATAGTGATTCAGAATATTGATGTTTTGTAGGGTTCCGGGAGAGTCTCCGGTTATCTTATTTATCCAGATGTACATAGTTACACCATCAGGATATTGAGGGGCTATTAATGTAATTCTCCAAAGTGGGTAGAAGAACAACATCATCAGGCAGGCTACTGCCAGAATGGTGATTATCCGAGGGGCGGTTTTCATAATTGTGGGTTTTTGAAAGAAGATTGTGTAAGTGTGGGGCTGTCTTTTATTATTAAAGAAAGCACTATTTCTAACTATTTAAAACAGCCCCATGCACAGATACAATTACTTATTAATCACCGGTAGTGGCCAATACCTCTGGTGCTTGCCCTTTGGCAGAGACTCTAAGGTATCCTTGCATTTCCTGATGCAGAGCTGAGCAGAAGTCTGTACAGTAGAATGGATAAATACCAGGTTTCAAAGGTTCCCAAAGCAGGGTTTCGGTTTGACCAGGCATAATCAAGAGTTCAGCATTTTGTGCACCCAGTACAGAGAATCCATGTGGTACATCCCAGTCTTGCTCAAGGTTGGTTACGTGGAAGTACACCTTGTCACCAGCCTCAATACCTTCAATATTATCAGGGGCGAAATGACTACGGATGGTGGTCATGTACACATGTACTTCATTTCCATTTTTCTCCACACGTGCCTCGCTTTCACTTTTTGCAGCGTGAGGGTGCTCGTTTTCTTCCAAAGAGTAAATCTTCTTGCTTCGGTTCATTACAATATCTGCAGCAATAGCTTGCGCATAGTGTGGTTCACCAATGGTTGGAAAATCAAGAATCAACTCCATTTTATCTCCACTGATGTCATACAGCTGAGCAGAGTGTGCCAACTCAGGGCCAGTGGGCAGGTAGCGGTCTTTGGTAATTTTATTAAGGGCTACCATGTATTTTCCCCATGGTTCTTTGCTGTCTCCTCCTGGAATCATTAAGTGACCAACAGAGTAGTAGGTAGGTACACGATCTAATACTTCCCAGGTGCCGAGTTTCCATTTTACTACCTCACTACTGATAAAGAAAGTGGTGTAGGCATTTCCTTGTCCATCAAACTCAGTGTGCAACGGCCCGAGACCTCCACTTTCAACAGTACCTGCGGCTACATCTTCAAAGTTTAAAACGGGGATGCCGTAAGCCTCATCGGCAAAAGATTTGTTTTCTATGGCCTGAATCATTTTATCAAAGCTGTGTACAGTAAGGTTTGCATTGAGCTTACCATTACCAATAATGTAAGAACCCGTAGGATCCACATCTACTCCATGTGGAGATTTTGGTGTAGGTAAGAAGTACACTACTCCAGGACATTCAGTGGGGTCAAGCACTCGTACTTTGTTCTTTTTAATAGTTTCTGCCAAGTGCTTTTTCTCATCATATCTGTTAATAAGATACTCAGAATCCATTTCCTTGAATTTTCCTTGCTCAATGTATTCCTGAGCTTTTTTCCAGTTAATAGCTGCTATGTAATCCTTATCATTCTGAGAAGCATTCACCTCTTTTAGGGTGTGAGATTCTTCAGTGTTATAAGTAGTAAAGAACATCCATCCATGCGATTTTCCTTTACCACCGTGAGCCAGGTCATAGTCAAAACCAGGCATCAATACTTGAAAGTCAATATCCATATGCCCATGTTCAGGATCAACAGAAATAAAAGACAAAGAACCTTTGAACTTACCTTTATAATCGGCAATAGACATATCACTTTGTGGAATGGGCACGCTAAAACGTGTTCCGGCTACTACATATTCGCTGTTTTCGGTAGTAAACGGAGAACTGTGGTTACCACCAGCATTGGGCAATTCGATTATTTCAGCAGTCTCAAAGGTGCTAAGGTCGATACGTGCTACACGCGGGGTGTTGTTCCCGTTGATAAAAAGGTATTTACCATCAGGCTTACCCTTGGTTTGAGAAAGCTCAGGGTGATGAGCGTCATCCCATGGAATAAAGCCGTGGCTGGTTTCTAATAGAGGTTTGGTTTCTTCATTAAAGCCATAGCCTTTTTCACCATCTACAGAAAATACAGGAATAACCTTTAGTAGACGGCCAGAAGGTAACCCGTACACACTTACTTGGCCGCTAAAGCCACCAGACATAAAGGAGTAAAATTCGTCATATTCACCAGGGGCAACATATACTTTTTCGGCTGCGCTTGATTTATTGATCGCTCCTGTATTTTGCGCACCTTCATTGTTGTTTGTGCAAGCTGGCAGAACCAATATGGCCGCAGCAGCCAGTACACTCAGTTGTTTTAAGGGATTCATTGTTTACCTGTTTTTGTTTGTATTAAAGCGTTCTGAAATATTCCAGGATTTTCCTGGCATCTTCTTCCTGAATGTTTTGATCGGCCATGATAGCACCGTTCGCTTCGGCTAGTACTTGCTTAGCTATAGGGTCTTTCTGAACCATTTCGGTTGGGTTCATTATCATGTTCATCACCCATTCAGGTGTTCTACGATTAAGGATATCTTTTGGAGCTGGCCCAATGTATTTTTTGTCGGGTTTATGGCAGGCCGCACAATTTTTGTCAAACAAAGCCTTTCCTTCGGCTACCATACCCTGATCTATGGTTTCGGCAAGAGTTAGCTCTTTGATAGGTCCGATTCCTTTGCTACTCATTGGGTCCATTGTGGTCGATTTCTTAACCTCTGCTTTTGGCTGAGGTGTAATAGATTCGCGAGTATTCTCAGTTTTTCTGGAATTACTCTCACCACCACATGCGGTTATGGCCAGTAAAAGCGCTACCGAGATTATGGTTGTTACTTTTTTCATGGGTCTATGATGTATTAATTTATAAGCGAAGGTATAGGAGGAGAGGAGGGCATAAAATGACATATATCATAATAAAGGACTTTTTTGTCTTAAATTCTGCTAAGCTGAGTTCAATTCCTAAACAATAGGTTTATCTATACTTTAACCTTTAAGGTAAATATTAATATTCTCCCCATGCTAGAAATACCGCCCCAATTGAGATGATCACGGTAATAAGTGTCAAAAATGTTATCTGCGCTAAGGCTTACAGCGGCCTCAGTCCTTTTAAAGGGAAGCTTATACTCAATTCCGGCATCAAGCAGCACATAGGCAGGAGTATAGCGGTCACCATATTCAGTATTATAGTGGTTTTGCTCAGCGGCCATTCGGCTTTGTGCTAAAAATGAAAACTGCTTGTAGCGATAGTTTACAGCCAGAGTTCCCTGTAGTGGTGGGATTAGGGGGAGGTCAAACTCGGGGCGAAAACCTCGTAAATAATCTACCTTGGCAGTGCTACTCAGATTAGTAGTGAAAGCATATTCAGTGCCCAATTCTATACCCCAAAAGGTTGCTTTGTCTACATTGTAATACTCGCGCACACCATTAGCACCATAGGTCATTTCATCATAATTGGTGGCAAGGCCAAATATGTAGTTGCTATAAAACTGCGTAAAAACTGTAGAAGTCAACTTCAGCTTTTCAGTTGCAAAGCTATAGCCAAGCTCCGTTGCAAAGAGCTGTTCTGCTTCAAGATCAGGATTACCAAGATAGTCAAAACCGTCATGAGCGTTAAAAAGGTAAAACCCATAAAGCTTGGAAGTGGTAGGGCCACGCATACCATAGCTTATAGCAGTATTCAGGCTATTTTTCTTATTTAGGTGATGTGTTAGGGCAGTTTTTATTTGTGGTAATACGTAGCTGCGGTTTGTTGTCATATCATAGCCCATACCTATCCATTGGTCTTTGCCAGTTTCATCCACAATTCCTGAAGTTTCATAATCTACCCTAAAGGTGCTAGCAAGCATATTCTTGCCAAAATGCCAATGATCGCTTATTCCGATAGCTGAGCCATGTATGCGGGCATCGGGCCAGGTAAACATAAACATGGGAGGTTCAGTGCCATTATCAGGGTACATGGTCATTTCCGCTCTGCGGAAGTTGGTATAATACTCAGCGGAAACATCTATGCTGTGGTTTCCCGTTTTCCAACCAAAAGCATCAAAAGTAAGACCTGTGGTGCGGCTCCAGCCAGGCATATCCATGTGCATAAATACATCTTCACGCTGGGTGTCGTCCATTTCGTGGTAAATGTCGTTATGGTATAATTTCAGATCAAAGTGTGTAAATGGGCCAATGTTGTGGTAGCTGCTATAGGTAATTCCGCCAATCACTGCACGGGCCTTACTCACATCCATGGGCAGAGCAGGGTAGCCAACATTGGTAGCTAGGTCATAAATAAAGTCGAGTTTGATAAACCGTTTTGGCGAGAGCCTATAAACCGAGTTGATAGCCCAGTTTTGTTTTTCGTTTTGAGAATACAATACCTCATTACCATGGCCATCATAATAATTTCCATTTTTGAACCAAGTGCCGTTTAGCCGCCAGGCAAGCTTTTGGGTATTATGTTCCAGGTAAAAAGCACTGTTTAGCCCGTTGGTATTAGTTTGATATTGTTGACTAAATCCGAGCCGCCATGGGTCAGCCCTGTTAAAAGTTGGTTCTTTGGTTTTAAGGTTCAAACTACCAGCCAGGCCACTATTACTGCACTGGCTTTCGCAAGATGAAGCCACCTCGGCTGTACTCAGGTTATTGGCCACTATATAAGAGGTAGATGGATCCATGCGATCAGTGCATGCATTATAAATGCGCATGCCATTAAGTTTTACTTGTATACGACCATCACCTTGGCCGCGGTACACAACTTCTTGCGCAAATGAACCTCGTGAGATAAGGTTTACGCCTTTAAGCTGTTTTAATTGCAACTCCAGTTGGTGATTATCCGTAGTTCGCTTCAGGGCATGCTGGTTTTCCCAGGTGTCAACTACTAAAACATCTTCCAGAGATAGGTGGGTAAGATCTACAGTGATGGTATCAGCCTGTCCGTAGGAAAGGTAGCTTACCAAGACAAGTAATCCTGTGCAAATCCTTTTCATAGTGTGGGTTTTTAGGAAGAGAGTTTAAACCTTATGGCACAGACTGCATGCCTGCACCATAAGGTGTTTCCTGTGCTATCTATTTATTGAAAAGTGATGTTGAAATAAGCATCGTCTTTCACGGTTTTGCCGTTATTGTCAGTAATGCTCATGTTTACTTTCCAATATCCACTCATGGTAAAGTTCACTTTGCCACGATATAACCCATCAGCAATGTGCACCGGATTTTCATTGTTTGGAGATCCGTGTCCCATAGTAGGCATTTCGGGATCGATTTCAATATTAAGGTCGGTAGCAGGAGGGAAGGACATCATGCTCTCCTTTTTATAAACCATTACCTCAAAGTTGTTTAATCCTATTTCAGGGGCTGATGGTTCTTTTAGTGCTACAAAAAGTTTGGTGGTGCTATCGACAGCAGAAACAAAACTGATGAGTTTGGCTTCGGTTTTCTCTACTACGTCAATATCAAATGTAGCCGTGTCTATATTGCCGTTGTGATCAATAATCACAGCAATAGTCCAACTGCCCATGGTGCCTCCGGGCATTATAAAGGTAGAGGAGCCCATGTAGGCATCCATGTCTACATCAAATGCAGGATTGGTGAAGGGCGTGCTGTGCTTCATTGTCCCCATGTCCATCATAGGTAAAAAAGAAACAATGGCATTTTCAATTACGTTTTGAGTGCCGGGTTCAAAAAGCTCTACGGCTACTGTATTGTAGCCTACAAAGGCTTCTTCGCCAAAGTAGAGTTTCACATCAGCATTAGTGGTGTTTTTTACACCAGCTAACGCATAGCTATCTAAGGGATTACTACTGATGGGTTGCTTAGTGGTATCATCACCTTTTTCACAAGAGGTAAAGGAAAGAACAAGGCACACAGCGGTTGCCATTGAGGCAAATGTTTTTGAGATATTCATTTTTATATTTTTGGGTTTAAAACAATTCTTAGAAAATAAAACGGAAGTGTTTTTAAGCCCGTGGAGGATGATCGATCTCTGATAAATATGCGGTAAGAGTTCCTGAATCTATAAATGAAGGAAGTATTTCTTCGGTAGGTTTCAGGTATACGGTAAAAGCTTCTGTTCCAAAGTTGTTAGCAAAAAGTAGGAGTGTGGGCAACAGTAAAGGAGGTCCGGTATTGTCTTGTGAGTCTTTTTTTAATTTTAGCTGTTTGGCAAAGTAGCATTTGCCATCACAGTGTAATTCAGGCTTGTCCTGATTTTCACAAAGCTGAGTTGAATAGTAGTTATAGTTAAGCTGGTACAAAACAGTAATGGAGCTGTTGTACAGCTGAGAAAATAACACAAAGGCGATCAGTACAATATATGTCAGGTAGTTTTTCATTTCCTGAACAAAGGTAGTTGGAGGCCAATGGAGAAATTATGAGAAATATCAGTAAATGAAAATAAAGGATGATATTATCCTAAAACAGGTAGAGCCTTCAGTCTTTGTTGGTTTTGGTCTCCTTAAGGTTAGTCAGCTTTGTCTCTACAATATCCTTAAACTCTTCACGTAATTCAGGGTTTGAAGCGAAGCAAACTGGCGAGGGCACTCCTGGTTACGGTTTTTTCTATCGGCATTCATCAGAAACAACTATACCCTCAAATATAGATTTTAGTGCTGCTAGCTCCAAGCGTAAATTCTCTGTTCTAAAAAAGTACAAGCAAAATAAAAGATAACAATATCCTAAATAAAAAGAAGACCTATCTTTGCGAAGAAATTTTGACAGATGTTTTCGAAAGCTTGTGAATATGGTATAAAGGCAATGATCTACATTGCTCAGCAGGACGGAACAAGGAGAGTAGGGCTTAAACAAATTGCGGAAGCCACTGATTCACCTGTTGCTTTTACTGCAAAAATATTACAAACACTCGTGAGAGATGGGGTCCTTGTTTCTATCAAAGGTCCTTCAGGGGGCTTTAATCTCTCTAGAGATGCAGAGAAAATAAACCTTGCACATATAGTAAAGGCAATTGATGGTGATGAAATATTCATCGGTTGCGGGCTGGGATTAGAGAAGTGCGATGGCAGTAGGCCATGTCCGGTGCATTTTAAATTTGCTTCCGTTCGCGATGGGCTTTCTGCAATGCTGCACAGCACTACACTTAAAGAAATGGCGGATGGACTGGATGCCGGAAAGGTGTATTTAACACACTAGATTTTTTTGAAATAATAAAGGATAAAAATATCCGAAATAAAAAATGAAATAATGGAAAAGTTAGAACAAAGAGCAATAGGAGAGTTGGTGGCCGAGAATTACAGAACAGCTACTGTTTTTAAAAACCACAAAATAGACTTTTGCTGCCAGGGAGGCCGCACTATTGAGGAGGCTTGTCAGAAGAAAGGTATAAGTATTTGGGAACTTTTAAAAGAGCTTGAGGTAGTAATGTCTGAGCCTCAAAAAGACACGACTGACTACAAAAGCTGGCCATTGGATTTGTTGGCAGATTATATCGAAAAAAAACACCATCGTTATGTGGAGCAGCGTAGTCAGGAGATAAAGCCATTTTTGGACAAATTGTGCCGAGTGCATGGAGAACGACACCCTGAGCTACTCGAGATTAACGGATTATTTACCACTTCTGTATCTGAGCTAGCAAAGCATATGAAGAAGGAAGAGCTCGTGCTGTTTCCATTTGTGAGAAAAATGGTGGCCGTAAATCATGCCGGAGAGCCTGCACCTGCAGCTCACTTTGGCACCGTAGAAAACCCAATAAGTATGATGATGCATGAGCATGATACCGAAGGTGAGCGCTTTAGAAAGATTGCAGAGCTTAGCAATGATTATTATCCTCCTGCTGATGCTTGTAACACCTATAGGGTAACCTTTGCATTGCTGAAAGAGTTTGAAGATGACTTACATATGCACATTCACCTGGAAAACAACATACTGTTTCCAGGAGCAATCGCCTTAGAAAAGCAGTTGAAGATCAAAGAAGTTATACAATAAAGTGTGGCTTTAAACATTCTTCTAAAAGGTAAACCAAGAATGATGAAGAAAGACATTTCCAGTGTACAGGACATAAAACTGCTGGTAGATGAGTTTTACAGTAAGGTGCAAAAGAATCCACTCATAGGTCCCATTTTTATTGGTGTGATACAAAATCGGTGGCCAGAGCATTTGGAAAAAATGTATCGCTTTTGGCAAACCATTTTGTTGGATGAGCATACTTATAATGGTCGGCCTTTTCCACCACATGCACACATGCCATTAAGTCAAAAGCACTTTGAAATATGGTTGGGATTATTTCTGCAAACTTTGGATGAGCATTTTGAAGGAACAGTAACAGAAGATGCTAAAATGCGCGCCAGAAATATGGCCTCTATATTTTTACACAAAATAGAGTATATCCGCAGCAACCCTGGTCAGAAAACAATTTAATAGCATTTGAAAATAATGAATGACATCAACCAAAGGATAAACGAAAAATATCACAAACTGGGTGAAAACCCCGAAACTTATAAGGAAGGATTGCTTCTTTCCAAACCCACTACCTATTGGGATTATATTCAAGTAGACACCTTGCTTTCGTTGCAAAACCCGAGAACCGACTTTGCAGACGAAAAGATATTTGTAATCTATCATCAGGTTACAGAACTGATGCAGGAACTGGTACTTCATGAGCTTAGACAGATTACAGGAAAAGTAGAGGTAAGCGAGCAGCAGCTGGCAGAGAAGGTAAAGCGCATGAATCGCTACACTCGCATGCTTATTACTTCTTTTGATGTGATGCGTGATGGGATGGATTATGATGATTACAATACCTTTAGAAAAGCTCTCGCTCCTGCAAGTGGATTTCAAAGTGCGAGTTTTCGCTACATAGAGTTGCGTTGTACTTCATTACAAAACCTGGTGAATGAGCCAGGAAAAATGAGGCTTCCTGAAACCCCTGATTTAGACAGCTACTTTGAAAATCTATATTGGAAAGATGCAGGGCTAAATCGACAGACAGGTGAACAGACGCTTACGCTAAAGTTGTTTTGCGAAAAGTATGAAGCACAAATGAAATCTCTTGCCAGAGAAATGACTAGCCATACTTTGGAAGACAAAATCAAGCAATTGGGTGATGGGCTACAGCACGAAACACGTGAGTTATTACGTGAATTTGATAAGCTGTATAATATAGAATGGCCGCTGGTACACCTGCGTACTGCAGCTCACTATTTGGATGCCAAAGGCGAAACCAAAGCTGCCACCGGAGGTAGCAAATGGAAAAAATATTTGCACCCAATGTATCAGCAACGTAAGTTTTTCCCCTCACTTTGGAGTAATGAAGAAATAGAAAACTGGGGAAAAGAATTTCAATTGTGAAATGGTATGTTGAGTGCGGGCTCACGTCCAGAGCCTTTAGATTTTCGATACACCTCATAAGGGGATTTCATGAGGCCTCAACACGCTTGTAGTCTACGATTTAGCGTCTAAAAGTGCGCAACAAACCGGCAGCAGGTGCCTGTTTTGGCGTTTTGTAGCGCAACAAATAAGCAACACCAAAGAACGGATAATTCTTTTTTGTCAATGCTTCGTTTTGGTGATCGATTTTGGATCGGAGAGATGGCTTAGGTTCTGTGTGGGGATAGCTGAAGTGAAGGTTTTAAATCTCATTATTTGAACCCTCCTTATTTTAGTTAAGACCTATGAAAGCGCATTGAAATATCGCATATCGCGATTTGCAATAATTTTTTTCCAGCCCTCAATGCCGCACGGGCACTGATCCTTTTTAACAAAAACATTTTTTTGAAAACGACTACAAAGAAATAAAATTGATTTTTATCGTTTTTGCCTATCTTTGTGGAGACTTTGTAAGACACTACAAAAATGAACGAGGTAAAAGTCGAAGATATCGCATCGCTGCAGTTTGGCTTATACGCCAAGTCAAAAGGTGCTGGCACTGTAAAATACTTGCAGGCCAAGCATTTTAATGATGACGGCGTTTTGGAGCAAGATGTGGATACCTTTTTAGACAGAGACGCTAAAAACGATAAACACCTTCTTATGGATGGTGATGTGCTCTTTGTGGGAAAAGGCTTTCGGAATTTTGCCTGGGTGTATCGAGACGAGATGGGAGACGCGATAGCTTCTTCCATTTTTTTTGTTCTTCGTCTGGATACTAATAAGGTCTATCCGGAATTCCTGGCCACATTGTTTAATACTTCCGCATACCAGTCTCTTTTTCAGAGTATGGGGGCAGGGAGTAAGATCACCTCCATTCGAAAATCTGAATTGGCGGCGATTACCCTAAAGTTACCTGCGCTGGAATTGCAATGTAAGATTGCTGATCTAAGGACCGTGCATCTTCAAGAAACTCAACTAAATAAAAGACTTATAGAACTGCAGGAGCTCAGGTTTCAGTCTGCGGTTCAAAACCTATTAAATCAATAATTCATGTCAAAAAAGGTTACACAAAAGGAAATTAACCAAACGGTTTGGAAGGCTTGTGACACGTTTAGGGGAGTGGTAGATCCTTCCCAGTATAAGGACTATGTACTTACGATGCTTTTCGTGAAGTATGTGTCTGATGTTTGGCTCGATAAGAAGGCTATATACTCGGCCAAGTACAAGGGAGATGCTCAACGCGTGGAGCGCGCTTTGCGAAATGAGCGCTTTCAGGTACCAGAGAATTGCACCTTCGAGTTTTTGTATGACAGTCGTAATGCGGCGAATCTTGGTGAGCTAATCAATACCGCATTAGAGGGGCTTGAGGATGCCAACAGGAGTAAGCTGGACCGCGTTTTTAGAAATATTGATTTCAATTCTGAATCGAACCTAGGCCGAACCGGCGACCGGAACCGACGACTGAAGAACTTATTGGTTGATTTTGCAGACTTGGACCTACAACCCTCTCACTTAGCGGATGGAGATGTAATTGGTGATGCCTATGAATACTTGATTGAAAAGTTTGCCAGTGACGCAGGTAAAAAAGCGGGGGAATTTTACACGCCAAGCCAAGTGTCCACTTTGTTGGCCAAGCTGGTTCAACCGCAAGCCGGAGATCGCATCTCCGACCCCAGTTGTGGTTCAGGCTCCCTGTTGATCAAGGCTTTAAAAGAAGTGGGAAGTAACAACTTCTCGCTTTACGGACAAGAGATCAATGGTAGTACCTGGGCATTGGCTCGTATGAATATGTTCCTGCATGAAATTGACAATGCTACCATCGAGTGGGGAGATACCCTAAACAACCCTCGCTTGATTGAAGGTGATAGCCTGATGAAGTTTAATGTAGTGGTAGCCAATCCTCCCTTTTCCTTAGATAAATGGGGTGCCGATAATGCTACGGCCGATCAATACGCACGCTTTCACCGTGGTGTTCCGCCAAAAAGTAAGGGGGATTACGCCTTCATCAGCCACATGATTGAAACTACCTACCAGGATAATGGCCGGGTTGGAGTGATTATGCCGCATGGAGCTTTATTTAGAGGCAGTAGTGAGGGGAAGATTAGAAAGCAACTGATTGATGAAAACCTATTAGAAGCGGTCATTGGGCTACCGGCTAACCTATTCTTCGGTACGGGTATTCCGGCTTGTATTCTGATTTACAATCGCGCGAAGGGTAAGAACAAGGACGTACTTTTTATTGATGCGAGCAGCCAGTTTGAGGCAGGGAAAAACCAAAATAGACTAAGAGATTCGGATATCGAAAAAATTCTGAACACCTATCTGGAATTCAAAGCTGGCGAGCCATTGGATAATGAAGAAGGAGTTGTAATCGAGGATAAATACGCCTATCGTGCTACGCTCAAAGAGATTCAGGAAAACGACTACAACCTGAATATTCCCAGGTATGTCGACACTTTTGAAGAGGAAGAACCAGTGGATATTGCTGCCACACAGCAGAGTATCGCAGAGCTCAAAAAGGAATTGGCCTCAGTAGAGCAGAAAATGGAGTCTTACCTTAAAGAATTGGGATTTTAAAGTTAAGATATGCTAAAAGTACAAGATATTAAAACTGGCTTCATTGAAACACAAGTAGGTCCACTTCCTTCTGACTGGAAGTTAGTGCCTTTAGGGTATTTATTTGATTTTAAAAATGGCGTGAATGCTGATAAGAGTGCCTATGGAAATGGCGTGAAGTTTATCAATGTGATGGAAATCATTAACAATAATATTATTACGGATGATAAGGTTCCGGGAACAATTACCCTTGAAGAAAAGCACATTAAATCTAATCTAGTTCAATTTGGGGATGTACTTTTTAATAGAACCTCAGAAACAACAAATGAAATTGGTTTGTCAGCGGTCTATCTAGATAAAGGACAAACTGTTTTTGGTGGATTTGTAATTCGAGGGCGAAGTAAAAACAATGAACTTTTTGAGTTATTTAAAAAGGACTGTTTTCAATCAAGTTTAGTAAGAAAACAAATTATTGCAAGAGGTCAGGGTGCGGTTAGATCAAACATTGGACAGGGTGATTTGGAAAAGGTTTTATTACCTGTGCCACCCCTTCATGAACAAAAAAAAATATCCGAGATTTTAACTGAATGGGATAACGCCATAGATCTTACACAAAATCAAATTTCCACGTTAAAAATTAGAAACAAAGGAATATCGCAACAATTACTTTCAGGTAAAAAAAGAATTTCAGGATTTAATTCAAAAGTCAATTTTATAAGATTAAAAGGCTTAATAAAGGAAGTTAGCAAGCGAAACAAAGATTTGTCAGTGAGTAATGTTCTTTCAGTAACTAACTCAAGAGGTTTTATTAATCAAAGCGAACAGTTTGATAGATCAGTTGCTAGTGTAGATTTAAGTAATTACAAAGTAGTCGAGAAAGGGCAATTTGCATACAATCCTTCTAGGGTGAATGTCGGCTCTCTTGATCTTCTTAAAAATTTTGAAGAAGGTGTTTTGAGCCCTATGTATGTGGTTTTCAAAACTGATCCTAAACAGCTTTTACCTGAGTTCTTATACTATCATCTTAAATCTTGGTGGTTCACTGGTCATATTCCTCAATATGTTCAGGGGAGCGTAAGAGATAGCCTTTCATTTGATGGGTTACAGTCAATGAGTTTCTTCATTCCGTCAGTAGATGAACAGAGAAAAATTGTAGAGGTGCTGTCAGAAGCGAGGCAAGAGCTGGAAATGAAACAAAAACATTTAGAAGAATTAAATAACCAACGAAAAGGCTTGATGCAAAAGCTTTTGACTGGCGAAGTGAGGGTTAAAATTTAGAATTCATGAAATATTTAGTTTGGGATCTTAAACAACTTAAAAGAGGTGAACGAGTAAAAGTTGCCTTAACTGGAAATGCTGCGAATGTTCGCTTAATGACTAACACAAACTACCAAAACTACAAAAATGGTAGGAGGCATAGCTATGTTGGTGGGCTAGTTACTAAATCGCCTGTTGTTTTAGGTATTCCAAGCTCTGGTCACTGGTTTTTAACTGTAGATATGCAAGGGTTACGGGGTAGCACAAATGCGAGCGTGCAAGTTTTACCATCCCCTCTTCCAACTTTTCAGGATGCTCCATTGTCATCAGTTCCATCCTTAGTACAAGGAAGAAATGATGAATCGTTTGGCTTTCAAGATGACGATTTAAGAGAGCATGATGTTTTTATTTCACATGCTTCAGAGGATAAAGATGAAATAGTACGTCCTCTAGCCATGGCTTTAAAAAATGCTGGTTTATCAGTTTGGTATGATGAGTTCGAATTAAAGATTGGAGATAGCTTAAGGCAAAAAATCGACAAGGGTCTTGCTAAAAGCAAATTCGGGATAGTCGTTCTCTCAAAAAGCTTTATTAGAAAAGGTTGGACGAATTATGAGTTGGACGGGATCATTACCAAAGTGGTGAGTGGAGAACAAGTTCTATTACCAATTTGGCATAATATCACAAAGCAAGAGGTAGTAGATTTTTCACCCTCAATTGCAGACAAGCTTGCAAGAAATACTGCAAATTTCACTGTGGACGAAATTGCTATTGAAATCTCAGAATTAATAAGAAGTTAGATATGGCAAAGTACGCACCTCAATATAATACATTTCAAATAGTTTTAAAACTAGACCATATTAATAAGATTATGATATGGACGGTGTTTACTCTTTCGCTGCTACCTTACTTTTTCAAGCAAATTTGGTGGGATAGCAAAAACTCTGATATAGCCGTTCAAACAATTGAATATCTGAACATCACATTGTTGATCATTGGATTTATTCTCAATGCGATAAAAGACTATCATTTATTTCCCCTTGCAGAAAGAAAAAGGAGGAAAGATTTGATTGACAACGCATTCAGTACAAAATATTCACTTAAAAACTCCGAAGAATATTATACAAATGAAGAAGTAAAACCTGGTATCAATAAACTTGGAGTAAATCTTTTTCAGAATTTATTTTTCACAGTAACTGTTGCAAAAGGAATGAGGGCTAAAGTTATCGTTAAGTCTTCCTTGTTCTTGGTAGTTTTCATTTTAATGGCAATCTATGGGTTTAAGAACAGTCCCTTAGCATTACCTACACTGCAAATTTTATTTTCAGCATTCGTTTTAGGAGACCTAATCAAGTTGTTGCTCTTTATTCATCGAAACGAGATCATACTTGAAAATGTTCAACAATATTTTTCCGAAGCCCAAAATAATGAAGCAACGATATTGAAAAGTTTTGTGGAATATGAAACTAATTTGTCTTGGGCGAGCATCTTACTTGACGGAAAAGTATTCAATAAAATAAACGACCAAACAGAAATGGAATGGCAATTAATTAAAGAGAAATACCAAATACAATGATTAGCATTAACACATATTTAAACACTTTGGCTTCCAATTATTTTATTAGTCATGGTTCTACTGAAAGAAATTCTATAAACACTTCATTAAGTGCTTTGAAAACCAACCTAAATGCACATTTTAAATCTGATATTTTATCAGTAGAAGTATTTGGTTCTTGGAAACGAGACACAACGCTCCCAAGAAAATATGATAGTTATTCTGATGTTGATGTAATGATAATTTTTGATCATGACAGATTACAAAAAACACCGGAAACATACAGGAATTGGGTCAAAACGTTTGCGGAAACAAAATATACTAGGTCGGCTATTCAAAAAGATTTCCCAACGGTAAGGATAGATATGAATCACATCACTTTTGATTTGATCCCAACTAAAAAAACGACATGGTTATTAACTTCTTATCACATCCCTGATAAGAATAACAATTGGATGACAACGGAGCCTCACTCATTTACTAATACTGTTATTTCTACCAATACAAATAATGGATCTAGAGTAAAACCGGTTCTTAGACTTATTAAGGCATGGAATACAAATAATGGTCGCCCATTCGACTCTTACCTTTTAGAAAAGCATGTTGCTGAGAACGTATGGTGGAGCTTTAATACAACAATAGAATCTGCCTTTTTTACAGCATGCAAGTCCTTATCAACTTGGAGTGGTACTACCTTCCAAAATCAGAAAGTCCAAACACTTCACAGTAATGTCGATTGGGTTAAGAGCTATCTTGAAAAGGATGATGTAGTGAAAGCAAAGCAATGGCTGCATAAAATTTTACCATAAAAACGATTTAACATGGCAAAGAAAAATAATACAAGACACGTAGTTCCCAACCAAGATGGAGGCTGGAGCTCTAAAAAAGGTGGAGCGGATAGAGCTTCCAAAAACTTTGATACCAAAAAGCAGGCAGAGCAATGGTCAAGAGACCTTAGCCGTAAAGAAGGTTCAGAATTGGTGATTCATAAAAAAGATGGAACCATCCAAAAAAAGGACAGTCACGGAAACGATCCCTATCCACCAAAAGGATAACCAATGACCAATCAACTTACACCCAATGATATAAAAAGTGTTGTACAAGCAGGAGAAGGGTACAATGCTGAATTCAAAATAAAAGTCCCAAGTAAGGTTCGGGAGTTAACAGAGGAGGTATGTGCTTTTGCCAATGCGGCCGGGGGTGTATTACTGATAGGCGTGAGTGATGACAATGTTATACATGGAGCCGTATTGGATAATGCCAAACGTTCTGCTATTCAGAATTCACTAAACGATATTAATCCGCATTTAGCTACCGAATTCTATTCCGTTGATGTTGATGGGAAAACCGTTTGGGTTATTGAAGTGAATTCGGGCATTCAAAAGCCTTACGCATTGTCTGGGGCCATTTTTGTTCGCCAAGGCCCAAACACGCAAAAACTTACTACAGTAGAGCAAATGCGCGATTTCTTTCAGCAATCAGATCGCATTTACTTTGATGAGGCACCCTGTCCAATGTTCGATATCCAAAAGGATATTGATCCAACCTGGTTTCAGGAATTCAGAACCAGAAGCGGTTTATCGTCAGCGGTAAGTCAGGCGCAAATCATAGGCAACTTGAGATTGCTCTTGCCAGATGGTCAACCTAAGAATGGAGCAGCCTTGTTTTTCGGGCGTGAGCCTGAGTCTTTTATTGATACTGCAATTGTGCGCTGTATTGCCTTTGACGGCACTACCAAAACACAAATAATAGATGACAAGGCTTTTGGTGGTCCGTTATACCACCAATATGAACAGGCTATGCGATGGCTTAAGAGCAAATTGTCTGTCCGGTATGAAATTGAAGGTGGTGGACCGAGAAAAGAAATTTGGGAAATTCCAGAAACAGCATTTAAGGAGGCCATTATTAACGCGCTTTCCCACCGCGACTACTATGACAAAGGTGCAAAGATCACCATTGAACTGTTTGCCGATAGAGTGGAGATAAGTAACCCTGGTGGTTTGACAAGTGCTATTTCACCCCGTGAATTTGGGACGAAAAGTCATAGCCGAAATCCATTGATCTTTGGATTGTTCGTCCGAATTCAAATGGTAGAGCAAGTGGGCTCGGGTATAGGCCGAATCAAAGATCTCATTAAAGCAGCTGGACTACCAGAACCCCAATTTAAAACAGACGGAATATTCACGGTCGTTCTCCACAGGGCTGTGGAAGAAACTGTGGAAGAAACTGTGGGAGAAACTGTGGAAATCATCTTGAATGCGATGAGGAAGAATCCTAAAGTGACTGCAAAAAACTTGGAAGAATTAACAGGATTGAAACGTCGGGGGGTTGAATACCACATAGATAAACTGAAAAAAGAAGGTCGCATAAAAAGGCATGGACCTACTAAGGGCGGGTACTGGGAAGTGCTTGGTGAAAAATAGGATAGCATGGAAACACCATCATTTATAGAAGATCACATCTCTCAGATTCCAGCCTTAAAGCTGTTGATGAATTTAGGTTGGAAGTACCTAACGCCGGATCAAGCTTTGGAACTAAGAGGGCAGCGTACTTCCAACGTACTGCTCGAGGAAGTTTTAAGGACTCAACTGAAAAAGATCAATAGAATAGAGTATCGACAAAAGGAATTTCCCTTTTCGGAAATCAATATCAATAATGCTATTCTGGCCTTACGGGATCTCCCTGTCCAGGACGGTTTTCTTTCGGCCAATAAGTTTTACTATGAGCTCATTACGCTAGGGAAAAGCTTCGAGCAAACAGTATTGGGAGACAAAAAGAGTTTTTCCTTCAAATACATAGATTGGGAAAGACCTGAGAATAATGTTTTCCACGTAAGTGAAGAGTTCAGCGTGGTTCGCCATGAGCGCAATGATCATTACCGGCCCGATATAGTTCTTTTCGTGAACGGGATCCCTATGGTGGTGGTGGAGTGTAAGAGTCCGAAAATAAAGGACCCCATCGATAAAGCCATAGAGCAGCATCTCCGTAATCAGCAAGAAGACGGCATCCGCTCGCTATATCATTATTCCAATCTTACCCTGGCTTTGGCTACCAATGATGCCCGCTATGGGACTACCGGAACACCTAAAGAGTTTTGGAGTGTTTGGAAGGAGGTATTCAAGCGAAAGGAAGAGTTAATAGAGTGGGAAGAGCAAATTAAAGAGGCTAAGAACAGGCAGCTCCCAAATGATGAACGGACAGCCTTGTTTCAGGAGCGTTTTAGAAACGTTTGGACCTATTTTGAGAAACTTGAAGCCAATGATCAAGCTATAAGCGAACAAGATAAATTGCTTTTCAGCCTTTGTCATCCCACACGTCTGTTAGATCTTATTTTCAATTTCACCCTCTATGATGATGGGATTAAAAAAATTGCCCGCTACCAGCAGTATTACGCGGTAAGAAATACCCTTAGGAAAATACTGAAGACGGATGCTGCAGGACGACATCAGGGTGGGGTTATTTGGCATACGCAAGGCAGTGGAAAATCCTTAACCATGGCCATGCTCGCCCAACTTATTGCATCCAATCCGAAAATTAAAAACCCAAAGATTCTGTTGGTAACTGACAGGATTGATTTGGATGACCAGATTACCGAAACCTTTAAAAAGTGCAATGTTCCGGTTGAAAATGCACAAACAGGAAAACACCTGGTAGAATTAATCAAAAGCCCTGGAGATGCTGTAATAACTACTTTAATTCACAAGTTTGAAGCTGCTGTAAATCAATCGAAAGAGGGATTTGACTCTTCGGAGATATTTGTATTAATCGATGAAGGGCACCGCTCGCAATATGGGACCTTTAACGTGAAAATGCAGAAGGTATTTCCAAACGCTTGCTTTATTGCATTTACCGGTACGCCATTGATGAAAAAGGAGAAAAGCACGGCCAGTAAATTCGGAGGAATCATTGATGTGTACTCTATCACCGATGCGGTTGAAGACGGTGCTGTAGTCCCACTACTTTACGAAGGAAGACATAACCTGATTGAAGTCAATGAAAAACCATTAGACTCTTTCTTTGATCGGGTTTCAGAGCCATTAACAGAATACGGTAAGGCCAATCTGAAGAGAAAGTACAGCTCTAAGAATGTCCTTAATAAGGCGGATCAGGTCATCTACGCCCGAGCTTGGGATATCAGTGAGCACTATACCCAAAACGTACAGGGTATCACATTTGGTGGACTAAAAGCCAAAGGTCAATTGGTGGCCCCGAATAAAACCACAGCTATTAAATACCGTGAATACCTCAAGGAAATTGGAAAGGTAAGCTGCGAGGTATTGATCTCCGCACCTGATGTGCGGGAGAACTATGATGATGCTTTTGAAGAGAGCGAAGATCTGGTATTGAAGTTTTGGAAGAGCGTGATGGACAAATACAACAAGGCAGAGACCTATGAGAAATTTGTAATCAACTCGTTTAAGAAGCAAGAGCATCCGGAAATTATTATTGTGGTGGACAAGTTGCTAACCGGATTTGATGCACCCAATAATTACGTGTTGTATCTCACCCGGCCACTGAGAGAGCATACTTTACTCCAGGCCATTGCACGGGTTAATCGTTTGGCACCGGGAAAAGAGCATGGAATTATCATTGATTATTACGGTAACCTAGAGCACCTTGATACCGCTTTAGCAACCTATTCCGGTGATGATGAGTACGATCAGGATGATCTTCAAGGAACAGTCACCAATATCAATGAAGAAATAAAAAAGCTACCTCAAGCGCATTCAGAGGTTTGGGATCTCTTCAAGACCATTGCCAACAAATACGATGAAACGGCCTATGAGGAAATGTTAGCGGATGAGGCCATTCGTCATACTTTTTATGAGAAGGTATCCGCTTTCGTTCGATTGTTGAAACTGGCGCTTTCCAGTTTTGATTTTGCGACCAAAACTCCAGAACAACAAATCCTCAAGTATAAAAAGGATGCAAAGTTCTTCCTGGGTCTAAGGGTTTCTGTGAAAAGGAGATATTCCGATGATATCGATTACAAAGAGTATGAGCCACAGGTACAGAAACTGATCGACAAGCATATTACCACCAATGGTGAGGTATTGCGATTAACGGAGTTGGTCAACATTTTCAACCAGGAAGAACGGGAGCAGGAGTTGGAAAAGCTCACCAGTAAAGCGGCCAAAGCTGATCATATTTCCAGCCGGACCGTGAAGGCAATTAATGTGAAAATGAATGAAGACCCGGTGTTCTTTAAAAAGTTGTCAAAACTTATCCGGGAGACGATCCAGGATTATCATCAGCACCGAATTGACGAGGCAGAATATTTGAGAAAAGCAAAGGCCTTTGAAGATCAGTTCTTGAACGGACGTCAGGACAATATTCCAGAATCTCTACGTGGCGATGAGACGGGTATTGCCTACTACAATTTGATTTCAGAGATTTTTGAAACAGAGCTCAAATCGGAAATAGATATCGCAGCAGAGATGGCCAAGGGAGCGGAGAATGTCATTAAATCATTGGTTTACGAAGGAGGTAAGCTAATTGTTGACTGGCAAAACAAATCTGACCTGGAGGGGCAGATTAGAATTGCCATCGATGACTATGTCTTTGATCTCAAATCCAAATATGACAAAGAGTTTTCCTTTGATAAGATAGATCAGTTTGTGGAGGAAGCCCTGAATGTTGCGAGAATAAAGTTTGTTTGAGTTTGTCAATGCATCAGATAAAATATGGCAGTCAGCTTATTGATTATGAGCTGATTCATCGTGATCGCAAATCACTTGGAATCAAAGTGTATCCTGATTGCAGCGTAAGGGTGTTTGCCCCGCAGGATAGTTCATTGGAGAAGGTAGAGTCCAAGGTCCATGAAAAAGCACGTTGGATAATAAAGCAGCAGAATGAATTTCTCTCTTATCATCCACTCACGCCACCAAGGCAATTTGTAAATGGCGAAACCCATCTGTACTTAGGCAGGCAATATCGATTAAGGATTGAATTGGGTACGGAAAAAGGTATAAAGCTTTTTCGGGGTAGGTTATTAGTAGGTGCCCCGGACCAAAAAGATGTGGAGCGTATTATCAATGACTGGTACCGCGAAAAGGCCAAGAATCATTTTAAAGATATCTTGGAGAGGACTTTTCCTAAATTCAAGAAGTATTCCATTCCTTTTCCGGAGCTTTCGATTCGTCACATGCCTACTAGGTGGGGTAGTTGCACACCAAAAGGAAAGGTTATCCTCAATCCGGAGCTGGTAAAGGCTCCTAAAGGCTGTATAGAGTATGTAATCATACATGAACTCTGCCACCTGATTGAACATAACCATACTAAAGCCTTCTATGATTTACAAGAAACCATCTTTCCGGAATGGAAAAAATGGAAAGAACGGTTGGAATATCAGTTGGTCTAAGTGATTATTACCCCAGTATCTCCTCCAAATACATCAAATCTGCCTCAAACGTCTTCCAGGAATAGGAGCAATCCTGATTTTCGTCTGAATCTTGGTCGAAATCTTCCTCGTATTCCTCAAAATCGTCCGCATCCTCCCAACTTTCATCTGAATCTGAAGCGAAAGGATATATATTGTCCCGCATTTGGTCCAATTGTCCCACCCATTCTTCTGTTTTGGCAATTAATTCCTTGAGAATGTCCAAGCAATCGTCCCATTCGTCCAGTTGATGAATGCGGACATAGTCGGACAGTGTTTCTTCGTACCGGGACAATTGACTTTGCATGGTTAAGATGTCCTGATAGGTGCAAGGGACGGCACCATCTGAGTAACGGTTCATCAGTTTGAGTTGAAGGGACGCCCATTTTTGGATAGGTAGAAGAATTTTCCGCAGCTCAATACCTTTGGATCGGTTTTGATCAATAGACTGATTTCGTCTCATTTCAAGCTCCTTTTCTTGTTGGGCCAGTTTTTTAAGCTCTAGTTCATGCTGTAGCTCCATTTTTCTCATTTCCAATTGAATAGAGGGGTCTACATTATTGGTTTGATTGGCGGTTGATTTCCTGGATTTCTCTTGAAGCCATCTGGCCACCGTGCTTTTGCCAATACCGAGTTGGTAGGCGATTTCACGAATAGATTTTCCTTGTTTGCTGAGTTGTAGGGCTTGTTCTTTTTGGTTCATAGTATCAAAATTGAATGGTTGATCAATTGAGTTTTTGATAATTTGAGCATTTCAGGGGGCAGATTTGAAGTGATCATTTGATCAAAAGATCATTGACTCATGTGCTCATTCTGGTCCCTGTAGAGTTTGCGATATCGTCCGTGTCCAAGTCGCTCAAAGGGACCCTGGACCAAGTATCGGGTTATGGTTGGAGCAGATAGCTTCAGTGATTTTCCCACTTTATTGGCTTCATTCTTTGTGAACTCAAGGGGTAGCTTTTCAATGAACTGTTCCATTCTTCGGTGTTTCATGGACTGATCATGGTTTTTAGGCATGTCGGCCATATGGATCAGGCTATGTTGAATGGTGTGCAAGGTGATTTGCATTGCCGTTTCCAGGTCCCTGGGATGGACTAATCCATCTGGTTTTTCCCTTTTGGTACCATCAATAAACCACCTGATAGAGGAGAGGACCATCGTAATCCGAAAAGCTATTAGCCCGCTACGGTGAATGGTGGCTAAAACTCGCTCCCCCGTTTCGGAGTAGTAGATCTTGGTATAGTGGCTGAAGAACTTTACAAAGTGATCCTGCATTCGCTTGTCCAATCTCCATTGTATGCCTTCCTGCTGGGCTTTCAGAAACTGAAATAAGTCCAGCAATTGCTGTCCCATGTCCTCAAAAAGCTGTCCCGGGACGTCCATTTCATGTGCAAAGACGTTTCGGAACTGTGGGACACTACGCATAGTGTAATACATGAATCGACTAAAAAGTCCATTCTCCGTATTTGGAATAAGCCTTTTAAACTGACCATTCGTACCAGTGAGTAGGGCACTTAATCTCGGTTCCTCTACCACCAGGTACTCCTTATTGGTTCTTCGTTGCATCTCTACTGACTCATGATGAAAGGCGCATCGTAAAATGTCACTAAAGTTTCCCCAATCCTGGGTGAGCGAGTTGGCTAGTGTATCCGCTTCTGTGCTAAAGAGGATCCCCATCTCATCATTTTCAGCAAGGGTGTTGATAAAGGAGCTGGCTGAATTGTTCGCCGGTATAAATAGCAGCTTTTGTTTTGGTGGTGGAGGAAGCTCGGACAGATCCTGGTTATTGACTTTTAACTCCGCTTTGTTTTGTTCGTAGCGGTTGATCTCGTCCTGACTTTTGGTAATTCGTTCACGGTGAATATGTTTACCCAATAACCTGAGGTGATTTAATATTCCTTTACCGGCACCTGCCGGAGCATCTACGAAGGTGAACAGGTGAGGGTAGACCATCCTATTGTCATAGATGCCAAAGATATTGGGTAGACACCCTGAAATAACGGTAATAGCACCTAGTAAAAGCACATCGCGTTCTTGTCTGTTATTAGCAATCTCCAGAAGTTGAGAGAGGCAAGCAGGCAGGTTCTTATATATTTCAGGAGTAAACATCCCATCGATGTGCTGGACGGGTGTTGGGACGAAGAAACTGTCCTCCCTGGAAAGGTCGTATTGTGCGGCTTTCATTTCTTAAGGGGATTATTTCGGGTATAAAGTCGGCCTTCCTTGGAGAAGTGCGTCATTTCGTTTTGCTTTCCCCGGTTTAGCCAATCGTCCAGGTCGCCACGTCTGAAAAGAATTTTCTTCCCATTCTTGTAGAAAGGGACCTTCCGCTTACTGGTTAAAGTATAGAGGGTCTGCTTCGCAATATGGAGGTATGCGGCGGCCTGATCCGCGTTCAATACCTCCTCTCGTTGATCCTGCTCAACTTGTAGATTCTTGAGTTGAAGTTGGTGTTGTTGTAAAGCTGTTTGAACAGCCTCTGTCACCAGGTCGGTGATGAATGCTTCGAAATGAGAAAATGTTTTATCCATAGATTATCATTTTCTCTTCCGATCATCAAACAGAAAGCCATGCCAACTTTTATCGTTGGCTTGACTTTCTTATCGGACCTGATTTTGGCAAAATGAACCCTCGGACCCTGCGCAAAAGCCCGAAAATAGTGGAACATAGTGTATCAAATTGTAATACTAATTCCTGGTATTTCGGTTAAATGCGCAATCGCATATTTTTTTGTAACAAATTGTACAAAAAAGCAACCCAGTAAAATCGGGTCAAAATGACAGTTCATTTTTGACAGTTTATTGGTCATTCTTGTCAGTTTTAAGTCCAAGATGGATCCTGTTCATGGCCTCTGTTTTCGTTTTATCCATCACCTTGCCGTATATCTGTGTGGTGTGAATATTCTTATGGCCAAGAAGCTTTGACACCGTATAGATATCGGTTCCTTCCGCTAGTTGTAAAGTGGCGAAGGTGTGTCGGAAATTGTGAAAAGTGATTTTCTTGGTGATTCCAGACTTTTGAAGCCATCGCTGGAGTTCACTATAGAACAATTTGAAGTTGTATTCTCCAAAGATCTTATCTTCCGGATTGGTGGGCTCACCCAGTAATAGAATAGCTTCTTCGGACAAAGGGAGCGTTTCTTCCGCCTTGGTTTTGTTCATGTTAAAGCGAACAAAGTATCCGGTGGCATCAGAGTATTGGATTTTCTCCCAGGTCAGACTCATGATATCACCCATTCGCATTCCGGTAAGGGCAGAGAAGAGGCAACTACGTTTCATAACGTCAGAACGAGTTTCGGTATTCGCCAACCTGACAAGCTCTTCCTTAGTAAGAAACTCTCTGTAAACCTCGGGTTGGGAAATTCCCTTGACCAGATCAAATGGATTCTGTTTTACGTAACCCAACGCGGTGGCCTCCCGAACGCAAGCCCGCAGTTTATTGTAGTAACTGTAAGCAGAGCTTTCCGATATACGCATCATAGGGGAGTGAATCCTGGTCGCTTTGGTTAGGAGATAATCTTTGTAATCGTTGATCAATTGTGGCTTCAGATCCCCGAAGGTGCATCGATCATTCACAAACTTGCGGAAGGTCTTATAAGAAGCTGCCCACCCACCTTGGTTACTGGTTTCCTTACTCTTCTTAAGCATTTGCTGTTCATAGAAGACTAAGAAATCATCGTACTCAGAGGAACGAGACAATCCATAACGACCAGCTATACGGTCCAATTGCCGTTCTGCGGCAATGGCCCGGGCCATGCTTTCAACCTCTCGGTTGTGTTTGCGTTCTACTTCATCACGTGGCGGGTTATAGAGGTACATTTCCAGGTATTCGAATCGGGTCGATTTACCGGTCTTAGGTGAAATAATAGGAGGGTAGTAATCCAGGTATAGTGAGATTTTACCATTATTACGTGGTCTTTTTCTAAGCGTAACTTTCATCATGACTTAAAGAATTTTTTAAACGACTTCTGAGAAATGATTCGGCGGCCAAGAAGCTTGGCAGACTCAAGCTTACCTTGTTTAATGGCCCTCTGAACAGTCCACCGGGATACACCCAGGATAATAGCTGCTTCTTCTACGCTGATGTATTCTCGCTTTTGAAGCGTCTTGATTGGTGCAGAAAGTTTCTCCAGGTTTTCTTTTTGAGCTTCCTGGTTTCGTTCTTGTCGCTTACGCACTTTGTAAGCCTTTGCTGCACATTTCTGAGAGCAGTACTGGGTTGTGGATTTCTGTGCCTCAAATAGATTTTGGCAAAACATGCAAATCTTTGGAATCGGGTCTTTACTCGCTACCATAACAGATTTTTTGCGCTGGTGCACCTTGGTGCAAAATGGTGCAGAAAGGTGCCAGCCGGTTCAACAATTAATTCAACCGCTCAATGAGTGAGGCCAATTTGTTGCGCACCTCCTTGAGCGCAACAAGTGCGCAACAAAAAGGGGGCAAAACGCAAAAAGAGCGAAGATTGACAGATGTCAAAATTCGCTCGTAAACTACTGTTAATAAAGGTGTTGAGTTTGTTTTTAGCTATCGTTGTTTATCGATAGTTATCGGGTTTACTTCCCGATACAAAACTTACCAAAGATATTTCCAAGTATATCCTTATCGACATCTACCTCCCCAATAATACTGCCTAAGTTTTGCAAGGCCTCTCGAATGTCGAAAGACAATAAATCACCGCTTAAACCCTCATTCAGGCCCTGCTGCACTTTTTCAATATTTACTAAGCTAAGTTGTAGGGCCTTAAGATGGCGAACATTTGTTACAATACTCTGCTGGGCAGCAAGATCGCCCCAATTGTAAAATGAACTAATGCGCTCATTTAATTGCTCCAATCCAAAACCATCCTTGGCATTCATGGATATCGGCTTAAGGTCCTGAATAGATTCGGGGATTGATTCCTTTAAACTACTCACCTTATTAATGATAAGTATGAAATTTCGCTCCCCAATTTTGTCCACTATATGGGCTAACTCCTCATTTAAAACTCGGCGCTCTGCCTTGGAGTTAAATCTTTCTGCATCAATGAGGTAAAGCACTAAATCACTTTGCTCAATTTTCTCAAATGTCTTTTTAATCCCGATGCTTTCAACTAAATCTTCTGTTTCGCGGATACCCGCGGTATCAATAAAACGGTAATTAACACCATCAATACTGATCTCATCTTCAATGGCATCTCTAGTAGTACCCGCTATTTCCGTAACAATAGCTTTATCTTCTTTTAGCAGAAGATTTAGCAAGGTAGACTTACCGGCATTAGGCGCTCCTATTATTGCCACCGGCACACCGCTCTTAATTGCATTACCGGTATCGTAAGAGGAAATCAAACTGCTTAATACTCCTTCAATCCGTTTAAGCAAATTGTTTAAGGCCGAACGATCCGCAAATTCAACGTCCTCTTCGGCGAAGTCAAGTTCTAATTCGATTAGGGAAACAAAGTCAATTAGCTCTTTACGAAGGGCTTTAATCTCTTTAGAAATTCCACCTTTTAAATGTTGTAAAGCAATTTGGTGGCTCGCCTTATTTTCGGAAGCAATTAAATCAGCCACCGCTTCTGCTTGAGAAAGATCCATTTTGCCATTGATATAGGCTCGCAGGGTATATTCTCCCGGGTCGGCTAATCTTGCCCCATTTGTGGTCAATAAACGTAGGATTTGCTCTTGGATATAGGTCGAGCCATGACAGGCAATTTCAATCACATCTTCGCCGGTGTATGATTGCGGGCCTTTAAAGAGGTTTAACATTACCTCATCAACCGTCTGCCCTTTATCATCAATCAGTTTTCCTAAAACACAAGAATAAGGTTCGGCTTTACTTATATCATGCTTTTGGGATATCGGTTTAAAGAAGCGATTAACAATCGGAAAGCAATCCTTGCCGCTTACGCGGATTAGGGCAATAGCTCCCATTCCAGCCGCTGTAGATAGGGCGCATATAGTGTCCTCCATTCTCATGAGGCAAAGTTAAAAGGAGTCTTTGTTTTCTTGCTCGAACTCTTTGGTTTTATCTGTAATATCTCGCACTACTTTATCCATCTCCTGGGCCGAATCCATTATATGCTTTAAATACAGAGAGGTATCGTCTTTAAGAGTCGCTTGTTCCATATCTATTAAATCCACCAAACCCATGATACGAGCCAATGGAGCTCTTAAAACGTGAGATTGCAACCAGGCAATTTCCTGTAAGCGTTGGTTTTGTTTTTCAACCGTTCTTAAATAAGTAAGTCTTTCGGTGGCATCGTAGGAGTAACAAGCTACCCCGGTGATAATTTTCCTCTGATTGTAAATAGGGTAGAGGTGTACACTATAAATAACTTCTTTTCCATCATGCTTCTCTTCGATAAGCTTTTGCACTTCTTCGCCCTTTAAAGCACTACTGTAAAGCGATTCCCAATTAGTATGATGATCTGGGTGATTAGTGTTAATGAGGGCGCTATCACCAGTTTTAATGGGTTTAGCAGCCATTTTAGATAAATATTCTAAGTAATTTTTATTCGCACTTAGAATCTTAAAGTCATTATCAACTGACCAAATGTGGTCTTCGGTGGTGTTAATTAAAGCTTCAGTATTCTGTTTTAAGCGCTCTAAATCAGATTGCCGCTTTCTTAACTCGGTTATATCTTGGATAAAGATGGATAAACCGTTGGATTGAGGGTATATAGATAGGTCAATCCACTTGCCATTATCGTGGTAATAAGTAATGATACCACGAGTTGCGCCATTTTGTAAAGCGTCGTCTATGCAATCATAAAGACCTTTGTGAGCGTGGAAGGGGAAAACTTGATTAATGCTAAATAAATTGGGGTTTAAGTCTTCACTTAGCTTTAAAATACGAGCGGCAGCAGGATTTAGATAGGTTATTTTGAGATTTGAGTTCAGACTAATAAAACCCTCATTTACCGAGCTTAAAATGTTCTCCCGTTCATTAAGAGTATTGGCTAGTTCTTCTTCATAACTGGCAATTTGTGTGATATCCCAGTTTAAGCCAATTACTCGATGGGCATTGCCTTGTTCATCTCTAATGATTTTTGCTCTAGTACTAATGTGCTTAATTCCTCTATTGGTGCGAATTCTAAATCGCATGTTTAAGGTAGAGGAACCATTTTTCACGGCCTTTTCAAAGTTTTCGTTGGCTTTTTCAAAATCATCCTCATGTAGAGCACTTTGCCAATCCTTAAGTTTATTTTCAAATTGATCCTTGGCTATGCCATATATGGCGTACATGTTATCGTCCCATAGGAGGACGTTTTTATCAAGGTCAAGATCCCAAATGCCAATTTCATTTTCACCCAAGGCTAATTCAAGTCTTGTACTTAGGTCTTTGTATTCCTCTTGTTTAATTCGCTCGGAAGAAACATTGCGTTGCAAGGATACGAAGTGACTTACCTTGCCTTGCTCGTCTTTAACGGGAAGAATGTTTAAACTAGCCCAATAGGGTTCACCACTTTTGGTGTAATTAATTAGTTCGGATTGAATTGACTCTCCGGCGCGTAAAGCTTCAGAAATTCTAGCTTTTTCGCCTCCCTGAGTATCTGGCCCACGAAGAATTTTCGGGCTTTTTCCAACTAATTCTTCTTCTGTATAGCCAGAAATGTTTTCCATGGCTCGGTTGGCATAGAGGATTATGGGCTGCTCACCCGAGAGAATAGAGTTATCTGTAATTAAGATTCCATCGCGAGCATTATCCAATACGTTTTCAAAAAGATGCAAACGTTCTTGCCTTTGTTTCCTTTTTTCAATGTTTAATCGGATTCCTGTGATTTCTATAGGATTCCCATCTTCGTCGTAACTGGTAACCCGACCTTTATCTTCGAACCAACGATATTGTCCATCAAAACACTTATATCTGAGCTCCGTTTGATAGACATCCCTTTCTCCGCTTAAATATTCAGAAAATGCTGCTCTCGCATCTTCGAGATCATCAGGATGGATGCGTTTTAAGGAATCTTCAATCTGTATTTTGCAAATGGGACCTTCTGTCCGCACTAGCTCCGAAAAATGTTGGTCACCATAAATGATACGCGAGTTAAGGTCATAGCGCCAAACTCCGGCCATCGCTCCCGCTAACGCCTCGTTTAACACCGCTGAGCTTTCTTTTAGTTGAACCTTAGAGCGAATGGCTTTTAAGGATGAGTTAACCTGGTTTCCTAAATTGTTGAATAGCTCTTGATCGAAGTCATCAGGTACACCTTTTAAAAAGCTTAAAAAGCAAATGCCTTGAACCTTTTCCTCGAAAAAGAAGCGATAGATATAGGTCTTACTATTGGGATAGTCTCGTGCTAGTATTTCTAACTTATTTTTATCCAAAAACCCTAAGTCTGAAAAGCCGCTAAGGTCTAACTCAAGGATATTGCTATCCGATAGACTTAATTTTTGGTTAAGGATGGCATTGACAGGGTAGAGGGTATTAGATTTAAAATCGGGTTTTAAAAGCCCGGAGTATGGGTTTAGGACTTGCTCTACTTTAAAAAACTCCTCACTTCCTTTTTCCAAACGAGAGCTCGTTAAAAGGTAGAAGTCTCTTCCCAGCCATTGACTAAGAAATTTGGAATATAATTTATGAATTTCCTTTTCGCTTTCTGCGCCTATAAACTTAAGGCTAGCTTTAGCTAATCGCTTAAAGAAGATTCGTTGTCTATTTTCCTTAAGCCTTGCTAAGTGAATGGCGGTAATATCCCTACAAACTCCTTCAACTTTGATGATTTTGTTTTTCTCTTTCTTAGGGAACACGCTAATCTCAATAAACTTAGTTTGCTTAGTAGTCCTTAAACGAAGGGTCTGTTTAAAACGCCTAAAAGACTTTAGCGCAGATCTATACTTACGGATAAAGTCTTTTCGATCTTCAAGGTCAACCTTAGTAATTAAATCGAAGATTGATTCAGGCTTATTTTTAAAGCTTTTGAAGTCAAAAATTTGAGACATACCAAAGGACCAGTCAAATTGATTGTTGATGTAATCAAAGTGCCAGTTACCAATTTTAGCTAGACTTTCAGCGGCTACTAAGTTTTTATTGGTAGTATTTAATTGATCTGTTTTTTGATACAATTCACTGACGTTTTCCCCAAAGACATTCGCCCCAATAATTTGTCCTTGGTCATCATAAGTTGGACTTATTTGAAAACTCATGACCTCCTCTTTACCTTTTTCTATTAATGAGGGTAATCGATCGATGTACAATTTCGATTTACCTTTAAAAGCTAGGTCATAGCGTCTTTTCCAGATATTGAGATACTTTTTAGAGAGGCCCTTTAGTTTATTTAAATTGCTACCAATTTGTAGGTCTATATCATAGTATCGCTTAAATTGCTCTTTAAAAACGGCATTCAAACTTATAACTTCATAATTGAGGTTTAGGGCCCATATCTCATGTGGTATGCTATTGAGGGTATTGTTAAGATTAGCTTTGCTATGTCTTAAAAGTTTTTCTGTATTCTTTAATTTTAAATTTTTACTGTGTAAATCGCGATTGTCGAGAATTATTGAAACTAGCTTTTTTTCCTTTGTCGTTTCAACTACTCCCATCTGAATTAATGCTGGAATAGAGTTTTTATACTTATCGAATAAGTTAATCTGTAAGCTATGCTGTCTCTGGTCTTTCGCTAATTTCTTAAAGGTATCATCACGTTCCCTTTTGGATTCCCATAGTCCGATTTCGACGGTAGTCTTTCCTAAAATGTCATCAGTATCATAACCAAATAGCCTGTTAAACTCATTGTTGCAGTTGATGATTCTACCAGTCTCAAAATCAGTGATTAATATACTACCAGGGCTAGCTTCGTAAAGTGCTTTGTATTCCTCACTCGCATGACTTAGCTCTTCCAGCAGTTTTTTCTCATCCTCTATTATTCGGGAAATTAGGATGAAGACAGAATTATGAGAAAGACCGCGGTAATAATTTAAATGGGACTCTACCCAGAAATACTTTTTATCGCTATGTTGAATACGATGCTGAAGCTTGATGGCTTGAAAAGAATCTGGCTTGTCTTCCTTGTTTTTAAAAGCAGATCTCAAAGCCTCTCGGTCTTCTTTGTGGATTAATTTTAATACTTGACCGCCTTCGAGCTCACCAGACTTGTAGCCGAAGAGATCCCAGGCACTTGGTGATGCAGAAAGGATTTCGAACTGTTCATTGAGGGTTAGAATTAAATCAGAACTATAATTAAAGGCGATTTTGTTGAGCTCTTTTTCGACTTCTTGCGCCTCAATTTTTTGCACAACATCTGCTAAGTCGTAGCCAATACATAGAATTTCACAAGGTTTACCATTATGATCATTGACCGCAGTAAACTCCCAATAGGTATGTAAAATTGTTCCTTGTAAATAGCCAGGCTTTTGCAGCTCAACTGGTTGAGGAACACCTGGCTTGTCTAAAGCTCTCTGCACGGCTTCAAATGCTTTAGGGTGATCTTCCTCAATAATATGGGCTAAGGAGTGTTTACCAATAAAGTTTAAGCCTTGACCCTTAAGAAAGGCATCCTGAAAACGCTTATTGTAGAAGACATAATTCCCTTCGAGATCGGTACGCACTACATACATACTTTTCTCGGACTCTAGTCTGTCTAATTTTGATAGCCTATAGTTTAATGCAGTTTTTAACTGCTCCTTTTCTTGTTTTAACCTGTGCCTTTGTATGCAAATTTGGATTGTCCTTTCGAAGAACCGACTATTGAGGTCATCCTTTAAAAGATAGTCGTTTGCACCGATTTCTACCGCCTTTAAGACGATTTCATTTCTGCGGTCACCAGATAATACAAGGATATTTAAATGTGGGTCTATTTCAATAAGTGATCTAACATTACCAACACCCTCTCTATTAGGTAGACCCAAGTCTAAAATGATTAAATCATAATCTTTGCGGTGAATGAAGTTTAAACCTTCATCAAAGGTGCTTGCCTGATCTAGCGAAATTGAAATCAATTCAAAGGTTTCAGCATACTCCTTTAAGAGTATCTGATCTCCAATATTATCCTCAATATGAAGTACTTTATAAGTCTTCATTGTAATTAGCTAGTGTTACATTGTTGAGCCAGAATCGACAGATTTCTTTAATAATCACTTTGAACTCCCCAAAACCACCCGGCTTTACCAGGTAAGCGTTGGCGCCTAATTGATAGGCCTTGTGTACATCTCTTTGTGCGCTAGAAGTAGAGAAGACTAAACGTGGAATCCTTGAAACGGCCTCATATTTCCCTAGCCGCAATAATAATTCGAAGCCACTAAGTTTAGGTAAATTAAGGTCTAGTAATATTAGATCAACCGAGGGGTGGTTTTCATGTAAATAATCCCAAGCCAATGCTCCTTCTTGAAAGGATATAAGTTCAATATCCTGATCTAGTTCATCCAGAGCCGAGCGCGTTAACTCAATGTCACCGGCATTATCTTCAATCATTAATATTTTCTTACTACTCACTTTCTAATTAAATTTTAATGAAAATATACATCCTTTGGATTCTACAGAGTTAAGGCTTATTTCGATGTTATTTCGACTAGCTATTCGCTTACAAATAGCCAGCCCCATACCATTACCTGAATAAGTCTCATTTGTATGCAAGCGATGAAAAATACTAAATACTTTTTCGTGGTAATCGGGGTCTATACCAATGCCATTGTCAATAACTTGAATCACTAAATCTTCGGAATTTTCTTCTCTTTCAATTGTTACTCTTGGTTTTTTAGATTCATTGAACTTTAAACCGTTGTGTATTAAATTCTGAAAGAGTCGAATTATCTGAGATTCAATCCCTTGAATTTCACCTAAGCCTTTGCCTACACGTACTTCAGCCGCCTTATCATCAATGAAAATTTTAAGATTAGCTATTGCTTTATCAAGTATCTCATTTAAATCGCAAGGCTTGGGGTCCTCCTTATTACTGCCAATTCGAGAATACTCCAATAAGTCCTCGAGCATTTTCTGCATTCTTTGGGCACCATCATTAGCAAAGTTCAAATAGGAGAGTCCCTTATCATCAACTTGGTCCTTGTAACGATCATAAAAAAGCTGGGAGAAAGAGCTCACCATGCGTAAGGGTTCTTGTAAGTCATGCGAGGCTACGTAAGCGAAGTCTTGCAGTTCAATATTACTTCTGCGTAGTTCCTCATTAAGCTTTTGAGTTTTTTCTTTACTGTAGTACTCTTCCGTTACATCATGAAATATTCCCCAAAGCCTTACTACCTGGTTGTTTTCGTATATAGGGTTTCCCGTTACCCGAACCATAAGTTCGTTCTTCTGCGCGGTGCTAAAGGGTAAAACGACGTCGAATCGTTTGCCTTCCTTAATACAAGCTTCCATCAGCTTATTAAGCTTATTCTGTGCCTCGGGAGGGTAGAATTGTAAGCCGCGATTTAAATTAGTAAGGAAGTCCTCATCTACCTCATGGATGGCATAAACTTCTTTTGTCCATTTGGACTCGCCCGAATCTAAATCGAGCTCCCAGCCACCAACCCGTAGAGTAGCGCCAACCTCATTCATCAAATTTTGATACTGTTTCAATTCAATTTCCAGCGTCTTTTTCTCGGTAAAGTCAATAATTGCCAGACTAATTTCTTTGATTTCTCCATTAAGAAATACAGGGCTAAAATTGAGTAGGAAATGTTTCTTTTGAAATTTATTGGTGGACTGACTTAAGCTTAGTTCCAACTGAACTGATTCGTCATTTTCGGTTAAAGCACCTAAAATTGGACTTACCTCGTTCGCCCATTGGGCCGGTAAAAGGGTAAGGAGGTTTTTACCAGCATCCACTTTCTTGTTGGCTAAGTCAAGTACCAAGTCTTGGGCATTGGTATTAAATTTTAAAACTTGAAACTCTGGGTCAAGCAAGAAAAAGCTTTGTAGATTGTTATCGATAAGGCTAAGCAGTCGATCGTTCTGCAATTCAAGTTCTTTCTCCTTGCTTTTTAATAGGTCATGAAGATCTCTGAGCTCTTGATAGGCAATCTGCATTTCTTCATTGGTAGACTGCATTTCTTCATTCGAAGTTTCTAGTTCTTCATTAACACTTTGAAGCTCCTCATTGGTACTCTGCAGTTCCTCGTTTAAAGCTTGCATTTCCTCATTGGCGGTTTCCAATTCTTCAATGTAGGATTGAAGGTGCTCCTTTGTAGTGTCTAATTCTAATTCTAGTTCGGCAATCCGAATATTTTCGAACTCAGCGTTTGCACTATCTTCAGCTAATACCAGTAGATTATCGATAGGGAAGGACTCAAAGACAACTAAAAAGTAGGTGTCCTTGAAATGGAGCATTGGCTGGGCTAATATGCGGTACACTAAAACCTTATCCCCAAAATTGAGCTTTCTAGCCTGTGAAGAAACTGGTTCTAATTCACGAATGGCCTGTTGCACCGTGGTATGTACAATTAATTCAATACTCTTACGGCATTGTTTAATCAAATTAGCGGTCATAGCGCCTTGATTAAACTTCATAAAGGGTTGTACATCTCCTGAGATATACAGAATATCTAAAGTTTCATTGACCACCGCATAAGGATGTGTAAATTGATTGTAGAGTGTCTCTTCCACCCGCTGGGGGATGCTCTTTACCTCGAAAGAAACTTTAGGCTTCCTTACATCGCCTAATTTTGGTCTTAATGCCTTATAGCGAGGTGACTCCAATTCGCTTCCCGCTAGTTTTGAGTAGATTTTTGCTTTTTTATTAAGACTTGTAAATTTTTCACTGTAGACTCCAAGGTTTTCGGATTTGCCTAGAAATAATATCCCCTCATCTAATAAAGCATAATGGAAAATGGGAATTACCCGTTTTTGAAGTTCTAGTTTAAAATAAATGAGCAGGTTACGACAAGAGATTAAATCAAGCTTTAAAAAGGGCGGATTATTGCTTAAATCATGACGAGAAAAAAGCAAGAGACCACGGATTTCCTTCACCACTTCTAAGCCATTGCTATGCTGGGTGAAGTATTTGTGCTTAAGGTAATCAGGCAAAGTAGCTACATTTTCCTCTGCGTAAATTCCGCGTCGCCCAATACCAATAGCTTCATCATCAATATCGGTAGCAAAAATTTGTATGCTCCATTCTTGGATATGCTCACCGAGTAATTCACTAATCAAAATTCCTATAGTGTAAGCTTCTTCACCCGTTGCGCAACCAGGAACCCAAATCCGTAATTGTTTCTCGCCCTTATTTTGAATGTGTTTTTCAAGTTCTTTTTTTAACGCTTCAAAATGCTCAGGATCGCGTAAAAACTGGGTAACCCCAATTAGCACCGAATTAAATAATTGGTCTACTTCACTGGGATTAGTATTGATATAATCTAAGTAAGCCTCAAGGCTTTTAATCTTTAGACTATTGAGTCGGCCGTACAGCCGTCGCTGAATGGTATTTATTTTATAATCGGAAAAATCGACTCCAGTCTTTTTTTCCAGTAAATCGAAAATGGGGTAAAACTCATGGTTTCTATCCGCTTTTGAGGACAGTTCCTTTTCATATTCTCCTTTGCAAATGGCCAATAATTCGGTTCCTAATTTTTCGGGTTTGTATTTACCATCTACTACACCCTGCTCAAAGGTAGCTAAGGGCATACCGTCGTAAGTTGCTGTTTCAGGATCTTGGATAAGCACTATTCCTCCAGCCGCTTTTAGGGTTTTTACGCCATTTGAGCCATCTCGACCAGTTCCGCTGAGAATTATTCCAATAATTTCGGATTCGGTTTCTTTAGCAATGGACTGAAACAGCAGATCCACACTGGGTTTAGGTCCAATTTCGGTCTTAGGCTTGCTTAAAATAATACGACCGGCCTGAACTTGAGAGTCATTATTGGGTGGAGTAATGTAAACGGTCATGGCTTGTAATGCTTCACCATTTTCAGCCTCTTTTACCAGCCAATTGGTATTCTTACCTAATAAGTCTACAAGGTGACTTTTATGGGTGGGACTTAAATGTTGGGCAACAATAATACAGAGGTCCATTTCCTCGGCTGGAAGACCTTGTAACATCTTACTAAGCGCATCTAATCCTCCAGCGGAGGCTCCGATTCCACAAATGAACTTTGGTGCAAGAACTGGATTACCAGAATTGGTATTAGTCATGTTTTTGGTTTGGTTTGGCCCATGCAGCCCTATTCCAGGGCCTAAAGAAGCCGCTAACTAAGTTAAGGCAAAATTTTAAAATAATTCTGCTTCCTAAATAGCTATGAACAGCTCTACTTTGATAATTTTTTGCTTTCGGTCTTAAGATTTTCCTTGTGCCTTAACTTTTCTGGGCATTGAGCAGTAATTTAGCGATACTAAAGCTCAACCATGAATAAGATTTTAATCGCCAACAGAGGAGAAATTGCTCTTCGTATAATGAAATCAGCCAAAGAAATGGGTATCAAAACTGTGGCTGTATATTCCGAGGCAGATCGAAACTCCCCCCACGTTAAATATGCAGATGAAGCAGTGCTTTTAGGTCCACCTCCTAGTGCCCAATCTTACTTACTTGGTGATAAGATTATTGAGGTTTGTAAGACCTTGGGAGTTGATGGCATTCACCCAGGCTACGGGTTTTTAAGTGAAAATGGTGAGTTTGCCCAGGCAGTGGAAGAAGCGGGTATCACTTTTATTGGTCCCAAAGCGCATTCCATGAAGGTGATGGGCGACAAATTAAGTGCGAAAGAAGCAGCTAAGGAATTTGGAATCCCTTTGGTGCCAGGTACTGAGGGAGCGATTGAAGATCCGAAAGAAGCTATTGCGATAAGTCGTGAAATTGGTTTTCCGGTGCTCATTAAAGCTTCAGCTGGCGGCGGCGGCAAGGGTATGCGCATAGTTGAGAAGGAGGAAGAGCTGGAAGAACAAATTCATAGCGCCATATCTGAGGCTAAATCTGCCTTTGGGAATGGTGCTGTTTTTATCGAAAAATACGTGAGCTCTCCTCGGCACATTGAAGTGCAAGTTTTGTGCGATAGCCATGGAAATCGAGTGCACTTGTTTGAAAGAGAATGTTCCGTTCAAAGACGACATCAAAAAGTTATTGAAGAAGCACCATCGGCCATACTAAGCGATGAGCTTAGAGCAGAAATGGGTGCTAAAGCAGTTGATGTTGCGCGTTCTTGTAATTATTTAGGGGCAGGCACGGTAGAATTTATCATGGATGAAAGCCATAATTTTTACTTCATGGAAATGAATACCCGCTTACAGGTAGAACATCCGGTAACTGAAATGATAACGGGAGTTGATCTTGTTAAAGAGCAAATAAAAATCGCCCGTGGAGAAGCACTTTCCTTTAAGCAAGAAGACCTTAAGATTCATGGGCATTCTATCGAAGTGCGGGTGTATGCAGAAAATGCTCGAGAAAATTTCATGCCGGATATAGGTAAGCTTAGAGTCTACCAAAGGCCCCACGGAGTGGGCGTTAGAGTAGATGATGGCTTCGAGGAGGGTATGGACATACCGATCTATTACGATCCCATGATATCTAAATTAGTGACCTACGGAAAGGATAGGGAAGAGGCTCGTGTCCGTATGTTAAGAGCTATCGAAGATTATAAAATTGTTGGCTTACATACTACCATGGAGTTTGCGAAGTTTGTTATGGAACATCCTGCATTTATTAGTGGGGACTTCGACACTCATTTTGTGAATAAGCATTTTAAACCTGAGTATTTAGAAGCTGATGTTGCAGAAGAAGGCGAACAAGTTGCCGCTTTAATTAGTGCCTATCTTTTAAATCAGCAATCAAATAAGGGCATTAATCCCAGTGAAAAGCAGGCCAAGCAAAATAGCAAGTGGAAAGCAAATCGCCTATGAGAAATTGGGTTCTTAGTATCCTGTTACTTCTATTTTTTAGTCCAACCTTACAGTCTCAAGTAGACAGTACCAAGGGCGAAGACATTGTTCAGTATGCTTCTAAGAATCGCAATAATATCATGGACGCCATTATCGTTGATGGGGATACCATTCCTATTCTTGTTCTGGATGAGGTTTTGCTAGTTTCCAAGCCTAGTTTCGATAGTAGAGAAGCAAGAAGACGATATTACATCCTAAAACGGAAGGTAATGAAGGTCTATCCCTATGCAGTAATTGCAGGAAATAAACTAGATAGCTTAAATCTTCTATTGGTTGGGAAAAATCGCTGGCAAAAGCGCAGGCTTATTAAGGAGTTTCAAAATTATTTAGAGGACAAGTTTGAAGACAAGCTGCGAAAGTTAACCCATAGCGAAGGTCAAATCTTATCGAAACTAATTTATCGGGAAACAGGAATTACCACTTACGACCTAATCTCGGAATACCGTAGTGGTTGGAATGCTTTCTGGTGGAATACCATTGCTTATTTCAATGAAATAAGTTTAAAAACCCCGTATCAGCCCTTAGAAGATGAAGAAGATAAGCTGATAGAGACTATCCTGCAAAGAGCCTTTGTGCAAGGTTTCTTAAAGGAGCGGGTACCTATTACAAGCTTAGATCCTGAAAGCACAGAAGACTCCAGTACTTCACCTTAGACAAAAGCCATAAGCAAGGCGATACAGAAGGTGTAAATCACGAATGAAATTAGAGTAAGGGAAAGCGACTCAATTATAGAGCGCAGCCAGCTTTTATGAAATAAGTCACGGTAGTAATACACAAAGTAGCCCACGCTTAATACCAGGTAAAAGCCATAGACAATGCCCATGTCTATTAGGCTCCCGAAGAAAAACACTAAGGTTAAGAGGTTTATTACCGAGGTGTAGAAAGTATTGAAAATCAGGTGCTCTGCGTAATTAAGCTCTTGTTTACGGTTGAACAACCAGGTGAAAAAAGCCACAATAGGTATGTACAGCCAAATGATTAGGTTGAAGTAATTGGTGAAAAAAGCACCAACGGCTTCCGCCTTTTCATTTACCTTGGCTTGTTTCTCAGGATTTAAGTCTCCTTCGATTCCAGCGCCCAGCTTTAGCCCAGTTTTAAACTGAGCCTCACTAATGGTTTCGGTATTCTCTAATGCACCATTTTCAAAACCAAAGGTAAAGCCATCCGAGAAACCACTACTATTGAAAATGAGCACTAATAGGGTGGTGCTAACCACTAACAAGCGGAATGGAGAAACATACCTTAATCGTCCATCCTGCAAATAATGGCGCGTACTGGAACCCGGACTCTTTATTAGTGAAACGAGGGTGTACCACAGGCCTCTTTCTAGATTAAAAGACTCCATTATCGAACTGAAGGCATTTTTAAGGTCAAATCGTTTCAGTCTTCGTTCTTCACGAACCACAAATTCACTTTTCTTAGCTTTCATTCTTCACCTGTTTTAAAGAGAGTTGAATCCTCGCTCGATTCAAATCTACGCTTAAAACCTTCACTCTCAGAGGCTGTTGTAATTTTAATTCCTCCGCTGGGTCACTAATAAAACGATCTGCTATTTCCGAGATATGTATAAGCCCGGCTTGCTTTAAGCCAATGTCTACGAAGGCTCCAAACTTGGTGAGATTGCTTACCAGACCGGGGACAATCATCCCTTCTTTTAGGTCTTCGAGTTTCTTTAGATTGGGGTCAAAGCTAAAGGCCCGCGCTAAGCCTCTTTGATCACGCCCACTTTTAAGTAATTCATCACGAATTGCCTCTAAATGAATAGAGCCATACTCCGCTAAAAGCTCTGCTGGAGCCTCCATTTTCGATGTGAATTCTTTATCCTCAAGCAGGTTTTTCGGATTGCGTTTATGATACTTTGCCCATTGCCTTACAAGGTCATAAGTTTCGGGATGCAGGGCAGAGGAGTCTAAAATTTCTTCCCCATCACTAATCCGCAAAAAGCCAACCGAAAGCTCAAAAGCTTTAGGCCCTAAACCCTTTACATGCTTCAATTCTTTACGATTCCGAAACGGACCATTTTCCTTACGATGCTGAACAATGTTTTCTGCCAATTGAGGCCCTAATCCTGATATGTATTTTAAAAGGTGAGGGGAGGCCTGGTTTAACTCAACTCCAATTTGATTAACCACTGACACCACTGTTTTTTCAAGTTGTATATCCAGTTTTTTAGGGTCTAAGTCGTGTTGATATTGACCAACCCCAATTGACTTTGGATCAATCTTAACTAGTTCCGCTAAGGGGTCTTGTAAGCGTCTACCAATGGAAACCGCTCCTCTAACGGTTACATCGTATTGGGGAAATTCAGCTCGTCCTACCGAAGAAGCAGAATAAACGGAAGCACCTGCCTCGCTAACACTGTAGACCTGAACCTTCCGTTTAAATTGACACTGATTAATTAGATTTTCGGTTTCTCTTCCCGCCGTGCCATTACCAATGGCTATTGCATCAATTTTATAGGCTTCAACTAATTGGGAAATCTTGCGTTTGGCTTGGCTCCACTCGGCTTGAGGTGGATGGGGGAAGATATTTTCATTATGCTTTAAATCGCCTTGGGGGCTTAAGCAAACCAGTTTACAACCACTTTTAAATCCAGGGTCTATTGCCAGTACACTTTTTGCTCGAAGGGGTGGCGCCATTAATAGTTGACGCAAATTGGTAGCAAAGACTTGGATAGCAGTATTTTCTGCTTTCTCTAAGGCTTCTTTTCTAGCCTCCTTGGAAAGTGAAGGATAAAGAGCCTTTTGATAGGCCTGCTTTATTGCTTTAGATAGTAAGGGTGCTGCATTGGTACCGGAGGCGCAAATTGTTTTAGCGCAAAGAGCTAGTGCATCCGCACTTTTAGGTCCCAGTTTAAGTTTTAATACCCCAGCTTCCTCAGCTCTTAAAATGGCTAATAGACGGTGACTAGGGATTCGTTTTAAACTACCCGTATAATCGTGGTAGTCACGGTATTTATCTTTTTGAGGATGATCACCGTCCTTTAGTTGCGATTCAATTAATGATTCTCGGAGAAACAATGAGCGTAAACGCTTTCTTAAAAACTGATTTTCATTAATCCATTGAGCGCAAATATCCATTATCGCCGCAAGGGCCTCTTTTTCATTAGCATAGGGACCCCTTATTGCTTGGGGCAGAAGCTTATCTAAGGAAGCTTCATCCTGCTTCATGATTAGAGCCGCAAATCTTCCTAAACCATGCTTTAAGGCGACATCAGCCTTAGTTTCTCGCTTGGGCTTGAAGGGTAAATAGTAGTCTTCAAGTTCTGTAGTAGAGCGAATCTTTTCGATGGCCGCCCTCTTTATCGGATCCAATACCTTTTGATCCTCTAGACTTTTTAAAATGCTCTCTTTACGCTTTTCTAATTTTCGGTAATAGGCGAGTCTTTCTTCAATTTTCTCAACTTGCTCTTCCTTTAAGCCCGAAGTTTGAGATTTACGATAGCGCGCAATAAAAGCTAAGGTTGAACCTTCATCTAGCAATTGCACACAGGCTTTCAAGGAGCTATAGCTTATGTTTAGCTCCTCTGCAATCCAATCAAAATATATCACTCAAAAGCAGTTTGAAAGGGTTCCTCAATACGTTTTGGCCTTAGATTATCTGAATCCAGAGCGATCCAGTTGGTGGTGCAGGAGCAGAGAACTTCTTCCCCGCGAAGGATATCAACCCGACGAATACTGCGGAAGCCTTCCATTTTTTCCACCCAGGTTCTTAAGCTTAAAATATCACCTTTAAAGGCAGGTTTGAAGTATTCAATTTCATGCTTACGCACCACCCAGATATAGCCACTGTTTTTTCCGGCTACCGAAAACCAGTGTGCACCCGCAACTTCCTGAACCCATTGTAGATAGACGATATTATTGACATGAGACAAAGCATCAATGTGCTTTTCCTCAACTTCCACGCTTAGCTCAAATTGTACCATAGTACAAAGCAAGCATAAATTTTTAGTTGCTTATAGCAGAGTTCCACATATCGCGAGTAGAAACTAAACGGCCATTTACTTCTTGAAATAGCACCATGTAAAAGCCATGGTCAATCTCATTGCCGGCATCATCGTATTCGGTCCATCGGCCAGATTCTACGGCCATATCTTTACTGGTGGAAAAAACGTCGATTGTCGTGTACTTAAAATTATAGTTCCTTACTGTATCAGCCGCTACCGTATTTTTAAAGTGATTTACAATCTGCTGCTTGCCAAATAGTTGTTCACGGCCTTCACCATAAGTGACGGCATTTTCCGCATAGAATTTTTGAAACAAATGGTGGTCTTTTTCAGCGTAAGCCATGGCTAGAGTATCTTCCATAGCCACGATATAGCTTTTAATGGCCTCTAAGTCAAAAGATTCTTCTGCTGGCCCTTGATCTTGTTTATTTCCACAAGCGAATAGGCTTAAAAAGAGGGGGATAAATAGTAATATTCTCATGGTTAATTGATTTAGGTCTATCTAATTTACAAAAATCATAGGCGGTAAGCCGAAAAACAAGGCTTAAGTTTCCGCTCCATGACTATTTGCTCAGCTCGTTTCACTGCTTACCTTTGTTCTACATTTAGCGAATATGAAAATTATCATCGCTGGGGCGGGGGCCGTTGGAACCCACTTGGCTAACTGGCTTTCCAGAGAATCACATGACATTACCATTATCGACCACGATCAAGATCGATTGGTTACTATTGACAGCAATGTTGATGCGATGACCATTTTTGGGGAAGTAACTGATTTCTCGATTCTAGAAAGGGCTAGGGTACAAGAGGCCGACCTTTTTATTTCCGTTACTTCAGTAGAGGAAGCTAATATTCTTAGTGCTTTATACGCTAAGCGCCTAGGGGCAAAAAAGACCATTGCCCGCATTAGTCAGATGCAATATCTAACCGATGATCATATTTTAAACATTCGCGACCTAGGTATTGATGAGTTAATTTCACCCGAATCCTTAGCAGCTCGAGAAGTACGTCACCTTATAAATACTAATGCTGCCTCGGAATCGATCGAATTTGAGAATGGTAAAATCACTTTATTGGGATTGGATATCGACGAGGACGCAAGTATTGCGGGTAAAACCATGTCGGAAATAGCCTCGATGAGTGAAGAACGCCACTACATAGTGGTGGCTATAAAAAGGGAAGGGGAAACCATTATTCCACGGGGCGATACTACCGTTAATCCTAATGATCACTTATTTGTTGTTACCCATTCGGAAGGTCTTGAACAAGTACTTGAAGTAACCGGTCGTAGGAAGATAAAAATAAGTAATATAATAATCATAGGGGGTAGTCGTACAGGTCGACACCTGGCCCGAAAATTAAGCAAGAATTTCCACGTCAAATTAGTGGAGGAGGACCCAGAGAAAGCCGAGGAAATCGCCTCGCAATTTCCAGAAGTGATGGTACTTAATTTTGACGGTACCGACGTTGAGAAATTAGAGGAAGAAGGCTTAAAAAACACCGATGCTTTGGTAGCAGTTACGGGCAACTCAGAGACCAATGTTCTCACTTGCTTGGTAGCTAAGGATCGCGGGGTCCAAAAGACCATTGCCATGGTTGAAAATATTGAATACTTATCCTTAACGCAGTCCATTGGTATCGATAGCTTGATTAACAAAAAGTTAGCGGCTGCCAATTTCATTTACCGTTATATAAGACGGGGCGACTTTGTTACTTTGAGCACCATTCACGGCATCGACTCCGAGGTAATGGAATTCAATGTTGGCGATAAATGTAAGGTTACCAAAAGTCCTATAAAAGACCTTCATCTTCCTAAAGGAGCACTTATAGGTGGTGTGATACGCAATCAGAAGGGACTTATCCCTAAGGGTGATTTTCAAATTGAAACTGGCGATAAAGTAGTAGTTTTCGCAAAGAATGACTGCGCGAAGAAAATCGCTAATTACTTTAGAAATTAATGACACTTTTTAACCCGCGTATGATAGGCGCCTTAATTGGTGCTTTGTTGATGATCGTTGCTGGCATGATGCTAATCAACGTGGCTATCGCGGTTTATTATCATGAAGATTGGCAAGCCCTTTTGCTGTCTGCAGGAATAACCTTTGCCACTGGAGCCCTGCTTTACCTACTAAATTTGAGTAATTCCAATAAGGAGGTACGCAAGAGGGATGGGTTTCTTATTGTAACCTTGGGCTGGGTTGCCATGTCCATCTTAGGTAGCTTGCCTTATGCCTTAACTGGATCCATCAGCAATATTGTTGACGCTATTTTCGAAACGGTAAGCGGCTTCACCACTACGGGAGCAACTATTTTAACGGATATCGAGTCGCAGCCTAAGTCCATTCTCTTTTGGCGTAGTATGACGCACTGGATCGGGGGAATGGGAATTATCGTTCTAACCGTAGCCATATTACCTCTTTTAGGGGTAGGAGGAATGCAGCTTTTTGTTGCTGAGGCTCCTGGGGTTACCCCTGATAAGCTACATCCAAGGATAACGGGAACCGCCAAAAGACTGTGGATTATATACGTTGCTCTAACCTCCATAGAAGCAATTGCTCTGATGTTGGCGGGTATGGAAGGTTTCGACGCCATTAATCACGCCATGGCCACTATGGCCACGGGAGGCTTTTCCACCAAGAATGCCAGCATTGCTTTTTACCAATCGCCTGCCATTCACTACATCATTACCTTTTTTATGTTTCTAGCCGGAGTCAACTTTACTATGTTGTACTTCGGATTCACCGGTCGGTTTAGTCAGCTTAAGGCCAACGAAGAGTTCAGAGTTTACTTTTACAATACCCTTATATTCTCTGGGATAGTAGCTTTGGTCCTCATTTTATTTCAAGGATTACCAACCGAAGCCAGTATTCGAAATGCCCTATTTACGGTGGTTTCTATAACTACCACTACAGGTTTTGTGACAGACAACTATTTACTCTGGCCTAACTTCCTGATATTCTTAGTGTTCGTATTATTTTTCTCGGGCGGCTCAACCGGAAGCACCTCAGGAGGAATGAAGATAATGCGTCACATTATTCTAATTAAGAATAGCTTCTTAGAGCTAAAACGACAGATTCACCCCAATGCTATTATCCCCGTGCGTTTTAATGGCCGCGCCGTACCTCAGGGGATCACCAATACTGTAGCAGCCTTTATCTTAATTTGGCTAATCGTATTCTTCGTCGGGGCCTTTGTTATGTCTATGTTTGGCCTAGACTTTATGTCTGCTGTAGGCTCGGTAACGGCTACCTTAGGTAATATTGGACCCGGACTCGGTTCAGTCGGACCAGTAGACAACTTTGCCCATATACCGCCAGGAGGTAAACTGTTTTTAAGCTTTCTAATGCTATTAGGACGTTTAGAACTGTTTACAGTTTTGATTCTATTTATGCCCTACTTCTGGCAGAGACGCTAGCTCCAAAGTGCTTCTAGGGCTTTAAAAAAGTCAAGGTTCTCCCGTTTCGCCTTCATGATAAGCAAGGGAATATGTTTATTAAGACGCACTAATTCCTTGCTAAAGGATCCTAATAAGACCGAAGCAGAAGCGGTTCTACCTTTGGAATTCATTACAATCAAGTCAGCTCCCATATACTCGGCTTGAAACAAGCATCTTTCCGGACCATCACCCTGATTTTCGTAAAAATCACAGTTTAAATTTGCTTCAAGGTCATAAGTTTTCTTGAAGTGCTCCCATTCCTCCATACTATGCTTGCGGAGTGCCTCATTAATCTCTCTTTCCGTGCTAGCACTTTTAAGATAGTTTGGAGCTGAAGGGTAGAGGTGCATGCAGCGTAGGTCGGCGTGGATTAGATTCGCCAATTTACTAGCGAAGTTAAGTGACTGGAGGCCGGTTGCACTAAAGTCGAGGGGTACCAAAATTTCATTGATCTCCAATACAGACTTCTCGGGCACGAATAGTACAGAGCAGGGGCCTTGTTCGGCAAGACGACTGCCAATTAAATTATGATCTCTACTCGTAAGATGTCGACCTAAAATCATTAGATCAATGTCCTTTATATGCGACTGTCGTAGAATCTGATCAAAAGCTTCGCCTTCTAAACATACTACCTGAACTTCTGGAGCCTTTTTACCAAATGAATCCTTATAAAGCTCCATTAGGTATTTCTCGAGATGCTCTTCTTTAGGCGCGAGTAAATCAGGGTATTTATCTAGTAAAGCTTGGGGCAAAGCAAGATTTTTGCTTACATGTATCAAGAAGATTTGCTCGACCTGATAGTGCTCTAAAAAATAAGCACTGTAGCGGAGGATCATCTCATCGAGAGATCCTCCGTCTAGGGCAATAAGCACACGGTTAAAGTCAGCCTGAGCTTTCATCTTACAAAATTCCTCGAATTAAGAATAGTGCTGCAAAAGCAATGATAGCGTACAACTCAGGGAATACCGCCAAAATTAAGGTACGACCAAAGGCATCGTTTCCACTTCCAATAGCATCGATTCCGCTTGCGCAAACTTTACCTTGATAAATACCTGAAAACAAACCTGCTAATCCCAAGGCAATGCCACCTCCTAGAATGCCAGCGCCTTGTAACAAGGTTATTTCAGGGCTAATAAATTCTTGTAAAATAAAGAAGCCTGCAAATCCGTAAAGACCTTGGGTTCCAGGCAAGGCACTTAATACGATGAAGGAACCAAAGGCTTCAGGTTTCTTTTTTAGGGCTCCCACCGTGGCCATAGCCCCGGCTGCGGTTCCCATTATACTGCCGGTTCCGGCTAAAGCAATTAAAATTCCGAATCCTACAAAGGCTAGGATTAAAGCTAGGCTAACTGTTTCCATGGCTTGTGATATTTAGTCGATTTGATTTTTGAAATGGTTTAAATTCAATTCCGCCCCCTTCGAACTGGGCGTTGTTATAAAATTCTACGAAAGTGAGTCGTAGTGGATGGATAAACGACCCTAAGACCGCTAAGACTAGGTTTAAACTGTGTCCAAACACTAAAAAAAGACTAGCGCCAATGATAGAAAACCATGAGCTTCCCATCATATCAACTCCAATCTGGTTAACCACCAAGCCTAAGACCGCGGATGTTACCCCAAGCGCAAAAAGTCGTACATAGGATAAAACATCACCTAGAAGGCCGGTGAAAATGAAAAATAAGGGAAGAATGCTACCACCAATGCGGCTAAAGAGCTTTAGGTTTAGATCGTGGAAAAACATTACTAATAAAACCCCAAAGAGTAAAAGGCCTTTCATAATAGTAGCAGCCAGAGCATTTAAAGCTAAAGTTTCGCTCATAAAGAGGCTAACCGATGCTATTATGATAAAGAGTTTACCCCAATGGGATAAGGAAGCTTTAAAACTTTCATAGCGCCAACTTTTAGCAATGGCAATAAACAAGCCCACTAATATTTGAAAGACGCCAATAAGCAAGGCCACATTAAAAGCATTAAAGAAATAACTGCTATCATCAGGTACAATGACCAATTGAGAAAGAGCGGCAATCCAGGCTATATTATGGTCAGGAACCAGAGCAATACCAAAAAGACTACCACTTTTAATTAATCCCATAATGGTGGTGCTTAAGCCAAGTATTAGCACTAGGTAGGCTAGGCCTTTTTGTTTTTTTAAAAAGGTGAATAGTCCTGTTATTGCTACTAGGCTCATTAGCGCACCATAGCCCGCATCACCTAAGCAATAGGCAAATAGTATTGGGTAGAATACAGCAATTAAAGGAGTAAGGTCAAACTCATGGTAATGAGGGAGCTGAAAGATTTTGCTAATTGGCTCGAATAGCTTAGAAAAACGACCGTTTTCTAAAGCTACCGGAATACGCTCTCCTTTTTGAGGCTCCGAAAGTCGGTAGGCACAAGTTTCCTTTTCAAGAAATTGCTTTAGGATTGGCCATGAATCTTTTTCAAACCAAGCTACTAAGCCTTCAAGCTTTTCATTTATTGAACTTTCCCAAACTGATAGACCTTGTTCAAATTGCCAGTGATCAAAATGGGCATCGGCCCAAGCCTCTAAGTTGCTTTTAAGCTCTAGTAGTGACTTAACTTGTGCCTTCAATACCTTTTCTTCTTCGAGCAGTGCTGCGCTTTCAAGTCTAAGAGCGCTTTCATCTTGCTCGGGAACTTTTATTGGGTCAAGACTTAGAATAGGAGGGTTTTGGGTAGAATAAATAAGAATAGACCTTTCCAAACCTTTAAAGCTTTTTAAAGGAATGGCTTGCTCACCTAGGCCACTTAAGTCTTTGCCTTCAAATAAGTAATGCTGCAATCCAATGGCCTCTAATTCTTGCCATTGTTGTTTATTATAATCAGACCAATTTTGATAGAACTCTAATTGCTCCTGATTCTTTTTAAGTCGGTATGAAAAATGCGTATAGTTTTCTTTGACCCTTAGTGCTTCAGAGAAGAGATCCGACCAATTTTCATTCGAAGCCTCTAGATCTAAAACCCAGTCTTGCTCCAACCACTCTTTTAATTCGAGCCACTTTTTCCATTCATCACTTTGCGGCTGACTAATAAGACGGTCGCTGCCCGCTAGGTGAACCAAGCCTAATTCCTGCAACTCTTCGGTAAACCGAGCCTTTTCACTAGGTTTTAACAATAGCTCCAATTTCAACATGGACTTCTTCATGACCTCTTTATTTGGCGGTTCTTAGCTATCTTTTTTGCAGCCGTGGCAATGTTCTCTTTATCCTCTAAAAAGCGTTTTACTTTCAAAATGGCTCCTTCATATTCAGGAATCTGAACTTTTTCATAGAGATTAACCTTCTGCGTAGTCTTTTTACGCGCACTCTCTAGTTCTGTCAATTTCAACTTGGTATATCTCAGCTCCAGTTTTAGTTCGATAAACTTCTGCAAAGCCTCTATGCTTGCGGGTAACCAGGCTGGTTCAAAAAGAGGGTTTATTGAAAGTGACTTAAAGTGTACCGCCTCCAAATTCTTTACCCTTGTTCCGGCAATATTTTCTGAAACTAGCTCAACTGACTCTACCCGAACCAAGGAGGGCATATCATTCCATACGGTTTCAAAGCGATCGAGGCGCTTTAACTCCGCTTCAAATTGCTTCTCTAATCCTTCGATATGCGGTTTCAGGTTGCTAATAACCTGGCGCAGTGCTGTTTCTTTACGCAGCAATACCGGCAAAGCCTTTTGACGCACCTTAAGGTTTTTGCGATAGTCCTGAATCGCGCTTTTTGTATAGGTAAGTGAAAGTGCCATTAGGCGGTTAGTTAGGCCAATAGTTATCAATTAGCTGCTGCTTTAAACCCAATTCAAAGGGTTTAAAGTATTTCGACATCAGGTGCCAACCTCGGTCGAGCATTTCATCTATTCCAATATTAATTTCCACGTCTAGAAGGTCGCGCGCATAATCTTTCGCAAAATCCAAACAGCGCTGGTCGTATTCATTTAGATCAAAACCATTTTCCTTCTTAGACCTGGCCTCCGCAGCATCAGCATAGAGTCGCACCATGGTATTCATTACCTGAGGATGATCCTCTCTGGTTTTCACTCCTATTACATTCTGCTTTAAACGGGAGAGTGATCGGAAGGGATCGATAACCGTGAGGCCGGTATCTGGGTCTCTTTTTAGATAAAGTTGCCCCTCCGTAATATAACCGGTATTATCTGGTATCGCATGGGTAATATCGCCATCATTTAAGGTCGTTACCGCGATAATCGTAATTGAACCTCCTTCGGGGAACTGCACCGCTTTTTCGTAAATCCGCGCCAAATCTGAGTAAAGGGAGCCCGGCATAGAGTCTTTACTGGGAATCTGATCCATTTTATTGGATACGATGGCCAAGGCATCCGCATAAAGCGTCATATCCGTTAGCAGCACCAAGACCTTTTCATTCTTTTCGTAAGCAAAATACTCTGCGGTGGTACATACTTGATCGGGAATTAGGAGCCGTTCCAAGGGAGGGTCCTCAGAAGTATTAATATAGCTTATGATTTTATCGCTGGCACCACTTTCTGCAAAGCTGTTTTTGAACATTAAGAAATCATCATGCGAAATTCCCATTCCCCCTAAAATGATACGGTCGGTTTCCGCACGCATGGCCACTTCTGCTAATACCTGGTTGTAAGGCTGGTCGGGATCGGCGAAAAATGGAATTTTCTGACCAGTAACGAGGGTATTATTTAAATCGATACCCGCAATACCGGTAGCTAATAATTCGGAGGGTAACTGACGCCTAACCGGGTTTACAGTACTGCCTTTTAAGGCTTGCTTTTTACCTTTCACTTCATCTTTGTGGTCGATAGGCTGACCAAAAGCATTGAAGTATCGACCGGCAAGAAGAGGACTTAAATTAAGGGTAGGGGCAGCACCCGAAAATATAACTTCGGCATTAGTACCCAGTCCCTCGGTGCCAGAAAACACTTGGAGACTCACCTGATCACCATCCACTTTAATCACCTGTGCAGTTCTACCATCAACCCAGGCTAATTCATCGTACTGCACGTTTTTCGCCTTGAGGCTTACCGTAGCTTTAGTTAGGGCCGTTATACTAGTGTATATAGGTTGGAAGGCTTTAGCTTTCATGAGCAAGGGTTTTTTCAAATTGTTCGTCTAACTGTCGGTTAAAGCCCTGGAAGGCCTCTGACTGAAACTCGCTGTAGTTCATCTGCTTAAATAGGTTGATCAACTGCTTATAAAACCGGCTCACCTCGTTGAAGTCGGCAAACTCTATAGCACGGTCCGAAACCTCAAGCACTCTGTTTAAGACGAAAGATTGTCTTTCTAGACTAGAGTTCATATCAATATCGTCGAAGGAGTCTTGCTGAATAAAAGCAAAGTCGATCAGCTCACTTTTCCAAAAATCTTCATGGTAATCGATGGGTACGGAATCATCACCTAAAATGCTTATCTGATCTCGAGCTTCAATACCTTTAGAAAGGATTTCTTTGGCACGCTGGACCTTTTCTACCCATGTACTCTCAAGAGTTTCAGCCGAAAACTTTTGAAACTCTGGGTAATCCAAATACCGGCTATAAGATTGTAAAGGATCAATCGCTGGATAGCGCTTGGCATCAGCTCTTTTTTGTGACAATGCGTAAAAACAACGGGCCACCTTAGCGGTTGACTCGGTTACCGGTTCCTTGAAGTTTCCTCCAGCAGGTGAAACCGTGCCCAGAAAAGTGACTGAACCAAATTCACCATTATTTAATTCAACGATTCCCGCTCTACTGTAAAAGTTGGCGATCACCGCAGGCAGCTCCACCGGGAAGGCATCAGTGCCCGGAAGCTCCTCCATCCGGTTACTCATCTCTCTTAATGCCTGGGCCCAACGAGAGGTAGAATCGGCCAAAAGCAAAACTTTATGGCCCATGCTACGGTAATATTCGGCCATGGTCATACCAACATATACCGAAGCTTCTCTCGCTGCCACCGGCATATTAGATGTGTTACAAACAATGGTGGTTTTTTCCTTGAGCTTACGTCCGGTTCTAATATCTTCTAGGTTAGGGAAGGAGTGGAATATTTCCACCACCTCATTAGCCCTCTCTCCGCAAGCTACTAGAATTACTACATCAGCCTGATTATTCTTAGCGATAGCCTGTTGCAATACGGTCTTACCGGTCCCAAAAGCGCCAGGGATATAGGCTGTACCACCAATGGCCATAGGGTTTAGGGAATCGATTACACGTAAACCAGTTTGGAAAATTTCTCCTGGCCTCAATTTATCCTGATAAGCTTTGATAGGCCATTTCACTGGCCATTTTTGGTACATCAGAACAGAGTGAATGTTTCCCTCTTCATCCTTTAATTGTGCCATTTCATCGGCTACTGCATAATCTCCTTCCTCATTTATCCTAATTAATTCCAATTCCCCTTTCAATTTAAAGGGGACCATTATTTTATGACTTAGGTGTTGTTCCATGACTTCACCGAGAAAGTCACCTGCTCGATACTTTTTCCCAACTGTAGCTAGGGGTTTAAAATGATACTGCGCCTTTAGATCAAGCGCTGGGCTTTGCTCACCCGACTGAATAAAAGTTCCAGGCATAGCTTCCAAGTCATTTTGAAGACCGTCGTAATTGCGGCTTAAAATACCAGGACCCAGCCATACTTCTAAAAGCTCTCCGCTAAAACGAACTTCGTTACCAAACTGGAGGCCAGTGCCAGCCTCAAATAATTGAGCGTAGGCGATATTGCCATTAATTTTAATTACCTCGGCCATTAACTCCTTCTGATCTTGTTGAACGTAGCATATTTCGTTCTGAGCTACTGGTCCATCCACCTCAATTTGTAGAAGGTTACTGGTGATACCTTTGATCTTACCCTTAGTCATTGGATTCAATGTTTTGCAGTGCCTCCATTACTAGTCGATCTAGATGGGGGACCTCTTGATTTTGAAATAGTTGTTCACGTCGATAGAGCAAAAAGAGCTTTGCTACATAATTAAGTAAGGCAATACGATCGTAGTAATGTCCGGACGCAAGTTCATCCGCGAATTGCCACAAAACTTCATGTACCGCTTTACTAATATGAATAGGGTCTTTTCCCTTTAGAGCCTGGATGAGCTTTTCTAGATAAGGATAAGCCAAGCGATCTTCTTCACTAAAGCGAATCGGGCGTCTTTTTAAAGCAGAGGCAATGGGCTCAGAGCTCAATATTAACTCTTGATTAATAAAGCCGTACTCCGCTTGATGAAAGCTGGCCATAAGTCCGCGTACCAGATGCTCAAATTGGAAATAGTCTTTTATAAATGAGGGTTCTAAGTCTTCCGCGGCAGCGAAAAACTGAGACTGAATTTTATTCTCAATTTCATTGGGAGACCAAAAAGCTAATTGCTCTTTATGCTCTGGATACCATCCCCTTAGGAAAGGAGGAAGGATTTCCAAGTCGGCATCAATAGCTTTAAATTCCGCTTCTTGATGTAAATAAGGCTTGCGTAAAGGCCGGCTAGGGATATGGCCGTATAAATGTTGCCAATACTCAATTAAATTGAAGCACTCGTTACGATAGTAAAACCAGTTAATTTGCTCTAAGTCACCAGGATCGCATTGACGCTTTAAAAGCGCCATGGCCTCATCGAGAATGTCTTCAGCTGGTCTTTCCTCTAAACTTAAATTGGGTAATGAGCTTAGGATGTAATAGTAATTAGTCATTTTCAAAGAGCATTTTCGATAAATCCTCATTGAGGAATTCTTGGAATAGCGCTTTGAATTCATCCGGACCAAAATTCAATTGAAAGCCATCCTCAGTGCTGATAAGTTTCAGGTTTAAGTCATCCGACTTAACTAGCTCTAAATCTGTAAGTTTATCTTTAACAAAACCCTTCCAATCTGCTTCTAATTTAGCAGGGATTTGTAGTTGATATGATCCGGCTTGAATTTGCTCAGTAAAGCTTAGTATTAATGACTTTACTAGTTCTTGATCATCCAAATTTCGCTCGATATTTGGGTCAATCCAGTCCTTTTTAACCAGATGCAGAATTTGATCTTCTAATTTCTGCTTAAGCTGGAGAGCAGCCTGATTTAGTTCACTCTCTTGAACCTCTTTAATTTGCTTTAACTTCCTTTCGGTTTCTTTAAAGTAGGAGTCAGCCTTTAACTTGGCTTCATTAATGATTTTATCGCGTTCTTGCTCTGCTTGCTTTTTTAGCTCGGCGATTTCTTCATTAGCCTTAACTATAAGGTCCTCATAAAGCGAATCACTAAGCTTGTCTAAATTCTGAAATGCGGTACTCATTACTTAAGTATTAATAGTGGGATGGGGCTGTCTAAAACCAATTTTCTACTGAGGCTTTCCCGAAATAAGGTTTCTAAGAAATTATAATCACGAGGCATTACGGCAATAATATCTGCCTTATGCTCCTTAGCATAGCTTACTAAACCGCTGCCCACATTTGTGTCCTGATGATGGGTGAATTTATAGGGAATGTTTCTGAAGCGGTGTTTGAGCATTTTCCGATTAATTTTCTCCTTGCGACTGAAATCTTCCTCCTTGCGGTTAACGGTTATTGCCTCAATGCTGCTTTTCTCCATTTCGGCCAAGAGCAATAGAGGAGCTAATCGACAATCACAATCAAGCGTATCGTAATCGGCAGCTAAGAGAATCTTCTGAAGGCCTTTAAAGTCTGCGGTGGCAGGGATAACCACCACTGGAACTATGGCATCACGTACCACTGCTTCGGTTTTACTTCCCCAAAGCCGGTTTAAACCTTTGGCGCCATTAGTAGGCATTATAATAAGATCGGTTTCAACCTTGTCTGATTCGCGAAGGATTAAATCTTTTGACAAAGCAAATTCCCAATGGAACTCGGAGCTGATTTTCTCTAATCCTGGTAATTCTTTCTTAAATCGCTCCAGATTTTCCCGCACCTCTGCTTTATCGGCATTAATGCTTTTGCGCTTATGGCTTGCAGCGTGTACGATTTTTAAATGATGTTCCGATTTTTTAAGAAAGGGAAGGAGAGAAGCTAAAGTGCTGATGGAAAATTTACTGAAGTCAGTTGGATATAAAATGAAAAGCTTTTTCATGGTGAATTCAATTTCCTATACGATATTAGGGTAGAATTGCAGGTTGACCTATGATAAATGTCAGCCTTAAAACTGAGCTTTAACATCTATTATGCACATCAAACAATGGAGCTATTGGGAGAATAAAGAGATAAGGTCTTCTATAGACTTACTTATTGTTGGCGCAGGCTTTACGGGCCTCTCCGCGGCCATTAGCGCTAAAAGAAAGCATCCAAATTGGCGAATCGTAGTTCTAGAGCGGGATATTAGTGGGGAAGGGGCGAGCACCAAGAATGCGGGTTTCGCCTGCTATGGCACGGTAGGTGAGTTTTTAGATGATGAAAAGTCCATGGGGCGTGATGCCGCTTTGACTTTAATTGAAAAGAGAAAAAAGGGGCTTGAGTATTTACAGCGGATTGTTGCGCCAAAGGCAATGGACTTTCAAAAAAAAGGAGGAGTAGAACTATTTTTAAAAGGCGAGGAACAGGCTTGGGAAGCGGCGCAAGAAGAAATTAGCGCTTTAAATCAGGACTCAGGAAGCGTAAATTACAAGCGCTCCAATCATCATAATAAGTTTAAGTCGACCTTAGGGTCGATCTACACTAAGGATGAAGGCCAATTAAACCCATTTAAACTTTGGTTAGCCTTGAAAAAGGAGGCCGTGCTACTTGACATAATAATTTTACATGGTGTTAAAGTAAAATCATATCATAACGGTAATGCTAATCAAAAGGTAATAATAGACAGTTCGCATGGAGAATGGCATACGCAAGAATTATTCATTGCCACCAATGCATTTCAACTAAAGCAAGATAGCCTAGATATAATTCCGGCCCGAAATCAAGTCTATGTTTTAGAGAACCCAGACTTTCAGTTAGATTCATTATCCTATCACCAAAACGCAGGTTATTTATATTTCCGTGGCTTAGGTTCTAAGATATTAATTGGTGGTGCGCGTCATATTTCGCACAGAGAAGAAATTTCTAGGGAAATGGCCAGGAATGAAAAAATAGAGGCGTATTTGATGCAGTATTTGAAAGACCATTTCTGTAATACAGGAGATTGGCAGATTCATAATCAATGGAGCGGAATTATTGCTACCGGTAAATCTAAAGAGCCAATTGTAAAAGCTTTAGAAGATAAGGTTAAGGTTTGTGTGCGATTTGGCGGTATGGGTGTGGCTTTAAGTGCTTTTACAGCACATGAAGCCGTGCACAGATTCTACCCATAAAGGTTATTCTAATTTTACCTTATAATTAATATTATGTCAAATAAGTATTTCAAAAAGAAAGGAGACTAAAACATCTCCCTTCTCTTAGGTTTTTATTCTTCCATTAAAGCCTTGGCTTTATCGTACATCTTTAAAGCACGATATACCTGCATCAAAGCATTCTTTACTTGCTCGTCATCAGGATTTGCTTTTCTAGCTTTAGTTAAATATGGTAAGGCCACTTGGAAAACAGATTTCTGTTCCTTTTCTAATTTCTTGTACTTCGTGGTCGCATTAAGCGGAAGATCGTTCATTTTAGTTCCAATGGCATTTGCACTATCAATGTAAATGATACTGGTCATGTACAAAGCATCCGCATACATACTATCAACTTCTAAGGCCTTTTCATAGGCTTTTAAAGCAGCTGGAATATCCTTGAATTCAGTTTGTAGGATCACCCCTTTATTGTAGAGCATTACCACGTTCTTTGGATCCTGAGCTATAGCTGCATCCAAGTTTGCTAAAGCTTTATCGTATTGCTTGTTATCAAAGAACAATTGCAATTCTGCTCTTAATAAATCTACGTTTTCAGGGAAACGGGTTCTCCCCTCCTTCAAGCTACTTTCGTAAAGGGCGGTATCCCCATTTTGTAGTGCTAAAAACACTAAGGAGCGGTACAAGTCAGAGCGCACATCTCCCTCAATCATTGGGCTGGTGAATTTACCACTAGCAACCATACGGTCCATTTGCTCTTTGTTAGCAAATACATTAGTGTCGCCAGTTTCAGCATTTATCGCTTTAAATGCCACCCCTTTGTAATCCATTTTAATAAGGTCTTGGTAAATTGGAATGGCCTTATCGTACATCTTTCCTTGCTGTGCCATAATGGCGGCATTGAAAAGCATATTGGTGTCTACCATTTCGGCAAAGTCCTTTTTAAGCTCATAAGTCTTTAGGAAATCTGCATAGGCATTAGGGAAGTCTCCTTTGTTATTGGCCATAATACCACGACTGGCAATATCATTGGCTACAAACTGAACTTGCTGCCTGGCATCATCGGAATAACGATCGCGATCAACTTGCTTTTCAAAAGCCAATAGTTCTGAATATCCTTCCAAGGCTTTATCCAAAGCATTGGTATCCATGGCTTTAATTGCAGGATCGGTACTCTGATGTACGCGGTAATTGATTTTACCCTTATAAAAATAGAATTTGGCTAAATCCTTTTCTCTAACCTCAGAAAGAGATTTGTTTTTGATGATGCCAGCTGCTTCATCAATATACTCTTTAGCACTTTTCACATCATTATTGCGGTCAATGGCAATAACTGCAGAAGAAATTACAGGTTTTTCTTGGGCTGAGGCACTAAAACCAATTACTAGCGCCCCTAGGAAAAGTAGTTTTTTCATTGTGATTTTAACTTTGGTTGCAAAACTAGTGTTTCTGATATTTTTTAAAGAATGTATGCCAATTTAATGCCAAGTCTATATTTGCATAAATAAATTTAAAACAAACCTCTCAAGAATGAAGTGGGATATCCAAACTGTTGGCTTTCATGCTCAAGATGAGCTCATCGCCTACACACAAGAAAAAACCGAAGGATTACAAAAGTTTTACGATCAGATTGTTGGAGCTGAAGTTTACTTGAAACTTGTTCAGGATCAGCATAAGCAAACTAAAAAAGCGGAGATTAAATTAAATATCCCTGGAAATGATCTTTTTGCTGAAAGTAGCTCAGATGGATTCGAGAAATCCGTGAATGAATCAGTGGAGAAATTAAAAGGTCAGATTAGAAAGCTTAAGACCAAGCTTAATAAGCACTAAGAAAAGCACAGCCATGCATATACTGGCCGCAGCCAAAGCTGGCTTTGATTATAACCGAACCCAAATTCTACTTAAAGGCCTAGAGGCCTTGGGGCATAAGGTTGAAAAGTATTTAATTCCCGATCGCAATGCTAAATTCGGTCGGGAATTAGCTTTTAAAAGCAAGGCTGCCGATTTGGTCTACGTCCCTCCTTTTCGTCACCGTGACCTATCTTTTGTACGCAATTACAGTTCTGCTCCGCTTGTCTTTGATCCCTTAATTTCTCGCTACCTCACTAAGGTGGTCGATTATGGTCATTATTGGAAGGCTCCGCAAAAATGGTGGGTAGACTTTAAAGACTTTCGAAATTGCGATTTACTTCTTGCCGACACTCAGGCTCATCTCAATTATTTCAAAAAAACTTTATTACTACCCTCCTCCCTTGCTACTGCAGTAGTGCCAGTGGGGGTTGATACAAGGACCTTCATTGGCCAGAAGAAAGAATCTAAGTTACCTTTTACAGTTGGGTTCTACGGAACCTTTGTACCCTTACAAGGGGTGTCTACCTTAATTGAGACCGCCGCCCTTTTAAAAAATGAAAATCACATTCGCTTCGAGTTTCTTGGTACAGGACATCAGTATCAGGAAATGCGGAATTTGGCCCAAAAACGCGGTTTAGACCTTGCCCTATTTAAAGGCTGGATTGCTTATGAAGAGCTAGCTAAGCACCTATCGAACTTCGACTTGGCTCTAGGTATTTTTGGCTCTTCTTTGAAAGCCGATTTAGTAGTCCCCAATAAGCTTTATCATTATGCTGCTTTGGGAATACCCTGTATTACTAAAGAGACCATAGGAGTTAATGAAGTCTTTACACAGAACGAAAACATCCTTACCCTAGAAGCTGAGCCTGCTCTCTTGGCTGAGAAAATACTAGAGCTCGCTGCGGACCAGAAAAAACTGGCTGATATTGGCTTAGCCGCTAAAAGTTTAATCGTTCGGGATTATTCACATCTGGCCATAGCTGAAAAATTTGTCACAGCAGTTGAGGAATCAGGCCTGATCTAAGATAGTTTTGATATTTGGTTTAAAGTATTGGTCACTTTTTAAAACCTTTCCGTCTTCACGGTAAATAGGCTCCCCATTTTTATCCAACTTCGACATATTACTCCTTTGAATTTCGTCGAAAACCTCCTCGATTTTTTCCTGTAAGCCATGACTAAGAATGGTACCACAAAGGATGTAAAGCATATCTCCCAGGGCATCGGCAATTTCTACTAAATCGCCATTTTGTGCTGCTTCCAAGTATTCTTCATTTTCCTCTCGCATTAATTTATAGCGAAGTAGACTGGTTCTTTCGTCTATGTTAGCGCTTGGTTTATAGCGGTTTTCAATTTTAAAGGCATTGTGAAAGGTTTCAACTGCGGCTATTTGCTTTTTCATGAATACTTTTGTCTTAGATAAATTGTTATGGAAAATATTACTACCGGGCATTGGATTTTTGCAGGGATCTTTATGATCGCTTTTGTAGCTTACCTAATCTGGAGCTATCGAAAAGATCTTAATCTGCATAAAACGCATTATGGAGGTAGTATATATGTATTGGTTGGCATCATCGTTATCCTCTTCCTGTTCTACATTTTCAAGCGTTTACTATAGGCTTTCCTTAATGTAAATGGTCTTTAGGTTAGTGAAAGACCTTATTCCCTCTGGACCTAATTCACGGCCGTAGCCCGAAGACTTTACTCCTCCAAAGGGCAAGCGTGGGTCACTTTTAACTAGTTCATTTATAAATACTGCCCCTTCCTCGAAATAAGGGGCCCATTTTAATAATTCGCTACTGTTTTTTCCAATTAGACTAACACCTAGACCGAAAGGACTTTCATTACTAATAGCGATTGCTTCTTCAATATTGTTGAAGGATATAAGACTCGCGACTGGCCCAAAAACTTCTTCTTGCAGTATGGGATTAGCCTTATTGCTTATCCTGATAATAGTTGGTTCAATAAAATTATCCCGTCGTTTACCACCTAAAAGCAAATCCGCCCCCTGATTCAAGGCCTTATTAATCTGCTCTTGCACTTTTTCAGCTAAATCTCTGCGGGCTAAAGGTCCAATTTCGGTCTGACTGAGCCTAGGGTCACCCAATTGGTAGGACTTAAAAACCTTAATTAACTCTTTACTAAAGTCCTCTATTAATGATTCGTGAACAATAAAGCGTTTAGCAGCAATGCAACTCTGTCCCGCATTCATTAAACGCGCTCTCCCTGCAAGTTCAGCCGCAGCTTTAATCTCTGCATCTTTAAAAATGATAAAAGCATTGGAACCACCTAGCTCCAATAATTGAGGTTTCAAATGTTTAGCCGCAATTTGAGCTACAGTTGACCCGGCTTGAGTGCTACCGGTTAAAGACAAGGCCTTCACCTCTTCCCTAGCCAATAATTCTGCTGCTTGCTCATTACTTAGCCGCAGGTTTTTAAATGCCCCTTGCGGAAAACAGTTTTGAAATAAATTTTCCAATAATTCCGCACTATGCGGACAATTAGGGGCATGTTTAAGTAATACCCTATTACCAGCTAATAGCGCAGGTACTGCAAATCGAAAAACCTGCCAGAAAGGAAAGTTCCAAGGCATAATCCCAAGCACTATCCCTAAAGGCTCAAAGGTCTTAATGGCCTTATCTTCACCCAAGTCAATTTCTTCTGCGGCTAAATAAGCAGTCGCATTTTCTCGATAATAATCACATAACCAAGCGCATTTTTCTATTTCGGCCTTAGCCTCAGAGAGAACCTTACCCATTTCACGACTAATAGCGTCGGCCAAAAACTCCTGGTCATCCCTAAGGAGTTTGGAAAGCCTGGAAACTCCTTGTAGCCTAGCCTCTAGATTAAAGTTTAAGGCAAAGGGACTTAATTCCTGTGCAGCCGATAGAGCATCGCTAATATCATTAGAGCCATGTAAAGGGTATGTTTTGTATTCCTCGCCTGTGAATGGATTAACGCTTTTGTAGGATGCCATTGCTAAATTTAAAATTCTTAATGTTTGAGCTTAGGACAAATTCGGCTTTTTGATCAAGGTCAAGTCCATGGGTAGCCTCTAGGCTAAATTGATTATACTCTTCGATACCTTTTAAATGCTTGAGATCACCGATATCATCTACTTTATAATACTCCTCCCAAGTCATACTATCTGGATTCACTTTCTCTACTCGCATTAAAGCCAAGTCGATTTTCAGACCTTTAAAATCCAGGTCACGGAATATCATATCTCTTAAATTGGACTGGTTTTCTGGAATCGACCAATAATCTTTAAGCTCAAATTCTTTCCACCCTCTAGAGACAATGAGCTCCAAAGCTGCCTTGAAGCCCTCATAACAAAGCTCCCTAGCTTTTTTTCGCTTTGGATCATCAGGGTATGCACCAGATTCAAAAAGCAAGCATGGTACCCCCTGTTTCACTAAGTTATCGCCCAAAGCGCGCGGGTAAAATTCATCGGTATACCGACCAAAATGTGCTGGCGCTAAATCTTCAAGCTGCTTATGAATTGCAGCTATGAGCTGCATCGTTTTCTTACGATCCGGGTTTATGCTGCGCTCCAAATTAAAAGAAGGCGCTAAGAAACTTAAAGTTGCCGTCCTACCAGAGTCACCTGCGGCGAAAATATTTCTTTGATCATGTAGGTTAAAAGCCCAATGAGGATCAAAGTCTTCCAATGCCTTAAAAAAGGCCTTTGTTTCTGGCGCTTCCCGGCTTATCACATCCCTATTAAGGTCAATTCCCACAGCATTGCGACGCTTATAGTACTCCGATCCATCGGGGTTAAGCATAATTATTAGGCGCAATCGCAGTTTACTTTCCAAGGCTGCTAAAGCCCCATTCAAAATGCATTCGCAAAGATCTATTAAGGCATAACTGGCAGTTGATTCATTACCGTGCATCTGTGACCAGGCCATAATACGCTCCAAACCATAGCCCCAGTCGAGGGCGTAAATCTCCCGACCTTCTACAGAATGTCCGATTAGTTTTAAGTCAAATTCCTTCCTTTTAGACATAAAGTCCCAGAAGGGTTTAAGCGAAGCTGGTCTCAGCCATTTATGTGATAGTTCACGACCGGGAACTCTAATTATATTGGACTTTTTAGACTCAGCACTCATAGTCTATTTCTATCAATTTTGGGAATTCCGTGAATACCTTACAAATATGCCTAATATGATCATGTAACACTTCAATTAAACCAAGAAATAGATTTATTTTCGGGCCATAAACACTTTTTCCTATGTCTAAATACATCTACAGCTTAGCTTTAATCTTAGCGTCTTTATACTCTGTAGCACAGAGTTCTATAATTAAATCAGGCCCTATGCTAGGCTATGCCGAAATGAGAGAAGCATTAGTCTGGATTCAATTAAAAGAAGCCGGAACGGTTAAGCTCCGATATTGGGTGAGTAGCGAATCGGAACCTGACTTTAAATGGACAGAAGAAGTTGGTACCTCTCCTTCTACTGCAAATACTGCCAAATTGTATTTAAGGTATCTAGAACCTGGTACAACTTACGCCTACGAAGTATGGGTAAACGACCAAAAGCAAAGCATAGAATACCCCCTACTTGTTAGCACCGAGCCACTCTGGGACTACCGCCGCGAACCACCAAGCTTCAAAATAGCCATGGGCTCTTGTACTTATATAAACGAGGCAGCTTATGACAGACCCGGAGAGCCTTATGGTGCTGATTATCATATTTTTGAGAGCATTCACGCTAAAAATCCAGAAGCCATGCTGTGGTTAGGGGATAATGTTTACTTAAGACCTGCAGACGAATGGACGCGCAGCGGTTACCTTGCACGTTACAGCCACACCCGCGCCCTACCTGAAATGCAAGAGCTTTTAGCTAGCTGCCCGAATTACGCGATTTGGGATGATCATGACTTTGGCCCTAATGATGCTTCAGGTAGCTGGATTCATAAAGACCTTGCCCTGGAGGTATTTAAGCTATTCTGGGCTAATCCAAGCTACGGTTTCCGCGATAGACCCTCCACCTTTAGCGCTTTCAACTTTCGTGATTGTGATTTTATCATGCTTGATAATCGGTTTTTCCGCAGCGAGGCCAGCGAAATCTACCCCGATCAAATGTTTGGTAAAGAACAGATTGACGACATGATTAACCTCCTCAAGGCTAGCAGAGCTCCTTTTAAATTTGTCCTTGCCGGTAGCCAGATACTTAATAGTGCCAAAGTATATGAGAACTTTAGTAATTACGAAGAAGAGCGCGATTATATGCTAGACCGTATTAGTGATGAGAAAATCCAAAACGTTATTTTCCTTACTGGAGACCGACACCATAGCGAAGTAATGAAAATGGACTTGGAAAGCGGCTACCCAGTTTATGAGTTTACAGTTTCACCCCTAACCAGTGGTCCAAACCTTAATGTTAAAGAAACTAACCTTTATCGAGAAAAGGGGTCTTTGATAAAACAGCGAAATTTCGCGGTAATGGAAATAAGCGGTCCTCGAAAAAAACGTCAACTGGAGCTTACCTTTTACGACTCAAACGGCGATAAAATATACTTTTACGAGATTAGCGAATAGGTTTACAAAAGTATTTTTAAATACATTAAAGTGCTATATATCAGTGATATATAGCACTTTTTTTAAGCCTTGACTTTAAGCTTCTAAAATCTATATATTTACATATGTAAATATTTATTACATTTGAAAAAAATAGAGAATGGATCCGGTAGCTGGTAGAATCAAAGAGCTAATAGAGGCTCTTAGTATTAGCAACAAAGACTTTGCTGAAGAAATAGATGTGGCTCCTGCAATTATTAGTCATGTACTTAGTGGCAGAAATAAGGCCTCACTCCATCTCATACAGCAAATTACAAATGTATATACAAATGTAAATTTAACCTATCTCCTACATGGTAGTGGTAAGTTGTTTAGCGATAGCAGTAGTGATCAGGAAAGTACGGTTAGTATGGAAATGAATAGCTTACCATCTGGCGCAAGGTATGTCCCCCCTCCTTCTGGCGCTCCATTAAAAGCAAAGAGTGTAGAAGTAAAAGATGAAATGGTAGCTGAATCTATTTCCAAGGCTAATACTGAAGAGGAAAGTAAAAGTTCTCGATTAACAAATGTATATACAAATGTTAATCAGGACAAAAAGAAGAAGATAGCCCGCATTGTTATTTTCTTTGATGATAAAAGCTTTGAAGAATATCTTCCCTAGCTTTTATTTCTCTCTTTCCTTCTTAAATTTGCCCTACATTCGACATTATGAAAAAGCACTTAGTATATATCCTTGGATTGATTGCCTTGGCTTTGGTAAGCCGACTCATCCCCCACTGGCCCAACTTTACCGCAATGATTGCAGTAGCCTTTACGGGAGGACTGTTATTTAAAAATCGTCTCGAAGCAATCCTGATTCCATTAGGGGTTCTTTTTGTTAGCGACCTACTTATAAATAACACGCTCTATGCTGCTGAAGGCTTCACTTTCTTTACCTCTGGCTTTGGATATATCTATGGGGCCTATGTGCTAATCGCTTTGTTAGGAGCATTAAGTGCCCGAACCTCAAAGTTGTCTCAAATTTTTGGCGCTGTATCTGGAGCTCTTAGCTTTTACTTGATAACGAATTTTGGGGCCTGGCTGGCCAATCCTATGTACAGCCAAGATTTTAGCGGACTTATAAGCTCTTACACCGCCGGTTTACCCTTTTTATTGAACAGTGTGGCCTCTACCCTCTTCTATGGAGCTATCATTTACGCGCTTAAATTAAGCTTTGAGCAAAATAGTGAGGTAGCTAAGGCTTAGACAAAATTTGAATTAGTTTTCATTAAAGAAGCCCTGGTTGATACCAGGGTTTTTTATTGCATTTGATTTACTGCCCGCAACTCGTTTTGTAAAAGAGCCCAAAGGAGGAAAATAGAATCTCCTTCTAGTCGATTCGGGTATTCATCACTTATCGAAAGCGCTTCAAAGGCAATAAGCGCCTTTAAGCTATCCTTTAATAAAACGCCGTAGGATTTTAGGTCGGCTTCGATATGCTGCGCATAAGCCCAAGAAATCGCGGCCATTTCGTCGCCGCAAACAAAAGGCAGACCTAATTCTGCACAGCGGATTTGCGCACCTAATAAAGCTGCCGTTTCAAAGCCTCCGTAAAAGCATAGATTAGTAAAGTGGTCTTTGCTAAGAGGGTGACTTTTAAAAGCCTTGTCAATCAATTCAAGATCCTCCTGGTCTATTGGACGGTTTAATCTAGATCCTAGATTTTCTATCGGCTCACTGGCATAAAGCGCTTTAAGCAAAGCTAAAACACTGGCCCAAGATGCCTCGGCAGCACTGGAAAGGAATACCATATCACAGTTATGGTAGTGCGCCCGATCAATGAACTTCCTGCCAATATCGAAGGCATTCTGCATCTGCTCATGGGTCATTGCCGGATAAAGGCTAAAGCTTTCCGTACCTTCCTTCAGCTTTGAACTCACCAGTTTATTCGAATGATTAAGCCAAAAATTGAAATTTGATTCAAAGGAGTATTCCAAGCCAACATCAATATAATAGTGCTTTAAACCTTGCTGAGGATTTTGATCGATTAAGGTCTTGCGCTTTAAACTGGCTAAAGCCTGATGAGCGACATCCCTTACACTGTCGGCTCGCTTTAGCTTTGGTCTAATACCATGATCAGAGAGAAATACAAAGCTCTCCGCTTTTATCAGACCGGGTTTCACGCTTGACTGTAAAGCAGAAATCTGCTGGAAAAATGAAAGATGCCTGCCGGAAAAATTTAACTGAGCTGCACGAGCTAGCTTATCCTTAAAACTTGCAGGAGCTTCGGGGGCTTTATTTATTTGAAACTGTCTACTATTTAAAAGCGACATCCCTTGGCTTAACCCCTACTCTAATGCTAGTTTTTAGACTACCCACCGGATCAAAGACTTGCAAGTCTCCATCCATATTAATGTCATTTGGGGTACGTAAACCGTATAATTCCTGATCTACCCCATCAAAGGCGATATTATAGAAATTGCCGCTCACCAGTGGGTTCTCGCTCACGCGATTGCTATTAGCCGACATGGAATAGATATTTCCGGTTGGGCTATTGCCAACATAATATAAGCTATTGCCATTGGGATCAAAGGCCAAGCTATGTGGCTTTAACTGATTGTCGGTAAAGTAAAGTACTGTATCCGGACTAATAACAAAATTGCTATCAATAGCCATTTGCATGGTATCCAAATTGTACTTCCATAAAGAACCTATGCCACTCATAGCCGGATTTGCAGCATTGTAATCTCCTGCACAAAGGATGTACATATTATTGTTATTGTCGATCACAAAGCTATTGGGAAAGCGTCCTACATTAAGTTTTGTGATTAAGGTATCCACTCCGGTACGAATAATCGCTACCGTACTATCCATAACAATGGGATCCCCCGTAATCGCAACAAAAGCTAGGTCCTCATGAACAGTAATTGCGGTAGGATTAGTACCGTAAAAAACAAACTCCTCCACTAAATTTTGATTAAGTGGATTTACAATATAGACACCTTCAATTTCTGCAGAGCTAACGTAATAGCGGTTTGCCGCTGTTTTCGCGATATTATTGATGCGTAGAAGACCAGTAGTTGAGCCAATTAATTTGTAATCATCTAAATCGGCAAAAAGCACTTTATCTGAGCCTGGTAATACAAAACTTAAAATCCTATTCTCGGCATCAATCATCATATCGCTCATTTGCGCCCCCATAGGATTGATGTTGGCCTTTCTATACAAGTTGTTTTCAACCTGCTGATTGGTAATATTGTATGAAGCTAAACTGCTAATTCCATTGGGAGAAGTTCCCTCTATGCCAATTAAGGCGGTACGTTGACCCGGGAGATTGGTGGTATTGTCCCCATCCGAATCTGAACCATCCTTGGTACATGCAGATAAACCTAAAACCAAGGTTCCAAAAACAAATAATAGCTTCTTCATTTTAATAGCGTAATATCTGGTTAAAAATACAGGAAAGCCTGCATATTCCAAGCGAATCCCAAAATTAAACCTCCAATAAAGCCCTTGCGTTGGCCAAAGCAGCCTCACTGGGAGCGTCACCACTTAGTAGACGTGCTATCTCTTGCTCGCGTTGGAAGGGATCTAAAATTCTTAAATGCGTGGCGGTACTATCAGAGGAACTAACTTTCTCTACCTTAAGATGCTGATTGGCTTTAGAGGCAATTTGAGCTAAGTGGCTGATGCTAATGACTTGCAGGTTTTGCCCCATCTCCTTTAAGATCTGGGCAATCTTTATAGCCGTTTCACCGCTTACACCAGTATCAATCTCATCAAAAATGATGGTTGCCAAACTTTTTGATCGTGAAAGCAGCGCCTTTAAGGCTAGCATTACACGCGATAACTCTCCACCTGAGGCAACTTTTGATAGTACTTGTACCGCCTGACCAGGATTGGCAGAGAATAATAAGCTTAGTCGGTCTTTACCATTTATTCGGAACTGCTCCTCAGCTTCTAGTTTTATCTCGAATTGAGCGGCCTCCAAATTTAAATCCGCTAGTAAAGCCTGCATACTTTTAACTAAGTCAGGAATACAAGCAAGACGCTGGTCTCTAAGCTTTTTGGCCGCTTTTTCCAGTTGCTCAAATTGCTGTTCAATAGACCTTTCCAGTTCTTCAATTTCAGCTTTTCGACTTTCGGCATCAACAATTTTTTGCTCTATTTCCTCCTTTTTGGCTATTAGCCCTTCGAGGGAGTCCACTTGATGCTTTTTCTGTAGACTAATTATCTCACTCAGTCTTTGGTCACATTGCTCTCGTTCACGCGGATCAAAATTACTGTCGCTGCCAAAAGCTTCAATCTCCTGCCTTAGATCCTCAAACTCAATTTGCAGACTATTCACCCGCTCGAAAAGCTCGTTTAAGCGCTTGTCGAAGGTGCTTAAGCCAGAAAAATTATGGGTTAACTGCCTTAGCAACTCGCTAATCCCCAGAGGCTCACCATCTGCTAAGCGCAGAGAGTCTTGCAGCTTCTCTTCAATAGTGCCAGCATGTTCAAGGAGCTCTAATTTTTGCTCTAGTTCCTCCTGTTCTCCCGGAACCAATTTGGCAGCCTCCAATTCGTCAAACAAGAATTGCAAATAGTCACGGTCGCCGCCTTCATCTCTTTGTTTTTCTAAAAGAGTATTTAGTTGGTCTTTTAAACTGCGCCAATTTTGATACAGTTCCTTATAATTATTTAATTCTGCCCTATGCCCGCCATAGGCATCTAAAAGCTCTAATTGATAATCTTTGTCGCGTAGCAATAAGGTGTCATGCTGACTATGAATATCAATTAGATGGGCGCTTAAAGCGGAAAGTTGATCTAAGCGTACCGGACTATCATTTACAAAGGCCCTCGATTTTCCGCTAGGCAGAATTTCTCGTCGAATTATAGTTAAGGCTTCGTAGTCCAAATCCAATGACTCAAAAAGCGCTGGGTATTGCGTTGCTTTGAGGTCAAAATCTCCTTCGATAATACATTTCTGATCCTTGTTGCGCAATGCTTTCAGGTCGGCTCGCGCTCCCAATAGATGGGACAGCGCTCCTAATAAGATTGATTTACCCGCACCAGTTTCTCCGGTAATCACGGTAAAACCAGGCTCTAACTCTAATTCCAGAGCCTCGATAAGTGCGAAATTCTTAACTTTTAAAGCCTTTAGCATGGAGCAAATTTAGCTATTTCCCATACTCTGATATGAGCTTGCATTATTAGGATCTAATTCTACTAAAAGCTCTTTAAGGTCTCCCAAGGGAATTGGGGCTCCGTCCCCAAATATTTTAACAATCTCGGCTTGTTTCGAATCAAACCAAATTTGCATAAGAAAGCTATTCCGACGTTGATCGTTTACCTTTTTTAGTCCCATTAAGGCTTCCTTAATATTAAGCTTAGCGGGTCTAATTTTACTCGGGTCGCTCATCAGGTCCAAACCTTGACGATGATAAGTGTATAATCCGGTTCTGAAATTATCAAAGGCCGGACTCAATAAATTATCTATTAGCCAAAAGCGGTTTTTATTGCTTCCGCCAAAGCTGTTCCAGCCAGGGTAATTACTTGTAGAAGCTTGACCTACAACATTTTGAGCCTCGCTGTAATATTCAGTGCCACTCATCGGTGCATAGGTGTCGTGGTCCATGCCAATAATCACGTAAGCGTAATAGGCCAAAACACTAGTGAGGTTGTTGATAAAGGTATTGGGAGCAAAGTCTAAGCGATCAAACTCCAAATATTCAAAGCTGATGTCATTATCGCGATGCACCAATACCGGCGATTGGTAATCCGATTTATAAATTGGGCGACTGTAAAAGACTTGAAGGTGTCCGCTGAAATTATTATTGCTACGATCGGTAATCGTTAAAACGAACTGACATTCAATGCGCTCTTCAATCTTATAGCTCTCTTTAGTCCATTTACGATTATTCAAAAACTCACGAATAGCGGTTTCCATCGTAGTGTAGAGCTGCTTATTGGTGGCTTGAATGTTTGGGGTCAAGACCTGTACACGAGCATTTAGCTCTTGTGCATCAACAAGCTGGCTAAACAGAATAATAGTCAATAAGGACATCCAATATCTCATGGGCTAATTCCTTCTTCGATTTTAAAGTTAAGGGAAGACGATCTCCCGAGCGACTTAAAAGTAAAACTTCATTGGTATCGTGACCAAATCCTCTTGCTTCTTTATCGGCTTGATTTAGAACGATCCAATCGCAGTTTTTCTTATCCAGTTTTTTTTGGGCATTCGCTTCCGCATTTTCGGTCTCAAGGGCGAAGCCTACTAATACTTGGTCGGCTCCCTTTTTGGCACCCAGTGTTTTCAAAATATCAGGGTTCTCAACTAAGTCTAATTGCAAATTCCCTCCACTCTTTTTCATCTTTTGCACTGCCACTTCCGCGGGCCGGTAATCGGATACCGCCGCACTTAAGATGGTCCAGTCTGCACTGGGAAAAGCTTTTTCACAGGCGTCCAGCATTTCTTGAGTACTCTCCACCCGCTCAACATGAATGGACGGGTTTGTTACCTGCACTACACTTGGACCAAGCACCAATGATACCTGGGCTCCTTTTTTAGCCGCAGCTTCTGCCAAGGCTACACCCATTTTTCCACTAGAGCGATTACCTACAAAGCGCACTGGATCAATCGCTTCATAAGTAGGTCCCGCATTAATCAAAACTTTTTTGCCGGCCAAGGGAGCTTGAGAGAGAAGATGCTTATGAATATGGGAGAATATGGTTTCCGGTTCCGCCATTCTACCCTCACCCTCTAAACCCGAAGCTAATTCGCCGCTCTCGGCAGGAATTAAAAAATGCCCAAAGGATTTTAACTTTTCAATATTGGCTTTAGTGGCGGGATGTTGGTACATATCCAAATCCATTGCCGGAGCAAAATAGACCGGACATTTGGCAGAAAGATAAACGGCCATTAGGAAGTTATCACTCTGGCCATTAGCCATTTTGGCCAGACTATTGGCAGTCAATGGTGCGAAAACCATTAGATCTGCCCAAAGCGCTAATTCCACGTGATTATTCCACTCGCCAGAATCTTCATCTTCTTCATTGATGTATTCCCAATGAACCGGATTCTTACTGAGGGTAGCCAAACTCAGCGGAGTTACAAAGTCGCGGGCCGAAGGGCTTAAAACAACACGTACCTCGGCCCCTGCTTTAACAAGCAAGCGCACGAGGTACGTAGTTTTATAGGCGGCGATACCACCGGTTACTCCCAGTAGTACTTTCTTCCCGCTAAACATCTTTTAGTCTTCTTTAGGCGTATCGCTTGGACGACGGAAATAAATTTGATCGTCATTCCATTCTTTAGCCGCAATTGAATGTGCTTTTGGAAGGCTTTCGTAGTAACGAGAAACTTCAATTTGCTCCTTGTTTTCAAAAATCTCTTCTAGAGAATCATTGTGAGTAGCAAATTCATCCAATTTTTCGTGAAGCTCCACTTTAATATCCTCAGCAATCTGATCGGCCCTTTTAGCTAAAATGGCAACCGACTCATACACATTACCGGTAGGACGATCGATATCGTTATGATCGCGAGTAACAGTGTTTCTTGGAGCGTCTACTTTTTTGAAGTCCATATGAATATAGGATTAGGATTGAATTCTTAAATTAGTAATAGTATCGTCTATACCCTCAAAGAGCTTACTTAGTTCTTCTGCTCTTTCACTTTCGGGGTATGAATCTACAAATTCTTTGAATGCCGTACGGCTTTCGATATATCGTTGCAACTGCTTTTCTTGGATACTCTTTTCTGCTAAGCGGTATGCCGCAACAGTTTTAAAGTACAAGGCATCTTCACGATACTCAGTATCTGGATAATCATTAATCACATTATCAAAAGCCACTACCGCCGATTGATAATACTCCATATTAAAGTATAACTTGGCGCGATCAAATGCTTTTAATTCCAGCTTAGCTCTCAACTCGTCAATAAGTTCATTCACGCTAAGCAGTTTATCGCTATTAGGATAAAGATTAGCAAACAACTGCAAGTCATTCATCGCCTTGTAAGTATAATCTTGATCCAAACTAGCAGAGGGTGACTCCAAATAATGACAGTAGCCTACCATATAATAGGCAAGCTCGGTTTTGGGGTGATTTGGGAAAGTTTTCGCGAAGTTTTTGAAATGATAAGCTGCGAGTATAAAGTCCTTCAACTCATAGCTACACATGGCGTAATAATAGTATACATCAGCGGCTTTGTCGCTTCCACGGTAGAGTAATAGTAATTCATCGAATAAAGGGTAAGCCTTTTGATACTCCCCATTTTCGTAATACTCAACTGCCTTTTCGTATTTGAAATCCACATTGGGACTTTTCAATACTTTTTGATACTCATTACAAGCGCCAAGACTAAAGGTGATAATACCTATTAAAAAGATGTAAAACTTTTTCCTCATAAAACAGCTGGCAAAAGTACAATTTTCCTAGGAATAGCCTAGGTTTATTTTCTTTCAATATGAAAACGAGCAGAACTTAGATTTAGCCTTTTTAGGAGTTCTTTTTTTAAAAACTGTTCAAGATCCTCAAGCACCGGTAACTCTGTGGCTTCCCCCTCGTAAATCCAGTCCACTAATAAGGGTATATTACTCTTTTTCAAAGATTTAATTACTGTCACCCCCTTATCCTTTAAAGCTTGCGCATTGCAATATTGCTCATACTGCCCTTTGATTGGCACCACCAAAAGCTTCTTTTTAAGAAACATCGCTTCGGCGGGAGTTTCAAAGCCAGCCGAGCAAATCACACCTTCAGATTGAGCCATAGCTTCTAAAAATGTATCGCCCGATATAGGTTCAAAAACAATATTGCGCCTTTGACATGGCTTAGTTACCAGCTTACTAAAAACGCGGAATTCCTTATTGCTAACTGCGCTAAGGGTCTGGTAAATCTCTTCATCGTGATAGGCAGGAAGATAACAGACAAAACCCTTGCCATCCTTTAGCTCCAGACTTCTCACCTTTTCCCGTATAACCGGCGGGTAGATATACTGGTCGTATTGATCAAAGTGAAAGCCCAAAACCTCCTTGGCCGGGGCATAATACTTGAAAATCCATTCAGCCAAATAGTTTTTCTTGGATGGCCTAGGGGCATTAGGACTATAGAATGAGGCCTGGTGTCCCATCCCTAATATTGCTGCCTTCTGCCTACGAGCCGCCCATGCGGTAACCGGTTCGAAATCATTAATAATTAAGTCGAAAGCCTTAAGGTCTAGATTCTGGGTGTCCTCAATAAAGCGCCGAGCCTTAAACTTCCTAATCGTGGCCCAATAATCTAAACCGCCTTCCGCATTATACTCAAACCCTATTCCCTCCCATTGATAATCAATTGAAAAGTCCAGTTCTAATTGACGATTTAAACCACTACAAGCAACCTTAACATCGGCCCATTTCTTTAAAAGTGGTACAATCTCGTTTGCCCTGGCAGAGTGACCATTTCCTGTACCTTGAAAGGCATATAAAAGTTTTGGTTTAGAAGGCCAAGCCTGGGTCATTTAAAGTGACTTTTTGAATGATACGTTCTATGCTTAAATCATTAAGAATTAAATCTTCTTCGTCTTTTTCTGCTTCTTTCTCCTTCACAAAGTGGTCCTCAAAATAAAACAAGGACCAGTTGCCTTCTGAATACTCTAAAGCACTTAAATTTTCAATCCAATCGCCGCTATTTAGATAAAGGCAAGATCCTTTATCGTTCCTGTAAGCTCGAATCTGCGCTTGGTGGATATGGCCACAAATTACATATTGATAAGACTGATCAATCGCTAAGTCGGAGGCAGTACGCTCAAAATCATCAATATAGCTCACCGCTTTCTTTACACTATTCTTGATTTTTTTCGAAAAACTATAGCGTTCCCGCCCCATTTTTTCAAGTATCCAATTACTCAGGCTATTAATCATAATAAGCAGATCATAGCCATAACCTCCCAATTTAGCCAACCACTTCGCGGATTGAATAGAAACATCAAATATGTCGCCGTGAAAAATCCAGGCCTTTCCCTCAGGTAAGTCTAAAACGAGTTTATCGGCCAGAGTAATATTCCCCATTTCAAAATCACTAAAACGTCTTAAGGCTTCATCGTGATTTCCAGTTAAGTAATAGACCTTGGTTCCCTTCGCTGCCATTGAAAATATTTGCTTAAGCACTTTTAAATGACTTTTGGGGAAATAGCTTTTGCGAAATTGCCAAATGTCGATTATATCGCCATTGAGGATAAGTTTCTCGGGCTTAATAGATTTCAGATAACGGTATATCTCTTTTGCTCTGCAACCATAAGTACCAAGGTGCAAGTCAGATAACACTACGATGGGCAGCTCGCGTTTTTCCATTTCTTTGTTTTTACAAAGATTTGGCAGTCCTGTAAAGCCCAGATTAACTGCAGGTTAAAAAGCAGATTCTTTTAACATCGGCTTGTTAATGTTCTAATGGGCGATCAATTTGGTATTTGTAATTTCGATAATTAATTCAATCTTATGGAATTAGTAGAATTAGAAAGTCAGTTTGTAGATATTGGCGGAAGCTTTTTAAGCTCAGCATATGACATGCGTGATAAGCTTAAACAGATAAAGGCCTTTTTATTTGATTGGGATGGTGTTTTTAATAGCGGTAGTAAGCTTGGTAATGAAGGGAGCCCTTTTAGCGAGGTAGATTCAGCTGGACTGCGAATGTTACGCTATGGTCAATACCGCAGTACCGGTGAAATACCTTTACTGGGTGTTATTACCGGAGCTAAGAATCCCAGCGCCGCAGGGCTATTAGAAAGTCACGGAGGCGATGTTTTATACCAAAAAGCAATACATAAAAGCAAGGCCTTAGAGCACTTCTGCAAAGAGTTTCAATTGAAACCTTCTCAAGTCTGTTATGTCTACGACGATGTACTCGATTTAGATGTTGCCGCGCAAGTGGGACTGCGCTTTTGTGTAGGACGATTAGCTAATCCTATTTTTTTAGGACTTGTGTCGGGTTCAGGCTTAGCCGATTACATTTCCGCTTGTCAAGGAAATGAACATGCTGTACGTGAGATATGTGAATTAAACCTGGCGCTAATGGGTCAGTATGAACAGGTTACACAAGAAGTAATGCATCGCAGTGGTCACTACGCCGAATACAATAAAGAAGTCAAGCAAAGGCCTTTAAAGAAATTCGAATACCGTGATAAAGAAATTCTGTTGGTAGAAGACTAGCCCATTTACTACCTTGCTCAAAATTCCAATTGAAAACCATGAAAAAGCTATTACTATTTTTCTTGGCCTTAGGCACCTTAAACACCTACGCCCAAGACTTACCACAACCTAGTCCAAAGTCGACTGTAGAACAAAGAGTAGGCTTAACCGACTTTACCGTTGAGTATTCTCGTCCTGCCAAAAGAGATCGTGAAATTTTCGGGGCCCTTGTTCCTTACGGGAAATTATGGCGTACTGGCGCTAACAAGGCGACTAGCATTGAATTTAACACCGCCGTTGTTTTCAATGGTGAAGAAGTTCCCGCCGGTAAATACAGTATTTTTACTGTACCTAGAGAAAACGAATGGGTATTAATACTCAACTCAAATACCGAGTTATGGGGCAACGATGGCTATGAGGAGTCAAAAGATGTATTCCGCGCCTCCATGCCGGCCAAAGAATATCCAAAGCAAGAAAACTTCACTATTGGTTTTAACAGTATTGATGAAGGTGAAGGAAGCCTTGAAATCTCTTGGGATGGCACCGGTATTTCTGTGCCCTTCACGGTAGATGTGGTAGAAAAGGCTAAAAGCAATATTACGGAAGCATTAAAAAGTGCTAAACCTGAAGATCAGTGGCGCGTGCATCGTAATGCTGCAACTTATTATCTCCGTAGTTTAAACGATGCCGAAACAGCTAAAGGCTTCATCGAAGGATCGGTAAAATTAAACCCCGACAGCTGGTACAGTCACTATGTACATGGTGAAGTACTTTACGCTTTAGGCGATAACAAAGGTGCGGTAAAAGCCGCTAAGACCGCTCTTAAGAAAGGCGAAGCCGCCGCTAAAGAAGCCGGACAAGAATTTGGTTATGCCAGCATGCTTGAAGAAGCCATGACCAAATGGAAAAAGTAAATTAATTTCAGCTCACCGCTTGCAAGAAGCTGAAACACCCCGGCCCTATGGTCGGGGTTTCTTTTTTATTTTCGCCGCCAAATAAGTTTAAATGGAAATACAATGGCATCAATACAATGTAGCAGGGTTTAATGCAATTCCGATGAGCCTTGATCTCTATGCTCCTAAATCCGATCAAGCCTTAGCCGTAGTAATATACGCCCACGGAATTAATGGCTTTAAAGATTGGGGCGGAATGGATTTAATAGCCGAGCATTTTGCCCAAGCCGGTATTGCCTTTTTAAAGTTTAACTTTTCCCACAATGGCACTACCCCAGCTAGGCCAGAAGAGTTTTTTGACTTAGAGGCTTATCAAGAGGACTCTTATTTAAAAAGACAATTTGACTTAAAGCAAATTTTAAGTTTCATCGAAAATGGTCACCCCGAGGTGCAGCTCGATCTAAATCGCATTTATTTAATTGGCCATAGCCGAGGCGGCGCGGATGCTATTCTTTTGGCAAGTCAGGATGCACGGATTAAGAAACTCATTACCTGGGCTTCCACCTCTCATGCACAAACTCCTTGGAAAAGTCTCAGTTTCGATGAACTTAAAGACTGGAAAGAAAAAGGTCTGTTTACTCGAAAAAACTCACGAACCCAACAAGATCTGCCAATTTCATACAGTCTTTACGAGGAATACCAAGCCAATAAACAGCTATTAAATATCGAAGAACGCGCAAGAGAAGTGAAGCAAGACTGGCTCATTATTCATGGCGACGAGGACGAGGCTGTTTTTATAAAGGAGGCTTATGACCTAAAGTCTTGGAACCCAGAGGCAAGGGTAAAAGTTATAGAAGGTACTGGGCACACTTTTGACCGCACTCATCCTTGGGAGGCAAAGGAATTACCTACAGCCAGCTTGGAGCTTGTTCAAGCAAGTCTGCAATTTTTATTGGATTAAGATTTCCCGATACTTTACCCGTTTAAGGCCATCTCTAATAATTCCATCGGTGCTGGCACTGGAGTTGACGTCTAGCACAAATTCCTTTAAATCTTCGACAGTATTTACGGCTTGATCTTTAGGAACATAGCCCATAGCAATGAATCCTTCCGAACCTAAATGCAGGAAGCCGTTTTCCTCATTATTTCTGCCCTTTAAAATAAGAATGCGTTGCTGCTTCTCCTCTCCTAGCTCAAATAGTAGATTCTGAATCCCTACTTCATGGGTATCCATAATACCAGTTGAAGCCTGTGGGAAACCACAAAGCTTTGGATCTAAACTGTGCTTTTCGACCTTTTCGGCAACCCAGCTCCTAGCCTTTTCCAAATTGTAAAATTGTTGGAGAAATGATTGCTGCCTATTAAGCTTATTAATTCCTAGGGCAGTTTGGCCCTTCTGAGTTTGATATATAAAGACCCCAAAACTTTGTTTCGGATTCTTTTGGGCACGGTTATGCGGCGGCCATAGTCTTCTAATTTCATGATCTTCCCATAAGCCAGCCATTAGGATATTTCCACATAATTCATAATGAATATGGGCTATTTCTCTTTTAAAATCCGCAGATCGTGCGGTGCTTTTATCAGCGGTGAAATGACTACTAACTCTCGATTTTAATCGGCTAGCCTTTCCCACATATAGTATTTCTCCCTGCTGATTATAAAAATAGTACACCCCAGGCTCATTTGGCAAATCGTGAAATTCCTGCGCGGGTAAGTGGGCGGGTAAGTTTAGCTCGCCGGTATTCACTTTTATCATTTGTTGCCACTGTCCTTGCTTATCCTCTTCAAGTAAGAGATGTAGCAATTGCGTAGTTACATTGGCATCACCCCATGCTCGGTGTGCGGCTTCATTATTGAGTCTAAAATGCTTTGTAAGGTTTGATAGGCTATATGATTTCAAGCCTTTTTTAAGCCTTCTGGAATAGCGAACCGTACATAAACGTCGGGGCTTATAATCTATCCCCTCCGCCTTAAAGGCTTCTTGTATGAAACTTAAATCGAAATTAACATTGTGGGCCACAAAGATGTGCTCTGCAAGAATGGCTCTTAGCTCCTTAGCAATGACGCTAAATGTAGGCGCATCAGCCACCATATTATTATCAATCCCCGTTAAACTTTGAATAGCCATGGGGATAGCATGATCTGGCTTCACTAAGGTATCGTAACGATCTAAAACCTGAAGCCCATCACTAATAAGGACAGCTATTTCCGTTATCGAGTTGGCTGCTGCATAAGAGCCGGTAGTTTCAATATCCACAATTGCAAACACGAAGTGAAACTAACAATTTTGCCATTTTGTGGTTATAGCTTAAAAGGAAAAATATGCCCGAATTACCCGAAGTAGAAATTATGCGACGCTATTTTGAGCATAGCGCCCTCAATAAGAGAATTGTAGGTCTGCAATTTCATGATCCATTATTCAAGGTATTCAAGTCGAGTCCGGAAGAATTACAGGATTCATTAATTGGCTCCAACTTTATAAGTACCGAGCGTATTGGAAAATACCTCTTCATTAAAACTGATCAGGGGAATTATTTACACCTACACTTTGGCATGACCGGTGATTTGGAGCTTTTCCGTAGCGATAGCCTGCCAAAATACACCCGTTTTGTTTTCGAATTTGAGGATGGCGACAAACTTGCCTTTAAGGATCTACGCAAATTTGGAGTAATTCAATTGGTGGATAGCCCGGAAGTGTACCAAAAAGCCAATAAGCTTGGTACCGACCTACTAAAAATTCAAGCAAGTGAATTCATTGAGGCCATAAAAGGCCGAAAAATCGCCATTAAAACCGCCCTACTCGACCAAAAGCATTTTGCGGGTATTGGTAATTGGATTGCCGACGAAATGCTCTTTAATGCTGGAATACACCCCAAAAAGGCTTGCAATGATCTTAATGACCAGCAATTAAAAACACTTCTAAAAGAGGGACAAGCGATTGTGAAGGCCGCCATAGCCAAGGATACCCATTATGGCGACTTCCCAAAAGATTTCTTCGTGAACTATCGCAAGGAAGGTGCTTTACATCCTGAACACCCTAATAGTCCGGTTGAGCGATTAGTAGTGGGTGGCAGAGGAACCTTTATTGTCCCCGAAAGGCAAAAATTGTAATGGAGGAGCTTTTTTATACTTGCCCCTATTGCTTTAGTGAAGTGAGCATTCTGGCCGACCTTTCGGTGGATGAGCAAGAGTATATTGAAGACTGCGAGCGTTGCTGTAATCCGATAGAATTTAAACTAATTGCCCAGCATGGAAACCTAATTGATTTCCAGTGGCAACCTATCGAACAGTAATTAGAGGGATATAAGACCTTTGATGTTTTCTGCCTTTAAATAGCGTTCAATTACCTTTTCCGGGCTTAACATCATTTCCTTGGCCGTGATACTCACATAATTACCTTTACTGGAATTACGAATGCTAACCGTAGCTTCAGAGCTATCGAAGAGACCCTCGACCTGAGCGATTTTTTCATTGTCGGCAGGGACAATGAATTTAAACATGTAAACACTAGGCCAGTCAAAGTTATCGGTTAACTGAATCAATAACTTCTCGTATTTTTCTTTGCGGGGATCCATGCTGCAAAATTTGAAAACTTCTTTAACTTGGGCAATAGATTAAAATGAATAGTATGAGAAGTATTCAATCTTGGTTTGATGAATATGCAGTGAGCCATCAAAACCCCAAAAACAAGCTTATCCACTATATCTGTGTCCCCTCAATTTTCTTTAGCATAGTGGCCCTATTGGCGTCAATCCCCCACGATTTTCTAAACTCTTGGGCGAGCGAAGCTTGGCAACCTTATTTGCATTTTGGCACTGTTTTAATTCTTTTCGGATTAATTTTTTACCTCCGTCTTTCCCTGCCCATATTCATTGGCATTGCTTTATTTTCCGCTCTCTGCTTGTATTTAACTAATATTTTAAGTGGACTTGATATACCGTTGTGGCAGAGTAGCTTATCAATTTTTGTCATAGCCTGGATTGGTCAGTTTATTGGACATAAAATCGAAGGCGCAAAACCCTCATTCTTTAAAGATTTACAATTCCTAATGATTGGACCGGCTTGGATTTTAGGCTTTGTATATCGGAAATTTGGCATCAAATATTAGCATGTCTTCAAACCCCAGGATTGTTATTACCGGTGCGCCAGGTACTGGGAAAAGCACCGTTTTAGACTTATTGGCCCAAGAAAACTTTAGAGTTTTACCCGAAATGGCGCGTCAACTTATTGCCGAACAACAAGTAATAGAAGGTAGTCAAATGTTGCCTTGGCTCGATCACCCCAGTTTTGGCGAAGAACTCTTTAAAAGACAGGTTAAGCAGTACCATTTAGCAGATCAAGAAACTACTTTTTATGATCGAGGCATCTTGGATAATCTGGCTTATTTAAGGCGGGATGGTCATCGTAATCTCAGTCTCGAAGAGCAAGCGAAAGTCTATCCTTATCACCCCAAAGTCTTTTTAATGCCGCCCTGGCAAGAAATTTACGGCAAAGACGAAGTGCGTTGGGAAGACTTAGACTTAATGCTAGACATTGATCGCGCGCTGCGCGAAATCTATAGCGATTTTGGCTATGAGGTTCTTGAGGTTCCTAAAAACTCACCCAAGGAAAGATTGAATTTCATTTTAAAGAACCTCTAGCTTGACCAAGGCACGGGAAATACTCAAGCAGTACTGGCATTTTGATCAATTTCGGCCTTTACAGGAAGACATTGTTAATGCCGCTTTAGAAGGCAAAGATGTGTTAGCCTTACTCCCTACCGGTGGTGGTAAATCCATTTGTTTTCAGGTGCCTAGCATGGCTCAAGATGGCTGTAGCATTGTGATTTCTCCGCTTATAGCCCTTATGACCGATCAGGTTGAGAACCTTAAAAAAAGAGGTATTTCTGCCATAGCCATAAACTCAAGTTTAGATAGTAATCAAAGGGAGCTTGCCTTGCATAATGCCGCTAATGGCTATTACAAGTTTATCTACCTTTCCCCTGAAAGCCTCGAATCGGAGCGCTTACTGCATCGCCTAAGCTTTGTACGAGTTAATCAAATTGTAGTAGATGAGGCTCACTGTATTTCCCAGTGGGGCTACGATTTCCGACCTGCTTATCTAAATATATCTAAGTTAAGAGACCTCTTCCCGGAAATTCCCTGTCTAGCCCTAACCGCTACCGCTACCGAAGCGGTGGCCCTTGATATTCAGGAAAAACTCAAATTTAAGGAGGCGGCGTCTTTTTTCCGCAAGAGCTTTGAAAGACCCGAGTTAGCTTATAATGTTTTGCACATCGAGGCTAAATCTGAGCGTCTATTAGAACTACTCCGTAAAATTCCTGGAAGCGCCTTGGTTTATTTGCGCAACCGAAAAGCGACAGTAGAAATAGCTCGTTGGCTGATGGATATGGGGGTTTCGGCCGACTATTACCACGCGGGCTTAGCCTTAGAGGAAAGACAGCAGAAGCAAACTAAGTGGATTAATGGTAAAACCCGCTTAATGGTTTGCACCAATGCCTTTGGGATGGGAATCGACAAGGCGGATGTACGATTGGTGATACACCTGGATCTTCCAGATTCATTAGAAGCCTATTTTCAGGAAGCAGGCCGAGCCGCAAGGGATGGCCGTAAAGCATTTTCCTTTGTACTTGTAGGACCGCATGATGCGGAGTTGTTGCGTAAAAAACATTTAGAGGGCTTTCCCGAACGCGAAGAAGTAACTAGGGTTTACCGCGCCTTGCTCAATTACCTTCAAATTGGAATTGGAAGTGCCGAAGGAAGTAGTTATGACTTTGATTTAGAGATGTTTGCCAAGCAATATCGCCTTAAATCAGGTCGCGTCTATCGCTGTCTCCAAATCCTTCAGAAAGAAGGTATCATAGAATTAAATGAAAAGGGACAGTATTTCTCTAGACTATTCTTAAAAGCAGATCGACGCACCTTGTATGATTATCAATTACGCAATCCGGAACTAGATCGACTTCTGAAGGTTTTGATGCGCTCTTATGGCGGAATGGACCTAGACTATGTGCGAATCCAAGAAAACACTCTCGCTGCTCGATTAGACACCAGTACCTATAAAGTAAAACAGGCTTTAAGACATTTGGCCAACCACGGACTAGCCGAATACCAAGAGGCCAGCGAGAAATCTAAAATTATTTTACTCCAAGAACGCCAGGATTTTAGCAACTTACAATTAAGTGAAGCACACCTGGAAAGGCGCAAAGCGGAAATCGAGTATCGGATTGAGGCTGTTTTAAAATTTATAGCTAATGATGGTACTTGTCGACTAAAGAAGCTGCTAGCTTATTTCGGAGAGCGTAAAACTGATGATTGCGGACAATGCGATGTCTGCCGAAGGAGAAAACAGAAGTCCAGCCTCGATAGCTATCGAAAAGAAATAAAGGAAATCCTTAAGGGAAAGCCTTTGGAATTAAGAAATCTTGCGGATCAATTCGAAAACAAAGTCTTGTTTTCGGAAGCCCTAAGGCGTTGTTTAGAATTAGAAGAAATTTCACAAAAAGGCTCAACTCTATATTTAAAAGGACCTAGCGAGTAGTAATTTTTTATAGTTTTGGGGAAAAGCCAATCTCATGAAAAGACTGATCTACCTCTTTAGTTTAGTATTTGCCTTTAATAGTGGTCAAGCTCAAATTAGCTTTGGGCCCACTGTAGCTGGCACTCAAAGCGATATAAATTATTTAGCAGACGGTTATTTGAGTCCGATTGGAGAAGCCATGGCCTTTGGTTTAACCAATGGTTGGTACAATACCGCTAAGGTGAAGAAAACTTTACGATTTGAACTGGGCTTTACACCATCCGTAACTTTGGTGCCTTCCGAATTTCAAACCTTTACTATTGAGAATAGCGCCTTACAAGAATTGGAATTAGTAAGTGGTAGCTCTGCTAGCACCCCAACGGTGTATGGAGACGATAGTCCGGGTCCAATGGTACAATACAAAGACCCTGTGCTTCAGAATCTCCCCAACGGCAATTTTAGAATGCCATCTGGTTTAGGTTTTCACATCGCCCCTTTAATGCAGGCTCATGGCGCAGTCGGGCTGCCTTTCGATTTTGAATTAAGCGCACGCTACCTACCCACTACCTCCATTCCATTATTAGATGGCTCCGAGATTGGCTTATGGGGCGTAGGGCTTAAACATGATTTGTTACGCTATATTCCAGGAGAGAAAATAATTCCTTTTAGTCTTAGTGCATTTGTGTCTTATACCCAACTCAATCTTGGTCAGGATATTGAACCTTCTCAAAACAACGATAAAAGAATAGATATTCAAGCCAGCGCTTTAGTGACGCGCTTATTGGTCTCAAAAAGCTTTTTATTCATCACCGTATATGGTGGCGTAGGATACAATCAGCTTAACGCAAACATTGACGTTTCTGGGACCTATGACTACATTAACCCCCTTGACCTAAGTAATCCACAACAAAGTTTAAAAGATCCAGTAGCCATTAGCAGCTCTGAAGGAAGTGGATTTGTTGGAAATGTAGGAATAAGAATGAAGTTCTTATTATTGGCTTACGTGAGCGCAGATTATACCTTTGGTCCCTTTAATGCCGCAACGCTTAGCTTGGGCATAAGTTGGGACTTATAAAAAATATATGCGCATAGTATTTATGGGAACACCCGAGTTCGCGGTGTCCATTTTAAAAGGCTTAAACGAATCGAAACACCAAGTAGTAGCCGTTGTTACCGCAACTGATAAACCGGCTGGTCGAGGACGTAAATTAAGAGCTTCAGCGGTAAAAGCTTATGCCGAATCCGAGGGCCTGAAGCTTTTACAGCCCGAGAAACTTAAAGATCCAGCCTTTCTTGAAAGCCTTAATGCCTTAAAAGCAGATCTATTTGTGGTGGTCGCATTTCGCATGCTACCGAAAGAAGTTTGGCAAATGCCCACTAAGGGCACCATTAATTTGCACGCCTCTCTCCTACCTCAATATCGTGGGGCCGCTCCCATTAATTGGGCCATTGTCAATGGTGAAAAAGAAACCGGTCTTAGCACCTTTTTTATTAATGAGAATATAGATACCGGAGATATCCTTATGCAGTGCAGGCTCGAAATTGGCGCCGAAGAAACCGCAGGAGAACTGCATGATCGAATGATGGTCGAAGGTTCGGCACTGGTACTAGAGACCTTGGAAGGAATAGAGAACGACAATATAAAGACCATAAGACAAGGGCATATTCCGGATTCTGATATTAAATACGCTCCTAAAATTTTTAAAGAGGATTTACATATCTCATGGGAAGTAGGTCCTGAAAGCATCCACAACCTTATTCGTGGCATGTCTCCTTTTCCCGGAGCTTGGACCTTGGTAAATTTAGGGGGAAAAAGTTCTCAGCTTAAGATTTATCGATCGCAAATAATAGATCCGCTAATTTCAAAAAGCGATGGAAGTCTTTATACACATGGAAAAAGGCTGATTATCGCCCTTGAAAATGCCCATTTAGAGATTTTGGAGCTGCAATTAGAGGGCAAAAAACGCATGAAAGCCTTGGATTTCCTGAATGGACAGGAAATTGGCGAAAATGACCATGTTTTATAATCAACTGATTATCAGCATTTTTTAATCTAGGCTTTTCAACAACCACTGTTAATTTTTAACAATGGCCTGCTTTTTTAGCCTGAATTGTTGGCAGATAGCGCGTTTCGGTTAAATTTGTTGGTGTTCGAATCACAATGTCTAACCAAAAATTAAACGTAATGAACAAAGCTGATCTTATTGACGCTATGGCTGCGGAAGCAGGAATTTCTAAAGCTGCTGCTAAAAAAGCATTAGACGCCTTTACCGGTAAAGTAACTGATACTCTTGCTTCAGGTGGTCGTGTATCTTTAGTTGGTTTCGGAACCTTCTCTACTTCTCAGCGCTCTGCTCGCGAGGGTCGTAACCCACAAACTGGCCAAACCATCAAAATTCCAGCAAAAACAGTTGCTAAATTTAAAGCTGGTTCTGAGCTTAACTCTAAGCTCTAACATAGCGAAGATATTTGCTTAAAAGACCTGCCTTCGGGCGGGTCTTTTACTTTATAGCCCATATAAATCGTGACTTTCCAAATTGATCCTCCAATAAATCTACCGACCTAAAGGAGTCTTTTAAGAGCCTCATTAAGTCCTTTCCAAACATAGGATTAATCTCTAAGGCTAGCACCCCCTTGTCATTTAGTGCCTTCTCAGCGTATAGCGCGATTGGTTTGTAAAACAACAAAGGATCTTTATCAGGAACAAATAAGGCCATCTCTGGCTCTTGACCGAAAACCCTGGCACTCATCTCTCCCTTTTCGCTCCAAAGCACATAAGGTGGATTACTTACTATCAGATCAAGCTTCTCTGGCCATTTTTGACCGGGGTTCAAAATATCATCCTCAATAAAGATCACCGACCGCTTTAATTGCCCTGCATTCATTCGAGCGATTTTAAGCGCTTCTAAGCTCTTTTCAATGGCATAAACGGTATTGCTACCATTTGATAAGGAAAGTGCTATACAACCGCTGCCAGTTGCCAAGTCGATAATTCTTTTAGCATCTGCACATCTATCTTTTAATAGATACACCAATTCTTCCGTTTCAGGTCGAGGTACTAATACCGAAGAATCTACTATGAATTTATTTCCAGCAAAATACTCCCATCCGATAATGTATTGCAGGACCTCTCCTTCGGTCAAACTACTAAGGTCAGCTTTAAATGACTCTATCTCACTCTTAGATAGTGTCTTTAAGCCACCTATCACATCTATACGTTTAAGACCATACTTATCTGCCAATAGCCGCCAGAACTGCGCTTTAAACTCAGTTTGTTCCTCAGCTGGAAACTGCGCTAAAAACTGTTTTTCTATTTGAAAGTAATCCTGCATCGCATAAAAAAATCCCATCAGCAAAAGCTAATGGGACTCTTGTCTTATTCTAGATCTTTAGCTTAAGCTAATACCTCAGTCATCTTCGTGCCAATATCTGCAGGTGAATCTACCACATGGATACCACACTCACGCATAATAGCCTTTTTAGCCTGAGCAGTATCTTCTGAACCACCAACAATAGCTCCAGCGTGACCCATAGTACGACCTTTAGGAGCGGTTTCTCCAGCGATAAAGCCTACTACTGGTTTGGTGCCGTTTTCCTTAATCCAATGGGCAGCCTCAGCTTCCATCTGACCACCAATTTCACCAATCATTACAATGCCATCGGTTTCACTGTCGTTCATCAAAAGCTCAATCGCTTCTTTCATGGAGGTACCGATAATTGGATCACCACCGATACCAATTGCAGTACTCTGACCCATACCTGCTTTGGTAATTTGATCTACTGCTTCATAGGTTAAAGTACCTGATTTGGATACAATACCGATGCGACCGGGGTTAAAGATAAAGGCTGGCATAATACCAACTTTAGCACCTCCTGGAGTCATTACACCCGGACAGTTAGGTCCGATTAAACGACAATTCTTATCTGCTAGGTATTCTTTTACAGTAATCATGTCCTTCACTGGGATACCCTCAGTGATTGCTACGATAACCTTGATTCCTGCTTCGGCGGCTTCCATAATGGCATCACCAGCAAATGCAGGGGGTACAAAGATGATTGACACATCCGCCCCAGTTTCCTTTACCGCATCGGCAACGGTATTAAATACTGGACGCTCCAAGTGGCTCTGACCACCTTTACCAGGCGTCACACCACCTACTACTTGGGTGCCTGCTTCAATCATTTGACCAGCGTGAAATGTTCCTTCACTGCCAGTAAAACCTTGCACTATAACTTTGGAATCTTTGTTTACGAGTACGCTCATTACTGCGAATTTGATTTGCAAATATTTGCCTGCGAAAATAATAGTTATTGTCTTTCTATAGCTGCGCTTTGCTAAAAAATCCCCTTATTTTTCAAGCCTTTGCTTTATTGTTGCGCAATAGAACTAAACCAATAAGGGCCGCTAGACTACTTGCTGCTAGAACGGCAAGCTTAGACTGACCAATTAATTCTTTAGAATCAAAGGCCAACTCTGCGATAAATAAAGACATGGTAAAGCCTATACCGGCTAAAAAGGCCACACCGATTATTTGACGCCAATCTGCCTTAGCAGGCATTTCCGCCCAATTGAGCTTAAGCAATAACCAACTAAACAAACTGATTCCAATGGCCTTACCAAAAACTAATCCGAATATCACTCCCAACGCTACGGTACTAGTACTTAAGGTGTCGAATCCTCCTTCCAAAACCACACCGGCATTAGCGAATGCAAAAAGAGGCATTACTATAAAAAACACAAAGCCATGTAAGCCGCTTTCAATCTTTTGGAGCGGCGATCGAGCTTGATCCCCTAATTCCTCCATCTCCTCAATAAGGTAATCTTCTCGAGGGGAATTATAGCGCTCCGACAAACTCTTGGTTTTATCATAAGCTCCCATAAGTTTTACCGCTTGTTTACGAAATCTACTGCGCGTAACCTTGGTTCTAACCGGTATGGTCATAGCCAGTAAAATCCCCGCAATAGTAGGGTGAATACCAGCGGTGAAAAAGGCCGACCAAATACCTACAATGCCCATAAAAGCGTAAAACAAAACCGATCGTACGCCAATCTTATTAGCGCCAAAAAGAATAATTAACACTATTGCCGCGTAAAGCAGCTGCTCCAAATGGATATTAGAGGTGTAAAAGAATGCAATAACCAAAACGGCCCCTATGTCATCAACTACCGCTAAGGAAGTAACAAAAACAGTTAGCGAGCGAGCAATGCGATTTTTAACCAGACTTATCAGCCCAAGCGTAAAGGCAATATCGGTGGCCATCGGAATCCCCCAGCCTTCAGCGGCTTCACCTTTATTAAAAGCTAAGTAAATCAAGGCTGGAGCTAGCATTCCTCCTAGCGCAGCACCTACCGGTAGACTAGCTTTCTTCCACGAATTTAGACTACCTAAAACGAATTCCCTCTTGATCTCTAAACCGACTTGAAAAAAGAAGATTGCCATCAAGCCATCATTAATCAAGTGATGCAAATTCATCCCGAAATGGGCCGAACCAAATTGAATATTAATCTTAGTTTCCCATAAATGATGATACCAAGCCCCTCCCCAAGTAGAATTTGCCACTACTAAAGCCGCCACTGCCGAAATGAACAGTAATATTCCAATGGTCAAATCATTGGAGGCTACTTTTCGTAAAGGTTTCTCGATGTAATCTATAGGTTCCCTTCTTGAGGACTTATTGCGCATAAATACTTTTAAATTCTTCTAGTTTTTGAAATTTATCATCAGGCCAATGCCCTTCCCAGTTAAGAACTTTAAACCTAGTAAATTGCTCTTCTTTGTACCAATTTAAACGTCGTGTTTTTTGAACCACCTTGCGGTGCTCTGCCTGCGAATACGCGAAATCACGCATAGCAGCATCATGATCCCAAATACTAAAGGTAGCTTGTTCTATTAGTGGCCACTCTCCTACTCCTTTTTGAAAGAGCATGGAATTTTGCTGGGAAATTACCCTAGAGACCTTGGGCACATTTCGCCAAAAGCTTATAAGTTTTCTTTTACGAATGGAGGCTCGGGTTAGCACCGCCATTAAGGCTGAATTATGCTCGGTTTCTACCGCACTTACAAATGGCTTTTTTCCATTCCAAGTCCCTTTACTTAAATAAGGAGCCAATTCGAAACGCATGAAACCGTCCGATTTACCCACAAACTCTTGATAGGCAGCAGTTTTCAGCCACTTTTGGTAAGCCTCATCATCCTCCCAAACGCTTAGATGCGCGTAGGTTGACCAGTCTGGCCAGAGACTAAATCCCTCACCTGAGCCGCTGCCCAACATTTTAAAAAATGCTAAACCAGGCTCAACTGCCATCAAGGCGGGGTAAAGACGCATTTGCTTGAAAGCCCACCAACGGCTCTTTAGATTTGGAAAATGATAAAAATGGATGAAGGTTTTCGGCAAAGATTCGCTTTAAAACTAAACTTCTGAGCGATCAGAATGTTCGCCATGTATATGTTTAGATGCCTTATGATGTTTGTGCCAGTGGTGATAATGGTCATGCTGAATCTTATAAATCACCGCCTGCCCAACCAGGCTTACACCACTATTAACCAGCACTAAACTTAAGGTTCCTGTCCAAAACCAATCTTGCCAATGCTCAGATTGCATTTTTAAAACTAAGGCTTCACCAAAAACACTTAGGCCGGCACCAATGAGTACCAGGCCTAAGATGCTAAATAGTAACCATTTTAATTTTTTTGTCATCCTGTGGCTCGAAAGTGTTTATCCTCGGCCATTAAAATTACTAAATCTTCGCCTCTAATTTGAAAGGCCTGGTCGTAAATGAAGAATATTTCCTCTGCACTTTCATCGATTTTACGTGCTGTAAATAAATTGACCTCAAAACCTAAGGTTCGCAACACTTTCAACGAAACTTTCTGCACTCCTTCATTCGCCAGATTCTCAATAATCGATCGATTGTTGACTAAACTGCGATTAATCTGTCGCACTTGGTTAATAATAGGTCGGGATTTTTCATTGTGATAAGCATTTCTACAATTGCTATCACAGAACTTTTTGTCGCTGCGGCCAAAGAGCTTGCCGCCGCATTCGATACATGTCTCCATAATCAGTTAATTAGGTTAAGACTCTAAATATAAGCACTTTCCGAAACAATTCCTGAAGTATAGTGGAAATATTAAACACTTAAATCACTTAATCTATCCCATAAAAAAAGAGGCTTAAAGCCTCTTTAAATTGATTATCAAAAGATTTTATTACCAAGTTTCCGAACGCAAATGGGTGAAGGCTCGCATTACATCCTTCTGACTTATTTGACCAATCAGTATCCCATTGCGAACCACAGGAAAGCGTCGAATTCGTTCGTTTAAAAATTTTCCAGCGGCATCGAATATGCTTGTTTCGGGATCAATGGTATGAACGTCTTTGGTCATATAGTCCCCTACCGAACCAGATGAATGAGGGGAATTATTGTATTTACCCCTAATAATTTCTTTGAGACAATCACCCTCCGATAGAATACCAATTAATCGTTGATCCTCATCCACCACTGGAGCACCCGAGATTTTTTTGCTTAGCAAAATCATCATGGCCTCCTCCATACTCTGCTCAGCTTTGAAAGTAATTAACTTGGTAGTCATATAATCTTTCACCTGAATGTTTTGCGGGGCCTCTTTACTGATAGGGGCTCTTGCCCCTTGAAAACTCTTGATCATGTCTTTTCGGATTGGTTCCTAGCAATATAGGGAATTGACTCCTATTCTACAAGTATTTTAAACTCTGGGATCTTTTCATTGGGCACGGTTAATGATAGCTGGTAATGCTGTATTTTCCAGCTGTCTTCGACGGGAACTAGAACCGCGCTAGCTCTGCAAAGACCCATACCGGTGTCTAATAATTCATCGCAAATCCAAAATCCATCTTGGGCTTGCCAATTACGCTCTCTCACTGTAAATGACCAAGCGCTATTTCTTGAAAAAGCTTCTTTAGCCCAAAGTCTTAGCTCGTCCCGCAGCCATCGTTCAGATGCATCGGTTCCAATAAAAACTGCATCCGCCGTCATCAAAGAAAAATAAGCCTCTTCATTTGCTTCATGCGCGGCTTGGTGCCACTCATCCATTAGGGCATCCATAGATGCTTCTGTAGCTTGTGGAAGCTTAGGTCCGCTGCAAGAAAACAGCAAGACAAAAAATAATAAGTATTGTTTCATCCTTACAATTTCTGAAATAAAAGCTTTAGCCATTATTTTAGTGGCAAAATTCAGATTATGAAGAGTAAGTACTTATGGCTTTCCAGCCTATTTACCCTAAGCCTTGGCCTTGTTGCTCAGGAAGATACTACCAGTAGCGAGGATGATTTCGACTTTTCCGACTTCGAATTAGCGGCCGAGCCAGCTAAGGTTTTCTGTAACAATAAAGTACTCGGTCAGAGTCCTACCTCTCTAGTTGGAGTTTTTTATAATCATCAATTAGCACATGATTTACCCATCGAACTAAGCGATGGTAGCGAATTTGATAGAGCGGAGATTTCCGCCGCTCAACAATTTTCACTGATTAGTAATATACCCCTTATAAGCCGTAATAATATCCTTATAAACATGGGTATTACTTATCAAGAGCAGCGCTATTCAATTAATGGTGGTAATGGTCATCCTTTTATTGAACATTTAAAGGATAATGCTTTACGACGGACTAATCTCACTTTTACGCTCTTTAAGCCTTTAAATGAAAAGAATTTTATCCTTGCGCAATTAGGAGCTGAGATAAATGGTGACTATGGATTTGACATGGATTTTTCAAAAACTCGTTTACCCTTAGCACTTCTTTACGGATGGAAACCTAATGATCGATTAATGTATGCTTTTGGTGCCTCCCGGACCTATTTAGGCGGTGCTTTAAACTATGTGCCCATCATTTATTACTACCATACCTTTCAAAATCAAAAATGGGGTATCGAAGCCTTATTACCTGCCAGAGCGCTTGTCCGCTACCGCTTTAATAGCTTAAGCTTTATGTCCCTTGGCTTCCAGGTAAATGGTGCCAGTTATGCGCTAAATAATTTTCAAGATTATACCGCAGGGTATACCGGAACTAATGCAAACAATTCCGAACAATTATTAGCTGCCCAAGATGTGGAGTTAAGAAGATCTGAAATTAGAGCTGGCTTAGCTTACAGCCGTCAGTTGAGTGGTTTTTTCTGGATATCCGCAGAAGTAGGTTACCGCATTAATTACAGCTATGATGTCGATGAAAACGGTGACTTCTTACGCTTCTTTGGTAGTGACGACCCTTACCTTATCAATACCGGATTGGAAAACCCACTGTACTTCACCATTGGCTTGTCCTACGTTAGTCCTTAAGGGGGACAACGATAATTGGTATATCCAATCTATCAATTAGCTTGCGAGCTGAATTACCTAAGAAATTTCGAAAAAAACCTTTTTCACGATGATGGCCGATTAGCAGATAATCGGCCTTTATTTTTTGTACCTGTTCTCGTAACCCTTCAATGGTGGAACCTTCCTCCATTAAGACTTCGCAGACAATTCCTTGATCTTTAAACTGATCGGCAATACGATGTAGTATGCGATTTTCGGCTCGGAGCTCTGCTTCTCGATCCTTTACCGACTTTTCACGACCAATTTGATAACTTAATAAATGGGGATCAGGTACCGCTATATGTATCAGACAGACTTGAGCATTTAAAGCGGTGGCGAAACGGATACAATGCTTAATGAGCTTGTTACTCAGCTCTTCAAAATCGTAGGCTAAAGCAATCTTAATCATAGCCTTAAGATATAAAAAAACCGCCTCAGGGGCGGTTTCTCATCACTTTTTCTTTTTCACTAAGCGGGTCCAGACGTCGGTTCGACCAAAGACTGGTGTTCCTACATAGCCCCGAATTTCAATTTTATTCTCTTCGGTTAGCTCAATCTTACAGTTGTAGGTACTACCATTATTCGGATCGTAGATAGTGCCATCGGTCCATAGACCTTCCTCTGCATCATAAACGAAGTCTTTTAGAATGCGATATCCTTTAATGGGAGTGCTTCGCAATGATTCATCCGGATTGTTAATATCAGTGCGGGGCTTGCCGTTCTCATCATTCGGTTCCTTTAACCATACCACACGACCATAGAATTTGTTACCAATTTTGTCAATCTTCACCATAGAGCGGCCATTACTAGGTTGCCAAACTCCAATTAGCTTGTCTCCTGCCTCCTGGGCACTAAGTCCGCCTAAAGTAAAAACACTAACTAAAAGGCTGTAAATCAATTTTTTCATATTCTATTTCTCGTCTTTATATTCTACTACTAATGCTAATTTAGCCTTGGCCATCATCTCATCCATATGGTCTTCCGAAATATTTAGGTCCAGAACATAGGTAAGCCCCTCATCTTTCATGTAAGGTAACAGATTAACCTCCTCGGCCACATTTAGTTTTAAAACCCCAGTTTCTGGCAGTGGACTTAAACTGGCAACACTACTGAGCTCTTGATTATTACTTACCACTTGAAACAGCAATGACTCAACGATGCCACGATTTTCCTGCTGGATATTCATTTCTACACTGCTAATTCCAACCCTAGTTATGGCTTCGCTACTCACCCCTAAACTTTCAGCCAAAGAGGATAAATCTAAATCCCCTTTACCTTGGAGGGTGTTTGCTCCTTCAAACAGCATATCCCCGCTTAAAGCGACCTTTAATTCCTGAGAATTATCGCTTACCGTCGATTGGCAAGCAATTAATAGTGGCAATAATGCCAGCGCTAAATATTTCCGCATGCGTTTCATTTTTGGCTAATTTATAGTCTAGGCCTCAATTTTAAAAGTAGAATAGGAAGATCAATGCAAGGAATTAATTCTAAATGCAGGTTTATTAACGATTGGTCGTTTATCAATTAATCGCAAAGGCCTATTATTCTCATTAGTATTTAAGACCTTTAGCAGGCAGTAAAAGCACTGCGTTACACTATGAAGTTTTCAGAATTTAATTTAAGTCAAGATTTACTAGAAGCCCTCTCCTACATGAATTTCGAAGAAGCTACTCCTATTCAGGAGCAAGCTATTCCACAAATCTTAGAGGGTAAAGATATTATCGGCTGTGCGCAAACGGGAACTGGTAAAACAGCCGCCTTCGTACTGCCAATTTTAGAGAAGCTAAGTAAAAAACGCAATCAAGGAATCAACGCCCTTATTCTTTGTCCAACCCGCGAATTGGCGGTGCAAATCGACCAACAGGTTGAGGGACTCTCCTATTTCTCAGGGCTAAGCTCTTACTCAGTTTATGGTGGTGGCACCGGACCTGAATGGGAAGCAGAGCGACGGGCCTTAAGCGGTAGTACCGACATAATCATTGCCACCCCAGGTCGTCTCTTAGCCCATATACGCAACGAATACGTTAAACTCGACCAATTACAATACCTAATATTAGATGAGGCCGACCGAATGCTGGACATCGGTTTTTACGATGACATCATGAAAATCATTGGTGAATGTCCTAAAACCAGACAATCACTTTTGTTTTCAGCTACCATGGCCCCAAAAATCAGGAAGCTCGCTAAGCAGATTTTAAAGGATCCAGCCGAAATTAATTTATCGGTTTCCAAGCCCGCCGAGGGAGTTACCCAGGAAATTTACATGGCGCATGAAGAGCAAAAACAAGGCTTGGTACGCAAAATAATATCCGAACACCCTGACTTTAAAAGCATTATAATTTTCTGTTCGACCAAGAAAAAGGTACAGCGGCTTACAGCTAAGTTGCAGCAGAAAAAGATGAACGTGCAGGGAATTTCGAGTGATTACGAGCAAAAAGAACGCGAGCAACTCCTCCTCGATTTCAAGTCTCGGAAAGTGCGCATTGTTGTGGCCACCGATGTCTTAAGTCGCGGTATTGATATAAAAGATATCGACCTGGTAATTAATTACGACGTTCCTAATGATGCTGAAGATTATGTGCACCGCGTGGGAAGAACAGCACGCGCCGCTTCGAAGGGCTTGGCCATTACCTTAGTATCCTCCGACGATATTTATAAGTTTAAACGAATCGAAGAATTCGTGGAGCGGGTTTATGAAAAAAAGGATCCGCCAAATGATTTAGGACCAGGACCAAAATGGGAGAATTCAAGACCCAAGCCCAAAGGTCGCCGTGGTAATTTTAAAGGAAATTCAAAAGGTGGTACACGCAAAGGGTCGGGGCCTAACAAGAATTATAAAGGAAGACAAAAGTCCTCAAATAACCGCACGAATTCTAAGCGTAATAACGACAATAATGACTCTACTAAAAAGACTGATTAACAATCATTTAGTTATAATCATCTTCCTTTTCACTTTAAACCTGAAGGCCCAGTTACGAGATGAGGTTTTAGCCATTGAAGAAGTGATTCGTGAAGCCTACATTGATGGTGTTTTTAATGAAGGTAATGTGCGGAATATAGAATTAGGCTTCAGTAAAAACTTTCAAATGCTTGCCCTAGATGAAGAGGGACAAGAAATGACCTTCGATCGGGACTACTTCATTCAGAGGGTGAAGCAAATGAAAGCAGAAGGAAAGTTCCCTCCAGCCAAAGACCAAATGGTGCATTTCAAGATTCTACGTACCGATGTAGAAGGCAATTCCGCTTCGGTGAAATTAAACTTCTATCGTGGCTCTAAACTTGCTTATATAGACCTATTGCACCTTATCAAAGTAAAGCGCAATTGGCTCATTGTCCATAAGGTCTTTAAATCCACCGAACAAAGCAGTAAATAAATTGTCCTTCCTGTAGAATCCCTGTTTTGAAAAGAACTACAAAGCTTATCCTCATATTAGGGGCTATCGCAGCCTTAGGCCCTTTGTCTATTGATACTTACCTCGCTGCGTTCCCCGAAATTAAACGAGATCTAAATACAGAGATTAATTACGTTAGTCTCACCTTAACCGCATATTTTATCGGTATTGCCATTGGACAATTAATTAATGGTCCTATTCTCGATCGCTACGGAAGAAAGCGTCCTTTGATTATTGGCCTAAGTCTCTATTTCTTCGCTACCCTAGCATGTTCCACTGCCAACAGCATTGAGGTTTTAATTGCCTTACGCTTCTTGATGGCCTTAGGCGGATCAGTGGGAATGGTGGCAACCCGAGCTATCATTAGAGATAATTTTGAGCATAATGATATTGCCCGAGCTTTTTCGGCCCTAATCTTAATTATGGGTGTAGCCCCAATCCTTGCCCCCATGCTCGGTGGCCTAATACTTAAGAGCTTCGGCTGGAGACCCATATTCTGGTTTTTAAGTGGCTATGTATTACTTATCCTCCTTTCTATAATATTCCTTTTACGTGAGAGTAAAGAAAAGGACCCCGCAGTTTCTCTAAATCCTTCCACAGTTCTATTTAATTATATAGAATTACTAAAAAAGCCACGCTTCTTGCTTTACGCCTTAGCGGGTATGACGGGCATGGCGGCGATGTTTACCTATATTTCGGCCTCTCCTTTTGTTATTCGAGAAGTTTTGGTCTTCGATGAAATTTATTTTGGATGGATATTTGGCTCTAATGCCTTGGGTTACATTGGCGCTAGTCAGTTAAACCGATATCTATTAAAGTCGCACGACATCCGTAAGGTTTCTAAGGTAGTGGCTATAATCTTTGGTATTAGCGGCAGTCTTTTGTTGTTGCAGGTTCTTACGGGACTTAGCTTTCCCTTAGTTTTCCTCATCAATCAATTTGTCTTTTTATCTATGCTGGGCTTTATAAACCCAAATATGCAGGCCCTAGCCCTTGAGCCTTTCCCCAAACAAGCAGGAATTGCCAGTGCCCTTTTGGGTGCGATTCGCATGCTTATGGGTACCTTAGCTTCAGGCTTGGTCTCGCTTTGGCATGACGGCAGTGCGCTACCAATGGCAAGCATTATGGCCTTTTGCGGGATCGCCTTAATTGTAATTCTGTGGAATAGAAACTGGGCAACAAGTGCCCACAAAGAATTTGCCTAATGGAAAACTTCGCGATAATTAGTGCTTTTAGCGATATCGAGCATGGCCGCCTGGGGAACAACGCGGCGGTAATCCTAAGCCAGAATCGCTTGGAAAAAAGCGAGATGTCGGCCATAGCCTTTGAATTACAACAACCGGCCACCACTTTCCTATTCCCAATTAAGCCGGGTCACTACGAGGTCTTTTGGTTTGCACCAGATGGAGAAATTGACCTATGTGGACATGGTAGCCTCGCCGCGGCAGCCTTTCTAAATAATTTTAAAAGCGAAGAAAAAGCTGTTCTGCACTACGAGAAGGGTTTTATCAAGGTAGGCTACGAAAACAACTCGCATTATTTATGGATCGACCCAATTGAAGTAATCGATCACCAAAAGGCTCCTGAAGGCTTAGAAAGCGCATTAGGCAAGGAAATTCACGATTACTTCACCACTGCCAATAAGCATATAGTAATACTAAAATCGGAGGAAGATGTCCAAAGCATGAAACCTGATTTTAATGCTCTGGCTAAACTAGAGCCTTTTGGTTATGCGGTGAGCGCACCGGCTAAGGAGGTCGATTTCGTTTCCCGCACCTTGGTACCAAAAGTCCAACAACTAGAAGACCATGCTACAGGATCTTCTCATGCAGTTTTAGTTCCTTTTTGGGCTGAGCGTTTAATGAAGTCTGAAATGGAATCGCTGCAGTTAAGCCCGAGGGGCGGCGCTTTTCATAGTGAAATTCATATGAACAAAGTGCTCCTAAAGGGCCAAACTCGACTAATAGTACAGGGCCAATACCCTTTATAAATATGGAACTAGACTGGGACAAAGGTTTTCGTGGTCCGGATCTAGAAAAAGCCACGGGTGATCCAGAAGAACTAAGAGCTTTCTTGCGTGAAGGTGAACATCAGGAACAAGATTTTAAGTTCCGAATTGACTCATCCACAAAAATAGCCCGCACTCTTTCCGCTTTTGCCAATACCGATGGGGGCCGACTACTAATTGGCGTCAAAGACAATGGCAAGGTCACCGGGATTATTCCTGATGAAGAGTACTTTATGATTGAAGGAGCAGCGGATCTTTATTGCGATCCCAAAGTGAAATTCGATTACGAATTATTTGATTATGAGGACAAGCTGGTATTAGTGATTGACGTTCCTCCCTCTGCAGAGAGACCACATTTTGTAAAGGAAAAAGATGGCAAGCGACAGGCCTACATTAGGCAAGACGACGAAAACTTTGCAGCCAATAAGGTTATTCTGCGCTTTCTACGCGATCGAAAGCCGGATGAAAAAAGAAAAAACCTAGTCGCCTATGGTCCAGCCGAGCGAAGCTTATTTGACCTTTTAAGTACCGAAACCGAAATTTCGCTGAGCAAATTCGCTCGCAGCGCTAAGATACCCTTATGGCGTGCGGAAAAAATAATGGCCCTTTTTCTTAAATGGGGCATCCTAAGCTATGTAGCCACCGACAAGGGTATTCGCTTTCGTTTAAAGGAAGAAGCTACAGATTAAAGATATCCAACTCCGCCAAGCCCTCATCTAAGTTCCCATACCAGTCAATTAAGGCGGAACTTTCGCCGCAACCACCATATTCTTGCGGGCAATAAACTTTTTGGTGATTGAATCCGCAATACTCACAGCGCCCTAGGTTATCAAAAAGATCAATGTCTTGTCCGCATTGTAAACAATTCCAATCTTTTTCTTGCCTTTCTTGCCAGGCACATTGAGGGCATTTCGCTTTGGGGTCACTCATCTTGCAAAGAAAATCAATCCATTCCTAAAAGTATTAGCCTTTGCAATGGTCATCCCTTTTATTCTATCTAAATTTGCGGCCTCAAAATTCAGGCTATGTTAACAGTATCCAATGTTTCCCTTCAATTCGGTAAACGCGTTCTTTTTGAAGACGTTAACTTAAAGTTCCACGGCGATAGCTGCTATGGTATGATTGGCGCTAATGGCGCAGGGAAATCTACTTTCCTGAAAATCCTTAGTGGTGAGATAAGCCCTAATAGTGGTCAGGTTAGTCTTGAACCAGGGAAGCGAATGGCCGTGCTAAAGCAGGACCATACCGCCTACAACGATTCTCAAGTATTGGATACGGTTCTTATGGGTTACCAGGAGCTCTATGACCTGATGAAGGAAAAAGATGCCTTATACGCCAAGCCCGATTTTAGCGAAGAAGACGGCATCAAAGCTTCCGAATTGGAAGATAAATTTGCGGAAATGGACGGCTGGAACGCCGAAAGTGACGCCGCGGCCTTGCTCAGTGGTCTAGGTATTGCCGAAAGCCTGCATTACTCTAAAATGAGCGAATTAGAGGGTTCGCAAAAAGTTCGGGTACTATTGGCCCAAGCTTTATTTGGTAACCCTGATGTGCTTATTCTCGATGAGCCAACCAATGACCTCGATTTAAAGACTATTGCTTGGCTAGAGGACTTTTTACTAAACTTTAGAAATACGGTAATTGTGGTTTCTCACGACCGTCACTTCTTGGATACGGTTTGTACAAATATCGCCGATATCGATTTCAAAAAGATATCCCTATACTCGGGTAATTACAGCTTCTGGTACGAAAGCTCCCAGTTAGCGGCTCGTCAAAGGGCAGCGGCCAATAAAAAGGCGGAAGACAAGCGTAAAGAATTACAAGAGTTTATCCAGCGATTTAGTGCTAATGCCTCCAAATCGCGTCAGGCTACTAGCCGTAAAAAGCTGCTCGACAAGATTAACCTGGAAAATATGCCTGCTTCTAGTCGTCGTTACCCGGCCATTATTTTTAATCAAGGACGTGAGGCCGGTGATCAAATTTTGGAAGTTGAAGGTCTTAGCGCTTTCGCTGAAGATGGCACGCAGTTGTTCAAAGACTTATCTTTTAAAGTAAACCGCGGTGATAAAATTGCCGTGATTAGTGACAATAGCCTCGCTATTACTGCCCTTTTTGATATCATCAACGGCGACCGTAAAGCCGAGTCGGGAAGTTTCAATTTTGGACAGACTATTACCACCGCTTACCTTCCTACCGAGCATCAAGAGTTTTTTGATACTAATGACAACCTAATTGACTGGTTGCGCCAATATTCAGAAAACAAGGATGAAGTATATGTACGCGGATTCTTAGGTAAAATGCTCTTTACGGGTGAAGAAGTATTAAAATCGGCTAAGGTTCTCTCGGGAGGCGAAAAAATGCGCTGCCTTATGTCACGCATGATGCTTTCTGAAGCCAATTTCCTCACCTTTGATGAGCCCACTAACCACCTCGATCTTGAGTCAATTCAGGCGCTAAACAATAGTTTACAGGAATATAAAGGGACCATCCTCTTTACGAGTCATGACCACACCTTTACCCAAACGGTTGCCAATCGCATAATTGAGATCTTCCCCAATGGACATCTCGATAAATTAGTAGAATACGACGATTATATCGCTGATGCTAAGATTCAGGCGCAGCGAGAGGCTTTAAAAGCTTAGGCAGAAGGCTGTATAGCCCGTACCCTTTTATTCATGATGTAAAACCATAAAGGGGGAATGCTGGAAAGTAGCATCATACCTGGATAACCGGTAGGTAACTGCGGACTTTCGTCGTGGTGCTCTAAGATTTGGTACTTGCGATGGGGATGAGCGTGGTGATCACTATGTCTACTTAGCTCAAATAAGAGTAAACGTCCCATAATATGGTCGCTATTCCAACTATGCCTTGGATTGGCATTCTCGTAACGCCTTTCGTTAAGCTTCACTCGGCTAAGTCCATAGTGCTCTATGTAATTAACGGTTTCTAAAAGGACCATGCCTATAAAGGCCGCCGCTAAAAAGGCTAAGAGGCCGCTCAAGCCAAAGCCCAAGAAAATACTGAGGGCCAAGGCAAACTGACCTAAATGCAGCATTAACATCTCATTTTTGGCTGACCAAAACCCTAGCTTTTTACCACGGAGCATTTGTTTCTGAATAGCCCAAGCATGTACATAGGAATAGAAAATACTGCGTAACCAAAAGGCATAGAGACTTTCGTTATAGCGCGCAGAGGCGGGGTCTTCGGGCGTGGCTACATTGCGATGATGCCCGTAATTATGCTCCACAAAGAAATGGCCGTATAAAGAAGAGGCCAACAATAGTTTAGCGAGGCGCTGCTCGCCTTTTGTAGTGCGATGCCCTAGCTCATGACCGACATTAATTCCTATAACCCCGCACATTAAGCCCATGGCACTTATATGTCCCCAATAACTAAGGCCATCCTGAGCATTAGGAATGGTGAATAGAAAATAAACTAGAGTGCCATATTGCAGCGGTACGGTTAAATACAATAACCAATCGTAGACTGAGTCGTCTTTGATTAGATCCTGCTCCATTTTATCTAAATTCCTAGGATTAGCGCTAAATAGTAATTCCAATAGCGGCACGATAAAAAAGGCATAAAGAATCGGTAAAAAGCTAAGCCACTCTTCCAATTGGAAAGAGAGCCACACTACAGCTGGAACACTGTAAGCCATTAAATATTTCAAAAAACGCCACTTCATGCTCTCAAATGTAGAGAGCAAGGCCAAGATTTGCAAGCCAATCAAGCTTCCAGCGGTGAACTATAATGAACTAATGTAGTTATGCTAATCTCAGAAATGTCCTAAATTCGGGCCTCACCAAAAAACAAAAATATGCGCAAGTTTATTCTACTACTATCAATCCTTATAAGTGTACCCAGCTTAGCTCAGGATAGTATTCCCCAAAAGGATCTCAATGATTTGAAATTCAGAGCTATTGGTCCAGCAGGAATGAGTGGCAGAATTACGGCAATTAAAGTAGACCCTCGCAATAAAAATAGTATTTATGCGGGCTCCGCTTCGGGCGGATTGTGGCATAGCACAAATGGAGGTACTTCTTGGCAATGCATTTTCAATAATGAAAAGGTTAGCAGTATCGGAGCCTTGGCCTTAGACCCGCAAAACCCCGACATCATTTGGGCGGGAACCGGCGAGGGTAATCCTCGTAACTCCAATACTGGTGGTGAAGGAATATACCTTTCTCGTGATGGTGGCAAAACCTGGAACTTGATGGGATTGGAGCAAACCAGACATATCCATCGCATTATCGTGCATCCCAGCAATTCCGATATCATTTATGTAGCAGCAATTGGAAATCCTTGGGCCGACTCAGAGCACCGGGGTGTTTATAAGTCTACTGATGGCGGAAAAAATTGGACTAAAATCCTCTATCAAAACAATCGCACTGGTGCAGCGGAAATGGTTATGGATCCGCAAAACCCGGATAAACTTATCGTTAATATGTGGGAGCATCACCGCGATCCTTGGTTTTTTAAGTCAGGGGGAAAAGGCAGCGGTTTATTCATCACTTACGATGGTGGGGAAAGCTGGCAAAAGAAGACGGACAAAGACGGACTTCCCAAAGGTGAATTAGGTCGTATGGGTATTGCCATTGCCGCTTCACAACCCTCTCGAGTTTATGCATTTATTGAGAAAAAGGGAAAGAATGCCTTATACCGGAGTGAGGATGGCGGAAACAAATGGCGTATGATTTCTCAGGATGACAATATTGGTAACCGTCCTTTCTATTATGCCGAGATCTATGTAGATCCCAAAAATGAAAACCGCGTGTATAGCATTTGGTCCACTATCTCACGTAGTGAGGATGGCGGTAAAACTTGGCGCGTGATAGCACCTTATAACTATATTCATCCCGATCATCACGCTTTATTCATTCATCCCGAAGATCCCAATTACCTTATTAATGGTAATGATGGCGGCATGAATATTAGTCGCGACCGTGGCGAAACTTGGCGATTTGTAAACAACCTTCCCCTCGCTCAATTTTACCATATCAGCTACGATATGGACCTGCCCTATAATGTATATGGGGGAATGCAAGACAATGGCTCTTGGAAAGGTCCCGCTTACGTTTGGAAAGCAGATGGCATTCGCAACGATTATTGGGAAGAGCTTTATTTCGGTGATGGATTTGATGTAGTTCCAGATCCTTTGGATAAGGACTATGCCTATGCTCAAAGTCAGGAGGGCTACGTAGGCCGCGTACACACTCCCAGTGGATATACCGAGATGATACGCCCTGTTCACCCTGAGGCCAAAAACTTACGCTTTAACTGGAATGCTCCCATCGCTTTAAATCCTTTCGATCAAAAGACGCTCTATTTCGGCGCTCAGTATGTATTTAAAAGCATGGATCAAGGGAAGTCATGGAGCCTAATTTCGCCCGACCTAACCAGCAATGACAGCACAAAACAGAATTATGGTGAAAGCGGTGGTCTCACCTATGATGTTACGGGAGCCGAAAACTACACTACCCTGCTTTGCATTAGTCCTTCTAGCCAAGAAAAAGGCTTAATCTGGACCAGTTCCGATGATGGAAAACTACATCTAAGCAAAGATGGTGGTCAAAACTGGCAAGACCTTTCCTCTAAATTGAAAGCTATGCCCGAAGGAGCGTGGATTCCTCAAGTGGTGGTAAGTAAGCATAAGAAAGGGGCGGCATTTGTGGTAGCGAATGATTACCGTCGAGGAAATGAAAAAGCAATGCTCTTTTATACCGACAATTACGGAAAGAGTTTTAAGAATATTGGAGCCTCCCTCCCAGCCTATGTAATTAGTGTGGCTCAGGATCCCAAAGACCCTCAGCTCATATTCGCGGGCACTCAAAGAGGTCTATACTTTAGCTGGGACCTAGGGAAGCACTGGCAAAAATGGAGCAAGGATCTTCCCACCACTTTGGTGTCGGACATCAAGATTCATCCGCGTGAAGACGACCTAATCCTAGGAACTTTTGGTCGTTCTGCTTTTATTCTAGATGGCTTGGAGGTACTACGCGCCCGTATTGCCGAGGAGCGCGAAGGTAAAGAGCCTAAACTAGCCTTATACCTAGAGCAAGATCCTTACCGCGTAGCTTATAAGCGTGCCGATGGTTCGCGTTTCCCAGCCGATGGTACCTTTAAAGGAGAAAACCGCGCTAGTGGCTTAATCACTTATGTGTATCACAATTTTGATAAGAAAGATTCGATAAAGGCTAAAGACTTGCATTTTGAGATTTTAAACCCATCCGGCGAAAGCCTACGTAGCTTCTACCGCAAGCTCCCCGAGAAAGGCTTAAATCGCTTTGGCATTAGTTTACGTCATCGCGGACTAGGCTTCCCATCAAAAAATGGAAAAATTAATGATACTACCGAAAGAGCACCTTTAAGCTTAGTGAGTGGTAGCTATATTCTCCGTCTTAGTTATGGTGGTGAGGTAGCCGAGCAAAAATTTGATTACCACCCTGACCCCCGCATTAATATTAGTGTTGAGCAGGAAAAAGCGAACTTTAATTTTGCCCAGGAATTTGACCAGAGTTTGGCACCATTGCACGAGGCGATTGATTATTTAAAACGCAGTAAAAAAGCTATTTCCATCGCCGAAAGTGCGGCAGAACTCTATCTAGACCAGAAGCAAGCAAAGGCTTTCACTGACTCCATAAAGTCTATCAAAAAGGAGCTAAAGCGTTTAGAAGAGGTTGTTTATGGTAAGGAGGTAGATGGTTACTACGATCAACCACAAACCCTTTCTTCAAAATACGGGGCGGCCATGTCCTATCTACGTCGCTCATGGTCTGGAGTTCCTAGTCAGGCTCAGATCTTAGCCGAGGACTATGCTAAGAGTCAGGATGAGTTCCTACAAAGCCTAAATCAGTTCAAAGAAGAACATTGGACCCGGTACAATGAACTGATAAACCAGTACCAGTTAAAACTTAACCCTTAATGAATAAAGCATACGATGCCATTATTATTGGTGGTGGAGTTTCTGGCTTAATCGCAGCCAAGGAATTAGAAGCCTATCATCTAAATACACTACTTATAGATAGTGAGCCGCAAGCAGGGGGACGCTTAAAAACGGATCGCCTAGACGGTTTCCAACTCGATCATGGCTTTCAGGTACTATTGAGTGCTTACCCAATGGTAAAGAAACACTTAGACCTCTCGCAGCTAGAATGTGAAGCTTTTGAGTCAGGTGCCTATTGCTTCGATACTAAAAAAGGCTTCGAGGTTCTCGATGTTAAACGAAACCCAGCTGCCTATTTAAAAATGGCCTTTAGTCCAATTGGCAGCTTTGGTGATAAGCTAAAAGTTGCCAAATTACGCCGTGAGGTACTCCATAAAACTGAGGAAGAGATTTATAATGAACCGGATACCTCTACCCTCTCCTTTTTGCAGCAATATGGCTTTAGCGATAAGATTATTGATCGTTTTTTTAAGCCTTTCTTTGGCGGCATATTTTTAGAACATCAGCTCGAAACTTCCAGTCGACAGTTCCAATACATCTTCAAAATGTTTGCGCAAGGCGAAGCCCTTCTACCAAAAAAGGGAATTGCCGCAATCGCCGAGCAATTAAAAGGTCAATTACAGCGTACCGAATTTCGCTTCAATAGCAAAGTGAAATCTATTCTTGGTCAGGCAGTGCAATTAGAAGACGGCACGGAATTTCAGGCAAAACAAATAATTATTGCGGGTGACCCATCGGCCATTATGCCTCAATATCAGTCGGATGTAAGCTGGAATAGTACCCTGCAGTTATATTTTAGCGGACCTAAAGGCCCCCTTTGTCGGAAAAAAATCGGCTTAAGTTTTAGTAAAGATGGACTTATAAGTAATGTCGCTTGTTTATCCCAGGTGCAGCCTTCCTATGGTAATGGTCAATCTGAATTGTACCAGGTAAGTTTGCGCGAGGAATTGAAAGCTAGTGAGCAGGAAATGGTGGAAAAAATTAAGCGCGAGTTACAGTTAATCGTTGGCAATGGATTACGCGATTGGAAATTCTTGCGTAGCTATCATGTAAGGCACTCCTTACCCCGCTTATCGAACCTGGCTTACGAGCGTCCCTTCGAAGAAAGCCGCCTTGCCGATGGGATATATATCGCTGGCGATCATTTATTAAACCCTAGCTTAAATGCCGCAATGCTAAGCGGCGAATTGGCCGCTAAGGCCCTGATTCTAAATCATCAAAACAAATGAGAATAGTAGGCCCCATACCCCACCCTAAGTTTAAAGTGATGCTTTACGCCCAAGAACAACATTGGTACGTAGAGATTGAAACCGGTCCCATGAAACAATGTTTTAAGGTCCCCAAGGCCCGCGCCGCTAGTCAAGCGGAGGTGCAAAAATGGCTTGACCAAGAGTTTAATGAGGAGGCCTACCGGATTTTTGAGGCGATGTACAAAAACTACAAGGCTTCGGCCGATCGAAATTTGGACAAAGCATAAAAAAGGGGCCTTAAGCCCCTTTTTTTATTTTGAGATTAACTCTGTTAACTCTTTGTCTATAGTAGCTCCGCGGTCGCGAGCATACCATTTTTGCAAATCAATGGTAACCTCTGCTTTAGGCCGGCCTTCTGCCTTACCATCGAGATGAATCTGCTGGGCAGGTTTAGGACGAGGTCCCCAGGTACCCATCTCATCACCGTTTTCTACATTAAAGCGGATCAACTTAGGAATGGCTCTTCCGCCATTGGTAAGGTATTGATCCATTAAATCCAGGTTTTCGTCACGTAAGAGAATTTTAAGCCTCACTTTATCGCTATACTGGGCTGCCTTAGCCATGAAAGGCAAAGCATGGGCAGCATCGCCGCACCAACCCTCGCTCAGTACTACCCAGTCTTCTTGATGCTCCAATTGGTCTAGGGCAGCTTTTAATTCATCACTTAGTTCATAACGTTTATCCCACTTATCCATGCGGGCATTGTTCAGGTCGGTATAGTTAAGGAAGTCTTCTGAACTAGAACCTCCCGTTGCCAAGCCTTTTGCTCTTAGGTCATTTATTAATTCGCGGTAAGCTTGGTAATCGTATACTTTGCTAGCTGTTTCGGTAGCGGTCATATCCATTCATTTAGGGTGCAAATTTATAAACGAGAAAAGCCACTAAGTATGACTTATGACACTTAGTGGCTTATAGTATTATAGGGCCGCTCTATATTATTTGAACTGCGCCGAAATGGTTTCGCTCTTAGGACCTTCGCTGTAATCATAGAAACCTTCACCAGATTTCGCGCCCAACTTGCCTGCGCGCACCATATTTACCAATAAAGGACAAGGCGCATACTTAGGATTACCAAATCCTTCATAAAGCACATTAAGGATGGATAGGCAAACGTCCAAACCAATGAAATCAGCTAATTTCAATGGACCCATAGGGTGAGCCATACCCAATTTCATAATGGTGTCTATTTCTTTAACACCGGCTACTCCCTCGAATAGAGTGATAATAGCCTCATTAATCATCGGCATTAAAATACGATTGGAAACAAAGCCTGGGTAGTCATTACACTCAGTTGGCACCTTACCTAGTTTTTCGGAAAGCTCCATAATGGTTTTAGTGGTAGCATCGGAAGTGGCATAGCCACGGATCACTTCCACCAATTTCATTACTGGTACCGGATTCATGAAGTGCATACCAATTACCTTGTCGGGTCGACCAGTTACCGCAGCAATCTGTGTTAGGCTAATCGAAGAGGTATTGGAAGCTAAAATGGCTTCGGGCTTAGAATACTTATCCATATCCCCGAAAATCTTCAACTTCAGCTCTACGTTTTCGGTAGCGGCTTCTACCACCAGATCCACATCGCCCAGCGCTGAGGCCATATCGGTGTGGGTGCTAAGATTAGCCAAGGTGCTTTGCTTCTTGGCTTCATCGATAACACCTTTACTTACTTGTCGATCTAAATTCTTTTCAATGGTTTTCATTCCGCGCTCTAGGGCAGCGTCTGAAATGTCCACTAGGTTTACAGTAAAGTCGTTTTGTGCAAAGACATGAGCAATTCCATTACCCATGGTTCCGGCACCAATTACGGCTACTTTTTGCATTGTATCTATTTTGAGATTTGAGGATTATTCTTGAATTAATTTTTGCAAAAATGCATCATTTTCGCTCACAAAGTCTTCCCAAACCGGAGTTCCTGGTCCGGAGAAGCCCGTATGTATCTTACGTACTTGATGATCTTTATCTAAATAAATGGCGGTAGGATAGCTCATGACGTGATTAAGCATGGGCAGTTTTTCCGCGGCTTTGTCGGCTCGTGTAGCGCCTGCCAATAAAACGGGATAAGGTACCGCAAGGTCTCTTTTCATCTTAGAAGCTCGCTTTAGAGCAATAGCCTCGTTCTTGGCCCGCTCAAAGGTCAAGCAAACAATTTCCAGTCCTTTAGGCTGATATTGCTTATACACCTCCGTTAAATAGCGACTTTCATCATAACAGTTAGGACACCAAGAACCGCTGATTTGAATAATCATCGGCTTGCCTGCAAAACGTTCATCCGAAAGACTAATCGTATCACCATCTAAATCCGGGAAACTGAAATCAAAACCTTCATAACCTTCCTTAATGAAGGTTAAGGTATCGGGATCGGGTAGGCTAAAGCTCGTATCCTTATACATTATAAAAGGAGCCATATAGGATCTACCGGAATAAAACTTCCCCTGAATTGTATCGAATAATTCGGCTTCGAAATGGAATAAATGCGCACCATCAAAGGCCGAGAAGTACATTTTACCTGCTGCGGCGGAGCCTTGTAAATAGCGGTAATCACCGGTTGCTGTCATCACCGTGCCATGGATTTCTCCATCCACAAGGTCGAAATAGGCTAAACCACTGCCCTCACCATCCGTACCCGGATTAAAGTCCATCCGCCAATAGCCCTTCAATGGGTCCATGATTTGGGTATTGGGATAACGGTCTTGCTTGCCTTTGCTCGCCTTGAATGGCAGTTCATAGTTTTCCGCATCCGGATTGATATATACGCCTTTCAGCTCTTCACCACTGGCCTTTACCATAAAGTGATTAGCAAATACGGGCATTTCAATGCGGAAGCTATCTGGTCCTATGGGAATCATGCGAGCCTCCAAGGTTTCGGAAGCATTATGCACTGTAAAGCTCAAGATGGAATCTCCTCCACTGATAGTGGCATTGAAATTCAAATCTACGCTATCATTTAAGCTAATACTGGCCAGCCAATCACCTTGAAGTTCAAGTTCGGCCTTAGTATCCGCCGGCCCGGCACAAGAAACTATTAGCGCACCGAGACCCAGTGCCATTAGATATTTTGCTATTCTCATAAGCCCAGTGCTTTGGTGATTTCTGCTAAACGTCGTTCCAATTTTGCCTTACCTTCTCTAAAATCTTTAAGCTCGCCTAGGTGATCGTTTACACTAACGTAGAACTTAATCTTAGGTTCGGTACCACTAGGGCGTGCGGTAATCTTGGTGCCCTCCTCGGTAATAAACTGTACTACATTACTTTTAGGTAAATCTATAGACTCGCTGCTCATATGTACCAAATCCTTGGCCTCGGAGCTTTGATAGTCCAAAACCTTAATAATACGCTCTCCAGCAATGGTGTCGGGGGTTTTGGTGCGGAAATCTTGCATCATTTGGGCAATTTCTTCCTGACCTTTCATGCCTTCACGTTTCAAGCTAACCAGTACTTCTAGGTAAAAGCCAAACTTATGGTAGGCATCGATAAGCATTTCATAGAAACTACTGCCCTTACTTTTAGCATAGGCCGCTGCTTCCGCTAACATTACCGCCGAAGCTACTGCATCTTTATCGCGCACGAAGTCGCCAATCATATAGCCATAGCTTTCTTCGCCTCCGCCGATAAAGGTCATCTCGCCTTCACGATTTCGAATAATATCCGCAATCCATTTAAAGCCGGTTAAACATTCTGGGCAGGGAACTTGGTAAGCTTCAGCAATTTTGGTAATTAAATCAGTAGTCACGATGGTCTTTGCAACGTATTCATTACCAGTTAATTTCCCTTTTTCTTTCCACTGCTCCAATAAGTAGTAAATAAGCACGGAGGCGGCTTGATTACCATTCAATAATTCCAATTCGCCATCCAGGTTTCGAACCGCAATGCCCACCCTATCCGCATCTGGGTCGGTACCGATAACCATGTCGGCATTTAAGCGCTCGGCTTGCTTAAGGGCCATACTTAATGCCTCAGGCTCTTCTGGGTTGGGTGATTTCACGGTGGGGAAATCGCCATCAGGCTTTGCTTGCTCCTCTACTATCGAAACCTTCTTAAAGCCCGCCTGCTCTAAAGCAGGTGGCACTAAGGTTATACTGGTACCATGAATACTGGTAAAAACAATGGATAAGTCTTCCTTACCTGCATCAGAAAGGCTTTGCTTGTTAACCTCTTTGAGATAAGCGGCATCCACTTCGGCTCCAATCATCTCAATGAGCTCTTCTTTAAAGTCGTAACGAATTTCCGATACCTGAACCGCTCTAACTTCATTGATCACCGCCTTATCATGAGGAGGCACCAATTGACCACCATCGCTCCAGTAGACCTTATAGCCATTGTAGGCAGGCGGGTTATGAGAAGCGGTTAAAACGATACCGCTCTGGCAGCCTAAATGGCGGATGGCAAAACTTAAAGCTGGTGTAGGACGTAAATCCTCATAGAGATAAACGCGAATTCCATTGGCCGATAATACCTCCGCTACTAGGCGAGCAAAGGGCTTGGAGTTATGGCGACTATCATGAGCAATCGCTACTTTAATTTCCTCATTGGGAAACTGCTTGTTCAAATAATTGGCTAAACCTTGAGTTGCCGCTCCTAAAGTGTATTTGTTGATACGGTTAGTTCCAACCCCCATAATACCACGTAAGCCTCCGGTTCCAAAATCGAGATCTTGGTAAAAGGCATCGGCCAAGGCGTCGCCACCTTGATCAATTAATGCTTGGGCTGCCGCTTGAGTTTCGGCATCATAGGGTTCCTTTAGCCAGGCTTGGGCTCTTTCTAAGGCTGATTGCATTGTATTATTCTTAAAGTTTAATCTTTTCTTAAACTAGCTGCTCCGCTTAGCTCACTGCGGCTTATCTCCGGGTTTCCGCGGTATACAATTTCTGCTGCGCCAGAAGCTTCTAAGGATAGATCTTCCTCTACGCTTACCTCCACATCAGAAGCACCACTTAAATCCAGGCGCATCCGATCTACCTTTAATTCGAAGAATTTTACTTCCGAGGCGCCGCTTGAGCTTAATCTTAGCTGATCTGCTTTACCACTCATTTCAATTTCGGAAGCACCACTTAGTTCAATACTAATCTGATCGTAATCCACGCTTAGCTTAATTTCAGCTGCACCGCTCGATTCAAGATGAAGCTCGCCTCCAGAAAGTTCGCCTACATTTTTAACCGAAACTGCACCCGAAAATTCCATTGCTTCGAGATCTTTAAGACCAATGTATAAATCAAGCTCTTCGGCCCGACCAATATCTTCTTTGGTACTAATTTGTAGCACCCCATTTTCTACGCGGCTTTCAATCAGTTCATGAAGATTTTCATCGGCTACCACTTTGAGGCTGTTTTCATCCGCCTGACGCAGATGAACTTCAAACATTCCACTTACGGAAATACGGTTAAAGTCTTCAACCGACCGATTGGCTTCTTCTACTTTACCATTTCCTTGAACCCCTAGCATACAAGAGCTTAAGAGTCCGATTAACACAAAGGCACTAAGTGATTTTCGCATAAGGCTTGATTTTACTGCTAATTTAAGGCTTCCTTGCTAGTGAGCCACTTCCTTTAGAAATATTGCCGCTAAAATTGTCTTTCGACTAGAGGTTTTGTTATTTCGTATTCAACCAAATCGTTAATACTTTTAGCTGAACGATTTTTTTAAACTCTGTTATGAAAGCTCTGCTTCTTGGCCTTATGGCCTTATTCTCTCTTTCTTCCTTAGCCCAAAAACCTCAGTTTATACCCAAAGCCCATAAACGAATTAATGTCAGCAATGATATTCCGGATGGGATTTTTGCGCTCATCGATTTAGATCAAGATGGTGATAAGGACCTAGTGGTTGAAAAAGGATGGCTCCAACTTTACCAGAACCAAGGCGACGGTAACTTTATTCGTTTACCACAACCTTGTGCCTTCCAAATAGCCGCCGAAGATATTCAGGTAGTTGATTTCGGTGCAGATGGTGACGAGGACTTGGTGGTAAGCACCGGTCAAGGCCAAATAGCCCTGATTGAAAATTTAGATAGCCTGCGTTTTAGACGCATTCAAGACAGTATTTATGGCGACCTCGTAGTAAGTATAATGGAGGCCGGAGATTTAAATGGAGATGCTTACCCTGACCTAATACTAAGCGGTCGAAATCCCCAATGGCGCAGCGAAATGCGCTTGTATTTTGGCGATTCTACCGGTCGCTTTCAATCGGATTCTACCATTGGTCCTTATCCCGGAATAAATAGTAATGGCGACATTGCTATTGGCGATTTAGATGACGATGGCGACCAAGACATTCTCTTTAGTGGATCGGTTAGTTGGGGTGTAAATAACCTCCCTCGCATGACGGCCGTTTTATGGAAAAACCAATCAGGCTACAGCCTAGACAGCAATAGCTTTGTGCGACTCGAAAGTTCGATTTTGGGTATTGCCGACTTAAATGGTGATTCTAAAAACGATATTGTGCTAAGCGGGGAAACCCGCAACCCTTCGCAACAACTGATGGGAATTATCTACCAGCAAACGAGTAATGGCTTTGCCTTTACCGATACCTTCCGCGGTACCGATACTCGATTTGCGACCAGACATTCGATTGCTTTTGAAGACCGCGAAGGCGATGGCGACCTCGATTTTTATATCCTGGGCGACATCTACAGTAATGGCAGCTATCGCTGGGTAGAGAATAAAGGCAGCGGTACTTATACTTCTAGGAGGTGGCCGACTGAATTTTTCACGCATGACGACAGCTATGGATTTGCTATCGCCGATTTAAATCAGGATGGTCGTTCCGATTACCTCGCCAGTGCTAATCGCGAGCGTTTGCACATCTGGATGCAGGATAGCTCCAATCAGGTGCACACCACCACCAATCACTTCGACCCTGGCCTATGGACCGATTTTGCTTCGGGTTATATAGATGGGGATAGCTTATTGGACTTTATTGTAGTTGGCAATAATCCGCTAACGGGCTATGGACGTGCCATTCCCAAGATTTTCCTCAATGATGGTTCAGGAAACTATGACGCTTATACCGACCCAGATATTCCTCTTTATGATGATGAGGTACAATTGGTGGATGTAGATGGCGACGGTGATGATGACCTTTTTATTGCTGGGGCTTACGGAAGTTTAAATGAAGGGGTAAAACTGCTTATTAATGATGGTAGTGGAAACTTTGCTGCGCCCACTAGCCTCATAAATCAGCTGAGCTCTGCTCAAATTGTACCCGCCGATTTCGATAGCGATGGAGACTTTGATATTGTAGTGGCCTATCACAATGGCTCAAGCACCAATCCTTATCATACCAAACTCTTTAAAAATGACGGTTCTGGAAACTTCAGCGAGTTTCTAAACCACAATTTACCAGGGGTAAGAACCATTAACAATGAACCCCTGCATTTAATCGACTATAATGCCGATGGACATCTAGATTTATTGATGCCCATGAACTATCAAACCGATTTATACCTCAATGATTCGAATGGGGTCTTTCAAAAAGATTCTGTTCGCAGCGCGGGATTCGTAGGTCTAAAGTTTGCCCAACTGGCGCGAGGCGACCTCGACCTAGACGGTAACCAGGATTTTGTAGCCTTTACCGATACCAATAGAGGCTCGAATCGCTTTAAATTGCGCTTCTTTTACGGCGATGGTCAAGGGAATTACAGCGTGAGCGCTCCCTTGCGTCACATGGGGCAGCCCGCTTTAAACGGCGGATTAATTTTACGCGACCTAGATGGAGACTCCCTTTTGGACCTGATCGGTCTTGGCGCGGGATTCCCTAATGGCACGAGTATTTACTGGAACGATAGCACCCAAGGCTTTTTCCGGGATTCAGCTTTCTTTGAATACGATCGAAATGTGGGCGCTTATTTTACTGATGATGTAGATGGCGATGGCGACCAAGATATTGTGAGTATTACCCGCAATGTTAACGCCGGACTAGGAATTGGTAAGGTATGGCTTCAAGAGTCTTGTCCCTACTATCAAGTGGACTATAGTCTAAGTACTTGCCGCAATTATTACTGGGAAATTGGGGGCTGTGTCCTTAATCAGAGTGGCACGTATACCGCCGTAGTGCAAAATGGAAATTGTAAGGAAGAATACACGCTAAACCTCACTATCCTACCGCAACCGAGGATAATCATGACCAGCGATTCCCTTTTGCAATCGGATACTGCTGCGCTTAGTTATCAATGGCTTATTTGTGATACCAGTGGTCTTAAAAGCCCGATCGCTAATGCCACCAGCCAGAGCTATAATCCACCTCAATCGGGATGGTATGCCGTAGTAAATTTCCAAGGCAATTGCAGCGATACCTCCGAATGCTTCTTGTATGAAGTCTTAAGTAATCCGGAGGAGGATAGCCATCAGGCGAAAGCCTACCCTAATCCATTCCAAGACCAATTGGCCTTAGAAGAATTGGAACTAAACTCAAGCATTCAAATAATTAACTCTGCCGGGCAAGTCCTCTTAGAGAAAAAAGCAAAAGACACCCACCTTCAATTAGAACTCAGTGCCTTAAAACCAGGCGTTTATTTACTACAGGTGAGAAATCCGGATGGAGCGCTATCCTCCCAGCGGCTGATAAAAAACTAAAAAAAAGCCCCAGACCACTAAGGTTTGGGGCTTTTTAAATAGGAGAAGCTTTGAATTAATTCAGCGCTTCAAATTGTTGTTCTACAAAATTGGTCAGTGCTTCACCGTGCAAGAGGTTTTGCGATAATAGGGCTAAATCCTTAGCTCTATTAATTAAGGCTTTACGCTCTGACTCGTCTTTCTCATCCAAAATACGGCTGGCTAGAGGATGATTGGTGTTTACAATTAGATTGTACATATCTGGCATATCACCCATGCCCATCATTCCTCCACCGGTCATGCTCATTTCCTTCATGCGGCGCATAAATTCGGGAACGGTAATCGTAAAGGGCGCTTCTTGCGAATCCATAGCTTCTAATACCACGGTATAGCTGGCCTTATCTACCTCTTCTTCGATGAGGGGCTTCAGTTTCTCTTTTTGTTCTTCGCTTAATAAGGATACGGCCTCCTCATCTTTAGGGATAAGCTTGTCTATAGCGTCGCTATCCACCCTGGCGAACTTCACTTTGTGATCACCACCTTCCAATTTCTGCATTAGATGACTAACCAAAGGACCTTCCATTAGCAATACATCATATCCCTTGTTCTGGGCTTTTTTGATAAAGCTATGCTGACCATCCTTATGGGCGGCGTAAAGGACCACTAGGTTGCCGTCTTTGTCTGTCTGACTAGCCTTGATCTTTTCGATATACTCTTCGAAGGTGAAATACTGATCTTCTACGTTTTGATATAAGCCAAACTTCTGTGCTTTTTCGAAGAACTTATCGTCACTAAGCATTCCATACTCAATGATTACTTTGATATCGTTCCATTTCTGCTCGAAGTCCTCACGATCTTTCTTGAATAAGCTACTCAGCTTATCTGCTACCTTTTTGGTAATGTGTCCACTAATCTTTTTAACCGCGCCATCGGCCTGTAAATAAGAACGAGACACATTAAGCGGAATATCTTTCGAGTCGATTACCCCGTGTAGAAGAGTAAGGAAGTCTGGTACAATTCCCTCTAAATTATCAGTAACGAAAACTTGATTTTGGTACAACTGAATTTTATTACGCTGTAAGTCCATATTGGGCTTAATGCGCGGGAAGAACAGAATACCATTAAGATCGAAAGGATAATCCACATTTAAATGAATATGGAACAAAGGCTCCTCGAAAGTCATTGGATAAAGCTGACGATAGAACTCCTTGTAATCATCCGACTCTAAGTCAGCCGGAGCCTTAGTCCAAGCGGGATCGGTAACGTTTACAATATCCGCTACCGTTTTCTTGGTTTCCTTTTTATCGTCGCCCTCTCCTTCTGTTTCGGTAATTTCCTTTTCACCAAATTGAATAGGCACTGGGAGGAATCGACAGTATTTCTTCAGTAATTCACGAATACGCCCTTCTTCAAGGAATTCTTCGCTATCCTCATTTATATGTAAAACGATGTCGGTTCCGCGCTCCTTACGGCTATCGTTTTCTTCTAAGGTAAACTCGGGCGAGCCGTCGCAGGTCCAATAGGCTGCCTTGGCTCCTTCTTGGTGCGATAAGGAGAAAATCTCCACTTTCTTAGCCACCATAAAAGAAGAATAGAAACCTAAGCCAAAGTGACCAATTATAGCGGCGCCATCGGCTTTATCCTCATACTTCTTTACAAACTCCTCTGCACCAGAAAATGCAAGTTCGTTTATGTATTTATTGATTTCATCGGTGGTCATCCCAACCCCGCGATCCGAAATCGTTAAGGTTTTGTTCTCTTTATCTACTTTAACCTGAATGGTGAGATCCCCTAATTCGGCTTTTGATTCGCCAATGCGACTTAGGGTCTTTAACTTCTGGCTAGCGTCTACGGCATTTGACACCAATTCTCTTAAAAAGATCTCATGATCTGAATAGAGGAATTTTTTGATGATCGGAAAAATATTATCAGCTGTAACATTAATCTTACCGGTACTCATAATTTTAGTTTTTGAATCTGCAGGATTGAAAGCAAAGCATATGCCGCCCAATTTAAATATGACAAGTTTGCAGCGCCTGGAAAAGGATGTCAGTCAGCTTGCCAATTATTACTGACATTGGTCATTGTTTAAAGCTGGAAGTGGTGCTAATCTTGCATAGTAATTAACACCAAACATGAAATACGTAAGCGCTAGCGAAGCCGTAAAAGTCGTGAAGGATAATGACAGAGTTTATGTACACTCTGTATCCATGGCCCCTCAACAGTTAATTAAAGCCCTAACCGCCCGTGCCAATGAATTGCGGAATGTGGAAATGTGCCATTTGCATATTGAAGGTGAAGCGCCCTATGCGGACCCCAAATACAGTGACTCATTTCACGTAAACTCCTTATTTATTGGTGCCAATGTGCGTCATACGCTAAAGGCTGGAAATGGATCTTATACACCCGTGTTCTTATCGGAAATCCCATATTTATTCCGTCATGGCGTACTGCCTATAAATGTTGCCTTATTGCAGGTTTCACCTCCAGATAAACATGGCTATTGTTCTTTGGGCACTTCCGTGGATGCCTCCTTGGCCGCTGCTCAGTCTGCCGAACATGTTATTGCTCAGGTAAACCCTAGAGTGCCTCGCTCTCATGGCGATGGACTCCTACACGTCTCTAAGTTTGATTCTTTGGTAGAGGTAGATGAGGCCTTACCAGCCCATGCCCCAGCCACTCCTACCGATATTGAAATGGAAATCGGTAAGAACGTGGCCTCTTTGATTGAGGATGGCTCCACCCTGCAAATGGGAATTGGTGCCATTCCCAATGCCGCATTAAGTCAGATGGGAGGTCATAAAAACTTAGGCATCCATACCGAGATGTTTTCGGATGGAATTCTGGACTTGGTCGAAAAAGGCGTGATTAATGGTGCAGAAAAGAAAACGCATCCAGGGAAAATAATCAGTGGCTTTGTGATGGGCTCTCAGCGCTTGTACGACTTCATTGATGATAACCCATTGGTGAACCTACTCGACATTGGTTATGTGAACGATACCGCGGTTATCCGTAAGAACCCAAAAGCCGTATCCATTAATTCGGCAGTAGAAATCGATTTAACCGGTCAGGTTTGCGCCGATAGCATTGGACCAAGGATGTATTCGGGTGTAGGCGGCCAAATGGATTTTATGCGCGGTGCCATGCTTAGTAAAGGCGGCAAGCCCATAATTGCCCTTCCCAGTACCACCCGCAAAGGATTAACGAGGATTGTTCCCTTCTTGAAGCCCGGTGCTGGAGTGGTTACCACCCGTTCTCACGTGCACTATATCGTTACCGAATACGGCATTGCCGATTTATACGGTAAAACCTTGAAACAAAGAGCCCAAGAATTAGCGAATATCGCCCATCCCGATCACCGCGAAACTATTTTGCGGGAATACATGGATGCGATTCGTTAAATAAATAACTTCTAAAAGCCTGCTTCTAAACAAAAGCAGGCTTTTTTGCGTACTTTAAGGGCGGAAAGGCTTTTTAAAAATTTGCCTTTTATTTGCGGTTAAAGCACCAATCAAATACGAATACATTATGCTTAGAACGAGAATTGCCGGAGTTGGTCATTATGTACCCGAAAATGTGGTTACCAATAATGACCTGTCCTTAATTATGGAAACTTCAGACGAATGGATTCAAGAGCGCACCGGAATTAAAGAAAGACGCTGGGTAGCCACCGACAGTGAAGATACCACCTCTAGCATGGGAACCGCTGCTGCCCGTAAGGCTATAGCGGACGCTGGTTTAGAGCCAAGCGACATCGACTTTATCATTTTTGCCACTTTATCCCCCGACTATTATTTCCCAGGTCCGGGTGTACAAGTACAGGAGCAATTGGGCTTAGATACCATTGGTGCCCTAGACGTGCGTAACCAATGTTCGGGTTTTGTTTACGGCCTATCCGTTGCCGACCAGTTTATCAAAACCGGGATGTACAAGAATATTTTACTAATCGGATCCGAATTACACTCAGGGGGCTTGGATAAAACCACCCGCGGCCGTGGAGTTTCGGTAATTTTTGGTGATGGTGCTGGAGCGGTCGTTTTATCTGCTACCGAAGAAGAAGGTAAGGGTATCCTTACTACTAAACTTCATTCGGAAGGTAAGCACGCTAAAGAATTGGCCTTATTAGGTCCCGCTACTTCACGCTGGGTAGACACCATTATGGAAGAAAATGATCCCGAAGATCTCTCCTACTACCCTTATATGAACGGTAATTTCGTGTTTAAACACGCTGTAACGCGCTTCCAAGAAGTAATTCATGAAGCATTGGCCGAAGCTGGGAAGTCACCGGAAGATATTGACTTATTAATTCCCCATCAGGCAAACCTGCGTATCTCGCAATATATTCAAGCCAAAATGGGCTTGGGAGCAGATAAGGTTTTCAATAATATCATGAAGTACGGTAATACTACCGCCGCCTCCATTCCCATTGCTTTAAGCGAAGCAAAAGCGGAGGGAAAAGTAAAAGATGGCGACCTCTTATGCCTTGCGGCCTTTGGTAGCGGCTTTACTTGGGGCTCGGCCCTTATACAGTTCTAAAAATAAGAAAGGGTCGTCAAGACCCTTTTTTTATTTTAAACCTTTGGCCCTTTACTTCTTCCAATAGTAAATTCTGTATCATGAAAAAGCATTTAATACTTAGCAGCCTCCTAGCCCTTGCTTTTAGTTTTGGCTCCTGTTCTAAGGAAAGTGAACCGGTGCAAGACATTAGCCAAACCGAAGTAGAACAATTGGTCTTGGAGCAAATCATCGCCGAGCAACTTTTAAGTGACTTTGATCTATTAATGGAAGATGAAGGATCCAATGAACTATTGGCCTTTAAAACTAATTCTTGCCTCAACGTTTACCGCGATACGAGTCAGAATCCGCCTTTATTAATTTTCGATTTTGGCCCGGTAAATTGCATGGGTCTCGATAGCAATTTACGCCGTGGACAAATAATTATGTCCCAACTCGGTACCCCTAATGGCCAAGGCTGGCAAAGAACAATTCGCACCCGTAACTTTTTCTTTAATGACCATGAAGTTATCGCGCATCGCAGTATTAGTCAAAGGGCTCGAAATGGCGGCGGCAATCCAAGTTTTGATATTAATAGCCGCGTAAAAGTCTTGTTTCAGAATGGTAGCGATAGCTGTGTGGCGCTGCAAACACGCAGCCGTGAATTCACCAAGGGTTTTAATACCCAACGCCGCATTGACGACGAATTTAGCATAACTGGAACCCATAGCTTCAGAACTACGCAGGGTCGAAACTTCAATGCCCGAATTAGCAAAGCCCTAATTCGCACTAATGATTGTCCGTGGATTCGAGCGGGTGAAATAACCCTTACTAGTCAGCGTGGTAAAACTATTGTAATCGACTTTGGTAATGGCCGCTGCGACCGAATAGCCACACTCAGCTTTAATGGCCGAAGCAAAACAATTCGCCTCTAGCGAAAATGATTTTAAATATAAAAGGCAGCTAAGGCTGTCTTTTTTTTTGTACTAAACTTCTCTTTCACAAGATTTGGCCTTTACTTGCGTTAAGCAATCAAACAACCAACAATGAACAAGAGCCTCTTATTGATTTTCCTTTTGGGAAGCATTGGTCTTTTTGGCCAAAGCGAAGCCGAAATCGACAGTGTAAAGAAACTCTTTGGTGCCCGCGAGTATACCTGGGTGCAAGAGGAGAACAACATTTTTAAAATGCGAAAGCGTTGGACCAAAAAATGGGGACTCTTCTCTTGGAATGTAGAGGGTTTACAATTGCTCCCTATGGAATACGATTCGGTAAGCTTCATGAGCGATATGGAGCCTTTTAGCATTGTAAAGAAAGACGGTAAATACGGACGGTACTTGCTCCCCTTCGAAGTAATAGATGCCCATGAAAAGGTAAACTGTGTTTACGATAAGCTAAAGCTGGTGGAAAATGAGAATAGTTATTCGGGCTACCATCTATTGGCTCGAAAAGAGGGAAAATGGGCCTTACTCGATTGGTTTGATGAATTTGAGATAACTCCCTACGAATACGATAAACCCGAGGATGTTCCCCTATCTGATATGGACGAATGGACCAAGGGTTTAATCCTCGAAATGCGCGATAGCTTTGATGTGGATATCGTGGAAATGGATCACAATAATGGCGATGGGGTTCTTCGAGCCCGCAACAAAAACACCAAGAAATGGGGTATGTATCAGCTATCGCAAGAATTAATCGCCCCTGTTTACGACAGTATCTACTTTTTCCGCTGGAATGGCGTGGTAACTCCCGTTTTTCAAAATGGGAAAGTGGGTTTCCATACCAGTCCCTGGTCATACGATGATGAGGCTAAAGAAACTATTCCCTGCATTTACGATGACTACGAATTTGTGGTGAAACAAGAAGGCGGCACCCGCTATTTAGCGGTTAAAAAAGATAATAAGTGGGCCTGGATCGACTGGCTGAGCGGCGAACTTAAGTCAGAATGGTACGAAGGCGAACGTTCAAATCTCCCCTATCCTTATTATCAACAAGATAGATGGTAATTCTAAAATAGTTTTTTCTAGATTTGGGCATGCCTGATAATCAAGATAAAGACGATTTAGAAGCATTAAAAGGAAAGGTCCTCGAGCGGAGCATTAATTTATTCTTACTCCTGGCGGTGGCCATTACCTTAATTCTCTTCTACCGCTTTTACGAAACCGGCGAGTATGTTACCCTAATTGGCGTTTTTTCGGCGGGCTTGGTTTTGATGGTACTGCGACTCTTTGGCGAGACCATCCCCCATGGCTATAAGGTAGGCTTCATTGTTTTACTGATCCTTTTTGTGGTAGGCATCGGGGTTTACAACTTTGGCATCGTTGCCGGGGCTTTACCCTATATCGTAATGGTGCCTGCTTTCACCTTTTTAACCAGTAATAAGAAAGCCGCCCTGCTCACCCTTTTACTGGCCCTACTTCTATGCGGCTGGGTTGCTTCGGCCTACATCAGCGGAGAATTAACCTATTTTATTGATATCAACGAGTATGTTGCTAAACCCACGAGCTGGATTCTAAACCTGAGTATTATCTTCTTCACCAGCGTGGTTATCCTCGACATTATTTCTGTTTACGATAAAAGTATCCGGAAATCCTATCAGAAAATTAGTAAGCAAAGGCAAAAGCTTAAAGAGATTGTCGACCAACAAACTATCGATCTTAAATCCTCTAATGAGGATCTAAAAAAGAATGTTGCAGACTTAAAACGCACTCAAAGCCAGTTACTGAATGCGGAAAAAATGGCTTCCCTAGGTATGCTCACCGCGGGTATTGCCCACGAATTAAAGAATCCCTTAGCGGCAATTCAAAATAGCTATCAATTATTAGAAGAAAACAGCCGCGCTACTGCTAGTAATGAGGACCAAGAGTTACTGGATTTCATCAAAACCAGTGCCGATCAAATGGCCTCAATCGTGAAGGATTTAAACCTATACAGTCAGGAAAAAGAAGGCTTGAAGGATAAGTGTCAACTTTCTGAAATAGTGGAATCTAGCTTAAATATACTAAAGCACAGCTATAAAGGTCGAATCGAGCTTCATAAATCCTATCACGAAGTGCCTGACCTCCCCTGCAATCGCAGTAAACTCAATCAGGTTTTTACTAATCTGCTGAGTAATGCCATCCAAGCCATTCCCGGACTGGGCAACATTGAAATTAGCATTGAGCAGAAGGGGCAGGAAATAATCTGCCTTATTAAGGATGATGGTCATGGTATTAGTAAGGAAGATTTAAAACGCATCCAGGAACCCTTCTTTTCCAAAAAGCAAAATGGCGAAGGCACCGGATTAGGTTTATTTATAAGCGAAAAAATTCTCTTCGATCACGGGGCCCAAATGGAATTCGAATCTACCTTAGGTAAAGGCACTAGTGTTTCTATTCGCTTTCCCCTAGCTAAGGCTGAAGCGCCGGATACTTAAAAGGTAAATCCACGATAAAAACATTTACGTCTTTATGTTCAGCACTTGGTACTTGCCAGTGCTGCGCTTGTAAATAATGAAAGATACTGTAATCGAGCACTCCTAAACTCTTTAGAGCTCTAATGTTAATAAGCTTTCCCTGCGGGTTTATTCGGAGTCGATAAAGTCCTTTTCCACTAATACCAAGGCTATCTAGTGATGCCTCCTCGGGATTAAAGTCGGCTAAAAAATGGCGATAATCTTCAATCCCTCCCAAAAATGCCTTTTCAAAAGCTAAGCTCATTTCAACTGAGCTAGATGAAGTCCTTCGGGCCAGTTCTGCCTTTTCAAACTGAGGCGCCTCCTCTTCCTCCCGCTGTAGCGAATCTGGTTTTTCTAGATAGACTATACCTTCATTGAACAGGTGATAATTCCGATTTGCTTCCTCAAAGGCCCGAATCAAGGAATTCTGGGCTATTATTCTTTGCCCTCCTCTACTTTCAGGGTCAAATTGAGGCCTTGCCAATAGGTCTAGTGTATAATACTCCAACAACTCCTTCAATTCACGGTCCTCTTTGAAATAATGGTAATAACCAGCAAACTGAACCCGTAATTGTTTTTTACCAAAGCCAAAGGAGGTGCTCATTTGCTCTTCCAAGAACCACTTTCCGTTTTGCCTTTCTAATTGCAAACGGTAAGTCTGACCTACCACTAGCTTTTGCAAGACATAGTCGCGCTCTACCCTTCCGTCGACCTGCAATGGGTAACTTTTTCCAATTTGCAGGCTGCCACTGGTATCTCGGTATATATACACCGGTTTAAAGTAAATAGCACCCTCTTCATATTCTAAACTCGCCTTTATCAAAGCTTCGGAATGCCAATAGCAGCGCAACATGTCTCGCTGGGGCGCATAGCAACTGGTTACAATAGTCTTTTCCTGTGCACTCAGAAAAAGACTAAGGCTTATAAAGCTATATAGTAGAATCAATTTTCGCATGTCCCTTTCCCTGCCAAATAAATGCCAAAAACATAGCAAAGCTAAGCTTCTCAAACTGAGTCATTCGCTCCCTTATCACCTTTTAAAACTGTCCCTTTTCGAACAATGGTGTTCAGTAATGAACAATTAATCTTGGTCCAAAATGGCATTTCAAAGCTTAATTAATTGAAAATCAAAGTGAGCCTTAAAATGGCACGCCAATTGGCTATCTTTTAAGGCAAACAGGGTAAATTACATGGACAAAGTAATTGCGAAGAAGAAATGGTCATGGCAGAGACGTCTGCTTTATTTTGGCCTTCCTCTCGGCATTCTCATTCTAGCTTATTTGGTCTACGCAGCATCTGGAGCAAAAAGCTTAAAAGTAGATAGTAAACGTCTCAGTATTGGGACTGTAATTCAGGGATCCTTCGAGGACAATATCCCCATTACTGGCACCGTAGAGCCATTGGCTTCAGTATTTATTACTGCCGCGGAAGGAGGTAATGTGGAAGAAATCTTTGTTGAAGATGGGCAAATGGTCGAAAAAGGTAAGGCGCTTTTACGCTTATCCAATGCCAATTTGATGCTCGATTTCATGAATCGAGAAACCCAAATCATTGAACAAATAAATAATCTCCGCAATACCCGTCTTACTATAGAACAAAACAAACGCGGTTTAAAGGATCAATTAATTGACCTGAATTATCAATTAGTTGAGGCTCAGAGGCAGTTTGCCTTAGATAGCACCCTTTACCGTGATTCAGTTATTGCCGATAATGATTACCGCGCTTCCTATAATTCCATTCATTACCTAAGGGAAAAAATCAAATTTACCCGGGAAAACCTAAAGCGTGAGGAGGCCATCCAAAGCAATCAGCTTAACCGAATCGATGGCAGCATAAGCTTAATGGAACGGAATTTAGAAGCTATTAGGCGCAATTTGGAAAACCTTACCATTAAAGCCCCGATCAGCGGACAACTTACGGGCTTTAACCATTACCTCGGCGAAACCAAACAAAGGGGCGAGAATCTGGGGCAGGTCGATCAGTTAAGCGGCTTTATGATGCGTTGTAATGTGGATGAGTTTTACCTCGGACGCGTGCAAAATGGTCAGCTGGGAAGCTTCGACTTTAATGGGGCCGCGCATCAATTAGAGGTGCAAAAAGTATTACCACAGGTAAGTAATGGACAGTTTCAAATAGAAATGCACTTTAGGGATAGCATTCCCACTGGAATACGCCGAGGTCAGAGCCGACAAATCCGCCTCTCGCTCTCCGAAGCCAAACCGGCCCTAATGGTGCCTCGTGGTGGCTTCTACCAGAGTACAGGCGGCGCTTGGGTCTTTTTAGTACAGGAGGATGGCACCGCCATAAAGCATCCAGTAGAAATGGGTCGTCAAAACTCCAATTACGTAGAAATCCTAGCCGGCTTAAATCCCGGTGATCAAATAATAACCAATAGCTACAGCCCTTACGGCGAGGCTGAACTCTTATTAATCGAAAACTAAAACACGCACACGAAAATGGCTTTCATTGAAATTAAACAGCTTACCAAGACCTACCGTATGGAGGAAATTGAAACTACCGCCTTAAATGAAGTCTCCCTAAGAATCGAAAAGGGAGAGTTCTTGGCCCTAATGGGTCCCTCTGGCTGTGGAAAATCTACTCTTCTCAATGTTTTAGGGATGCTAGACAAAGCAGATGCGGGCTCTTATACCTTTGGCGGTGAAGAGGTCGCAAACCTTAATGAAAAGAAGCGCAGCATTCTAAGGAAAAACAATATCGGCTTCGTCTTTCAAAGCTTTAACCTCATCGATGAACTTAGCGTTGCGGAAAACATTGAACTACCCTTAATCTATACCAAAGAGCCGGCTAATGAGCGTAAGGCAAAGGTAAATGCGATGTTGGAACGAATGGGACTCGCTAATCGTGCCAAACATTATCCACAGCAGCTAAGTGGCGGACAGCAACAGCGAGTAGCGGTAGGTCGTGCTCTAATAACTGATCCGCATATTATCCTAGCGGATGAACCTACTGGTAACCTCGACTCGGCGCATGGCGATGAAGTAATGAAGCTCCTCCAAGAATTACATGAGGCGGGAACCACAATCGTAATGGTAACCCACTCGGAACACGATGCTCAATACGCTTCTCGCATATTACGTCTTCACGACGGTATGATTTTACAGCCCAGCGCTGCAAACTAATACCGACTATTATGTGGAACTATAAAATAAAGTTGGCGCTTCGCCACCTTTGGAAGGACAAGGTATTTACGGGTATCAATATTTTAGGATTAGCGCTTGGCATTGCGGTGTCGACGGCCATTTTCCTTTACGCAAACTACCATTATAGCTACGATCGCTTTCATGAAGACCCAGAGGAAATCTACCGCGTTTTAACCATAGACAAGGCCTTGGGGGTAAGTAGCTCTCGAGTGGGTATTTGTCCGCCTGCAGCCGGACCTGCCGCTCTAAACATTCCTGGCGTAAAAGCGCAAACGCGCTACCTATCGCAAGGCCAGAACCTACTGCGGGTAGGCGAACGTTCTATCTATGCCGAGAGCTTTGCCTTTGTGGATAGTAATTTCTTTGAGTTTTTCAATTTCCCGCTCAAATATGGCAATGCTAGTCAGATTCTACGTAGTCCCAACCAAGCTATTCTCTCTGCCGAATTAGCCACTAAGCTCTTTGGCCAGGAAAACCCTGTGGGCAAGACCATTCAGACCTCTAATGCTCCAGACCCAGTAATAGTGGAAGGGGTTTTCGAGGATTTACCAGAAAACAGTCATATTCAATTCGAAATGGCTTTGAGCTTGGTCCCTAATCCCGGCGATACCAATACTGCCCAGTTTTTAAGTACCTGGCAATCGATTGCCGCCCCCACCTATATACGTTTAAGCGAAGAAAGTGATTGGGAATCTATAAATGCCCAATTGTTAGAGATTGCTCGCAATAACGATTACGGCGATAATTTCGATCTTACTATGCAGCCCATGCTAGAAGCCCACCTCTACTCCACCGAGCTGCTCTTCGACAATTATAATATTGGTAAAACCGACATCGGTCAGATTCGCAATTTAGTATTGGTAGCAATCTTCTTGATTTTAATTGCTGCCTTTAACTTCATGAACTTAAGCACCGCCCGCAGTGCTAAAAGGGCACGGGAAATTGGCATGCGTAAGGTATTGGGCGCACAGAAGGAACAGCTTATCGCTCAGTTTTTATTCGAATCCATTTTCTTGGTATTCCTAGCTTTCCTCTTCTCGCTATTCATCTTGCAGATTTTTGGAAACTCAATTGGCATTCAAGTGCCTGAAGGATATCTGAGCTATTTCATAGCTAATCCAGGCTTTTGGCTTTATGCCATCGCTTTAATCCTAATTTTAGGCTTACTGAGTGGCATCTACCCGGCCTTTGTATTATCGGCTTATGAGCCTATTAAAACGCTAAAAGGTAATTTTAAGAGTCACGGCTCAGGCTTGTGGATGCGCCGCGCCTTAGTGAGTTTGCAATTTGCGGTATCTATAGCGGTGATAATTGGTATGCTGGTGGTTCAGGCGCAAATCGATTACATGAACGAAAAGGATATGGGCTTTTCAAAGGAAAACTTGCTAAGTCTGCGTTTAAATAGTCGAGAAGCCATACAGAATGCCGAAAGCTTAAAGAATCAAATTGAAAAGATTGACGGGGTATTGGGACTTAGCTCTGCCAATGCCCTACCGGGCACCGGATACGGTCGTAATGGTGTAGTTCCAGAAGGTTATAGTGGCGACGATGTTTGGATATTCTCCACCACTGCCGTCCATCATAATTTTGCTGAAGTAATGAAGCTGGAAGTTTTGGAAGGACGCTTTTACGATGATGAACATCCTGCCGACCTCCAGAACAGCGTTATTATAAATGAAGCGGCTGCCGAAGCGCTGGGCTGGGAAGAAGCCTTAGGTAAGAAATTGCAATTAGGACCAAATGAGCGCACCATTATTGGGGTCATTAAAAACTTCCACTATGTGGGTTTACGGTATCCCATCGAACCCTTACTTCTCTTTCCTCAATCTCGTTTAGCCGGCTCGGTAGCCATTAAAATAGATGCCCAGAAAACGGCACAGGCATTAGATGACATTAGCATGGCTTGGACGGAAGTAAACCCTAACATTCCCTTCGAATATCAATTCTTTGATGATCAATTCAATGAGATCTTCCAAGACGATCAAAGATTCGCCCAAGTTTTGAATAGCTTTAACTGGCTTACCATTATTATCGCCTGTTTAGGACTATTAGGTTTAAGTGCTTACAGTGTAGATCAGCGAACCCGAGAGCTCGGACTGCGCAAGGTCTTAGGTGCTAATTTCACTCAAATCTTTATGGTCCTCAGTAAAGAGTTTTGGTACCTTCTATTGGTTTCCAATGCTTTGGCAATTCCCATTGCTTATTACTATATGCAAGCTTGGCTAAGCGAATTTGTATATCGCATAGAGCTCAGCTTCTGGCCATTCCTTTTGGCCCTAGCACTTTCTTTTGCCTTAGCTTGGCTTACCATTGCCTCCCAGGCCTATAGAGCGCTAAGAATAGATCCTGTTAAAGCCCTTAAATACGAGTAATATGTGGCGATCCTATTTAAAAACTGCTTGGCGCAACCTCTGGAAAGCACCTCTATTCACGCTTATTAATCTAAGCGGACTCATTACCGCTCTCTGCAGCTTTGCCCTAATTGCCCTCTACTTGCAAGACGAGTATTCCTACGATCGATATCATCACGATTATGAGAATACATACCGTTTATGGGAGGAGCTCGATTTTGAAGGAGCAGGAGAACGTAGTTCCAGCATGCAGTTTCCAGTGGGACCCGCCCTATTAAACGACTACCCGCATCTTATTGAAGACGTGGTGCGCTTTTTCAATTTTCAAAAGCCCATCTATACCATTAAGGTAGAGGATCAAATGTTTAATCAGGAAAAGGTATTCTTTACTGATACCGGTGTTTTTAAGATCTTCAATTGGCCTTTATTAGCGGGAGATCCCGAAACGGCACTGGATAAACCACAGTCTATTGTCCTAGATAGCGAATTGGCGCAAAAATTCTTCGGTAATGAGGACCCTATTGGTAAGGAGTTAATTATCGAAAGGGGTGTTCCCTTAAAAGTAACTGGAATAATGGCTCCAGTGCCCTCGCAAACGCATTTTCAACCTAAGGCATTGATAAGCTTTAGCACTTTAGCAGCCTATTTTGGTCCCGATCTGCAAGCCAATAATTGGGTGTGGAATCCGGCCTGGACCTATATCCATTTCAAAGAGCAAGGTGCTAAAGCCGAATTAGAAGCGCAATTCCCTAGCTTCATTCAGAAGTATTACCCCGACTTCATGCGCGATCAGACTGAGTTTAGCTTGATGCCGATTGCTGATATTCACCTTGAGTCACATTTGGAATATGAATTAGAGGAAAATCATCATCGTTCCGACCTCTACATCTTGGCCACCATGGCCTTAATTATACTCATTATTGCCATTATCAACTTTACTAATTTGGCTACTGCTCGCAGCACAGGGCGAGCTCGGGAGGTTGGTGTGCGCAAAACCTTGGGCGCCAATCGTAGTCAGCTTATCCAACAGTTTTTAGGGGAATCCATTTTGCAGAGCCTTATGGCGGCTATCATTTCGCTAGGACTATTAGCCTTAGTTCTGCCATTGTTTAACAGTTTAGCCCAGGTAAATTTAGCTTACGCTGATTTATGGAAAGGCCCTGCCCCCTATGTCTTGCTATCCACTAGCATTTTATTGGGATTCTTAGCTGGCCTCTACCCTGCCTTTTACCTCTCTGCCTTTGAGCCGCAATTAGTTCTAAAAGGAGGCGCGGTAAAACGTGGCAAAAACCTATTAGGTAAAGTATTAGTGGTCTTTCAATTTGTCCTTAGTGCGGTCTTGATTATTGCCACCCTTACGGTAAATGAGCAGTTTAGCTTTATGCAGGAAAAAGACTTGGGTTTTGATGAGGAGCAGGTAGTAGTAATGAGCACTAAGCCGAAGCTAATACCCCAAATCGAAGCCATTCGAGCCGAATTACTCAAAAGCCCTAATATCGAAGCCTTTACGGTGATGAACGACATCATAGGCGAGGATCATAATGTTTTTGAATACAATTACGGGGGTATGCCGGCGGGCCAATGGCAGTACCTCCCTACTCTAGTGGTAAACGAGGATTTCGTTAAAACCATGGGGCTGGAAATAATTGCCGGACGCGATTTGAACCGGGATATTAAATCCGACGATACCGCAGCGGTATTGGTAAATGAAACCTTGGTACGTGAAATGGGCTGGGGCAGCCCCGAAGAAGCTCTCGGTCAGCGTATGACCACCCCAAGGGGTCGCGAGCGTGTGGTCGGTGTTTTAAAGGATTTCCACTACGTTTCTCTTAAAGAGCCGATCCGACCTTTTGTTTTGGACATGATTGCCGGTGGTTTTTGGATCCAAGAATTTGCCATTCGCATAAAAGCGGGTAAAACTGAGGCGGCATTAGCGGATTTAAAGGAAGTATGGCAGGCTTTTGCCCCCGAATTCCCCTTCGATTACTTCTTTCTGGAAGATCGTTTAGATCGCCTATATGAAAACCAAGACACCTTACGCAAACTGGTAGCACTCTTCTCTCTTATCGCCTTAATCATTTCTGCGATCGGACTCTTTGCCCTTAGCTCCTTAAGTATTGCTCAGCGTACCAAGGAAATTGGTATTCGCAAGATTTTAGGTGCGGAAGCGCCCCAATTGATTCAATTGCTCTCTAAAGAGTTTTTAAGTCTGGTTATTATCGCCTTGCTTATTGCTAGCCCCTTATCCTATTGGCTGCTTAACAATTGGCTGCAAAGTTTTGCTTATCACATTGACTTCTCTTGGTGGAACGTAGCCCTAGCCGCCATTTTGGCCTTGGCTATAGCGCTTTTAAGCATGTCATATCACTTAACGAAGGTCTTGCGCAGTGACCCAGTACAGAGCATTCGCTATGAGTAATTAAAGGCATTACCACCTTAGAGCTTTGTATTTCAATGCGTTAGACCTTAAGCTGTAGCGCTCAGACTTTATCCCAAGGCGCTCAGACTTTATCCAAGGACGCTCAGACCTTGTCCCATTATAGCTATGCTTTTAGCCACTATAGCTTTGCTAGTGCAAAAGTAGAGGGCTCATTTCATCCATCAACACTATAGACAATGTCCAGCCCTACAAGCAAAGGCATCCCATGCCTATATCGACTTCCTCCATTACCTGAACCCTAGGCATCCCAAGCCTGGTAAGACTTCATCCCTTGGCTAGTTCAATAATCTCCTTAGGATATGCGGTATATCTAATACCTCCATCCTACCTTTATATATAACTAATTAGGTTTTATATAGTAGGCCTTTCAAGGGAGTCCATGCCGCATAAGACAGCATCCAAAAGGTCTTAAACGTTTAAGAATGTTCACTTTGATTTCATCCCATAATTGCCTGATCCTGGTCCTTAAAGTCCTTATACATTACCCTATATAAAGGTCGATTTGCACCCATTTAAGCAGCCCTTTCCACAAGAAGACGCCTTAAGCTATCCCAGGCACCATGCGGCTTTTGGCTATTTAGTCAATAAACTTTTCCTTTTATCCTTTCGGAGGCCTATAAATTTGAAATGTGTCTTTTCAATTGAAAGAATTAGACCTTCTCCTATGCTAGTACAGACCTTCTCCTATGCTAGTACAGACCTTCCCCCATGGTTTCATGACCTTTCCCAAGCTTGTTCGGACCCCTTAAAACGCCACTGGGGACCCTATAATATCGACGCTCCTGGTACTTCCAAAGGATATTCCGAACTTGGGCAGCGGACCATTGGACCTCTTCCTAAAACGAAGCGGACCTTTTAATATCATGAGGGCTACCCTTCCTCTACTTCATCAGCATGGCTTCTTAGGATCTTCAATACCCTTCGGTACATGGCTTCCGATAAGCTCCAATTATAGCCTTCGAAGTCTACGCTGTTCGTAAACTGGATTAGCACAACATCTATGTCCTCATGGTAAAAGGCTAAGGTCTGATAACCTGGTATAAGTCCACTATGACCACTAGGATACAAGGAGTTATAAAGTGCTTCTTCCTCCGAGTTCCTAAAGGCGGACCCATCGTTTAAGGCCCTAATAAAGGAGGCTATATCAGCGGCACTAGCCTACATTGAACCAAAGGTTACAGTTCCTCTATGAAATTAATCCATTTAAAACCTCGCTAGAGTTTCCATATAGCTTTAGCTGATAGAGTCCTTTCTAGACAATAATATCATTTCAAGATGAAGTAATCTTTTAAATCCCAGACCACCGGACCATTTAAACTATCTTGAATTATTTGTCGAACCAAGCCAACATCGGGAACAAAGAAAAAGTCACGATCGTAATTAAAAATTGGTGCTTCATGGTTATCTAACTGATCTTTGGCGATAACCTTAAAATGCTGGACCGCATAAAAAGTAGTAGCTCCTATAGATAAGCTATCTAAATTCTCAACCAATTGAAGTGCATTTAAAGCTTCTCCCGGCGCTAAGCTAGTGTTAAAGATGCGCTGGCCCAGATGGCCGTGACTACCGCCTCCCCTATACTTTATGTCGCTTTCAATTAAATAGTAGTTAAAGGTGTCTAGACTAGCGCTGCTGTAAAAAGTGGTATTAATAAACTCCTTACGGGGACAATCAAAAGGGCAGGCATGGGTAAAACCACTTTGCTGGTTCTTTATAGATATGCTATCCCTTTCAAAATCCTGGTTCTCATACACCCAATAGGACCCTTTTAGAAAATGATACTGATTTTTAAGCTGTTCATCTACATCAAGGTAGACGGTATCATCCTTATTTGTATCCTTTTGGCAAGAGATCAACAGTAGAAGCAGTATTATAAACAAGCTTTCCTTTCGCAAAGTCATTAATTCAGGGTTTTAATCGATTCTGTGGCTTTAAGACACAATGGCTTTAACTAGCGTAGCAATTCACCAATAGGTGATAATCCAAGATACGATTATTATAAAGAAGCCCTTGAAAATCGATTTGCTCATTCCTCATTATTACTAAAGACTAAATTTTCTAGCCAATTCTATATTACCGTGAGGCACATCTTCTAATTCCTTAGCCTAAACTTCAGCGCTTTTTGCTTTCCATTAGCTAAACTTAAGTAGTAAACACCCTCTGCCAAATGGGAAACATCGAACTCCCAGAGCCCCTGCTCTACCTTCAAAGCTTTTAGACTATAGGCCTTACCACTTGAATCATAGCACTTGAGCTTACTAAGTTCTAAGTTGGTATTAGTACTGCTAAGATAAAGACGCTCCTGAGCAGGATTTGGGTATAAGGCTATTCGACCTAAATGCACTTCCTCCAAAGAGATGAAATTAAGGCTGTAATACATGGTGTCACTTAAGCCACAGTCGGCACGGGTAATTAAGGAAACCATATAAGCCAATCCCGGGTTCGCATAGACATGTATCGGGCTCAGATTAGTGGAGTCCTTTGCTCCATCACCAAAATCCCAAACAAAGGAATCCACAAACTGGGAACTGGTGCCATCAAAACTGACCCTCAAAACTCCATTAAAAAGTTGGGCATTGCTAGTAAAACTAGCCACCGGTTGATCACAAATCAATAAGTTCAAAAAGGCGGTATCACTCTCGCCACAGGCATTTTGCACCACTAAATAAATAGAATAGCTCCCTTTGGCGGGGAAAGTAATACTTGGGTTGGCAGTGGTATCGGTACCTAAGGTGCCAAAATCCCAATAATAGCTCCCTGCCCCGCTGGAACTCGATCCATTGAATTGCACATTAAGTCCGTTCCTAGAATACTGTATCTGGGCTTGAGCAATTTCACAGATCTGTATGCTTTTTATGAGCGTATCGGATGTCATACAGGTATCGGTAACAATAAGTTCTACGCTGTAAGTTCCAGCGCTGGCATAGCTGTGGTTAGTCTGCAAGCCACTTCCCGTATTACCATCACCATAATCCCACTGGTACTGCAATGCATTGCCTTGAGAGGTACTAGCATCAAAACTTAATTGGAGTCCGTTTGCCTGTTCCATGAAACCTGCTTGCGGAACGCTACAAGAGGTTCTAAAGGCATACGGTCCGACCCAGACACTATTAGCAGACCGGCAAGTATCCTGAACGTAAAATTCATAATCGGTAAAAGCCTGCAGACCATTCAGGCTGTAGCCTGATAAGACATTAGTAACAATGGTACCCGAGCCTAGGCTAAAACCGGCTAATCCGTATTGCAATTTGGTAGCGCTTCCAGCACTGGTCCAGTTTAACTGCGCAGAGTTAAAGGTAATGGCGCTAGCACTTAAATTACTGGGGCCACTGCATAATCGATCAATGATTTCAACATCGTCGATTGCGATATGTCCTTTACCAATACCATTACCGTATTGCCCTACAAAGACAATCTTAACCGTATCACCTTTAAAAGCCGATAAGGAAACACTCTCTTGTAACCAAGCAGCGCTGCCGCTGCTTTGCTGCTGACCAATAAGGGTATCGACCAAAAAGCGTCGCTCATCTAACTTTTCTACATAAACCCACAGTTTTTGAATTTGCGAACCATAAAGGTGATACCAAAAATTAAGCTCCGGATCTTGAAGTCCATCAAGGATTAGTACAGGACTGCGTAGTTCAGAGCGATTAGGCTTTCCTGCTGGAGGGGCCGCAAACGTTTCGGTTAGCATATAATTCCCTGTCCCAGTGCGGGAAGCAGATGGACCACTAAGAGGATTCCCAGTACCGCCACTAAATGGCAGCCAAGCCTTATAAATTGTATCGGATCGGCGCCAGCAAGGATCAATTGCGCCCGCTGTTGATACAGCGCGAGGCGGACTCCACAAGGCGGCGTCAAAACTTTCGTAATAAGGCACTGTGCTGGGCAGGCAATCCGTCGTAAAATACAAGGGGCCCAGCCAATCACTCACATCCCCTTGTGCACAGCTATCGCGTACCCATACCTCATAGGTCGTTCCTGGTCGTAAGCCTTGAATAGCGAAGGAGTCATTTACGCTGGTAGCGACAAAACCAAAAGGACTACCCAGCATTTTATACTTAAAGAGCCAATTAGAAGCCCCACCGGTTGTCCACTTAAATGAAGCTTCGGTAAAGCCTACCGCTAGACTTTCTAAATCTTTAGGGGGCTCGCAATTTAAATTATCGAAAATGGAAATATCATCTATCCCTCCTGCGCTGCCCGCATAGAGGTTATTACCCTGTGAGGTAAAGCGCAAGCGTATGGTATCATGCCGAAAAGCAAAAAGGTCGAGGGTATCGCTTAGCCAAGCATCGGAGGTATTAAACTGCTGTGGACCATTAATAGTAGTGAGATTCTGCCAACCCGAACCATTGTTTACCGCCACATGCAACTGATTGGTCGAAAAACTCCATCCGCCTAAGAAATACCAGAATGCCAGTTTTGGTCGCGTTAAATTGCTTAAATCAATATGGGGTGAAGTAAAGGAAGTCGGTTCATTTGTGCCATTCCCCAAAAACAAAGTTCCCCCAATGTATTTGCCACTTCCCGTAGTATGATCGGCCGTTGGCAGTAAGTTATTAGGTAATATAGTCGCCGGTGATGGTTGCCAAAGGGGGCCCAATTCGTGACTACGCTCCCAACAAGGGTCTAAGGTGCCGGTGCTAAACCAAGAGCTTTGCACCACAAAGGTGCTGCCCTCAAAATCCTCAAAATAAGGAGTAGTATCCGGTAAGCAGTAGGTCTTAAAATCGAGCGGAGTACTCCAATCACTTACCAAACCTGGTCCGCAACTGTCTTTTACCCAAATTCGATATTCGGTTCCCGCTTGTAAAGAACCAAGATAATAGGGATTAGCACTATTGGGACTAATAGTGCTTATAAGGCCATTGGTCTCCAACTTCACCAACCAATTATTAGCACCACCACTCTGCCAACTTAGGGTAGCAGCGTCAAATCCTACATAGTCTAAGCTTAAATTAGTAGGCTTACGACAAGGCACTGCCGCTCCTACAGAAAAGTCATCTACCGCTATTCGCGATAAGGAAGACCAATTTCTAGCTGCAATCCCAGTGAATTTCACCTTTATGCGTTTACCCGCATAGGCGCTAATATCAATAATTTGTTCGCTCCAAGCTGCAGACTTCGATAACTGCTCCGGTCCCAAAAACCGGCGCAATAAATGGTAGCCATCGCCACTGTCTATTTCAACATCAAAAGCGGTAATCTGCAGTCCGAAACGGTGGGTCCAAAAGATTAGTTCCGGATTGCTAATGGTGTCTAGATCGATAAGCGGACTTGTAATACTACTGCGGGCATTACCCTTAGCATTAGGTCGATCTGCTACAATAAACTTCGATCCCCCAGGCGTATGATTATTGGCCCCTGGTCCACTTTGAGCGTAGTTTAAATCCGGTGGACCTACATTCCATTTAAAGTCGAGGCCTGTAAAACGGTCCCAGCAAGAGTTAAGTCCGCCATTAGGCCAAGTAGAACCCTCAAAGTCAGTAAAATAAGGTGCCGTTACCGGAGCGCAATCGGTTTTAATTCGCAGTGGACGGGTCCAGTTACTAGATACCGCACCACAATTATCCCGTAGGTAAACATCATAGGCACTATTCGCTGTTAGGCCATTAAGGCGATACGGTGCCGAATTGGTTGTAATTACCGTTCCATTACCAGGACTAAATCCGGGTGGGCCATACTCTAAGCTAAAGCTGATGCCGGTTTCCGCGTCCCAGTCAAGTAAGGCGGAAGTATCATTTTTAGATACCATATGGAAATTACTGGACCGGCGACAATCGGTCGAATCATAAATGGAAAGGTCATCGATCGCCATCTGCACTTCCGTGCCTTTAGCATAGCCCACGAACTGCAATTGAATAATACTATCCTTATAGGCCATTAAGGAAAAACTATGCGCAAGCCAGGCTTCCTCCTGACTCAATTGCTGTTCACCGTAAAAAGTATGTAAGGTATCCCATGCCCCCACCGAGGCGAGTTTAGCCATTACTTCCAGGGAATCGATACCCGATCCGAAGAGATGATACCAAAACTTAGCCCGGGGATTCGCCAGACCATTTAAATCTATCGAAGGACTGCGCAGTTGGGAAATTGAATCTTGAGATATTCCTTGACCATTGAGGTGCAAGAAATTACCGAATCCAGAAGTGTGGTCACCAAGCGGACCGGTATTTAACCTAGTTTCATGCGGCGGACCAACTGCCCAATAGCTATTGGTTCCTTGCGGACTCACCAACCAACAAGGACCTAGACTACCGATGCCAACCGAACTGGTTGGGCTCTGCCAAGCTGGACTTTCAAAGTCGAATCGCAACGGAGCGGCAATAATAGTCGCACAATTAGTGCTTAAACTAAAGCTATTCCAAGCACTATTCTGAGCACCACAAATACGTCGTACATAAATACGGTAGGTGGTCGCCGGTGTTAAATTAGTAATGGTAGTATCCGATTGATAGCAAACCAAACGAGTACCCGAGCCTAGCATTGCTCCCGCCACTAAATATTCTATTTCAAAGGGCCCCGTTCCGCTATTGCTTAAATCAATAGTCGCGCTAGTACTGCCAATGCTTTGCGCGGAAAAGCCTAAGGGTGCTACACACTGCCCCCACAAGCCAAAGCCATAGGCGATAAACAGTCCTATAAAGAATCCTTTTCTCATTGCTATGCCCTAAAATTAGGGAAACTGAAGCTTTATTTAAAGCTCAATTAGTTTACGGCGCAATGCGTAAAGACTTAATGGATCAAGGGACTAATAAGTGATAAGCACTTATAGGTAAATGACTTAAGACAATTCCTTAGAGTTCTTCGATATCTACGTGATCGCATTCCATTAGATCCTCCAGAATCCACTCCAAGGCTTCATCCCAATCATCGGTTTTGCCTAAGGTCTTAAGCCCGATGCCTAATCCAAAATTAAAGGCATTGCTGCATTTGGAAACTCGTTCCGATTCATCGTGCCAGATATAATAGCCTACGATATCATATTCTTCATAGTAGACCTTAATAGCCTCACTGTTTTCTCGGCTATCTACGGTAATGTAAAAGGTGTCGTCATCGTCGTCGCTACCCTTGTACTTCTCATCCGCCGAGCCAGGAGCTACCTCCCAAATTTCAACGATGCATTCGTCAACTGCCTGAGCACTAAGGGCAGTTGACACTAAGAGTGCTGCCACCGAAAAAATAACCTTAATCATATTTGTCTAAGCTTGGTTCTTAAACTAAATTTAGAAATTATTTCTGTCAAAATTACCTCGATGGATTCGCTGCTCGCATTAATTATAGATCTTCACCTATCCAACGCCCGGCAAGGGCCCGGGAGAGATGACTTTAGTCAACAGGCCCTGGACTTCACCCAATTAGACCAGGAAAAAGAACTGCAAATTGCTGACATAGGATGTGGCAGCGGTTCACAGAGCATCTTTCTCGCTAAACAATTGCAGGGTACGGTATATGCGGTTGATTTATATCCGCCTTTTCTACAAGAGTTGGAAAGAAGGTCGGCGGGCTTAGAACTAAAGGCCACTATAGAAACCTTAGAAGGCGATATGGCCAATCTTCCCTTTTCAAAAAACTCCCTCGACCTAATTTGGGCCGAGAGTTCCATTTACAATATTGGTTTTAAAACGGGGCTTAGTCACTGGAAGAACTTCTTAAAGCCAGGAGGATACATGGTCGTTAGTGAATTAAGCTGGCTAAGAGATCGTCGTCCTAAGCCCATCGCTGAATATTGGAAGTTAGGTTATCCTGGTATACAAAATATCGCGGGTAATATCCAAACCATCTGTGACTTAAACCTTATAAGCATTGCCCATTTTGGAATTGATGAGGCCGCCTGGCTTGATGATTTTTATCAGCCGCTAGCTGCCAATTTTGATGCTTTTCTCAAACGCCATCCTGATAGTCCGGATGCAGAAAGCATTGTCGATCAAGAGATAAATGAAATGGAGCTTTATCGGAAGTATAAAGACTATTACAACTATGTCTTTTACATTATTCAGAAGCCTTATTAAATTCTGAATAAACACGCTAGCTAAGCGGCTCTGCCGCAAAAGGCATAGGACTTCAGGTTAAGTCGAGTTCTTTTAGTCTTAAAGCTTGTATAAGCCCTACTCTTTCACTTGCATCACCAAGACATACTCCATGCCAACTGGTTTACCATGGATTTCGGCCGGCTGCAATTGAGGAAAGTTTTCAAAGGTCTTGGTGGCTGCAAAATCTACTTCCGGATCAATACCACGCACTACCGTCTTTTTAATAAGACGACCGCTGCCATCGAAAATTAGCTTAAGGTAAATCCGACCAATGATGCCCGATCCCTTTAATTTGACGGGATAAACAAAATTTGATTCCGCGTAGCGGTTTAAGGCTCTTTCGAAACAGTACTTATTTTCATCATCACTCGGTGCCGACTCACAACCATCCATCACCGGAGCGCGGTCTACTAATGGAAATTCATAGACTTCATTGCTGGTTGAGCTAGGATAATTGGCCTCCGGACTAGGGCTTCTGGGATTAGAAGCTTCCGGACTCGCTAAAGATGTGTCCTGGGCTTTTTCGCCATTACTAAAAATAATATCCTTCAACTTTTCAGCGGCCTTTTCCAAGTCCCCAACCTCGCCTAAATCGGGTAATCCAGGAAATGTGCCTCCTCCCGATTCCGGTTTACTTTCTGCTTCCGGAACCTCGATCTCAATTTCTTCTTCCTCCTCTCCTACTGGGATCTCAATATCCTTAGGCGGCGCAGGCGGTGCTGGTGCTGCACCCCCCATTTGCGGTAATTCTGGTATTAAAATGAGCTTGGAATTAAAGAGCTGGTACATTACACTAGCACCCAATGCTGGTACATGAGCATAATCTACTTTAAAGGCTTTAAACGCTACCAAATCACGGTAGCTCTGAAGAGCTAGAGCCATTTCACGAATCGGCTCCAGCGAAGCCATTAAGGCATTAGGATCGTAATTCACAATCGCCATTCCCTCGCTTATATATAGTTGCCCGGTTAAAGGAGTGGAAGAATCTACCGAATCGGATAACATGATATCCCCTTCCGGATTCTTTAAGAAATAGAGGAAATCCTTTTGCAACATCGAAACCGGCATAGGTTCCATCCGCGCTAGGCATTGGCCATTCGGCATCAATACTAAAGAATATAGGTTTCGACGGGCTATTTTATCGATGCTAAAGCTCCCCTGCTGTTGGGCTTGTAGCTTACTGGCTTCCATAACCCATTGGGCAAGTTCGGGCGAATTTGGATTATCAATAATCTTCTTCACCGGGCTTTCCCCAAAGGATTGCGCGCTTAACTGAGTAAAACCCACCAATAGCAATGCGCTGTAAATCGCCAGTAATCGTTTCATTTAGAGTAAGTCTTTAAGGCTTAGCTTCACTTGCTTGCGGAAAGCTAGCGGAATGTCGAAGGTGTGACCATTAATTTCTAAGGTCATTTTACCCTTGATAAAAACCTCTTGATCCAATTGCTTTGAGGCAAGGATATCCGCATTACCCATTAAGCTAAAGGTATTCACGTCAATATCAATCGGCACCATTAAGGTGTCATAAGGTTCGAATTTAAGGGTGTCACTTAATACCCATTCGGCTACGGTCGACTTCTTTTCGGATAACTTTAAGCCCAACTCCATATTGTGAATAGCAAAACTCACTCCATTATCATTAACCAATTTCGCATCGGTATGAATAATTAGGTTGGAGAAACTCGATCCATCGCCCAAGCTGAAGTTGGTAAAGGTTTCCCCTTGTGACTCTTGGGAGAACTTATCTTCCAAGAAGTTCTGCATTTGATCGTAGTAGTTAAACTCCACTTCTTGATCTAAAGAGGAGGTCATAGGAATACCATAAACCTTGTAATAGGCTCGTCCGTCTACTTCCCAAATGAGGGTGTCGGATACCATTATATTTCCCTGCTCTTCTTCTAAAAAGTTAAGGTCGATATCGGCTTCAACCGGAATCTCCACCTGATTACGCGGAGAGATCTCAAACTTTTTCTCCATCGCAAAGGAAGCCAGTTTTTTGTCTTCGTAATTAATGTCGAATTCCGATTCGCCCAGATGAATCTTTAATATCGAGGGATTGTTAATGTGGAATAACATCGACAAACGCAATTTGTCGTCCTGTATCCCCACAATCTTTAAATCTGAGACATCCTCCAGCTCTGGCTTTTGGGTACAACCCGAAATTCCAAATAAAGCGATGATTAGCGCTACCGTACCTAGGGTACTATACGCTATCTTTTTTCTTGAGAAAGACATAAATAAGTAAATAAAAGATTACGTTTAAAAACATCATGGCCCCAATATTGGCCTGGAGGGAATTCATAAAATCACCAATGAGTTCGCCTTTGTCGACTAATTCCTCATTGTAAAAATCGAGTAAAGATAATGCGCTGCGTGTGGCTACTTCCGTTTCATTAGGATCCATCATGGTCGTAATCATGGTAGTTCCATTTTCCATAGTATTGGTATCCGTAACCATGGTGGGAATATAGGCGATCACACTTTCTAAATCCTGCGGGACTTCGCTTAAATCGCCATCGTAGACCGATCCATCTTGCACACGGGCAAGACCTTCAGTACCCCAGCGACCAAAGGTTAACCAAGACAAAACTTCCATACCAGCATTGTCTATCTTAGTAATTACCCCGGCCAACATAATTTGTGGCATAAGAGCAATGGGAACTACGGTCATTACCTTTTCCGTATTATCGAAAATGGCAGATAGCATTAATCCCAATAAGGTAGAGGAAATCGCTAGGAAGGTCATAAAGCCAAAGGCCCCAATAAAGTTCTGCTGGAAGACCTCTTCAAATCCATCCACCGGAAATAAGCTAAAGCGGAAGTAAATAATCGCTTCGAATACTAGCAGCTGAATCATCGATATCAGCGATAAGACTAAAATCTTACTGAGTACATATGCATTAATCCAGAGATTAAACATTCGCTCCCGCTTGTAAATTGATTGCTCACTTACAATTTCCTTGGCTGCATTACTCACCCCAAACCAGATGGAGGCAATGGCCATCAAGAACATGGCCCCTAATTGGAACTCCTTGAAGATTACGGAGATCAATGTCCCGATAATCACCGGCTGGGCCAATAGCAAGAGTAAATTACCCTTATCGTTGAACTTTATCTGGAAATAGCGTCGGCTAAGCCATGACAGTTGATGAAAGAAGGGCTCTTTTTTAGCCTTCGTAAACTGATTCTGCCCTTGCTTAAAATTATCATCGCCTCCCACATTACTGTAGCGCTTGGCGTAGAAATCGTTAGCTACCTGCTTATTACTAAGCAAACCATACACTTCAACAATACTTTCCTTGTTGAAGTGACTCATAATCTCATCACTCTTACCGTAGAAAACGTGTACCCCACCCGATCCTAAGAAGACCACATCGTCTACATAGTTTAAGTCCTCTGGTTTGTGGGTTACCATAATTATGGTTGTTCCCCGCGCTTTTAGGTTGTTGAGCTTCGTTAGGAATTCATGAATCGACTCTGGGTCAAGTGGAGAAGTAGGCTCATCTAAGAATAAAATGGTCGGATCTGTAAGTAATTCAACCGCAATACTCAAGCGCTTACGTTCTCCTCCCGATAAGGAAGAAACCGTTTTATAATAGATAGCTTTGGTTTTATCCTCGTCGAAGAGACTTAGCAATACCTGCATGATTTTCTCCTGCAGCATTTGCTTCGGTGTTTCCTTAGGCATCCGCAGCTTAGCACAGAAGAACATAGTTTGCTCTACTGTAAGCTCACGGTGAATAATATCATCTTGGGGGACGTATCCAATCTTTTTCTTCAGTAAAGGGAAATGCTTTACTAAGTCTAGACCATGAATCTTAACCGATCCACTGGTAGCAGGGTTATCGGCATTAAGAACCTTTAATAGCGTCGATTTACCACAACCTGAAGGTCCCATCACGGCAACGAACTTCCCGTATGGTATATTTAAGCTTAAGCGCTTTAAACCCACGTAGCCATTAGGATATTTCTTTTCTATACCATCGGCTTTAATCGCTACTTCTTGGCGTAAATCGGAATAACCCTGACTCAGGGAAAAGGCATGTAAACAGATAAATATTTGGTCGTTTGGGCCAATTGGCGTTTTTCCAAAAACCCTTTTACTATTTACAAATACGCCATTGCGACTATTGAGGTCAACTACGTACCACTGACCATTCTCTAAAACAAACTGGGCGTGATTCCGACTTACAGTAAGGTCACTCGGGTCGATTTGAAAATCATTACCAGCACCACGACCCACTCGTATAGGTCGGCCTTGAGAAACCATAGAAAGGAACAATCCTGTTTGGGCACTATGCTCAAATTCGATCGAGCTGTTTCCAGCCCCTTGAGGAACCGGATTAGACCCGGTAACTGGAGCTGCAGCAGGCTGTGCCACTGGCTCTAGCATAAAGCTCACTTCAAAATCAACCGATCCCGCACTAAGGCTGTCTCCTGCTTTCATTTGATAGGCCTCAGCTGCATTTAGTCGAGCGCCATTTATGAAAACTCCATTGGTACTATTGGTATCTATTACCTGTAAATTAGGACCATCGAGTAGCATTTGCATATGCGAACGCGACATCGATCCGGTGGGGTCTTGAACTTCGAAACTAGCTCCTCCTCCACTGCGGCCCACTGAAATTTGCTGGCCCTCGGCAAAGCTGAATTCTTGTCCGGTTGCCCTTACCCTAAGTTGAATACGATTTGCCAAGCTGTTTAGGGATTTTGGATGTAATAGTTAATGCAGCTTACACGGTCTTTATGGTAAGGATGCGAGCGAGAGAATTTTTCCCATTCATCAGGATTCGCTTGCTCATATTGCATCATGCGCTTGAAGAAGTCTGCAAACTTCAAAGGATTAAAACCAGCTGCTTTGGCCATGTAAAAGGCATTGCGATCGGCTTCGTATTCATCAACCTGACCAAAGGGTAAATAGGCCTTATTGGTCATTTTGATAAGCTCATTCTCATAATCCTTCATGTTATAACTGGTACTTAGCTCCTTCATCACTAATACACGCTTAACCTTACGGGATACGTGCTCCATGTCGATATGGGTAATTTCATGCGCAATAATAAAGGCTAACTCGTCTACCGACTTAATGAATTTTAACAGTCCGGTAGTGAGGTAAATAAAACCACCATTGGTCGCAAAAGCGTTAGGTACATTGTCTTCTACAATGGTTAAGCTGTAGCGCACACCTTTGCGCTTCACGTAAGGAGCGATAATAGTGTCCACTAGCATCACACTAAGCTGGTTTTCCAACAGTGGGTTAGCAATAAATTTCATTTCTGAACGCAGGTGTTCGCGTGCTGCTTTACCTATTTCGTACTCTTGCTCGATGGTTAAACTAACCGCAGCGTCTAAAATGGCATTCTCACCCTTGCGAACTGCCGCTGCAAAACCGTCTAAGCCGCTACCACAATTATCAAAGATTTCGTAATCCTTCATGGCATCTTCATAGGTCTTCTGAATATCCTCAAAAGGATTGTCTACTTGGGCACTAAGGCCAAGGCTTAATACCAAGCCTGCAAAGGTGTAAGCTAGTTTCTTCATTGTCTTGTTTGATTGATTAACGTCCATAAATTAAATCACCTGGGGTGGTTCCTTTCAATTTCCTGTAAACCAATACCCAGATGATGAGTACCGGTAAAATCATGAAACTAAAAATATACAAAAACTCAAGTTTAAGGGAGAATAAAGTTTCATTAGGGTCTCCTAAGTTTAAACCTGGGGTAATAAGAAGATTGTTTATAGTATCACCGAGGAAAAAGGCTAAAAGGAAGCCCGTAAAGAATACCCCGGTAACAATTATTATGGCCACTCCAGAATATACGAGAGTGATGGTGTAATTGGATAAACCAAATGCCTTCAAAGTCCCTAAACTAGCCTTATTTCGATCAATATGTTCTACAATGGTTTTTGAAATTATGTAGATGATAATGGTAATCGTAAAGAGGGTAAGAATTATCGCGAGGAAATCTGATATTTTCTTGAAAACGCTAAAGTTCTTGGCCGATTCCACATCGTTCAGGTTCACCGTAAGGTCATACTTAACTTGCAAGTAGTTAGCCATACGTGGAACGGAGTCTAATTCATTAAACTCCAGCACGAAATAATCGCTAGTATTAATGCGCAACTCTCCCCGGTTTACCCGGTCGTATGCCAGATAGGGAAAGAAATCGGCTCCTTCTGCCTCTTTTAAACACTGATCTAATTTGGCTAATACCGGTCCTTTAGCCGAGGCATTAAAAAAGTCTATTTCTAATTTATAGCCTTTGGTGTATACTCCTTTGTCGTCCTCTAATTCAAACTCTTGGTCGCCCAGGCAGTTTTCGAGGGTAGAGCGTAATTCCGATTCCGATTTTGCGCTACGAATAAAAGCGGTAATGTTCTTTTCATAGGCGCTAATCTTTGGGTCGAAAGGTGAAAACTCGTAACGGTTGGTTATCGAGTAGAAAGCCTTTTCGGTAAAGAATGCCCCCATCTTATCGGGTAACTTATCTGCTATGCCGGCAATTAGTACCGGTACCACTACCGGTTCTTCATTACGGTAATAAGGCACATGGTTGAGATATAGCGGAGGATTTTCTAAATCGTAACCAAGCTTCACCAAGAGGTCTTTACTCACAACTGCCGACCACTCAGCTTCCTCCATGCGAATTAACTTTTCATTGGTAAGTAATAATTCGGCACTCTTTTCTCTAAATAGGAAGCGGTACAAATGTGTTTCGGGGTCGATAGGGCGAATGCGAGTACGAATTACCTTTCCATCATAAGACTGGAAATTAATGCGTCCGGTAGGTACAAAGTGGGTTTCCTTTATACCAAAATCGGTCAATGTACTCTCCTTGGTAAACTCGTCTCGCAGCTTAGCCTGATAATTAGGTTTGCCTTCGATAGAACCTGGTAAGTTAACTGAGAGGAACTTTATGAAAGGACTATCCATCCGGTCCTTCAGGAATAATGCGGTTCCCTCACTAAAGCCAATCGACCATAAAGACAAGAACATAATGCCGATTACCCCTATTATCATACCTACTTTGGCCAAGAAAGACCTAAGCTCAGGCACGAAAAACTGCTGGAAAAATGACTTAAAATGCATGTTTAATTCGGACTGTCTTTAATAGCGTTCTTCAATAATGCGATGATCTCTTCATCGCTATATTCAGTTCCATTCCCTTTGTTACGCCAATGGCCAGGCTGGCTTTTTTCATAAACCGACTCTTCGGTTACCAAGCCATATTTAAAATTACCTTCTTCATCATTTATCTCCTGCTTGGCAATGAGTACTACCGAATCGCCATAGGTGACCGATAATTCGATATCGTGACTCACAATTACCGAGGTACGGTTTTCTTTTTGTACGATATCAGTAAGGATCTTCATCAGCTTATGCGCATTATGATGATCGAGGTTACCAGTAGGTTCATCAGCCAATAATACATCGTAATCCGATCCTAAGGCGCGGGCAAAAGCCAAACGCTGTCTTTGTCCGCCCGACATTTCGGCCACCTTCTTACCTTTTATGATTTCCATCACGAATTCCTTTGGATAGAGTTTAGCCAAAAGCTGGCGCGCTCTAAGCTTCGCATCATCACTCTTCTCCCCTTTTAAAATGGGAGTAATACTGGCATTCTGATAAGCGGTAAGATTACCAAACAAATTGGTACTTTGAAATATGAAGCTAAGGTGTTCTTTGCGGAATTTAGCTAGCACCGACTCCTTTTGTTTCCAGAGTTTATCGAGCTCAACTTCAGTATTAGTATCGTGGTCGTGGTATTTTATAAATCCATTGGCTCGAACCTTAATGGTATTATTCATTACCCCTAAGGTTTCCAGGATAGTTGACTTACCTACTCCCGACGAACCCACGATAAAATAAGTCTTCCCTCTTTCGATATCCAATGTATCGAGTTGCAGCACCGGCCTTAAATTGCTCTTGTACTGACAAGCGATATTCTTTATCGAAAATAAGTTATTAGCCATTACCAGGGATTTTTTCGAGTGGAATCCAGTAGTAGAACTGGCTATTTAAACGGAAGCGATCTTGTTCCAAGTTCTTCTTATTAAAGCGACGCACAGACTCTTGGAACTGAAGAATAAACTTCGGTAAGGCTGGGTGATTCGAGTTAGGAATTTCGCCAATAGGAACATCACGTAGGGTTCCATACTCCCCTTTCTCATCAAAAGGCACCGCTAATAAAATACCCCAGATTTCAGCCATACTTTTTTGGCGTACGCGTTCATCAGAGGTCTCACCTAAGGCCGCCTTAGTTTGGGCTATTAAGGCATCCGATACTTGTGCTTTCGAATCGGTTAAGTTGGCATCTGGATCTACGCGCTCAAACACGGAAATCATATTATCCACTTCTTCATCCGAAAGGAAAACTACCGGCGCAAAACAGCTTAAAGGCTTATTGTAGAAACGTGTGCTGGTAAATCCAGACATGGAGAATTCTGCAAAACTCTGTAAGGCCGTTTCAATCTCATCCTCACTAAAACCTTGATTACGAAGGTGTTCCTTTAAGTTGTCTTCATTGGCTTGGTCAAACTCATCGCGCTTTTTAGTATTGGCATCGCCGCTTCGCAACTGATCACTGTAAAAACGAATTTGCTTATCCAGCTCATTCAAGTAATCTCCCATGGCCGAAGTAAGGTTTTCCTGCAAAACACTAATCGGCATATCCTGATTATCATTAGCGTAGATGAAGCGTCCAAAACCGGCCTCAACGAAATAATCGATATTGCCAGTCTCGGTATCCTTAAACTTCAACTCAAAAGTGTTCAGCTTATCGGGCACCAAGGCCATATTCGGACGTAGACTTTGCTTGCGCTCGGTTTTGTTACCTAATTCATAGAATAATTCCTGAGCATCATCATTAAAAGCTTGGTAAGCAGGCTGAATGCCATAATGTACCTGGAAGGTTACCAAACTAGCATGATATTGCACCAAGAGATCAGAAACCATGCTGCGTTTTAAACCGCGGGCATCATTAAGCACATTACCGGCATCTCCGATTAATACTACCACATTACTCTGGTCGGGATCCATGCGGCTACGCTTCATCCCTTCAATCATACCATTGAATACCGCTTCTTCACGCGCTTTACCTACCGAACCTATGCGCACTCTAGCCAAGAAGTTGTAAATCTGCTGGATGTCATCGGTAAGGGGTATGTTTTCAAAGGCTTTCTCTCCGTCGGCATAATCGCGGTAAACCGCAATAGAGAAACGCATTTCCTTTTTGTAACGCTCCTGGTTAAGGGCGATAATCCGCTCTATACCTCGCTTCACGGCAGGGAAGAAATCATCCATGGAACTAGTGGCGTCTACCACAAACACAATATTGAGGTTGTTGCGCTTAGTTCTAAGGTCTTCGATAGCCTCTTTGGCACGGGCCTTAATCTCATTACGCTCATCACCCGATTTTCCGCTTACCGAACCAAGAGTAGCCACCTTTTTCATATCGGTGCCCTCGTAGTTTTCCAAAATGGGCATACGCATCATGATGGTAGGTTTACGGGTATTCTTAATCTGGTGGGTGTAAATCTGCTCTACCGGCTTCTGAATGTTATTGTCTACAAAAGAGGTAAGCTGACTCTTTTCAATAAATACCGGAATATCCTTATCCGTATACACTTCTGCATATTCCTCGCCATAAGTAGTCTCCAAACATACACGAGTATCCCAGTCGGTAATGTTTACATTCTTCATCCAACCGTTTACATTGTATTTACGGTCCGATTCGGAGATATTATCAATACGGTCGTTTTTAGATAAAAGCTTTACCCCAGGTAACTCCTTTAATACGTAACGAATCTCTAATTCGGTTTCATTACCCTTCTTCTGTGTAGTTTGTGGATCATAAAAGAAATTGTATTTCTTAAGCTCCTGCCCTTGCTCTGCCGCTTTCACGATTTTACGGAAAGAAGCCACGTCATCTAGGTTTACCAAAACCAAGCCCTTTTTGGTTATGGACTTTTCATTAGAGATGGCATAAGAATTTAAGAGCAAATTAGAGGCGGGTAACCATCCTTTCTCTACATAAGCTAAATCACCATTAAGGTCTTCAAAGACACTCACTTTTAGCCAGTTACCTTGACGGCCGGTAATGTATACCTGCTGCATAAAGTCTAGTGACTTACGGTTCTTACGCCCATTGGGCATCATGTATAATTCGTTATTACCGCGATCACTATAGGCACGCCAATAATTGATAGCCTCATCCGAGTTACGATACTCATAGGTAAGTTTATCAAACTCTGACCCCGTTTTATCGAGATAGAGTTTCTCCATCTTGCTGGCTTTGGTATATCCCTTTAGTTCGAGCGGGATAGCAAGACAATCTTCGCATTCTTGAGCTACCAGACCAAAATTGCATAGGGCCGCTAGTAGGAATAATAAATTAAGCTTGCGCGTGATCATTAGTATACTTTTAATTGATAGACGGTAGAATATTTATCGAGGAAGTCCGAGACCTTTTCGGCCGAAGGCTTATCGCCATCGGTATTAATAAAGGCCACCGCATGCTTTTTATGCGCACCGGGTTTTTCGGCCAGACCCAGACTTAGCAGGTATTTTTCAGCGATATTATTAAGGTGCTTTTCCCCTTTAACCGCCTGTTGATAGGAGATAAAGAAATACACCTTCAAATCTTTGCTAAAGCCATCGTAGGCATAGCTCAGTTTTATTAAAGAATCTAAATCGAAATAAGGATTCGGTAAACTTGGGTCTAGGGTAGACATATTCGAGGTTTCCTTTCGGCCTAAATCACTATCCTGGAAAACCAAAGGGGTAGCGGCATTGCTAATGTAAAGTAGCTCTTCGCCTTTAACCCCGGCTAATACACTATCTACTTTAGCCATTAATTGGCTGCGATTCGACTGATCGCTTAAGTCAACGTAGACCACCGCATTTATTTGAGCTTGAGCAACCATGGAAACAAGGCAGCTCAAAACCAAGGTCAGCAGGCTATTTCGATTTAGTCTTTTCATTTCGAGCGGTAAGATATTTTAAAGTACTTGTTGTCAACGATCTGTGGTACTCCATCTAAAATAAAGGTCGTGCCATCGTTACGGAAATCGGTTTTCATGCGGTTAGTACCAGCTGAGAATCCACTAATCGTCTGACCATCAATAACAAATCGCGGTTGACTACTAAGGCTCATACTAAGCTCCTGAAGTTTAGAAGCAGAAGCCCTATCTCTGGGGTTAAGACCAAACTTAGTGGCCGCCTCAGTAATGTCGCGAATAATTTGCTCTAGGTTCACCGTAGGTTTAGATCCACCTCCACCGTCGGGAGTCGGATTAGCTTGGATACAGAGAGGCACGGTTAAAGTACCGTTCTGCTCGTAAGCAATCGGTGCTAAGTCGTCTTGCTTAACCCAAACATCAACCGTCTTTTGCGACTGTGCGCTTACATCCCACTTAAACTTAGGCTTAAAGGGACCGTCTTTACCAGTAATTGAAACAGTTAGTGACTTGAAGGGATATTTATCATTGATCTTTACCTCCATCATACACTTATCCAAAAATGCCACTTCAATTTTATCGTCTTGCAGGCGGTAAACGCAATTAGCTGCTTCAGGAGCCGGTTTACCAAAAAGGCTAAGCTCGACCATATCGCTGCTTACTTCGTCTACCTTTTTATCGGCTAGCTCTGCATTAAAGACAGTAGCACCTTCCATGTCTTCACAGAAGTAAATCTGACCAGTTTCCTCATCAAATTTGAAGTCCTGGTCGTCCGAAACGCGATATAGTCGTGTGATGTCTCCTAAGGCTAAGGTCGACTCTTGATTTCCCTCAATCACCGAACCAGACAAAAAGAAAGCATCATCGCGTTTTTCCACCTTAAGCTTCAATTCAACCTTAGTAGTAGCTACTTCTTCTTTCTTATCGTCTTTATTAGCTCCCTCTTCACCGCTTAAGAAGAAATAAGCGCCTCCGGCAGCAAGGGCTAGAATAACCACAATAATAATCCACATATTACTGCCGCTCTTCTTTTCGCTTCCACCACCTGTGGTATTGTTTCCTCCACCGCCGCTTGGAGGCTTAGACGCATCAGCTTTGGGAGTAGCCGCTGCCGGTGCTGCTTTTTTCGCCACTGGCTCTGGCTTGGGCTCAGGAGCTGGCTTGGGCGCCGGTTTAGGTGCGGGAGCTGGCTTTGGCTCCGGCGCAGGCGCCGCTTTTGGCTTTTCCTCTTTAGGTGGCTCTGGCTGTTTTGGCTGCTCTGGCTCGCTAGGAGCTTTGGGTATAACGATGGTACCGCTATCATCGGATACTGGCGGCGTTTGCGGCTTTTCTTCGGATGAAACGGTTTTATCGTCCTTTAAATCTTCTGGTTTGATACGCTGGGTTAAATCCTTTGCGATCTCAATATCCGATGAAGAACAGTTTTCACAATCAAGGGTGAACTCGTCACCTTCCCACATATGACCGCAGCTATTGCAGCGGTAATTTAAAGAGTCACTCATTAGAGGTAATATTTAATTCCAATTTGATATCCTAGTGTACTTAATGGGCTTAGAGTACCCGTTAAATGTTTTAAGCTTTGATTTGCCCCTTGGTCGTTGCTATTGTAGGAACGACTCAAAATAATTTCATCTGCTTCGGTAAATGACCAATTGTGAATTCCATAATTCACGCCAATCTCGGCCCAAAGCTGTTTGCTAATGCGGAAGGCGAAATTACTGTATAAAGCTATATTGTTGTAGGAATCTACATTAAGGTCGCCACTACCCGCAGTTTGCTCATCTACATAAGTACCGTATTCTGGATTGTCACCGTAGATGCGCACATCGGCCTGATTCCAGATAAAATAATAATCGGCTTTACCAGTGCTATTATAGCTACCGCTCATGCTTAAGCCCATATTGTAAGCACCGCCTACTTCGAGGTGTGCTAAGTGATGTAGTTTAAAACGTAGGTTTAGTCCTAATCCGGCACTTAATACGTTAATGTCTCCACCTTCTTCAATGTAGGAGGCGCGGGTGTAACGCTCTACCGAACCAAATTGGGGATCGGTGTCGGCATAAGAAGATAACATGTAATCGCTGCGACTAGCGACAATCATACTGCGCTGCTGCGCACCCAATTCTAAGCTTAGGAAAAACTTGTCCTTTACATTCATAAGGCGATAACCTAGACCTAAACCTATTGAAGAACCGCGCATCTTATGCTGTATTACCGCTGCTTCATCAGTCCCGGCCATATTAATAGTATGATCTACTACTCCCCCATTGTCTATTTGATAATTGAGGTCGAGGTAAAAACGCTTGGGGCGGAATTTCAATTTCACGAAGTCCCCGTCATAGCGGGCATCTCCTTGAAAAGATTCCTTTTTTAAAGTCTGACTAAAACCGCCTAGAAGTTCATCACTCATCGGACTTATGGTAAGCTTCTCACCATCTTTGAGGTCGCTAAGCATAATACCTTTATCCAGATTCCGCTTTACCTCTTCCCCATTCACTAATACGCCTAGTTCACTGTTGCTTAATAGACTTTCAGGGAAATCGAAGCGCATGAAATAGCCTTTCTCTTCGTTAAGTTTAACTGATCGGATTAAAACTTTAGCGGTCTCGCGATTGTAAACCAAAACGTAGCGCAAATCGAACTGATCGCGGAAGAAAATGCTTTCAAAATTGAGCATTCCAACTTCCTTCTTAGCATCAATCTGGAAAACAAACTCATTGGGATTAGCCGAAATCAATTTAAGCGCATAGGGCTCGAATTGATAAGTATTCATAGTTCCTCCTTGCTCAAAATTGGTAAGCGCATCCAAGTATCCATTCAAATCAACCGGATCGTTGATCGCATTGGAGGGTAAAATTTCATTTACAATTTGCACCTCGGAGTTCTCATAGAGTTTCTTCCAACGAAACTCCTCTATTTCATTCTTAATCCGAGCATTTTTCAATAACTCATCCAAATGACGGTAACAGGCAATAGTAGCTAAGCTCTTTTCCAAATCGAAACCAGTGTCACTCTTCATCGCTTTTTTCGCGGCGGGCTTTTCCAGCTCGCTTGGACTAGCGGTTTTTAAACTATCAGTTGCGACTCTAGCGGTACTATCTGCTTGGGCATATAAAGTAGGGCTGCTTAAGAAAGCGCCTACCATCAATGCTAAACCGGCAATTTGCGTCTTTCTTAAAATCATTGTACTAAAATTTTAAAGGTGGCTACTTGATGCTGGGTCTGCACCTTTAGGATCACGTATCCGGGCACATGCTGCCTTAAACTGACCTGCTTTTGGTCGGGGTCCCAATGCAGCGGTATGACCTTACCCATTAAGTCAAAGGCCTCGATGCGTTCCACTTCTTCACGCTCATCCATCGCTAGCTTAAAGCGACCGGAGTTCGGATTAGGATAAATGGCAATGGTTTCAAAAGCTAGCTCCTCTTGCTGACCAATAGTATTGGACTTGCTTGGATTAAGCCAGAAGTTAGCCGGGTAGTAACTGTAAGAACGGCACTTAGAGCCTCTCTCATCGGCCGCAGCCATAACATAAACATATTGGGTGGTGTCGATACTACCATAATCGAAGAAGCGAGCAGTGTCCCAAGTACTTACATATTCCCAAGCCAAACTATTTTTATTAATGCGTCCCCAACGGAAATAGGTAGCGGTGACGTCTGGGTCGGAGTCTACAATTATAGTGTTCACGGCCGCTAATTGATCATCATCTGGACTAGTCCCCGCCGCAATAGCATTAGGGTCAACAAACAATTCACGATCGCAATTTTTACCGTTGCTGCTGTAATCTATCGCTAAACCGAGAGGATTGGCAGAGTTTACATTCCAGGAAACAATTGTGCGTGCGCCTAATACACTGTTTAAGGCAGAACCCGAAGAGAATTGATAATTGTAATTGGTGTATTCTTCTTGGTTTAGTTTTAAGAGTACATTCTTCTGGCCTTCACATAAAAGTAGCGCACCGGTTGAATCATCCAAATCGGGATCTAAAGGTTGGAAGCTTAAATCAACGTAGTCGTCTATAAACCTTCCCCAATAAGGAGGTTCATTTACAAATATGGTAATAGCTTCGGTGTATACCGGATTACAATTAGCCTCAATTCGCTGTCGAACATTGTAAATTCCTGGACTTAATAATACCTCACTACTATCTAGGGTATAGCTATTGGCCTCGGCAGCACTGAGTGGGAAATCTTGATAAGCACTATTGGCTTCATGATCTAATTTATACTCTAGGAAATAACTGTAGGTACCAGGATCAGCCCCAGACGCTCCCGTGGTGCGGATAATATTGATGGGATCACCAAAACAAACCCGCATGCTATCATTCTGACTACCATTATAGCTATTGGTTAAATCTCCTGGCAAGAACTCAGGGTATACTAAAACATCAAAGCTATTGGAGATGGAGGAGTCGCCACAATCATCATATACCGTGCAACGGAAATAAGCACTACTCTGCAGGGTGTCGATGTCTGTACTGCTTAAAGTAGGACTTGTACTGATTGGGAAAGTCTGTACAATAGTATTAAAGTTGGCATCCGATGCCCGTTCCCATTTAAAGCTATTGCTACCGGTGAGGTCTCCGCCACTAAAATCTACTTCCAAATCATCGGCCAAAGCCTGACCAAAACATAAATCGGTGTTCGTTGCTGTGCCATTGGCAAAGCGACTATCCGCAGCAATTAGTTCATCCCAAACATTAACAATAAAGGTCTGGGAAGTCGCATTGTCGCCGCAATTATCACTCACTACGCAACGGATATAGGTGGTGTCGGTAAATACTCCAATATCGGTGGCACTTAGAATGGTAGTATTGGAACGAACTAAATTAGAATCTATGCTTGCAAAGTTTGGGGTACTGGAAAACTCCCAAGTGAAAGTATAACTATCATTGGTATCTCCTCCGCTGTAAGCTAATTCTAAATCGAAGGCCAAGGGATCTAAGTGACATACCGTGGCATTAGTGCTAGATCCACCTACATTGGTAATTGCTGTTGCACTTAATTGATCCCAAGTAATAATGTGGTAAACAGAGGCGGTAGTTTGCACATCCGAACAAAATACATCGGTAACCTCCCCTTGAATGTAGATATCTGCACCGCCCGTTAAATTACCGAGTGTACTTAAATTAATGCTAGCATTAGTTTCCCCGCTTATAGCCGTAGCACCAGTCATGGACGGATTATTGGCTTGCAACCAGCGGTAGCTATAATTACTAGGTTGACGACCTGCCGATGGCGTCATACTAAGACTGCCAGCAGCCAAATCGTTATAACATACTTCTTCACTACCCGTTCCAAAACTTGCACTTACCTGAAGATTCTCATGGGTAACTAGGTGATACACTTCACTGCTAAGTGCCGTTTGACTACAAGTATTATCGGTCACTTCGGCCTGTAAGTAAATATCGGCTCCTCCATTTTGCAGCCCCAAGGAGTTTAAATTTAAGCTTGTGCTTGACTGACCCGTAATGACAGTTTTACCGGTCATGGCACTGTTATTGGCTTGGTACCAAACATAGGTATGGTTTGCCGGTAAATCACCACCACTCACCGAAGCGCTTACAGTTCCACTGGGAGTGGTTCCAAAACATACGTCAACCGTTTGGGTTGGGATGCTAATTTGTAATTGATCGCGGGTAATTACATGATAGGTGGCCGAAGAAACTGCAGTTTGTGCGCAACTGTTATCAAAAACGCGAGCTTGCACATAGACATCGGCCCCACCCAACTGCTGACCCAAGGCGTTTAAGCTTAAGGTACTGGTATTCTGACCCGAAATCACCGTAGCGCCCGTCATCGCAGGGTTATCAGCTTCCAGCCAGCTGTATACATAATTGCCCGCACTAGAACCACCCCCACCAGTTGAACTGATAGTTCCTGTTGGGGTGCCTAAATAACAAACATCTTGGCTCTGGCCTGACGGGATGCTTACGGTAAGCTGATCGAAGGTTACCAAATGATACAGATTAGCAGTCGACTTAATGGTTCCACAATTTACATCGGTAACTCTGCCTTGAATATACACATCATTACCACCCAGTAAATTTCCTAAGCTACTCAGGTCGAAGGTAGCAAGGTTTGCTCCGCTAATCTGGGTTGCGTTGGTCATACTAGCATTACTAGCTTGCCACCAGCTGTAACTGTAATTGGCTGGCAATTGCCCCCCTCCTGGAGTCATGGTGATAGTGCCACTAGCGCTGGTATTATAGCATACATCTTGTGTTCCTGCCGGCATACTTACCGTAAGGTCTTCATGGGTGATAAGCTGATAGGTTTCACTCGAACTCACCGATTCTCCACAAACCGATTCGTTTACGGTTACCTGAATAAAAATATCATTACCCCCGTTCTGCTGACCAAGGGCACTAAGGTTTAAGCTCGAACCATTTTGACCGGCTATAGCGGTCTTACCGGTCATGGCACTATTATTAGCCTGAAACCAAGTATAGGTAAAGGACGGGCTAACGGCTCCACCTTGTATTGATGCGTTAACGGTACCGCTCGGTGTTGAACCAAAACACACGTCAATAGTATTGTTTGGTATACTAACCTGCAGCTGCTCATTAACAATAATGTGATACACATTTGAGGAAACTGCCGTTTGACTGCAGCTATTGTCGAATACCCTCGCTTGCACATAAATATCAGGACCACCCTGCTGAACTCCTAAATTGGATAAATCAAATGAACTGCTAGTTTGTCCCGAAATAGCGGTAGCATTTGTCATTGAGGGATTATCGGCCTCTAACCAACTGTAAACATAGTTTGCAGCGCTAGATCCACCACCTGCACTAAGAATAATAATCCCGGTTGGCGTGCCATTATAACAAACTTCCTGAGAAGGTGCGCTCGGAAGGCTTACCGTTAACTGATCGCGTGTGATTAGCTGGTAAAGGTTGGTGGTTGTTTTTACAGTACCGCAGCTTAAATCAGTAACCTGACCTTGAATATACACATCATTACCTCCTAATTGAGGACCTAAGGTGCTTAAATTTAGGCTAGCTGAATTTGCCCCAGAAATCACTGTAGCGCCAGTCATAGAGGCATTATTGGCGCTTAGCCAAGTGTAGCTGTAATTGGCCGGCTGCTGTCCGCCACCGGCGGTCATTGTAATATTGCCGGTTGCGCTTTCATTGTAACATACTTGCTGACTGCCAGCAGGCATACTCACCGTCAAGTCTTCGTGGGTGATTAATTGGTAGGTCTGACTAGATAAGGCTGTCTCGGTACAGTTACTTTCTGAAACCTCTACCTGTAAATAGATATCCGAACCACCGTTCAACTGACCTAAAGCCGTTAAATCAAGGTTTGCCGTAGTCTGGCCGGCGATGGCCGTTTTACCTGTCATCGCACTATTACTAGCCTGATACCAAGTATAAGTGTAATTCGGGCTATTGGAAGAACCCCCACTTATGCTTGCACTAACCGTACCGGTAGGTGTAGAGCCGAAACAAACATTTAAGGTTGCAGTAGGAATGCTCACCTGCAATTGATCGTCGGTAATAATCTGATATGTATTGGTAGAAACCACCACATTTCCACAATCAACATCGGTTAATTCTGCTTGAACGAAAACATCTGCCCCACCTTGTAAAACCCCTATTGAATTTAGACTTAAAGTAGAGATATTCTGCCCGGCTATTACCGAGGCTCCGGTCATTGAGGCATTAGTCGCCTGTAACCAACGATAAGTGAAGTTCCCCGATCCATTACTAGGTGTAGCTGTGAGAGTACCAGTAGGCGTTCCATTATAACAAACCGTTTGGCTCTGCCCCGCCGGAATACTAACGCTGGCATTGCTGTATGCGCTTAAAGTAAAGGCCAATGAGTCTTTGACGTTCCCCGAAGCGATTTCATAGAAAGCAATGCTGTATTGCTGACTTGATCCTGGGCTGGAAGGAACCAATAAGTTAAATGAAGTATTGGGACTTTTTATTGTAGTAAGTAAGCTACTACCCTGATAGATCCGCAATGAATCAGATTTATTCGCACCATTGGCGGTAAAGCCAACGGTAAATGTGAGATTCGTTGAAGCACATCTATTAAGAGTATTCCCATCACTAACCGCATTACCTCCCTGAGAAACAGTATTTGCCTGAAGATTAATACCCAAAAAGAAAATGGCGACAAAGCCGAGGAGCCTGAAGGAGTAGCGCATGAATGATTGGTTTTTTTGGTCATAACAATAATAAGAACTATTGCTAAAAAATGGGGGCAATTGCCGTGAAAATGTCATAACTAACCGCTTATTCAGCACCAACTACCAGGCAAATCCTGAAATTTTAACGTATGTTCGCTAAGGAAAAATTGCTATTTAATGGACCGACCAATCATTGCCTTAATCGCCGCATTGATGCTAAGTATTTCCGCCTTAGCTAAAAATGAATCCGTTAAGGAAGTCAAGGCGAAAAAATCCGAATACCTTAATACCGAGTTTAGTTTAAAGGGTATTATTCACGAACCAGATTCCAGCCTTAGTGAAGACAGTTACATTTTAGTGGATCGTTCCAACGACAGTCTTGAGCTAAGAACAGAGGATGAATTGGAAATTGGGCAGGAATACCGCCTGGAAGGAAAGCTAAAGGAAAAGAACGAGGCTTTATTCTTTCAAGTTGAGGATCCAGAATGTTTAGATTGCGATGACGACGAGGAAGAGAGTTCCACAATGATTTTCATCCTTACCGCTTTAGTGGTTGTATTAGGGGTAGTAATCGTGTTTATCATCAATAAACAGAAAACGAACAACCTCCCTCCTAGTAATCCCTTTCCTCAGAGTCCACCACAGGGTAATTTCAACCCCAATCAAGGATTCTCCCAACCGAATATGGGTCAGCAAGTGCCACCTAGCAACCCTAATCCTAATGCCGGTAATGCTGGAACGGATAATTATGCGACCATTGCTTTTAATCCTAATCAATTACCAAAGCAACCCATTACGGAATCCAAGACGGTGGTAATGAGTCAGCCTAAACCGGAAGAAGACAATAAGATTCCTGGTAAATTCACTTTCAATATTGGCGGTGAAGCGCAAAGTATTGAGCTAAAGGGCTTCCCAACCGGATTAGGCTATATCGCTACCGTGGGTAGAGAAGCGGCCCAGGCCGGTAAAGAAGAAAGTCATTTACGCTTGAACGATCAAACCGTATCTAGGAAGCAGGCAGAATTTATATTCGAAAAAGGAGCTTTATATTTACGCAACTTAAGTAGCACCAATCCTTCCCAACTAAATGGTAAGGTAATGGGCTCTGGTGGCTTGGATCAAGTTCAACCAGGCTCATCCATGAAATTCGGGGAAGTAATAGTAACCTATCAAGTTTAAGAAGCATGGCTTGGGACTTAAACTACGCATCAGTTAGTCAAGTGGGACGCCGTCAAAGCAATCAGGATGCTTGCTTTGCAGAGCAACTCACCTCAGATATTTATTTATTTGCCGTTGCCGACGGCATGGGTGGCGCCAATGGTGGCGAAACCGCTAGTGCCATGGTCATTGAAACCATGAAGGCGGTGGTAATGGAGGAAATTGGGGATCTTTACGAAGACCCAAAGCACCTGCGAAATTGCCTAGAAAAAGTGGTGAGCACTTGCCAAACTAAATTGGCCGAAGCAGGAGAAGAAAATGAAAACCTCAGAGGCATGGGTACTACCCTAGTAGCTTTGCTTATAGTAGAGGACAATTTTTGCTACTGTAATATCGGCGACAGCCGGATATACCAATACGATCAGCGCGGCCTGCGTCAGCTCACCACAGACCACAGCTTGGTTCAAGAAACCTTAAGTAAGGCGGATGGTGTTCCCGTGCCCGAAGATTTTTTACGTCGACATGATCACATTATTACCCGTGTTTTAAATGGTGGTGATGATTTGGCCGATTTAAGCGATGTAAAAAGTATTAGCGGCGAATTGAAGGAAAAGACCTCCTTCCTACTCTGTTCGGACGGACTCATTTTAGATAAAATTAACGAGCCTAGCTATATCAGCGATAGCTTAAAAAATGAGCAAGCTAGTCCGGTCGAAAAATGCAACTACCTCTCTAATTACGCCTATGATAAAGGCTCAAATGACAATATCACCCTGGTTATTGTCGACCTCAAGTCCACGGAAAAAAGTGGTGAAACCATTGAGATCTCTAGTAAAACTTCGGATGAAGTAACGGAACCTCTCGATAAAACCACGCAAATTAGATTGAATTAGTACTATGTCATTCACGGGTTTCGATAATCACATTAAAGAGGTATTAGCCGATCGCTATGAAGTATTAAATCTTCAAGGAAAGGGCGGTATGGCTAATGTATATCGGGCAATCCAAATTGGCCTCGACCGCGAGGTAGCCATTAAGGTAATTCACCCGAGTTTAGTTAATGATGAGGACACTATAAAGCGCTTTAAGCTGGAAGCGAAAAGTGCCGCAAAACTCTCGCATCCCAATATTATAACGGTATACGATGTGGGTGAAGCGGGTGAAATCGTTTACATCTGTTTAGAGTTTTTAGATGGAACCGACCTGGCCCATCTCATTCGCGAGCAGGGACGATTGAGAGTAGACCAGCTACTTACCATTATGGTCCCTATTGCCTCGGCTTTAGCAGAAATCCACGACCACTCTTTAATTCACCGTGATATAAAGAGCTCCAATATCTTTATTACCAAACGGGGCAAGCCTATTCTTCTAGATTTTGGCATTGCTACCTTTAAGGAAAGTTCATCCGGTACCACCTTACCGGGAACGGTTATTGGTACTCCCGAATACATGAGTCCGGAGCAAGCTAATGGCCGTTCAGTTGGACCAGAAAGTGATATCTATTCCTTAGGAATTGTAATGTTCCAATGTCTTAGTGGTAATGTGCCTTTCGCGGGTGACTCCCCTATTTCTACATTGGTAAAAATTTCACAGGGGATAATGCCTGAGCTCGATCAACAGAGTTTGGAAATCCCGCAATGGCTTTATGACATTGTAATGAAGTGTTTGGCTAAAGATCCGGAGAACCGCTTCCGCTCGGCCAATGATCTTCTCAATAGCCTAAAAGCCAAGAAAATTGTCGAAACGGCGATAAACCCTAAGGGTAAAACGGCCAATTATGATGCCGAGATATTAGAGTTAAACTCCAAACTCAATCATTCTATTAGTATCGATGAGCGCATTGAAGTATTGCAAGGCAGCGCCCAAACGATCCGCGAAATTTATCGCTTAGATGAGGAGATTGAATACCTCACTAAGATTAAAAAATTTCAGGCCGACCTTAACAAGAAGTACCAAGATGCAAAGCTCACCATTGAAAAAAGCATTGACTTCTTAAAAACCCGCTCCTTTGATGAAGTGATCCATCAGAGTCAAAATTTGGGTAATAATTACTCCAACATTGCTTTTTACAATCAATACAGCTCTATTTACAGCCTGGCCAACCGCCTAAAAGAAATTGAAGAGCTATTACCGAAACTGAAGTCATCCGAGAATTTTCAGAAAAGCTCTGAGAACTTTATCAAAGTACTTTTCCTTATCAGCAGCTCTATTGAGCAGATAAAGAACTTCGACTTCGTAGGTAAAGAGGATCAACAAGAAATCTTGCAAAATACCCTGCATTACAATGACCTTTTCCATGAGGCCATTATCGAGCATATCAAAAATGATAAGGTGGAGAACTCCGAGAAAAAACCTATCATTCACCTCTTGCTCGAAACGATAAAGATACAGGGGGAAGATCTCGCCCGTAATAAGGAATTGAAGGACTTATTAATCGACTTAAACAATCAATACGTTTATAAGAATAATAAACTCTTCCGAATCGCTAAGCCTAGCGACAAAGAGGAACAAATGGACTCCAAAGCTGTTGCAAAAGAGCCACTTAAACCCTTAAACTTCAATCAGGAGTTTAATGACATTATTAATGAGGAGTTCTTGAAACAGACCGCAGTAAAAGATTTTCTATCTACTCCGAATTCCGAAATTGCGGAACAGACTTTAAATCGTATCATATACCTCTTCTACTCACCTAAAGTGAAGAACAATGGCTATCAAATTCTGATGAAATTGGGAAGGGAAATGATCGACCATCACAAGAAGCGTTATGGCAAATTCGAAAAATTCCAATTAGGAGAAGAGGTCTTAGGCTTTGACGAAATCAACAAGGAGTTTGACCTCGATACCGCTGGGGCCGTCAAGAAATGGGATACCACCATCAAGGAGTATCTGCAAAAATTAAAGGGTCAGCGTGACTTAATTTCCGATGAGCAGTTAAATACGGTTCTTAATCAGACCTCCACTAAATTACTCAATCAGTTCAAGAATTATTTCGCACATACGCTTCTAAAAGAGGTGTAGTAAGGCTTTTAGCTTGTTGATTTTTCTAGCTGCTCTCAGATTTTAGTCTATGAGAAGCATTTTTTGCATCTAATAATTTACCTTAGACCAGCAATAGTCACTTGAGGTGAAAGCCATATCAGAACAGGAAATACAGAAGCTTTTTTTAGAAAGTATGGATGTCGCCCTTTGGGAGTGGGACATTATTACCGGCCTTTCTAAGTGGAGCGACGACTATTTGCATCATTTAGGTTATGAAAGAGGAGAAGTTCCTGAGGAGCATGACTTTTTTATAAATCAGTTGCTTCATCCTAATCACCGCGCCTATTACGAGCAAACTATTCAAGAATACTTCCAGAAGAAGAAGCACTTTAGCATTGAAGTTCTCCTGAAGACCAAAGTGCGCTCCTACCGCTGGTTTAAAATTAATGGCAAGGCTATCTTCGATCAAGGTTCCCCAAAATATATGGTGGGCAGTCTCGAAGACATTAATATTCGAAAAACGGTGGAAATAGACCGCCGCATGCAAGAGCTGATCTTAGAGGAAGTTGCAGAAGTTGCAGGCATTGGTGTATGGGAAGCGCAATTAGCTAGTGAAGTAGTTCATTGGTCTAAAGAGGTTTACCGTATTCACGAACTAAATGAGGAAGAATCACTAACCTTGGATAAGGCCTTTTCGTATTACTTGCCTGAATCGCAAGAACAAATACGTATCTCCTTTCTAAACACTTTGCGTAATAAGGAATCTTACGACCTTATCGTTCAAATTAAAACACAAAAGGGAAATATTCGCTGGATACGCAGTATTTGCAAGCCTCTACTCGATGACCGAGGCGAAATCATTAAGCTGCGTGGGATTATCCAGGATATCGACGAAATGATGCGCGAGCAAAAAATGCAAGAGCGCAAAAGCGAGCTTATTCAAGATCAGAATGACCGCTTAATGAATTTTGCCCACATCGTATCGCATAACCTACGAAGTCATGCCAGTAACTTAAGTGGTCTAACTCATCTTTTAGCGGATCCGCAATTTCAAGAAAACGACTTTAATGAAATCGTAAACCACCTTGGTAATGTAAGCTTAGACTTAAGCAAAACAATTGACGAGCTTAGCGAATTGGTGCAGGTACAAACCAAAGTGGTTAGCCAGCGACAGTACCAAGATTTTCAAAAGGTTTTGGACACTGTTAAGATCATTTTGAAGCATGAAATTGAGATTCATAATGTTTGCTTTAAAACCGATTTTAGAGTAGCTGGGGTAGTCTTTGTCCCCTCCTACCTCAGTAGTATATTCCTCAACTTAATTAGCAATGCGATTAAATATCGAAAAGTCGATCAAAAGGAAGTAATTATTGAGTTAAGGTCCTTCGAAGAAGACCAGCACATCGTTTTGGAAGTTGAAGACTTTGGTCGGGGAATCGATCTAAAGAAATACGGGTCCAAAGTTTTTGGACTTTATGAGACTTTCCATTACCACAGCGATTCACGCGGGGTTGGCTTATATCTAGTAAAAAACCAGCTGCGCAGCCAAAAAGCAGAAATTAGTGTAAGTAGTGATGTAGATAAGGGCACTTGTTTCCGGATCGATTTCGCTAAGGAATAAAGCATATGTTTCCCCGATAAAAAAGCGGGGAAATCCATTAAAAGCCGAGAGAAAATTATTCTAAATTCGCTCGTGCCTCAATTTCAAACCTCCATAGCCGTACTACCTTTTCAGGTTAAAGCCAAATCAGCTAAGGATTTGCTTTACTTAGGAGAAGGCCTAAGCGAGGAAATCATTCAGGCCTTAAGCCGCATTCCACAACTAAAAGTATGTTCGCGTCGCTCAAGTTTTAATCCGAAACTGGAAGAGCTATCCCTCTCGGAAATTGGAAAAACCTTAGCGGTTAAAAACCTATTAGAAGGCAGTATTGAATTACTAGGTGAAGCAATAAAAATCCGTGCTTCTCTAATTAACGTTGAAGATGATCATACTTTTTGGTCGCATTCATGGCAGCGCGCGGTGGAGCAACTTTTTGAACTTGAAGACGAAATTAGCCTGGAGATTGCAGACCAATTACGAGAGCAATTTGGCCACCTCGATATTGAAGAACACCTGGTGCAGGCACAAACAGAAAATACTGAAGCCTTTCAATACTACCTAAAAGCTAAATACCATTTTAACCGCTGGAACCCCAAGGATGTCCATCTTTCTATCAACTATTTTCAAAAGGCAATTGAAATAGACAAAGAATATACTGATGCGCATACTGGCATGGCTGATGCCTATGGATTCTTAGCCACCGCTGGTTTCGCAGACCCCATTGAATCTTGGGCAAAGGCTAAGGATGCTATGGACTTTGTACATGTTCGGAAAGCCAATGATCCGAGTTTAAATTATCAATTGGCCAATTACTACTTTTTTGTGGAGGCCTCTTATTCCTTAGCCTATAAGTATGGGAAGCGCGCTATTGCTGAACAGCTCAATTACCCAGAAGGCCAGCAGTTTATGGCTTTTTTAGAACTTTTACGCGGTCGTCATCAAGAGGCTAAAACCTATTTGCACTATGCATTGGCAATTGACCCCATTAATCCTGAAAGTCGCTTTTACGCTGCTTATTTCGAATATCGCAGCAGTAATTTTTCTCAAGCCATAAAGATATGTGAGGAGCTTTTGTCCGAAAACCCTCAAAACCTGCCGGCCCTTATTGTGCGTTATTATGCCCTCATTGCCTCCGGACAACAAGAACAGGCTAAAAAGGAGCTAAGTGAACTCCCCGAAGCTTGGATTATGCCCGATGAACGCATGGGACTTAGCATTTTATGCGATGTTCATGGCAAACAGCAAGATGAATACGAAGGCTTATCAGAGTACATCCAAATGGCTGAGACTAACCAGTCGCCTCAAAGTCATGCATACCTCTACCTCATATACGCCCGATTAGGGAGAAATGACGAAGCCTTTAGCCTTTTGGAAAAACTATTCGAACATAAGTCCTCCATCCTGCTACTTAATTTCAATGACCCTTTAGCAAAACCATTACAGTCTGATCCGCGCTTTCCAGAACTACTCCAAAGAATATATGCACTGAATGAAGATGCATCCATTAAAGCAAAAGCAAAGAAAAGTAGTCGATTGGACTTGCAGGAACAGGCCGGCTTAAATACAGAATTGGAAAAACTATTAAAAGCAGAGCAAATCTATTTAGAACCATCGCTTAGCTTAAGGTCATTGGCGGCTAAGCTGCAAGTTCATCCTAATCAACTTTCCTGGTACTTAAATGAAGGCTTAGGTTCCAATTTCAACGATTATATCAATAAACATCGCTTAGAACATTTTAAGGAATTAGCTCTAGATCCCGCGAATAGTCACATCTCCTTATTAGGGCTCGCATACGAAAGTGGCTTTAACTCTAAGTCAGTTTTTAATGCAAGCTTTAAAAAACATTACGGCTTAACCCCAAGTAAATACCTGGCTCAGCTCAAAAATTAGTCGCGGTATGAAATTCCGTACCTAGTACCTGAAATTCCGTACTCCATCGTAATCAAAGTCTCGTCTATTTGCAATGTAATATTCAAGACTATGAAAACTAAAACAATGAAAGCCGCTTGTGTAGAAGCGTATGGTGGTCCCGAACAAATTCAAATTAAAAATATAGCGATACCCAAAGCCCATCGAGGAGAAGTTTTGGTTAAAGTACATGCTTCTTCTGCTACCACGGCCGATAGTATGATTCGTACTGGTAAACCTTATTTTGGCCGTCTTATCCTGGGTTTATTAAAGCCGAAATACCCGGTATCAGGAACAGGCTTTTCAGGCGAAGTAATTGCACTAGGTGAATCGGTACATAATTTTAAGCTGGGAGATCAGGTTTTTGGGGAAACTACTTTAAACTTTGGTACCAATGCCGAATACTTAAGTATTAAGGAAGCAGGCGTAATTCTTCCCAAACCAGAAAGCCTTAGTCACGAGGAGGCAGCAGTATTCTGCGATGGCCCCCTCACCTCTTATAATTTCCTAGTTTCATTAGCCCGAATAAAGGCCGGACAAAAAGTGCTTATTAATGGTGCCGCAGGTTCCTTGGGTTCTGCAGCCGTGCAAATTGCCAACTATTATGGAGCAGAAGTCACTGCCCTGGCCAGTACCGAGAACTTCTCAAAGCTTAAGGAGCTGGGCGCGCATCACTGTGTAGATTACAAAACAACTGCCATCGAAAATCTTTCCGAACGCTTCGATATCTTTTACGACACGGTAGGAAAAAGCTCGTTTAAGCAGGCCAAGAAAGTATTAAGCAAGGAAGGGCAGTATTACAGTCCGGTTCTAAACTTAAGTACATTGGTGGACATGATCTGTACTAAGCTTTTTAAAGCCAAACAAAGAGCACACTTTGCTGCTACGGGTATGCTAAAGGACCCCGAATTAAAAGTAATGCTGGAAAAAGTACTTCAAATTCAAATTGCCGCTAAACTGAAAGTCCCAATTTTTCGCCAGTACCCACTTGAGAAGGTAGCTGAGGCGCACCGTTTACTTGCCTCTGGTACTAAAAAATTCAATCTAGTAATTAGAAATTTATAAGCATGGAGAATCTAAATCAAAAGCTCGCAAAAGGCTCTGGCCTTTCCTTACTCCTAATGGCCCTTTTAGCCGGTCTTGCTTATGGCTATATACTCATGCAGTTTGGAACAGTTGAGACGGCCCTAAGTTGGCCCGATCAACAAGCTGCTTCTAGCCTTTTCGCACTGGGAATAATCAGTTGGTTTACAATTTTAGCTTTGGATCTATTTTTAAGCTATGCCTTTTACCGCTTGTACCCAAGTAAATTAGGACGTCTTAGCGCTTTAATGCGATTAATCTATTCCTTAGTACTGGGCTGGGCTTTGATTTCCTTAGTGAAAGCTTTTTACAGTTTAGGCGATCATACGGGACTTAGCGCAGTGTCGGCACATATTGAAACCTTCAATAATATCTGGTCTCAAGGTCTAATTATCTTTGGCGTCCATCTATTTTTACTAGCCGCTTTAGTGCCCCTCAAATGGCTAAAAGTCTTATTAGGCTTGGCGGGGATAAGTTACACTATTGTTCATGCCGGTCTCAATTATTGGCCCGAAGCCAATACTATTTTCCAAAGCTTGGAAACGGCACTAGCCCTCCCCATGGCACTTGGAGAACTGAGCTTTGCCCTGGTTTTGCTCTTTAAACCAGTTTTACTTTTTCCTAAATTGAGCCGATGAAATTCCTGAAATACCTGTTGCTTACCCTATTAGGTGTGGTGCTACTGGCAGTAATAAGCGGGTTTATTCTAGCCGAATTAGAGCGACGTGACTTAGCCCATATGAGTCCTAGTAAGCAGCAGGAAAACTACCTTATTAAAGGAGCTCATATTATCCCGATGGACCAAGATACCCTGCTGGCCGATCATGATCTCCGTATTAAGAGCGGGCGTATCGTCGAAATTGGCATCGACTTGGACCCCAAAGGAGACTCCGTAATAAATGCAAAGGGAAAATACCTTTTGCCTGGTTTAATGGACCTTCACGTCCATCTTTGGGATGCTTATGAACTAGGACTTTATTTGAGTCAGGGTGTTACTACCATTCGTAATCTATGGGGACAACCCATGCACCTACGCATCAAGGAAGAGCTTAATGAAGGAGCCCTGATTGGTCCAAATTTCTTCACCTCAAGTCCAAAATTAAGCGGCCCTGCTTATAGCACTACCGATAATAAACCAGTGCATAATGGTAAGGAAGCAGAGCGCTTACTAAAGTATTACAAGGAAGCTGGCTACGATTTTGTGAAAACCTATTATGGTATAAGTGATTCGGTTTTTAAAGCAGTACTGAAGGAGGCTATCAAGCTAAACTTGGATGTAGTTTGTCATCCTAGTGCCGAATTCAACTATTTCGAACAATTTCAGCGCCCTGTGCGCAGTATTGAGCATGCCGAGGATATCGTGCAAGTTGCCCTAAACTATCAGCTCGATACCCTTCAGCTTAAAGCTTTAGCGAGAAAATTTGGTAAACATCCTCATATTGCCCTCTGCCCAACCCAAACGGTATATCACAATATCTACCGACTAATTGAGGAGATGGATGCAGCCGAGCTAGAGCAATTAAGAGCGATGAACCCGATGATTCGAAAGCTGGACAGTAAGGCACAATTTGAAAGGTGGCAGGATGCTAAGACTAGGGACCCAGAGATTGGGGCGCAAATTGAAAAGCAACATCAATTTCAGCTTAATGCGATAAAGCTTATTCACGAGGCGGGTGGCAATATCGTCTGTGGCACCGATGCAGGCATCGGTATCACGCAGCCTGCTTATAGCATCCACAAAGAGCTCGCTTTCTACCAAGAAGCGGGCTTAAGCAATTTTGAAGTTTTAGAGACTGCCACTTTAAATGCGAGTAAAAGTCATGATTTCCTCAAGGATTTAGGTAGTATAAGTCTCGGGAAGCAAGCCGATGTTCTAATTTTAGATCAAAACCCCTTAGAAGATCTCCATCATTTAAAGGAAATAAGTGGACTAGTAGTTAAGGGCAGGTTTATTGCTAAAAAGCAATTAGGGTATATGGAGCAAAAGGCCCTCGAACGAGAAAACTTCTTAATCTCGCTCTTGCGTTATGCAGAGAATTTAATTGTTGAACGCTATTGAGGAAGCTTTACAGTTCAAAGAGGTCCTCTACCTTACAATTAAAAAGCTGAGTCATCTGCAGGGCTAATTCTAAGGAAGGCGAGTACTTACCGTTTTCAATAGCATTAATGGTCTGGCGGCTTACCTTTAATTTTTGGGCTAAGTCCGATTGCGACATACTTTGAATACTGCGATATACCTTAATCTTATTCCTCATTTGCAACCGATTTATAGTGCAGATAAAGCTTGATGTCGAATAGAAGGTTAAAAAGGAGGATAATTAAAAACAGTTGAGCAAACATAAAGCTCAGGTAAATAATCCCATATACCCCCAAAAGAGTAAGTAGCAAAATCCCGTAATTGATAAAAAGACTCCAGCGTAAACTATCGTTCCGCATTTTATCTATGTATTCATCCTCGTACCTCTCTTTAGAAAAACCGCTCATTAAGCCGAATACAATTAACAATACGCTTAAAGCCTCATCGAAAAACATTGCTTCTACCCATTGTAAGCCAATAACTAGGTCTCCAAATATTTCAGAGTTTATCAATGCCGGTACCTTAAAAGTAAACAGGCTCTCGAAAGCCTGATTATCTTGAAGGAAAATAAGGTAGACCAGACCAAATAATACCAAGCTGTAAAAGGCTATGCGGCTAAACCACTTATATCGATAAGAAAGTAATAAAGTCATCTGCTTAATTTTCCTCAAATGTAAAGAATATTTTACACTATGTAAAGATATCTTTACAGTCTTATTTGATGTAATGGCCCTTGCTATTAGATCCATTTTAATAATGCATAATTATTGGCCCGCTAATATTGCCTCTAATTCGGCCTTTGCATTAGACCAATAGGCAGAATCGGCTCCTAGTGCGAGGAGTGAATTGACCTCATCTAAGGCCTCCTGATAAGATGATTTTGCCTTGAGGGCATTTACCTTGAAATAAACTAAGTACTCCTTGTCTTCCAATTTTTGAGCACTTTGCTGCAAATAGTTAGCCCATTGAAAACTAAGCTCAAACATGCTATCCTTCTGCATTTCCCCTAAAAGGGGCATTAAATCTTCAATCTCTTTATGGTAGTTTTTTCCAAGCTCAGTATTTCTGATTTCTTCGTAGAACTCCATGGCCGTTTGCAAATCTTGGCTACTCAAAGCTTTTAAGGTGTCGGTAAGCATCTGTTTTGGCTCCGATACCGAGCGCACCACATAGGGCTTATAAATCAAAGTAGCCCCCGGAGGAACATCACCACGGCCACTTTTACCGTAGGCGAGAGAATCGGGCAAAATCGCAATCACCTCATCTCCTTCTACTAAATAAGAGTTGAGCTCAGAGAAGCCTTGGATTAAGGAAGTCTTACCATGAATAAATACAAAACTAGAATCTTCGGCTTCAGCGGTAGTCCAGAATATAGAATCCGAATCATTAATATAGAGATTGGTAAAGGCTTTAACCTTAGAACCAGTGTCTATCGGAACACCCTGCCCTTCTTTCAAAAAAATGTACTTAAGGCCACTGGGGGTGCTTATGGTATCATTTAAGACGATACTGCGACCAGACTTTTCTGTGCTCGGATTGGAATTGTTATTACAGGCTGCAAGAAGCAGAAGACTGGCAAAGGCGGATAAATATCTTTTCATTAGCCTAAGATAAGCTATCCCTAGAAATCTATACCACACTCTTCAATTCTAAAGGGTCTTGAACTAATTGCCTAAATTAGAGCATGAATCTCCGCTTTCTTAGTATCATCAACTATTGCATTGTTGGCTGGATTATCTTTCTCCATCTGCGTACTCACTTCCATTGGGACCTGTCCGCCTATGGTGTAATCCATGAAATTATCGCGGTTCCTATATTATTATCCATGCCTGTTTTTGTTATCCTCGGGCTAATTGCGCATTGGCGTCATCAAAACCCACCGCTTTTCTTTACCATTAGTTTAGCTGCCTTATGCCTAGCACTTTTATACACCCTGCATAGTTTTTATGGCTAAAAAAACGCATCTTTAATTCTCAATAATCCTAAACCTACATGAAATCAAATTTCTCCTCCCTCATCTTTGCTTTGGCTATCATTATCGCCTCAATTTTTCTAGGTAAAGCCTATGTCGATCGTGCCAAATCGGAAGGAAATATTAGTGTAACTGGTTTAGGTAAAGCCAATTTCAGCTCAGACCTGGTAGTCTGGGATGGTCGCTTCAGCGCCGAAAGTACCAATCTTAAGGAGGCTTATGCCGAATTAGAAAAATCGAAAGGAATAATAAACGACTACTTATTAGAGCAAGGATTAAAAGCCGAAAACTTAGTCTTTAGCGCCCTTTCCGTACGGGAAAAAAACAAGGCACTCTACTCTAGTGATGGCGACTATATGGGTGAAAGGTTTGAGAAATATATCCTTACGCAATCGGTTAGCGTGGAGAGCAAGGATGTAGATCGGGTTGAACGTATATCGCGAGAAATTACCGAACTACTCAATAAGGGAATCAACTTTTATTCGAGTGCCCCCCGCTATTACTTTACGGGTTTAGCTAATCTAAAGATTGAAATGATTTCCAAGGCTACCGAAGATGCCCGTATTAGAGCAGAAACCATCGCCTCCAACTCTGGGGCAAAACTAGGAAAGCTGGTATCGGCACGAATGGGGGTCTTCCAGATCACTGGTCAGCATAGCACCGAAGAATACTCATGGGGCGGCACCTTTAATACTAGTGACCGGGAAAAGACCGCTTCCATTACCATGAAATTGGTTTACGAGGTTAACTAAGAAATCAATTATCGCGGCGGCGCAGAAGCTCTTCTTCATACCAGGCCTGAATCTTAGGCTGAATATCATCACGAATGTGTGTGAGTTGCCCAGCCGTATGCGTAAAGCCATGCCAACGATCTTCTCCCTTAAAATATATCCAGGGATAAGATCGATTAATTCCGTAAATAAAGAAATCCTCAAACTGGGTATCGATAATGAGATTGTCTCTGCGGAAATCATAGATGCCCCATAATCCATCCTGCTCAACCACAAAGAAGTTGTATTGATCATGCTCGGCTAAAACTATACTATCCCACTGAGCTTCTTTACGGAAAAAGGTCGCCAATCTATTTTTAGGATAAGCCAATAAAACCCCAAACTTTCCGTCTTGCTCATAGGCAAAGAGATAAGAGCCTAAAAAATAAAGGGACTCAATATCGGCCGAGTCAATCTGTAAGTCACCATAAAGGGATTGGACAATCCAGGCGCTTTGCTCATTTTTTAGGAATTTGTGAGCCTGACTCAAAAACTGCTGCTCATCATAATCTGGAATTCCAAAAATCTCTCTTCCATCTTGATGATAGTAACGCCGCTCCCCTCCTTTTTGCACAAACATAATTTGCTTACGTGGATCACCCGCATCCTTCAACCAAAGTCCTGCCGTATCATTTAGGCAAGGAATAAGCGTCTTACCTTGACTATCAAAGACACCCATGCCCTCTTGATCCTTAACTAGAAATAGTTCTCCTTCGGGATAGATGGCTTGATATTTACAAGGTATCAGCTCCGTACCGCCATAATCAATTAGCCCCCAGGCTGAATCGCGCTTTACCTTTAGTTTGAAATTGCTAACCGAGTGCATTTCTTGATAGGGATACTGCGAATAACAAATGCCGTTATAGCCATTAATCAAGGCATAGCCTCCCTCCTGTTTAAGCTTGGTTAACCAATGTCCAGAAACTGCTTCTAGCTCGCTCACCTCATTCGCCAGGGTGTCTCCAGCTGAAGAAAGCAGATAGTCCTGCCCCTCTTTAGACCGCCCCTTAATCATGCCTCGGTAAACACTTAAATCTTGCCAAGGGCCAGAGATATATTCCCCTTTAGTACCGTAAAAAGTCCAATTACCGTGAATTTGAGCCTTAAAACCAAGGAAACGTCCATCGATAGCCAGCAGCGCCTCTATATGCTGCTTTTCTTCCTTAAAGAGCGCTTGCCACTGATAATTATAGGCCTGCCACATACCATTCACTTTAACTAGAATATGATCCGGGACAAGCTTTATAGCTTGAAAATCGATTTTTAGGGGGCCTTGTACTGATCCGTCAGCAAGAATTAGAATTATTTCTTTTTTACGAAAGCATAACATGGCCTGATCTTGTCCAGCAATAAAGCGCAAAGAATCATAGGTATCTTGAAAGAGGCCGTAGTCGCGTGGTAAAGGTTTTAGAACGGAGTCAAACAGGTACCAATCTTGCCCTTTCTTAGCCCAAATAAAAACTGCGCTTGGGTCATAGCGTAAAACCGAATAGCGTGCTCGTAATGCAACCTTATGCGTTTCCGTTTCCTTTAATCCATATTTATGGGTGCTAGGCGATTGATACAGGTAATATCTTGAAGCAATGGGAATGGGCGTTCGATAGCTAGGCTGGATCATGGCTAATTCGCGCATACTAAAGCCACTCTGCTCTTGCCAGCGCTTCAAGGCGGGGTCTTTAATATCCAATAAATAATGGAAACGATAAGCTTTATTAATCGCCAATGCCAGCTCTTTCCCTGCACTTTGCGCTACTAAATAGCCGACCGCACAATAACGACCCTCATCATCAATAAAACAAGGTCGGCGCTGGCTGGGAAAATAAAAATTGCGCGGAAACTTGCCTTTATCGATGTAATCTTTTAAAAATCTGAGTAAAACTTTGCGCTTCGCTTGCAGCGGTTCGTCAACCTCTGTCTGGCTTAGTAGATCCAAAACATATTCTAGATGATTGCGAACCCGTAATTGATCGGCAATATCTGAATGGGGATAATAACCATGTGTGGCATACCAAGCTTGATCACCAATAATGGCATTAACACCTTCACTCTGTGCAGACAATGCACTAAAGCATAAAACTATAAAGAGTTTAAGGCCTATTTTGTAGGAAGAAATACCCACCAGTACTTTATTTAAAGCTTTTCCAATAATTCCAATAAAGCTTCCCGCTTGATAGGTTTCACTAAATAGCCGCTTACCTCTGGATATTCTTCGGAACGATCTAAATCACTGGGATTACTAGAGCTACTAACGATATAAACAGATATATGCTCCTTTCCAAAGGGCATTAAGCGATAGGCATCAAGAAAGCCCCAGCCATCCATAACGGGCATATTTAAATCCACCAAAATGAGTTTCACCTTTTTATGTCGGCCTTCCGCCGGATTAAAATACCGAATGGCTTCCTGCCCATCGTTTACCGTATCTAATTCAATATCAGGGCGAATGCTGGCCACTATTTTCTTGAATGAAAATCGATAAATGGGATCATCGTCAATTATTAGTAAACTCATTCCGAAATAAAACTTGAGGGTGAAAATTGCAGAATAAAGGTGGTCCCTACGTTAACCTCGCTCTCCACACGAATAGTGCCCCCCATAGCCTCCATATGGTTTTTGCACATGAAAAGGCCAACACCTTTGGCGGAACCATGATGATGAAAAGTATTGCTGAGTCCAAAAATGCGGTCGCGATGCTGCTCTAAATCTATTCCAATTCCATTATCGGTAATTTCCATCACCGGATACTCTCCATCTAAATAGCTCTTTATCACTAAAGTAGACTCCACCTCATTGCGTCTAAATTTAAGTGCATTACTTACCAGGTTTAATAAAATGCTTTCTAAATAAAGGGGGTTAAAATATAAATGCCTGAGCTTAAGGTCTGTTTCTATCTTAACCCCTGCTTCCTTTATAACATAGTTAAGGCGACTTTTCAAGTCCTCTACTTGATTTTCGAGGTTTATTTTTTGGCGTTCCACGCTCACCTCCGATTGCACCACCAATGCATCTAATAAATGGTCGAGGGTTTCATTTAATCGCTCCGTCGTTTCGCCGATTAAACTATGCAATTGCGCCAATTCGGACGGATCCTTCTCAATTAAAAGAAGCTCTTTTAACATCATTAAATTCGCCACCGGTGCTCTTAAATTATGAGAGGTAATATGGGCGAAATCATGAAGTTTTCGATTTTGTTCACTCAGGCGCTCACCCAGTTTCTTCAAGTGCTCATTACTTTCGATAAGCCTTTGCTCTTTCTCCTTTTGGGCTGTAATATCCTGAAACACCCCGGTAACCTTAACTATCTCTTTTTTAGAATTATAAACTGGCTTACCTATGGCCCGAACCCATATCTCCTTACCTTGTTTGGTAATCATAGGTAGCTCTAGGTCATAAGGCTTTCCGGTTTCTATTAATTCTCCAAACCTTGCCGTAATAGTGTCGCGCGACCAGCCTTCTTTATAAAAAGAAATTCCTTCTGAGGCCTGCAGATCGTAATCGGGCTCCAAGCCACAGATTCGCTTGGTAATTACATCATTATAGGTTTGCCCCGTTTTCACATTGTGCTGCCAACTGCCGATAATAGCGGTTTCTTGAGAATCCCTCAGTATTTGACTCAGTTCTTCCTTCTCCTCTCGCTCCTTTATTATTTCTGTGATATCCTGATTGGCTCCAGTGAATAGGCGATCTCCGGTTTTCGAACTTCTAACTAATACTCCATTAGCCTTAATGTACTTCAAGTTCCCTTTGAAGCTATGAATTCGAAAAACCACATTGTATTCGCCTTTTTCTTCTACTGCTTGGCGATAGGACTCCTTAACCATATCAAGGTCCTCTTCATGAACCAGGCTTTCTAAACTAGAAAAATCACCAGAAAAATCCTTGGGATCGATCTCATAGATTTCAAACATCTGTTCATCCCAATTAAGAGTATCCTGGTCTAAATTATAGAACCATACCCCCGTTTTTGTCAGCCTGTTAACAAGCTGATTGATTTTGTTTTGTTCCATTGAGTGGTGTTCCAGGAATGTTTCCCCTATGCCCCAAGATAAGAAAAATACAGCTGCCTAGAGAAAACCAATTCGACCTAAATCACAACAGACCAGGCATGACAAGACCAGGCGAATAAAGGAAATGAAAACCGAAAAACCCAATCCTTTAAAAATGAAAGAATTAACAGGCCTAGTTCATAAACTATCTTGAAGGGGCTACGAAGGCATTTATCTAAAAACGACCTTAGTTCTTCTTAATTTTAAAAACAGCCACAATGCCAGAAATAGCCGTTTCATCCCCCAACCTAGAAAAAGATCTGTACCGCCGAGAAGAAGTGTTAAAAGCGGCCCTAGAGTATTTTAAGGGCGATGAATTGGCGGCAACTACCTGGATGAATAAATATGCGGTTCAGGACGCACAGGGTAATTTTTTGGAGCGTAGTCCGCAGGATATGCACCGCAGAATGGCTAAAGAATTTGGTCGTGTTGAAGCGCGCTACCGGGCTGAAGGCGGTGAGCTTTTCGCAGATGCCATATCAGATTATGGTCGGTATAGAGAAGCCTTGAGCGAAGACAAGATTTTTCGCCTCTTCGATAATTTTAAATATGTAATTCCACAAGGTTCGGTAATGGCTGCCTTAGGGCATCCCTTTATGATTGCTTCCCTGTCGAATTGCGTGGTTATGCCTTCCCCATTCGACTCTTATGGTGGAATTATGCACACTGACCAGCAGCTTACTCAGTTATTTAAAAGACGTTGTGGGGTGGGTATCGACTTATCGACTCTTAGACCCTCAGGTCAGGAGGTCAACAATGCCGCCGGTACTACCAGTGGAGCAGTGTCCTTTATGGAGCGCTTTAGCAACACCACTCGCGAGGTAGCGCAAAATGGTCGCAGGGGAGCATTAATGCTTACCATGGACATTGCGCACCCCGATGTAGCCAATTTTATTACTATAAAACAGGATTTAAACAAAGTAACCGGGGCCAATATCTCGGTTCGGTTGAGTGATGAGTTTATGCAAGCGGTTGCCGATGACGAAGAGTATACGCACCGCTGGCCAATCGACGCTAAAGAACCTGAAATCACGAAAACTATTAAAGCACGTGAGCTTTGGGATACGATTATTTCTTGTGCCCATAATACTGCGGAACCCGGACTCATTTTCTGGGATCGTCAACATTATTACTCCACTTCAAGTGTATACCCTGGCTTCGAGAATCTAAGTACCAACCCTTGCTCAGAAATTGCCATGCAAGGCGGAGATAGCTGCCGACTTATTGCTTTAAATCTTTACTCCTTTGTAAAGAATCCTTTTAGTGCTGATGCAGAATTTGATTTTGATCTGTTCTACGAAACCAGCTACGAGGCCCAGCGACTAATGGACGACTTGGTGGATTTAGAACTGGAACATATCGAGCGTATCCTCGATAAGGTTAAAAACGACCCTGAGCCTGATTACATAAAAGAAACTGAATTGCGACTATGGCAATTGCTTTACGATACCGGTAAAAAAGGCCGAAGAACAGGCTTAGGCTTTACGGCCTTAGGGGATGCCATTGCAGCCTTAGGCTTAAAAATGGATAATGAGGAAGGTTTGGAAATGGTCGATCAAATTATGCGCACCAAATTGCGAGGTGAATTCGATTCGTCCATTGACATGAGCATTGAAAGGGGTTCTTTCCATGGCTTTAATCCTGAAATCGAGGCCAAATCTGAATTCGTGCAAATGCTCGAAAAGGAGTTTCCAGATCTTTACAAAAGAATGATGGAAAACGGCCGACGCAATATTTCCATCAGTACCGTTGCGCCTACCGGAACTCTCAGTATGTTAGCACAAACCACTTCCGGTATTGAGCCTCCCTTTATGCTATCTTACAAAAGACGCCGTAAGCTAAGTAGCAAAGCCGACGAATCTAAAGTGAGCTTTGTGGATGAATTAGGGGATGCTTGGGAAGAGTTTGATGTATACCATCCTAAATTAAAAACCTGGATGGAGGTAAGTGGTAAGTCCGATATTGCTGAAAGTCCCTACCAGGGTATGACTGCTAATGAAATAGACTGGATTCAAAGAGTTCAGCTGCAGGCCGTTGTTCAAAAATATACTACCCACAGCATTAGCTCTACTATTAACTTGCCCAATGATGTGGAGATAGCTAAAGTTGGGGAAATATATTTGGAGTCATGGCAACGTGGCCTCAAGGGAATCACTGTTTACCGTGATGGTTCTCGCAGCGGAGTTCTCGTTTCTTCCGAAACTAAGGAGGATAAAACCGCTGCCAATGCTCCTTTCGAGGCGCGTCCCGACACCTTAGACGCCCGGGTGATTCGTTTTAAAAATGAAAGCGGTGAAGATTGGTTAGCAGTGGTTGGAATTCTAAATGACCATCCTTATGAAATTTTCACGGGTCTAGCTGAAGATGCCTTCAACCTCCCTGCTTATGTGAGTCGTGGTTGGATCATCCGTCATAAGGATGAGGATGGCACCCGCTACGACTTCCGCTATACCGATGCCCAAGGCTTTAGAGTAACTATTGAAGGATTGTCACGCTCCTTCAATAAAGAGTATTGGAACTATGCTAAATTAATCTCCGGAGTATTACGCCATAAGATGCCGCTTCCTTATGTGGTGGACCTAGTCTCGAATCTAAACTTAGATACCGACTTCATTAATACCTGGACCAATGGCGTTGCCCGAGCTTTAAAAACCTTTATCCCCGATGGCACCGAAGCAGTGGATAAAAAATGTCCAGATTGCGGAGATCCTGAAGGCTTAATTTATGAAGAAGGCTGCTTGAAATGCACCAGTTGTGGGCATTCGAAATGCGGATAATAAGTCAAACGAAATAAAAAAGCCCGACAGCATCTAGCAGTCGGGCTTTTTTTTAGGTCTATTTGGGCATAAATCGTATTTCAGATTTACTGTCCTTTTCGGAATCGAGGTATAGTCTAAAACCCGGTTGCAGTTCAAACTCCTTGGTTTCTCCAGGCATAATTGGGGTTTGGGATAAGAACCGATCTCCATTTTGGATTCTCACATAAAAAAACGCATTGCCCTTATTTCTCACCTCAGCGATACTCACCTGATTGGCATAAGGGTTAATCGCAGCATCCTGACCAGTTCCTTTGCCGATAATTAACATACTTTGATTAGCACTAAGCTCAAACTGATTCTTTGAACTAGAGCAAGATGCGACTAATAAAAGGAGAGGAAAAAGCCAGATGCTTTTCATTGCTTAATCTTTTAGAATTATAAATCCATCCTCAAAACTTAAATCACCTAAGCGAGCTTGAATTTGATAGGCTCCTGCTGCCAAGTCACTTACATTTAAATTAGCGCGATGCTTTTTAGCATTCATAGACTCTTCATGCCTTAATACCATTCTTCCGCTCTGATCAAATACCTGAATTTTAATAGTGGCCACTCCCGGATTATCTAACTCCACTGTAATTTGATCATGCGCCGGATTAGGATACAAACTCCAATTCCAAGCCGCCTTTAGCTCCTCAATACTCACATCAGCTACCACCAAACTATCGGAGAATAAAAAACAACTTACTGTCCCCAATTGCACTTGATATTGCCCATTGCTTTGCACATTATAGGTCTGCTGATTATTCACTCCCGGTGCTGGGGAACCATTGAGAAACCACAAATAATTAAACCCTGCCTGATTACAAGTCAATACCAGGTTACTATAACTAATAGTAGGCTGCGGGATGGCATCAACATTAACAGTAATAAGCTCACTTACAGAGCAATTAGGGCTATTTGTGTAAGCATAACTCACACTTAAATTATGACTTCCAGCTCCAGCTAAGGAGGCATAAAAGACATTGTTCTGAACGCCATTACCACTCCAATTAGATAAGGATCCTGAAATCCCATGGTTATTGACATTCGCACTTAGAATTAGGCTGTCACCCGGACAAAGATTAGCGACTGGAATGCTGGTGGTATTAGTAATAATGGGCAAGGGCCTTACATTCATGCTAATGGTATTGGAACTTACCGCATTGGCACTGGCACAGGTCGCATTGGACAATACTTCAAGCCAAACCTGATCATTAGTGGCTAAATTAGAGTTCACATAAACTGCGGAATTACTGCCTACATTGGCGCCATTTAACTTCCATTGATAGCTTGGGTTAGTGCCGCCATTGGTAACAGAAGCGGTAAACGTAACTTGATCGCCTGCACAAATACTACTGGCATTGGCACTAATACTCACGCTGGGTACAACTGTAGGATTAATTATCACCGTAATACTATTGGAAGTAGCCGTAGAACTGCTCAGGCAGTTTTCATTACTGGTCATTTCTACAGTCACTAAGTCACCATTCGCTAAACTGCTGCTCGAATAGCTGGGACTATTGGTTCCAACATTAATTCCGTTCACCTTCCATTGATAAATTGGAGCGGTCCCACCATTGCTTGGTGTGACGGTAAAAATGGCATTACTTCCTGCACACCAAGAACTAGCGTTTCCACTTATAGTGACCGAAGGACTCAAATTAGCCGCAACTTGAATAAAGCCAGTTTTGGTTTCCGTATCACTGCCAAAAGCATTGCTGGCACTTAAACTAATCGTGTAATTTCCTGGCGCGCTAAATTGGATTTGTGGGTTCTGACTACTTGCGCTGGTGCCGCCTACAAAGGAATGAGTAGCCGGACTCACGGTCCAAGCCCAACTGCTTGGACTATTAGTACTGAGGTCGGTAAAGCTTACAGAAGCATTGGTACAAACAGTAGAATCATTAGCGGAAAAATCGGCACTAGGAATAGGACCTGCGCTTGTACCACTCACATTAATATTATCAATGTAAAGATTGTTTCCATAACCATTAATCCCTTCAAACTTTATCAGAACCTCACTATTACCTGCATAGGCACTGAGGTCGATATTAGGGCAATTAGTAATTAGGGTATTCCCACACCAATCATTACTAGTACTCGGACTAAAACTCGAGCTTTGATCGGCTACCGTAGCAAAATTGACCCCTGGGTCGGAACTAAATGAGGCAACCCGGTTAAAAGTAGCTCCACAATCTGTACTCACATAAACGGCCATTGAATCGCGGAAAGAAGCACTGTAACGGGCATATGCATAATCAAAGTCGAGGTCGACACTGCTATAGCCGCTAAAATCTAATGGCGGACTAATAAGCCCGTCGCGATTACCGGTAGCGCTATAATTGAAGAAGTTTATACCCATGGCCTGGTTACCCGGACTACTACCCCCTACCGTATATAAACCCCAAGTAATACCATTATCGGGGTTATCAATGCTAAAGTCATGGCTACTCTCAAAATCCTGGGTATAAGGAAGACTTAATCCGCCCGCACTAATGAAATTAGCCCGACTAAGCGTATCACTTCCATTCACATTAGCCGCAATAAGGGTAACGGAATACTGACCATTGGCATTAAGAACGATTTGCGGATTCTGACTATTGGCATTAGTCCCATTGACAAATTGAAAAGTAGTGGGACTAATCGTCCAGCTCCAACTATTCGGGAAATTAAGGGTAGAATCCACTAAGCTTAGGGTATCCCCTAAACAAGCATTCGCTGGATCTAAGCCAAAGTTAGCCACTGGTAAAGGGCTCACAGTACTAAAGCTGCTGCTGAATAAACCCCTACCATGCGTGGCGGCAATGACCACATCATCACTGCTTCGGTATTGGAGCATATCTACTCGCACCTTGGCCAAGCCACTATTGCTAGGCCCCCAAGTGGGACTCGTATTGTTAAAATTGGTACTAGACCAAATTCCAGCTTCAGTGGCAAGAATTACTTCATTGTAATCATTGGGATTGAAAAGAGCCCAGCGTACTGGCATATCCGGTAAATTACCTTCCTTAGATTGCCAAGTTGTGCCCCCATTGCTGGTATACCATACCGAGTTAACCCCATAATTGGAAAAAGTTACCAGAATTTCATTTTCATTGGCTCCTAATTCTACACAAGAAACATTACCAGCGGGAAAACTTGCAGAACCTATATTGGTAGTACTCGGACTCCCATTGGCATTGGTGACCTTATAAAGGTCGCCTCCTTCTGTTCCAATAAATAAAGTAGTACTACTGGTGGTATAAGGACTAACCCTTAAATGGGAAGCCATAGAACTCATCCCACTAATACTAATACTGCCAATGCTGGGCGTACTGCTTATACCACTTACCCGGTTTACCGTGCTACTGGTGCGTGCCGAATACAAGATATCTTGATTATCGTCGTAATCGGCAGGGTTTATAAAGCGCCCTGTATTGTAATCGGTTTGGAAACGCGAGCCCCAAGTTGCCCCTCCATTGGTACTGCGCCAATAGCTATTGTAGACATAAGAGGTGATTTGGTAATTGGCATTGGTTTGATCGATAAAGCAATAAGCTCCGTCTCCTCCGGTAGCCTGACTAGTAGAAGCAAAACCAGCTAAGGAAAACTTCTGGGTGCCATTATCTTGAGCACCTGCCAAGGCATAGTTAGAACCGGCGGTTGGATGTAATGCAGTCGCATAAAACTGCGTAACATTATACTCGTGGTTTCTTGCGGCAATCACATTGGCATTGGCTGAAGTGCTAGCTGAAGTGGTGTAAAAAATTCCCCCATCGGTACCAAAAAGAACGGTATCAGAGCTTCCCGGCTTAAAGATTATGGCATGCTGATCGGCATGCACATAGGAACAAGGCAAGGCCGCTAAATTATTGTTGTTACTCCATTTAGAAATCTGACTCCAAGAATTGGCTCCATCCGTAGAGCGGAATAAATCAATCCCACCAGCATAAACGATATCAGCATTATTGGGATCAACCCCCATAATAAGATCATACCAGGCCTGTCCGCGAGTAAAATCTGAATTTGGGATACCTAAGTCCGCATCGGCGGGTTCATTTCTTACCGTCCAAGTACTGCCCTTATTGGTAGTGCGGGCAATTTCACCTGCGGCACTGCCTATTTCTGTGAGGGCATACACATAGTTCGAATTACTTGGTGCACAGGCTATTTCCACCCTTTCACCACTACTAACGGTATGCGAAACCGTCCAGCTAGTACCATTATCACTATATAAAACTCGGCCTCCACCACGGTCACTTCCGCCGTAAGGAGATAACTGAGTTCCTACCCAAAGGCGATTGTCGGCCGCGATTTCAATGTCTGCTACCGCATATTTAAAGGATTGGCCCGGCACATTGGGCATCACATTGGTCCAACTGCTACCTCCATTAGTACTGCGTTGTAATCCTGAACTGGCAGATCCATGCCATTGTCCGCGGTAATAATTACCTCTTGTTGCGGCGTAGATAGCGCTTGTACCGCTTTCATTGCGGACCACCAAATCATTGATGTAATAAAAACTACTGGTAGAACTTAACTGATTCCAGCTTACTCCACCATCCGTAGACTTCCAGATACCGGCACCCCTTGCCGCGCCAGCACCCCATCCTTCACCTGTAGCCACATAAAAGGTATTGGTATTATTGGGGTCATAGGCGATAGCCGTAATTGATAAATTATCCCAAGTATTAGCTACCGACACCCAAGGCGAATTCACATTGCTAATATTGTTATTGTACCACAAACCTCCCGTCACTCCACCGGCCCATACCTTGGTGCCACTGCTCGAATTAGGGTCCCACATAATCGCTCGGGTTCTACCACCAACATTATCTGGCCCTCTTTCCTGCCAAGGATTACTTGCTGTTCCGGGAACTTGAGGAATGGGATTGGCCAAAACTTGATCGATATAAGCGTAAACCGCCTGCAAACGCTCGGGGGCAGGCCGGTTTAACTGTGGGTCCATCGTCATCAAATAATTTTGTTGCCAAGCCAAATCGGGTCGATCTTGCTTCGGCATCTCCTCTAATTCATCCGGCGAAACATTTTGAGCATAGGGATGATAATCCAGCATCATTTGATATAATTCTCGACTTGAATAAGCCTGAGGAATGGGATTACTAGCAAATAAGGTAAATAGGACAAGGAAGGTAAGGGAGCCTGACTTAGACATAATTTTTGAAAATCGGTTGCGAGTACAAGATACAGAAATAGCCAGCTTTTAATGGCATAGAAACCTAAAGCATTTAGTATTTTCACCCTCTAAACCAAACAGGAATGCGGTACTTAAGCCTCTTAGCTATTTTCCTTTTTAGCGTCGCTTGTAATTTAAATAGCTCAGATACTTATTATAAGGATAGTACAAATTGGCCCGGCTTTTACCAAGGTTTGCAGAAGACCGATCGGGGCACCATTTTGTATGAAATTACCCTAAACAGTAGCGGGGAAATCATTTTTGGAAGTTTTGCTAGCCCCGGCTACGATAACAAATCTTATCAAAGTGATAGTATCGCCTGGAATGAAAGTGAAAGCGGCTTTAGCTTTAAAGAGGAAACTTATCAGGTGCAATTAGCCCAGAATGCGCTAAAACTTAGCTGGGAAGAATCTGTATTAGAATTGCAGAAAGTAGAGGAATTACCTCCGCTAGAGAATATCAACTGGACTCTCATAGAAATTGGTGGGAAGAAACTGAAAAAGCAGGGGAAAATGCCAAGGATATTGCTGAATCCCAGCATCAATAAATTAAGCGGTTACGATGCTTGTAATTATCTAAACGCCGCCTACAAGGTTTACTATCCCAAGCAGGAAATTTACTTTAGTCCGGTTGCAGCCACCCGACGAGCATGCATGGATACCGATTCATTGGCCAGAGCCTTCAAGGGAGTACTAGCTAGCTTTACTAAGTATGAGCTTAATGACAGTCTGCTTAGCTTAAAAGCAGAAGAGCAAGTATTAGCCCGTTTTAAAGCTGATTAAAATGCGTTCCCTACTCATCCTCTCCTTTACGACCTTACTATTACTTAGTGCTTGTAAGCAGGAAGAATCCTTTCCATTGGCCCAGACCAATGATTGGAAACAAATCATTGATACGGCTGTAGCAATGCATGAGCCCGGTATGATACTCTATTTGCGTAAGGGAAATCAAAAGTGGGAATACCTGAGAGGCATGGCTATTTATGAAAAGGCCGAAGCACATACCAGAAAAAATCCTATTCAATTAGGTCGTCTTAGCGAACAGTTTACTGCCATGGCTCTCCTAAAACTAGTTGAAGAAGGGAAAGTTGATTTAAACCAAAAGCTAGCCCCTTACTTCCCTCACTGGCCACTGGCCAAAGAAATAAGTTTCGCCGATCTTGCTTTTCATAAGTCTAGATTAAAAGAGTATACCGAATTCGAGCGCGCAAGTGGCGAACCTTGGTTCGACCTTTACGCTTATACCCAGCTTGAAGTAATTCGGTACCTGCTGCAGTCTCAGCAAAGCACAGAAGAAAAGTATGCGGCTTCCAATTACATTCTTTTGCAAGAGTTAATAGAGCGCTTATCGGGTCAAAAGTTTCACCGCTATTTAGAACAATCTATTTATCAAGAACTAATGCTGCAGTCTTGTTTTAATCAGCATTATTTGGGACAAGCCTTGCCCAAACACGCCTTGGGCTACGCTCCCAATTCCCAAGCTTTAAGGGCTCATTATTTCCGCAATGGCTTTCAGATCGACAGCACCTTGAAATGGATTCAGCACCCCGATGAAGTGGTTTTATTAGGCAGCAGTGATGTTTATTGCTCCTTTAAGGATTTTGTCAAATTTGAGGAGCAGCTCTTTAAAAACCTAAGAGATCCAAATTCCCAATACCAAGCCTGGTTTAACCAGAACAAGCAGCCCATGTGCTTTAGCGAAAGTGAATTCAAGGGTCAAACTCTATGGGATATGAAATCGATGGGGAGCAATCATAGTCATTATGTTGCCTTATTGCCCGAAGCGGATCTAGTCTTGGTAATTTTAAGTAATCGAAGCGATGAAGCAATTGCTAAAATTGGATCCACAATAATGGAAACGGCTTTAAAATATTAAAGCTCTATATCAAGCTGACGACCTTCTGCGGCGGCTTTCTTATCCATGCCACCGCCTACCGCTAAACCGATAGCCATCCCTACTCCGATACCGACCCCCATAAAAGCCATATTGCCTAGAGAAGTGCCATAAGCCACCCCTATGGGTACGCCAAAAACCGCCATCCCCAATCCCATCCACATATTGCGGTAATAAGACTTAGGAACCACTTTCAGCTTTTTGGCTAAATCCTGAATAATGCCATTATAAGTACGCCTTAAGCTACCGTTAAAAGCACGATCATCTGAGGCCAAATCGTTTAGACTTACGATGCGGGCATCAATCGATTCAATAAGATCCGCTGGTAAATCCTTACGCTCTTCTAAGATCTTTAGCAACTGAGCCAATTTCTGGTAGCGATTTACCTGATGCTTCTTTTCTAGTTCCGAACGGTTTATAAGGCTGGTCATGATAATCTTTTACGGATCCGGGATAAATCAAGCTCTAATTTAATCAGTTTTTAAAACTAAGTCCATACCCCAGCAAGTCCTAAACTTAGTATTGGAGTCGAATTCCAAAATGCACCTGGTAAATCTTAAAAGTATAGTCCTCAGGAAAAGGATCCATATCCGTGGGCTGCATAAGATTAGTAAAGCTTAGGTGAGGTCGTAAATAAACCTGAACGCCTAAATATTCATCAGCCACAGCTAGGTCGTAAATATCATAAGATACTTCGGCAAAAAGGGAGGTCTGAGATGAAGCGAAAAAATCTGTGTCTCCAAGGTCTATTTCGCCTTCCACAGAATCAAAATCATCGCTTATACTGTATTCTTGAGTGGCACTCATAATGGCCAAATACTGCAGGCCCAGTTTAAAATCGAAGTCTTGATAAAAGTAGTTTAGCCCTAAATTAATACCCACATTACTTAAGCGATAACTATTCTCCTCATTGTAATTAAATTGTAAGGAAGTATCATTAACTGAGAAATCGTAGGCTACACTTTGACTAATAAAACTAGATTCCAAAAAAAACGAGAGTGGTCCACTTAAACGATAGGAAAAGCCCAGATTTACCGCGAGACCCAAGCCTCCGGAAGCATCTTCCATAAGATTCTCGGAAACGCCAAAAATGGGGCCGTAAACATTGTCTAAAAAATATTGACCATAACCACTATTTACATGATAATTATAAACTGGGGCCAAACCAAGCCATACATTGTATAAATCCGCTTCGCTGCTGTATTCGGGATAACCGGCAGTCTCTTCCGCATAAACCGTGCTATTAGCAAGCTGATCCTCGTTTTGCTCTGCGCCTTCCAATTCGGCATACATATTCTCGAAATAGTCCCGCAGACCTAATACTTCAAGGGCCTGTTTGTACATCACCAGACTCACCGCTGCTTCGCCTAATTCATTCTTATCATGATGCTTGCGGTAATCAGCCGCGCTAATCTTTAAAGTCGCCAAAGCTTCCAAGCGTTCTTGAACCCTACGTTTTAAGTTTTCATCGCTACTCGGGTCATCGTATAATTCGTAGAAGCTTTCGCGTAATTCATCCAACCGATCCAAGTAAATTAGAAAGCGGTCAATCTTTACTTTTTCTAAATCATCCCCTTCCTTAGCCATAGCCTCTAGTACAGCCGGGCTATAACCCAGGTACTCTTCTTGGGCTTGCGCCTGATGGGAAATCAATAAAAATGCGCCAAACAAAAGGGAAATAAACAGTCTCATTCTTAGAAGAAGATATCAAGTGAACGGTGGAAACCTACCGTAAAATAAATACTGCCATCGCTGTAATCTTCATCACTACGAATATTGTATTCTGCAACGCCTGTGAAAGGATAGTTAGGATATACATTCAGGAAGAAGTTATAGCTGTGGTCCTTTTTAAGCTCTAAGAAATAGCCCTGGATGAAACGACCATCATCTCTTTGCGGTGCATTTTCAATAAAAATGCGCTGTACCCTAGAATCGCCACTGGCACCTACCCTTTCGTAAATCACCCCGGCACTAAGATGGGTGCGCACAAAATCGCCCCAGCTAAAGCGGGCGCCGTATTTTAAATTGGACCAATTCATGTCCACCAGTCCTTCACCCGATTCTTCAACGAACATCCAATAGTAGGTGCTCATGCTGCGCTCCCCGGCTTCATAAGAGAAAAGAAACTTGGCATTGGGTAAACCGGCGTGCACCTGACCGCCGTAAAGCACAGTGGGGAAATTGAAGGAGTGCAGAAAGATACTGGTACCGACGCCCATTCCGCCGAAGGCAAATCCTCCTAAATAGTCACTCTCGAAGCCAAGCTTGGCCTTCATATCTAGGTTAATGGGCCAGTTAAAGTCGTAATTCGTATTATTCTTATAATCCACCCCATCGTATTCGCTACTATTAAAATAGACCGGCTGCAATAGGAAGGAATATCCAAATTCAGCCCCTAAATAGCCGTGAAACTTTTTGTGGTAAACCTGATCGGGGTTTATAGTACCCATACCTGAATAAATCATATCCCCAAATACAGCCAATAGACCAATAGTCCCCACCGCAGTAGCCGCCGCTACTTGGGCATTCTTCTGGTTTTGCTGATCCCGCCACTGCGCGTATTCTTGGCGCTTGCGGTTATCTTCTTCCATCTTGCGACGCTGGCGCTCCCATTCCTGTGCTTTGCGCCTGCGCTCAAGCTCTTCCTGGGAAGGACCCGATGATTGACGTTTACCGCTAGTTTGGTTTTGATTGCTGGTACTGGTTTTTCGGGTAGACTCAACATGCTTTTCATGCTGCTCACGAATCTTACGTTCTCTTTCTAATCGTGGATTAGAAGGAAAAGTGTTAGGACGCATTACATCTCTAGTAATTTGATCCAAAGGATCATTAGATGCTACGGCATTGTCATTGTCGTTACTGTTCCCATCCTCTGGGTCATCGGAAGATTTGCCCATTTTATCGAGAATAGCTCGAAACTTGGATCCAGAAATGGAGGAGATTTGAATATTTCGAACCAGCCCTCTTTCTTCCCAAACTCCAACTCCTGTTTCCTTGCGCACGCGGTTATGTCGATCCTTAATTGATTGAGGCCAATCGATAATAACATAGTCGCTTACCTTCCCCATGTTTTTAAAGGAGAAAGAGGTGCAATCGTAAGGGGGACCAGTGAAATCCATACAAGCCTCGGCCGTACCATAAATACGGCAATCGCCACATTCCAAGGGAAAAGACTGACCATTTATTCCAGATAGCCCGGTGGCCTTATTAATGGTTATGGACTGAACATCAATTGTAACCGCACCAAAATTAAATGTATTAGGACGGGTGCTCACCACCGCCACACCACTAATACCATCGATATTAAAGGGAATGGAATGGGTTTGAACTTGTGCGAAAGAATTAGAAAGAGCGAAGGCAAAGATTACAAGCAGTAAGAATCTTTTCATGGAGTTGGATTTAATGCTGAAGCTGCAATTTATCGAAAGCCCCTAGTACAAAGGTGATAAAAGGCACAAAGAGCAGATTTTTGTACTTAAACAACTCCTTCGATGAAGTCTATTAATCAATTTAGTACTGGAAACGTAGTCCAACCTGGGCTTGCGCAAGGGTGTAATCACTGAAAAAAGACTGACTAATATCCTCGAGGTAATCCAAGTCATAAAGTCCTCTTACGAATAATTGTAGATCTCCTTGTCGATGCGATACCCCTTTACGAGTTAAAGAAAGAGCCATCTCAAACATTACCGCACCGCGCACCGAAGTAAAGTTATCTTCATCATCGAGCACTATTTCTTCATAATCCATGGTCCTCACCCCGTTGTTCTGCTCCGTAACATAGAGGTAGGATTCAATTGCTTCTTGATAAACATAGGCCAATTTAAAGTCCACTCTACGCAATCTGATCTTCAAACCGGCAGCCGCCTGCATGCTTAAAAGGTTGTACTCCTGAGTAAGATTGTAGGTATCGCCTGTGCTAAAGTCCAGGTAATCCAATTGATAGCTAAATTCATTATACGCCACGCCCCCTTCTACAAACAATGAAAAGGCACCCCCGATTTTACGGGCAAAACCCATCTGGGCCGAATAGCCAATGCTTGGAGTACTGTAAGAGCTAAAATCTGCCGAAGATCCAAAAGTGGAGTTCAATGAGTCGTCAACCATCAGTAAACTGTAAGTGGCGGCCGCACCCAACCAAAAGTTCCAGTTATCGGCACCGCCATAAGCAGGCTTGGGCAGGTCTAGTGCAGGCGTTTCAATTGGTTTAGGTTCTTCTTTAGGAACTTCTACTACTACCGGTTCTTCTACTGCGGGTTCTTCGCTAATCTTTTCTTCAGGAAGTAAATACAAGTCATTTCCCATTGGCGCTAAACCATCAAAAAGACTGCGGTATTGGTCGCTCATTTTAAGCGTGCGTAGAGCTTTCAAGTATTCGAAATAAATGGAGCTAGCCCCATTGTCGTCCCCCGCCAAACGCGCGGCGCGATAGTCGGCTCCCAACTGCTCAAGCTGATTTACTGCTTCAATACGTGCATCCATTACCGCCCTAACCGAATCGGAAACACCGGATGCCATAAAAGCACGCAAACCGCGCGCCCTTAAACTTTTCAATTCGTCTTCAAAAGCAATGACTCTGCGGATTCGCTCGGCATTGTCACCTGTTTCAGTGGCCAAAGCGGCCTGTAATTTTTCGTAAGGGATACCTAAAAACTGCTCTTGCGCGCTAAGACTAGCGCTGGCCCCTAAAATGAGAAATAGGCCAAAAAGAAAATTTCGCATGCTGCTTTGCTTGATGATTGAATCGGCAAAATAGGGATTTTGGTAAATATCCTCGAGTTCTTTCTGCGAGAAGATATTAAAGCTTTATCTACAATGAATCCTATAGAGCTTTGGTAATCATCTAAAAAATCAAATGCTCCATGAGGCATTTATATTTTTGGCATGTGAATTGCGTTATTATAAAAAACATCTAAAACATGAAAAAAAACATTATCCTTTCTCTCTTTACAATACTTCCCTTTCTGGGGATGGCTCAGTCTGAAACCCTTTTAGGTGGCGAACTTCGCTTTGGTGGTTTCGGCGGACCTAATGTAGAGCTAGGCTTTATTGATGGCCAGGCTGCATTTTATTCGGGTGGTTCGGGAGCCATGATTGTCAATGGCAAGTTTATCGTGGGCGGTTTTGGTCAGGGTTTAATTAGTGAGCATATTATTGATCCCTTTGAAGGAAGCGCCATTCGACCCGCGGTTTTAAGCAATCGGGTGTCCGAGATTCAACAAGGTGGCTTTTGGTTGGGCTATATTCATAAACCCACAAAGCTGTGGCATCTCCACGGTGGTTTGCAAATGGGTGGTGGTGAAGTTGATTTCTATGACCAGTGGAACGATAGCTACTCCTTCGAAGGGGATGGATTCTTAGCCCTGCGCCCTTATATCGGAGTCGAACTAAACATTGCCAAGTTCATGAAGATATCTGCATCGGGTGGCTACCAATTTGTAACTGGGCTTAATAACTACTACTTAAACAATAGCGACCTATCACAACCATTCGTTAATCTGGGTTTCAAATTCGGATTCTTTAACGAAGGCTAAAAAAATATTCCCTTCTCTCTAAGCACAGCCTCCCTTATCTTTCCCAAGGCTGTGCTTTTTTATTTAGGCTAATAGCTAGTTCTAAGATGCCGCCATTAGGAAAATGAAAAATGGCTGCTATGGATAGACCTAAACAAAAAACCCCACCAAATGGCGGGGTTTTTAATTTTATAGAAGGCTAATCTTAACCTACCAACTCTTGTACTTTAGAAGCAGCTTCGGCTAAAGCAATAGCGGAGTGCACTTCTAAACCTGAGTTATCAATCATTTCTTTCGCCAATTCAGCATTGGTTCCTTGTAAACGTACAATAATTGGCACACTGATATTCTCGATGTTTTTGTAAGCATCAATAATACCCTGAGCCACGCGATCGCAACGCACAATACCACCGAAGATGTTCACTAAAATGGCTTTTACATTGTCGTCCTGCAGAATGATACGGAATGCTTTCTCTACCCGAGCAGCATCAGCAGTACCACCAACATCTAGGAAGTTGGCAGGGTTTCCACCAGCCATTTTAATAATATCCATGGTAGCCATTGCTAAGCCGGCTCCATTTACCATACAGCCTACGTTTCCGTCGAGGTTAACGAAGTTTAAGCCCGCTTCACCGGCTTCCACATCGATAGGATCTTCCTCTCGCTTGTCACGTAATTCAGCGTAGTCTTTATGACGGAATAATCCATTATCGTCTAAGGTGACTTTAGCATCAACGGCTAAAATCTTATCGTCCGAAGTTTTAAGTACTGGGTTAATCTCAAATAAGCTGGCGTCGATTCCGTCGTAAGCTTTGTATAAGCTGCTAACGAACTTCACCATTTCCTTAAAGGCAGTACCGCTTAAACCTAGATTAAAGGCAATTTTACGGGCTTGGAAGCCTTGTAAACCAACCTTAGGATCAATTTCCTCGGTAAAGATTAATTCTGGAGTTTTATCGGCTACCTCTTCGATATCCATCCCACCTTCGGTAGAATACATAATCATATTGCGGCCGGTGTTACGATTCAGAAGAACCGACATATAAATTTCAGAAGTTTCGCTTTCACCTGGATAGTATACATCCTCGGCAATCAAAACTTGATTTACCAATTTACCTTCCGCAGAAGTTTGAGGGGTTACGAGCATCATTCCTAAAATCTCTTCCGATAAGGAACGTACATCGTCTAAAGACTTGGCTAATTTTACACCACCGCCTTTACCACGACCACCAGCATGGATTTGCGCTTTAACCACCCACCAAGAGGTTCCGGTTTCTTCGTTTAATTTTTTGGCGGCTGCTACGGCTTCATCGGGAGTGCTTGCCACAATGCCACGTTGAACGCGTACGCCGAATGAGGCTAAAATATCTTTTCCTTGATACTCGTGTAAATTCATGAATTTGCTTTTTTGCTGATGCGCGCAAAAATACACCCCAATTTGGAAGCTCGAAAATTTTGCCCCTCTTTTATCTACCTTTGCGCGGATTTCTGGAATCTGTAAACGAAAATTTAATGCAAAGAATAGTCTGGACGACGCTTTTGAGCCTTATCATTATTTCTCTGCAAGGCCAAAAGAAGAGCATGGAACCGCTTAAAGCGGAAGCAGATGTGGTGGTCGACGGATTTTTAAACGATTCTATCTGGGCCTATGCACCTGAAGGGAAAGACTTTGTAATGCTTTCACCGGGTAATGGTGAAGCTATACCCAAAGCCTTTGAGACCCGCTTCAAGGTTTTTTACAGTGATGAAGCGATTTATGTTGGGATGAGCATGAAAGATCCGAAACCCGACTCTATCTTACGTCAGGTAACGGTGCGTGATGATTACAATCAGAATACGGATTGGGTGGCCATTGCGATAAATCCCTTTAATGACGGGCAAAATGACTTTACCTTTTTCCTAACTGCCGCTGGCACGCAGGCTGACTCCCGTACCACGAGCACCGGAGAAGACTTCTCTATCAATTCAATTTGGTATTCGGCGGTGCAAATCACCGAAGATGGCTGGTCTTGTGAATTAAAAATCCCTTACATCGCCTTGCGTTTTCCCAATCAACTTAGCAAAGACTGGGGTTTTAATATTATTCGCTCTATAAGACGCTCACGGGAAGAGTATTCTTGGAATTACATCGACCGCGGCTCGGGATATTCTTGGGAGTACCAGACAGGAATCCTTAAGAACATTAAAGAAATAAATCCGCCAGTACGTTTTTCTCTTATGCCTTATGGCTCTGCTTATGTGGACAATTTTGAAGGCAATACCAGCTACGACTTTAATGCGGGAATGGACCTCAAATACGGTATCAACGAAAGCTTTACGCTTGATGCGACCTTAATACCAGATTTCGGCCAGGTTCCTTTTGATAATCAATTCCTTAACCTCTCTCCTTTCGAGAATCGCTTTCAAGAGAATAGGCAGTTCTTTAATGAGGGCACCGACCTATTTAGCCTTAGCGACGATATGTTCTACTCGCGTCGTATTGGCGGAGCACCCAAGAATATCACCAATCAAGATTTGGCCGGCAATGATTCTGCCGATGTTACGGTTCGCACCGAGTTTACTCGATTACTTAATGCGACAAAAATATCGGGCCGTACCTCAGGCAACTTAGGAATCGGCTTTCTTAATGCCATCACCGACAATAACTACACCACCATTGACTCAGCCGGCATAAGTAGGCAAGCCCTTCTAGAACCGCTCACCAATTACAATGTGCTGGTATTGGATCAGCGTATAAATAGAGCTTCCAGTATAAGTTTCATGAACACCAATGTGTTGCGCACAGGTGAATATGTAGATGCCAATGTAGCCGGACTTTTCGCTCGAATCTTCAATAAAAGCGGACAGTATCGCCTCGATTTACAGTTAAAGCGGAGTGACCGTTTCTTCAATAATGACAGCTCTGTTTCGGGTGAGCATATTTATGTTCGTTTTGGAGATGTGGATGGCAATTGGCGCTGGGGCATTCGTCAGGATATTTACAGCGACGACTACAACCCAAATGATTTGGGATTTTTACCGCGTAATAACTTAATCCGAAACTACAGCGAGGTCGAATACGCCACCTTTAAACCTTCGGGACCCTTTAATAGGACCTCTTATACCCTCTTTTCAGTTTATTCGAATTTATACAGTACTGGTCGCTTCGAGGAGTTTTACTTAGGCTTTAACAGTTTCTTCCTCTTGCGCGATTTTACCGGTACTGGAGTGCGTTTACGCTTGCGCCCCCAAACGAGTTACGACTACTTTGAACCACGGTTAGCAGGAGCTTATTTCCAAAAGCCGCTCAATTACGCTTTAATCTATTTTATCTCGACCGATTACCGTAAGCCATTGGCCTTAGATATCGATTTCAATTACGATCGTACCCCGCAATGGCAAAGGGACCATTATATGTTCAATTTCGAGCCTCGGGTGCGCTTGGGTGATCACTTCTTTATTATCCCACAAGCTACTTTCGATTATTATTACCGCGACTACGGCTTCGCGGGCTTTGCGAGTCAGGGACCGGTATTTGGCCGTCGAAATGTGAAGAACTTAACCCTGCTTATTGATGGACGTTATGCCTTTAACCCCAATAGCTCTTTAAGCTTGCGCTTACGTCAATTCTGGTCGCGAGTGGATTTTGACGAATACTTCAATCTCCTTGCCGATGGCTCCTTAAGTGACCCTATTGATCCAGGGAGAAACCTGGATTTATACTTTAATACTCTCAACCTTGATTTACGTTTCTCATGGTGGTTTGCTCCGGCTAGTGAAATGGTACTTCTCTATCGAGTAGCATTGTCCAATGCGGGCGATGACATAAATAATGCCTACTTCACTAATTTAGACCAAGCTTTAAGTTCACCCGTACAAAACAACATTTCACTGCGTCTCACTTATTTCTTAGATTACCATCAAACTCGCAGTCGACTGAGAAAATAAGCATGATTCGAGCTAAAAACATAAAGAAGTCTTTCGGCAGCCTGGAAGTATTGAAGGGAGTTGACCTCGAGGTTAAGAAGGCGGAAATCCTTTCTATTATGGGGGCTAGTGGTGCCGGTAAAACTACCTTCTTACAAATCCTTGGCACCCTTGAGAAAGCAGATGCTGGGGAATTGTATTTTGAGGACCAAGCGATTCACAAAATGTCTAAAGCCAAGCTTTCGGCTTATCGCAATGAAAAACTGGGCTTTATCTTTCAGTTCCATCATCTACTACCGGAATTTACTGCTCAAGAAAACGTAGCTATCCCTGCCTTAATTTCGAAGACCGAGCGCAAGGCCAGTTTAAGCAGAGCGGCAGAACTACTGGACTTCATGGGCCTCAAAGATCGTCTCGATCATAAACCCTCGGCTCTTTCGGGCGGTGAACAACAAAGGGTAGCGGTAGCGCGGGCCTTAATGAATCGGCCTAGCTTGGTTTTAGCCGATGAACCAACTGGAAACTTAGATAGCGCCAACGCACAAGAAATACACCGTCTTTTCGGAGAAATTCGAAAAGAATTTGGTTCTAGCTTTGTTATTATTACCCATAATCGCGCTTTGGCCGAAACGGCGGACCGGTTAATTGAAATGAAAGACGGTAAACTATTAGTATAATATGAGTCTGACCGAAAAAATAAAACACCTTATTCAAAAGGAAATTGAAGCCATTGAAGGAATACCCGTAGATGGAGTTATTCAAAAGGCAATTGACCTCATTCACGAACAGGTCCATCAAAAAGGTGGAAAGGTCGTGGTTAGTGGTATGGGCAAAGCGGGCCAGATTGGGGTAAATATTGCGACCACCTTAAGCTCAACTGGTACTCCAGCCATTTTCCTACATCCCAGCGAGTCGCAGCACGGCGACCTTGGAATGGTGCAGAAAAATGACGTGATGTTTCTGATTTCGAACTCGGGTAAAACCCGCGAAATCATTGAACTGGAGTACTTAGTAAAGAATTTACATCCCGGCATTAAAATCATCGGCTTAACTGGCCACCCCGACGGACCCCTATCCGAATTTGCAGATGTTTTACTCTACACCGGGAATCCGACCGAAATTTGTCCGCTCGGGCTAACCCCCACCACCTCTACTACGGTAATGACGGTCGTAGGTGATTTATTGGTTACCTTGATGATGGAAAAAATTAACTTCAGTAAAGAAGAATACGCCAAACGCCACCATAGTGGTTACCTTGGTGATAAAGCACGAACTAAATGAAATTCACGCTAATTGCAGGCCCTTGTGCCATTGAAGATCGTGAGATGGCCCATCATATCGCCAAAGAGGTAAAGGCCATTTGCGATGACTTAGATATTCATTATATCTTTAAAGGTAGCTACCGCAAAGCAAATCGATCAAGGCTGGATAGCTTTACTGGCATTGGCGATACGGAAGCCTTGGAAATTTTAAAGGAAATAGGTGATACCTATGGACTAGAAACGATCACAGACATCCATGAGAGTCACGAAGCAGCTTTGGCTGCGCATTATGTAGATCATCTACAAATACCCGCTTTCCTCTGCCGTCAAACTGAATTATTAATTGCAGCTGGCAATACCGGCAAAGGAGTTAATATCAAAAAGGGGCAGTTCCTTTCACCAGAAGCGATGAAATTCCCAGTAGAGAAAGTACAAAGCACCGGGAATAAACAGGTTTGGGCTTGCGAGCGAGGAGTAAGTTTTGGCTACTCCGATCTTATTGTAGATGCCACTAGTGTTGCCCGAATGAAAGAATTAGGGGTACCCGTTATCATGGATTGTACCCACTCGGTACAAAAACCCAATCGTACCGAAGGAGTTACTGGCGGCGATCCGCGTCTCATCGAAACCATTGCCTTATCGGCTATTGCAACGGGAGCGGATGGTTTCTTTATTGAAACGCATCCAGCACCACATACTGCCGCCTCCGACCCTCACACCATGTTGGAACTGAGTAAACTTCGCGGTATCCTGGAAAAATGCATGAAGGTCCGTAAAGCCCTCAACTAATGAACATCCTGCTCGAAAATCTCCGTTACCTAAAAGCCAAAGGTCTCAATAGCAATTTATTAGACCAATTATTAGCCGCCCCCGAAATTAGCGCTACACGATTAATCGCTTTTGCGGAAGAGCAGAATCTTAGTCTAGACCAATTAGCCTTTCAATCATTGCAAGGAGAACGTTTTAAGGCTAAAATGCTGGTAATGGACTGCGATGGAGTACTTACCAAAGGGGAAATGATTGTAAGTACTGATGGAGAGCACACCAAAATATTCAATGTAAAGGATGGCATGGGAATTAAGAAGGCTCAAGCAGCCGGTTTAATAACCGCAATTTTATCGCATGGTCATTCTACTGGGGTGGTAGAAGCTAGGGCTCAGCAGCTGGCAATTCCCAAGGTATATGTGGGTAAAGAAGCCAAGCTAGAGGTTCTTCGCCGCTGGGCCGAGGATGAGCAAATCGCTCTGAGTGATATTGCCTATATCGGCGACGATATTAATGACCTTCCGGTATTGGAGGCAGTGGGCAAAGGTTTTTGTCCAGCAGACGCTGTGGATGAGGTACGTCGAAATCCCAAGGTTATGTGCCTGCGTAATAAGGGTGGCGAGGCATGTATCCGCGAATTAGTTGATGAGCACCTTCACCTAATTTAATACGGGGTCTCTAAACTGCGCTAAGAGTCCCGCTCCTAATATTAGTATTCCCCCTAAAAATGTCTGCAGCGCTGGTATTTCGGCAAAGAGAAAATAAGCAGCGATTATCCCATAAACTGGTTCCAAAGCTGCTATTAATGCCGCGGTGCGAGCTTGTACCTTTTTTAAAGCCTGAATAAATAGACCGTGCGATAGGGCGGTAAACACTGTACCCAACAGTAGCATTAAAGCCAAATCCTGGCTGCTAATAATTACAGGGTAGCTCAAAGCAAATGGCAACAATAATAGGGCTGCCCAAAAGTCTTGGTAAAAGCTGATTTGCAAGGCGTGGTATTTCTGCACCATCTCTTTATTGAGAATGGCCATAAGCGCAAAGCTAAGTCCAGAGGCCAATCCCCATAATACACCAGTAAAATTACTATCCAAAGGATCCCAGGGTACAATAAGCGCAGTGCCACTAAAGCTTACAAAGACCAAAAACCATTCTTTCCAAGTAAGGGCTAGTTTCCGCCAGATCGATTCTAGAAGCAGGGTAAAAAAAGGAAAGGAGGCAAAACTTAAAAGGGCCAAGGCCACCGTCGTTTCCTGGATTGAACGAAAAAAGGCATACCAATGAAAGGCCAATACCGCTCCCAAAAGAATAAAGCGCAAATGATCCTTAGTATCCTTGAGGCGAAAGCCTATTTTACCAAAGTAAAGTACTAGGGCTAAACTTAGAAATGCAAAAACTACCCTCCCCTCTACAATCCACAGGGGGTCAAGGTTTAGCCAACGACCGAAGAGTCCGGCTAGGCCAAATAAAGCAACGGAAATATGCAGTCCGAAATAGGCTTTCAAGGCTTAATGATTAAGGGCTGGCCAACCTTACCGGTTTTCGATTGAATTTGCAGGAGATAATAACCCGGAGCTAAATCCAAATCTAAATTCAATTTTTCAAGGAATTTGTATTTGCCCTCCCATACCTTCTGACCATTATAGCGGTAAAGACTTAAGTGGGCCTCCTCTACACCACCAGGCACCTCTATTTTAAATGAACCCTCATTAGGATTTGGATAAAGCTTAATGCTAAAACTATGTTCTGGCATATTCATATAAGGCACATTTACCACCCTTTCGAAAACACAGCCATTGGCGTCGGTAATGCGCACCCGAGTTAAGCCACCTCCGAAAAATGATATAAAACGGGTGGTATCACTAGGGCCTCCTGCAAGTGACTCCCAGTAGAATTGATAAGGAGGCTTGCCTCCTTCGGCCGAAAGCCAAGCGCCCGAAATTTGAGATAAGGCCACAAATCCGCGCATTGGTTCTATACTATCGCCCAAGTCGCGAAATCCCTTGGCCAAACTTGCTCCTGCCAAGCGATAGCGATCCACCCCTAAGGCATTGTCGCCCGAAAATCCTAAGGGTTCACTGGTAGGCTCAAAGGTAAAGGCCACGGCCCCACCACTACGGTAAAACCAATTGGCGGCCGTCTTAGAACTATTTACTCCATTGCCCTGAATATAATTTTGATAAAGGCTCGTCCCTTGATTGGAACTAGTATCCACCAATGCCACCGCTTGCACATAGTGCTCAGCTCGATTGAGAAGATTGCTATCTACCCCAGAACTACTGGTAAAACCCCACCAATAATAGGCTAAGTTACTACCCGCATTAGCATGGATATCTATCCCATAATCAAAAGCTGAATCAGTTTTAAACCAGATATCTTGCTTGATACTATCCACCTCTGGAGTGCCACCCCAAGCGAGGGAGTCGGCCCATTCTCGGTTTAAACCCTGACCCAGAGCGTTCTGCCCACTACCATTATACACTCCGTCGGGATTGCACATCGGGTAAAAAAGAAAGCGAAAACGCTTGCGTAGTTCTGTTGCCAGGGAATCATTACTGCGCAAATAATTGGCCATACCTTCGATAAAATAGCCATTAATATGCTCCACTGGATGCTGCCGAGCGGTAATTACCACCTTTTGCTTGTAGCAGTCCAAATAAGAGGTATCACTAATTTCAAAGGCATATAAATTTCGGCCTTGATAGCTGGTTCCTGCGATCCAAGGAATCACATTGCGATCGTTTACCATACTATTCATAAATGCCTGTAAGTCGCTGTAGGTATAGGGTGCCCAATAAGCAAGGTAAATAGTATCAACAGTGAAACTCTGTTGATTTTGAAAATAATAATAACTGGTCGTGCCAGCCTTATAAGCGGTATCAAAGAATTGCCACTGATTAGTTCCTTCCTCGCGGTAAACCATATGATGATAAGATCTTAATTGATAACCGAGTGAATCGAAAATGGCAAATTGAGGCTGTTGCCCTTGTAGACCTGTCACTCTCGCATGGAGATTGGTGATGGGCCATAAGCGATAATGTCCTGAATATAAATAGGCGGTATCCAAGCGGCCATTTTCGAAATTGGCGTCAAACTGAAGATTCTGAGCGAAACCTAAGACGTTCAACATCACAAGACCTATGACCAATCCGTATTTATATGCCTTCATCCTAAAATTTTGGTTTTCTGCTCATTATATCTAGAAGCTAAACTGGCACTCAGTTTTTCTATTTCGGAGCTTAAAGGACGGTCTTCACTTAAGCATGTATGGGTGCCCATGATTTCTCAATCCTTCAGAATCCGCACCACCCCAAAATTTAAATTATGAAGGGCTTCTAAATCAAGTTTTTCTAGATACTGGTAAACATCAGATTGTAAAAAAGACAGCATAAAATCTATTTGTCCCTAATTTACAATCTATTCAACAAATGAGGAATATGTTGAAGAAGTATTTTCTTGCGGTCTAGACCTTGGTTTGCACCGCATTCCAATCTTTAATTTGCCAGCGGGCGATGGCGCTTGCGACCAGTTTATCCTCTGCGTCGAATAATTTAATAGGACAATTAACGAAAACCCGGTCGTCTTGCTCTAAGGGCTCATAAACATGGTCCTGCAGCCATTCCGAATTGGCTTCAAAACGAGCGGTCACCGCAGTTTTGGCTTGATAATGATAATCTAAATCTAGCTTTTGTAAGATGATGCGGTAGCGCTTTGGATCAAGGAGAGCAATTAACAACAGGCCCGAGCTAATTTCTGCAGCCGTGGCCTGAGCACAAGCATGAATTCCTTTTAAATGATTGAGATTAGCCCTTCGATAAGGGACCTTAATTCTAAGGAAATTTGGACCTAAGGCCTCCACCTTAAACTTGTGTGAGCGATTAAAGGGTACGAAACGATTTAAACTATAGCTCAATAACCAGCGGTGACGCTTACTTTCTATAGCTTTTTCAAATAAGGACTTGAGATCCATCAGTTAAGCTTTCTCACAAATATAACAAGCTATATTGTATATCTTGCCCCCATGATCGCTGCTTTCATTCTAGCCGAAGAACCGATAACCGGGCCGCAAACTGTAGGTATTATTTTCGCGCTTATAATGGCAGTACTACTACTAGTAGTTATGCCTTTAAGCTATCTCTTTCAAGGACTTACCAAATACCGAGCCTGGCGGCTTAAACCGCGCTATAAATCCCATCTTCAAAAATTAAATTATTACCGGCAATTAAAACCGCAACATCGCAAGCGCTTTGAGATTCGCGTTCAGAAATTCATTAATCAGAAGAAGTTTATTTCAAGGTCTAAAAGCCTCATAGTGAGCGATGAAATGAAAACCAAGATTGCTGCCTCTGCGGTTGAGCTCACCTTTGGCTGGAAAGATTTTAGATTCGAGCATTTTGAACGGATTTTAATTTATCCCGACGATTATTATTCAAAGATTAGTAAACGCTATCACCGTGGAGAAGTGAATCCGGGTGGAATAATCGTTCTTTCTTGGAAAGCTTTTGAAGAGGGTTATGCGGATCCGATGGACGGTATAAACCTGGGAATCCACGAAATGGCCCATGCCCTTAAATTAGAGAACACCATTCATAATGCCGACTACCAGTTTATTAGCGATAAACAAGGCCTAAGCATTGAAATGGCCTACGATAAGCTGCGCAATGGGATGAGTCCCCTAGAGGGCTTTTTTCGAGCCTATGCCAAAAGCAATGTGCACGAGTTCTTTTCGGTTTCCTGTGAAAACTTCTTAGAACGACCAGAAGAATTTCAGTCCACTGATCCCCAATACTATGCCCTGCTTTGCGCTATCCTTCGTCAAAACCCCCTGGACTTAAGATATAATTCTACACCCCAAGTGCCCACACCTAGTACAATGACAAGTGAGGAGGCTTTTAGTAAAGGGCCGATTGAGAGGTATTAAATGCTAAAGCAATAATTGCAAACCAACCATGGTTGCACGATCTTCCTGTACTTTTAATTCGGCACCGGTAAATACCCAACCATGACTCACTTTTAAACGCACCTTCCCTAATAATATTCCCAAGTTTATTCGGGCTAACTTATCATCTTCAATTATTCTCAACCCAAATCCGGTGCTTAAAAATGTGTAGTCATAGATCCGTAAAATGGGAAAATCAAAGTCTCCCCCAATCGCAAAAAGATTTTCAGTCATTCCTATTTCCACGGTCATACCCCTTCCATCGAATTGAAAACCAAAGCCGACTGTTGGCATTTCATATTCCAACTCATATCCAACTGCAAGGACCCCTCCTAAACCTAAATCTTTTAAGCCTTGAGCCTTCAGCGAGGCCCCAGCAATTCCCAAGCTTAAGAGAAGGGTACCTAAGAATTTAATCATAAATAAAAAATTTGAACTCTTCCAAAAATAGTGAGACTATAGGATTAGCTAGCCTTCTCGCCATGCTGACTACTATCCAAGCCTCTTATTTCTTGATCTACGGTAACCCGCATGGGAATGGACTTATCCACGATATAATAAAGTAACCAAGCCCCAAAGAAAGTGAAGACACCGGTGATTACTAATGCCAATAAATGGTAAAGAAAAGTGCTAGTTTCTCCGTAAATCAATCCCACGTCACGGGCAAAAACGGCGGTTAAAAGCATACCCACTATACCACCAATTCCGTGGGAGGGAAAAACATCTAATGTATCGTCGAGCTCCTTGCGGTTTTTATAACGGATGGCAAAATTGCTGGTAAGAGCAGCTGCAAAACCAATGAAAATAGATTGCCCCATGGTTACAAAACCAGCCGCCGGGGTAATAGCCACCAATCCCACAATAGCCCCTATACAGGCGCCGAGGGCACTCATCTTTCGGTTTTGAAACCGATCGTAAAATATCCACGCCATCATACCTGCTGCCGAGGCCAGATTAGTATTTGCAAAGGCGGCTACCGCGTCGGCATTCGCCCCCAAAGAAGAGCCGGCATTAAAGCCAAACCAGCCAAACCATAGTAAGCCGGTACCTAAAATGATATAAGGAATATTAGCTGGATCGTGTGCGGTGTTTTTACGTTTGCCTAAATACAAGGCGCCGGCAAGGGCTGCAAAACCGGCCGACATATGCACTACTGTTCCCCCTGCAAAATCGAGCACGCCCCAATTTCTAAACAATCCATCGGGATGCCACGTCATGTGGGCCAAAGGCGCGTAAATAAATAAGGTGAACAACAAAATGTAAAAGATATAGGCCCTAAAACGAATACGCTCGGCAAAACTCCCGGTAATTAAAGCCGGAGTAATGATAGCAAATTTTAACTGAAAAAGAGCAAAGAGTAAAAAAGGTATATTCTCGCTGAAGTCAGGATTAGGAGCCAGTCCCACCCCATTAAAATTTAAGTAGCTAAGTGGGTTTCCAATGATTCCGCCCATACTTTCGCCAAAGCATAAGCTAAATCCTACCGTAACCCACAGAATTGAAACTACCCCTAAGGCCACAAAGCTTTGCAGCATGGTGGAGATCACATTCTTCTTGTTAACCATTCCCCCGTAAAAAAAGGCTAAGCCCGGGGTCATCAATAATACAAAGGCCGATGCCACCAACATCCAGGCCGTATCTCCCTTGTCGATCTGCTCCGCTCCCTCAAAGGAATAATCGCTTGCTCCGAAAAGAGCAAAGAGGACCAAAACACTTAAAACGATAAAGTTTAATTTTTTACCCATAATTCAGTTTTACCCTATCAAAAATAGTACTTAGTGTAGTAAATACAAATATTATTTCGAAAGACCCCCTATTTATTTAGGGGTTAAACTCAATTTTTTCGTATTCTATTGAGTCTAACCCCTATTTCCACGAAACAGAATATTAGGTTTAAAAGGATCTGATTTAGCGGAGAGAGGAATTATATTTGCGGCATGCACCTTAAGCCTCTATTTCTATGCTTGGCCTTGCTATTTACGGCTGGCCTCTTTGCTCAAAACCGCTATTATCATGAGATAAGCTTGGATAAAGAGGAGTCTACAGCTTACAGTCATATAATTCTCGATGAAGGCATAAAGGGTGATTCTGTTTATTTACACTTGGCATTAAATGCCTACAGCGACCCCCAGTCCTTTTTGCACGATCAATTGCGGGAATTTCAGGATGTTGATTTCCATTTTGCTTCTGCTTCCGAATTAGGCTTTTGCACTATTGATAGCCTATGGATCGATGAGGAACTGATTGATCTCGATCAGCCTAAGCAGGAATTCATTGCTCTGCCTGCCGGTCATAAAATCGCGATCAAATACCGCTTCCGATTGCCCTCGGCCGAATTTACAGGTAATGGTAGCTCTGAAAACCAAAGCCATATCATAGACCTTTTGCCCCGTTTGGCTTATTGGAACGGCAAGGCTTGGTCTAAAGATCCCGTAAGTTTTCATTACGATTTAAACCAAGCTTGGGATCATTTCAAGCTTAAGCTAAGGAGTAAGCAGGGTTTAAAGCCAGTGACTAATCTTGAACTCAAATCGGCCGCGCCAGTTGCCAATCCCTTTGATTGGTATTTATTTGAAGGGGAAGCACGTAGTTTACAAATCCACTGGGCTTATCAATGGTACCGCTATCCTATCCGGGAAAACCTAGCGCTTATCACTTCCTTTCAGGACGAAAAATATGCCGAGAAATTAAAAGGTCTCATTGAATCCAATGAATCCTTTTTCCGTTTGGAAATGAATGATCCTCTGCAAGGTTTTTCTAAGGTTTTAGTGCTGGAAAATAAAAAAGGAGAATACCAATCGGCACAAATGCTAACTCTTAGCGTGGAAAAGGACTGGTTCCAGACCGATATTAATCTGGTTCAGGCTCAGGCGGAGGCTTATTTCCGCTACCGACGCTATACCGATGGTTGGCGAGAAAGCTTTATAGCTCGCGGTATCCCCTACTATTTTAAGTATAAACTCATCTCAAAAAAATACAGCGCTAAACGTTGGGTCCCCTTTTCGAATCCAATTACGGATTGGCTCTTTGCGGTAGACCAATTCGACTATGGCTATCAGAATCGATTTCTGTTTCTTTTTCTGCAAAGGCAAGGTTTAGATCAATCACATAGCGAGCCAGTTGACTCCCTATCCCGCCTCAATTATGAAGCAATTGTTCAAGCCAAAAGTCACTTAGACTTTGCCCATTTACGTGCTTTTGTAGGCGAACAGGACTTTAAGCGTTCGATGCGAAGGTTCATTACTAAAGACGATAGCATTAATGGAATCGAAAGTCTGCAAGAGAGTTTTCAATTCTATGCCAACCTACACTTAGACTGGTTCTTCGACACCTTACTGCTTAGTAATGAAATCTACGACTATCAATTAAAGGATTACGATTATTGTCCCACCGTTAGCACCGCCACGGTTCAAAACACTGGTGATTTAAAGGTGCCTTATTCTTTAACGGGTTATAAGGATGGTAAAAAGGTTCTGAGTCAGTGGTACGAGGGTCACGAAGGAAAAAGAACCGTACAATTATACCACGAAGATTACGACAAAGTAGTTTTAAACGACCACCTAGTAAACCCGGAGTACCGTCTTAAAAACAATACCTATTACAATCGCTGGTTACTACCGCGGATGGAACCCCTAAGCTTTCAATTATACAATAGCTTTGAGTCCCCAGATAAGACCCAAATATTTTACGTTCCCAGTGTTTATTACAATGCCTACGATAAACTTTTACTGGGTCTCAATTTTTCCAACAAGTCAGTTCTAGTTCAAAAGCCTTTTGAGTACCTGCTTATTCCTGAATTTAGCTTTGGCACCTCTAAACTAACGGGCTCGGCTTCATTCCTATATAATTACACCACCCCTAAAAACCACTTTTTCCGACAAATTAGCTTTGGCTTCTACAGTCGTTATTATCATTACGACCAAGACCTAGCCTACTCGCGCTTCAGCCCCAGCATTACTTTTAAAATACGTAAACCCAGTCCGCGTAGTCCATATATCCAAAGTATTCGCCTGCGTGGCGTACAGGTTAACCGAGAGCTTCCGGCCAATTTTGAAGGAGCAGCCGCCAGCTTTGGACGAGCAAGCTTTTCCCTTATCAATGCCAATTACCGCCTGGAATACACTAATATTCTTAGACCTACCATACTGCGCTTTCACGTAGAAACAGCTGAGCAGTTCGGAAAAGTTTTCATTGACTTAGATCAGCGCTGGATGCTGGGCAATAAAAAATGGCTTATCTGGCGAAATTATGCCGGGCTATTTCTCTACAACAATTTGAGAGACCAAGGCTTAGAAGACAATTTTTACAGTATTGGTGTTTCGGGTACCCAAGACTATTTATTCGATTATTACCTTATTGGTCGCAGCGATACCAAAGGAATATGGAGCCGACAGTTCTTTACCAGCGACGGGGGCTTTAAAAGTGAAACTGGTGCATTTGCAGATCGCTTTTTACTAAGTTCTAACCTAAGTGTGCCCATCATCGGACCCCTAGGCCTATTTGGCGATCTGGCCCTTAGCGAAGAACAGCTGTATTGGGATTATGGTATTCGCCTGGCTTTCTTAACCGATTTTCTTGAACTCTACCTTCCCCTGCAGAACCAAGATCGAAACTTTGTGAATGAGGCCAATTATTTTTCAAATTTGCGCTTTGTAATCGACTTAGACTTAGGAAATATTATTAATCGCGCCCGCAGAGGATTCTATTAATTCGAATGAGATGAAGATTTTAAACCTAGTTTATTGCTTTTTATTCGCTTTTCAATTAAGTGCTCAAGACTCCACTTCTTCCGTACAATTAGTCGAGAAACTCCAAGTATATGTAGATAGTTTGGAAAGTGAATTTGATCAGATTGAGGAAGAGCGTAGAATTCAATTGCAAGAGATTGCTGAGCATATCGCCAAGGAAGGCAAGGCCAAGCTAACCTTCATTTGCACGCATAACAGCAGACGCAGCCAATTTGCGGAAGTGTGGGCAGCGGTAGCCGCCTATTATTATCAACTCGAAGACATTGAGACCTTTTCGGGCGGAACCGAGGCCACCGCCTTTAATCCGCGCGCGGTAAAAGCGCTAAAACGTGCCGGTTTTAACTTGAAAAGTAAAGGGGCCAAAAACCCTACCTATCGAGTTTATTTCAGTTCTGAAGTTCGACCAAAACGTTGCTTCAGCAAGGTTTACAAGGATAATTTCAATCCTCAGAAAGATTTTATTGCGATTATGGTTTGCTCCGATGCCGACAAAGCTTGTCCCCTAGTGGATGGTGCCCAGGCTCGCTTTGCCCTTCCTTATATCGACCCCAAGGTTTCGGATGGCTCTTTTCTAGAAAAGGAGACCTACGACGGCCGGTGCCGACAAATTGCCAGAGAAATGTTCTTCCTAATGTCCTACACCCACGGTATAATTCAGTCTAAAAAATCGGAGGGGTAAACCAGTAACCACTCTGCGATGCGCATTTTATTGAGATCCAGACTAGGATACAAACTCGCATCATCGAAATCCTCTTGCCATTTTAGCAAACCAACTATGGGGCGATTATCTTCATTAAATGCCTTGCCTTTAAGTTTAGGAATCAAGAGGTAATAGACAGGGTTCTCACCATTAGCATCGTAAACTTTAGTTTTAAAAGCACGGCGTTGATCTTTAAAGAATATTATTTCCTCCATCATTGCCTTAGCCACCCAATTAACATAGCCTTTCGAGCGACTCATCGGTCTTAACAAAATTTCTTCTTGAAAATGTGCTTGTAAATAAGAGGCATTGTAAGAATAGCCGCGGATCTTCAAATAAGAATAGCCGCCTTCACTCGTCGAAAAGCTTATGGGTAATTCGAAGCGAATCGGAAACCAATGTTTATGCACCAGCTGCATATGACTGAGTCGGATCGTGGATGTAATCGCTACAAAGCCCACTAAATATACCTCTGATTGAAAATTATAGAGTGCATTCATTAAATCACTTTCCACGGCCACAAATGCCAATTGAACTAAAAAGAGTATGCCGTAATAAACTAATAGGAATCCGGATACTCGGGTACTGTGAAGCGCTTTTCGGTAATCAAAAAACTGTGATTGATTAAGGGCATTGTTTAGAATTACCGCATAAATAGAAATGGTAAAAAGAAAAAACAGGACGGTAACCCAATAACCATAGGGCTTAAAGCCTGGGAAGAGTAACCAGAAATTATAAAAACTATGGGCACTCACTGATAAAATGAAGAACAAAGGCACCAACCAAAAGCGCCTTTTCTGATAACGAAATCTATAAAGGATAATCCCGTAGGCAAATAGGGCCGTGTCAAACATGTGACCTACTGTGGATAATATCCCCCGACCTACAAATAAGCCTGCGCCATGGTTTCGGAAATAAAGAAAGTTTTCGAGCGCGGAGAAACCTAAAGCCGCTAAAGAACAGTAAATCAAATAGTCTAAAGGTTCATTATAATGCTTGCGGAAAACGATAAAGCTAAGCGCAAAGGCAAGGACTTTTACCAATTCCTCAGGACCGGCAATTCGTAAAAAAATAAAGGCTAGATCCGTAAACCATTGACCATTAAAACTATACTGCCAGGTAAGGAAAACCGTCGATTCGGCTAAGAAAATAAGAAATACGGAGGCCGCTCCAAATAAGAAGCTAATCAGCATAGGCCCAAACTTCTCCCTTTCGAAGAGGTCAATCATCCTAAAATAATGGATCCAAATCCAGGCTATAAAGAGGGCTACGAGTAAGTAAATAATTGTCAAAACGCGCTAATTCATGGTTAAGGGTTCCACCATTCCTCCTGAGGTAAGTCTCTTCCTAAAACAAATCGATCGCCAATGTAAGGATGAATCATCCTACGCTTTTCTTCCTTTGCTTTGGCTTTGAAGCGCTTAATAGGGTCGGTCCATTCATGCACCGCCAACTGAAAAGCCCCCCAGTGAATCGGCATAATTAGATCCGCATTAAGGTCTATTCCAGCTTGAACACTTTCTTCGGGCATCATGTGAATATCGGCCCAAGCCTTGTTGTACTGACCACATTCCAAAAAAGCCAAATCAAAAGGGCCATACTTTTCCCCTATTTCCTTGAAATGCGATCCATAACCACCATCGCCTGAAAAATAGATTTTCTGGTGCTTGCCCACTAGCACCCAAGAGGCCCAGTGCGAACTATTGCGCTTGGTGAGGCCACGACCGGAAAAATGTCGGGCGGGCGTAGCGGCGATGTTCAGACCTTTCCAGCTTATTGACTCCCACCAATCCAATTCAGTGATCGCGCTTTCAGCGATGCCCCAATATTTTAAATGCGAACCTAAGCCTAGGGGCGTGAAATAATGTTTTACCTGACCCTTGAGCTTAAGGATGGTCGGGTAATCGAGATGATCGTAATGATCGTGGGAAAGAATTAGGAGGTCGATATCCGTCAATTCTTCGATAGGAATTGGTTGCTCGTAGGGAAAGCGCTTGGATCCGAAACTTACTGGTGCGGCATATTCACCGAGCATAGGATCGATGAGGATGCGCAGACCGTCCATCTCAATTAAGAAGGCAGAATGGCCGTACCAAGTAATGGCCGCGAAGCTGTCAATTGGAAGTTCTGGCGGACCAAAACGAGTGGGTAATACAAAATCCGGACTAGTGTTCACATTGCCAAAGAACTGGTCTCTATTGTTCCATATCGTGGAGAGCGTCCCTTCTTCAGTGGGAATTTCATTTACAAATTTCTCCCCATCGTGATGGGGCGATTGTGAAATGCGTTCCAGATCCTCCCCTTCAGGAGCCTTTCCAAATTGCGGCGCAAAACCTATGAAAAGTCCGACTCCTAATCCCATTAGACCTAAGAGACCTAAAATCACCTTTAAAACCATAAGGCTCAAGCGTCTAAGCTTCATTAAAATTGATGTACTAAGCTAAGTGAAACAAAACGGGAGTCAACATTTAAACCCGTGATGTAAACAGGATCATTTCCATTCAGGAAACTACCGGTGAAGCCCAAGCTTGGCACTACTTCAAGGTTAATGTAGAAACGTGGATGAAAATTATACTGCAGGCCTAATACATAGCCCAATTGAAAACTAAGATTTTGTCCATTAGGCCTAAAGTCCGCTAATAAAGCCGGCTCAAAACCATGGATAAAAAAGGTTTTATCCGCCAAGCTCTTACGTTTCTCATAGCCATAGGCGATACCGAAACCCAAATTAACATCGGTCCCGGTAGTTCGACTAAGGGCCGAGGCATTTACGGCCGCAATGCGAAAGCGGTGAAAATTACCGGCGGCACTTTGCTTCTTATAGATAAAGTCGAAATTGGAAAGACTGCTAAAACGGATGCCGGCTTCGTGTGATTGGGCCTTAGCACCAAGCAGTAAACCGAGAAAGAGTACAATGGTGATTTTTATCTTGGAAGAATACATACTTAATATTTGCATCTAATCTATAAATAAATGATTAGCTACCTTCCCCTCCAATTTTAATTTAACATCCCTTGAACTACCAGGAAATAAATCGCAAACTGTGGAATAATAAAGTGGAGGCTCACTTAGCATCTGACTTTTACGACCAAGCTAATTTTATGGCTGGTAAGAATAGTTTAAATTACATCGAACTCGATTTACTGGGGAATGTGGAAGGCTTAAAGATTTTGCATTTGCAGTGTCATTTTGGTCAAGATAGCCTCAGCTTAGCCCGCATGGGGGCGAAAGTTACTGGCGTAGATCTGAGTGACAAGGCTATTAAAACCGCCAAAGACTTAACTAATGAATTAGGTTTAAATGCCCAATTTATTGCCTGTGACCTCTATGATCTCCCTAATCATCTAGAAGATCAATTTGATATCGTTTTTACCTCCTACGGCACCATTGGTTGGCTGCCGGATTTAGATCGCTGGGCCGCGGTCATCAATCATTTCTTAAAACCTGGGGGCAGATTCATCTTTGCTGAATTCCACCCAGTGGTTTGGATTTTTAATGATGATTTCACCCATATTAAATACCCCTATTTCAATCGCGGGATTATATCCGAAACCGAAGAAGGGACTTATGCCGATCGGGAGGCCGATTTAAAGCAAGACTATATTTCCTGGAACCACCCTCTAGACGAAGTACTAAGCGCACTTTTGAAGCAAGGGCTGAGCTTGCAAAGCTTTCAAGAATTTGATTACAGCCCCTACAACTGTTTTAATAATACCGAGCAGGTGGGCGAAAAGCAATGGCGCATCAAAAGCCTAGGGGATAAAATTCCTATGGTTTACGCGCTTGAAGCGAGGAAGTCTTAAAAAACCCTCCTCTTCTATTCTTCTATTCTTCTATTCTTCTCTTCTTCTCATCTTCTCATCATTCCTCAGCCTGCACCGTCGCCAACAATCCTTCCCGATAAGTGGTCGGCTTCATCCCAAAGGCCTTTTCAAACTTGTCGCTATTAAAACGATAGGGCTGCTTGTATTGATAGAGCATTTCCGGGAATTCGCGCATGACTGGGATAAAAAGCCCCATAATTCGGAGTAGAAAAGCATTGGCCACCTGAATTTTAGCCTTTTTACCAGTGAGGGCCGCCAATTGTTGCACAAAGTCCTCGCCAGTTAATTCCTCCTTGCTGGTCGGTAAATGCCATTCTTCGCCCCAAGCTTTATCTGAATTACCCAAAATTGCGGTGGCTTTCGCGGCATCTTTGGTGTAAGTGAAAGAATGAGGAACCTTTTTAGAACCGAACCAATTAGCGGGCTTTCCTGCTAAAAGTGGTTTTAAAGCCCCTTCATTGAGAACGCTTACCGCCCCCGCGTTTGGCCCATAGAAATCAGCGGCTCGGGCCACCGTGGCTTGAATTTTACCATCTTCATGGGCTCGCCATAATTTAGCTAAGATGGCGGCTCTTACCTTGCCCTTCTCGGATTGGGGATCCTTGGAAGCAGCCTCTGTAATATTAGGCGTCACCAAAGGATGATACATATAGATATTGTCGAAAAAAACCAATTTGGCCTTATGTTCGGCACAGGCGACAATGATATTGTCCATAATCCGCGGCCAAGAGGCTTGCCAAACTTTGATATTATACTCCAAACCCACACAGAGGTATACCACTTCCGAGCCCTCCACCGCTTTAATAGTTGCTTCACGATTCAAGAGATCGGCCGAGACCAATTCTTCATTGCCCACAACCGCTTTAGGATTTCGAGCCACCAAACGAATGCTATTGGTGTATTGCGGTAAAACCTGAGCTAATTCCCGACCGATAATGCCGCCGGCGCCTAGTATAGTTTGCATGTCTTAGTTTTCAACGAATATCATTCAATCTATAAGATATCAAAATCAAATAGGCCTGTAAGGGAATAATAGGGTTGTGAACGGGTGTTTTAAGGGGATGAAAGGCATTGGGCCAAAGCTCATATTTCGCTCTTCTCCTCTTCCGCTCCTCATCTCATCTCCTCTGCCTCTTTTTCCTTACCTTTGCACCTCTCAAAAAAGAAAGCATTCCATGAGTGAATCCAAGGTAGATAGCGCTAAGAATAATATGTCATTTGAGGAGTTCAAAAGCAGCGTACTAAACGATTACCGCTTAGCGGTGGAAAGTCGCGAGGCCAGCTTAATTGGACGCCGAGAAGTTCTTACCGGGAAGGCCAAATTTGGCATCTTCGGAGACGGTAAGGAATTACCCCAAATTGCTTGGGCTAAGGTCTTTAAAGACGGTGATTTCCGTTCGGGTTATTACCGCGACCAGACCTTTATGATGGCCATTGGCGCTTTGAGTACCAAGGAATTCTTTGCCAGCTTATACGCAGATACCAATCATGAGCATGAACCCGCATCCGCCGGAAGGCAAATGAACGGACACTTCGCGACCCAAAGTTTGGATGCAAATGGCAACTGGAAGGAATTGACCGCGCAAAAGAATAGCTCGGCAGACATTTCCCCTACCGCCGGTCAAATGCCTCGTTTAGTTGGTTTAGCGGAAGCTTCAAAGCACTATCGTAACAATAAAGGGCTTAAAGATTGGAAGCAATTCTCTAAGAATGGGGATGAAATCGCCTGGGGAACCATTGGTAATGCCTCTACTTCGGAGGGTCCATTCTTTGAAGCCATAAATGCCGCTGGGGTTTTACAAATCCCTATGGTTATATCGGTTTGGGATGATGATTATGGAATTTCGGTTCACGCCAAGCATCAGACCACCAAAGAAAATATTTCGGAAATCTTAAAAGGTTTCCAACGTGATGGCGACAGCAATGGCTATGAGATTCTGCGGGTAAAAGCTTGGGATTATTCAGCCTTGATTGAAACCTACGAGAAAGCGGAAAAAATTGCCCGTAAGAAGCATATTCCGGTACTCGTACACGTGAGTGAAGTAACGCAACCGCAAGGGCACTCTACTTCGGGTTCACATGAACGTTATAAAAATGAGCAACGCCTAAACTGGGAACGCGAATTTGATTGCATCAAGAAGATGCGCGAGTTTATGATCACCTCGGCCATTGCTAGTGATGAAGAACTCGACGAATTAGAAAAGGGAGCCAAAAAAGCGGCTCGAGAAGCTAAAGCGGAAGCTTGGAAAGAATTTATTGGCCCTATTAAAGCGGAAATCAAAGAAGCGATAGGTCTTCTGGAAGAAGCGCAGAGTATCGCCTCTAATCCTGCCGCTATTGAAACGATGCTAAACGACCTAAAGGCCAACACCGAACCTTTACGTCGCGATGGCATTAGTGCCCTGCGCAAAGCGCAACGCTACTTAATCAATGATACTAGTGGCTTAAAAGAGCGTATCAAGTCTTGGTTATCGAATGCCGAAGCACTTAATCACGATCGCTACAGCTCGCATTTAATGAGTGAGTCTGAAGCTTCACCCATGAATATTGCTGGCGTGGCACCGACTTATAATGAGGAATCAGCGGAAGTTGACGCTCGTATTATCCTGCGCGACAATTTCGACCGTATCCTAGGCGAACGCCCCGAAGTGATGGTCTTTGGTGAAGACAGCGGTAAAATTGGCGATGTAAACCAAGGTTTGGAAGGCTTACAAGATAAGCATGGCGAGAACCGGGTTTATGATACTGGTATCCGTGAAGCAACGATTTTAGGTCAGGGTATCGGCTTAGCGATGCGCGGCTTACGGCCGATTGCGGAAATCCAATATCTAGACTACCTACTCTACGCCCTGCAGGTAATGAGCGATGATTTAGCTACGGTACACTACCGTTCTAAAGGTCGTCAAAAGGCACCGGTAATTGTACGTACGCGTGGTCACCGTCTTGAAGGTATTTGGCATTCGGGTTCTCCAATGGGTGCCATTATCAATGCAGTACGTGGTATCCACGTATTGGTTCCCCGTAACATGACGCAAGCCGCTGGTTTTTACAATACCTTATTGGACGGTGATGATCCCGGTCTAATCGTAGAATGTTTAAATGGCTACCGTCTGAAGGAAAAAATGCCGGCGAACTTAGCGGAGATGCGCACGCCCTTAGGGATTCCTGAAACCTTAAGAGAAGGTGTCGATATTACTATTGTTTCCTACGGCTCTACCCTGCGCATTGTAATGGAAGCGGCCGAGCAATTAGCCGAATTTGGTATTGAGGTAGAAGTAGTTGACCCACAATCTTTACTTCCTTTTGATATCAATCACAGTATTGTCGAAAGCGTGAAGAAAACCAATCGCCTTTTAGTGGTGGATGAAGATGTTCCTGGCGGTGCTTCGGCTTTCATCTTACAAAAGATTGTAGACGAGCAAGAGGCCTACCAGTATTTGGACAGCAAACCTCAATGCTTAAGTGCCAAGGATCACCGCCCGGCTTACGGTAGTGATGGCGATTATTTCTCCAAGCCAAGTGCCGAAGACATTTTCGAGCAGGTTTATGCGATGATGCACGAATTCAACCCTGAGCAATACCCCGCTCTTTAAGCCTTGAGTCAGGGTCCTCGCTTACACAAAAACCTAGTGGCCGCCGTTATTGAGGCCCTAGAGACTTCTTTTGGCAAAGGGTACTATGCCGATAAGGTTATTGAACGGATTTTAAAGCGCAATCCTAAATGGGGTTCGCGTGATCGCGGCTTTATTGCCGAGAATACCTACGAAATGGTGCGTTGGTGGCGTTTGCTGTGGGATCTTTATGGCAAGGAGCCCAGCTTAAAGCGCAAGGAATTATATCGCTTATTCGGCATTTGGTGGCAGTGGCAAGGCTATGAGCTTCCTCAAGACTGGCCACAATTTGACACCGTAAGAGAGCTCGATTTAAAGGCGCGTTATGCCGATCTCAAAAATCATTTGGCCATCCGCGAAAGCTGGCCCGATTGGTTAGCCGAATTGGCGGAAAGCGAATTAGGCGAGGCTTGGCCCGAAATTGCTAAAGCTTCGAATATCCCAGCCGAAGTTTTCTTACGTACCAATACTTTAAAAATTGACCGCAAGAGCCTTCTAAAGCAATTGGAACATGAAAACTGTCCGGCCCGACCTATGGAGGCCAATGAGGTAGGAATTGTCTTAGAAGAGCGTAAAAACACCTTCCGTTTCAAGACCTTCCAATCGGGATTTTTTGAAGTGCAAGATGGCGGTTCACAAATGATTGCCCCCTATTTAGAGGTAGAACCTGGCATGCGGGTAATCGATGCTTGTGCAGGAGCCGGCGGTAAATCCTTGCATTTAGCGGCCATGATGGAAAACAAAGGTTCCATTATTGCTATGGATGTAGAAGCTTGGAAGCTGAAGGAATTGCAGAAACGTGCGCGTAGAAATGGCGTTCACAATATCGAAACCCGCCCCATCGAAAATTCCAAGAGCATTAAGCGCTTGCATGATTCGGCCGATCGTTTATTACTAGATGTACCTTGTTCGGGAACTGGGGTTATTAAGCGCAATCCTGATACCAAGTGGAAATTACGTCCCGAGCATTTAGACCGAGTGCGTAAGATTCAGGCTGATATCATCAACGACTATTCTAAAATGCTGAAAAGCGGTGGTAAAATGGTTTATGCCACTTGTAGCATCCTACGTTCTGAAAATGAAGAGCAAGTAGAAAAATTCTTGGCCAATCATCCCGAATTTAGCCTTATTAGCGATCAGCGTGTAAACCCTAGTGAGTGGAGCGATGGTTTTTATATGGCCCTCCTTCAAAAGGCTTAATCCCTTTGTCCTATTTTTGAAAAGCGTATTTCAAAATTTTCAATTGTGAGCATCAGGACTACTGAATCCGACAGCCGGCACGATAATATCGACCAAATGCAAACCCTACAGATTTTGGAGGGTATAAATCAAGAAGATCATTTAGTACCGCAGGCCATAGCAAAGGTTTTACCTGCCATCGAAGCGGCGGTAGATCATATCGCAGCAAAGATGAAAAATGGTGGACGCTTATTTTATCTAGGTGCCGGTACCAGTGGGCGTTTAGGGGTCGTTGACGCTTCGGAACTCCCTCCTACTTTTGGGGCTGATCCCAATTGGGTGGTAGGCCTCATTGCCGGTGGCGATACCGCCATTCGCACCGCGGTGGAATTTGCTGAAGATGATGAAGCGGGTGCTTTTAAAGATTTGGAACCATATCAAGTCAGTGAAAAAGACGTGATTTTAGGCATTGCTGCCTCAGGCACCACCCCTTACGTGGTAGGCGGACTCAAAGAGGCACGCAGTCGTGGTATTAGCACCGCCTGCATTGTTTGCAATAATGACTCTCCCCTCGCTGCTCAGGCCAATTTTCCCATTGAAGTGATTGTTGGTCCTGAGTTCATCACCGGCTCTACCCGAATGAAAGCCGGTACCGCCCAAAAATTGGTCCTGAATATGATTTCTACCGCGGTAATGGTAAAGCTAGGACGCGTTAAAGGCAATAAAATGGTGGACATGCAGCTCAACAACAATAAACTGGTAGACCGCGGCACCCGTATGGTTATGGCGGAAACGGGCTTAGAGGCTGCCGAGGCTGAAGCGCTCTTGAAAGAACATGGCTCGGTGAGAGCAGCGGTGGAGGCTTTTAGGGCCTGAGGAGGCTCAGGGGCTCAGAAGATGAGTGGATGAGAGCTGCCGGGAGGCCGGGAAGGTGTCGTTCTTAGTCCTTTAGGCTATGTATTTAGCCTTGTAGCCCAATCCTTTACTCTTTACCCCCACTCCTTTACTATGGTCGATGGCTTCATTGACTCCGACACACCATTCCCTGAGCATGGTCGATGGCTTCATTGACTCCGACACACCATTCCCTGAGCATGGTCGGTGGCTTCATTGACTCCGACACACCACTCCCTGGGCATGGTCGGTCGCTTCCTTGGCTCCGACAGACCAATACCATGGAAGGCGCAGACCAATGAAATTATAGGGTCGACTTATAAAATTAGCAGACCGACCAATACCCTTGAAGCGAACCACCAATACTTAGGCTAAGCGAGGCCAATCATTTATTGCATGCCACCATTAATTTAGAGCAGACCACCAATCAATTTATACATCGCTCCTTGGCGAGGAAGCGATCGACCATAAGCAAGGAAGGGAACGACTTCTCAATGCCAATGCTCGTTCAATTAATTTATTGCGCCGACCAATCAAATGAAGCGATCGACTTATACCAAGGAAAGCATCGACCACTATCAAGCAAAGGAGAGACTAGCAAAATGTTAGAGGCGGCTATAGGACCTTAACACGCTGACCATAGGCCACGATAGGAACGGCATATACCTTTGCGATGGACTACCATAGCCCAGGTATAAAACGGAGGCTTTATTTAAAGCGGCAGTCCATAGCCGCTTAAAACAGGCTTTACTCCACCATTAAACGCTGTACTGCCGAGCGCTTTCCGCCTTGTTCTAGAAAGTAATAATAGATACCTGCTCCTAATTGATAGCGATAATTATAGCTATTGGCACCATAGTTTAGGTCTAGCGCTACCTGATGCACTTCTCTTCCTTGGTAATCATAAACCCTAAGATTCGCAGGTCCTGTCCAGGATTTATCACGTAACCAGAAAACCAATTCCGCCATGCCGGCGCTAGGATTGGGACGAGGAGGTAAAACTTCCAAATTACTTTCCGCCTGGGCGTTCCATTCATATAAAGAAACCTGGGCACAATTGTAATCATAGGGCATATTGTCGGTAGTTCCCGCTGGGGTGCTTACCGGTGCGGTGGCGCGTTCATCCTGACTAAAAGCACTCATCAAGCCATTGCTATCCAAAGCAGCCACGCCCACCAAATAAAGCTGATTGGCATTGAGTCCGGGTAAAAGGAAGCTACGCCCTTGGAAACGATACAATGAATCGTATTCACCGCCGGCAAAACCTTTGACTCCTACTCGGTATTCAAAGGCTAAATCGGCATCATCGATTTCCACGCGTAAGCCGGTCGCTTCATTGTGCAAGGTGAAAGTAGGAGTAGCTGGGGCTGATGCGATCATCGCCGCAGCAGTACCATTAATCATGGCATTACGGGCCAAATAATTCATATCTACGTAGAAGCTATCTATTTGCCCATCACTATTAAAGTCCTCGCCGATGATATCATTAGAAGTGTGCTGATGGTCTTGATAATTGGGCGTTCCCAAAGGATTACCATTGCCATGTTCATGGGCCGAAGTAAAGCGTACGTTCAAGAAATCGTTTTCACGGAAGGCGATATGATCTCCCCCTCTACCGGAGCGATCTTCTTGGTTTACCAATTCAATTTGCATAGGAACCTTCATATTGGGAAGGATCTTTTCCTCGTAATTAAGCTTTACACTGCGCGCATAGCCTTGATATGGGTTGCGATCAGATAAAGGATTACTGTACATCCGTACCCGCATAGAATCGATATCTCCTGCAGGCGAGCAACCAGGAGGAGAAGCGGTCTGACCACAGATAACCCCGCCTACAATATCATTATTCAATACTGCCTTAACTTCAATACCATTATTAGCACAGAAATCAGAAAAAGCCCGGGCCCCTAAAAGACCCTGCTCCTCACCCTGCGTAAGCATAAAAACCAAAGTGTGGTCGAAAGTATAGCGACTTAAAGTGCGGGCTAATTCCATCACCAATACCGTTCCGGAACCATTGTCATCGGCACCGGGAGCAATACAAGTTGAGTCACAGCGCTCCGCACAACGGGAGTCCATATGCGCCATCATAAGAATTACCGATTTATCGCTGGTATCCGCACCCGGTAAAACGCCCAGTACGTTTTTGGTACCATAGAGATCACCACAAGTATTATTGAGAATGTCAAAGGTGAAATACCCAGGTCGCAGGCGGTTCTCGTTTTCGAGCGAATACTGCGCAAAACGACTGTGAATCCAACGCCTTGCCGCTCCGATACCTACATTCTGACTCACCGTATCCGACCAAGTATGTCGCGTGCCAAAGGAGCTAAGAATTTGTAAATTTAGATGCAGGGTATCAGGGTCAACCAGGTTTAATAGTTCACAAGCAATTTGATCGCTGGCGCTAATAGGCTGACTAGCGGCGTAATTAGCCGGATTATAATTGCCTTGTAAGACATTAAGGAGCTCGTTACTGGAAAGGCTTTGCGCCTGAAAGGAAAGACTAAAAATTAATAAGAATCCTAGGTAAATCTGCTTCATATCCCTGGTGTTTAGGGTAAATATAAGTCAGACTGAGGAATATTTGTTCGCGATTATCGACTTGGACGACAGCTCAATAAGCTCTTTAGCAAAAGCAGGAAAGGACATCTCCTCCTCTTCTCTTCTTCTGAGCTTCTCAGCCCCTGAGCTCCTGAGCTTCCTAAAAGCTAGTCGTCATTCGTCTCCCGAATGCGCACCACTTCAATTTTATTACCACTTACTTCCTCTACTTTAATGAGGTAACCATCGATGCGTAATTCCTCGCCCTTTTCAGGAATCGATTCTAAGTGACTAATAATGAGTCCGCCTAGTGAATTAAAATTATCGTCTTCCGGTAATTTGAGATTGTATTTCTCGTTGAGATAATCTATTTCCTGACGGGCCGAAAACAGGTATTCTCCCTCCTTCACTTCTTGTTCCAAAAGTTCTTCAACATCGTGCTCGTCATCAATCTCGCCAAAGATTTCCTCCACTACGTCTTCAACCGTCACTAATCCCGAGGTACCACCAAACTCATCCAAAACCACCGCAATACTGCGACGTTCGCGCATAAGCAAGTTTAAGGTTTCATGCGCTGGCATTGACTCAGGTATAAAACTTACGGGTCTTAGAATAGCTCTAATCTCTTTGGGCCTTTTAAACAACTCAAAGGAATGAACATAGCCAATAATATTATCTACCGAACCAGTATAGATTAAGATTTTGGAAAGATTGCTCTCAATAAACTCTTCCTTAAGCTTTTCAATATCTTCTTCTACATCCATGGCCACCACCTCGGTACGAGGCACCATGAATTCCCGGGTTTTTACTTCACTAAAGTCCAGGGCATTACGGAAAATCTGAATTTCATGATCTACCTCCTCTTCATCGGGCGAAGCCTCGGTGCGTTCCCGGATATAATTATCGAGATCCACTTTGTTGAACACCTTCTGATCTTCATCGATATCGGTGCGCATTATGTATTTCATTACAAAATTGCTCACCCCAATCATTAACCACACAATAGGCGCAAAAAGGAAGTAAAAAATCCCGGCCGGCAGGGCAAAGAATTCGAGCAAGGGCGTAGCATTGGCATTAAAAATCGCCTTAGGTAAAAACTCCGCAAAAATGAGAATGAGTATGGTTGAAGCGATGGTTTGAACCAATAATAGCAGGTAGGGACTTTCTATAGGAATATAGGGCTCTAAAACTATAGGCATAAAAAGGCCATAGATTACCAGGGCGATATTATTACCCACTAGCATGGCCGCAATAAACTTGGAGGGATACTGCACCAAATAGGCAATGATGCGGTAAATAAAATTCCCCTTCTTGCTTTCTAACTCAATGTGAAAGCGATTCGAAGAGATAAAAGCAATCTCAATCCCGGAAAAAAATGCCGAGGCCAGGATCGACAGGCTAATGATTAAAAACAGTTCCAATTAAGCGTCTCCTTTTTGCTCTTTCTCCCGCTGTATTTGCTCGTAGCGCAAGCGCGTGCGTTTGCGGAAGAAGTACATAAAGATAGACACAATCACGCCACCACCAAATATGTATTTCATATTCCCTTCCACCGAAAGGTGATTGATGAACTCATATGCACAGATTACTCCCATGATAATCCATACAAATTCAACAATTTTAAGCATTCTAAGCATCGTCTTCTTCTTCAATATTTATTATCCCCGAAACCTTATTAATCTCGTACTTGCTAAAGTTTTGGTCGGCCTGAAAGCCTTCTCCCATAATAATTTCCGTTGGAGTAGTAATTTTCACGAATTCATCGCTGTAAATGATTTCCTTGCGCGAATCCCAAAATAATTTCTCGGTATTTAGCTGCTCTCCTTTCTTATTTATCACCACAACATCGCCGCGCGCTTCCCATAAGTCCTTCTCAATAAGCTGTAAGGCATACTGCGCCCTTAAGCGACTGTTTTCAATACCCAACTCGTCTAAAAACCGCACTTTAATGCCCTCACGGAACTCCCGCTGTGGAATATCCAATTGAGGATAACTCTCAGCCAGGGGAGCTTCTAAAGACATACGCACATAAGTCGAATCGGAATAGGTAAGTACGAAGTCGCGCTGGATTTCCATAGGAATTCGCTCATCTGCGCCCAGCTTCTGTACTTGCTTTACCTCATTTTCGCAGGCAGCAAAAGAAAAGAGCATCGTTCCCAAAAGAACGATGCTCCGAATATGCTTTAACCTCCGCTTCATTAGAAGCTTACGGTAACCGTTTCATTAATCCAACAACCGATGGTGTATTTCTCGCCACTAGTATGACCTAGCTGGAAGCTTACCCCTTTGTCTGGAAGCTGTTGTTTGTAGATATTAATCAATTTATTGGCTTTGCCGCTCACGCTGGCATCAATAGATTTTGCGTATTGCAATTTGTCGATTGCCGCCCAATAAACTGCCTTCTTTTCAAATACGTTAGAACCACATTTACCATCCGCCGCAGCGTAAATAGTACCTAAAAGGATATAAGGGTCTCCCGATGATTTATTCAAATTAGCGGCTTGAATAGCAGCACCTTTGGCAGAAGACAATAAACCACGCTTCAAGTAAACCGAAGATAATTTAATGTAGTCGTTTGAACGTTTTATTGGGTCTACCTCAAAACCGATTGCTTCTTTGATGTATTTAGTCGCTACATCGTAATCGCCATTACGGTAAGCCATTACAAACATACCACGAGCTGAAGGTGCAGAAGGCTGCAATTTGTAAAGGGCATCCGAAATCTTAAAGAAGATAGGCGCATCAGTACAATCTTCATAGTCACCCTCGTCATTTTTACGTTCTTTCTGCAACATTTTTGCAGCACGCTTTAACCAAAGCGTATCACCAGAATTAGCAGCAAAAGACTCCTCATTATAAATAAGGTTTAGCTTATCGCAAGTAGCAATAGGTCCTAAGATCTTTTCGATATTAGACTCAACCTTTACATAGCGATCCAACTCCCGGTCGGCTTTTGCCAATTCGCGCTCCTCTTTTTGATCTAAGGCTACCCCGTTCGAGTCGCGCTTCTCCACTAAATCAGCGATAGTAATGTTAAGTGCATTGGTATTAACCTCGATGCCCTCCATTACCACGTTGTAAGAGTTAAATACGTCTTCAACGGTAAAGATCTTATCGTTAAACAAGCGAGCCGCAGTAACGAAATAATAGTTGTAGAAAGCGGCGCTTTGCTCGGGACCATCTAATTCTAAAGCCAGTTTGAATAGATCATAGGTAGCTTTGGTACTATCTGGGAAGTTGCGCAGCATATCTAGAGCCTTACGTGCCGCAACATAGCCTTCTTTACCAGGGAAGTATTGGTTGCGCTTGTCGTAAACCTCCATTAACATGTTCTTGTACTTCTTCTCAGCCGCAGCGTCTTTGGCTTTTTCCGCCTCATCGATTTTGGCATTTACGATGTAAGGGCCGTAGATAAAGTTATTCTTGCTAGAAGCCGGACAATTATTGTACACATACTCCCATCCAGGATAGGCCTCTAACCATTGTTTCTTCTTTGCTAATTCGTAATAGATGTAAAGGTTCTCTCTACACTTTACGCTATCCTCGCCATAGTCCTGCGCTTTAAGCACACCGCCTAAGCCAAGGATAAGTGCTAATGCGTATAGGGTCGTTTTCATTTTGGGTGTATTTATCGGTATTTGTATTCTATAAACCATTTATCGTTGAAGGTTACAGCTAAGTAGAAACTTAAATACTCCTCACGGATTAAATTGTTCTCAAAAGTTCCTCGTCTACCTGCAATTACTCCAATATTTAAAGTGCTCACTTTGTACTCGCCGGGCGCTAAGTTCCGCTGCCGAATCGGTAATCCTAGTCCAAAAGTGATGCCATAATTGTATAAATCTGTGCCAGAGATATTTATAGGGGTCTTTTCATAGAACGCGCCAAAGCGATATTCCGTATTATTAAAGAAGCCTGTTCCCCGTTCTAAGTTTTTAAAAGTATAACGCGGCGTAAAGAAGCCACCTAGCTCCGCTTTGTAGCCGTCGACCAAAGGACTGTAAGTCAGCGGTGAGCTAAACTCAGAGCCGCTATAGCTTTCATAATCGAGGTTGATAGCCCAAGCGGCTTGCAGTGCACTCTCGGTTTGTTTTCCATAGCTTAAGCCAAAGCCAAATTCGGAGGGTAAATTAAAGTCCCCTTCCGAGGTGGCACCACCGATCAAGGTGTCGAGCGCCCGCGTTCCATCTAAAGTATATTGGAAACTGCTATTGGTGGAACTTAAGCCTGTACCGTTTTGGAAATAAGCCCCTAAGGCAATAAACTGATCATTGCTCATGGTATACTTATAAGACATACCATAATTTAAAAACCAGCCCTTGATTAAGCTTTCTTGATCGGAACGAGTATCTAAAAATGTAAAGTCGCTAAAGTTTACGGTGGTACTCTCCCGCAATGAACCAAAAAGGTAATTGAAATTAAGCCCTAAGCTCAATCCTTTTGCTACCGCGAAGCTATTACCCCATATAATGGAATTAAGTCCACCTTCCCCTTTAAAAATATCGGTAATGGTCTTGCTAGGGTCATTCGCCATGCTGCGCTCGCTGCTAATTTCATAACCCTTAAAACTGTATGGTTTTAAGGCTAAAGCAGAACCCCACCAATCGTAAAGGGGTACTCCTACCGATAGGTTGCGCATGCCCGAACGATTGTTAATAAGGCTAATAGCCGGATTCTCTTGTTCCTGTCGAATAAAACTTCCTTCGAAGCCCACATTAAAAGTGGTAAGCTCCAGATTATGATAGGAAGCAGGATTGGCGAAGTTTATATTCAATCCATCGGGTAAAGCGATGGAAGCTCCGCCCATACCGAGATAACGGGCATTAGAAACCGGATAAGGGTCGCCAAAACCAAATCTTGAATAAGGTGAAACAGAGTTCGTTTGCGCCTCAGCACTGAAGCCAATAGCAAGCAAGGCACCTAGTACTAGGCTTTTAGTTTTGGTGGAGATGGTACTCAAGGATGTAATCAAGACCGTTCAGCAAAAAATTTGAAGGTGCAAATATGTCATTTTTCAGCCAGCGTAGCAACAAAGATGTGTCTCCACCGGTAATTACCGTCTTAATAGCGCCAAATTCGGCCTCATATTGTGCAATCCAGGAGGAAATTTCGGCCGCATAACCCCTTACCACTCCGCTTAGGATGCTATTTTCGGTACTATCGCCAATAAGATTTGGAAAATTTAAACCCGACCAATCTACTAAAGGCAAAGAAGCGGTGAAACGATTTAAGGCTTTGAAACGCATTTTCAAACCAGGTGAAATAGCTCCCCCGTGGTAATTCCCGTGCGAATCCACAAAGTCGGCGGTTAAGGCCGTACCTAAATCTAAGACCAAAACATTCTCGCCAGGAAAAGATTTAAAGGCGGCAGCGGCTAAGGCCCTTCGGTCGTTGCCAAGGGTATCTGGACTCGCATATAATATAGGCATGGGCATCGCTAAGGCCGGACTAAGCTCAAAATAGGTTTTAAAATGGGCTTTGGGGACCTCCATAGACCATGATCCAACGCAAGAACTGATGCAAGGTAGGTCGCTGAAAAATTTTTTTATAAAATTTTCGAAGGCTTCTTGCTCCTCAAAACTGTCGACTTGCACACAGCTTTGATTCTGAAATTGAGCCACTTTGATTCGGGTATTCCCCGCGTCTATAATTATATGCACTTAGTTTGTCTTAAATTCTAAAGATAGAATGTAATTTTTTGTTTTGCACGAATGTAAAAAGTTTTACATTTGCCCCCCGTTACGACAGAGTAACACACCAATGGTGCTATAGCTCAGTTGGTAGAGCAAAGGACTGAAAATCCTTGTGTCCCCGGTTCGATTCCTGGTAGCACCACCTCAAAATCCCGATCTTCTTCAAGGTCGGGATTTTTTGTTTCTGATCTTTTCATTTTAAATCGCTACCTTCTTCTCATGAAAAGAATTCTTAGTCTCTTAGTGCTTTTAGCCCTATTAGCCTGCAATCCTGGCAGCATAAAAGAAGGGGGCGACTGTGATCCTGCCGAATTTGAGATTATTGAAACTATGGGTCATGCTTCTATCAGTGACCTTGACTCCATTTTAAATCAAGTTGACTTTCAATTTTATGAAGCACAAGGCGATACCTTCATTTATGTGGAGGACTTTGCGCAATTAAAATGGCCCCCTAACATTCCTTTTCCACGTGCAATTAAGGATTCCTTTTCCCTTAGCATAAAACAATACGGCCGCTGGCATGGCTCCTGTGGCTTTAAGGTAGATAGTAGCCAAATTCATAGTGTAAGTGAAAAGCTTAATTGGATTGATTCCATTGATGGCTAAATGCTAATACCATTTCAAGTTCTTGAATTCGAGATAATTACTATCTTAGGAATTCATTAAACCAAACAAACATGAAAGTTCTACTCAAAGGGATTGGGGTTCTCTTAGTCCTTATCGTGGCCCTGGGCCTTTTTATTCAATTAAGCTATCAACAAGACTTTAGCGAAGAATATCCGGTAAATGAAGACTTAAAAGTCGAAACTACGGCCGCACGCATTGCGCTTGGTGAATACTTAGCCTATGGTCCGGCCCATTGCGCCACGTGCCACGTGCCAGTTGATAAAATAGCGGCGGTAGAAGCAGGTGAAAAGGTGGCGATGATTGGCGGTGGGGAACTCACCCTACCACCAGGAATCCTTCGCGCACCCAATTTAACACCTGACCCAGAAACGGGTATCGGTAATTTAAGCGATGAGGAACTATACCGCATGCTTCGATATAATATTATGCACGATGGCACCACTACCATCGAACTGATGCCGTTTTCCACCATGAGCGATGAAGATATCTATTCGATTATCGCCTATTTAAGGAGTCAGGAGCCCGTAAATCATGAAGTAGCCGCTTCCGATTGGACTTTTTTAGGTAAAGCCTTGAAGCGCTTTGTAATTAAGCCCATCGATGACGGTAAAAGCGAGCATCCCCCCATTGAAAAAGGGGCAAGCATTGCCTATGGAAAGTATCTGGCCGAAAGTGTAGCGAATTGCCGTGGATGCCATACCGAGCGTGATTTAAAGTCAGGCGCCTTTACCGGTCCCGAATATGCAGGTGGCTTGCACTTTGACCCAAGTCCGGAGACCCAAGGTTGGGCCTTTAACACCCCTAATCTTACGCCTTGTGAAAAAACTGGAATTATGAAGGGATGGTCGAAGGAAGCTTTTGTGCAACGTATTCGTAATGGCCGCACTCAGGCTGGTTCGCCCATGCCCTGGGGTACCTTTAGCCGTATGGATAGCACCGACCTAGAAGCGCTTTGGCTCTTCCTGTCTTCCTTAGAACCTATAGAGAATTCTATTGAGCAAATAGCCTTCGCGCCAGAATCTTAGTTAAAAAAGGGGATTATTGTGGAAGTCGTATTCTAACGGTAGTTCCCTTTTCCAATTCAGATTCGATCTCAAGACTACCACCAGTAGCCGCTAAGAATTCACGAGAAAGGGCAATTCCCATTCCCGTGCCTTTTTCGGCCGAGGTTCCTTCCGAGCTTATACTTTCATTGCTGCGGAGTTTTGCTAAGCGCTCCGGACTAATACCATAGCCTTGATCAATCACTTCCAAAAGGTGTTCCGAATTATTCTCGCTGCAAATAACCTCTATCTTAGAACCTTCAGGAGAAAATTTTAGGGCATTGCTTAAGACATTTCTAAAGGCAAAGGCGAGTATGTTTTCGTCGGCTTTAATTCGGTGATTAATACCAGCATCAGGAACCTCCATCTCAATTCGCTTCAAGGCAATTTGAGCCTCCAAGCCTTTCAAAGTTTTATGAACCAATTCATTAAGATTAACCTCCTCAATATGAGGTTCAATCTTACCGCTTTGGCTGCGCACCCAGTTTAAAAGGTTTTCCAGCAATAAATCGACATTAGCCACCGAACCCTCGAGTCCGTCCATCCACTCTTTTAAATCACCAGACTCTACCAAGCCTTGATTGTAAAGTTGCAGCATTCCCTTAATGGAAGCCATAGGATTACGAATATCATGAGCTACTATACTGATAAGCTTATTTTTAAACTCAAGGCTTTCCTGCATTTCGGCGTTTAAGGCCTCTTGTTCACGATGCCTTGATTTATAACTTTGCCGACTTAAATAAACTACCACTCCCACTAATAAGGTAGCAATGAGGAAAAAGGCCAATACTAATATTTGCAGCTGATCGCGGCTACGGTCTGCTTCTAAAACCGAATTCTTCAAACGCTCTGCTTCCAGTTCATTGGAAATTTTAAAGGCATCTACCCGGGAGTCTACGATGCGCTCCATATCCCCCAAACGTTGCTGATGCGCTGAGTCGAGATAATTATAGGCCCTTTCAAATTTTTCTAAAGCCCTCGCGCAACGCGCGGCTAAATGCCAAACCTCTCCTTTCGTTTTCTCTAAACCTGGAACTTCAAAGCCGTTTATATAGTCCAAACAAACCTCGATGCATTCCTGATACTCTTCTTCACGATGCAAGGTTAGCGCCAAATTGTACAGTGCCGATTGATACTCTGCGCTATCGAGATTCTCTTTAGCATATTTTGCCGTTTTCCGCAGCACCGCTTTTGCTCTCTCAAAATCTCCTTGGTCACGATAAATTGCTCCCTCTATGTTCCAATTGGAATATTTAGTCCAGCTAAGATTAGCTAGCGAGTCTATTTCCTGCGATCGCTTTACCGCCTCGAGCGCATGGTCCTTTTCCTTGGCTTCAAAAAGAATTGCTGCCAGACGATTGTAATACATGGATTTTACCGTACCCAACTCTAGGGCCTCTGCTTTATCTCGGTGGTCCTCGATTAATCTTTGCGCCTCAGGAATACTATTAATACTGCGTAGTATCTCGGCTCGGTGTACTAATGAACGTAGAAACTCCTTTTCATTTCCCGACGCTTGATAATGATTCATCAAGTCTAAACTGAGGTGAAGAGCCGAATCGATATCATTATTGATAAGATGCTTGGTTAAATGCTCTTGAAGTTTTTGACTAATAGAATCAATAGCATTCCTCGCCTGTGCTCCAAGCAGAACTGGGATACAGGTAAGGATGATTAGCAGGGATAAATAAGGTATTCGCTTCATAAAGCGGGTTTGGCTGAGCAAATATGCAGAAATATCGTTTTACTACAAAATATTTACTACCACCACAAATAACTGTATTACAGCATAATGAGGGCTGTAAACTTTCAAAAGTTTTATAAAGTCAATTTTGGAACTCCAATTCTTTCTTTCATTCTAACCTAAATCAAGAGTAATGGATATTGATCGCCACAGGAATAAGCTTCAAATTATTCTCAAAATTTGCACCTTTGTAGTTCCAAAAGCACCCTGTGAATCCCGAAGCGACTCCTAGTTTTAAATTGCCTTGGTTTATTAAAGTACCGGCTAAAGTTTTAAGTGCCTTAAGTGCCGAACTCGCCACCAAGTTTGCCTTATCATTATTCTTCAAACCGCTTAAATTTAAAATTCCGAGTCGAGAATTAACGATGCGGGAATCGGCAGAGGTCTACGAACTCCTTACCGAGAAAGCTTCCGACTTTAAGGTTTTCGAACATAAAGGTCCTGGCCCCAAAGTGCTAATGATCCACGGCTGGAGTGGTCGTGCCAGTCAGTTTTTTAAAATTTGGGAGAGGCTTGCAGCTGAAGGTTTTCACTTGGTTGCAATTGAAGCACCGGGTCACGGTGACCATTTAGGCGGAAAAACCCATATGCTGGAATTTGTGGATGCTATTGATGATACCGTAAAACGATTTGGGAAATTTGATTATGCCATTGGTCACTCTTTGGGCGGTATGGCCTTATTCAACGCTTTGAAAAGGGACATCTGGTTTTCTAAATTGGTAATAATAGGATCTCCGGCCAATATCTCTAATGTGGTCCAGGATTTTGTTGGCAATATCCAAATGCCTTCTAAAATTGGAGCTAAAATAGTTTCCTACATCGAACAACGTTATCAGCTTAAAGCTTCCGAAGCTTCTTCCGATTACCTCTGTCAGATTTACCGTCCAGAAGGATTAATTATTCACGACCGGTTCGACCAAGATGTACCGGTGGAGAATGCCCGCAATATGCACGCCAAGTGGAAAGACTCTCAATATCTGGAGACAGTGGGTTTAGGACACCGCAAGGTTCTAATGGACAGCAAGGTGATTGATAGAATTTATGACTTCTTTAAGAACTAAAGCTGCACTTTGCTCGTATATATTGTAAAGAAACACCATGAAGAAAGTTGTAAGCTTGATTATGCTAAGCGTATTTAGTTTAGCCTGTACCGCACAGGAAAAAACAGAGGATAAAAAGAAAGACATGAGCGTAAAAGTGCAGAAATCAGATGAGCAGTGGAAAGAGGAATTAAGTCCGGAACAGTACTTCATATTAAGGCAAGCAGGGACAGAAAGACCACATACCGGTAAATACAATTTGCATTTTGAAGATGGAGACTACAAATGTGCTGCCTGCGATGCGGTTCTATTTGATAGCGAATCGAAATTTGAATCCCATTGTGGTTGGCCTAGTTTCGATAAGGTAGCCGACAATGATGCGATAATTGAGCGAGTTGACCGTAGCCATGGAATGGTCCGCACCGAAGTTTTATGTGCCAATTGCGGTGGTCACCTTGGTCACGTTTTTGAGGATGGTCCGACCGAAACCGGTTTACGCTATTGCATTAACTCAGGGGCTCTAGACTTCCAGGATGAAGGGACCAAGGCAGCTGAGTCAAAAGATGATTAGACCTAGCAAATAAGGTTCTACCTTTGCCCCATGCGCATAGATATTATAAGTGCCCAACCTCGCTTAATGGATAGCCCTTTTGAGCACTCCATTTTAAAAAGAGCCCAGGAAAAAGGTTTGGTCTCGGTACATCTTCATGACCTAAAAGAATATGGGATAGGAAAGCACAATCAAATTGATGATTATCAATTTGGAGGTGGTGCTGGTATGGTAATGATGGTGGAACCAATTCTAAATCTCATCCAAGATTTAAGCAAAGAGCGTAATTACGATGAGATCATTTACATGACCCCAGACGGAGCGCTTTTTGATCAGAAAACCGCTAATAATCTAAGCCTCAAAGAAAATATCATCATACTTTGTGGCCATTACAAAGGCGTAGATCAAAGGTTAAGGGACCATGTTATCACTAAAGAAATTTCGATTGGGAGCTATGTGCTGAGTGGCGGAGAGTTGGCCGCTGCCGTAGTAAGTGATGCCATTATAAGACTCATTCCCGGGGTTCTTAACGACGAGTCTTCGGCGCTTTACGACTCCTTCCAAGATAATCTATTGGCCCCACCGGTTTACACGCGTCCGGCCGAAATAAATGGTTGGAAAGTACCGGAAATCCTTACTAGTGGAAACTTCCCTAAAATTGAAGCATGGCGTGAGGCTAAAGCTTTGGAAATCACCAAAGAAAGAAGACCCGATCTTTTAGAAGGAGATTCTTTGTAAGAAATAAATATTGTCGTAATATTGCCGCCCCAAACAGGGCTTGTGATAGCCAACCTCTGGCAAGAGTTGTGAATGTTGTCTGTCCGTAATCAAATGAATTCAAAAGATGGATTTAGTTAAGTACATTCAGGAGCAATACACCGAAACCAAAGAATTTCCTGAATTTTCAGCTGGTGACACCATCACCGTTTATTACAAAATTAAGGAAGGTAACAAAGAACGTACGCAGTTCTTCCGTGGTGTAGTATTACAACGTCGTGGATCGGGTACTACCGAAACCTTCACCATCCGTAAAATGTCTGGTAACGTAGGTGTAGAGCGTATTTTCCCTGTAAACATGCCAGCGCTTGAGAAAGTAGAAATTAACAAACGTGGTAAAGTACGTCGTGCACGTATCTTCTATCAACGTGAGCGTACCGGTAAAGCTGCACGAATTAAAGAAAGAAGAATGTAAGCTTTACGCTCAGATAATATTAAAGCCGCTATTTCGTAGCGGCTTTTTTTATGCCTTATACCTATGAAAAGACCTGCATTAGGCATTAGTATTATCGAGCGCCGTCGCAAGGGAAACAAATCCTTTAGCCTCTTGGCTCGCAATGGATCAGAATACTTGATTCTAGTGAATTACCGAATTTTAGGCCTCTGTCTTCGCTCAAAACTTTTTCAGTTTAACGACCAGTCGCAAGCCCAAATGGTTTACCGAAAAATTACCGCCAAAGAGAAGTTTTGGTTTAGCGGGAGGTTAGCACAAAAACAGTTCGACGGTTTTTAGCTCTCCCCTCCTCTTCGTCATTGGAGGCAATAGGCTTAGTTTCTCCATAGCCATGCCAGCTCAAGCTCGAGGCTGAAATACCTTGGGCTAGCGCATAGTCATAGACCGCCTTGGCGCGTGCTTTCGATAATTGCAAATTGCTGGCACTATTACCGACATTATCGGTATGCCCTTGAATATCGGCTTTAAGCCCGGGGTTGTCCTTCATAAAAAGAACAAACTCTTCGATAATATTGCGAGAAGCTAAATCCAATTCGGATGAATTAGACGCAAAATTGATATCATTCAATTTATATTCCCTCCCTACTTCCATAGGCGCTAGCTCTAGATCTGCGGCCACTACCGGCTTAAGGTCTAAAGACTGAGAGCTTATATAGCTCGAACTAAAGGCTGCTCCTTTTTTATCCACTTTTACGATATAATCACTGCCTTCTTCCTTACGTATTACCCGGGCAAAATTTCCGGTCTGCTGGTCGACCTTTATTTTGGTAACCTCCTTGGTTTTTAGGTTTTTGATTTCAATCGCAGCAGCAGATAGATCTTCTCCATCATTACTTTCTAAAGTTCCACTCAGCAGAAATACTTCATCGGGGCGAGCCGACTCAGGCATTTCAAATTGATATAAGTCCCAGCCGGTGTTTGCTCGTAAAGTGTTGGAGGCGAAATAACCCGTTTTACCGTCTAAACTCACAAAGAGCCCTAGATCATCTTCCTCACTATTAATGGGGTAGCCAATATTTAAGGGTTTTTCCCAAGTAGAATCATTGCTAGCTTTAGCAAAGAAAATATCAAAGCTTCCTAAACCAGGGTGACCATTGGAGGTGAAGTATAGGGTACGGGAATCACTATGAATAAAAGGGGATTTTTCGTCTCTCCGCGTGTTTATTTCTGCACTAAGAATTTCTGGAGCCGACCATGTGCCATCCTCCAAACGTTTGCAACGGTAAATATCTAAGCCCCCTACTCCGCCTGGTCGGTCGGAGCTAAAGTATAAGTAATCGCCATTAGCAGTTACTGAAGCTTGCGACTCCCAGGTATCGCGGCGGTTGATATGATCACCGACCGAACGGGGCGTGCTCCAATAACCTAAATCATCAATTTCCGTAAAGTAGATATCGCAATTCTTATAGCCATCGAGGTCTTCGCATACTGTAAAATACAATTCGGTATTGTCGCCAGTAATACTCGGACCACCCTCATTATAACTAGAGTTAAATGGGCTGGGCAAAGGGGCGCCAGGCTCAAAGTCGCCGTCCTCTCTCCGGTCAGATCGGCAAAACTCCTCTACCATTCGGGCCTTAGCTGCTGGTCCATCTTTACGATTAATTTTTCGGGAACGACGGGTAAAGAACATAATTTGTTGATTGGGAGAAATACTCGCCAAGTACTCATCAGCTGGAGTTGATAGTCGGCTTACCGGCTTGGGATCAAAGGGGATGGCATTGGCAAAAAGCGACTTCTTTAGACGTGCCTCCTTCAAGGCTTCTTTAGCCTCTCTATCGAATCCAAAATCGCGTTCTTGATTGGCTAAAAAGGCCTCTAAAAGCGGAATCGCCTTATCCATCTTATTGCCTTCCACATACATCACCCCTAGGTAAAAACTTATTTCTGGTTTGTAAGTCGGACAAACCTCAAGCAGCTTCTCCCATAAGAATTGGGCTTTGCGAAGGTCACCCTTACGCATATTTAGTTCCCCTAAGAGGTAAAGGGCATGGCCGTATTCGGAATCCATCCGTACTGCCTTTTCCAGATAACGTTCTACCTCGCGGTAATTCTTGGCATTCCAGGCCCTTATTGCTTTGGGCAATTGCTTCTCGGCAATCTCTTCTACCCTTTGTTCACAGGAACCTAATTCCGGTGCTTGGGCATGAATGGTATTAACACTAAATAAAACTAGACTTAAAGCCGCTAGCTTAGAGCTGAGCTTTTGCTTTAGCATCCTCAATGAGTTTTTGCTTTTGATTACGCGCTGCTTCAACCAGCTTATCTGCTTCCTTCTTGGCCTTATCTTCTAGGGCCTGTGCTTTTTCATTGGCCTCATTACGGGCCTTATCTGCCAAAGGTTTGGCCGCCATTTTCTTGAGCGGATTAGAGCCTGCTTCATCCATGATTTTCTTGGCCGCTTCTTCCCCTCCTTGGCGAATCTTATCGGCTTGCTTTTTGGCCTCAGCTTTAATTTTATCTGCCTGAGCCTGGGCCTGGGCAATTAAAGCATCACCCTTAGCTTCGGCCTCGGCCACGAGGGCTTCGAGCTTTTTATTAACGTCTTCCTTGGCCTTCTGAACCGTTTCCTCCACTTTGGCCTTTACTTGTTGCTTGGCCTCATTAACTAAAGAGCCAGTAATATCTCCTAAATTGGGCTTAATACTGGGCTTGGTAGCCGTACCACCAATCGCTACTTTAAGAGGAACTACGCCACTTGAGAATGCCGAAAAACGACTTTGCAAATTGCTTGCCTTCAGTGCACTGAGTGGAACATCCGTGCTTAAATCAAAGTCCAAGCTTTGATCCAAGCCCATATTACCGCCCAAGGTCGATTTTTGACCGGCGAGCTTAAAGTCAAATGGTTCTACACTCACCTGCCCGTCAACAATTTTGAAATTCATATTTACCCCACTGACCTTTATCTTTTCATAAGTAGGATTATTGAGGAAAGAGGCCAGCTGTTTCATAGTCGCGGTGCTACTTATCAATTCAGTGGTCCTCAAATTTCCAGCCCCTGCCAATGTCTTTAAAACCGGATCTAAATTCTGATCTAGGCTTGTGGAAAAATTAAACTGGCAGAAATAATTCCCCACTAAGTTTTCCATGATTGGCGCAATGGACTTAACCATATCTAAATTGCGGTAGGTTTCCGCGAAAGAACAGTTCTGAAGGTCTAGTTTAAAGTTAGCGTTCGGATCTTGGGGTTTAGAGTCGTAGGATCCATTTAAGGCTACTTTTCCACCTAACATATTCATGCTTAGTTCTTGGTAGAGTTTCGCCTCTTTAAGTAAGACCATACCCTTAAGCTTTTTAATGAGCATCCCATCATAAATTAACTCATCAATAAGGGCATTAAACTTTAGATCAACATTTTCAGGAAGACGAATTACTGCAAGCGCACTACTGTCTGTAGAGCTGGTCTCCTCAGCACTGTTCTCGGCCGGCATAAAGTCGGCCATATCCATTTTTGGCGAATAGAGATTTAAGCTTGCTCGGAGCGGATCATCGCTCATTAGATAAGCCAGCATGTTGTTCAGCTCACCGTCAATACTTAAATCCGTCGAAGCGACATGCAAGTCAGTTTTAGATAAAACGGCTTTTTGTGGGCTAAGGCTTAGCTCACCTTTACCGATGCGCACGGGCATTGGCACACTATCGCCATCCATTGCCAGTTCATTAACCTTGATAAAGCCTGAGGCCTTAATTCGATCGTATTGTTCTTTTTCGACAGAGGATAGCTTGCTAGCCATAGCAAAATCACCTTCAATAGTGCCACTTGCATTATAGCCAGGCATTGGGAATACCTCCAGCAAATTAGCCATATCAAGCCGGCCCATAAAACTCATCAACATACTAGGATCTCCTAAAGGATCGCTGAGTTGAAAGTTTCCTTTTATCGGACTACCTGCGATTACTGCTTCGAGACGAGATAGGTTAATCTTAGTACCCTCAAGCTTATTCGAATTATTGCTTATTGCTAAGTCCATATTTAGGCTCTGAATAGAGCTCGGTAAATCTGGATATTGAATTAAGCCATTGCGCACTCTTAAATCATAGGCAAAAGCTGGATAAACCTCATTTTCCGAATTAAAAGTACCTTTCATAGCGCCAACCAGGTTAAAGTCACCGCTAGCCTTCAAATCCTCAAAGTCCTGATAATAGTAAGCTGGAATAAGGGATATTAAGTTTTTAAAGGCATTCTTTGGTGCATCGAACTTCAAATCCATATCAATATCCTCACCAGGCATGGCCAGGCTACCGCTAAAGTTCAATACCAATTCATTAAGTCGAACTTGGTTTTCTCCAAAATTGAAACTGAAACTTTCTTGATCAAAGTCTAGATCAAAGTCAGAGCCCAGCTGCACTTTCTTCAAATAAGCGATATCATCCATAAAGAAGGATAAAGCAGCTATCGATGTTTCGGTTTTTAAGGCTACTAAGCTTTGACTGAAGTCACCTTTCCCCGTATGGTTAAGCTCTTTAATTTGCAGTTCCATATTTCCTTCTAAGTCTTCGTAATGAAGATTGAAGTTTTCTAAACTATAACTGCGTAATGCGAGTTGGAAGGGACTCGGACTTTCATCTGCAACGCTGACTGTATCTGCGCTCGGCTCGGTTTTAACAATATCGAAATTAGTTGAACCATCCTCATTAATTATGAGGTGTAAGTTCACATCACTTAATTCAATCTTTTCAATTTGGTAAGTCTCTCCCGAGACTACACTCATCAGATCTATCTTTAGGCCAAAATCACCCACCTCAACCAATCGCTTACCAGCAAAGGCGCCTTTTCCGTCGATACTCAAGCCTTCTAGACTAAAACCAAAATAAGGGAAGGTGGAAATTAGCGATAGGTCCACCGACTCAAAATTTAACTCGGCATCCAAATTAGCATTTGCCTCAGCTTTTACCCTTTCAACGATGGCATCCTTAAATACCAGTGGAAATAGCCAAGCACCTAAAAAAAGCAATAGGAGAATAAAGAATAGAAAGCGGAAAATTCTTTTCATAGCAGAGTTTATCAATTAACGTCTGGTTCGAAGGTATCGTCTGTTTCTCGGTCCTTATCGAAGTGAATTAATTTTTCACCGGCGGCGATAACTGAAGATACAGTTGCGTCGCCGGTAACATTAACCACCGTTCGACACATATCCAAGATACGATCAACTGGTAGAATAATACCAATCCAAGCGGGATTTAAACCAACCGCTTGCAAAACAATAATTAACATAACTAGACCGGCACTGGGCACTGCAGCCGAGCCAATCGAAGCCAAAGTTGCAGTGAGCACTATGGTTAATTGCAGCCCTAGACTTAAATCAATGAGGTGCATTTGAGCCAGGAATACCACTGCTACCGCTTGATACAAGCTGGTACCGTCCATATTTACCGTTGCTCCAATGGGTAGCACGAAACTGGTAATCTTTTTATCGACCCCTAAGTTGTCCTCTACACATTCCATCGTTACCGGTAAGGTGGCAGCCGATGAGCTGGTGGAAAAGGCTAAAGTTTGAGCCGGACTTATCGCTTTGAAAAATCCGGTATACGAAACGGATTTCACCAAAAACTTCATTACTAAAGGATATACGACGGCAACCATTAAGGCTAAGCCTACAAACACGGTTAATGAATACCAAGAGAGGCCTTTAAAGATTTCCAATACTTTGGAAACATCATCTCCGGCCATTTTACTGACTGTACCCGCCAATAGGGCGAAAACAAAAAATGGCGCCGCTTGCATGATAAGATCAACCATCTTTAGGAAGACTTCCATGATACTATCAACTAGTTTAACAACCGGCTCCCCCCGGTCTTTCGGTATAAATAGCAGGGCTATGCCAAAAAATAGAGCGAAGAAAATCACCTTTAGCATACTGCCATTATCGGATAGGGAATTAAAAATATTGTTAGGTACTAAGTCTATTAAAAATTGTAAAGGGCCAGAATTTTTAGTTGCTTCGGCAATTTCCATTTTCGATGCGACCTCCGCGTTAGCGGCTTCCTTCACCAAGGCTTGATCTAAGCTTGCAACTTGACTGGCATAATTAGGATCATTTAAAAAATTCTCAGCATCGGCGGTTGGGAGGCCTTGCTCAGCTGCCCACAACTCATAATTTAAGCGATTATCGATTCTTGCCTCCTCATCAATAAGCTTGCCCGGCGCTACCAGGTTTACCAAAATAAGCCCCAGAGAAATGGCAAAAACTGTAGTTAAGAAATACATCCCCAGGGTTTTAAGCCCTAATCGACCGAGACTGGATGGGTCGCCCAATCCTGCAACACCAGAGATTATACTAAAAAGCACCAGCGGCACCGCTATTAATTTTAGCAGGCTTATGAAAATGGTGCCAAAGGGAGCAATCCAGTCCATTGTAAAGGAACTCCAACCCAAAGAGCTACTTACAAGGGCCCAGAGTACACCTAAGAATAAACCAATAAGTATTTTCCAGTGTAAAGCTAATTTCATGCTTAATATTTCGAAGTTCTTGCTAATAGTAAGTGGTCGGCCAAAACCAAGGCGGCCATTGCTTCTACGATGGGTACTGCACGTGGCACCACACAGGGGTCATGCCTACCCTTACCCTTTATTTCCGTCGGCTCCCCTTGATCGTCCAAACCCCATTGGCCTTTCATAATGGTTGCTACCGGCTTAAAGGCCACTCGGAAATAGATTTCCTCACCATTGGAAATACCGCCCTCTATACCGCCAGCATTATTAGATAAGCGCCGCCCATTAGAGTCGAAAGCATCATTATGTATCGATCCACGCATCCGGCTACCGGCAAAACCACTGCCAATTTCAAATCCTTTTACTGCATTTATACTAAGCATTGCTTTAGCAAGCTCAGCGTGCAGTTTATCGAAAACTGGTTCACCCAGTCCGGCTGGTACCTGAGTAATCCGACATGTGATGATACCACCCAAGCTATCCCCATCCTTACGCGCCTTATTAATTTGGTCTTCAAAACGGGACGCCGTTTCGGAGTCGGGACAACGAACGATATTGGAATCAATTTTACTTAAGTCAAGGTTTAATGCAGGATCTAAATCCAGTTCCCCCACCGATGACACATAAGCCTTAATTGAAATAGGAGCGATTAATTGCTGAGCCAAGGCTCCGGCAGCAACGCGGACTGCAGTTTCACGCGCCGACGATCTTCCGCCACCGCGATAATCCCTTAGCCCATATTTTTCTTGGTAAACCTTGTCGGCATGAGAAGGTCGAAAACTATGTTTTAAATGCTCGTAGTCTTTAGACTTGGCATCACTATTCGGAATAATAAAGGCAATGGGCATCCCGGTACTTTTACCTTCAAAAATCCCCGATAACCATTCTACTTGATCCGTTTCTTTACGTTGGGTAGTAATTTTTGATTGGCCAGGCCGGCGTCGAGCCAATTGCGCCTGCACTGCTTCCAGGTCTAAGCTCAAACCTGCTGGAAACCCGTCAAGGACTCCTCCGATAGCAGGACCATGAGACTCACCGAAAGAGCTTAAACGCAATAATTTGCCAATACTATTTCCCGCCATACCAGCAAAGAAAACAAATCCCTAGCTGAAAAGGAATAGGCTAGGGCCGGATTAGGCATATTATTTTTCTTCCTCTTGCTTGTTTTGGTATTTGCGGTAAGCAATAAGAGCCCCTCCAGCGGCTAGATAGATTAATCCCGGTATAGGTGCAGGATTATGTGATGGAGGCGGTGCGGGCTGTGCCATAACATTGATTGAGAAAAGAAACATGGCGAGGTAAATCAGATTTTTCATGATTATTAATTAAGGTTTGATTAATACTTTTTGCTTGAACAAGGTCTGCGAGCTCTCCAGGTAAATACTTAGAATAGCGGGTTTAGGATAATGTCTAAGGTCAACTCTGCCTTGCCTTTGGCTCTGAATTGTGCGTTCGAGGAGTATTTTACCCTCACTACTCACAAGGCCAAGTCTTTGTATTTCTAAAGAGCATTCCCAGTAGAGGTATCCTTGGCTCTGATAGACGGTGAAGGAATCCGGACTACCCTGAGTTTTGGTTTGTAGAGGAAGGCCTGAGCTATTGAAAATCAAAGCGAAACGTCGAGCTGAAGATTTTTCAGCCTGAACAAAAGGATAGTCTTGCAGAGATAAAGGATGGACTATATCCAATTCTGAATCGTATAATTCCAGTACTAGACCTGAGTCTTGTTTCAGTTGAATCTGGTGCAAACCAGTATCTAATCTGGTGTAGAGCCAAATGGTATCGCCAATTGTGGGGTCAATGGTTTTTATGGCATAATTCACACTATCGAGCTGCGGTAAAATTGCCAAAGCACCACCACTGTTAAGCCATAGGGCATCTTCCGAAGCTAGAAATCCAGGGTTGATATGCTCCTTGAAGACAAGCTTAGAATGAGCTGATTCCTTACCGGACTTAAGGCTTAATAGTACTTCCCTCTTAGGAGGGCCTTGCTTAAAAAACTTAGGCCTTTGCAATACCTGCATACTGGGGGAATAAAAAATACTGTCTGCTGCTTGTAATGCCCTAACAAAAAAAGCTTGGCATGAGGCTAAACTAGAATCGGGGGTTCTCGCTAGTGGGCTCGCGGCTAAACGGTGATTATTATTCCATATGGCATAGGCCTGACTATTATAGCTGAGGCTATTATCCCAGAGATAAACGTTTCCATCTAAACTGGGATTAGCGGCCATAAAAAGTTCCTGGTCTAATGGCGCTGCATAAGGATTACCCAATAAAAGGTAGTCGCCCGCTTGATGTGGTTCATAAATTGAAATAGATCCGGAATGTGGATTAGACTTAAAATATCGGCTTTCAGCAACCGATTGGAAGGGATTAGATTGTGGACTTGGACTGCAGATATAACCCCTCCCCGCTTTTAAAATAGTGCTATCGTTACCAGGAAGCCAGGCCTGTTGCGAAACGGACCAAGCGTACCAGTCTTGGGGATTAGTAGGCAAATTAGAAGCCTGTCCAAATATGTCCCCAAAAGTGATATTACTAACTGGAGAAGACCAAAAGCTAAAGCGACGATGATCGGGTACCTCTATCTTAGCCTCGATGCAAAAATCCCCTGTACCTAAATACTCACAAGAATCCCGCAGCTTTAAGGAGGATGCATGTTCAAGAAAAAGCTCCCCATCATTTTTAAATTGATAAAAAACCTCCCATTTAACTCCTTCCATTAATTCTAACTTGGCCAAAGGACTTAGATTAAAAGAGCCAATACTTAAATCCTGATCCATTCTTGATATCCCGGCCTGCATTAAGGCCGAGTAATTCTTTAGCGCTCCTAGTGGGGCGTAAGGATACCAATTAAGGCCATCAAAAATGAAATCGGCTCCCTTCGGGTGGGCCTGATAAGTTTTAAAAGGAAAAGGCTGGCTTAGCAAGCTGTTCTTCGCCGCTCCCGAAAATTTGTTTGACTCAGCGTAGTACCATGATTGAGATTGAAAGTTAGTATCAGTATTACCTGCCTTTCGATAGGCCCAGGCATCGCTATAGTCCCATTCAATTGATAGTAATAATGGATCCCCGAAAAGGTCCACTAATCGTTCCTGGCCATTGAAAGCTCTGGTGCTATCGTGAAAAAGCTCCACGGCATCGTCACCGTTTAGATTCATCGTCCCTGAACTCTGATTAGGACTGAATTCAAAAAAATCGACAAAAGCTAGCGAATCAGAACAGAGGAAATAATAATCCCCAGCCGTAATGCTAAGCGGCCTTAATTGTATCTCGGGACCATCGCTCCCCCCTCCATTATTGGCAACTCCCACAGAATAAATGGAAAGGTCAGGGATATCTTGAAATGCAAATAGCTCAATTCCCTTAGGTTGGCCCCAGGCCAGGGGTCCGTCGTAAACGCCAGTAATTATTAAAGGTGACGAAAACTTAGGCGAGGCTAGATAAAAAGAATCTTGAATAGAGCCAAGATCACCATGACCATAAAATTGGTAGTATCCAGACTGGGCATTTAAACTTCTCAAGGAACAAATGGCTTTACCATTGATGAAGTTAAGGGAGTCGGCTTGATTAAGACTTAAACTAGTCCAGTAGCTCCACTTGCCTTCATAATCCTTATCGATATTCCCAAAGCTATCGAGAGCCAATATTTTGAGATTATTATATGGTAATAGAGAAAATAAAGTATCGGGAAGGTTTAAGATATGTGCCATGCTTGCTTGTACGTCTAGCCAAGCCTTACCGGAGTCTAATAAGTCATAAGAGCTAGCTTCAAACTGAGAAAAGCCTGGATCCGCCTTTAAATTGGTCACTTTTAAACTAAGCTTGCTACCATCTAATTGCGCTTCTTTAAAGCAAAGCCTAATATCAAGAACCAAAGAATCATCATCTGGAATCCTTAATTGGAGATTGGAAAAACTTAAGCTTGTACTAGGGTTGTTATGCTCTGCCAATTTATGGCCAGATGCATGCAGACTAATTCGACTTATAGAATGTGCGGGTTCTAAGAGAAATTGCAGCTCATTTAAGTAACAATCAAGGCTATCGGAGTCGAACGGTTTCCCATCTTTGATTACAAATGTATTTAGCAAGACACCTGCCTGCGTAGTATCGCTAAAGTTTTTGAAATCTATGGAGCCGGTGGCCCGATATCTGGAAATAATATGGACATCTGCAGAACTAAGGGAAACCGGGCTTTGCAGACCTTGATTTATGTTAAAACTGGCTGGAGATGCACTATCGAGGGTCCAATTAAAATTAGCTACACCCAAGCCTTGTAATTGTAGGCTTTGCCCTAGTGCGGTAGAAGAATTTTCGCTGATTCCGATATCCACTGCATTTTGACCATTTGCGGGTCCGTCACCAGCTTGCAATGGCCCCTCATAGCAAAGGAATTGCAATACACTGTCGCCTGAGCTTTGTTGCAGGTATAAACAAAGACCATCACTCGGACCATTTTGTAAACCCGGCCAAGGAAGCCATGCCATGATGTAAGAGCCTATTGAATTTACGCTATCGGCTTGATCAACTTTTAGGGCTGTTCCATAGCTAAGCCCATTATTGCCGTTATAGGCTTGTACATAAAGTTGATGCCAGTTAAGGGCGTTAGTATCTACAAGTATTTCAAGCCCTTCGTTTTGATCGGTCCCCACATTATCGTAATGAATTTCATTAATCCATGCCGATTGAGCAGGGCTATTAAAGAAAAGTAGCAGTAAGAGGAAAAGGAAATGGGCCTTCATATTCTTTGATTTAAGAACACAAAAGTGGTTTCTCTTTACTGCTTAAGCTTATTGCAAATGATTGCTTTCGTTTGGGAAACGCCTAGAAAATGAAAGCCCGTCTTGCGAGACGGGCTTTCGGGATAACCAATAAATCAAAGCTTGCGATATCCCGCAAGATTTTAAATAAGGCCTATTGCGATAAATACTTAGGGAGGTAACGTAATCTCCACATTATGCGTTGGCCTTCGAATCGATTTTTTTTCAATTTTTTGCATTTTTCTTGCGCCACTGCATCGGACTAAGTCCTACCTCCCTTTTAAAAGCCTTTGAAAAGGTGGCCAAATCGTTATACGCCAATAGAGTAGCTATTTCAAGTATTTGCAAATTTCCTGCCATTATTAATTCCTTAGCCTTTTTAATACGCTGCTGCACTAAGAAGCGGTTCGGACTTTCGCCGGTAGCCTTTTTATACTGACGTTGAAAATGAAAAGCCGACATGCCTACCTGCTTAGAAATATCTTCCAACTGAATAGGTTGCGCGATCATATCAATCATGTAGGCATTGGCTCGATTGATCTTGTTTATTAAGGATTGTCTGGTTGCTGGAGCTAGATCTACTAATCGAGCGGCGTAATTTACATGCTCGGGTTTTATACTTTTAAGCGCTTCTAGCCAGGTTAAATGCAAGCTTTGTTTATCTATCGATTGAACTTGATTTTGGTAACTTTTATAAAAGCAAGCCAGAGCGGTACAGAGCTCAGATTCCTTTGAAAATTTATACTCAGGTAGTTTTCTTAATGAAGGATAAGCAATTGCACCAACGCTAAACAGACTGGTGCAAAGCCTTTGCATTTCCAGTTCGCTGTAATAAACACATAAACCCTGACTTAATCGGTCAGCTTGAAAACGGTTGGAAAAGGAAAATTGATGATTTATCAATAGAGCTTCACCCGGGGCCAAATGAAGTTTTTTTCCATTTAGCCAATAGGTTTCATGACCATTGCAGGCATACTTAATGCTAAATCCTTCCTCACGTTTAAAGCAGGGATCATGACTTGACTCGGAAACAGGGGCAGAATGCAAAGAACTTAGTAGCACTAATTCTTGACTTCCTTGCCTTAAACTTAAGCTCGCCATATTGCAGATATTGGTGAGCAGCAGTCATAGGTAAACGGTTAGTTCCGCTAAGTTTAGAATTAAAGCCAGTCCTAAATGTTAAAGCTTTTTACTTTAACAGAAATTAAGTGGACTTTTAACTTTTAATGCCCTACTATTTGTCAAGTCTTGCGCAAAAAAAAGCCCTGACGCGACATTGTCGGTCAGGGCTCCTTGAAAATTTGGTCAATTAAAGGTGAATCACCTCATCATAAGCAGCAGCGGCTGCTTCCATTACCGCTTCACTCATCGTGGGGTGAGGGTGAACCGATTTAATGATTTCCATACCAGTAGTTTCTAATTTACGCGCTACAACCGCCTCGGCAATCATCTCGGTAACATTAGCCCCGATCATATGACAACCTAGGAATTCGCCGTATTTAGCATCAAAGATCACTTTCACGAAGCCATCTTTATGTCCGGCTGCGCTGGCTTTCCCGCTGGCGCTGAATGGGAACTTGCCTACTTTAATCTCATAACCAGCTTCTTTGGCGGCCTTTTCGGTCATACCCACTGAAGCAATCTCGGGAGAGCAATAAGTACAGCCTGGGATATTTCCGTAGTCCAGAGGCTGAGGATGGTGCCCCGCAATTTTCTCTACGCAGATAATCCCTTCAGCAGAAGCTACGTGAGCCAATGCCTGACCAGGAACACAGTCGCCAATGGCATAATAACCCTCGACATTCGTTTTGTAGTAATCGTCTACAACAATTTTGCCTTTCTCGGTCTTGATCCCCACTTCTTCTAGGCCAATGTTCTCGATATTGGCCTGTACACCAACAGCCGATAAAACTACGTCCGCATCAAGCACTTGCTCGCCCTTCTTATTTTTTACGGTAACCTTACAGCCCGAGCCAGAAGTATCAACATTGGTTACTTCACTGTCGGTCATAATTTTAATACCGGCCTTTTTAAAGCTTCGTTCCAATTGTTTTGAAACTTCTTCGTCTTCGACCGGAACGATATTGGGTAAGTATTCAACCACCGTAACCTCGGTTCCCATGGCATTATAGAAGTAAGCAAACTCAACGCCGATGGCGCCAGATCCTACTACTACCATTTTCTTAGGCTGCTCTGGTAAAACCATAGCCTGACGGTAACCAATAATTTTCTTGCCATCCTGCTTAAGGTTCGGAAGCTCACGACTGCGCGCTCCAGTGGCAATAATAATATTCTTTGCGCTGTATTCTTTTACCTCGCCCTTGTCATTAGTTACTTGAAGCTTTTTTCCAGGAAGGACCTTTCCCTCCCCCATGATAACTTCAATCTTATTTTTCTTCATGAGGAATTTAACCCCATTACTCATTCCTTCGGCTACGCCACGTGAACGTTTCACAACAGCATTAAAATCCTTTTCTGCGCCTTCTACCTTAATGCCATAGTCTTCAGCATGGTTGATGTATTCAAATACATTGGCACTTTTTAAAAGGGCTTTGGTTGGGATACAGCCCCAATTAAGGCAGATACCTCCTAAGCTTTCACGCTCAACTACCGCTGTTTTTAAACCGAGTTGAGAAGCACGGATGGCAGTTACATAACCACCAGGGCCACTACCTAAAACGATTAAATCAAATTCCATGGAATATATATTTAAGGATTGTAGAATTTGGAAGCCACAAATTTAGTAGAAAAGGCAGAAGCCTAGGCCAAATTCTAAGAATTTCAAAGACGATAAGCTATACAAGAGATTTCTATATTGGCACCCTTGGGTAGTTCGGAGACCTGGACCGTTTCTCTGGCTGGGGCGGGATCTGACTTAAAATAGCTGGCATAGACCTCATTAATACGGCTAAAAAGGCCCATATCCTTAATGAAGATACTGCACTTTAAAACTTGCTTTAAATTAGAACCTCCGGCCTCTACAAGCGCCTTAAGATTATCAAGAACCAAGGCCGTTTCTGCCTCAATTTCACCTTCAAACAATTGTCCACTTAAGGGATCTATCGCAATCTGGCCCGAGGTGAATATTAAGTTTTGAAATGATATTGCCTGGGAATAGGGCCCAATTGGAGTAGGTGCTTGCTCGCTTTGTATTTCCTTTTGCATTTTTTTCGTCAATTTGCCTGTAATTTATGAAGCTTTTACTGATCGACAACTACGATTCCTTTACCTACAATCTAGAGCATTATTTTAAGGCTCTAGACCAAGAGGTTACGGTACTGCGAAATGACGAGTTTGAGCTAGATGAGCTGGAAAGCTTTGATCTATTTGTCATTTCACCCGGGCCAGGTTTACCAAAAGATGCGGGTAAAACCATGGCCCTTATTGAGCGCTACGCCGATTACAAAGCAATTTTAGGGGTTTGTCTGGGCGCTCAAGCTCTTGCCGAATATTATGGCGGTGAATTGTACAATCAAAAAGAGGTTGCCCATGGCATTAGTAGAACCGCAGTACGGAAGGGTGAGTCTTGGTTATTAAACGGCTTAGAGCCTAGCTTCGAAGTAGGACTCTATCATAGCTGGGCCATTGAAACTAGAGCTGATTTTAAAGAGCATTTTAATCTCGTTGCTTTTCGCGAAAACGGAGTCTTAATGGCCTTTGAACACCCCACAAAGGCCATAGCTGGTTTGCAGTTTCATCCTGAAAGCATAATGAGTGCAGACGGCAGGAAAATCCTGGAGAATTGGATTAGAAAGGCAGAAGCTCGCTTGCTAAATCAATAATTATCACCATCTTGAGTAGCCTGAATGATAAAAGGCCAGATATGATTTTTATTGGAGGAGTAAATAGTAAAGTGCGCGAGATTGGTCCGGGTGAACTAGAGACTTGCTCCCATTGTTCGAAAGAAAGCTATCAAATTATAAAAGAGAGCTACGACAGTTTTAGCCTTTTCTTTATTCCCCTGCTCCCCTTTAATCGCAAGATTTTCTCCTCTTGCAGTAATTGCGGTACGCAAAAAGCTATAAGCAGCGAGCAGCGAACTTATTATCGAGATTTAGCTCAGCTTAACCTTTTATATCTAAACAATTTGATTGAGGAAAAAGAATACTTCCTTCGCAAGCAAACATTAAAAAAGCCCCAATAAATGGGGCTTTCTGTTATACGTCAATCTTCGCGTATTTAGCATTCTTTTCGATGAACTCCCGACGCGGTGGAACGTCGTCTCCCATTAGCATGGAGAAGATTCGATCTGCCTCCGCTGCAGAGTCGATGGTTACTCTACGCATGGTACGGTTTTCTGGGTCCATGGTAGTTTCCCACAATTGCTCGGCATTCATCTCACCAAGACCTTTATAGCGTTGTACCCCAACTGAGGATTTATTTTCTCCGCCGAAGTCTAGAATCAAGCGATCGCGTTGATCATCATTCCAGGCGTACTCTTCCTTCTTACCTTTCTTAACCAAGTATAATGGTGGCGCAGCAATATAGATATTACCCGCCTCAATAAGCTCCTTCATATAACGGAAGAAGAAGGTTAGGATTAGCGTAGCAATGTGCGATCCATCGACATCCGCATCACACATGATAATAATCTTATGATAGCGTAATTTTTCAGTATTCAAGGCCTTTGAATCCTCTTCGGTACCAATGCTTACCCCCAGTGCGGTGAAAATGTTTTTAATCTCTTCATTTTCAAAAACCTTGTGCTGCATGGCTTTTTCCACATTAAGAATCTTACCCCTTAATGGTAAAATAGCCTGGAAGTTACGGTCACGCCCCTGTTTGGCGGTTCCACCTGCCGAATCACCCTCCACTAGGAAAATCTCGCAGATTTCTGGATCCGTTTCTGAGCAATCTGAAAGCTTTCCGGGCAAACCGCTGCCGCTCATTACGGTTTTGCGCTGCACCATTTCTCGGGCCTTCTTTGCGGCCACCCTAGCTTTAGCGGCTAAAATCACCTTCTGAACGATCATCTTGGCTTCGTTAGGATTTTCTTCCAAGTAATTGGTGAGCATCTCCCCTACCAATTGATCTACCGCTCCAGAAACCTCAGAGTTACCTAATTTGGTTTTAGTCTGACCCTCGAACTGAGGTTCCATAACCTTAACCGAAATCACCGCCGTAAGACCTTCACGAAAGTCGTCTCCACTTACCTCTACCTTTTCCTTGGTAAGCATACCACTTTCGTCGGCATATTTCTTTAGAGTTCGGGTGAGAGCACGACGGAAGCCAGCTAAGTGCGTACCCCCCTCGTGGGTGTTGATATTGTTTACATAAGAATGAATATTCTCGGCATAGGAAGTGTTGTAGTGCATGGCCACTTCTACCGGAATCTCATTACGTTCGCCTTCCATGCTAATCACGGTTGGCATTAACTTTTCACGGTTCTGATCGATAAAGGCTACAAATTCACCTAGGCCACCTTCAGAATAGAATTTATCCGCTTTATACTCACCCTCCTCGTCTTTCTGACGCTTATCGGTGAGACTAATACTAATTCCCTTGTTAAGGAAGGAAAGCTCTCTTAAACGTGCTTCTAAAATTTCATATTGGTACTCCAAAACATGGAATATCTCCGGATCGGGCTGAAAGGTTACAATAGTACCGCGATAATCGGTGCTTCCTTCTTCCTTTAATGGATAATCAGGAACACCGCGTTGATAGGTTTGATGGTAGTAAGCACCCTTGCGATGAACCTCTACTTTTAAATTGGTCGACAGAGCATTCACACAAGAAACCCCTACTCCGTGCAAACCGCCCGAAACCTTGTACGAATCCTTGTCAAATTTACCCCCGGCGTGGAGAACGGTCATTACTACCTCCACCGCAGAGCGACCTTCCTTCTCGTGCATATCGGTAGGAATACCCCTACCATTATCTTTAACCGTAATGGAATTGTTTTCATTAATGGTTACCTCAATGGTGTCGCAGTAACCGGCGAGGGCTTCATCGATGGAGTTATCCACCACCTCATAAACCAAATGATGCAGACCTTTTACCCCTACATCACCAATATACATGGAAGGACGCTTACGCACCGCTTCCAATCCTTCCAGTACCTGAATGCTACTGGCACCGTAATCTTTTTGTACTTCACTCATAATCTTGCAGTTACGCTAAATGTGATATCTTTCAAAGATACTTTTTTCCCCGCAGGAGAAAAGACCTACACCCCTAGTATTTTCAGGCTTTTTCCACATGTTTTTAACATTATTACTTTAAATGGAAAAACCATAAAAAAACCCTGACACGACGAGGTCGGTCAGGGTCTCATATGCTAATTGATTATTTTCTAGCTATCGCTGGAGAATGACTCTACTATTTCTTGACTAACGCCAGTATTGCTAAAGCCGCCATCGTGGAAGAGGTTTTGCATGGTTACCCGCTTGGTTAGATCACTAAATAAGCTGATACAGTATTCCGCGCAATCCTCTGCGGTAGCATTACCTAAGGGACTCATTTTTTCGGCGTAATTAATAAAGCCATCAAAGCCTTTTACTCCGCTACCAGCGGTTGTTGGAGTTGGAGACTGACTAATGGTATTTACCCGCACCTTTTTAGCCTTACCGAAGTGGTATCCAAAGCTACGAGCAATGCTTTCCAAATAGGCTTTATTGTCGGCCATGTCGTTATAGTCTGGAAAGGTACGTTGCGCGGCAATGTAGGTTAGGGCTAAAATGCTACCCCATTCGTTCATTGCATCCCTCTTCCAAGCTACCTGCATTACCCTATGGAAGGAAACGGCGCTTACATCCCAACCTTTTTCGAGCCAGTCGTAATTTAATTCGGTGTAATGCTTTCCTTTTCGCACATTAACGCTCATGCCAATACTGTGGAGGATAAAATCCAATTTACCGCCTAAGATTTCCTCGGCCTTGGTAAAAAGGTTTTCTAAATCTTCCATATTGGTAGCATCGGCTGGTATTACTTCTGAACCAGTCTTTGAAGCAAGTTCATTGATTTCACCCATACGCATCGCAATTGGCGCATTGGTAAGCACAAATTTGGCCCCCTGCTCATGAGCCTTTTCGGCTACTTTCCAGGCGATCGAATCTTGATTAAGGGCTCCGAAAATAATACCCCTCTTTCCAGCTAGTAAATTGTTGGACATAGTTATTGCTTTGGTGCGGCTAAATTAAAGCTTTTCATTCAGTCGCAAATTAAAAATTGCCTTCTAAGAAATCCCTTTCCGCTTTGCTTAATGATGATTCCCCTTGTTCTTTAACCTTTGCTAATATTCTATTAAGCTCATCTTCTTTGCCTTTACGCTCCTCACGGTAGCGATCTTCGACCCCATAATTATCGCTCGGCTTGGCTAAAACTTGCTTCAATAATTGCGGTCGGTAGAAAAGGATTACTAAAAAAACAAAAGTGGGTACCACCAAATACAGGATGGTTAGTGGATGCTGCTCAATAAGGCTTGGATACAATATCAGCGTAAGCATTAAGCCAAGCACGGCCCCGCCTAAATGAGCCTCATGCCCAATATTATCATTTTGCTTTCCAATACCATACATGGAATAGAGCAAGAATAATAGGCCATAGATCCAGGCAGGGAAAAAGAAGGGTAAAAAGAGTAATGCCAATTGCATATCGGGAAATAGAACAATAGCCGAAAAAATTAATCCGCTAATAGCGCCCGAAGCACCTACAGCCCTGTATTCCGGTTCTTGTCGATGGTAAAACCAGGCTAAGAGATTTCCTCCCACTAAACTCACCAAGTACAGAGCCACAAATAAAATGGGGCCCAAGGCTCGTTCCAAAGCGCCACCAAAAATGAATAAGGAAAACATATTGAAGAAGAAATGGGTCCAGTCGACATGAATAAAGCCAGAACTAAATAATCGGTACCATTGTCCCTGATTTAGATCTCCCACCCTAAGCTGCCACTTCGAGAAATTTCCATCCCTTTGAAAAGCTAGATAAGTTAAAAGCAAATTGAGTAAAAGCAGTCCTATTCCTGCGTATTCGAGTCGGTCCATATTATGATTTACTTTCCTGGCGTCGAGCGAGATAAGATTGTAAGAATCCGTTCAGCAAGCTTAGAAGTAATCCGACTGGGAAAATCTCGGTTACTGTTAAACTAAAACGCACTAAAAGGCTTTCTTGATAGGACTCCATTACTTGACGTTGACTAGCCAAACGACTCTCAATAACCTCTGGATCTAGAGTGGAAGGTTTTAGCTTCTCTTCTATACTAGTTAAGTAATTCTGCACAAAATCGGCTCCCGAGCTTTGAAAGTATAATTCCCACATTAATGTGTATACCACACTTGCTATTAACACGATGTAAATACTGGCCACAAAAGCTTGTGAAAACTGAATATGGCCATGGTATTTTTCCGAATTAATACGCTTTACTCCGAAGAACAAGGCTAAGCCTAAAAAGAGAAACATACTGGAAAAACCCAACCACTCCAATGAGTCGTAGTTCTCACCGCTTAAGGCGGGAGAAATGAAGAAATTTGAACCAATTAATAATCCGGAAGAAAGTCCGGATACCCACACAATTTTACGCATCGCCGCTTTTTACAAATTTGAGAATTTAAAGGAGAAATTTATAAAGCAATTAAACCTTTATATAATTTCCCCTTCAAAGCATGGAAATAGCTCCTATGAAAAAATCCATTTTGACTATCCTTATAGGTTTAAGCCTAATTGCTTGTACTAAAGAAAATACTACCGTGCAGGAACAGCCGAGCACTATTAGCGAACCTGTTTTACCGGCAATGGTGGCAAATTATAGTCAGCCTAACCTCCCTCCCTTTTATCAAAATGGACCCGTAGCAGGAGCCGATAATACCCCTTTAAATAATCCAGTCACGGATGCAGGAGCTACTTTGGGGCGGGTTTTATTTTATGATAAGCAACTCAGCGCCAATGGAACGGTATCTTGTGGTTCTTGCCATCAGGCTATCAATGGCTTTAGTGATCCAGCAACCTTATCCTTAGGTTTTGAAAACGGTTTAACCGGACATCATTCGATGTCCTTGGCTAATAGTCGCTATTATGCCAATGGCTCCTTTTTCTGGGATGAAAGAGCCAGTAGTTTAGAGGCGCAAGTCTTAATGCCTATCCAAGATGAAGTTGAAATGGGGCTTAGCCTGAGTGAGCTAGTGGATAAGCTGGAAAACCTCGACTACTACCCATCACTTTTTCAAGCCGCTTTCGGTAGCAGTGAAATCAACAGCGACCGCATTAGTAGGGCTTTAGCGCAGTTTGTACGATCGATGGTAAGCGTAAATAGTAAATATGACCTTGGTCGAAACCAAGTAAATGCGCCTACTGATAATTTCCCAAACTTCAGCACCGAGGAAAATCGAGGAAAGCAATTGTTTTTTGACCCCGCTATTGGCTGTGCGGCTTGCCACGGAACCGATGCCTTTATTGCCCCCGGAGCGCGAAATAATGGTCTCGATGCCGATAACAGTAGTGACCTTGGAAGAGGCGGTATTACAGGTGTTACGGCTCAGGAAGGCGTTTTTAAGGTGGGCTCATTAAAAAACATCGAGTATACTGCTCCTTATATGCATGACGGTCGTTTTAGCAGCCTAGAAGAAGTTATTGAGCATTACAATTCTGGGGTTCAAAATAATCCAAACTTGAGTCCGCCTTTACGTTTACCTGGTGGTGGGGTGCGTCGACTAAACCTCAGTGTGGCAGATAAAAATGCTTTAGTGGCTTTTCTAAAAACTCTTAGTGATGATGTGCTAATAAACGACGAAAAGTTTAGTGACCCCTTTCCCGAGTCTTAACGCTTTTTGCGGGAAAAGCGCTTGAGCTTTTTCTCAGACCTATAAAGCTCCCATCCGAAGGCGGCGAACATAAGGATTAGAAATAAAATCATTCCATTTTTCTCACCGTAACCCGGACTCAAATACCAAATTACCGCCACTAGGACAAAATAGAGGGCAATACGCAGAAACATTCCAGGTAGAAGCGATTGAGCATAATCCCAATTTTTCCTGCTACGCATAGCGCGATCGGTACGATAACCGTACAGGTGATTAGGCTTTTTAGCTGGGAAGTACCTCGTAATTCCTGCTAAAAGCAGCATTAGCCCTGCAAAGCCTAAAAAAATGAAGAAAATCACATCCACCCTGGTAAATTGAAGATGAGGTAAAGCTAAAAAAAGCATCGAAGCAGAATATTAATGGCCCCTTAAATTTTCCATTAGGTATTGAATATTGCTTTACTTTTAATTCTCCAAAAGAATGCCATGTTTAAGTCAGTATCTGTTTTTTTGCTTCTCCTCTTAAGTCCCAGTTTTCTTGTCGCTCAGCCTAGCTACGATGATCTTATAAAGGTTTTAAAAGATCATGATCAAGTGAAAGGAGCGGTATGTATTCGGAAAGGTGACTCCATCCTTTATCAAAATTACTTTGATACCAAGTCCAGTAATCAAGTGTACCGGTATCGAATTGGCTCTATATCCAAAACTTTTACTAGCACTTTGGTTTTCATGGCTGTAGAGGAAGGAAAGTTATCGCTCGATGATTCATTAAACCAATGGTATCCCTTTTCAAGTTTCAAGGGAATTCAGATAAAGCACTTGTTAGAACACCGCAGTGGCTTGCATAATTTCACCAATGACCCTAACTATAGCCAGATAATGGAAAAGGCGCAGACCGAGGCGGATATGCTTAAGCGCTTCGCCCAAATGGAAAGGGATTTTAAAGCCGATGAAAAGCAAGAATACTCTAATACCAATTTCGTCTTACTTTCCTATATACTAGAGAAGGTTTATCAGCAAGCCTACTCACAAATTTTAGCCACTAAAATTGTAGGTCCTTTAAAGCTAGAAAACACCTACTACCCCGAAGAAAACCCAAGGGACAGCTTAGAGTTAAGTTCATTTACCTACCTAGGTAGCTGGACCAAAGCCAGCAATACCCACCCTAGCATTCCCCTTGGTGCAGGGGGCATTGTTAGTAATCCGGCCGACCTCTGCATATTCTTTCAAGCCCTACTGGAAGGTAAACTTGTATCTAAGGCCAGTCTTAAGGAAATGAAAGTGGAGAGTGGCCTGGGAAAAGGTTTAATGACTTTTCCTTTTTACGAGAAGCGTGCATACGGACACAATGGAGGAATAGACGGTTTTATGGCCCATGCGAGTTATTTCCCCGCCGAAAAAATGAGTATTTCGGTTTGCTTGAATGGTAGTCAATACCCTTTAAACGATTTATTAATCGATCTACTCTCAATAAGCTTTGATAAGGAAGGCTACCAATTACCTGAATTCAAAAGCATTCAGCTTGGGGAAGCCGAACTAAATCAATATGTTGGCAACTACAAAAGCGCTAATTTCCCCTTAGACATCAAGGTTTTCGTGGAAGGTGAGCAATTAAAGGCGCAAGCAACTAATCAAGCAGCATTTCCCTTGAACGCCGTCGGCAAGCATCAATTTGAGTTTAAGGCCGCTGGAATTAAAATGACCTTCGACCCAGAAGCCAATACCATGGCTTTTGAGCAATATAATCTAAAAGTACCCTTTAAGCGTTAAGCATGAAAATTTGTTTTCTAATGTATCCCTGGGAGAAAGTAGATCCAGGGCAGGATTCGACCATTCGCATGATTCATGAAGCGGTAAAGCGCGGCCATGAAGTAGCAATTACCCACCCCTCAAATCTTACCATAAGGGATAGCGTAACGCTTAGTTTATGCAAGCAAGTGGTAAACAAGCAAAAGCCCAGCAATAGCATTAAAGCCTTTTACAGGGAGGTTGAGTTTCATACCGACATGATGGCTATGAATGGATTCGACGTGATTTTTATGCGCGACAATCCTCCCATGGATGGCTTGGTACTTAATTTCTTGGACTCTATTAAAGATGATGTTTTCATCATCAATAATATCAATGGCTTGCGTGAAGCCAATAACAAGATTTACACTGCCGCTTACCATGATCCGAATCGCGAATTAATTCCTGCCACCCACGTTTCCAAGAACATCGACTATCTATTGCGTATCATTAATGAGTCGGATCAAGATAAAATGATCATGAAACCACTGGATGGCTATGGCGGTTCTGGAGTGATCGTAATTGAAAAGTCGGCGATGCACAATATCCGCTCTCTGCTCGACTTTTACATTCACCGCGAGAAAGGCAAGTCTAATTATGTGATTCTACAAGATTATATAGAAGGAGCCGAAGAAGGTGATGTGCGCGTGCTGATGCTTAATGGTCAGCCTATCGGTGCCTTACGCAGACGTCCTGCGAGCGGCGATGTGCGATCCAATATTTCCGCCGGTGGTTCGGTTGAGAAATACAAGCTTACTAAGCAAGATAAATACCTCTGTGCGCAAATTGGCGAGAAGCTGGTTAAAGACGGTATTTATTATGCCGGGCTGGACATTATCAATGGAAAATTAGTGGAGGTTAATGTAATGAGTCCGGGCACCTTAAAAGACATTAATAGGTTAAATAAAGTACGATTACAAGAAAAGATAATCGACTACCTAGAAACGGTAGTCGAAACGCGGCGCTCAATGAAAGATGACTTCCGTCCAGAGATACTGCTAGACAATGCTTAAACTTAGCCTAAACGAGGTTCTTCGTCGCATCAAGGATGGACAAACCTTTGAAGCCACCTTAGAGGATAATTCTTTAAGTATTAAAATTAACCGTTATCTCCCCTACTGCTGCACCGCCATTCATGCTGGTTCTAACTTTAGAAAAGATTTAAAAGAGAAAATTGCCTTAGATGAGTATGAACGTTGGTATGAGGAAGACCCATATACCGACGCCTTTATTAGCTCCATGCCAATTACCATTGTAGGCCATGACTCTCGTTACGAATACGATTTAAATCGCCGCCCTGAAGAAGCCATCTATGAAATTGCCTGGGGAAAAAATGTATGGTCTAGTAAGCTAAGTCAGCGTGAAAAACAAAACAGTTTAAGCAAGCATAAAAACTATTACCGCATTATTGCTGCCCTGGTAGCCAAGCTGGAAGAAAAATTTGGCGCTTGCATAGTTTATGACCTGCATTCCTATAACTGGCAGCGTTGGAATCGCGAGGTCCCTTTGTTCAATATCGGTTGCGAGCGCATAGATATGAACCGTTTTGGGAAGTACATTGATTTATGGCAAAAAGAATTAGTGGGGATAGAAATTCCAGGAGTCGAAAATGAATGTGCCATAAATGATGTGTTTTATGGACGTGGTTACAATCTAGAATTCCTCACCGAAAAATTTCAAAATACACTGGTACTAGCTACGGAGGTTAAAAAAGTGTATTGCAATGAATTAAGTGGTGAGGACTATCCCGACGTAATTAAAGGCTTACAACGGGGCATTAAAGAGGCCATTTTAAATTCAGCCCAAGCTTTTGCCAGCGCAGAAACCAATTATAAGCATCAAAAGCCAGGCTCGATGATGGATCGAAGTGAAGATCCTGCTTTGCTGAAAGTTGATGCCGCTCTGTATAAGCTATTACGCCAATTTGAATTATTGGCCTATGTAAACCCTATGAATACCGCGCGTGAACAGAAGCGCTTCATTAACAACAAATTTAGCGAGCCTCCTCGATTTAAATATAGCCCCATAAAGATTAACTCCTACGAACTTAAACAGGCCTTGGGCAGCTTACGCACCCAGGATATCAGTGACGTTTCGATCCGTCATCTATATGAGTCCGTTATCAATAGCTATTTCGATAAAATTGATCTCCTCTCAAGTTTAAACACGGAGAAATTTCTCTACAATTCCTTACGCTACTTCGGTCGCCCTGATCGTAAGGATTTAAAAAATGCCCAATACCTATTGCATTTACCGGCTATTCCCAGTGAACCTAAGCGGATGCCGCGTATTTCGGTAGAAAGAGCCATGGAGCTTTTCGAGGTAGCTATGAAGCAGTATGGCTTTAAGGGTAAAATTGAAATGAGTAAAAAGGTAATATCGCAAGTAATGGTCCTTAATTCCAAGAAGACCATTCTCTTTAGACCCGATGCCCGTTTTACTGAAAAGGAGGTAAAAGCGCTAATCGAACATGAAATTGGCGTACATATGGTTACCACCCAAAACTCTGCCTTACAAGATCTGAAGGTATTTAATTTGGGATTACCCGTTAACACGAAAACTCAAGAAGGCTTGGCCATTCTTGCCGAATACTTAAGTGGAAACATTAGTCTTAAAAGACTAAAGAAATTAGCCCAAAGGGTCGTTGTAGTAGATATGATGTGTAATGGCGCCGATTTCATCGAATGTTTTAACTATTTGCATTACGACCAAGGGCTTATTAGCGCTGAGGCCTTTACCATAACCACCCGCATTTTCCGAGGTGGCGGGTTCACCAAGGACTTTTTATACCTCGCGGGCTTCGTAGAAATCTTAAAAGCCTATGATCAGGGCAAAGACCTAAAGCCACTGTTGGTGGGGAAAACCTCAATGGATTTTTACACGACCTTAAGTGAAATGATTGAACGAGAACTTATATACGGTCCTAAGTATGAAACCAAGAGCTTTATCAAACCCAGCAATCAGCAGCAAGATCCTATTTACAATTACATTATAAGCGGACTAAAATAAATTATGGCCAGTCTTAACATTCCTGATAGCAATTTAGAACGAGTAGTAATCATTGGCTGTGGTTTTGGCGGATTAAACCTCGCTAAAAAACTTGACCATAATCGTTATCAGGTGGTTATGATTGATAAGCATAATTACCACACCTTTCAACCATTGCTGTATCAGGTAGCTACTGCCGGCTTGGAACCCGATTCCATTGCCTATCCAATTCGTAACATTTTTCGAAAGGTGCCCAACTTTTATTTCCGCTTAGCTGAAGCTCAGGAAATTGATAGTGATCGAAAAGTACTGAAATGTAATATTGGTGAACTGGAATTCGACCATTTGGTAATCGCTACCGGTAGCAATACCAATTACTTTGGGATGGAAAATGTGGAAAAGCTCGCCATGCCAATGAAAACTGTGCCGGAGGCTTTAAACTTACGAAGCCTTATCCTCCAAAATTTTGAAGCCGCCTCCTTGAGTCAGGATTTAAAAGAAAGAGAGGCCTTAATGAACTTTGTAATTGTTGGCGCGGGTCCGACGGGAACTGAATTGGCAGGAGCCTTGGCGGAGCTAAAAAGTCATGTTTTACCGAATGATTACCCCGATTTAGATTTTCGGCGCATGAGTATTCACTTGGTAGAAATGGCCGATAAGGTATTACCTCCTATGTCGGAGTTTTCATCTACTAAAGCCCTGCAATATCTCGAGAGCTTAGGCGTCCAAGTATGGCTTAATACTGCAGTAAAAGAATACAATGGCAAGGTGGTTAAAACCAATAAAAAAGACCTCCCCGCCTCTACCCTTATCTGGGCAGCCGGAGTAAGTGGCAATATTATAAAGGGCTTAAAGCCTGATGAAGATTTTAAAGGTGGTCGCTACTTAGTGAATGAGTATAATCAAATCGGTGAACACCAATCTATTTACGCCTTAGGCGATGTCGCAGCGATGTGCAGTGAAGCCAAGCCTAAAGGCCACCCTATGCTCGCCCAGCTTGCCATCCAACAAGGTCAGAATTTAGCTAAAAACCTTAATCGTTCTAAACAAGACAAAGACTGGCGGAAGTTTCAGTATAAAGACATGGGAACCATGGCTACTGTAGGTCGAAATAAAGCGGTTGCCGAGCTTTACAATAAAATCATGCTAAAGGGTTTCCCTGGCTGGGCGGTATGGATGCTGGTGCATTTAATCTCTCTAGTTGGCTTTAGAAATAAGCTCGTAACGCTTATGAACTGGGTAATTAATTACTTTAGTTACGATCGTAAAATCAGACTTATTATTAGGCCTTGGAAGTCGAAGCTCTAAATGTGCAGCCTAAGCTACATACCAAAAAAGGGGGCATACATTTTAAGCCATAACCGCGATGAATTGCCACGTCGGGAAAGCTCCTCCAAGCTAGTTAGGAAAGAATTGGAGGGTCGAGAACTGGTCTATCCAAAAGACTTAAGCGCTGGTGGCACTTGGATAGGTGCAGATAGTAATGGATTAAGTGCCTGTATTCTAAACGGAGGCTCACTAAGCTATTTACGAAACACTCCCTATCGCGCTAGTCGAGGGACGGTGATCCCTGCTCTTTTAGAATTAGGTAGTATCGAAAAATTTAAAGGTCAGTGGAGCAGCGAAGGTATCGAGCCCTTTACCTTAATCATCTGCGAAGGTCTAGAACTCTGGCAGCTTATTCATAATCCCAAAGAGGATATATGGCAAGCTCTTGATGCCCAGAAAGCCCATTTTTGGTCAAGCACCAAGCTTTACCATCCACAAATTCGAGCCAACCGCGCGACGCGGTTTAATCATTGGCTTGAGCAAAATAAGAACCCGAGTGCTCAGGAGCTCCGCAACTTCCACCTTAGCACCCAGATAAATGAGCTCGAAGGCGGATTAGTTCTACCCCAAGGATTCCCACTGAAGACAATGAACTTTTGCCAGATTGAGAAATCTGTCGATAAGTATCAAATCAATTATCATTATCTAGATAAGGGGCTCCGCGATAGACATATTTGGTGAAAATTCACCGACATTTTCCCTCCATTCAACTACGCTTCTTAGTCCTTTTTACCAGATTTTAAAATATCATGTAATTTTAAGTTACTGATAAACAGTTACTTTAATTTTAATATGGTACTTTGTTTTGCATAGTACCTAAATATTGACATATCTTTGTAAAACAAAACAACATAAAAATGAAAAAGCTTCTCTCTTTAAGTCTTCTATTAGTCCTCGGACTAGGAGCCTCTGCCCAGGGGGATGAACTCATTGAATCCATTTACCGCGAGTACAGCGGTAATAAATTAAGTCTCAATATAAATTTGGGAGAGGATTTTCTCGACGACATCGACCTGGACATTGACACAGACGAGCTTCGCCAAAATATAAGTGGCGAGGTACGTAAATTACGCTTTATCAAATTCGATGATTTTGCTCCGGCCCTGCGGAATGAAAAAGAAATCATCGAAAGACTATTCGCGGGTGGATATGAATATGTGCCCGTAGAAAAAGACTGGGATATTGATGAAGACACTCAGATTCTCATCTTTAAAAAGGCGGGGACTAATCGTACCCCACATTTAATCCTTATGATCAATGATCGAGATGATCGCGAAGCCTTGATGCTCATTTTTTCGGGGCAACTAGAATTTAAAACTGATGCCCTATGAATTTGGAAAACACCAAAGCGCAAATGCGCAAGGGCGTCTTAGAGCTCTGTATTTTAAACATGCTAAGTGAGAAAGATGCCTATGCCAATGAAATCATTGAAGAGCTAAAAAAGGCTGAACTCATTGTAGTGGAAGGCACTTTATATCCCTTGCTTACACGTTTAAAAAACGGAGGCCTGTTGAGCTATCGCTGGGAAGAATCCACTAGTGGACCCCCGCGAAAGTACTATGCCTTAACCGAACTAGGTAAGGCAGCCCTAAACGAATTAAGGCAGACTTGGGAAACCTTGCAAGATGCCGTGAATCAGAGTATCAATAATTAGACGAAACCTAAAACAAGATGAAAAAGACATTTAATATAAACCTGGGAGGCATGATCTTTCATATCGATGACGATGCCTTTAATAAACTCGAGGCCTATTTAAGCGCCTTACGCCAGCAATTCTCGTCCACTAGTGGAGGAGATGAAATTTTGGCGGATGTTGAAACACGTATTGCCGAATTATTTAAGGAGCGTACTTCTAACGCAAAAGAAGTTATTAATCTTAAGGATGTAGATGAAGCCATTGCCATTATTGGTGAGCCTCAAGACTTCTGGCACGAGGAGGATGGTGAATCTCAAGCTTACTCCAGCAATATGTCCTACGAAAAACGCGTAATGCGCGATGTAGATAATCGTGTATTGGGTGGTGTTGCTAGTGGACTAGCCGCATATTTCAATATCGACGTAATCTGGGTACGATTACTATTTGTTGCCCTTATGTTCGCCGGATTTGGAGTTCTACTTTATATTATTCTTTGGCTAGTTGTACCAGCCGCTAGAACCACAACCGAGAAATTGCAGATGCGGGGAAAGCCCGTAACTCTTAGCAATATTGAAAGTTTTGTTAAGGATGAGGCTCATGCTGTAGGAGCCAATATGTCTAAGCTAGGAGGAAAAGTGAAAAACTATGGCCAGCGTTCACCTAATATTATCGCACAGTTTTTTACCGCAATTTTCGATATCATAAAGATGATACTGCGCTTCTTCTTCAAGATAATTGGCTTCTTCTTCTTGGGTATTGGCTTTATTGTCTTACTCAGTATCCTAACTGCGGTGTTTATTGGTATAGATATTAATGAGTACCATTACAGTTTATACGAGGCCAGCGATTTATTGCAATTATTATCGATTGATAGCGGTATTTACAATGGTTTAGTATTTGGTACCGTCTTGCTTATCATTGGGCCGCTTTTCCTCATTATTTACTTTGGTCTTCGTCTTCTCTTTAGCGTTGAGCCTATAAATAAGGGAGTTCGTAATGGTTTATTACTGAGCACACTATTGGGTATTGTGATCCTTTCAATTTCGGGAGGTCGAATGGCACGTCAATTTGACGACTCCAATACCATTAGTAGCGAGGAGCTTATTGACGCACCTAATGGGATGATCGTTCTAGAGGTTTTAAAGGACTCGATCTATGACCTAACTGATCATAGACACCGCGATGACTTCTGGACCTTTGTAGATGGCAAGTCCTTCTTTACTGATGTCGAATTCGACATTCGTAAATCGGATAAAGATTATTCCTACCTGCTTATAAACACAACGGCCCGCGGAGTAAATCGTCATGAAGCGCGACGCAATGCCAGTGCCGTGAATCACTACCTGAAACTAGATTCCAATCGTATCAAAGCGGCGAACTATTTTACTATTAAGGATGGCGCTTATTACCGAGCTCATTCGATTAAGATGAAACTTTATCTGGCCGAAGGTGACACCGTTTTCCTAAGTAAGGGTACCGACCGATTAATTTATGATGTGCATAATCTTCAGAATTATTGGGATGTGGATATGGCTGATCACTTCTGGACCATGACCGATAGAGGGCTGTTCTGTACCGACTGTAAAGATTCGGATGCCATCAAAAGAAAATGGGAAAAAGAAGAGATTGAGTCCGAAGACCAAAACCAAAAATCGGGCGAACAAGAAGTAATTATTGAGGACGATCGCATAATTATAAGGGAAGCCTACTTTGAAAAAGACGAAGCCAAAGATCTAAAGCTTGCCTTGTTTCACCGGCAAGAGGCTTTGGCCACAATAATTTAATAATTGCCACCTTCGGGTGGCTTTTTTTTGCGGTCTATTTGGAATTATTTCAAATTGAAAATGATCTTTTTCAAGCTTTTAGTTGACTAACTTTAATAAAAATTTGATCCATGCAAAAAACCAACCGACGTGCCTTCTTAAGTAAAGCAGGTTTATTAGGAATTGGTGCTTTATCCGGTGCCGCTTTATTGCAAGCCTGTGGTGGCGGAGAGGCAAAAATTGAGGAAAACTCTAGTCCGGCCCCAAGTCCGATGGCGGCAAGTGAAGAAGCAGAAGCAGTGGCTGCCGATTGTGCCCGTCACAATGCCAAATTAAGCGAATCCGACCTCGAAGTACGCAAAAGCATCGGCTACCTGGAGCAAAGCGAAATGGCCGATCAAAATTGTCAAAACTGCCGCTTCTACCTGGCCGATAAGTTTGATGGGGACTGTGGTGGTTGTCAGCTCTTTGTTAATGGCTCTGTGAATCCAGATGCCTGGTGCAAATCCTGGGCTGCGAAATAAAATAAAAGTCTTAGAACTGTCTCAGACGTTCGAGGCTTGTTGCTTTTCCCCCCTCGAGATCGATTAATTTTAATCGGTTGAAAGAAGACTCTTCGATTTTATAAAATTGGAGGGTCTTTTTTTGATTCCAGGGAATTAAGGCTAATTCGGGCTTATGAGGGTGATTTCGCCAAACACCATACTCTTTGCTGCCATCGGGAAGATATTTAACATAGGCGCGATCCCAGCGTAAGAAGAGACGGTACTCGTTTCCTGCCTGCCAGAGTCCGCGTAGGAAATCGCTCTGAGCCATGGGTAGCTCATTTATTCGTTTAAGCGACACTTTAATAGACTGACCGTCTTCCTTCCTTTCCCAAGTCATGGTCTTATTGTTTAGCATAACCTTAAAAGCACCAAATTCATCCCTTAAAGAAAGACTATCATTTAAAAGTAAGTCTTCCTCTTTGAATTCATAGGTCCCAGCACTATTCTGCAAAAAGCCATTGCCTCCTATAAACGAGCCATCGGCGGCCAATTGAATCCACTTGGCGTCAGGGGTATTCTCTTCAGCTCCCATCGATACCTTATCGATAAGCCATAAGCCCTCTAAAGACTGACCAAATAAGCCTTGTAGGCTAATACTAAGGATTAGAACGAGCGTATATTTCATATAAAATTGCTTTGCTTAAATCAAAAACTTGACGGCCATTGCCAGAGTTGGATAAAATTACCAGCAGGGTTTCACCTTGGTTTACCGATACGGCAACGGACTGGTATCCTTCAGTGCTACCACCATGAATAAAATAAGGGACATCGATTTCGAGGTCTCCCATTGTATAATGTTCGTAGGCTTGGTAAGGGACCCATCCATAGCCGTAAGAAATAGTACTATCTAAATCCGCCACCTGGTTTTGAAAAACCTCTCTGGCTAGTGAATCGCTTAGCAGTTGGCTTCCTCCTTCTGCTTCCAACCACAATTGAATATCTCGCGCTGAAGCAAAAATCCGACGACCTAAGCTTAGGTCTATATAGTCATTTTGGTACCATTGTCCCCCTTTAAGCTCATAGGCAAGGGCCACATTAGCTCCCATATTTTGCCTATTATTTGGGGAGAAAATGCCTTCTAGCTTTAAGGGAAGGGCTATTTTTTCTTGGAGCAAACTATTAAAGTCCGTTTGGTATAGTTCTTCAAGCAAGATGGCTAATAGGTGGTAAGCAAAATTTGAGTAATGAAAGGCCTGATTAGGCTCATCCGAAGGCAGCTTGCTGATAAACTCTAGATACTCAGAATTAGCAAAATGCATCCGCTTAAATATGCGATAGTTATTTTCCTTTAGGTTTGATGGTAAAATATTGTAATCTGCTAATCCAGAACGATGACTAAGCAAGTCCTTTAACCTAATCCCAGGTTTAAACAGCGAGTCGATATTTAAATCCTTTAAGATCTCATTCAATTCTTGGTCTAAATGCCAATAGCCTTCATCAACCGCCTGTAAAACTAGGTTAGCAATGAAAGACTTATTGAGTGAGGCAATATCCATCCGTGCAGAATCACTCATCGCCACATTCCAATTTCGATCGGCCTTGCCTCTTTCAAGCTGCCAAGCTGTATCCAGTAAATTGGACTTGAGAATTATCTGACCCGAGAAATTTGGCACGAGACTATCTTGGAGTTTACTAAAGTGATTTTGGCCATTTAAGGCAACACTAAACAAGACTAATGCCCAACATTTAATCATGCCACAAAAAGAGCAGGCTTTTTCAATAAATGCAAGTCCCTGCCTAAGTTTGGGAGGAATCCCCACTATTTGGGAGCAAAGTTTTGCCATGCCCTATTAAAATTTTCAAGGTAAGCCTGACCGACCGGAACCTTAAGCCCACCTTCTAAAATTAGACTAAGCTTTTGCCCTTTACGATCTAGGCTCTCGACCTTTTTTAAATTGACCAGGAACTGCTTATGAACGCGCAATAAATACCCTTTATCCTCAAAATCTTCGGCTTGAGCTTTTAATGATTTACGCAATAGTTTAGACTTCAAAGAATCACCAGAAATAGTCTCTAAAACCAAATAATTCCCATCGCTCTTAGCAAACAAAAATTGGCTGCTCTTTATCTCCAATCGATCCTTGCCGTTCTCCGCAATGAATTGCAGATACTCTTCCTTTTCTAAACTCCCCTTATCCTCACCTACTCTTCTAAATATAGCGCGATACAATAGAATTAAAAGAGCCGCTAATAAGGAACCTTGCCAGAACATCTCAAAAAACACTTCCAAACTCCAGTCATGTCCACCCCAGAAATAATTAAGGCTAAACAATAAGAACAGGTAAAGGCTGATAAACTGAAACAATCGCTTGAGCCAAAGTCGGTCAAGAATTTGCTCCCATGCAAAGAAGGCCCAAAAGGCCCAAAAGCCATAAATTAAGCTTCGCTCTACCAGTGTATGTCCGCTGTGTGATGTTCCCAGTTCTATCTGGAAGGGTTTAAGAAGAAAGAGGAATAGGAAAAAGCCTAGACCAATAAACAATGAAAGTCCGCCGGCAGAATTGTTTAATCCTTTTAAAATATTGATTTTCAAAATATTATTATCGAGTGTAACTTATAACACGAGTCAGTTCTAACGGCCTACTTAACTTTGCCTCAAGAAAATTAAGCTATGCCAACAGTTAAATTAAGCACCGAGCAATTTAAGAAGGATGTATTTGATTACACCCAACATAAGGAATGGAAATACCAAGGCGCTAAGCCAGCAATCATAGATTTCTATGCCGATTGGTGTGGTCCTTGTAAAATGGTTGCCCCCATTTTTGAAGAATTAAGCGATGAATATGCAGATGAACTCATCATCTACAAGGTAGATACCGAGGTAGAGCAAGAGTTATCAGCCGCTTTTGGAATTCAGAGCATTCCTTCCATTCTTTTCATTCCCATGGAAGGAACACCGATGATGGCTAAGGGCGCGATGCCAAAGCATAACCTTAAAAATGTTATCGAAGAAGAACTTCTGGTAACCAAAGAATAAGATTGGTTAATTATTTAGGTTTAATCCCCGTGGGCTAGAGGTTCACGGGGATTTTTTAAAAAAATGCTCGGCTTATCCTGAGTCAAAAAGGACTAGAGTTATTTTAAGCCAGTGCTGCCCGCATATCGCTAATAAAGGTATCAACTACTTTGCCAAGGGTATGCTGCATTACTACGATCTTCCACCAACGCGGCTCCCCTTCAAAATCATTACTTACCAAACGATACTTTTCCGGTATTCCAGCGGGCACCTGCTTGGCATTCATGCTCACAATGTTTAAGTGCGGATTGCGGAAATATTCAATACCCAATTGGTCCAATGCCTCACAAAGTTTATCGGTTTCCTGAATCAGCTTTAACATGGTATTGGCCCAACCTTGTGGTCCATGAGTCATAAGAATCATCCAAATTGAAATGGCCTGGGCTCCACTCCTGCTTCCCACCATGGTATAATCCAAACCCTGTACGTATTTAGCTTCGGTGGTTGCAGCATAGTGCATCCAACCCTTTCGAATCAAAAAGACTCCGGTTCCATACGGCGCCATTAGCATTTTATGGGCATCGACAGTAATACTATTGATCCGAGGATTGGCAAAATGCAATTTAGAATCGGGATTCGTAAAGGGGTATATAAAGCCTCCAAAAGCTCCATCTACATGGATTTTATAAGGAAGGTTATACTCCTCAAAAGCGTCAGCAAGGAAATCCACATCATCAACCGAACCAAACATGGTAGTGCTCATGTTAGCGATACCAATTAGGTATTTAATGCCCTTAGCCTTGGCCTCTGCCAACTTTGTTTTTAAATCATCTTCACTAATGCTACGTTTATGCTCATCTACTGAAACCGAAATCGCATTAATCGATAATAAATTGGCGCCCTTATAGAAACTATAGTGGCTATCCTCCGAGAATAGAACCGCTATTTCATTGAGTTTTGCTCCATATTCGGCCTTAAAGTAATTGCGATATATCCATAGTGCCTGAATGTTAGCCTCTGTTCCCCCTGGAGCCACGTATCCGTCTACACTTTTTGCTTCGGCTTTAAAAATCTCTTCAGAAATAAGGCGAATTAGCTCCACCTCAATTTTTTGGGTTCCCCGAAACATATCCTCCCCTTCATCCCCGGTAAGGGTATGGCAACCAATGTGATTTGGGTTGTTTATAAAAGTGCGAAGGAAGGGCGCGTCTTCAAGAAAGTGGGCGTCGCGGTGAAATTGTGCAGTATCTAAATAGGTACCTGGAATTCCTAAAATATAGTCGCTATCGTAATTTCGATTGGCGTCTAGAGCGTTAAAAATGCGCTCTTTTATTTCTCCTTTTGTCTGTTTCTTCCAAATCATGCGGCAAAGGTACATGGCCCCTTTTTCTTGAATATGATTTTTACCCATGAATTGACCCTTTTCAAGCATTTTCTAATCCTTACCTTCGCGGAAATTTCCTTCATGAGTCTGAAAATTCTCGTAATCAGTAATTACCGAACGACCATTACCGTTAGGCCCGAGGCAGAAATTTTTATCGGCCTACAAAAAGCTGGTCATTCCGTTACCATTATGACCTACGGCGACAGTTGGTACCGGGAGAAATTTGAAGAAGCGGGAATTCGAGTAATTGATTTCCACCCAGAGAAAAAGTTTGACAAAAAGGAAATTGCCTTTATCCGCAATGAAATTTTAGAAGGTGCTTACGATGTGATGCATCTCTTTAATGGAAAGGCCATGATAAACGGAATACAGGCTGCCAAAGGGACGCCAGTAAAGGTGGTCCTTTACCGCGGATTCGAAGGCCACATTCACTGGTATGATCCCGCTGCTTATTGGAAATTCCTGCATCCAAGAGTAGATGCCATACTATGTAATTCGGAAGGCGTGGCGGAGCATATTGCTAAAGCCAGTCTCTTTGTGAAACCGAAATTGGTAACGGTTAACAAAGGACATCGTCTTGAATGGTATGCCGAGGTAGAAGCAATGGTGCATGAAGAACTTGGCTTAGACCCTAAAGCCTTTTACGCTGTTTGTGCTGCTAATAATCGAAAGATGAAAGGGGTACCCTACCTTCTTAAAGCCTTTCAGCATATCAACCCAGAGTTTAATATCCATCTTCTTTTACTGGGTAAGGACATGGATACGCCTGAGAATTTAAAAATAGTTGAGGCCTGTCCTCATCCCGAACGCATACATTTTATGGGCTGGCGAGGCGATAGCTTGCGCATCGTTAAAATGGCTCAAACCTTTATCCTATCTTCCCTTTATGGGGAGTCCATAACCAAGTCGGTGCTTGAAGGCATGTCCCTTGGTACTCCGGCCATTATTACCAATATTCCTGGTAATCGCGAAATGATTGTGGATGGAGAAAGTGGTTATGTGGTGCCTAAAAAAGATCCGAAAGCCTTGGCCTTAGCTTTAGAAAAAATGTACCGCGACCCCGAAGCACCACAACGCATGGGAGCGGCGGCAAAAGAAAGGATACGCAATCGTTTCAGCTCCGAAAACTCCATTAAAGGTTACGAGGCCTTTTATCAAGATTTGGTGGCTTCTGATTAAGGTCCGAAATCGGGATATAAAAGATACTTCCGACGTCTTAATTGAAACTCGCTTAGACCCTCTTGCCAAGACTCGCGAATTTCTTGGGGACTCTCCCCTGCTTCAATCTGCTTTTGCAAATCTTTTGTACCCGCTAAAAGGGTGAAGAAATTGGAAAAGAATTTATCCTTTTCCGGCGCCATTTTATAGGACTCTATTAACCAGTAGAGGTAAAGTTCTCCCAAACCATCTACATAGGCATTGGAGAAATCTTGCAATAGAAACCCTTTGCATTGCTCACCTTCATAGGGCGGGTTTTTGGCCCCTTCATTGGCTTTGGGTATGAAGTCGATATTGCCATCAGTAAACCAAGGCGCACCAATTAGTTGAAAAGGATAGTCGGTACCCCTACCAACACTCACGGTAGTGCCTTCAAAAAAGCAAAGTGAAGGATAGAGCGTAATGGCGGTATCGTTAGGTAAATTAGGCGAGGGCTTAATCGGTAAAGAATAGCGAGTATTGTGATCGTAAGCATAGCAGGGAATCACTTCTAAATCACATATGAAACCGCCTCTTAACCAGCGTTCACCATTTAGCATTTGCGCGTATTCCCCCACCGTCATTCCGTGCACAACTGGTACCGTGTGCAAACCCACAAAAGACCGATGCTTAGGATCTAATATGGGTCCGTCTATATAATAGCCATGAGGATTAGGGCGATCGAGAATTATTATCTTCTTGCCTGTCTCAGCGATGGTCTCCATCATATAGGTCATGGTGCTTATATAAGTATAAAAGCGCACGCCCACATCTTGAATATCGAAAAGCACTAGGTCTAAATCAGCTACTTGCTCCTTCGTAGGTCGGCGATTATTGCCATATAGGGAAATAATGGGAAGGCCGGTTTTGGGATCTTTGCCATCTTTAACATGTTCTCCGGCCGAAGCTTTGCCTCGAAAACCATGTTCTGGGCTAAAGATTTTAACCACTTCTATGTCATTGGCTAACAAAAAATCGACCAAGTGCTGCCCATTCTGAAGCACAGAGGTTTGATTGACCAATAAACCCACTTTTTTTCCGTAAAGGCTTGGTAAATAGACTCCTGGTCGATCGGCAGCCACTAATAATTCGGGAGATTCTTTTAATGGGGCCTGGCCGCAAAGCAGGCCTGCGTAAAGCATGAGCATTAATGTATATTTGGCAGGCCGAAACAGTTTAGTATAGCTCTTCATTGAAGTTTGAATTTTTCATAGCCCGTAGAATCTTAAAAAACCCTTCTGCCGCTCGTAAGGTGGCTAAACCGGTTTTAAATATCTCGGTATGGGCCATTGCCCTAGGTCTCTTAATTATGATTCTTGCGGTTTCTACGGGTAATGGATTACGTAAAGCGATCCAAAACAAAGTAACCGGATTCGGTGGAGATATTCAAATCCTTAATTATCGACCTAATCCAACTTATGAACAAGTCCCTCTGGCCCTTTCAGATAGCTTGTTGCAGGCTCTAAATGCAGATCCTCGCATTAATTATATCCAAGCCTTCGGTCAAAGAGCCGGAATTTTAAAGAAAGACGATTTATTTGAAGGCGTGGTCTTAAAGGGCCTTTCGGCTGATTATAAATTAGACTTCTTTCAAGAGTTCTTAATTGAAGGCAAAATTCCCTCTTTTAGTCGAGAGGGCTACCAGGATAGCGTGCTCATAAGCGACAAGCTGGCCCGCAAGTTAAAGTTAGAGCTCAACCAAAAGGTAGAGATGTTCTTTGTGCGCAACAACCAGGCCCCCTTGCGTCGGCGTTTTATCATTGCAGGATTGTTTCGCACCGATTTTGAAGAACTCGATGAAACTTTCATTCTAGGCGACTTAAAGCACGTGCGACGCTTGGCTAAATGGGAAGATTTTGAAGTTGGTGCCTATGAAGTGCACCTCAAGGAAAATGAAGATCCCGAAAATGTTGCCTCAGATATTCGCTATCTCTTGCCTTTCGAATACGACGCCCTTAGCGCACGTCGCCTAAATCTGCAGCTCTTTCAATGGCTCGATTTATTTGACCTCAATATCCTGATTATCATTGTCATAATTATCCTGGTGGCTACCATTAATATGTCCATTGCCTTATTAATTCTAATAATGGAAAGAACTAGCATGATAGGCCTATTAAAAGCTTTAGGGGCAAAGGACTTTAGTATTCAGAAAATATTCCTGTTAAATGCCACCTATCTAATTGGTAAAGGACTTTTATGGGGGAATTTACTAGGTTTTGGACTCACCTTCCTTCAAAAGCAATTTGGCTTTATTAAGCTCGATCCAGAAACTTATTATGTGAGTGTGGTTAGCATCGACTTAAGTCCACTTCCTATCCTCGGATTAAATATCATCACCTTATTTATCGCCTTAGTCTGCCTACTCATTCCTTCTTATCTGGTAAGTCGGGTAAGTCCCAATAAAGCCATACGTTTTGATTAGCTTTGCCGGCAAATTGAAATGATATTATGCGTCCGGTAAAAAAGGTTTACGACAATATACTAGAGACTATTGGCAATACCCCCATGATCCGATTAAACAAGATTGTGGAAGATTTCCCTTGTGAAGTATTGGCCAAGGTAGAGTACTTCAATCCTGGTAATTCGGTAAAAGACCGTATGGCCCTAAAAATGATTGAAGATGCCGAAAAAGCAGGTAAGCTTAAACCGGGCGGAACTATTATAGAATGTACTTCTGGAAATACGGGCATGGGATTAGCTCTTGCCGCAATTGTAAAAGGTTACAAACTTATCTGTACCCTAAGCGATAAGCAGAGTAAGGAAAAAATGGACGTCTTACGCGCCATGGGTGCAGAGCTGTATGTTTGTCCGACCAATGTACCGCCAGAACATCCAGAAAGTTATTACTCGGTAGCCGACCGTCTGCACAAAGAAATTCCCAATTCCTATTATCCCTATCAATACGATAACCCGGGAAATGCCCTGGCACATTACGAAAGTACCGGCCCCGAAATTTGGGAACAGACCGAAGGAAGAATCACTCACTTTGTAGTGGGAGTTGGCACCGGCGGTACAATCTCTGGGGTTGGTAAATATCTAAAAGAGAAAAATCCCAATATTAAAATTTGGGGTATCGACTCCTATGGCTCAGTATTTAAAAAATACCATGAAACGGGCGAGTTCGACGAAAAGGAAATCTACAGCTATATAACCGAAGGAATCGGTGAAGATATTCTTCCCAAGAATGTTGACTTCGGAGTAATTGACCATTTTGAAAAGGTGAGTGATAAAGATGGGGCTTTAGCCACGCGAGATTTAGCAAAAATGGAAGGTTTGTTCCTAGGCTACTCCTGCGGTTCTGCTATTCAAGGCTTACGTCAATTAAAAAATGAGCTCAAGCCTGATGATGTGGTAGTTGTTCTTTTCCACGACCATGGTAGTCGCTATGTTGGGAAAATCTTTAATGATGACTGGATGCGGGATCGCGGCTTCTTAACCAATGAGAATAGCAGTGCCGGTGATCTAGTAAAAGCCCATGAGAATTTACCTTTAGTTTCGGTAGCCCCCGATGAGGTTATTGCTTCGGCAATTCACAAAATGAAGCAGTTTTCCATCTCCCAAATTCCGGTACTAAAGGATGGGGAAATGGTAGGTTCCCTGGACGACAGCCGTCTTTTTGCCGCGATTGTGGAAGACCCTAGTCGCAGCGAAAAGTTTGTGGAAGAAATCATGGATAAGCCCTTCCCGGTGGTTGCCCATAATGAGCCGGTTAAATCGGTAGCCTCTTTAATCAATAAAGATAATGCGGCCGTGATGGTAGAATTGTCGAGTGGCAATTTCCACATTATCACCAAACAAGATTTGATCAATGCTCTAAGCTGATGCCTAGCTTTAAGGATCAGATTGGACGTGAATTAGATTTAAAGGGCCAGCCCAAGCGAGTTGTTTCCCTAGTCCCTTCTCTTAGTGAATTGGTGGTGGACTTAGTTGGGTCTGAGTCCCTTGTTGGCTGCACGGCTTGGTGCGTACACCCTAAAAGTTTACGCGAGAATAGTACCGTAATTGGCGGCACTAAGGATGTAAATATTGATTTGGTAAAAAGCCTTCAGCCCGATTTGATTTTGGCAAATAAGGAGGAAAACCAGGCCGAACAAGTAGAATCCCTGGCCCAAAACTTCCCGGTTTATGTGAGCGATGTGCGCAGCGTGGATCATTGCTTAAAGTTACTATCGGATTTAGGCAAAATTTTAGCTTGCGAAAACCAAGCGATGGAGCTTATCCATCAGGCGAAAGCCTTAAGATCGAACTTGCCTAAAAAAGAGGCCACCTTCCTTTACTTTATCTGGAAAGACCCCTATATGGTCGCCAGCAAAGACAGCTATATTTCTGCCCTATTAGAGGAAAGAGGCTTTACTAATTTGGCCCCCGAGACTAATCGATATCCTAGTCTAAGTTGGTCCGAAATTGAAGCTCTAAAACCGGACCTGATATTACTCGGTTCCGAACCCTATGCCTTTAATGCTGGAGATAGCCTTGATTTTTTCAAAAGCGGATTCAAGACTAAAATTATCGATGGCGAATTAGTCAGTTGGTATGGTAGTCGCCTCATCAAAGGCTTAAAATATCTCAATAAACTCTAAACATCCTTTAATTAAAAGTTCAGGTTTAGTAATTTAGGAGGGAAAGCTAATGGTATGAATGCATCTCCCTACAAATTACTAATCTATAGTGCGAGTGAAACACAGCTTAAGGACTTGTGTAAGCTTACCAGTCAGCTTGACTATAAATGTCAAAATCTCCGTGAGCTTAAATTACTTCCAAAGGTTGAAAGCCTTGATTACTATGACCTTTTATTATTTTGCTTAGATAAGAGCAATACGGCAGCAGAAATTGCCACAATTAAAAAAATTAAGGAGCAGTTTCCAGGACTTGTTTTACCTATTATTCTCTTTGGAGATGGCGACGGCTTAAAGAGCATTGGCAAATTAAATGGTCAATACATCCAAGATTATATTTCCCTGCCTATCACGAAAGAATTCCTAGACTTTCGACTAAGACTGCATTTGGAAGTAAAACAGAGTTTTCTAGATATTAAGGAGCGCGAGGCTCAGCTATCCGAGGAAGTGATTTCCAAGACCCAAGCCTATAAAACCGCCCAGCTCAAAGCCGAGGAGAGTGAACGCTTAAAAACAGCATTCTTAAATAATCTTTCGCATGAAATGCGTACGCCCATGAATGGGATTCTTGGATTTATCGATTATTTGGAGGATCCAGATTTGGAAGGTGAAACCCGTGCACGCTTTGTTCAGAACATTAAAACTAGTAGCGAGAGACTATTAAATACCCTAAGAGACCTCATTGAAATCTCCGAAATTGAGGCTGGGAGTATTAAAGCGGAAATTGGTCCTTGTGATTTAAAGGAAATCAACGGAAACCTTTTTGAACGTTACCGATCACGCTGCGCGGAAAAAGGCTTACGCCTGATTCAGGAGTTTCAATTAGGGCCCGCTGAGAGTGTCGTTTTAAGTGATATCAATAAAATTAAAAGTGTTTTATACCACTTTCTTAATAATGCGATAAAGTTTAGCGAAAAAGGAAGTATTCGATATGGTTTTAGACGCGAAGGAAAGGATCTGGTAGCCTATGTAAGCGATGAGGGTCCGGGTATTGCTAAAAAGGATCAAGAAAAACTAGTAGAATCTTTTACCCAAATCGAGGATCACCTTACGCGGAAGCACGACGGATTAGGAATTGGCTTAAGTATCTCGAAGGCTTTTATCGAAAGCCTAAAAGGTAGGCTTGAGATTGAGTCGAATCTAGGTAAAGGCAGTACCTTTTCTTTCCGAATGCCTTATCAAGCCTATCAAGAACAAAAAATAGATTCATCCATAAAGGCTGGAAAACTACTGGCTGAAAAAGAGAACTTAGAGGTTATCATTGTGGATGACGACCCGATTAACATCGCCTTAATGCGCAAGATTCTGGAGCAAAGAGCGGCTAAGATTCACGAAGCTTATAATGGCGTAGAGGCGCTTAAGGCCTATAAAGATTATCCTCAATCGGATTTAATCCTCATGGATTTGAAAATGCCAGTGATGGATGGCTACGAAGCGGTAGCTGAACTAAGGTCTGCAGGAGCCAAAATCCCCATCATTGCCCAAACCGCCTACGCCATGGCCCCTGATAAACAACGAGCACTTGAGGCGGGCTGCAACGATTACATTTCTAAGCCGCTAAATAAAAGTCTGCTTTTAGATAAAATCAATCAATTAGCGCAATAGACTTTTTACTAAGCCCGGGCCTTGATAAATAAAGCCCGTATAGACTTGAACTAGGCTAGCGCCAGCCGCTAATTTAGCTTGGTAGTCCGCTTTGGTACTTACGCCCCCTACTGCTACTATTGGGAATTTACCAGCCGACTTTTGATGTAAATAGGCTATAACCTCAGTAGAACGCTCTCTTACTGGCTTGCCACTTAGTCCGCCTGCACCAATAGCCTCCACTTTTGCCGCTTCGGTTCTTAATCCGCTACGGTCAATGGTAGTATTAGTGGCAATAATACCCGCGATTCCTGTTTCTTCTACAATCTCAATTATATCATCTAACTGGGTATTAGTTAAATCAGGTGCAATCTTGAGCAAGATAGGCTTAGGATTAACTTCGGCGGCATTATCGTCCATTAAGGCTTTTAAAATTCGCTTTAATGGTTCTTTTTCCTGTAAATCACGCAGATTGGGGGTGTTGGGAGAACTTACATTAACCACAAAATAATCTACCCATTGGTGCAAAGCCTTGCGGCAGATACGATAATCGTCTAGGGCCTTTTCATTGGGAGTCACTTTGTTTTTACCAATGTTACCACCGATTATTAAGTGCTTGTTCTTGCGCTTTTTCAAGCGTTCCACTAGGGCCTCTACCCCTTCATTATTAAAACCCATCCGGTTTATAAGCGCTTCATCCTCAGGAAGGCGAAAGAGTCGCGGTTGAGGATTACCCGCTTGGGCCTTGGGGGTAACGGTACCGACTTCAATAAAACCAAAGCCATAATTTGATAGTTCTTCAAAGAGCTTTCCATCCTTATCAAAGCCTGCCGCTAAACCAATGGGATTGGGAAACTTTAATCCGAAAACTTCCACTGCCTGCGCCTGCTTAGGGTAAAAGAGGGCCCGACTAAGGCTAGCAAAGCCCGGAATATGATGTAAGCTCTTTATCAATTTGAAAGTAAAGTGATGAGCTTGCTCCGCTTGAAGCTTAAAAAGAAGTGGTTTAATTAGCAGCTGGTACATGCAAAATTTTCGGCAAAGATAATTCGCTTATTTTCTATTTAGCCAGCAATGAGCTTTGATTATCTTCGCGCTGCTATGGCAGACCAAAAAATCAATATTAAGAACCGTAAAGCAAAGTTCAATTATGAGCTTCTCGATTTATATGAGGCGGGGATTAAACTTTTAGGGACTGAGATAAAGTCCCTAAGAGCTGGTCAGGCTAGCCTGCAAGAAGCCTACTGTTATTTTGAAGGAGAAAATAAGCTCTGGATTAAGAATATGCATATTGCCGAATACAGCCACGGTAATATTAATAACCACGAACCACTGCGTGAAAGGCTCTTGCTGCTGCATAAACGCGAACTAAAAAAGCTTGGCGCCGAAATTGAGAAAGGTAACCGTACCATTATACCGGTAAACCTTTACATCAATGAGCGCGGATTAGCTAAAGTAAAAATCGCCCTTGCTCAGGGTAAAAAGACCTACGACAAGCGAGAAAGCATCAAAGAAAGGGATGTGAAGCGCGAGATGGACCGCGCCATGAAGCGTTAAGTTAAATCATAGGTGTCGAGATGCATATTATCGACTAAAATCCCCATTTCCATAGCCGTTTCAACCTTCGTACAGCAGGATTTCAGTTTTGCTTGTAAGGCTAAGGCAACTGGCGGCAAGCGCTGATCAGAAGATTTAAAAGCCTGAGCATCTGGCCACAAAGTATATACACAGAACTTCTGGTCATTTACCTTATGTAGCCGAGATCCATAGGAACCCGCATAGCGATAGTAGAGATCTGCTACAGCCTTCCAGGCGGTAATAAAGGCACTTTCTTGGCCTTCTTTTAAATAATAACAACGAATGGTAGCGTAATGATTCAAGTCAGATTTTTAAGCAAGATACGTAATTAATGCTATAAAATCTTATTTAATACGCTGATTTATAAACAGTTAACTCTGTTTAAAATGTGGTAAACAGTTTTTATGCGCCTGTGAAATGATAAGTTGCTGTCCTTTAACCTTTTTAAGTACAAATTAAAATATCACTCCAAAGGCATTGACCGAAAAGTGCAAAGAAAAAATGCCAATTCTGTCGAAAAACCCGGACTTACATTTTATGCCTAACGGCAAGTAAGGTGTTCTTGAGAAGGCTCACTCGAGTCATGGGGCCAACCCCTCCTGGAACAGGAGTGATATAGGAAGCCTTAGCTGCCACGCTATCAAATTCTACATCACCTACTAGACGGTGACCCGATTTTTTGCTTTTATCTACCACACGGGTGGTACCCACATCGATAATCACTACCCCTTCTTTTACCATATCTCCGGTAATAAAGTTTGGCTTGCCAAGGGCCGCGATAATTATATCAGCGGATTTTAAAAGCTCTTTTAAGTTAGTCGTGCGACTGTGAGTTAAAGTCACAGTTGCATTACCAGGATAGTGATTCCGTCCCATTAGAATACTGGCCGGTAGACCCACAATGTGAGAGCGTCCTACTACCACGCAATGTTTCCCGCCCGTTTCTATATTATAGCGGTCCAAAAGATCCATGATACCCATGGGCGTTGCCGGAACGTAAGAAGGTAAGTTAAGCGCCATTTTACCCAGGTTAGCGGGATGAAAGCCATCCACATCTTTTTCGGGGTCGATTGCCATTAAGACCTTTTGCTCATTGATATGCTTGGGGAGTGGAAGTTGAACGATGAAGCCATCTACATCTTCATCCTGATTTAATTTTTCTACCTCTGCTAAAAGTTCTTTCTCGGTAATGGTTTCCGAAAGCTTAATTAAAGATGACTTATAGCCTACTTCCTCGCAGTCTTTAATTTTAGCGTTCACATAAGTTACACTAGCACCATTGTTACCAACTAATACAGCCGCTAAATGAGGGGTCTTCCCTCCTTTCTCCTTTATAGCCTTTACTTCTTCGGCTATTTCATTACGAATTTCTTGGGAGGTCTTCTTACCGTCAATGATAATCATGATGCGAGCTGTTTAGGCTACAAAGGTAAGAAGCAGGGATGGAGCTTAGAAATTTTTACCTCTTCTTCTTAAAGAAGCACCGGTTCCCCATAGAATAGCGGGAATAACTAAGTGTAATATCCACATTAAAAGTTTATCCATGTCGTCTTTCATCATAAACTCATCGGGATCCTTTTTGTAGTTCTCATACATAATAGGCGCTTCCTCATAAATCTCTGGAGAGAGATACAATAGGTGTAAAAGGATACCAATAGAAATGATAATGATTAAGGTACCGATGAATCTTTTCATCTAATCTTAGGGTTTGGTTCTTAGACGCTAAGATAGAATAATTGCGGAATAGTCGCGATAACTAGAAAGGGCCCCTTCCGCCCATGCCTTTCATCATATTAGCCATCTTTTTAGCGCCCCCACCTTGCATCATTTTCATCATTTTGCTCATTTCCGAAAACTGCTTCATCAGCTGGTTCACCTCCTGGATACTAGTACCAGAGCCACTAGCAATGCGCTGGCGACGACTACCATTAATTAATTTAGGATTAGCCCTTTCCTCTTTAGTCATCGATTGAATAATAGCCTCTACTCCTTTAAAGGCATCATCATCGATATCTACATTTTTCATCATTTTACCCATTCCAGGGATCATACCCATTAGGTCCTTCACATTACCCATTTTCTTAATCTGGGAAATCTGACCTAGGAAATCATCAAAATCGAACTGATTCTTGGCTATTTTCTTTTGAACGCGACGGGCTTCATCTTCATCGAACTGTTCTTGGGCGCGCTCTACTAAAGAGACCACATCACCCATGCCCAAAATTCGATCGGCCATACGACTTGGATGGAAAACATCAAGGGCATCCATTTTCTCGCCGGTACCGATAAATTTAATTGGCTTGTTTACTACTGTACGGATGGTTAATGCTGCACCACCACGAGTATCACCATCTAATTTGGTAAGGATAACCCCTTCATAATCCAGTACATCATTAAAGGCCTTGGCGGTGTTTACGGCATCCTGACCCGTCATGGAGTCAACCACAAATAAGGTTTCCTGCGGTTTCACCGCTTCATGGATATTCCGAATTTCGGTCATCATCTCCTGATCAATTGCCAAACGACCAGCGGTATCCACGATCACTACATTATGACCATTCTGCTTTGCGTGAGCAATAGCCTTTTCGGCAATATCAACCGGATTCTTATTCTCCTTATCGGAAAATACTTCTACTCCAATTTGCTCGCCTACGACGTGCAACTGATCAATCGCTGCCGGACGGTAAACATCACAAGCTACCAGAAGTACTTTTTTAGTGCGCTTTCTTTTAAGGTGATTGGCTAGTTTACCCGAATGAGTTGTTTTACCCGAACCCTGCAAGCCCGCCATTAAGATTACGCTCGGTTTGCCTTCTAAGTTTAGGTCAACCGCATCACCGCCCATCAATCGAGCCATTTCGTCGTGTACCACCTTGGTTAGCACCTGACCTGGCTTAAGACTAGTTAAAACCTTTTCACCGAGGGCTTTTTCCTTAACGGTGTTGGTAAATTCCTTGGCAATTTTAAAACTCACATCGGCATCCACCAAGGCGCGACGAATCTCTTTTAAAGTATCGGCAACATTAACTTCGGTAATTTGTCCGTGGCCTTTTAATACGTGAAAGGCCTTATCGAGTTTATCCTGTAAATTGTCAAACATAACTAGCTATTCCTCTAATGGGCGCAAATTTAATAAAGATGAAGCTCTTAAAAGATTTCAGGAGCAGGGATTCGGGCTTATTACATACGATCCGGCACGCCAATACCCAATAGACGCATAGCGTTCTTGATAACAGTTGCCGTTTTCTTGGAAAGATCCACTCTAAAAGCAACGGCCGCCCGATCCTCATCATTAAGGATAGAAAGCTGCTGATACATAGAGTTATAAGATTTAACCAAATCGTAGGTGTAATTAGCAATTACTGAAGGAGCCTTATCAGACGCAGCTTCTTGAACCACTTCTGGAAACTTCAGGATAGACTGGATAAGGGTTCTTTCGTGCTCATGCAGCTGATTGTAAGTACCTGAGTGATCAAGTCCCATTTCTTCCGCTTTACGCAGAAGTGACTGGATACGAGCATGAGTATATTGAATGAAGGGTCCTGTATTCCCTTGGAAATCTATCGACTCCTCAGGATTGAAAAGCATACGCTTCCGTGGATCTACTTTTAGAATAAAGTATTTTAAGGCACCCATACCAATCATATGGTAAAGCCCTTGTTTATCCTCTTCAGCAATACCATCTGTTTTGCCTAATTCCTCCGATATTTCTCGGGCAGTAGCCTCCATCTGATCTATTAAATCATCGGCATCAACCACGGTTCCTTCCCGAGATTTCATCTTACCGCTGGGTAAATCGACCATACCATAACTAAGATGGTACAATTGTTCGGCCCAAGTGTAGCCTAATTTATTGAGAATAGCGAAGAGTACCTTAAAATGATGATCCTGCTCATTTCCAACGGTATAAATCATTCCATCTAAACCAAAGTCCTCATAACGCTGAATAGCAGTTCCAATATCCTGCGTCATGTAAACCGAAGTACCATCTTTACGCAAAAGTAGCTTTTCACCGAGCTTCTCCTCTTCTAGATCACACCATACCGATCCGTCTTCCTTTCTAAAGAAAACTCCTTTGGCCAAGCCTTCTTCTACCACTTCTTTACCTAATAGATAGGTATTACTCTCGTAGTAGTTTTTATCAAAATCAACTCCCAATCGCTGGTAAGTAGTTTCAAAACCATCATAAACCCATTGGTTCATTTTTTCCCATAAAGCCACGGTATCGGCATCGCCTTGCTCCCATAAAAAAAGCATTAGCTGAGCCTCGGACAATAATTGAGTTGAGTTTTTAAATACAGCTTTTAATGCATCTTCAATATTTAGGTCTGCATCTCCTTTATCTGCATGAATTTTAAATAAATTATGGTAATCAGCAGTTGATTGATATAATAGACTTTGGTCAATAGTTAATCCATCAATTAAATCCTTTAATATTTCTCTGGATGGGAAACTTCCACTATATATATCTGTCCAATTAACTGAACCTGCCCCTTCTGTTAAAAGAAGCTCGTATTGTTTTACAAGACCAGCATTTCGAGCTAACTTGATTGAGCCCGAATTGTAGTCTTCATTTGGGTCAAATGGAAATAATGCTTTATAAATCTCAAGTAAGAAATTAACCTCTTTATTATTTCTTGTTTCAAACTCAACATAGTACTTGCCTACCAGATGATCCCCCTTCAAATTTGCGCTATCGGGTGTTTCTCCTCCGGCAAATTTTTGCCAAGCTACCATGGACTTACAAATATGGATACCGCGATCATTTATGATCTGAACCTTCTTAATATCCTTTCCGGCAGCCTTTAAGATTTCGGCCACTGAGTAGCCCAATAAATTATTGCGGATATGACCTAGATGCAAAGGCTTGTTGGTATTGGGTGAACTGTATTCAACCAAGACGGTCTCCTTGCCTTGCGGCTGATAACCGTAGTCTTCTAAATCCTGAATACCATGCAAACAAGCCGCCCAATAAGTATCAGCGATACTGATATTTAGGAAGCCTTTGATAACATTAAATGACTGAACCTCAGCCAAGCGCTCCTGAATTGCAATACCGATTTCCTCAGCGGTGGCCTCGGGCTTCTTTTTACTCGCACGGAGGTATGGAAATACCACTAGGGTTAAATCTCCATCAAACTCTTTTCGGGTAGGCTGCCAATCGATAGGTGCTTGCTCCAGATTATAGAGATCCTTTAAAATCTCCGCCGCCGCTTGGTTTAATTGCTCCAGGATATTATGCTGCATTTCTAGCTATTCTTTGCTTCAATTTTTTCGTGGACCGGCTTCATAATTCGGAAGGCGGCTTCGGCCATACTATTGCCCTTCTTATCTAATAGAGGGTTAATCTCCACCATTTCAAAACATACCAATCGAGGGTCTTCGATTAGGGCCAATAAAATCTCCTTGGCTTCTTCTTCATCAAAGCCTCCGGGAACAGGCGTACCGGTACCTTCACTAACGCTTGGGTCCATACTGTCGACATCGAATGAAACGTATAAGATATCGCAATCTTTAAGGTGCGCCAAACTTTTAGCTACCACCTCAGCAACACCAATTTCACGAACCTCTGGCACTCTAAAAACCGGGATATTATAGCGCTCAATAATCGCATCCTCGGGTTCCTCGGTGCTGCGCAAACCGATAAATACCAAATCCTCAGGTTTCACCCTTGCGTTAGGGCCTTTCATCACATTCCAGTGCCATTTAGTCTCATTTTCCGGCTCGTTGTTCTGGCACTCTAAGTTATCTTCATGGATTGCCGTTGCTAATGGCATACCATGTACATTGCCACTCGGACTAGTGTAAGGACTGTGTAAATCGGCGTGAGCGTCGACCCAGATCACCCCTAAACGCTTATTCGGATATGCCTTTTTAATACCGGCAATGGTTCCTCCTGCACTGCTGTGGTCACCAGCAATAACAAAAGGGAAATTCCCCTTTTCCAAAGTTTTACTCACCTTGGTTTCGATGCGCCCATACATTTCAGCAATGCCATCCAAACGCTTGGCATAAGGCATTTCGACCTTTTTGAAGAGTAGGTTATTAACCGTTTTTAAGCTTTTAATCTTATTGCGTAGAAAAAAACTACGGTCGTATTTTAAGGAAGCCACCTGGAGGGCATCTAAGCCTAGGGATGAACCGCGTGTTCCAGCGCCCAATTCTGAGGTGTTTCCGAGTATTTCAATCTTGTGAGCCATATACTTTTTTGAGAGTGCGCAAAATTAGGGAAAGGCGCTCAGTGGCGAAATTATTTGAAGGATTTTATAAGCTCAGTAAATATCTGTCTTCAAAGTGCATACCTAAAATAAAAATTAACGTTTCCTAAGTATTCGGCTTCCAACCCTAAAGCTATTTTCGCCGTCTAATGCTAAAACACCAATACCTTCCCAACCCTACTTTGGCCTATGCGCTTTACCTTTCTCACCCTTGTTCTCCTGCTTAGTTCTAATCTTTGCTTTGCCCAGTCTACCTTTACCGTTAGCGGCTATGTAGAAGATGCCGATTCCCGAGAACGAATCATCGGTGTAAACCTTTATTTAGAAGGTAGTACAACCGGTACCATTAGCAATACTTTTGGTTTTTACTCCTTGTCCTTAAAGCCCGGTGACTACACTATTGTGGCCTCCTTTATTGGCTACAAGACAATTAAAAAACAAATTAGCATAGACTCAAAAAACCTTAAGCTGGATATAAGTTTACAGGAATTAGTAGAAGAGTTGGATGAGGTGGTGGTAACTGCCGAGGAGCAACAAGTAGAACGGGTGCAGATGAGTCAGATCCAACTTAGTACCGCCGAAATAAAAAAGATTCCTGCCTTTCTTGGAGAAGTAGATATTATCCGCGCCATCCAACTATTGCCAGGCGTACAATCGGGAAATGAGGGCACCACCGGCTTTTATGTACGCGGAGGGAGCCCCGATCAAAACCTTATTCTACTCGACGGGGTTCCGGTTTATAATGCCTCGCACCTCTTTGGTTTCTTCTCTGTATTTAATGCCGATGCCATTAAAAACGTGAATCTCACTAAGGGTGGCTTTCCTGCACGCTTTGGAGGCCGACTCTCCTCGGTCTTAGAAATAGATATGAAAGAAGGCAATTTACGTGAGTTTCAAGGCGAAGGGTCTTTGGGGTTAATTTCCAGTAAATTCACCTTTGAAGGACCGATTTGGAAAGATCGAACCTCCTTTATTGTAAGTGGCCGAAGAACCTATTACGACATTCTAGCGAAGCCTTTTATTCCTGAAGGTCAGGATTTTGGCTATTACTTTGCGGATCTCAACCTGAAATTGAATCACATTATAAGTCGCAAAGACCGCTTATATGCCAGCTATTACAATGGTATCGATGACTTTTCTTTTCGTGAAGAATACCAAAACGACCCCTTCTTTGGGGGCGGTGGCGAAGGTTATGATGAATCAGGTTTAAACTGGGGAAATCATACTGCTGCCTTGCGCTGGAATCACCTCTTTAACGACAAGCTCTTTAGTAATCTAACCGCGACCTTTTCCCAATACAAGTTCTCAATCGGTTTTGAGTCCTATTATAATGATGGCATCGAAGAAAGCAATAGCGGCTTCGAATACTTCTCTATGATTAGAGATTATGGCTTACGTTACGACCTTGAATACAGTCTAAATAATGCCCACAAATTAAAGTATGGGGCCTCTTACACGCATCACACCTTCCGACCAGGAGTAGCGCAAATTGAAGAAAGTTTTAATGGCGAGAAAATCGACTCTATTTTGGATCTATCGGTTCCGGTGCAAGCACATGATGCTTTTATTTACCTAGAAGATGATTGGCGCATTAGCGATCGCTGGCGCTTGAATGCAGGTTTACATTATTCAATGTACCTCACCGATGACAATGCCTTTTACCACAGCCTGCAGCCACGTATTTCTACCCGCTATTTATTTAGAGATGATTGGTCCTTTAAAGCCTCTTATGCAATAATGAATCAATACGTGCACCTACTCTCCAATTCCGGAATCGGCTTACCGACCGATTTATGGGTAAGCTCTACCGCAAGAGTAAAACCGCAATGGTCGCAGCAAGTGGCGATTGGCTCCAGCAAAAGCTTATTCAACAATAAGTTTGAACTGAGTACGGAGGCCTATTATAAAACCATGCACAACCTAATTGAATACAAAGAGGGAGCTTCCTTCATTGCAACCACCGATTGGCAGAACACCGTTGAAACTGATGGTCAGGGTGAAGCGTATGGCTTTGAACTACTATTCCGTAAAAAGAAGGGTAAAACTACGGGGTGGATTGGTTACACTTTAGCTTGGTCTAACCGACAATTCTCCAATCTTAATAATGGAGAGTGGTTCCCTTACCGCTACGATCGTCGCCACGATATATCGGTAGTCCTAAACCATCAATTTAGCGAGAGCTTTGATATCGGACTCACCTGGGTTTATGGTACCGGTAATACCTTTACGGCTCCCGTCGCTCGAATTCTTTTGCCTGGACAAGGGAATTTCGGACAAGTTTTCGAGCGGTTTAGCGATCGTAATGGCTTGAGAATGCCCGCCTATCACCGCATGGACCTTGGTTTTAACTGGCACAAAAAGACTTCTTGGGGTGAGCGTACCTGGAATATTTCCATCTATAATGTCTATTCCAGAAATAACCCATTCTTCCTTTACATCTCCGAAAATTTCCAAGGCGACAAACGGGTTAACCAAGTAAGCCTCTTCCCTATTATCCCGTCTATTTCTTATCAATTCAAGTTTTAAGATGAAAAAAGCTCTAGTCTTACTAGCAACCCTAGTTGCTCTCTCCTGTGAAAAGGAGATTGAATACGAAATCCCTAATCCGGGGGATAAAATTGTTATTGGTGGAAATCTAGAGGAAGGAAAGCCGGTGGCAATCTATTTAAGTAAATCGGTTTATTCGATGTCCAATGATTATCCGGTTACCAATAATACTTTTACTGCGAAATTATATACCGATGACCCCGCTAGTCCTTTTACTCTGCAGGCGGTACAGGTGAATACTTACGAACCTAAATACGAGTATCAAAGTAATCATGTAATTGAATCCGGTAAGGCGTATCGACTGGAGGTAAGTGCTGCAGATTTACCCACTGCCCAAGTAAATACCTCGGTACCAAAAAATGCCGTAGTGCAGAATTTGGTCTACAATAGCACCACCAAGGACATTGAGTTCGAGATCAAGGATGAAGGAAAGGAAGAAAACTTCTACATGATTACCTTAAGCGACGACGCCAATAATAGCGTCTACCTTTCCTCCTTAGATCTGGAATTGGAATTTCTAGAATTTGACATTTTTATTGGTGACGACGATTATGATGGTCGACGCTATGGTGATCGAGCCTACATAGCCGATCAAAAATGGGATGGCAATAGCCGGAAGTTTAACATCCGTATCGAAATAGAACCCATGTTTAATCGCTTTTATCTGAATGTGTATAGCATATCTAAAAGCTACTATCGCCATGAAATTACTAAAGCCGCATACTATAATAGCGATGGTTTCTTTAGTGAACCAGTTCAATTGCATTCTAATGTAGAAGGCGGATACGGAATTTTAGGTGCCGCGGCAAAAAACTCGACCCTTATTCAGTATTAGCAAATCTGTTGATTACAATTTGTAAAGGCCTTAGTGCACGCAATAATGTTCTTATTTTTGCATTAGCATAGGCCATGGCGAAAAAGAAAAACACCAAACCAAAAAAGAAAGTTGTTCTCGAAAGAGCGACTAATTTTAAAAACTTCCTTGAACGTCCTAATACCAAGCTGGTCTTAGGACTATTTGCTTTATTCTTAGCCATTTATCTGGCAGCTTCCTTTATCTCCTATCTGCGATCTTGGGCCTATGATCAATCCTTTATGGCACAGTCCTTTTCGGAGGTTTTGGCTCGTCCAGAATTGCAGGCTAAAAATGCCTTAGGTAAACTGGGGGCAGGTATTGCGCATCAATTTATCCATCGTTGGTTTGGTCTTGCGGCTTTCATTATACCATGGCTTTTAATCCTATTAGGCTTACGCCTGAGTTTAAACTTTAAACGCCTTCCGCTAAACCGATCACTGGCAACAAGTTTATTCTTCCTCATTTGGCTACCTACGGCCTTTGCCACCTTAATTCCCTTCCAAAAGCACTGGGCCGGAGCACTCGGCTACTTTTTCAATCAGTGGCTTCAAAGCTTAGCGGGGGGCTTGGGAAGTATTATGGTGCTCGCTATTAGTCTACTTCTTTTCCTAAGCATACGTTTCAAGTGGACCAGTGAAACCTTGATAAACTTTTTCCAAAAGTTTAAGAAGGAAGCGAAGACAGAAAACGATAATGTCGTTGATGAAAAAGAAGCCATTATTACAGATCATGCTGAGGATATTGTTCCGCAGAAAGAGCAAGCGGCCCCTAGCTTTGACTTAGTAGATGACTTTCAAGAAGAAAATGAAGATCCAGAAGAGGAGGATAATGAGCTTCCGGAGCCAATTCTAAAGGAAGAACCAACTAGTCTTGAATTAGAAACTGAGAGCACAGCAGAAGAAGCAGAGTCTGAGGAGGACAATACCGATTTCGAAATTGAGCAAAAAGAGGAAGAAGAAGCTTTAAGTGCCAAGGAATTAAACCGAAAAGTAAAGGAGTTTGGCGAATACGATCCAACTTTGGACTTATCCCGTTTTAAGCTTCCTACCCTAGACCTGCTTAAGGATTTTGGCTCTACCAATATCACCATCAACGAGGAAGAGCTTTCAGAAAACAAGAATAAGATTGTTAATACCCTTAACAATTATAAGATTGAAATCGCCAAGATTAAGGCCACTATTGGTCCCACCGTTACGCTCTACGAAATCGTTCCAGCACCGGGAGTGCGGATTTCAAAAATTAAAAACCTCGAAGACGACATCGCGCTAAGTCTCTCGGCCTTAGGAATACGAATTATTGCCCCTATTCCGGGTAGAGGTACCATTGGTATTGAAGTACCGAATACCAATCCGCAAATGGTACCAATGCGCAACCTCATCGCTGGGGAAAAATTCCAAGACAGCAAAATGGAACTGCCCATTGCTTTTGGTAAAACCATTAGCAATGAGACTTATGTGGCCGATTTGGCGAAAATGCCTCACTTATTAATGGCGGGTGCTACGGGTCAGGGTAAGTCGGTCGGACTAAATGTAATTCTAACTTCCCTACTTTATAAGAAGCACCCATCGCAGGTAAAGTTCGTATTGGTTGACCCTAAAAAGGTGGAGCTTACCCTGTTTAATAAAATTGAACGTCATTATTTGGCCAAGCTTCCAGATACTGAAGAGGCCATAATTACTGATACTACTAAGGTTATCAATACCTTAAACTCGCTTTGTATTGAAATGGATGACCGTTATGAATTGCTGAAAAATGCGATGGTGCGGAATATCAAAGAATACAATGCTAAATTCATTCAGCGCAAGCTTAACCCTGAAGAGGGTCATCGTTACCTGCCCTATATTGTTTTGGTAATTGATGAGTTTGCCGACCTAATTATGACCGCCGGAAAAGAGGTGGAAACACCCATTGCTCGATTAGCACAGTTAGCCCGTGCGATTGGCATTCACCTTATTGTTGCTACTCAGAGACCTTCGGTAAACGTAATTACCGGTATTATCAAAGCTAACTTCCCGGCGCGATGTGCCTTTAGGGTGACCTCGAAAATTGATTCACGCACTATCCTCGATGCGGGGGGCGCAGAGCAATTGATAGGTAAGGGTGACATGTTGTTGTCTCAGGGCTCTGACCTTATCCGTTTGCAATGTGCCTTTGTGGACACCCCTGAAGTTGAAAACATCACTGATTATATTGGTTCCCAGCAAGCCTACCCAGAAGCTTATAAACTACCTGAGTACAAAGGTGCCGATGAGGATGGCAATGTAGGTGTGGACCTGCTTGATCCGAGCGAAAGAGATGCACTATTTCAGGATGCCGCTCGTTTAGTAGTGCAGAGTCAGCAAGGCAGCACTTCCATGCTTCAGCGTAAGCTTAAATTGGGTTATAACCGAGCCGGAAGAATTGTCGATCAGCTAGAAGCAGCAGGTATTATAGGTCCATTCGAAGGCTCAAAAGCAAGAGAAGTACTAATCCCTGACGAATATGCTTTGGAACAATTATTGAATAATGAAGCGAATAAAGAATAGTATGTCCTTCCGTCTTTTATTCATCCTTGGAATTTTGAGTTTGCCCTTACACAGTCAGACTCACGTTGAAGCTAAAAACCTATTGCAAGAAGCTTCTAAAACCATGAAGTCGTTTCCAGCTTTAGAAATAGACTTTGAATATAATTTTGAAAACACCCGTGTAGATCCTCCAATCGTGCAAAAACAGAGCGGTACCATTGCCATAAAGGGTGATGACTATCGCCTCAAAGTGGGTGGTTTAGAACAATTAAGAGTGGGTAACAAACTTTACAATATTCTTCATGATGATGAAGAGGTTCAAGTAAGTACTTACGATGAAGAAGAGGAAGATCAAGGCCTTACCCCTTCTAAACTGCTCAATTTATTTGAAAAAGGCTACAGCTATAAGTTGGGCGGAAAGGAAAGCATTGATTCAAAAGTGATTCAATACATCATCCTCAAACCAATTGCTTCGGAAGAAATTGATAAGATTCAAATCGGAATCCTAAAGGGATCGAATGAGGTTTACTCCATGAAACAATGGGGCACCAACGGTACCGTTACCACCTTAAAAGTGAAGGCCCTGCGCAAAGCGGCTAAATGGCCGGCGAATTACTTTAGCTTTAATCGCAGCCAATACGCCGATTACTACATCTCGGAATAAATGAAAACCCTCGACCGCTTTGTATTAAAGTCATACCTCCGCCCCTTTATCATCACTTTTTTAGTGATGATTTTGTTTCTGCTTATGCAGTTTGTGTGGAAGTACATCGACGATTTAGCCGGTCGCGGAGTGGAGTGGTATTACATTGCCGAACTTTTGTTTTACACCAGTGCTACCTTGGTTCCAATGGCCCTGCCCCTAGCGGTATTGTTAAGCTCGGTTATGGTCTTAGGTACCTTGGGAGAAAACAATGAGTTAGCGGCGATGAAGTCTTCAGGCATAAGCCTTATGCGGGTTATGCGCCCCTTGCTGGTTTTTGTTTCTATTTTGGCGGTTTCCGCATTTCTCTTCGCCAATTATGTGATTCCAGTAGCAAACCTTAAAAGTGCCACCCTTCGTCGGAATATCACCAATAAGAAACCAGCCCTTAGTATTCGTGAAGGGGTTTTCTATTCGGGTATTGATGGTTATTCGATAAAGATTGGAAAAAAGATGGGACCGAATCAAAACCTCTTAAAGGAGGTGTTGATCTACGACCATACTCAGAAGAATGGTAATACCAAGGTTATCGTTGCCGATAGCGGTAAAATGCAGGTAACAAGCGACGAGCAATTCCTAGAAATTACCCTTTACGATGGTCACAGTTATGAGGACCTTATCCCTAAGAAAAGTAAGGATCGTGACAATCGGCCCTTTGTACGCTCCAATTTTGAGGAAAGTCTAATCCGTTTTAACCTTAGTGTCTTTCAGGCAGGCGACTTACGTAAATCGGGTCGCAAGGAGTTCGACATGCTTAATGTGAAGCAATTAGAGGTAGCCGTAGATAGCCTGAATAAAAGTCTAGCCGAGGTACGGGATGAGTTCTCGGAGCAAATGGTAAAAAGGTTGGCTTACGATGACCTTAAAGACATCCCAAAGGAAGATACCGTCTTTGTTTCCCAAAAAGAATGGAACAATAACCTTCTGCTCAACTTCGAAGAACGTATGCGCTCACGGATTCTTCAAAATTCTTTACGTATCGCTAATTCCTATCGTGCCTATTACAGTAATGCCAATGCGATGCAAAGCTGGCGCAAAACAATCATTACCCGGCATGTCTTAGAATGGCAGAAGAAATTCTCCGTTTCCTTTGCCGTAATCGTATTGTTTTTTGTGGGCGCACCTTTGGGAGCAATCATCCGTAAGGGCGGTATGGGCATGCCAGTGGTGGTGAGTGTCTTTATCTTTATCGTGTATCACGTCACCAGCTTTTCCTTTGAGAAATTAGGTCGCTTTATGTATTGGTCGCCTTTTCAAGCGATGTGGACCGCTAACTTTATTCTCTTACCGATCGGACTCTGGCTTACTTATAAATCGGCAACCGATTCAGTCATCTTTAATGCAGAAGTTTATTTGAAGCCTTTTCAAAAAATGGGAGATTTTTTCAAAAAGCTATTTAATAAATCCTAGGCGTGAAAGTGCTCCTACTTTGCAATAAGGTTCCCTACCCGGCCAAGGATGGCTCTAGCATAGCTATAAAGTCAATGACCGAGGGCTTATTAGTCAATGATGCTAAGGTGCATTTATTAAGCCTTAACACCCGTAAGCATTACCGCAGCGAGAAGGATTACTTGGAGCATTTACCCGATGGACTAGTATTTGAAAAAGTAGATGTTAATACCGACATCCACCCCTGGGGAGCTTTCTTAAATATAATAAGCGGAAAAGCCTATCATGTAAGTCGTTTTCTACAAAAGGACTACAGCCTAAGACTGAAGGAAACTTTAAGGAATAATCACTTCGATATTATTCAGTTAGAAGGCCTAAGCATGGCGGTTTACATACCTCTAATTCGAAAGTATTCTACCGCTAGCATAGTTTTACGGGCACATAATATTGAATTCAAGATTTGGGAACGCCATACCAAACACGAGCCTTCCTTTTGGAAAAGGCAATATTTAAACCTACAGACTAAGAGGCTTAAAAAATTTGAAAAACAAAGCTTTAAAGCGGTGGAAGCGGCCTTGTTTATCACTAAGCGAGACCAAAAGCTTTACCGCGAATGGGGTGGTCAGACCATTTCCTTAGTGGCACCTTGCGGCTTGGATTTAAAAGCCTATCGACCGATTAAAAATGAGGATGAGCCAAGCTTTGATGTAGTTCACTTGGCCAGCCTAGACTGGTTGCCAAATGAACAAGGCGCGCTGTGGTTCCTGGAAGAGGTTTGGCCTTTAATTTTAGAAGCAAGACCCAATACTCGCCTAGCCTTTGGCGGACGCCACATGTCCAAGGCCATTATTGAAAAGGCCAGTGACTTGGTTTGGCTCTATCCAGAAGTAAAAGATGCCAAAGAATTTATAAGTCGGGCTAAAATCGCCATTGTTCCTCTGCTCGCTGGCAGTGGCATGCGCATTAAGCTTTTGGAATATTTAGCCTGGGGAAAAGCAGTAGTGAGCACTCCTTTAGGCGCAGAAGGAATAGAGGTTAAGAATGGTAAAGAAATGCTTTTAGCCGATGATGCCGAAAGCTTTGCCGCTGGGGTGGTATATTTGCTCGATGATCAGGAGAGTCGCGAGGCCATGCAAAGAGCGGCCCGTCGCTTTTTTGAGACACACTTTAATAATCAAAAATTGGGGCAGGAAATTCTCCAGTTTTATGCCACTCTCTTATGACCTTATTCTGGCAAATTCTCTTTTGGATTAGTTTAGGCGGCCTAAGTATTGCTTATGTCTTCTACCCTGCCCTAGTAATAGTATTGAGTCGTTTTAAGAGTCAAAGAGCTACGACTGAAATACTTCCAGAAAACTGGCCCGAAGTGGATATTGTCTTCGCGGCTTTTAATGAAGAGGCAGTTTTACAAGATAAAATCGAGACGCTACTGGCTCTTAACTATCCGCCCGAAAAACTGAACTTCAGGATTGGATCAGATAATAGCACCGATGCCACCAATACCATCCTAAAACAATGGGCGAAAAAAGATGATCGTTTCAAGATTAAGCTTTTTAAAAGTCGCCAAGGGAAAAGTAATATTATAAATCAATTAGTGCCCGAAAGCACAGCCGACTTTCTCTTCCTAACCGATGCTAACATTCTATTTCACCCCGACTCACTGCGCAAGTTGGTTTTAAAATTAGTATCCAATCGAAAAACTGGAGCGGTAGGTGCGGAGATCTTTTATACTAGTCCCAGTAAGCAAGGCATAAGCAAGCAGGAAAACACCTATCTACAAATTGAAAACAAGGTAAAACTTGGTGAAAGTAATTTGTGGAAAGCGGCCATGGGTCTCGAAGGCGGGGCCTACCTGATTCGTCGCGAACTTTTTCCAGAAATCCCTCCCCTCTTTTTTATGGAGGACTTCTTTGTGAGTATGCACCTGTTTAAACATCGCTATCAAGTACTCTGGGAGCCACAAGCCCAGGTCTTTGAAGATGTAAGTGTTTCTCCCCAAGAAGAATACCGCCGCAAAGTGCGAATCTCCATCGGCAACTTCCAAAACCTCGCCTATTACAAAGGGCTCATTTTAAAAAGGTTTTGGCCAATTGGCCTTAGCTTTATTGGTCATAAAGTCCTGCGTTGGTTTAGTCCCTTCTTCTTATTATTACTATTAATAAGTGCCCCCCAGTTGGCTTTAGACCATTGGTTCTACAGCTTAACTGCAGGATTTTATATGTTATTTATAGGCTTAGGACTTTTTGGAATCCTATTTTCGCAAAAAAATAAAGCTGGAGTATTAAAATACCCTGGTCACTTCATTTACATGAACCTTGCTCTCTTAGACGGGTTCTTAACCTATATCAAAGGAATAAAGACAAATGCCTGGCAGCCCACAGCAAGAAAACAAGTTTGAGCTCAATACCATTGAAGAGGCTATTGCCGATATCAAAGCAGGTAAAGTAGTTATTGTAGTAGACGATGAAGATCGTGAGAATGAAGGCGATTTTGTGGCTGCTGCCGAGATGGTGAGCCCAGAGATGATCAACTTTATGACCAAGGAAGGCCGCGGTCTAATCTGTGCCCCTCTAATTGATGAGCGCTGCAAGGACTTGGAATTGGAACCCATGGTGACAAAAAATACCGATCCCATGCATACGCAGTTTACCGTTTCGGTTGATCTGATGGGGAACGGCGTTACCACCGGTATTTCGGCTGCCGATAGAGCAAAGACCATTCAAGCTTTAGTAGACCCCAATACCAAACCCGAGGATTTAAACCGACCTGGACATATATTCCCGCTGATTGCTAAACCAGGTGGGGTGCTCCGAAGAACTGGTCACACAGAAGCGGCTATCGATTTGGCTCGCTTGGCAGGGAAAAAGCCAGCAGGAGTTATTGTTGAGATCATGAATGAGGATGGCAGCATGGCGCGCCTTCCCCAATTGCTTGAAATAGCTAAAAAGCACGACCTTAAGCTCATTAGCATCGAAGATTTGGTTGCCTACCGTATGCAAGCCGAATCACTAATTCACTTGGAAGAACAATTTGAATTAGAAACGGAATACGGCCACTTTTGCCTGCGCGCTTTCCGTCAGACCACCAATGATCAGATTCATATCGCACTTAGCATGGGGGAATGGACTAAAGATGAGGATGTTTTAGTGCGCATGCACTCCGCTTCGGTAGCGAACGATATCTTCGAGATTTTAACCGCCGACACCTCCCATCAATTAGGCAAGGCTTTGGCCAAGGTGGCAGAAGAAGGAAAAGGTGCCGTAGTTTACATGAATCAAGAGATGAATCGCGGTAAACTTTTAGAAAGAATTCGCGACTATCGCATAAACCTCGAAAGCAAGGATCAAACTAAAAAAGTGAGTTTCAATAAAGACGCTCGTGACTTTGGTATTGGCGCTCAGATATTGCATCAATTGGGGATTAGCAGAGTTAAACTCCTTACCAATAATCCCATTAAACGAGTAGGCATCACTGGTTATGGGCTCACCATTACCGAAAACGTTAGGATGTAATTAATCCTCACAACTAGCTGACTGATATTCGAACTGTAAGGTATGATGGCTTAGATTAAAGCCTTCCAAAGCCTGTATTAATTCCTTTCGCAAAGCATCGAGTTCCTTCACGCCCACGGTTTCACTTATCTGAATGTGCGCGGTTAAAACATGCTGATGTCCATCAAGCGACCATAGATGCACATGGTGCAATCCTTTTACTTTCTGATGGGCCAATAAGCGTGATTCTATTTCCGCTAAAGACAAGCCTGCGGGTACCTTTTGCAAAAGTAAATCTACCGTCTCTTTAAGGCGATGATATACTCCCTTTAAGATGTAAAGGCTTATTACTACCGACAAGAGAGGATCGATAAAATACCAATCGGTAAACTGCAAAAGAATGCTGCCAATTAGTACCGCCAGCCAACCAAGTATATCTTCCAAAAGGTGCATGCGCACCATCTTCTGGTTTAAGGACCCACCTTCTAAGCGATAAAAAGCAATGCCATTAAAGAAAAGACCCACTAGGGCCATAATTAGCATTAAATCAGCTTGAGGTTCTATTTGATGCTCGAAACGACTAATGGCCTCTATTAAAATGAAAACCGAACCTAAGACCAGAATTAGCGAGTTTAATAAAGCCCCCATCAAGCGTAAGCGGGCAAAACCGTAGGAATAATCTTTCGTGGGCTTCAGACCTTCTGCCTTTCGTTCTAAAAACCAAGCTAAAGCTAGGGCTAGACTATCTCCCAAATCGTGTAAGGCATCCGAAAGTATCGCAACACTATTACTGAATAGACCACCAATAAACTCCAAAATCGCAAAGAAGAAGTTTAATAGAAAGGCCTCCTTTATTCTTTTGCTATTATGTGTGTGCTGGTGTGGCAATTAGAGTAAGTCTCGGTACTTATCCAGATTATTATACATCACATTTTTAGCAAAGGGACAGACTGGTAGGATCTTGTATTCGTGTTTACGCGCGTAATCGAAGACATATTTTAATAAGGCCTTACCTATGCCCTGCCCTTCTAATGCAGGATCAACTTCCGTATGGCGAATTACAATTTTACCCGCCTCGGTTTTTAAAAGATCAATATAGGCTTGCACCGGAGCATCCTCCTCTTTACGGTATTCAATATTGGCCTCGCTATTAGATCGCCAGTTTTCAGATATCATCGTATGTCCTTTATTTTATCAATTAACACCCGCGCCAATTCTAGCTTACTTTCGACCGACCAACCAGCTACATGCGGACTAAACAAGACTTTATTGCTGCTTAGGATAAACTTAAAATCGTCTGGCAGATTGGAATCGTACAAGTTTTCAAAACTGCTCTTTTCGTATTCTAAAACGTCTAAGCAGGCCCCGATAATTTTTCCCGATTTAAGACCATCTACCAAAGCCTTAGTTTCAACATTTTTCCCTCTAGCAGTATTGATAAGATAAAAGGGCTTGGTGCATACATCAATAAAGGCCTGATTGATGTAGTACTTTGTTTCTTCATTTTCGGGAAGGTGTAGACTAATAACATCCGCTTGGGCCTGCAATTGCGCTAGTTCCACTTCCTCTACATAGCTAGGACTATAATTGCTTTTATACTTATCGTAGGCCAAAATTCGACAGGACATTCCTTGCAATTTTTCGGCAAAAGCGCTGCCCATGTGTCCAAAGCCAATGATTCCGACCGTTTTTCCACGTAACTCATGACCGCGGTTTTCTTCTCTCAGCCACAAACCGGAGCGCACTTCTTTATCGGCTAAAATGAGTCGGTTAAAGAGAGCTAAAAGCATCCCTAGAGCATGTTCACCCAAGGCATGCCTATTCCCTTCAGGAGCGGCTAAGACCCTAATACCCTTCGATTTGGCAAATTCCACATCGATATTTTCTAGACCAGCCCCTACCCGAGCAATAAAGCGCAAATTAGTCGCCTGCTCTAAAATTGCCTGGTCAATGGGCATTCGGCTACGCAAGATTAGGCCACGATACTCTTCCCAATTAATCGCATCTGCAGAAGCTTTATACTCCTCCACTAATTGATAGCCCAATTCTGGAAGTTCCTTGAAGAAGAGTTCATGAACGGTGTCGAGTACTAATACCTTCATCGTATACGCCAAGTGAATCCGGTATTAATGAAATAGGTATTGTATAATCCCACAGCCGGCCCCACACCTAGTTGATTACCGGCAAACAACTCCAACTGAAAGGTTGGACTAAGCATGTAAGCGAAACCACCATCAAAGGCTAGGTAATCGCTATTCGCACTATTTAAACTTAGGCCGTAAACCTCAACAAAGGAAGACCATTTATCCTGACTATAAGCCAAGTTTAAAGTCCATTGCACCGTAAATGAAGTAGCTCTATCGCTGTAAATTCCAAGGTTTCCTGATAGTGACCAAGCGCCTAAAGCCAAGGAAGCCATTCCTCTTAAATCGTAGGCATCGAAATTACTTCTACCCAAAAAGCCCCATTGCAAAGGGTCCTCTGCCTTACTAAAGCTATAACGCAACATAATCCATGGCTGCCCTGAGTTAAAGCTGAAGTCATCGTTAAGCTGGGGCTGATTAAAATAATCGAAACCATAAGCTGCCCCTGCTTCTAAACCTCCACCCAAGCCGTATCGAAATTCGGTAAAAGAGGATAAATAACGCTGTGAAATAAAATCCCCTTCACGGAAGTCCTGCCATTGAAAGCCTTGCTGAACCTGCATTTCATGCAAATCTAAGCTCAGGGCGGAATAGGATTGCCCCGGACGATCGGAGCTAAAAGGGCTCTGAGCAAAAACAGGTGAAGCACAAAATGCGATGCAAACAAGAACAACTAGCTTCCTCATATTATAGACCTAGGATTAACTGACCGATTTGAAAGTAAAGAAAAAGGCCAATGATATCATTAAGGGTTGTGATAAAGGGGCCGGTTGCCAAGGCCGGATCTATCTTATAATTATTTAAAACGAGCGGTACAAAAGTTCCTATTAAAGCGGCTACAATAACCACCGATACCAGAGAAACGGAAACGGTCAAAGCCAATTCGGTTCCATATCCCAAGAAGAGGCTAGCGCCAACTATAATTATCCCTAATATTAAGGCATTAACCACCGCTACCCCAAGCTCCTTAGTAAGGCGAGCCATAGTGCTGCCGTCTATTGAATTGCTGGCTAAACCCTGAACAATAATTGCCGATGATTGCACCCCCACATTACCGCCCATCGCGGCGATTAGCGGAATAAAAAAGGCCAAAGCTGGTATGGAGGCTAGGTCACCTTCATAGCGTCTAATTACTGAAGCCGCTAGCAATCCACCGAAAAGTCCAATTAAAAGCCAAGGCAAACGTGCTTTGGTAATAGACCAAATCGTATCGTCGGCTTCTACTTCATCGGTAAGACCAGAGGCAAGGTTGTAATCCTCTTTGGCTTCATCCCTTATAATATCAACCACATCATCAATGGTAATACGCCCCACTAAGTGCCCTAGTGGATCCACCACCGGGATAACCACCAAGTCGTATTTCTGCATCAAATTGGCCACTTCCTCGGCCTCGGTGGTTACCTCTACCGACTGTACCTTCTGAGAATAAACCTCCGAGATAGGGGTTTTGGTAGACGTAGTAAGCAGCTTTTTCAAACTGAGGGTTCCCAGCAAGACATTGTCATCACTAACCACATAAACCGCATGCACATGCTCTACATCTTCCGCTTGTTTGCGCATTTCTTTTACGCATTGCAAAACCCGCCAACTATCCTTAACCTTAATTAACTCGGTTCCCATTAAAGAACCGGCGGTTCCCTCTGGATAAACCAATAATCGGGCTATATCTCGGGCTTGCTCTTGATCTTCAATACCACTTAAAACCTCCTTTCGTTGTTCTAGAGGCAATTCATTAATTAAATCCGCGGCATCATCAGAATCCAAGTTCTCAATGAGTTCCTTAGCAATTTCCTCACCCGTATAATCCTCCAAAAACTTAGCTCGTAGGTCATCATCAAGCTCCATGAGCACCTCTGCTGCCGTTTCGTCAGGGATTTGCTCAAAAAGTAATTTCGCTTCTGCGAGGTCCAGCTTACTAATGATTTCCGCTAAATCGGCCGGGTGCCCTTCATTATAAAGCTCCTCATGATTTTGCAAGCGACCCTCGCGAAGGTCTAATTCCAAGTCTTCGATATAGTCTTTGGTAATTTCCTGACTCATGCTTGTTCCAAGCTTTGGGTTAGATCAATAAATTCTTGATAGGACAGCTGCTCTGCCCTCTTCTGTAAAAGGCTATCAGACAGACCGTCGAGGGGTAAATTTAGACTTTTCAAGGCATTACGAAGGGTTTTACGCCTTTGATTAAAAGCCGCTTTCACTATTCGCTTTAATAAGGCCTCATTAAAATTAGCCCGGTAGTTCGCCTTTCGGCGGAAGCGAATTACGCCGGACCTCACCTTGGGAGGCGGACTAAACTCCTCTTTCTCTACCGTAAATAAATACTCCCTTTCGTAGTAAACGGCGCTTAGTACGCTTAAAATCCCGTAGGTCTTTGACCCTGGTTCTGCGCATAAACGATCGGCTACTTCCTTTTGGAACATGCCCGCCATTTCGGGAATTAGATCCACGTAGTCGAGCATTTTGAAAATAATCTGACTACTGATATTGTAGGGATAGTTTCCAATAAGGGCAAAGGGCTCCTGCATTAATTCTGATAAATCCAATTGCAAGAAATCAGCTGGAACAATATGACCTTGAAGTTTAGGAAAGTTTTGTTCTAAATAATGTACCGATTCGGTATCGATTTCAACTACATATAGTTCGGTATCCCGAGCCAAAAGGTGTTGCGTAAGCACGCCCATACCCGGACCAATTTCTAAAACTTTCTTATAGCCTTGAAAACTTAAGGCATCGCCTATGCGAGCTGCGGTTTCACTGCTCTTTAGAAAATGTTGTCCTAGGTGTTTTTTTGCTCTAACCATTAATCCTTAATTAATCCCGCCCTGCGTAATAAAGCCTTAGGGTCAGGATCTTGTCCGCGGAATTTACGATATACTTTGGCAGGATGATCTGTCCCCCCTGCAGCTAATAAAGCTCTGAATTTCTCGGCAGTTTCTGAATCAAAAATGCCTTTTTCTTGAAAGAGCTCAAAGGCATCAGCATCTAAAACCTCAGCCCACTTGTAGCTATAATAACCGGCCGAATAACCACCTTGGAAAATGTGACTAAAACTACAAGACATATTCGTTTCCGGGCTAGCTGGGAATAAGGCGGTCTCTTTAAATACTGCATCTTCAAAACTGGCCACATCCTCTTGGCCCCTTGCCTTATGATGCCAAGCCATGTCTAGTTTAGCAAAACTCAATTGTCGTACCGTGGCATATCCTTCCATAAAACTTGCCGAATCCTTGAGCTTCTGAACATATTCGGCGGGAATCTTAGTTCCGTCCTTATAGTGCACTGCGAAAAGATCTAAACATTCTTTCTCATAGCACCAGTTTTCAAGAATCTGCGAGGGTAATTCGACGAAGTCCCAATATACATTGGTACCGCTAAGGCTTGAGTATTTACTTTTTGCCAAGATTCCGTGCAGGCTGTGACCAAATTCATGGAATAAGGTTAGGACCTCATTAAAGGTTAGTAAAGATGGGCTATCCTTGCCCGGCTTAGTAAAGTTGCACACGATACTAACGTGTGGTCTTTGGTCTTCACCATTAATCATCTTTTGGGGTCGGTATGAGGTCATCCAGGCTCCATTACGCTTTCCGGCACGAGGGAAAAAATCGGCATAGAAGACCGCTAAATGAGAGCCGTCTTTGTCGATCACCTCATAGCTAATCACCTCGGGGTGATACTTCTGGATATCCTTACGCTCCTTAAAGCTAATGCCGTAAAGTTTTTTGGCCACTTGAAATGCTCCGTCAATTACCCTTTCCAGCTCGAAATAAGGTTTTAGCATATTGTCGTCAATGGCGTATCGCTTTTGCTTTAGCTTTTCTTTATAATACATTAGGTCCCAAGCCCTAAAATCTTCTAAGCTGTCTAATTCCTTAGCAAAGGCCCTAAGCTCTTCCAGCTCTCGACGGGCCGCTGGCATCGCTACTTCTTCTAATTCTGCTAGGAAAGACCATACCTTATCAGGGCTTTCGGCCATTCGCTCAGCTAGGGTGAAGTCGGCATGACTATCATAGGTCAGTAACTGTGCTCTTTCTCTACGAAGCTTAACGAGCTTCTGAATATTAGTCTTATTATCAAATTCCCCATCCTTGAAAGCCTTGCTTCCAAAGGCAAGAAAAAGCTCTTCTCTCCGCTTCCGATTACTGCAATAGGTCATAAAGGGGATAAAGCTTGGCGCTTGAAGACCAAAATAATATTTACCGCCCTGCCCTTTTTCTTCCGCCTCCGAAGCAGCGGCTTCGAGAGCGTATTCGGGCAAACCATCTAATTCGGATTTATCTAAGAAAAGAGCATAGTTATTGGTTTCGGCAAGTACATTCTCCCCAAAACTTAGACAAAGCTGCGCCAATTCCTGGTCGATTTGCCTTAAACGATCTCTTTCCTCCCCTTTCAACTTTGCCCCATTACGAGCAAAGGATCGGTAGGTTTTTTCCAATAGCATTTGGTCCTCTGGATCCAGGTTTAGAGCCTCCTTTTCCTGGTAAACGGCCTCAACCCTTTTAAATAAATCCGCATTGAGAATAACATCATTTCGATAGTCACTGAGCAAAGGAGAAAACTCTCGAGCTAACTTTTGAATCTCCTCATTGGTCTCAGCCGAATTTAGGTTAAAGAATACCTCAGCTACCCGACTTACCCCTTCACCTGCATTCTCCAGGGCTACTATTGTATTATCAAAATTGGGCTTATCTGGATTTTCACAAATCGCTTTAACCTCTTCCAATCCGATATCAATGGACTGCTTTAAAGCCGGTAAAAAATGTTGGTTTTCTATCTCTTCAAAAGGAACAGTTTGGAAAGGTCCTTTAAAATCCTCCAGTAAGGGGTTGTTCATTGCTGTAATCTTTCTCGCAAAGGTAAAGGATAGGTCAAGGAAATACGATCTACAGCGAAGGATCTCTGATAAGCTTTAGTGATTTACTTTTGCAGAATGGAAGATCTAAAAAACTTGAAGGAATCTCTTTTAGGTGAATGGCAAGAATTGAGGGACACCATTGACCAGGTGTTTTACTATTTAGAAGAAGAGGATTACCAAAGAAAAGGTAGTCAAGAAAATTCTTGGACCCTAGCAGAGGTACTTTTTCATATTAACCTATTAAATCGTCATTTCTTAAGTCAGATCAGCGATCTCAAGCCAGAAATGAAGGAAGTTAAAAAGCTTCCTAAAAGCTTTTATGCCAAAATGCTTCTGCCTACTATGCCCGCTGCGACTAAGGGTAAATCGAAAAAGAACTACAAAACTCCGCGCAGCACCGATCCCAAACATTGGGTCGCTAAGGGCCATGCAATTGTCCCTAAGGTTGTCTTCGCCGACTTACTTGCAGATCTCGATGAGTTGAAAGCCTATATTAACAAAATCGAAGAAGGAAATTTTGCCCGCTTAAAGCTGAAGGGCATAATCAAGGTCTTTAAACTTTATGTGCATGAAGCCCTATTAATTATGATAAGGCATAGTAGGAGACATATTTTGCAAGCTGAAAACATCCTTGCTGGAAAATAAAAAAGGGCCGCAAATCGCGGCCCTTTTTTATTGTATGGAGATAGATCTACTTTACAATTTTGATCCATAAATCGCCTTGGTATGCACCGTTTAATCCGCTCGACTTAGCTTGATCAGCTTCTTGGTAACTATTGAATTTCAATAAGTACACATAGTAGAAGTTATTGCTATTGTCTTGGAATACGCGGGCGTCTAAGCCTTGGCTATTCAATTTATTCATTAGACGGGTGGCGTTCGCCTGATTACCAAATACACCAGCGGTAACGTAGTACCCGGCAGAGCCTGGAGTTACGTTAGAGGCACGATTCGACTCAGGGTAAGAAGTTTGTCCACCACCAGTATTCTGATCGGCAGTATTATTCTGCTGATTGTTATCGAATGGCCTTGGAGGCAATTGACGACCATTATTAGCATTCTGCTGATTGCTATTGTTCTGGTTATTGGTGTTCTGGTTGCCACCATTCTGAGCCGCTTGCTGACGAAGATCTTCCAGTTCTTTCTGCATTTTCTTCTTCTCTTCTTCAAGCGCTTTCTTCATTTCGCCTTTGTAGCTATCCTTGAATTCCTTCAATTTCTCATCTACCGTTTCTTCAACTTCGTCTTTCTGACGACGTTGCATAAGTTTCAAGCGCTTGATTTCATTCTTCATACGCTCATTCTCCTTATTGCTACCAAAGCGATAGGTAAGCATGAACTCATGACTAGTACCAAAGCTAGAGCCATAAGTATTAGTAGAGAAGTCATAGGCATAACCCAAGGTTAACTCCTCAGTAAGGTTAACCCCAACATTGGCAGTAACCCCATAATCAGAACGATACATGGCACCGATATAACCGTACTCAGTCATACGATACAATAATCCAGCATCAATCTGGAAGGGAACCGACTCGGCTGCGCGTACCATAATAATGGGACTTAAAACTTGCTTGTCGCCAGCAAATTTGAAGTCATATTGCAAAGTGGCCACGTAGTGACGAATCAAATTGTAATTGATATCGCTTGGATTACGAGCAAAGTTTACATTCTGACTTAATAGCTGTGGCGCCGCAAACCCTAAGGTAAACTCCTGGACTTTTAAGCTCAATCCTAGGTTTATATCAAAGGTTCCCCGGTTCGGGGCCACTACCGAATAGATATCACCTAAGTCACGGGCACGCACGGCATTTTGATCAATGCTTTGATTCACGTAACCCGCGCCAATACCACCTGAAAAGCTGATATCGTCGCTGAGACGCACGTAATAGGCATAGTTACCGTAGGCCCCTAATCGGCTAAGGATATCGGTTTTATCGCTAAAACCATAAATACTCCAACCTACTTTCTGGTCATTTAATGAGCCATTTACCCCAATTGCGGAGGTTTCAGGTGAGCCCTGAATACCGCTCCACTGACGGCGATGCAACATGGTTGCTTCGGTTACTCCAGCACTTCCCGATAAAGCCGGATTATAAATATATGGAGTAAAGAAGTAATTACTATAGAGTGGAATTTGCTGGGCTTTTGCCACAGTTACCATTAGTCCAACTCCAATCAAAAAGGCTAATTTCTTCATCTTGTTCATCTTATTGTTGGTTACGGATTATGGTGACTGCATTTCGCATGCGTATTTCTCCACCACAGTCTAATACATAGTAATAAGTTCCGTCCGGAAGTTCATTACCACCATTATCTACCCCGGTCCATAGGCCGTTGAAATTATCATCGCTGTAGACCACCGATCCCCAACGGTTCATGATTTCAATGGAACAAGCGTCGCCATCCAGCAATTCTCGAATATCCCAAACATCATTTAAGCCATCATTATTAGGCGTAAAGATGTTATAGGCCTTATTAATCAAATTGATCTGATCGGGGAAGGTCTTATTAATTATCAGCTGAAGTGAATCAATACCCACACAACCACGAGAGTTTGTTACTTCCACATAAATCCATACTGTATCCGAAAGCACACCGTCTTCTAAGACCTTACTCACTTGGATACTCTGACTTAAGAAGTCGCTAAACTCAATTGGCTTACTTGCCCACCAACGGTAATTGGTACCTCCAAAAGCGGTAAGGGTTGCGGTTTCTCCAGACTCAATTACTTGATCTGGACCGGCAGCAGCATTAACCACTAAAGGATAAACAATTACGGTATCTCTGGTAATACAACCATTAACACCGGTTGCCTCCACTGGATAACTACCCGGAATATTGATGTAACGAGTAGCACCATTTACTTGACCACCTTGCCAAGTAACCTGGTTAAAGTTTCCTTGCGCAACGAATAGGATGCTGTCACCCGGACATAAACCTACTGAATCGCCAGGGAAGAAGTTTAAGCTCGGTGGTTCATAGAATACAACCATCACACTATCGGCACGGAAGTCACATAATTGGTTTCCAAAACGATTCACGTAGCTGGTACGTAATTGGAAATACAGGGTATCAAATCCGCTAATCGAATAGGTGGTATCCAAAACCAAACTCGGATTAGTATCGGTTTGAAGGATGGCCCAGTTATTTCCATTAGGGTTCCACTGATACCATTGATAGTCCCAAGGAAGCAGTCCTAACATGGTATCGGTGGCCGTAACCAAAGCACTGTCGTATAGACAGAGATTTAAGCCAGTTAAACCACTATTAGTACCAGGGAATTGGACCTCAATTACTTGGGTTTCTGGCACCGTATCTACAAAACTGCGGAACACTCTCGATGTATCCGAACAGATTCCATCATCAATAGATACAAACCAACGGCCCGATTCTTTGATAACTAAAGTTTGATTGGTTTCACCCACCAAGGGGTATTTTACTCTTAATCCACTAATAGGATCAATAGAGTCGGTTAACCATTGGTAACTGTAATTATAGCCGAAATTACTTAAGGTAGTAGGCGTACTTGGCGCCGATAAAATCGCTGAATCAGTTTCACAGAAGTTAACCGAGTCGAGGCCTAAGATGAAGGCATTGGGAGAGTTCACCACTGTTACGTCAAATTCTGGGAACCAACGTACCGCCACACTATCGGAGAAGAACACACAAGTTTCTATACCGGTAAAGGTGGTCCGGCGAGCAATTCGTACCCTAAAATAACGCAATGCAGGTTTAGGGTTTTGGAAGTAAGGTTGTCCTGCGTCCGATAAACTGGTATCTACCACTAAGGTAGGCAGGGTATCAAAACTTAGGTTATTTAGCGGCTGACCAGAAACTGATTTCCAAGGATTTGCTCCCGCAGGAACGGTTGGATCATACCACTGCCAGCGGTAAGAAACGTCCTGTGGCCAACTCTGAGAAGGAATGGTAGTTAGTAATACCGAATCCTTCATACATATTTCGTTAAATACTGTGGGTCCGGCTAAACCGGGGAAAGGCACCCCAGCAATTACCGCATTCGGAACCGAGTCGATATTCACCCAAAACTTATTCACTTCGGGAGTAGTATCGGTACAATAGCCATCGTTAACTACTAGGCGATAATGGTTCCAACCTCTAACTGAAGAGTTCTGGTTAATTTGTAAGATACGCTGGGTCGCGGTGGCAGTAGTTAAGGCGTACCAATCGCGCAGACCTGTAACCGGATTAAAGGAATCGGTTAGCCACTGATAGGTAAATGTTAGATTAGGCGGAGGAAGAGGCCCGTTTAATAAGGCTATATCCGACTCACATAATTCAATCGAATCACGCGGTGAATTATTACCGGCCACAGGATTATCTACCCGGTAGGCATTAGCATTAGCCGCATTTGCGGCGTCAAATGTTATTGTTGTAGGGGTGTTTATCGGCGTAACCAGCACGGTATCCGAGTAAATTGGACAATTACCATTATTGGTTAATCGAGCATAATAAGCACCCTGTCCGTAGCCTACTTTCAAAGAGTCTTTGGTTTCGCCTTGCAGCTGAAAAGCACCATTAAACCACTGAATAGCAGTACCATCAGTAGTAACTCGTATGTAGATCGAATCTCCAAAACAAACCCCTAAATCTACCGAGGTTGAATAGGGGTTATCTACAGTGTCAATTTTAACGCCATTACGGATAGTAGCAACCGAATCAATAAAACCAACCGTAGGAATACGGTTTATCTGACGGAAAGTGGTATCACTAAATCCGTCGATCGGAGTAATTGTTCCATTGCTATTGCGGTTGATTATGCGGAAGCCATAAATGCCAATAGGCGTATTACATGGCATTACTAAAGAAGCCCATTTTTTACCACTACTAAAGGTATCCGAAGGTAAGGTTACCGCTACCGGTGGATCATTCTTCTCCAACTTAGTTAGCTCCAGCAAAGTAGCAGAGCCCCAATTGAGAGCTGGACTAGTCGCTAATTGATATTCAAAACTGGAGTTAGAAGGAAAGTTGGCATTCGGCTTAATCTCGTATTCAATCACAATGGTATCACACTGACAAGTAGCGTCCGCGAAATTGACATTGGTGGTACCATTTAGAATGTCAATTTTACCGGCCGAAACAATGTTTTGAGCCCAGAGTGAGGAAGAAAAGCTTATGCCTAAAAGGAAGACAAAATACTTTAACAGGTTCTTCTTCATAATAGTTGTTGTTTGCAAAATGTTGGCAATTTAACTTAATCGCTCCTACAAATGTAGGTCAATTAGTAGCAAATCCCTGTAAATTAGTAACCGCTTTATCCACGATATACAAGGAATTGACAGTATTACGAATAAAATATTATAAAGGTGGGGTTTCTAAAACAAAGGCTTAGAGCATTTTACTTTGCAATAGAGGGAATAAAAACCTTCTTCCGGGAGAGTCCGCACGCTAAAATTCATGGACTAGCCGCCCTTCTCGTCATCGCCTTAGGAGCTTACTTGGAGTGCACAATTCATGAGTGGCTTGCCCTTATTGTCTCTATAGCTTTGGTTCTTGGGATGGAAGCCCTGAATTCGGCTATCGAATATACGGTTGACCTAATTAGTCCGGAACAACATCCTTTAGCTAAAAAAGCCAAAGACGTTGCCGCGGCAGCCGTGCTTATTTGTGCGTTATTTGCCTTGGTAATTGGAATTATAATCTTTGTCCCAAAAATTATTCATGCATTCTGAGGTTTTAAACTCCATCAAACAAAGTCTCCAGCAGGAGCTTAGTGTTAAAGAAGCTTTGTATCGCATTTGCAGTATCATAGAGATACAGCTCGACAAATACAATTGGGTAGGCTTTTACTTTATGAATCATCAAAGTAGAAAGCTGCATCTAGGTCCTTATATAGGTGCACCCACCGACCACACTATTATTGATTTCGGAAAAGGTATTTGCGGACAAGTAGCAGAAAGTGGTGAAAGCTTTTTAGTAGATGATGTAAATGCCCAAAGCAATTACATCGCCTGTAGCATCGATGTGAAATCTGAGATTGTAGTTCCCATGTATTATAAAGATCAGTTAATTGGTCAGATTGATATTGACAGTAATACCATTGCCGCATTCGATCACCGTGATGATGCCTTTCTTAAGGAGGTAAACCGATTAATTGTTGACCGTTACCAAGAGGAACTAATTGAATACCTCGAGGAACTCATTTAATTATTGACCGGTACGAATTGCGTCTACCGGATTGAGTCGGGAGGCGCTAAGAGCTGGGATAAAGCCTGATACCAAGCCAATTACCACTGAAATCCCCATTCCTTGGATTAGATTCTTACTGCTTAGTTGAATTTGGAAACTCATGTCTTCCATAAAGAAGGGTAAGGCAAGCTGACCCAAGTAAACCATAAATATCCCGAGTCCGCCCCCGATTACACAAAGGATAACCGATTCCAGCAAGAACTGCATCAAGATAAAAATGCGCTTGGCGCCTAAACTCATTTGTATTCCAATTTGGTTGGTGCGCTCCTTTACGCTCACGAACATAATATTAGCGATTCCAAAACCACCGACCAGTACCGAAAAGCCACCGATAACCAATCCCGCTAGACCAATCACTGAAAAAAGTTGATCGAGATTATTGGAAATCATCGATATTTCATTGAGGGCAAAGTCATTGTCTGCCTTAGGCTTTAAGCGCCGAATCGAGCGCATGGTACCTATTATTTCATCGCGTAATTCCGACATCTCCACTCCTTCTTTAGCAGAAATCATAATGGTAGACCCATTCTGATTTTTAAGACTCATCAGGTTACCTACATATTGGATAGGAACAAAAATGCTCCCATCAAAATCATTTCCAATAAGGCTTTTACCCTGTTTGGCCACCACGCCAATAACCTTGAGCTTTCGGCCCAAAACACTAAAGGTGCGACCCACTGGATTGACCCCAGGAAAAAGCCCCTGGGCAACATCATAACCTAAAATGGCAATTGGAGAACCTTTGCGTGATTCTAATTCCGAGAAATAACGACCCTCTTCAATTTCAAAATTCCAGATATAGTTATAGGCGTGGGAAACGCACATCACATTTACCCCTTCTACGCTGTTAAGCCCATATTTTAAAGTTTGTTGAACCCCAAAGAGATAAGCGACATGCTCCGCATTATTCATGCGGCTGGCCAGTTTCTCCATTTCATAATAATTAGGCTCTGGCCTTTGAAAATAGTGCCACCATTTGTATTCACCGCCGCCTCCACCCCAAGGCCACTTCTGAATGTATACCACATTGGAACCAAGGTTCTGAACGCTAGAACGTATCGAACGTTCCAAAGAGTCTACCATCGTGAAAACGGCTACAATGGTTAAAATGCCAATGGTTACTCCCAACAAAGAAAGGAAGGTGCGTAAACGATTTACCCTAAGCGCGTGTAGAGCAAAATTGAGACTTTCTTTTAAGATCCGAAGGTATAGCATATGCGGTTGCTCAAATGTACGAGATAATTGAATTCTGGATTCAAAAGCACCTAAAAAAGCCCTAATTTTGCCCCTCTAAAAAATCATAGGATGTCCCATAATTCAGAAGCGCCTAGAGCCTTAATTTCAGTATTTTACAAAGATCACTTAAACGAGCTAGCTAAGGCACTGGTTGCCAAAGGTTACCAATTACTTTCTACCGGCGGTACTCGCCAATTTTTGGAGGATCATGGTCACCAAGTAGAGGCTGTCGAAGACCTTACTGGTTATCCTTCTATTTTAGGTGGTAGAGTAAAAACTTTACACCCCAAGGTTTTTGGTGGAATTTTAGGACGTCGTTCATTGAGCTCTGATCAGACTGAAATGCAAGAATTTGGTCTACCAAATATTGACGTTGTAGTCGTAGATCTATATCCTTTTGAGGAAACCCTAGCTTCTGGTGCCGAGCACCAAGACATCATTGAAAAGATTGATATCGGCGGTATATCTTTGATTCGTGCGGCAGCTAAAAATTACCAGGATTGCTGGATTATCCCCAGTCGTGACTTATACCAAGATGCCATAGAAGTTTTAGAGAAGGGAGAGCAGAATATCGAAACGCGTAAGCGCTATGCTGCCGAGGCTTTCCGGATTTCTTCGCAATACGATACCCATATCCAAGCTTACCTAAGTGGTGATTACCAAAACCTTATTCTAGGCAAGGCCAATGGCCTACGCTACGGAGAAAACCCACATCAAAAAGGTACCTTCTACGGTAAGATGGAAGAGGTTTTTGAGCAATTGCATGGAAAAGCTCTTTCCTACAATAATTTGCTTGACGCTGATGCGGCAGTAAACTTATTGGATGAGTTTGAAGACTGTACCGTAGCGGTATTAAAACACAATAATGCCTGTGGTATTGCTAGTCGCCCATCAGTATTAGAAGCTTGGCAAGATGCATTAGCTGGCGATCCTGTTTCGGCCTTCGGAGGAGTATTGATCTCTAATCGCGAAATTGATGCAGCAACCGCTGAGGAAATGCATAAAATCTTCTTCGAGATTGTAATCGCCCCCTCTTACAGCGCAGAAGCCCTTGAAATACTAAAGCAGAAGAAAAACCGCATCATTTTGATTTTGAAGGATTTCGACCGCCCAAAAATGCAATACCGCACCCTTCTTAACGGAATCTTAGCGCAAGAAAAAGACCATCACACCGATAGTAGAGCAGATTTAAAGAACGTTACCAAGGCCCAAGCATCTGAGCAAGAAATTGAAGATTTACTTTTTGCTTCCAAAATTTGTAAGCATACCAAATCAAATACTATTATCTTAGCGAAGAACAAGCAATTGATCGCGGGGGGTACCGGTCAGACTTCTAGAGTAGACGCCTTAAGACAAGCAATTGTTAAAGCTAAAGCCTTTAAATTTGACCTCCAAGGAGCCGTAATGGCCTCCGACGCTTTCTTCCCATTCCCTGACTGTGTTGAAATTGCCAATGAAGAAGGAATTAAAGCTGTGATCCAGCCTGGTGGCTCTATCAAGGATCAATTGTCGATTGACTTTTGTGATGAGCACCAAATGAAAATGGTATTCACAGGAGTAAGACATTTTAAACATTAAGACAAATTGGGACTTTTTGATTTTTTACGGGAGGACATTGCAATTGACCTAGGAACGGCTAACACCCTAATCATTCACAATGATAAAGTGGTAGTAGATGCGCCTTCAATTGTAGCAAAAGACCGTGCCAGCGGAAAGATTATTGCCGTGGGGCAAACCGCTCGCCAAATGCATGGTAAAACGCATGAAAACATTAAAACCATTCGTCCTTTAAAGGACGGAGTTATAGCCGACTTCGAGGCCTCTGAAGCCATGATTCGCGAAATGATAAAAAGCATTCCGGCCTTGCAGAAACGCTTGGTCCCTCCTGCTCTACGGATGGTTATTTGTATTCCCTCTGGAATTACTGAAGTAGAAAAAAGAGCGGTTAAAGATTCTGCTCAGCATGCAGGCGCACGCGAGGTGTACCTTATCCACGAACCCATGGCCGCTGCTATTGGTACGGGAGTAGATGTGCAAGAGCCCAAAGGAAATATGATTATTGATATCGGTGGAGGTACTACCGAGATTGCAGTTTTAGCTTTAGGGGGTATTGTCGCCGACAAAAGCATAAAAGTTGCTGGTGATGTATTCACCAATGATATTGCCTATTACATGCGAACCCAACACAATCTTTTTGTGGGTGAGCGCACTGCCGAGGAAATCAAAATTCAAATTGGATCTGCTTTAGATGATTTGGAGAATCCACCTGAAGAGATGCCCGTACAGGGTCGTGACCTATTAACCGGAAAGCCAAAGCAATTAATAATTACCTACAAGGAGATCGCTAAGGCCCTCGATAAGTCCATTATACGTATTGAGGACGCTATCATGGAAGCACTTTCCATGACGCCACCAGAATTAGCCGCGGATATATACAATAGTGGTATTTACCTTGCTGGTGGTGGTTCGATGTTAAGAGGATTAGATAAACGGATTAGCATGAAAACTGATTTACCAGTTTACGTAGCCGAAGATCCTTTAAGAGCCGTAGTACGTGGTACTGGTATTGCGCTCAAAAACATTGGTAAGTATAACTTCCTGATGACCTAATTTAATATGCGCTACTTCCTACTGCTGCTCAATCGGAGCCGAGTACTGATCCTTTTTTTGGTTCTGGAAGTAATCGCATTGACTTGGATTAGTTCTAGTCGTTCCTACCCTCGCGCTGCGGTTAAAAGTAAAACGGCGGAAATAAGTGGCCGCTTTAACACTTGGGGTCAAGAATGGCGTAACTTCCTAAATCTTCGTATTGAAAACGAGCATTTAGCCAAAGAAAACGCCCAGCTTAGAGCATTGATTGATGCATCTATACTAGCGCAAAACTATGGTGCGGATACCATTCGCGACAGTGTTATTGGTCAGCATTATACCTATATCCCCGCTCAAGTAGTTAATAGCAGCTTTTTAAAAGTCAATAATTACATCCTCATTGATAAAGGAGCACGTAGTGGTTTGCGCAGCAATATGGGGGTCATAAATAATAAAGGTATCGTTGGAGTAATAACCAGTGTTAGTGAAAACTTTGCGAGAGTATTACCCCTAATTCATCCCAATATTAGCTTAAGTGCCGCGCTAAAAAATAATGGCTTTTATGGTCCATTAAAATGGGATGGTAAAAGCTATCGACAAGCCCAACTCTACGATATCCCTCGTTATGCGGAGGTTAGCCAGGGTGATACAATAATCACCGATGGACGCTCCAATATTTTCCCACCCAATATTCAAATTGGAACAGTTATAAGCGGCAGCCTCCAGGCAGACCAAAACTTTTATCGATTGGAAGTGGAGCTAAGCACGGACTTTGCCAAAATTGATAATGTATACGTGGTAAAAAACCTTCTATCTGAAGAAGCTGACTCCCTAATGCAAGAGCAAGAATGAAATTTCTAAAAGACTTCATATTGTTCTTAGTGATTATCCTGTTGCAGGTTAGCATCTTCAATAACTTTTTGTTTTTCGGCTACATGAACCCCTATCTGTATGTTTATTGGCTCTTAAGCAGAAATAATGAAGATCAAAGGGCACTTTACTTGATTCTAGCCTTTGTTTTGGGGGCAAGCATCGACATCTTCGAAGGAAGCGGGGGGATGCATGCTTTGGCCACCACTTTTATTGCCTTTATACAGCCTTATTTATGGCGCCTGGTGCATAAGCATGGAGAAGAAGACGAGGAGGCTCCTTGGCTTCAGCAATTAAGCTTAGACCGTAGACTGGTTTTTTTAATCCTTGCTCTTTTCCTTCACCACCTAGTGCTCTTTACGGCCGAAAACTTCGGTTTTAACAATGTGGGTATCTTATTAAAGCGAAGCCTTTACAGCTCTATCTTCTCCTTTATATTTGTAGGTATCTATCAATTTTGGAAGGCTCGCCGTTAAATGCAACGTAAGCACCTACTTTTCTTCTTCTTTCTTAGTGTGGCCTTGGTTTTTATTGGTCGGCTTTTTTACATCCAAATTTTAAAGGACGATTACAAACTATCGGCTTTAAACAATGTGATTCGCAAGGAAAAAATTTACCCAGGTCGTGGACTTATCTATGATCGAAATGGGGTGCTATTGGTAGGGAATCAGAGTGCCTATGATCTCATGGTAATTCCAAGCCAAATCAAAAAATTGGATACCATTGCCTTTTGTGACTTATTGGACATAGACAAAGACCGCCTCATCCAAAATCTTAAAAAAGCTAAGGCATATAGCTACCTAAAACCATCCATCTTCATGAAGCAGATTTCCAAGGAGAAGTTTGCTTTCATTCAGGAAAAGCTGCACGAATTTCAAGGCTTTTACCCCCAGAAAAGGATTCTCAGATCCTATAACTTTAACTCGGCCTCAAATGTAGTAGGGTTTATCGGCGAAGCCTCGGTGGGTTTCATAAAAGAAAATCCAAGTTATAGCCAGGGTGACCTTATCGGTAAAACCGGAATTGAAAAGGCCTATGAGAAAGAATTAAGGGGTAAAGCCGGAGCAGAGTACCATTTGGTGGACGTACACAATCGCAGTAAAGGATCTTATCAGAATGGTATCTACGATACCTTACCCGTGCCAGGTTCCGACTTACACAGCACCATTGATATTTACCTTCAGGCTTATGGGGAACAATTAATGCAAAACAAGAGAGGGTCGGTCGTAGCCATTGAACCAGAAAGTGGTGAGATTCTAGCATTAGTTACCAGCCCTAATTACGACCCTAGTCTAATGATTGGACGTGATCGCACCCGAAACTACAGCGAACTATATTTAGACAGCATTAATAAGCCCCTCTTTGATCGTGGTTTATTGGCAGAATATCCGCCGGGCTCTCCCTTTAAGGTTATTAATGCCCTGATTGGTTTACAAGAAGGGACCCTAACTCCACGCAGCACCTATACCTGTCATCATGGATTCCATTGGGGAAGTTTACACGTAGCTTGTCACTGCGACACCTACTCACCTATTGCTCTACGTACTGCTATTAGTAAAAGTTGCAATAATTACTTCTGTCGGGTATTTAAGGGGGTTATAGAGAAATATCCTAGTGCTCAGGAAGGAATGAACGCGTGGAGTAATCACGTAAAGAGCTTTAATCTTGGGCGGTATTTAAACAACGACCTACCCACCGGCCGTAAAGGTCTAGTGCCTAATGCCGATTATTACGATCGCGCCTTCGGATATACCGGTTGGAAAGCGGTGAGCACCATCTCATTAGGTATTGGTCAGGGTGAATTACTTCTAACGCCCATTCAAATGGCGAATATGACTGCTGCCATTGCTAACCGAGGTTATTACTACACCCCGCACATCGTCAAAAGAATCGGTGATAAACCTAGCCAGGATACTAACTTCACCAAAGCTAAATACACCACCATTGATAGTGTTCATTTTTCGACGGTCATTGAGGGGATGTTTGACGTTTTTGAAAGTGGTACTGCCCGAGGTTCTCGCATGGAAAACATTGAAATGTGTGGCAAAACGGGTACGGCAGAAAACCCGCATGGCCAAGATCACTCCATCTTTGTGGCTTTTGCCCCTAAAGACAATCCTAAAATCGCTATTTCCATCATAGTTGAAAACGGATATTGGGGTAGCCGCTGGGCAGCTCCTATTGCTAGTCTTATGATTGAGCGGTATTTAACCGATACCATTAGTAGGCCAAATCTCGAAAAGAGAATGTTGCAAGGTGATTTGAGCGATGAATACGAATCCCAATTAGTGAAGATCTACGGAGAAGAAGTAGTTGATAAACTGAAAGTGCCGGATGAGACAGAATGATCGACTTTTTTATAATGTAGATTGGATTAGCATCCTATTGTTCTTCCTGCTGGCATTTTTAGGTTGGGCCAATATTTATGCCGCAGTATACGACGAAAATCACGCAAGTATCTTTGACCTAAGCCAACGCTACGGTAAACAATTGCTTTGGATTGGTACCTCGGTCCTAATAATCATATTCCTTTTCATTTTAGACGGTAACCTCTTTCAAACTCTGGCTTATCCTATTTATATCCTCAGTATGCTTAGTCTCTTAGGGGTACTCCTATTTGGAAAGGAAATTGCAGGCGCTCGTTCCTGGTTTGTCTTTGGCGGCTTTAGCTTACAGCCCTCGGAGTTTGCAAAATTTGCCACAGCCCTGGCTTTAGGGGCATTCTTAAATAAACAAGGGAGGGACCTTAGTAGGTGGAAGGATAAGATAATGGCCTTTATCATTATAGGTCTGCCGGCAATTTTAATTATCCCTCAACCTGATCCAGGATCGGCCTTGGTTTACTTTAGCCTGATTTTGGTACTGTACCGAGAGGGCTTGTCTGGCTCCTATATTTTCCTAGGGATAAGTGTAGCCGTCTTATTTATTCTTAGTTTACTAATACCCACCCTCTATTTACAAATTGGATTAGCCCTTATCGCTTTATTAATCGCCTACCTCGGTCGAAGAAGCAAAGGCTTCTGGATTAGAGTTTTGGCGATTCTTAGCATGGCTTTACTTTTGGTAAACTCAGTTGATTACGCCTTTAATAATATTCTTGAAGATCGACATCGAAATCGTATCAATATACTTCTAGGAAAGGCCCACGACCCCAAAGGAATTGGTTATAATACTACTCAGTCTATGATTGCGATTGGTTCGGGAGGATTTAGTGGCAAAGGCTATTTGAATGGTACCCAAACTAAATTTGACTTTGTGCCCGAACAGAGTACCGATTTTATTTTCTGTACCGTAGGCGAGGAATGGGGGTTTCTAGGCAGCAGCCTATTAATTCTGCTTTTTGTTCTACTGTTTTTTAGGATTGTCCAGCTTGCTGAAAGGCAGAAAAACCGCTTCGCTCGTGCTTATGGCTATGCCGTGGTGAGCATATTGTTCTTCCATTTTACCATTAATATTGCCATGACCATTGGCCTGGCCCCGGTAATTGGCATTCCCCTACCCTTTTTCAGTTATGGTGGTTCCTCACTCTGGGGCTTTACCTTCTTGCTATTTATATTGATAAAGCTAGACAGTTTCCGCTGGCAAACCCTGTAAAGCTAAGACGAAATCTTAGGTCAAGTAAAAAAAAAGTCCCCTCGAAGGGGGACTTGTTAGTTCTGGATCATTTCAAAGCTAAGACCGTTATCCAATTCTTGGCGGTGGTAGGACCGCGAAAAGTTTAGGATATTTTGAATGGTCTGCGGATTTGGTTTAGCGTTAATCTGATACTCATGTTTAAGAATAGTAGTGTTATCCATGCACCTTGTATTAGTTAGACAAGTATCTAACGAAAGGGGCAGAATATTATTTTAGGAACTAGTCAAAGAAACATGATTTTTCTCCATCAGCTTACGCAGATTAATAAGGGCATAACGCATCCGGCCTAGAGCCGTATTGATCGAAACCCCAGTTTGATCCGCAATTTCTTTAAAGCTTAATCCGCTAAAATGGCGCAATTTCAATACCTCTAATTGCTCTTCTGGTAACTCTAAAATAAGGCGGTGTAAATCCTTCTCAATCTGCTCACGAATCATTTCTGACTCCGCATCCGGTGAACCGTCTTTGATAATCTTGAAAATATCGTACTCATCATTAGGAGCCACCGTAGGCATACGTTTTTGCTTACGGAAGTGATCGATCACCAAATTGTGGGCAATACGCAGAGACCAGTTCAAAAACTTGCCTTCCTCGTTATACTTGCCACGGCGCAGAGTTTTGATGATTTTAACAAATGTGTCTTGAAATACATCATTCGCTAAATCGCGATCTTGAATTTTACTCAGGATATAAGAGAAAATTCTTTGTTCGTGCTTGGAAATTAAAAAGGCTAAACCTTGCTCTTCACCTTCCAAATACAGCCTGATTAGCTGTGCGTCAGTCATTGCTTTGTAGTCCATAGTCAACCTTGATTGGGTTAGTAATTCAATCTATAAATTCAATCAAGTAACTATGCTTCTATAGGCAAAGAGTCTTTAAATGTGATTTGCAAAACGGCCAATTATTGTGCCGTGCTTAAAACAAATATATAATTTTCTTTGTCAATCCTGCAAACGGAAGCAAATTGATACTTTTGAACGAGCTATTTCTCCCCTATTAAATGAGTACGAAAAAGGCAAGCAGCAAGGACTGGATTGACATCCAAGGCGCAAGAGTGCACAACCTAAAAAATATTGATCTCAAGATCCCTCATCAAAAATTAACCGTTATTACGGGATTGTCGGGTTCGGGTAAGTCATCATTAGCATTCGACACCCTCTATGCCGAAGGGCAACGTCGTTATGTGGAAAGCTTATCTTCCTATGCCCGTCAATTTTTGGGGCGCTTAGATAAACCGGAGGTAGACAGCATAAAAGGTATATCGCCAGCGGTAGCGATTGAACAGAAGGTAATTTCGCGTAATCCTCGGTCAACGGTAGGAACCAGCACAGAGATTTATGACTACTTAAAAGTCTTATACGCTCGTATTGGCAAGACTTATTCTCCTATTAGCGGGGAAGAAGTAAAAAAGCATCAAATTGAAGATGCTATCACTTTTGTGAAGTCATTAGAGCCCCAAACCCGGGTTTTACTCAAAAGCCCTTTCCTACTTCACGATCGTTCATTAAAGGGTCAATTAGCGATATTAGAACAACAGGGCTTCTCTCGGTTAAGCTATAAGGGGGAAACCTTGCTCATTTCGGAACTTGAGCTTAAAGAAGTAAAGAATCCTGAGGAAGATTTAGAAATTGTGGTTGACCGCCTAACGGCGGAGATGGATACTGATGATCAAGTCAACCGCTGGACTGATTCCTTACAGACTGCTTTCTTCGAAGGCCGAGGTATTTGTCGAATTGAAATTTACCCGAGTGGCGAAAGCACCGAGTTTAGCAATAAGTTTGAGGCAGATGGAATCGAATTTGAAGAGCCCAGTCCTCACCTCTTCAGTTTCAACAATCCTTATGGTGCCTGTCCTAAATGCGAAGGATTTGGTAATATCATGGGGATTGATGAAGACTTAGTTATTCCGGATACAAGCCTTTCAGTTTATGAAGATGCGATTTTTCCCTGGCGAGGAGAAAAGATGCAGGAATGGAAGGAACAGCTCTTAAGAGGAGCAGAAAAGGCAAATTTCCCTATTCATAGACCCATATTTGAATTGAGTCAGGCTGAATACGATCTACTTTGGGACGGATGCAGCCACTTCAAAGGCTTACACCAATTTTTCAATTACTTAGAGTCAAAATCCTACAAGATTCAGTTTCGCGTTATGCTTTCCCGATACCGTGGCAAAACGCGTTGCACTAGCTGCAAAGGCAGTCGCTTACGCAAAGAAGCTTCCTACGTGAAAGTCGCAGGAAAAGCGATAAGCGAATTGGTGAATTGGCCTATAGATAAGCTGAGAGATCATTTCGAACAGCTCGAATTATCCGAATCAGACCAGAAGATTGCCAAACGACTCTTGGTGGAAATTCGTAGTCGCCTCAATTATCTATGCGAGGTTGGATTACCTTACCTCAACTTAAACCGAGTTTCGAATAGTTTATCTGGAGGTGAGTCGCAACGAATAAATCTAGCAACCAGCTTAGGAAGTGCCTTAGTGGGCTCTACCTACATTTTAGATGAGCCCAGCATTGGACTGCATCCACGCGATACCGAGAAGCTTATTAAAGTGGTGAAGAGTCTGCGTGATTTGGGTAATACCGTGGTTGTAGTTGAGCACGATGAGGAACTTATGGAAGCTGCCGACTACTTAGTGGATATTGGGCCAGATGCAGGCATTCATGGCGGTGAAGTGATTTACGCTGGCGAAGCGCAAGGGGTTAAGGAGCAAACTGAGTCCTATACGGCACGCTACCTTAACGGACTGGAAAAAATTGAGATTCCCACGAAAAAAACTCCGCGAAAATTTATCAGCCTTAAAGGCGCGCGCGAAAACAATTTAAAAAACATCGATATTGATATACCCTTACACTGCTTTAGCGTAGTGACCGGTGTAAGCGGTTCGGGTAAATCGAGTTTAATTCGAAAAATACTTTATCCTGCCCTTAAAAAGCGCTTAGGAGCTTATGCGGATAAGACCGGTAAGTTTGCCGCCTTGGAAGGTTCCATCGAAAGTTTAAGCGATGTAGAATTTGTGGATCAAAATCCGATTGGGAAAAGCTCGCGCAGTAACCCCGTTACCTATCTTAAGGCCTATGACGATATCAGAGCATTATTTGCCGCACAACCCTTAGCCAAGACTCGAAAATATAAACCGGGCTTTTTCTCCTTTAATATTGATGGTGGTCGCTGCGAGAAATGTCAGGGCGAAGGTGAAATCACCATTGAAATGCAGTTTATGGCTGATGTGCATTTACGTTGTGATGAATGTGAAGGAAAGCGGTTTAAAAAAGAAATTCTTGACGTTCAATTCGAAGGGAAGTCGATATTCGATATCCTTGAAATGACAGTAGATGAGGCGATGGACTTCTTCCGAAATTCGGATCAACATAAGATTGCCGATAAAATAAAACCCTTGCAAGACGTAGGTTTGGGTTATGTGAGCCTGGGGCAAAGCTCCTCCACCCTTTCTGGTGGGGAAGCCCAAAGGGTAAAATTAGCCACCTTCCTCGGCAAAGGAAGCGCTCAGAACCCGGTGCTCTTCATTTTTGATGAGCCCACTACTGGACTGCATTTCCACGATATCAAAAAGCTACTTCAAAGCTTTTATGCTTTAATAAAAAATGGGCATTCGGTTTTGGTTATCGAACATCATCCAGATGTCATGAAATGTGCGGATTGGATAATTGACCTTGGACCCGAAGGCGGTGAAATGGGGGGGCAATTAGTTTTTCAAGGGAAACCGGAAGACTTAGTGAAATCAGAAAACTCCTATACTGCCAAATACCTTCGAGAAAAACTAAAATAGATTTTTGGGGTTAAGCAATTATGGAAAACCCCGAACGTCGATTCAGATTAAGGCAAGACGACAAAATTGTAGGCTATATGCGAAAGCTTAGTCAATCCATGGTCTTGTATTCTAGTGATGGATTCTGGTGGCGTGGTCATAAGCCCAGTTATAACTTAGTAGACGAGTACACCGGACTGCGCGATCGCAATAATCGCTATATCTACGAATGGGATATTCTTTACTTCAAAATCGATCCGGATGGGGAATATTCCAAAGGCGTTATACTTTGGGAAGGACGCCAAGAAATATTCGGAATTAAAGCGATAGATGAAGGTAGTTTTATTCCCCTCTTTGTGGAAGGAATCGCCATGTTCAATTCCTATCAGTTGGAAGTATTCTCACACTTATGGTTAAACCCAAAGTTAAAAGAGTACTTAGGCGTTAAAGATTAATTAAATCCTTTCGTCGGCATTTTCTCTTCGCTAGGCTTAAACAGTTTTGTTTCAAAAGCTAAGGTATCGAGTTGAAGCCTTACCCTCAGCCAATCCGAAATTTTAGCACTTTCTGCATGTAAACCTTGGGTATCTGGGGTAGCCCATTTTAACTTGGCAATCATTAAAGTGTCCATTTCCCCACGATGGTATTCAACCATTCTTGCCATGGAAAGGGAGTATAATCGAGGGTGCATTACCTTTAACTCGCGACTTAGTTGTTCCAGGGGCAAGTGCAGAGAACGTTCTTTAGACAATGCATTCTGCAAATTAGCGATTGCAACATTTTTATCTTGGAGCTCAAGCTGACTCTTGGAGAAAACATCTACCAATTTATTAACCTCATCCGAGTTCATCTGTTCCAAATTCTGAGGTTGTACTACCTTAATTCTAGCTCCCTCAAGGCTGTACAAACCCAGTTTAGAGCGCCATGAGTCAATAACACTATTGGGAATCGGTTCTCCGAAAAAGACGAGGTTTATTTCTACCTCCTTCCCTTCGGCTCTTCTAATTTCTTTCTTTACCAGCTCAGCCCCTTCGAAATAGACATTCTCGGCAATAAATGAGTCTACCCGCCGATTGAAGTAAGATTCGGTCACCACATTGTAAAAGGTGTAGGCACTCGGAATCATTATTATAAACAAAACCATTACCAGATATCGACGTGCACGTTTCGCTCTAGCAGGGTCAACGAAATCTTTAATTGGAAACTTTAAAAAGCGGACAATCACGAAAGTGGCCAGGCTAATAAAGATGGAATTGATTAGGAATAAGTAAAAAGCACCTAAGAAGAAAGACCATTCGCCATTGGCTATGCCGTAACCAGCAGTACATAGCGGAGGCATCAAAGCTGTGGCGATGGCTACTCCAGGTACCACATTGGATTTAATCTTTCGGTTGGCCGCTAAAATCCCTGCTAAACCACCTATGAAGGCAACGAAAACATCCAGTAAGGTTGGTCGAACTCTTGCTAATAGTTCAGACTGAGCATCTTCCAAGGGGGTTAATACAAAATATAAGGTACTGGTAATAATACTCACCGTAAACATGATGGCGAAGTTTCGGAGTGAGCGTTTCATAGTTGCCCAATCATTAATTCCCAAACTAAGCCCTACCCCTAAAATTGGACCCATTAATGGAGAAATAAGCATAGCGCCAATAACCACCGCTCCGGAGTTCACGTTTAATCCGATAGAGGCAATTAGGATACTAAAGATCAGAATCCAAACATTATAGCCCTGGAAATCAATATCATTCTTAATAGACTCAATGGTCTCCTGCGGCTTAGCATTACCCTGAATCTGCAGAGTTTTAGTGAGAAAAATCCGCATAGACCTTAAAGAAATGGCTAAGTAATTCTCATGATTACTCTGCCCCTGGTTTTGCTCTTTACCAGACTTTGAACCCGATTGATTCGCTTTACTTTCCATACTGAAATGTAGCTAATAAATGACTAAAGGCCTTTGAGGTAAGTTATCAAAGCCTCGCTATTGGCCTTGGAATTACCAATGAAAATACGATCGCCAATAAGGACAATCGGGCGAGCTAAGAAGCTATAATGCTCCAGTAAAAGAGATTTGAAGTCTGCTTCCTTAAGATCTTTAGCCTTTAAGCCTCGTTCCCTTAGGAGTCGTGCACGCTTATTAAAAAGTGATTCATAGGATCTAGTTCGGACATAAAGCTCCTGTAGGTCATTAGCATTTATTGGATCCTTTTTTAGGTCGATTTTCTGAAAGGAGTCATCTAGTTTCCAGTCTTTTAACAAACGTTTACAGGTGTCACAAGTACTTAAGTAATAAAGCTTTCTCATTTTGATTTACTTAACCAGTCTTCTTCAATTTTTCGTTTTATCGGCCCAGCAGAATCACCGAGCCGTTTCATTACCCAATCCAATTCCAATTCTATTCGTTCTTCTTCGCTTAGCTGATAGGGGAAATCTGAAGCACGCATGACGGCGTTAATCCGGTTCAAAATTAAGGCAGCTGCTACCGAAACATTAAAACTCTGGGTAAAACCATATTGGGGAATTCGTATCCGATGTTTTGCTGCGGCTTTCGCTTGCGGAGAAACCCCTTCCCATTCCGAGCCCATGAGCAATGCAATAGGTTCGCCTTGGTAGCTAAAATCTTCTAGCGCAGTTTCGCCTTCGGGATCAGCTACCATCAATTGATAACCTTGGGTATTGAGGCTTTCTAAGCAGTGATCTAAATTATTCTCATCTCTTTCCTGATAACGGAAGAGACTAACCCATTTTGTAGATCCTTTGGCAATGGCCTTTGCCAAACGCGCCTCATACTTCTGGCTCACCAAATGAACATCTTGAATTCCCAAAATATCAGCGGTTCGAAGAAGAGCCCCAATATTATGTTCCTGACGAATATCCTCTAAAACCAAACAGAGTTTGCGACTGCGTTGTGAGGCTACTTCCTCGATACGCTGTACACGTTCGACGGTAAGATGTTTTTTTAATTCCTTTAAAAGCTCCTTTGAGGGTATCAAACTAGAATAAACCGCTTATGTTTCCGTCCGAGTCAATGTCAATTCTAAGGGCGGCCGGACTTTTAGGAAGTCCTGGCATGCGCATAATGTTTCCGGAAAGAGGCACTACAAACCCTGCCCCTGCCGCAATCTCAATTCCTCTCACATTAAACTCGAAGCCCTCTGGCTTACCCAATAATTTAGGGTTATCACTTAAGGAACTTTGCGTCTTGGCAATACAAATTGGTGCTTGGTCCATTCCAATAGCACTAATACGCTTTAAATCCCTTTCCGCCGTAGCGGTATAAGAAACCGATTTAGCACCGTACACCTCCCTGGCTAAGGTTTCGATTTTCTCCTTTATACTCATATCCAAACTATATAAGAATCGGAAATCATTTTCCTCCTCTTCGATAGTTTCCAATAATGCTTTAGCTAGATCTACTGCTCCGGCACCGCCGTCTGACCAAGCGGTAGAGGCCACCGCTTTAATTCCTAAATCTGCGCAAGCGTCAATAATGGCCTGCACTTCTTCATCGCTATCGCTTTCGAAACGGTTGACCGCAACGACTGCTGGTAAGCCAAATTTTTGGGCGTTCTCCAGATGCTTTTTAAGGTTCTCTGCCCCCTTAGCAACTGCATCGGCATTGGTTTCCCCTAAATCCGCTAAGGCCACACCACCATGGTATTTTAATGCTCTAACCGTAGCTACTAATACCACCGCTTCAGGAACTAATTGTGCCGCACGGCATTTAAGATCTAAAAACTTCTCTCCCCCCAAATCAAAGCCAAAGCCTGCCTCGGTAACCGCATAGTCGGCTAGGCGCAAGCCCATTTTTGTGGCAATAATGGTGTTAGTTCCCTGGGCTATATTCGCAAAAGGCCCACCATGCAAAAGCACCGGGTTTCCTTCTAAAGTCTGAACCAAATTAGGTTTAATCGCGTCCTTCTGAAGAGCGGTCATGGCCCCTTCTGCACCAATGTCTCGTGCATAAACTGCCTTATTATCAAAACTAAAGCCTACCAGAATATTACCTAATCGCTTCTTTAAGTCGTTTAAATCCAAAGACATACACAATATCGCCATAATCTCTGAAGCAGCGGTAATATCAAATCCGCTTTCCCTTGGCATGCCGTGGGTCTTACCTCCTAAACCGACATTCACAAAGCGGAGCGCACGGTCATTTAAATCTACCACCCGTTTCCAAAGGATAGAACGTGGATCAAGACGAGGTTCTAATTGAAAATGGATATGGTTATCAATGAGTGCCGAAAGGAGATTATGGGCTTTTTCAATAGCCGCGAAATCACCGGTAAAGTGAAGGTTTATGTCCTCCATCGGCACTACCTGCGAATGCCCACCACCAGTGGCTCCCCCTTTTATTCCGAAAACCGGACCCAAGGAAGGTTCTCTTAAAACGGCAATAGACTGCTTTTTCAACTTGCATAGCGCATCGTGTAAACCAATACTTACTGTTGTCTTTCCTTCTCCGGCCGGAGTAGGTGAAATGGCGGAGACTAGAATTAATTTCCCTTGGGCTTTATCATGGCCCGTGTTTAAAGGCAGTTTAGCTTTATAATTACCATAAAGCTCTAAATCTTCTGTCTTCAAATTCAACTTTTGAGCGATGACGCTAATAGGTTTAGCTTGGTACTTTTTGGCGATATCAAGGTCGGTCATGGAGATATATTTTTTAGATACCTTTAAGGCTAATTGTGTAGCCAAGTTAAGCCTCAAAAGGAAGATTATCTAAAACTGCTTATGTTTTTTTCAAACAAGTTCCTAAATAGAATTATCCTAAGTTTTGCTCTTTTAGTAAGCCTAAGTTTCAGCTCAAAGCAAAATAGCAATAGCTACGATAGAGCGACTTTTATCGCTGATTTTAAGGAGGCCAGTCTGCTTGTACGACTCCAAGATAAATCCCTCAGCATAAAGACCTTAGAGGAGAGGGGTCTACTGAAAGAAGCGGAGCAAATGCGACAAGTTCAGTACCAAGAAAATCGTGAGATTTTGCTTTCCTTCAAGCAAACCTTTGACTTTTGTCCGGTCTTGTTTTTTTACAGCTCTTCCAGTGATTCAATTCGCAAAGGACACTATGAAGGTCTATTATTTAATTCGGAGCAAGAAAGAGTCAGTCTCCAAACATCCAAGGTTTTCATTGCCGAATTTTCAGAAACTGAGGAATTGGGTATCGACGGATTAATTGTGAAAGATCATCAAATGCTGCCTTTACCAGAGCACTTGCCTTATTTTGAACGGCGCTATGTACTATTGGGATTAATTGAACGCTCTAAAGCGCGAATGGTCGAAGCCTATAATCACAAGCTTCAAGAATATTGGCGCATGCAAAGTAAAAACTAAAGCTCGGTTTCCGGCTTATACTCCTCTTTTGTCTTTCCGAAAGTCCAAGCGACGGCCTCCCAAACATTCCTTATTTGAGGCGGAACGCTCAAGAAATATTTACGACCGGTACTGGGACAAGTAACTTCAGCGAAGTGGAGGTGTTCTTTGGCAATATTGTCCAGCTCTTTGGAGCGATATAAAAATTGCATATTCCCCTGCAGGTCCAAGTCCTCGTCTATTTTCTCTAAATCAAATAATTGCGAAAACCTTTCAGAGCCAAGCTTTTCTTGAAAGCACCGTCTCACTTCTGCATTTCTAACTGAGATAAAATCATTCCTAGAAATATGATTGGGAGCTTCAATTAACTTTCTTGGAACTTCGGTCCCATTCCAATGGAAAAGCTGAAAATGCTCATTCCATGCAAGGCTTGGCTCATCCTCTCCGTGCAATTCTAAATTCTCAGGGTTAAAATTAACCGTGCGTGGTAAGGGACACCAAAGAACCAGGTTTTCAAAATTATAGCAGTACATTAAACCTGCGTCGATAACTTCAAAAAGTGCCTTCGCATGAGGAATATCGGCTAAACGTCCTTGGTAGTGAAGCAACCATTTTAAATCAAAATAGTGTGGATGATGAGCAAACAACTCCACCTTCTCACCTATCTCCCCCAAGTGCTTAGACAACTTAGATTGAACGGCACCTTCAAGCTTGGCAAATACAGGCTTTAATCGATTATGCAAGGCCATTAAGCCTTCCTCCTTAGCAAAAGCAAGCTTAAGGGCCCTAGCCGCATTATCACTAATCTCATTCCAAATTTGACGATTTAAACGGGGCCCAGCCGTTTCCTCTTTTAAAAAGGTGTTAAGAGCTTCAAAAGATTCATTTTTAATCTTTAGAGTTTGGGGCTTACGCAGAACCTGTTTTACGGCTAATTGCAGTTGTAAGGGAGTTTCGAAACATATTACTTTTGGTTCCGACAACTTTAATTGACGATAAAAGAAGAGCATCCCTTGTTCAACCTTTACACGATGAGGGAAACCGAAATTGGCATCACGCTCCAGCAAGGTTTTATATTCAAGGGCTAAACTCATCAGTCTCTTATTATCTCAATAATTTTCGCATAAGGGTTGTATTCCCTTTGCCGCGTTACTCTGTACTTGCCCGGTGGGAGCCTTAAATCGGCATGTTCACCGGTTGCTTGATTTGTTATAATATGCAGGTGCTTCAAAACGGCTTCCTGCTTAATATTTAAAAAGTGACTAGTCAGGTTTTCTGGACCAAAATCCTCGTTTGTATAAACCTGAGCTTCTCCAACAATAAAATGTCCGTGATATCTCCCCTCTCCTTTTACTAGCAGTCGATTCTTCGTTTCATTGAGAGAAGTTTGTTTGAAATCATCGACCCTTTCAATCAATACGTCTCCTTGCCTCCACATGCTATCTAAACTTGCTTTTTCTCAAAAGGTTCGTTACCGAAAAAATAAAATAGAAAACTACCTAAGATATAAGCTAAAACATCCCAAGGGTCCGCATAATGTCGGGCATCAAAAAAGGGAAAAACTAGTTCAAATAACAAGCTGTACCAAAATACAAAAATGAGCAGGTGAATGGGCCGATGTTGATAAGTTTGATCGGCGGGAAAAATAAATTGGAAAAAATATAGGGATAAGCCCAAAACTATGATAGGCGCCAGGAGGTCATCCAGATAGGCATGAACTAGCGGAATGCTGTACCACTTCTCAATAATCTGATGCAGCGTAAACAAAACGCTAGCCAACCAAAAAATCAAGCTAAAGCGACGCATACTTAATGAACAGTGCTACTGGCCATAGCCGCAATCATGCTAATAATGCTAAAGAAAATGAGCTGTAAAAACCTTAAGACCCTCAAGAAACCTTTCTTTATAAAAGGCGTATCCGGATCAATCTTTAACAAAGGCATTCCCCTTAACTCTATCTGTTCGCGCTCTTCGATCTCGGTGAGATGTCGATCATTTAAACGCTTTCCGCAGTAGTTACAGTCGACCAAATTACCATTGGTCCAAAAACCACAATGTTCGCATTTAATTTCTTTCACTTTAAATATCTTTTAAGAGCTCAGACACAACAAAGAAAAGAAACTATGGTTAGGAAAGAGGCTCGTATATTTGAAAATTAATTTAAGCGGCATGACCCAACCCATAAAAGGTTTTTCTAAACTTAGCAAAGAAGCCAAAATTGAATGGCTTACTGATCAATATTTCGACAATAGCGAAGCAGCCATTGAGCTTCTTAAAAGTTATTGGCATCAAGACCCTAAAACTCAAAAGCTTCACGATGAGTTTATAGAAAACACCTTAAGCAATTACTATATGCCTTTTGGCGTGGCTCCTAACTTTCTGATTGACGGTCACCTATATAGTATCCCAATGGCCATAGAAGAAAGCTCGGTGGTAGCCGCCGCGGCCAAGAGTGCGAGCTACTGGATGGAAAGAGGCGGTTTTAAAACCTCTATTATTTCCACCAAAAAGGTTGGGCACGTACATTTCATTTACAAAGGAAGTGCTGAAAAGCTGGAAAGCTTCTTCAAAAAAGTAGAACCAAAACTTTATGCCGATACGGAGTCTATCACCGCCAATATGAGGGCAAGAGGTGGTGGAATTCAGTCTATAAAGTTGATCAATAAAACAAAAGACCTCGAGGATTACTGGCAAATTGAAGCGCTTTTCGATACTCGCGATTCGATGGGCGCGAATTTTATCAATTCGTGCTTAGAACAGTTTTCCCAAAGCCTACAAAGGGAAATAAAGTTAGAGGACAGCTTTAGCGAGGAAGAGAGGAACATTCAAGTGGTAATGTGTATTTTATCCAACTACACTCCCGAATGTATTGTAAGGGCCGAGGTTTCTTGTCCTATTAGCGAGCTCAATGGAGATCAAGGTATTAGCCCCGAAGAATTCGCCTTTAAATTTGAACGGGCGGTAAAAATTGCACAGATTGAGCCCTACCGTGCTACCACCCACAATAAAGGCATCATGAATGGGGTTGATGCGGTAATTATTGCTACCGGAAACGATTTTAGGGCAGTAGAGGCGGCCTGTCACACCTATGCTTCCAGAGATGGTCAATACCGGTCTTTAACCCATTGTGAAGTAAAAGACGGACAATTTCGTTTTTGGATTGAAATACCTTTGGCCTTAGGAACAGTTGGCGGTTTAACCCGTCTTCACCCCATGGTTAAATTCTCTTTAGAATTACTTCAGAACCCCAATGCCGAAGAATTAATGAGCATCGTCGCTAGTAGTGGACTGGCCCAAAATTTTGCCGCTTTAAGAGCCCTCACCACTACAGGGATTCAGAAGGGGCATATGAAGATGCATCTACTCAATATCCTCAATCAATTAGAAGCGACCGAAGAAGAGAAAGAAGAGATTGTATCCTTCTTTAAGGATAAAGTGGTTTCCCATAGTGCTGCGGTAAACAAATTCTGTGAATTAAGGGGAATTGAAAACCCCGAGAAGGTGAAGAAAGACCAATAATGACCCAAAAGTTCTTCGCCCATGGCAAGCTGCTTCTATCAGCCGAATACAGCGTTTTAAACGGTGCTAAGGCCATTGCCGTTCCCACCATAGCTGGTCAGAGCTTAGAAGTAGGCCCTGGTAAGACTAGCAGCCATTGGCAGGCTAAGGACCACGAAGGCAAGGTCTGGCTTGACTTTAATATTGAGGAAGCATATAATGCAGATGAGAAAGCAGTACGTGACATTTTATATGACCTTGCCGGTGATAAGCTCTTAAATAATTTCCAGTTTAAAACTGAATTAGAATTTCCTCGCGAATGGGGGCTAGGTAGCAGTAGCACCTTTATTAGCTTAATTGCCCGTTGGGCAGGAATCGACGTATGGCCCGCTTTTTTCCAGCACTTAAAAGGAAGCGGATATGATGTGGCCGTAGCCGAAACCGGTGAAAACCTTCAATATCAATTAAACGAAAAAAGGGAGCCTTCGTGGGAGTTTGTGTCATTACCGAGTTTTTTCCAAGACACCTTGCTTATCTATCTCGGTCAGAAGCAAAATAGCGCTAAAGAGGTAGTTCGCTTCAATCAATTAAATATACATCCCCAGCAAATTGAACGGATTAGCAATCTAAGTGAAGACCTTTTGTATTTAGACGATAAGCGAAGTTTACAAGATTGGATGAATATGCACGAAGCCCTAACTTCTGAACTCATTCATAAGAGTCCGCTTAAAATTTTAAGGTTTCCTACTCTGGAAGGAAGCATTAAGTCTTTAGGGGCCTGGGGCGGAGATTTTGCCTGGTATTGCGGTCCTCTTGAGGCCAAGTTCTTTCATGAACTTGGCTATAGTCAGGTATTTAAGTTTTATGATTTGGTAAAAAGAATCGAAGCGAACAATTAAACCTTTACAGCATTTTTTTATCTTGCTTACAGGTGAATTAAATGCTGAGGAATCTTATTGTCATATTATGCCTTCTGGGCTTTGCAAATGCTGAAGCGGCTCATTTGGTAGGAGGGGAAATTTCCTACCGCTGCTTGGGTTCAAATACCTATGAAGTGCAGTTGGTTATTTACCGCGATTGCCAATCAAACGGCGCACCTTTCGACGATCCAGCTATTGTTACCATATATGATGGCAACAATAATTTTATTCAGAATAGATTCCTGCCACTCGAGAGTTCACGCGTGTTACCAATTACTGCGCCTAATACCTGTACGAGTTTACCCAGTTTTGTTTGCACCGCCGAAGGAGTTTACCTCGATACCTTAATACTACCGAATAACAGCAGCGGCTACACCTTAAGTCACCAACGTTGCTGTCGTAATGCCAGTATAGACAATATCCCAAACCCAGGCTTATGGGGGAACACTTATACCATAGAAATACCGGCAGGAATAAGCTGTAATAGTAGTCCCAAGTTTAGCACTCCGCCACCCGTAGCGCTATGTTTAAATATCCCAAGTAATATTGATATGAGCGTTTCGGAAAGTGATGGAGACTCCCTCTCCTACTCCCTTTGCTATCCGCTTCATGGTGGTGGAAATCAGACCACTGCTACTGGACCAAATTCACCTCGTCCAGATACTGCTACCCCACCTCCTTACACCCTTGTGCCTTTTAGCGCAGGCTATAGCTCAAACTTCCCCTTACCGGGAAATCCGGCTTTTAGTTTAGACCCGCAAACGGGTATACTTACTGGCACCCCAACCCAGGTTGGACAATACGTTTTTGCCATTTGTGTTCAGGAATGGCGCAATGGTCAGTTATTAAGCACACTTAGAAGAGATTTTCAATTTAATGTAACCAATGCATGCAGGGGTACCGCCTCCAATTTTCAACAACAAAATACCGATCCATACCAATTGTGTTCGGGGCGAACCGTACAGTTTAATGAGCTTTGCTTTAATGCCACAAGCTTTTATTGGGATTTTGGGGTTAACACCCTTAGTAATGATACTAGCACTTTAGCTAACCCAAGCTATACCTACCCAGATACGGGTGTATATCTTGTAACCCTGGTCGCTAACCCGGGTAGTGCTTGTGCAGATACATCTCAACAGATTTACCGCATTTACGATCGATTATCGGTCGACTTTGATATCGGTGGCCAAGCTTGTTTTGATGCGCATGCATTCAATTTCACTCCCAAAGGAAATTATAGTGATTCGGCTAAATTCTATTGGAACTTTGGGGCGCTCACTAATAGAGGCTCAAATACTAGCACCGAAAAAACACCCCGTAACGTTGTTTACAATCTACCGGGTACCTATCAGGTAAGCTTGGAGGTTGAAGATGGTGCCTGTCGTGAAATTCATCTAGATACAGTTGAATTATTTAGCCGACCGGTCTTAAAGCACGATTTAAGCAGTCCGAGTGGCTGTGTTCCATTAATAGCTGAGTTTAGGGATAGTAGCGAGTATTCTGGCGGTAGACTCCTACATTTCTGGGATTTTGGTGATGGTTCAAGCTCTAGCCAAGCAAACCCCAGTCACCTTTATGAAAAGCCAGGCACTTACTTTGTATCTCATCGTATTATAAGTGAATCAGGATGTATCGATACCTTATTTGAGCGAAGCGACATCCCTATTGTGGTGCATCCCAAACCGGAAAGTAGTTTTAGGGTATCCCCGGCTAAAACAGATATTTACAATCCTAACTTCCAGATTGCCCTCGATCCCCAAGGGTCTAATGTGCAAACTTGGCTCTTACTCCCAGACGGTCGCCGACTCGACCCACGCCAAACGGAATTTATTTATACGGCCCAAGATACCGGCCGGCAACAGTTTTTTCAATTTACGCAGAATGAGCATGGATGCCTAGACACCATGCTTATAGAAACCTATGTTTCTTATCCCTTCCGAGTATATATTCCGAATGCCTTTAGCCCTAATAATGATGGAAAGAATGATTTCTTCAGCTACAGCATTTTAGGTACAAATGAATTTGAAATCATCATCTTTAACCGCTGGGGTGAACGGGTTTTCCAAAGTCAGGACCTGACTAATTTTTGGAATGGCAGAATACAGAATAGTCAGGAGAATGCGCCCACCGGGGTTTATTCCTACCAAATTAGACTACGAATCAAAGAAAGCGGAGAAAGCTACTTTAAGCGAGGATATGTGAGTCTTTTGCGCTAAACTCCTTTTAGGCGAGAAGCCAAAATCATTATTAAAATCCCTAGTCCCACACTCAAGATTAGATTTAAGGCCAAGAGGGTCCAAGCCTTTTGGCTAATTAGATACCAGTTTTCATAACTAAAGGTCGAGAAGGTGGAAAAGCCGCCGCAAAAGCCAATCATCCAAAACAAACGCTGACTCTCCTCTAATCGGTCCATCCAATGGAAAGTCAAAAGGGCTAATAAAGCGGTTGCCAATAAATTAGAGCTTAGAGTGGCGTAAGGAAAGATACTACTTCCCTTCAAAGGAATAATTAATTTGCTAATGGCATAGCGCAAGATCGAGCCTAAACCTCCTCCTAAAAAAACCCAAAGCCAAGTCATCTCTGCTCTTTATAATTTGGTTCTAGCCAACGATCCATGACCAAAAAAAGTAAGGTACCACAGAGAGTGCCGTACAAGGCTCCAAATAAAATATCACCCGGATAATGCACCCCTAAATATACTCGGCTGTAGGCTACTAAACTTGCCCATACTATAAGGCCGTAGTACAACCAAGACCACTTGCGTCGGAAAAGTAAGCCCAGAAAAAAGGCTAAACCAAAGGTATTTGAGGCATGTGAGCTTACAAAACCATATTTACCACCACAGCTTCCCTTCACCAATCGTATTTGATCTTGCAATTCTGTCTCATGACAGGGTCTTAAGCGCTCAAATTGATTTTTAAACAAGCGTACCGAACCTTGATCGGTAGCAACCACATTCAGTGCAATAAAGAGAGTAACGATAAGCGCCTGTTTCCAGTGAAACAAGTAGTACACCAATCCTAGAAGAACAAGGTACAGTGGAATCCAGATGGTTATTTCCGACATCCTTAACCAAAAAGGATCCCAAAAGTCAGTACCCAAATTATTTAGGTAAAGAAAAAGCTCGGTATCCCAATGGATTAAGGTATCAAGCATCGGCGTTCATTTTCATCCAAAGCTGGTCCTTTAAATCCTGAACCTTATAACCACTTACGGAAGAGAAGAATAAAAACTCCAAGCCCTCCGGCAAACGAACTTCCAAATCCTTAGACATTTCGGCCATCAATTCCTCGTCCAACATATCGGCCTTACTTATGGCCAATAAACGGTCTTTGTCGAGTAATTCGGGATTAAAACGCTCCAATTCCTGTAAAAGAATATTGTATTGGTCTACCAAATCATCTGCGTCTGCGGGGACAAGGAAGAGCAACATGGCATTGCGCTCAATGTGCTTTAAAAAACGATGACCAAGCCCCTTACCTTCACTGGCCCCTTCAATAATTCCTGGGATATCGGCCATCACAAAAGAGCGGTAGTCGCGATAATTTACGATCCCAAGCTTTGGCGTAAGGGTTGTAAAAGGATAGTCTGCAATTTCTGGTTTAGCAGCGGATAAGACCGAAAGTAAAGTTGATTTACCCGCATTGGGGAATCCTACCAAACCTACATCTGCCAAAACCTTTAGCTCAAGGATGCACCAGCCTTCTTGACCAGGTTCACCTGGCTGAGCAAAGCGAGGAGTTTGAAAGGTGGCACTTTTAAAATGCACGTTTCCTAATCCGCCTCTACCACCTTGCTTAAGCACCCTTTCCTCGCCACTTTCAGTGATTTCGAAAAGAATTTCTCCCGTCTCAGCATCCTTCGCTACGGTACCCAAGGGTACGTCTAAAATTTCATCCTGACCCTTAGCACCACTCCTTTGGTTTTGGCCCCCATTCTCACCGGCTCCAGCCTTGATATGCTTACGGTATTTAAGGTGTAAAAGGGTCCACATCTGCTCGTTTCCACGCAAAATAACGCTTCCACCTTCACCGCCGTCACCGCCATCCGGACCTCCTTTGGAGGTCATGCGGTTTCGATGTAAATGCGCCGAACCGGCACCACCTTTACCCGATTTACAGTGGATTTTTACGTAGTCAACGAAGTTTTCCTGCATGCTTAGTGCTGATCGATGGCATTATATAAACGCTCACTAATTTCTTCGATACTACCAGTACCAACAATTTCGTGTAGCTTATTCTGCTCCTGATAAAAAGATTTCACCGGGGCTGTTTCTTTATTGTAAGTAGCAATGCGATTGGCTATAATAGCCGGATCGGCATCGTCACTCCTTCCGCTAGTCTCTGCCCTTTTTAACAAACGCTCTTTTAATTCCGCTTCAGGAACTTCGAGAGCCAACATAAGACTGATGCTAGTATCCATACTGCTTAGAAGACTATCTAAAGCCTGGGCCTGAGCAATGGTGCGGGGAAATCCATCAAAGATAAATCCTTTCGCCTGGGGATTATTATCTAGCTCACTTTTAAGCATGTTGATAGTAACCTCATCGGGCACCAAAGCTCCTTTATCGATATAACTCTTGGCAAGCTTTCCCAACTCTGTTTCTCCCTTGATGTTAGCGCGAAAAATATCGCCAGTAGAGAGATGTTTTAATTGGTATTTATCAATTAAGTTTTGTGACTGAGTTCCTTTTCCCGCTCCGGGAGGGCCGAAGAGTACAATATTTAACATGATGTGTTCTAAATTTGAAAGCAGCAAAATTAGCAATTTAATAAAGGCAAGCGGGTTTAGGATTGGCCTTCTTAAATTGTAAATTTGAAGCCCTTAAAAATTAACTATGGCCGCAACCTATTGTGTAATCATGGCCGGTGGTATCGGAAGTCGCTTCTGGCCTATGAGTACCGCCGAAAACCCAAAACAATTTCATGACATCCTTGGTACAGGAGAGTCACTTTTACAACAAACCTTTAGACGCCTTTGTCTTATCACCGATCCTGAAAAGGTGTTGGTGGTAACCCATAAAAATTATGCCGATCAGGTAGCCGAACAACTACCTGCGATGCCGAAAGAAAATATCATCCTGGAGCCAGCTCGTCGTAATACTGCACCTTGTATTACCTATGCGGCTTATCGCATTCAAAACATGGACCCTGAAGCGAATATGCTTATTGCCCCTTCGGACCATTTAATTACCAATGAACAGGAATTTGTACGAATTGCAAATCTAGCTTTAGATACAGCTTCATCCAGTGATTTTCTATTCACTTTAGGGATAAAACCTCATAGACCTGACACCGGTTACGGCTACATCCAATTTGAAGATCAATCGGTTGTAAATCAAGAGGTAAAAAAAGTAAAGACCTTTACCGAAAAACCCAATGCAGAGATTGCTCAGCAATTTATGGACAGTGGAGACTTTCTCTGGAATGCGGGTATTTTTATTTGGTCTCTAAAAACCTTTAAAAAGGAATTAGAGGAACATCAGAATGATTTATACAGCAATTTCGAGGCTGGCGCTAGTCTATTTGGCACCGACCAAGAAGCGGGCTTTGTAAATAAAACCTACCCCGCCTGCGAAAATGAGTCTATTGATTACGGATTAATGGAAAAGTCTAGTAATGTTTATGTTATACCATCTGACTTTGGCTGGAGTGATTTAGGTACCTGGGGTAGCCTATATGAACATAAAGAGCTTGATAAGAGTAAGAATGCTCTAATTGGTAAGAAGATATTAACCTACGATAGTGCGCATAATATCGTACGTATGCCTAAGGATAAAATTGCGGTAATTGAAGGACTAAAGGATTATATCGTAGTAGATACCGACGAAGCTTTGCTCATCTGTAAAATGGAAAACGAACAGCTTATAAAAACATTCGTTGGTGATGTGAAATTAAGCTTCGGTGACGATACTGGGATCTAAAGCCCATTAGATAATTAAGATTACTTTAAAGCCTGCTTGTAGCGCTCTAGGGCTCGCTCGCGGGCTTTTTTATGCTCCACAATTGGGCCCGGGTATGCATCCGTACCATATTCGGGCACCCACTTTTTAAGATATTTCAATTGAGGATCGAACTTCTTAAGTTGCGTTTCGGGATTGAAAATCCGAAAATAAGGCGCAGCATCTACCCCACTTCCTGCTGCCCACTGCCAACCACCTACATTACTGGCCGCATCGTAATCTAGAAGCTTTTTAGCAAAGTAAGCCTCGCCCCAACGCCAATCGATAAGTAAATGCTTAGTGAGAAAACTAGCTACTAACATCCGTACCCGGTTATGCATGAAACCAGTTTCATTTAGCTCACGCATACCTGCATCCACTAAGGGATAGCCTGTTTTACCTTTACACCAAGCCTCAAAGTGGTCCTTATTATTCTCCCAGGCGATTGCGTCGTAATCCTTACGGAAACTAGCATTGAACGAATGTGGAAAATGATACAAAACCTGCTGGTAAAAGTCTCGCCAGATTAGCTCATTAAAGAACTTCTCATTAGTGGCCTGTGCCAATTTTGCCAAACGCCGAATACTTATTGTTCCAAAGCGTAAGTGTAGACTTAGCCTACTCGTTCCTCTTAAGGAGGGAATATCCCGAGTATTGTGATAATCTTCAATTAACGACTTATCAAAATTTCGGGCTGGATAGTCAAAATCGAAGGGTTCAAAACCTAATTCATTAAGACTAGGCAAGTTTAGTGCTTCTGTTTCTAGGTAATTATCTAAATCGGCCGAAGGAAAGGCTTTTAGATGCTCTTCTTTTAACTGCTGCTTATACCGCTTCATATACGGCGTGTAAACTACATAAGGATCGCCATCATCTTTTACTACTTCCCCCTTTTCAAAGATTACCTGGTCCTTATACCCCTTAAAAGAAATGCCTTGCTCTTTCAAGTAGTGATAGATTTCCTTGTCGCGCTCTTGCGCATAGGGTTCATAATCTCGATTGGTATAAACTGCCTTTACGGGATATTCCTTTAGAAGCTTTTCCCAGGCTTCTTGAGGGCTAGCATGATAAACAAGGAGCGACGACCCCTTCCCTTCAAGCTTACGCTTGATTTGCTCTAATTCCTGATGAATAAATTGCACCCGAGCATCGCGGGGCTCTAATTCCTCGAGAATATTACGATCAAAAATAAAGAAAGCTAAAACCGGGTATTCTCCCGCCAGTGCTTCGGCAAGACCATGGTTATCTTCCAGCCGTAAATCGCGGCGAAACCAAAATATGCTTATTCCTTCTCCCATGGTAAGTGCTCTAAATCTTTATGCGGTCTTGCATAAGCATAACGTTTAAATGGCTCCGTTTTGTAGTAGGAGTCGAGCCCATTTACCGCCAAATTTCCAGCCTTGCTATGCTCAATTAGTCCGTCCTCTAGAATTAGTGATTCATCCAGATGTACCTCCTCGATGGCAGCAACCACAAAAATGGTTCCGTTGACTTTTACCTGATGCTCCTCTACATAGGAAATACCAATTTTAACCGGGCTCTCCTTTAAATAGGGCACTGGAAAGTTTAAATGACTGGTCTCCATTTTCAATATATCAACTTCAGACTCATCTGCAGCAAAATTGGCAGAGCAAGCATGAGCTTGCGGTAAAAGGACAGGGTTTACCGAATTAAGACTCGCAAAGCCATTGGCCTTGAAATTTTCTAAACTATGCCTGGGTACTGTATGCGGTCGAAATAAGAGGCCCAAATAAGGTGGGTTTGCTCCTACATGAATTACCGAAAAGAATAAGCCTGCATTTAGCAGCCCTTGCTCAGATTGGCTTAACATCACGTTTAAGCTTTTATAGCCACCCAGGCTATTAAAGAAGGAAGCTCGGTAGAATCGTTCCCACTGAGCAAAATCCGATTTGCTAAAGCTTTTCTGCCCCATTACATGCCTTTTATAGACGACATGCCTCCATCTACTTTTAAAACTTGACCACTTATCCAGGATCCCTGCTCACTAAGTAAGAATGTGGTCATCGAGGCAATATCTTCTGGAGTACCCACTCGTTTAAGGGGATGGCGCTCAGCGTTAGCCTCACGCTTTTTATCATTAGAAAGTAAATTCTCCGCTAAGGGAGTATCGGTCAGCGAAGGAGCAATAGCATTAAAGCGAATCTTAGGAGCAAATTCGGCCGCTAAGCTTCGCGTTAAGCCTTCTAAGGCCCCTTTGGCCGCTGCAATGGAAGCGTGAAAGGGTAAACCCGACTGTACAGCTACCGTGGAAAAATAGACCACGGAAGCATTTTCAGCTTTCTTTAATAAGGGTAAAACAGCCTGAGTCACCTTTACCGCACCCATAAAATTCAAATCCATTTCCGCTTGAAAATCTTCAGGCTTAATGCGATTAAAAGGTTTGAGGTTTATACTACCCGGGCAATAAAGTAAGCCATCCAAATGCTCTGGTAAGCGACTAGTATCTAGTTCCTCCGAAATATCAAAGGTGATCGACTCAACACCACTGGCTAAATTGGCACCAGTAATAGACCGACTTGCAGCGTATACCTTATGACCAGCCTTACTTAATTGTTGAACTACTGACTTCCCAATTCCACTTCCTCCGCCAATAATCAAATAGTTCTTCATGATTATGAAATGATTTTTAAAAATTCGTTTCGATAAGATTCTTCCTCAAATTTACCCGAGTAATGAACGGTGACGGTACTGCTGCTGCAGTCTTCCACCCCACGGGTAGCCACACACATATGTTCGGCATCGATATAAACCGCAACATCCTCGGTTTGAAGCGCCGACTTTAATTCCGCCGCAATTTGCTCGGTTAAACGCTCCTGTACTTGAGGACGCTTCGAAAAGTAACGGACAATGCGATTTATTTTGCTCAGTCCAATAACCTTTCCGCCAGAAATATATGCTACGTGCGCCCTTCCCAAAATTGGAACCAGATGATGCTCGCAATAAGAGTGAACGGTAATATCCTTTTCAACCAACATCTGACCGTAGCGGTACTTATTGTCAAAAAGTTTAGCATCCGGCTTATTTTCAGGAATTAAGCCTTGGAAAATCTCGTTCACATACATCTTCGCCACACGACGCGGAGTTCCCTTTAGACTATCGTCTTTTAAGTCCATCCCTAGGATGTGTAAAATATCGGCAAACTTTTCTTCAATTAAGTTCACCTTTTCCTCCGGGCTTAAGTCAAAGGCACCCGGCCTTAAAGGGGTATCTAGGTTGGTCATACCATGGTCATCGCCCAGGCTTTCGATTTCGCGCCAAAGCTCTTGAGTATCTTTTTCTAGTTCCCTAGGAACCTGACCATTAGCCTTCAAATTCAACGAAGTTTCTCGGAGTTTCATAGAGGGTAATCTTTAAATCAAACTTATCATCAATCTCAGGTCTCAACAGTTTAAAGATCACTATAGCAATGTTTTCTGCCGTCGGATTTAGTTCTTTAAACTCCTCGGTTTGGGTATTCAAATTCTTGTGATCGAAGCGGTCTTCGATCTTATTCTTAATTAAATCTTTTAACCATTTCGTATCCACCACATAGCCGGTATTAGGATCCACCTCCCCTTTTACACCTACTATCAGTTCATAATTATGGCCGTGGTATTCGGGATTATTACATTTCCCAAACATCTGGTCGTTCTTTGCCTCATCCCAATTAGGGTTGTGCAGGCGATGTGCCGCATTAAAATGGGCCTTTCGATTTACGGTAACCTTCACAACTTCGACTTTGCGTATTCTTCAAATTGCTGCCAAATGATTTTAAACCATTCGGTGTAGTGCTTAGGATTGACCTTAATATCTGCAGACAGATCATCTATAGACATCCACTTCCAATCCATAACCTCTTCAGGGTTAAGTTTTGGCTCACCCGAATAATGACCCACGAATAAATGATCGTATTCGTGCTCGATCATTCCTTTGTCTAATTCTGCCCGATAGGTAAATTCTAATACTTTTTCAACCTCACAGTCGAATCCCATTTCCTCCATGAGTCGACGATGGGCGGCCTCCTCGGCTGTTTCTCCTTTGCGGGGATGGGAACAACAGGTATTGGTCCATAGGGTACCAGAATGGTATTTTGAAGCAGCCCTTTGTTGTAACATTAAGTCCCCATTGTCGTTTAAAACGAAAACGGAAAATGCGCGGTGTAAAAGGCCTTTGCGGTGGGCTTCCATTTTCTCCATCAGTCCGAGCTCATTGTCCTGAGCGTCGACTAGGATAACTTCTTCTGCCATATTTTTTATAAGATATTGAAACTGTGTCGGAGGTATGAACTAAGCAAAAGTCGATACTTATTATGGTTCGGCAAACGAACCCGTTGATTAAGTATCATATTGCTTGGCATCCCCTTTATTTTTCGGAATAAGTTGTAGTAGTATACGTAGGCGACATACACCCCAAATCTGGCTTTTTTCGGTAACTGAATAATTCCTTCATAGCCTGCCTGGAAGTCTTTTTCGATGTCAGCTTCTATTTCGGCTTTCACCTCGTCGTTAAAGACGGTAATATCTACCCCAGGGAAATAAGTTCTACCCAATTGATGATAGTCGGCATTTAGATCGCGTAGGAAATTGATCTTTTGAAAAGCAGAACCTAATTTCATTGCATTCCAACGCAAATGCTCATACTTTTCTTGGTCACCATAACAAAAGACCTTCAAACACATTAGGCCTACTACCTCTGCTGATCCTAAAATGTATTCTTCATATTCGTTAGTGGAGTAGATTTTGGAGAGATCCAAATCCATTTCCATTGACTTTAAAAAGGTTTCAATTAGGTCGAGGTCAATTTTAAACTCATTAACCGTATGCTGAAAGGAGTTTAAAATAGGGTTTAGGCTGATGCCATCTTCAATTGCCTTATAGGTTTGCTTTTTAAAATCTTCTAAAAGTTCTGCTTTATTGTAATCATGGAAGGTATCCACAATTTCATCAGCAAAACGTACAAAGCCATAAATAGCATAAATATGTTTGTGTAAAGCGCGGTCCAAGAAAAGAATGCCTAATGAAAAAGAGGTACTGTACTTCTTTGTCACCATAGCACTGGCCCGGTAGGATAATTTGTCAAAAAGTGCTTTCATACCTATTTTTTGGTGTCTTTTTCAATTTCGGCCGCTACTACCATTCCTGAGATTAGAGATGGTGGTACCCCTGGACCTGGAGTAGTTAACTGCCCAGTGTAATAAAGGTTCGCTAGCTTCTTACTTTTTAGGGCTGGTTTTAAGATTGCAGTTTGCCTAAGGGTGTTTGCTAAACCATAAGCATTACCCTTGTATGCGTGATAATCATTAATAAAATCACTGTGCGCATAAGAGCGTTTATAAGATACTTCTGCTCGAACCGAAGCCCCAGTAAGACGCTCCAATCTCTCCATCATAATCTCGTAGTATTTCTCGCGCTCTGCTTCTCTATCCTTTAAATTGGGAGCGGCCGGCATTAAAAGAAAGAGATTCTCCTTTCCTTCCGGTGCTGCCTTTGGATCTGTTTTACTGGTCGCCGAAGCGTAGAACAATGGTTTAGATGGCCATTGCGGCTGAGTGTAAATCTCTTTTGCATGCTGATCAAAATCCTCATCGAAAAAGAGCGTATGGTGTAAAATACCTTCTACCGGTTTATCTACACCTAGGTAAAACAATAGGCTTGAAGGAGCCATTTCTCGCTTATCCCAGTAATTCTCATCATACTGGCGATACTGCTCTGGCAAAAGATGTTGCTCGAAATGATGGTAATCGGCTCCTACTACCACATAGTCGGCTTTAAAGTCGCCTTTAGCAGTAACAATATTGGCAATGTTCTTATTATCTACCTCAACCGATCGTACCTCATGATCTAATTTGATCTCTACTCCTTTCTCTTCCGCAAGGGAAACCATAGCCTTAACAATTTCGTGCATTCCTCCACGCGGGAACCATGTACCACCTTCGATGTCGGCATAATTCATTAAAGAGTAAAGTGCTGGAGTATTACTGGGTGTAGCCCCTAAGAATAGAATTGGAAACTCCATTAGTTGCTGGAGTCGTGGATTTTTAAAATGCCCATGCACATACTTGCGCATGCTTTTTAAAAGGTCGAGCTGAATAAGACCTTTGGCAATTCGTAAATCTGCAAACTCTAGCAGAGACCTTCCTGGCTTATAAACCAAATCATTAATCCCTACCTGATACTTATAAGCGGAATCATCGATAAACTTTCGCAGCTTTTTACCACTACCGGGTTCTATCCGTTCGAAAAGGGAAATACAAGCATCAGTACCTGCAGGCAAATCTACGTAATCCGACTCCCCAAAATATACACGGTAGCTAGGATCAAGTCGATCCAAGGTGTAGTAGTCACTAACCGACTTGCCAAATTTGTTGAAATAAGTCTCAAAGACGTCGGGCATCCAGTACCAACTGGGACCCATGTCGAAGTTAAAACCATTTTCACTGAAAGTACGCGCCCGACCTCCAGCTTGGTTATTTTTTTCTAAGATGGTTACCTCAAAACCTCGATCAGCGAGGGAGGTAGCAGCAGAGAGTCCGGCGAAGCCAGCTCCTACTACAATTGCCTTTTTGGCCATGCACTACACTATTAACGGTAGTCCTTAAGTTTATCCATCATCTTGCGTCGCGCTAGGAAAATGCGACTCTTAACCGTCCCCAAAGGAATACCAAGAATTTCAGAAATCTCTTCGTATTTATAACCATTATAATACATCATGAAGGTCTCAAGGTAGGTTTTATCTACCGAATTAATCTGCTGCATGATGTATTTATGATCTACAATGCTATCGGTAGAAACCGACTTTTCACTTTCGCGCATGTTGAGAAAATATTTATTCTCAGTTTCGTCCACGAAAGTATTTTGATTTTTACGCTTGCGATACGCATTAATGAAGGTATTCTTCATTATAGTATACAACCAGCCCTTGATATTAGTACCTTCTTGAAACTTGTCTCGATTCTTGAGTGCTTTGAATAAGGTCTCCTGAATAAGGTCATCACTATCATCGTGACTCTTAGTCAACTTTAATGCAAGTTGACGTAGAAAATCTTGATGAGTGAGAATCATTGAACTGAATTCTGATTTAGACATGCTTCCGAGTGTTTAACTAATTTCACTTCAAACTTAAACAAAGTGACTCGAATAGCCAAGGGTTTTGTTTAATGTTTTATCTATTAGATATAAACAAAAACTTTTGAATTAAGTTAAATCAACGTTGAAACACTGATTATCAATGAATTTTAATTGATAGAAAAAGTTTCCTTAAGCGCCTCTATACTAGGACTTATCTCCACAACATCCGGAGCCTTATCCGCTTTGTAATCGCTAAATTGTATACCCGTTAAGAAAAAACGGTAATTATCGCTGTTAAACATTTCCCCTATTTTTTCGAAATAAAGGTCTATTTCCTCGAAATGTGGAGTGGTAGTAAAAATACTGATGAACTGATCGACTTTAGTACGATCGGAAACTTCCTTTAAGTATTCTATTGGCACCGACTGCCCGAGATAAATAACGCGATGACCGCTTTTTTTCAAGTAGTAATAGAGATAAAGTAGTCCTAACTCATGAAGCTCATCAGCAGGTAAGTACAAAACATAGGACTTGGATTCTGCTGATGGTCTGGGTAGCATGGTCTGATCAATAATGGAAAACAGCTTCTGCTTAACCAGACTACTAATAAAGTGCTCATTACTTACAGTAATTGCACCTGCTTGCCAAAGCAAACCAATCTCCTGAATAAACCTTCCTAGAATCTTGGTTAAGGTTTCATCCGTACCAAACTGAATCAGGCATTTATTAAAGATATTCTCAAACAAATACTCATCATAGTCTAGCATTGCCAATTTAAAGGCATTGATTTGACTTTCATAGTTCCCACGATAACGCCCCGCATCAATAACAGCCGCCTTAAGCTCCTCATCATTCAATTCGGATACTTTGCTAATTCGCATGCCACTTTTTACCAGCACAGCGATATTCAAAATCTTCTTGAGATGCGAATCAACATAGTAACGAATGTTGGTTTCGGTACGATGCGGTTCAATTAACTGGTAGCGTTGCTCCCAGGCTCTCAAGGTATGGGCCTTAATCCCAGAAAGCTTTTCTAGGTCTTTAATGGAATATTTAGACTGCATTAGATTTATCTGTGATGAACTTTATAATGCCACAGATTATAATTTGTTCACGGTTTAAGGCATAAAAGTTCCACAAGTATATAGAAAATATTAAAAATGATAATAGCTACTTTTGCCAGCCAATTATGAGTACAGCAGAAAAAGAGATTCAAAGACGCCGAACTTTCGGCATTATATCCCATCCCGATGCCGGTAAAACAACCCTAACTGAAAAATTACTTCTTTTTGGAGGAGCCATTCAGGAAGCCGGTGCGGTAAAGAGTAATAAGATTAAAAAAACCGCCACCTCCGATTTTATGGAAATCGAGAGGCAAAGGGGAATATCGGTTGCGACATCGGTTATGGGCTTCGAATACCAAGGCAAGAAGATTAATATCTTGGATACTCCAGGTCACCAGGACTTTGCGGAAGACACCTATCGTACCCTTACGGCGGTAGATAGCGTTATTGTTGTTATTGATGTCGCTAAAGGCGTTGAGGCTCAGACCGAAAAACTGGTGGAGGTTTGTCGTATGCGCAATACCCCTATCATTGTATTTATCAATAAACTAGATCGAGAAGGACAAGATGCATTTGATCTACTTGACGAAATTGAGCAGAAGTTAGGACTCACTATTTGTCCACTAAGCTGGCCTATCGGCATGGGACAAAGATTTAAAGGAGTATACAATCTCTGGGAAAAGAAAATGCAATTGTACACAGAGGTACAAAAGCAAAAGATTGCTGAGAGCATTGCCATAGAAGATGTAGAAGATCCTCAAGTTGCCGAATTAGTTGGTGAGGAAGCCGCTGAAACCCTGGTGGAAGAACTATCGCTTTTACAGGGAGTATACGATGATTTCAACCATCAATCTTACTTAGAAGGAAATCAATCGCCGGTATTTTTTGGCTCAGCATTAAATAATTTTGGGGTACAAGAACTTCTTAACTGCTTTGTAGATATTGCCCCCACTCCCCAGAACAAAGACGCTAATGGCCTTTTAGTAAAGCCCGAAGATCCCTATTTCAGCGGCTTTATCTTTAAAATCCATGCTAATATGGATCCTAAGCACCGTGATCGCTTAGCTTTTGTGAAGATTGTCTCGGGTGTATTCAAGCGAAATACCAATTACAAACATTGCCGTTTGGGGAAAAACATGAAGTTTAGCAGTCCTACGGCATTTATGGCATCAAAGAAATCGGTGGTAGAAGAGGCCTATCCAGGCGATATTGTAGGCCTGCATGACACTGGAAACTTCAGGATTGGTGATAGCCTAAGTGAAGGTCCAGAATTAGAATTTAAAGGAATTCCAAGTTTTAGTCCGGAGCATTTCCGCTTCATTAATAATGCCGACCCCCTAAAGGCAAAGCAATTAAATAAAGGTATTGATCAATTAATGGACGAAGGTGTTGCCCAGCTCTTTACCCTTGAGCAGAACAATCGAAAGATTATTGGAACCGTTGGTGCCCTTCAATATGAAGTAATTCAATATCGCTTGGAGCACGAGTATGGTGCCAAGTGCAGCTATGAGAATTACCCCGCATATAAAGCTTGTTGGATTGAAACTGAAGATCAGGAACAATTGAAAGAGTTTAGTCGCTTAAAGGCACGCTATCTTGCGCGTGACAAATTTGACCGCCTCGTTTTCTTAGCCGACTCTTCGTTTAGCCTTAATATGGCTAAAGAAAAATTCGACAATATTAAGTTTCACTTTAAGTCAGAGTTCTAAGCTAGATAACCGATAAGTATTTCCGGAATTAAAGGCTTGCGGAGAAGTCTTATAATATGGGTGTTTTCTCTCGCGCGTTTTAGGTCACGATCATCTTCTGTAGAGGACACCATAAAAAGCTTAGGGGCTTTTTCGGTTTTTGAAACCCACAGATTATAATGGCGTAAGAATTCGAAACCATCCATTTCTGGCATCATCAGGTCGAGGAGAATTAAATCGGGCATCGGATGTGTGCCTAACAGGCAATCTTGCAAATAATCCAAGGCTTCCTTGCCTCCGCCAATTTCAGTAATATTCTGCGCTACTCTATGATGAGCCAGCAATCGCTGATTCACAAAACGATCGACAGGATTATCGTCGATCAATAAACAATTTGCGAAAATAAAGTCACTCATCTTCGGCCGGACTTAGGTTAGGAAGTTCAATTGAAAATTCCGCACCTTTATTTGGAGATGACTCCACATCAATCTTGCCGCCCATCTTTGCCAAAGCTTCTTTTACGATGTATAATCCTAAGCCAGATCCTGCTAGATCTTCTTTACCGCGGAAAAACATCTTAAAAATTTGTTCGATGTGATCTTGAAGAATTCCTATCCCGTGATCCTGAACAGTGATGGAGGCCTTTTCTTCGTCTATGCTAAAGCTAAGTTCAATAACCGCCATTTCCTGGTCCGGCTTTTTAAATTTAATCGCATTGGCTACCAAATGGCTTAAGACCACTCTTAAACGGAAATAATCGCCGTAAAAACTCGCCTTTTGATCAACTTTGCTATTTAAACGGAAAGCATTTTCTGTTTCACCTGAATGCAGATGGTTCTTGACATCTTCTACCAGATGATTGAAATCAATTTTGCTTATGTCCTCCCCTGCCTTACTGTTCTTGTAATAATCGATAATATTATTGACCAGCATGTCTAACTTGTGAACCGAGTCATCCACTTTCTCAAAAAGCTCTTGTGCAACCTGGTCTTTCACTTCGAGTTTAGATACTTTCACCAAGCCTAAAACACTTGCAATTGGCGAGCGCAGATCATGAGACACACTGTATACAAAACGGTTTAGCTCATTATTCGTCTTCTCTAAATCGGCTACCTTTTCTTTTAATTGTAAACGCGTATGGTAAAGATCAAAGGCATTCTCAATAGCCACTTTTATCTCCGCCTCACTCCACGGTTTGGTGATGTATCGATAAACATGACCTTTGTTAATAGCGTCTATGATATCATTAACATCAGTAAATCCAGTAATTAAGATCCTAACTGGATCCGGAAAAACTTGTCGCACCGCATTAAAGAACTCAACTCCCGTTGTCACTGGCATTCTCTGGTCAGAGAAAATAACATGCGGTTTGTGCGCTTTGATAATACTAAAAGCGTCCTCGGTATTTCCTGCGGTAAAGACTTGATAATCTCTTCGGAAAGCCGCCTTAAAAGAGCGAAGGTTGTTCTTCTCGTCATCGAGATATAGAACCTTTATATTTTTTGGAGCGTTTCTTGGCGTCATGCGAATTCACTTGGTTGGCGCATGGGTAAAAATAAAATAAATTCTGTCCCTTTTCCAGCTTCAGAATTAAGTTCTATTCGCCCACCGTGTTTCTCAATAATTTTAAATACGATACTCATACCGAGCCCCGTGCCTTCACCCACCTCCTTTGTAGTGAAGAAAGGTTCATATAACTTTTTCTTAGTTTCCTCATCCATACCAATACCATTATCAATGAGATGGACTGCCACAAACTCTTCATCCACTAACCTTGTTTTTAAGGTTAAAGTCGGTTTTTCCCCCTCTTCATAATGCTTGGCATTAACGGCATAAATACTATTATTTAGAATGTTCATAAATGCCTGATTTAATTTCCCAGGGAAACATTCTATATCGCGTAAATTAGGATCGAACTCTTTCTTAATCTCGATTAAGTCTTTGGTTTTATTACGAAGGAGTATCATAGTACTTTCCAAACCTTCGTTTAAGTTGGCCAGCTTCACTACATCCTCATCTAAGCGAGAGAAGTTCCGCAGACCTAACACGATCTCGGAAGTACGAATCGCACCATCGGAAATCCCTGAAACTAAAGACTCTATCTCTTCCTTTAGGAAGTCATAATCAAATTCTTCCAAGGCTGCTTTGGCTTGCTTAATATCATCAGCACTAGCTTCTTCTGGTAAATTCTCCAGGCGTTCAATAATTTCATAAACCTCTGATAGATCAAGTTTCAAGGGCTTAATATTAGAAGTGATGAAATTAATGGGGTTATTTATTTCATGGGCAATACCTGCAGTTAGCTGACCCAAAGAAGCCATTTTCTCGGCATCTACCAGTTGGGTTTGGGTTTCTTTAAGGTTGTCCAGTGTAACCTGTAATTCCTCATTAGCCTCCTGCAACTCCATGGTCCGGGCCTCTACCCTTTTCTCCAGTTCAACGTTTTGCTCCTTTATGATACGCTCATTTTCACGAGCCATCTCCAGCGCTCGGGCTTGGGAATATTCCTTTTCTCTCCTCAATTGATTGATACGGTCGGCAAGTGCGACAGATAGGAGAACGACCTCAATACTCGATCCGAACAGCATAGAACGACGGAACAGTGGGTTATAAGGAATAATATCGAAATCCTTGAGAGCAAAAATTACCACGCTTACTAAGAATACCGACCATGCTATTAAGAAGAAATTAGCCGGTTTATAGCCACCCTGGGCTAGTTTGACTGCTGCAATGATAGCAATGATAGAACCTGAAAGTGCTACCATATTAACCATTTTGTAGGCGAATGCCTCATAGCCCGAAAACAAGATAGTAATACCTATAATATCGAGAACCACAATACCATAAAGCAAAGTCCGAAATAAAGGTGCCTTAGTTCTTAACCTTAAAAAATTGCTGATGAAGAAAATCGATGCAATCCCCACTAAGGCTCCAGAGAGTACCGTAAATACTTTATTAAAATAGGGCCATGATCGGAACAAAAAGCGATCGGTGTAGCCGAAAAGTGCCGCCTGCGCTAAACCAAGGGTTAGCAGATAAAGGATATAAAATAAATAGCTTCGGTCTCTGGTGAGGAAGTAAATTACCAAGTTATAGAGGAACATCACGATGATGATACCCAAATACAAGCCAAAGAAAAAGTCGTTATTACTTAGGGTTCCGTTGAGTTTATCCTTCTCCAAAACCTGAAAAGGCAGCACCACTGGTTTATTGCTGGATATTTCAAAATAATACTCCCTAACATCTGGGTCAAGCTGGAAAACAAAGTCACTAGCCTCATACTTCCGCTTATCAAACTCAAAAGCCTGACCAGTTTCTTGTTGCAGACTAATCCCATTACCATTATCGTAATACAGGCGGATGGTATCTAATAAGGCATAGGAGAGAAAAAGAACTTTATCATCTACGCTTGAATACTCCGATAGATCTATTCTAAGGAAAACTCTAGAGCCATTATCAAAGTTAGCTACGCCACTAGGAACTGTTTCATACGGTAGATAAGCGATCTTATCGGTAGTGATGTTTTCTGGGCCTATTTCATGAGTTGCTAATTGCATTTGAGCAAAAGCGAACTGGGCGGCAAGCAGAAAAAGGAATAGGAAAATCCTTTTCATCTAATTAAATCAAATTTCAAGTTTGTATTGAACCGGTACCTGTCTATTTCTTAGGATTTCTTCAAAAAATTGATTTGGATCCTTACGCAGGGATCCTACACGGTCCATTTCAAGTTCTGATGCACCCTCTAGACTATCAGTATCTCCCAACAGCATTGCGGTAGCGAGAAGGTCTAATTTTGGATAATAAAAAGTACCCTCATTACCTACCTCTTTTAAAGTCTTATAACCAAAACTTTCGGCCGTAGCTACTGTGTAAGGTGCACATAGGGCGAAAAGTGACTTCACTTCTATTTGGGTAGTAATCGCTACTGCAGCCCGCGTTAAAAAAAGCGAACCGAATCCCATTCCAGCTACCTTCCGAGAATTCCAAAGACCACATATCTCTCCTGTTCCATGCTCCGCTTCCCGGGCAATAAAATCGTGAATTTTCTCATCCATGTAACCGGTTGCGTCTGCAATGGGCAGCTTGGTATTTCCATAACTGGTATCTACCCTTGCACCTCCCAGTACCTCCTTGGTATCGGGGTCTTCTACTACCAGCACATAGGTGCCGGGGTTTTCCATCCAGGTTGCTTTACTAGAAGTTACTTTATTCACCCCAATGCTGCTCAGAATGGCACCGTGACCCTGCAAGGTCACAAAGCTTTAAAAACAGGCACTGACATTCGCCTAGGGATTGATTTAACTCACTGTAAATCAGTTCAAAA